>JAESFI010000006.1_pt1 | contig 1024659 bp, 818 predicted proteins | sample 9269361 | NCBI WGS metagenome assembly JAESFI01 (sample SAMN14504119, study PRJNA617095) | algae metagenome | isolation source: Brasilonema angustatum HA4187-MV1 and co-occurring heterotrophs from moss... | place: USA: Manoa Valley, Honolulu, Hawaii | collected 2009-07-20
ACGATGCTAGTCTTGAACGCGGTTCGCAACAAGCTGATTCACCGGGTTTGTGCCGTTGTGCGCCGGGGTGAAAAATATGACAAAAATTATATGCCAGCCCTTGCCTAATCCATAGAAATCGTTGCGGTCATTTGCCAAATGATAGTCTAACAAACTCATACGTTTCGCAAAAAAATAGCCTTTGTTTTGTGAGATAACTATTTGAGATAGAGCTTGGCCATAATAGACGCTAACGTCAACTGTTTGCCGACCGTCATAAATAATCGGCGATTAAAGAGACGACACCTTATCCAAAAATAAGCACCAAGAGCCCTTAGCTGATGGGGGCTGTACCGTTAGAAAACAAAACCCGGCCGTCAGACACAACCGGGCTTTACGCCAGCAAAGAGAAGGTATTTATGGCTTAATCACTTTCAGGCTTTGGCGTTTATCCGGAGTCGTAGCCTGTAATAAATAGACCCCACTAGCCTGACCCCCTAGCTGCCACTCAATCGCTTGTTGGGTCTGGGCCTGTGGCCAGGATTGCTGATGAATGGGCTTACCACTAAGATCTAGTAGTTGCACGTTCAACGCTTTACCTTCGGCTCCGTTAATGGTTGCCCGTAGCTGCTCACCCTGAATAGGATTGCCTAGTACACTAATTCGCAATTCGACTTCCTGGGCTCCCTGCCTGGCGTAGATGTTACAGTTCAAGTTAACCGTAAATCTAAAGGGTCCATACACAACAGCACTCCCATTGGCGTCGGTTACCCGCACGTAGTAGTCCGCCGTGACCTGCTGATTGACCAAAGTCAGGCTGCTTGTACTCGTCCCTCTGACTTGCGCCGGATTTTCGGTCAAACGGGCCGAGTTGATCGAGTTGCGATACCATTCGTACTTGATGGGGGTGCCAGTATATACTACTGTAATGATGGCTGTACCATTGCGGCAGGAGCTTTGACTGATGGCTCCCGTAACGGTGGTCGAGGCCGTTGCCGAACAGCCCTGGCTGGTGACGGTGACTGAGTAAGGGCCCGGTGCATTGACCGTAGCGGTATTGCCGCCCCCTGGCTGAGTGGCCCCCGCCGAGAAGGCGTAGCTGGTGCCCCCACTGGCCGTTAGGGTGACGGTAGGGTTGGTATTGGTCAGGGGCCCGTTGTTGCTCAGCGTGGCGCTAGGCAAAGGGACGACTGTCACGCTCTGGGAAGAAGTGTTGCTACAGCCATTGGCCGTCACGCTGTAACTGACCGTCCCGCCCGTGCCCGCTTGAGCCGGAGTGAAGGTGGTGCCCGATACGCCCGGCCCCGAGAAGGTGCCGCCAGGCGTAGTGGGGCTTAAACTAACCGGGCTGGCGTGAGCGCAGTAGCTGGGGGCTAACCCGGAGAAGCTCGCGTTGGGCAGGGGGGTGACGGTCACGCTCTGGGAAGAGGAGTTGGTACAGCCATTCTGGGTGACTACATAGCTGATGGTGCCACCCGTGCCGGCTTGAGCGGGATTGAAGGTAGTGCCGCTCACACCAGGGCCAGAGAAGGTGCCGCCCGAGCTGGCCGGACTTAAGCTTACCGGACTGGCGTTGGCGCAGTAGCTGGGGGCCAGACCCGTAAAGCCCGCGTTGGGCAAGCCATTCACCACTAGCATCACCACAGCCGAGCTGGCCCCTCCCGCCGTGCTCACCCGCAGGGTGAAGGTTTGAGATCCCGATCCGCTGGCCGTGATGGTCTGCGAGAAGGGAGTGCCTGAATAGGTGTTCTGCTGATTGATGGCCGCCCCGTTGGTGAACGTATAGTTGTAAGTGCCGGTCACGCCCCCGATGGTGGCGGTGAATTGAACCGATTGACCGGCACAGACGGGGTTAGGAGTAGCTGACAGGTTAGTCACAGTAGGAGCCGGAGCCCCCAGTTTGACCACCCAGTAGTCAGCCCTGATGCCATGGACGCCCGTCACATCTCCATCATTGGATTGGCTAGTGCCGGCCACTATAAAGCCTCCATCCCCGCTGGCCGTGATGGCATTGGCAATATCAGAACCCGATCCGCCCAGGGTTTTCTGCCAGAGGATGGTCCCGGCCGCATCGAGTTTGACCACCCAGTAGTCATTATCGCCCTGGGCCCCCGTTACATCCCCATCGGTGGAACGGGATTGACCGGCCACCACAAAGCCTCCATCCCCGCTGGCCGTGATGGCATAGGCACCATCAGCGTCTGATCCACCCAGGGTTTTCTGCCAAACTTTGGTCCCGGCCGAGTCGAGCTTGACCACCCAGTAATCAGCACTACCCTGGTTGCCCGTTACATCCTTATCATTGGATTGAGTATAGCCGGCCACCACAAAGCCCCCATCCTCACTGGCCGTGATAGCCTGGGCAACATCCTGGCTGGAACCGCCCAGGGCTTTCTGCCAGAGGATGGTCCCGGCTGCATTGAGCTTGACGACCCACATGTCATTATCGCCTTGGGCCCCCGTTATATCCCCATCGGTGGAACGGGATTGACCGGCTACCACAAAGCCTCCATCCCTACTGGCCGTGATGGCCTGGGCAAGATCCTGGCCCGAGCCGCCCAGGTTTTTTTGCCAGACTTTGGTCCCGGCCGCGTCAAGCTTGACCACCCAGTAATCAGAATTACCCTGGTTGCCCGTCACATCCTTATCATTGGAGAAGGTATAGCCGGCTACCACAAAGCCCCCATCCCCACTGGCCGTGATGGCATAGGCACCATCAGCGTCTGATCCACCCAGGGTTTTCTGCCAAAGGATGGCCCCGTTCGCGGCAAGCTTGACGACCCACATGTCTCTAACGCCCTGGGCCCCCGTCACATTCCCATCGGTCGAGTTCGTATAGCCGGCCACCACAAAGCCCCCATCACCACTGGCCGTGATGGCATAGGCACCATCTTCACCCGATCCGCCCAGGGTTTTCTGCCAGAGGATAGTCCCGTTCGCGGCAAGCTTGACGACCCACATGTCAATAGAGCCATGGTTGCCCGTCACATCCCCATTGCTAGAGAGGGCAAAACCGGCCACCACAAAGCCCCCATCCCCGCTGGCCGTGATCGCATAGGCACCATCAGAGGAAGATCCGCCTAGGGCTTTCTGCCAGAGGGCCGAGGGAGTTTGGGCTAGGGCTACCTGAGCCCACAGTAAGCAGCCAAGTAGTGGCCACAGCCGACTCGAGAGGAGTGTTAAGTTACTTTTAAGCCAGGCGCTGATGCGGCTTGTCAGGCCTTGGCGGGACACATTACCGTAGATAGAATAGGACATACAGTTGGTTGATTGAGCGTTAAAATGGATTAGGTTGATTTTAGCTAAGCTTTGGATGGAGGAGCCGCGGGTTTGGTACTGCGGCTAGGGTGCCTGGGCAGCCGCAAACGAGCACCTGTAACCCTATGAACGGGAGGTTAGCTCGCCTGCCGGGTGGCCAGCCGGTAGGTCTTAGGTTGCCTTGTAGCAGCGCTTTCCCTCGCGGGCAAAGTTCGGCTAGCGCCCCCCTAAAAATCTATCGCTCATGTTCCATTTCTAGCGGTATTGTTGCATGGTGGAGGTTTTTTTAGCTATTTTTGGCCGTTGCCCGAAGGACCATGGGCGACTGCGGGATAGTTCCTGAGGGAGTATAGTAAAGTTTTACTTGACGTAGCGCCTGCCAGTCAATCCAAGGTGGCAAGTAAGCAAGTAAGCCTGTCGAGCAGATGCGCAACCTGTTTCAATGCGTTCTATCACCCGGTTGACTCACGGCTAACAGCGTATTGCCATGATAGTAATCAACAGGGTTGAAAAGGCTTTACCGCTCATGAGGATAATCAATCGTTCTAGGCCCTCTGAGACTTAACCTGAACCGACTCGCAACTAGCGCTAGCCTTATAGAACCAACCTGGCGCCAGCACTAATTTCTATTCCCCAGCGGGCAACAGTACTCTTTCTGGTAACCACACATAGACTAGCTAGAACAGAGCTAACAATAGCCACAGTAGGCCTCCCTTTTCGCGTACTAGTAATGGCATTGATGGCCTATAAATCGACATCATTGGCTAGGTAAACCGTTCCCTTATTCACAACAGGGCCATCAAGGCTGTCAGTGTACAGCCGGGCATCTGCTCGATGCCCGGGCAAGCCCTATAAACTTCATTGGGTTGCGTATATTTGGCTAATTAACGGGACTATATGACTGCATTACGGACGGGACTGCTGCTGGTCTTGATTAATTTAGTACCGGGCCAAAGCAGGTCGCAGCAGGTCATGCCCCAGTTGGTGCAGCAGGTGAGCAAACCCGCCCCCCTCAACCAGATCACCGACAGCATGGTCGAAGACGCCCAGGGACGGCTCTGGATGGCTACCGACAACGGGGTCGTCTGCTACGATGGCCAGCAGTTCCGGGTCTATCATGACCCGCTACTGGGCAAAGGGGACAGCTACTTTCACGTCATGGCTTCACCCGATGGCCGCATCTGGTGCAAACCCAATGCCAGCAATTTTCTCTCCTACATTGACCCCAAACAGCCTCGGATCGTCCGCATAGCCGATAGCTCACCGCTGGTCAGCCAGTACCTGCCCGTCGTAGGTTACAACTACGTGTTCGCCGGTCGGGACGCTACCCTTTGGATTGGGCAGCAAGGTGGTTTACTGAAGGTCAATCCCCGCACCTTCGCCGTTGAACCCATTCTACGAAATGACAAGCTGGAAGTAACCTGGATCACCCAGGACCCGCAGGGGGTCATCTGGTTCAGCACCAACCAGGGCGTGTATGCCTATGAAGCCTCCTCGAAACGGCTCATCCACTACCAGCGAAATGCGCAGCAGCCCACCACCTCCCTGGGGCAGGATAGAGCCTACAGCGTGCAGGCCCGCCCCAACGGAACAATTTTAGTCGGGCTCAACAACGAAATAAATGTGATTACGCCCGCTACTCAATCGGTTCGCCGGATATCACTGCCGGCTACGACCCGGTTCGGGGTGGTGCCGGTTCACGAAATGTACCTTGATTCGGTCGGCAACGCCTACTTCCGAACGCAATTAGGAGCCGCGTATCGCTACACCATCGGTGGTGAGTTACAGCGCCTGGAACTGAGGTTTCCCTCGCAGGCTGCGCAGCTGGTCTTCCCCGGTCGGGGGAATCGACTCTGGGTGGATACGGAGCGGACGCTGGATGCGTACGATCTAAGCCGTATTGGGACGGTGCCGAATCTACACCTGATCGAGGTGGTGGTCAGTGGCACGCCACTCGCTGGGCCTACCCCCGACGCGCGCTTCGTGCGCGACACGCTGGGCCACCCCTCCCTGACTATTCAGGATACGGATTCGTTGCGGCTGCGGGTTTCTCCCTACGCCGGATCGCAATCGGCCGAATTTCGCTACCGGTTAGTCGGCCATGATGCCAACTGGTATATCGTCCAGGGACCAGATGCCACCGTTACCTACCAACAACTGCGGGCGGGTACCTACACCTTTGAGCTGAACGCGCAAACTCCTTCGGGCGGATGGGCCACCTCCATTGGAAGGCTGACCGTGATCGTTAGGGTGCCTTTCTGGAAAACCGGTTGGTTCTGGGCGTTAGTCCTAACCATAGCGGGAATCATTGGCACCGGACTCCTGCAAAGCGGGAACCGACGCCAGCAGCTCCGGCGGGAATTGGCCCGGCGGGCTATGGAAGCCAAGACGCTTCGGCAACTGGATGAGGTTAAAAACCAGTTTTTTGCCAATATTACCCATGAGTTTCGTACGCCCCTAACCATTATCCTGAACGCTACCCAGCAACTCGACGATGGGTCGCTGGCGACCGATAAACAGGCCCGGCTAGGAACCATTCAGCGCAGCGCCCACCAACTGCTGCGGCTCATCAGCCAGACCCTGGAACTGGCCCGACTGGAAGCGGGCAAACTGGAGCGTCGGCAGGAACTGGGCGATCCAATCTCGTTTCTCCACCAGCTTATTAGGCAATTTGAAGGCCTGGCGAAAGAAAATCACCAGACGCTGAGCTGGACGCCTATTGGACCACCGGTTGGGGCTACCCCCTTGTATAGTTTTGATCCCGACAAGCTGGAGAAGATTGTGTATAACCTGCTGGCCAATGCCCTTAAATTTACGCCGACCGGCGGACAGGTAAAAGTAGAGGGCGGCATCCGGGACGCGCACCAATTAGTGCTACGCATCACCGATACCGGCATTGGTATTCCGGCCGATCAGCTACCGCGTATTTTTGACCGATTTCATCAAGTCGACAGCTCCACAACGCGTGCTTACCAGGGGACGGGCATTGGCCTGACCTTGGTTAAAGAACTGGCGGAATGGCTGGGTGGAACAGTTACCGTAACCAGTGCGGTTGGGCAAGGTAGTTGCTTTACCGTGGCGCTCCCCCTGGTTCCGGCTGGAGCCGAGTCGATGGGCGGGTCTACTAAGCCCTCCATCCATCCGCCATCGGCCGATTCATTAGGGTTGCCAGCGAGAGATTCGGTCTCCGGCGTAAACCAGGAAGCGGCTTCTGGACCACTGGCGGGCGGAGCGCTGCCAGTCGTGCTGGTGGTCGAAGATAACGAAGACCTACGCCGGTACGTGGCCGACTACCTGTCGGGATTTTACCAGGTACTGATGGCTTTTGATGGACGGCAGGGACTCGACATGGCACTGACCGAAGTGCCCGATTTGATTGTGAGCGACGTCATGATGCCCGAGCTGGATGGCCTGGAATTGGTTAGCCGACTAAAACGCGATGAACGGACCAGCCATATACCCGTGGTGTTGCTGACGGCAAAGGCCACCTATGGTAGCCGACTGCAAGGGCTACGTGCGGGCGCTGATGACTACCTGATCAAGCCTTTCAGCCTGGAGGAACTGAGCTTGCGAATCGGTAACTGTCTGCAAACCCGGCGGAACTGGCAACACTGGCTAACAAGTGAGTACGCAGCCGGAATGGAGTCCGTTGTTGAGCCAGACCCACGGTTGACGAAAGAAAAGGATTTTCTGGCCCGGCTTCGGCAACTCGTCCTGGCTAATTTGCACCATTCGCCAACGGATGTCGACTGGCTGGCTGGTCAGGTGAATATGAGCCGCACGCAGCTGTACCGGAAACTCACCTCACTCACGGGCCAGAGTCCGATCCGGTTCATGCAGCAGCTTCGACTCGAGCGAGCGGCTGAATTGTTGCAGCAGGGAACGCTGAACGTCGCACAAGTTGCTTATGAGGTAGGCTACAGTTCGCCTTCTCACTTCACCAAAGTGTTTCAGGAGCAGTTTGGTTACCTGCCGAAGCAACTCAAAGCCTAGCTTGACGATTTAGGAGGTGTTGATCCGTATTAGCCAAACTAGCTTGATACAAATCGTGTCTAATTCGTCTCAGATTACCCTCCCGAATGAGACCGGTTATGTCTACAATCTGGGCGTTTAATGATCCTGTCATTAGAGGACATTTACCTTATCTTTGCTCAATAGCTGTGGCTCACCAAAGCACCTATAGCCAAAAGCTGATTGTTCTACTTTCCTATGCGTTTTGACAAAATTATACCCCAGCCCCGGCTCCAACCCTATATCAGCCAGCTTGTCATCGCCGAAAATCAGCAAGAAAGCGTCTATAAGGTATTTCCATCCACTGCCCTGGTCCTGGGCTTGCAATATGAAGGTAAACTAAAAACGGGTAAGACAGGCGTTGAAACCAATCTAACTAGCGCAGGCATCTCTGGCATTGCTGACCAACTCAAGTGGTTTGCCAATTCGGCTAATACCAAGTCCATCCTCATCTATTTTACCGAATTGGGCTTGGCGCATTTTTCAGCCTGTCCAGCCCATGAGTTATTCAATCGGCATGTGCCCTTGGAAGATCTCTTTGACAAACAAAAGGTCCAAGATGTGAAACAGAGACTGGCGGAAGCTACTACCGACCAGCAACGGATCGGAATCGTTGAGCAGTTTTTGCTGGCCCACCTCAAGGATATTCAACCCGATCAACTCATCCTTGCGGCTATACAACTAATTCATCAGTCCAGGGGCGCTATCCAAATCAGCGAACTTAATCGACGGTTGATGATCAGTCAGAGCCCGTTGGAAAAACGATTTCGAAAACTGGTCGGTACCACCCCAAAAAAATTTGCCTCGATCGTGCGCTTTAATGCGATCTTGAAGCAGTTAAGCGGTCCTCAGTCGCTGCTGGATATCTGCTTTGAGCATACCTACTTCGATCAAGCCCATTTTAGCAAGAATTTTAAAGTCTATACGGGTGAGTCGCCCGACACATTTAGAGGCTTGCTGGAATAAACGATTTTTTACAAGTATAGGCTTTGACGTTGTCAGACCTTTGTGAGGTCAGTGAAGACGCACAACTCAAAGCTACCATGTTCACACTAACTCAAATCCAGCAAGCCCATAGTCAAGTCAAATCCGGAGCAGATTTTCCCGCTTACATTCAGGCGCTCAGGTCGCTGGGTGTAAGCTATTATGAAACCTTCGTGGGTGATGGCCACACGGATTACTGGAGCACTAACGGTTATCAAACCAGTTCCCCCGCAAAGTATGAGCCGCTACCCATCGCTGAAGCCAGTAATCCAGATCAGTTCCAGGCCGATCTGAAAGCTCACCAGCAAGGTAAGACGGACTACCCAACCTTTTGTGCTGACTGTGCCCAATCAGGCATAGAAAAATGGGTGGTTAATCTGGATCAGTTCACTTGCACCTATTATAATACGGCGGGCAGTGCTGTCTGGCTTGAAAGCATATCTACCTAAGTAGCCTTCTAGTAATGGATCGTCTTAAAATACGCTCATTTTTTGGCCATTCGTGAAGCTAATTTTACCAACTGCTTTTTGCCCAATGCCTTAAGAAACGAAGCCTGCAGGCGATAAACGTGCAGGCTTCGTTGTCAGTTTATCCTGTTTACTTGGTTTTAAGCAAATCGAATGTTTCCCGTATACCAGTTGTAAAATCTTCCGGATTTTCCCATGGGCTGAAGTGCCCCCCTTTGGCAAAGGCTCTTGTATACACCGTATTAAAGTGTGCGGCTAATGGGCCGTCTTTAAACAGGCCCACTCTATTGTCAACCGTTGACATAGGCGGAAATTTTTCCCCTGCTAGAAAGACAAACCCAGTAGGGGCCTGTACTACGGGGGTTTTGCTGTGTGAGGGCTTCCAGGGATAGCGGGCAGCATTGGCATAGATGCGGATCGAGCTGCCGATGGCCTGGTTGAGCCAGTAGATCATAGCGAAGGTGATAATGTCCTCTTTTGAGTACATGGATTCAAAAGTGGCATTTTTATCACTCCATTTTTTCCACCGCTGTAGGATCCAGGCTAACAAGCCTACGGGGGAATCATTCAGCCCATGCGTGAGGGTTTGCGCATCCAGCATATGCACAGCTACGTGCGAGGCAAACGTTCTCTGAAAGTCAATCAGTGCATCGCGAACTTCAGCTGGTGCATCATCGGGCACAAGGGCGCCTTCGGTTAAGTCCCACGGGCGCTCACTCTGAAATATAGTGAGCACTAGCTCCTGCGCCAGCACGATGCCGATTAATTCATCGGCATACTTATGGCCCAGCTGTGCGGTTATCAGCGCCCCATAATCGCTACCCACGGCAGCGTATTTGGTAAAGCCTAGTGTTTCGGTCATCAGCTTGTGCCAGAGGTCAGCCATGCGGGAGAAGTTCATGCTTCCTTCCTTGACCGGTGTAGAAAACCCGAAACCGGGCAGTGAAGGGATGATGACGTCAAAAGCATCCTCAGCACGGCCGCCGTAGGCGGTAGGGTCTGTCAGAGGCTCGATCACCTTGCTCCAGTGCCAATAGGTCCAGGGCCAGCCGTGCGACAGTATCACCGGGGTAGCATTGGGGTGCTTGCTTTTTTGATAGATGAAATGAATGGGCTGGCCCTCAATGTCTACCCGGTACTGAGTGTGCTTGTTCAATTCCCCCTCTACTTTTTTCCAGTCGTAATTGTTGAGCCAGTAGTCAACAAGTTCCTTCAGATAGTCGGTGCGGATGCCGTAGTAAGCGTCATCATTGTTCACATCGTCGGCCCACCGGGTGTTGCGCAACCTATTTTTGAGATCGTCAAGCACCTCATTTGAGATGTCAACTTTGAAGGGTGTTAATGGTTGTAACATGATTGTTTGGAAGTTTAATGTGTCAAAACGGCTTAGCGGTTGAGCCGTGTTTAGTGGGTGAAATCTAATTTGAGCCGTGTTTGTACTAGCCTGGAAATATACCAAGCGTTATCAATCCGGATAAAATCTGCCTTGTAATGCCCGTAGCCGTGCATCGTTCTGAAAGGTTTTAGCAAACCTGCCTCTTGGTTATCATCCCCCACTTCCCCTTCTTTAAACAGGTAATCTTCCATTGCAAAAAGGCCCGTTGCACGGTCTGGAGATGAAACCTGCACTTCATAAGAAAAAAGGTGATGAATGGCGATCGTGTTGCTTATACTACCTGAGAGCGTGTTTTTAATGGCTTCCCGCCCTTCTAAGTGGGCGATGGGCTGGCCTGCCACATTTAATGGAGTAAACGTGCCCTCATTTATAAACAGGGCCGCCAGATTATCCCATTCCTGATGATCGGCATGGCGGGCATACCGGGCCATCAGGTCTCGCAGTTGGTCACTGATGAGCAACCGGTCTAAATCGGTTATCGCAGTAGTCATATGAATAGTTTGAATTGTGATGCAAAAGTAAAGACAGTCTGATATACATTTGTAATCAGTATAACAGAGTATACCAGAATACAACTGCTTATAACGTCTTTCAGGAGTAATTGCTGACTGTTGCCCAATAATTCCCAGTCAGTTACTGATTTAAAAAGGCAGTCGCTAGTGAGTAACCTAAGCAAGGCCGTGTACAGGACTAGGTTCATGATTCGACAGCCTTTACTAATTTCATTGATTTTACATTGGATTTGCTCGTTACTAGTATTGACAAGCCAAAAGTAGAAGGCTAGAGTAGCGTCAGCCAGCCATCAGGAGCCCGGCCAGACAATAACACCGATGAACTGGTCATTTTTGCGGTTGGTATTTAAGGAAGCTCACAATCAGGGATTCATTGATAAGTGATTGCTTCGCGAGTGACGAGCAGGGTCGGCAAAAAAACAAACCGGAATGGATGTAGGATCACGTTCCGGGTTGTAAGATTCTGGTACTAATATTTTAAAGCTCAAGCCACCATCTGCAATCAGTTAATCACCCGTACTGAAGCGGGCGGCATCGCTGCTAGCCGGGGAAAGGGAAACCTTGGGGCCGCTCAGGATGTAGTTGTTTCAATGGAGCCTATGGTGCGCTACCAGTTCACGCACACTCGCTTGTCTCCGCTTATCCACTTGCAGATTGAATCGTTTTAAATGGATACGAAACGACTGCAACATGCTTAAATAATTCGACCCCCTCTCTTGTCTATATCACCGCCTGTTTTGACTATTTCAAAGGAGTTTCGCTGTTTCCAGCTGTGATGAAGAAATAGTTTTGGTCATTGATTCACTAAAACAATTTTATCATGACACTGAGAAACACATCGGCTAAATTCAAACGTCTTCTATTCGTAGCCAGCTTAAGCCTATCCGTTACTGCCTGCAGCACGACTGACCATCCTCTCTTGCCAGATGATGGGATTAAGGAATATCATCAAACAGCACAAACTAAATTTATCACTATTGCTGGTAGCCAAATCGCATATAGGGAATTAGGGGAAAGTCTAACGATACCACTGATCATGATTGCTTCCTTGGGAAGTTCTATGGACGATTGGGACCCAGCAATTACTAATGGCCTTGCTCAAAAAAATAAAGTGATACTCGTTGATATTCAAGGGGTAGCTTCTTCACAAGGCAGCACGCCCACGAGTATCGACGAAATGGCCAAAAACGTAGTGGCCTTTACGAAGGCATTGGGGTACAGTAAAGCAAATTACCTTGGCTTTTCAATGGGCAGTTTTATTACCCAGCAAATTGCGCTGACGAATCCGGCACTTGTAAACAAAATGATCCTGACTGGAACTGGGCCGAAAGGCGCTGAAGGATTAGCTAACCTTCCCAATCTTTTGGCCGAAATAGGTGGATTGAAGCCCGAGGAAAGCTTCTTAAAAGTTGGGTTTACAAATTCTGTAGCCAGTATTGCCGCTGGCAAAGCAGCCTATCAACGAACCCAATTGCGTGTCGTTAATAGGGATAAGCCTTTAAGCCAGGAAAGTAGTTTGGCTGAGGTTACTGCAGTGCTTGGCTGGGCACAATCCAATCCAAACGCGTTAAAAGAACTCGAGAACGTACAGCAACCGACTTTAATAATACAAGGCGACCAGGATGTAGCAGTCCCTGTGGTAAATGCGAGAAGAATGGCGGAGCATTTCCCTAACGTTAAACTTGTTGTGCTTCCAGACGCAGGTCATGCCGCTCTTTTTCAGAATCCTGGTCAATCCGTGAGCCTAGCCCTCGATTTCTTAGCGAAATAAATCGCTTTGAATCAACGAATTAAAGCCGTCAGATTTTCTGCACCAACTAGCAGAACACCCCTCACGGTCAGCCATATTTCCGGTCTATTTGCAGTCAATTAGTACGAGCAAACCAACTGCACAAAAACTAAAAGCACCGGCCTAAGCAACCCTTTAGCGGAGGCATCAAAACATATACATTTTACTGTATATAGCCACAGCGGTTTTAGACTGATCTCGCTTCCGCCTGCGATTACCGATAAGCTATCAAAAACTAGATTCAATAAAAAATCATGGAATATCAATCAAAATTTGCAAGCCGTTTTATGAGAAAACTGGCTTTTGTATTCGCTACCATTCAGTTGTTAGGGCCGGTAGCGGGAGAAGCTCAGAGGCTTCAAACCTCAACGAAAATAGTCAGTAGCATTGACTTAGTTGAAGAACCCTTTAGTAACGTTAAGCACGTTACAGCTGGCGTTCTTAATGTAGGTTATGTAGAAACTGGCCCCATTGATGGAGAGCCCATCCTGCTAATTCATGGCTGGCCTTATGACATTTTCAGCTACAAAGACGTTTCGAAGCTATTGGCCGCGAAAGGATTCAGAGTATTGATACCCTATCTGAGAGGCTTTGGTAGCACCCATTTCTTATCTTCTGCGACTCCTCGTAATGGGCAGCAATCTGCGCTGGCGGTCGATATGATTGCGTTTTTGGATGCTCTGAAAATCAATAATGCCATTGTTGGTGGATTTGATTGGGGAGCTCGCACTGCAGACATCATGGCGGCATTATGGCCGGAACGAGTTAAAGGGTTAGTTTCCGTTAGTGGTTATTTAATTGGCAGTCAACAAGGCAATCGTGCTCCTCTGAAGCCTCAATCGGAACTTTCCTGGTGGTACCAGTACTACTTTGCTACGGCCCGCGGACTGGCCGGTTATCAGGCCAACACGTATGAGTTTAACCGATTAATCTGGCAGACCGCTTCTCCATCCTGGAAGTTCAGTGAGGAAACGTACAATCGATCTGCAACAGCCTTTAAAAACCCGGATCACGTAAAAATTGTAATCGATAACTATCGCTGGCGATTGGGATTGACAAAGGGCGAGACAAAATATAATGCATTGGAAAAAAGGATTGCGGAGAGGCCAGCTATCCATGTACCATCGATCACACTGGAAGGAGATGCCAACGGGGCACCGCATCCCGATCCTAAAACCTATGCTGGTCAGTTTAAAGCAAAATACTCCCATCATACCATCACTGGCGGAGTAGGGCACAATTTACCTCAAGAAGCTCCACAAGCTTTCGCAAATGCAATAATTGAAGTGGCCAGTTGGGCCAGTCAGTCAACCAATTAATTCGTTGATATAATAACCATGGAAAATCAAATCGTTTTTTCTGCAAATGGCGCTGAGCCAATTGATAAAATTCTCTACACAGGAAAAGTACGGGTAACCGGTGGCCGTGAAGGAGCCGCAAAAAGCTCAGACGGTCATTTAGATGTCAATCTGTCAGTACCAGGAGCAAGGGGGTACGGGACAAACCCCGAGCAATTGTTTGCTGCGGGTTGGTCGGCATGCTTTATTGGCGCAATGCGACGTAATGCCCCTTCCCTGCAAATTAAACTCCCAGCTGATACATCCGTAAACGCAGAAGTGGATCTGGGTCAGGTAAATCAAGGTTTTGCACTTAAGGTGCGATTACAGATCAACCTTCCGGGGTTGACCAGTGAGCAAGCCTACAAGATTGTTCAAGTGGCTCATCAGACCTGTCCTTACTCAAAAGCGACCAAAGGAAATATCGATGTGAACATAACCGTCACGTTGTAACTCAGGCACTAAAAAATAAATTTTCTGAAGATGACTGAGTAGTTAGAAAGCCTACCTCATTTTGAGGACTAGGTAAGCCTTTACGTTATTTAGCTACTTAAATAAAGATTAATCACGAAAAAAGTCGAAACGTCTTTCCCGTTTCCTTGCATTCCAACCTCCTAAGATTTTCATTGAAAGGTTATCTGAATAGACAAACAACAACAGTACTTCTTCGATTAAATGCAATAGCATACAGATTATTAAAATCACCCGCCGGATTTTCACTACTGATAGGAGAAGTATATCCTCCTTTTACAAACGTCGATAATCGGGTATTTATAATGAAAATGGGTAGTCCAGCTATGTTAGTTTATAAGTAATTAATTTAGCGAACAATGAACTAATAACCAGTTAATTAACAGAAATTTTCGGCTTATAGAATATCAATTGCTCGACCAAACAACTCATTAGTTACTAAACCGATTTAGCCTGGGTATTCTTTCTTTTGAGCGTTCTCTGACTTGTCTTTTGAGTGAATTCTTCATCAGGGACGAATTATTTGTCAGAGACCCATCAGTTTTCCACTTCAGGCCGATTTATCAATTTTCACTACTGATTTTAAATGTAAAAGAAGCCGACGTCCATTTAGTACCGGCTTAAATTCCAGTCGAGAAAGCTCACTATTCTTTGGAGGCAACATCCTCTTCCTATGCGAGAAACAAAGAAACCGGGAGTCAAGAGGACGCATAATATCCTGTAAGCTATAGTTAATGGACATAAATCCTTCCCAAATTTCTGTTAGTATATCCACAACTTGGTTGGCGATATACAAAAAAGCATCCTATTCGTTTCGATCAGGATGCACGCAGAAAACTAGTACGTAAGGTGACTAAAGGAAACCAAAACCTCTGATATCGTTAAGACATTTCAATTCAATTGGAGATTGTATTAAGCCCTAAGTTTAATGGAACCGGTAAAGTAATTGGTTATAATTTTCGGACAATAGGTAACACACAAAACAAAACCGATCTTCCTTTTCGTTTGGAAGTTCAATGGCATGTCAACATCTTATAGATGCCATTGAAGGTGGTGGAACCGTTGAATTAGCGATTCTTTTGATATACGGCTTTCCTGCGTACCAAACCGTCTGAGGTGCTTGTACACCAGCCACCCGAATTCTTCGTTTTTGGGAGGGGGTTGTGCTTCTAAGTTCATGGCTAAGCAACTCATAGAATGCCTGTGAAATAATCAGATCATTGTTTGATCGCTTGGTTTGTTGTTGAAGCCGCGCTGTAATATTTACAGGCAAACCCATCACCGAAAAGGGTTCCTCTTTGCTTCGTCCATATTCAACAAAAACATGGCCAGTGTGTAAGCCGACGCCTACTTCCAAAGGAAAACCGAGCTCAACTACGATGAACTGCTGATTAGCATAGTCCAGTAAATCAAAAAGCAGCTTTGTCGCTTGCATGGCTTGATTCACTGCGGGGATTAGGGCAGTTTTTAAACCGTAAACGGCATAAAGGCTGTCTCCGGCACGATCCACGATTGACCCGCCAAATTTGGTAATGATTTTTGTAAAAAGGTCCATCAATTTCTTAACAATCTGAATGGTTTCGTATTGATTCCCGGTCTGGAGTAAGCCCGTATAATTTCGAATATCAAGAAAGAAAATAGCCAGATCATTTTCACGCTGACTTTTGGGGGCATCGTCAATTTCCGAAACAATAGACTTTTTCTGGCACAGCAGACCACTAGGCTTGTCACCGCAGTCGTCCTTGATCAAGTCAACCAATGAAATCGGGCTCACACTTGTTTTAGGTGGAGAAAACTGGGGAAGGTGGTTTCGATTTTTCATAGGTCAGCTTGAAAATGACCAGGTTAGGATTGGGTTTGAATCAATTCCTAACTAGTGAAAGCAGGAATTGATTCGTATACATTTCTTGCAGAACGTATTATCTGACGGAGAGTGTATCGGTGGAATACGCGTCTTGGTAGGTAGCCGGGTAAAGATTTCTGAACATAGTATAGGTTACGCTAACCATGATAAAGGCAATTATCGCATCGATGGTTGCAGGAAAACCCAAAACGGCCACTTTCGACAGAAAGGCAAAAATGATATCGAAAAAGATGCCAGCGAAGACCCATTCTTTAAGCCGTAGCAAGCGGCCGGGTATTAGTAGGACAATTATCCCGGAAATTTTGGCAATCCCCAGGATATAAATGAAGTGGGCCGGGTAGCCTAGCTGTTGTGTAATTTTCCATACGATGGGATTGTTGGTCAGTTCAAAAAATCCGCTAGCGCCAAACCATAAACTGGTTAATACGACACCAATCCAATAGATTGTTTTTTTAGTATTCATGATTTTATAGATTTTGATTTCTGATGTAAATGTCAGGCAATCGAAGCCGTTCAAACAGTTGTATCGGGCTGAATTGGACGAATCAGTACCTAAATTAGACACCTGACGTGTTGATTCTTACGGGCTTATTAACTCAATTTCCAGATGGGTCCAATCCTATTCTATACCTAGACGGATAAACGCATTTTCAAACCTGGTTCATACGATCAGGCTGTTTTCAGGGATTCCGAACAACAAGTGACCTTCCACTGTCCAGATCACCGTTGACTTTGTCCACTCTAGGTTTACTATTGTCCGAGTCACGATTTTCATACTAGTCACTAATCAGCCGCATCTATACTTTTACCTAGTACCCGATTCGAAAGAGCTATAGTGAAATACAAAAGACCGGTTTGATATAGTATCGTAAATCATTGCATTTTCTGGTAATCACTGAGAATAAAATGCCCCTTAACCGTTACGGACGCATACGCCAAACTGACAAAATTACGCCAGCTGGTCAGTCAACACGCAGAAGCTATCTACACGTAATGACCTTGAAAAAAAGATTATGCCTACGTAGTATAGCTGTCGTTATTCCTTGACAATGAATGTAGAACGCTTTCTTTACCTGTTGATTTTATCTGTATACCAACAAAATGAGTAGAGCCCCTTTTGCCGTATCAACTACGATCATCTGGACAAGTTCCATTGCGCTTGGGCTTCTGTCCTCGGTCCCCCAGCTGGCGTCAAAGCAATTCAGGCCGTTAGATGCTGCTGTTAATGCCGCCATTACCGCTGCCTTTGCGGTAACGATGTGGTACTTCAACATGTACATGCTCTCGAGAAAAAACACAAAGCCGCATAGACAGCAAATTTCCTATCCTAAACTGGTGAATTCGCTGCTTTTTGGTTTAATGCTGATGCTTGGTCTGGCCTATATTCAGCAACTGATCCTGTCACATATTGATTTTGGCCCAACGATGCTGATGGTTGAGGTACGGGGTATTCTGATCAATCTGGTTTTTTATATGCTCCTGAACCTGCTGCAACAGAACTACGAGAATCAGTACGTACACATGGAATTGGAACGGATCAGAAATGACAACCTGAGCGCGCAGTACGATCTCCTGAAGCAACAAGTGAACCCTCATTTTCTATTTAATAGCTTAAATACCTTGAAAGCGATGGTCGAAACCGGCGATAAACAGTCGGTCGATTTTATCCTGAAACTGGCTAACTTCTATCGATATACGTTAGAAAGCCGCAAACTGGACCTCATTCATGTAAAGGATGAAATGGATATTTTAAATGCTTATCTCTTTTTGCAAAAGGCCAGATTTTACGACGGATTTATATTTACCAGTAACCTGGATGAACAGACCCTGCAAACACTGATCCCGCCTTTTACACTGCAACTACTGGTTGAGAACTCTCTCAAACACAATATTGTGTCTTTACAACGACCGTTGCCTATCGATATTTATAGAGAGGGCGACACGCTGGTTGTTCAAAACAAAATTCAGCCAAAGAAAAATGAGGACAATTCGTTGGGTGTGGGACTGAAAAATATAGAATTGAAGTACAGTCACCTACTGAATAAAAAGGTACAGGTTATCATTGACCAACAAGTATTTCAAATTAAACTGCCCTTAATTTATGAACATCATCATCATTGAAGATGAGCTTCGAACGGCTAAATCACTGGAAAATATTCTTCTTGAAATCCGCCCCACAGCAACGATCACGGGCCCATACCAAAGTATTGAATCTGCGGTCGATGTGCTTTCCATTACTGATCAGCCAGACCTTATTTTCATGGATATACAACTGGCAGATGGTCTGAGCTTTGACATCTTCAATTCGGTAACCATCACTTGTCCAGTGGTTTTCTGTACGGCCTTCGACGAATATTCGTTAGAGGCCTTTAAGCGCAATGGTGTCGATTATGTGCTTAAACCATTCTCCAGGGAAGATATTGAAGCAGCCCTTGGAAAAGTGGATGCCTTAAAGAATTTTTTCCAGCAAAAGGTAGTCCCTGATTTTAGTGAATTGTTAAGCAAGCTGGTTCAACCAGCCGAAAAGACAAGTTTTCTGGTGTTCAAAAATCAGAAATACACAACGGTGCAGACGAATCAAATTGCTTTTTTTTACATCCATAATGAATCGACCTCAATCGTATGTTTCGATGGCCAGGAATTTAGTTTAAACCAACCCTTAGATCAAATTGCAGGTTTAGTCGCTCAAAAACAGTTTTTTAGAGTTAACCGACAATACTTGGTCAACTTCAGTGCGATAAAAGAAATTGAGCACTATTTTATGCGAAAGCTTTACGTGAAACTAGTTGTGAATACCCCTGAAAAACTGCTTATTAATAAAGAAAAATCAACCTTGTTTCTCGCCTGGATGGAGAACCGGTAAGATAGAAAATGGTTCGAGAACCGTCTTGTCCACCTGGCGGTTCTTAATGGCCAGTTAACGTAAATTCAGGTCTTTTCTATCGTATAGGGGCATAGGTTTGAATCAACTTAATGATTCAACTGATGAAAACGATCGTCAACTCAGCGCTCGGCGCACTGATCCTGGCCACATTCCTGACAACCATTCTGGCCCACACAACTACGTCCTCAACAGCCGCTCTTACCCAAACGATACACGGTGAGGGTTTCGCAGTTATTGAGCTATTCACATCCGAAGGCTGTTCAAGTTGCCCACGCGCGGATGAGCTACTGGCCAAAGTTCAGCAGGAAATAGGCAATAAACCGGTTTACCTCTTGGCGTACCATGTAGATTATTGGGATCATCAGGGGTGGCGCGATATTTTTAGCAGTCCTGACTATACCAAACGACAGCATCAGTATGCTGCTTCGCTAAACACTCAAATTTATACCCCTCAAGTAGTGGTTAATGGAAAAACGGAATTTGTCGGTTCAGATTCCCTTTCCATGAAAGCTAGTCTGGCAGCAGCACTGAGCGGAACTCCGGCCAGTACCTTGATTCTGCATGGTAAGCAGCAGTCAGGCAAACTAACTATTAATTATCAGGTACCGGCAGAAAGCGAGAAGGCTGAGCTTGTCATTACGGTTCTTCAAAAAAATTCCGTTCGCTACATTAAACGGGGCGAAAATCAAGGTCGCACGATTCATCATGCCCAGGTCGTCAGAAGCATTCATACGTTTAGTCCGAGTAAATCAGGTAATGGCCAGGTTACGATCAGCTTACCTCAGGAATTTACAGTTACTGAATGGGAGGTAATTGGCCTACTTCAGGATCCGCAAACAAGAGTAATACACGAAGCGAATCGGGTGGAGCTCGAACCACTTCAGCCTTCACGGTGAAAGTTAGCATTTTAACTAGTTTGAGTTGTCGACATCAAGAATATTGATATAATTTTGTTATCAGTATTACAAATTATGCCAATATGAATCCGCCAGATAAAGTAGCCCAGGTACTGTCAACACCACGTGATCAAAAAGAAGAAGTACAAGCCCTCCAGGATACGCTATATGTGCTGAGCGGAAAATGGAAATTGCCGATTATCAACTCGTTATGCAACGGCAATAAACGTTTTCGGGACATTGAACGCAGTATTCCTGGTATCACGACCCGAATGCTTTCCCGTGAACTTAAGGAAATGGAAGCCAATCAACTACTAGAACGTAAAGTTACAGCCGATATGCCGGTTTTAGTGGAATACCTTGTCACCGATTATTGTCATAGTTTCGGGGATATTATTTTGGAAATGATCAAGTGGGGAAAAGAACATCGTGAAAAAGTTATGAGAGACAGACCAACTACTCATAGCACGTAGTTGCCATGAATTACTGTCTACCCCTACTAGGATATCGATCAATTAAATCGTCTACGAACCGGGCTTCGAGCATTCGCAATTGATTGAAGCAACATCCTACTCTTGTGCAACGGGTTTATTCGTAGCACATTGCCTCTTTTTTAGGTATAAAAATCAATCCCTCAGTAGCATAAGAAAGCGAGTAACAACCCGGAAATGAGGCATATCACTGGTTTGCTTCAAACCGAGTTGATCGATTCTTAAGTCGAGTCACCACCAGCGTATTTCTTATAAAAACAAACCGGAGTGAATGTAGCATTTCACTCCGGTTTCCGCCTTCGTAAGGAGGTACTAATATTTTAAGCTCATGCCACCATCCACAACCAGTTCGGCACCGGTAATGAAACGGGCGGCATCGCTGCTGAAATAAGCCACCAATTTACCGACATCCTCCGCCTGGCCAAGTTTCTTGAGCGGGACGCGGTCAATCATCCAATCGTTTAGCTGGAGTAGTTGCTCATCACTGTACCCTACTTTTTTCATGATCTCGGTTTGGGTTGGCCCAGGACTGATGCTGTTTACCCGAATATGGCGGGGAGCCAGTTCGACCGCCGCGATCCGCATGATCGAATTTAGAGCCGCCTTGCTGGACGAATAAACCGACGAGTTAGCCCCATCCATACTGGCTGTATTCGAGGATAAAAATACAACCGAAGCACCTTCGTTTAAGATTGGTATAAAACGGCTAAGCGTAAAATAGGCTCCCTTGAAATTGATGTTCATCACCGTATCAAACGCTTCTTCAGTTGCCTGCTCAATGCTGGCTCCCCCCACAATTCCTGCGTTGATAAACAGAATATCTATTTTCCCGTAGGTATCCTTCACGAAAGCAGCCAGCCCATCTATTGCGGTCAGCTGTCCTTGATCCGCTACCGTACCGGTTACCCCTAATTCATTCGCTGCCTTCTCAACGGCCTCTTTTCGTCGGCCAGTAATAATCACAGTTGCCCCCTGTTCCTTTAATTCCTTAGCCGCAGCATACCCGATGCCGCTGTTCCCGCCCGTAACCAGCGCTATTTTTCCTGTTAGCGTACTCATACTATTACCATTTAAGTTGATAGGGGCAAAAGTATAGCAGAATTGGTATAATTTTGTTACCAGTATAATCAAGTATACCAGCTATGCAGAATAAAAAGCATGTAGAGATAGTCGATGAGGGGCTAGGAAATACCCGCAATCAGCGGCATTAAATACAGGCTTTGCGGGATACGATTGAAGTATCCTGACAGATTGACCGCTAAAATTGTCCGGTTCGGCGGTAACGATGGCCGACTGAAGGCTAGGTATATTCTGGGAAATGGGCTATCAGGTAATTTTGTAAGTCACTGGGAGAAAGGGCTCGTTTTTAACTCTTTCCAAGAACTGCTCAGCATGAAGACGCAACCCTAACTGAATCACCAAAAATTTATAGAATTAGTCAATTAGCTGAGGTATTGCCCACAATCTACCTGAGGAAGCGCCAACCGCCTTTGCCGCTGCTATGTTGAAGTGGACTGACTATCCCGCTAAGACACGCTTTACTGCCTACAAATCGTATTGCTCACTTTTTAATCCCTACAGAAAATGAAACTAGTTGCAGCTCTCCTGGCTAGTAGTCTACTAACAGCGGGTCATTTTACCCGTCTACATTTTTCGCAATCCGACAAGCCACAGCCCGATTCAACCATCGGAATTAAAATTCCACCCGGCTACCGCGACTGGCCACTGATTACAGTAGCGCACGAAGAAGGCAAGCTCAATGATTTGCGGGCTATTCTGGGCAATAAGGCGGCTATACAGGCTTTCCGAAAAGGGAAACGTCCGTTTCCGGATGGTACCATCATTGCCCGCCTGGCTTGGGATTATAGTTCTTCACCGGAAAATAACAAGGCCTTTGGTCAGCAGCAATCCTTTGTGGCCGGTCACCCAAAGAATGGGCTTCAGTTTATGGTGAAAGACACCAAAAAATATGCGTTGACGGACGGCTGGGGCTATGTGCAATTTAACGAGGGTAAACCAGCCAGCAACCTGGTGCATGCCACCTGTGCTCCCTGCCACCAAGCGGCTAAAGAGCGTGATTTTGTTTTTTCAACCTATGCTCCCTAGTCCACACGCAAGTTAATTATGCCGGCCGATATAAATCTGATGTTTCTTCTAGTGTTTGAAGAGCAATTTACTAATTAGCTCTTTACGTTCATCCATCAGCGTCTTAAACGCTGGCTCTGAAAGGTTAAAGAACTGACGATAAAGCGGGGCCATGATGAGTGGGTATGAAAGAAGCGAGAACAGATTCATCAGAAAGTGAATCGGGTTCATTTTTTCCAGAGTTTCCATCTCCATCTCCCGTTCTACTTCGGCAAGGAATGCATTTGTGGGGTTTATCTGTATATGTTCGATCAATTGGTGCCCTACGGTGTTGAGCTGCGTAACCATAAAGGTTTCTTGGTAGGGATAAGCGATCATGTCAGCCAGAAAAACGTCGATCAGTTCCTCAATTTTTTCCCGGAAAGGTTTAGGCGATTCCATCGCGCTGGCCAGCCGTTGGCTAAGGGATTGCATGGCTTCCTGAAAAACGGTGTCAATCAACTGGTCTCGGGATCGGAAATAATAATGCAGAGCCGCCCGGTTAACCTCTGCCGCATCGGCGATATCCTGCGTAGTGGCGTGCAGCCTGCCTTCGGCAAAAAAAATCCGTTTCGCTGTTTCTTTGATCCGTTGTTCAGTTCCCGTGTCTTTTATTGGCATGTGTGTATGAGTAAACCATTCGTTTTTCAGGCAACACGAAGCTGGTTATCGATGCCTACTTCTTGTATAAAATAGGCATCGTGCGAGATAACCAGCAAGGTGCCGTTGTAATTCTTTACGGATTCAATGAGCACGGCTAAGCTTTGCACGTCAAGGTTATTGGTCGGCTCATCCAGGATGAGCATATCGGGCGACTGGTTACTGACGGCTAAACAACATAAAGCCAGCTTCATTTTTTCGCCCCCACTTAATCCGCTGCAGGGGCGCTCGAACATATGGGGCCTAAACTGCGAATAAATCAATAACGATTTTAGCTCATGTTCGGGTAAGTGCCGGCTATTATAGTGTTCTACCTGTTCATACGCCGTTCGGTTGGGATCGATCATCGTATAATCCTGGTCAAGGTATAGGTAAGCAAACGAAGCTCGCTGAATGGTTCCCTGCACCGGCTCCAGACTGCCGGTCAATAGGCGTAACAGGGTTGTTTTTCCGGCACCATTGTCTCCTTCAATCTGGACACGGTCGCCGGAGCGGATCTGAAAGGTCAGCGGTTTCCACAAGGCGGTGTCGCCGTACGCAAAACTAAGTTGTTCAGCATCGATGAGTATCTTTCCGCGATGCAGCAACGATGCGCCAATATCGATTTTCAGTATCTGGTAAGACTGAATCTGCGACCGGAGCTGCCGGATGTTTTCGGTGATTCCGGCCACTTTCTCGCTATGGACGTTCAATAGGTTGGCGGTACTTAGCTCGGCTCTACTTTTTCGTCCGCCGGCAATGATGCGTGGTAGCGACTGGCTTTGTCCAGCAGCCCTGCCGCTGGCTTCCTTTTTCTGTCGCTGCTGGGCCATATCCCGCGCTTTTTGCTGACTTTGTTTCAAGGTTTTGGCCTGCTCATCCAGTTGCGCTTGCAGGGTTCCAACCTGATTTTCTTTCTGCTGGCGATAAAACGCATAATTACCACCGAATACGGTCAGGCCTCTTTCACTAAGCTCAAGGGTTATCGGCAATACATTGAGTAATGTACGGTCATGGCTGACCACCAGTAACGTAGCGGTACTCGACTTGACCACCTCATACAAGTGCTTCCGGCTAACAGCATCCAGGTGATTGGATGGTTCGTCAAGTAGAATAATTTTCGGCTTGTGCAACGTAATACCTGCCAGAAATACCTTCGTTTTCTGCCCACCACTTAACTCACCTAACCGCTGATCGGTCGTTACGTGTTCCAGATTCCAGCTTGATAGGGCTGCGGATACGGCCTCTTCAATTTCCCAGTCATCGGCCAGGTCCGTAAAAAATTGCGGGTCGGTTTTGCCGGACAAAATAGCCTGGAGACTATGTAATTTTTGATCAACGCCGAGTACCTGGGCAACCGTCAGGCTATCGAACTGACCCAGGTGTTGGGGTACATACCAGGGTCTTTCGGCCATTAGGATCTGGCCCGCTGCTGGAAACAATTTTCCCGCAATGAGCTGCAACAGAGTTGATTTTCCTGTTCCGTTATTGCCAACCAGTGCGGCTTTTTCACCAGGGTTTAGGGTCAGGTTTAACCCCTCAAACAATAACTCCTTATCGGGATGTCGATAGGTTAGTGCCCTGATCGTTAGACTCATACCAATGGAGATGAAGACGTTAAATAGAACCGGTTTCATCAATATAACAAAACAACAGCGCAAATTTAACAAATTTGTTAAACAAATTTGTTAAATTTGCGCTGTTAGGGATTCTCGTTGCAATCGGGCGTATTTACACAGTAGGCTATCTTCACTGGCGATCTTTTGCTACTCTTTTCTTCGTCTCAGATATCCCTCCTGCCTGAGACTAAAGGTGCAGCACTACTAATATTAAAATTGGGGCGTTTGGCGAGAGTCAATTTATGGCAACTTTCAGCCTTGCTCTTTCAGCCGAATTAGCGACTCTTGAATGGCTTCTAGAGACGTATAGCGGGGATGGTAACCCAATACCTGACGGGCCTTTTCAATACTCCCATTTGAGCTATGAATTAAATGCTCCCAGCTTAACTTGGCATGCTCTGGGGTAGTGGTTTGCTTGAACTCATCAAATGATACAAACCTTAGGTTGGCCGATTGGCCGTACCATTCTGCCAGAAATTCTGCATATCCGCGCCAGGTCAGCGCCCGTTCGGAAAGAAGGTGAAAGCTCTCTCCGACGGCTTGCTCTTTATGTTCCAGCGCTAGGCAAAAGCCTAATGCAACGTCATCTGCGTGAACATGATGAAGGGTTTCAAGTCCCTGGTTCGGTATCAATACTTCTTGTCCACTCGCTAATTTCACATAGATTTCCTGGTCAACATTGCCCACCGGCGTAATCGGTGTCCAACCTGGGCCTACGATATGACCGGGATGAAGTACCGTTGATGGAAGCTGGAATTGATCTACTTCATGCAGCAAATAGTGTTCAATGGCATTTTTCTGCACGCCATATTCGTCGATGGGTTGCCTAGGGTCTGACTCTTTCGTTGGAACTAACACATTATAGCCATGAACCCAAATCGTCCCGCAGTGCATAAAAAGCTTGATGCGTCCCTTTAAGGCTTCGGCTAACTGGCGCGTACTATCAATATGAAAGCTGATCAGATCAATAACGACATCAGAGGCTAACTCCGCAATAGCTTGCCCAAATTCGCCCGTTTTTTCCAACGCTGTACGGTCTAGCGCCACAAAGTTGACCTTCTGCCACCCCTTATGAGCTTGGTAAGGATCGCTTTGGCGACGGCTAACAATGGTCACTTCATGCCCAGCTTCAATCAGACGAGGAACTAGGAAAGTACCAATATGGCCGGTACCACCGATGATTACGATTTTCATTGCTATACCTGTAAAAAATACGCTTTGGCTTGCCATATAGGCCGACGCAAAGCTACTTCCAAGGAGGAGAAGCAAATTAAGGATTTCAAACGAAAGCTTATACTTTTCGTACATTCATCAGGTAAATGAATCGCAAATGGGTGTGTCTACCATTCACCATTGCAAGAAACGCTCCCAAATGAGACTAGGTGAGATTTGAGCATCTGTAAGTCGGGCGTTTTACGACACGGTAATGCCTCAATTTTCTACTATGTGAGGTACTTTTTTGAATTTTATGTTAGTGAAGGTAAACTTTACGCACTACTATGTCAGGCCCAAGTTGCCTTTCCCAGGTAGGAGTATATGTTTTTGATTCATCCATGTTGGCAGTCACTAGCTATGCCCGCTTCCAATTCGTTACCAGAAGATTTCAGCCAGAATAACCAACTGCCTATTCGGATTGTTTCTCCGAATTTTGGCCATGTCGCTCCAGAGGCTAAAGAAAACTATAGTCCTACCCACCGCTTACGATACTACTTCTTGCTGTTTGTACTGGAGGGATCCACGCAATATGGGATTGATGGGGAAACAATCGAGGTTGGGAAGTATGACTTACTTTTCTGCTTGCCACACCAGATTCAACAGCTAGCCTTCGCCCAACACGGGAATAAGTATTATAAATTGGGCTTTGATGACCAATGCCTGTCCCGACTACCCAGACAATACCCGTTTCTGCTGAATCTACTCAATCAGCAAAAAATAAGGTTTTCACCCCTTGCCGCTAAGAGACTTCAAGCGGTCTTTGACATGCTTCAAGGCTTGTTAACCGCTTCGGACACGGACCCTGAACTCATCTTAGCCCACCTAAATAGCCTGCTGACGGAAATTAATGCGGCTTATTTTGCCGGGGAGCGAAAGCCAGCCAATGACCGACTCGCCAAATATATCGGCTTCAAAGTATTCGTCGAAAACAACTTGACTCATCACCCAGCCATTAAGGATATTGCCCAGGAACTTGCCCTCAGTACGGATAGTTTATATCAGCTCGTTAAACAGTATTCGGGCCTCTCACCCAAAGAATTTGTAACGAATCAACTGATCCTGGAAGCCAGACGCCGGCTGTACTATGGAGAGAAGTATTCGGTCAAAGAACTAGCGTTTGAACTCGGTTTCAATGACCCTGATTACTTTTCCCGCTTGTTTAAAAAAGTAACCGGTAAAACGATTGCCGAGTTTTTTCAGGATTTGTCCTGAACCCATCGGCTTTCATCCAGCTTTGTTTACGGGGCTTTGGCGAACTTTGTTCCTAGTATAAATCAGATAGGCTATGAACAGACAAGCAGGTAAACTATTGGTGACTGGTGTGACCGGTTTGGTCGGGGAGCGCCTGCTCCGGCGTCTTGTCGATGCGGGTATGGACTGCCGTGCGCTGGTACGAGCGGGAAAGCGTATTTCGGATGGTGTGGAGGTAGTAGAAGGAGACTTATTCGATATTGCATCGCTCACCCAGGCCGTGAAGGATGTGTCCGCTATTATTCATCTGGCAGCCGTATTTCGCACGCCAGACACCGATCTAATTTGGAAGAGCAATCGGGAAGGGACGCGCCACCTGATCAGCGTGGTCAAAGCCCATTCGCCTGCCGCCCGATTCATTCTGGCCAGTACGACCAACGTCTACAACGCCGATAATCCCCATCCGAGTCTTGAAGATGACCCGGTAGCTCCTCAGCAAGCCTACCCTGCCAGCAAGGTTGTGGCTGAGCAAGAGTTAAGAGACAGTGGATTGAATTGGGTCGTGCTGCGGTTCCCCTTTGTCTACGGTGACGGGGATGGCCATTTGGAGGCGCTACCCAAGTATGCGAAAGCCGGTAAATGGCACCCTGCGATGCGGATGAGTACCATCCACCACCGTGATATCGCCACAGCAATGCATTTGGCCCTGGATGGAGTGATGGACGGTCGCATCGTCAATATCGCGGATGAAGCCCCGACATCCGTTTACGAATTAGCCCAATTAGTTGGTGAGGCATTAGCCTCCTCCTGTGAGCCGCTGGTGAATCCTTGGTATCTGCTTAGCGATAGCACGCTGGCTCGTCGTTTGGGTTTCCAACCTACTGTCCGGACAGTGTATCAGGCCGTACAGGAGAATATACTGTAATTTATGGCTTATTAACGGTTTTGAGCGAATAAACAGCCCCAAAATAAATAGCTGCAAACTCTGTTTTTCTCTTAAAACCTTCATTTGTTGCCAATTGAACCCTTCAAATAGGCGGATAGCACCTCCCACCGCAGTTTATTAGGATCAACCGTGTTCGAGTTGCTCATAATGATGAGCGTTATATCCTCCTCCAGCAAATGAACCCAGTTCGTGTGGTGACCATACCCATAGCCTTGGCGTTCAGCCACCACATATGTGCCCTCACCAATCTGTTTAGGATACACCCAAAAGCCCAAAGCCACATCGCCTAACGATTTGTAGGGGGTAAGCATGAGTTCTACCGTCTCCTTCTTTAATAAGCTATAGTGAAACAAGGCTTGGTCGAACAAAAGCATGTCCTGGGGCGTCGAATACATGGCGCCCGCCGAGAAGTAATTGTCAATGTAAAAGTTAGTGGGACGGGAAAATGTGACCGGGTTTGATCCACTGTTGAAATAGCCCTGGTCCAGATGGGCAATCACATCCTCATGATGTAGATAATCCGTATTGCGCATCCCCAAAGGAGTCAAAATCTTTTGCCGCAAGACTGCCTGAAAGGGTTGACCGTAGAGTCGCTCAATAATTTTGCCTAGCAGAATGAAGTCGCCGTTATTGTAAGCAAAGCGGGTACCGGGCTGCCTCACTAGCCGCTCGGAGCAATAGCGGGTAATGAAGCTGTCTAGGGGCCAGATGGTCGAGTTGTAGGCTTCGGCGATTTCACGCATCTCCTTGTCATCACGTCCACTACTATAGGTCAGCAAGTCGCGGATGGTAGCCTTGTGAGCGGCTTCTCCTTTGTATTCAGGGTAGTAGGTGGCAATGGAGGAGTCTAGCTGAATCTTGCCTTGCTCACAGAGTTGCATAATCAGAGCCGCCGTGAAGGTCTTGGTGGCCGAAAAAATATGGAACCTAGATTTATGTGAATAGTTTATACTGTCTTCTCGATTGGCCAGCCCAATGTAGGTTAGATAGTCTATTTTACCTTTTTTGGCGATGAGCACGGAGCCGTTAAAGTTGTCTTGGGTACGGTATCGGTTCATCAGTATCTCAACTTGCTTTTTTTGACCATATAAAGCTACCCTTGCCCCAAGCAGCAGTAGTAGGATTAGAAGTCCATTGGCTATTTTCATCACCCATTATTTCGATTGCTCAGCAAAACTAAGTTAAGCAAGCTAGACTCGGAGATGTCTCCAATAAGACTTTTTAAAGTGAGATGAAGGCGCGTTTATACCGCTGCCTGAGTGAGATCGTGACTGTGGGCGACCCCACAACTTCTGGACATAACAAGCCTCAAAAACGCCAAATCAACTGCGTTTGTATACCCAAGCTATAAGAGCTATATTGGATCAAGGTATAGACGGCATCACTAGCGGGGCGATAGAAGCTGTAACTGGCACTAGGTTGAAGCAGTAGTGACAAGCCCGCATCCAGTCGGTAACTCAACCCAACACCCACTACTCCATCGGTGGTGATGGGCCGCGCGGTAAACGTATTGCTGCGGCTAAACAGAGCCCCAGTAGAAAAATATGGAGATAGATAAGCGCCGGTTCGTCAATCGGTAGTTCACTAGCAGGGGCAGTTGCCATCCTTTGCTGATGAAGGGGGCAAAATCGCCATACGGTCCCGCTAGGCTTTTATTATGATTAGCGTCTCGATAATAAAGCGCTCCGACGGAGACATCCCATTGAGGGGTAAAGTGGTAGCGAGCCGTTAAACCAAACGAGGAGATGATGCTGTGTCCAGACGCAATAATTGGGTTAGTCGCTCCATTATAGGAGTAGGTGGCTTGGGAGGAGTAGGGATTATAATTGAACTAATAAGCCGGAGCTAGGGAAAAGCGGCTTTGGGCCATTGATGGGGCGTTTAGCATCAACAGTAGCGCCCCGACGAGTAGACTAGCTTTCATAACAGGAAGTGGTTATGGACCAGGTTGATCCTTTTAGAGTAGGGTTGTCGGCTATAATCAGTAACGCTACTTTTGATCAACTGATATACGTATTCTGCTGAGGGCTTGCATAATTTTTACTTTCTACCCTTGAAAATACTCATCTCAAAATATCCTCCTGCTTGAGACAAAGCTGCTTTCATTTATCTACTTCTTAAATGGGTTATTTTCTAAGATGAAGCACTGGTAATATCCTGCGTCGAAAAACCAGGGCTAGGATTTGTAATAAAAGCTAGTCTCAATCGTCTCCGAACTAGATTCATCCTTTAACTAAGCAGGCTTCCGGTTTCACCATGAATATCAACGGCATTGATTTACAAGTATCCACCTTTGGGGGATTCGAAAAAACCAGGGAGATGCATTATCATGATCATACCAATGTCGTATTCTTTTTAGCGGGAGGCTGCATCGAAAAAAGAAAACAGATTACCTGTGAACGAGCAACCGCCGATATTCTCCTGTTACATGCGGGCGAAATGCATCAAACCATCCTGGCTCAAAGGCCCACTCGCTATCTCTCCCTAGACCTTCAGCCAAGTCTATTAAAGCAATATAACATCAATGAAACCAGCCTCCTTACCAGCATAAAAGCCACCCCAGATGCCAAATTCCTGATGTTAAAAATGTACCACGAACTCTTACAAAATGATGAATTTGCGCCGGATACGATTCATATGCTGCTACTGGAATTGACGGCGCTCACTCAGCTCATTCATCGGCAACAGGTCCTACCTCCTTGGCTTAAACTCATTTACGAACTCCTGCAGGATCAATGGAACCAGCCCATTTCACTAACTGAATTAGCCCGAATCGCCGGCGTGAACCCCATTACCATCTCCAAGTATTTCCCGCTTTACTTCGGCTCAACACTTGGCGTGTTTAGGCGAAAACTCAAAATTGAACGGTCGCTGGCTTTGATCAAGCAAACCGATGGGTCACTCACCGATGTGGTCTACGCTTGCCAATTTGCGGATCAAAGCCATTTTATTCGCAACTTCAGCCAGTTTACTTCTTTTTCGCCCAGGCAATACCGAAAATTATAACAAGCCGGGTGCAGGCAAATTTCATTCTATTTTTCTGGTTTGACATGCCTTACGTTTGCTTTCCAATTAACCCCTTTTGGAAAGCAACTGATGAGGATGATTCTGCTTCTTAGCCTAGCGGCAACTATCTTCGGCTCGACCAGCGCTCAACAAGTTCGAGTCCGCTACGCTTCAGCCAATTACCAAGGACCTTTCACTGGGCAAGTGGTCCTCTATCTGACACGCACCAACGAGGCTGAGCCCAGAACCACCATTGAAGGGCCCTGTTATCGGCTATCGGTTACCCGGGTCGCCCCTGGTCAACCTATTGTATTCACGCATCGAGCCATCGCCTATCCTACTCCCCTAACCAAACTGGAGCGGGGTGCTTATTTTGTGCAGGCAGTGTGGGACCGCAACCTGGGTGGCCGTAATATTGGGACCAGTTTAGGCAATCTGTATAGTAGGCCTTGTCAGATGATTTTTACAGCCGATACCAACCAGGTTTTTGAGTTAACCTGTGACCAGCTCATCCCAGCTCCAGGGTTTACTGACTCCCAATTTGTTCAAGAACTAAGAGTCTCTTCTAAGTTGCTAGGGGCTTTTCATCACCAATCACAAACCGTGGATGGGGCCGTCATTTTACCGGCTCAATACCACAACGAGCCCAAGCGCCACTTTCCCGTCTTATTTGTCATCGGTGGCTACGGAGCGGATTACCATCATTACTCGAAGGAAAACAACGATACCTTGCCCGCCACTCCCATCGATACGATTGCCTGCATTCGGGTTTATCTGGATGGCAACTGTCCATTAGGCCATAGCGTGTATGCCAATAGTGATAATAACGGTCCCTGGGCCGATGCGTTAGTTAAGGAGTTTATACCCGCTCTGGCCAAAAACTATCGTTGTACTGGCTGTTATTTGCTGAAGGGTCACAGCAGCGGTGGCTGGGCTGGCTTATGGTTGCAGATTCACTACCCTTCCGTTTTTGCGGGCTGCACGGCCAGTGCGCCGGATTATGTCGATTTTCACAGTATTAATCAGCGGGATTATTACCAGGAAGTGGCGCGGGTCAACCAAGGCAAAACCGTGCCCCCGATTGTCAAGCACCCCCATATCGAAGACGTTCTCTATCGGGGAGAGCAGGATCGCTCGTTTGATGCGGTCTATGGACCCAAAGGTCGGAATGGACAGCCGATCAGCATTCAAAAGGGCCCATCGGGCGTGATTAATCCTGCCGTTTTTTCCTACTGGCAGCGGTATGACATATCTCGCTATCTAACAACGAATGTTAGCCGATTGAAACAGGCTTTGTACGGCAAGGTACGGGTATCGGTGGGCAACCAGGACACCTATAAGCTGAACTTCTCAGTCAAAAAACTGGAAGCGGCTTTAAAGAGCCAAAACACCGGGTTTGTCTTTGGCTACTATCCGGGCGACCATTATTCGGTGATGACGCCCCAGTACAAAAAAGATGAGACTCTATTTTTAGCTCATAAATACCACGCCTGGTTGAATGAGCATCTCCCTAAGAAATAGTGGATGATCTGCTTATTAAAGGGAAGATTGTACTAATGAAGTAGTCTGTTAAACTTACTCATTCGTAGCTGCGAACAGTTTATTCTCAATAAACACTCCCACCTGAGACGTAAGGAGCATTATCTGTCTGCGCCAAAAATGGTGCGTTTGGAACCCTAGCAAAACAGGGACTTGCTACACCACTTCATGTTTAATTAAATGAAGCTCTGAAGGCAAGCGGGGTAGTTTTTGTTTTTGCTTTGAAAAGCTTACTGAACGATTGCGGATGCTCGAAACCTAAGCCAAAGGCGATCTCGCTTACCGATAATTCAGTAGTAGACAGGCTTTCTTTGGCTTTCTCAATGAGCTTTTCGTGGATGTGCTGCTGAGTGCTTTGTCCGGTGAGCAGTTTCAGCACGCGGCTCAGGTAACTTACCGATATGTTGAGCTTATCACATATTGACTGCACTGTAGGCAAGCCTTTAAGCATAATCTCTTCACTGTTGAAATAGTCATTGAGCAGAGTGTCCAGTCGTTCAAGTAGCTGATAGTTGCAGATTTTGCGGGTAATGAACTGACGATTGTAGAAACGCTCTGCGTAGTTGAGCAACAACTCGATTTGTGCTAGGATAATCCCCTGACTGTAAGGATCAATGTTTGCCTGATATTCTTGACTTATCTGAGAAATAATGCCTTCAACAGTCGTCTCCTCTTTTTCGGAGAGAAATAACGCTTCATCAGCACGGTAGTCAAAAAATTCATACTTCTTGATGGTTTTTGCCAACGGGGTTCCCCACAAAAGATCAGGATGAATCAGCAGCAACCAGCCCCTTGGATCAGTAGGTAGGTTAACCATTTCAAAACCAATCACCTGGCTTGGCGCCGTGAAGAACAAAATACCACCCGTGAAATCATAAACCTGCTGTCCATAGCGGTATCTGGCATCTGGGATGCGTTTCATAGAAATACAGTAGAAATCGTTAATGCTCAGGCGATCCGGTGCGATCGTTATGTCCTTAATATTGACGACACTAATCAGCGGATACGCCGGTTGGGGCAAGCCTCTCTGCTGGTGAAATTCCTGGATGTTTTTGAGGCGAATTGGCTTGCTCATATCGGTTGTAGTCTGTTCCTATTGCTGGTATGCTTTGGCAAAGTCCTTCACAAAATCTTTCAGTTTTGTTTTCCCTAAAACGGGTTGGTGGCGAAGGTAGTTTTGGTATACCACACCACTATGCATGGCGGCCTGCATTTTTACCAGTTCATCTGCTAATTGCGGAGGCATGCCCATTTGTTGTAAGCTATTTCGCAACGCTTCATCTGGAATAATGACCCATTGCAGGTCAGGTTTTCCAATCGCGTTACCTAAAATGTGGGCTACTTCGCTACAGGTAAGTTCTTCACTGGCTACATAGCGTACTCTGTTCCCCTCAAATGAATCAGTTAGTTCCTCCGCTGCCACTGCCGCAATGTCTTCTGGGGCAACAACCGCAATTCGGTCATTACCGCCGTAGTTTCCCATCATAGCCCCTTGCTGTTTTATCATCGGGATATAGTCGTAAAAGTTGCTGTAAAACACACTGGGACGCAGTTCGGTAAAGGCCACATGGCTTAATTTGTCGGCCAACTGAGTTGCCTCAAACGAGCCTGTAATACCGGCTGCCCAGCCCGTTAACAACACCACTTTTTGTACTCCCGTTTGGTTTATCGCCTGCACATAATTGTTGGCTATTTTTTGAAAATACGCCTGCTGGTCGGTTGCAGTAAAATCAAATGGTATCATGCAATACACCGCATCGGCCCCCGTGAATGTACTTATCAGAAAAGAGGCATCTTCTAATCGGCCAATAGCGGCTTTGGCTCCTAGATTTTCAATGGCTTGCTGCTTGTCGGGCTTGCTGCTGATAATAGTTATCTGGTGCCCGTTGGCAATGAGTTGGGTTGCTAAAGGTTTGCTGATGTTACCGAGCGATCCCGTTATCGTAATTTTCATGGTCCTGGCTTTTTATACGGCAAATTTCAGCCTAGGTAAGCTGATAGCTGTAGCCTGATTTTGCTTTATTGTAGCCGAAAATGACCTGGATGATTTTTAGGCTGCGGCTATTAGTTGGCCTAATCAATAGGTGCCGCTAGGTGCTCAATCTCAAAAAAGGCTCCCTCCTGAGACGAGAAGAGATTTGCGTATCAATAATTGGGCGTCTGGTGAGTCAGTGAACTTGCAAAGAGGCAATGGAAATAATTGCCAGAGGAAGCTGAACCTCGTGGGATTAGTGTACATTCGAAGAAGGACTGCTTTTCAACCGGCTCTAGGAAAATGTTCGTTCAATTCTATTCACCTAAACCTATCTTGGCTAGCATTATAAAAGGCTATCAAATTGTTCATGTCCAGACGCCCGCTGGCTTGCCCTTGCCAATCCATCCGTTTCCGCCCCATGCGGTACAGAATCTGTCATTCTATCCCCGTGATCCAATTGAGGTCTTTCACTACGGAACCCGTCAGCTAACGACTTCCCCTAGCTGCCTTATTGTTGGACCACAGGTGTCGCGGGTTGACCTGACGATGGGGCGAGACCTGTTAATTGTTGCCACTTTCTTTCAACCCGGTGGCCTACACCGATTACTGGGTATACCGATGAGTGAGTTGCTGGATCAGGAACTGGATGCTTCGCTGCTTTGGAACGCCCAGATTCGGCAAGTCGATCAACAACTGCGAGAGACGACCAACTATACTCAGATGCAGCAGATCGTCGAAGCGTTTTTGATCCGCAGATTGGGACAGAAACAGGTTCAGAAGCACGCTATTGATGCCGCATTCCAACTTTTGGAAGAGCCAACTCGTTCCATATCGCTGGACTATCTGGCTAGTCAGGCCTGCTTAAGCCCCCGTCAATTGGAGCGTAAATTCTACGAACGGTTGGGTCTAGGGCCCAAAACGTTCACTCGCCAAGTACGATTTAGTCGGGCTGTTCGCTTGAAAGAACAACAACCTGAGGTAGACTGGCTGGAGGTAGCTGTCAGCTGTGGCTACTATGATCTTTCGCACATGCGTCGAGACTTTACCGAGTTTGCCGGTTCTACTCCTACTCTGCTCTTACGAGAAGAAACCCAGTCCGTAGTCCGCCCTTATACGTCTCACAACTTTTAGCGACAAAGATGTCGTTTTTGTACCCCTATTGACCGCAGCTAGCCCGTAGGTTTGTGCTCATCAAACCGCGATCAACTATGAAAACATTCCTTTATTGGGCGCTACTGCTCATGCTGTTTCCACCCGTTTATGGCCAGCCGAAAGCAACCGTATTAACAGACTTGAATCAAAAAAAGAAGGGCGACCAACAAGCAATTGAGGCCCAGGTGGATGCCTTCTTTACCAGCTGGAACCATCATGATTTTAGTGACATGAAAGCCTACATCGCACCGGCTTGTGATTTTGTCAATATTGTGGGGATGCATTGGAAGGGTCGCGTAGACATCCAGTACGCTCACCAGGTCTTTCATGAGATAAGTTTTGGCGATATACCGTTAGCGAAGCGGGCAGTATCGGTTCGCTTCCTTAAGCCCGATGTGGCGATTGCTCATGTGTTGATGCATGTAATGAAGGCCTACATTGCCCCCGACGGGTCGAAAGCCGGCGACAATGATGCCTTGGCTACGTTTGTTTTTGTTAAACGCCATGGGGTCTGGCTGGTAGAGGCCGTAGAAAATGTGGTTGTAAATGAAGGAGCGCAAGCGGGAAACCCCATTACTATACGAAATCAATCCAAAAAATAGACAGTCGCAGACTAAACACAACTTCATCTGACAGCTGATTACTTACAGCTACAGAACGCCTACAATCTTGTTTTCTCAAAATACGCTCCCACCTGAGACGAAGGAAAGCTCATGTGTCTGCCCAACCGCCGGTTTCAACAGCAGGGAAGCCTTCGCAAACCCGGGCAGTAGCACTGGGCCTCTCCCAGTGATTTTCCGTCGACCAGAAGACCTACACTAGCCTCGAAGACGTATTCCGGTACATATTCACGACTAAATTCTGCGCAATCCGGGGCAACTTCACCCCGTCAGTTTGGATCACAAACCAATTAGGACACTAAACCGGCCCAGAAGGTTCTCTTACACCCAAAACAAATGGTCAACCTTGAGTTCAGTTTCACCCTGCCATGAATATGCAGCCAGCACACCATCTTTTGCCACACTAAAATCCAGACACGATGCCCGTTTCGAGGTAAGCCAGGGAGAGCCGGTCAACCAGTAGTGTCCGAAAAATAACGGACGTGTATCGGTGTCATTCTGTAGTTGAGCCGAATAGACGCTTTGATCGATACAAACATCTGCAATAGGTGCAGGAGCATCAAAGAAATATTCGCCATAGGTTGTCGCAGAAGTAACTTCTGTCCACCAACGAATGCGGCTTTTGTGGCGGGTGTGGCCGTCTTTGTCAGAAAAAACCAACTTGTTGGGTAAGGTAGCTTCCTTCCCTTTTAACGTTTCTTCAATGGCTTTCCAAAGGGCGGTGTGTTTGGTGGCTGCTTCAGGCAATAAGCCAGGAGCAAGTTTACCCTCGCCCAGTTGATGCTGTAATAATTGTATGTTAGCCTCGTCCCAACAGGCATGAACTACCCGAATTCTATCAAGAGATAAAAACAAAGGAACCGAATAGAACCAATCAAGATAGCCCTGCCATTCATCTAAGTGATTGCGAAACTGATAAAGCGTTTGGTAGTGTTGGATAATATTGGGGGGTGAATGTTGCCGGTAGTACCCACCGGTAAGTTTTTCTTGATGGAAGGCTAACGCATTAAATTCATGGTTGCCTAATACGCCTAATGCCGATCCAGTATCGATCATCGAACGGACTAAAGCTAATGTTTGGCGAATCTGTGGCCCTCTATCGATCCAATCGCCGACAAAAACCGCCTTTCGATGCTTATGCTGATAGATTCCATTTTGGGATGAGTACCCCAATAGTTCTAAAAGCTGGCTAAGTTTGTCTGCATAGCCGTGTACATCGCCAATAATATCATACATAGTTGGTATTGAAAGTTCTTCGATTGAATATAGAAGTTATTGACCAATTCCTTTGTCGGGGCGGGTCTCATTAGCCAATCTATAATGTAACAAATGGACTCACGATCTTTTACTGGACGCGGTCGCCGGGACAAAAAGAGTAGTAAATAGGTCTGGAAAAGTAAAAAGTTTAAATTCACAAATCCCTGCCTTCTCTGGACGTAGGCCTGCCTACCAGACCTAGAATAGCGGTGAAGTAAGCTGTACAGACTTCATCGATACATAACCCAGCGCAAGAGGCTTCAAAAAAGAGAAGCTAAGCGAGGCCTGTTGAACGCGCTACGTTCCTGCCTTCAGGGTTTACTAAAGTTAACTGGTAAATTATACTTAACATTGACCGCATGCCCCGCCTGTTTACCGGGCTTCCAGGCGGGCATGCTCTGCACCAACCGTACGGCTTCAGTTGCCTCCCAGGATCCCTGACGATTCAACGCCATTGCCTCTTCAATGGCTCCCTGATCGGTGACCGTAAAGCTTACAAACACTTTACCGGTCAGCTTGTGGCTGGCGGTGTCCTTTAGCTGGCGCACCTTGGCATTCATAAACGAGTCATAGGCTTTCATGCCACCTACAAATTCGGGGGGCTGTTCGACAACGGTAAATAGCTCGCGCTCACGGGCCGATTCGGTTTGAGCCTGAGCTGGGCCCAAGAACGTACTCAACAATACAGTCAGCAGCGCATAGGCTGTCAGCTGACTGCGATGAAAAAGCGAGTTGGTGTTCATCAGGAACGATTTAGGTATCAATAGTAAGACAAGAGTAGGGTAAATCCAGCTTAGTATAGCAAGTAGAACTACGGATTATGCCTGTGTACCTGTTCTAAAACCGTATGTTTGTTGATTGAGCCGTAGTGGCCGGTAGGCCGCAGCCACTGGACAGATAGTAAAACCACCGTCGCACAATATGCTCCCACATGAGACAGTATAACTTTTACGAGACTGCGCCCTAAACTGGGTGTTTCGAGAAATAGTTGCATCCATCTTTCTGATCCTGTTTACTGAATAAAATAGAAATTGGCATTCTCATCACAAGGATGTGACTAATAAGAGTTGACCCAACGAGTAGGCTGTTAGTAGCCTGGTGATCTGGATAATTTGACTCATCTTTAAGCTGACAAAAACACCCTATTATGTCCAGCTTAGCCCGCTTCGTTTTGCTTACCGTTTGCTCCCTCTGTAACGTGGCTGTTGCTCAAACCCTCTGGAAAGACTTAGGACTAAGCTATGGAACCTATCAAGTCGGCTTTCGACATTACGTGACCTTTGATCACAGTCGATCCTACCAACGGCAATCGGATTGGGATACGATGGTTACCGCCCGGCCTATGGCCATTAGTGTTTGGTACCCTACGGCCAATGCGGCTCCAATAAATCGACTCAAGGTCCAAGATTACATGCAGATCCTCAAAGAAGAAGAGGAGTGGGAGCGCTTGCCCAATGACAAGATTTTAAGCTGGTTTTACTATGCGGATACCGAAGTAAACCGCAAGCATATGGCCCTGCCGACCAAAGCAGTCCGCCAAGCTCAGGTGCACAAAGGGAAGTTCCCAGTCGTGATTTACGCGCCCAGCTATCAGGCCTCGTCGATTGAAAACTTTGCCCTTTGTGAATTCTTGGCTAGTCATGGCTATGTCGTCTTGGCCAGTCCCAGCCGGGGTACCGAGAGCCGACCCTTAGCCGGAGGTACTACCCGTGATCTGGAAACCCAAGTGGGCGATATTCAATTTTTGATTGGGCAGTCGGCTCAATGGCCCTTCACCGACAAGACCAACTTGGCCGTGGCGGGCTTTAGCTTCGGGGGTATGTCGAATGTGTTAGCGCAAATGAAAGATAGCCGCGTCAAAGCCCTGGTCTGTTTAGATGGCAGCGTTCGGTATCAGCTGGACAAACTCTTAGCGTCGCCCTACGCTGACTTGTCAAAAGTGAAGGTACCCTTTCTGTTTATGGCGCAGAAAGATATTCCGCTCCGGGTCATGGAGGAGGATAACATCGACACTACCCTAAATTCACGTTTCGCTTTTTTTGACTCGTTGCGCTATAGCCAGGCGTATTTTCTCAAGTTTCATGATTTAACCCATAGTTACTTTAGCTCACTGGGCGTGCTATTCCAAACCCGAGACCTGCGGCAAGACAAAAGCGATTCCGCCATTATTGAGTCCTACCGGTGGGTGAACCGGTACACCTTACAGTTTCTGAATGCTTGTTTAAAGGCGAATGAACAGTCAAAGCAGTTTCTTGCCCGCAACCCCGTCAATAATCATGCGCCGGATCAACTAGTGACGATCTTACGAAAAGTGCCTTTGAAACGGGCGCTTAGTTTTGAAGCTTTTCATGGCTTAGCCAAAAAACAGCGATATCAAAATTTAGATGTATTAATTAACCAACTCAAACAACAGTATCCAGGACTTGTGCTAGAGGAATGGAAGCTAAATAACTTAGGCTTGCAACTGCTTTTTAAGAGGAGCATTCAGCCAGCCATCAGCATTCTTAATTTGGCTACCACGTTATATCCTCAATCGGGTAACGTTTATGACAGTTTGGCGGAAGGGTATTTGGTGAGCGGTAATAAAGAACAGGCTGCCAAGGCGTTCCAGCGTTCACTGGAGTTAGATTCTCACAATCAGAATGCCATTGATCAGTTGAGGAAGCTACGAAATAAGTGAGCCTGAAACAGAAACATATAATTCCATCGGCAGCTGAGTTACCCTAACATATTTTATGTCCGTATTTAGGGCAGAAAATACGGGAAAGTGCTCACCTTGTTAACAAAAATTAGTTCTTGGATAAATCGCTCCTATGTGAGACGACGAGGCCTTCATGTATCTGCTTCAATATTCGGGCGTTTTAGGAGATAGACTAATTGGTTTAACTAGTAAATCTCAGGCTATTAACCCTTTAATGCCTATCGCGGATTACGTTGGGTCAATGACTTTATGACGAAAGAGTTCTACCAAAGTCTTTGCTTTAGTTTAGGGTTAACCCTGTTGGCTGGCTTGTTTCAGAGCTGGCTCCATTTTCAGCTGGGCATCGATCTATATTCACTATCGTCATTTCCCAACTGGTTTTTAGTGGGCAACTTCATCGCCTTAAATACGGCGATTCTGCTGTTGATGTATTATCGATCCCAGAACTATCAGGCTACCTTCTGGACTGGATTAGTGGCTTCACTCTCCGCAGTTGCAGCCCTGCTTTACCTGATGCTGGCTAGGTTGTATCCACTTCTGGGCCAGTACCCACAAGTATCCCTATTTCTGGGTGTTATCACCTATCTAGTTTATGCACTCACCCTCGTTCTGTCCAGGGCTAGCCTAAGACCCTGGTTAAAACGGACCGGTATTGTTTTAGCTCTACTTTATTCGGCTCAACTGATGAGCGTGATTTGGTTTATCAACACGCCCCCTTACCCACCTAATGCCCACCTAGATTTGATTCGGCAGTGGCTATCACTACTTGAGAAGAGTGTTCCCATACTGCTACTGTTTAACTTTGTTGACGAACTCCGTCATGCAGATAGTCGAGAAATAGTCTCTGCTTCATCCAACCGCGGCATTATCGCCAAGGGAACTCTAGCCATTCTCACAATTTGTGCCTTCGTGCTAGGCATCCGGCTTACTGGAGACAGCTACAACCAGACCCATATTTCGGCCAGAGAAGCTAGGCTGGCCCAACCATTTGATGAGGGGAGCTTTATTAGCTCTCAGGGCGATACGTTACAGTATCGACTCCTGAAACCCCTCCACTATGATCCCAAAAAACGTTACCCGCTCGTCGTTGGACTGCCCTATAGCTGCTGGTCAGACAACACACGGCAGATTGACGCCTGTCCAATGGCTAAATGGTTAGCGACAGATGAAAACAGACGGAAATATCCTGCCTTTGTGTGGGTGCCCCGATGTCCACCCCAGCCAGAGTGGGGTGGAGTGGCGAACACGCCCTCCATTGCCCCCTTAGCGGCTGAAGCTATTCTTGCCCTGGACAGAGCGTTTTCCATTGATCCCAAACGGCGTTATATAACGGGCGTATCCCGTGGCGGGTATGGTGCTTGGCATCTAATCGGGCAGCATCCCGAGTTATTTGCGGCTGCTATTCCGGTCTGTGGTGAAGGTAATCCCGAGCAGGCTGGCCGAATGAAATCGGTTTCGGTGTGGGCCTTTCATGGAGCCAAGGATATGAACGTGCCCGTTAGGGGCTCCCGCGACATGGTGAATGCGCTAAAAAAAGCGGGTGGCGCTCCCCGATACACGGAGTATGCAGATGCGGCTCACGGTATTTGGGGAAAAGTAGTTAAGACGCCTGGTTTACTAGACTGGTTATTTACCCAGAAACAAACGAATCAATCCCAAGCTGCTAAAATCTAAGGGGTATCAAAACAGGCTCCCAAAAATGAGACAAAGGAGTGTTCATGTATCTGGTCCTTGAAAGGAGCGTTTTTCTACGCTCAATTTAATCCTATAACTATTGTCTAGTCTTCGTCAAGTAGATCGATAAAATAAGGTTTTTACCACAATCTAGGCGGATTTCGTATTCAACTTTTCGCCTGGGGCGTTACCCAAAAAGCGGCCATAAGCGCACTTAGCCAGGCTAAACCCGTACAGCCCCACATAATTACCTGGAAACTATGCAAAAAGGATTCTCGTATAGCTAGCTGTACCGAAGCCCGGGTGGCTAACGGGACTTGATCTGGTACAGGGGTTGCCCCCAATTGAGTAGACGTTGCTTGTAAAGCCTTTAGGATAGCTGAGGGCAAGTGCAAGGATTCGGTTTGTTGGCCCAGTTGATAGCGGAAGCTGGCCAGGAAAGCCGAACTGGCAACGGCTAAGGCTAGTACGGCAGCAGCACGGGCAATGGCATTATTGATCCCGGAAGCCGTACCTGCATGATGGGTTGGAACCGATCCCATCACGGTATTGGTCAGCGGGGCTACCGTCAGGGTCAGGCCAAGACCAATCGTGAGAAGTGCCGGAAAAAAAGTGGTCCAGTAGTGAGACGGCCCGCTGGTTAGTCCAGTCCAGGATACCCCTAAAAATCCCAATCCGGTAATGGTGGGACCAATGATTAAGAGTCGTCGAGGGCCATATCGATCGGACAGATTCCCCGTCCAGCGGGACAGTAGAATGAGGGGTAGCGGAAGGGCAATGAAGGCCAGGCCTGCCAGCGAAGGTCTGTAGGCCTGGAGCTGCACTAAGTTCAAGGACAGAAAAAAGGAGACAACGCTCAGCGCACCATAAAGAAATAAGGTTAGCAGGTTTGTACCCGCAAAGCTGGCCACCTTAAATAAGGACATAGGAACTAGTGGATCCCGGTGGCGCAGCTCAAACCAAACGAAGCCTGCCAGACTAATCAAGCCGCCCAGCAAGGGTCCATAAATGGAAGGATGCGCCGGACCCTGGGTTGACCACATCGTAAAACTGTAGGTTAAACCGGCCAGACCTAAGGACGCCAGAGCTGCCCCAATAAAATCGAGGGGACCGGTTGCAGATTCATCCCGGGTCTCGGGTACTTTTTGGTAGATGATCCACCCGGCGGCCAGGCCAAGGGGTAGATTTAACAAAAATACAGCCCGCCAAAGCCCTTCCCCAGCCAGTACTCCCCCCAATAGGGGACCGGCCACACTCGTCAAGGCCCCTGCAGCAGACCAGGTTCCAATTGCCTTACCGCGCTGCTTGTCGGCAAAAACGGCTGTAATAATGGCTAGACTGCCCGGGATCAGCAAGGCGCCACCGAGTCCCTGCCCCGTGCGTGCCACAATGAGCCACTCAATCGAGGGGGCTGCCGCGCAGGCTGCTGAACAACTAACAAACAGACCGATCCCAATGAGCATTATTTTCTTTCGCCCCCAGTAATCTCCCAGCGCCCCACCCAGTAGAATAAGCGCGGCCAGCATTAAGGCATAGGCATTGACGACCCAAACCAATTGGGTAGCATCCGCCCGAAGGCTTCGCTGAATAGCCGGCAGCGCCACGTTAAGGGCAGAGGCATCAAGGGAGGCCATGCTGGAGGCTAGGATCATTGCCGCCAGGATCCAACTGTAGGCTTGACTCGAAGGGCTGTTCGGAGTGGACATGATAGTCAAACTAGGATAACAGGGACTGACAAGGCAGCGCTTTTCTGAAAGATACGAGTCCCTTTGTATTACTTGTTCCCTCCCGAATTGTTACACGATTTTTGACCTAACCTTTATGTATAGAAGGGCCATTAATACTAACTGCTCTTTGCATTTGAACCTGTTGGGGCTTTCTACAAAGCAGTCCTTACGTTAGTGGGCTTCTCACTTCCCGATTTCTACGCCTTTCAAACGAAGCCACCGGTAGAGCGTCTCTTTAGACTTGATGCCTAGCTGCTTCATAATGACAGAAGGCCCATTGCCGTCCAGGTAGAGCGTCTTGGCCGCGGCCGCTTTCATCTCGGCCGTTGGGGATAAGCCATGTGGACGGCCACCCACCCGGCCCCGGGCCCGGGCTGAGGCCAGACCCGCGAACGTCCGCTCCCGGGTCATGTCGCGCTCGAATTCAGCCAGGCTGGCGAAAATGTGAAAGATCAGCTTACCCGTAGCGCTGGCCGTATCGATATTTTCCCGCAGGGATCGAAAGGTGATGCCCTGTTCATGAAGGGAGGTAATCGTTTCAACCAGGTGGGACAGGGAGCGACCCAGGCGGGCCAGCTTCCAGACCATGACTGTATCGCCGGCCCGCAACTGCTGGAGCAGCTTGGCCAGTTCGGCCCGGTCGGCCTTAACGCCCGACGTTTTTTCTGAAAACACGCGCTCGCAGCCCGCTTCCTTCAGGGCATCCAGTTGTAAAGACAACTCCTGATCTTCCGTTGATACCCGGGCGTATCCAAAAATCATAAAATTGTTCGTTTAGTACGGTTAACTCATCTAAATTTTGCTTTTCCAAACTTAGATTATTCGTACCAGATAATCAAACTGATTAACCTTTTTTTGACTGCCCTTCGAGCGGTTACGATGAAGATCGACGAACCGACCGTCTCGTCTACCCGAACACAAAAAAGCCCGGTGGTCAATCGACCACCGGGCTTTTTTGCATATATGAAACGCTTTATTTACTGCTTGATCACTTTCAAGCTTTGACGCTGGTCAGGCGTAGTAGCCTGTAGCAGGTAGATGCCACTGGATTGACCGCCTAGTGAACACTCCACCGACTGCGCTCCTTCCGCCTGTTGCGAGTGTTGCTGACGAACAGAATGCCCCTGTAGATCGAGCAGTTGCACGTTCAGGGCTTTACCCTCGGCTCCACTGATGACCGCCTTTAGCTGTTCACCTTGCAAGGGGTTTCCTAGTAGGCTAATCCGTAGCTCCACTTCTTCGGCTCCCTGCCGCGCGTAGATATTGCAGTTCAGATTAACCGTGAATCTAAACGGCCCATACACGACAACCGTGCCGTTCGCATCCGTCACCCGCACGTAATAGTCAGCCGTCACCTGCTGGTTGACCAACGTTAAAGAGGCCGTGGAGGTCCCTCTCACTTGAGCAGGATTCTCGGTCAGGCGGGCTGAGTTAATGCTGTTACGGTACCATTCGTACTTGACAGGGGTGCCGCTGGCGACGACCGTAATGACTCCGGTCCCGTTGCGGCAGGAGCTTTGGCTGACGGCTCCCGTAACGGTGGTCGAGGCCGTTGCCGAACAGCCCTGGCTGGTGACGGTGACTGAGTAAGGACCTGGCGCATTGACCGTAGCGATATTGCTGCCCCTTGGCTGAGTGGCCCCCGCCGAGAAAGCGTAGCTGGTGCCCCCACTAGCCGTCAGGGTGACACTAGGGTTGGTAGTGGTCAGGGGGCCATTGTTGCTCAGGGTGGCGTTAGGCAGTGGATTCACCGTCACGGTCTGGGAAGAAGTGGCCGTACAGCCATTGGCCGTCACGCTGTAACTGACTGTCCCACCCGTGCCGGCTTGAGCCGGAGTGAAGGTAGTGCCACTCACACCCGGCCCCGAGAAGCTGCCGCCAGGCGTAGTGGGGCTTAAACTAACTGGACTGGCGTTGGCGCAGTAGCTGGGGGCCAGACCCGTAAAGCCCGCGTTGGGCAAGCCATTCACCACTAGCACCACCACAGCCGAGCTGGCCACACCCGCCGTGCTGACCCGCAGGGTGAAGGTTTGAGATCCCGATCCGCTGGCCGTGATGTCTTGCGAGAAAGTGGTGGCTGAACTGGTACCCTGCTGATTGATGGCCGCCCCGTTGGTGAACGTATAGTTGTAAGTGCCGGTCACGCCCCCGATGGTGGCGGTGAACTGCACCGATTGGCCGGCACAGACGGGGTTAGGGCTGGCTGTCAGGTTGGTCACGGTAGGAGCCGGCGTCCCCAGTTTGACCACCCAGTAGTCAGCATCGCCATGGGCCCCCGTCACATCCCCGTTAGTGGAGTTCGTATAGCCGGCCACCACAAAGCCCCCATCCCCACTGGCCGTGATGGCATAGGCAATATCTTCACCCGATCCACCCAGGGCTTTCTGCCAGATAAGCGAGGGAGCCTGAGCGCGGGCAATCTGGCTCCAGCCCAGTAGGGGCCAGACCAGACTCGATGGAAATACAAAGGCCGCCGGGGCCTACGCTAGAGTACATAGAAATTCTCATACAGTTGGCTAATTTAAATTGAACATGAATTGAGTTGTTTTGATCGGCTCAATACATCCGATCGAGCGCGAAGTTCGCTTATTAACACCCTCAAAGTCTATCGCTATTGTTGCATCCAGGGCCTTTTTTGGCTGTATTGGGAAGAAAAATGAGGAGTTACGGCTTTGTCAACGGCAGGCGAGGAATACGTTAGATAGGCACCCTTAAAGTATTACTTGAAGTAGTTTGGACCGAATCAGGTAGTTAAGCTAGGTGCTTTTTTTAGTTTAGATTCAAATCCCCAGGATACGGGTTAAAGCTAGCCTCCAGCTGATAATTGATCAGCATGAACTGCAAATCGGCAACTGTGAAAATAGGGTAGGAAAAGCCTAGAAAATAAAAGGCTCCGGAGCTCTCCACGTACCGGCCTTTCCAGCCTTTGTACAGGTAGCGGTCCGGCTGGCCATAAACCGGCATAAAGCCAAGATTCATAAGTAACTCCCGGGTAATTTGATGCATACCCAAAGTTACTCATTTTACGGTTAAAATCTCCTCCCACCGGGTGGTATACCGAGGGGACTGAAACTGTTGCACCATCGCCATTCCGGATTGTAAAGCTGCGAGGCCAGCCTGAGTTTATCCTGACCATAGCGTCGGTTAATCCGGTCCACAACAACCCCCAGCTTTAACTACTTCTCATCCGGCCCCTCCACAAAAATTCCCTTCTGCCGGTAGTCGCCCAGCACCAGATCGGAAAGTATAATCCCCACTTTGGCATAGTGATACCCAAACTGGAAAATGCTCCGCAGCGAAGCCAGAGCATAGCGTAATAACTCTGGCGTACTTGAGGTGGGATGCGGCAATTGCACTGTCCTGGAATTCGAGTACTGCTTGGCCGGCAGGAAGTTACCCAGCGTCCGGCGGTACTTATTTGTATGCAAAAAAACAGTGATCGCCCCACACAGGGACGACTGTTTTCTAAGTTTCTCACAGGCCCGCGATAAATGACTGGTAAGAGCATCCTCTACTTGTTCGGGACTGGGTATAACCTGGCCAAACGAGGGCGCTGTGCAAATGGCCTTCTTAGCAGGCGGATTGACCTCGAGTAATTTGCAGGGAAAGCCCCGCAGTTCGTGGACTAGGTGGAGATTTCAGAGGTATTGACCAGTGGATTCCGTAGCATTTTGACCGCGCCACGGTGGCCACCAGTGGTGCTCATCAAATTACAGCTAACACTTTGGCGGTTCGCCGCTGCGATGGAAAGGGGATTAAACGGGGCCGCCCGGCGGTGGTCAGTTTAGAGCGAAACAGGTGGTCAGTCGATTTCGGAATGAGATGATCAGTTTCAGCGAAATCTCCATTACCGAAAGCATGTCGATAAGGAACTGGAAGCCTGGAAACGGTTTGTGCAGGCCTACCCACAGGATAACAAGACGCTACCCGCAGGCTACCTCGAAAACCTGCTGAGGACCTTATCGCCCAATGAGATCAAGCGGCTGGTCTATGGTAACTGGGAGTTCGACGATGATCCGGCGGTCTTGATCGATTACCGTAGCATCATCGACCTGTGGAAAAATGAGCATGTCATCAGGACCGGTAGCCGCTACATCACCAGCGACGTAGCCCGCTACGGCCGCGATAGCTCTAAAGTGTGCGTGTGGGACGGTTGGCGGGTTATCGAGTACAAGACCTATAAAGGCCTGTCGGTGCCCGAAGTGGCTGGCAAGGTCCGCGATGCCATGACTACCTACGGCGTACCAGCCTCCCGGGTTATCGTCGATGATGATGGGGTCGGCGGTGGGGCAGTCGATCTGGTAGGCTGCATTGGCTTTGTCAACAATGCGCGGCCGATTGAGGAGCCTCAGCCGCAGGGCGGTAAGGCAGCACCCAACTATACCAACCTGAAATCGCAGTGTTACTTTAAGCTGGCCAGCCGCATTAACGAGGCTGGTATTTACATTGAGCCGTGGGTCATGACCGAGACGGAGCAGGAGGATACCGTCGAGGAGCTGGAGCATGTCAAGCAAAAGAGCATGGACAGCGATGGCAAACGAGCCGTATTGGGTAAGGATGAGATTAAAGAGTTGATTCGCCGGTCGCCCGATAACGCCGACGTACTGATGATGCGCGAATACTTTGAGCTAAAACCAGCCGTAACCGGTAGCACACTGGTGAGTCGGCCAGCCCCTCGGAATCGGTCCCAAACAAGTCAATGGTAAAAAAGGGAGTGTTTAGTTTTTTCGGTGACGTGAACAAAAGTCCACCTTTTTAGAACAATTCTCCACCTCCTTCGGCCACTTTTCGGGTAGGTTTGCCGGGAAACTGCCTCCGAGATTGACTTAAACGAATGAGCTTCATTAGCGCAAAGGCATCAGGCCGGAGACCGTTTAGACTGCTGTTGTACGTTTTACTTTTCTAACCAACTTCATAAGTGTAGTATGAAAAACCTGTTTACGTTTCTTCTACTGGTTCTCACGCTGGCTTGTCAGCTAGCGGCTCATGGCCAAACTCTTGATCAGATTATAGAGCATAACAATGGTCAACTCAAATTCCGGTCAATTCCAGCCCCAACACGGAAGCAAGCACTACCAAAGCCGACGACTCAAAACAGCCGGCCAACAACTGATAAGCCGGCCACTGGCCAGGCTAGGGCCAAAACCAGTGGCAGCGCCCGACTGACGGCTGTTAACTCCGAGACACTTACCTACTCGGGCCAAATTGTTACTTACACCGTACCGACGGGGGTTTTTTCTCTAAGTATTGAGACTAGAGGAGCCGAAGGAGGAGATGTCTTTGATGGTACTCCCTATCGTGCTGGTAAAGGGGCCATTATTAGTGGAACCGTTTCAGTTACCCCAGGCCAGCAACTCAAAGTGCTGGTGGGTCAACAAGGTAACGGCAATGGTGGCGGGGGCGGTACATTTGTGACCAAAATCGACAATACGCCCCTGGTAGTTGCCGGAGGTGGGGGCGGTAGTGGTTCTACTGCTGATGATGCTAACCAAAAGCAAGGGCAGGCAGGAAACTCAGGCGGATTTGGTGCGGGAGCGGGAGCGGGCCTGGGTGGCTCAAATGGAAATGGTGGTCAGGACAATCCACAAGGGGCATTTGCTTCCACCAGCGGAGGGGGTTTACTGACGGATGGGATTTCTTATTTTGGTGCGAGTGGTCAAGCCTTTGTCAACGGTGGCGCCGGTGGCGATGGTGGCAATGGTAGCGCCGGTGGCTTCGGTGGGGGCGGCACCGGTTCAGGCCGAAGTGCCGGTGGGGGTGGTGGTGGCTATTCAGGAGGTGGTCAGGGCGGACGGAGTGGTGGCGGTGTTGGTGGCGGGGGGGGCTCTTACAACGCAGACCCAAACGGTTCTAACACGGCAGGCGCAAATTCAGGCGATGGGGTGGTAATTATTACCATACTTTGTACTTCCTTCACAGCCACACTAACACCCAGCGGCCAGCTAAGCTGCGCCAACAAAACCGTTAGCCTTATTCCAGGTGGAGGCTTGGACGGCGCTACTTATCAGTATAGCGCCGGAGCTATCAATAAGGGGGCTATGGCTACTGTGTCCAACGATGGACCTTACAGCGTAACGGTGACTAATCCCGGCGGGTGTTCCTCCGTGGCGATTACCAATGTAAGCAGCAATACAACAGCTCCGAATGCCACGCTGAATAATAACGGTCCTATTACGACTAACCAGCCTACCGTTACCCTAACCGCTGGTGGAGGTAATACCTATCAGTTCTCATTGGGAGCTGCTCAGCAAGGCGCAGGTAACACGGCTACGGTGACTACTCCCGGCCAATATCAGGTGACGGTAACCAATTCCAGTAACGGCTGTACAGCAACGGCCTCTACAGTGGTAACAGGTGCGATTAGCGGCTCTTCCTGCCGCAACGGTACAGGCGTGATTAAGGTCGTAGCCAATGGCACCCCCGTCAAGTACGAGTGGTACCGCAACAGCATTAACTCGGCCCGCCTGACCGAGAACCCGGCTCAGGTACGGGGCACCTCTACAGCTAGTCTGACACTGGTCAACCAGCAGGTAACGGCTGACTATTACGTTAGGGTAACGGATGCCAACGGAAGCGCCGTGGTGTATGGTCCATTTAGATTTACCGTCAACCTAGGCTGCAATGTCTACGCCCGGCAGGGAGCCGAAGTAGTCGAGCTACGCATCAGTGTGCTAGGCAATCCAGTACAGGGTGATCAACTACGGGCTACTATCAGCGGAGCCGAAGGCAAAGCGCTTAATGTGCAATTGTTGGATTTAAGTGGTAAACCCCTACACAGTCAACAGTGGGGCCAGGCCGAAGCTCAGCACGATGTAGAATGGAATTTAGGTGATCAATCCAGTGGTATTTATCTGTTGCAGGCGACGACCCCCGACCAACGACATAGTCAGAAGGTGATCAAACAATAACTTATGGTTTGGTTTGGCAAAGCCCGGTTGTCAGGCGGCAACCGGGCTTATTTATTATACCCTGCTACTTGTTTACAACTAATAGGCATATTACTTATTAAATGGCCTCAGGATAATATTTACCTTCGATCATTAACATCTACCTTAGCAACCGAAAGCTATTACTTATCAAATCAGGTTAGTCTTCATGAAAAAACTTATCCTTACTAGTACAGCCCTACTGGCCTTTGCCGCGGCTACCTACGCCCAAGTTATTAACCAGCAGGGCCAACAGCAGTTCGCACAGCAGAATCAGTTCGGGGCCAACCAGACTGGTGCTATCAACCAAGTGCAGTCAGTAGGCGACCCCAACCGGGTTAACTACGGCAACTACGCCATTACCTTCCAGGGTACGCCTAACAATACCGGGGCCAACACCCTGCTCATTAACCAAAACGACGGTTCCCAAGGCAACCGGGCCGGTATCGGTCAAAGCGGTGGACCGAACAACAGCGCTACCATCAACCAGAACGGCGGTATCAATGGTTTGAGTGGTGGGGCTACCTCGACATCAGCCACTATTGGGGCTGCCGGTGAAGATGGTAACTTTGCTGGTATTTCCCAGATTGGCTCAGCTAACACAGCCATCATCAACGAGAACAACAACGCTCGTCGCAACAAAGCCGAGACCTACCAGAACGGCAACAATAACACCGCTACCACCAACCAGTCCAACAACTCGGTCAACAATACGGCGTTTGTCTTCCAGGGCTTCACCGGCCAGAACATTCAGGGTACGGCTGTGAATAACGCCGTCGCTACGATCCGGCAGGGTAAGCTTAATGCGGGGGATGTGAGCGTGGGTTCGGCCACACCCGAAGCGGTTAATAACACGGCCGTCATCACCCAGACGGCCAGCAATGTGGTGGCCTCGATTGTGCAGGGGAGCACCAATATACTTCCAAGTTTTACTAATGGTCCTGGACGGGCCGACGGGGCTGATGCTCGGATCACTCAGTCGGCCACGTTGACCACGGCCCGGATTGACCAGGGTGCTGGTGGCGGAGAGGTCATTGGCTCGAAAGCCAGCATCACTCAGACGGCCACTAATCAGTTGGCTCAGATTATTCAGGGGTATGGGGCGCAAGGATCGGATAATCAGAGTACGGTTACCATTGTTCAGAATGGCGCTAGTGGCGTAACGGGCAGCAATGCCTACGTGCTCCAAGGTGCTAATGGAGCCACGGATCGGGATCAGGCGGCTATCATCCAGACAGGCTCAGTAGCCAATGCCAACGCTCAAATTAATCAGGCAACACAAGGATTTAGTGCTGGGGGCACTTATTCGAGCGGGGATCAGGCTACGATCAACCAGAGTGGACAAGGCGTTACGGCCAGCATCACCCAGCAGGGTATTAGCACCGCGGGGGCCGGGGCTGGTGAAAGCAACGGTCGGGACAACACGGCCACCATCACGCAGGGAGCGGGTGTGATTGGCAATGCAGCCGTGACGGCTAATCCTAGCTTCAATGGTTTCACCGTTAATCCGGGAGCCAGAGGTGTCGCAGTCATTCAGCAAGGTCAGGTTTTTACAAACGCCACGCTGCAAACCAACCGCAACTCGGGTATCATCAATCAGGTGACCGGTTCAGGGCTGCGCGCTAAAGTGCAGCAGGGTGGTCTGGGTGCTACCTTCACCGATGCGGCTGGTAACGGCTTTGGTCTGACGGCTCTTAACGGTACGCCCGTAGCGCTGGTGGGCACTATCGCCAACGATAACACGGCCAACATCACCCAAACCTCGGGTGACAACCATAATGCCAACATTTTCCAGAACGGCCGTTTCAACACAGCGACGGTGGCTCAGGCGAACGGCAATGGTCATCAGGCCCTGATCGTGCAAACAGCTAACTCCCAGCGTGCCATGGCGTCGATCTCCCAGACCTCAACCGGTACTGGTAACGCGGCCACCATTCTGCAATTCGCAGGTTCGAACGCCGACGGGCAGGGTCAATATGGCAACATGGCATCGATCAGTCAAATCTCCGGCTCGAACAATGTCGCTTTCATCCAACAGGGCCTGCAAGGTTCATCTACTTCGTCGAACGATAACGTTGCTTCCGTTACGCAGAATGGTTCGAACAATTTCGCCCGGTTCCTGCAAGTGGGCAACAACAACATGGTTAACATCACCCAGAATGGTAACAACAACCAAGTCTTGAATCTGGCGGGTGATCCGGGTTCGTACGGCTCTCAGCAGGGCTACAACAACCGTCTGACGTTGGTGCAAGAAGGGGGTAACACGGGTGTTACGTTCCGCTACACTCAGATTGGCAACAACAACACCCAGGTGGTTAATCAGCATTTCTAGAATTAGTTTTTTCATCGAATCCCTAAAAGCCTGGTGTCTGCACTGGGCTTTTTTTGTCATCCCACGATTCTAGGCCAATCAATAAAAAAGCAGACTTGCAAAGCCCGGTTGTTAACTGATAGTCGGGCTTTTTTTCGTTACTCTTTAGGCAGCCAGCGCCCATAGACCGACCTATTTAAGCAGTTAAACAATTAATGACTGGTAGAAGTAGACTTAATTATAAGTGTTACCCTAAAGTATAAAATGTATCACAAAGATGTTTGCAACGGCTTGTTATAAGAGAAGTATAAACTCACAAAAAAAACATTAAATATTTTACATATAAACTAAACTTAATCAAATAAACACGAGTTTACCCACCATCGCACCCACAACCAGCAGGGTTATTAAAGCGATCAGTCAGTACTTAATATAAACTGTATTATACTGGCCTCTTTCTTCTCCGTCTTAGTTCCCAAGTGTTTATCTCTAAAAGCTTTTCCTAACGGTCTTTATGGCTCCGGTTAGACTGCTTTTGCCGCTTTTTACTTTTTCAATCAATCCATTACAATGAAAAAACGTATTCTTACCAGTACAGCGTTACTGGCTTTTGCTGCGGCTAGCTATGCCCAGACTATCAATCAACAGGGCCAGCAGCAGTTCGCTCAGCATAACCAGTTCGGCCAAAACCAGACGGGTACTATCAATCAGGTCCAGGCTCCGGGAGACCCCAATCTGGCCAACTATGGTAACTACGCCATTACCTTCCAGGGGACACCCTCTAATACCGGGGCCAACACCCTGACCGTCAACCAGAACAACGGTTCCCAGGGCAACCGGGCCGGTATTGGTCAAAGTGGCGGGCCTAACAACAACGCTACCATCAACCAGAACGGCGGTCCTAGTGGATTAAGTGGTGGTGCTACCTCGGTCTCGGCTACTATCGGTGCAGCGGGCGAGGACGGCAACTTTGCTGGTATCTCTCAGATTGGAGCGGCTAACACAGCCATCATCAACGAGAATAACAACAGCCGTCGTAACAAAGCCGAAACCTATCAGAACGGCACGGGCAACACCGCTACCACTAACCAGTCTAACAACTCGATTAGTAATACTGCCTTTGTAATGCAGGGCTTCACCGGGCAGAATGTGATTGGCTCAGCGGTCAATAATGCGGTGGCAACCGTCAACCAGGGTAGAACCAGTGCTGGTGATGCCAGCTTTGGACCTTCTGTAGCTGAGTCAGTCGGCAATACGGCTATGATTACCCAGACCGCCAGCAATGTAACGGCTACTGTTAACCAGGGCGCTACCGTCGATGCGGATGGTGACGGAGCTATCTCCGCAGGTCGTTCGGATGGCAGCAGTGCAATAATTGCTCAATCAGCTGTTGGTAACACAGCCAGCATCAACCAAGGTGTAGAGTCGGGCGAGGCTATTCAGAGCAAGGCCAGTATTACCCAGACTAACATCAACAACACCGCTGATATCTACCAAGGTAGCCTTTCGGCGGGATCAGATCAGGGTAGTACAGGCACTATTGTGCAGAATGGTAAGACCTCAACGGCACTGGTCGTTCAGGGCTTCAATGGCGCCACTGATAATAGCACGGCCACTATCACCCAGAACAGCTCAACTCAAAACGGTACCGCAAGCATTTATCAAGGTTTCGGGGGTGGCTCCTATTCGAGCAACGATCGGGCAACAATTACTCAGGGCGGGACTGGAAATACATTCCTTATTACCCAGAATACAGGCTCGGCTGCAACCGGAGAAAGCAACGGCCGGGATAACACGGCTACGGCTACCCAAGGTGATGGCGTTACCAACAGCTTAGGGCGGATTGATCAAGGCTACTTGAACACCACTTTTGGGGCGGGATCTATTCTGCAAACCAATCGCAACACCGCTACGGTCACTCAATCGGCGGGTACGAACTTGCGGGCACGCATTGGGCAGGGTTCACTGGCCCTGGCAGATGCGAATGGAGTGTCTATTGCTTTAACCGGATTGAATGGGACCGTAGTAGCCCTATCGGGTACGGTCTCTAACGACAATACGGCCTCAATTACTCAGGCTGGCGGTGATAATCATAATGCCAACATCTTTCAGACGGGTCGCTTCAATACGGCCAGTGTGACCCAGAACGCAGGCAATGCGGCTCAGGCGCTGATTGTTCAGACGGCTAACTCGCAACGGGCGATGGCTTCGATCAGCCAGACCTCGACTGGTACAGGTAACTCGGCTACGATTCTCCAGTATGCTGGCTCGAATGCGGATGGCCAGGGGCAGTATGGCAACATGGCTAGCATTAGCCAAGTGGCTGGCTCGAACAACGTAGCCTTCGTTCAGCAGGGGCTGCAAGGGGTGGCTACCTCCTCGAATGACAACATGGCAACCATCACTCAAAACGGGTCGAACAATTTCGCCCGGTTCCTGCAGGTGGGCAACAACAACATGGTCAACATCACCCAGAACGGCAACAACAACCAGGTGCTGAACCTGGCGGGTGATCCAGGTTCGTATGGTTCCCAGCAGGGTTATAACAACCGTCTGACGTTGGTGCAAGAAGGGGGTAACACGGGTGTTACGTTCCGCTACACCCAAATTGGCAACAACAACACCCAGGTGGTTAATCAACATTTTTAGGATTAGTTTTTTCATTAATAGACTAGTTAAAAGCCTGGTGCTCTGCGCCAGGCTTTTTTTGTCTTTTATGAGGCCAGAGGTATCAACCTACTCAATAGCCATCTTTGTCCTTCTTCTACTGGCCCACTGTAAATAAAGCCGGCTTTTTCTAATACCCGCTGTGAACCAATATGGCCTAAGGGGATGTCAGCGATCAGGGCTTGCAAAGCGCTTTCCAGAAATAACCACTGGGCTAACGTGTTTACCGCTTCAGTGGCAATACCCAATCCTTCAAACTTACGATCCACAAAATAACCTAGCATAGTTTCACCCGCTTCATCAGGTAGACCAGCTACACCGATGCCACCGACGGTCAGGTTTTGATCGCGCTCCACAATGAGCCAGTGCGTAAACCACTCATAGTGATCAGACTGGGCAGCGACCTGCGGGATTAGATAGGGTTCAACACACTGGTTAAACTCGGCCATAAACGACTGGTCTGTCAGCTCAAAACTAGAAACTTGTAGGCCTAATGCCTGTTCCAGATTATGTCGACCGGTGGCCAAAAGCTGTAATTGAGATAAAGTCAGAGGGATCAGCCTCAGACGAGATGATGTTAAAGAAAACATGAATGAAGTAGATTAACGTGATTGAAAGGGAAAAACTCAGACTGTCGCATCCAATTTGGGTGCGTTAGCAGGCTGACTCAGGAGCACGTTAAGCTCTGTCAGGCGTAGCCGGGAAGAAAACGAATAGCAACAGAGGCATTCAAGTTATCGCTCAAAACTAACGGGTTAGGGATTCATATGCAAAGTCTGGCTACTCAAGCCGATATCTCTTTATTGAATGGCAGTGATTGCGACCCCGTCTACTTTTCCGCATCGGCGGTCCAATTTTCGTTAGCTATTAGTTGATGCAAGATGTCAGCTGGTCTAAGTCAGTGAAATCTCCAATAGACTATTCAAGGAGATCGTATGGGGCTTCATTTCAGTTGTGTACGGCTCATTACAATTCAAGCTTCGTTTGCTGCGCTTCAATCACCAGTTTGCCTTTTTGACGAAGGTAGGGGTAGTCTAAGGGTCGTCTCTTACCTTGTTTTGTACCATGAGGTCAAATAAACACGGCCTCGCCAATCAATGAAAAAATTGTTTATTGTCTTAGTAGCCCTAGGCATGCTGTCAGCAGCCTGCAAAAAAGAGGGTTCGGCAGGAATTAACCCGACGCCACCCAGTGATTCGCCAACCGCTCCGGCTAAAATTCCAGCTGAATTAGTGGGCAAATGGTCCTATGGTACCTTCTCACCGACCAATTTCTGGAATTACAACGGTACCTATGCCGGTAATGCCTACGAGCAGGCATTGGTTTTCGAGTTTCATGCGGATGGCACCTATGAAGAGTACGTAATTAATTCAACCACCAGCTATAACTGTCGCACTGAAGCCTACAGCTATTTTAAAGGAATACTCACCGTTAACCAAGCCAATCACACCTTCACTATTCAGCCTACGAGTGGAAAATATCGCGGTTTTTATAGCTGTGCTCCCAGGAGTAATATCGACCGGGATGCCAAACCGACTGAATTAAAACTGGAGCGGATGACCTATCAGGTCGAACCCAATAAGACGGCAATCCAACTATCGGATGCGGATACACCCCAGGGCGTACGCCTAAAAGCTATAACCTGGTAACGGCTATTGACAACGACTTGCCGAGCCTTTCCTTGAAAACCACAATGGCATTCCGCTACATATCGGCTGTGCTCGTCAAGGTAGAGTTATCAGGTCCTGATAGTCGTGAAATAACTGGATCGTTGGCCTTTAGCTAGTAAGCCGGGTGGCTCGTGCCCTACGAAACGGCAACTACACCTTACTAATAAACAGGCCTGGACGAGTTTGTAAAGATCATTCTTACTAGGTAACCACTAGTTACTTATTTTAAAGACACCCTCTTTTTATGTTACATTTCACTTTGCTTAAGTGAGGTGACGAATGGTCTCCCTTACCCAAAAACTACCCCTTGTTGAGCGATCTTCTCAGGTTTTTATCGGCTTGGTTAACAGTAAAAAATAAAAGCAGGCCCAGTACAGTCCCGCCAACGAGAATGGTTATCGATAGTTTCTTCATAATTTGACATTGGTTAGACTAAAAGTTAACTCAAAAACGGATTACTTGTTATCTATGTCCTGTTCTTAACAAAGCTGTTTATCGCTGGCTAGTGGTCGGCCCCTACCGGCTGCCCCCTTTTCTGAATCAGCATCTAGGCCGCCAGTTCGCCCCCGACCAGGCAGTCAAACATGGGGAAGTAAGCGTTTTAGGGTTTCACTAGATTAGATCTGAAAAGTCCATTGACTTAGGTTTGGCAAAAATAAAGGGTAGTGATGTCTTGAGGCCGATGAATGGGAAAAGTTGGATGAATCAAGATAGGGTAGCGCCTTATAGGGTCGATGTTTGCAATTAAGTCGGCATGTTAATTACTTCTCATTAGGGTAAGACGTATAAACACATAGGCACTTATACAACAGGAATAGTTGAGTAGTCGGTTAGCTGTGCTTCTCTAAATTGGTCGCGGTTCATGACGCGATAATCGGCCTATCTATCAATCAGTTTTTCTTTGCGGGTATTGCTATATCATGCTTGCTGCGAGGCTAATTCGTTGTTCACCCGGTGCAGCAGCCATTCGCTCCAGTTGAAAAAGTCCGGAAAATCAGGAGCGGTTACTTGAGCCAGTGTATCGGCTACGACACGTTTATAGTGCGGTAGCCGGGTATGGTTGAACCGGTCGAGCATCTCCCGCAACGAAATACCTTCGTAGATGGACCCCAGCGCCCAATACGGATCGGCCCCGTGCGGTAGGGGCAATACCAGCCCGTTCTCATTGATCACTAAAAAATCGACGCCCGTTTCAATGAGGGCCGCCGAATCGGTCAGGAAAGTGTCGTCGGCATAAATTAACTGGGGCCAGTCAAGGACATATTCTTTTGGTAGTAAATCCAACTGAATAGTCATATCCGGGTGTTTAGCCCGTAGGTAGTTATAGAGCATAAAGACCCGGTATCGGTCCAGCTCGGTCAGACTCTCGTCCGCCATCTCCTGCGAAGCCCGTCCGGTTTGTTCTAATGGGTGAATTTGAAGGAGTTTAGCCCCGTTGTTATGCGCAAAATCGGCCACCCACAGCATCGACTCCCAGTTGCTGCGGCACACCGACTGGATGAAACCGTAGCGTTCAGCATATCTCCTGACGACCTCGATGCCGCGCGTCATTTTGGAAAATGCCACGGGCGACCGACGAATTTTGTCGTGATAATCTGGTTCGCCGTCGATGCTGATGGCGACCAGGTCGGTAAGACCCAGAATTCGGTGGGCGCGGTCCGTTTCGAGCAGCATCCCGTTCGTAACCATCCCATTATAGAGACCAAGCGAGCGGCTATGGCGCAGCAGTTCTTCCGCGTGTCGGTACATCATCGGTTCCCCGCCCGAGAGTGTGATGCCGCCGAAGCCACAGTCGGCAATGCCGTTCAGAAATGCCATCAGCGGCTCTAGTGGCAGGTGATTTTTGAAGTAGGGCGCCGATCCAGAATAGCAATGAAGACACGTCAGGTTGCAACTGAGCGTCGGGTGAATCTGGATGATTTTTAACCGCTGCCCGCCCGCACAAGAGCAGGCAGGCAGCGATTCGACTGGGGTTGGAACGTCAATCGGGTGCATGAGCATGGCGATCAAACAGCAATTTCCACCTCAAGATCGAATACTTTTTCCAGGGGCGGTACGCCTTTCGGAAAAAGCCGCAGGCCCGTCAATTTTTTGTCCTGCAATAAACCCTCAATCACTTTGATGCGGTTGGCCGGCAATCGGCCGCTAATGTTCACAAAATCTGGATCGAAAATGCCGATCCAGCGAATCTTCTCGACAACCATACCCTGCTGGATGTAGCCACTCAAAACCGTAGCAACCGGCTTGACGTCTGCCTTGCCTTTGATACCTCGTAGGCTATTTAATAGCGTGGCCTCAAAGTCCTTCGTGTTCACTTCTTGTCCCATGTGGAGGAAATGTTTAAGGTGAAAAAAACAGGTACCGAACTGGCAACAAAGTTTAAGAAGAGACCACAAGAAAAATAGAGTAAAACTGCTGTAATTGATAATCAAGTGTTTATACGTAAAGTCCGTAGTTTAACGTACAATCCTTTGCTTGATAGAATAGACTCCATGGATTCGAGACTGCAGATAGACGGGCGGTCACAGACCGCTTTAACCAGCCCATTGATTAATGTTGTTTGGGCTTTCTACTATAGCTGACCTGATCGACGTCTTAAAAATTTTACCCACTAGTTAAGTCACTACTAGTTCCATAGTTTACTTTTATGGTCAATTCTAAAACTCAACACATGAATAGGTTTTGTTTACTAGCAGGTTTTTACCTCTTATCGTACTCGTTCATCAAAGCGCAAGGCGTTGAGTATAAAAATTCAATTCGTGTTGGAATTGACTACATGAGCTTGGATGCTCCAGATGATTTGGGGGTAAGGTATTTAGCTCGGTACGCCCGACACCTACTTAATGATCGCATCGTTTTAGAGGGCAGCTTTGGGTTTCTTCGTATTGAGAATCGGCGGTTAGTGTTTAATAACATCTACTTTGAAGGACGACCCCGTCAGCGGATGACGGCTGATTTAACGGTTTCGTTTGACTTCCTTCGTAGCGCCCGTCATGCGTTACGCTTGGGTGGAGGGCCTTCCATGTGGTATCGGAAAGATGATCTATTAAGAGAGGCCAGCTGGTTTGTAGGGCCAAACAGTCAAGGAGGGAGTTGGGCAATTCTTAGTGACAAAGTTGATGAAGTCAACTTCGGGTACCATATAGCTGCTGAATACGAACATAGAATTGGGCCTCGAACTACCCTAGCTGGTCGAATAGGGATGGCCAATCTAAACAGAGCCGGCATCAGTGCAACAGGGGGATTAAATGTTGGATACCGATTTTAAACTTACCAAGATCAGACCCATAAAACGATAAATTGCTTTGGAAAGGCGCTAACATCACCGGCAGACCGAGCGCAATCAGGTCGTCGAGTGGTCTGTGTCAGGGCAGGCCAGCGGTGTTTATCTGTTGCAGGCGACAACCCCTGATCAACGGCAAAGCGTGAAAGTGATTAAGCCGTAAATAAAGGGTTACATAAGTAAACTTGACAAAGCCCGGTGTCGATTGACGACCGGGCTTTGCTGCTTATAGCATTATGAAACGGCTTGACACCAACTGTGTTTACTCAAGTTAGTCTTATCCAGTATACCAATCATTAGAGAATACCCACGCTTCGACCACCTTTTTACCACCTTAGATCAACAATATTTCTCTAGCAGCGCTACCGGACCTTGTTTTGGGCTCACCAATTGTCAAGGCTAGATTAATTCCATGAAAAAACTCATTCTCACCAGTTCAGCCCTGATGGCCTTTGCTGCCGCCACCTACGCCCAGGCCATCAACCAGCAGGGCCAGCAGCAGTTCGCCCAACACAACCAGTTCGGTTCCAACCAGACCGGTACCATCAACCAGGTCCAGAGCGTAGGCGATCCCAACCGGACTAACTACGGTAACTACGCCATCACCTTCCAGGGCACCCCTTCCAACACCGGGGCCAACAATCTGGTCATTAATCAGAACGACGGCTCGCAAGGTAACCGGGCCGGTATTGGTCAGAGCGGTGGACCCAACAACAGCGCCACTATCAATCAGAACGGGGGAATTAACGGCCTGAGCGGTGGGGCTACCTCGACATCGGCCACGATTGGAGCGCCGGGTGAAGATGGCAACTTTGCCGGTATTTCCCAGATTGGGGCGCAGAACACGGCCGTCATCAACGAAAACAACAACTCCCGTCGCAACCGAGCTGAAACCTACCAGAATGGGAATGGCAACACGGCGACCACCAACCAGAACAACAACTCAGTTAGCAACACCGCTTTTATCTACCAAGGCTTCAGCGGCCAGAACGTCATCGGCAATACGGTCAATAATGCGACTGCCCAAATCCAGCAGGGCAAAGCGGCTGCGGGCGATGTGAGTGGAGGCTCAGCTACCCCTGAAGCGGTGGGCAGCACAGCGGTTATCACCCAAACAGCCAGCAATGTAACGGCGCAGATCAACCAGGGTGCTTTGTTTGCCGGTGGTGGCGCCGGCCGGGCCGATGGGGTGGAAGCTCGCATTACTCAGTCCGCGGTAGGAACCAGTGCTATAGTCTACCAGGGGATAACTGGTGGGGAAGCCATTGGCTCGAAGGCCTTTATCACTCAGTCGGCAACTAACCAGATAGCAACTATTCGACAAGGCACTGGTAATAGCACCGATGGTTCGGACAATCAGAGCACGGCGACCATCACCCAGAACGGGTCTAACGGGGTAGGCAGTAGCATTGCTTTTATAGGTCAGGGTGTTTTCGGAGGGGCCAGTGATCGAGGAACGGCGACCATTACTCAAACTGCAGCGGTCGCTAATGCCACTGCTACCATCTACCAGGGCTTTGGCGCAGGGTCATACTCTAATGGCGATATTGCCAACATTTCTCAGAGTGGTAAAAACGTCACTGCCTACATTGGTCAACATGATGTCAGCGGACCTGTTGCTGGGGTGGCAGAAAGTAATGGCCGGGATAATAACGCATCCGTGAGCCAGTTGAGCGGGGTTGCCAATGGAGTGGCCTTGATTGAACAGGGCTATGCTTCGATAGCGGGTCAGATCTTCCAGGCCAACCGGAACACCGCGATCATCACCCAAACGTCAGGTACAGGGCTGCGAGCCCGCATTGGCCAAGGTGATTTGTCATTAGGCGATGCTAACCGGACATCTTTTGCCGTAACCGGCCTTAATGGAGTAGGTGTACTCCTAACGGGTACGATTACAAATGACAACACGGCCAGCATTAACCAAATGTCGGGGGATAACCACAACTCCAATATCTTCCAGATGGGTCGTTTCAACACGGCCACGGTATCTCAAGCTAATGGCAACGGCCATCAGGCACTGATCATCCAGACGGCTAACTCCCAGCGGGCTAGTGCTACCATCAGCCAGACCTCCACTGGTACGGGCAACTCAGCTACGATTCTGCAATTCGCTGGTTCGAATGCTGACGGCCAAGGTGCGTTTGGTAACATGGCCACCATCAACCAAGTGGCTGGTTCGAACAACGTGGCCTTCGTTCAGCAAGGGCTGCAAGGGGTAGCTACTTCGTCCAACGACAACGTGGCGACTATCACTCAGAACGGGTCAGGTAACTTCGCCCGGTTCCTGCAGGTGGGTAACAATAACATGGTTAACATCACTCAGAACGGCAACAACAATCAGGTGCTGAACCTGGCGGGTGATCCAGGCTCGTACGGCTCTCAGCAGGGCTACAACAACCGGTTGACCTTGGTGCAGGAGGGTGGCAACACGGGCGTAATCTTCAAATACACTCAGATTGGTAACAACAACACCCAGGTGGTTAATCAGCATTTTTAACGCTTAGTTTTTTCATTAATAGGCTAGTTAAATGCCTGGCGCCATGCGCTGGGCGTTTTTGTCTTCCTGCGAGGCCAGGGCTATCAACAAAAATTCCATACACTCAACCGTGAAGGCCGACTGATGATGGTCTGACGGGGGACAAATGATGGTATAGATGACTTGCTCCACGTGTAAATCCTTTTGATTGGTGTGAGCAAACGGGCCAATTTTGTCGTTTGTAGCGGGGCAAATCAAATAAATAAAGTTATATTATGATTTCTGAATAAGTATGATCGCTTTTTAAGTGTTGTTTATCGGAGCGAAGGCAAAATAGTCAGTTGCACCGTAGGTACGTCCATTTAGGACGGGTAGAACATCTGCTTGAGCCAACTCATTTAAAAGAGCCTGTCCATGCTCGAATTGTAGAATAGGGTAGTTGGGAAACGATAGAGTTAAGAATTTTTGAAGTATAAATCGCAAATCAGCTTTGTCATCTACAATACACAGGTATTTTGACGTATTCATTTGTTAAGAATCATGCATAGTATATATTAATCGTCTGTTCTAAAGGGATTTACTGTAGCAAAAAAAGAGGGGATAACTAAAAGAGGAGGAATTATCTAATAAGAAATTTAAGCCGCCAAATCTTTGAAAAGATGGTAATTTATTAGTTGGCTGGGTGACTAAACAGTCTGATTCTCCAATATCTATACTACTCATTAAATGCCATGTATAGCACCAACAGTAAACTGATCGAACACAGGATCAGAATGGAAATCAGTATGGGCCGAATGCGTCGTTCAATTGGACTTGGCATCATGGGGTCAACGTTTATGTGTTAATTTAAGGGTTTTGGCAAATTAGAGCATACCTATTATTGCTCGATCTCCCAGCCCCGTTCGCTAGTCGATTCGAGGGCTACTTCAATCAAATCATTGGGTAATGTCGTTCGCTTCGCCAGGTTAGTTTACGGTTTCCCAAGACGAATTGCAACCTGCTTATGCTCTCGAACCGAATTTGTATTATAGAACTCAGATAAATTAGAAACCATGAAAGTAGTGAGTCATTACGCTTTCTGCAAATTATAGTTTTGGAGTAATACCTCCCTGAATTTAGCCAGTCGTGTTTGTTAATCAAAAGTTGGCACCAATCACCTGCCTGGACCGTTGAGCAACTAATCCTCAATAAAGGGGGAACTCAATCAGTCTATGAACCTGACCATCACGGCTTATTCGACCGCTTTGTTTGCCAGCTGGTACTTCATCGAAGAATTTCGGCTGCTCTTCGACGCTGGCGATGGAGTGGCCGCCAGCTTGCTGCAAAAATCCCGGAAGATTGACCACATCTTCCTCTCGCATGCCGACCGGGATCATTTGAGTGGTTTGCTGCGGCTCAATGAGCTCATTGCCCGGGAAGGGCTGCCTCATCTCTACTTTCCCCGTGATGCGGGTTCGTTTTCGGCCCTGGAAACCTTCTCCAAGCAGTTTGATAGCCGGGTAAATCAAACCAGCTGGCAGGGGCTGGCCCATCAGCAAAGCGTGATGATTCAGTCCGACTACTATGTGCAGGCCCTTCGCAACAATCACGTTGCCAGCGCGGAAGCTCATCAGGTGAAAAGCGTGAGCTATCAACTGTATCAGCTTAAACACAAACTTAAAGCTGAACTGGTTGGCCTGCCTCAGGCGCAGCTAACCCAACTTGCCCTGGAGCGGGGGCGTCAGGCGATGACCGAGCCGGTGCGAAGCAATCTGTTAGCCTATTCGGGAGATACGCCTGCTGATCAACTGGGCCAATGGGAGGGAGCCGGCATCCTGATTCACGAAGCGACGTTTCTGCGTCGGCAGGACATGGGCGAGCATGATCCCAAGCGAAACCGGCACAGTACATTAGAGGAGGTTTTGCAGGAAGTGGCTGGGTTGAAACTGGATAGCTTGATTTTGGGGCACTTTTCTTCCCGGTACTCAGCCGGGGAGATTGACGAAGCCATTCGACGGTATTGCCAGGATTATAAGATTCAGATACCGGTTTATCGGTTATTACCAGGACAGGTGCAGTGGGATATTCTGCAAAGTCAGCCAATCAATTAAGGCTGGCTAATTCACGACAAAAAAAATACAGTTTATCTATCGCTAATAAAGGTAATATAGGATTGTGGAATTTCCCTTATTAGGCTCTGAATTCCCATTACTGCTTAAGGGCAGTTGGTGGGTTTATGCGCATCATACGAGATGAAAAAATTGATCCAGGTTAACCGGGCCAGCCGGAAAACGGGTGGAGTTAGTAAAATTATCAAGCTAATCAGAGCACTCAGAAAATACGTCAAATCCCATTCCAGCAACACTTCAAACACGATAAAACTAATCACAATTAAGGCTGTATAATACGCATAACTCACGTACAGAGCACCCGTGTAGTAGCCGGGTTCCCGCTCAAAGCGTTCGCCACAACAGGGACACTGAGGATTCATTTCATCAAAGCGTTTGAGGTTATAGGGGTTATTAACCGCAAAGAAGTTTCCAGCCTGACAGCGGGGACATTTATTATAAAAAATGCTATAGAGTTTGGAGCCTTTTCCCATATCTATTCATAGCGACTGGCTGTCCTATCGACTGCATAAATTCAGATGAACTTATTCCGCCAGACCTTATTTGCCATCAATACTTCTGAATTGAGCACTTTGTTTACTAAATAAGTCTTCGGTCCAAATACTTTCTAAAGCGTACTTATAAAGCTGCTTTGTCCAAACGACAGAGTTTCAGTGCCAGATAAGAGATGATGGGGCGAGGATAATCGTTGAGAGACTGGTTAATTAAACGTACGTCTGAAAGCCAGTGGAGAAAGGGCCGTTTTGGTTTTAAAGAGTTTACTAAATGATTGCGAGTGCTCAAAGCCCAGTGTGTAAGCTACTTCGCTGACCGATAAGTTGGTGGTAGACAGTTTCTCTTTCGCTTTGTCAATAAGTTTACCATGAATATAGTGCTGCGCATTTTGGCCGATCAGTGAACGCAGCATGTCGCTTAAATAGCTGGGAGAGAGGTTGACCTTTTCGGCCAGGTATTGTACCGTCGGCAGTCCCTGAGTTAATGAGGTTTCCCGATTGAAATAATCATCTAATACCTCTTCTAGCTTTTGTAACAAGTCATTATTGACGGCCTTACGGGTAATGAACTGACGTTTGTAAAATCGATTGGCGTAGTTCAGTAGCAGTTCAATCTGGGAGATAACCACATCCTGGCTGAAATCATCAATTCGGCTGTTCAATTCCGTTTCGATCATGTTTAAAATCTGAATCATCGTTTCTTTTTCATCTTCCGAAAGATGCAGCGTCTCATTGGTGGAATACGAAAAGAAACCGTACTGCTTTATGTTTCTGGCCAGGGCATACCCTAAAAAGAAATCCGGATGAATGAGCAGGGTGTAGGCGGAACATGCGCTGGCATCATTCTCATTGTTGCCAATAAGCTGGCCAGGAGCCGCGAATAACAAACCGCCTTCATCAAAATCATAATAACCCTGGCCGTACCTTAATTTGCCGCCGAGTTTGGGTTTGTAGGATATTTTATAAAAGCCCAGGACATGGTAATGAGGAAGCCTAAGATCTGCTACCTGTGTATGTGGGCCATTAAGCAGACTAACCAACGGATGCTGAGGTTTAGGTAAACCAAAAGCCCGGTGCGCATCGGTTAGTGATTCAATTTTATACGGGTTGACATCTTCTTTTTTCATCGCTCAGTATATGATAAATGATAACCGATACCTGTTTAGCTATCGGTTACCATGAGTGCTTTATCAAGCATTTTTTCTGATTGAGGGTTCCTTATTGGGGTTGTCCCTGTGCGGAATTAGAAACGTCTTCCCAAGCTTCCCATGTCGCCAGACGCTCCCGATAGGCGGCCCGCACGGAGGGTAAATTATGGCTGCCCAGAAAGAATCGTAAAGGTGGATTTTCGGCATCTACTATCTGGAAAAGCGCTTCTGGGGTTGCTTCCGGATTACCTCGTTCCAGGCTTCGTAAACTACTGAAAAAATGCGCTTTATACTCAGTGTAGATGTCGAGGTCCCCGGCGAACTTCAACGACTCCTGACTTCCAAACTCGGTGGCATAAGCCCCCGGTTCAATAATGGTTACCTTAATGCCAAACGGTTTAACCTCCGCAGCTAGGCTTTCGTGGATAGCCTCGAAGGCCCATTTGGAAGAACAGTAATAACCGATTACGGGGAGGGTTACATGACCCAGGTTGCTCGATGTGCCCAGAATGTGACCACCGCCCTGCTTTCGAAGCAGTGGCAGGGCCGCCTGAATAACCGAAACCGGGCCGATGACATTGGTCTCGTAAAGCGCACGAATGTCATCGGCGCTGGCTTCCTCTATGGTGCCAACCAGCGAATACCCGGCATTATTAAGAACGATATCAAGTCTGCCGAAATGAGCGTGGGCCTGGTTTACTGCCGTTTTCACCTGCTCGGGCTTGGTTACGTCGAGTTCCAGGGTCAGCACGTTTGGGCCGTATGCTTCTTTCAGGCCGGCAATGCTGGCTAACTGGCGGGCCGTAGCTACTACCTTATCGCCCCGCTTCAGCGCAGCCTCAGCCCAAACGCGTCCAAACCCACGGGAAGCACCCGTAATAAACCAGACTTTAGTAGTGTTGCCAGGAGCCAAGCTGGCCGTTTCAGTTTGCTGTTGTTGTACCATAATTCATTACGTTAATGATACGGCAAAGGTCAGTCGGTGGTAGCTGCTGAGTGTAGGCTAACTGAGGAGATTTGTAGTCGAAATGAGGAAACGATCGCAACGTTACCAAGGCAATCCACCAACGCTGCTCCTGCCGCTATACATGAATGAGCATGGACGATATAGTGCTTAGTGCTAGTAGCTATTTACCGTACGCTAAACTGACCTGAGCCATAATAAGCTGCAAACCGAGTTTATTGTAGATTCAGGCAGCACAGGCGGTAAAGGGCTTTTTCCAGCCAAGTAAGTAGTAAGCTGTTGATACCCGAGGATCGTACCGGTCGGAGGCTTTACTTGCCTGACTCCATATACTTTTTAGTATCCACACCGCATGAAAAACTTCCTGATTCTCTTCTTAATGCTGCACCTGTCTGGCGCACTCTCTGCTCAGACGATACCAGATTCGATTGCCAGACGAAAAAACATCATTAAGATCAACCCCCTGAGTTTACTTGTCGGTGATGTCTCCTTATTTTACGAACGGGTACTGACCCGCTATTCGTCGATTGTCGGTGGAGTTGGGTTTGGTTCGGAAACGTATGAATATCCTAATAACAAAGCCAATGTGCCCTCGCCCGGCCGGTTTCATTACGAGCGGTTGACGGCTGAGTATCGTTGCTATTTTGCGCCCATTCATCAGGCGCCGTATGGCTTCTATGCTGGTCTCTATACGCGCTTTTCCAGGCTTACGCTTGAAGATTACCAATTCGACACCCAGGGCGAATTTATTCGGGATCAGCAAGGCCTTTTAGTAAAAGCGGTATCCCAGCGCTACGTCTGGATACCCGGTGGTATGATGGGTTTGCAGGTTGCAGGTAAACGACTGGCCTTAGATCTATTTCTTGGTCTTCAATATCAACTGCCCACCAGTGGTCCCCCCTTGCGTTCAGTTGTGCCGGAACTGATGAGCAAAGAGACCTTAGTACCTCGTCTTGGTCTTACGGCGGGTTATCGGTTCTGAAAGTAATCAGATTTGGTCACTACCTGTCCCGGCTGAACCAGGCTATGGATAGACAGTCCAAATTAATATTGATCATTATGCTCCTTTCTCCTGCAAGCAAATGTTTTAGTGCAATCTTCCGGTTTACGATCAGCATTCCAAAACTTTCTAGCTCAACAACCAGATGAATCTAAGTACTCCTATATAGAGACTAATTTTATGGATGGAAAAAATATATTGATTATTGGAGCCAGTTCGGGAATCGGTCAGGCCTTAGCGAAAAGTCTGCAAACCCAGGGAGCAGCCTTATTCACCGCGGGACGCCAGGCCCCCGCTGGCATCAGTTCGACCCACATGAACTGGGACGTTACCCAACTCCCCGCAGCTGACGCGCTTACCCAGCTCCCCGATGTGCTGCACGGACTGGTATATTGTCCTGGTACCATCAATCTCAAACCCTTCCTTCGACTCACCCTCGACGATTATCGCCAAGATTTAGCCCTCAATGTGCTGGGGGCGGTGTCGGCCATTCACGCCAGCTATCCGGCCCTGAAACAGGCTAAAGGCAGTAGCATTGTTTTATTTAGTACCGTGGCCGCGAAACTGGGCATGGGTCTGCATTCCTCGGTATCGGTCGCTAAGTCTGCCGTGGAGGGATTAACCAAATCACTGGCGGCTGAATTTGCCCTAAGCAACATTCGGGTTAATGCCGTTGCACCCTCCCTAACAGATACCCCTTTAGCCCAGAACCTGCTGAACAGCGCTGAAAAGCGTGAATCAGCCAGTAAGCGTCATCCCCTTAGCCGCATTGGTACTCCAGAGGACATTGCCAGCATGATAGCTTATCTGCTCTCCGATCAGGCCAGTTGGATTACAGGTCAAATAATCGGCGTCGATGGTGGGATGGGGAATTTGAAATAAGCAGTTTTATTGCCTTTATGAAACGGTGCCAGCTTGGTCTAGTTAATGAGATATCTCATCAATAGAGATGGAGGAGCAATGATTTCTAATGGGGACATAGTGGTCTCAACAGCCGAAAACGAAGATTGTTTTTTGAACTTTCTTGTCTAGTGCGGTTTCCAGATAAAATACAATATATATAACTTAAAAAGGGTTGTTTTGGCTATATAAACGAATTAATCGATACGCTATATTGTTTTTGTTATAGAATGGCAGGCAAGTTAGTCCCTGGTGTTCAAACGTATATGTTCGAGATGTTCGTCGGAGATGTGGTCTATTTTCTCACGGCCGACCAGACTTTAGCCAAAGACAGGATCAAAGCCATTTGCCGAATGAAAGTAAAGGGTAAAAGCAAATACGTTTACACCCTTTGCGGTGGACTAAGTAAGCTGGAAGACGAGCTATTTTTGAGTCTTAGACGGGCTAAAATTCATTTTGAGCGGAGTAATATTGCCATTCAAATACCCAAAGGCTTGGATACGGACTAGTGGCCCCTCTCAACCGAAAGCGGTTAGTGCAAGGACTATCTTCTTACTAGTGGGGTAAATTAATTGCGTTCCCTCCTGATTGTTTACTGTTTAGCCAGCTTATTATGGGTGATTGCTCGCTGCTGGTTCGATTTGAAGCGGGCGTCGTCGACGGCTGATAAAGCTGCGTGCTTGGTTGCTCGGCCCTGCACCCGGGCGCGCCATCTCCGAAACGAAGCCGGCTTTAATGTTTTACGCATGAGTTCAATGACGCCTTGCTCCGACAGGCCAAACTGGGCCTGAATAGCCTCAAAAGGGGTTCGGTCTTCCCAAGCCATTTCAATAATTCGGTCCAGCTCAGTCGCTGGTAGTGCGGACGCGGGTTGGTTTATTTTCATAGTCAGACAACACCTTGGCCTTGTAATTGTTAGACTTCGGCATAAAGGGCTCTGGCTCACCGTCAGGCCAAAGACCTCTTTGAGCATGGCCTGGGGGCGAATTACCCGAATACCTTTGGAAGACCCGGCGTACACTGCCTGGCGCTCGCTGGTGGCAATAAAGGGACCTTAGTCAATGTGGTAGCATGGGCCCATATTGGCGCCCATGCTGTCAAGGGCCGGATTTTTCGACTGGGCGTAGCTGGTATAGATCAGCAAAGATGCAAGGGCCAGGCTGAGAAGCCAGCGGGCCAGGGAAGGAGTAGCGTTGCGCATAATGGGCGGAGGAATAGCCGCTTTTAGAGTTGATTCGCCCCGGTAGGTTTAACAGCAGGGCGAGTCCATATAGGACAAAGAGCAGAGCTGGGCGGGGATGTTGCTTGATTGGCTTAGCCTGATAGTTAACTATCACAGATTTTACGGGTGATTCAGCCAGCAACTTATGCGTGTTGCTTCTAAGCTCACTAAATAGCTAGTCCTGTTTCCCGGACCTACTCCTTTGGTAGTTATCTGCTTCCCCTAGCCTGCTATTTAATTAGGATGACTCGTTATTGATTGCTGCTTACACAGTTCTCCTGGTCACGCTAGGTTTGCTCAACCATCAAAACAGATGCTGCCCTCTCTGCCCGATCCTATATTCTAAATGGGGCTAAACAGGCGGGTTTTGTTCTTCAAACCTTCACCATGAAAAAACGAATTCTTACCAGCGCTGCCCTGCTTGCCCTGGCTACGGCTTCTTACGCCCAGCTTATTCAGCAGGTAGGTCAGCAGCAGTTCGCTCAGCACAACCAGTTCGGATCTGATCAAACCGGTACGATTGAGCAGCGCCAGAACGCTACCCCTGCCCTGAAGGGGGTTAATTACGGTAACTACGCGATTACTTTCCAAGGGCTACCCACCAACACCGGAACCAACAATCTGACCATCCAACAGAATGATGGTTCACAAGGAAACCGGGCTGGTATCAGCCAGGACGGAGGACCTTCTAATAATGCTATTGTGACTCAGAACGGCGGGCCGGATGGGCTCAGTGGTGGGGCTAGCTCCATGTCGGCTACTATTGGGGCCGCCGGGGAAGATGGTAACTTTGCGGGCATCGCCCAGACGGGGGCTGGTAATGGAGTGGCTATCATTCAAAATAACAACAGCCGCCGGAACAGTGCTGAAACGTATCAGAATGGCATACTCAATCAAGGCCTTACTAATCAGAGTAACAATTCGGTCAATAACTCGGCCTATATCTTTCAAGGCTACTCGGGACCAGGTCTTAAAGAAACATCGGTTGATGATGCCACTGCCCAGATTCAGCAGGGCCGCACCTCATCCACCGATGTAAGTGCCGGTTCGTCTGTAGTAGGTGAAGCCGTGGGTAACTCGGCCAGGATTGTTCAGACAGCCAGCGAGGTAAAGGCCAGTATCGGCCAGGGCGGCATTCCGTTTGATGATAATACGGCCGGCCGGGCCGAAGCAAGCACTGCCCTCATCGTCCAGTCGGCAGTTCAAACTCAGGCCCTCATCTATCAGGGGGCAGGTGGGGGTGAGTCAATCGGCAGTCAAGCCCGCATTACGCAGGCAGCGGCCGCCAACAGTGCGTTTATTTATCAGGGCGTACTGGGTTTGGGATCATCGAATCAAAGTATGGCGACCATCAACCAGATGAGCACTGGTGGGGGTACTAATGCGGCCACTATCGTCCAGGGCTATAATGGAGCCGCCGAGAAGGATCAGGCTACTATTACCCAGACCGGCACGGCAACTACTTCCTCGGCGCAAATTCTACAGGGGAATGCCGCCGGGAGCTACTCCAGCGCAGATGCCGCAGCCATCACCCAACTGGGGAAAGGATCGCTGGCGACGATCAATCAAAACGGTATTAATTTATTTAGTAATAATACCAGCGGACAAAGCAACGGCCGCGATAATACGGCGTCCATCAGCCAGGGGACTGGTGTGGTCGGGAATAGCGCTTTTACTACGAATGGGGCTGGTGGTTTTACCGTTATGCCTACGGCTACAGGTGTAGCGCTGATTGATCAGGGCGTGGCTGTCAATGGGCAGACTCTACTCATTAACCGCAATACGGCTACTCTTAACCAGGCTACAGGAACGGGCCTACGGGCGCACATCGCTCAGGGGCAAGCAGGAGTTCCGCTAAATGATGCGGCTGGTAATACGCTGCCCCTTCTCGGTCTAACTAATATAGCTGTAAGCTTAGCGGGAACCATTACCAATGACAATGTAGCTTCTATCCAGCAGCTAGCCGGGAATAACCACAACGCTAACATTTTTCAAAATGGCCGTTTTAACACCGCTATGGTGAGTCAGGCCAATGGCAACGCCCATCAGGCGCTGATCGTGCAGACGACTAACTCGCAGCGGGCTAGTGCCACCATCAGCCAGACCTCGACGGGTACCAATAACTCGGCTACCATTCTGCAATTCGCCGGCTCCAATGCCGATGGGGTGGGTTCATATGGCAACAAGGCCACCATCAACCAGGTGGCAGGCTCCAGCAACGTAGCCTTCGTTCAGCAGGGTATCCAGGGCTCGGCTACTTCGTCCAATGACAATGTGGCTAGTATTACTCAGAACGGCTCGAACAACTTTGCCCGGTTCCTACAAGTGGGTAACAATAACTTTGTGAATATCAGTCAGAATGGCAACAACAACCAGGTGCTTAATCTGGCGGATGATCCAGGTTCGTACGGTTCGCAGCGGGGTTACAACAACCGCCTGACATTAGTACAGGAAGGGGGTAACACGGGTGTCATCTTCAAGTACACTCAGATTGGCAACAACAACACCCAGGTGGTCAATCAACATTTTTAAAGCTTGGTTTTTTATTACTAGACTAGTTAATAGCCTGCTCTAATTAGGGCCGCTGCTTTCTCCAGCAATTCATCCCGCCCCTGCTGAATGCCCTTTCGGGTGGGATTAACCTCGATATCGACGCCAACCCCGACGCGCTGGGTTTCCCGGCCGTCAGGGTAGTTCACTCCAATGCCACTGACCATCGTGCGCCGGCCACCGGGTAGCTCAAAAGCCGATACGTTCCCGTCGGCAGCTGCGGTGGTAATGCCAATCACCAGCGCACCCGGGGCCCGGCGAAACGCCATGGTCGTGTATTCGGCCTGACTCTGGGTGCTTTCATTGACCAGAACGACCACTTTACCCCCGTACGCGCCGGACACATTCGACTCGCCCACTTTGAGCAGCTCACTCCAGGTGAAGTGGCCCGGTGTTTGCACGCTGCCGCCGGTGAACTTGACAAAGGGGGTAGGCTGGGTTAAATACCGGCCCAGGGAAAACACGACGAATTCAGACGGATAACAGCGTAAATCGATGATGAGAGCTGGGCGCTGGTCTATAAAAAGATGTTGTGGTTAGGGCTTGATCACTTTGACCTGCCATTACAACCCCCCCATCCCCACTGGCTGTGATGGCAGCGGCACCATCCTGGTTTATTCCGCCCAAAGATTTCTGCCAGATGAGTGATGGCGGCTGCGCTAAAACTACCTGGCTCCAGAGTAGACCTCCGATCAAAGCCCAAACGCCAGGACTAACGATGCGGTACTGTCTGGTTAAGCCCCATTTAGGCCTGTGGAAAATACATGATAAAATAGGTATAAACGCTACTTTACGGCGTGGAGAAGTCGTCATATTTCTTGCAGATTGAACGTGAACTTGGCAATTGGTGAGCCCAAAACAAGAGCTATCTATTCGGTCTGCGAAATATTGTTGAATCAAGGTTCCAAAAGGCCAGTTACAGCACCCCTATCGACCAATGAATGGTTATAGATTCTGATCGATTAAGCAGAATTAAGTCCTTTAGTTAGCTCTGTCCGCTCAAACGGTTTTCAACGGGAGCGGCAATAGTGGATCTGCCGACTTTGTAACCACATTGCCTTCTTATAATCCGCTGTTACGGTTTTGAAACCGGATATACTCCACCCCTACACCTCAGCCACCTGTAAGACAAACCCAAACGCCCGGGCGTACAGACTAGCCGGATCGATCAACTGCAGCTCCGAGAGCTAGTTGACCAGCTGAAAAAAAAGCCGGCTCAAACACGCTTACGTGTAGGGCCAGATACACCAGATGCTCCCCACTGACGGGCCGGCCCAGCAACTGGCCTTCTTCAGACAGTCCCCCAAATCGCTCCAGCCCCGGCCCTACCAACTGGGGATTCAAAAAGCCATCGAGCGCCAGCGTCTTAGGATCCGCTAAACCTCCCGTCCAAGCCACGCTGGCCAGTCGCAGTAGACTCCGCTCCAGATTAGTCCGTAGCGCTGACCGCTGATACTGCTGGGTAGTCAAGAGGCTTTGCTTGTCGGCCAGCCGATCGGTCAGCTCCGCGCTCCGCTGCCGCTGCCGCTCGATCTCCAACTGCTCAGGTGATACATTCCCCTCCGGTAGCAGCTGCAGCAGCGGTACATTCAGAGCCTGAGCAATCCGGCTCAGCAGCGAGTAGCTGAGCTGCTGACCTCTAGGCTCCATGCGTCGATAATTCGTTCCATGCCCAGCCGGGCCGCCAGCTCGGTCTGGGATACATTTTTTTCCTGGCGCAGTAGAGCGATCCGCTGGGAAATGGGGTCAATCTGCTCACTAGCAGAAAGAGAAGCTACTGGGCAACGGTCTGTGCGCCCGCTCGGTGTATCAGTACCAGAAATACGGCCGCAAGCTATCCGATTTTGTCACCCAGCAGTACGGCAAGCACTGGCTCCTGACGTATCTGACGCCCTCGGTCGAGTTTGATCTCTACGCTTATTTTAAAGGCAAACACAAACAGGCCCACAACTTTGTCATCAAGGTGATGCAGTTTTTCAAGGTGGCCTTAAACTTTGCCCATGCCCACGGCTGGGTCGATCGCAACGTGATGGGGGCGGTGCGCTTTAAAAAGGAACGGAAGCCGGTCAAAACCCTCCCGATGGCCGAGATCCAGGTGCTGGCTACAGGTCATCTGGAATCGGAATCGCTGGCTCAGGTGCGGGACGTGTTTTTATTTCAGGTCTATACGGGCCTGGCCTGGACCGATGTGCACTCGCTGGCGCCCCACCACATCATCCGGGTCAAGGGCGTGGACTGCATTCAGAAGGAGCGGGACAAATCGGGTCAACAGGCCTTTGTGCCCCTGTTTCCTGAGGCCCTGACCATCCTCGACCGGTACATTAATCACCCCATCTGCCGGCGCAAGAGAGTACTCCTACCGGTGCTGCATAACGCGACCATGAACCGGGAGCTGAAGCGGGAGCTGAAGCGGATCGGCAAACAGTTGGGCATCGCTCAGACCCTGCGCACGCACCTGGACCGCAAGAGCTTCACTTTGTTTGCCGAGCAGCGGGGCCTTAAGCTCGATGATATGACGACGATGCTGGGTCATTCGCACGCGACGATGACTGAAAAGCACTACCACATCCGATGTCAGGAGCCGGTTCTGGACAAATACAAAGTCCAGTATCCGGACGCGGGGATCCGGCGGCTGGCCAGTTAAGCCCACACCCATTCGTTTCCTTATTGTTTGTTTGGTATGCCACCCTTGAAATCACTGACCCAGTTTTGGGCCGAAGCCAACACGCTGGCGCGTGCGGACGATCTGGCGGGGCTGATTGGCCTGTGTAACTACCTGATCGCTCATTGGCGGGAGTATCCCATGACTGAGTATAATTTAATGCTGGATCATCCGCGGGCGATTGCCCTGGCCCGGCGCCGGCAAATAGAAACGCCCTGGCAACTGTGGTTCAACTAAGCCGCTCACTTCCTGGGGTCAATGCCTACCTAAATTATATGGCCTTCGTTGACTAAAAGTTAACGTTATAAGTGTTTTTGGTTTCGCTCATCACAAAGGTGCTATGGGTACTGCCAATACTGGTCACAGAGCCAAGCTTATTGAATACAAAGTCCTGATAGTGTTTCATGTCTTTAGCATATACTTTCAGCAGAAAGTCGAAATCTCCAGAAATATTATAGCATTCAACTACTTCGCCCAGCCGAAGAATGTCGGCGACAAACTCATGGCCAATACTTTTGGTGTGCTGCTTGAGTTTGATGTTACAAAAGACAATAAGTCCATAATCGAGCTTTTCAGCGTCGATCAACGCAATGTATTTCTTAATGTAACCATTCACTTCCAACCGTTTTACCCGTTCAAAAACAGGTGTATGCGATAGACTTACCCGCTCGGCTAACTCTTTAATGGTCAGACTAGAATCTTCTCCCAGGAACTTAAGCAATTGTAAATCAATGGAATCTAGTTTCTCCACAGACTATTTTTCTTTTATTGGCAAAATAAATCGACTTAAAAGAAGAATTATCCTCTATTTGTTCAAATATAGATTTTTAATCCGAATTAAGAATACATTTATAGATATTGAATCTTGATTTTTAGTTTTGTGCAGATTTTTAATCCTATCATAGGATTGAAATAATCGTTCTTTTCTAAAATAACTGATATAGGTTTTCGATGAAAATCGGAATGAATAGGGAATCGTGTGCAAATCACGAGCTGTCGCGCAACTGTAAGTAACGCAACCACTGTCGTCCCACGCATGTCCACTGACCTTATTAGGTTGGGAAGGACGGACGTCAGGTTACAAGTCAGGATACCTGCCTAGATCAGATAGACAATGTTTTCGCGGAATAAAACACGTAGTCTGACCTTTTTACCCTGCCAGCCATTCCCATGGCTGCTACTGTGTCGGTGTGTCCTTTCTCGAAGCGTTGTCCCATTTAGCAAAGTACGGTTTAACTGTTCTTTACCAAACAAGTAACGAAGATGAGAACGCAAAACCTGGGCTACCCGCGAATTGGTGGACAACGACAACTCAAAAAAGCCTCTGAACAATACTGGGCAGGCAAGATCGACCTGACGGCGTTAAACCAAGTGGCTCAGACGATTAAACAGGAAAACTGGCAAACCCAACTGGAGGCTGGTATCGATCTGATTCCCTGCAATGATTTTAGCTTTTATGATCAGACGCTGGACATGAGCCTGTTATTGGGCGTTATTCCTCAGCGCTACGCTCCCCTTCTGTCTCAGGCAAACGAAGCGAAGGATCTTTATTTCGCCATGGCCCGTGGTCATCAGAAAGATGGGCTGGATCTGACGGCCATGGAGATGACGAAATGGCTGGATACCAATTACCATTATATTGTCCCTGAATTTACCGCTGATCAGGCGTTTCGCATTTATTACGAAACGGTGTTCGAGGAATTCACCAGCGCGAAGCAACAAGTCGGTCAAAAAGCCAAGCCTGTGCTGGTTGGGCCGGTTAGTTACCTACTACTGGGTAAAGAAAAAGAGACGGGCTTCGAACGCGTTGAGCTGATCAGCAAATTACTTCCGGTATATGTCGAGATCATCAACCGCCTGAAAGAAGCCGGTGCCCAGTGGATTCAACTCGATGAACCATACTTGGCCCTGGACCTGTCCAAAAAAGAGAAGGAAGCCTTTGAGGTGGCGTATCGCACGCTGGCGGAACAAGTAAGTGGCGTCAACCTGTTAGTGGCTACCTATTTCGAAGGGTTACTGGACAATACGGCCTTAGCCGTAAACCTACCCGTTCAGGCCTTGCATATTGATCTGGTGCGTGCGCCCGAGCAACTGGATGAAGTGTTGGCCCTGATTCCAGATGGGCTTCAGCTTTCATTAGGTGTCATTGACGGCCGTAACGTCTGGAAAAATGACTACGAAAAATCGCTGAACCTGATCAATAAGGCCGTTGCAAAACTAGGAACGGACCGCGTGATTGTGGCTCCTTCTTGTTCACTGCTGCACAGCCCAATCGATCTGGATGGCGAAACCGAACTAGATCCAGAAATTAAAAACTGGATGGCTTTCGCCAAACAGAAACTTACGGAAGTTAGCGAACTCAAACAGATTGCCGAAGGCGCTAGTGAACTACTGGCAGCCAATCAGCAGGCGATCGAAAGTCGCCGTACCTCCCAAAAAGTGCATAAACAACCTGTGAAAGACCGGGTTGCTGCAATTACAGATTCGGACGCTACCCGAAGCAGTGCCTTCCCGATCCGCCAGCGCATTCAACGAGATCGTTTCCAGTTACCGGCTTTCCCAACGACAACCATTGGCTCCTTCCCGCAAACGGATGATATCCGCCAGTTAAGGGCCAAGTTCAAGAAAGGAGATTTGACCGTTGAGCAGTACGAACAAGCCATCGAACAGGCTACCATTGATGCCATTCGCTGGCAGGAAGAACTCGGGATCGATGTGTTGGTCCACGGGGAGTTCGAACGCAACGACATGGTGGAATACTTCGGTGAGCAACTCGACGGGTTTCTGTTTACCAAGAACGGTTGGGTACAAAGCTATGGCAGCCGGTGCGTAAAACCGCCCGTCATTTATGGGGACGTGAGCCGTCCAGCTGACATGACCATCCGCTGGAGCCAATTTGCGGCCGCGCACACCGACAAACCGATGAAAGGTATGTTAACAGGTCCGGTAACGATTCTGCAATGGTCGTTTGTACGGGACGATCAGCCCCGGGAAATAACCACGAATCAAATCGCGCTGGCCATCCACGATGAAGTATTGGCACTGGAAGCCGCAGGGATCGGTATTGTTCAGATCGATGAAGCCGCTATTCGGGAAGGGCTGCCCTTACGGAAGGCCAAGCGTCCACATTACCTGGATTGGGCCGTGAAAGCCTTCCGGGTAACGTCCAGTGGCGTTCAGGATCGCACCCAGATCCATACGCATATGTGCTACAGTGAATTTAATGACATCATTGAACACATTGCCGCTATGGATGCCGACGTCATCACGATTGAAACCTCGCGCTCTCAAATGGAGTTGTTACAAGCCTTTGCTCATTTTGAGTATCCCAACGAAATCGGCCCAGGTGTTTACGACATTCACTCGCCCCGTGTTCCCAGTACAGACGAAATGGTTGCCCTACTGACAAAAGCGGCCGACTTACTCCCCGCTCAAAACTTGTGGGTTAATCCTGACTGTGGATTGAAAACCCGCAAATGGCCGGAAACTAAAGCGGCCATCGCCAACATGGTGGCTGCCGCCAAACAGGCCCGGGAGCAAATCAGTACCGAAAGCGTCATTTAATTTTAGGAAAGGCGGGCGGTATAGCCCGCCTTTCCTAATGTAAACAGATAGCGATGATTATTTATGTGACGCGCCGGGAAACCTTCAATGCTGCGCACCGGATGTACCGGGAGGACTGGAGTGCCGAAGAAAATGAAGCCGTATTTGGTAAATGTGCCAATCCCAATTGGCATGGACACAACTATACCCTGTTTGTCACCGTCAAGGGCGAGCTTAGTGAAATAACCGGTTATTTGATTGACTTGAAGCACCTTAAAGTAATCATACAGAATGAGGTGATCGAAAAGCTCGACCATAAAAATCTCAACCTGGATGTCGATTTTATGCGGGGCAAAATGGCGACCACGGAGTTGCTGTGCATTGGAATCTTTAATCAACTCAAAGTACCGATCGAACGCCACCCTGGCGTTTACCTCCATTCGGTCCGGTTGCATGAAACCGATAATAACTCCGCCGAATATTTTGGTGAGTAATTGGGCCATTTGGGCCTACCCCCTTTTATTTTTCACTAAACAACTAAATGAAACGAGACGAACGAATATTTAAGCTCATTGCTAAAGAACAGGATCGGCAGGAAACCGGTATTGAATTGATCGCTTCCGAAAACTTTGTCAGTAAACAGGTGATGGAAGCGGCCGGATCGGCTCTCACCAATAAATATGCCGAAGGCTTACCGGGTAAACGCTACTATGGTGGGTGTGAGGTCGTCGATGAAATTGAAACCATCGCTATTGAACGGGCGAAAGAATTATTTGGGGCTCATTGGGTAAACGTACAGCCGCATTCTGGAGCTCAGGCCAATGCAGCGGTGATGCTAGCCCTGTTAAAGCCTGGTGATAAAATACTTGGCTTTAATCTATCGCACGGTGGCCATCTGACCCATGGTTCACCCGTAAATTTCTCAGGGAAGGTCTATCAACCTTTTTTCTACGGTGTTAACCGCGAAACGGGTTTGATTGACTATCAGCAGTTGGAAGAAGTCGCCTTACAAGAGCAGCCTAAACTCATCATTTGTGGAGCCTCTGCCTATTCACGCGATTGGAACTATGGCTTTATCCGGGCCGTGGCCGACCAAATTGGAGCATTGGTACTAGCCGATATTTCTCACCCGGCTGGCCTGATTGCTAAGGGCTTGCTGGACGATCCACTTCCTCATTGTCATGTCGTGACCACCACGACCCACAAAACGCTACGTGGCCCCCGGGGCGGGATGATTATGCTGGGTAAGGATTTTGACAACCCCTTCGGATTAACGACCCCGAAAGGTGAGCCGAGAAAGATGTCCTCATTGCTGGATATGGCTGTATTTCCGGGTACGCAGGGCGGTCCACTCGAGCACATCATTGCGGCTAAAGCGATCGCTTATGAGGAAGCGCTAAGCGAAGACTATCTGGCGTATATAACACAGGTTAAAAAAAATGCAGCGGTAATGGCCCAGGCGTTCGTTGTCTTGGATTACAACATCATTTCCGGCGGTACTGACAATCACTTAATGCTGATTGACTTACGGAATAAGAACATTTCTGGGAAAGCTGCGGAGGCTGCCCTGGGTAAGGCGGAGATCACGGTCAATAAAAATATGGTGCCTTATGACGATAAGTCGCCTTTTGTGACCTCCGGTATCCGGATCGGAACGGCAGCTATTACGACCCGGGGATTAATCGAGACCGATATGGAACGCATCGTCGAGCTGATCGATACAGTTCTTACCAATCCTGACGATGAGGGAAGCATCCGAAACGTACGAACGACCGTGCAAGCGATGATGGCTGATCATCCATTATATATCTAATCCTTTAATCAACCTGATGGAGGAGCCTGAAGTCGTCGATCAAGTATCATCATGTTTTTAGAAAAGATTAAATCGGGAGAATCAGGGGTGCTGCTCTACGGCATCACTCCGCCAAAAGCGGGTACAATAGCTGAACGCGTTACGCAGATTGCCGAGCGGACAATCGATCGCTTGACTTCCTTGGATATCGATGCACTAGTGATCTATGATGTACAGGATGAGTCTGCTCGTACAACCCAGGAAAGACCCTTTCCGTTTATTACCGCGATTGATCCACTGGAGTTTGCCACTGACTATCTAAGTTCGTTAACTCTTCCGAAGATAATCTATCGTCCTGCAGGAAAATTTTCGGGTGATGAGCTATCCGATTGGCTGGAAGAACTGCATCAACACAACTTCTATCCTGTTTTTGTTGGCTTACCAGCCCCAGATTTTCCGGTAAAAACCAGTCTGTCGGAAGCCTATAGGATCTGGCGCAGGCATCAGGATACGTCCGTAATCGGTGCGGTTACTATTCCTGAACGGCACCAAATGTTAAAGGATGAGGACGTTAGGATGCTGGATAAGATGAGCTGTGGGGTATCGTATTTTATATCTCAATGCGTGTTCAATCTTGACTACGCTAAACAAGTGATCGAAGATTTGACCCTCACCTGTAAAAAACGGACTATCACTCCCCCGACCATCATTTTCACATTGACCGCCTGCGGATCAGCCAAAACCCTCCAGTTCATGGAGTGGCTAGGTATTCATGTACCCGATGAGTTGCAGGAAGAACTGAAAAAGTCGGATGATATTCTCCAGAAATCGGTGGGAATATGTCTCGACATTGCCTCAAAACTTACTACGTTTTGTATAGAACGCGCTATTCCTTTTGGATTTAATATTGAAAGTGTGGCGATTCGCAAATCTGAGATCGAAGCGTCGATCTACCTGACCCGTGAAATCGGTCAGATGCTGGTGGATAAAGGGCTTAGAAAGTCGGCAATCGATTGGCCGTTCACTAATTCAAATCAGTAGCAACTATGAGTTTTGAGAGAGATTAGTATTACCCAATGGCGGGAAAAAAGTGCTACTCCATTCGTGCTGTGCGCCTTGTTCGGGCGAAGTCATGGAAGCTATTATTGCTTCAGTTATTGAGTTTAATATATTCTTTTAAAAAGCCGAAAATCCATCCCAAAAAAGAGTATGAACTTCGTAAAGAAGAAAACAGTAGATTCGCCGAAAAACAAAAATCCCGTTTGCCAATGCCGATTACGATGCTGGTAAATGGTTTGGGCAGCAAAACGCATGGAGATGGCACATGGCCGAGCGTAAACATTTCTACTTCACTGAGTCCGTTATCGAAGCAAGATTACTTGAATACGATCGTACTTCCTATCGATTGTACGGTATAGAATCCGGGAATGGTTTTAAATGGTTTGCTTCATTGCTAAATAGCAATGCAATTGAAATCCTGACCGCAACGCAACCGATAAGCAGTAGCATTCCAAATTATGTATTGGATCCCAGCTACAAAAATTTTGATCCTTTGGTGGCCGCCAAATGGTATTTTCATCAACAAAAAATAGATGAGGCTTGCTGGATTTTATTTCTCTATAGCTATATCGGCAAACACGCCAAACAACATTGGAATTTCTTACGGAGCGTTTATGGTGCTCTAGATAGTGGCAAGGTATGGACGTGGGAAACCGTAAGCGTCAACAGGGAGGACTTTCAAAACTGGTTGCTGACTAATCAGCCTGAACTAAAAGAAACGGGGGGATTGGGTGATGGGCATAAACAGTATGGCCTTGATTATACCAGGGCAATACATATTGGAAACGAGATCCTGAGTTATATCGACTGGATCACGCTCGAGCAGGGTCATTCTCAGCTATTTAGCCAGGCAATTCAAGCGAATGAAGGAGACCGTACAGCCTCATTTCACTATTTATACCAGTCAATGAACAGGCACGTTCCGGTTAACAAATCGATCCAATTTAATTACCTGGCTTTAATTGGTAAGGTCGGAATAGCCAAAATTGAACCTGGGCACCTTTATCTGAATGATATTCTTCTAGCGAAACAGGGGGCTAAACGGTTACTGGGTGGGAAAAAAGTCGATAAAATTTCTATGCCGGAACTCAACGAACGCATGGTTTCACTGGCTCACTTTTTGGATCTGCCATTTAGCGTACAGGTTCTGCAAAAGGTATTGGAAAAATGGGCGAAAGAAACTGCTAACCCAGGTAATCAACAGTTTGTAAGACGCTATAAATGAGAATAGCAGTCAGATATACTTGTCATATTTTTAAATACAAACGAGCTAAATAAGGCCTTACGCCTACCCAAAAAATCAGTTATTAAGTTGGGAGTTGATTAGTGCCCAGTAAAGATTCGGGCAATGGCTTTATCGTATTCCACTCGGTTATACGTGGTCCGTAGTGCCAGTAAGCATTCAGCGCACAGACAACCCGTATACTGAGATTCGATGTATTGCCGCTGCTCGGTATCAAGCACGACAGATTGGCATTGGCACAGATTAATGCTACCCACCCGGCATTCGAAACGTCGCTGGCAACGCGGGCAATGAACCTGCTCATGTTTTGTGCAGTCGTTATGTTCTGCCATATCCACAGCTAGTCCCGGGAAAGAGTTTGATATAGATGAGTTGTTACTAAGTGTTTGGAGTACCTTTTTGGCTCCTACTTACTCCCAATTGGAGGAATTACAACATTTATGAATTATCCCGTCACATCGTCACGAATACCAATGGTGACAGTGCCTGAAACAAGTATTGCAAGGTCGGTTTCGTTTCCAGATCGTTGGTAGGAGACGAGTTTGTTAAGGCTCATGAGCGGGCAACAGGTCAGTAAAATAATAAGTCGATTCGTGCGTGGTACCACTTGCATCGGTGAATGAATAGGTTCGCTCAACCGTCTCACCGAGTCGATAGCCAATCGGTTTGTCGAAATAAGGGGCATCCACCACAAACGTATGAAATTCGCCGTTTTCGCCACACGGGTCTACGCTCGAAGGGAGATCATTCACAAATGCCTGGTCGAGTAGTCGACCACAAAACGAGCGGTCCAGCACCTGCCCATTTACGGCCACCACGACGGCCTGAAACCCGGATGCCCAGAAGGTATCAAGAATCTGTCGAGTGGGTACATTCCATAGCGGGAATACACCGCTGAGACCAACCTGCTCCAACTGCTCTTCGCGCCATTGTCGCAGATCGGCCAGAAAAATATCCCCAAATACCGAATGCGTCACTCCTGCCGATACTAGCGGGCGCAGTGTATCGGCCATCTGCCGGGCGTAGTCAGTCATAGTAGTTTGTTCATCCAGCGCTAGCGTGAGCAATGGGAGACCCAACCGGTCAGCCTGCGCCTGAATCAGCTCGAGCCGCACCCCATGCATCGATACCCGACCGTAGGCTCCATTCACCGTAGTCAGTAAGGCGTTGACAGCGAAGTGGCCCTGTTCCAACAGCCAGTGCAGGGCCAGGGCCGAATCTTTCCCACCCGACCAGTTCATTAGGGCCAGGGGTTCTTCGGACGAAATGTTCATTCGGTCAGGATTCGATCGGGGGGGCGATTTATTAATTGTTACGGTTGAAGAGCCTGATCGCTCAGACTCCTCAACCGTAACAATTACTTGAAATAAAATGCGCTCGGCGCGATTTCAACTCGTACGGAATCGATTAGCTGACCCGTTGGCTGGTAGCGCAGCACATACCCGGCCTGCTTATAACTTGGTGTCGAGCCGGCATAGAGTACGTTCCGCTGTGGATCGAATCCCAAACCTGTAAACACCCGATTCACTAGCGGAGTAGCCGCTGTAATAGTTTGATCAGTAATAGAAAACGAGTAGAGCGCTCCCTTTTGTTTATATCCGTCAGCGGCATCGTAAAAGGTATAACTGTAGAAAAACGTACGGCGGTCACCAGAAGGGGTTAGGCCACCGGGGCTTTTGTTCGCATCGGTACCCACAGCAATCTTGGCTTCGACGGACTTATTCGCCGGATCGATGCGTACAGCATTCTTGCCTACAAAGGCCCAGATTTTATTGTTAGCATCGCGCTGCAATACGCTCGCGCTGCCCCCCACGCTAAAACTTGTTTTAAGCGCATCGGTTTGGGTGTCGATTACCTGCACCAGTCCCTCACCACCCACGCCACTAACAAACGCTTCGGTGCCGACTATAACCATGCTTTCCGCACCTTTTTGCAGTGGTATTTTTTTGGTAATGCTACCCGTCGGTACGTCGATTACCGCCACGTAGCCCGGATTGACGTAAAAGGTGCTGCCACTGCCGGTGGCTCCCCAGCAACTAACGTACGCTTTAGTATCGCTGATACGCACAACATAACGTGGATTCTCGATGTCAGGGGCGGCTAATGTTTTCACCGACTTTAATGAATCGGTCGTTACGATTTCGACTTTATCTAGCCCTGCCGACGAGTTATCGACCAGGATCAACCCACGTTGACCCGCTTCTGCGTAATCACGGACCCCACCGGTAAGTGGCCGGCGGTTACGAACCTGAAAAATATCGGTCTCCGCCGTTTTGCTATCACGAGTCAGCCACGACAGCGATCCGTTGTTATCCAGAAAATTACCGGCATTAATCACAAACACGCCCGAGGCATAAGGTCCGGCAGGCTGAGGATCGTCGGTTCGATGACACGCAGCCAATGCACTGACAAAGCCTGCTACGATGAGCAGTTGACGAGTCGAAAATAGATTTTTCATCACTTTATTGATTGGTTTAAACTAAAAAACTTGTACTTAATTGAGGGTCAGCAGCAGGGATAGAGAAACGGTTCGGCCGGGTGCAGCATTCCGTTTAACAGTCAGCACGAGCGCATCGAACAGGTTATCTACCTGTCCTACCAGACGTCCCCGCCAGGAACCAAGCTGCATTCCCGTTTCGGCTATTAGACCCATCGTCTGATAACCAGGCAGGTAACGACTGCCATCGAAGGTGTAAGATCGACGGTCAACGCCCTGCCAGAGCAGGGTGAGCCGGTGGGTTTTATATTGCACAAATATGTTGGCCGAAGCTGTATGCAAGGGAAGGTAGATGAGCTGTTTACCGATCACAGCAAGTGCCGAAGGGGCATATACCCGCTCCTGCACGGAGTGGGTATATGCATATTGTCCGAATGCTCCCAAGCGCCAGCGATCAAGGGTCGCGGTCAGTCGCCCCTGCGCTTCGAGGCCTTGGGCGAGCACCTGTTGCAGATTTTCGACCCGGTAATCCTGATCAGGGTTCCAGTAGGTCCAGTCACGGACACGGTTACGGAATGCCGTCAGACTGAGTGTCGCCACGGGTGGCTGACCATTGGCCGATAGCCGGGTCCAGGTCAGACCCAGTTCTTGCGCAAAGCCGTTTTCAGGCCGGATATTGGGGTTACCTAGTCGTAACCAATACCGTTCATTGAGGGTAGGTACCCGGTAGCTCCGGGCGACGTTGGCCCGGCCTTCCAGTCGCCAATCCCGTCGGTCTACTAGTCTGTAATCAATGCCTAATGAGGGCGTGAGGGGTGGGTCAAACCGTGTCACAAAAGCCTGTCGTAGATTTAGGCCGATGACCAGTCGGGCATTGTGTTGGTAGCGAAACAAGGCAAACAAATCAGCGCGGTCTTCGCGTAATAGCCCCGGTCCGTAGCCATCCACCAGAGCTCGGTAGTGCACCCACTCACCACCCGCCCGCAGAGTAAGCTGACGACCTACCGAACCAAACTGACGGGTAAACTCACGCTCGATGTGGCTAATGAACCGATCGGTCAACGACCGGCTCGGGTTAGTCTCAAACCCGCTTCCTTTACCGTAGTCAAGACCATCGCGAATGAAACCCGCTCGTAGTAGCCATGTATCAACGGTATACGTAGCTAGAAAACGGTAAGCACGGGTCTGGGTCACTTCGCGACTTATGCTGTCATCCGGGGCTAACGTCAGTTTGTTATCACTCAGCCAGATGTTTAAACTGAGTTGCTGGTGTGAATTTTTTCGAAGATAAAGATCCTGCATCAGTCCACGTTGGGCCGTCTCGGAAATGTCAATGGGATAGCCTTCGCGTTCACGGTATGCTGGCCGGTTGCGAAACGTTCCGCCATAGAGGTGGGTGCGGGTCGCCAGTTGCCATCCTTTACCAAGGGAGCCGTTCCAGCGGAGACCAGCCTGAGTTTGGTACGTATGAAACGAAGCGACCCGATGGCCAACAGTGGCAGCAAATCCAGACTGACCAAACTGGGGACCGTTTCCAAGCAGGATGCTGCCACCCACGGCATCGGTACCCACGCAACTAGCCGCCGACCCGTACTGAAGCAGTACCTGATCGAAGCCCCCGGCGGGTAGCGTTGAAAAGTCGGTTTGGCCCAGCGTAGGCTGGTTGATATTCACCCCGTTCCAAAGCACGGCGGTGTGATTGGCTGATGTACCTCGTAGTCCGATGGTCGTCAGTTGTCCTGGCCCGTAGCTTTTAAACTGTACAGGAGCTTGTAGCGCCAGTAGATCGGCTAAGGTCTGAAATCGATAGGCTGACAGCAGAGCTGAGTCAGTGCGTTGCACATACAGCCCAGCCATAAACCGTTCGGGAGCCACGGCCCGTACCAGTACCGGCGACAGCCGGATGCCGGTCGTGTCAAGCTGAGCAGCGCCGAGGAGCGGCCAAAGCCCTAGGAGCAAACCCACCCAGGTGGTTCTCCGGCGAATCATCTATGAACAGGTAATGGAGGCCCTCCAACGAACGGACCAGCGTATTCGGGCTATGGGCGGGACATCCTCCGTATCGTCCCCCAGAGCAGCGAATTAAGGGCAGGTCTCCTGACTTCGCTCACCGATTCGTGCCTTCCCGGCTAATGGCCAGTGACAATAGAAGTTGAATCGGCTCTTAAGTAGAGCGTTACAGTTGCGGGGACAGTCCCGGTTTTGCACCGGTGTTCCCTATTAAGCCATCAGACCAACACAGACGCTGGCATGGACACCCGAAATTCGGGACAAAGGTAACTATTTTTAGTTAACGGACGGAGTTCGTTCTTCGTTAAGCGGTGGCGACTGTACTTCCTAACCAAAAGACTTTATAAGTAATGAAGGGCATCTTTGTATTGTTCTCTCCTCTCTTACCAGTAAACGCCCGAATACTGAAGCAGATACATGATCGCTTCTTCGTGTCACTTTGGAGAGCGTTTAAAGAGAATATGTCAACCCTTGTTTGGAGTCTGCCAAGAAAGTTGCATCTTTCCGTTGTTATCTATAAATAAAAGCGGTTAGTTTACATAAAACAGATTATACAACAAGATAGGTTGATGGGTAAAATTAAAACTGTACTAGTGGCTAATGATCAAGCAGCTATGACGGCAATCGACTACGATACAGAAAGGCCAGACCAAATTATAAAACTAGAATTGACAGCTGATGAACTCGATTACCTTTTTACAAGCGGCCTCGTTGATGAAATTAATGAGGTCTGCGAAGCGATGATTGATGATTTCGAAGATGATATGATCACAAGTCATCCAAAACTAAGAGCTGGCCTAACTACATTGGAAAGCTACCAAAATAGGAATACCCGTTATTCAGCCTTTGTTGGTAATTTGATTAATTTATTCAAAGAGGCCTTGGCGAGAGATACAGCGATATACTTTTATTTTTAAGCCTTGGGTTAACATAAACGCACTTATATAACAAATGACTAATTCCGTATTTGCAAAGATCTTTCCACTATTTCAACTAGCCATTATTCTGTTGAACGGTTTTTTCTTTATTAGGATTTCATTGATGCTTTTTCCTACGGTAGTCTTGTCACTCTTGTTTGCTATGCTGTATATGGCTTACTACAATCAGGAAGGAATTAAGATGTATGGAATCATAGGTTCTAAGCAATATAAGTATCAAGATTTTGTGTCAGTTAGACCTTACAAAGAAGGAATTAACTTATTTAGGGTCACTTTCACGGACGGAGCAAGCTACATAATAGGGTCAAGAGGTAAATATTTACTAACCCAAGAAAGCACCCAAACAGCTGTGAAAATGGAAGCAGAAATGCGGGATTTCTTTGAAAGAAATAAGGAAAAGAATATAATCAAATCGACATAGAGGCTCTAGCCCATAATTTGCTGATTCTCGGTTATTTCTATTAACATAATTCGTAGTTATACAACAAGTAGAAGAATAATTAAATTTCTCTAAAAATTTACCAAGTAGTTAATTTAGTATTTTTCTAATTTTTTCACATTATGATTCATGATGAATTTGACAAGTACTTAGTTGGGCTTTTGGATGAAAAAACATCAGAACAAGAGATTGAAAAACTGTTTCGAAAGTTAAATATTAGTGCTTCTGATGAATATATCAAGTTCCTCCAAAAATATCAGGGTGCTAGCTTCCAGCCATGCCAGTATATCAAAGATGAAGGCGATTTTTATTCTTTTTACTCAATTGACGAAATAGAATTTAATTATAAATTTTTACGTAGCAATGTAGAAACGGAGCAAGAAATATACTGTTATAATGGTCACTTACTGCCGATTGCGGCCACTTGCTTCTATAGTGCTTATATCTGTTTACCGATCTCAACAATGTTTGATAAAGGAGTTTGGTTGATGGATTACAACATAGACGAATCAGATCTACCCAAAGAGAAATGGAAGGCAGTAACTCGTCAATTGTCAAACTCAATAAGTGAATTTCTATCTATCTGTTCTAGAAATATGTTACAAATATGAAATTTCATTAATATTTGTTAATTACAAAATTAAGAGGATGATACGTATATAGATTATTTTGAAGTTTTCCTATAACTGTTGTATAACTACGAATTATGTTATTCGACTATCTATAGAATTCGGTATATAGTCTATCTATAATCGAATCAATCTTATGTCCAAAATCAGCGTAATTTTTAGAAGTAGTTTCTTTATCCTTTTTAGCATCTACCAGCCCATACATAAAATAGATCAATTGCTCGGAAGGTATTGAGAGTTCTACTTTGTTATTATGGTAAGTAAGGCTTTCTGGCTGGAATATATAGTCGAATTTATGTTGATGCCCTAAACAGCTTTTGATGATTTCATATTCATCTATTGAGAGTGTTATGATGGTTTTTAATGTAACTGGTTTCTCCAATTGACTAAGAAGAGCATTTAATGATTCAATTGTCACAGTTGGATCTTTTTCTCGGTAAGTATTATTACGCCACTCAAAATAAGCAGGACTAAAAGCCGGTAATCCTTTATTTGGCGAAAATTCTTCAAATTCGATTTGTAATGAACAAAGATACCAACCATCATGATGGAGCCATTCAAGCCAGTCAGTATCAGTATTTTGCTCAAATAATTTCTTATAAAATCGATTAATAGCTTCAATCGATTCATTTCTTGTATGCCCAAAGTGATTAACTAAGAAATATAAGATACAATTAAACAGGAAAATCGTGTCTTGGTCAGTCTCAAATGCAAAGTGATTTTCCTGTAAACTTTCTGCTTCTCTGCTCATTAAATTTCAACTAAAGCTGTTTTATAAGTGCAGTGGCTGTTGCAAAAGTCGGTAGAGCTTCGAACTGGCTCGTTGCACCCATGATTTTAAGCCGATTTTTGGGCCATAATTGGATTGCAGTTTATGCCTATTTAACCGAGTCGGGACTTTTGCAACAGCCACTGCTTTTATGTTAAGCAAACGAAAATTTATTTGAGTTTTTTAACTCCCGATTTCTCACTAATCAAATAATGATGATAACTCATTCTGTGCCTTGGGATTGTATTCCAAAATGAATTTTCATCGCTCTCTCTCCAAGCGCTAAACCGAAAATCATAGACGAAATACACCGCCTTTTTAGAGTCTAATCGTAGATATGTTGTTTGGCCAACAAGGTTTGTTACACCTAAGCTATCCATATTTGTCTCAACGAAAGCAACGCCATCTTTGTAACCAGATCGAGACATAAGCTTAAGGAAATTAGTAGGTTTTAGGGCAGGTTGAATATCTCTACTAATTGCCCACAGATACATCTTACTTACTGGACGATCTTGAGCATTACCTTTCAACAATCCAAAACTCATTAACAATATTGATAAAAATCGCATGAGGGCTTCAAACCTGTTGTATAATCTGTTGTATGATAAGTTGACTAGCTACTGGTCCTACTCAATTTACATCATTATAAACCCTTCAATGGGGTAGGCGACTCCAATTGTGGGAAGTTGTCCAGCACCTTGTAGTCTAAGAACTGGCCAAGATCGCGCAAGTACTCGTCAGTCTGCGTAATGGTCGAGTGGCCGCACTGCTGCTGAATCAGCTTCATATCTTCCGTTGCCTGGTACAACGCGATGACTCCAGTATGTTTCCAGCCGTACAGATCGTACCCAGCCGGGAACCCTAGGTAATTCAGCATCTTTTTATGGCGGCTGTAAAAGTAGCTTTCGCCTACTGGATCAGGCCCAGGCGTGCCCGACTTTGAAAACAAGTAAAAGTGCGGGGGATAGTCCCGAACGCCTAGTTTGTCAAAGAGCGCATTCAACGGGGCCGGGATTATTTTATGATTATTATCCCCGTCTTTACTATCTGTTGGATTTATGTGCAAGGTTCGCTCAAATAAATGGCGCACTTTTACCAAGCGTAATTCTTCATGCGGACGAGCGAATAAATAATAAATGCAGTTTAAAAAAAGCCAGAATTGATCGTCCCTATTTTGTTGGAAGTAGGCAACTATTTCTTCAATCTGTTCGGGACGAAATGGAATGTGTTGACCGGAAGAAACTTTTTTCTTTTTTACTTCTGCTTCTTTAACTGGGTTTTTTTCAAGTATTTTTCTTTTTCGATAAAATTCAAAGAAAGAAAATAACCAACCGCGATGTTTATTAAAATTACGGTTGCCCATTTTTCGCTCACGGCTTAAATAATCCGTGTAGCCATATACTTGTGGCGTTCCAAAAAGTTGCAGTTTCATTTTCGACAACTTTTTTTCGGTTAAATAATTCCGAAATGCAGTACCGCATGTTTTATATGTCCGCCTGGATGCTTTCGATAAGGAACTATTGATTGTTTCTAAATAATAATCGATTGATTCTTTAATCAGGATGGACTGTTTTAAATCAACCGGTGCCGTAGACGGTTCCGGTTCTTCCAGAGGCTCGACATAAGCACCGCCTTTAAGTTCCTTCAGTATGAGCTTGATTACGTCGTCAGCATCGGCCATCCGTTCTTTGACCGTCTTGCCAGTAATGACAACCCGTTTCCGAATGATCTTCTGCTGTTGCTCCGACCAAAGGCCATACACAACAACCCACTGCTTAGTGAGATCGTAGTCAGCTGGCTTGGATAGAACGGGTTCTTTGTAAGGGTAATGTTTGGGCATTTTATGCCTATGAAAACCTTGCTTGGCAAGCAGAGTATTCTGCCATTTTTTTGCCATTTTTACAGCACCTACCAACAAAAACGCCCAAATTAGGCTAATTTGGGCGTTTTCGAGAGTGACCACGGGGAGACTCGAACTCCCATGCCGTGAAGACAGCAGGGATTATATAATCGTTCTTTATTACTGTTACTTATCACTGCTGTTTATCAGTGAATTAGCTCTATTGGTCTTATTGTTGTTTGTTGTTGTTATCGCGTTATTTATTATATTTGTTTTACCTAACGCTTTACCTAAACGGCTGGTAAAACACAGTGGCAAGAACAACCGATCATAAAGAGGGGAGGGCTACCGTTAAGGTGCTTTACCGCACTGACAAAATCCTTAAAGACGGCTCGCACCCGTTTTGGGTACGCATCACCAAAGACCGCAAGAGCCGCTACATCGCTACAGGGCTGAGACTACATCCCAAATACTGGAACGAGCAGAAAAGCGAGATTCGTCGGAGCTACCCCGAACCTTACCGGGATGAACTGATAAATAAACTGCGTCAGTGGGAGCAGCGCTATAGTGAAACGGCCAACGCTCTAGCGGGGGCTGATGAGGTGCACGATGCAGGGGATGTGGCTAGTAAAGCTATTGAAGGACGCAAGCAGCTTCGTAGGTCCACTGTGCTGGCCTACACAGATGAATTGATCACCAACATGAAGCGGGCGGGGCAACTGGGCAACATGCTCGTTTACCAGACGCTTCGAAACCAACTGGCTGATTTTGTAAGGACCGAATACGATCGTGAAGATGTGCGGTTTGTCGACATAACGGTGAAGTTTTGCAATGACTTCGAGGTCTACATGCGCGAGAAGGGAAACGCTGATACCTCCTTATCAAACCGGTTCCGTACGCTTCGGGCAATTGTTAATAAAGCGATATCTGAAGGCGTAGCCAGCACCCAGAACTACCCGTTTAGCCGCTCGGCCAGTGACCGCCATAAATTCAGTGTCAGTAAGTTCGATATGACCACCCGCAAGCGGGCTATTAGCCGGGATGATGTGCGAAAGATCGAAGCCTTTCAACCGGTTGCAACGCATACGGGTGCTTATGCAGACGTCAAGAATGCCGCTGAGATTGAGCGGTTACAACGGGCTAAGAATATATTTCTGTTCAGCTTCTTTGTGGGCGGCATCAACTTTGTCGACCTGGTGCAGCTGCGCTGGAACAACCTGTCTAAAGATGCCCAGGGCAATTTTCGGATAGCCTATGTCCGACAGAAAACAGGCGGTAAGTTCTCACTTCGTCTATTGGCGCCGGCGCTGGCTATTATTGAGCAGTACCGGCCCTTTACGCTTCACCGGCCAGATAGCTACATTTTCGATGTGCTCAGTACGTCCGTTCATACCTCTCCTAAGTCGATCACCAACCGGCTGAAAAAGATCATGGGCCACGTAAACGCTGATCTGAAGTTGATAGGGGAGAGGGCGGGTGTCGATACACCCTTGACCACCTATGTAGCCCGTCATGCCTTTGCGACTAGCCTAAAGCGTTCGGGAGTAGCCACAGCGGTCATTTCAGAGGCTATGGGCCATAAAACCGAGGCCATTACGACGGTATATCTGGATTCATTCGCGTCCGAAACGGTTGACGCTGCTTTTGATGCTTTACTGTAAAATCTACTCAAAAATTCTCCCACCCTAAAATACTATGATATCAGACAACACACCCACCCCCAATTTGTGGCTAGAAGATAAAGATATAATTGAACTTGCCAATAGTTTACTTTTTGAACATCGCCTATCAGAGCGCTTGGAGCATATTTATAAAACATATGTTCCGGCAAATGGAATTAAAATGTTTGATATTATAAACGCACGATTAGAGGCTGTAAAAAATGAGATAGACCAGCCATTAATGGAAGAGCTTAATGGCTGGAATAAATATATTGAACAGGAATCTATCGCTGGTAGAACAGCAGATACTAGTGGCTTACCAAAATTAGCCGAACTACGCCGAGACAATGGCTATCCAGTTCATTCGCTTTTTCCAGCCTACCACAGAAAAATGTCTCACATTACTTGGTATTATGTTGAAGAAAGGCGATTTGAAATTGAGGTGTTTAGGATTAAAAAAGAGGCTGATAATTACAAACAGAGAATAAATGCAGTATTAGAGCAAATTTCAGAAGAGCCAGCTTTTAAAAATACAATTGATCAGGCAAGTACACTGCGTAAGAGGAATACGTTAGAAAAGTGCTTTGAGCACACATCAAAGTATATAAGCGTAATAGGCCTTATTGCTGAACATGGCTACTGCGACCCGTTGACTTGCATCTGGAAGGATAGAGGTTCTGGTTACAAGGGACTGGTAGTGGAGTTGATTAAGTATTTACATAGTAAAGGCTTTTATGGCAAAGAAGGTATGCCAAAGAATGACGAAATAGTTCTTATAGCTAAAAATACCTTCGATGTAGACTTAGGGAAAGATACGGTCAAGAAGGTAGGGATAGGTCAAACTTTTGCATTTATAGGCCCAGCAAGTACTTTCAAAATACACCAAATACCCCGTTTACACTCAGTATAAACGGGGTAGTCACCTCTTGCTTTTTTCAGCAAAAACTACATTTTATTTGTAGCCGAACTCAAAAACATCGGCTATGAACGACGTACTTTTAAGCCCACTACGGCTATCTGAGCTTGAAAACCTCATCGAAAAATCTGTCCGAAGGGCTTTAAATCAATTTAATACTAATACTGCCACTGACGAAGTGGGTGGTAAAGCACTGGCAAGAGAAATAACTGGTTTGTCAGATGCCAGAATTTACGCATTAGTAAGTAAGCGGCTCATCCCTCACAAAAAGCGCGGCAACCGTCTCTATTTTAGCCGGGCCGAATTGTTGGCATGGGTAGCTGAAGGTAATCGCGAAACGGTAGGAGGGTTAGACGCATGAGCCAGCTTCCTCCCTTTCGCCAACTCCAGGAGTTTGTCAAGGAACAGACTGCCCGTCCCCCACGTAAGCCCAATGGTTCCAAGCCCGAAACCGCCAACTCACTAACCCGAAAGGTCGTTGATCATATCCGATCACTTGGCGGCTTTGCTACCCGGCTCCAGTCAACCGGCCAATACCGCGACGACCTACAGAAATTCGTCCCCTCTCAGCAGCGGGCCGGCTTGCCCGATGTGATGGCCGTCTTTGAAGGTAAGCCCTGCTTCGTTGAAATCAAGATTGGCCGCGACATTCTGAGTGGCGATCAGAAAAAAGCCATTGCCGAGCTTGAACAAGCCGGTGCCGGGGTATTCGTAGCTAAAGATTTCGACTCATTCCAACGCTGGTTTGCCGATCAGTTCCTTAACGCCCCGTTCGCCTAGTCCCAAAACAAAACCGCTTTTGGGAGCGACACCAAAAGCGGCTAATGCACTGATACAATGAGCGATTACCAACAGGGCAAAGATACGAAACGCCCGCGATTATATGATCTGTCGGATGAGGCAAAAGCCGACACTCCCGATTATGAACTGGAAGAACCACAAGCCGATGATTTCCTCATTATACATCTGCGAACCGATGAGGTTGCCTTACTGCTCTGGACGTTTGAGCGGGATTCTAAAACCGGTGAGTGGGTTCTTTCCGGCACCTACCGAACGGGCATTTTAGAATACCTCCAAAGCCAGTCATTTGCCAAACGCTACCGACCCGACCAGGCCTCTACCTTTCTAATCCGTGGGGAAGCCATTATTGAGCCGGTTATCGATACGATCTTGCGGGATTCAGCAAAGGCATACATTCAGTCAATGCCTTACACGTTAACAGTCGATTACTTGGCGGCTACGTATGAAGGCCGAATGGAGATTTTTAACCGCCAACAACATCTGACAATAAATCCCAAAAGCCTGGAGGGTCTGCAAACCCACGCTAGACCATTACTGAGAGACAATGAAACGACCTGTTACGTACCCTACCGCAATGGCATTGTCCAGATCACTGCTGTGGGCATTCGCATCCTACCTTATGAGTTTTTAGACGACCGCTGCGTGTGGCAGTCGCAAGTGTTAAAACGGGATTTTGAGCCAACCGCCGAAGGACAACAAAGCCACATCGCCCGGTTTCTTGTCAACATCACCAACGGGGAGCCAGACCGGCTGCGTGCGTTTCGCACCGCTATCGGCTACCTGATCCACAACCATGTAAGTCAGGCCGAAGGACAAGCCGTCCTCTGCTATGATGAAGAAGTGACCGATGCCCGAAAGCCCGAGGGAGGAACCGGGAAAGGCGTGTTTGGCAATGCCATTCGGCAGATTCGGCCCATGGCCGTTATTGACGGGAAGAAGTTCGATCAGAACGACCGGTTCTGTTTTCAGCAGGTCAACGAAGATACGGCCGTGGTCTGGATTGATGACCCGGTAGTTAACCATCCTAAGCCTGAACGCCGGTTTACCCTGGAGCGATTCTTTAGCCTACTAACCGAAGGATGGGCGATTGAAAAAAAGCATGAACACGCGTTTCGCATACCGGCCAAAGAGGGACCCAAACTACTGATCTCTTCCAACGTGGTCATGTCTAACGAAGGATCAAGCAATATTCGCCGGCAGTTTATTATCGAATTTGGCAATCATTATAAAAAGCAGATCAAGAAGGGGAACGAGAAGCCTATTCAGTCCGAGCATGGCTGCATTTTCTTCTCTGATGATTGGGACGAGGCCGAATGGAAGCGCTTCGATCAGTACATGATTGGCTGTGTGGTGGAATACCTGCGGGATGGCTTGCAACCGTATGCGTTACGTAGTGCGGACCAAAACCGGCTCCGACAGGTGGCAGGCGAAGAGTTCTACGAATGGATAACCACCTACCAGGGGACGGGCTTAGTGCCGAATCAGGAGTACAGCCGGGATGAACTGTTCAAGGACTACAAAGCGTTTGCAGGCATCCCAGAGAATCAGGCCATTACGCGCGGATTCACCAACAATATTACCGCCTATGCCAAAGGAAAAGGCTGGAAATACGAACGCGGGTCTAGCACTCGTAACGCTACGTTTACTCTGAAACCACAAGAATCCTGCATTTAGGAAATAAGGATTCCACTGTTGGGGGGTATGTGTGTGCGTACACATATATACCCCTAAATAATAGGTTCCTTATTTCCTAAATGCAATAACCCTCCCCTTATATCTGTATGGCACCCTCCCTTTTAGACCTGCCTATCAGCTTTTTTGAGTACGATTTAGCCCGAAACACATTTGCTAACGTCCCTTCTCAGCAAACCACCCTGCGCCGGATGGCATCAACCCGGTATTACCAGAAACCGATTGAAGCCATCCGATCCGAATCCGACAAGCACAAGCAGGATGAAATGAAAAAGCATCTGTCCGCTTTTACCCTGGCGCTGCTTCGCCATCGTAAGAAAGACACCTCATTTGAGGAGAAAATTATTTATCAGTGGCCGCTCCTAATGGGCGATTGTGACCAGAAGGATAATCCAGGCGTCGACATGGCTGAACTAAAAACGCACCTCAGCACCTTGCCTTACGTGTTGCTCTGCGCTTATTCAGTACGGGGTGGGCTGTGGTTTGTCGTACGATTGCCCGACAATCAGACGCCTGATACGTTAGCTGCTCATTTCCGGTACTTGCAAAAGCTGTTCACGGATAAGTTTGGTATCAAACTCGACAGCACTAAAGGTGGCAAGCCAACGGATCTGCGCTTTGTGTCTTTCGATGCGGCTCCATACCTAAATGATGAAGCTACTGTTTTTTCTGGAACCTATACCCCGCCACCACCCCGCCGTAAGCAAGTGCCTTACAATCCAAATCTTAAAGATAATGAGGGTAAGCTACTTGCCCGCGTGGTAAAAATGGTTGAGAATGCTGGAGAAGGGCAAAGACATGAGATGTTGTTAAAGGCCGCCCGATTAGCCGGGGGCTTTGTGGCAGCAAATCGGCTGGATGAGCAGACAGTGACTTTAGCTTTAGAAACGATTGTATCTGAATGGCCGCAGTTTTCCAAGAGTCAGAAAACGATTCGCGACGGTATTAGGTATGGGCAAGACTTCCCTATATATCCGGAACGCTTGCCAGAGAGACCTGTTGAACGGTGGATTAGTCGAAGGCAACCTACTAAAAACGTGGAGCCTGTATTCCATCCGTACGCGGAGCAAATCTACAACCAGTCGCAACGTATAGAAGAGAGCGTTCCTAAATCAGAAATAAGGGACTCTTCTATTTTGGAGAGTATTATACATGTGGAGGATTTTCATGATGGACCTATAGAAATAGCCCTGCGTCCACACAAAATACCTACGCTGATTCGACATTATTGGGCTCTGTTTGATCATCCCCCTCTAGCTTGGAATCGCTGGCGTACGCTTCGCTATATCAGAGAATGGGTCGAGAAGCCCAATCCTGATTCAGAATTAATAGATCAGCCTGTTATCGTAACATCTATTGCTGATCAGCTTGCTAGTCCTGGAGCAATCATCAGACCTGATGAGTCACAATTGGAACGGCTAGACGTCGAAGATACTGATGATTACCCGGCTGATTGGGACGAGCCGGCTCTACCGGATACCGTTTCTACCATTCGAGTCTCAACGCCAACCAGCGGTAGCTATTTCAAGTGGCAGAACTGTCCTGAGTCTCCATTTTCTAAACTAGGTCTAGCCTCCTTAACTCAACAATGAACACCGCCACTAATTCCAAACAAATCACTTCCCTGCTCTGGGTTGAGGTCACTCCGCCCGACCAGCCCAAATATTGGGGCAGGACAACTCGCCTGCTGGCCAGCGCATCCGAAGAGGAAAGACGCAATACGATCGACCTGCTGAAAGCCGGTAAGCGAATTGTCTACACTCAATCAGACCTATCCATCCAGTGCGTGCCTATGCCACTTCAGGATCAAAAACGGCTGGACCATCTAAGAAACTTCGAGCGAAACGGCTTCTTTCTGGTAGCTTTTCGGATGGATACGGCTTTGTTTGCCAGAGGAGCCCAGCAGTATGTGAGCATGAACGAAATGATAGAGCGGGATTTTGTGCCTACCTGCTCTATTGCCGTCAGTCAGTGGAACGTGGCTATCGTGGACAAGGGCAGGCGGCTAATCGATGTCTTTGTACCTGTAGAATTCGGGTCGATCTACTTTCTTGACTCCTCTTTCTACGGCTTTTAGCTACCTTCATACCTACCTATTAGGGGCTGAAACAGGCAGAAAACTATACGGTTTACCGCCAAAAACGTACCATAAATGGCCCTTTAGCGTATACTATCGTATTGTTTTCGTACTAGTAAATGCCTAAATTCTTTCCGTTCCCCCAGCTTTTACTCCAATCCGGTGGCTAACCATATTGGATTGCCCAGGTTTTGCCGGGTAGGTAAGCCATTCAAAATAGTTGGCAAACAAAAGTTAGCCTATTTTGGTCTTTCCCCGGTGGCAGAGCCCCACTGCACTTACTGGAATTAAGCGAGAAAAACAAGCCCGGTTGGAGTACCGGGCCTGCTGTTTATAGTGACTACCTATACCTTACTGATGCATTAGGGCAAGGTCTGAACCTGATATCTCTTCAGCCATATAAGGCCTTGCCTGGTAACCAGTGCTAAGCCCGGATGCTATCCATAATACATCGCCTACGGTCAACTCGGTGCCCGAAAAGAAACCGTATTCAGCCGTTCGAAATAAATCCTCGCCGTGGGGGATGAGCCGAAACCACTGCTGGTCACCCATCTCGTTAAACTCATGGGTAGCCACATATTGCAGGACGTCCCCTCGAGTGAGGGCCGGAATGGGATTGTGAGCCTCGCTAATCATGACAGTACTATTTAAAGATATTATTTACCTATATAACGAAAAAAGAAGGTAAAAACGTTTAAAAAGCCGCCAGTCTCTTTCTTAGATTTGCATCCCTCAGCCTTTGGTTCGCTGCTTTAATGGGTGGTAGGCTCTGCTATTCGCCGGGTGCCAATCATACCCACTACTAGACTCCCATTAGCCTCCAGCTTATCCCTCCACTGCTCATATTCAGCCCGACTCATGTCAGCCAGCAAATCCGATTCGTTGGGTCTGCCTCCGATATAACTGCGTGTTACTTTGATGTTAATGATGCGATCATCCGGTAGGTGATTGTCCGGCGTGTTGATTCGATCAGTCGGTAATTGCTGATAGCAATTGACTATGTAGGCCCAGGGCTTCTCCTGATTCTCCCGATACTGGATCAAGGGGGCTGTGTTGCCACTCATAGCGCTGGTAAGCAGCTCCCGTTTCTGGCTAGTAGTTAGTTTGTGGTTCATAAGTAAGCGAGTTCTTCTTTGGCTGGTAGTAAAAACAAGGTGCTGATAAAATGGCGGTCAACATACTGGTAAAGCTCACCCAGGCTCATGCGGTGGTCTATGCCCTGGTCGTTAAAGGAAACTATCGTTGTATCATCGACTGATTTTCCAGGGGCAGGTAGATCATGGATAACAACCAGCCCTCTGCTTTCCTCCTGGAGTGCCTGACTGATCTGGTTACGAGTGGTGCTTGGCGCCGTATTCTGGAATACACGCTTCAATAGGTTTATTTTCTGGGCTCGTTTCATTGGCTGGTTTTGTCAATAATGGCATGTAACTCCTCATCACTCATAGTTTCAAAGTCAGGGCAGGGCTGGCCAGTACCCGCTTCAATAATAGCGATTAGTTCGGCATCACTCATATCCTCTAATCGCTTTGAGCGAACGTTAGATAATCGCTGCACGGGACCCGGCTGACCTGCAAAGAAGGCCGCTAAGGCCGTTAGTTTATCCGTTCGTCTCATAAGATGGCAGGGGTATCCTGAGCCGGGGTTGTTGGAGCACATTCAAACCATAGTATTACCTGCTTCATCTCCAGCGACCAGGCCGACATCTTAAAATAGTGTCGCAAATCAGCTATCGTCTTATGAGGCAGACACCGCCAGTTACCCTTTTGTGGGCGCAGACAAAGCTTTTCCAATATCACCTCATCAAAGCGGGCATCATTGCCATCAATACCCCCGTCAGCCCGGTAACGATAAGCGGGCAGGCAATAGCCGGTTTTTTCAAACCGTTGCAGACACTCCCGCAGGGGCATCCAATTGGTGCTGTCCCCATCTATTAGGTCGTCAGTCGCTATGACCTGGATATCCAGCATAGAAGCCGGACAGTTACGAATATTAATAACCCCGTATAGTTCCTGAACGGGCATATTCTCTTTCTTTCGCTGGTAGTGAAGCTGGCGTAGCTGGCCACCGCTGCCCTCGAAGGCATCTTTAAGCAGGTTAATTTTCTGTTTTCGATCCATGGCTTACAGGGTTTGATAGATGGTTAGAGGGATTAGCTTTAAACTGTGGCCGAAGGTCTGCTCCAGTAGCGGTAGATCCGCTTGCAGCATGCCCGTTGATTCATTCAGTGGGCAAAGCGACAGCAGGGCTTCTAACTCATAGCCTGAAAGTTGGTCGAGGTCCAGGGTTAACTTTGGCCGTAGTTGCTGAGCGGCTTGCTGGTCGCCTTGAAACACCCGCATCAAAGCGGCTTCTTTCTGCTGGCGGCTCTGGCCAGCGGGCGTAAACTTTCTCATGGTTAGGATTCCAGTTTGGTTAGTACTTTAGTTAATAGGGCGTCTAATTCCGCATCGCTCAGGTTGGAAAGGTCAATTTTCTGTTCCCGCTGTTTGGGCAAAACGTATTCCATGAACTTCAAATAAGCTGCTACCTGGTCTTTCGGCTCCAGCTCATCCAGTAGCTCTCTGATCGTATCGAAGCGCTCGTCGATTAATTCCTGAATCCGGTTCTGAATGCCGATAGTGGTCTTATTGGCTACGCCCGACTTGCGGCCTCCGGTCTTTGGCTTTCCTTTTTCAAAGGGCATGATCTATTCTAAGTAGAATGAAAATAGAATGATTATAGGCTAAATTTAGTTATTTACTTTTTAAATAAAACTACTTTGTATTACAAAGTATTGATAGATATTTAGTAACTTAGAGCAACCTAAAGAACGAAACCCCATGCTTTCAAATCCAGAAAAATTTACGCGGGATGCACAAGCCTTAGTTGCAGCGTCAGAAGCTATTCGAGGGCATCTACAACGCCAAATCGAAACACTCTCGACCATTGGCCCCACAATCTCAGCCATATTTGAGCGGCACAAGCCCCGGCTTATTGCCCCGACAACACTTCCGCAAAAGATGCTCGTTAAAAACATAAACGCGCAAAATATCTTGCTGGAACGCTTTGAGCCTAAAATGGCCCCCCTGCCTGACGATTACACGCCAAACAAGACCATCCTAATTAGCGGTGTCAATTAATCGACTATCGGGCTATATCGAGCTTTCCCTTTCATCGGGTAAGGTCATTCCCCTTAAGTTCTGCAACGGTTCTCTACACCTGTTTGCCGATTTGATGGGAATAACCTTACTGTCTGATATCGATAAGGCGCTCAGTTGCCCCCAGGTTGACGGACAGCCCCAGCTAACAACTCACTATCTGAAAGCCTTACGGCTGTATGTGTACGCAGCGGCTAAGTATGTCTGCCTAGCCGAAAATCGAGCGGTTGATTTTAACGAGTGGCAGGCTAGTGAATGGCTGGAAGAAGCAGGAGCCGGACGCATTTTACGAGCCCTAGAGCTATTTGAAAAGTCAGATGATGACGCTACCGATTCCGACGAAAGCGGCAGTGATGAGGACGGGCCTAAGACCATTCAGGCGTATAAGTTCGCGACAATGGCTAAGCTGCAACTGCTACCTGATCGCTATTACGACCTGACGCCTGCCGAAACCGCAGCACTCACAAAGGGCAAAAACGATCAGGAGGTTTTTGCGCTCTTTAATACCCGCATTGTAGCTAGTCTCATCCGTAACGCTCACTTTGAGAAGCCAATTCCGGCTGAGAAGTTCCTACCCCTTCCGATTGATAAGAAGATCAAAAAGAAGGATTACGGGCTACCGCCGGAGCTATTTATCCAAATGCTCAATATGATGATGCCGGAAACTACGCCGAGCATTAAGGGGCAGGTAGTCTCCCACGAAGAGTTTCAAAAAGCTGACTTATTTGCTATAAACCATGAATAAATTCTCAGGATACCGCGAGTTCACCCTTGCCAATGGGCGTAAGCTCGAACTTAAGTTTTCAAACGGCGCTACTGAAATACTGGCTGAATTGTTGGGCCTTGACTCGCTGGAGGAAATCGACAGTGCCTTAACTATGGATCTGGTCGAGGGGAAGGATGAGGACGGGAAGATTACCCTCGTTCCAACCGTAACGGCTCGTTACTTAAAAAACCTTCGCCTATACGTGTACTCCGCGGCCAAATACGCGGCAATGGTACAGGGTAAGCCCATTGATTTCAACGAATGGGATGCCGCCGAATGGATTGAGGAAATCGGCACAGCGGCTCTAATGAAAGGCGTTGATGTTCCCGACGAAGCCGCAAAAAAAAACGAGCAACTGACGACTACGGAGACTCAGACGACACCCCAACCAGCTTAAGAGAGTTGCGGCTACTAGCCCTAAAGCGACTTAAAATAACTCCCGATGTGTATTACGATCTAACCTCTGCCGAGACAATGGCAATGATGGAAGGCGAATCAGATCGGGAGTTATTACAGCTTCGCCAAACCCGGCTGTTAGGCACGTTGCTACGCAATGCTCACTTTCAGGGTAAGGTCACAGAAGCCGAATTTATGCCTTTACCCGGCGATATAGCGGCCAAGCATAAACAGATAGAGGAAGCAGACCCATCAGCCGCTTTTTATATGCTGGCTCAGGCAATGGGCGGAACAGTCACCGTAGAAGCCAATGCGTAACATATCACTCACCATTCACAACAACACGAGATGAACCGTACACTAACCGTTGCCATTGATGGCGATGTATCGGGCCTCGATAGAGCAACTGCCCAGGGCTTACGCGATTTAGGCAACCTAGCCCGCGCATCAGTGCAGGCAGGCGCTCAAATGGCATCCGGTATTGAGTCGGGAACCACCCGCGCCCGCGATGCGATGGGTCGCTATTCGGCATCGGCTGCCAGTGCTGCCCGTAGTGTTGGTAGCTCTCAATCGGGGGTTAACCGTTCACTGCTTCAGACGGGTAGTATTTATTCTCAGCTTGGCGGGCTGGCCGTAAAAGCCTTTGCGGTTGATAAGGTGCTGGCCTTCGGGCAGGCCATTGGCGTAACTAGCGGCAAGTTTGAACGCTTTGAGGCTGTACTGACTAATGCACTAGGTAGCCGATCAGGAGCCAAAGACAGTTTAGCCAGCCTTACTGACTTTGCAGGCGACAACCCTGCATTTAAACTCGATGAGCTAACCGGCGCGTTTGTCAAGTTTGTCAATCGGGGAATCGTTCCGACCAAACAGCAGCTAACGAATCTTGGCGATCTGGCTGCCTCCCAGGGCAAAGGGTTCGACCAACTGACAGAAGCCATTCTTGACGCCCAAACCGGCGAATTTGAGCGGCTCAAAGAGTTCGGTATTCGGGCTTCTAAATCAGGCGATCAGGTAACGCTTTCGTTTAAGGGAGTCAGCACAACCGTAAAGGCGACCGCTGGCAACATTACCGATGCTATTCAGAAGTTTGGTCAGTTGGGGGGTGTCAGCGGAAGTATGGCATCCATTAGCCAAACCCTCGAAGGGCAGGTTACCAGTCTTGGGACGGCTTATGATAAGTTATTAGTCTCCATCGGCAATACTGGCGTAGCGGGCGGGATGAAACTAGCTCTGGCAGCCGGACAGGACTTACTAGGCGTCCTAACTAACCTCATCACTAATTCACCCGCCGAGGAGTTCCGACGCCAACAGAGCGAATTAAACGGCCTTGTCGGGGCTATTGCCTTAGCCAACAATAACGAGCAGGTACGGCTTAGTTTGATTTAACAGCTTAACCAGCAGTACCCTGAATTTCTAGGTAAGCTCAGTGCTGAATCGGTTACGACCGACCTGCTAACAACCCGGCTGGCTGCCTATAATGCGCAGTTTGAGCGTAAGATTCGATTAGCCATAGGTGAAGAACGGGCCGCAAAAGCTCAACAAGCCTATACGAACTCAATTCGTCAGCAAGAATCAGCCTTGCGTATGCTGGCCACGCAATCAGGGAAAACGTTTGATGAACTTAGAAAGCTAACACCTGATCAACAACTCACCTTAGCGAATGAAATAGCCCAGAAAAAACGAGGCTCGCAACCAGAGTTAAATATTTTCGGCGTTCGCGCTCAAACGGCTACCGATTACTTGCCTACTGTCCTAGTTAATGCACGGAAGGCCCAGGCAGCCGCCCAAAAAGAGCTAAACACCTACACGGCAGAGAATGCTTCTATGCAAGCCGATCTGACCAAAGCCACTATTGATGGATACAATCAGGAGATAGCCCAGCTACGGGAAAAGATCAAACTTAAGCAGATCGACCGCAAAGAGGGTGAAGCCGATATTAAGCGCCTAAAGGACTTAATCAATACCGCTAAGGGGATTGCCCCGAAAGTGGATATGACACCCATCGGGGCGAGCGGCACAGTCAAGAAACCGCGCGTTCTTAATGATGCTAATTACGGCTCGATGGCCTTAAATAAGCGCATTGCCGAACGGCTGGAGCGGGAAATACAGAACGCAGGCGGGGTAGATGTTAGCGACAAGATCAATCAACTGCGAATCGTTCGGGAGGAAATCGAGCGGTTAGAATCCCTTACCAGCAAAAACCAGCCTGCGAACGTTACAGGCATTTCGGCCATTGCTACGCCCGATTTCAATGAAAAACTACGGGCATCCTTACAGAGCTTTGTTCAGATCGCTGCCATTACGCCCGAACTGTTCCAGAATACCAATATTGACGACTTCCTAAACCAATTAGAAAAAGGAGCGCCTACGCTGGATTTTTATAACAATCAGATTACCGCACTTAAAGCGCTGGTAGCCACCTTAGCCCTGAATGGTATAGAAATACCAGACAAGGTTATTAAGTCGCTGGAGAAGTTAAAAGCAGCGGTCAAAGATGCCGAGGATACAGCCAACAAGATCGATAAAAAGACTGAATCCGGCGGCACTGGCGATGCTGACATGTCAGGTTGGGAAGATAAGGCAGAGCAGAAAATAGCCCGACTAAAGGCGATGGGCATTGAAATAAATGCGACCAAAGAAGAGGTTGCCCAGGCGATGAAGGCACTCGCCGAAGCCTGGGTAAAGGGTGGTTCAGCTATGTTTCAGGCAATGGGGGCGGCTATTGCTAAAGGTGAAGATCCACTGAAAGCAGCCCTGCAAAGCATCACCGAAACCATCGGCAATTTCCTTATCCAGCAAGGGGAAGCCCTAGCAATGGCTGCGTTATTCAGTACGGCAGCCTCAGCCGTTGCGGGTCCGTTCGCAGCCCTATTAGCCCTACCAACAGCCGGAGCCGTTGCCGCAGCTGGGATTATGATTGCAGGCGGTGCAGCTATAAAAACCATTGGCGCAACTGCCTTAGAAGGTGGCGGACTAGCGAAAGGCCCAACGCTGGCGTATATCGGAGAGAGTGCAAAAGCCCGCGCAGGCGGTGGGGAGTTGGTCACAAGCGTCGATCAGGGTACACGGTTAATTGCGAAAGGCCTGGTAAATATGGGTGCTGTTCAGGCGGCTACGCCCTCATCCGGGAGTATGACTCCGAATATAGGGCCGGGTGGTATGAATATTACTCTGGACGGGAAGTTTGAATTGAGTGGCCACACTGCCCTAGCATTAGTAAAAAGGGCTATAGCTTCAAACGTAGTATTTGGCTCAAAAAAAGGGCCAACTGATCCATTTTGGCGAAAAGCCTAATAAACGCGTTTTGTGGGGCTTTCAAGTTGAAACAGTGAAAGGCATTGGTTATATATAAAGTCCTCGCAGGAGGCAAAAAAACAACGCAGAAAAGGGTTTGCTCTGCGGTGGGTGGGTAAGTTCATTAGGTTAGGGTAAAAACAGCCCGGAGGTTATGCAACCGGGCTGTTTATTTAAACACGAATATCAATTGCAATCAGATGGAAAAGCAGAAGGCTACAGAGCAGCGCTACGAAATAAAGACTATTGAGGTAGATATGATCTGCCCTAAATGCGGCAAAGGTCAGATGCGACCCTATGGCCTGCCACAAGGCAAATGGCACAATCACTTATGCAATCAAACGATGTGCAACTACCAAGAACAGTTTGAGCTTAAAAAGTATCCGTATCAACTAATCGAGCGCGTTGCTCTTTGAGATTATGGCAGATCTGAAAGAAACAATACACGAGGTCAAGACCTTTCACGTTGACTGCATCTGTCCTCAGTGTAAGAAGCAGCCCTTACGTCCGTTCGGCAATCCCTGGCCCAAACCAGGCAACCCAAGAACCAAAGTACAGAAGCATATGTGCGGGGGCTGTCTTTTTAAAGTAGATGTAGAGGGTAAGCCATACCCTTACACGTATACAGAAATGACACCAGTAGGGTAGGCTCACTCTTTGGCAGCTTTCGCCCGCTGCTCAACCTCTACTTTGTAAGCGATACTATCAACTATCTCTGTGGTCTTGCGTTCAGCGTAAAGTTTCACACCCTGCTGTAAGAGTTCATTAAATGTCTTACCCTCGTTTGGGATGCCGTTGCGGTTGTTAGTCATTTCAGCGTCTTTAATGAAAAGTAAATCGTGTTCAGGGATTGGCGGCTGAATCTTCTTATCTAGTAGCGGCTGCATACCCTCTGCAACAGTGTATTTCTGATCGAGCGGGTCTGATGAGCAGCTGTAGAAGGCTAGGGCCGCAGCCAATAGCAATGGGCGTAGATTGTTCATATCGGTATGAATTAAAGCTGGTAAATAGACAAAGCCGAAAGAGTCCAGAATCTTTATAGAGACTGCCTATATAACTAATCATTTATTTAATGATTAATTAACTGATTTATAACTCATTAACTCTTAATGCTTTATCCGCTAAATTGGCCTAACAAAAAGTTTTGACCTCACTACCAATGAATCCACGGGAGAAATACTAGCGTAGGTTAAAAAAGAATAACTTACTAAAACCTATGACAGCGATGAAAACGATAACAAGCCTTTTTGCTCAATTTGATCGGATAGACACCCGTATCAACAATTGGTTAGTGGCCTACAGTATTTTGCTGCTGCGCATTGGTTTAGGCGTGGTTTTTCTAGGCTTTGGCTTGCTCAAATTTTTCCCCGGCATTAGCCCCATTGAGGATTTAGCCACTCGTACAACTGGCGTGCTCACCTTAGGGATGATTACGGGTCATAATGCGATGGATTTTGTCGCGGGGCTGGAGTGCATCATTGGCGTATGCTTTATTAGTGGCCGCTTCCTGCGGGTCGGTGTCTGGCTAATGGCCGCTCAGATGGTTGGGGCTATGTCTCCGTTAGTAATCTTTCCGGGTGAGCTCTTTGCCGGCCCTTACCACGCCCCAACGCTGGCGGCTCAGTATATTATCAAAGACGTCATTCTGGTGGCGGCCGGGATGGTGATTGCCTCGACCTGGACGGGAGCCAGGATCGTGGCCGAACCGACTAGTATGCTCAAAAGCCTTCGTAGCCGCCGAGTGCCCCGCGTACATCGTTCCGTATATACGCCTGCCACTACGTAAGCCGATCGCTGCTGGGTAAAGCTTGTAGTGGCAGGCGACACCCCCCAACCAGCGCCAGAGCGTGAAAGTAATCAAGCAGTAAATAAAGTGTTTCATAAGTAGACTTGTAAAGCCCGGTGTCTATGGATGCCGGGCTTTCTTATTTATAAATACATCTGTCAACTATTTGATAATGAATATATTTTCATGTTATTAAGCGGTAGCGAATCAAGAGCTACATCCGGTTATTTCCCTCTACCTTAGCGCCCAGTTTTAATAACTTAAAAACCAATGAAAAAAGTAATTCTTTCCACTGCTGCCTTCCTCGCATTGGCTTCAGCGACCTACGCCCAGGTTATCCAGCAGGTGGGCCAGCAACAGTTCGCCCAGCACAACCAGTTCGGGGCCAACCAGACCGGCACCATCCAACAAGTTCAGAGTGCGGTTGATCCTAACCGCACCAACTACGGTAACTACGCCATCACCTTCCAGGGTACACCTTCCAACACCGGGGCCAACACCCTCTTGATCCAGCAGAACGATGGCTCTCAGGGTAACCGGGCCGGCATCGGTCAGACTGGTGGACCCAACAACAGCGCGACCATCAGCCAGAGCGGTGGCATACTGGGCCTGAGTGGCGGGGCTACTTTAGCTACGGCTTCGATTGGCGCGCCGGCCGAAGACGGTAACTTTGCCGGTATTTCCCAGATTGGTGCCCAAAACACGGCCCTCATCCGGGAGGATAATAACTCCCGTCGCAACAAAGCTGAGAGCTATCAGAACGGTAATGGCAACACGGCCAATACGTCTCAGTCCAACAACTCGGTGAGTAACTCCGCTTATGTCTACCAGGGCTTCTCAGGACCGGGTGTAGCGGTCACCCCCGTTAACGGGGCGGTGGCTACGATCAACCAGGGTAAAGGAGCTTCAGGTGATGTGAGTGGGGGTTCAGCTGTTCCCGAAGCAGTGGGTAGCACAGCAGTCATCACCCAGACAGCCAGCAATGTAAACGCTGCTATCAGCCAGGGTGGCGTGTTTGGTGGCGGTGGGGCTGGTCGGGCTGATGGGGTGGATGCTCGCATCAGCCAGTCGGCCGTAGGAACCCAGGCGACTGTCTTCCAGGGAGCGGCCGGTGGCGAAGCCATTGGCTCAAAGGTTGTCATCACCCAGGCGGCCACCAACCAGGTAGCCCAGGTCGTCCAAGGTTTCGGCACCAATGGCTCGGATAACCAGAGTACGGCCACCATCACCCAGAACGGGGCTAGTGGGGTAGCCCTCAGCACAGCTATAATTCAGCAGGGGGCTAATGGCGGGGCTACGGACCGGGATCAGGCCACCATCACCCAGACGGGTGGGGTGGCTAATGCAGCGGCTACCATTCAGCAGGGTATTGGTGCTGGTTCCTACTCGAGTGGGGACATCGCCACTGTTACCCAAGCTGGTAAGGGCATTACGGCACAGGTTATTCAAAACTCAGCCGGTGGAGGGGAAAGCAATGGTCGGGATAACAATGCCAGTATCAATCAGGGAGCCAATGTCGTGGGTACGCCTGGAACAACTGGCCTGGCCACAATCTTCCAGGGTGTGTCTTTTGCGGGTGATATCCTTCAAACCAACCGCAACACCGCTAGCATTAGTCAGGTAGCGGGTTCAGGGCTGAAAGCCAAAGTCCAACAAGGGGGACTGGGCTTTACCTTCTCTGATGCGGCTGGTCTTCCCTTTGGCGTGACTGGTCTCAACGGTACGCCGGTAGCCTTAGTGGGTACAGTAGCTAATGATAACGTAGGTACTATCACCCAAACCTCGGGCGATAACCACAACGCTAATATCTTCCAGAACGGCCGCTTCAACACCGCGTCGGTGACGCAGGCTAATGGTAATGCTCATGCGGCCCTGATCGTGCAGACTTCCAACTCGCAACGGGCCAGCGCTACCATCAACCAGACCTCGACGGGTACAGGTAACTCGGCTACGATCCTGCAATTCGCTGGCTCGAACGCCGACGGCCAAGGTGCCTTTGGTAACATCGCTACCATCAACCAGGTGGCAGGCTCTAGCAACGTAGCTTTTGTTCAGCAGGGGCTGCAAGGAGTAGCTACCTCCTCGAATGACAACGTAGCGACCATCACTCAGAACGGCTCGAACAACTTTGCACGCTTCTTACAGGTGGGTAACAACAACATGGTTAACATCACCCAGAATGGCAACAACAACCAGGTGCTGAATCTGGCCGGTGATCCGGGTTCGTATGGTTCCCAGCAGGGCTACAACAACCGTCTGACGTTGGTACAGGAGGGTGGTAATGTAGGGGTAACCTTCAAGTATACCCAGATTGGCAACAACAACACCCAGGTGGTTAATCAACATTTTTAGGATTAGTTTTTTCATTAATAGACTAGTTAAAAGCCTGGTGCACTGCGCCGGGCTTTTTTTGATGTTCAGATACCCAATGAAAAAGCGGCACCACATCGTTGGTTGGGCCGCTTTCTATTCTGTCCATCATCAGCGAAAGTATAGCCTGAGCCGTCTTTCGAGATGAAGCCTCAAAGGTAGTTAAGAACCGCCCTAACTGGCTGATTAAGCTGTTGGCAGTGAGACTATTTAGCCGCAATCATACTGTCAGGTCTAGTTCCATCCGAATATAAAGTTCCGCAATAGTAAAGCCTGATGCCCCGCAACTATGGCCGTGGCCTTTATTAATTCGTCTTCAGGGAGTTAGATGACAACCGGTTTCTGATCAGATAGCCCCTGATACAAAACGAGATAAACTATCTTTGGTGATAGGGCCATAATATCTGTCAAGCACTTGACCATTCTTGTAGACAAAATATCCAGGCAGAGTCCTTATCAGGTGATCCTGAGCAGAAACAGGGCTTTCATCAACATTTACTTTTACAACCTTTAGTGATGCTCCGTAGAGCTTTACCATTTGATCGACCAAAGAAAGGGCTATTCTGCTAGGCCCATCCCAGGGTGCCCAGAAAAGCACTAAAACAGGTAAGGCGCTTTTCAATACTTCGCTCTGGAAAGTACCGTCATCAACGTCTGCTACTAAGCTTGCCATATAGATTCGCCCACTCCTAACGCTTGGTTTGGCGGTGACTGCGCTTACTTTCTTTCCAGATACGGTGGGTGTTCAGGTTATCCTGCCTAAAAAGCTCATTATCGGGCTGATATACCATTAGGTAAGTGACCGTTAGCTAAAGTCAGGAAGAAAAAGGCAGTGCGTCAAAAACAAAAAAGCAGACCAACACACCGTCAGTCTGCTTTGTCACATTCATCCACACCAGTACAGCAGACTGAATCTGCGCATTTCTTTAAGCTGTACAATATCCACGCCAGTTAAGAGGCTTCTATATTGTAGGCTATTTTAAGCAATTATATAATTGATGTAGGGCAAAGCACATTAAAGCAAAGAAATGTATTCCTGTGTGTTGCGTTTTCTAACGAATGCTTATCTTTACTAAGCAATCATAAAGTCATGGAAGAAAAGAAAGCAAAAGGAACCCTATCGCTACGCCTGTCTGAATCTAGTTTAGGGCAAATAAATGATTTGAAGTCGCTGTTTGGAACTAGCGCTGGGAAGGTAGTAGAAAGAGCCGTTGCTTATCTACACGAAAATAGGATTGCTATAGCAGAAGAAGATCACAAACGCAGAATAGAGTCGTCAAAGTAGCTATTAGTTTACGATAACGAAGGAAAGCAACACAAAGTATGTAATGTGTTGCTTTTTATGTTTTATGGGTTTACCTTTGGTATAGAAATCGGGAAAATATAAGAAGCTGACACAGAATCCTAAGCGGGTTGCCTTGGCTGAACTATGACCTAAAAAACAGTAAACCCTAGTAGTGGCTGCCTGAGAAACTGACACTACTAGGGCCTCTTATCAATCATTTAAACCTTCATTCAAATGTTGACCGGACAAAAGTACGGGGAAGGGGCAGACCATGCAAGCCCAATTGAGTCAACGGCTCAAAACAGCCCACAAACGGCAGATACTACGGCCGAACCTACACCAGAGGCCGCTAACCTCATCCTAGAGCAGCTAGCCGAGCCACAACCAGAGGTAACCGACGAACCGCAGTTGGTAACGGTCAAACTCAATGATTTTCTTTCCAGACAGGTACGAGACTCAAGAAACGGCGAAGGCTTACGGGCGGCTATTGAAAATGTATTCACCACATTTTTTATCAGTGACCGCTACAAAAAAATAGAAGACCCGAATCGGGCACTAGCGATTCATGCACTAGAGCATTCCTTGCAGATTCTATTTCGAGAGGCTATCGGGCAGGAAACAGGGCAGCCCGTACCTGATCGCATTCCAATCGAGACAGTAGACCTAGTTGAGAATCCGTTTCAACCACAGGCTTACGAGGTCTACATGCGCAATCCAGAAAATACGATTGACGTTGAAGAGCTGCAAAAGTGGGTGCTGCACTTGCAGGATATGTCGACAATGCAGTGTAAGGCGCTTAACGTCTACAAGCGTCTGGAAGATGTTAAAGACACGCTGCATGACGAATTGAGTTCAGCAATCGGGCTAAAAAGTAAAATCATCGAAAAGCAGGACCATCAAATAGCATCCTTGCAGCAATTATTGAATGAGCGAGACCGGATTATAGCTGAACTGATGCAGTCAACCAATCAGGTTGTGGTTGACACGCGCAAGGGTAAGGTTATCATAGCCAAGCCTAAAGATACGCCGTATATCACCTTGCACATTGGCTTAACTACCGAGCTGTTTGTGCTGGAGAACGCCTTAAAACACTTCCGCGATGATCGCCTGGAACAGGCGATGCTTGCTTTGGTAACCGGCGATCCAAACGAGGCTTACTACGAGCATCGGGATTATGAAACGGCGCAGGAGCTACTAACCGAAATCAGTCAGGATTTAGCCAGGGTCGCCAGCGAAAACCGAGACTCGGCCAGCTTCAGTCAGCACCCAGGGACTTACGCAATGATGCAGAAAGAGTCACAAGCTCTGGAGAGTAAACTGCGCCAGGATTTCACTGAAAAGTACTCCCTACCTTATGACGAGGAGGCAAATGAGGTAGAAACTGCCGAGCCAGCCGGTAATGAAATAGTGGGTTGAGGTTGATTAATCCGGCCCTGCGAACCAGCGCTTTACGGGGCCGGATTTCACGCTAAGGCCAATTTTCTCCAACGTATTGTATCAATCAAGTCATACCCAAACTTCTAAATAGTCATGAGTAACTCCCTCACGAAAGAGAATCATGAGCGCCGTAAAACAGAGATGAGCCTTCGCTTTCGTCACCGCACCGAGCAGGCTAATGATGATTGTCCGCGACCTTTATTAATCACCCTTCGCATGAATGGTAAACGGATCAGCGATTATAACTCGGGCGTAAAAGTTCGTCCTCCTCAATGGTCACAGCAAGGGCAACTGGTCAAAGGACGCACCCAGTCAGCGTCCGAGCTTAATGAGCAGTTGTCTCAGATTGCGTTGCAGCACCGTGAAATCCTGCGGGAACTGAAACAGAGACATGCTAAGGGGCAGGGGCTACGACCAACACCTGAGATGGTCAAGGCAGAATTTTTACGGCCGGGGTCTTCATCTCCTACTTTATGGCAATGGTATGGTCGGTATTTGGACTTCCTGGATTCGCTTGATAGCACTGAGGATGGGAAAGCCCAAAAGACAATTGAGCGGGCCTATAAGGCTCGTGATTATTTCTATCAATTCGACAAAGCAGCATCGCCATTACTGTCAGACTTAACAACAGGCTGGGGTAAGCGTTTTCACATTTGGCTGCAACTACATCCTGAAACTGGTGAGCGCCGGATGCAGAAGGATACTGCTAATAAGTATTTGGCGGACGTACGCAAAGCCGTTGACCATGCTATTGATGAAGGATATCTTTCGAGTAACCCGCTCGACAAGTTCCGGCCTAAACGTGGAAAAGGCAAGGCCGTTTATTTTCTGGAACCTGAGCATCTGGAACGACTCTTGGGCATCCAAACCAGTGACGAACAGTTGCGGATTGTGCTATGGTGGACAAAACTAATGTGCTTTACAGGTCTGGACTACAAAGACGCTATACGCTACGCTAAAGCGCCACACCGATTTCATCAGCAAAATGCGGCCGGTATTAAGATAGTGATTAATCGCACCAAACCACCTCGTAACACCTGTGAAATCCCGCTGATTGGTCAGGTTCGGGAGCAGATTGAGGATTTATTTCAGCAGCACCCAAGCGTACCACCGGTCCCTGGGCTTGCCGATATTAACCGCCACCTTAAAGTTATTCAGCCGCTGATTGGCTTTTCGGGTGTCGGCCCCAACGATGAAAAACAGACGCTGACCAGTAAGATTCTGCGCAAGACGGCTGGCGCCTTACTACTTCGGGAGGGCTTTAAGATTGATACGGTTAGTAAGGCTTTGGGACATTCCTCGATTCGAGTTACCGAAGAACATTATGTCAAGGTGACCACCTCGGCCACTGATTACGATATGGAGCGGGTAGCCCGTCAGCAGGCGCTGGGCACTATTAAGCTCCGGCCAGATGTGATTCAATTACCTATTCTTTCCAATTAAACCCTATTACAACAATGACCAATCAACCCGCTTATTTCCAGGAACATCGCGTACGTTTTCAATTTCGCAAGAGTCGCACGGTTGCCAGCGGTGATGGCACTATCTACGCCATGGTTTACGTAGATGGGCATCAACCTCTTCTGCAAACTACCGACATCCGAGCCCAACGCGTAGACTGGGATAATCGCACGACGCCCCGCAACAGTCCGCTCGCCAAAGAACTGAACGAAAAAATCGAGATGTGGCGGGATTCGCTCCGTTCGGCGGCCTACTCCCTGCGCAGCAAAGGCGAGCGCATAACGCCCCGTGCTTTGATGGATGAGATAACCTATGCTGATAAACCACAGTATAGTGTAGTGGAGGTTGTCGAAAAGTTTGTGGCTCACAAGAAAGCGACCATCGGCCACGACCGGGCTGGTCAACGCACGCCAGGCCAGATTACCCATGGCACTTATCGCACCTACGAGATCCGCCTACAATGGCTAATTAAATTTCTGAAAGCCAAGCGGACTCCTAACTTGACGATTAATAAGATCGATAGTCCACTGCTGGCGGCTTACCACCATTTTTTAATGCAGCAACCGAAGGTTGGAGCAGCCCATGCAAGTAACTGCATCAAGTTTTTGAATGCGGTATGTGAGTGGGCCATCCTAACGGGCTTAACCGCTCCTATGCTGCGGGTGAAGCCTCGGGGTACCACACAGGCTCAGTCTCGCCCTCATAATGTAATTGAATCCGAAGTCCGCCGAATGGAATTGCTAGTACTGCCACCTTCGATGACTAAGGTACGCGATGGCTGGTTATTGGCTCGTGAGCTGTGTTTGCACTACTCGGATTACATGGCTTTGAGAGCTCGTCATTTCAGCCGGGATGCCAGAGGCCGACTCGTTTTTGAGAAGCCGCGGACCAAACAGGAATCGGGTCGCAACATCCGCCAAATCAGTCTGGTTAGTGAGCGAGCCCAGCGCATCTGGCAGCAGTACGGCGAGAAGCTGCCCGTACGAATGTCGAATGCGGGAATCGGTCGGCTGCTGAAGGACATTGGCAAAGAAGCCCAGTTAGAACGGCCTCTTACCTTTTCCCACGCTCGGGACTCGGGGATATTTCGACTGGTAGCGGCTGGCTGTTCGGATGCTCAGATTCGACTGGCGGCAGGCTGGACGTCGACTAAGCAGCTAGCTAGGTATGTCAACCACGACCGCCGGTTACTGGATGAATTAGTTACTCCAGACCGGCCAAAGGTAGAACAGTTAGAGCCCGAACGGTCCAATCCATTCGTTCACATTCACCGGGCCAGCTAAGTAAGATCTCAGCCGAGCATTTCAACGATGTACGCAGGCTAAATTAAGCGAAGCGAACAGCCCCGGCCAGTGATAGTCGGGGCTGATTTGTTTAGATGATTAAGAAGCGCTTACAGTAAATAAAAGATGCAGTAGGTCATACCTAGATTAAAGGCTGAATGGCTAATGATAGCCCCCAAAAGCGAACCTGTAAGCCGTTTAAAGAAGAAAAACATCAGGCTAACCAAAAACATGCTTACTACCCACAGCAAAGTGGGAACGGTTAACAATTGCCATTGATCATTGACAAACACTAAGCCGAAGTGGGCTATGTGTGTTATGGCAAAGGCTGAACTGTCGATAATGGAGGCCCGTTTGTCGCCTAGGGAGTGGGCAAAACTTAAGTGGACAATACCCCTAAAGAACAACTCTTCTCCAACAGGGCTAAATACCATGCCCGTTAAACCGACTACAGCAAACATAATGGCTTTATCATGCTGGTTTATGGCTAAGGGTATCTTATATGACTTGCCAATATAAGCATACCAGTTTTGATAGGTATTTCCGTAGAGACTCTGGCCAGCATAGTAAAGCAGCAAGCTAAAAGTAAGTCCGGCCAGGAACGCCAACAAAAGCGCGCTGTAGGACTTTGGCTTAACCCATCCCATTTTTATGCGGCCAGCACGAGTCAGAAATACAAACGGACACATAGCAGAAAGAACCATTATTGCCCCAATGGAACTGTAATTGCCCGATGAATTAGCCTGCAAGACTAATAGGAATCGGGGAATGCAGATGATCAGCAGTAAGAACAGTCCGAATTTCCAATCGAGGGTAAAGAATCTATTCCAAATGGGCCTTAATACATGCGGCATACTAACTCAAGTTAATGGGATGAGACCGCCAATATAGAATAATCAGGCCTTTTGCCGGTTTTGCCGGGTAGGTGACTGCATGTTTTTGAAAAACTAATTTCGACGTACAGATCAGGCAAGGATAGTGCAGAATCCCCTTTTATAGCCGGAATTGAGTTAAATGAGTTAAGTTTACCAGTCTGTTGCTGACGTTGCAGAGCGGACTCAGAACCTGCTAAAAACTCCTTTTGTAGCCGAATTTGAGTATGATAAGTATGGTTAAGCACTCGAATGCTTCCCTCCCCTAAACCCGCTTTTTTGTCTTTTTACGAATTTTACACACAGTCTACCGGGAAGGGATAAAGCCGCTTACTAAAAGGGGTGTATAGAGGGCCTCTTTTGGTAGGACACACCTGCATTAGCCCATTTGTAGCCAGATTTGAGTCGGAATAATCGAATAACTCAGAAGGACACAACGAAGCCAATATAGATCCAAAACGATCTTTTTAGTTTGCTCATCGTCAGCAATAGCTACCATACATACTACCACAAGATACGGCAAACAGAGTGGATAAATGCCTGGTCATCCTTAGCAGGTTTATGGCAAGGTGCCCACTGGCCATGTATCCATATTACCGACTACCTTTAGCTAGATGAAGGTAGGTGTCTATCTTCATAAGGTGTAATTTAGCGCCAATCAAACCAACATGCTCAGTATGAAAAACACTATTAAGTTAACGGCTTCCTTGTTACTGGTTGTTAGTACACTGCTGTTGTCGAGCCAAGCCCAGGCTCAGTTTCAAGTTAACCTGAATGGGAACTACTTAGTACCGACCGAATCCGGCGCTTCATTCTCGGACGGTCTGTGGGGTGGCGGAGTGACGCTCCGCTATTTCGTTAACCCCAATTTGGCCATTGGCGTAAACGGCCGCTATTTTACTAAAAGTAACTCGGCTAGCTTTGATCCTGGCGGTGGATTTGGGGCATCCTTGAAAGCCTCAATTAATCTTCTCATGGTGACCGGTCAGGCCGAATACTTTTTCTCCGAGTCAGCCTTGCGGCCTTATGTTGGTCTAGAAGCGGGCTTGTACAGAGCGGCTGCCAACGTCGAAATTACGGGCGGGGGGCAGACCGTAAAATCATCTGACAGCGATAGTCAATTCGGCCTGGCCCCCAAGGTAGGCTTGCAGTATGCCATTTCCCCTGCCTTGGGGGTGAATGCTGATGCCGGGTACCATATTGTTTTTGGTAATGGCGATACAGGAAAGTCGCTTTTACTGGGGGCAGGGGTGTACTTTGTGCTTGGTCAGCGCTAAAACAACATAGCAGCAAATAATAGCTACATCCTTATGGGCTTAGACTAGCATGTACTAGCGCGAGCAGTAATCAAAACGCCAGCTTCGAAGTGAGGCTGGCGTTATTTTGCTAATCGAATCGGTTTAAGCTTACTTTTTCTCCAATACCTGCTTCATCAGCCGTTTGAGTTCATCTATGTCAGCCTGCTGCTGTTGAAGCTGCTTCTGCTGGCTTTTTACGTCTTCCTGTAAGTTCTGATTGGTTTTCTCCAACTGAATACTGTACAGGGTCAGTTCTTCAATTTTCTCTAGCAACTTAGCATCCATCTTGGCCACATCAATGCCTTTCTCGACGACCTCAACTGCCGATGGCACACCAGGCAGGTGCTGGTGTTTATCGATGTACTGAGCTACTTCCGTCAGCGGCCGCAGGGAATAGCTCGGTGCAAAGACCTTATCACTCCACTCGGCCGTGTTCTTGACCGCTACTTTCACTTTCTCAGTTAGAATACCATCCTCCACAAACAACTTATAGCCCTTAGGTGTCTGGCTAACCTTCGAGCCGATGATGATAGCCTCGCCCTGCAAGCTCTGTAAGAACGATCCTTTCCGCTCCCACAGCGATTCAGTGACACCTAATCGACCCGATCCGTTGAGGCTGGCCATGACAACATCCCCCTGATCGTTGACCGTCAGGAACTTGCTCTGATTGGTCAGGCTGGCCGGAGAAGCGCTGGTTAGATTGGTCAGTCGCAGACCTGACTGATTGGCCGTGCCCTGGGTAATCTCCAACTTGTTCTTAGGGGCAGAGTTACCAATGCCCACGCTCGAAATGGAATTGCCCAGAATCACCGAGTTATCCTGACTGACAACCGAGTTGGCTCCGATGGCTACCGCGTTGTTGAGGTTAGTCGGATTGGTGGTACCCGCTTTCGATGCAAAGCCGATGAAGACGTTATCGTTACCCGCCTGACTATTAAAACCTGCATACTCGCCGATAAACGTGTTGCGCTCACCAGTGGTGTTCTGAGCGGCCGATCCTGCGCCGATAGCGGTGTTGTTAGAACCGGTAGTATTGGCATTGGCCGCTGCATTGCCTAGGAACACATTGTAGTTACCAAACGTATTATTAGAGCCCGCCTGTGGCCCTAAAAACATATTGCTTTGCCCACCCGTGTTATTGTAACCCGCCAAGTTACCGATAAAGACATTGGAATTACTACTATTATTATAGCCTGCCCGGTCACCGATGAACGTGTTCGAATAGCCTACGCCAGTAAAGCCCGCCTGGTAGCCAATGATACAATTGTTATCACCGCTTCGATTGCCCGAAGGGAAACTCCCTGCGGCAAAAGCGCCTATAATCGTATTATATTGTCCATCTCTGAAGACGCCGGCTTGGGACCCAATTAAGGTATTTCCGCTACTAGTTGACGAAACAGTAATACCGGCTTGGTAGCCAATAACAGTATTGTCATTACCATGGCTATTAGTAGAGCCCGCCTGCCAGCCTAGGAAGGTATTGTTATTACCTACTGTATTCCTGCTGCCTGCACTGCTGCCTAAAAAAGTATTATTCTTTCCCGTTGTATTGTTGAGTCCTGCCCCAGCGCCTATAAACGCATTTTCCCGGCCGGTCATCGTGGCATTTCCGGCAGCAGGCCCTACTAGAGTATTTTGTTCACCTGGTGGGGTGGTAGAATTAGCCGTGTTGGCGACATAGTTTGATGGTGATTGCGCCCATGTCAAGGGGCCGGTTACTAGCATCCAGTAAACTAAGTATTGCGCTGCACCTAATAGGATGGATGTTTTCATGATAATAAGATAGTGTTTGAAAATGAGATAATTAGCGCTCAAAGCTAGCGGTCTTGGATATTCTTTGGGCAAAGAGCTACTAGTATTTATCAGTCTACCGAGCCTGAATGTATATTTCGTAACTTCACCCCATGACTCAGCAAGAACGCACCCAAGTATGGGCGAGAAAAGATCAGTTATTCAAGGCACTAGCTCAGATACCAGCCAGTGATAAACGCAACCGGGAACACATCACCGAGCAGATCGAAGCTTGCAATCAGGCGCTGGTTCAGAATAAATTTGAGTTGATGCCGCAGGGGGAGAATAGTGAATAAAGTTATGTCCTGACTTCATAAAACTTTATCATGTGCTCCCAGGTTAATCAAGCCTGGTTTTAATCAACAAGTACCCAATCAGCTTAGTCATGAAGACAATCCTTACCCTTAGCCTGATGGTGCTTTACAACGCTTGCCAGACTAGCGATCAGAATGAGCCCGTGAGCTGCCAGCCTCCTCTATCCCTGATAGCCCAGTCGAGCTGTGAGAGTGGTTATCAGGGGACATATTTAATCGCGTCCGATTACAAGGACAACCCTGAGTCATCCATGCTGTTCGAAGTTTTTCCTCAGAAGGATACTCTGAGTAATGACATCAAGGTTAAAGCGTGGAAAAACGGATCTAGTCAGCGTGAGAAAATCTTGGTCAGTGATGCTGTAATCGGCAACGCGTCTAAATTCCTGGTGCAAGTTTCAATTATCTGTTCGGGTAAGGAGCTAAAATCGGGCTATTTTGCCTTCGTAAAACGTCCCGCATCGAATCCTTCCTGTTTCGTATGGCGGCAGCAGAATAAGTAAGGCAATCCACTACTATCTACTTAGTAGCTACATTTGAAATTTTCGCCTTGCTATCTTATGACGTACTACGTTCGCTTCATGGGCTATAACCGCTGGCCAGTACCTACCTTTCAGCCACTGGGACCGAATACGGTACAGCAGGAGCCACCGCAGCTTGAGCAGGAAAAGGTCAGTAGAATCAACCTGCTGAACTTACCTACTGACGCCAACACCTAGCCTGAATTTGTCGTGGTCCGTATTAATAGCCAGCGGATTGATGCAGATCAGGCAGTTCTAGTCGAAGTATTTGTTGTATTGCTGACTGAGTGGAAGGAGTATGTTGAACCTTTGCAGTCGTCAGTACTCAACTGACTATATAGCTTTATAAAAAGCTTACTGCTATTTCTGGACAACCTTCATCTGTATTCCTTGCCAATCCTCTTATCGTTTGGAGACGATCACCAGCTCGTAAATCCCTTGCTCATCGCTCGCTCGCTGAAATGCCAGCGTTGCCCAGCCTCTCAGCTGTCCCCACAGCCCATACCAGCCCTCCGAACCATGCGGAGTCTCAATCCGGCATAGCTGTTGCCAGATTAGGTAGCCTCCACCCGGCACGTATTGCCAACCCGCAAGCTGCTCATCGCTCAAGCGCACCGACTTAATCCGATATTCACCTGACCAGTACATGTAGTTCTCTTCCAGCATATCCGTGAGCACCTCATAAAGATTGTACCTTGGCGGATTTTCACTGTATTCTTTTTCCAGTTTCACCCAGTACTCTTTAGGTTGGCCTAAGACAACTTCCAGCCGCTCAGCGATGGAGGGAGTGATGGGTTGCCTACCGTCCAGGAGTTGATCGATGAACTCCTCAAGGGGACCCATGTTGTCCCTAAACTGGGCATAGCTGATACCGCGCTCGATTATCATGTCCACAATAACACTCGAAGGTGCTGGCGGGTTGGTCTCGTTTTCCATGCTACCAATGGGTATAAAAACAGGGTGATTTCTGGGTGGTAAGGTGGTAAAGGCCCTATATAGGAGTTTGCCACCTTGAAAAAGTGCCCATTTCGGGCTATGACGAGCAGATAAAACTATCCAGACTAATTTAGGGAATGTGTTCTTGGCTGGTCTATTTTCTTCACCCTCCCGGTGCTGAACAGGCTAGCAATGTGGTGTAGGAAGTGTAGGAAATGCAGGTCTAAAAACAACTTTATTTTTCTGACCTGCTGAATTATTCGACCTCAGACTTATAGGCCATGCGAAGTTAGCCGTACAATGTTTTACCTAATGCTTTACCCAATAACTAAAAAAGCACTCACAGTTTAATGTAAGTGCTTGGTTTTTAATTGCTTATGTGACCACGGGGAGACTCGAACTCCCATGCCGTGAAGCACCACCCCCTCAAGATGGCGTGTCTACCAGTTTCACCACGTGGCCCGTTGATAGTAGAAAGAAATCCTTCTTGCTAATGCGGGTGCAAATATAGCAGCTTACCTGACTCATACCAAAGGCAACTAACTATCTTTTTCTATTTTTCAGCATTCGATAGCCATAAACTGGGCAGAATTTTGTATTTTTACTGAGTCAATTTATATAGTAAACGCCCAACATTATGGCATTAGAACTCGTCGGAAAACTCATAAAAGTATTGCCTGAAGTAACGGGTCAGGGTAAAAATGGCCCTTGGAGCAAACAGGAATTTGTGATTGAAACTCTTGATAGTCAATATCCTAAGAAAGTATGTATGACTGCTTGGGGTGAAAAAACGAATGACCTGAAGCAATTTGCTGATGGGGATACACTGAAGGCTACTTTTAGCGCTGAATCACGGGAGTATAACGAACGGTGGTATACTGAGCTACGGGCTTTTCGAATCGAATTGGCGGATGGCGATGGTGGGGCTGCACCGGTATCGTCTTCCAGACCAGCTCAGTCACAGCCAACCAAACAATCGCAACCTACTCAGGCTATGTCGTCTTTTAATGCGGCATTCGATGAGGAAAGCAACGATTTGCCGTTCTAATTGGAACAGTAGTAGCTAAACAAGAAGGGAAGTAAAGGAAGTGGGTAAACCATATAGTCCTTTCTTCCCTTCTTCCTTTTACGTATAGTTAGCCTAAACCATATTTGCTTATGGATATCGGTAGGGAAATGAGATACTTACGGAACTTTGTTCTGACTAGCTGGCTGAACACTGGCTTATTCGTTTGCTTGCTACCGGTGGTATCGATGGCTCAGATTGCGACTACTGATTCGCTTCGACGGGCCGATTCTCTGTTTGAAGCCGGTGATAAAGCGAATGCTGTACGTCTGTACGAAATGGCGCTGGCCGAAGGTCATACTGCTACCGATCCAATTCTATTGAAGCTGGCCAATGCCTATGAGCAACAAAACAATATCCCACGGCTGCTTTATTATCTGGAGGTTTACTTTGAACGCCATCCTGACGATGCGGTTCTGCGTCGAATGAACGATATTGCCCGGGCCAATAATTTGAGCGGTTACGAAACCGACGACCTGAATTACTTTTATCTCTTCTATCGCAAATACGGTATCTACTTTCTGCTTTTCCTGCTGATTCCCGCTATTTATGTATTTAGTGTGTTAATGGTCAAACTAATACGGAAACAGGAGGTGCCGTCGCGGCAGAAGTGGGTTATGTTTACGTATCTGCTGCTGCTGCTCATCTTCGCCAATTTGCCGGAGGGTGTACAATCGGGAATTACCAGCCACGACCGGGTCTTGCTGCGAACAGATCCTTCTGCGGCTGCTCCCGTCGTTGAGGTGATTGGGCGAGGCCATAAGGTTAACATTCTGGGTACGCGGGATATTTATCTGCGCGTTCTTTGGCACAACGAACTGTACTTCATTCGCCGGGATAATGTGTGGGTTATTTAGTCGATACGGGGCCGCCCGTGCGGTCAGTAGCCGCCAACGTCAGTCACTGGTGACTATCGACTTTTTTACCTTATCAGGGTCAATGGGCCTTTGAAGGTGCGCTTAGATGTTAACAATAGGTAATAGTAGGTGCCAATGGGCGAATCGGTACCGTACCAACGAAATTTAGGATCAACAGAGGTAAAGACTGTTTGTCCCCAGCGGTTTGTGATTTCGATGGATTTAAACTGTTCATCACAGTTATTCTCAGGTAAATCGTTTACGGCAAAGTAATCATTAACGCCATCGCCGTTGGGGGTAAATACATTCGGCACTTTAATTTCAGCGTTAGATCCTGGATTTTTGACGTGGAAAGTGACTGTAGTTACATCAGTATGATTAGGCTGACAGGAGTGATCATCGACTACAAAATCAACTACAAAGGTGGCTTCTGCTTTTCCGGCCATTAATGCACAGGTCGGCTTCCACGAAAAAGGTACTTGGAGCGTCGGGAGGCCATTCTTGTCAGTAAATGACATGCCAGCCGCCTTCATATCGAATCCCCGGCCAGTACCCGTTAATCGAATCGTATCACGGTCTGGATCATTGCCCAAAACGTCAAACGTAATACGGCCGGCCGTATCGCTGGCACTAACAGTCAATTCTACCACAGGTTCCACTAGTGTTGTTCGGACACTCGGCGGTCGACTGGGTAAACCAAGAGCGGTCAAGTGCACGGTGACGGTATCGCGTAGATTTCCATTACATCGGGTATCGGTTACAATAAAGTCAACGACATATTCGGGTTGCATAGCCTGCGAACAGGCTGGTTTCCAGGTAAACGGTTGAGAAACCTTGCCCACGCCCGACGCGGAGCCAAATGTCATGCCTGCCTGCGCCAATGTAAACCCGCGCCCTACGGCCTGAATCGTTACATTGTCGTTATCAACATCAGTCCCAAACGCATTAAATGACAACGATGCACCCACAGTCGTCTGACCTCGGTTATTAAGCAAATCAGTCCCTGCTTTTGGTTTATTGTTCGGCGACGGGATTATACTCAGCCGAATGCTAATAGTGTCACTAAGACCCTGCGGACAGCCGTCATCCGTTGCGCGTATAATCAACGTAAACGGCTTACCCTCACCTACGCATCGGCCAAAACAGAACCGGGTTTGCAATGTATCATGGTTCGTTCGGGTCATTAATTCGCCGGGTGTAAGCGTTAATCCCGGCAGCGAACCGCTCATGTTGGTTATGGTAATTCGCTGATTTGGATTAATGTCGGTGATCAACAAATTCAGACAGTTGGTATCTTTTTCTGCCAGCGTAATGACTGTGTTTGACTGATAAAACGCCTGCTGCCCTTCGGGACGGAAGAAAAGTTTGGGTGCATCATTACGTGGGCAGTCGACCACTAATACCTGATAATCACGCCGAACGCGACCAATGGCTTTGCCTGCCCGGTGCTCCGTCACTTCCACCGAAAAGACGAACAGACCTGCCCGATCGGGTGTAACGCTGAGCAGGCCTGACCGGGCATTTACCCGGAGGGGAGACGTTCCAGGTATTTCGTTGGCTACTGAAACGCCAGCCGTCCAGCGAACATCCGGATAAGGACCTGGATAAAAGATGGGCTGGGTAGCCCGTGTTACTGCTCCCGGATTAGGCACGCCTGTGGTACTATACCCATTATAGGGCGTTACTAAGGTATACGACAGACTATCGCCGTCGGGATCTTTGGCACTGAAATCGAGCGTAAACGGCTGACCGATACAGGCATAATCGCCTTTAGGAATGGTAAATACTGGCGATGAATTGACAAACCGGGTTTGTCCGCTGGCTATTGCCGGAAATTCTAAATAAAAAGTAGATCCGGCCCCTCCTGGGTTAACAATGTTGGTAATGGTACCGTTGCGGCAGCACCGCTCCCACGACATATAATAACCACCAGGGTCGTTGAATACATTTGGGTCTAGGGTTAAGTCGACACTATGGCGAATTAAGCGGGTATTCAGGCTTGCATTTGCACACGTTAATCGGGTATAAGCAACTGGTTCACTACTAATCCGATTCAGGGCTACATAACCCATAAACTGATTCGTGCGCTTGGCATAAACACCGACACTAACCAGACCGTCGTCGGCCCCTGGATCGCCATTTATAACGTCGAAGTAAAGATTGAGATTGATTCGGTGCGTATATAATCCCTGGGTGCCAAGGTATCGCAATTCCAATTCGCCCCCAACAATGTGCGTAGCTTCGGCTAATTGGCTGATAACCAAAAAAATACCAGTTAAAAATATCGATAGCCAGTACGTACGGTAAATTTGCAACATAAACAGAAACGATTCGCTACTAAGCCCGTCCGAAAACGGATGCTTAAATTAGCATTTTTTTAGGACTTATGCGTAGAAGGAGTCAGAAAACCCCCGAACGGTTGGCAGGTGTCCGAATAGATGCCGTTGCCGCCGAAGGGAAGTGTATAGTGCGCACCGATGAGGGCGTTATTTTCGTAGATAATCCGACCGGCGGGCCGGGCGTGGCACCGGGCGACGTGGTTGATCTGCGCATTACAAATCGTAAGAAACAGTACCGCGAGGCCGTTGCTGAACGCGTTCACGAGTGGTCGCCCGTGCGAATAGAGCCTTTCTGCGAACATTTTGGCACCTGTGGTGGCTGCAAGTGGCAGCATATTCAATACGCTGAACAACTGGGTTTTAAACAGCAGCAGGTGGTTGATCACCTGACGCGGATTGGCAAGGTTGCGCTGCCCAACATCCGACCAATTCTGCCCGCTCACCCAACGCAGTATTACCGGAATAAACTTGAATTTACCTGCGCGGAAGGGCGCTGGATGACAACTAACGAAGTAAATACCGAACAACGAATCGATCCGCGGGCGGTGGGCTTTCACGTACCGGGACGCTTCGATAAAGTGCTGCCGATTCGCCACTGTTACCTGCAACCCGACCCTTCCAATGCCATTCGGGAGGCCGTCGATGCGTATGTGTTCCAGCATGATTTGAGTTTGTATAACTTAAAGGTGCATACAGGTTTCCTGCGAACGCTCATTATTCGCACTGCCGATACTACGCAGCAGGTTATGGTAACGTTGCAGGTTGCACAAGACAAGCCCGACCTACTAAATGGTCTTTTAAGTTACCTGCAAACGACTTTTCCGCAGATTACGTCGTTGAACTATATTCTTAACACCAAGAAAAATGATAGCTATCAAGACCAAGAGGTGATTAACTGGGCTGGCAAACCGTACATCGAAGAGCGTATGGACGATGCCGATGGACCACCACTAACCTTTCGCATTGGCCCGAAATCGTTCTATCAGACTAACGCTCAACAGGCCCATAACCTCTATAAAGTTGCCCGCGACTGGGCCGGCTTAACCGGTCATGAGCGTGTGTATGACTTATATACGGGTACGGGAACAATTGCGCTGTTCGTGGCCCGGCGTGCGAAGGAGGTTATTGGGGTCGAGTATGTCGAAGCCTCTGTAGCCGATGCCCGCGTTAACGCTGAAGTAAACGGAATCACAAATACCAGCTTTTTCGCCGGTGATATGCGTAATATTCTGACGGACAATTTCTTCGATCAGCACGGCCGGCCGGACGTAATTATTACTGACCCTCCGCGTGCAGGTATGGACGAAGCGGTAACTCGCCAGTTACTCAGCGCAGCCCCCGACCGGATTGTGTATGTAAGTTGCAATACTGCCACTCAAGCCCGCGATTTAGGTATTTTAGATGAGGGATATAATGTCGTCAATGTGCAGCCAGTTGATATGTTTCCCCACACGCACCATGTGGAAAATGTAGTGCTTCTAAGTAAGAGGGGATGAAAAGGAGGAAGGGATTAAAGGAGAAAGACATTTGCAATTCCTTTTCTGTTTCGTTCCTTCCTCCTCTCTCCTTAAAATTCCAGATAGGGCGCTATTTTCTCGAGTGTTTTAGCGTCCAGGATTCGAATGGGTTTCAGCGATTCGGTCGAGGTATAAGCACCGTGCTGTTCGCGGTAATTAACAATAAGCTGCGCCTGCCGACGCGACAGAAACGGATGCCGATCTAATTCTTCTGCGCTAGCGGTGTTAACCGGAATCTTGTGAACTGCCGACTGGATTTGCCCAAACTTCTTTAATTCGTCAAGGGCTAGTGAATCAAGCCCATAAATGTCGTGGAACTGCTCGGTTGACACAAAACCACCGAGCGCATCACGAAATTTAATGATGCGTCCGGCCAGGGTAGAGCCAATGCCTTTCAGGGCGATTAACTGGCTGGTGTCGGCGGTGTTAATATCGAAGGGTTGGAGTTTGGCCACGCTTGGCTTTGCTGACCGTTCGGATGGGTTGCGGGTGGTAAACGCTGGCTGGTCGCTTGGTTGATAAGGCTCGTAGGATTTTGCTGAGCGATTATCGGCAAACTGATTATCTTCTTTTCCATATGCGGTTCCGGTCTGTCTCAACATAATGTAGGGTTCAAGCTGTTCGTAGAGATCGGGCGGAAAATCGTAGATACGTAGCAAATCTTCTTTTTTGCGAAACTGTCCGCCTTTGCTGCGGTATTTGTCAATGCGTTCGGCCAGCCAGCGCGGTAATCCCAATTGTTGCCACCCGGCCACACTAACTGCGTTAGGGTCAAAATTGAAGAGCTTCGGTTCACTGAAATGTTCCGCTGTGGTTTTCTCCTTCGCAGACCGATCAGCAAATTGAGGCTGTTTCGCTTCCTCAGTCTGCATCAGCGCTACCAAACTATCAAGTTTGCGCTGGTCAGCTACCGACGTATCGACCGGATTTCTATCAGCAATTAATCGGTACAGAAACGGAATTGTTAAACAGAGTAACGTTAGGAACAACAGGACTATAAATCCTCTAGCCTCTTTGTGAGAAAATCCGAAGTAATCACGAATCAGGGAGTGGAACCGGTTGAACATGCCCCTTAGACGGAGAAACCTTCTTTATGTAACTTAGAGATTTGCATAAGTTTATTTGTGAGCTTAATCGCAACTGATGTAAAAAGGCATAGTAAAGAGAAAACGGCCTGACTTACGCCCAATTAGAACACGCTAGTAGACACTTGCGCATAAAAACGTATTTTTGCGGCTACGTATGAATACTACACAGACTTCTATCGCCGGACCGCCAGCGACCTCCTTACAAGACATTATCGCTCACGCCAAAGAATACGGCTTTGTGTTCCCTTCGTCTGAAATCTACGACGGTTTGCAGGCCGTGTATGATTACGGGCAGAACGGCGTCGAACTGAAAAATAACCTCAAAACGCTGTGGTGGAAGGCCATGACGCAGCTCCATGACAATGTAGTGGGTATTGATGCGTCGATCTTTATGCATCCGCTGACCTGGAAAGCATCCGGTCACGTCGATTCGTTTAACGATCCGATGATCGACAACCGTGATTCCAAGAAACGCTATCGGGCTGACCAACTGCTTGAACTGAAAGCCGAGGAATACGAAAAAGCTGGCGATACCGAACGCGGTCAGGCGCTGCGCAACGAATTAGGTCGGCTACAGGGTGCCGATGATATGGAAGGATTACGGAACCTAATTTTGGCCGAGGGAATCAAAGATCCTATTTCGGGGACCGACAACTGGACCGAAGTTCGTCAGTTCAACCTGATGTTTTCGACGCAGGTGGGTTCAGTAGCTGAAGACGCTAGCCTGATTTACCTCCGTCCAGAAACGGCACAGGGTATTTTTGTTAACTTCCTAAACGTACAGAAAACCGGCCGTATGAAGGTTCCGTTTGGGATTGCGCAGATTGGTAAAGCGTTCCGGAATGAGATCGTCGCCCGGCAATTTACGTTCCGGATGCGTGAGTTCGAGCAGATGGAAATGCAGTTCTTTGTGCGTCCTGGAACTGAAATGGGTTGGTACGAGCGCTGGCGCGACACTCGCCTGAAATTCCACCAGGCGCTGGGATTACCCACCCAAAAGCTCAAATTCCACATCCATGAAAAGCTGGCGCACTACGCCAACGCAGCCGTGGATATTGAGTATGAATTTCCATTTGGTTTCCGCGAGATGGAAGGTATTCACTCGCGCACTGATTTCGACCTGAAATCACACCAGGAGTTAAGCCGTAAAAAGCAGCAATACTTCGACAACGAAGTTGACCCAGCCACCGGCAAACCTTTTGGCAATTACATTCCGTATGTGGTAGAAACCTCTGTTGGTGCCGACCGGCTGTTTCTGGCGGTGTTCTGCAACGCATTCACCAAAGAGACGGTAGGGGAGGGTGATGATCAGAAAGAGCGCACTTACCTAAAATTGCATCCGGCGTTGGCTCCCATCAAAGCAGCTGTATTCCCACTGGTGCGGAAGGATGGTTTGCCCGAAAAGGCCGAGCAGATTGTGAAAAGCTTACGGTCAGAATTCCGGGTGATTTACGAAGAACGCGACGCTATCGGTAAACGCTATACGCGGCAGGACTTAATCGGTACACCGTTTTGTATCGCCGTTGATTATCAGACGCTGGAAGATGATACCGTGACGATTCGCTACCGTGATACCACCGAACAAATCCGTGTCCCTATCAGTGAATTGAAGGCTCGCATCGGTCAGGAAGTATCGATGGAACGAGTACTGGAAAATATGTAAGAACTAGTTATATAAACTCAAATGGTTTTCCAAACTAAATAGCCCTGGCCTAGTAGGTCGGGGCTATTTAGTTTGGAAAACCATTTGATAGGAAGGTACTCCCAATTAGTTCATATAGGCTCGATTATTAGCCAGTTGCCGCCGGACTGTACTCCACCGCCGACGCGAAACAGGCAATACTTCACCCGTTGCCAAATGTACTAATCCACCGGTTTCGGTACGTTCCAGACGCTCCACAAAATGCCGGTTAACGACACAGTTTCTGTGCAGACGGATGAATAATTCAGCTGGTAATTTAGGTGAATAATATTTCAATGTACGAGGCATAAGCATTCGATTGCCATCTGCCCAATTAAGCCAACTGTAATTAGCTACAGCCTGTAAGTACACTAAATCAGTTACGGAAAATGACTGACGTCCGGCATCCCGCAGATAAAGTTTCAATGGTGGCCAATCGGCTAGCTTAGTACGGGATGAAGCAGTGAAATACGTCATAGAACTCGTGGACATTAGTTTAGTAGTTGGTAAGCATTAGTAACACAATACTAAAACCAATGAACAGAAGCGGCTTGCTCATACGTAACAAACACTATAAAATTTGTAACATGACCATTATTTCACTATATATGTTACTATTATAGTAAAATGGATTATAAAGTGAATTAATTGATCTTAACTGCTGAAGGGATTATAAAATATACGGCTCAGGCCACCTGTTGGCGGTTTTTGTCAACGTACTCAGAGGGAGTCAGGTGATAATGATCTTTGAAAACCTTAGAAAAATAAGCGGGTGTGTCGAATCCAACCCGGTCGGCAACTTCAGATACGGAAACACCAGTTAGCAGTAACTCAGCCGCCCGGGTTAGTCGCACTACCCGGATCAACTCGTTTGGCGTCATGTCCGTAATTGCTTTGATCTTGCGATTCAGATGCATGCGACTTAAGCCAACGGCATCGGCTAAGGGTTCAACGCCGAAGGTAGAATCATCCAGACGAGCTTCCAGGACCTCATAAATTCGGTTCATAAATTCATCATCCGGGTTCTGTGAAGCGACTGGCAAGTGTCCTTCGTGCAGCAATTGGTTGCGATAATGCTGGCGGGTTCGCTGCTGTTGGTCGAGTCGATTCCGAACGCGTGCCCGGAGTTCTTCTACTTGAAATGGTTTAGCCAGATAATCGTCAGCCCCAGCTGTTAATCCTTCGATCCGGCTATCTATCGACGCTTTGGCCGTCAGCAAGAGCACCGGAATGTGGCTGGTAATAGGATTTCCTTTCAATTGCCGACAGAGTTCATAACCGTCCATCTCCGGCATTAGTACATCGCTGACAATCAGGTCAGGATTAGTAGCGATGGCCGCTTCCAGGCCCGTAAGGCCATTGTCAGCTCGCTGCACTCGCCATTCTTCATTAAGTACAGAGGATATGTAATCGGCCAGATCATCATTATCTTCTACTAATAGTAAACGAGCGGTTTTTTTAGCGGTTGGTACCGCTTTGCCATCATTGTTGGCATGGTCAGTAGCTGGAAGCAGAACTGTACCGTCACCATCCACCGAAGAGGTTACCGAAGGAATTTTACGAGCTGGACGACAAGGTATCTCGACTACAAAAGAAGTGCCTAAATGTTGCGGACTTTTCACGGAAATAGTCCCCTGCATTACCTCAACTAATTCTTTAACTAGCGATAAGCCAATGCCTGATCCAGTAGAAATTCGCTCTGCCGATGGGTCAACCTGGTAAAACCGGTTGAAAATATAAGGTAGTTGATGGTCGGGGATAGCACGACCTGTGTTGTGCACCGTGAGTTGAATAATATCGGTTGCCGACGAATCCGAAAGTACCCCACTGTTCGGCCGGGCGTTGATAGAAACGACAACGGTGCCTTTATCGTCGGAGAACTTCAGGGCATTTGATAATAAATTATTGAGAATTTTTTCCAGCTTATCCGCGTCAAACCAATAATAAGGCTGCTGCAAATTGCTTGTAATCCGTAGCTGAATTTGCTTCCGTTGAGCTTCTTCCATAAATGTCAGAACAATTCGATCGACAAATTCAGCTAAATCGCCGGGGGTTGGTGTCACTGTTAGATTACCAGCGTCGAGTTTAGCCAGGTCGAGCAGTTCATTGATAAGTCGAAGTAATCGGCTGGCATTCAGATAAATGAGATTTAGGCGATCATAATAAGGCGTATTATGGACTTCCTTCAGCAATTGCTCCAGCGGTGACAGAATCAGCGTCAGCGGAGTACGAAACTCATGCGTGATGTTGGAGAAAAACCGGGATTTAACCTCATTAAGCTGTTTCAACTGGATAGACTCCTGCTCACGTAATTCAACCCGGCTTTGCAGATGAATACGGTGAATGCGTACCCGTAGAAAAACAATAATTGACCCCAACACCAGCAATACATAGCCCGCGTAGGCCCACCAGGTTGCCCACAGAGGAGGGTTAATGATAACCCGCAACTGATGATTATATGGGCTCCAGATTCCTGACGTATTGGATGCATTGACCACAAACGTATAAGGGGTTGGGGAGAGGTTGGTGTAGGTAGCCGTTGCCTGATTACCGCTGTATATCCAGTCATTATCCAGACCTATCAGCTTATAGCGGTACTGGTTTTTGTAGCTCTGATTGTACTCAAGCGCCGAAAAGTCAAAAGACAGGAAGTTTTGCTGATGGTCCAGCGTTATTTCGGGCGATTCGTTGATAACCTGTTGAATGGGCGAATCAGACTGATTTGGCGTCATCAACTGGTTGTTGATCCGAAGGCCGGTCAGTGTCACCCTCGGCTTGTAGGCATCTTCACTAATTTTGCCTGGATCGAAGGCTGTATAACCACCAATACCCCCGAAAATAAGACGACCATCGGGCAGAGCAACGTCATGATAACGTCGAAATTCTTCGCTGGGCAGACCATCATCGGCCATATAACTCCGAACCTCGCTCGTGCGTATATCGAACCGACATAATCCCCGGTTTGTGCTCATCCACAGATGGCCGTTGCGGTCTGATCGAATGGCATAAATTACATTATGCGGTAATCCCTGACCAACAGTAAACTGCTGAATCTTACCCGTTAACTTGTCGAGACGACATAATCCGCTTCCGAACGTGCCGATCCAGAGGTAATTATAATGCAGAGGGTCCTGAGCCAGACACAGCAGGGCATCGCCCGGCAATGACTGCGGATCAGTGGTGACATTATGCCAGCGAATCAGGCGTTTCAGCGATAGGTCGGCCCGGAGTAAACCATGATTTTCAGTCGCCAGATACACCCGACCCCCATCGACCAGCATGGCCGTAATGACATAAGGGTGATTAGGGGGGAGCGGTAGAGGAAAAGCAGTAAATGTTTGTTTATCCGGATTGTACCGCACCACAGCCTGGTTGGATGGACCAAGTAAACCCCAGATTTCGCCTTGTAAATCAGTCGTAATGGCCGTTAACCGAAAAGCGCCACCACTTAACCAGCGAGGCTCAATACCTAGCGGCCGAACCGGAATGAAGGCTTGTTGACCAGCTTCGTATCGGTAAGGCGCATTCTGAGACGTGCTTAGCCATAACGATTTACGGCGATCAAACTGGTAGCGAACCAGAAAGGGGGATGTCTGCCGGATTTCGGCTGGTATAGCGTCAATCGGTATCTGAAGTTGCTGGGTTAGCCAATCAGTCTGAAAGTTAGTTACGTACGGCCAGGTCTGAAAAGGACGTTTCGTTAAATTATACTTGATTACACCGTCACCATCAAGTCCCATCCAAAGCACATTTGTACGGTCGATCAAGAGAGACTGGACCGGAAACTGAGCGAGTTTGGGATCAGCTGGAGCAGGCATTAGCCCTGACTTATCAGTGTACTGGCTCTGATTAACATAATCAACACCTGCCGGCGAGCTGGTGAAAAATGGGAGAGCAGTAGGTGATCCGGGTAAGGCCAGAACTGCCCTGGCTTGTTTGGTTGCGGGATTAAACAGCGCAAAACGGCCGGGGAACCCCAGCATCAACTCCCCATTGGCGCGCTCATGCAGGTTAAAAATGTCGTTCTGTGGTAAGCCCTGCGCAATGCGGTAACCGCTAAACTGACCGGTGGCTGGAGTATATTGAAACAACCCATCCCGAGCCGCTAACCACACATGGCCCTGCCGATCGAGGAGGAGCGAGCGCAGGACGCGCTGAACTGTATCGCCATGCATTGCCCAATACTGATGGTCAATTGTCCCGTTGGCTTTCAGCCGAAAAAAACCGTTTGTTTGAGTCGCCACCCAAACGTTACCTGCCTCATCAGGAAACATGCCAACGAGTTGACTGCGACCGACGGCCTCGCGGAAAGCAGACGAATTTCCAATTCGTCTGGATTGTTCCGTAATTGGGTCGAAACAATCGATATTATTATTTTCTGTGCGAACCCAAAGTTGCCCACGCTTATCTTCTTTGATTTCGTAAATACTGCTGAACGACAGTGAATGACTCTGTTGCGGATTATGTGTGTAAATTCGGAATTGAATACCGTCGTAACGACAAAGACCATCGCGGGTGGCCATCCAGATAAAGCCGCGTCGATCCTGAATAATTGATTTTACAGAGCCCTGAGGTAAGCCATTTCGCACGGTAAGGTATTCGGGTTCCGGGTCCGTAGCCCCCGCCCGTACTGCATAACCGAAGAGCCCAACAATCAGCCCGAAAAATGCCCATCGATGAAGTCGATGCATAAACTGATCTGGAATTTATCTAAGTCGGCTTGCATAAGCCCGTACTGATAAGCTAAATTCGACCATTTTGCCGTTTTTGTCAACTCGAACGGAATGTTTATAGGTAAAAAGTGATTCTTTAAACCATTTTCGTTAACCATTCTGCTCAAATGCATCTATTGCTTACCACTCGGGTCGATCAGTCATTGCCCCATGTATGGGCGGGATTCAACCGCACGTTGTTCGAGCGACTAAATCCTCCGTTCCCACCCGTAAAGGTGGTGCGCTTCGACGGCTGCCTGCCGGGCGATCTGGTTCAAGTCCGGCTGAACTTCTTCCTGTTTCGCCAGGACTGGATTAGTCTGATTACCAGCCAGGAAACTACCGACGATGAAATTTCTTTTGTTGATCAGGGTACCAAATTACCGTTTTTTCTGGCATACTGGCACCACCATCACCGCCTTCGACGAACACCCGACAATCGGACAATCATTATCGATGACATTACGTTTCGAACGCCGTTTCGGTTTACTGATTACCTGATATATCCAATTATGTGGCTTCAATTCGCGTTTCGAAGACCGATTTACCGGCGTTTCTTCAGCAAACCTGTTTGACGCTCCGTTGAGCGATGCGGCTGCATTATACGCCATGATTTTGAGGTAATCAAAAATTACTATGAATTGTTGTTTCAAACGGTTAAATTACTAGTTCATGGTAATGAGTTTAAGATTTCTTATAAGTAAGTTAAAGTCACAATATAATGATCCGGCAGTTTCGGTGGGGCTGGCAGTGTGAGTCGTAAAAAGCCTTTTCCGAAGGGCTAATGCTTTCAAAACTGCCTGGATTTACTATTTTTGTCGGTACCCACTTAATTTTTGTGCATGAAACTCCCCAACCTGACTACGCGTATTTTTCTGGGCATGGTGCTTGGTATTCTGATCGGTTACCTGTTCCCGGCCACAACATCTGGCTTTTCAGGAACCGATCTTAACATCCTGTCCAAAATTTTTCTCCGGCTCATTAAGATGATCATTGGGCCGCTTGTTTTTGCGACGCTGGTGGTCGGTATTGCCAAGCTCGGCGATTTCGGTACGGTTGGGCGAATCGGGCTGAAAACGCTGGCCTATTTTTATTTCGCTACTATTCTGTCGCTGGTGGTTGGGTTGCTGGTAGTTAATATAATGAAGCCGGGTGAAGTAATGAGTTTACCGCTCCCACCCAAAGGAACGGATACGGGGGTGGAAGTGCAGAAGCTGACGTTCGATAATTTCATTACTCACATTGTCCCGACGAGCTTTGTCGAAGCCTTGGCTACGAACGAAATCCTTCAGATCGTTGTCTTCAGCATCTTTTTCGGGATTGCTGTGGGTTCCATTGGAGCGCAGGGTAAGATTATGATTAAAGCGCTCGATGCGTTGTCGCACATTATGTTTAAGGTCACCAGCTATGTGATGGCATTTGCCCCATTTGGCGTGCTGGGCGCTATTGCGGCCGTGGTGGCGCAGCAGGGATTAGGTATTCTTACCGGCTATGTTTACTTGATTTTCTGCTTTTTCGGTGGGCTGCTGTTCTTTATTTTTGTCGTACTTGCAATTATCTGTCTGGTTGTCCGAATTCCATTTATTGCGTTGCTCAGAGAAATTCGCTCGCCTTTTATTCTCTCGTTTAGTACCGCCAGTTCGGAGGCTTCCTTTCCTCAGACTATCGAAGCGCTGCGTCGGTTTGGCTGTTCAGAGCGGATTATTTCGTTTGTGTTGCCGCTGGGTTACTCCTTTAACCTCGACGGTTCAATGCTTTACATGACCTTTGCTACAGCCTTTATCGCCCAGGCTTATCACGTTCCGTTGAGTATTGAACAGCAAATCACGATGATGCTGACGCTGATGATTACTTCTAAAGGAATTGCCGGGGTTCCGAGGGCGTCGCTGGTCGTTATTGCCGGAACCATGTCGCTGTTTAATTTACCAATTGAAGGGCTGGCGCTGCTGCTGGGCATCGACCAGGTGCTGGACATGGGTCGTTCGGCGACAAGTGTGGCGGGTAATGCCGTTGCGACCTGCGTGATCTCGAAATGGGAAGGCGAATTCAGAACGCAGCCCGTTGAGACAGACGATGTTGCCGTTTAATAAATCCCTGATTCATTAGTTAGAATTGTGTTGGGGTTCAGTACTGAATTCGTAAGTTAGAGTGTTAATAGTCAGTTATTTGTTTCACCCTAAACTTTGTACGCTCGTGCAACCTTCTTACGCTCCCCTCAGTACATACGTTAAAGCCACTCCGGTACAACGGTTTATTGCTGCCTTTATCGATAGCATTATAGCTTATGTGCCGTGCTGGATACTTATCATGATATCCTATCAATTAGGAATGGTTGGGTATGCCATTGCCATTGCTTATATTCTGACCAAAGATGCCTTACCCGCAACGGGAGGTTTTCTGGGTGGTCAGAGTATTGGGAAAAAATTAATGGGTATTAAAGCGATCAAAGAAGATACGGGTGCTAGCTTGGTGGGTGATTATGGAACGGCTATTACACGCCAAGTATCGCTGATGATTCCTCTGTTCGGTATTGTTGATGCGCTTATGGTATTCAGCGACGATCGGAAGCGGTTCGGCGATAAGTGGGCTAAAACCATCGTTGTGAAGGCGTAAGTGTAGACAGATATATCAAAAGGCCACAGTCCAGTCGGGTTGTGGCCTTTTTTATTGCCGTCTGTGTAGCAGAATGGCGCTTCATCCGTAAATTAGTTGATAAATGGGAAGCTGAGCCTGAAGTTTGATGGTAACGTCAGACATCAATCGGCGGATTCTACCAAACCTAAACTATACGTGACTAACATTCTCGAAACGCATCACATCGTCAAGCAGTATGCTCAGCACCGAGCTCTTGATGATGTGAGTCTTTCCGTTCCCCAGGGCAGTATTTTTGGTCTGCTTGGTCCTAACGGAGCTGGTAAAACATCGCTCATTCGCATCATCAATCAGATTACGGCCCCTGATTCGGGCGAGGTCATTCTGGGGGGCGAACACCTGAAACCCGACCACATCAAGCGGATTGGCTACCTACCCGAAGAGCGTGGGCTTTATAAAAAGATGAAGGTCGGTGAGCAACTGCTATACCTGGCTCAGCTTAAGGGCCTTACCGAGAAGCAGGCTATGGAAAAGCTGAAAATCTGGTTCATCAAATTCGATATCAAAACCTGGTGGGACAAGCAGATTCAGGACCTATCTAAAGGGATGCAGCAGAAGGTGCAGTTTGTGGCAACCGTACTTCATGAGCCTGATCTGATTATTCTGGACGAACCGTTTTCGGGCTTCGATCCCATCAACGCAAATCTCATCAAGGACGAAATTCTTGAACTCCGCGACAGTGGAAAGACCGTGATTTTCTCAACTCACCGTATGGAATCGGTCGAGGAGCTTTGTGATCACATTGCCCTGATTAACCGGTCGCATAAGGTGCTGGACGGCCCGAAACGCGCCATCAAAGAGCAGTTTAAAACGCACACCTACCACGTTGAATATCAGGGATCGCTCGACGGTCTGCCACCTGCGTTTGAGGTTCAGGACACCCGCCCAACCGATGATGGATTCCTGCGAGCCGACATCAAAATTCCGCCCGATGCCGCTGTCAATGACCTAATTCGCCACCTCCTCGACCGCGTTGCGATCCGGGCTTTCGGCGAAAATATTCCCAGTATTAACGATATCTTCATTCAAACCGTTGGCGAAGCCAATGATTAAAGAGCGAAAGAGTGAATGAGCGAAAATGTCGCGTCAGCCACTCTTTCACTTATTCACTCCTTGAAATTATGAACACGATCTTTCTCATTATTAAGCGCGAATACCTGGTCCGGGTCCGTAAAAAGTCGTTTATCATTATGACGATTCTGGGACCGCTGCTGATTTTTGGTTTCTACGCCATTATTGGCTGGGCGGCTGTCAGTTCGATCAATCAGAAGAAAATTGCCGTTGTCGATGAAAGTGGCCGGTTTGCCGGTAAGTTCAAAAACGACAATGAAACGGTTTATACCTTCGAGAAACAGCCGTTAACCGAAGCAAAAAAGGTATTCGTCAAGCAGGGTTACAATGCATTGGTTTACATCCCGAAAGATGTCATCGAGTATCCAAAGACCGTTCAGATTTTTGCCGAAAAAAGCGTGAGCCTAGCTATGCAAAGCAATATTGAGCGGGCTATTGGCAAGGAAATCGAAACTATTAAACTGGAACAGGCTGGTATTACGCAAAAGATTATCGAGGATGCAAAAGTTAATGTCGATGCGCAGACAATTAGTTTAAGCGACGCTGGCGAAAAGAGCAGTAATGGGATTGCCACAACCATTATCAGTGGCTTCTGTGCCGTGCTCATTTACATCTCTGTACTGATTTATGGTACCCAGGTCATGCGGGGTGTAATGGAAGAAAAAACCAACCGGATTGTCGAAGTGATTATCTCATCGGTGAAACCTTTCCAATTGATGCTAGGTAAAATCATTGGGGTAGCGTTGGTCGGATTAACTCAGTTTCTGCTCTGGATTGTTCTAACAGTCGGGTTAATCACGGTAGGCTCTAGCATTCTGGGGCAGAAAGAAGCTGCCAAATCAGCCATGACTACCCGCATGAACGGAATGCCGGGTGGACAGGAAGTTCAGCAAAAAATGGCTACAGCCCAGAATCCGGTTACCGATATTATGAATGCTATCGAGACGCTCGATATCTCGTTCATTATTGCCTGCTTCCTGTTCTTTTTCCTGGGTGGATATCTGCTCTATAGCGCGTTATTTGGCGCTGTCGGAGCGGCTGTGGATAGTGAGACGGAGACGCAACAGTTTATGTTTCCGATTATGATGCCGATTATTGCCGCCATTGCCTTTGCTCAAATTGCCGTTAAAGATCCCGACGGCCCGTTGGCATTCTGGACATCCATGATTCCGTTTACTTCACCTGTCGTGATGATGGCACGAATTCCGTTTGGTGTACCAGGCTGGCAAGTGGCTCTATCGATGGTACTATTAGTACTGGGTTTCGTCGGCACAACCTGGCTGGCCGCTCGCATATACCGTGTCGGTATTCTGATGTACGGCAAGAAAACTACCTTCCGCGAACTGTCGAAGTGGGTGTTTTATAAAGGGTAAATAAACATAGGGTATGGGGTAAAGGGCATAGGGTTCCACAATCTATGCCTCACCATGTGATAGTCAATAGCTGTTAGTACCTGACGTTAGCGGCTACTGCCCTATGCCCTAAAACCCAATATCAATCACCAGCGGTTGGAGGAGCCACTCTCGCGTAGTAAGGTTATAAATGCTACGAAAACCGGCTTCGAAGGGTGTGCGCATCCGCAGTACGTTGAATACAAAGGACACGTCGAGGCCGGTGGTCTGATAAGCGTGACGCTGGTTTTCGTAGCCGCGCAGCCGCCCGTAAATATCCCGAACTTCGACTACACTCTGACCCTGTGCCATGTCGTAAAAACCGGTGGCTTTAATCCGTTGCACATACAGCCACCGGCCCAGCGACCAATGGGTGTCGGCGATTGGTAAACGGTATTCGGCGCTACCCGCTTCAATTTTATCGTCGCTGACATACAATTGTCCGCGTGGGTAAAAAACAACTGGACTAAATCGATACGTGCCTTGCCATTGTTGCTGATAACCAGCGCGGAGCCGCAACGAGTGATGGTTCGCCAGTCCCGGAAAATAGAAGTTGGTTTGGACCCCCCACTGTTCGCCAACTAACCTACCGCCAAAGGGCGTTGTCCGGTAGTTAACCGAAAGCGTTTGGCCCCAGCGGGGTGCTACGTCGCGCTTACTCTGCCGAAGTAGATGTGAATAACTGAATCCATAGGTCAGCGCACTGAGGGCGCCAGTTCCGCCCACTTCAGTTATGTAGCGGAATGGCAAGTCATAGCCCGTTACCTGCAGATAGTTATAATACGCCGACAGGCCGATGTTCTGAATATATTTCGAGTTAGTTAATTGAAACGGCAGGCGGAAGCCAGCAGTCAATTGACTATACTGCCAACGGTCGGTACGCAGGCTGTCGAGCGGTTGAACGCGATCTATATATAATGAGGTACTACGCGATCCATACTGAAAACTCAGGTCCAGAATCGGGTAAAGCCCCTGGTAGCTTAATTGAGCAAAGGCGTTTCCAGCGCGTTCGGCCTGGTTATAGGAGTAGCCAACACCTAACTGAGTCGTACTGAGCAAATCCTGCGAGCTGAACCCAACGGATAAGGCTTGCCCAGTACTGCTAAGAATTGGCCCCCAACTAAAGATGTTAAACGCATGAGCCAGTCGCCGGAAACGTTCGGGTGTATAAGCCGCTGAGCCGGGTATAGAATCAATTGCGGGACGATTCAGAATCTGCCGCCCCTGTGCTGCACCGGGTTCTTGTTGAGGCAATGCACCAAAGTAACGCACCAGGCCCTGCCGGCCGGGTTCCGTAACTAATTTCCAGGTGGATGGGTTAAGCGGCATATCGGCGATGCGGTAGCCAGTGGCCGCAAAATCTTCAAAAGCCAGTCGAGAGCCCGAAGGCGACACAGCTGCGTGGTAAGCTGCCAGTGGTCGGGAAGTAACCTGAAAAACCTGCTTCGACTGGGTATCAACCGCATAAATATTGTCGATTCCAGTGCGGGGCGAATTATAGAAAACGTATTTGCCCCACGGCTGTGGGTGGCTGATATTTTCATTAATGCGGGGTAGTAAATCCGTTCGTGTGCCCGCTTTCGTGTCAATTGTCTGGATGGTTTTCTGCCCGTTTTTCAGCGCAACGACTACAATCGTTCGATTGTCGGTCTGCCAGCGGGGGTGCAGGTAAAACTCGTCTTCAGGATTTGAAATTTCGCTCAATTGCTTCCCCGTTTTCGCATCCAGAATTAGTAGCCGGGTTTTGTAGCGATCCGTATTTTCAACGACAATCAGTTTTGTATTATCGGGTGAGAGCGTCGCTACCAGATAACGGGCGCGGTGCGTCAGGCGAGTTAATTTACCGGACTGGAGATCAAGCAATCGGATATTGGAATATATACGTTGTGTCCAGCGCGGGTCGTAACCAAACTCAATCCAGCATACTTTTGAAGATGTGGCTGATAGCAAATCCGGATCGTTTGGAAAACCCTGCACCTGCAATAACCTTTCACGCCCGTTTTTCGTCAGTATAACCAGTCGGGGCGTATCACCCAATCCACTTTTCACGCAAACCACCGACGAATCCGTCAGAAATTGCGGATGTTGGTAATTGGTAAAAACGGGTCCGCTCCGGCGTACCGGTTGTGATTGAGTAGCTGTCGGGACAGACCTTTGCTTTTCAACTCGTTCGGGAAAAAACGTGACAGGCGTAATAGCCAATTCCTGCTGCTGTTGTTGCCAGGTCTCGGTTAAATCGTCCATCGTTTTGCGGTACAAATCTTCCGTACGCAGTTTCGTTTCATTTTTAATGCTGGCCGAGAAGGCAAACGGCCACGGAAACCGACGATAATTGCGATTTAGCACCCGACTCCAAACGTCAGGACCGTAAGTACGTTTGAGATAAGTCGTCAGGAAATAACCCAGCACGTAGTGATTCGGTACATTGTCTCGGTAAGACCCGCTAACCGCTTTCGGATAATCGAAGCGTCGTCCACTTAGCAGATTAGCCCGCATCCCTAAATCGAAGTTGGGAATGCGACCTCGACCGCTGCTGCTTAGGAGTGTTTCATTACTAACGGCGTCGCCTTCAGCAAACCAGTCAGGCACGGTCATTAGTGGAATTGACAGGCCCGTATTGCCCAGAAAAGTGTAAAGAACGCGCCCATACCCCTGCAACGCTTTGTCGTTCTGGACTACGTGCCGGTATTCGTGGACGGCCAGCAGATCAAGCCAGTCGAGTGTACCTGCTAAACCAGGGTCTTGTGGCGGAATCGCGAAAAATTCGGACCGGCGCGGAAAAAGCGTTACAAAGCCATTGCTATTAGTAGTTTGATTCTGGAGCAGCACCGAAATCCGCCGGGGCTCTTTTTCAAGCGAAGCACTAGCTGGTTCATACAAGCTTTCAAGCCGCCGGGCGGTGCGCTGAGCTGTCGAATCGAAACCTGTCGGATAGAGAACCCGAAAGTGCGGTGTGGTCAGGCGGTACCAGCGCAGGCTAGTAGGATTCTGATCGAGAATAGGCAGCGATTGTGACAATGCATTGCGTATAATCAACAGCAGAATAGTCGTTAAGAAGTATCGTTGTACCATGCGTTGTCAATGATACAACGTTTTTTTTAATAAGCCGATAAAAACAGAACCTGCTTTCAGTCCTCTTACTGGAGGAGGTTATTCAATCGCACTTACCCGATAAAACCGGGAATTGATCAAAAAGAAAGCCCGGCTTTTCGGCCAGGCTTTCAAAATTCTTAAGTGTCTTAACGTTGAGTATATTGGTAATCGATCTATGTTAGAAGCTACAGCGTAGCGAACAACTGAATTTGAAGATTATCTGCTGTAGTAACTTTCCTAAATCGTGCCATTTTTTAGTTCCCAACATAAAGCATTGTTTATTAGATAGTTAATGCTCAACGTGATTATAGCAGATGAAGAAAACTGTGACATTTTTACCCAATATTGTGTTTCTCAACGTACACAGTACACACTAGCAGGTGATTCACAAACCATCAGATTATGAACTTAGACTTGCAACGATCCAACATGCTTGTACGTGTTTATGATAACGCCTGTCGGTGTAACCTTCGTGCTGACTAAGGCGAGTTCACGCGGGTCGGCAGTCTCCGAAAAGAAACGTTTACCCCGACCCAGCAAGACCGGATATACCATGAGTACAACCTCGTCGGCCAGCCCCTGCTCCAAAAGCACTGACGTCAGCGTTGAACTTCCACAGACGATCAGATCTGGACCTTCCGTGGATTTGAGGTCGCGAATACCCGCTACGATGTCCGTACCTAAGTCCTTTGCCGGGCCCCATTCGAGGCTGTCCGGCCGGTGGGTCGCCACATATTTTGTTGCCGCATTTATACTGTTGGCGATCGGAGAATTGCCTGCCTTAGGCCAGTAGTCGATCCAGAGATCATAGGTATGGCGTCCAAGCAGCAGATCGAAGTGGGTACCTTGTGCCTCCATAACGGCCTCTAAGCCAGCCTGCGTCCGATAGGGTGTCGTCCAATTACCATAGGTGAAGCTTTCGTTATTTTCATGCTGGATCACACCGTCCAGTGTGATGTGTTCCATGATTTTGATCTTTCTCATCTTGTTTGCTTTTCGTTTACTGTTTATACAAAGTTAAATCAGATGAGGTCAGCGTATGAGGGGCTATTACGACAATACAAGGGCGTTTTTGTGACCATTTGCAACTGTCAAAAACAGATGCATTTCACAGGCTCGTGGATGCTTCTGAAAAGTGGTAGAGACACTCTTCAAGAATGAATAGCCTGTTTCGCAATCAAAGCGGCCGTAGCTTAATATTTCGGAACCACACATTGGTATTCCAGTCCTGTAGACCGATTCGACCGCTAAATTTACCCTTACCAATTGGTGCATCCTTCAATTTACTGGCTGCCATGCGGCTCTTCCAGTTAGCGCTGGTGAGGTCATGCTCCTGCACCAGAAAGCCGTTCAGGGTAACGGTTAACTTATTTTTTTTCATTGTGACGTTTACCTGATTCCAGCTGCCCAAGGGTTTCGGCTCCTGAATGCGAACGTCGGCTATGCCAAAGAGATCACCAGAACTGTGCGGATGTTCAACGGCTTTCTGGTAGAGCACATCATCGCCGACCTGAACCTCCAGAGCCGTGTTGTAAATTTTCTCGTACTGTGGCGCTTCCTGTGCGAAGAAAAAGAAGCCACTGTTCGTGTATTTTTCAATTTTAAACTCGGCTTTAAACTCAAAGTCGCCAGTTACAACAGCATCGGTCGCCAAATCGCCAGCATCACGAGGGGTACTGCCTGAGGTATTTGCATCCAGATGTAATACGCCCTGTTCAACTTTCCATGATGCGGGCACGCCTTTGCCATTATATCGGTGCCAGCCTTTAAGGTCATGACCGTCAAATAAAAGTTTCCAGCCTTCTTTCTTTTCCTGAGCGGATAAGGTATTCAGCGGCTGAGCCTGGACACTAACCCAAGCCAGGCACATAAGCAAACAGAACGTCGATAGTTTACGAAACATAATGATTAGGAGAACGTACTTTATCGAAGCAAAGCGTAAAAGCTGCTATACTTACTACGCTAACTCGTTATTTATGCTGGAACTCCTTAAGGCCGTAATCATTTCCCGTTTCCCGGAACTCGATCATGCATCATTTGCGCTGTTAACCGCAGGCTGGGATTCTGTTGCGGTTGATGTAGACGACAGGCTTATTTTTAAATTCCCCCGCGAGCAAGAGGATGTCGACGCTTTACGCCGGGAAGCAGCCATACTTGACGTTGTTCGAACGCGTATAACAATGCCCGTTCCTGATCTCACATTTTTTGACAACCCGCGTCCTTTTTCCCGGCATACGAAACTGCTTGGGGACCACCTGGTGTCGGCACAATACGAACGACTGCCTGAGCTAGCGAAGCAAAGACTGGCTGAAGACATAGCCCACTTTTATGCCGAACTTCACGTAATCGAACCTGCTTTACTACAAGCGGCTGGTGCGCTGCCAATGGATCAATGGCCAGATCCTAACGTTATTCTTGCTGGTGTTCAACCGTATTTAACCCGATTACAATTGTTGAAAGCAAGCCAAACGCTTGATGCCTGGGCGCAATTATCAACTGATTCATACGGCACAACGTTCGGATTTTTTGATGGACACGGCTGGAACATGGCGTTTGATCATGAGCGCCAACGGCTTAATGGAATGTACGATTTTGGCGATGCAGGTTTTGGTGAACTACATGAAGAATTTATGTATACCAGCTTTATTTCGCCTGAGCTGACTAGTCGGGTAATCACTCAGTACGAACAACTAACTGGACGCCAGATCGACCGTAAACGAGTTGCAATCCTCACTGGGGTACTTTTGTTAGTCGAATTGGCAGACATGGGCGACGATTCTGACCACGCTACCAGTGTTTTACAGAACGCGCAAACCTGGCTTGCTCACGCTGAGCAATGAGGTTAGTCTTTATATGGGTTAACACAGTATGACTACATCAGTTTAATATTGGCGGCCTTCGCTCCTGCAAACAAGTGCTCTAACAGCTGACTTTTCACGGTGGCCTCACTATAAATACTACTGATCCATATTGACAATTTCAGCTCGATACTATCACTGCCAATCGCCGTAACCAGTATTTCGGCTGGTCGGCTTTTCAGAGCCCCCTCCAGTTGGGTTACTTCCTGCTGGATCATTTCGCGGACTACCTGTAGGTCGGTATCTGAGCTTACTTTAATACTTAGCTCTGTTTTCAGGGACGAATCGTTGGAGGACCAGTTCACTAGGCGATTTGAAACCAGGTCGCCGTTAGGAATGATTACCTCCGACCCCTGGCCAGTGATCATTCGGCTGGACCGAATACCGATGTCGCGTATCCGTCCTTTTTTATCGGCCAACTCCACATAATCGCCAATCTGAAAAGGGCGTTCAAAAATCAGGATTATTCCCGACACAAAGTTGCTGACAATATTTTGCATTCCTAAGCCAATACCCACACTGAGCGCGCCCAGCACTACGGTTAATTTATCAATAGAAATACCGGAGGCTGCAAATGCCAGCAAAACGCCGGCAATAACAATGGCTAGCCGCACCAGCGCCAGCACTGAACTGAGCTGGTCTATCTGGCTGCCTGCTGTTGTCAGCTGACTTTCACCGAATAAGAGTCCTATGTTTTTTTGCAGCAGGCTCGACAGATAGATAATAATCGAGAATGAGAGTAAGCTACCTAACGTAAAGCTGATGCTGCCAAACGAACGCGTGCGGGTGAGTAATTGGTATAAGCCATTAAAGACGCTATCCGCCAGACCTAGGTTGATAAAAAATACCAGCAACCATAATCCGATGGCCACAAAAGCTAAGCCGCGCTTAGCCGACCGACGGGTGTGATTAACATCCACCCGGGAGAAAACACCTGCTGAGCAGGCACTTATCTTTATTTGGAGTTCAAGCGCTTCCAGTAGGATGGCAATGCATACACTCAACCCTGTAACCTGAACCAGACCAATGACGGCCGTTATACTAAATGTTTTAGCGAGGCTGATTCGCCCGAAAACGTTTAACAAAATGGCCAGCAATTGTAACAATAGGTATAGTTTAGTTACTGGCTTAACCAGACGATAACTAATATGCTGACGGGGAAAGCGCCGGGCAAAAACAAGACCGATATAAAAAAAGACTATGTTTAATGCGATCAGTCCTAACCGCAAAAAAACAGAATCGCCGACCAATGTATTCGCCAGAAGCAGGAGGATATACAAGACGCCCATTAACAGCCACCGACGTATATCCTGCTGACTGAACCGTTGCCAAAGGTGAACTGTAAGCGCCATAAACAGCACAAACTGAGTGATTTCGATATAAATAGCTGGTGACTGCGGTTCAAACAGGGGCGCCAGGTTAAGTAATACAATCAGAGTTGCTACTACCGGTATAGGCTTCAGATTTTCGAAGCGAAGCTGGCCAATTTTCTGGCGCAAAGGAGGGCGGGCCACTTTTTTATAGTTGGTAACTATCCACACAAAAAAGGCTACTGCCAGCAGGAGTAGCAGAAACCAATTGTCCCAGGTAGCGGCAAAGAAATATTTGAGAATTTTATTCTGTCCCTGATAGCTCGAAGTAAGAATTGTCCGGATGTTGCGGGTTGGAATATACGCCGGCGCATCCCACAGATAAGGGGATTCTTTTTGAAATGCACTCACCGTCGACTTTTGTAGTCGTTCATTGATTGTCGTTTGCAGGTTGCTGATATTCAGAGACGTACCTGACACATCGGCTAGCAGACGACTTATCGTATCCAAGCGGGCGCTGGTCTGGTTGCCGGCATCCTGCAACTGGAGTTTGAGACTGGTTAACTGATCGGCATAGAGTTTTTTCTCCGTTGTATCATTACCCGCCACGGTCAGTAACGAATCCGAACTCAGCGTAAGCACCTGGTCGAGTCGGCTTTGTAAGTCGTTGTTGGATTTTGATAGTGACGTGCGCCACTGAGTTAGTTTCTCCTGTGCATCGTTGAGAATCAGGCTATAATTAGCCAGATTCTTGGCGTCGCTGATGCTTTGAGTAGCTTTTATATCGGCTGCAATTGGCGTTATATTGGTTTTTACATTCGCCAACCCCGCTCGGATACGGGTAATGCCATACCCTTTTTTATTAGCCGCTTTTATTTCGGTGATAACGGACTGCGCTTTCTGGATTTTGAATAATAAAGTATCCGGAATAGAAGTTGGAAATGGCTTACTGGATGCCTGAGTGGTATCCTGCGCTGCGGTCGGCAGTATCGAAACAACCAGCAGTAAATTTACCAATAAGGCATAAAAACAGACTCTAACAAACATCAGACAGAATAAGGATTATAAAAGCAGTAAAAGGATGACGAATCACCCAAAGCACAACAGGCTTCTATAATCTAACGACTGATAGCCGGATGGGGTTTTGAATTATAAGGCATTCACCCTGTCACCTCACCCCCGTCCCCTCTTCTAAAAAACAGGAGAGGGGCTATTTTCAAGATGCTTTTTTAAAGGAGGGCGTGAAGACTACCGAATACTATTGGCATTGGCGGGCATCAGAACCGCGTCGATTCCGTGAACTACGCCGTTTGCCTGGCGATTATCGGGCGCGTCGATAACGGCTGTTTTTCCCTGTTGATCGGTTAGCGTCAGACGCCCGCCCGAACCAAGCTGTACCGTGAGTTTATCACCCTCTATAGTACGGAGCTGTGCTTTGCCGCCGTTCGCCTTGATTTGCTTAGTTAGCTCCGCTGTATTAAGTTGACCTTCAACGAAGTGATAGGATACTAATTGCCTGAGTACATCGTGATTGCGTCCCTCTAATAAGCTAGCCTGTGCGGAAGCCGGTAGTTTTTTAAAGGCACTGTTCGAGGGGGCAAACAGGGTGTAGGGCCCTCCTTCTTTCAGCGAATTATATAACTCCGCCGATTGAAGCGCATTCTGTAGGGTCGTGTAATTGGGTGACGATGCAATAAAGCCATGAAGGCTGGTATTACGCTCCGTACTACCGGCTACAACCGCAGGTGCCGGGGCATTTCTGGCACCCGTTACGGCGGCTCCAGTGCCAGTTTTGGGGGCATTGTTAACCGATGATGAACTAGATGAACCTGCGTTACCAGAAGACCCGCTCGGCGAGTTGACAGTCGATGAACCGCCGTTTAGTGTGCTTGGGTTAGTCGATACGGACGGATTGCTGCCCACACCGGTAGGAGCGTTGGTGACGTTGTTGCTGTTGTAGTTAGTCGAGTTGCTATTATTGATCGCCGTACCGTTGGCGGTCGAACTTTGCCGGTATTGACCGTTACCAGCGCTGTTTGTGGCTGGAGATGTCTGTGCCAAGCTAGTCATACTAACAGATGCTAAGCCCAGCGTTAGGAGGTTAATTAATTGGTTGGTTTTCATAACGTTATTGATTTGTTGGTAATGCATTCGACTTGTTTTATACAAAATCGAACTTCCTTTTTCTACTTCAATCTCATAATCGGATAAGCTTCTTTATTGTTATCGGTTTGCTTGTTATTGGCCCGTCTGTGCCATTACCTCACTTTTCCGTTTATCTGCGGGCGAATTACCGCGTTTCTCTATTTAAAAGGCGTCTGCAACAGGCGTTATAAGGCTTTTTAATAAGCTTTTCGCGACTTTCTGGCGAGTGCTGTAACGTCCTTACTGCTGTTAATTCGGACGAATTGTAATGGCTAAATGCCAAGCCAAGGATTCATAACCTGGGAGCAGTAGTGGTCAATAAATCAAAACGCAAACTAAAACTGAGTCTATGTTAGCTATGAATTATCGGGGCCCACGCCGGGTCCGCGTCGATCAGAAACCATATCCCGAAATCAAACACCCGGAAGATGCCATCGTACGGGTAACTCGCTCCTGCATTTGCGGCTCTGACCTGCACCTTTACAACGGCAATGTGCCTGATACGCGGGTGGGCTCGACTTTTGGCCACGAGTTCATCGGCGTAGTCGAAGAAGTTGGACCGGAGGTGCATAAGGTGAAAGTGGGTGATACCGTGATCGTTCCCTTCAATATTGCCTGCGGTAAGTGCGCCTTTTGTCAGCAGGGCTTGTATGGTAACTGCCACGAATCGAATCCACAGGCTACGGCCGTTGGTGGTATCTTCGGCTACTCTCATACGGCTGGTGGATTCGATGGCGGTCAGGCCGAATACGTCCGAGTACCCTATGCCAATGTGGGGCCAACGGTCATCCCGCCGGGTATGGACCCCGATGATGCCGTGTTACTGACGGATGTAGTACCGACTGGTTATCAGGCGGCTGAAATGGCGGGTATCCAACCTGGCGATACAGTCGTGGTGTTTGGGGCGGGCCCGGTAGGAATTATGGCGGCCCGGTGTGCCTGGTTGTTTGGCGCGGGCCGGGTCATTGTGATTGATCAACTTGATTATCGACTCGAGTTCGTCCGTAATTATGCACCCTGCGAGGCTTATAATTTTAAAGAAATGGACGATCCGGTGGTATTTATCAAGAAAATGACCGACTGGATGGGGGCTGACGCGTGCATTGATGCAGTAGGTGCCGAAGCAGCCGGGAGTGCGCTGCAGACCATTACTGGCCGGAAATTACTGTTACAGGCTGGTTCAGCAACGGCGCTGCATTGGGCCATTAATTCAGTTAAAAAAGGCGGTATTGTGTCTATTGTAGGTGTATACGGTCCTACCGATAACCTGGTTCCCATTGGCAATGTGGTTAATAAAGGAATAACGATTCGGGCTAATCAGGCATCGGTTAAACGACTGCTGCCACGGCTTATCGAGCACGTTCAGAACGGGGTGCTGAATCCGAAAGCGATGATTACGCACCGGGTGCCGTTGGAAGAAATTTCGGATGCCTACTATATGTTTGCCAACAAACTCGATAATTGTATCAAACCTGTTCTCATTCCACCTTCCGCCCGATCATAACGACAACACAACATGGAAAACAAAGATTATTCGCATATTCTGGGTTGGGGCATTGATGCGGACCCGAAAAACGATCCGACTTATCCCATCAAACACCGAACGGACGTAGAGCAGAAAGGCTACACCTGGGAACGGCCTCCGCAACAACCCATCGATGTAGAAGTGCTTCACTCCATTGAGCGCCCGAACGTGAGTGCCGTTTTCGGAACATCGGTACCGCCCTCTGGTCTGAGCGGCCAAATCCGCCGGTTGGCCTTCAAAGCCAGCGAATCGGAGTATGGACACTGGTTACCCTTGTTGATCGCCGATCGAGTTAACGTAGTGGAGGGGATCGTGGATGACCTGAAGCAAGGCCGTATTCCCAATATCTTCGCCGAGAAAGGTCTGGGAGCGGCCTGGAAATATGATCGTAAAGGGCTAGTTCAATCCGTTCTAATCGGAGCTCTGATAACCACAGCGGCTATTGCGCTCTTATCTGGAAAGAAAAAAGCGTAGTTAAAACTACCAAATGCAGGCTATAGATTTTAACGAATGTAAGTCAGCGATTAATGCTCAACTATATTAGGGTTCAATACCATAGCGTGGCCCAACGGGCCACGCTTATTTTTTACAAATACTTCACCAGAAACTTCACCAGCTTTTTTACGCGGTCGGTGTAAGGCGGGTAAATGAACTTCATGGTGCCGAAATCGCGCTGCATAACGCCCCGCTGGTTGGAAAATTCCTGGAAACTAAAAAAGCCGTTTGATTTGCCTAGCCCGCTGTTATTAACCCCCCCGAACGGCAGTTCGACATTACCGAATTGAAGTAATGTATCATTGATTACTGTGTCGCCCGCCGATGTGCGATCCAGTACATACTGTGTGTGCTTTGTGTCGCGACTATGGATGTAAAGCGCTAATGGCTTCTCGCGCTGGTTGATAATCCGTAACGCATCGTCCAGCGTAGCATAAGACAATACCGGCAACACCGGCCCAAAAATCTCATCCTGCATCACGTACATCTCGTCGGTTATACCTTCCAGCACAGTCGGTTCAATGAAGTTCTGGTCGGCCATCGTCTTGCCGCCGTGGGCCACCGTAGCGCCTTTACTGATAGCATCCTCAATTAGCGTCCGGACTCGCTCAAAATGCTTGTTATTGACGATGCGAGCGTAACTCTCCGAGGCTTCAACAGGATTTCCGTTGGGGCTATACATGCCTGTTAGCGATTCTTGAAGTGCCTGAATAAACGGCTGCTTAACGGACTGATGAACAAGGATATAATCGGGTGCGATACACGTCTGGCCATTATTGAGAAACTTACCCCATGCCAGTTGCGCAGCCGCTGTCCGGACGTTAGCAGATTCATCGACAATGGCGGGTGATTTGCCACCCAATTCGAGGGTAACGGAAGCCAGATGCCGGGCTGCTGCTGCCATGACTATTCGACCAACGGCCGGACTGCCAGTAAAGAAAATATGGTTGAACGGTAATTCCAGCAGGGCCTGAGCCACGGCCGCATCGCCTTCAACTACAACCACTTCTTCGGGCGGAAACAGTTCCGTAATCATCCGATTGATTAAGCCAGCGATGTGCGGAGTTAACTCAGAAGGTTTCAGGATGGCTACGTTCCCGGCCGCCAGTGCCGACACTAAGGGACGAATCGTCAGCACAAACGGGTAGTTCCAGGGGGCAACTATCAGCACATTCCCCTTAGGTTCATGCCGCAGGTAACTTTTTGTGCCCACCAATGCCATCGACGTCGGTAGGCGCTGCGGCTTCATCCACTGCTTCAGATAGCGAATTGTGTGTTTAATTTCGGCGTGCAGCGCCAGTAATTCACCGACCATAACCTCGACTACTGGCTTCCGGAAATCATCGTACATCGCCTGCTGAATATCGGTTTCGTGCGCGCCGATCCAGGTCTGAATACGTCGGATGCGCTCGATCCGTTGATCAACGGTTGTTAGCGCCATCTGAAAAGCCTGCTTACGCTGGGCATCGAATAAGGCCTGAATATCTGTTTGGCGATCGGTGGTCATGGCTTTAAAACGAATACCGGACAACCGCTGTCGGCTGGCCTGCCTGAAGACCCGGACGGATCATAAGACCCTGATAACGCCGTGCTTCTTTCATAAGCTGGCTATTACGAACTCCTCTGATAAACGTTAGAATTACATCGGCAGCGGCTACGACCATTGCCCCCCGCGTGGCCAGGTAATAACGGTGATGATGGTCATTCGCGGTCTGGTAATAAGGCTCGCCCGCGGTTACATTTTTCTGCTGTTCATAAATCGCATAATCGTCGCGCGATTTCTGCCGCTCAATCAGACCATAAGCTACGGCTCCGTAACAAACTACTGTGAGCAGTGGCCGAATCCCCACTTTGGGCTTTGGTAGCTGGACAAAAATATTGCCAATGCCCGGTGCTACCGCCGACAATAATGCCCAAGCCGGTCCGACATAACGAGTTTTCATGCGAGGGCGGGCTGAGTCAGCCGGTGTTACCGACGGATTGGTTTCCGCTGGTTTGGTTGCCACTGGTTCCGTTCGCTGAGGAGTCGGCGTTGCCACGGCGGGCTTTGTGACTGGAACGGTATCCGTTTGTACAGCCGCCGGTTGCTCAACTTTTGGCGGTTGAGATGGAGTAACGGTCGCCGGTCGCGGTTGTGTAACGACTATCGCATTACCGGGTTTGGGCTTCGAAATCGTAGAGTCGGGCATGGTGGCCAGTTTGGGCGATTCTTTTTTAGGGGCTGTTGGTTTAGCAGGGGCGGGTTGACGGGCTACTGCGGTCGCGGGAAGTGATTTAACCAGCACTGTAGCCCGAATTTCTTCGTTAAGGGAATAACCGTTTGCCAGCGCATTCCAGATGATACGCCGATCCGAACCGGCTTCCATGCCCGTGCCAACATCACCCTGCACAAATTCGGGTAAGATGCGCAAGACTCCACGTAACCGGCTTCGTACCTGAATATAAATCGAGTCGCCCGGACGGGTAGTAATGAGATCATACCGAATTTCGAGTTGCGACGAATCGACAACGCTCACCCGAACGTTACGGACGCGTTCCTGCGCCTGGCCTGGCAGCGCCAGCAGTAAACCAAGACAGAACGTGAGAAGTAAACGCATATTAATTATGGACTGTAATCTGACGAGTTGTTGTAAATTTATCATCGCACGAATTAGCGATAGTGAGCGTAACCGTATAGGTTCCCGCTTTGGCATAAGTGTAGGTTACCCGACTGCCAACGCGATTTATGCCTCTGCCATCGCCGGGGTCCCAACCTGCAGAACCAATGTCCCCCTGCGGATTATCCAAAAAAAACGTGACATCGAGCAGCCCAATCGTATAGCCGATGGTAGCCGACGGTTTAACGCATACCGGAAAGTCCTTTTTTGTCAGATCAAAGGGTTCGCAGGCCACCAGGGCCAGCCATATCAGCAAACAAAGAAAACGTTGTACCATAGTATTCAAATGAAACTCGACAAAGTACGTAATACTTACTCAACAACGCAGTCATACAGGGGCAATAATTGTCCGTGATGATCATTAATTGTCGATTAACAGCCGTTAGAAACGGGCAACGAATCATGACATACGACTGTTAATGATTACAGATAATCGTGTTTTTTGTAAATTTAACCAGTTCGCCCGCGAGCTAACCATACTCCTTACCCACATTACCTATGCGTTGGTCTGCCAAAACCAAAGATGAACTTGTTGCTGAAATTCAGCGGTTGCACCACGAACGCGATGGCCTGATCATGTCCGACATGCTACCGGCCTTCGACGTTCGACAAACTGTTGATCAACTTAACCTGATTGGCCTCACGATTGAACGCGATGGAACAATCAGTTATGCCAATCCTTACACATACCGCGTAACAGCCTGGGAACCAGAAGAAATTATCGGAAAAAACTTCTTCGATATTTTCATTCCGGCTGCCGACCGCGCCCGTCTCGAACTAGAGCTTGAAGAAGCGCTGGCTAAAGGCGGTTTCCCTGAGCAAAAAGAAATTAACCTGCTGGCTCGTAGTGGCGCTTTACGCAGTGTGCTGTTCAATTCATTTATTGTTAACGAAGGCGACGGGCGAGGTGCTTCCTTTACCGCCATCGGCGAGGATATTACCAACAAACGTCGAGTAGCCTCGGCCCTCTCGAATACCAACGCGCAGTTGCAGGATCTGGTGGATAATACCTCCGACATGATCCAGCTGCTGACGCTGGATGGCAAGTTTATTTTCGTGAACCGCGCCTGGCGCGAAGTGCTGGGCTACAACTCCGACGAAATTTCGGCCCTTAACCTGCGCGATGTACTCCACCCTGATTACGCCAGTAGCACACTGGGCCTACTTAAGCGCATTCAGGAAGGAGACAAACTGCCTTACTTCGAGACGGTTTTCCGGAGTAAAGCTGGCAAAACGTTGTTTCTGTCGGGTAGTGTTAACTGCCGCTTCGACAACGGTCGGCCAACGGCATTTCGCTGCATCCTGCACGATACAACTGGCAAAATCCGCGCCGAAAAATCGCAGAAGCTTTATTACAGTATCGCCAACTGGACTATCAACACGCCGAACCTCGATGAACTGTACCACAAAATCCATGAGGAACTAGGCAATATCATCGATGCCCGCAATTTTTTTATTGCACTCTACGACTCCAGCAAGACGTATTTATCCTTTCCGTATTACGTCGATGAATACTTCGGCGGCAACATGCGGTTTACCAAGCGGAAGCTGGGCAATGGGTTAACTGAGTACACGATTCGAGCCAACAAACCGCTTTTTCTCTACGAAAAAGACATCCGTCAGCTCGCTGAAAAACACCAGATTGACTTATATGGGCAGTTGCAGCCGCAGGTGATGTTAACCGCACCGTTGCGGATTGGCGACGAAATTACGGGTATTATCGGGGTGAAATCCTACGACGATGCCCAGATATACGGCCCGCGGGATCTGGAACTGCTCGAATTTATTTCGGGCCAGGTGGCGCTGGCCATTGCTCGTAAGCAATCGGAAGCCCGACTCGATAAGCAGAACGCGCGACTGAACGCCATTTTCGACAGTAGCACCTATTTGATTTGGTCGGTAAATAAGGCGCTACAGTTAACCTCATTCAATAAAAACTATGCCCGACTGATTGAATACCAGCTTAATGAGACGCCAGATATTTACGCGAGTGCGCCCGAACTGGGATGGCGCATGATTGGCGATGAAAATCGGAAGCAACTGGAAGACCGGTACCGGAAAGCGTTTCGGGGCCAGCCACAAAACTTTGAACTGTATTTTACAACGGCCAGAGGGGAAACCTACCTGGAATTTCACCTCAACCCAATTTTGCTGGCCAGTGGTGTAATTGACGAAGTATCAGGGATTGCGCGGGATATTACCAATCGAAAACGGGCTGAGATTACTACCCGGCAGAGTGAGGAGAAGTTCCGGGGTATTTTTGAGAACTTACAGGATATATACGCCCGGATTGATCGTAAAGGCCGCATTACCATGATTAGCCCGTCGGTGTTCAAACGTATGGGCTATACACCCGACGAGGTATTGGGACAACCAATAACGAATTTCTTTATCGACGAAAAGGCCATTCGTCACGCAATGTTCAAACTGGGTCGTAACCATAGCCTGCGCAACTTCGAAGCGAGTATGCGTCGGAAAGATGGTACCGAGCGGCAATTTATGTTCAACATGCTCATGTTGGAAGCCGGTCCCGGCGAAGCCACGCGGGACAGCGATTCGGTGGTGGCGGTGTTGGCCCGTGATATTACCGAACTAAAGCGACAATCGGCCGAGTTGGTAAAAGCCAAAGACGAAGCCGAACGTTCGCTTAAGGTGAAGGAGCAGTTTCTGGCCAACATGAGCCACGAAATTCGGACGCCCATGAACGGTATTATCGGGATGGTTGATCTGATCAACGACACACAACTGGATGAAGAACAGCGTAGTTACGTCAAAACCGTTAAGCGATCGTCGGAAACGCTGCTAAATATTCTGAATGACATTCTGGACCTCTCTAAAATTGAAGCCGGGAAAATGGTGCTGCACGAAGCGCCGGTGGCATTCCAGGAAATTTTTGAGAAACTGATTGCACTTTTTGGGCAGCAGGCCAATTCAAAAAATAATGAACTGACGTATCATCTGGCTCCCGAGTTACCCCAGTTCGTCATTGCCGACCAGACGCGCCTGTTGCAGATTCTTTCGAATTTGACATCTAACGCAATCAAGTTTACAGAAAATGGCTTGATTCGAGTCGAAGCGTCGCTGATTAGTAAGCGGGGCAAGTTTAACCGGATTCGGGTGGCGGTGAAAGATTCCGGCATTGGGATTTCGCCCCAGAACATTAACCTGCTGTTCAATTCGTTCAGTCAGGTGGATACGTCGTCGCGGAAATCGTTTGGCGGAACCGGGCTGGGACTGGCCATTTCGAAGGAACTGGCGCACCTCATGAAAGGGGAGGTGGGTGTCGAGTCGACAGTAGGTATGGGTAGTACCTTCTGGTTTATTATCGAACTCAAAGAAACGGCCATTAGCCCAACGCAGCAAACGACCGAAGTGGCTGAGATTGCGCTGGCAAATTTCTTTAGTACCTACCACCCCAATGTGCTTTTGGTTGATGATAACGCCGTAAACCGCAAAGTTGCCAGCGAAATTCTGCGCAAGGCGGGTTGCGTAGTGACGACCGCAGATAGTGGTCCCGCAGCGATTCAGGCGGTAAAGGAGAGGGCAGAGGGCTTAGGGCATGGGGTAGGATTCGACGTTATTTTCATGGACATCCAGATGCCCGATATGGATGGTGTCGAAACGACCCGAAGACTACGGGAGCAATTTGGCCGCCAACTGCCGACGATTGTGGCTATGACTGCCTATTCCATGCGTGAAGATCGCGAACGCTTTATTAGTCAGGGACTTGATGACTACATTGCCAAGCCTATCCGTGCGCAGAGCCTGATTGCGAAGGTGAAGGAAATTGCAGATGCGAACCGAGCTAAGCAGGAAGCATCTCCGGTGCAGCCACCTAAGCCCGTCGAGCTAGCTCCCGAACCAACGCTGCCGATCATCGATGCAGAAATCGTTGGTCAACTGCGCGATATTGGCGGCCAGGAACTGGTCGATAGCATCATGGAAGAGTTCGTTTCTGAAGCAACTGAACTAGTCGAGGGGGCATCATCAGCCTATGCGCTTGGCGATATTCCGACTGTAAAAAGCCATCTGCATACCCTGAAAGGGAGCGCCGGGACCATTGGTGTGGCTCGCGTTGCCGACATTGCCCGCACTGCGGAAGGAAAGTTAAAAGTAAACGACACTAGTGGATTAGCCGAAGCTCTGCAGGCGCTCGAACGGTCCTTTAAAGAGTTCCTGGCGGAATGGGAGAAACGATGATTCTACCTCACCCCCGTCCCCTCTCCTGAAAAACAGGAGAGGGGGGCACTTGAGAATAAGCCCTTCCCTGAGTTCAGGGGAAGGGTTGGGATGGGGTAAAAAAGCATCAGACATTATGTAACCTTATCGCTCAATTCAAAGTAGACAATAGCGTTTGGTAGGTGTTGAATGGACTTATAGTACCTGCGCAACGAGCGAACTGCGCCGGACGAGTATACTTAAAAGCCAGCTTAGGCTAATCGCGCCTAAAAAGACTGTCAAAAACTTGATAATAACCGGCCAATTAGCGTCTAAAAGTGCGAACTGAAACCAGGTGACGAATCCGTAATGCACTATATAAATAGTATACGTATTAGCGGACAAGCTGCTCCAAAAGTCAACTGATCTGTTTAAGTTTTGCTTAAAAAAACTTAAACAAGCACCGATACTGGTCATGCAACTGGCGACGAAAGACAGGTCATAAAGAAAATACCCTTCAGTAGACGTTAAAGCCCCCATTTTGACTTGCTTTACACCGAAGCCTGCAACGAATACTAGTAATCCATAACAAATGAGACTTAATACAGTCCAAAAGCCCCAGCCAATACCAAAGAGTTTGTCTTGTTGAAACAGCGTGCTTTGCCAATCTGTTGCCCCCAAACAACTACCCAAAAGAAAAAAAAGCAGGTAAAACAGCAGCCGGTTAAGCTGAAAATCGAAGGGTCCCCAATTACCTATCCACGTATATTGCCCTACCCACAAACTGATCGGAATCAGGCTGATGGCAATCAGAATGTAGATTACAATGCCAAAGCGTATAGGGTATTTACTCAGATTAAACAGCCAAGCCCCAATGATTGAAAAAAGAGTGGATCGACTCTTATATAACAACACAGCCACGCCGTCGAAGGCGAGTAACAACCAGATAAACCAGGGCGGCCCAACCGGCCATTTCTGATTAAAGAGATAATCCGTTACGAAATGGTCCAACCGCATCGATTGCGTTGCCTGATAGAAAGAAGGCAAATACGCGAAAGGAATAAGCAAGAGTTCAGCGATCAGAAAAGGAATACCTAATCGAATCGCGCGGTCTAACAGATATCCTTTCGCACCTTTTCTGTTAAGACCCCGATACACGAATAAGCCGCTAATAAAAAACATCAGCGCCATGAAAAATACATCGTTGAAGCCAATAAATCGATCTATACCCAGACATCGGCTGGTATCGACGATGGGCGCGGTCGAGTAGATGTAGTGGGCCGGATCAAAATAAGCGAAGGTGGGATAAGCTAGTGCCGCGTGATGAGCAACCACCAAAATGGTAATAAACGAACGGAGATAGTCAAGCCAGAGCGCCCGCGCATGACCAGTTGCCATAGTTAGGATTCGATAGGAAAATTAACACCTTAATGAACCGAAAAAAGGAGAAACGTTGCACTGACGGTTTAAAACGACAGCCAGCCTGATAGCTTAATGGCGAAAGGCGTAACCGGAACGCCGGTTCGGGTGAGATTGTCGCGGTAGGTGAGCCGGTGAATGGCATCGACCCGCAACACTTTGAAAATGTTGTCGATGCCGTAGCCGACTTCAATGTAGGGTGTTCGGTTAAGTGAACTGAACCCTTCGACGGCCTGCCCGGCACTGTTCGTTGATGGAATCATGGCCAGGTTAGCATTCGATACGCCACCCGCCAGCACTTTCGCCGTAACCAGCTCACGCCATTTCAGCCGACGTAGCAACGGTAGTCGATTGAATAACAGTCCATTAAAATTATGCTCAAACTGCACGGTTGCCCAGCGATCGCAGACGAACTCGAAGTAGTTCATCAGGTTAAAGGCATTTCCAACGTAGAATGACGATTCGTTACCGAGCGGCATGTACAGTAGCGGATACGGAATAGTGGATGGAATAATTCCTCCACTGATCGTGTAGTAAGTCCGGCCAAGTACGCCCATCCGGAACGAATGTCGCATGCTTAGGGCGATGCGGTGGTATGTAAAATCGCCATCAAGTACATTACGGAGACCAAGCGTATAACGAAGCGTAAAAATTGGCTTGCGAACGGCGCCGGTGCTTACACGCTGATTCTCGTTCTGGAGAATCAACTCGTCGGGCGCGAAACGGGTTTCGGAAATCAGTTCTGTAGTTTCGTATGTACTTCGGATTGTCTGATCGTCGTCATGCCGCTGCGGCTGGAAGGCAAAGGGAAATAACGGCTCGAAACTACGATTCCGTAAGGCAAATGTCTGAGTAAATCCCCGAGTCATCTCTCGTCTGAAATAAATCAGATTTTCTTCCTGAAAGTAAGGTCGTCGGATGTTGCCAAAGCGAGAGTAAGCAGCAAATAGCGAGTTATTACCAATATTATCCGTCGAGACACCGACGCGCTCCAGATCATAACTGCGTTTGGCACCCAAGACAGTCCAGTGCTTGCGATTCAGAATGTATTCAATGGTAGCGCTGTACTTAAACTGCTGATCCTGCGTGCCGTAAGCTACGTAACCGCTCAGGAGCCATTTCCGGCTGAAGCCTGTATTCGTGCGTAAACCCAGCCGAAACCGCTGCCCTTCGACGTTATTACTGGCATAGGTGTTAAGGATTGGCCCCAGATCGACATTCCATTTACCCAGCGGTTTATAACCAATTACGCCTAATTTGATGATCTCACCAGCTACTTTAACAAACGGTACGTTACGAACCGAATCGACGACCTGGATTGCCCGTAACTCATTCGGAGACATCGAACTGGGCCTGACGCTCTGCCAGAATGCCACATCAGACTCATTGTAGTCGTCGGCCATTTCTAGGGCGGGACTGTAAAAACTGACGTCCTTGGGTTGATTACCAATAACGTTGCTGGCTGACGTAAAAAAGCGAATCAGCGCGCCCGGTGCCCTCGGAGCCGGTTCGTCGGTATCAATCGTTACCTGCGTTTGTATCGGAAATCGCAAACCAGTGGCCGTTGTTTCCCAATCCTGTTCGATGTGCAACTCATCAACGAAGTTAATATTCGCGCGTTTATCGACCTGGGCGTCAATTCTGGCTAGGGCCAGTTGAAGTGTATCAATCCAGATGGTACCCGTAAAGGCTAAATCAGAAGCACGTTTGGGCGTGAATTCAATAGCATAACAGGGGGCGTTATTGATTGCAACGGTATCGGTTAACCGAAAGTTATAGACGGTTTCCCATTGACTACCAATCGGCGACGGAATGTCTTTTCGCAAGAGGTAGAGCGAATTCCGGTAGAAATTGTATTGCTGATACGACGCGCCGGTAAGTTGTGAAATTAGGCCCCCGTCGCTAACCCCTACGCCCGAAACACGAGACTTTAGTACGGATTCTTTGGTTTTTTCCGGATTACTGCGGGCGTAAAAATTAGAGAATGTTTCTGAAATAAACACGGGCACGGCTGGTTGCCCATTCTCATCGGTGATGGCGGGCAACTTACCCAATAACCGCCCGACTGGCCCTGGTCGCCGACTGTTTTTGCGCTTCTGGGCGAAGTTATTGATGTATCCCTCAATCTTCGTGTAGCTGTCATACTGATAAGCCGACAGTTGCGCCGGATTGAATTGATCCCGTCGGCGGACAGCTTCCCGCATAATCCGGTAGGCTGGGTCGCCCCCTTTCGCATATACTTTTACCTCCTGTAATTTCGTGGCTGCGGCTACTAGCTGTGCATCAATCATTTGTACGGCTTCGGGCAAAATAGGATAGGAGCCAGTGCGGTAGCCTAAACTCAGTACCAGCAGCGAATCTGCTGACTGTTTAATCTGGATTGTAAAATGCCCATTGGCATCAGAAGTAGTACCCACTGACGTACCTTTCACCGCAATGCTGGCAAATGGAATACCTTCACCCGTGGCTTTATCGATTACCCGGCCACTGATCTTGTAACTGTTTTGCTGAGCAGTTGCCACTAGCGACGGTCCAACTAAAAACAGAATACTGATAATAAGAAATCGTAATGATGGATTCATTCAATCATAGATAGGTAGCTACTATGCTATGGTAATAGAAAAATAGTCAATAGAGTTTACTAAACGGCCAGATATTTTGAGATTTATTTGAGTAAAATATCCACTGAGTAAACTGATTGTAATAAAGAGAGATAGAGTAGGATTCAGATAATTAAAGTCGTTAGTCTCTGTAAATCAGTACGTATAATTACCAGCGTTCGTTGCAGTATAAACAAAGAATCCTCCCAGCAACGCCAGGAGGATTAATCACTACAATTCTACTTAGAAAACTATTGCTGATTACTACCGGGGCCGACCACCGCCACCACCACTGCGTCCGCCACGGTTGCCACCGGCTGGAGACGATTGCTGTTGCTGGTTGCCTCCATTGTCATTACCATTATTGTTGTCATCACCACTCTTAACGTCGTCGTTATCAACAGATTTCCGGCGTTTCTGCGGGGCATCGAAACTCATCTTGCCAAGTTTGTAATTAAACGTTAGCCGGACACCCGCGTTGTAGAACCCAGTCTGAGACACCTGTGTCAGGATAGGCGAAACCGACTCCGAGTTCTGAATGAACGGATGGTTGAAGATGTTCTCAGCAGCCAGACCCAGGCTGGCCTTTTTGTTGTTAAATTCTTTCCGGACGCCGATGTTGTAGAAATACATACTGCTCTGATAGCCCTGCAACTGGACCTGCTTACCCCGGCCACCGCCGAAGACCTGGACACCCCAGCCATTGCTAAGTGACAGGCTGCTCATCAACCGTCCGCCAACTACCCAGCCAGAATTAGAGGCTGCGTAAATTGGGTTCGCATTGTTGTTGGTTAAGCTGACGTGATATAAGTCAAGACCGCCACCAATCTGCCACTTCGAAAACAAGGTGCCGTTACCAAACAGGTTCAACCCAACGGCGTCCTGGTGCCCCACGTTCTGATAGCTGGTCCGAATAACCTGTTGTAGCACTGGATTGGTTGGGTCACCGATTGATGATTGGGTTACGTCACGAACGGCTGTGATTTCATTGTTTGTCCGGCGGGCAAACAGCGAGGCATTCAGGTAAATTCCCTTCAGATTCATGCTGGTGCTGAACTCGACATTCTCCGTGATTTCGGGCGACAGCAATGGGTTACCAATCGTAATATTTGTTGGGTTGGCCGAGTTAGTGTTCGGGTTCAGGAATTGGATACCTGGCCGCTGAATCCGGCGGTTATAAGCCAGTTTAATAATCCGGCCACCTTTGAGTGCTTTCGAAATATTGACACTTGGTACCAGCACCCCGTAGTTTGGAATCGAAGGATCAGGGGTTGTCGATTCGTTACTGAACCGGGCATTGATGAATGTGTATTCATACCGGGCACCCGCTTTGATCGTGTATTTGCTCTTGGTAGTCAGTGTATACGACAGATAAGAGGCCGCTATATTCTGGTCATAAAACAGGGTGTTGGCAGGCCGGCTATTATCTACCTGGTAAGCACCATTCTCACCAGTTGAAAAATAGTACTGATAGTCGCTGTTGGCCTGGCGGAAAATACCTTTGCCACCGAACTCGATCATTTGGGTCTTACCAATGGGCGTCTGATAATCGATTTGTAACGTCGATTCCTGGTTATAGCTCAGGTTGTCGTTTTTCTGCCGCCCCGTAATAGTCTGAAAATCGGCGCCACTCAGCAGATCGGCCACGAAATCGTTGGTCCGGTTATTCCGGCTGTAGAGCGCTAGTATACTGAATTCCTGTTGCGGCTTGAAGGTTTTGGTATACGTTACGTTCGCGTCGACCGTCCCCGACAAATCCGTAGTTTTCACGTTGCGGTCGTTGATGATCGGGAAATAATTACTAGGGCTGGTCGTCTGCGTTAACAGATTGAACTGATTCACAACGCCATTACGCGCACCATAACGGAGGCTGGCCGTCAGCGATGTATTTTTGTCGATGTCGTAATCCCAACCCAGCTGATAATTACCGAACAGACGATGGCTAAGCGTATTGGCGGTTTGAACCGTCCGGGTGTAGGCCGAATACGTATTCGTGGTTGCATCATAACTACGGGTTAACTGATCGTTCGTAAACGTTCCTTTCACGTTGTATTCAGCCCGTCCGAACCCACCGAGAGAGAAGCCCATTTTCCCGGTGCGGTAATTACCGTTCAGCCCCAGGTTACTACCCCGGTTACCCGCGCCCCCGTTGATATCAAGTGTTAGTCCCTGGAGTGTGTTCTTTTTCGTAACGATGTTAATAATTCCGGCGGAGCCTTCTGCGTCGTATTTTGCTGATGGCGAAGTGATTACTTCAACAGTCTTGATCATATCGGCCGGAATTTGCTTCAGCGCGTCGGCCACACTGCTGGCAACAATGGTCGATGGCTTATTATTGATCAGCACCGTTACGTTGCTGCTACCCCGCAGACTGACGTTACCATCCAGGTCCACGGAGAGCATTGGTACTTTCCGCATAATGTCGGTAGCGTCTCCCCCCTTGGCCGTGATGTCTTTATCGGCGTTGTAAACCAGCCGGTCCACTTTTTCTTCGATGGTAGCCGCCTGACCTACTACGTTTACTTCTTTCAGAGTGCGAACGTCAGACGACAGTTTAATGGTGCCGACGTTAATAGCGCTGCCTTTATCAACGGTAATGACAGCGCTACGCTTGTCTTTATAGCCGATAAACGAATATTGAAGTCGGTAGCGACCAGGTGCTACCTTATTCAGTGTAAACTGTCCTTTACCATCGGCAGTAGTACCGTCAATTGGCTTATTGGTAGCGATATTAAGGAGAGCGATGGTCGCAAACTCGACGGGTTTATTCGTGGACGAATCTGTCAGCATACCAGTAATTTTAGCATTACCCCGAGCAATCGGTTCTGCTTCCGATGTGGTAGGTGCCGTCTGTGGTGCAACGCCATCAGGCGCGTTAATAGTCGTCGGGGTTGAGCCGCCCGGCAACGTAAAACTGTCGGGGGCGGTGTTCGTAGGCTTATCCCCAAACGGGTCCGGAGGAGATACCGGCGCGGTTGAGCTAACGGGTGCCGTATTGGTATTGACTGCCGGGTTGGATTGATTAGGCGCAGGTGAACTACCGGGAGTAGCCGGCGTTGTGGTCACCTGAGCGAAAACAGAGGTTGTGCTAACGATGAGTAAAGAAAGTAATAGCGTTTTCATAAAAAGTGAGAATTGACACCCCAAAGTTGGAGCGGTATACTTGTCAATAGAAATGAATCTGTCCGAATGCCGTTTTTTATCAGTTAAAGCCGGAAAACAGGCTCTGGAAAGACAGGTGATGTTATGACTCACCTGTCTTTATCAGGATTTGCACCAAACTAAGCAGGCTGGTTACAGCGCAGATCATTTACTACTGAGAAACAATTATTTAGCCCAAGTGGCCTGATATAATTAGGGAAGTATGAAAAAAAGCTCTGTCGGCTTTCTGAAGAAAAAAATCGCGTGGCTAAACGAGGGATATGCCGAGGGGAATACTCTCGGTTATGAACGGGATATATTAAAATCTAATCCTAATTCGCTATCACCAACAAGAGAGCTAAGCTTCGCCTTTCATCAGGCTTAAAAATGATTTAGGTACCGGCGCGTCGAACCGCATTGGTTCGCCCGTGATGGGATGCTCGAAAGCCAGTACTTCGGCATGTAAGCCCAGTCTTCCAATCGGGTCGGTTTTTGCGCCGTATTTGTCATCGCCGACTATCGGGTGACCAATGTCCTGCATATGAACCCGAATCTGATTTTTGCGGCCTGTTTCCAGTTCCAGTGCTAACAGCGCGTATTTAGGTGTGGTTTTGAGGGTAGTATAATTCGTAATGGACAGCTGGCCGTTATCTGGGTTCTGACTTGAATAGACAATCAACGCTTTGCTCTCGTGTAAATAAGAGCTTATTTTCCCTTGCGATGGTCTGGGAACTCCTTCAACCAACGCTACATACGTCCGTTGTTTCGTAGTCGCATTCCAGGACTCCTGCATGAGTTGCTGCACTTTCTCACTCTTGGCAAACATCATCACACCCGAGGTTTCGCGGTCGAGCCGGTGAATGATAAAGATCTTATTGTTAGGATTTTCCTTCTTAACGTAGCCGCTCAGAATCCCATACGCTGTACGATCCCGTTCTTTGTTGGTCGCCATTGACAGCAATCCCGCCTGTTTGTTAATAACAATCAGATGAGAGTCCTCAAACAGAACGGTCAGACCCCGGTATTGTGTAATTTCGGGAGATCGCGTAGCGGCAACCGTTACTACCTGTTCCGGTTGTAGCGGATGATTAAACTGCGTATAAACCCGTCCGTCGACAAGAATCTGCTTGTTGCGAAGCAGCGACTTGATGTTGTTCCGATTTTTATGTGGCAATTGAGCAATCAAAAATGCCATCAACTCGGTAGGTTCTGAAACTGTCAGACTGAGGTCAGTTCGCTGGCCGCGACGGGGGCGGGGCTGTTCGGGCTTATCCATGCGACAAAGGTACGGCTTCGTGGCAAACTATATCTACGGTGTTATTGAGCGATTAACCCCACCCTAACCGACGTACCCCACGGCCGCAGCCGTGAGTGCTTATCGATTCGCTAAATATTTGTGATGGTAATACTGATTTTTCAGTAGTTTTCTAGGAAATTCCTCTGATAAACTCCAGAAGCTACGATGAGCCGGTCCATAACGCCCACTTACCGGGATTATTTGCAGCAACTAGCTGAACACCCGCAGACTACGGCCTGGGATTATGGAATGTCCCTCCACGAGATTGATCAGATGAAACTGTTCGCCCGGCAGGCGTCAACGGTGATTTTTCTGCTTGACTATTCGTCCAAAAGCTATCCCTTTATGGATCGGAGTACCCGGCAAATTATGGGACATTCTCATGAAGCGTATTACGAAGGTGGCCTGGAGTTTATGCTCCACAACTTTGTAACGTTTGATATTCTAAACCAGGATATACATCGGGATCGGGCGGAATTTTTGAAGAATTACCCACCAAAGGACATAGCGAAACTCCGTTTTTCGATGAGTTATCGGTATAAAACCTCATCTGGTGAACGACGAACGATTCTTCAGCGGCATACGATTATGCAAAGCACCGAGCAGAATTTGCCGGTGGTTATCTTCGGTTTCGCCTGGGACATAACCCATCAAACACCAAAAGGCAGACTGATTCACCAGATTGAAGAACTGAATCTAGAAACGGGCGACTGGAGTCTTCGGCTCGGTAAAGAATTCTACCCGGATATAGACAAAGATAAGCTGTTAAGTAAGCGGGAAATCGAAATTCTGAAATGGGCAGTCGAAGGCTATAGTAGTAAACAGATTGCCAGTAAACTTTCCTTAAGCATGCATACCGTAAACACGCATCGTCAGAATATGCTTCGCAAAACGAATTGTCAGAACTCAATGGAGCTGCTTCGGTACGCGCTGAATTACGGATTTCTCTAATGATTGCTTTTTATTATGGCCTCAACTTCACCCGAATTTTTACTGATTAATGGTAATCGTATTCATGTTGTCGATAAAAACAGCGATCGTGATATAACCCTTGTTTTTATTCACGGACGCTGTTTATCAGTCAATAGCTGGGAGCACCAATTAGCCAGTGAACGATTAGCCGAGTTTCGCCTTGTAGCGTTCGATCTGCCGGGACACGGGATGTCGAGTCGCAGTGATAACCCCATGAACGATTACAGTCTTCAGGGGTCTATCCGGATTCTCACCGAAGTAATCAGGCAACTTCAACTAAAGAAATTTTATTTGATAGGCTATTCGCTGGGTGGGCATATTGCACTGGAAGCTATCCCAGAACTTCCTGACTGCCAGGGTGTTTTTGCCATGACATTACCCATAACCAAGCCGATGCAGTTTGATAAGATGTACGTGAATGGCGAACTATTAGGTCGGGTATACATCGATAATCCAACTCCCGAAGATGTTTCAATGTACGCACAATCGCTGTTGAAACCGGATTCTGGTAATTTGCCAGACTTTCTCGAATCAGATTTTTATAAAACTGATCCGCAAATCCATCAGGCTATTGTCCAAGGAATTATTGCCGGTGATTACGAAGATGAAGCGGAAATAATTCAGAACAGCCATGTTCCGGTAGCCATTGTCGCTGGGCTTCAGGAGCAGGTTCACGACCTGGCTTATCTCGATAACCTCACGCTTTCGGTCTGGCAGGCGAACCCGTTGCTGATTCCTGACGCCGGGCACTTGTTACCATGGGAAAACCCGGAAGTCGTCAATCAGTGGTTATACACGTTCGTTGAGGAGCATAAACACTAACGAATGTTCATTTCCCCAGCCATTCCTTAAATTCAGTCATACGGTCGCCACTAACGAAGACCTCCTGACGGGTTTTGGGTAGTAGATCAAGTTTTAGCTTGCCCGCCGAGATTGTGTGTATGGTCTGAATAGCAGACAGCGAGACCAGAAACTGGCGGCTAATCCGGAAAAATTGCCGGGGGTTAAGCACTTGTGTTAGCTTATCTAGACTGTAATCGACCGGAAGTGTTAAGCCGTCTTTCGTGACTAGAAAAACGACTTTTTCTTCCAGATAGAAATAAGCAATGGCCGTCGTTTCGATACTACGAATCTTGGTGCCGACAGTAATCATGAACCGATCTTTGTAGTCGGTCTGCTTTGACGTGCCAATTAGGCTTAACAGCGTATCCAGATCGGGTGCATTCGCTGAGCCAAACTGCTTACGAAGCGCCTTGAATTTTTCGATAGCCGCGACTAGTTCGTCATAGTTAATTGGCTTAAGCAGGTAATCAATGCTGTTGACCTTAAATGCCTGAATCATGTACTCATCATACGCCGTCGTGAAAATAACGGGGGTGTCAAGATGCGCCTGTTCAAAAATGCGAAATCCCAGATCGTCCTCAAGATGAATGTCCATAAACACCAGATCCAACGGGGCATGGGGTTGATCAAGCCAGGCCACTGCATCGGCCACCGACGGCAATCGGGTTAGCACGTTAACCGATGGGTCGTATTTATGGAGTAAGCCTTCGAGCCGTTTTGCTGTCAGGTTTTCATCTTCTATAATGGCAACATTCATGAATAAATAGGTGGAGTTTAAAGTGATCGGGCTGACGCATGAGTGACTGATAGACAGCTTATCTGATCGTTGCTACACCGGTCCGATCATTTATCAGATCGCTCATTCGTTCGTTGAGTAAGAGAGGAATTTTTACAACAAAATTATCGTCGGTTTCACCGATCCAAACCGCCTGATCGGTGAGTAAGGCGTATCGGTTAACAATGTTTTGCAGCCCTACACCGGTCGAGGTTTCGGTTTTGGGACGCGGTTGCAGGTTATTTTCAACGACCAGACAATTACCATCTAATCGAATCGTAACGTGCAGCGGTTCGCGGACTGACATTCGATTGTGTTTGACTGCGTTTTCCACCAGTAATTGCAGGGTTAACGGGGCAATACTATAATGCGTTTGTTCGGCCTGCGGCACGTCAATAGCAACATCGAACTTGTTTTCGAAGCGTATATTCAGTAGAAATCGGTAAGCTTGAATGAATTCCAGTTCGGTTTTGAGCAAAACGCGCTCATTATCTTTTTGCTCCAGAATATAGCGGTAGGCCCGCGACAACTGGTCAATAAATTTCTCCGACAGGTCAGCGTCTGCATGAACCAATGACGAGAGAATACTCAGGCTATTAAACAAAAAGTGCGGGTTAACCTGGCTTTTCAGAGCGGCAAACTGAGCCTGTACATTTTCTTTCTCCAGTCGCTCGGCCCGCACCTGAATGTCCTCTAACCGGCGGTACGTACGGCGATTAGCCGCTAAGTAAAAGGCCGATAGCATAACCATAACCGTAAGCCCATTATTGACCCGTCGGCGCTGGTCACGGCTACGGCGTCGTTCTTCAGGGGAGCGTTGCGGAATTTGCGGGCGTGGCTGTCGGACTTCTTCCTGGTAATTGCTGAAACGCTGGTCCACTATGTCATCCAGACTATGCCAAATAAACAGGAAGGCAATATTGAAAACTACAGCTAAAGCACTGGCAATTGCCATAGTAGCAATTTGCGCTGGAATTTTAAACTCAATAAAAAAGCCGTTGCCAAACCGGCTGAAGAAACGCTGTTGCAACCATTCTGTTACGGTGATCCAGGCGTAAAAAAACAGAATACTCAGAATGATTTCCAGCACCCAGAAGGGTATGTTACGTGCCATGAACAACCAATTCCATGTCGCGCCGTTGACATACATTCGAATAGGCCAGTAGATAACGAACACACTTAGAGCAAGCTGCCATTTCTGGTAATTCGTCAGGCGATATGTCGGAGTAGAAGAAGTCATTATACAAAACTACGTTTAGCCGGTAGGTCATGAAAAAGAAACGGGCGGAATGCCGATTTTAGGTAGCGGAATGCCCCTAAACAAAAGGCTGAAGCTGTACATTTGCTTCCTGACAGTTTCTTCTGGTAGAATTTATAGACAAGGTATGAATCCTGCCAAAAGAAACGTTAAAAACTCTCTCGTTATGAATCAACTGTTGATCGTTAGCTTCCTTCTGCTGACTAGCTGCGGCACCTCATCGGATAAAAATGATAGGCCCAAAGCTGAACGAATAGCCGCCCCGTTTGCAATGCATTACCAACTGGATTCGCCGTCGGAGCGGTATACACTACCGAAAGAACTGCAAGAAATTTCGGGCCTAACATATTATAAAGATAGCAAATTACTGTGTGTACAGGACGAGGAAGCCGTTGTGTATGAGTTTGATACTGGCAAAAAGAAGGTAACCAATGATTTTGGGTTCGGCGGCTACGGTGATTTTGAAGGTATTGAATATGTAAATGGAGAGGTGTATGTGCTGGAAAGTAACGGCAACTTGTTCCGGTTCAAGCCTGAGTCAACACAGATTGGCCGGACGAAAACCGACTTGCCCAAAAAAACAGAAGTAGAGGGTCTGGGTTATGATCCCAAAACCAAGCGGCTGCTGATTGCCGTGAAAAATGGTAACTCATCCAGCGATAAGGCCGTGTATTCGTTTGATTTGCTGAACAAGGCCGTATTTAAAGATATGAGCCTAAACGATGTGCAGCTTAAAGACGCTGGCATCGATCCGAAAACGTACAAACCATCAGGTATCGCTGTTCATCCCATCACGGGCGAGTGGTATATAATTACGTCCATCGGAAAGCGCTTACTTGTTACCAACCGACAGGCCAAAATTATATACTCCGAACCACTCGATCCGAAGCTTTTTCGGCAACCCGAAGGCATTTGTTTTGCGCCCAACGGCGACCTGTTTATTGCCAGCGAAGGCGACGGAAAAAAAGGCTATATTCTGAAATTTGGGTATAAACGGTAGATACCCAACCCCTTCCTACGGGGGAGGGATTTAGGACGATCGGCCGCTGCCGTGGGGTCAATCAATACAGCTACTCACTCTTCCAAAACTGCCCGCGACGCTTCTTCATCGCGTTTTAATTGGGCTACCAGTGTGGGCAGGCCGTCGAATTTTTGTTCTGGGCGAAGAAATTCTTTGAACCTCAGCGTCATGTGTTCGCCGTAAATGTCTTTATCGAAATCAAAAATGTAGGTTTCGATGGTTTGGTTAGTGCCCGCTACTGTCGGACGGAAGCCGATGTTTAGCATACCGCCTAAGGTTTGTCCAGCATATTCGACCTCTACGGCATAGACGCCATTGGCTGGAACAAGTTTTGCCGGATCATCGACCTGCATATTGGCCGTTGGGAAGCCAATTGTCCGACCCAGTTGCCGCCCTTTAACGATAGTACCCGTTAAGGTGTAAGATCGGCCCAGGAACCGGTTAGCTGCCCGAACGTTACCTTCCTGCAATGCCGCCCGAATTTTGGACGAACTGACACCCACCGCTTCCACGTCCTGCCGGGGTATTTCTTCAACTTCGAAACCGTACTCACTCTGGTGCGCCCGAATGTACTCGAAACCACCTTCACGGTCGCGCCCGAAGCGGTGATCGTAGCCAATAACGAGTTTTTTTGTCCCGATTTTGTTAATCAGAATCTGGCGGATGTATTCTTCTGAGGTCAGTTGTGAGAACGAACGCGTGAAGGGAATGACAACCAGATGGTCAACGCCAGCCTGGTCGATCAGGGCAATTTTCTCGTCGAGCGTCGTGAGCAGTTTTAAGTTCTGGCTATCGTTCGAGACAACTGTACGCGGATGTGGCCAGTAGGTAATCAAGACTGATTCGCCATTGTTCGCTTTAGCAACTTCCGTCAGTCGGGCCAAAATTTTCTGGTGTCCCAGGTGAACGCCATCGAACGTTCCACTGGTAACGACCGCGTTCGGTAATGGCTGAATATCGTTAAGACTTCTGTAAATAATCATGTTTTAGTTGCTAGTCGATAGCCGTTAGTCAGGAGTTAACAGTTAATAGTCGTCGGGTTGAGTAAAAATCTGAACCGAGATAACTATTGACTAAAGATCCTTGACTGTCGACTCCTGACTAAGTTTAGCCCGGCACGCTTCGACAAACTGCTCAATCGTTTGGGCGTCTTCTACCCGAAAATCGCCGATGCGTGTCCGGCGTAGGCTACTCATATAAGCACCATTGTTGAGCAATAGTCCCAAATCGCGTACCAGACTGCGAATATAAGTCCCTTTGGAACACACGATACGAAAATCAACTTCCGGAAACCGGCGGGTGTCGACCTCAAAGATGGATACGGTTACTTGCCTAGCTTTAATACCACCCTCAACCCGGTCGGCGGTTTCACCCCGCCGGGCTTTTTCGTAAAGCCGTTCGCCATTTATCCGAACGGCAGAATAAATAGGAGGGACCTGTAAAATCTCGCCCGTCAGTTGCTCGACAGCTTCCTGAATTTGCTCGGAAGTAATGCCGGAAGTATCGTATTCCGCGTCGAAAGCTGTTTCCAGATCAACGGAAGGAGTAGTCTTACCCAACACGAGCGTGCCGGTGTACTCTTTTTCCTGCGCCTGATAGCTGTCGATTTGCTTAGTCATTTTGCCGGTACAGAGAATCAACAACCCAGTTGCTAACGGATCGAGCGTGCCGGCATGGCCTATCTTTTTGAACTTACAAGCATATTTTAGCTTGTTCGCCACGTCGAACGACGTCCAGGTAAGTGGTTTGTCGATTAAAATGACTTGGCCGGGATCAGGTTTTTGCTCCGCCTTATTTAGTTGAGGTTCCATATTGAGGGATTAAGTATGGAACAATCACAGCACATCCAGCTTCACGCCAGCCGCCATCAAACCGAGCAATAACAAACCCAGAATAATGCGGTAATAACCGAACACTTTAAAGCCATAGCGAGTGAGGAAACCGACAAAACCGCGAATGGCTAACAGGCCAACTACAAAAGCAATGGCATTTCCGATAAGCAGGATCTGGTAATCGGCGGGCTGAAGAAGTTTGTATGTCTTAAGGAGTTTGTAGCCTGAAGCCGCAGCCATTGTGGGTACAGCAAGGAAAAAGGAAAACTCAGCAGCTTGAGTTCGGGTCAAGCCCTGAAACATACCGCCAATAATGGTTGCCGCCGACCGAGACACCCCTGGAATCATGGCAATACACTGAAAAAAACCAATCCGAATGGCGTCGGGCACAGTCACATCACCATCTTTGGGCTCCCTATTAACGATACGGTCGATGAACACCAGTACGATTCCGCCTAGCAATAGTGTAATCGCCACTACCGTTACGTTTTCAAGCAGCGAATCGATAAAATCATTGAGCAAAAAACCAATGACAGCGGCTGGCAGAAAGGCAATGAAAATCTTGCTGTAGAAATCGGCCATCGGCTGCCAGCGGGGCGGCAGCGATTTTAGATAAGCCGGAACAGTAAAATTACCGGTGCGCGGATCGGTCAGGAAACGGCGGTGGTAGAGCACCAGGACTGACAGAATACAGCCAAACTGAATATCGACGGTGTAGAGTTTGGTAAATTCAGAGCCGGCAATTCCGGCTAATGAGGAGTAGATAATCATGTGGCCCGTTGAAGAAACCGGTAGGAACTCGGTTAAACCTTCAATAATGGCCAGCACAATGGCATGAATCAAATCCATATATAAAAGTTATAGAGTTGCAAAGTTGTACAGTTATAAAGTCGCCAGCAAGAAACTCTATAACTTTATAACTCCACAACTCTATGACTTTATAACTTCTATTAAGCTTTCGGCTTGGCGAGAATGGCGAAAAATTCAAGAATGAAGCCGCTCATCACTACGATAGGACCAAGGGTCAGACCCAAAAAGCCAAAGCCAAATTCTTCTCTATCAAGGCTCATGATGAAGAAGCCAGCCAAAATAACGCCGATTCCAATCAACATAAGCGTGTAATTCTGACGACCGAAAGGCAGCGCTACCGCGGCTACCGGTTCGCGGTCAGGACGACGCTGGGGCGCTGGCTCGGTAACGGTCGACCGGATTGGAGCCGCTGTTGTAGAAGCGGTCGATTTTTTTGCGGGGGCTTCGCGAGCAAGCGTCGCCGTTCCATATTGTTTGTCTTTTGCCATGTTCTTTTTGTGTTAGAATGGATAATAAATCCATCAATAAAGCTCATCCAGCGTCAGGCCGAGGTAGCGATTGACCGCCTGAAACGTACTCAGAAAACCAATTAGCACACCCAGTCCAACTATACCGGCCATCAGCACAGCAATCTTTTCAGGGTCCTGAAACATTGCGACCTCAGGCAGACTATGAATGGCAATCTGTAAAGCCGCCAGCAGTAATCCGATAGCAATCAGGCCTGCCAGAAACCCCTGCCACATACCACGACCCAAAAACGGCCGGGTAATAAACCCATTCGTAGCGCCCACCAACTGCATACTCCGGATCAGCAGCCGTTGCGAATGAAGCGCGAGCCGGATGGTATTGTTCATCAGCACGACGATAATCACCAGCAGTATCAGCGCGAACGCTGACATAACAGCATAAATTTTGGTAATGTTCTGGTTGATTTTATCCACCAGATTTTCCTGATACACTACCTCAAAAACGCCGTCGATCTTTTCTAGATCCTGCTTAACTTCCTGCAATTTAGCTTCCTCAAAATAGGCTTCGTTGAGCTTAAGTCGGTAGCTGTCGTGCAGGGGATTCTCTCCCAAAAACTTTGAGAAATCCTCTTTTGTTTCGGCAATAAACTCCTTAGCAGCCTCATCTTTTGTCACTAACGTAAGCTGAGGCTTCCCATCAGTTTTCAGAATATACGGACGTTCAGCAATAGTGCTGGATACCGTTTCTACCTGCTTCGGACTCAGGTCTTTGTCCAGAAACGCCCTGATTTCATAGTTCTCGCGGATATAGGTTACCAGCCGCTTCGACTGGATAGCCAGCAGCCCACAAAAACCAATCAAAAATAAAGCCAGCGTCAGACTGAATAAAATCATGCCACTGGGATAAGCACCTACTTTCTTCTTTGTACGAGCCATTTAGGGGTTCGTGTTATAGGACAAAAATAATGGTTTCAACGGGTGAACCGCTCAATTTAAGAATTTTTAGCAAATGGACGTAGGGGAGCGAGGTAAGGGCAGAGGGGTAAGGGTATAATTAATTAAGTTTTTACCCTATGACTTTACCCCTTCGCCCCGCGCCAGAAGCACCTCCGGCGGATAACCAACTTCGACTAAATATAGTCCGTTGGCTGGAGCTGCCGCACCTGCAACGGTCCGATCTCGGGCCAGAATAATTTCAGTCAGTTGATCGAGACTAAGTCGGTCCTGGCCAATGTCGAGCATAGTGCCGACTATTGTGCGCACCATACCCCACAAAAACCGATTTGCTTTGATATGGAACGTCAGGTCATCAGCATTTATGCGCTCCCAGTAGGCAAAATCGAGTCTGCAATTGAAATGCGACACATTCGCCCGCGCTTTACTGAAACTCTGGAAATTGGTGTGTTGCAGCAAGATTTGACAAGCCTCATTCATTTTATCCATGTTCAACACAGGGCGAAAATGACACGTCAGTCGGTTCGTAAACACGTTTTTCTGACGAGTAATATAATACCGGTAATAACGAGAAACAGCTGAATAGCGGGCGTGTGTGTCTGGATGAACCGGAAAAATGCTATGAATTGCAATGTCATCCGGCAACATACAATTGAGCGAGTAAATAAATGAATCGGTAAGTAATAATGGATCGCTTATATCAAAATGGGCGAATTGCTGTTTCGCATGGACACCTGCATCGGTGCGTCCGCTGCCAACTATGTAAATCGGTAGGCCAATTCGTTGCGTAAGCGCAGCTTCGAGTGTCGACTGCACACTGGTCAGATTAGCCTGCGTTTGCCAACCGTGGTAAGCCGTTCCGCGGTACGATAATTCAATGAAATAACGCATATCTCACAAAAGTACCGCTTAAGCAGGAGGTATAAGCACCTTCTTTTACATAGGTAACTAAAGAATCTAAATAGCCGGGCCACATCGGTAGTTAGCGATGTGGCCCGGCTATTTAGATTCAAAACGATTTACTTAACGTGGACCCCGTTGGCGTTCGCCCCCTCCAAAGCCACCAGAGCGCTGACCCTGTGGTTGCCCCTGGCCCTGTTGTTGAGCGGCTTGACTCCGGCTGCTTTCCTGCATTCGGCCAAAAGCGCCTTCTCGTCGTTCACCGTTCATCGGCTGAGGGTTGCTGTTTATTTGCGGCTGAGCTCGTTCAGGTCGCCCAAATTGTCCGGAACCGCCTTGCGGAAAGCTTCTGGGTGTATAACCACCCGATTGCCCATTATCACTCTGCGGCTGCTGCGTATTACCTGGTGTATAGCCTCCGCGGTTGGGTTCAGGACGATTATTCGGTTGAGAAGCCGCATTAGGCGTTGGATTCGGTGTCGGATTGTTGTTATAGCTACCACCCCGGTCAGAAGGCCGATTATAATCTCGGTTCCAGCCATTCCCAGAATTATCCCGATTTGGCGTATTATTCATGTTTCCGTTATAGTCCCGACCAGGATAATTGCTGCTACCATTATACCCACGATTGGGTGTTGGATTCCCGTTGTAACCCGACCGTGGCGTATTAGTATAGCCATCATTACGGTTATAGCGATCGTTGCGACTGTAATCCTGCCGGTAACCGCCTGCACCACCCGGCCGATAAAAGCCTACAGAACCGTTACCAACTACAGAGCGACCAGGACGATCCATTGGATCAATCCGGTAAACCGGAACGCTGTGCCGGGCATATCGCTCGATCTCTCCGCGCGGTGGGCCGTATACATAAGCCCGGTTGTTGGTGCGATAATAGTTATTAATGATCGTCGTATTCTGGTAGATATTAATTACCTGCGGCCGAGGAAGATAATAGCTATAAAGGTTTGGGCTGGTGATGTAAACCTGGGGCACAAACGTCCAGTAAGGCGCAGGAATATTGATGTTGACGTTGATATCCCAGCCCGGTGCCAGGGGAGCCCAACCATAATAACCGTTTCCTGATCGCCATGATACCCAGGCCGGTCCCCAGTCGCTACCTGGAATCCAGAGCCAGCCTCCGAAGGCCTGATCAAAAATCCAGCGACCGTAGTGGAACGGTGCCCATCCCCACGGATAATCCGATACCCAGGTATTACCATACTCGGTAACGACCCAGTGACCAGCCGAAGCATACGGCTGAAAATTCGGACCAGCATTTGGCAACCATACATAGCCGTAGCCGGGGTGCTGTATCCACTGGCCATAAGGAGCCAGTTCATCGTAAAAAGACTCAATCGGAACACTGACGCCCGGCTGTGCCGAGGTAGTGTGGCTGAGGAACGGACTCAAAAAGAGTACGACCATCAGACCGGCTAGCTTTATTTTTTTCAGGAGATTCATGGCGCTGCGTTTTTAAAAGATGAGTTTTTACACTCATCAGTACTTTGACAAATCAACTCGCTAAACGTTTAACGAACCGACCGCAAACCTTGTTTTCGCCTGAAAATATGCTGATCACAGCCAATTCTTACGCCGGAAAATCCAGACTGTCAGTGCCGAAGACAACACCATCATAGCCAGGGCGAACACATAACCATATTTCCAGTGGACTTCGGGCATTTCGTCGAAGTTCATGCCCCAAATACTTGCCAAAAGTGTGGGTGGTAGGAAGACGAGCGATACAACCGTAAAGATTTTAACAACCCGGTTTTGCTCCAGGTCAATCAGACCGAGATACGTATTTTGTAGAAACTCCAGCCGCTCGAAGATGAAATTCGTGTGATCGATCAGCGAGTTAATGTCCTTGATAAGCGTTCGGAGTCGTTGTTGTTCCAACTCGTTGAACCAGCCATCAGAACGAATCATAGCCGATATAACCCGCTGCTTATCAACTACATTTTCGCGAATGGACATGGTTAATTCCTGGTAATCGTTGATGTTGAGCAGCATCTCGCGATCGAGTGTTGCGTCCAGGTCGAGCATACGATTGATTGCTTTGATTTCGCCCGATACCATTTCGACCAGGTCAGCGTCGTAGTCAATCCGCGACTCGAAAATGAAGATCAAGATCTGAGCCCCATCACTGAATACCGCCCGGCGCGACTTAATCCGCTTAACCGTGTCGGCAAACGATTTAAGATCGGCGTTGCGATACGTAAACAGCGTATCGTCTTTAAGCAGAAAATTTACAGGTACCGTTACATACCGCTGTTCAGCATCGGGCACCAGAAAGTTGGAATTCGCTATCAGAAAATCATCTTCTTCGATATAGCGCGAACTACTTTCAATCTCCAACTGCTCGGACTGACTCAGAAAATCAACATCGAACTTTTCCTCGACGCTCTTGATTTCGGCGGGTGTTGGGTTTTGCAAGTCTACCCATAGGGTTCGTTCCGTATCGGAAAAGGATTCAATATCGCGGACTTTACGGACGGCGGCTTCGTCAAGCTGAAAAATACGGATCATAACAAATGAGTAAGTTTAACCCGGTCGCAAAGTTCGCAGAAACCGGTAGACTGCGACACACACATCTATTATTTCTGGTTTATGAATGTGTAATACTCGCCTGTAAACAATTTATCAGGACTGACGTTTTACCCGCACGCTAATCAATCAGTTTATGCAACTATTAGTTGTCGGAGCTACCGGTGGCACTGGTCTTCAGGTAGTAGAACAGGCATTACAGCGTGGGCATTATGTAACGGCTTTCGTACGCAACCCCGCTAAACTAACCATTCAACATCCTAACCTGACGGTACTAACCGGCGATGTACTTAAGCTCGATAGTCTATTACCCGCTGTTCGTCGGCAGGATGCGGTGTTGAGTGCCTTAGGTGGAGAACTTCAGGATAAAGAGCAGGTTGTCGTCAATGGTACCAACAATCTGATCACAGCGATGCACCAGGCCAGGGTTAAACGGTTGCTGGTTGTGTCATCCTTAGGAGTAGGTACGAGTGCTGCTGATGCCCCCTTGCTCAGTAAACTTGTGCTTAAAACGCTGCTAAGTGGGGCTATGGCGGAAAAAGAAAAGCAGGAACAGGTCGTTCGGGAGAGTGGCCTCGATTGGTTAATTGTGCGGCCAACCAGCCTGACAAATGGACCACTTACTGGCAAGCTGAGGATAGGCGAACAACTAAAATTTTCGCTGTTTTCTGTACCCCGTATTAGCCGGGCTGACGTAGCTGCTTTCCTGCTTGATCAACTTGATAAAGATACCTATAATCACAAAGCCGTGACTATTACTGGAGCGTAAGATCTGAGGATCATTTACTTGCTAATAGACCGCAGATTTTTATGATGGTTATGATCAATTATGACTACTCAGGAATGATTAAAATCATAATTGATCATAACCATCATAAAAATCTGCGGTCTATAACTTATTATAATAAGCAAACAAATTCCCTAAACCTGCTCTGGTTTTTAAATCTGGTTTTTCGGTTTTCAGGAAGGTTTCTATCTGATCTTTTTTATCGGCCATTAGCTCCAGAATGGCTTTTTTGCCGGGCGAAAATTTCATAGCTTTCTTATCTCGGGCAATGTACCAATCCATTTTCTTCATAAGCTCATCATCTTTCGTACCTGTATTCATCGCCACGTTGTAATTAGCTTTGCGGATATAGACCGTTGGATGCTGAAGCAGATCTAGTTTTCCGGCCACAATCTGATCGAAAAACCCGTTTAGAGATTCCGCTTCACCCTGATACTCACGCACATTAACAAACCGGCTGACGGAGCCAAACGCATTATTCATATCTACGTAGCGAACCGCCGTTGCCTTAACCGCCTTAACATCTCTGACACTAGCCCGGATTTCCACTTCGTTCGTTGATAAGTCCAGCCGAATTGGAACGCCCTTCAATGAATCAGTCGTCAGTGAAAGGCCGACTTTGTTATAAAATTTTACATTACCTGCTTGCCAGGTTGTGTCAAGATAGGGGTCGCCGAGGAGTTTGCTGGGTGGCCCTTTGATTGTAAATAAGGTGGGATTATTCGTTGTGAATAAACCGGAGAAATTAATCCGGTCGCGGGTGGTCTGGGTCATGTAGTCCGTATGTTCCTGCGAAAAGGCGGATGCAGAGACAGAGAGTAAGCTAATAAGGATAACTAGAAAACGCATAGTAGAAAAGATAGACGAAGTATGGTGTATTAAAGAAACGATTTTTCTGATAAAAAATAATCATCCTTCTAGAGAGCAATAAGCAAAATCTTCTTCGGATTTAATGCCGAACGACGCGTTGATTTCTGTATTTTTGAGCGTTTACCCAATCATCAACCAATCAATTTCATGCGAAAACATCTCCTTACCGGGCTGTTTGCCGTCGGTCTGGCTTATTCTTCCTGGGCGCAGACGACCTTTCCCCGTAACGGCGTTTACGACGAACGACCAGGCTTATACGCCTTCACCAACGCAACGATTATTGTCGACCCGCAAACAACACTTCAAAATGCTACGCTCCTCATCCGCAACGGTCGAGTTGAGGCTGTCGGTACGGCGGTCAATGTGCCTGCTGGTACTATTGTAACGGACCTGAAAGGAAAACGAATTTACCCTGGGCTTGTTGACATTGATTCCGATTACGGAATGCCCGAAGTGACACGGGCAGCCGCAGCGGGTGGTGGTCGTGGGGGCGGGGGCGCTCCTCAGTATGAATCGACCAAGAAAGGCGCTTACTACTGGAACCAGGCTATTCAGCCCGAAAACGACGCCAGTGTCATTTTTAAAGCTAACACTAACAAGGCTGATGAACTGCGTAAACTCGGTTTCGGCGCGGTACTGACTCATCCGCACGATGGTATTGTACGTGGTACGGGGGTAGTGGTTACCCTTGCCGATGATCGCGAAAACACGACCGTTATCAAACCTAATGCTACAGCGCATTACTCATTCAGTAAAGGCACCTCACCGCAGCAATATCCTAACTCGATGATGGGCGTAGTTGCCCTACTGCGGCAGGCGCTGTACGACGCTGACTGGTACAAAAAGGGCGGTAATAAGGAGCAGGCAAACATGTCGCTCGACGCGCTTAACCGGCTTCAGACATTGCCCGCCATTTTTGAAGCTAACGACAAACTAGGTATTCTACGGGCTGACAAAGTCGGCGATGAGTTTGGTGTTCAGTATATTATCCGCAGTTCGGGCGATGAATACCAGCGTTTGGACGAGGTAAAAGCAACCGGTGCGTCGCTGATTATCCCGCTGAATTTCCCACAACCCTATGACGTCGAAGATGCCTGGGATGCCGATAACGTGTCGCTGGCCGAAATGAAGCATTGGGAAATGGCTCCTATGAACGCTGGTCGCGTGGCAGCTGCCGGTATTCCGTTTGCGCTGACCACCGCTAGCCTGAAAAGCAAAGCCGATTTCTGGGCGAACCTGCGCAAAGCTATTGAGGCCGGCCTGCCTGAACAAAAGGCGCTGGAAGCCCTGACTATTGTTCCAGCCCGGATGATTAAGGCTGAAGATCAGCTTGGCACCTTGCAGAAAGGTCGTCTGGCGAACTTCCTGATTACGTCGGGTAACCTGTTTAGCGCCGATAACGTGATTTACGAAAACTGGATGCGTGGCAAACAGTACATTGTAACCAATAAAGACGCGGCTGATTTACGCGGGTCCTGGAACCTGTCGGTGTCCGCACCGGATGGTAGTTCCCCGATGAATTTGAAATTGAATATTACCGGCAAATCGCCCGAAAAGCCTGATTATCAGATAATGGTCGATACGGTGAAAGTAACCCCTAAAGTGGCTGTTTCCGGCGATCTGGTTTCCATTCAGGCTCAGTTAGATAAGAAGAAACCGGGCACCATTCGCCTAACGGGTTATCGTACCGGCACGACCATCAAAGGTGATGGTGAAATGCCCGACGGTAAAGTAGTTATATGGTCAGCAACGCGGACGGGGACTGCGCCAACGTCTACTTCGGCTAATTCCGCTACAGCAACCAGTTCAACGGCGGTGGCTACTTCTACTTCAGTGGTATCTACATCGGCAACAATACTATATCCGTTTGTGGGCATGGGTAATGCCAAGAAACCACAAGCAGAAACGATGCTGATTAAGAATGCGACGGTCTGGACGAATGAAAAAGATGGCATTCTGGCGAACACGGACGTGCTGGTGACGGGCGGTAAGATTACACAGGTTGGAAAAAACCTATCAGCTCCGGCAAACGCCCGTGTGGTTGATGGCTCCAATAAACACCTGACAAATGGTATTATCGACGAACACTCACACATTGCGCTGTTGTCGGTTAACGAAGGGGGGCAGTCGAGTTCGGCGGAGGTACGTATGGCCGATGTCGTTAACTCTGAGGATATAAATATTTATCGTCAGCTTGCCGGTGGCGTTACGACCTCGCAATTGTTGCACGGCTCGGCCAATGCCATCGGTGGGCAGTCGGCCATTGTGAAATTGAAGTGGGGCGAGTCGCCGGAAGGGATGATGCTTAAGGGTGCTGATGGTTTTATCAAGTTTGCGCTGGGCGAGAACGTCAAGCAGGCTAACTACCCTAACCCGAACGTGCTGACCCGCTTCCCACAGTCGCGGATGGGTGTTGAGCAGGTGTACATGGACCACTTCACCCGGGCGAAAGAATATGCCAAAGGGTGGGATACATACAATAAGTTGGGTGCAAAAGAAAAGGCTGCCGCAACGGCACCCCGCCGGGATATTGAACTGGATGCGCTGGCTGAGATTCTGGCGGCTAAACGCTTCATTACCTGCCACTCCTACGTGCAGTCGGAGATCAACATGCTCTTGAAAGTTGCCGATTCGATGGGCTTTAAGGTCAACACCTTTACGCACATTCTGGAAGGTTATAAACTAGCCGACAAGATGGCGAAACACGGCGCAGGCGGCTCCTCATTTGCTGACTGGTGGGCTTATAAAATGGAAGTGCACGACGCTATTCCGTACAACGCAGCACTTATGCACCGGCAGGGTGTAACGGTTTCGATTAACTCTGATGATGCTGAAATGGCTCGCCGGTTAAATCAGGAAGCGGCTAAAACGGTCGAGTATGGTGGGGTTCCGGAAGAAGACGCCTGGAAAATGGTGACGCTTAATCCGGCTAAACTCCTGCACCTGGATAACCGGCTTGGCAGCATCAAGGCAGGTAAAGACGCCGACCTGGTACTGTGGAATACCAATCCGTTATCCATTTATGCCCGTCCTGACCTGACGATTATCGAGGGTGCGGTGTATTTCAGCCTGGCCGACGAAGACCGCAAGCACGATCAGATGCAGGCCGAACGTGCCCGCCTGATTCAGAAGATGATCACGGCTAAAGCCAGTGGAACGTCAACGGTTCGGCCTTCTACACGCCGGGCTCGGATGTGGCATTGTGAAGACATCGAAGGCGTCATGGCTGAAGGTGAGGAAAGTAAGTAAAACACAGAGGACATGAAAAAAATACTTATATCAATACTCACACTGGCATCGCTTACGAGTTATGCCCAAAACCCGGCTCCAGCGAGGCCGCAGACGAAAACGATTGCCTTAATGGGCGGTACGGTTCATATTGGTAATGGTCAGGTCATTCCGAACGGTGTCGTGCTGTTCACGAATGGTGTTATTACCAATGTTGTCGATGGCACGGTCGTCCGGCTAAATCTGACCGATGTAGAAACCATCGACGTATCCGGAAAGCACGTGTATCCCGGCTTGATTTCGCCCGCATCGACGGTGGGTTTGCAGGAAATTGGTGCCGTGCGCGCTACGGTTGATAAGCAGGAAACAGGTGTACTGAACCCTAACGTTCGGGCGCTTATTGCCTACAATACCGACTCTGAAGTCATTCCAACCATCCGGAACAACGGCGTTTTATTGACTCAGGCTATGCCGCAAGGCGGAACCGTTTCGGGCAGTTCGAGCGTGATGATGACCGATGGCTGGAACTGGGAAGATGCGGTCCTGAAAAAAGACGATGGTCTCTGGCTGACCTGGCCGACTTATTTCTCTCGCGAGTTCGATCTGGCTGACTTTACGACGGTTGTTAAAAAGAATGAAAAGCGGGCCGAAGCCATCGGTGGCTTACGGGCTACGTTTACAGATGCGAAAGCTTACGCAGCAGCGCCAACACCAACCACAAAAAACCTTAAATTGGAGGCCATGCGTGGACTGTTTTCGGGGCAGCAAAATCTCTACATCCGGGCCGATTATGGGAAGGATATCATCGAAGCAGTTACGTTCGCTAAATCGGTGGGTGTTCCCAAAGTGGTGATTGTTGGGGGAGAAGAGGCTAACCGCGTCGTAACGTTTTTGAAGGAAAACAACGTGCCGGTTATCCTGAGTGCGCTGCACCGGTTGCCTAATCGCGAAGATGAAGATGTGTATTTGCCGTATCGGATGCCGGGCATTCTGCAAAAAGCGGGTGTAATGGTTGGATTAAGTTACGCTGAAGAATGGTGGCGGACGCGTAATCTGGCGTTCCTGGCTGGAACGGCTTCTGGTTTCGGCATCCCCGATCACGAAGAAGCCCTGAAACTCGTAACGTCAAATAATGCCAAGATTCTTGGAATCGATAACCTTGTTGGTACGCTCGAAAAGGGTAAGCACGCTACGCTGTTCGTTTCGTCGGGCGATGCGCTGGATATGCGTTCGAACGTCATCGAGCAGGTGTTTATTCAAGGGCGAAAGGTTAATTTGGACGACCGGCATAAGCGGTTATACAAGATGTACAAAGACAAGTACGAGCAGAAATAAGTAAGGGTAAATTTGGTTAATGGGCTGATTGACAAAGATGTGATATCTTGTTAATCAGCCTTTTTATTGAACAAAAAGTTTAAAATCATTTAGCCAGCATAGTACCTAGTTGTCAATCCTGGAAGTACCTCCAGGGGGCATTTGCTCTGTCAAATGCTTCCAATAACGCCTAGGCATATGCTGGAGCTGAAGCCGTTTATTTTTACGGGCTTCAATGGTCACGCTCTTAAAATAACGACGCCAGAGCTCTTGATAAAATGCTTCATCCTCATCGCTAATTTCGGCAATCAGCCTGGAAGTTGCCCGGCCATACTGTAATTCGATGGTAACGGTAGTTACCGTCTTTAAATCATAGTAAATACCGTATCGGCGTTTGGCATCGTAGATAAGCCAGCGTTGATCGGCATACCGGCTTTCGAAGTGAGCGGAGATTAAGGGCAGCACATCGCAATCCGGTTCTATGATGGCATAATAAAGCTGATCGTTTGTGAGCTTAAAACGAACAAACGCTTCCATGCGATGCGCTTCCCGTTTCACCCGCTTAGCTGCCTGATTCACTTCCCAAACCGCCGGGTGAGCGTAGTCTTCTTCTACATTTTGCGGGCTCGCAAAAACATGACTGACAAACCGCCACATGACGTCCTCAGACCTGTTCATATCAGAGAGATAAGTTTTATATAATCGGTTCAGTCCCTCGGCCGATAATCGCTTTTGTAAACCCAGTAACACCCGATCGGCTTTCTGTTCATCGGTGATAACCGAATGCGTTGCGCCAAATAAGAACGCGGTGCCCGCTTCATGTTTGGTAAAGACTACGTCTGCCAGTTTGTAAGCGTAAATATCAAAGATGGCCGTTAACCAACCTTCATACGTCCCGTCGTATACGATGCTCGTCATCCGATCAGAATAAAGTTAACTGGTTCGAAAAATTAGGCTTGTACTTACTGGACTGTAATCTCAGAATCAGTTCTTTAAGCTGAGAGGGCGTGTAATCGTGTTGCCTGGTAAACGGACTGCTGAACGCCAGAAAGTACTGAGCCCGGTTGTAGGCGATGCCCATCTTTTTTAAATGCTCAACCTGTAGTTTTCGAAAACGACGCGCAGCTACAATTTTCTGGGCGCTTTGAAAACCGATACCGGGGATGCGTTTGATCAGCTCAATGTCAGCCGTATTGATGTCTACAGGAAACTGGTCCAGATTGCGCAAAGCCCAACCCAGTTTGGGGTCCACATCCAGGTCCAGATTAGGTTGGGCAGACCCGACCAGTTCGTTAAACCCGAAGCCATAATATCGTAGCAGCCAGTCGGCCTGGTAGAGACGGTTTTCCCGGATAATGGGAACGGGTGTACCTATGGAAGGGAGTCGATGGTCATGGCTGATGGGAACATAACCCGAATAATAAACCCGCTTAAGGGCCAGTTGGCTATAGAAATGATTGGCCATCCCTAAAATGTCCAGATCGGTTTCGCTGGTGGCTCCAATTACCATTTGCGTACTCTGACCAGCGGGGGCAAAAATAGGTGCTTTGGGGTTGCTCTTTTTTTCTTCCTTATGCCCCGCAATCTCGGTTTTCAGGTACGTCATGGGCCGAATAACATCCTGATGGTTTTTATCCGGTGCTAGTCGTTTCAAGCTTTGTTCGGTTGGCATTTCCACATTTACACTCAGTCGATCAGCATACAAACCTGATTCTTTAATCAACTCGTCACTGGCTCCCGGAATGGCTTTAAGGTGGATATACCCGTTAAAATTCTGCTCTGTGCGCAGCTTTTTAGCGATTCGCACCAGGCGCTCCATGGTGTAATCGGGGCTGTCGAAAATGCCCGAGCTTAAAAATAAGCCTTCAATGTAATTTCGGCGGTAGAAATTAATGGTTAGCTCGACTACCTCTTCGACTGTAAAGGCGGCTCGTTTCACGTCGTTGCTTTTTCGGCTCACACAGTAGGCGCAATCGAAAATACAATGATTGGTCAGCAGAATTTTAAGTAGGGATACGCACCGCCCATCTTCGGTAAAGGCATGACAAATGCCGTACCCTTTGGAATCCCCTAGTCCTTTATCTTTATTCGTTCGTTTACTCTGCCCAGAGGAACAGGATACATCGTATTTTGCCGCATCAGATAGGATTTCCAACTTCTCTATCACTCGCTCATTCACCATCTTAATCTGAAGTTGATTGGCTATAAAAATACGAGATCTGGTTGTGCTATCAAAGGTGAAAAAGCCAATAAAGTCGGCTGTCTCTTGATGATATTTGAGTGGTACTTAGGCTAAGTTGGGGGTATACTATGAGAAGTGTATACCGATCATTCTGCCGGATTTTGGTCGGTGAAAAACTGCTGATAATGAGTACGTAAAATGCCGATCGAGAGGGTGATTCGTTAAGGTTGAAAAGCTTTCGGGTAGGTAGAATACCTATTTTTAGATTACTTAAAACGAAAGCAGTAAACCTACAGAAGCATAATTGATCCAGGTGAAATTATATACATCATCGACATCTGCTCCCCCTTCTACGACCCGATAACCCGCTTTCAGACCAATTGCTTTGCTCAGATTATAAGCCCCACCTACAAAGATATCTTCGGCACGACCAAAGCGCGAACCCAACGCATCAGCTTCCAGCAATAAACGCCAATGCTCATCGGGTTGGTAGGTAACAGCGATGTTAAGCAGAGGTACAAACCCTACATTATCGAAGTGAGTGCTGACTGATTCGTTCGTAAAGCGAACATCCGCATCCCGAATTTTAGCCGTCAAACCGACGCCCACCCGCCATTGACTACGGGCAATAAAATCATAGCGATATGTTAGTCGATAGGAGTTGAATGTATAGTCAACGCTTACGGGCCTATTTGCTGCAAAAAGCTGATTGTTGAAATTTATATCCCGATCGAATCCTCCCTGGTAGCGTACCGTCAGTGGTGCGTATAAAAGTGATACTGTGTGGCGATTTGCCATTGTATAGCTTAGCCGAAGCCGATAAAATGCAGTTGGCTTTGCACGTAGGTTATCGTTCAGATTGACGTAAGTTCCTCCCTGATTGGGAATCCTGACTTCGTTATAATTAGTACCCAGCACCAGCCCCGATTCCAGGTCAAGCCGCAGTTGAGCCCGCGCAGAGAAGCCGCTGAAACTCAATAGAATCGTGAAAAACCAAACGGGACTTAGTTTCGGGAAGTGCAGCTTACTGTACATTCTTTCTAAACGATCCCGGAATCAAATGGTTTGGTAGTCAAGCTCTGGGTGATAACGTCATGAAAATCCGTATGCGAAACTTGATTTGTTTCATGTGCTGCTCCGGCTCAGCAATGACATCTTTATTAAATCCATTGATGGCAGCGATGCTATTGTTGGACACGTACTAAGAATGATTGACCCTATCAGAGCGAGCGATAATGTCAATGGTATGGTTTATGCTGGCGAATACTAGAAATGCCTACCTTTGACTGGGTTACCGCGAACGGTAGCCAACTGTAATCATGCGCTTCTTTTTAATCATTGGCTCAATAATTCTGTTGCTAACCGGCAAGTTTACGCCATCGGCTGGGCAAGGAAAGAAGCCCATTATCTATTCGGCGTCCAGCGACTGGCAGAAGGTAACGTTCCGCCCAACGGCTCAACTGAAACCGGAACAATCACTGGCAAAGGCACCATCGACGGTTCGCCCACCAGCTACGCGTCCGGCTACGGAACCTGTTCAACAGCCCGCTTCACAACCATCGGCTCCAGTAGAGTCAGTAAAAACCAATAATGCAGTCGCAGCAAATGAACCGGCCAATCGCTCAAGTCCTCCTGCAACTCAATCCACTGCACCAGTTGTGACTGCTTCACAACCAAGTCGCACGAATCCGGGTATGACCATGTCCTCTGGTTTCCGTCCGGCCTTTACGGGGGATTTTGCAACGAACCGCAACGGCTGGAAAGCGGGCGCACAAGGTGATTATCACTATCAAATCGGCTTAGGTCGGTACAATATCCGGAAACGTAAAGCCAATACGCAGCAGGTCGCATTCAGCTTTGTGCCCTTACCGTCCGACCTCAATCTGAATCTGGCCGAAGAATTCACGATTAAAATTGATGTTATGGCGGATTCTGGCCGTATTCCAACGGGTGGGTTGTTGTTTGGTGTGGCTGATTCGCTGAATTTCTGCGCCTTTACGCTAAACGGTAAAGGTGAGGTTTCAGTCATACGGGTAACCAACGGGCAAGCGTCCGATATGCCAGGCGATTTTTACGCACCTGGCGTCCCCGTCGATAAGAACCGCAACCGACTGACGGTCCGTCGTCAGCGCGACGCTCTACATTTTTATATCAATGAGCAGGAAGTGCGCAGTAGTCCGTATCCGTTCAAGCTATTTTCTGGTAATGGTGTTGGTATGATTACCTCCGGCTATTGGACTTCCTTCCAGAAGCTTAGCGTCGTGCTGGGGCCATAAAACTAGTCGATGTGCTAACCCCACCCCAACCCCTCCCCCGTAGGGAGGGACTTAAAGGTGACAGCGGTAGCCAAATAATCTCGTCATTCACTACGACTACCGACTAATTTCTAACCTGCTCGCCAGATCGATTGATGGTCATGAGTTTGCCGTTTTGAAATACGGCTGCGGTATTTCCCCGAAACGGCGTTACGGCCTCATACTCTGGTTTGATAACCCACTCGTCGGCATCGTTAACGTAACCCCAGCGACCATTGGTGCGGGCCCGTCGCCAGCCCTGTTCATCAGCTCCCAGTTCGACCTTGTCGTAAGGTTTATCGCCGAACGCTTCTTCGTATTTTCCCTGTCGCGCATCGGCAGGACTAGCTGGTTTTGCTTCCGGCTCATTCGAGGCAGTGGCTTCGTCAGCAGGCTGTTCCGTAGCCTTATTTTCTTTCTTTGGCGTCTCCGATGATACCGAAGTAGATTCACCCGGTGTTTCCGTTGGGGCAGTGGTTTCTGTTACCGGGTTTTCTGCAACGGGGTCTGGATCGCTAATTCGCGTCTTTTTTCGCGAAGGCGATTGGTATGATGCGCCCGTTGTATGTTCCGCTTTGCGCTTGGGTTCGGGAGCCCGTTCCGCCGAATTAGTGCTCTTGATAAACCAGTAAATCAGGGCCAGCAGTGCCAGTGCAAATAGAACACCGTATACCCCGCTTCGGTCGCGTCGAAGCACCTCTATCCGGACCGTACTCAATGGGTTGTTATTGGCATCGAAGAGTGTGTAATCCGTTGTTTTCGAAGGTTTTACCCAGCCATGATTTTTCGGTGACAATCCTTCGCCCAGATCATCGATCGTAACGGCCAGCAGGTTTTCCACCTCCCAGGCTAACGTCACACTCTGGCCTTTATAAATTTTAGCTGGGGTGGCTGTAAAGTTTCTAACAATTGGTAAAGGCTCGACATAATTAGACCGAGGCTCGGTTACCGGCCTTTCTTCGATAACTGGCGGAGGTGTCGGAACGATCGGTTCATGCCGTTGTGGAGGGATTAATTCTACAACAGGCGTAGGTGGTTCGAAAACGTGTTCCGGTTTAGGTGGCTCTGGCTGACTTGCTAGTAAATCCTCGAACGTATCAGGCTTTGTCGGTTCGTCTACTGCAACAGGTGGCGAAACCGTTACAACAGGTTCGGGTTCCTTTGGGGTTGGGGGCGGGGCTAGCCGTTCGAGAACAGTCGGTACCCAGCGGTTGCGGACAAAATCGGGCGACAGATTGAGCGACGTGGCCGCATTCATAATCTGCTGTAAATCCTGTTCTCTCATGTGGTGCCGCGAAGGCTGTGACATGCGGGCAATCCGTGCCTGAATATTCTGAAATAGCAGGCTATTATTATTGACTTCCTGACCGATTTCTTTCGCCCGTTTCAGCGCATCAGCTTCGGACAAGCCTATCCGTTGCGCATCCTGGAGATAACCATTGGTGCGCCAGGCATCAGGGCCATCGAGCACAATGGACTCGCGAAGCCGGTCAGTCAGTTCAGTTTCCGTCATAGAGTAAATTCGTGTGAGGTCAGTTTTATAAACAACAAAGTTCTGTTGAACGTCACCACATTTCGCCTATGCTCGCTGAAATTTTACCAAACTTTGCTAATTCTCTTAACCAGCTTTCAATTTCTTATGAAACTTTGGGTAATTGTTGCAACGGGTTTGCTCCTAAACCTAAAAGGCTATAGCCAACCTTCTATCTCCAAACGGGCTGAATCCCCTGCTGATACGACCTGGCGGCTGGTTTGGGCAGATGAGTTTAATACCGACGGCGCTCCGAATCCGAAAAACTGGTCGTTCGAAACCGGGTTTGTACGCAACCACGAATTTCAATGGTATCAGCCACAGAACGCCCACTGCGAAAACGGCTTTCTTATCATCGAAGGCCGACGGGAACAGCGGCCTAACCCAAATTACAAACCTAACAGTAGCGACTGGAAAACGAAAGGACCAACGATTGATTATACGTCCGCGAGTCTGCATACCCGAGGTCTGCATAGTTGGCAGTATGGTCGGTTCGAGATGCGGGGACGGATTGACACGCGTCCAGGCATGTGGCCCGCCTTCTGGACATTAGGCATATTGGGTGAGTGGCCCGCCAACGGTGAGATTGACATCATGGAATATTACCGGAATATGCTGCTGGCCAATGTGGCATGGGCGACCGCCAAACGGTATACTGCTGAGTGGCGCAGTACCAAAAAACAACTAGCCACATTCAATGACCCCGACTGGTCGAAAAAATTTCACGTCTGGCGTATGGACTGGGATGAATCAGTCATCCGGCTATATGTAGATAACCAACTGCTCAATACGGTTGAGTTGAAAGAAACGATTAATCAGGATGGTACGGGCAAAAATCCGTTTCGTCAGCCGCAGTATATTTTGCTAAACCTTGCTATTGGTGGTGATAATGGGGGCGACCCGTCTGCCACTACATTTCCGGCTCGCTTTGAGGTCGATTATGTTCGGGTATATCAGCGGTAAACGGAAATTTATTGATCTATAAAAAGTGAAAAAGTTTCCGACGATGCACGACGGAAACTCCTTCTTCAATGAGCCAGAATTCTTTTTGCGACGTTTTCTAATCTTGCTTCTTCAACCTGTTCAGCAGAATAAAACCCCTTTAAGTAAATCCAACTGACCGAAGTTACGCAGAATCCGCCTACGTACCAATGCACATGGCATGGTTTTGAGCGAACGGTTAAATGCCAAATCCAGCAACTATCCACACATTCGACACCTCGCCATCGGGTAATGACCGGAAACCGGTATCAGTCTCGCGTTTTAGTTTAATTGTCCATGTTCCTAGTCCGTCTGCAACCGGATTTAATGCTGTTTCACCGATTTGAACGTCCTTAAAATCAGCGGAGTTTCTTGTCAATGTTAGGTCAAGCGGAGTACCATTGGCTATCTGAATCTGGGCCGTATAAGGAGCGTCGGATTTGCTGTCCGCTACGACTAGCAAATGATTTACCTTAACTGCCTTCCCGCGTGTGAAGAATGGGAAATGGTCGGCCTTAACCGCTAGAATAGCCTCCTGATCGGCACCGGCGGTTGGATTCAGGAATCGATACCATGCATCTGGAAACTCTTCCCGCAGGCTGAATAGCCGAACGCCCGATATGGGCAAGGCCGCATCTAACCGGGCTTCAGCGACTTGCCGGAGCGCGTCGCCACCGTCGAGGGCACTGTAGTTAATGTGCAGAATAATATCGGCAATGCTGGCGAAATCAAAGAAGTTGGTTTTATGCGGCAAACTAATAGTCCACTGGCTATCGATTACGCCAGCGCCTTCAAACGGCAGAAATCGGTCGTCCGAAAAATTGAGCTCGAACAGACCGCTGTCGCGTTGGGCGTGGCTGGTAGCGATGGATTTCACCAGCGCTGGACGACTGTCGAAGTTCAATTCGTCGTCGGTTGGCGTATTGGTCAATCGGATGCGGCTTCCGGTCAGGCTGAGGGTGCAGTTAACGCTCGTGTACGGCCCCGTCACGCAGGGAATACTAATCGAAACGGATTTAATTCGGCGCTGATAATGACCGGGATAATCCATATCAAACAGCCATTCGGGTAGGGTAATCTGTGCTTTGCCGTCAGCGTTTTCCTTGATTTGCAGCAGTTGTCTCGGGAAGAAATTGGCCAGCGAAATGTGTTTGGCCAGTTCATACCGGCGCGTATTTTGGTCTAGATAGGCCACTTCAAGCCGGCGTAGATCAAGCCCAAGTTTATCGCCCGCCAACAACCCTTTTTTCAGGCTATCCCAATAAGCTGGCTGAATAATCGAGCTACCCGCTAAGCCAAGTTCGTACGCCATCGCTTTCTCGGCCCGTTTGGCCATATCGTAAGCCAGTTGATAGCTCTGGAAATATACCGTTGAGAGTTGCGTCAGCATCCAGTCATAGAGCTGGCGATTGGTGTATTTGCTCCGCATAAAGTCGTCAACTAACTGGCTTTGCTCCCGTTGTAAGTCGTGGTTATTCAGTTCTTTCTGAGCGATGGCTAGCCGAATCTGTGCGGCTTCCAGTTGATGGTCGAGTTGCGTAATTTCTATGGTAGCCAGTCGAGCCTGAAGCCCCCACTCATCCTTACGTCGTTGATAAGCCCCGAGCGTGCTCGACAGGGCGGCCATCTTATCAAGACTACTGCTCGTTTGCAATAAAGCTTGTGCAGCAAAGCTGGCGACTTTCCCCAGCTTATCCCCACCGGTTTCAGCCGTTGCGGTTGGAGAGCCTCCAAAACCGGCAGCACCCAGAATAAAATCAGGGATTATACTGAACATACCCGCCGACACATAACCTAGCGAAACGATGTTAGTAAGCGTAATAGAGTTTTTACTCAAATCAATGGCCTGACCTTCCTGGGTATTAATAAATGCCAATCCTTCATAATAGGTCTTCCGCTCAATAGCCATATTCCGGCTTGCTTCCAGTGCCTTCACCTGTTCTTCGGCCTCCTTTACCTGCTGAACGCGTACATCCCGGGTCGCCTGAAGCAGCGCAATTTCATGTTCCGAACGAAGTAGGGCAAGCGACTCAGCGTCTTTCTTTTCGAGGGTACTCAGAAGCCGTTCGCCGAACGATTTTACATCGTTGGTGAACTCCAGCGCCATCTGTACCAGCACCCGGTAGCGATACGGACAAAGCTGAGGATCGAACGTAAGGAGCAGTGAACTGATATCAATACCGGCGGCTGCGGCTTTTACGAGCAGAGCCGGGTCTATGGGCGGTTCAAACAGCGGCAGTTGCCGGAACACGCCTTCGATATTCAGACTATGTCGAATTTTGAACAATCGATCCGCAATTAAATCCCAGTAAGCGAGGAGTTTATCGTTGGTCGGAATACCGAAATAGAGCATTTTCGTACCATCGTCGCCAGTGACTGGCAGCAGATTTAAATGGGGTAATGACTCGGTTAACTCAGCCGTTGGCACTACTGAAGTCGGCAATGGAACTACCCCTTCCAGCAGCACATCGATCTGACTATTACCAAAATCATCGACACCCGTCTGCGTCAATTCGGTAAAGGTTTTGTCGGCCCGTTTAACCGGTGGGATTTTCTCGGGTCGTTCGCCCAGAATTTCAGATGCCAGGATATAAAGTAGCGAAGCTTCGTTGATCGACTCGATGGTATCGCGCCGGAACAGTTGGTCCCCCCAGGCAATCAGGTTATCGAGGTATTTAGCGACAACAGTCCGCTGGTAAGCTACCGGGCGATAGCGAGCGATGACGTGCGGCTGAAAGGGTTTGTTCTTCCATTCGGCCAACTCCTGCGTGTGATCACCAATCTGGTTCAGAATAGCCTCAATACGTTGCTGGCGATAATCGGCCGCGTTCTGGTCATAAAACGGTTTTGTGATCCAGTACCGCTGTGGTGCAGCAACATTATCGGCGTTGGTCGGGTCGAAAATGTAATGAAACCAGCGCATAGCATCTTCAAACCGCTGATTCTGCGACAGTTTGCAGGCAATCTGAAATGGCGCGTGAAAAAAGATTTCCCAGTTATATTGCGCATAAGCACCCCCGCGCGAAAAATCCAGCCGGTCAGTTTGGGCTGTTTCGGCGACGGTCAGGCGCAGGAGTTTGGCCGGGTAAGCCGTGGTAAAGTTGTAATTGTTGGTAGGTTGAAACGTTTGGGGCTGCGTTTGCAGGTTGCGTTTGAGCAGACCATCGACACCCAGCCGACTGAATTCGCGCAAAAACAGCTTCGTGTAGGGATGATAAAACGGACTTAGCTGATAATTGGCTCGCTTTTCCACCACCACTCGCGGGCGCATCTTTACAAACCGATCTGCCCAGAAGCGAACGCCATAGAAACCCTTTGTCCAGTTGAAATACATCTGCCATTCGGGCTTAATCAGAAAGGAACGAACACTATCCTGGTAAAAAAAAGGGTGCTCGAGCAATGTATCAAACTGAAGCAGCCGGTCCTCGGGGTTTTCGTGCAGATTCTGTTGCGGATAGATAATCCTAAATTCTGGGCTGCCGCCCGAAAACAGCGTTACCGTTTTATCGCCTTCCAGCACGTTAACGGACCGACTATTGGTCTGATTAATCAGCGAGGTATTATGGAACCGCATCCGGGCAGGTAATGTCAACCGGGAAGCCGTTTCGTAACGACCTTCCAGCCGCTCGATAGCGCGGGCGTCATCCCCGAAATTCTGTGTCAGGTAGGTAAATGAATCGCTTGGGGTTAGTTTACCGTTCACGTAAAAGAAGCCAGCCAGCCCCTTCATTTTTACCTGCGTCAGCTCGCCATCGAAAACGAACGAGGATGAATGCCAGGGGCGGATATCTTCCTGATAACCAACATTTGTCAGACGGACCTGCGCCTTGCCATCATTCATCGCTTCGTACTTGTAGACATCGAAGAATCGGCCTTCATTAAACTCGCGCGAGACCGATAAGTATACATCCAACCACAACAGATTTTCCTGATGTGTATTTTTATAACGGGGTCGTAGGTTGTAAGAAAATGTTGGGCGCGGCCACGGATGAATCAGCTTCTGGCGACCTACTTTTTTCGGGGTCCAGCCTTCCGTTCGACGCACTGACCATGTCAGTTGTAGCTCAAGTTGTTCGGGTGGTTCGGGCGTGCTGATAGTTGCATTGGTAGCAGCAGCTCCAGGTAATCGCTTCATCTTCTGGGGTTTGCGATTAATAGTTAGCCAGAATAAGTGCAGTTTTCGGTTGTAAACAGCCAGCGTTACCTGATCACTATTGATATCCAGATCGATTTTCTCCCAGGCCGTCCAGGTACCGTAAGCCGTTACGTATGTCCGGTAATAATACTGATGCGGAATAGATTTAGTGCGACCCACCACGTGTAGTGTATCAACGCCTTTCTGCGTGTCTATCTCGTGATAAACCGCAGCTACATCGAGCCGGGCGACTTCGTCAACTTTTTCGAGATAATTGGCAAATGCTTTCTCCACGTTTTCGTGGGTGATGTCGTTCTGCATCAGCTCATTTTCCAGTTCCTCGTAAAACGGCGATTTATCGTCGCGCAACTCGGGTTCGATCCAGTTTTCCGGGTACAAAAACACTTGCCGGTTAGCTTCCCATAGCCGGTAATTTTTCATCCATTTCCACTGTGCCCAGTTGTTGGATTGGTCACTATCCTGCTGCGGCACAGCTACATCGGGTTCCAGGTTCATGAAGCAGCGCTGAACGAACAATTGCACCGAGCTAATGGCCTGCTTAACGCGCGAGGTCAGCTGAATAGCGCCCATCTCTACGTCGATCAGGAAATAATTAAATAGGGCATTGGTGTTTTTCCAGTGCCGGGCATCCTGCGGATCGGGGAACTGTCGCTGCGCCTGTTCAATCAGGTAAGCGACCAGCGCATCGCGTTTTTTCTCTCGCAGGGCATCGTGCAGCGGTTGCACCACTGTTAGCCACTGAACCGGGTCGTATTTTGCCTTAGCTGCCTGCTGGGTTTGCCGGGCCACATCCTGATTGGTACGGTCGAGCCAGCCCACGAGCGTATCAGGATCGACACCCGTTTTTCGCAATTGTTCCAATGCATCCAGCAACCGTTCGTAGGTATCGGCTTTTGTAAAATCGGCGGCATCGGCCCAGTTCAGGGCGCTGGCCAACGCGTCGAACTTGTTGTATTGGGTTAACTGCGTGAGCAAAGTAAGCGTAGAGTCTCGGTCGCCACTGGCCGCTTTAGCCAGTATATTGCGCAGGGCGGCTCCTTCGGGTTCGGGAAATTTCTGCCGGAACAGGAGTAATTTTTGCAAATTCAGCCAGGCCGGAAACAGCGAATTAGGCAGTGGGTTCTGGACGGGCAACGCGCTAAAATCTAATGTATTGCTAACGGATGGCTGACTAACGAACCAGGCTAAGTCATCACTATTAAGTCTCCATTTTTTTACCAGCAGTGCCACTTTATGTAACAGAATAAAGACGGCTTTCTGGTCGTCGGCGACCGTGCCGAGCAGCGCTTGACGAATCGGCTGGTCGTTCAACATCAGCGCATTAACCAGAAAAGCCGTTTGGCTGATGGTCAGGTCGTACATACTCGCCAAGCTCTCGATGGCTGCTTCGGTTCGGGCGGTATCATCTGGCTGACTTTGCAAACTGCTGACTAATGTATTGGCCTGCTGTTGCAACACTTCATCACGCAACCCTAAAGGTGAATCAGGATCAGGTAGTAATACATAACTGAGTTCCAGCGCCGAAAAGCCTGATTTTTTTATGTATTGATGATAGACCCTAACCCAGCGTAACGTCTTTTCTGGCGAGGCAAATGGATTTTCGGCCGTTACATCCAGTAATTTACTATAATCAACAACGTTCAATCTGAGCGCCTGACTTAACTGCACATGTCGGTAAAGCGCACTCAAATTCGCTAGGGTCAATTGATCGTCGGGGAGCTGTGTAAGCAATTCGTCCAGTTCAGCGGTAGTTAGGCCGAGGGTGGCCAGTAGGGTACTACGGTGAGCGGTTAGGGTTTCTGAACCGTCGGGATTGGCAAATGCGGGATCGAGCGGATTCGTCAGACTTAGGCTCTGAAACAGCTTGTCATAGTCCGACTTCCCGACCCGATCATCATTGAATTGATAGCGACTCTCGCGGCTGATATTAACATAAAAACTGCTCAGTGTAGAAGCCGACAGATCTAACAAGGTTTGTAAGCGAGCCAGCTGCCACAGTTTAACTAATACAGTTTCATCTATAGCAGAACCAGTTGCAGTTAGCAGTTCATCTAATTCAGCGAATGTCCACGAGGTATGCCGCCAGAGCCGTAGAAACCGGTGTATCTGGTCAAGCTGCGCAAAGCCGACATTTTCAATCTCCTGCGTTTGCGTATTGCAATGCACATCCCGCCCAATCACAATCCGGTTAGCTGGATTTGGGTCGTTGTTAAAGAACCGAACGTTGGTTAGCAAGTCGAGCAACTGCCCATAATCTAGTCCACTGTGCTGCTTGAACAGGTCTACGGTAACAGTAGGTTGTGTTGGATCGAAACCCCAGTAATCAGCGAGTTTGGCCTTCTCGGTTGCATTAGCCGGATTCGTGAGCGCAGTCGTAATGATTGCTTGTTCGTGGGGAGCAACTCCGAAATACTCGGCGGCTATATCAGCCAAGCTGGGCGTTGCGGTGAGCTCGTTTCGAAACGTTTCCATTAATTCATGCCGGGGCGTTCCGAGGTGGTTTAGGTACAGCCGCGTGGCTTCGACACCGTAATCGAACGTGGGCTGTATGGGAAAATCGGCCGACCGGAGCGTATCATAAGCCGCCTGTCGGATGTATTCCGGAGTTGCCCGAAGCTCGGCGGAGGTTAGCGTTGACTGAAATGAGAAATCAGGCTGGGGCGGCTCGATGGCGTTTTCCAGAATTTCGCAAACCAGGTCGATATACGGCAGGGCGGTGTCGGTGTTTTCGCTGCTAAGTTTGATGTTCACCAGATCTGGCCGACGAGCGGTCAGCACATCTAGCACGGTCTGGCCAGCGGTTCGGGCTGGTTTCTGACTTAGAAAACGCAGAATATCCGTCAGATAAGCAGCTGGCCCTAATACCGACTGACTGTGCGTTATGTCGCAGAAATCAGTCGGACCGAACAGGGTTTCCAAATCAGGAATTAAGGTTTCTAACTGCGTCTTTTCCGTTGCGGTCAACTTTCCCCAGGGAAAAAGAGCTGCTGGTGTTCCTCGGTTCAAATCAAGTCGAAACGTACTGAGCAGTTTCAGAACACTAGCATACTGCGTGGCGGACGCATCGAACACCTGCGACGCCTTTTCCTGCCCCAGCAGCGTACTCATATCCGCCACGAACGATTCCCGGCCTTTGGCGTAAATCTGCCCGGCACTATAATATTTTTTTTGTAGCAGTGCGGCCCCGGCATCAGCATCGGGTGCCAGTTTGTGCACTCTCCCCAGCATGTTCATTTCCGTCTGAACAGCCGGTGCAACGGTCAGACTATTATCCCGAATGAACGTATCGACCGGTTGAGTGCGAAAATTAAACTGCGGATGCGCATCTAGAATCGTTTCAATAGCGTCGATATGCGATAACTCGGCTACTGCCTTTTGTTTGGTAGTAGCTACAAACGCAATCGCCGGAAATTCCTGTTCAGCCTGTTGGCGCATGGCAACGGCCAACTCGTCGGGTTGGGTCGCCAGTGGATCACCGGCTTTAATCAGTGACCGCCAGTCGGCCTGACTAAATTTTGCCACTTCATGCACGGGTTTACCAGCAGCCGTTAAGTTGGCTTGAACGGCTTGTAACGTTTGCGGCTGATTCAGAGTAATGGTACCTAATGTCACGGTTTTCTGTAAGGCATCGGCTGGGCCAGCTCCAACTATAGTTGTTACACCCTGCCAGAATTGGGACGTAGTACCCTGATTTTTTACAAGCAAATCGGCGATCTGCGTACGCCCAGCCGCAGGTGTCTGAGCTGTATTTAACAGAGCGTTCAGCGTGCCATTACCAAGCAGAATCGGCTGATTCAACGTTCGTTGTAACCGCAGGGCGTGTAATTGTGCGAGCACCGTATCCTTTCTGACGCCAATGCCAGGAGGGACCCAATTGGACGATAAAGCCGTATCGAGGGCAATCGTTAGAATGTCATCATCCAGAAAAACCAGCCCGTTGAGTGTATCGGTTTTGGTTTGCTCGATAAACGCATCCCACTCGGCTTTGCTGATTCGGCCGTCGGTGTCACTGTCTTCAGGATGCAGCAGATCGCCGGGCAGGTTTGGCGGTAGATTCTGGCGGATAAACGAGTAGAAAACAGGCGGAGTCAACTGATCAAATGCGCCTTCAGATCGAGCTATAGCGGCTAACCGATGCGCCAGCGACAGTCGCATAATGTCGTTGGCGGTAAGACCGGTTTCGACCATTAAGTGCGTTACATCGTTGTTCTCAGTCGTTTCTTCGATGGCTTCGGGAGCCAGTACTGGAACGGGCTGTCCGGCTGCGTTGCGGGGGCTGAGGGCTGCGTCCAGCTTTTTCATCAGCACCTCAAATTCCGATGCGCCCTGGTATGGTGTATTACCTTCGGTGAAGTTGGCCCAACTTACTTTAGCCGCATTCATCAGCACCAGCGGATTACCGACCAGGCTGCCATCGGCTGCCAACATTTTCACCGACAGGTGGAAAATATCCTTGATTTGCCCCGTAATCGGATTAATTGGGGGCGAGTAGGTAATGTCGAAAAAGCCGTTTTCGAACGTCCGTTGCTCACCCAAAACCTTCGGATTTTCACCCCGAAGCAGTTTCTCCAATACCTGCACCCGAATGGCACCTTTTCCCTGCCATAGCTCATCCCGGACCGAACCTCGTACCCGATATTTTTCGGGTACTTTCAGTGATGGCTTAGCATGCACCAGCAGTTGGTTCAATCGGTTAGCCGTCGCCTTATCCAACTCACCCGTTACGGGCAACCGTTGAGCTTTCTGGAAAGCCAGCACAGCCGTCCGCGTGCTCTTACCGAACGTGCTGGTGTTAAACTCCTTCTCATCAATGGCATAAGCGCCCCCATCGGCGAAAGCCAGCGCCTGTTGTAGGTGCTTGACCTCACTCCGCACCATGTTAATCCGTAGCGGAAACGTAACGGTTCGCTCCAACTGTTGCCCGGATTGAATCTTAAGCAGTTTCGGCGCATCCGGTCGACTAGCCAGCACAGATTCTATGCGGTCGAGAGTCGTCGGGTCGATTTTTCCCGTTATCGGCAGTCGGTATTTCTCCTGAAAAGCTTTGATAAATGCAGTCGTAGTAGAACCAATCTGGCGCGCTTTAATTTCTGCTGGATCAATATTAACCTCTAGCTTCGACAGGTTTTTGATTCGGCCCAGCGACTTGTGTAGTTTAGTTACCTGAGTAATGCTCGTAAACTTACCTTCCACGACTTTCTCCCGTAGCTTCGCCAGCAACGCTTCCGACAGAAGTCCATCGGTGGGCAGACCATTTGCCCGCTGAAACGCCAGCACCGCAGCTTTCGTCGTGTCGCCAACAGTTCGGGCTTTGACCTCAGCCGCGTCGACCGGCAGTTTCAGCGCTGTTAGTAATTCCTGTACCGTAGCCGTTCGGGTTTTGCTATCCATTACCCAACGGCTGTGTGTTACATCGGTCAGCTTCGTTAAGGTGTCAGCAGTGGGTTTCCCATCGGCGGGCAGATTGTTAGCCCGTTGAAAATCGGCCAGCGCCTGACTGGTACTGGTACCGACTTTACCGGTTTTGACCTCGGTTTCGTCGACTGGATGGCCAATCCGCTGAAGTGCTTTCTGAAGCGAATTAACGCCTTTGGCTGTGGTAATGGTAAGCGGTGGCATATAATAAAAGAGGTTAAGATTATGGGAGTAGATTTCTAGCTGAAGTCATTTAGCGAGTCCAGTGATTATCCGGCCGTGATAGTTATTTAGATAATCACTATCGTTCCATAACATCTGGATATCGGTTGTTACGGTCGCAGCCCCTTCAGGAAGATCGAAAGGGGAAACTTTGCCGTATATCTTTTGGCCGCAAGACTTTGGGAAGTATATAGATAGACGTACCCGGATCGAGCACCGACAACAATATGATAGGTTGTTTTTCCGGAAGCTTGAAATGTTTTGGCCGCGCTCAAATCCTGCTTACTGGGTTCCTGATTGAATTGATATGTTTTTTCAGTTGTAGGACTGCTTTTCATACCAACTCCGCTACTGGCCTCACTAGCTCCCCCTGACCTTTCCGTAATGATGCCAGAGGGGTGAATATGAAAGGAGCCTGAAAAGTTGCCATTTATAGAAGTATTTATAATGTTAGTCACCTGGATTTGAGGGTCGTCTGTTTTAGGGTTTGCATATGAACCAGGATGAGCATTCCATACCATCTCTCGGCCCGTATCAGTTACGCCCCAAACACCCCCTTCTTCATGAAATCCTCCTTTGGGGTCAGGCTGAAAATTGGGATTATTAGGGTCTCTCCGATTGCCTGTAGGCTTATTAGACTGGTCAAGTGCGTTACCAATTTTGCGCCTAACGTATTCACTAGGCAGAGATAGAGTATCACCTTTTAACTTATTTTTGGCGGTTGGTGTCTTTTTTAAAAAAGCATCTCGCCCAAATAGCCAGCTTAATAAAAAATTTAAGGCCCGGCGCCACCAGGACCCTGAATAGGCTGCTTTTACTGTTTTAGCGTCATCTTTATTGAGCAGAATCAATGCATTTTTATCCTTCTTATCGCCATTATTTCCAAGAAACCCCCCTTCACTGTTGTAATAGTCCAGCAGACCACTAGGGTCAATCCTATTCAATGGATTATTAGAGCAGTAACAATACGCACACAGGTTAACCATCCTTTCAGCTTCCTGTGAGGTTATCTGCTCGGTTTGATTACTTGATGTATTAGCGTCGTTTGTGTTATCATGTAATGTTACCAATAACGGGTCCGCGCTGAGCCAGCGACCTAGCCAGGGAATATAATACCGGGCAGTGTGATAGGCCAGGCCGCTCTCGTCGTCGCGCTCCATACCGGTGTAGCGATAGCGTTTGAAGGCGGCTTTAATAGTTTTGTCAGTAGCCTGATAAGCCGTTGTTCCGAACGGATGGTATTCTTCGTAGCTAATAACCCGCGCTGTAGCATCGGTTTCGAGGCTGACCGAACCAAGCTGATTACTGAACTGATACCGCACCAGACGTTGTGGAGAATTGTCGGTGCCTACAGTGCGGGTTTCGATCATGGCAATCCGACTTTTGTCGTCCATGACGTACGTCGTCTGCCGTTCCAGTGTAAGGGTACCTGTCGGGTCATATTCGCGATAGAATTCGGCCGCGCCCAGGTAAATTTGCTCTGATTTTCGGGAGGTAGACGCACCAGATGCAGCTTGGCGTTCGGTAATTTTTCGGACACGCTGTCCGCTGCCATCGTAGACATAATATGTGGTTTCGGGTGTACCGTTGGCGATGGTTTGCCGGGAAATGGCTTGAAGCTGCTCGTTGAAATTCCACTGCATAGCAGGCAGGTGCGGCATCGCCGTTATAAACCCGTGCTGTTCATGATAAGTATACCCGTACGTCTGGTTACCGATCTGCGTTTTTAGCAGTCGGTTGTTCGTATCAGCGTAGGTGTAGTCGCGAGTCCAGGAGCCGGTAGCTCCGGCCGCGTGCTGCATTTGACGGATGTTGCCAACAACATCGTATTGGTAGCGTTGCGTATAGAGTCGCATCGCCATCGGATCACCTGGCTGTTGCCCCAGCAGAAAGCCCGCATCCTGCCAGTTGTCGGCCACATCGACGTTGGGCGAATTGGCGTTTTGCTCCCGGCCCGTCGCGATTTTTAGCTGGTAAATAGCGTCGTACGTGTAGTCGTTAAGGCCTTCGATTTTCTGATTATTGAAGAAAACGACCGGAACAGCTTTGTCGAGCTGCTGTGTGATGTTGCCAACAGGGTCGTAGGTGTAATGCAAATCCTGTAACAACTCATTATCTGGTCGAACCGTCTGTAGCTGAATAAGCCGAAATGTAGTCGGATCGTAGCTATACCTTGTGGTTAGGTCATTGCCGTATCTGATTTGCTGGCGCTGACCTTTGGAATTATAGGTAAGTGATTTAATGAAGGTTTCCGGAGTGCCGTTCTGAGTGACCGTTAGGCTTTTGAGTAAGCCGGTTTCGTTATACACTGGCTCGTGAATACTGCCATCAGGGGTTTGCTGCCGGATAACCCGGTTCAGGGCGTCGTATGTTGTAAGAGTTGAAACTATTTCCGGTTCGAGGGCCGAGTCGGAGTTAACATTGTTCCAGTTTACGACCTCTTTATAAGCAACTGCAAATCGTCGGGAAGTAGTCAGGGCATTTCCTTTAAAATCGAAAGCTACGGTTTCCGTTTTTCCGGCGGTATCGTAAACAATTACTGGTTTGGTGCGTAGATTTTTCGCTTTATCGTCGGACTGGTTCTCGCCAAAAATGACGCGTTCAAATACGTGATCTAACGGCGCGGCCCCATCGCCCCCTTTTACGTGCTTACTCATAAGCCGGTGCAGCGCATCGTAACCAAAACTGAATTCGTGATTGCGATTGTCCCAGCCGCGGATGGGTTTGCCAAAGACGTCATTCAAGCTCCAACGTTCACCGGTGTCCATACTCAGGGAGTATAACTGGTTGCCAAGCATGTCGTATCGATACTGCATGACGACGTTGCCACGGGCATCGATAATCTTCCGCACATTCCCTTCAATATCCATTTCTGTTAAAGTTTTGTATTGACCTTCGGCGGCATTATTGGCTATGGACAGAAACGATTGGCCTAGTGCATTGAGATACGACCGGGCTGGCGTGGCTGCGTGAATAGCAGCTTTCGTGGCTGCATTCTGTTCGGTGGGCGTAGCAATGACTGAGTCGGGAGTAAGGATTCGGTCACGATACCACTGGCTATCCAGTACCGTATCGTTAGTGTCGAATGACTGCTGCCTCCAGGCGTCGAATACGAGCTTTGACAAGGTGCCATTCGGAAAGTCGGTCCGAATCAGGCGATTAAGGGAATCATAATACAGCACCGGCGAAACGCCCACTTCGACCAGTTGCCGGGCGTCTTCGTAGTTGGGAGTCGTGCTAAAATAGGGTTCGTATTGTTTGACCGGATTCCCCTTATTGTTCAGAACGGTTCGCCCGCTACCGATCCAGCGCAGGTTCGGCGTTGTATCAACCTCGATAACGGTTCCATCGGCGGCAAGCTGCTTCACCAGTCCGGGCGGGGCCTGCACTTTGCGCATGATTTCACGACCATGCCCATTCGAATAAGCGTAAGTTGTCTGCCCGCGAACTGCCGATCCTGTTGCCAGACTGTCGAAATAATGCGTTTCTCGCATCGAAGTTTTGACAGAAACGGGCTTACCATTCGACCGATAAGCAGATAGGTCGTATTCCATTGTACTGGTTGGCTGGTCGGCCGACGACTGTTCAACAGCGGTTTCGTCCAGCAAATCGCCCTGCTTTTCACCTGCCTTCCCCATAACGAACGTGCTGGTAATCATCCTCAACGCATTGAAACGGACGCCACTGCGATTATCGTTGGCGTCGGTTATTAGATAAGGGGTCAACGTACGGAAGTTGAATCCGGTCACTTCGGTTGTATTCCCGACAGCATCTGTTATATTCTGAATGAACAGATGGTAAGCAGAGTCATACGTCAACTGCGTTTTGTTACCGAACGCATCGGTTAACGCAGTGGCCTGATAAAATTGATCGGCGTCGAACGTTTGCGTGCCCGACGCAATCCAGTAATTCGCATCATTAACGTGGATGTACCGCCCTTCGGTGAGCAGCATTGTTTCCGTGACTTTGTTACCAAACACCTCATCTACCAGTGATGGGGTAAGCGCTAATTGATACGATTGATAAGGCAGCGCCAAGGATTCCAGTACACCCAAGGGCAACTCAGCGCTTAAATTATTGGTGAGAAACGTATGCCTAACATGCTCAATCAGGCGTTTCTGGAATTGATTAGAATTTGATATGTCTTGATAATCAATCTGTTCGGCTTGAGTATAAGCATCGGTTAACTGTTTAGTAGAAACATAAGCACCGTTGGTTGGTGCTAACCCCGTCAACTCGTAGGTCTGTGTATCACAAAGCGCTGGTAACCGATAATCACCCAGCTCCTCAATGGCGTTAGTAACCACATTTTGCGTAACAATAACGCGGGTCTTTTTCTGCTCTAGTTGCTCTTCGGCGGTTAAGATCGGATCGGCTAGTTGGCGACCATAGCTAATGGCTGCACTTTGGATAACATTACCGAACTGGTCTACCTTGATAGTCATCGTATGCCCGACTCGTGGATCTGCTGGATTACGCTCGTAGGTATAAGTCAACGCTTCACCCGGCACCGCCAGAAACACCGTATACTTGTTGTTTAACCGTGGTTGCAGGCGTCGAATCAGGCAGTTGTGATACGCGGTTGTGTACGGATGCGGCTGTTTATCGCTGCTGTCTAAAGCATAGATCTCCACGCGCAGAGGCTGTCCTTTACATGCCCGTAAGGCTTCCCGCCATTCCTGTGTTGTCCAGTCGTCCGGCAAGTCTGGTTCGACTAGCGATTGTTCTGGAATAATCTCGTTCTGATAATACTCATGGGCAAACTGATTCAACACCTTTGTCCGGTTCAGAAAAGCACCCGTATGAAACCATGTCTTGGTCAGAACGGGCGGCTGAAATAAGCCCTCATCGACAAGCTGAACTGACCCGTCAGGCAGTGTCTGTTTCCGATACTCCGCAAAAACTTCCGAGTCGGTTTGCTCGACCATGCCAAAGCCGCGAAACTCTCGTTCGGTATGATCGTAATAGCCGTGGTGGTATACATAGCTGCTGGTTAATCGGGTGTTCGTAACGTGCTCTATCACTTCGACTTTACTCAGGCAGTTAACTGGAAACGGAAGCTTGGTTACCCACGGTCGGCCAGCTTGTCGATCGGCCATAAAAAACTGCGTCGAACTGGTGTAGTGCAGGATAGTTTCTTTACCGAAATTGTTGACGTACGACCGCAACAGATGCGGCTTCTGACTACCCATCAGGTCGATGTAGCGCATAGGCGCTCGTTCATGAGCGGGTAGGGGTGAGGACCAAACAATGCAGGATGTGCCATTGCCCAACAGATCGACTACTGAGACGTCATTAGGCCGGGCAGTTCCCGGAAATGGGTCGATCACGCAGACATCGCTCCAGGCATTACCGCTTAAGTTAAGCCAGGCGCTGAAATTATTTTTACCAAGGTATAACAGATCTGTAGCGCCGGTCCCGCTCACGTCGGCTAGATGTAAGTATGACGGATTGAACGCATCGGGCTTATCGAACAGGGGCGACCGACTCATGATTACTTTGGCCCCGAACCGTCCGTAGCCTAGGTTGGGCCAGTAACAAACCTCGCCGTTGCGGATGCGGGCGATATCGGTTAAGCCGTCGCCGGTCATATCGGCTAAAAAAATACGCTCGACTGGGTCGGAGAACACCACAGTGGGACCCTGCTCCTCGTCCCAGGGCTGGGCAGTTCGCTCAGGTGAACTATAGCCATCGGTGCCCAGCGATGCGTACCAAACGAAAGCGTGTTCTTCCGATATAACCAGATCGGGCTTACCATCACCGGTTAAGTCCAGTACTCGAACATTTGGATTAGTTAGATCAACGTTGGTCTGACTATTAAACGTCCTGAATGGTGCCCAGTTATTATCATCGGTCAGCGCAAAAAATCCTGCTAAATTTTCTCCATAGACAACCGCCTGTCGATTTCCATCGGCGTTTAAATCCTGTAATTGAAGTTTTCCGATTGATAGTCCAGTAAAGGATGGTTTGGGCGATACTTTGCTGGCTGGCGAAAACGTAGCTTCACCCATATTCTGGCTGTAATACCAGGCATCAGCTTGTTCAGTCAATATGCCCGATAGCCCTTCGGCGTACAAGTCTACCCAGTGATAAGTGCTGCTCACCCCGACGGGTGCGTTAATAGCATCTTCTTGAGCAATCGACTTAGACTCAGTATGCCAACGGAGTTCCTGATACGAAAACTCTAGTGGCGGCAGCGCTTCTGATATGTATTCACCCGCCTGTTTGATATATCCTTTCTGCGTAACTGATGCCAGATAAGTAACTTCTAACTGTTGGGTCGAATTGGCTGACGAGTATTGATACGTAAAGTCCAGTGAGCGAACCAGATAGGGCGTTAGGACTTCGGATTCAGATAGGCCAAACTCACGTTCGGTGAACCAGTGAAATTGCAGTATTCGCTGACATAGTCGGTAAGTACGTATTTCGAAACCAGATCGGTAACTGGAGAACGAATCGATTCGGGCGGGCCAGATTGCAGTTTCGGTCGGTCGGTTATCACTATGTTCGCCATAGTCCAGGACGATCTCGAACAGAAAATTACTCGAAGGCGGAAAAAAACTATAGCACTGATCGGCTTGTCGAGTGTCAGGTTTATAAGGGCTAATATTACCATATCGAATCCGCTTAAGGTATTGATTGACAAAGGAAGCCTGACCAGACAATCGATTTTTTTCGTGAACTGCTTTTTCAACATCGGCTTTATCTTCGGGTTTGAAGACATAAGTTATGCAGTTGCCTTTGTCGTCAAAGCTGATTTCTGGTAGCCATTGGTAAGTGCGAGCCGGATCATTTGGGTCGGATAACCGGTGCGTCGGGCTTTTACCAAAGAAGGTAACGGTGTTGTTTGCCGCCGTGACTTTCCAATAGAAACCAGCATCGCTGGCGTGATGGATTTGCTCGATACGGGCAAATGACCCTTCTACTCGTGGACGGTATCGCCGGATGCGATAGTCGGCCACCTCAAACCGGTCAGGTTGCCAGTCTCCAGTCTCTTCCGTAAAGACTGGTACCAGGTCTTCAGCCCCGGCAAACAGAAATACATCACTATCCGTTTCGTCGTGATAACGCGGCAATTGCCGGTCGGTTCGCCGTTGAATCGTTGGATAATCGACTCCCCAACTCAATCCAAATGGTCCGTTCCCCGCGCCAGAATTATAAGCCAGACTAAGGGACGGCATAAACTCATTACGACCGGGTGAAACTGGAAATGGAATTGAAAACGAAGCCGTGCCATTGGCCGCGTTGACAGAAAACTTCTCGTCAATGCCTTTCAGAGCCCCACCGCCTTTAGGTAACGTTATCTGAGGGATCTCCCGTGTTGCTGCCGGGGGTGTTTGTCCGGTTGAACGGCTATCCTGAGTTGAGCGAGCCGAGGGAGCATCGCTGGAGCGCTGATTGTGAGGTAGATTCGTCATACCGTCAGCCCGGAATTAGCAAGGGCAATCGAAGCTAAATCCGACGATAATCGCTTGGTATGACTTTTTATTATGCGGTTATATGGATTGATTATCAGGTTAAATACTTATTAAAAAATTGTCCTGACGTAATCTGATAATCGCAAAAAAGGAGCCGACGTAGGCTAGTCGAACGTCACAACATTCCGGCGATAATCCACCGAAATTTTGCCGAACTTCGACAGCGCCGACTGCCCTAGCAGTAAGGGCGCTTTGGCACTGCTGACGACGTTGGCCGTTACATTCTCCAGAATTCGGTCGCCGATCTGCACGGATTTGAGCCGGATAATGGCACCGGGCGATACATCACCATTGGCATCCAGAAACTTCGCCTGTCCGACCCGGTCCGCTTCGGTAATCGCGCCTTGTTTATACATAAATTCGGCTTCGGTTGCCGAGATTGAAATCAGACTGGCACCAGTGTCTAGAATAAACTTCATGGGTAGCCCATTGACCGTAACAGGAACTTTATAGACGCCATTTTCTTTCTCCATCGCCACTTCCGTCGGACCAGAGCCGATCTGTTTTAGCTTTGGTTTGGGCATTGGCGCGGCCGTTTGGGTAGACTTCTGAGCCGTTGTCGCTGCCTGTTCATCAGTTGAGTTTCGCTTATGTCGGCGTGGCTGGTGACTGCCTGACCGCGAGCAACCTGAGCAGCCCGACAGATAAAGTGAAACTGCTAAAATGCTGATAACTAGTAAGAAGCGGGCGGGAAAAGGGGAAGTGTATGTGATTGTCATTAGGTTGTATCGAACGATGAGTCCGGAGTTGTCAGAACGGAAGTCAGTAAGGCAGTATTGTTTCAACTACATGAAACTGCTATTACCAGTTCACTAATTAAGATTTAAAGGGTTCAGAGCTCAAAGAAGATTCATCTCTATAATCAAGAAGCATTAGTCAACTGCGCCTTGTCATTTTGTCGTACAATTTGCTTAAAAAGCCTTTTTTCGCGTCAAAATGTCCGAAAAACCACCCTGGCCTGTGATTTGTTTATAGATAGTCATACAGTGAGATAACCCAATCGCAACGGCGAACCGCCCAATACTGTCATGGACTTTAAGAATTACACCATCAAAGCACAAGAGGTCGTGCAGAAGGCGTCGGAAATTGCCCTCGGTAACGGCCAGCAAGCCATTGAAACAGGTCACCTGCTCCAGGCGATTCTGTCGGAAGACGAAAACGTGATCGGCTTCGTCACCAAGAAATTAGGCATTAACTTACAGAATACCAGTAGCGCTTTACAAGCTATTTTGACTACCTATCCAAAAGTGTCGGGCGGCAACGGAAGCGTTTATCTGAGTAACGATACCGCGGCTGCTTTTGCCAAAGCCAGCAACCTAACTAAAGAGTTTGGCGACGAATTTGTAAGTGTTGAATTGATGCTGTTAGGTTTGATGGCGGGCAAGGATCAGATCGCAACCTTATTGAAAGACGCCGGTTTTGCCGAAAAACAGGTGAAAGCGGCTATCAACGAACTTAGAAAAGGAAATTCGGTGAAAGACCAAAACGCAGAAGCTAAATATCAATCGTTGGAGCGGTATAGCATTAACCTGAACGAACGCGCCCGCACGGGCAAAATCGATCCGGTGATTGGCCGCGACGACGAAATCCGGCGGGTGCTGCAAATTCTGAGCCGCCGTACAAAAAATAACCCGATCCTGCTTGGTGAACCGGGCGTGGGTAAGACCGCTATTGTGGAGGGCTTAGCCCAGCGGATCGTGTCGGGCGATGTTCCCGAAAATCTGAAATCAAAAACCCTCGTTTCGCTCGATATGGGCCTGCTGATTGCGGGCGCTAAATACAAAGGCGAGTTTGAGGAGCGTCTGAAATCCGTTATTAAAGAAGTGACGGATTCCAATGGCGAAATCATTTTGTTCATCGATGAGATTCATACATTGATTGGAGCTGGTGCGGGTGGTGAAGGCGCTATGGATGCGGCTAACCTGCTGAAACCAGCTTTGTCTCGTGGTGAGTTGCACACCATTGGTGCTACCACACTGAAAGAATATCAGAAATACATCGAGAAAGATAAAGCCCTCGAACGTCGATTCCAGGCTGTTATGGTCGATGAGCCGAACATGGCCGACGCTATCTCGATTCTACGGGGTATCAAGGAGAAGTACGAGCTTCACCATGGCGTTCGTATTAAAGACGATGCGGTGATTGCTGCCGTTGAACTCTCGACGCGCTACATTACCGACCGGTTCCTGCCCGACAAAGCCATTGACCTGATGGACGAAGCGGCTGCCAAATTGAGGCTCGAAATGGATTCGGTACCCGAAGAGCTTGATGAACTGAACCGGCGCATTATGCAGCTGGAAATCGAGCGGGAAGCCATCCGTCGGGAGCACGATAAGGAAAAGGAAACCGTGCTGAATCGGCAAATCGAAGACCTAAGCGAACAACGGAATAGTCTGAAAGCCAGGTGGGAAACCGAAAAAGCATCGGTGAACGAAGGCCGGACGCTGAAGGAGGAACTCGACAAGTTGCGTTTGGAAGCGGAACAGGCTGAACGTTCCGGCGACTACGGTAAAGTAGCCGAAATTCGCTACGGCCGGATTCCCGAAATTGAGAATAAACTGAATTCCTTAACTATGGAAGGTGGTGATAACGGTTCGTCGGAGCGGATGATGCAGGAAGAAGTGACGGCCGAGGATATTGCCGAAGTTGTCGCTAAGTGGACTGGCATTCCGGTATCGAAAATGCTGCAAAGCGACCGTGAAAAACTGCTTAACCTGGAAAAAGAACTCGGTAAACGCGTAGCCGGACAAGCTGAAGCGATTGAAGTTGTTTCGGATGCTGTGCGCCGGAGCCGGGCTGGTATGCAGGACCCCAAACGGCCGATTGGTTCGTTTATCTTCCTCGGTACGACCGGTGTTGGTAAAACCGAAGTGGCCCGGACGCTGGCTGAATACCTATTTAACGACGAGAACGCGATGGTCCGCATCGATATGTCGGAGTATCAGGAACGCCATGCCGTAAGCCGGTTAATCGGTGCACCTCCAGGCTACGTGGGTTACGACGAAGGCGGTCAGTTAACCGAAGCCGTGCGTCGGAAACCATATTCGGTAGTCTTGCTTGATGAGATTGAAAAAGCGCACCCGGATGTCTGGAACATCCTATTGCAAGTGCTCGACGAAGGCCGCCTGACCGACAACAAAGGTCGTGTGGCGAACTTCAAGAACACGATCATCATCATGACCTCGAACATTGGTAGTCACCTGATTCAGGAGAAGTTCGCCGAAGACGAAGGCTGGAACCACACATTAGTGCTGGAAGAAGCTAAATCGGCGGTAATGGAGTTGCTGAAACAAACCATCCGGCCGGAGTTTCTGAACCGGATCGATGAGATTGTGATGTTCGAACCGCTGACGCAGGCTAACATCCGCAAGATTGTGGATATTCAATTCCGCGAAATCAAGCAGCGATTAGCCGAAAACGGTATCCAGCTCGACGCTACTGACGAAGCGCTGAACAAACTTGGCGAAGAAGGTTTCGATCCGCAGTTCGGTGCCCGTCCGCTGAAACGTGTACTGCAACGTCGGGTGCTGAATGAACTTTCGAAAAGCATCCTGTCGGGTGAAGTGAAAAAAGACTCGGTCGTGCTGATGGAGTTGAACGACGAAGGTGAAATTGCCTTCACAAATCTGGACGCCGAGATTGAATTATAATTAAGTTAGATTGACAGACAGAGTGCCCGCCCGGTTGCTGCAAAGTAGCCGGGCTTTTTTGTTCAGTAGGTGTTATTTGCTTACCTTGATAAAAAATAATGCGTATGCAAACTTTTGTTGTGGAGGTGCTGGACGAAAAAGCCGTTCCCTTGTTGCGTGACCTCGAAAATCTAGATGTTATCCGACTGATTCCACAGGAATCTAAAGCAACCGAACCGACTGCTCCAAATCGGAGATCTAGCCGGTTATCGGAACAGTTCTGGGGAGTTATTTCGCCTGAATTAGCAACTGATCTTCATCGTCAACTTGACGAAATGCGCAGTGAATCGGAGAGAGATATTTAGTAGACTCAAATACAATAATCGACTACCTAGGACGGCTCTTACCGCCTGATGGTAAACAGTTAGTAGCTAAAATTATTGACCAAGATGAATTAGTCATTTCTGTAATCACTCATATTGAATTGCTGGGTTTTCAAGCGCCAGAGGATTATTTACAGAAATGCCAAAGCCTGATTGATCTTGCTGAAGTCATACCTTTGGTTGATTTGGCTATTATTAAACAGGCCATTTTGGTGCGTAGAGAAACTAAAATCAAGCTGCCTGATGCGATAATTGCCGCTACAGCCTTAGTTCGAGATCTCACCCTGGTTAGTCGCAATGAGAAAGATTTTAGCCAGGTTAAAGGATTGAAGTGGATTAATCCACATGCGCTCTGATAAAAATAACCAACTTAATTACTGCGCAGCACACTCCTTATGGAAACTACCAAATTTAAAACCGTTGACGAGTATATAGCGGCCTTACCAGATTCGGTAAAACCCATTATCGAAGAGTTGCGGGAAACTGTCAAACAAGCGGCACCGGAGGCTGAGGAATCTATTAGCTATAATATGCCCGCGTATCAGTTGAACGGCCCTTTAGCTTATTACGCAGCTTTTAAAAACCATATTGGCTTTTATCCGACACCAGCGAGCATTATAGCTTTTGAGGAAGAATTATCGGCATATAAAGGAGCTAAAGGATCGATACAGTTTCCGCTCAACAAACCGCTTCCGCTCGAGCTCATTACCAGAATCGTTAAGGTTCGGCTACAGGAAAACCTAAATAAAAATAAGCCCACAAAGAAGGATAAAAAAGTGAGTTAATCAACGTATTTCTCCGCTTCGCGCCCGTACACGACCGGACAAACGGTGTACGTTTCCGGACAGTCTTTAGGTCAAAAATCGCATATTTAGGCGGTCTTTGACCTTTTTCGCTTATGGCACAGTAGTTGGACTATTCAACATATTCTAACCTAAACAGCTATGCTCAGCAATTACATTAAAATAACCCTGCGGACGTTCTGGAAGTCCCGACTGTTCAGCACACTTAACATTGTTGGTATGGGCGTCGGTATGGCGGCCGTCGGGTTGATGGTGCTTTATGTAGTCGACGAACTGAGCTATGACCGGTACAATGCCAAAGCGGATCGGATTTACCGGGTCGTTCAATATGCCGACTGGTCTGGTGGACATATGCAACTAGCGCCAACTTCTGCACCCTTCGCTGATGCGCTGAAGACTGAATATCCTGAGATTGAGAAAACCGTTCGCTTCCTGCCCGAAGGTGGAGGTACCATCACCTACAAGGACACAAAAATTGAGGCTGGTGATATTTTCTTCGCCGATAATTCAGCTTTCGACATCTTCACCTACCCATTCCTATATGGTAATCCGACAACCGCTTTGACGCAGCCGCAGTCGATAGTGCTGACAAAAACACTGGCGGAAAAACTCTTCGGCGATCCCTCGAAGGCAGTGGGAAAAGCGATTGAGTTCGAAAATCATTTTGTAAATACGGTTACAGGCGTTATCGACGATATTCCGACGAATTCGCACCTGCGGTTCAGCGCCTTGCGGTCAATGCCCGCTAATTATACAAATGGCTGGCAGGCTTCTGAGCTATACACTTACGTATTGCTATCGGCACAGAGCAATCAGAAAGCACTGGAAGCCAAATTCCCACAGTTTTTCAATAAATACCTTCGGAAGGAATTGGGAGAGGGTGTGAAGTACCGAATGGAACTCCAGCCGCTAACGTCGATTCATTTACACTCCCATCTGGATTACGAAGCCGGGCCGAACGGAAACAGCCGCACCGTCACCATTTTTGCCATTATCGCGACGCTTATCCTGGTTATTGCCATTATCAATTACGTGAATCTGTACACGGTTCGTTCGCTATCGCGATTGCCGGAAGTTGGTGTGCGGAAGGCGATTGGTTCGCAACGGAAGCAACTTATTGGTCAGTTTCTAACGGAATCGGCGTTGATGGCGCTGCTGGCTAGTTTGGTAGGCCTAATGTTAATGAAGGTTTTTCTGCCCTTTTTCAATGAACTAGCTGACAAATCATTGGAGATCAACCGATACGGCTGGCCAGCCACACTATTATTATTTATTCTTGGCGCGCTGTTGCTAGGTGCCCTGAGTGGTGCTTATCCCGCGCTGATGCTGTCGGGTTTTCGGCCGGTCGTGGCCTTAAAAGGGCAGTTAGGCAGCCAGTTTCGGGGCCGTAATTTTCGGCAGGCACTGGTCGTATTTCAGTTTGTAGCCGCCGTCGTACTGATTGCCGGTTCGGTGGTGATTTACCAGCAGATGCGTTTTTTTTCGCAGAAAAACCTGGGCTTCAACAAAGAGCAGGTACTGACTTTCCACATCGATAATGAAGGAGTGCGTCAGCAGACAGATGCCTTAAAAACAAGCCTGCGGGAAAGCCCTCTTATTGAAGGGGTGGCTACGGCCAGTAATCCAATTGGTAATAATAACATCGGTACCAACGGGATGATCTTTGAGAAGGCTGGCGTTATGCCGACCGAAACGCAGGTAGCGCAGCGATTTCAGGTTGATCAGGATTATCTGAATACGCTGGAAATCAACCTGCTGAAAGGTCGTAATTTCTCCGAGAAATTCCCCAGTGACGTTACGGATGCTGTGCTGGTTAACGAAACGCTGGTGAAGAAACTCGGTTGGGCCGATCCGATTGGTAAGCGAGTTCGCTACTTTACAGGGCCACAACAAATGAAAGAAGCTCGGGTAGTGGGCGTTGTGCAGGATTTTCACACGTATTCGTTACAGCACAAAATTGAGCCGCTGGTGCTGCAAATGCCTGCTCCCAATGATAAAGACAATGTGTATGTCCGAATTCAGCCGCATAAAACCACCGAAGCGCTGGCCTATATCCGAACTGCGTATAAGGAATTCGATCCAACTGCTGAACTGGATTTTCACTTTCTGGATCAGAATTTCTCTCAACAGTACAAAGCTGAGCAGCGGCAGGGGCAGATTTTATTGTGGTTTACGTTCCTGGCTATTCTGATTGCCTGCCTGGGTCTGTTCGGACTGGCTGCCTTTACCGCTGAACAACGGACTAAGGAAATTGGCGTCCGGAAAGTACTGGGCGCATCGGTAGCCAGCATCGTTGCGCTGCTTAGCAAAGATTTCCTGAAACTGGTGCTATTGGCCATTCTAATTGCCTTGCCCCTGGCCTGGTATGCCATGAATGAGTGGCTAACCAGTTTCGCTTACCGTATTGACCTGGCCTGGTGGATGTTCGCTTTAGCTGGTCTGTTGGCTGTATTCATAGCGTTGTCTACGGTTGCCTTCCAGTCAATCAAGGCCGCGTTGATGAATCCCGTAAAGAGTTTACGGACCGACTAACGTAATGCGCCAAGATGTTGAACTGGCGTCCGACATCTTGGCGCATTACACGCAAAAACTTCGGAAGCTACCAGCGTAGAATGAAGCCTACACCATGTACATTCTCAATGCGGACGGTTGAGTAAGCCGTCAGCCGTTTGCGCAGTCGGGAGATAAACACGTCAAGACTTCGACCCATAAAATAATCATCGTCACCCCAGACCGCCCGCAGGATTTCGTCACGTCGAACGAGTATGTTGGGTCGGTCGAGCAAATAAGCCAGCACATCCACTTCACGATGGGTAAGCAGTTGTTTATGACCATTTAAGCTGAGCGTCAGGTTCTGCCGGTCGAGGTACATCTGGCCAGAAGCTGAGGGGGGAGGGGGCATTAAGAGGCTACTACGGCGGAGAAAAACGTTGATTTTCAGAATGAGTTCTTCGATGCTAAAGGGTTTCGTCAGGTAGTCGTCGGCACCCAGACGAAGGCCCTGCAGCCGGTCATCTTTGTTGGCTAGCGCACTTAGGAATAAAATAGGTACCTGTGTATCAACGGCCCGGATCTGGCTGGCCAATGTAAAACCATCACTTTGGGGTAGCATCACATCCAGCAGACACACATCGAAACGACTAGTCTGAAATGCCTCCCACGCATCAGACCCGTTTGTACAATGTGTTACTACGAACGGCACGTTTTCCAGCGTGTCGCGAATGACAAACCCCAGATTAACGTCGTCTTCAACGAATAGAATATGAGCAGTGGTCAAGATTGAAAAGCTGAGAAAGTAGCCGAACGCATTTGATTAATCAGGCTAAAGCCAGGTTCCGATACAGGACAGACTATCTGAAAAGTACTGCCTAGACCCGGTTCGCTGGTGAGCGATAGCTGCCAGCCATGTGCCCGAATTACTTGCCTGACATAATACAGCCCCAAGCCAAAGCCTTTCACGTTGTGGGTATGACCAGAAGGTACCCGAAAAAATTGCGTGAAAACCATTTTCTGATACGTCTGAGCAATACCAATGCCATTATCGATTACTGACCAGATCAACTGACCCTTTTCTGTTCGCGTGTGCAACACTATGCAGGGCGTCTGATCGCAGTATTTTAGTGCATTGTCGATGAGATTATTCAGCGCAGTTTCAAGATGGTAAGGGTCAGCCTGAATCCAGCTATCAGTCGCCGTAAGGTTCAGTTTTACGGTCTGCCCAAATGTATCGACTGCCTTTCTCATCAGGTTATGTATGTCAACTTTCGTTGGTTCCAAGATAAAGCCAGTGCGTTCGGAACGAGCCAGTTGTAGCACACTATTAACCTGTTGTTGCAATCGTTTGCTTTCCTCACCCAGCACACGGGCGTATTGCTTCAGTCGGTCAGGCTGTTGGATGATGGTATCGGACTGGAGCACGTCTGCGGCAATACGAATGGTCGAAACGGGCGTCTGGAGTTCGTGAGTAATATTGTTTATAAAGTCACGCTGTACTTCCGTCAGACGGCGTTGTTTCAACACAACAATTAGCGTATAACCAAAAAAAATCACTACTAACAACACCGCCACTGTTGACCATAACCAACCGCTTAACTGTCCTGCCACAAAGGCAGTCTGAGCCGGAAAGCGAATGCCGAAGTAATACGTGTAACGTGGAAATTTAGGCAGATTTCTACCATTCTGGAGCCTGGTTTTTGACAACGCCGGATTGCCTGTACTGATATATGCCCCGTAGACCATACGGTCGGTTTCGCAATTATAAATCCCATACTCATAATCAGTGATCAGATTATGTTGCTGTAGCGATTGCTGAATGAATCCTTCGAGGGTGATTGGGTCGATGGGCGCATCTGTATTGACAATGAAATAATCGGCCGAGAGTTGGGTAACGGCATATCGGTTCAGGGTGAAGTGATTCAACTGCGCTACCTCGTCGGCTACATCCTGCAACGCAATAAACGCCGACTGTCGAAACTGGCGTTCACGTAAGGCATAGGCATTTCGTACCCAAACGGCCTGTACGGCCAGGATGCCAATAATCGACAGTACCGATAAGATAACCAGCAGACGTAGCCGAGAAACTTTCATTTTTCGCTTTTTACAACTTCAAAAGTAGCTGTTCGAGGCTCAGAAGCAAATCATTAACAACTCGTTAACAAACGTTAGGAAGACCTTAACAAGATAGTGTAAGTGATAGCGGTAGGTTTGTCACGTTGTCCGGTTGGGCAGCGTGACATAACCTTTTAAATCAGTTTAATCTATGAAACGTATCCTATTTTTGAGTTCACTGGTGGTGCTTGTTATCTCTATGGCCATGACCATTCCGAATCTACGGCGGCCAGCCGCTATCTTCAACTGGCATAATGCTACACATGATTTCGGGCGTATTCCACAGGGTAAGCCTGTTACCGCAGAGTTTGTCTTTACCAATAAGGGCGAATTGCCGTTAGTAATTAGTCAGGCAAAAGGCTCCTGCGGTTGTACAGGAGTCGATTACCCAAAAGCAGCTGTTATGCCCGGTCAGACAGGTACCATTAAAGCCACGTTCAATGCGGCTGCGGTAGGGGCATTCAATAAATCTGTGACGGTAGAGTCGAACGCGGAGGAAGGCGTGGCTGTGCTTACGTTTAAAGGCGAGGTGGTGAAGGAAGCGGTTGCCGCTCAGTAGAAACAGTAGAGCCGGGTTTTACTCCGGCTCTATTATTCTATGAAACGCCTTTCGACTAAATCAACTGCATTTTGGCCACTCTAGGATCAACGTGAACGGTGTCATGTTCAAACCGCGATGCACAAAGTTACATAATGTTTGTAGCTATTTACCCGAATCTGCTTGACTTGGAGACTGACTAAGGCCGTATTTCATTTCGCCCCGATCTTTCTCAACGGCGCTTCGTCCTTCTTTCATCCATAGCGGCATGGGCGCATCTTTAAGGTAATAATCAAAAAACTGATACAGGCGAATGCTCAGGTCCTTGGCATTATGGCGTTGTGTCAGGTTATGACCTTCACCATTGTAAACCAGCATCCAGACAGGCTTGTTAAGTCGGCGCAGGGCTGAAAACAACTCGATGCCCTGATACCAGGGAACGGCTCCGTCGGCATCGTTATGGGTCATCATTAGCGGGGTTTTAATCTGGTTTGCAAAGAAAAGTGGCGAGTTTTCGATGTAATTCATAGGTTTATCCCAAAGTGTACCCCCAATGCGGCTCTGCGTCTTCTCATACTGGAAGGCACGGCTAATGCCCGTTTCCCAGCGAATACCACCATAAGCCGAAGTCATATTCGCAACGGGAGCGCCCGCTTCGGCAGCCCGAAATAGGTTTGTACGGGTGATGATGTAAGCCGTTTGGTAACCACCCCAGCTTTGCCCCTGAATGCCCAACCGGTCACGGTCAACAAAGCCTTTATCAAGCAGGCTCAATACACCTGGAACGATACAGTCGTAGGCGTTAGGCCCTGGCTGCCCGGTTGTATAAACAATATCAGGAATGAACACCAGATAACCGTTCGATACGCAGTAGGATACGTTAATAGTGGATCGGCTTGGCGCTGGGGTCTTGTAATCGTTCAGGGTTTCAGCATTCCGCTCGTAGAAGTACGTTAGCATGGGGTACTTCTTCTTCGGATCGAAACCTTCGGGTTTGTAAAGCAATCCTTCAAGCTTAATGCCGTTAGTACCCACCCACTTAACTAGTTCAACTGTACCCCAGCGAATGCTATCCTGTTGGGTATTAACCCGAGTTAACTGTACTGGATTAGCCAGCGTCGTGTCGGTTTGAAAAAGGTTAATCGGCTCCTGAAAATTGCCTCGATAGAACGTCATCGTCGAGGCATTTTTGGCTTTGTTTAACCCTGAGTAGCGGTGATTACTCTTGGTAAGCACGGTAGGTTCCAGTGCCGAAAGGCCGTTTTTACTCTTCAGAATACCCGTCGATTTGTCGCTTTCCCAGATACCAGTTAGGAACACTTCGTCTTTAGGATTAATGGCTTTTTCCACAGCGCCGGCTCGCCGACCAGGGCCGGGACCAGCCTCATCATCATTATCAAATTCGGCATAACGAAGCCGCACATTGTTTTTTCGGCCCCAACCCGCTGTCAGATTCAGGGGCTTTTCATGGCCAGTTGGGTCAATTTGCCAGATATCGTAACGGTCATAGAGCCAGACGTGCCGATCACCAGCCGTCCAGCCAGCTGACCCATAAGAACCAGGCAAGTTAGGCGTATCGTGTTCTTCGTCGAAGAATTTGCTGGGTAATCCGCGCGTCAGGTCGATGCGTTTGCCTTCGGCTATTGACCAGGCCCGCCACAGTGAATCCCGCTCATCGAACCAGTAAGCATACTGACCGCCCGGCGACAGTTTAGGTTGCGAGGCCATAATGTCGTTTGCAATCCGTTTTTTCTCACCGGTTTGCGCATCAATCAGATACAGGTCTGTATGGCCAGGGTCCCAGGAAGCCTGAACCTGGTAAGGCAGGTCACTTAACCCCAGCAAATACTTTGTGTTGATTTTCGGATCGAAAGCGACAGTCGGTACTTCACGGTTGGCCAGCAGTGTCACTTTGCCCGAAGTCAGGTCGCAGACGGTTAGAAAACCGCGCTCTTTTTCTTCCTTCAGTCGCCGTTGTTGCATAGGTTGCAGCCGGCTATCGGTCCAGGTCCAGATATCCATTTTCACTTTCTCTTCATCTGGCGTCAGCGTATCCTTAGTAGGCTTCGGCGGGATGGGAGAGGTCGAGAAATACAATCGCTTACCATCATCGGAAAACTTTGGCTCCCGGAATTCATTAACCGACCAGCGTTTGGGCAACGCTGCGGTGAGCGTATCCGCCATTACCCGAAAAGATGCTTCAGATACTGTGGTTTTCGGCCGCTTACCTTTCGTCGGCGTGGTAGGTAATAGGCTTTTAAAATAAAGCGAAAAGACTTTCACATCGGCACCTGCGCTGTCTCCGGAAGCCATCCAGGCCATTTGTTGGCCGGTTTTGTCAATCGCCAGACCTTTGTAGATTTTCCGTTTCGAACTAGTATCGACTAGCATAGTTTGTCCGTCGGCAGTGTTGAACAGAAACACACCCGGCACCGCATTATCGCCGGTTTTCAGCGAATCATTAGCCGACTCTTTGCTGTAAAATATCTTCTGACCATTATCGGATACGGCCACGTTTGACACATACCGAACGATCTTACGCGAACCGTCGGTCATGTTTAATAGGGTTAAGTCATCGCCTTTGGGTTTTTTCGAGGGGCCACGGCGGCTAGTAACCGTAGTCGTTGAAATCGGTGCTGATGGGAGCAAGGTATCTTTCTGCGTCTGTGCGCGGTCAACCACTCTGGGAGCCGGTCTTTCCCGTTCGTCTTTCCGCTCCTGAATCACGGCTAACCAGGCACCGGCATCTTTCCCAAACGCATACGATTTTACGTTTGGGAGCTTACTGGTTTTGCCTGTAGCCAGGTTCAAAGCCAGCAGGCTATCCTTCGGCATTTCGTCGGATTTTTTCTTTTTAAGCTTGGCCTTACGGGTGTCAGAAATTGGCACTTTCAGGCGCATAACGAGGTACTTGCTGTCGGGCGTAAACTGCGCCATGTAACCTCGTGGGAAAACATAGTGCGTACGACTGTTGTTGCTATTGGTACTACTGGCCGATACCTCCAGTCGTCCGTCACCCTCCTGAGGGTCAATCTGGTAAGCAATCCAGCGGCCGTCGTCGGAGATTTTCTCGGATCGCGCGCTTTGCCAGCGGTCATAATCAGCGCCTGTAAGTGGGCGTTTTTGTAGCTGAGCGAGCAGCGAATTAGAGAGAAGTAAACAAAGTAAAAGTTGAGCGAAGCGCATCATAGTTGAGGAAGTTAAGACCAACTAAAATACTAACTCTGCACCATAAAGGGAATATTATCAACTAATCCACCTATTAATTATGAGATTCTTACTATTCATGTTGAGTTTAGTGCCTGGATGGACGTTCGGGCAGTCAAACAAGCCGCTTAAACAGGAGCTGGATAGCATGTATGCACTGGATCAGCGAAACCGGGAATGGTTGACCAGAATGAGCAATAATCAACCGTTTACAGATAGTTTAGTCGCTGTTTATAAGACGGAACGTACGAAGATAATTTCCGTACTTTGGGCCGAACAGACAAAAATTGACTCCAGCAATATGTCCCGGGCCGAAGTCATTATTAAACAGCACGGTTATCCGGGTAAAACGTTGGTTGGGGAGCCTACGAATCAAGCGATTTTCTATATTATTCAGCACTCCAATAAGATTCCAACGTATTTGCCAATAGTGAGAAAAGCAGCTGAACAAGACGAATTGCCGTTTTCGCAGTATGCGATGATGCTCGACCGGGCGCTGATGTACGAAGGAAAACCACAGCTTTACGGAACTCAGGCGTCGTGCCGACAGATTCTGAATTCAAAACAGACACGCTGTTTCGTCTGGCCCATTACAGATCCAGAAACTGTGAATGATCGACGAAAAAAAGCCGGTTTTAATCTCACCGTTGAAGAAAATGCCAACCGACTTAACGCGGCTTACGAACCCGATCTATCGATAGACGCAGTGCGAAAAACGTATGTTTTTCGGTGATTAAAGCGCCTTAACGTTGTTGTGTTTAATTGATTCCAGCCATGCGGTCAATGACAACTCTTTACACTGGCACGCAGATGACGCGGATTGAATAGATTTACGCTGATAAATAATCGGACTAAATCTGCTCAATCCGCGTTCTATTTATCTTACACTCGCTCAAGTTCCGCCAAGCCAACTCCCGAATCAGCGGCCCCGTAGTAAACCCAGATTTTACCGGCGTGGGCGCTGCCTTCCGGCCATTGCACCCACCCGTTTGAAAAGACCACATTAGGAAAAAAGCCTTCCCGTTCCCAGGTCAGCTCTGGAGAAAGCAAAGGCGCTTCCGAACGATCGAGTATACGCATGGGGTCGTCTTTGTCTAATAAAGCCAGAGCAAGAGAATACGCGTGGGTTTCATCAGCGCCGTGGTAACAGAGCAGCCAACCTTCGTCCGTTAAAATCGGTTCTGGACCACCGCCGATTTTACCTCCTTCCCAGGCAAAGCGGGCGTCGTCGAGGCCGCGCCCACCGAATAGAAATCGGTTATTACCCCAATGTTTACCATCGGGCGATTCGGCTAGCCAAATAGATGGTTTTCCAATATCCGACACCATAGGCCGGTGAAATAGCACGTATTTGTCATTAATTTTTCGCGGGAACAGAGCCACATCCTTGTTCGGGGGCGGCAGAATCATGCCTAGCCGTTCAACGTTCACAAAATCGGTCGTCACGGCTAATCCTACGCCTGGTCCATGTTCCGATACGGCTGTATAGGTGATCCAGTATTTGTCGTCCAGAAAGGTCACGCGGGCGTCTTCAATTCCGTATGATTCATCCATTCTGGCCGGAAATAGAAACGGCTTTTCATCAATCGTAAAATGAACACCATCCTTACTCCGAGCCAGCCGCAGATGGCTTAAGGAGGTGAGGTACTGCCTTCCCTGAATTGTAACTACCCGCGGATCATAGTCTTCATCGGGCTCGGTGAACGTCTTGACGGTCAGCGTTGGTACGCCGTCCTGGTCAATAATTAAGGGAACTTTTATAACCCCCTTTTCTGCTTTTGGCGCTTCTGCTACGCGAATCAGCAGCAGGACTTCGTTGTTAAACCAGCAGACACCCGGATTGAAAGCCCCTAGGACTTCGTAGCCGTCAATGGCTGGTTTTACATCACTGGTTTGGAGTATTGGCTGATTATATAGTCGCCGGAGTTGATATTTTTGCATCCAAATAACGGAATTATGCGTACTGGGTGTGGTTAGTTTAAAAATTATGGTTTAACTAGCCGAACCAAATCGCGGAAAAGAAACTTTGGCTAATCAAACTAATAAGCCAGGACGGTAAATCCACATGGATTACAACCACAAATGATGCCGGCTGTTTAGGCCCATTTGCTCAAATAGTTAAAAAAAAGGCGAAACCTTCGGGGACGAGCCACGTTATTTGGAAAATTAAAACCAGTTATAAACTCTTATTTCAATCATGATTAACCAGCCAACGTTTGATCAGGAGGAAGACGTGCTGATGTTGAACCCCGATCCAGAATCAGCCGCTTTTGAGGACGATGATGACGATTTCGACGAGGAAGACGCCGACTTTGATGAACTCGGATCCGGAGCCGGTAGCGGCTACGGGGCAGATGATCTGGAAGACATTGAGGACGATTTCGATGAAGACGATCTGGATGAAGACCTGGACGACGATAGCATCGAGGATGACCTGGATGACGACAGCATGGAATAACAGCTAACAGCCGGGCTGAAGTCGGCTGTCAGATCCTCACACTTTTACGCACTGCTTACTTATGGAAAACGCAGAGTCCTTACACGAATCGATCGAAACGAAGCCATCAGGTAACGACGGACCCGACGGTACCGCACCCGACAGCGAAACACAGTCGGGTGCGGCCAGCGAAGCAGGTGACCGTACGGCCGAAGATGGCTCACGAGCTCCCAACGCGCCCGCCGAAGGAGAATAATTCAATGATCAGTTAACAGTCAGCAGTAAATTAGCGTAAGCAATTTTTACTGTTGGCTGCTGACTGTTAACTGATTACTGAAAGCAGTGTCTGGCATTTCATCTCGGTTTCCTGCCACTCGCGTTCGGGTACCGAATCTTCGGTCAGACCAGCGCCCGCGTACAGCGTAGCTAGCTTGCCTTCGAGTTTCATGCAGCGGATATGCACGAAAATATCACTAGCTGGCCCTTCATGATTTGCGTCGATATTAACCGGTCCCAGGAAACCGCTGTAGAATTCGCGGTCGTGGGTTTCGTGCTGGTTGATAAAGGAAAAGGCCACATCCCGGGGCGTTCCACAAACGGCCGAAGTCGGGTGTAGCAGTCGGAGCATAACGGTTCCTAGCTGGGGATAACGCACAGCCTGCGTATCGACGGTATAACTAGTGCTGAGATGCATCAGGTTACCGGCAATTTGCGTTTTGGGCCCTTCTTCCAGATATTCCCGCAGCCTGATTTTCTTAAAACACTGGATAATGTAGCGGCTTACAATTGCCTGCTCTTCAATTTCTTTTTGCGACCACATAGCTTCTGGCGGACGCTTTAATGTGCCATCGGGGTTAAATGCCGATTGAGTACCAGCCAGCGAAGCTGTTCGGAAAATGCCCGCTGAGTCGATGCTAACTAGTCGTTCGGGCGTGGCACTGATCCAGATCTGACCACGCTCCGGTATCGAAACGGCCGATACAAACGCCGTTGGATACCGTTCGCACAGCTTATCAAACAAGGCAACCGCATTAGGGGCCTCCGAAAATTCTACCTGTTTAGTCCGCGACAACACTACTTTCCGAAATGCACCCCGTCGCATGGCTTCAACGGCTGCGGCAACATTGTGGGTGTAGACAGCCTCAGCCTGAGGATCGAACAAGGGAGTAGCGGTAACCGAATCATCCGATGCTGCCTGAGATTGTTTTCTTACAGATGTTAAGGCATTCTGAAACTGATTTACCAGTTCTGTATCTGTCTGCTTTGCAGTGGTGTTGATAACAGATTCTGAATCATTGCGAAGTGTTCCATCTACAGTAAACGCAGCCTGAATATCTGCCCGTAGAAACAGCGTTCGGGCTGGACTATCCGTATCAGTCTCAAAGGGCTCGTCAGAATATTGACTTCGTAGATCATTAGCTCCCCCGGAGTGAGCAAGATCAGCCATATTGTCGAAACGGCTGACAAGAAAACCGGCGGGCAACTCCTCTAAATCGGCTGATACGCGAGGGAGGATATTATCAAAGGAGACGATTAAATGCTTATCCTGTTGATTTGGGAGCCGCCAGAGAGCAGCCGGAAAGCCAAGTGATTGGGCTGTTTCCCAGAAATCAACTGGTTTAGGCAGACGGTCGGTAAGTTTTGTACTCGAAACGGTAGTAACAGAAGAACCAGGTTGCATAGACAGCAGCCAGATGAAGGATGGCTGTAAGGATAACAGTTTACAGGACAAATTTGTGCGGAAAGTATGAAAAGGATTTTATACGCTGGGTTGCAGACGAGTTTCGTTTTAGGTAGTAGAAAAATTACCTTTGCCTTACCTGATTTTGCCCAATTACCCTTATGCAAACCGAAACTCCGTCGACTGCCGACCTGATTAATTCAAATAAACCTTCTAAAACCGACCTATTAGCCCATAAAAATTCGGAAGCTGAACTTGGTGGCGGTCAAAAACGCATCGATGCGCAACACGCAAAAGGTAAGTTAACTGCCCGCGAACGGATCACGCTACTGGTTGATGAAGGGTCGTTCGAGGAAATTGGCAAGTTTGTCATGCACCGTACCCGCGACTTCGGGCTCGATAAGGAACATTATCTAGGCGATGGTGTAGTGACGGGTTATGGTACTATCGACGGGCGGCTGGTGTACGTATTCGCGCAGGATTTTACGGTGTTTGGCGGGGCCCTTTCCGAAACCCACGCCGAAAAAATCTGCAAGTTGATGGACCTAGCCATGCAAAACGGCGCGCCCATCATCGGCCTTAATGACTCCGGTGGCGCCCGCATTCAGGAGGGAGTTCTCTCGTTGGCGGGATACGCCGATATTTTTTACCGCAACACCAAAGCATCGGGCGTGATTCCGCAGTTGTCGGCCATTATGGGGCCCTGTGCGGGTGGTGCAGTGTACAGTCCAGCTATTACCGATTTTATTTTCATGGTCGAGCAAACGAGCTATATGTTTGTGACCGGCCCCAACGTAGTGAAAACCGTTACCCACGAAACCGTAACGGCGGAAGAACTGGGTGGAGCCAGTACACACAGTACCAAATCGGGCGTAACGCATTTCGCTAGTGCAAACGAACTAGCTTGTATTCAAGACCTTAAGCGACTACTGAGTTATATACCGCAAAATTGCGAAGACGAACCGCCGATGTTGGCCTATGAGTCTACCGATGAAACCCGCTCTGCATTAAACAGCATTATTCCCGATAACCCGAACCAACCATACGACATGCGGGAGATAATCGAGGAATTGGTTGATGTTGGTAGTTTTATGGAAGTGCATAAGGCTTTTGCTGAGAATATCGTCGTCGGATTTGCCCGGATTGGTGGCCGGAGTATCGGCGTGGTAGGTAATCAACCGGCGGTATTGGCGGGTGTACTCGATATTCACGCCAGCACTAAGGCGGCTCGGTTTGTACGCTTCTGCGATTGTTTTAACGTGCCGCTGCTGGTGCTGGAGGACGTACCCGGTTTCCTGCCCGGCACCGACCAGGAGTGGAATGGAATCATCACCAACGGCGCTAAATTGCTGTATGCTTTCTGCGAGGCCACGGTGCCGCGCGTTACGGTCATCACGCGCAAAGCCTACGGTGGCGCTTACGACGTGATGAATTCCAAACACATCGGTGCCGATATGAACTATGCCTGGCCGTCGGCCGAAATTGCGGTGATGGGGGCCAGTGGTGCCGCCGAAATCATCTTTAAGCGCGAGATTGCCGAAGCCGACGACCCGCAGGCCAAGCTACAGGAAAAGGTGCTGGATTACACCGAGAAGTTCGCTAATCCGTACCGGGCCGCTCACCGGGGCTACATCGACGAAGTCATCATGCCCGACCAGACCCGTCAGAAACTCATCCGTGCGTTCCAGATGCTGGAAAACAAAGTAGCCTCAATGCCCAAGAAAAAGCACGGTAATATTCCGTTGTAGCGACTAACTCTGTAGCTAATCCTTATGATTTCCCGAATTTGGCACGGCTGGACCACCCCTGAAAACGCCGATGCGTACGAAGACTTATTGAACGAAGTCATTTTTCCAGGCATTGCTGCTAAGAATGTGGCGGGCTATATGGGCCTGCAATTGCTGCGCCGGGAACTGCCGGCCGAAGTTGAATTCACAACCATCATGTGGTTCGATGATCTGGACGCCGTTAAAGAATTTGCCGGGAAGGAGGATTACGAGAAATCCTATGTACCGGATGTAGCCCGTCAATTGTTAAGCCGGTTTGATGACCGGGCTGCCCATAGTGTCCTGAAACAGGCGCTGGTCTATCAAAATTTGAAGAAAGATTGATGGATGCTAACCGCTGGAAATTAACGCTCTATGTATCGATTGGTTTAGGCTTAATCCTGCTGGTCGCGCAGATAAGCGTATGGCCAGTTTTCATACGGAGCGTATTAATGATAATCGGAGGCTGGCTATTAGCTATCGCCGGCCTTTATCAAGTGCGATCATACGCAGACGATAAGGGGGTTATATATTATGTGCTGCTTATTTTTTTCGCTGTCTTCTGGATTGCTATGTTAGCCGTTACCTTATTCTGGATCATTACGCTATTAAGGCGGGACTGATTCGAGACTTATATCAAATTAGTATGCCGAACCAAACACCTAAAAAACAGAGCAGTCTATTAAAAACCGTGTTAATTGGGTTGCTGATTATTTTTAGCTTAGCCTTACTGGTTGGCACATTGACAGTATTGTTCCCTTAAGCGGGTATCACTTCATGTATTGCTCCTAAAATCAGTGCGCAGGCTTGCCGAATTTCGCTTACTGTGATAATCAACGGCGGTGCAATTCGCATGGAGTTATTGCAGAACAGGAACCAGTCCGTAATGACACCTGAACCCGCCTGGCCATAGGCAATAGCTCGGTCGATAATAGGTTTCAGGACGTCAAACGACTCGAATTCAACGGCTAGCATTAATCCCTTCCCCCGAATCTCCCGAATTGCCGGATGCTGAAGCAATTGCCGAAATAGTTGCCCTTTCGCTTCGGCTTGCTCATGTAGCTTTTCGTCCTGGATAACCTGCAAAGTGGCCAGTGAAGCCGCACAAGACACCGGGTGCCCACCGAATGTAGTGATATGGCCTAGAATCGGATTATTGCGAAACACGCTCATTATTTCCGCCGAACTGATAAACGCACCAATGGGCATACCACCCCCCATGCCTTTGGCGCACAGCAGTATATCTGGTACGACTGGACCAAAACCCTCAAATGCCCAGAACGTACCCGTTCGCCCGAAACCAGTCTGAATTTCATCGAAAATCAACAGCGCACTTACATCCGTACAGCGCTGGCGAACAGCCTGTAAATACTCCGCATCAGGAACACGAACGCCCGATTCTCCGCCGATGACTTCCATGATAACGGCGGCTGTTTTCGTAGTAATCTGCTCGATGTCAGCTAGGTTTCTGTATTGGATATGGCGAACGTCCGGTAGGAGCGGACGGTAGTTACGCTTAAAATTCTCATCGCCGGAGAGCGAGAGCGCGCCCTGCGTTGAGCCGTGATACGCGTTAAAACAGCTGATGATTTCAGACCGGCCTGTATAGCGTTTCGCCAGCTTCATCGCGCCTTCGACGGCTTCGGTACCGGAGTTCGTAAAATAAACCGTATCTAAACCAGCCGGCAGTGTTTGCACCAGCGCCTGAGCCAGTTGAGTCTGCGGTGTTTGAACGTATTCACCGTAGACCATTAAGTGTAGATAGCGATCTAACTGATTTTGAATTGCTGCCAATACCCGCGGGTGACGGTGCCCAACGTTACTCACGCCGATCCCTGAAATCAGGTCAATGTACGACTGCCTACGACCGGATTCTGTTCCATCAATTGGCGATCCGAAAAGGTAAATACCTTCAGCTTGCTCGATTTCGAGGGCTAATGGAAAATCAGAGGTTTGGGCGACATGCTGAAAAAATAACTGGCGGTGGGTCAATGACTGCATTGGAACGTAGCGAGATGGCTCCCCAGTTAACACCTGCAACCGGGCAAACAGTTCGGGGGTAAAGGGCGGAGGGCATTTGATCCATTCCCTCACCCTATGCCCTTACCCTCTGCCCATCTACTCCGATCGCAGCGATTTCACCGGGTTGACCAGCGCGGCTTTAAGGCTTTGAAAACTAATCGTAAGTAGTGCGATACCTACGGCCAGCAGACCCGCCAAGGCGAACATCCACCATTCAATGCTGATTTTGTACGCAAAATCCTGTAGCCATTGGTACATGGTATACCAGGCCAGGGGCGAGGCAATCAGGATGGCGGCTAAGACCAGTTTCAGAAAATCTCCTGACAGTAGCATTACAACGCTGGTAACGGATGCTCCCAATACTTTCCGAACGCCAATTTCTTTAGTGCGTTGCTCGGCCATGAAAGCCGCTAAGCCGAACAAACCCAGGCAAGAAATGAAAACCGCTAATACCGCAAAATAATTAGCTAACGTCCCGACAACCGTTTCGCTGCGGTATAACTTCTGAAACGCCTGATCCGCGAAGGTGTAGGAGAATGGAAACTTTGGATTGAACTGGTGCCAGGCGGTTTCCAGACTGGCCAGTGCCTGTTTGGCCTGCCCCGGCTGGGTGCGCACAATGATGTTTTTGTTAGCAGACTGCGGACTTAATTTGACGATCATGGGATCAATGGCAACGTGGAGTGAGTTCTGATGAAAATCCTCCACAACTCCGATGATGGTTCCCGCTTTACCCCAGAGCGTCAGCGGTTTGCCGATCGGCTGCTGATACCCAATGCGTCGGGCGGCCGTTTCGTTGATCAGGTAACTTACTGAATCAAGGCCATAACCGGGGGTAAAATCGCGCCCCTTTACCTTAACTTTTAATGTTTTAGTAAAGTCATAATCGACAGTTGAAAACTGAAACTGCACACTGGCATTAGGGTCTTTACCCGGCCACTGCACATTGCCGGTGCTGCCAAAACTATTGGTCGGCGTACCGTCCATATAGGTTATCGTTTGAATACCCGGCATCCGTAGCAACTCCTGTTTGAAGGGAATGTAGTTGGTCGCTAAATCTCCCTCGGCGCGCAGGTAAATTAGATTCTCCCGGTCGTAGCCCAGGTTCTTGGTCTGAATAAAGTTGATTTGCCGGTAAACGATGATGGTACCAATGATGAGCAGTACGGACAATGAAAACTGGAAAACGACCAGTCCCTGCCGAAACAACCGCGCTCCCGCGCCGAACCGAAGACTACCCTTCAGCACTCGAATCGGGTTCAGCGACGACAGAAACAGCGCGGGGTAGCTACCGGCTAGAAAGCCCGTCAGTAAGGTCATGCCTACCAGCGTAAGCCAAAACGATACATTGGTCAGCGGGAAGCTAATGTGCTTATCGGTCAATGAGTTAAAGGCCGGTAATAGCAAAGCTGACAGCCCAATGGCTACTATAAGAGCAATAACAGTCAGTAGGAGGGCTTCCCCAATGAACTGCCCGATTAGTAGGTTGCGGGCTGCTCCGACCACTTTCCGAACGCCCACTTCCCGCGCCCGTTTGACTGAGCGAGCCGTAGCCAGATTCATGAAATTGATACAGGCAATGACCAGAATAAACGCGGCTACAATGCCGAACAGTCGGACGTATTCAATCCGGCCTCCATCCTGGTAGCCATTTTTGAAATTCGAATACAGGTACGCATCCTGGTAGGGTTGCAGAAAGAGCTGAATATCAAACTTGCCCTGCGCCATATTAGGATTATAGCGCTTTAAAAACGATACTAACTTAGCCTCCAACCGGCCTGGGTCGGCAGAGACACCGTTACGATCGGTTAGAAGCTGAATGCGGGTGGTCGTTGCGTTGGTACCCCAGTCCTTGAGCCATTCGTTGCGGCCAATAAAATCCTGCCAGCTGAGTAGATAGTCGTACGTTTCAGAGCTGTTCGTCGGTATATCATCAAAAACGGCACTAACCTGATAATCAGTCTTATTATCCAGTCGAATGCTTTTGCCAACGGCAGCCTCCGGACTACCAAAGTAGTTTTGCGCCAGCTTCCGCGAAATAGCAATATTGTTAGGCTCATTCAGTGCTGTTTCAGCCGTACCAGCTAGTAATGGGAAGCTAAACATCCTGAACCAATCGGCCCCAACGGCTCGCCCTTTTTCCTTATTCAGCTTGTCCCCAACGGCAAACGTCTGGTCCAGTTCCCACGACATACTGGCTGCGTGAGCAACCTCCGGAAACTCTTTTTTCAGCTCGTCGGCCAGCAAAGCGGGCGTGCTGGGACCAGCTTCTACTTTCCCATCGTAAAACTGCCGTTCCATAACGGAATACAATTGCGGACCATTGGCATGGTAGGCGTCAACGCTGAATTCGTCCTGAATCCAAAGAAAAATAAGCAGGCTGGTAGCCATGCCGAGGGCCAAGCCCAAGATATTAATGGCCGAAAACGATTTGTTCTGGACTAGATTTCGCCAGGCGACTTTCAAATAATTGCGTAACATGATGGGATTAATAAATAATGGTTGTGAATATTCGGTCGGTGGGCGTTTGAGCGCAAACGGACGCATGAAGCGCAGTACATTGAGCCAGTACCGGCGGTTAGCGACTGTCTGCCCGAACTTTCCCACATCGCGCTGGTAACGTTCGTACAGATCGCCCTGCACTTCTTCCAGTAAGTGTGGTGTGCAGAACCATACTAAGAATCGGTCGGCCCAGCGGGGTGGAATTTTTGGCATAGGGGTAAAGGGGTTAGGGCATAGGGGTAAGAACGTGGGAGAGGGGAAAGCTAATTTTACCCTATACCCTAACCCCACTACCCTCTGCTATTCAGTCCGCAAACTCTTTGCTGGATTGACCAGGGCAGCTTTCACGCTCTGGAAACTTACTGTCAGTAATGCGATACCAACAGCCGTTGTACCGGCCAGGGCAAAGACCCACCATTCGATGGCTATCTTATAGGCGAAATCCTTGAGCCACTGGTGCATGGCCCACCAGGCAATCGGCGACGCGATGACCAGCGAGACAATTACCAGCAAAACAAATTCTTTCGACAGCAGTGTGACGATGCTGCCGACCGACGCGCCCAGCACCTTACGCACGCCAATTTCTTTGGTACGCTGCTCGGCAGTAAACATCGCCAGCCCGAACAGACCCATACACGAAATCAGAATGGCAATGGCGGTGGCTGTATTGACGAGCTGGCCGGTTTGCGTTTCCTTTTCATATAGTTTGGCGATTGATTCGTCCAGGAACGTGTACTCGAATCGATTGTCGGGATAGACCTCGTTCCATTGCTGCTCGATGCTGGCCAGGGTTGATTTCAAATCGCTGGCTTGTTTACCTTTGGTCGATAGTTTGACGCCGATATTTCGAGCCTGAGGCAGGTTAGCAATAAAGACCGGTCCAATCTTTTCGTGGAACGACTGCTCATGAAAATCAGCGACTATGCCCACAACCGGATATTTTTTATTTTGCCATTCTATCAGCTGATTGAGCGCATCGGCAGGTTTGCGGAAGCCCAGTGCTTTGGCGTATGTTGCGTTGATGACTATCTCCCGTAGCGAGTCACTTTTGAGGTAATTACGGCCCGCCAGCATGTGAAGCTGATATAACGGAATAAAATTCTCATCGCCCACTTTCGCTGATACGTCCATCTCGATGAGCTGTTTTTTACCCTGGTATTTGAGCTTTGTTACCATAAACGATTCGCCCATGGGCGGAAACCATTCCATCGTAAGCTGCTCGACACCAGCCACCTGTTTAATCTTCTCAGCCAGTACTGGACCTTTGTTGTGGCCGGGACGGATGGAAATAATGGCGTCGCTTGTGAAGCCCCGGTCTTTATTCCTCATGAAATTGAGTTGACGGCTGACCATGATGGTACCAATGATGAACACCAGCGAAACGGTGAACTGGAACACAATCAGGGCTTTGCGCAGATAACCTTTCTGACCGCCGGCCAACACAGTTTGCCCTTTAAGACTGAGCGCCGGTACGTAAGACGACAGCACCCAGGAAGGATAGAAACCTGCCAGCAAAGTAGTAAACGCCATGACTACCAGAAGAAACAGAACCGTTTGACCACTGAGCAGATCGAAGGTTAATCCTTTGGGTGTCAGCGACTGAAACGCATATAAAATAGGCTTGGCTAGTGCTAAAGCAAGAACTATAGCCAGCAGAGTTAAAAATGCGGTTTCGCTCAAAAACTGAACGACCAGGTTGGTACGGCTGCTACCCATCACCTTCCGAATACCGGTTTCCTTAGCCCGCTGCACCGATTGTGCTGTCGATAAATTGATGAAATTGATAGCCGCTATCAGCAAAATAAAACCGGCGATTCCCATCAGTCCGTACAGCGTTGGCAGGTGCGCTTTTCGCGAATAATTATCCCCATAATCATCGTTGAAATGCAGGTCGGACAGCGGTTGCAGCGAGGGAACGTACTTGAATTCTTTGGGATAATGGGCTTTGCTGAATCGACCAAACTGCGCCGTGAACTGAGCTGGTGTAGCGTCCGGTGGCAGCTTGACAAATGCCTGTGAAGCCGACCAGATATCGTCCCACTGATCGAGGTTAATCTCTCTTTTCAGTTGACTAGCCCGGATTGTTGCGAATGAGATAAAATCGGTAAATGTAAAATCGGTGGGTTTATCCCAGTCCTGCACAATACCAGCAACTTTAACCCGAACCGAATCAACATAAATTACTTCTTTGCCGATGAACTGCTCAATGGGTAAATCGCCAAAATAGGTATGCGCTTTCTTTTGGGACAAGACCACCGTAAAAGGCTCATTCAGTGCTGTTTTGGGATTGCCCGCCAGCCATTGGTACTTGAAAATATCGAAATACTGTGGCTCAACAACCACCAGATCCGCATTACCACCCGTGCGCCGTCGGCTTTCGAACCGCTTCGGCTTCTCCGTTCCGTCCGGAATCAGCACATCCGACTCAATATTATGAAAAGCGGCTACGGTGCCTAGCCCGGTAATCTCTTTTCGGATTGCTGCGGGAACGGGAGAGGGCACAAATCCGACCGTATGTGGCTCCCCTTTTTTGTCGTATTGCGACGTGCCCGTCAGTCGGTAAACCTGGTTGCTGTCGGGGTGAAAGGTATCGTAGCTTAGCTCATAATTCGTGATGAGGTAGATAACCAGACAGGCCGTTACGCCCAGCGTAAGCCCAAAGAGATTAATGAGTGTACTGACTTTGTGTTTAGCTAGATTACGTAAGCTGGTTTTCAGATAGTTGCGTAGCATAACGGGACTTAATAAGAATGGAGACGTATACTGGACAGATTGTCGTTTCAGAGCAAACGGACGGATGAATCTCAGGACATTGCGTGCGTAGTTTCGAGCCGCTTTAGCCGTTCCCAGCTGGATAGCCTCCCGCTGGTAGCGTTCATATAAATCGCCCTGCACCTCTTCCAGCAAGTGAGGAGCGCAGAACCATTCGAGGAATCGGTCAGCCCAGCGGGGCGGTAGTGAGCTCATTACTCTGTTTTTAAGGTCTTTACAGGATTGATCAGGGCGGCCCGCAACGACTGCCAGCCTACGGTTAGAAAAGCGACCGAAACCGCAATGACCGCCGTAATGAGAAATACCCAGACAGTTATGTCGACGCGGTAAGGATAGTTTTTAAGCCATTCGGTCATGGCGTACCAGGCCGCCGGAAAGGCGAAAATGAATGACACGGAAACCAGTTTGAGGAAGTCGGTGGAGAGTAGCTGGACAATACCGGCGACCGATGCACCCAGCACTTTCCGAATGCCAATTTCCTTCGTGCGCCGTTCGGCTGATAACGTGGCCAAGCCGAATAGGCCAATACAGGAAATAAAAATGGTCAGGACGGCTCCAAAGAGCATCATCTGCTTCCATTTATCTTCCGATTCATACCGCTTAAGATTTAGCTGATCCATAAACTTGTATGAATACGGACTAAGCGGGAACAGTTTTTTGAATGTTTTTTCAATATTCTGAAGGCTGGCAGTTTCTGTGCCGGGCTTGATTTTGATGAATACCTTACCATACTGATTGGTAGGTTTCATAGTAAATAATTGAGGCTTTATTTCCTGGCTAAGCGATTCGAAATGATTGTCCCGTACAACACCAATGACATTATATTTTGCGCTATCCAGCCAGAAATCGACAACCTGTCCAATCGGGTTTTTCCAGCCTGCTTTTTTAACAAATGTTTCGTTAACCAATACTGATTGCGTTGAATCGGAAGGAAGATTGTTTGAGAAATTTCGCCCTTTTAGAATTGGAATTTTAAACAACGGCAAATACACCTGATTAACCGTTTCGTAGCGGAAACTTAGCTGCGTTTCACCGTTGACTTTAGCTGCTGTTCCCCAACCACCTCCATTCTTAGGGGCAACATCAATAATATCCTGATCTTTTATTAATTCGTCTTTGAATAATTTAGCTTCATTACGCGTCAGGTTTGATTTATCGACGCTGATTAAATTTTTATCATCGTAGCCAAGATCTTTCGTGGTCAGATAATTGAATTGAGAATAAATGGTGAGCGACGCGATAATCAGGAAAGACGCCAGCGAAAATTGCAGCACTACCAATGATTTTTGCAGGTAATTTTTTCCGGACAAATTAAACCGACTATATAGCGTTTGAACTGGATCATAACCAGACAGAACAACGGCCGGATAAAAGCCGGATAATAAACCAGTTAGAATAAATAGCCCGACATAGCCAGTTACTAGTTTAGCGTCTAGTAGATACGTGAGTGCCAGGGATTTATTGGCTAATTGGTTGAAGGTCGGCAGCGCCAGTTGAACCAGTACAACAGCCAGCGCGAAGGCGGCAAAACACAGAATGAATGATTCGCCAAGAAACTGAATGGTAAGCTGCATTCGAGCACCGCCAACCACTTTCCGGACGCCGATTTCCTTCGCCCGTTTTAGCGAACGAGCTACAGTTAAATTGACGAAATTGATGCAGGCAATGGCTAAAATGAACAACGCAATACCCGATAAAATATAAGAAAACATGGGATTGCTTTCGTCTACCAATCCGTTATTGGCTGGCAACTCTTTGCTCAGGTGCATCTCGGTAAATGGCTGAAGAGAGTATACTGTTTTACCCGTCTCATTAAACTTTTTCGCCATCGAAATGATGCTTTCTTTAGCGTCGACCAAGTAAACGCTATTCATTTTTTTCTCAGCATTCCTGACACTAGCCTTAGGGTTAAGAATGACGAATGTATTAAGAAATACGCTGAACCAGCTTTCGTTATTCGCCCACTGTTCGCCGTCAATTTCAATCGGCATCAACACATCAAATTTGATGGACGAATTTTGCGGACAGTTTTTGGCAACACCGGTTATGGTGTACGGCTCGAATTTGTCGTCATCTTTGAATAACATCGTCTTACCAAGCACATCGGTTGTGCCAAAGTTTTCTTCAGCTGCTTTTTCCGAAATTACCACGGATTTTGGACTTTGTAAGGCAGTTTTTGGATTACCGCTCAGCAACGGAAACGTGAACACCGAAAAGAAACTGGTATCGGCGAAATAGACGGTCTGACTTTGTACTTCGTTACCTCGTTTTAAATCCTTGCGATTTTCCCGATACCGCACAAACGAAGTAATTTCGGGAACGCCAGCCTGAAACTTCGGACCGGGAAAAATGCCAGTGTATGGCTGTAAGCCTTCCGTTACACCAGCTGCGTTTATGTGTTTGCTCGTGATTCGATAAATGGTCGGATTATTCGCGTGAAAACGGTCGTAGCTGACTTCATCTTTGGTATACAGCATGATCAGCATAGCGGCTGCCAGACCAAGGCTCAACCCAATGATGTTGATACCCGCATAGGCTTTATTACGGGCCAGGTTTCTAAGGGCGATTTTAAGATAGTTCTGTAACATGGCAGTTCTGAGTAAGGAAATGGAATAACCCCTGGGCTTACGTTTCAGGGCAAACGGGCGCAGAAAACGCAGGACATTGAGCAAGTACCGGCGGTTAGCCCGGTTAAGTCCCACGCGTTGCCTATCCCGTTGATACCGCTCGTATAAATCGCCCTGCACTTCCTCCAGCAAATGAGGAGCGCAGAACCATTCCAGCAGATAGTCGGCCAGACGGGGTGGCGTGTTCATATATTAATAGCCGGTAAGGCGTTGGGCGCAATGGAACTCCACAATTGATCGCGCATGGCCCGGATGTCGTGCAGCGTTCGGCTACCCAGCACCGTAACCGTAAACAGGCGTTTGCGTCGGCCTCCGCGTTCCGCCGTTGCGTCGCCCATGTGCGACGAAAGCATGCCTTTTTCCTGCAAACGATGTAAAGCCGCGTGCACGGCGCTGATGCTCACCGAGCGACCCGTTTGCCGGTCCAGCTCGTCGGTGATGGCAACGCCGTAGGCTGCGTCGCCCAGTACAGCAACCGTCAGCAGAACTACCTCTTCAAACTCACCTAAGTACGTCCGTTTCATGAGAAAGGATAAATTCAACTTTTGTAGAACAAATGACTTGCCAATTCCTGAAAAGTTGCATCGTGGCCTAAAAAAGCCGTTTTGCGTTGATGAAATTGTCCGAAATCGTACACGTTCTGTCCGAGGATGAACAGAATACGTGATTATCGGCTATGGGAAACATCGGTGATGGATTGGATAAATAAAGATGGATGCTAACTGGAATAAGATGCTGCCATAAGTACATAGGTGAACCCGCTAATTAATAATCTGCCGCTTAATAACATAATGCCGTTGATTTTAACGCTGGTTTATGTAAAAAAACCGATCACCAGTAACTTAACCGGAAAATGGCCAATATAAAGGCCTGCTCCTTAACTCTTTTTGACCAAACTACACATGAAGAAAATAGTAAAAATTGTCGGTATTGTGCTTGGCGTCGTGCTGCTGGCTATCGTTGGCGTAATGGCTTATGTTAAGCTGGCTTTACCAAATGTGGGTGACGCTCCAACGCTCACCGTTGAACGAACACCGGCACGTGTTGCCCGGGGAGAGTACTTGGCTAATCACGTTACGGTTTGTATTGACTGCCACAGCACCCGCGATTACAGCCTGTTTTCGGGACCCTTAGTGCCAGGAACGCATGGCAAAGGTGGAGAATTATTTAATCAGCAGATGGGTTTTCCTGGTTCGTTTACCGCTAAAAATATTACGCCTTTCGGCATTGGCAGCTGGACGGATGGGGAGGTATACCGAGCTATCACAACCGGTGTTAGCCGCGATGGTCATGCCTTTTTTCCCGTTATGCCTTACCCTTATTACGGCAAAATGAATGATGAAGACGTAAAAAGCATCATTGCGTATTTACGTACGCTTAAGTCCGTCGATAACAAGCCAGCGGAGTCGAAAGCGGATTTTCCGTTCAATTTTATCCTGAACACCATCCCGAAAAAGGCAGAACCCATGCCACTGCCAGACCCAAAAGACGAGCTGGCTACGGGTAAGTATTTAGTGATGATAGCGGGTTGTGTGGAATGCCATACTCAAGTCGATCAGGGCCAGATTATCAAGGAAAAAGCGTTTGCTGGGGGGCGGGATTTCAAGATGCCCACGGGCATGCTCTATACCGCCAACATCACTCCCGACAAGGAAACGGGCATTGGTAACTGGACCAAAGAAGCCTTTATTGCCCGCTTCAGAACCTACGCTGATAGTAGCTACAAGCCGAATAAGGTTGGCCCGAATGATTTTCAGACCATCATGCCCTGGATGATGTATAGCGGAATGAAGGAACAGGACTTGGGAGCCATCTACACGTATCTTATGTCGCTGAAACCCATTCCGAACAAAGTGGCGGAGAAATTCAAACCGGCCGTAGCCATGCGCTAACCATTGGAATTGTAAGGTGTAATCTGTCCCTACCTTTGCGATTGTGCGCTGGCAACTGGCTTATGGTTGCCGCATTCTTACTGTCATGCTCAATTTCAAAGAAATTATTTCCGTTACACTCATTCTATTCTCAGTTATTGACGTAATCGGATCATTGCCGGTCATTATTGACCTGCGCCAGAAAGTGGGTAAGATTGAATCGGAGCAAGCTACGATTGCGTCGGGAGTGCTGATGGTTTCGTTCCTGTTTGTGGGCGAGCAATTGCTGAAACTGTTTGGCGTTGATGTGGCCTCGTTTGCAGTAGCGGGTGGACTGATCATTTTCCTGCTCGGTCTCGAAATGATTCTGGGACGAACCATTTTCAAATCGGAGGTCGAAGCGGGCGGGGCGGCCCATATTGTGCCGATTGCCTTTCCACTAATTGCTGGTGCGGGTACCTTAACTACCATTATCTCGCTTCGGGCTGAATACCAGACGGTTAATATTATTGTCGGGATTGTTCTTAACCTGATTCTGATTTATGTAGTGCTGAAGTCGTCCGGCTGGCTCGAAACCCGGCTTGGCCCTGGTGGTCTAGCTGTGTTACGGAAGATTTTCGGCATCATTCTCCTGGCCATTGCGATTAAGTTGCTCAAAACCAACCTGATTGCTGATTTCTAGTAGTTTCCATCAATTCATGTCTTCTGCCGGTATGAAACAGACACTACTTACCGCTTTGACAATCTGCCTGTTGGCACTTGTTTTTCGCTCTGTTCAGGCACAACAGCCCCCCGTCAGTGAAACCGTTACGTACGGACCCGATTCGCAACGGCAGCCGGGCGTTCCGAAGGGGGCAATTACCAAACACGTCTGGAGAAGTAAGGTATTTCCGAATACGGTTCGGGAGTATTATGTGTACGTGTCCGCGCAGTACAACCCTCAGACGCCAGCCGCGCTGATGGTTTTTCAGGATGGCCATGCTTACGTGAATGAAACTGGCGATTTTCGGGTGCCGGTAGTATTCGATAACCTCATTCATCAGAAAGCCATGCCCGTAACGATTGGGCTGTTCATTAATCCCGGTCAGCACGGTGAGGAGCTACCGAAAGAGCCTTTTCGGGCGGATAATCGCAGTTTTGAGTATGACACACTTACTGATCAGTACGCCCGAATGCTGATTGATGAACTAATTCCCGAACTCAGTAAGCAATACAAACTGGCCGACTCGCCAACCATGCGGGCCATCGGTGGGATTTCGTCGGGTGGTATTTGTGCGTTCACGGTAGCCTGGCAGCGACCGGATTATTTCCATAAAGTACTGAGCCACGTCGGGAGCTTCACAAACATAAAGGGCGGTTATGTGTACCCGTCGCTCATCCGGAAAGCACCCAAGCGGAATATCAAAATCTTTCTTCAGGATGGCAGCAATGATCTCGACAACCCGCATGGCAATTGGTGGCTTAGCAACCTGCAAATGGATGCGGCCCTGAAATTTAGCAAGTACGACTACAAATTTGTCGGCGGCACGGGCGGGCATAATGGTAAACATGGCGGCTCAATTCTGCCCGAATCGTTGCGCTGGTTATGGTCGGATGTTATGGCTAAATGAAGGTTAGAGCCGCTACGTGTGTACTTTTGTTGTATGCACTTATTTTATCAGCCCGAGTTGGATTCGTCCGAACTAATTAACTATTTGACCGAAGAAGATTCGCGCCATGCCGTTAAAACGTTGCGGCTAGGTATTGGCGAGATTATTGCAGTTACGGATGGACAAGGAAACCAGTGCACCGCCGTTATTACAAAGGCAGATGCCCGGAGTTGCGCGTTTCGGATTACTGATATCCAGACTACTCCTGCGCGCCCGTTCTCGATCCGGATTTGCGTAGCGCCTACTAAAAATCTGGACCGTATCGAGTGGTTCGTAGAGAAAGCGGTTGAGATCGGTATCGAGCGGATCAGTTTCTTTTACGGGCATCATTCCGAACGGCGGGTGTTGAAGCTGGAACGACTGGAAAAAATTGCGATTGCGGCCATGAAACAGTCATTACAGTCATATCTGCCCCGTTTGGATGAAGCGGTCCCATTTGCTAACTTGCTCGAAACTGTAACCGGCGATGGTCGGTTTATAGCTCATCTGCCCGCTACTGAACCACCCAGGCATCTGGGTAAAGTAGCACAGGCAAGTGGGCAGTACACAGTTTTGATTGGGCCGGAAGGTGATTTTTCGGAAACCGAAATTCAGCAGGCTGGCAAGGCGGGTTTTCAAATGGTAACGCTTGGCCCTAACCGCCTGCGGACCGAAACAGCCGCGCTGACGGCCTGTCAGCTCTTAAATTTTATAAACGCATGAAAAAACTGCTTTTCACCTTACTTATTCTTCACTGCTCACTCTTCATTGCCAAAGGTCAATACGCGTATAAAATTGCCAAGCTGAAATATAATGGTGGGGGCGACTGGTACGCCAATAAAACCTCATTACCAAACCTGATTAAGTTTGCCAATGCCAACCTGCGGATGAACATCTTCCCGGAGGAGGATATTGTAGAGCCCGGTAGCCCGGACATTTTCGGTTATCCGTTTGTGCACATGACCGGCCACGGCAACGTTACCTTTAACGACACCGAAGTACAGAACATGCGTCGGTACCTAATGTCGGGCGGTTTTCTGCATATCGATGATAACTACGGCATGGATAAGTTCATCCGACGCGAAATGAAAAAAGTCTTTCCTGAGCTATCGTTTATTGAACTGCCATTTAACCATCCGATTTATCAGCAGAAATTCAAATTCCCGAATGGCCTGCCAAAAGTGCATGAGCACGACGGTAAAGCGCCACAAGGATTCGGGCTGGTTTACCAGGGGCGATTGGTGTGTTTTTACAGCTACGAGTGCGATTTAGGCAACGGGTGGGAGGATCAGAGTGTGTATAATGATCCCGAACCGCTTCGACAACTGGCTCTGCGTATGGGTGCTAACCTGCTGGCCTATGCTACTACGGTAAATTTTTAAATACGTAATTATTTGGGGAAAGAAAGCTAAATCCATCAAATATTCGTTAGTTTTGTAGGAGTTTTCCTAGTCTAGCGTTTCTACTTTTAAACAACCACTACTGTGATTGTACTGGCCGCATTTATAGGGCATTGGTATCTGTCCCTATTCTGCCAAACATTTTTCTTACACCGTTATTCAGCCCATAAAATGTTCTCGATGAGCAAATTTTGGGAGCGGTTTTTCTATTTCCTGACCTATCTGTCGCAGGGTTCATCGTACCTGAGCCCACGGGCCTATGCTGTGCTGCACCGGATGCACCACGCCTTCAGCGACACTGAAAGAGATCCTCACTCGCCCCATCATACCAAGAACGTATTTACGATGATGTGGCAGACGAAAAATATTTACAATGCCGTGCTGCACCGCAAGCAGGCCATCGAAAAGCAGTTTGACCGGAATTATCCAGAATGGAATTTCATCGAAAAATTGGGTGATTCATGGGCGTCTCGGGCTGGCTGGGGAGTATTATACAGCCTGTTCTACATCTTCGCCTTCATTTATTTGGATATGCACTGGGCGTTTTTCTTCCTGTTGCCAGTGCATTTTGTGATGGGACCTGTACACGGCGCTATCATCAACTGGAGCGGCCATAAGTACGGATATTCAAATTTCGATAACCAGGACAAGTCGAAAAATTCGTTAATCTTAGATGTTGTTATGATGGGTGAACTGTTCCAGAACAATCACCACAAACGTCCCAATTCAGCGAACTTTGGCGCAAAGTGGTTTGAGTTTGATCCAACTTATCCAGTTATCGGCATTCTCCACAAACTTCATATCGTTCGTCTGCGGCCGTCTGCCGAAGCGAAAAAAGCGCAGATAGAAGTCGGACACGACCGTCGAGTGGAAGTAGATAAAGAAGTAGAAGCGTAACGAAAAGCATATAACAAAAAAAGCTCCGAGTCATCGGAGCTTTTTTTGTTATAGCGAAGCGCGGAGGATTCGCTATAACAAAATTTTCGCTACTTCCTGCCAGGACTTTACGCGTTTAAAATCAGTTTCATCGCGATTATGCAGCGCATGGAAAAGCAGACCCTGCCCTTGGAATGTACGCAGGTTACGTGGCATATCGTCAATTAAATAAGCGGTGTTCAAAACACTCTTATCGCCCATAAAAATGTAATGCTGCCATGTAATAGCCGGGAAATGTTCCTGAAGCCAGTCCCACTTTTCGCGTAGAGAATTTGGAAATTCCTGAGCGGCCGACGCCACAAAAACTTCGTACTTAGTCATTAGGTCGGCAATGACCTCTTGTGCACCTTCCATCACTGGAATGTCGCTGAAGAAACCTGGCTCGTACACGCGCTGTGAAATGGCTTTGTACTCGTGTTCGTCGAACAGTTCGTGGAATGATTTTTCTTTTAACTCTTCGAGTGTGTACCGAGGCATTTCGCCTTCCAGGTATAACTTTATGAACTTGGCATGGGTATCAGCCATGACGTCGTCCATATCAATAGCAATACGTTGTTTCATAATCGTTCTGACTGTGATTCGTTAGTTTAAAAGATTCACGGTCAGATTTTAAGGTTTGTATCAAATTGCTCCAAATAATCGGCGACGCGCCGAACGAACTGTCCGCCCAGTGAACCGTCAACAACGCGGTGGTCGTAGGAGTGGGAGAGGAACATTAATTGCCGGATACCGATGAAATCGCCCTGGGGCGTTTCGATAACGGCTGGTTTTTTCACAATCGCTCCGAACGCCATAATGGCGACTTGCGGCTGCACGATAATGGGCGTTCCCATCAGGTTACCGAACGTACCGATGTTGGAGATTGTGTAAGTGCCACCAGCCAGATCATCAGCCGTAAGTTTGTTTTCGCGGGCGCGTTTAGTCAGATCGTTTACTTTCTTCGTCAGGCCAACCAGATTATATTGATCAGCGTTGTGAATGACTGGTACAATCAGATTACCATTGGGCAGTGCTACGGCCATCCCGATGTTAATTGCTTTTTTGACCAGAATCGAATCGCCTTCCACCGAAATGTTGATCATCGGGAAATCCCTAATTGCCTTAACAATCGCTTCGACCAGAACTGGGGTGTACGTCAGATTTTCGCCGGTTTGCTTCAGGAACTGATCTTTGATTTTTGTCCGCCATTGCACCAACGGAGTTAAATCGGCTTCTACGAACGAACTGACGTGGGGAGAAATCTGCTTTGATTCCACCATTCGCTGTGCAATCATCTTCCGCATCCGGTCCATCTGGATAATGTCGGCCTGACCGTTGAGGGAGGGGGCAGAAGGCAGAAGGGGATGGGTAGAGGGTGTAGAATTTGCTGACGTCTCAGTGCGGCCCATGCCATTTGCCCCGTGCCCTACACCCTCTGCTCCTTGCGTTCTTCCTTCCGCTCTATCAATTACATACGCCAGAATATCTTTTTTGGTAACGCGATTTTCAACTCCGGAGCCAGGAATCCGGTCGAGTTCATCGCGCGAAACAGCCTCTTCTTTGGCAATATTTAGTACAAGGGGCGAATAGAAACGGTTGGCAAATACAGGCGTATCTTCTGCCAACGTAGTCGCCGAGGTGGCAACCGCTTTAGCCGTCGTCGATGGCTGGCTACTCATAGCCGAGATACTGCTTTCCAGTTCGTGCGCTACGGTTGCCACATCTGTCTCTATTTCGTTTGTATTTGCGCCAACTGTGGTAAGGGCGTCTGTTTTTGCCGGAGCCGAGCCAATAATGTCGGCATCTCTGGGCGTCGCTGGTACATTAGCCAGATCACCTACTCCGACGGGCGTCTGGTTAGGGTTAACTAGGGACGCATCTGATGGCGCTGATGGCGTCGTCGACTCAGGAGTACCTTTATTCTCCGCTGTTTCGTTGACTTCAATACGAGCAATGGGTGCGCCGACCGCTACGACGTCGCCGTCGTGTACCAGAATTTCTTTTAAAATGCCCGCCTGAGGAGTCGGAACTTCGGTGTCGACTTTATCGGTCGCTACTTCCAGCACCGATTCATCCGCTTCAATCCGGTCGCCGGGCTGCTTGAGCCAGGTAATGACCGTGCATTCCATTATACTTTCGCCCATTTTGGGCATAACCATGTCGATGAGAGCCATGTATTTTTAATGATGAATCGGGGCCGCCCGCGCGGATGAATGATAAACGATGAGTGAATAACCATTCCTCCTGTCATTTATCATTCATCATTTATTATTCATAATTCGCAATCAACTCTTCCCGTAACAGATTGAGCAGGTAAGTTGAGGTAAGCTGAATGTTCTGATCGCGATACTGACCTAGTTTAAGGAGTCGCGTAACTGTGCGCTGGTCTGTGGCGCAGGCAATCCAGATCGTTCCAACGGGTTTGTCAGGTGTACCACCATCCGGTCCGGCAATGCCGCTCGTCGCAATCCCAACGTTGGTACCAAGGACTCTGCGAACGCCTTCGGCCATCTGGCGGATGGTTTCTTCACTGACCGCGCCAAATTGGTCCAGCGTTTCGGGTTGTACGCCCAATTGCGTTACCTTAACAGCGTTACTGTAGCTAACCACACTGCCCCAGAAATAAGCTGATGAACCGGGCACCTTCGTGATCTGGGACGATACATAACCACCGGTACAACTCTCCGCGATTCCCAACGTCCACTGTTTTTCTTTTAACAACCGTCCGACAACATCTTCCAGTTCATCGTCATCGTAACCAAAAACGTTTTTCTGGATTAGGGGCAGTACTTTCTGAACCTGTTCAGCTAGCTCATGGTCGAGTTGGGTTGTGTCGTCGCCAGTTGCTGTCAGACGTAGCCGTACACCGCCGAAACTGGGTAGGTAAGCCAGCTTGATATGGGCAGGCAAAGCGTCCTCCCAGGCTTCGATGCGCTCGGCCAGAAATGATTCGCCAATGGCTACCGTTCGGATGATCTTGTGCTTGATAACTGGCGTTTTGAAATAAGTTGTCAGCCGGGGCAGAATCCGGTTTGTCATTAAGTGTTTCATCTCGAACGGAACGCCCGGTAACGAAACGTACACCCGACCGCGAGCGTCGCCCCGGTCGTGCTCGAACCACATACCCGGCGCGGTGCCCCAGTCGTTTTGGATGTAGATCGCATTAGCGGGTAAGTCGGCCTGAGCGCGGTTAAGATCGGTCATTTCGCGGCCCCGTTTAGCAAAAAAGCCCGTTACTAATGCCAGCGCCGTTTCGTTGCGAACCATGCTCACGCCAAAATACGTACAGAGCGTTTTCTTGGTAATGTCGTCTTTGGTAGGGCCTAAGCCGCCCGTAATAATAATGACATCAGCTCGCTGGTGCGCTTCGTGCAGGACTTGCAGAATGGCCTCGGCCTGGTCGCCAACTGATGATTTACGGACGGTCCGGATACCGATGTTCGTAAGTTCGGTGCCGATCCACTGTGTATTGGTATCGGTAATCTGACCGAAAAGGATTTCGTCGCCGATCGTAATTACTTCCGCGCGGATTGTATTAGTCATTTGTGTTACGTGGATCGTATAATCCCGTCTTAAGGAACCAGCCTGAAAGGGTTAAACCTTCCTGTTGGAATGCGGTCAAAAGTACGAAAAAACGATTTAGGGCCGTTCGAAGTTATCAATTGAGACATTATTAATTCGAGATGAGAAAACATACTGTGCTGGCCGCATTGCTGGCTCTGACCATTAGCAAAACTACGTTCGCTCAGGATTCGACTCGCCCGCAGCAGCCAGCTGCTAAGGGCGTATTCGGTAAAATTCTGGATGCGGTTACACAGACGTCTGCCGGAACATCGGGTAGTCTGACCGATAGTGATATTGCTTCGGGGTTGAAACAGGCACTGCAAATCGGTATCAGCAATGGGTCTGACCAGGCTTCCCAAACAGACGGTTTCTTTAAAAATCCGCTCCTGAAAATTGCGTTTCCTCCCGAAGCTCAGCGTGTTGCTACCCGCTTGCGTCAGATTGGTTTTGGCGCACAGGTCGATAAGTTTGAATTATCGCTAAACCGCGCGGCTGAGGATGCCGCTAAAAAAGCGAAGCCCGTCTTTGTTAAGGCTATTACGTCGATGAGTATTCAGGATGCGGTCGGAATTCTGACCGGGGCCAACGATGCAGCTACGCAATACCTGCGTCGGACGGCGGGTCAACAACTCGTGACCGAGTTTACGCCTATTGTGGATAATGCGCTCAAACAAAACAGCGCCACTAAATACTACAGTGACCTAGTGAATACCTACAATAAAATTCCGCTGGTGCAGAAAGCTAATCCGAATCTGACCGAATACGCGACTGGTAAAGCGGTCGATGGGCTGTTTGTGCTAGTAGCGCAGGAGGAGCAGAAAATTCGCGAGAACCCAGCTGCCCGAGTTACTGATTTGCTGAAGAAAGTATTCAGTAAGCAGTAAATGAATTACAGAACCGCACGGGCGGCCCGTGCGGTTCTGTAATTCATTTACTGCCCGCTTTTAATAAAAAATCTCGAACCAGCTCCTGTTGATCTGTGCTGATGAAATCGACGCCGGCCTCACGGAGTTTGGTCCAGACAATCGGATCTTCGGGGCTGGCCCACAGCCTCAGTTTTTTCCCTTCCCCATGCGTTTTGTCAACTAGTTGACGGAGTTTTTGAAACTCCTCGGTGGGTATATCACCCTGCCCACGCCAGCTAAGTTGGCTCTGATACGAGTCGCTAACGATCGGCATGATCGCTAACGCATACCCTTTTCCTAAATCACTTGGGCGTCCGTCGAGGGCTAATAAGTGTTGTTTGGCTTTAGCTACTGTCTGCATAGGCCGATTCCCCGACAGAACGACAGTTACTGGGCCAAGCTGGTTTTTAGCGCCGGTTGTGAGTATTGATCGGTAGCGCTGAAGTACTTTATCGATAGCCCGATACGTACTATCAGCGTTAGTCTTTGCGTCAATCATTAAGTAAAAAGGACCTTTGTATCCAGCCAATACCTGACCATTATTCTGACGGATTCGTTCAGTTAAGGGCTTGAGGTATAAGTTTTCAAGCGTGGCTGCGGAATTCCGGATAGTTGGTCGGTTATGCGCCACGTACAGGGTATCGCCAATCAAGTGTACGTCCGCTTCAACGCTGGTAAAACCATTATCCAGCGCATCCAGGAGCGGCCTAGATTGCTCGTAGTCGTTATGGGCGTGAGCATTTGGCAGAGGCACCACATTCGCAAGCGGCCTCGGTATGATTGACTGGCTAACGGGCTGAGTCCAGGCTGTTTCTACATCGCCCGGCATGAACGGATTATACTTAGGTTTGCTGGAAATAATCTTGGCGCGCGCCAGCAGCACATCGTCTGGAAGGGTATAGGTAGCCGCAGTATCCGTTACTTCACGAAGTAATTCACCTTTCTGACTACCCTTCCGAACACCGAAAAACTGTAGCCGGTAGATTATTCCCGGTTCAGTTTTGACCTGCACGGTTAAGGTTTTATCAGCCTGCGGTAACTGTTTCAGGATAACGCCCGAAGTAGCATAAAACCGGCCCGCTTCCATCGCTTCGATCAGCGCTTGTGGACTTAGTTGGGGGGCATTAACCATTACCCAACTCCGGCCTGAATTGCTGAACGATGGCCCGAAGAAGTAGTAATTGTGGCTATCGTCGGTGCCCATGCCGTACATGAGCGGTCGTCCCTGTTGTAGAAAATGAAGGTTAATCTTATCCCACATTGACTCAGTGCCTTCGTGGGTGCTATCGCCATAGTTGTTTACCAGATGGTGGCCGTTGAACACCTCGAAAAAACGCTCATGCCGAAGCTGCATCAGGTCTTCGGCTTTAACGGCATAATAAAAATTGGGATGGTTGATGTGTGGGAACATAGGCTGGCCCGTCTGCCGCCGTTGCGCAACCACCAAATCAATATTATTCTGCATCACCTCGGCGACGCTGTTGCCGGGTTGAGGCCGAATGAGGTTCTTAACGTTGGTGACGTTCATGTGAATCGGCTTACCCTGATAGCCAGTCGAAACTTCTTCGCTTTTGATAATTAGAAACTTACCGGGATCTTCGAAATAGCCTCGGTATTCATCTAATTTCTTCAATCGAACTTTCAGCGAATCGTTGGGGCCTTTGCGATAGACAACCCAATCCGGTCCGAACGTGCGCAGGTACCGGTCGAAGGTTCGGCGCCGGTCGGGCTGGTGCGGCACGTTCACCCACTTGTCGACGTCCTGTATAATGTTATGATCCGATAAGCCAACAAACTGATATCCATTAGCTTTGTACCAGTCCATAATCATTTCAGGGTAATCATCACCGTCGCTCCAGAGAGAATGCGTATGCAGATTACCCTTATACCAATTCTGAGCTTGGGCGGTGTATACAATGAAGCAAAAAAGCAGCAAGCAAGTGATTCTTTTCATTGGGAGAGGATTTCTATCTGACAGGATGAACAGGATGAGCAGGATTGCTGGTCAGTGCCTTTAATCCTGTTCATCCTGTTAACCCTGTCGGAAAAAAAGAAAATCAAGTTCCAAAAATACCCGGCCTTACTCAGCCACCAGCGTTTCAATGGATTTCAGGAGTTCCGGTTGTTTTTTATGGTCGTTGTTGCACAGAAAGATAACCGTTTTGTCGGCGTCTATATAGCGGATAATCTGCGTTTTATAGCCGGGGTTATCCCCACTATGACGCACTACTTTTCCTAGTTTCGGATGCTGCTCTAACTCCCAGCCAAATCCATACGGCGATAGCGAGCCGTCATTAAGCTTCGCAACTGTAAAAGCTTCATTGAGTGCTTTCTGGCTGATCACTTTATCGGTATACAGCGCTCGGTCCCAGGTCAATAAATCGTCTGCCACTGAACTGATGCGACCGGGGCCTTTGCGGTTGCCCAGCCAAATGCCATAGTTGAATTGCGGAAACGAATCGGCCCGGACGTACCGACCTTTTTCAGGGACGTATAAATGCCCCCAGGCCATGTCAGTAAGACGACTTTTTTCGGCTTGCGTACGAATGTCCGTGTGGCTCATATCCAGCGGTTTGAAAATTCGCGTTCGGCAAAATTCGATGAAATCAATGCCCGATGCTTTCTCGGCGATGCTGGCCAGCAGCATATAACCCGTGTTGCTGTAGGTGTATTTCGCACCCGGTGCAAACAATTTAGGTGGGTGGTATTTGATGAGATAAGCAATATTATCGGCGTTACCGGCCACCTTACTTTTATCCCAATGCTTATCCATCACGTCCTGATAATCAGGTAATCCAGACGTATGATTGAGTAAATGCCGGATCGTAATACCCGCATACGGCAGCCCCGGAATGTATTTGTCAATCGAGTCGTCGTAATTTAGTTTATCGGCTTCGGCCAGCATCATTATGGTCATGGCCGTGAACTGTTTCGACACCGACGCCAATTCAAAAATGGCGTTCGTTGTCATGGGGACTTTGGTTTCAAAATTCTTGTACCCAAACGCTTTTTGGTAAACCGGTTTGCCTTTATCGGCGATGAGCAGTACGCCACTGAAATCGGGAACGTTGGCAAAAAGTGCGTCTACTTTCGGGGTTAACGTATCAGAGTCGTTGGTTTGGCGGCAGCACCAGGTACCCAGAAGCGAGGCTAGTAACAATAAGCTTGTGTAGAGGTAGGTTTTCATAGAGGAATCAGATTGTATCGATCCGACAAAATAGCGATTCCTGACAGTATAATGAGGATTCAGGGATGGAAACCCTTTTTTTCTATTGAGCAAATCTAAAAATGCGTCTGAAATCGGTCAGCGACAACCGATTTCAGACGCATTTTTAGAGTGGAAGTATGCGGGCTATGAGGACTAAACAGTTACTTTATTAGTTGCAATACGTTGCTCAACTAAATACGTCATTAAGCGCGTAGCTGAATTGATAACAGGGCCTGCTAGGGTATCGTTTTGCAAAGCACCAAATGGACCCTGACCAAAATAAAGCCCGTCTGAAACCAGGAATGACAGTTTGACCATCCCCGCGCCTGGAAATGATGTGCGCACCTGGTCCCACGGGCCAATGCGTTTAACAACCGCCATACTGTCGGAGAAGAGTTGGCCAACTAACTGATTCGATTCCACGGTTTGCGCATCCCATACCAGAAGATGCTCCATGTGATTAATATATCGGCAGGTCCCGTCGTTAAACGCGGCTAAAACGTCGAGCCCATTAGCTAAGGCAACCTCGATAATTACGCCCAGAAGTACCTTGGAATTTACCGAAAAACCTTTGGCTAGCAACTGATTATACGCCAGTAATTGTTGCCGGGTTTCTAGTGTCTCATCAGTCGCAATGGCATTTAACTGGGTAGGGTTGGAGTTACCAGATAGCAGCGTGTCCCAGGGATAATCTGTTGACTGGACTGCTGATTTGTATAAGTCAATCTTGTCGCAAAAGAGAAGATTATAACTATTATTCAGGCCTGCATCACTATACGGTTTGATTGATTCGTCGGAAAATGAATTGACTGGGTTCATTGTAGCTGCGAGGTTTAGAAATTGATTGACCGTCACAAATATATTGGCGTCAAAATCGCCTTGTCTACCGGAATTAACAACTGGTTAGATTGGGTAAATAACTGGGGCTAAGGACAAATTCGTTAACCCAGAAAGTGGCAGATGTGTACTCGATAGCTGAAGCTGAAGTCTGTTTTTCGAAAATAAGCCTTAAATTTCCCGCCTACTCTCCGGCGGGAAATACTTCTCTCTAGAGTAGAAATTCAACTTTCGACTGACTTCTAGTGCCTGATTATTTTCCCCAACTGCGAACCGTCAACGTAATCCGATACGTGACGCCTTTGCGTGAAGGCGGTTCATTACCGGCCATCGTTGAGGCCGACGATGATTTTCTGTATGTCCTTAAGTTCCGCGGAGCAGGGCAGGGGACCAAAGCGCTCATTGCCGAACTGATCGCGGGCGAGCTGGCCCGGGTACTTGGCTTTCGGGTGCCGGAAATCGTCTTTATTAATCTTGATGTGGCCTTCGGTCGCTCCGAACCCGACGAGGAAATTCAGGATTTGCTCCGCGCCAGCGAAGGGCTGAATCTGGGGTTGCATTACCTGTCCGGCGCTATCACGTTCGATCCTATTCTAAACGACGTGAGTGCCCGGCTGGCTTCACAGATTGTTTGGTTTGATTCGTTCGTGATGAACGTAGATCGAACGGCGCGCAATACGAATATGCTAATGTGGCATAAAGAATTATGGCTAATTGACCACGGCGCAGCGCTCTATGTGCATCACACAGGACCAAGTTGGCCCGAACAGAGTAATCGGCCCTTTGCCCAGATAAAAGACCATGTTTTGTTATCGAAAGCGACCGAACTCGATGCGGTCGATGCGGAGTTCCGTCAATTACTAACCGCTGAACGTATTCAGTCGATTGTAGCGCTCATTCCTGACGACTGGCTCAATGTTGAAGGAGCGACCGAGTCGGCGGAGGAGCAGCGGCAGGTGTACGCCCGGTTTTTAGAAACCCGCTTAGCGCATTCAGCCATTTTTGTTAACGCAGCTAACGACGCCCGTCATGCACTTGTTTGAGTACGCCGTTATCCGCGTAGTACCGCGTGTGGAACGGGAAGAGTTTATCAACGTCGGCATTATAGTATACTGCCGTGCACAGGGCTTTCTGCAAACCCGGTTTACGATAGCCGAAGATCGGCTGCGGGCGTTTTCAACCGAATTGGATGTAGACGAACTGAATGGTCGATTGCGGGCCTTCGAGCGAATTTGCGCCGGTAAGGCCGAAGGTGGACCAATTGGTAAACTTGCCATCGCGGAACGCTTTCGCTGGCTCACTTCGACCCGAAGCACGATTGTACAAGCGTCACCCGTTCATCCTGGTTTGTGTATAGATGCGGGCGAAACGCTAACGAACTTATTTACGGCCCTGGTTTTGTAACGCGGCCGCGTTACAAAACCAGGGCCGTTACATCTGCATGCCATTATTTCGTATTTTGTCCGCATGCAACGTTTCTCAAAACTCCTCGCCGGGCTTTTATCAATATTCGGTCTTATCTCGCCTAGTTACAGTCAGCCGCGTACGGATGATCTGTTAACTAACCTGTTTACCAAAAATCAAAATGCCATCTTTCAGGAAGTTATCCGACATCCGGAAACGTATCGACTACAGATTATCTATACCGAAATTAATCGGGATAAGGCGAATATGCCTTCGTTCAAGAATTACTATTTCCACGTCGACAGCACCGACTATTTCAACCCAGCCTCGACCGTAAAGCTGCCGCTGGCATTGCTGTCGCTGGAGAAATTGAACCGGTTTAATAAGCCCGGTGTGACGAAATTTACGCCCATGCAGTTCGACAGTGCGTATAGCAAACAGACGAAAGAATGGACGGATAACACCTCAGAAAATGGCTATCCGTCCATTGCGCACTTTATTAAAAAGGCGTTTTTAGTAAGCGATAACGATGCGTACAGCCGCATGTATGAGTTTGTGGGCCAGCAGGAAATTAACCGGTCGTTGCACGCCAAAGGCTATCTTGACACACGGATTACGCACCGGTTCGTGCGGATGACGGCTGACGAAAATCGGCATACTAATCCGGTGCGGTTTATTCAGGAAGATGGTAAACTAATTTATGCCCAACCCGCTGCTTACAACCCGGACCCGTTTGATTTTCGGCGGGTGGCTAAACTGGGTAAGGGCTATATAACGGGTAAAGATAGCTTGGTTCACGAACCATTTAACTTCACCGAACGAAACAAATTTCCGTTGGAAGCCTTTCAGCAAATTCTGCAATCGGTGATGTTTCCGATGTCGGTGCCGGCGAAGCAGCGCTTTAATCTGACCGACGATGATTATCGATTTCTGTACCAATACCTTTCGCAGTACCCTAGTGAAACGAATTACCCAAAATACGACCCCAAGCAATACTACGACAGCTATGTAAAGTTCTTTTTCATGGATAGCCTACACCACCAGATGCCAGATGGCGTGCGAGTGTTCAATAAAGTGGGATGGGCCTACGGCTTTCTAACCGATGCGTCGTACGTAGTTGATTTTAAAAATAAGGTCGAATACATGCTGACGGCTACGATGTACGTGAATAGTGATGGTATTCTGAACGACGATAAATACGAGTTTGATAGCATCGGTCACCCGTTTATGTATCAGCTTGGTCAGACTATTTATCAATACGAATTGAAGCGAAAGCGTCCGAATGTTCCCGATTTGAGTGCGTTTCGAATTCAGTACGAGAAACGGCAGAATGATAATCGGCCGGTTATTAAGGATGTAGATAATTGATTGTTATAGTCAAGTAGAAGCTAATTAGAGTAATTGGCCCTCTGAAATTATTCATTTTTAATGCGTTAATTAATAGATATTGCCAAGCAAAAAAATATTATATTTGAATCATTGAAATATTCAGTTGATTATTCTGATATTTTATTATTAAATCCTGTATTATTCCGATTTAAACTTATATAATATCTCCAAGATCATGCACTTCAACCGTCGGAACTGGCTCAAGAACAGCCTGATGATGAGCGCAGGGGCCGTAGCGGCACCCGCGTTATTACCAGTTAATGCGTATTGCGAGCCCTGGCTCGATTCGCCCGAGATGGCGCCAGTCATGCCACCTAAAGGCGGTGTTCTGAAAGCGCGGCTTTCGGCTAATGAAAATCCGTATGGTCCTTCGCCAAAAGCGCTTAAAACCATAACGGAAGCCGCTCCTGATGGTTATCTGTATGCTATGGAATACGCGCGGCAGTTTCGTAAGCTGGTCGCTGATACCGAAGGTGTCCCTGAAGACCATATCTTGCTGGGCGCTGGTTCGGGTGAATTGCTGACAGCGGCTTCGCTCTGGGCAGCTTATCGGCCCAATGCCGGTCGTACGATTGTTGCCCCCGATCCTACATTTGATGCGCTGCCACGTGCAGCTGTCAAGCATGGCATTACCATGGATCGCGTACCGCTGGTTGCCGCCGACGGATACGATATCAATCTGAATAAACTTAATGAGCGGGTTAGCAGTCAGACCGGTATGGTATATCTGTGTAACCCCAACAACCCGACGGCTATCATTGTCGACCCGACCAAACTACGGGCTTTCTGCGAGGCTGTTGGTGCTAAAACGCCGATCCTGGTCGATGAAGCTTATATCGATTACACGCCTGATCCTAAAGCCTACTCCATGGTCGACATGGTTAAAAAGGGGAGCAATGTGATTATTACCAAAACGTTCTCGAAAGTTCATGGATTCGCGGGCCTTCGGACCGGTTATATGGTTGCCAAGCCTGAGCTATTGGAGCAGATTGCCAAATTCTCCACGGGTGGTGGCTGCCTGAGCATGACCACGCTCCGGGCGGCTTCGGTCAGTTTACAAGACAAAGACTTCGTTAATTACTCACTGGGCAAAGCCAAAGAATCGAAAGATTACTTGCTTGGCGTGCTGAAGCAAACGAATTATGAACCGCTGCCATCAGGGGCTAATTTCGTGATGTTCCCGATCCGAATGAAGGGCGAAGATTTTGTAAGCCGGATGATGGAGCAGGGCGTAAGCATTCGCCAGTGGAAATTCGACGGTCAATACTGGTGCCGTGTCAGCCTCGGTACAATGCCGCAAATGCAGGCATTCGCTGAAGGGCTGAAACTAGTTTCATAATATACAATACAACCTAATTGAAGCGCGGCACGGGGTTTTCCTGTGCCGCGCTATGTTTTGAACTGGAGGTGAAACCCCTACCCTAAATCCCTCCCCGTGAGGGATTTAGGGTAGGGCGCTGCTTTTATGACAGTTACTTTTCCTTCGTGAAAACCCGCTCGGCACCGTTTCGTTTTACAGTCATCTGGCTTTTAGCAACATCGAACTCAAAAACGATACCTCCCGCCGTGCCATTATCGATTTTGAATTTATCCTGTTCCGTTGCTTCGAGCGGCCAAGCGGATTGCGCCCCAGGCGGCTGTGCATACAATGTTTCCCCATTACGGGTAATCATAAATTTCGCAGGAGCGCCAGTGAAGGAATAAGTGCCAGCATATTTGTCCAGCGTTTCGGAGCTGACAGCGATTGATTCGAAGGTGGGGATCTGAAACGGTTTGTTATAGTAAATGTCCATGATGCCGTTCATGATATCTTTCACCGGATAAACCTTCGCGTTCGTCGTATAGGCAACCGCCAGTTTTTCTTCCGGCAGGTAAGACAGCCACGCGCCGTAGTTGTCGGCCCCCCCCCGTATGCCCGTAGAAGGTCTTGCCAGCGAACGGGAATGTTACCATACCAACTCCCTCGCCGTCCCGCATCGTTTTCATCTGATTGATGCTCTCCTGAGAAATCAGTTTCCCGTCGAACAGTGCCTGGATGAATTTGGCCAGGTCGGCTGGTGTCGAAACAATTGCGCCAGCACTGAAGAGGATGCTGGGATGGGTTTCGGGTACCTGCTTCCAGTCGCCACCGGGGATTATAAAATAGGTCAGACTTTCGTTCTTGGCTATATCAATGTTCCCGGTTGCCAGGTACGTATCCTTAAGTCCGATTCTGGTGGCGACTTTTTCCTGAAGGACGATCTCGTAGGATTTGCCAGTTGCCTTTTCAATGATAAGACCCAAAACGAAATAGCCGGAGTTGCTGTAAAGAGACTTGGTGTCCGGCTCGAAATCGGGCGTAGCTTTGACGATCAGGGCAAGGTGTTCATCTTTCGTCATTGGCAAGGTATTCGCGGCCCCCTGCGCATTCTGCTCGCGCCTTACATTCGGAATGCCGCTACGATGTGAGAGTAGCTGCGCAATGGTAATTTTAGCCGCATTCGGAATCTGCGGAAAAAATTTGTCAAGCGGGTCGGTTAGCTTCAATTTCCCTTCCTCGATGAGCTGTAAAACTATTGCAGCGGTAAACATTTTTGTGATCGAGCCGATTCGATATCGACTCGCAGCGGTCAATGGTTTCTTTTCAGCGCCGTTGATCTGGGCATAACCGATAGATCGGGCGTAAAGCGTATTGCCGTCTTTAGTAATGACTAGACTTCCCATCGCCTTATTTTTTTCGGCGAGTCGGTCAAAAAACTGGTCGAGTTTAGCTTTGTCGAGTGGGGCTTGTGCATAACTCAGGCCAGGCAGACTCAATATCATCATAGTGGCGAATACTAGCTTAATTTTCATAACTTTGAATTTCAAAGTGAATTGATAAAAAAATAGAATGAATAAGGCCGGTTGATTCAATCCGAAAGTAGAAGGTATATTTTATACTCTTATCTAAATCCAAAAAGTAACGGAAATAGGAAGGTTACGATAGTAGCCCAAACGGCGTAAATGGGCAAATAAGAAACAATGGTTTTACCAACTTCGGCTATCGTAGCTTTTTTGGAAAGAACCTTAAAAAGTTGTGCAGTTACCAGCAAAAGATTAAGTAATATCAAGATATTACTGCCAAAAACGGCAGCTCTGTTTGGCGTAATTCCCATTTCTGAAATACGAAACAAAATGGCAGATAAAGCAATACCATTGACGAGCACGGTTACCGCCGATAGTAGAAAAAGAATCCAGACTTCCGCTGTACTTTTTGATGTTTTTGAGGATTCGGCAATAGAAAAGAAAATAATGGCCATTACCCCAATCAATAGCGCATTGAATATTAATAAAAATTCCCGATCATTATAAGGATCTTTGCCCGAATAAATTATGGCTACCAGATAAATAACCAGCATTACGAGTACCAGCGGACTAAATAATTTAGCAATTACCGGCGATACTTTACCAACTAATTGTGGGTTAGCCTGCGTAAGATATGTGCCAACAATGGGTGCAGCTGGAAGACCAAAAACGACAACGTTTTCAAAATAAAAGTTTCTAATGTCAAATCCTATCAGCTTGAAGAGCCCAACGGTTATGCCGGTCATGATTCCGCCTGCTATCAAAATGAGCCCCGTCATAACGATCAGATCGCCATTATATCGCAAATAACTAAGCCGCTTCTCTTCATTGTTTTTAATCTCACCAATAAATGCAAAACCTAGTATCGACCAAAGAAACAGACATAAATGGATACAGGAGAGAATCAAGGTGTCGCTCTTTTTATTATCGGGAAGAAAATTGATAAATAGTAAACCAATAAGAGTTGCCCCAACGATAGAAGTGATTGTACGAATTGATAAATTACTCTTCCAGGCAAAATAAGCCGATAGCGCTGGGAAAACGATAAAACCAACATTTCTGGAGTAGAAAAACTCCTCGTTTATTTTTAATAATGTCGGCAACTTGGCGATAATGCCGGCCACTAAAATTGCAACGATTACAAATGCTAACTCACGGCTTGTGCCCCAGTTTAGCTCATCGCTTTCGTAATTCAACCGTTCGTTCCAGAAATTGGCAAGTGTATTACCTTTAATTTCCGGATATAACGTACTGAACGCTCGCTTGAAAGATGTCTTATTCGTTCGATAGATTTTTTCGAGCTGCCCAGGATCGTTCAGATGGGTGCGTATTTCCTCTTCCATGATTATGTATTTTTTAATATTTCGTTAATATTTTGATAGCGAGTGTGTTCATACTATCAATTCCACAACGTACCATCCAGTCCCAAAATAATCCCAAGCCATAACCCAATGAGGTAGCCGATCAGGCTTAATAAAAAAGCCAATATCTTTTTCCAACCGCTCAAGTCGAGCACATAATTCATGAAGTAATAAAGTGTGCCACCCATCGCTCCCGCTAACGGAACTATAATTAATGGTCTAATCATCCATAACTTTCCCCAGGCTGGATTAGGATCTCTGACTCCGTACAAAAAAAGCGTGATTACAGTTAAAGCAACCCCTGCGCCCAGGAGCATCCATTTCGCTAAAGAAGCTGGCTGACTTGGCTGTGTTGTTAATTTGTTTGTCTGTGTCATGGTTATTCGATTTTAAAACTTGTACTTAATTTTAGTCATTTTGTTAAAGCACTTTGTATTTCAAAGTGTATGGGTAAAAAAATAGTTGACTTTCAGTTTGAAACCCCTTTAATTAATTTTTCCAAAGCATTTATGTGATTATTAAATTCTTTACGTCCAAGCTCTGTAGCAGCATAACTTGTGTTCGATTTTCGGTCAACAAAAGATTTTTCAACTTGAATGAATTCTTCTTTTTCCAATGCTTTTAAATGACTCGCCAAATTACCATCGGTTACATCAAGAAATTCTTTCAACGAATTGAAATCAAGCGAATTATTAACGGCCAGGGCTGCCATTATCCCGAGCTTAATCCGGCTTTCAAAAGCTTTATGTAAACCATTTATTGATATTTTCACCGTTCGTACCTGTAATGCATGTATGTACCATACATAATGTGGAATACGCCAAAACCTAAAGCCCAGCCTATTAATCCGTACTCAACAAAGTAAGCGCTAAATAACCCTAACCCTATCTGAATAAGGCCTAAACCCCTTAGCTCTTCATAGGTATACTGCCCGGCATTATATAAAGCTAATCCATAAAATAATAAGGTAATTGAAGGTAGTAAGCCAATTAAGCCGTTAGCGATTAAAATTAAAATCAGGAGTCCACCAGCAACAAGGGGAACTGTCATATTGATCACAAGCCGCTTTGTAATAGCATTCCAAAGTTTTTCGCCCCTTTTCGTTGCCTTTTTATTGGAAAGAAATATCGCTGTACTGATTGCTAATGCCAATACAATGCAGGCTACAAGTATAACCTTTGGTAAATCAGTCGTTACGCTGTCTAATTGTGCGGGGCTATAAACGATTTGAGTAGGCTTAAATTCAAAAACATCGTAAGCAATATAAGCCCCTGCCAATGCATAAATACCTGCCAGTATACCTGCCCAGCCTGCCAGCGACAAGAATTTGGAAGATCGCTCCATTATAGAGCGTATTTGGGCTATATCCCGAATGTAATCCTCTTCTTCGTTCATTTAAAAAGCACTTTGAGTTTCAAAGTTGATGTGAAAATTATAATTATGCAAGCGACGTCAGAAATATTTTTACTGATTTATGAATAGTGGAGGGAAATGGAAACAAGCCTATTGCTTTCTACAGACAAAATTACGCTCAATCGCATGCAACTCTTCCCAGATAGCATGTTCAACTTTACGGACTGTAAAATCTGATCCGCCCCTGAACTAATCAAAAATCCAAGTCGTTTTGCGATAATTTACTAATCGCACCGGGGTTCCGGTTATAGACAATGCAGGATCATTTACAACCTTTCCAGACATTTGTTGCCAATGCGATTGTTCGTGTTCAACAGGACCCTGACGCCGTTGGCCTGGCTGCCGGGGGCTCCTGGATAACAGATCAATTAGATGCTTATTCTGATCTTGATTTAGTGCTGGTTACGAATAGTCCAATCTCACCGGATTTGGCCAGAATGCGGGAATATGCCGCCAAATTGGGGTCGATGATTGCCTCGTTTCAGGGTGATCACGTAGGCGAACCCCGGTTGCTAATTACTCTTTACGATGCGCCCTTATTGCATGTCGATATCAAATTTATAACACCTGATGAATTTTATCAGCGAGTGGAAAATCCGGTGATTCTGTGGGAGCGGGATGGGGTTTTGACCAGCATTATCCAGCAGTCAACGGCACAGTACCCGCCAGTTGATTTTCAGTGGATCGAAGACCGTTTCTGGGTTTGGGTGCATTACGCAGCTCTAAAGATTGGGCGGGGAGAATATTTCGAAGCGTTTGATTTCTTCGGCTTTATGCGTGGTGTCGTGTTTGGACCGTTGCTACACCTGAAAAATTCGGGTTTACCTCGGGGAGTTCGTCGGGCAGAAACTACGTTTGGGGCGGCTGAACTGGCTCAGCTGCGCCGGACAGTAGCCACGCCCGACCGGGAAGCGCTGCTGGCCAGCTTATGGGAATTGGTGAATCTTTACGAAGCCTTGCGTGATACGCTGGCGCCTGCTACCTTACAGCGAAATACAACAGCTCAATCCGCCGTTACACAATATATGAAGGCACTATAGGCTGTATTTTTTTATAGAGTAAATGACTGATCAGGACGAATATTTTTTGCGTGAGGCCATTCGACTGGCTCGCGAAGGCATGACAACCGGGCAAGGTGGGCCATTTGGTTCGATCGTTGTTCGCAACGGAGAAATCGTAGGGCGTGGCTGTAATCAGGTTACGTCGACCAACGATCCAACAGCCCATGCTGAGGTGGTGGCAATCCGGGATGCTTGCCGAAATCTGGGTACGTTTCAACTGGAAGGTTGCACACTATATGCTTCCTGCGAACCTTGCCCTATGTGTTTAGGGGCGATTTACTGGGCGCGACCCAGTCGGATTGTCTACGGGGCCTTCCACTCCGACGCGGCCGGGGCTGGTTTCGACGATCAGTTCATTTACGAAGAACTGGATAAGGCCCGCGATCAGCGTCATATTCCCATGCACCAACTCCTCCGCGACGAAGCCGACGCCGTTTTCCGGGAGTGGGTCGCCCTGGATAACCGAACGCTTTATTGAATGATAAAGGATGAATGATGACCGGGCTGGCGAACCAGTGATGAATGCAGTTGTCCCTCATTTACCATTCATCACTGGTTCGCCAGCCCGGTCATCATTCATCATTCAAAAAATGTCTTCTCATCACATCGTCCGCGATAAGCAGGAGCCTGCGCTATTGATTGCCAACGGCGAAGCCTGCCAGCCCGAACTCCTTGGGCAATTACTTGAATGGAGCCCGACAGTTGTCGTGCTCGATCGGGCCATTTGGCGCGTATTTGAATTGGGTATCAAAGTGGATGTACTTCTCGGCGATTTCGATCAAACAGCCGATGGTCAACATCTGGACCTGGATGCAATTCGGGCGCAACAATATCCTCTGGAGATTGTCCACACACCTGACCAGAACAAAACTGATCTTGAAAAAGGAATTGACTACTTAATTGAGCGAGGTTATCCGGCAGTTAATATTGTGTGGGCCACGGGCCGTCGAGCTGACCACAGCCTGACGAACATGACGAATATAGTCCGCTACAAAGATCAGATTCGGCTGGTGATGCTGGACGATTATTCTAAAATTTTTCCCCTTGTCGGGCGATTCGAGAAGTGGTACGCAGCCGGAACGCCAATTTCCCTGATTCCAGTGGGTACTGTTGGAGGCATAATAACGGAGGGCTTAAAGTATAACCTGCACAATGAAACGCTAATCCTTGGTTATCGAACCGGCAATAGTAACGAAGCTGAGCAGGATGGTTTCGTGCGAGTTGAGGCTCAAACCGGCGATCTGCTGATTATGGAATGCTGGGATTAACGGCTTCTTAATCATAAGATCGTAACCACTGACACAACGGTTTTTCGATGAACCGATATAACCCTTGCGCAGTTAGAATCAGGAGACTAAACAGAAGCCCAGGATTCGTTATCCCTGCTTTCTGAAGGCTGTTGGCAATCACGCCAATATGAATGAGGTAGAAGGCGTACGAACTTCGGCCTAATGTCTGAATAACGGGATATTCTAACATAGTCCGGATGGGCGTTTTTTCCTGCAATAAGCCTAACAGAAACAGGCCAATCGCAACGGGAAGTAGGAAATTATATACCACAACTTCACTCCAGAATAAGCCTGTAGGGTCCATAACTTTCATTGCTCCTGTCTGCCATAAAATACACCCCCCGATGCTCAACATTCCAGAAACCGTTGCGTAGCGAATGGTAGAGCATATATTTTGTTGACAGTGTTTACCTAGCCACATTCCGACAACAAACTCGAATGATCGCCCAAAAAAGGTGTAAAACAGAACAAAAGGCAGATTGCCCACCGGGTCGTTGAGGCTATGTTGGTCAATCATAGCCGATAATCCTACACCACTTCCAAGTAGCACAGCGGTTAGTCGAACTGGTCCCCGGCGTTGGAGTATAATAAACAGAATAGGGGCTAGTATGTAAAAACATGTTTCAACGGTCAGGCTCCAGCTTTGGGGTATGCCGCTGAATTTATAAGCTTCGAAAAATCCTTTTAGCAGCGTCAGATTCAAAACCACTGTAAACCAGTTCATTGGATGGCCTGCCAGGGTATTAACACCGATCGTGAGTAGCAATAGTAAACCATAAAGCGGATAAATCCGGGCAAATCGGTTTTGCAGATACCGGCGCCAGGACCAGCTCTGCCGGTTAAGATAGACGTCGGCATAACGATGATAAATTAGCAAACCGCTAAGCACAAAAAATACCGACACGCCAATGTAACCCTGGGCAAATAAGGAGTACGCAAATGTGTTAGTCGAGGCCGGATTGTAGTGATGGAGAAAAACCAGATAAGCCGCTACTGCCCGCAAACCCGTAAGCGCCGGGAAATAAGTTGAGGTTGGCGACTCCTTTGTCGTTGCGGATTGCATTACCGAATTAATACGATTCGACCGCTTAACTGCCTGTTTTGATTATCCGTAAGTGATTGGCCTGAACCGTCATGGTCGTCAGCAGTAAGTTTGTAAATATAAATGCCAGTTGGAAGTGACTCGCCAGAATCGGCGCAACCATCCCAGGTCCATTCAATAATTCCTGCCCGACCGGTTTGAATTAGTTTTCGCACAGTTCGACCTTTTAAATCGCTTAAAATCAGAGTCAATTTGTTAAGAAATTGAGTGTTGCCTGAGCATAAAGAGAAACGTATCTGATCGCGAAACGGATTAGGGTAAACTGTCATACTTGGCTGACTGCCATCAGATAATCCGGTTATTGTTACGTTGACTGAAATTGTCGCTCGGTTATTGGTATGGTTCGTTTCGAGCGAAGCTGGATAGGCAGGCGAATCAGTTGGGTTAACGGTTACCTCAAACTGATTAAGTCCTTTAGCGTTTCGGTCGTTTGGGATAGTTATTGTCAGCGTGTCGCTGAAAGCAACTGTATAAGGCAATACCTGATTGAAAATCGCCGTTTCCTGCCTGTTAACCAACCGTCGTATCCGGATCGGCAGCTGACCAATTCGATACTGCCCTGAGTTGCGAACGATGGCGTGAATCTGCACGGAATCACTCAAGGTTGTTAGCGGTTGGCTATCTGTGCCTGAGATAGTTAACCCTTTATCGGATAAACTATAATCAGGTGTCTCAAAAGGAAATAGTCGAATGGCCGGATCGCCCTGCAAGACCATTTGCTGAGCGTTGGCGAGCGTTCGTGGGTCATCAGTTTGGGCGAGGACTCGTCGGATGGTTTCCTGCTGAAGCTGGCCAATGGATTTAGTTAATTGGGTACTATCGCTCAGGAGCGAATAGAAGGTGCTGCTATAAAAATGGAGTAGGTCGGTATAACCCAGATGACTATGCGCTATGGCTGCTATTGCTCCTCGATTTGGCGTAAGCACCCAATCAGTTACCAGCGTCGGACGACCATAGAAGAAGTTCCCGATAGCGCAGCCGTTGACAAGTAGCAGCGGATATTTGCCTTTGTTCCGGTAACCCAGCGAATCGACGGAACATAAGCCAATATTTAAGTCCGTTACATCAATGCCTGAGTGACCGAAAAACGTTATCAAACCCACGCCTTCATTAACGGACTTCGCTACGTTACCTTGCTCGACCGAATTAACCGCTGTTTTTGACAGTGTCGTTACCCGTGCGCCCAGCGATTGTCCTCTAGCCTGATTACGGTATCCATCGACTAATTGACGAAGTAAGGTAATTTCGTTGGCCGTTTCGCCACCACTCAGATGTAATAAGTTCTTGCGCCAAATAGTGTTAGTCTGCTGACTCTCATACTCTTTTACTTTGGCTAAATAATTCAGTACGTCCTGTGGGCTGCCCGCGTTGATGCGACCGGTTGGAATAGCTGGCACATCAGTTTGATACCCATCCAGCCCGGCCGTAAACACAACATCGGAACCGGGAAAACCGCCTGTCATAACCAAGTCGAGACTAGCTTGATTCGGGTCGCGTCGAACACCGGGCGTGCTGCGACTACGCCCAAGTAACAGTAAGTATTGTGGTCGTTTGGCAGAACCTTTACTTTGGCGTAGCATCTGGTCAATGAACCGGCGGATGGCTAGCGGATGCCGTTCTCCGTAACTGAATTGGTCGATGAGCTGCTGCATCGTTACAATCAGCGTATCGTGCCTGCCACCTGCGGCTGACGCTCGGTAGTCGGCATACGCCTTAACCGCGTTGGCTGCGTTTCCAACTGGTTGCATCAGCGCTTCATGACTGATGATTAAATAGGTTGGTCGACGAGTTGTCCAGTTTATAAAGGAAACCGGGATAATAGCCAGTACAGTTTTCGGTTGGCAGCTGCTTAGAATCGTTCGGGCTGTCTGCGTATGCTGGACAACCATCCGGGCAGTGCCGGGTGGCGCTGATGTTATGCCAATCTGGACGGGAGTTGTTGGTTCTGAAATATCCCAGAAACGAGTGTTGGGTAAAACATCGGTTATGTTCAATAATGATTTCCCCGTTGCGTTCGTAGTAAGACGGAACGTTCGCTGAGGTTGCTGGTTAGCAGTGAGTTGTTGCGGATATCGGAGTCGGATATATGATACGGAATAATTATCAGCGATTGTGGTTTCCCCTTTTGAAACGGTCGAAATGACTAACTTCCCATCCGAGCTAACATTTGTCCAGGCTAAATTCTGCTGGCTGCGGGCATTGTTATAAACAGAGAAACGGATGCTATCAAGCTGCCGCTGCATACCTATAGCTGGCCCTGCTAGACAATCGACACGGTGATTGATAAAATCGCGGCCGACCAGCAATATATCGACTTGCGGAGTGGGTAAGCTAGTTATCGCATTAATTTGAGCCGCATTGGTGAGCTGAAACGTTGTGTGAAATGGTTTGTCTTTTGTTTGGATAAGCCCTGTATACCCTTCGCCTGCATCATAATAGCTGGTTTCTACTTTGGGCGGTATGCCAGCTGCCCAACCAGGATAATTATCAGTGAACAGCCGTAAATCCTCTTCCCAATGGTAGCGATCGGGTGTTAGGCTCGCGTACGAGCTATCAGTATAGGCAGCCATGCGCTTACCCGGTTGGCCATCGAGTCGCCAGGTTAAAAAATAAGCAGTCGTATCGCTAAACAAGCTATAATAACGATGCGGCTGCGCGCTTGCGGGTTTGTAAAGCAGGGAATCCTGGGCACCGTCATTTCGCTGACCATAAAATTCCAGAAAATCAGTCGAGCCGAAATGATGGTCGGTTTCGCCAGCTACATAAATGGCCTGTTCGATTCCCCGGTGGAAAAGCTGAATTGTTGTCGGATCAATCTGATTAACAGGAATGCCCGCCCGACTTAATTCTGCCGTGGTAATGCGATAGATGCCGTCCTGTGCAATGGGAATTTTGTAATATAACTGACTGTAATTCAGCCAGTGTGTTGGACTGGGATCAGTTAGAGACTGTTGAGCGTATACGCTGGTGGAGCAGGAAAGCACAAACAGGTAGGTAATTATACGAATCATAAAGACAGCGGTGGGTGAGAAATAGTGCTATCCTTAGACGGGCAATTGCGTTGGTGTCACTGTAACCGACGAACAATTCAGGGCTTATTCAGTATAATTTGGGGCTAATCAAGTAAATATGAATCATGAAAGCAATCGTTCTTACCGGTTTTGGCGGAGTTGAAAACCTCGTTTTTCGCGATATACCGACGCCAGTCCCGGCCGATGGGGAAGTACTGGTGGAGGTAAAAGCCATTAGCACTAACCCGGTCGACGCAAAGACCCGCGCTGGCAAAGGAGCGGCAAACCAACTGAAAGATGAGAACCCGATTATTCTGGGTTGGGATATTTCGGGCGTTGTTACCGAATCAAAGTCATCCTTATTTAAGGCTGGTGATGAGGTTTTCGGCATGGTTAATTTTCCGGGCCACGGCCGCGCTTATGCTGAATATGTAGCTGCTCCAGCGGACCAGTTGACGATTAAACCAGGGGCTATTTCCCATGCTGAAGCAGCGGCTGCTAGTCTGGCAGCACTGACTGCCTGGCAGGCGTTGACAACGCATGGGCATGTACAGGCGGGTCAGCGCGTGCTGGTTCATGCGGCCTCGGGTGGAGTGGGCCATTTTGCGGTACAGATTGCCAAAGAACTAGGCGCTTACGTAATCGGTACGTCTTCAGCCGAGAATAAAGAATTTGTACTGAGTCTTGGCGCCGATGAGCACATTGATTATAAAGCACAACCTTTAGCCCAAGCCACGCACGACATTGATTTTGTGCTGGATACCATTGGCGGGGACACCATCGACCATTCACTGAAAGTCATGAAACCGGGTGGCCTGATCATCAGTATTCCTTCCGGCCGGAACGAAGAAGTCTCCGATAAGGCAACTGCTAAAGGGATGAATGGCCGTGTGATGAGGGTGCAATCAAACGGAGCAGACATGAAGCAACTAGCAGATCTGCTGGAAAATGGGAGGCTGAAAGCTCATGTTTCGCAACATTACTCCTTTGACGAAATTAAGGAAGCCCATTTGCAACAGGAAAGCGGTCACACGGTAGGTAAGCTGGTAGTTGAATTATAGTTTACCCTTCTCTATTATATGAAAAGGGGCTTCGCCATTTTCAGACAAAGCCCCTTTTTTATGTATTTAAACGAATAAAATCAGTTCTAAGCTGTTTCCAGCACATCAGCCGATTTAACGGTTTTGATAATGATAGCCGCTACTTTGTATGGATCAGCCGCCGAGTTCGGACGACGGTCTTCCAGCCAGCCTTTCCAGCCGCGTTCCACCGTTGCGATGGGGATACGGATTGAAGCACCGCGGTCAGAAATACCGTACGAGAACTGATCGATCGATTGCGTTTCATGCTTACCGGTCAGGCGTTGTTCGTTGTCAGCACCGTACACGGCGATGTGCGCTTTAATAACATCTTTTGGAGCGAACGCTTCACAGATTTTCGCGTAAACTTCTTTGCTACCAGCTGTCCGAAGTGTGCTGTTGGAGAAGTTAGCGTGCATACCCGAGCCGTTCCAATCGGTAGCGCCCAGCGGTTTGCAATGCCAATTGATTGAGATACCATATTTCTCACCGATGCGCTCCAGGATATACCGGGCTACCCAAATCTGGTCGCCAGCTTCTTTAGCGCCTTTGGCAAAAATCTGGAATTCCCACTGGCCGGTAGCTACTTCAGCGTTGATACCTTCCACATTCAAACCCGCTTCCAGGCAGGCATCCAGATGTTCTTCAACAATATAACGACCGTAGGCATTATTGGCACCTACTGAGCAGTAATATGGACCTTGTGGGCGTTTCGGGAAACCTTCAGCTGGAAAGCCCAGTGGTTTATTGATCGACTCATCCCACAGGAAGTATTCCTGTTCAAAGCCGAACCAGAAATCGTTATCGTCGTCTTCAATGGTAGCACGGCCGTTCGATTCGTGGGCAGTACCATCGGCATTCAGCACCTCGCACATAATGAGGTAACCATTCTTACGTTGCGGGTCAGGGCAAATAAAAACCGGTTTCAGTAAACAATCGGATGAGCCACCAGGAGCCTGCTCGGTCGACGAGCCGTCAAACGACCACATCGGGCAGTCTTCCAGTTTACCCGAGAAATCATCTTCAATTTTAGTTTTAGAACGGAGGCTCTGGGTGGGCTTATAACCATCGAGCCAAATGTACTCTAACTTCGACTTTGCCATAATATTGCAGGTGGTGTTAATTGAAAACGGTTTTGTTCAAAACTTTTAGCAAATATATAGCAACTGGACCAAAAAATTTAAATGCTATATGCCACTCTGGCCGTAATAAATACGGTTTTTACGGAAATATTATAATTAAAATTCGTTTGGTACATTTAAAATCCATATTTATTGTATAAATATAAAGAATGTGTGTTTTTGTCCTATTTATTCTTCAAAAGATAGATTGAGCTGGTTTCTAGCTTATAATTTGGGTAGAATTAACAAAAAACATGATCGTTTCCTAAAATTAGCTTTTAGAAGGAGGTGGTTAAATGGAGATTTACTTATTAGCTCAGTAATTGCTTCAGATACTGCACACTTAAGGTTGACTAATAGACCCTATAGAAGAACTGCTCACCCGCTATTTTTCGTAATTTTGCAGTATAGTCTAATGAACCGTGAAAAAAATCGCCTTCTATACATTAGGTTGCAAATTGAATTTCTCCGAAACATCGACCCTGGCTCGCTTAATGGAGCAGCATGGATACGAGCGGGTGGAATTCAATCAGCAGCCGGACGTCTTCATTATCAATACTTGCTCGGTGACGGACAATGCCGATAAAAAATGCCGGAAAATTGTTCGTGAAGCACAGAAGATAAACCCCGATGGTTATGTAGCCATTCTGGGCTGTTATGCCCAATTGAAACCCAAAGAAATTTCGGAAATTCCGGGCGTAGATGCGGTATTAGGCGCGGCCGAGAAATTTCGCTTACATGAACTCCTGCCGACGTTTGAGAAACTTCCTGCCAACCAACCAGGACAGGTGTTCAATTCGCCTATCGAAGAAGCTATTGAGTACCACGCGTCCTACTCGCTAAACGACCGGACGCGGACGTTCCTGAAAGTGCAGGACGGCTGCGATTATCCATGCGCTTACTGCACCATTCCGTTGGCACGAGGCAAAAGCCGCTCCGATACGGTAGCTAACGTAGTGCGGGCTGCCCGCGAAATTGCTGATCGGGGACGGTCCGCCGGTGCGGTTAAGGAGATTGTCTTAACCGGCGTCAACATCGGTGATTTTGGCTTAATCGACGGCCACCGTCAGGAAACGTTTTTTGATTTGGTCAAAGCGTTGGACGAAGTTGAAGGCATTGAGCGCTTCCGGATTTCGAGTATTGAGCCCAATCTGCTGACCGATGAAATTATTGCATTTGTCGCGCAGTCGAAACGGTTTGTTCCGCATTTTCACGTGCCGCTGCAATCGGGCAGCAATCGAGTGTTGGGGTTGATGCGCCGTCGTTACAAACGCGAACTCTATGCCGAACGTGTAGCGAAAATTAAGGAACTAATGCCCCATGCCTGCATTGGCGTCGATGTGATTGTAGGGCATCCAGGAGAAACCGACCTTGAGTTCAAGGAAACCTACCATTTCCTGAACGAGCTACCTATTTCGTATCTGCATGTATTCACTTACTCCGAGCGTCCGAATACCACGGCGATAAGTATCAAACCAGTCGTACAGGGTCATGTTCGTGCTGAACGCTCGAAAATGCTCCATATTCTATCAGACAAAAAACGCCGGGCTTTCTACGAATCGCAATTAGGCCGGGATGCTATAGTATTGTTTGAAGAAGATATTGAAGACGGTAAAATGCAGGGCTTCACCGAAAACTACGTTCGTGTGGTAGCGCAATACGATCCACTACTTATTAACGAAACCCTGCCTGTTCGCCTAACGACCATTAACGCAGAGGGATTGGTAGAGGTAGAAGAGGCCGAACCGGTGCTGGTGACGCATTGAAGATAGGTTTGCATAGTGAAAACTTTATGAAAAACTACCAATTCACTGCTGTAGAGCGGTTTCTGCGTTATGTGCAGATCGACACCCAGTCGGACCCGCAGTCGACAGCGAATCCGAGTACGGAAAAACAGAAAAACCTAAGCCGATTACTGGTTCAGGAATTGCACGAGATGGGTATTGCCGACGCCGAACTGGATGAGTGGGGATACGTTTATGCGACCATTCCGGCGAATACAGACAAAGCTAATGTATCAACGATTTGCTTCTGCTCACACGTCGATACCTCGCCTGACGTGACCGGAGAGGGCGTGAAGTCGATCATTCACCAGAACTGGAACGGTTCCGACATTGCGCTGCCTGATGATCCAGCGCAGGTTATTCGTGTGGCTGATCATCCCGATTTGCGAGATCAGATTGGTAATGACATCATAACGGCTAGTGGCACCACGCTGTTAGGCGCTGATAACAAAGCTGGCGTGGCCGAAATCATGGACGCGGCTTACTACTTATTGACCCATCCTGAAGTGAAACATGGCTTGATTAGGCTGCTTTTTACGCCGGATGAGGAAGTGGGACGTGGGACTGAGAAAGTTAATATTCAGAAACTAGGCGCTGATTTTGGTTATACCATCGACGGCGAAGCGTTAGGTACACTAGAAGACGAAACCTTCTCGGCCGATGCGGTTAAGATAACCATTCGGGGTGTTAGCACACACCCAGGCTTTGCAAAGGGCAAACTCGAAAACGCGATCAAAATTGCTGCCGATTTGCTGGCTGCTTTACCTAAAGATGCCCTCTCGCCCGAAACGACCGAGGAGAAAGAAGGCTTCGTGCATCCGACCCGGCTGGAAGGTAATCAAGATCAGGCTATCCTAGAATTTATCATTCGCGACTTCACCGAAGTCGGGTTGCAGGAGAAGGAAACCTATTTGCAAAACTTGCTAAACGACGTACTAGCCAGCTATCCTGGTTCCTCGGCGCAGTTTACGGTAAAAGAGCAATACCGTAATATGAAAGATGTACTGGACCATTATCCAGCCGTAGTTGATAACGCACTTGAGGCTATCCGGCGCGCGGGCCTTTCTGCCGAACGGCGGAGTATTCGAGGAGGGACTGACGGATCGCGGTTGTCGTTTATGGGACTGCCTTGTCCGAATATTTTTGCTGGTGAACATGCCTTTCATTCGCGATTGGAATGGGTATCGGTGCAGGATATGCAAAAGGCAGTCGAAGTGATTGTCAACGTGGCACAGGTTTGGGAAGAGCGGAGCTAACTGGTTGGCCCACTCGTACATATGGTCGAACATTCTACTTAGTGTGTAGGTTAAGCATTGACATTAACCTCAACGCCTTATGGAAGCCCAGTTTGACCTTGATGACCCCATTACGACTGAGTCGCAGTCACCCTACGACGTTACGCACGATGTTGCCGGTCTGAAAACTTTATTTGTTAACGTGTTCTTTATTGGTAGGCCCGGCCCCGGCAATCCGTGGGTACTGGTCGATACCGGATTTACTGGCTACGCGAGCCAGGTCAAAAAGAAAGCCGAAGAGCTATTTGGTCCTGGTACACAGCCCGATGCTATTGTGCTGACTCACGGCCATGCTGATCACACTGGTACGCTGAAAACGCTCCTGAAGGAGTGGGATATGCCGGTTTACGCCCACAAACTCGAGCTGCCTTATTTACAGGGTAAATCGAGCTATCCGCCACCAGATCCGGCTATTGGTGGGGGCGGTATGGCATATATGTCGTGGGTATTTCCCATCGGTCCAAGTGATTTCGGCGATCACATCAAAGCTATAGCCGACGATGGAAAAATTCCGGAGTTACCGGGCTGGAGGGCTATCCATACGCCCGGCCACGCACCGGGCCATATTTCGCTGTTCCGCGATAAAGACCGGACACTGCTGGCGGGCGATGCCTTTGTAACGACCAACCAGAATGCAATTTCAGCGGTGGCTACCCAGCGTGAAGAATTTCATGGTCCACCGGCCTATTTCACCTGCGACTGGCAGGCGGCTAAGCAGTCGGTGCTGAAACTAAATAATCTCAATCCACTGGCCGCCGGAACCGGCCATGGAGTATCGGTGCGCGGCCTTGACCTGGAACTGGGCCTAAATCGACTGGCGCATGATTTTGAATCTCGTTCGATCCCGTCGGAAGGCCGTTATGTGAAACAGCCAGCGGTTACGGATGAAAACGGTGTGGTCGAAATGCCAACACCTACATCGTTCCATGTGGCTCGGGCACTGGGGATTGGCGCGTTAGCCGGATTTGCCTTATATCTGCTTTGGTCAGGTTTACGTGATGACGAGTAGGAAACTAAATAGCTTTACAGAAGCCCCACTGATTGATCAGTGGGGCTTTTTTGTAGAAGAAGATCGAAGTACTTCAGATGAAAAATATGTTATTTTGCATATTACTCAAACGCGAGCAGATGCTAATGGACACGCTAATTCTGGAAAAATATCAAGCCTTGCCAATTGATCTGCAAAAAGAGGTGCTTGACTTTATTGAATTTCTTGAAAATAAATATCAGAAACAGCCGGAGGAACAACTTTCTCTGGCTCAAAAAAGGGCGTCGCTTTTTGGCAACGCAAAAGGGATGGTGACAATTATGCCTGGGTTTGAAAACTTGCCGGATGGCTTTGACGAGTACAGTTAATGGCATTTATAATTGATACGCAAGCGTTTATTTGGCATGCGACGGGAGATAGTAAATTAAGTCGGCGAGCTAGGCAGATTATTGAGTCCGACGAAGTATGTCTCATTAGTGCTGCTAGTATTTGGGAGATGGCGATCAAATATAATCTCGGCAATCTGGTAATCACTGAGCCTTTCGCCGATTTGATCAACGGGCAAATCTCATCATACGAATACACGGTTTATCCGATCGAACTTCGGCACATCTTTTTGATTAGTAGCTTGGAACGACATCATAAAGATCCTTTTGATCGATTAATTATTGCCCAATCAATCGTCGATAATATCCCCGTTGTAAGTATTGATTCTATTTTTGACGATTATTCCGTTAAGCGAATCTGGTAAATAATGTCGCAGAAAAAGCCAAAATTTTACGTGGTCTGGCGAGGTCGCGAAACGGGTGTGTTTGACTCCTGGGCCGAGTGCCAGAAGCAAACTGCTGGTTTTGATGGGGCGCTTTATAAGTCATTCGATACAAAAGCAGATGCCCTGAAGGCTTTTAAAGACAAACCGCATATGCATATTGGTCAGACTCCGAAACCGGCCGGTAAGCAGGGAAAGCTGGATGGACTGGTCGGGTCGCCCATGCTGGATAGCCTGGTGGTCGACGCGGCCTGGAATACGGCCACTGGCGACATGGAGTATCAGGGAATCTATTTGGGGACGAAACAACGGCTGTTTCTAATGGGGCCGTACGCCGACGGAACGAACAACATCGGAGAATTTCTGGCGATTGTGCACGCGCTGGCGCTGCTTCATCAGAAGGGAAGCAATATTCCGGTTTATTCGGATTCCCGAACGGCTATCGGGTGGGTGCAGAAGAAAAAAGCAAATACGAAACTCGAGGAAACGCCCCGCAATGCTGAACTTTTCGATCTGCTCGATCGGGCTGAAACCTGGCTCCAGACGCACAGATTCGCCAATCCCATTCTGAAGTGGGAAACCACCGTTTGGGGTGAAAATCCGGCTGATTTTGGACGAAAGTGAATCACAGTTTAGATGTTTCGCTTTAAACAATTTACCATTCATCAGGAACGCACGGCGATGAAAGTCTGCACCGATGCCTGCGTATTGGGTGCGTATGCAGACGTTGGCATCGGTGGGCGAATCCTGGACATTGGCACCGGAACCGGTTTGCTGGCGCTTATGGCTGCACAGCGTAATCTAACGGCTGTGGTAGATGCAGTAGAGATGGACAAAACTGCGGCTGGGCAAGCCTCCGAAAATGTAGTTGCTAGCCCATCTGCTAATCGGGTGCGAGTTATAAATAGCCGCATTCAGGATTTCACTAGTGAAGTACAATACGACCGCATTCTGACGAATCCGCCGTTTTATACCAATCACCTACGCTCGCCCGATCAGGCTATTAACCGCGCTTTACATACCGATGAATTGCCATTTTCGGAACTGATTAACGCGACTATCCGATTACTAAAACCGTCAGGGCAATGGTGGGTGTTACTACCGCCGTATGAAGGGGGTAAACTGGCTGAAATGGCACTGGAACGTGGGTTGTTACTTATAAAGCAACTGTCGTTACGACACCACGCCAATAAACCCACCTTTCGGGTAATTATGGGATTTGCTTACGAACCTTCCGGGGTTGCTGATGAGGTGCTGACGATCTACGAACTTGATAGTAAGACTTACACGGCTGCATTTCGAGGATTACTCCAAGACTTTTATCTGATTTTCTGAAAACTAAGCGACCTTTGCGACAATCTTTGCGCTCTTTGCGTTTAGAAAAATATGCCAGAATTACTTCAACTAACCGTTCTGATTCCGCTCTTTAATGAAGACGAGTCGCTGCCCGAGCTGCACGACTGGATTGTACGGGTCGTAACGGAGCATCATTATACGTACGAAATTCTGTTTGTCGATGACGGCAGCACCGATAGTTCGTGGGCTGTTATTGAGCGATTAGCGGCCGTTAACCCAAATGTGGGCGGTATTCGTTTTAACCGGAATTATGGCAAAACGGCCGCGTTACAAACGGGTTTCCAAGCCGCACGGGGCCAAGTCGTGATTACCATGGACGCCGATTTGCAGGATAGTCCCGACGAGATTCCGGAACTCTACCGGCTGATTGCCGAGGATAAGTACGACTTGGTTTCGGGCTGGAAACAGAAACGCTATGACCCGATTACCAAGACGCTGCCAACCAAATTATTCAACGCCGTTTCGCGTTGGATTTCGGGTGTGCATCTGCACGATTTTAACTGCGGTCTGAAATCCTACCGGCAGAAAGTGGTGAAAACCATTGCTCCATCGTTGTACGGCGATATGCACCGCAACTTGCCGATTGTGGCTAACTGGAACGGGTTTAGTCGAATAGGAGAGAAGGTAGTGCAACACCGCTCCCGCAAGTATGGAACCACCAAATTTGGCCTGGAGCGCTTTGTCAATGGCTTTCTCGATGTGTTGGTAATTGCCTTTGTACACAAATTCAGCAAGCGGCCCATGCACTTTTTCGGCACGTTTGGTACGCTGTCGTTTTTCGTCGGTACGGTGTTAGCCCTTTGGCTTATTGTAGAAAAATTAATTAACATTTCACGCGGGGTCAAGTTTCGAAATGTTACAGATAATCCTTTGTTTTTCTTTGGGTTAGTCGCTATTATCCTGGGCGTTCAACTATTTCTGGCGGGTTTCCTGGGCGAGATGCTCGTTCGGCAAAGTCAGAATCGTTCTGGCGACCAACTGGTAGCGGAAAAAGCAGGATTTTTAGAGAAAAATAGACCAACTCAGCAACCTGTTGTATAGGTTTGCAGACTAAAAAATCAATACAAATACAACCAGTTATCCAAAATCAATGAAGAGTAATTTTAAAGCGCATCCCTGGCACGGTATACCAATTGGTAATTTAGCCCCCAAACAAGTGACGGCTTTTATTGAGATTGTACCGACCGATACGGTAAAGTACGAAATCGATAAAACAACGGGCTACCTAAAAATTGACCGGCCTCAGCAGTACTCCAACGTGCTGCCCGCGCTTTATGGGTTTGTACCACAAACCTATTGTGGCGATCAAATTGCCAAACTGGCGTCTGAAAAATCGGGTAAAGAAGTGGAGAAAGGCGACGGTGACCCACTTGATATCTGTGTGCTGACCGAACGCGAAATCACCCATGGGGACCTCATTTTGCAAGCTATTCCCATCGGTGGGTTCCGTCTGATTGATAAGGGCGAAGCTGATGATAAAATCATTGCCGTGCTGAAAGGCGACGCCATGTACGGGCAGTTTACAGAACTGGCCCAACTGCCTGAAGCGGTTGTAAAGCGGCTTCGGCACTACTTCCTGACCTACAAAAACCTGCCTGATGAGCCCGCCGTGATGGAGTTGGCGAATATCTACGGTCAGGCTGAAGCCTGGGAAGTGATTCAAACGTCAATCAACGATTATAAGTTGATGTAGAAAAAGAAGGAAGGGAGTAAAGGACGAAAGGAGAAAAGGTGTTTATTCAATGATAAAGCCTTTTCTCCTTTCGTCCTTTACTCCCTTCCTTCTTTCCCTCTTTCCTACCTTTCAACATTTTTTCGGTTTATAGAGCGATTCAGCGCGTAAATTTGTTCTATATGTGTAGCGACACACAGTTTATCCATTGATTCATGCGACAGTTTCTTAAATATGTGCTGGCCACTGTTGTTGGCCTGATCCTGTTTTCGTTCGTCGGGTTTCTGTTACTGATTGGCATGGTAGCGGCTTTCTCGTCTTCGAGCGACACGAAAACAGCCGTGGCTTCGAATTCGGTCTTAAAACTTGACCTCGACAAGCCCATTATGGAGCGGAGCGAAGATAATCCGTTCAGCGATTTTGGGCCAGTTCGCACCTCTGGCGACGCTATTGGCCTGATTGAATTAAAGCGGGTGCTGAAGGATGCCAAAGAAGATAATAACATCAAAGGAATTTACCTCCAGACTGAAGATCCCGCAGCTGGCTGGGCCTCGCTCGAAGAAGTTCGTAATGCGCTGATTGACTTTAAGCAATCGAAAAAATTTGTCTATGCCTACGCTGAGGGAATGACAGAGAAGGGCTATTATCTGGCGTCGGTAGCTGATAAAATTTACCTCAATCCGGCTGGCGATCTGGAATGGAACGGCCTGAATGCGGAACTGACTTTTTTTAAAGGAACCCTCGACAAACTGGGTTTGAAACCTGAAATTTTCCGGGTAGGCGAATTCAAAAGCGCCGTGGAGCCGTTCATACGCGAGAATATGAGCGAGCCTAATAAACGGCAGGTAACCTCCTTCCTGAATTCCATCAATGACCACATGCTGGTGCGGGTGGCGCAAAGCCGCGGCCTGCGCGTGGATTCGCTCAAGAATTACGCTGATAAACTGACCATTCAGACGCCCCAGGACGCGTTGCGCACCAAGCTCATTACCAATGTGGGCTATCAGGATGAACTGGAAAGCGTGATTCGTCGGCAGTTAGACATTGATGAGAAAAAGAAAATCAATTACATCTCGCTGAGCAAATACGAGGATTCGGAAAAAACGGACGCTGAAAGCGATGGCAGTAGTAGCAACCGGATTGCAGTGATTGTGGCTTCCGGTGATATTCACGGCGGTAAGAGTGGCGATAACAGCATTGGCTCAGAAACCATTGCAGAAGAAATTCGCAAAGCCCGACTAGACGACAAAGTGAAAGCCATTGTGTTGCGGGTTAACTCGGGTGGTGGTAGCGCGCTGGCGTCGGATGTGATGTACCGGGAAGTGCAACTGGCCCGTAAAGCCAAACCCGTTATCGGTTCGATGTCCGACTATGCTGCATCGGGTGGTTACTATATGCTGATGGGCTGCGACAAGATTGTGGCCGAACCCAATACCATCACCGGTTCGATTGGCGTGTTCTCGCTGATGTTTAATACCGAAACGTTCTTCAAAGATAAGCTGGGCGTTACGTACGACCGGGTGAAAACCAATGAAAATGCTGATTTTCCAACGGGTACTCACGAAATGACACCGTTTCAGAAACAGACGATACAGCGTTCGACCGAGCGGATTTACGGGGAATTTACAGGTAAGGCTGCTGCCGGGCGTAAGCTCCCTGTCGACAGTGTTCGCGCTATTGCTGGCGGTCGTGTCTGGACCGGTTCGCAGGGCAAATCGCTTGGATTGGTCGATCAACTTGGTGGGCTGGATGAGGCTATTAAGCTGGCGGCTCAGTCGGCCAAGTTGAAAGAGGGTGATTATCGATTAAAGTATCAGCCCCATAAACGATCATTTTTCGAGCAATTTATGAAATCGGTGGGTGGTGATGAGGAGTCCCAGATTCAGGCACAGCTTGGCGAACTGGCTCCCTATGTGAAATACCTGAAGAAACTTAAAACGATGGAAGGTATTCAGATGCGAATGCCATTCGAGATTAACATCCGATAAATTAAGACCGTTTGCTACAACTGGACCTGTGGGGCTTAAAAACCGTACAGGTCCTTTTTGTATCTTGCTGACACGATTTCGTTCTCTATGCAAACCTTGCCCATTCACCTCGATCTGTTCGCACTCATTATTCTGCTGGGTGTCGCACAGGGGATTTTTCTGGGGGTATTCTTCCTGACCGGCAAACGGGCACAGCAAGTAGCTAATCGATGCCTGGGCTGGATGATGCTGGCGCTGTCGGCGGTTATTGGTGAGATGTTTCTCTGCTACAGCAACTACATGTTCCGGTTGCTGCCCTTTGTCGACTATTCAGAGCCGCTCAATTTTGTAATGGCTCCGCTGTTTTTTATGTATGTGTTTGCCCGCACAAACGGGCGATTGCCCCGCTGGTGGGGTTTACATTTAATACCGGCGATACTTTGGGGAATCAATGCGATCTCCTGGCTGTATCAGCCCGTTGAAGTTAAATACAACAATTACCTGCACGCATACCACCCCGAACTTCCCTACGCACCTGAGCCAGCCAATTTCCTGCACGAAGATTTCTTTGGGCTTCGGGACTACATTGATGAAATGACCGTCATCAGTTGTCTGATTTATAATGTGGTAGCGTTAGTAATCATTTATCAGGCATTCCGTCGGAGTGGTTCGACGTTCTGGCAGCGTTCACCGGGTCGGCTGGCGCAGTTGCGGAACCAGAGTCTACTCTTTCTGTTGCTGCCGCCACTGATCGTAATCGTTAAACCCAATTTCTACGAAGACCTGGGTGATTACTTACTGGCTTGCTATTTAACCGTTGTTATTTATGCCACGAGCATCCGTGTAATGGCAGGTTCTAACTTTTTCGTTGAAGAACCTGAACCGCAGTCGCTCCCCGCAGAAGCTGTCGATGAGCCTCGGAAAAAGTACGAGAAATCGTCATTATCAGACGAGGTAGAAGAAGCGATTCTTCAGAAGTTAACCCGAGTAATGGATGATCAGAAACCGTATCTGCAAAGCGATTTATCGCTGTCGAAACTGGCGGGATTGGTCGATACGTCTCCCCATCACCTGTCGCAAATACTCAACGACCGGCTTGATCAGAGTTTCTTTGATTTGCTGGCCACTTACCGCGTTCAGGAAGCGCAGCAACTACTCAACGAGCCAGCCACGGCTAACCTTAAAATCGACGAAATTGCCGAACGGGTTGGCTATAATTCGACCTCAGCCTTTCATACTGCATTCAAACGGTTAACGGCTCAAACACCTGCGCAGTATAGGGCTGGGGGGGTTGGGCAAAAAGGGTAAGGCAGAGGACATAGGGATTAGGGTAAAAGGAAAGGGGTTGGAGTTCGTGCCGACCGGGACGAACTTCGTGAAGGTCGGGAAATAGGGCTTTGGGGCGGTCTGTAGGCCAATTTTGGTCTATCAAATAACCGACACGCTCATGCAACTCACCACCCAATTCAGGGCTCCTATTTCGGAGAACACAAACGCCCATTTTCTTAACCCCGATCCGTCTGCCCATACCTCTCTATCCTCCGCTCCTCGGCGCTACGATCTCGACTGGTTGCGCGTCATCGCTATTCTGACGCTGCTGTTTTACCATACCGGCATGATCTACGTATCCTGGGGCTGGCACATCAAAAGTGCCGAACATAGTCTGCCTATGGAGCTGGTTATGCGCTGGCTGCACCTCTGGCGGATGCCACTGCTGTTTTTCATTTCGGGCGCGGGTACATTCTTCGCCCTCCGTAAACGCTCATTCGGATCGTATGCTGGTGAGCGCGTTCGGCGGCTGTTTGTACCACTGATATTTGGGATGTTAGTGATTGTTCCTCCGCAGATTTACATTGAATGGTTGTTCAAAGGAAAATTCGACGGGAGCTACGCCGACTTTTACCCCCAAGTGTTCAACTTTCAGCCCTATAAAGAGGACTTAACGGGCGGAGCCTTCAGCTGGCATCACCTTTGGTTTATTGCGTACTTGTTTCTGTATTCGCTGATTAGCATTCCGGTGTTTCGCTGGCTCAAAAGCGAATCGGGAGGCCGGTTCCTGGGCCGGATTGGCCAGTTAATCGCCCGGCCAGGTGGTGCCTTATGGCTGGTGGGGATTCTTCTGCTCAACGATGTCGCGCTGGGTGGCTTTTTCCCGAACGAGACTCATGCGCTGATCAACGACTGGGCCTATTTTGTGAAGAATCTTTTGCTGTTCTGGCTGGGGTATGTGCTAATCAGCCGCCGGGATTTCTGGCAGACGATTACCGATCAACGTCGTTATTTTCTGCTGGCTACCATCATCTGTACAGGTATTCTGTATAGTGCAGATGCTTTGGTGAGTCCAGAAGCCTTTCATAATTCGAACCTATTGAGGACGCTTTATAGCTTCAACCGAATTGGGTTAACCTGGTTCTCGGTACTGATGACGGTTGGTTATGGATACCGTTACCTGAATAGAAATCCATCCTGGAATGGTCGCCCAATTTTGCCCCATCTGAACGAAGCCGTTTATCCGTTCTATATTCTGCATCAGACTGTTATCATTCTCATCGGCTACTATGTCCTGACGAAAACAAACTTGGGTGTTTACGACGGTTTTCTGACCGTAAGCCTATTGTCGTTAGCCGTTTGTGTAGCTACTTACCTACTGCTGATTCGGCCGTTTAAACTGACCCGCCTGTTGTTTGGCTTGAAAATGTAATGTCAACTTCTTATTCACTCCTTCGTGCGATGATTTATGTTCATAAATTCCGTCTAGTCAACCAACTGGCAATCGTTACTCTTCTGTTAACTAATCAACCCTTTGACTCTATCGGTCAGACAACTGGAAGGACTAATCCGTCGGGTTCCGTAGAATGGCCGGCGTATGGAAACGATGCGGGTGGAATGCGTTATTCGCCCCTGTCGCAAATAAACGCGACGAACGTCAAGCAGTTAACCGTTGCCTGGACGTTTCGCACCGGTGAGCTTGATCAGTATAAAGGGACCTACGCCGACGAAAAAGCTGCGTTTGAAGCGACACCAGTGATGGTCGATGGAACACTTTTTTTCACGACACCGAGTTCACGAGTTTTCGCTATCGATGCGGCAACAGGTCAGAAAAAATGGCTGTACGATCCTGATGTATACCTGCGCCAGGATTTGTCGGAAATTACGTCTCGGGGTGTTTCAGTCTGGCCTGCGGCTGGTGATAAGAGTCAATCTAACAGTGTTAGAAAACGAATTTTTGTGGCTACGCTCGATGGTCGGTTGATTGCACTGGATGCACAGACTGGCCAGCCGATTACTAGTTTTGGTAAGGCCGGTAGTGTCGATTTGCGGCAGGGAGTGGGCAATATCAGCGTCACCTCACCACCGGCGGTTATCGGAAATACCATTGTTGTTGGGTCATCGATGGGCGATAATAATCGGTTCAACTACGAGCGAGGTGTTGTGCGGGCCTATGACGTGCTGACGGGCGAATTACGCTGGAGTTGGGACCCCATTCCGCGATCAAAAGCCGAAGCTGGCTTCGATACCTGGAAAGGCTCCGGAGTAACTCAGACGGGTGCAGCTAATGCCTGGTCGATTATCTCCGCCGATGCCGAACGCGACCTCGTTTTCATTCCAACCACCAGCCCCAGCCCCGATTATTATGGAGGGGAACGGCTCGGCAGTAATCTGTACGCCAGTTCTATTGTTGCCATTCGGGCGTCAACCGGTAAGGTCGTCTGGCATTTTCAGACCGTACACCACGACATCTGGGATTATGATAACGCGGCTCAACCCCTGCTGCTGACGTTTACACAGAATGGTAAGCCTGTCCCTGCGGTGGCAGTCGGCACTAAAATAGGCCATATATTCATTCTAAATCGGGAAACGGGCGTGCCATTACTGCCCGTCGAAGAGCGACCAGTGCCGAAATCCACAGTGCCGGGTGAGGAGACTTTTCCGACGCAGCCTTTCCCGACTACATTGCCCGCGTTGGGGTTGCGGAAGGTAGAAGCCTGGGGTTTAACGCCTGAAGATAAAGCTAAAGCACAACGTCGTATTGATGGGCTTCACATTGATGGACCATTTACACCACCGTCGCTGGAGGGATCAGTCATCGCGCCCGGCAATGTGGGCGGAGTGCACTGGGGCGGAATGTGCTACGACCCACAGTCGGGTTTGCTTATCACAAACGTCAACCGATTAGCGGCTCTGATTCGATTGTTACCCCGCGAAAAACTGGCGGCCTCCGTTAAGGCTGACGAGGATTTGCTGCGAGCTGAAACCGGCATGCAGTCCGGAACGCCTTACGTGCTGAAACGGAGTTATTTGTTTACGAAAGACGACCGGGGCATTATCATGCAGACGCCACCGCCCTGGGGTACATTAGTAGCGGTGAATTTGCAGAAAGGCTCTTTGGCTTGGGAAGTGCCGTTAGGTTATATGATGGACATTGATAAGCAGCCTGAGGCTAAACAATGGGGATCCTTAAACTTTGGCGGAGCCATCGTCACGGCGGGTGGACTGGTGTTTGTCGCGGCTAGTCTGGATGGTCACCTGCGGGCGTTTAATACGCAGGATGGCAGTTTGCAGTGGGAGGCTAAACTGCCCGTCAGCGCTCAGGCCACACCCATGACATACCAGTTAGATGGAAAGCAGTACGTGGTCATTGCGGCTGGTGGACACGGAAAACTCGGTACTAAACTTGGTGATTATGTGATAGCTTACCGGTTGCCGTAAGGCGCCTAAATCTGATGTTACGATAAATTTCTGGGTGGAAAGTATGAATGCCAGCGTAGGTACTTTATGGATTAGTTAAGGCTTTAGATATTACCCTACCCTAAATCCCTCCCTACGGGGGAGGGATTTAGGGTAGGGTAACAAGAGTGAGTAATAACATGATTACTCAGTTCATTTGAATACTATGCGCGCCCGAATTGTCGTACTGCTTATTACCATAACCAACATAGCAGTTAGTCAAACGACTAAGCCGGATAGCGCGTTTATGCAGGTAGCGCATAACCAAGCAGTTGTGCTGTATGAACAGGCATTTCGGACTCAGGCACATGTGTATGAGGGAGCCCAATATATCGGGCATAATCCCCGCATCCAGATTCATCCATATTACCTAATCGATTCGACACAGACCGGAACTATTGTCTACAATGAGGTACAGTATCGGAATGTCGGTATGCTATACGACATTGTGAGGGATGAACTGGTAGTAAACCCGCCCCTGGGTGGTTACCGACTTCGATTACGGACGGATAAAATTGCTCAGTTTACGTTGGGACAACATCAGTTCGCCCGAATTCTGGGCGACAGCGTCGCGGGTATTCAGACGGGCTTCTACGAAATTATTTACAACGGTAAGGTTAAAGCGCTGGCGAAACGGCAGAAGATCATCCAGGAAGATATTTCGGGCGGTGTATATAAGGCCGATTTTTTGCCCAAAGACCGATTTGTCATTCAGAAAGATGGCGCTTTTTACGAAGTAAAAACCAAACGGTCGGTGCTGAATCTGTTTCCCGATCAGGCTAAAGAATTACGGCAATACCTGCGGAAGAACAAGCTAAAGTTTCGGGAACAACAACGCGAAGAAGCTATTGCCCGCGCCGTTCAACGCTATGATGAATTAACGCACTGAGTATGGGGCAACGTTACCAAATCATATTTCTTCTGGTCGGATGGCTGCTCATGGTTGTAACGGGGTTCGGGCAAACGCCCGCCGATAAACCCATTAGCGGAACGTATTCACAATTACGTTTTGAGCAATTTGTCAAAGACGTTGAGACTAAAACGCCCTATCGTTTTTTCTACAATCCTGCCGATATCGACAGCCTGGTAGTTGACTTAAGCGTTGAAAATCAGTCGTTGCGGACTGTGTTACGTCAGCTTTTCAATGGGAGCAAATATGCCTTTGCCATCGATAATGAGCAGCGTGTCTACATTACAGTAAACCGTCTGATTCGAACTGAATTACCGATTGGTTTCTTCCGGCGGGGGGCTTCCGGTTCGGAAGTCGATTCGACCAGTGCGGCTTACCTAACCGAGAACCAGAAGAAACGATCAGAGCCCGAAACCAGACTATATGAGATTGGCAAGCGCACCAACCCAATTCGGCCCGGACGCTCGACGATTGCCGGTTATGTGCGCAACGTAGCTTCTGGCGAGCCGATAGTGGGAGCGGCCATCTACATCGAAAATCCGCGACTGGGCACGGTTTCTGACCAATTTGGCTATTATTCACTTACCCTGTCCCGTGGTCGGCATGAGCTGAAATTGCGGAGCATTGGTCTTAAGGATACCCGACGCCGGATCGTGCTCTATGCCGATGGCAAGTTCGATCTGGAGATGGAGGATGATGTAATTGCCCTTAAGGAAGTGGTCATTGAGGCTGAGAAAGATGTCAACATTTCGGGGCTACAAATGGGGCAGGAGCGAGTCGATATCAAGAGTATTAAGCAGGTGCCGACGGCTTTGGGCGAAGCTGATTTACTGCGAGTTATACAGACATTGCCCGGTGTAAAAACCGTGGGTGAAAGCTCGACGGGGTTGAACGTGCGTGGGGGAGCCACCGATCAGAACCTGATTCTGTACAACGACGCGCCAATTTACAACTCCTCGCACCTGTTCGGCTTTTTCTCAGCCTTCAATCCCGACATGATCAAAAGTGCTGAACTCTACAAAAGCGCTATTCCGTCGCGGTTTGGTGGGCGGTTATCGTCGGTGCTGGATGTGCAAACGCGTGATGGTAATAAGAAAAAATTCATCGGTTCAGGTGGGATTGGTCTACTAACCGGCCGATTGACGCTGGAAGGTCCGCTGATCAAAGACAAAACGTCCTTTATTATCGGCGTTCGTTCTACCTATTCCGACTGGTTGCTGAAGGAGTTGCAGAACGCATCGTTTCAGAAAAGTCAGGCGCAGTTTTACGATCTGAATCTGCATATAACCCATGATATCAACGAACGCAATACGATTTACCTGACTGGCTACGTGAGCCGCGACCGCTTCCGACTCAATAGCGACACGTCGTATCGCTATCAGAATCAGGTGGCTACGCTAAAATGGAAACACGTTTTTACGAATAAGCTTTATAGTGTTTTTACGGGCAGTTATAGCGGTTATCACTACACTGTTTCAAGTGAGAAAAATCCGATCAATGCGTATCAGCTCGATTTTTCCATCAATCAATCGCAACTAAAAGCTGACTTTAATTTTTACCCGACCAATCAGCACGCGGTCGATTTTGGCGTTAGTTCAACTTACTATAGACTATTACCCGGAAATTTTCAGCCTAATGGAGGCCAGTCGCTGATTTTGCCCGACGTAGTGCCTGCTGAACAAGGTCTGGAAAGTGCCATTTACATCGGTGACCGTTTCGACGTAAATCCGCGCCTGTCGATTAGTGGCGGGCTTCGCTATTCGCTTTATAATTACCTGGGACCTCACTCCGTATTTCAGTACGTGCCAGGAATACCCAAAACCGTCAACACCATCACGGATACGGTCGCTTATGGGCGCAATCGGGTCATTAACACCTATCACGGACCGGAATATCGGTTATCGCTACGGTATGGGCTGTCGTCGTCGGCCTCACTGAAGGCGAGTTTTAACCGCACTCGGCAATACATTCAGATGCTGTCTAACACTACGGTTATCTCGCCTACCGACATCTGGAAACTGAGCGATCCGAATATCAAGCCGCAGATTGGGGATCAGTATGCCATTGGCCTTTATAAAAACAACCGGACCAACACCATCGAGATGTCGGTGGAAGCGTATTACAAAACCATGCAGAACCTGGTGGATTACCGAAGCGGGGCCACGCTGCTACTGAATCGCCACATTGAAACCGACGTGGTCAGTGCGCAGGGTATGGCCTATGGCGTGGAGTTTCTGGTAAAGAAAATGACCGGTAAACTAAACGGCTGGATCAGCTACACCTATGCTCGAACGCTCCTGCGTACGGTTGGGCAAATTGGGTCCGACGTTGTTAACAACGGTTCGTATTACCCTAGCAGCTATGACAAACCGCACGATATAACGATGATCGGTAATTACAAAATCAACCGTCGGTTTAGTCTGTCTTTGAATTTTACTTATAGTACTGGCCGACCGATTACGCTGCCTATTATTAAATATACCGTCGATAATGGCATGCGGCTATTGTATTCGGAACGAAATCAGTATCGAATTCCTGACTATTACCGGGCTGATTTTGCGATGAACATTGAAGGAAATCACAAAGTGAAAAAGCTGGCGCACAGTTCCTGGACGCTGGCGGTGTATAACCTGACCGGTCGGCGCAACGCGTATTCAGTATATTTCAAAGCGGAAAACGGGGTGATCAATGGCTATAAGTTGTCCATTTTTGGTCAGCCAATCCCGTCAGTGACGTATAATTTTCGATTTTAATTCGACAGGTGAGATTAAACATGGAGCGCATGGAGAAGAACGGAGACTCACGGAGAAAAAGATTTTGTAGAAGCCTCTGTATGGCTCTGTCCCCCTCCGTAATCTCTGTGTTTAAATTTCTTTGATATGAAAATCAGTCCTATAAAATTATTCGGTTGGTTACTGGTCCTGCTGGCAGGCGGCTGCGTGGATCCGTATCGACCGGCGGAAATTTCTGCGCCTGGTAGCTATCTGGTTGTCAATGGGTTCTTTAACAGTGAACCCGGTACTACCACGACTATTCTACTATCTCGAACGCAAAATCTGACTGATACTAAAACGCCAACTGCCGAAACAAAAGCAAAAGTAACCATTGAAAGTGCGCATAATACCATCTATACGCTAACGGAAGGAGCTAGTGGTACGTACTCTCTTTCGGGCACAACGCCCCAGTCGGGCGAAACGTACCGGCTGCATATTCGAACGGTGGGTGGCACCGACTATTACTCCGATTATGTGCCGGTTGTCAAAACGCCAGCAATTGACAGTGTTGGCTGGTATGTTGACAATGAGGCCTTACAGATACATGTAAATACGCACGATCCGCTGAATAACACGCATTACTACCGCTGGGAGTTCGACGAAACCTGGGAGTACACATCTGCCTTCTATTCGTCGTATGTATATGACCCTAAAACAAGACAAATCCTTAGCCGAACAGAGGATATTTTCCATTGTTGGGGAAGTGCAAATTCAAAAAACATCATGCTGGCGTCAACGGCTCGGCTCAGTAAAGACATCGTCAGTAAGTTTCCGCTGATTAGTATTACGGGGTCGTCGTTGAAATTACAGAGTAAGTATAGTATTCTGGTTCGGCAGTATGCACTGAGTCAGGCGGGCTATGAATATTATGACCAACTGGCCAAATTAACGCAGAATATCGGGTCGCTCTTTGACCCGCAACCAACGCAGATAACCGGCAATATCCGTTCCTCAACCAACCCTGCAGATCTTGTACTGGGTTTCTTTCGGATAGGAACTGTGACCAGTAAGCGGATTTTTATCAAGCGAAGTCAAATACCGCTATGGGCAACAACCACAGGCTATGAGTACTGTTATGATGAAATAGATACCCTAGGCCTAGCAGATATACAGGATAAACAGCCTGGGATAATCACGCTTTATTTGCCAGGTAGATATCTAACCAATCCAATCGACTGTCTCGATTGTCGGATACGCGGGGGCGTTACCAAAAAACCGGATTTCTGGGATTAAGTGCAAGGTGGAATTACTTGCCTATAGCTGAAGCCGTGGGCTAGTAGAAAATCGATCTTTTCGGCTTACTTATGGCTGCGCTAGTAAAACTATTTTTCTGTCTAGTATTCATAATCAGTGCTTTACAAGCGATAGCTCAGGCGCCTGTAAGTGCGTTGGTACAACCATTTGATGCGTATCGTCGGCAGACGTTTCAGGAGAAGTTGTTTGTGCATACCGACCAGAACGTTTACCTGACCGGCGAAACGCTCTGGTTTAAGATCTATTACGTAAACGCGACAACTCACCAGCCGACTGATCTGAGTAAAGTTGCGTATCTGGAACTGCTGGATAAGGAAGGCAAAGCCGTGTTGCAAACGAAAACAGCCTTAACCACAGCTGGCGGTAACGGCACCTTGTTTCTCCCTGCTTCGATCAATTCCGGAACCTATCGACTGCGGGCCTACACCAATTGGATGAAGAATTTCAACGTTGATTTTTTCTTTGAGAAACACCTGACTATCGTTAATTCATTCAAGCCACTTGGTTTGCCATTACTTAAAGAAACAGCTGATTACGATGTTCAACTGTTTCCGGAAGGGGGAAATCTGGTGCAGGGACTTCCGGCCAATCTAGCCTTCAAAGTGGCGGATGCGTCGGGGCGTGGCGTGGCGGTTCGTGGTTGGTTACTGAACGGGCAGAATGATACGATCGCCCGGTTTGTTTCGCACAAGTTTGGTATCGGCCGGTTTACATTCGCTCCCACGGAAAATATGGCCTACCGGGTCGTTTTTGTGGATGGGAAAGGCCGTTCGTTTACACATCCACTACCTCAGGTTTACGCCCAAGGGTATGCCATGCAACTGGAAGATACTGGTGCGGATCAGTTGAAACTTACCGTCAGAACAAATGTGCCGTCTGCATCGACGGTGTATTTGCTGGCCCACACCCGTCAGGTAATTGACGTTGCTGAAATGCATCCAATTCAGAAAGAAACCACTTTCCTGCTTGATAAAAAAGCGCTGGGTGATGGCATCTCGCACCTGACCATTTTCGATGCTGACCGCCGACCGGTTTGTGAGCGGTTATATTTCAAACGCCCGGCACAACCGCTGGCAATTACCCTAAAAACCGACCGGCCTGATTATCCATCCCGAACCAAAGTGACGCTGGAAACTAACGTGCAAACGGCCACCAAAGCGGCATCGGCCAACCTGTCATTGGCGGTGTACCGACTCGATTCGCTGGCGTCGGTTGAGGCTGGTTCAATTCAGACGTATCTGTGGATGACTTCTGATCTGGCCGGACGGGTTGAATCACCTGAATATTACTGGCAGCCTGAAACGGTTGACGTGCGGCAGGCAACCGACAATCTTATGCTGACGCATGGCTGGCGTCGTTTTCGCTGGGAGGATGTGCTGAACTCATCGAATGCAACGTCGGCTGCCCGACTTCCCGCATTTCAATTTCTGCCCGAACATAACGGCCCCATCATCGAAGGTAGCGTGACAGATCCCTCGTCAGGAAAGCCGATGCCGAACGTAATTACCTACCTCTCGACACCCAGCAAGCTCATTCGGTTAGCCGTTTCCCGAAGTGATTCTGTAGGCCGTATTCGCTTTGAACTGCCTGATTTCTACGGCTCCAAAAATTTGATCGTTCAGACTAATCCAGAAGATAGTCTGAACAGGCTGACGATAAACAACCCTTTTTCGACGGCGCTATCGAAGAGCCCATTACCGGAACTTGCCGTTGCCGAATCGCAGGCTGATCAAGTTCTTCGGCGGAGTGTAGCTATGCAAGTGCAGAGTACTTATTGGGGGGATCGGGCCATTCAATATCAATACCCGGTAGTCGACAGCACGGCTTTTTACGGTAAGCCGAATGAACGATATTTATTGGATGCCTACACGCGGTTTCCCCGAATGGAAGAGGTATTACGGGAATATGTACTGGGTGTGATGCCCCGGAAAAAACAGGGCCATTTTCAGCTATATGTGCTTAATGAACCATCCCGCGCCATTTTCGATGACCTTTCGCTGGTGCTGATCGACGGTGTGCCGGTTTTCGATATGGACAAAGTGATCGACTTTAGTCCGTTAAAAGTGCAGAAACTGGACGTGGTCACGACTCGCTATCTAATGGGCCCCATTATGTTTAACGGCATAATCAGCTTAATGACCTATAAGGGCGATCTGGCTGGTTTTCCCCTTGATCCGCGTTTGCTGAAAGTAGAATACGATGGTTTGCAATTCCAGCGGGAGTTTTACGTACCACGCTACGAAACCGCTCGCCAACTTGAAAGCCGCCTGCCCGACGGCCGAACACTGCTCTATTGGAATCCAAATCTACAAGCCGATGCTAGTGGCCACAGCCGCGTCGAATTCTTCACTTCGGATCAGACGGGTACGTATTTGGTCGAAGTTAACGGATTAGCAAAAGATGGTACTGCTGGAAGCGGTCGATCCATATTTACAGTAACGAATAGACCGAAGTAAGTCTTTGTGTATTAAACACTAGCGGTGCGTTGCTCGACCCAGTTGATAATGGTTTCCGCTCTTTTTAGACCCGCCTGAACGACTTCAACGTCTAGATTCCCATCATACCCCAACGCTAGATGTAAGGTATCATAAGCGGATACAAACGAATTCAAAACTCCTTTATCCAATTTAGCCAGTTCGGCTTTATACCAGGTTACGTCTTTACGGCCTTTTATTTTTTTATTCAGTAGGCTATCCAGAGCAACTAATACGCCACTGTAAGCCGTATTCCCCGCCATTCTGACGTATTCTCGGTCCTGATAATATCCGTTCTCTTTATGTGCCTTTTCGTGTAAAATCTCGCGGGCATTGTCTAAGTATCGTTTTGCTTCCTGTACGGTGTTCATGACTTCTCTTTCTTTAGCCGATTCTTCACCTGATTATTTAACAGCTATAGCCCGGAAAATTTCCCAATAGTACTAACTTTTCATCTAGAAAGATTTGTTTTGTCGAATGAAAGTGCAAAAACGGGTACAAAATTCGAAAGTTATTAGTACAAATTGTGCTTCAAAATGAGAATTACGAACGTAGACCAGTACTCAATTTGCCCGTTTCCTGCCTAGCACCTACTTTTGACAAATGACCGCACGGATGGCCCCGCGCGATGACGGATCGTTTACTGACGCATTAATACTTATGACTGCTCTTCGTAACAATTGGACTCGCGCTGAAATCGCCGATATTTTTAACTCACCTATTCTGGACCTGATTTACCGGGCGGCTACCGTTCACCGCCAGCACCACGACCCGCAGGAAGTACAGGTTTGTACGCTGCTTTCGGTCAAGACGGGCGGTTGTCCTGAAGATTGTGCCTACTGTCCGCAAGCGGCTCGTTATCATACAGCGGTGAAGGTGCATAAACTGATGGAAGTCGATGAAGTACTGACGGCTGCTCAGCGTGCTAAGGATACTGGGAGCACCCGTTTCTGCATGGGAGCCGCCTGGCGGGAAGTACGTGATAACCGCGATTTCGACAAAGTACTCGAAATGGTACAGGGCGTTAATGAGATGGGCCTGGAGGTTTGCTGCACGCTGGGTATGCTTACCGAGAGTCAGGCGCAAAAACTCAAGGACGCTGGTCTATACGCCTATAATCATAACCTCGATACGAGCGAAGAATACTATGGAGACATCATCACAACCCGCACATACGACGACCGATTAGATACCCTCGGCCACGCGCGTAAAGCAGGCATTTCGGTTTGTTCGGGTGGAATTATTGGTATGGGTGAAACGGAACAGGACCGTATTGGGATGCTACACACTTTGGCCACCCTGCCGCAACATCCGGAATCGGTACCTGTGAATGCACTGGTACCGGTAGAAGGAACTCCACTGGAAGATCAGCCGCGCGTATCGGTTTGGGAAATGATTCGGATGATTGCCACGGCGCGGATTATCATGCCGAAAGCAATGGTGCGACTTTCCGCCGGGCGCGTTCGGATGAATACCGAAGAACAGGCTCTATGCTTTTTGGCTGGTGCCAATTCGATTTTTGCGGGCGATAAACTGCTGACTACCCCTAATCCAGATGAAGATGCTGATCAGCAATTGTTCCAGACGTTAAATATTCGCCCTCGCAAAGCCTTTAAAAACCAGGATCAACCTGCTGTAGTGTTCGAGCAGATTCCAATGTAACGCGGTTAGGCGGACGTTTCAGCAGCTTGTCCGACTGGTCGCGTTACATATAAAAAAAGGGTGACAGAACTATTCTGTCACCCTTTTTTATAAATCAAATTTATAGATTACAACCGCTTAACGTATTCGTTGTCGGCGATTTTCTCCATCAGCACTTCAGCCAGATTTTGCGCGTGTTCCTTGCGAACTTCCGCTTTATCTTTCGTCTCAACCGTTACGTTAATGATGTGGTTGTTGTATAAAACGTGCATCTGGCCGGTGCTGGCATCCCAAACTGCTTTATCACCGACGTTAGTTACAGCCTTATAATTTCCTTTGTTAACCGCGTGTTTGGTCAGGGCAGGCGCTTCGGCCGACTCGCCCGCGTGCTCAGGCTGGTCGTCGTTTTGCGTGCCTTTGTGGTCGGCCAGCGACGAATCAGAAACGATTGCAGCGGGATTGGTACCTTCTGAACTGCTAACAGTAGTCGAAGCAGGAGCTTCGGCTATAGTGACCATCGGCTTTTCTGACTTGCCTTGATAAAGCTTATCAAATTGGTATTCAGCATCGTAAACCGAGGAATAGGGCTTTTCTCCGCCAAATGAAAGAATTATTTTATTACCGCCCCACGCATAGGAACAGCCTGTGTGTTCATGAGCTTCTTCCAGTTCCGTTGACTCGGGGATATTTAACGCACCACGCATAAATTCCTCATCCAGAATGTTACAGGGTTCGTCATAATTGAAATCAACGGTAAGCATATTAACGCCCGTTACCCGTTTGGCCATAATCGGGCTAACGTCCATTTGACTGGCTGGGTCAGAAGGATCAGTGGTAGAACTATTGCAGGCAAAGCAAAGAACTGGAAAAGCCAGAAGCAGCGATTTGAATTTCATACGATATATCAGAAAAGCCCAAAAATAGCATATTCTTATATACCAGAATATCTGTGCTGTTGTTTTTATCCGGTTTCATAATTTCACAAACTCGACCCGGCGGTTATTTGCTTTGCCTTCAGGGGTTGTGTTAGGCCCGGCTGGCTGCGATTCGCCCCGACCATCGGTTTCCATTCGGCTGGCATCAATGCCGAATGTACTGATCAGTTCCGCTTTTACGGCAGCTGACCGCTTTTTTGATAATGCCATGTTTGATGCGTCATCACCATCGGAGTCGGTATGTCCGATTATCTGCACCTTTACATCGGCGTTTTCAGTCAGAACATTGGCAATATCCTTTAGAGCGCCGTATGATTCAGGCTTGATTTTATCTGAATTTGTATCAAACAGAATACCGCGTGTAACAAACCGGCCCTCGGTAATAAGCTTGTTGCGGGTATCGGGCGCGCCCACCGCCAGCCGAAGGTTACTGATGTAGTAGCGGTCGGTTTCCGTTTCCATGTCACCCGTAGCAAAGACTACCGAATTGTAAGCGACACCTGCCTGGAAAGCGCGGGGAATGTCCCAGATTTTCTCTTCGTTTACATACACCCGAACCCGTTGCCTCTGTCGCCATATCGACACAGTAACGAAGTTGCGGCCCTGACTCTTTGAGAAAAACTGACGCACATCCACATCACTTTGAACCATCATGGTGTGGTTCGAATAGTTTTCGAACGTACTACGTCCCGCTGCACTCGCGGCATTCTGGGGGTGCAGCGCTATCCGAATGCCCTCTTTGCCATAATAATTACGTGCCCACTCCATAAAATCCTTCTCTGGTTTTTCCAGTGCCACCAGATTGACGTAGAACGGAGTTGAATAGAAACTAAAGTCAGGATTACAGGCTAATTCGAACTGTAAAGTGGCATTTTCGGGCAGACTCGTAATGTATTCGGGTAGAAATTCTCCTTTTTTAGGAAGCATCAGCCAGTGGCCCGTTTTGCCTTCCAGCGTAACAACTTCCCCAGTACCACTGGAATTCCATTTGGCCGGAAAATCACCGATTGCATCCTGCATGAAATCTTCCACCGCGATGACTTTTTCGCCCGGCACAAAGTCGAATTTGCTATACGATTTGAGCGTAGCCAGTTGTTTGGGTTCCGAACCGTTACCAACAGCAGCTGGCTGATTGGCACGAGTGGATGTCTGTGTCGACGAGTTGGAGGAGTTGTCTGTTCCGTTAGTAGTTGGACGGTCCGATTGGTCAGTGGCCGGAGCGGTCTTGGGCTTTTCTTTTTTCTTGAAAATACCCATAACACCCTCCTCAACCTTATCCAAGCCTTTATTGATGCCCTGATCGATTTTACTATTGGCACGATATTCAACATTGCGTTCGACAACGCGACCGGGATCGTTTACCCGTATCTGAGCCTGAAGAGCAGAGCTTGTTAGAACGATAAAAAGTAGAAAGAGCCAGTACGATTTCATACCTGTAAGCGATGGACAGTGCTATTAACAAAGATGCAGATTTTCCTAATAGCTGTCGGAGTTGGGTGAGGGAACGGTAACAAATGCGTGAGGGAACAGAATTCGTTACCTACTTTTGTGCCCAGCTTTGACTCGATTCATGTCCACTCTCGAAACCATTCCCCTCGCTGCTGGCCGCAAGGTCTATTTCGCTTCTGATTTTCACCTTGGTGTTCCTTCGCCCGAACAAAGTCGGCAGCGTGAGCTGACAGTAGTGCGCTGGCTCGATACCATCCGAGCCGATGCAGACGTGATTTTTCTGGTGGGTGATGTATTCGATTTCTGGTTCGAGTATAAGCGAAGTATCCCCAAAGGCTTTGTTCGGTTTCAGGGAAAACTTGCCGAACTAACCGATGCCGGAACCCGCGTGGTTTTGTTTACGGGCAATCATGATATGTGGATGAATGATTATTTCACGCAGGAAATGGGGATTCCGGTTTATCGCGCACCACGTCAATATGAAATCGGTGAAAAACGGTTCTTGGTCGGTCATGGCGACGGATTAGGTCCCGGCGATTTTATATATAAGCGGCTTAAAACGGTGTTTGAAAATGGCCTGGCTCGGCGATTCTTTCGTTTGGTACACCCCGATTTAGGTATTAAAATAGCCCACGCCTGGTCACGACGGAGCCGGATGGGGCACCAGGAAGAAGAGAAGTTTTTAGGTGAAGATAAAGAGTGGCTTATGCTATATTGCCGCGAGGTGGAAGCTAAGCAACATCACGACTATTATGTTTTCGGCCACCGGCACCTAACCCTGGACCTGCCCGTTTCGCCCACTAGCCGCTATATCAACCTTGGCGAATGGGTGACCGCTAAAACATACGCCGTATTTGACGGTAACAGATTGGAGGTGAAGAAATGGGTGTAGCCATTAATTATTCTCCTGAAGCATATCCTTGCGGGACATATTTTCGCGGGGGGCCTTGTTGAGTTCGCTGCGCCACTCTTTGTTTTTCAAATCGCCCCGCTTAACAGATCGGATGAAATTAGCCCAGGCAAACGGATTGGTGAAAGCAAACGTGGGCGTGGCACTCCGGCCAATAATCGATTCGCGCCCGAAAAACTGCTGATTTACGAAGTTCTGGTGATTGGCCAGGGCGCTCATCGGCATGGTAGCTGCCTGGCGCATAATGGCTTCTGGACTGGTATTCCGGGCTAAATTCTCGCGTTCTTTCTCGTCGGGAAGTTTCAGATTTACGAATGCCTCCTTAAACAAATCCTCAGTTGCATACGGGTAAACCTTTACTTCTGCCAGCGTTTTTACGTCTTCCTGCAACGCTACAACGGCTGAATACGTAAGGTCAGTTAACCGGGTTGGGATGATATGAAACTGGGTTCGGAAGCCAACATAGCTAAAAATCACACTGTCGCCTGGGAAAACTGGCAGCGCAAAATATCCATTAGGAGCTGAAAGAACCCCACGCCCTGCTTTCGGAATATAGATGTAAGCACCCGGCAGCGGCTCGTTGGATTTGCCGCCAGTAATAAAACCCGTAAACGTTACCTGCCGGTCTTGTCCCTGCGCCATTACCGTCGAGAATAAGCTCGATAGAGCCGATAACAGGAGAACAAACGCTAATAACGTCAGCGACTTTTTCATAGGCATAGTAACTACACAGTTCGTCATCATCAAATCGCTTTAGCCAGCGCACTGACTAGAAACAGCCAAAACGTTCTACTGACTACTCCACCTGGTTAGCTTTGGAACGAAGTAATCTACAAAGTTAAACCAGGAAAAGGGAAGATATTGTTTCGGCTACCCGAATTTTAATAAAGAATCATCTCGCCTTAGCCAAATTTAGTCACACCTGACCGATTACAGCCAGCCATCCGCTCGTTTTAAGGAATTTTAAGACAACCAGATACTAGTTTGACCTAAGTGAGACCCAAATGGTTTATAGCCTATAGACGGAATTTCTGCGTATTATTCCATAAAGGAATAACTCATCTCAAAACGGTATTTGCTTCATCGGCTGTTAACCGGGACTTTTCGGGAAAAATACAACCATGAATCTTGCTGTCACTTCATCCTTAGTAGCTAATCTACACTGTTCGAGGTGTGGCTCGGCCCACGATGCGTTTATCCGCCAAACCTTATCTGTTTGCTGTCAGGCTCCATTACTCTGCGATTATGTACTTGAGCATGGTAGCGTTAGAAAGGCTGATCTACTCAGTCGCCCCAAGTCGCTCTGGCGATACGAAGAACTGCTGCCGGTGATCCGTCTGGAGAATCAAGTTAGTTTGGGAGAGGGATTTACACCTATATTAGCTTTGAATCGGTTGGCTGATCGGTATAGTTTGCGGCAGATTAACCTGAAAGACGAAGGACTTAACCCAACCGGTTCATTCAAAGCGAGGGGTTTATGTATGGCCATCTCGAAAGCCAAAGAAAATGGTGAGCGGGCGTGTATTATTCCAACGGCGGGGAATGCAGGGGTAGCGATGGCAGCTTACTGCGCCCGGGCGGGTCTGGAAGCAGTGGTTGTTATGCCACGCCATACGCCAGATGCGTTTAAAGAAGAATGCATTGGTTATAACGCCCGGTTGATTGAGGTGGATGGTCTGATTAATGATTGTGCAGCCGTTGTGCAGGAATTGAACCAGTCAGGCGATTATTTCGACGTATCGACGCTGAAAGAACCCTACCGACTGGAAGGTAAGAAAACGATGGGCTACGAGATTGCCGAGCAACTGGACTGGCAACTGCCAGATGTTATCATGTATCCGACGGGTGGTGGCACGGGTCTGATTGGCATCTGGAAAGCTCTACATGAATTAAAAGCCCTGGGCTGGTTGCCTGAATCACAACGATTGCCACGTATGGTAGCCGTGCAGGCCGAGAATTGCTCGCCCATTGTCGACACTTACGAAGGAAAGCAGGCAAATAGCAAACAGTATGTGGGTAAGCCCACGCTGGCCAATGGGCTAGCTGTACCGCGCCCAATCGGAGAGCCGTTGATTATGAACGTGCTTCACGAATCCAATGGAACCGCTATTGCCGTTTCGGAAGATCAGATGCTGGAAGGTGTCAGCGAGCTTAGCCGCCATGAAGGTATGTTCGTGGCCCCCGAAGGCGGAGCGATTTGGGCAGCTACGAAAACCTTACTCAATCAGGGATGGCTTAAACCAGATGAGCATATTCTGCTCCTGAATACTGGTTCTGGCCAGAAATATCTGGATAATATTAAGGGGCGGTGGGTACGGTGAATTACTGTTCAGTATAGGGCAGTGCCCTATACTGTGGTTATTAGGTTATACGTCGCCAATCGGCACGTCCAACCGTTGTCCTATGCGGCTTTTGTAGCCTTGCAGGGGCGAATAATCCTGAGTGATTTTGCCATAATATCCCGACCCATCATACGCGCGTAGGTTAGGGTCTTGTTTGCAAGCGTCGGTGCAGGTGCCAGCATGTTCATGTCCGCAGGCTTCGCAGAGGGTAATGTGGTTGTTGCAAACTGGACTTGCGCAGTTGATCATCCGGCTGGTGGGCGTACCGCAGCGGTAACAGGTCGATACAACAACTGGATTGACATGGTTAACCGGCACCGTTACGCGATTGTCAAACACATAACATTGCCCGTCGAAGTCTTCACCGCCTGATTCTATACCGTATTTAATAATACCGCCATGAAGTTGGTACACATTTTCAAAACCCTGTGAAAGTAGATAAGCCGAGGCTTTTTCGCACTTGATGCCACCCGTGCAATACGTAATGATTTTCTTGCCGGAGTTCTTCAAATGATCGATTTCCTGAATGTGATCGGGCAGTTCGCGCAGGTTTTCCATGTCGAACGTAATCGCATTCTTGAACTTGCCGACCGCGTGTTCATAGTTCGACCGCATATCGACCAGCACCACATCAGGATCGTTTTTTAGCGCCCGAAATTCTTCTGGTTCGAGGTGAATGCCCGTCTGACGTAGAGGATCGACCGGGAATTCAGAGTGGACAATCTCGGCCTTAACCCGAACGTGCAATTTCTGGAACGCATGCCCGTCGGCCTCATCAATCTTGAATTCAATACCCGCAAAACGAGGATCCGTACGGAGCGTATTCATATACGTTTCGCAATCGGCTGTCAGCCCCGAAACAGTGCCATTCAGCCCTTCAGGAGCGACGATAATACGCCCGAGCAGGTTCAGTTGCAAACAAAGCAGATGGTGTTCCTCCCGGTATTGCTCTGGGTTTTCGATAGGTGAATAAATATAATATAGGAGTACGCGGTACGGTTTCATTTTTTTAGCGAAAGAATGAAAGAGCGCTGCTCTGCGGCTCGTCTCAACTACAAAATTAAACTAAAACAGTCGATAGTCGACGGACGTTAGTTAATAAGTCAGTTAAGTCTCAACATCGATTGCTGGTCGATTAGTTTATCTCGACACGCCTTGTATATCGTGATTTTAAGATCATAGTTGAATTATCGGTATGACTGACTAATGACTATTAACTGTTGACTCTTTTCATGCATATCGCAATTACGGGAAACATTGGGGCAGGGAAAACGACGCTTGCTGAACTTTTGGGAACATATTACGGCTGGGAAGTACTGTACGAAGCGGTTGAAGGCAATCCGTACTTAGCTGATTTTTATGGCGATATGCCGCGCTGGTCGTTCAATCTGCAAATCTATTTCCTGAACAGTCGTTTCTCGCAGGTAAAGAAAATTCTTGATATTCAGCAGGCTAATGAACAGTTTTCGAAATCTCAGCATACAATAATCCAGGATCGGACAATTTATGAAGACGCGGCTATTTTTGCTCGAAATCTTCATGACAGTGGCGACATGACTAGCCGCGACTATCAAACCTATCAGCATTTATTCACGAACATGATGAGCTTGGTACGACCGCCCGATTTAATGATTTATCTGCGTGCCAGTCTGCCCAAATTGCGGGAGCAGATTCGGAAACGGGGACGGTCGTTTGAGCAGTCGATCAGCGATGATTATCTGTTACGGCTGAACCGGCTCTACGAAGAATTCGTCCTTTCTTATAACCTTGGGCCACTATTAATCGTGGACGTCGGTAAACTCGATTATGCCAAACGAAGTGCCGATTTCGAATCGATTATCCAGCAAATTGACGAAATGATTTAAACACATAATACAGTCAAGAAATACTCCGTGTAGTCTGTGTTTAGAATTAAAAATAAACTGAAGTATCCGGTCAGTAAGTAGTATTTTGATGTCTTCATGCTTTCTCAGCTATGCATTGCTTAATCATGTCTCATGTGGAAGCCTGTTTCATATAGCTGTCTATTTGGAGTCAGCCTGATATGTCTGGTAAGTTTTAGAACTAGCTTTACCACCACCTGGACCGAAGGCCCGTCGCCTGCCAGAACACCCGCCGAAGAGTTAGCTACGTTCCAGACCGAGCCCGGCTTAAAAGTTCAATTGGTAGCGGCTGAACCGCTGGTGGAAGATCCAGTAGTGATTCAGTTTGACCAGGATGGTCGACTTTGGGTTGTCGAGATGCGTGGCTTCATGCCGAATGTTGAGGGAGAAGGGGAGGATAAGCGGGTTGGCCGAATTTCTGTGCTGGAGGATACAAATGGCGATGGCCAGATGGATGTCAGCAAAATCTACCTCGACAGCCTGGTTATGCCCCGCGCGTTGGCGCTCATACCCGGCGGTGCGTTGGTCGTTGAAAACAGCGCTCTTTGGCTCACCAAAGACTCGAACGGTGACCTGAAAGCCGATTCCAAAACTCTGATTGACAAAGATTATGCCGGTAGTGGCCTGCCCGAACATTCGGGAAATGGCCTCTGGCGGGGTATGGATAGCTGGTATTATAATGCGAAATCGCGGTTTCGCTACCGCTTAACCAACGGTACCTGGAAGCGGGATTGCACCGAGTTTCGCGGACAGTGGGGCGTTAGCCATGACGATAAAGGCCGGTTATATTACAACTACAACTGGTCGCAGCTCCACGCCGATATGGTACCGCCCAATTACCTATCGCGCAATAAGCACCACAAACCAACGACGGGTATCGATTATGGCCTGACACTTGACCGGCGTGTTTATCCCATTCGTCCTAATCCGGCTGTTAACCGGGGCTACATTCCTGGAACACTGGACAAAGAGGGCCACCTACTGGAATTTACGGCTGCCTGTTCTCCCTTATTTTACCGTGGAAAGGCGCTGCCAGCTGACTATTACGGCAACGTTTTCGTCTGCGAACCGGCTGGGAATCTTGTTAAGCGAAATGTGACGGAGGAGAAGGGACTGCTTGTTAACGCTCGCGATCCGCATCCGGGCCGGGAGTTTATGGCCTCGACCGACGAGCGTTTCCGGCCTGTTCATATAGCCAGCGGCCCTGATGGGGCGCTTTACATAGCTGATATGTACCGGGGGCTAATCCAGCACAGTGCCTACGTTACGCCCTACCTGAAAGAGCAGACGCTGGCCCGTGATCTGGTGAAACCCGTTAATCGGGGGCGTATCTGGCGGATAGTTCCCCAGGATTGGAAGCCTACGAGGGCACCAAAATTATCGGAAGCCTCCTCCGAAAAACTGGTTAGTCTGTTATCGCATCCTGATGGTTGGTATCGGGACATGGCACAGCGACTGCTGATTGAACGGGCTGACCCGAAGGTAGTCCGTAGCCTGAGTGATATGGCCCGGAAAGAGGAAAATCCGTTAGGCCGCTTTCACGCATTGTGGACGCTGGACGGTATGAAGCAGAGTAACCCGACCCTTCTCTTCGATGCGCTGAATGATCCGAGTTCCCTCGTCAGCAGCACCGCGTTACGACTGCTCGAACCATTTGCTAAACAGGATAAAACGATTCGGGATCGGTTAGGAACCCAATTGCTGACCAATTGGGAAGAAGCGCCCATTGACGAAATACTCCAGATGGCGCTTTCGGCTTCGATTCTCGACCCGAAAGCTGCACAGACGTTGCTGACTGAGATTGTCGGGCGTTATGGCGATGTCGCTCTGATTCGCGACGCGGTCATGAGTAGCCTCCAGGACAAGGAGTATGTTTTTTTACAAAACCTATTGGCTTCTCCGCAGTGGCAGGCATCAGAACCGGCGAAGGAAATTTTCCTGGAAATGCTGACCACCGCCATTGTTCGCAAGCGTAATCCGACTGAGCTGACCGCTCTGTTAAATCGACTGGACGCGGCTAAAGGCCCTTTTAGCTGGCAGGATAAAGCAGTACTTAACGGCCTGGCAATTGGCGGAGGTAACGCGAAAATGAAACCGGTGAAACTAGCCACCGCTCCCCGTATCTTGACTCAATCGGGCCAAACCATTGACCCCATGCGGACGGCAGCCCTATCCGCGATGTTTGAATGGCCCGGCCATGTGGCGGCTAAAACTGTTGTAGCGCAGAAAAGCCTGTTGAACGAAGAAGAACAAAAACAGTTTGCCTTAGGTCGGCAGCATTACCTCAGTACCTGCTCTGGCTGCCACGGTACCGACGGTGCAGGGATGTCCCGGTTCGCTCCACCCCTAATCGGCTCCGATTGGGTACTTGGTGATGAAAAACGACTGACCCTCATTCTGTTACATGGTATGGAAGGCCCTGTGGAAGTCGCTAAAAAAGTGTACGATGTGCCGGATATTCTACCCGTAATGCCCGCTCACTCGACTATGGATGATGCCTCTCTAACGGCTATCTTGACCTACATCCGAAACGAATGGGGTAACCAGGCCGGGCCGATTGGCAAACGCACGGTTGGTATGACGCGCGTGACTTCCCAAGGCCGCGTCGTCCCCTGGACAGCGAAAGAACTAAACAGTTATATGCTCGAAGCCAAGGCGACGAGTGGAAAATAAGTGCGTAGGGCATTGGGGTTGAGGGTAAGGGGTGGTTAATGTGAAATCAATACTATCGCGTCAGCTAACCCTTACCTCCAACCCAAATGTCCTTACCCCACCGCTCAAACCCCTAAACCAACATGAACCGACGAAATTTTCTGCAGCAGGCTTCCGCCGGAGGAATGGCGCTATCGTTTCCCAACTGGACTGAGGGAGGTTTCCCCAACATGACATTTCCCAGTATAGCAAAGGATAACCGGATGGGCATCGTAGTACATTCCTACGGAAGTCGCTGGAACTCAAAAGCTGACAGCAAAACTTACCCGGCTTTTACCAATGCTATCGATCTGCTCGAGCACTGCCATCAACTTGGTGCCGGTGGGATACAGGTGGTCGTTAGTGGCTGGACAACTGACTTTGCCAAAAAAGTGCGCGAACGTCGAGAGAAGTTGGGTCTATATCTGGAAGGATCAATTGGTTTGCCCAAAAAAGATTCAGACGTAGCGGCATTCGAACAGGAAGTTATTAACGCTAGGGAAGCCGGGGCGCAGGTACTGCGGACGGTCTGTTCAGCCGGACGACGCTACGAGGTGTACCACTCGCCCGAAGATTATCAAAACTTTGTGAAGAGCGCTACTGCTATGTTGCAGCGGTCGGAGCCCATTCTTCGCAAACATAAAGTTAAGCTGGCGATTGAGAACCATAAAGATTGGTTAGCGAAGGATTTAGTCAGTTTTCTGAAGCAAGTTAATAGCGAGTGGGTGGGCGCAACGCTCGATTTTGGCAACAACATCGCGCTGCTGGAAGACCCGATGGAAGTCGCTCAAACATTAGCCCCGTACATATTCAGCACACACATCAAAGATATGGCGGTCGAAGAATATCCGGATGGTTTTCTGCTGTCGGAAGTGCCATTAGGTAGCGGGATTCTGGACTTGCCGAGAATGATTGAGGTGTGCCGCCAAAAGAATCCAGCCGTTACGTTCAGTCTGGAAATGATCACCCGCGATCCGCTGGAAATCCCTTGCCTGAAAGACGATTACTGGGCCACTTTTGGATCGGTACCCGGCCTTACCCTGGCCCGTACATTGCGGATGGTCCGTGAGCACAAACCCAAAGGCGGACTACCTCGAATTACTCAGCTGGATGCTGAACATAAACTGGCTACGGAAGAGCAAAACATCGTGGCCTGTCTGGATTATGGTAAGGCAAAGTTGGGTCTTGCCTGAATTTAATTGAAACATACATGAGTAAAGAAACACTACCTGGAATTAAGCAATTTGATTTAACCGGACGATCGGCTATCATCACCGGTGGCTCCAAAGGACTTGGGTTGGCTATGGCGGCTGGGCTGGCGTCAGCAGGCGCTAACGTCATGCTGGTGAACCGTAATGCGGCTGAAGGGCAGCAGGCAGCTCAGGAGCTAAGCCAGGATTTCGGCATAAAAGCTATGTCATTTGCTGCCGACATTACCAATCAGGAGCAAACCGAAGCCATGACTCAGGCAGCTCTGGACGCGTTTGGGCAGATCGATATTCTGATCAACAGCGCCGGGATTAACATTCGCGGCCCTATTGATGAACTGACGCCGGATGAATTTCGGCAAGTGTTGGATGTCAACGTGAATGGTACCTGGCTGTGTTGCCGCGCTGTTGTACCCCACATGAAAAAGGCGCAGAGCGGCAAAATTATTAATTTGGCTAGTACGCTGGGTCTGGTGGGGCTGTCGAACCGAACACCCTATACGGCCAGCAAAGGCGCCGTTGTGCAAATGACACGAGCGTTGGCGCTGGAGCTGGCACCGTTCAACATCAATGTCAATGCTATCTGTCCCGGCCCGTTCCTAACAGAAATGAATATTCCTATTGCCGACACCGACGACGGGAAAAAGTTTGTGGTCGGTGCTACGGCGCTGGGCCGGTGGGGACTGATGCGCGAAATCCAGGGAGCTGCTATTTACTTAGCCAGCGATGCGGGCAGCTACATGATCGGCTCGATGCTCACCGTCGATGGTGGGTGGACGGCGAGATAGTTAACCTAATACCGAAACATGAACCAAGCCAGACGGACCCGGGTGCGCTACAGCATGATTGCACTCGTATTTTTTAACGTAGTCATCAACTACCTGGACCGCACTAATATTTCGGTAGCGGCCACGTCGCTTAGTAAAGACCTAGACTTGTCGGCGGTGCAACTGGGGTATATTTTTTCAGCTTTTAGTTGGATGTATGCGGCTCTGCAAATTCCGGGTGGGCTAATAGCCGACCGTTTTGGCCCCCGCATTCTCTATGCTTTCTGCCTCATAACCTGGTCATTAGTTACACTGGCACAAGGCTTTGCTCGTGGGTTTGCATCCCTGTTCGCCCTACGGCTGGCAACCGGTACGTTCGAAGCGCCCTCGTATCCAATTAATAATCGGGTTGTAACGAGCTGGTTTCCCGACCATGAGCGAGCATCGGCCACGGCCATGTATGTAGCTGGTCAGTTTATTGGATTGGCGTTTCTAACGCCGGTTCTAGTAGAGATACAAGCCTATGCTGGCTGGAAAGGACTCTTTATCGCTACCGGTCTTGTTGGTCTGGTTTGGGGTGTTATCTGGTATCTTTTGTACCGCGATCCGCTGGATCATTCCGGTGTAAATCAGGCAGAACTGGAGTATATTGAAGAAGGGGGCGGCTTGTTTAGAGGACGAAAAACGAGCGGAACACAAGCCAGCGTGTGGCGGTGGGATAATCTGAAACAAGTGCTTTCTCGCAAAACGTTGTGGGGCGTTTATATCGGCCAGTTTTGTGTCAATGCCATGCTTTGGTTCTTTCTGACTTGGTTTCCGACCTATCTGGTCAAATTCCGGGGTTTCGATTTTATTAAATCTGGTTATCTGGCGTCGGTGCCGTTTCTGGCGGCCTGTGCAGGGTTATTGTTATCCGGTTTTGTCTCCGACCGATTGGTGAGTCAGGGGAAATCGGTGAGCATGGCCCGAAAAACGCCGATTATCATTGGTATGTTTCTGTCGGTCAGTATTATCGGCGCGAACTACACGAACGACACGGCTCTAATCATTTTCTTTCTGGCATTGGCCTTCTTTGGCTCCGGTATGGCCCTGATTTCCTGGGTATTCGTGTCGCTATTGTCCCCTAAACACCTAATCGGCCTAACCGGGGGCGTCTTTAATTTCATGGGTAATCTCGCCGGTATTATTGTACCTATCGTAATCGGCCATTTAGTTAAAGGGGGCAACTTCGAGCCTGCGTTGATCTTTGTCGGAACGTTGGGCCTGATCGGTGCTTGCTCCTACAGTTTCCTGGTCGGCAAAATCGAACGAATCCCTTCAATAAATGAAGGGCAGTTAGTGGCGAATCCGGAGTGAAAGTTAATGTTTGAGGTTTGACATTGGCAAATTTTGATTAACAAAGAGATTTTAACGATGGGTAAACTGCTCAAAATAGGCCAAAAGGAATTCAAGTTTAAGAAAGATGCAATTGCCTATTATAAAGCAATTCTCAATACGTACAATTTTGGACAATCGCTAAATGACTCTGATTATGATGCTGTTATTGCCCTGCTTTATTACGATTATTTGAACAATGTAGGCGCAAATGAGGATTCAGAGCAAGAAAATGAAGAAGTACTAGCAATAACCGAAAACGACCCAGATGAAAGCGAGGAAGATACTACTATTGAAGATATTAAAGTAGCTCGTGTTCAATTTAATACTAAGTGTTTTGAAGTATTTTATAGTGATAATACCAGTCAGTATATATCGTATCTGATGTTGATTAACAACAATCAATACAATCCAGAAAAGCTGTTTTATGTTACTTGTAGGAATTCGGTTCATGCTGATATTCACGCAGTAAAACGGGAATATTTTGATAAGCATTCTATAAAAGGCCAAGTGAAATGTCAAGAGACTGGCATTCTGTCAACATGGACAGAGTTAGCTGTTGACCACAGACAACCCAACACGTTTTCAATAATTGTTGACCGATTCAAAGAGGTAAATAACTTTGATTTAGAAGCAATTGAATATAGCACTAACGCTAATAATCAGCTTGTTTTTAAAAATGAAGACTTAACTCAACGCTTTAGAAACTATCACAAAGCTAAAGCCAACTTGAGGATAATCAGAAAGGAGTGTAACTCAAGTAGGACAGGGCTGGCAAGAATAAAAAAGGCCAAAAAAGATTTAACTATCAAATAAAGAGCTTGCTAGGGATTCTTTCGGTGATAGAAAACCAAGTAGCTCAACTAAACAAGGGCATATAAGGTTACAGGGTAAAATTGTTAGCGAGTAAGTCGTAAATAAGCTAACTTTGTTAGACTAGTGAAGTATTAGATACTATGGCTACTCGAACCACAAAGAAATCCCGACCTGCTTTAGTCATAAACGGACGTAATGCGGCAGGGAAACTGATTGAGGGTGTTATTCCGGCTGGCGAGTTATCAGTAGAAGACCCTGGGTTGGCGATTCAGCGCATTTTAGCCAGACATAAAGACATTCAGCCTACGCCGGTTATATCTGAATGACCTCTGCTTCTCTGAATTCATTTGTGTTGGTAGATACAGGCGTAATGAGCCGTTTCTTCTTAAAAAAGCCCCAGATAGTAGCGGGTTATAACCAATTAGTACTTGAGGCCGTGCCTGTCCTTTCGGCCAGTATATATATTGAATTAATGCGCTGGCTGGTTAACATTCGTGGCCGGGCCACTGATCCAATTACCAAAAGCGAGTTTGATACCATCCGAAGACAGTTGGACAAGTATGTGCAGCTTAATCATGGTGATTGTATTGAGTTGGCCGTGGAAGCCAGTCGGCTTTATCCTGATACGGGCTTGGGTGACTGTTTTACTATTGGCGTCGGGCTATTTTTCGACATTCCAATCTTTACTCTGAATCAAAAGCATTTTGAGCGGGTGCCGGGCGTTCGACTTTATCGCCCTAGTAATTATGCATCGTTAGAAACGAACTAGCTAGGCGGGCTTCTCATAGGTAAAGATACTCATGAAAACGGTTATTGCGGGAATCGTACTGCTGTTGGGGTTATCGCTTAAATTGAGCGTGGCTCAGACTCCATTGGCTGCCTTAACCGGACGGATAATCGACGCTAAAACCAAAGCGCCACTTCCCTTCGCAACCGTTTACCTGAATAACAGCTCGCGCGGGACCACTGCCGATCAGAACGGGGTGTATCACCTGACGGCTGTGCCGCTAGGTAACCAGGAATTGGTAGGCTCCATGCTGGGTTACCAGACTAACCGTCAACAACTACGCCTAACTGATACCCGCACCCGCACGATCGACTTAACCCTGGAACCAACCGATCAATCGCTGGCCAGCGTCACCGTTACAGCCCGACATAATCAGGCGTGGGTGCGCCAGTTTCGCCAGTTCAGCCGCGAGCTGCTGGGTAATCGACCGCAGGCTCGACATTGTACAATCACGAATTCTAATGTACTCTCGTTTCAGGAAGATAAGGGACATTTAAAGGCGCAGGCGACGGAGCCACTTATTATCGAAAACGGAGCATTAGGCTACCGGATCTACTACGATTTACTCCATTTCGATCTATTTCGGGGCAGGATGCAGTTTGCCGGAACGAGCCGTTTTGAAGAGTTGAAAGCGACGGATGCCCGACAGCAGGCTCGCTGGCAGGCGAACCGATTAGCTGTTTACCGAGGCTCTATCCAGCATTTGCTGGCCAGTTTATTAGCGGGGACTCATGAGCAGGCTGGTTATCTCGTGTATCGCACTCCGTTAACCGGCGACGGTACTGATCGAGCTTTGCCCTTCGTACGGACGATCGACCGGCAATATATTGGTCCTGAACAGGTTGGTTCTCTGTTTAAACCAGGTGAACTGTCTTTTGAGCGTCGGCTCGTTTCTGATCAGCCGCTGGAAGTTTATTATAATCGGGTCTATGCCGGAAATTCGCCTTATCATGATTCACCCTACGCGTATTCAATGTTGCTGCTGCCTCCTCAAGGCGGGCTGGAGTTAACGACAAATGGCTCAATTACGCAGGGTAATGGACTCGATGTGCGTGGGTATATGGGCAATGACCGGCTGGCCACTTTACTGCCCGCCGATTGGGCACCAACCGATGGAGAAATGCTGCTGACTAACAGCATTTCTGCCGGACGTGCTGGTAAACCTGATGCCTGGCTTGATTCACTGGTTCAGTTGCGTCGTCGGCAGTATGAGCGAACGGCTCCACTGGTTTATATTCAGACGGATAAAGTGTTTTACTGCACAGGCGATCAACTTTGGCTCAGTGCCTATGTGCTGGACCCAACTCGTCAACTTCCTGTAGCCGGACGTAATGGGAGTGTCCTCCAGGTTAATCTAATCGCACCAACAGGAAAAGTTGTGCAGCATCAATGGGTACAACTAACCGATGGCCGGGCTGCCGCTAATTTCCGATTAGCCGATACGTTGTCGGTTGGCACTTATCGGCTGCAAGCCTATACTGACCTCAACCAACCTGCTGACGGGCCAGCTTTCGAGCGATCATTTGCGGTTTATAACCTTAAGCAAGCCAGTCTAATCAATTCAACAGGAGGGAAGGGTTCCCCCCAACTTGTCTCCAAAGCTACTGGTATAGTAAGGCATGACTCGCTGGATGTACAGTTTTTGCCTGAAGGCGGCCGCTGGTTAGCAGGTGTACCGGGGAGATTAGGCATAAAAGCCCTGCAATCGACCGGACGAGGTTGTCAGATTAGTGGCCGTATTGTTAATGATCAGGGAGTTGAGGTCGCCCAGTTTAAAACGAATACGCTGGGTATGGGGCAAGTGATACTCACCCCTCAAACTGGCCAGCGATACCACGCGCTCGTTGACCGAAAAGGTAATGTGCAATCAGTAACTATACCAGCTGCCGAAACGGAAGGATGGTCGCTGGCGGTCGATGCGGTTTCGGACAGTAGCCGCCTGACGATAACCGCCCGGGCCACCGGACGATATAGCCAGCAGCCGGTTTATATTACGCTACAAAGTCGAGAGCAACTGGTGTACCGACAGAAGTGGCTGTTAACCAAAGGCGAAGCTCAATTCTCACTCTCAATCGCGACTTTACCACCGGGCGTTTGCCGATTGACATTATGGGATACGACTCGTCATCCCCGCGCCGAACGACTACTATTTATTCCAGAGCGGACGGACCCTATCCAAATGCGGGTAACAACGGCCAAACCGCATTACGATTCCCGCCAGGAGGTAGTTGTTGGTCTTCAGTTTCGCGATGCAGATGGTTATCCGGTTGCTGGTTGCTGGTCGGCTGCTGTCACCGATGCCGATCAATTACCTCCCGATACAAGTCAGTTAAACCTGCGAACTTACCTACTCCTGACGGCCGGATTACGCGGTTCGGTCGAATCGCCGGGGTATTATCTGGAGCGAGAACACGTAGGTGATTTGGATAATCTGCTGCTTACTCAGGGCTGGCGTCGGCTACCGGCTCCTGCGCCCATGGATTCGACGGGAGGTTGGACGCTGAGCGGCCACGTTCGGGATAAGCAAGGTCAGGCAATGACCGGAAAAACCCTGCTGCTCTGGCTGACGAAAGGCGACCATAAAGAAATGCGTACGGCCATTACAGATGCAAAGGGGGCTTTTCAACTGAAAGGAATGTTGCTGACCGATACCGTGCAAGTGCAGGCGCGTGTCGTTGCCACAGGACTTTCAGGAGTTGTGATTACGTTCGATATGCCGGATAAGCAATTTACTATGCCTTCATTGGTGGAGGCTCCGGGTTCGGAATTAACCAACTGGCTGGCTCAGGCCCATGACCGTCAAGTTGCCTGGCCAGCTTTGTACCGCGATTCAACAGCGCGGCAATTAGCCGAAGTAACTGTACGTGCTGTTAAACGAGAGGAGCGGCCACTGGAGGTTGAACGGGTCAGTTTACACACGAGTGCCGACGCCGTTATTCGGGTTGATGAAAATACGCCATCGTTTGCAAATGTATTTGAGTTGATGATGGGGCGGTTGCCTGGCGTTGTCATACGGCCCAATGGTAAAGGAGGATATGATGTCATCATCCGCGGCCCGAGTTCCTTTGGCGGCAATGCCCCACTGTATATTCTTGATGGCGTTTATGTTAGTCAGGATATTCTGCTCACAATCGATCCCCGTACGGTGAGCCGGGTTGAGTTGTTGAAAAATGCCGCGACTGCGGGTATCTACGGTGCCCGTGCGGCAGGTGGCGTTATTGCGATTTATACTCGCAAAGGAGCTGTCGACCAACTAGTCAGTCCTACTAGTTCGGCTGTTACGGTATTTGGCTTTATGCCACCCCGCGAGTTTTACGTACCCCGTTATCAGCAGCCCAACACGGATGCGTACACTGACCGGCGGGATGTTTTGTTCTGGCAGCCGCTGGGCCAGAGCGATGCCGACGGCCTGGGTCGACTAATTTTTCCCCTGAGCGACACTGCCAAACGACTACGGATTGTCCTGCAAGGGATAACCAACGACGGCCTGCCGATGGCCTTTACCTGGGAACTGCCGGTGCGGTAATTGTCTGTTCTGGCAGGATTATAGTCGGGCCGATGTTCGCCTATGCCGAGTTTAAACAGCTAAACATACAGTCCAGTCAGCAATATCCTCAAGCTATCGCTTTTCGTCAATACCGTCGGGGTTGACGGCTCTACTTTTGTCTCGAAATCAAGACAACATCAATTCCTCGAGACCAATAAATACTCATGAAAACGTCAATTATTAATCCCTGGCAATGGCAGGACAATCTAGGCTACGCCCAGTCTGTCGAAATTTCAAACCCTACCCACACCCTGTACTGCGCTGGTCAGGCGGCTATGGACGCGGATGGTCGACCCGTAGCCACCGACATGAGCGGACAAATCAAGCTATGCTTCGACAACCTGGAGGCTGTCTTGCAGCAGGCCGATTATTCACTGGCCAACGTCGTGCGATTGAATATTTACACTACGTCCATTGATCAGTTTTTTGCGGCTTACGGCGATGTAATGGGTCGTCTGGCGGCTACTGGTTGTGTGCCGTCCAGCACGCTGCTCGAAGTGAAAGCCTTAGCATTCCCGGAGCTTATGGTCGAAATCGAAGCAACAGCCGTCAAATAGTTTTTCTCTTTTTTTACGTCAATAAATAGAACGCTGATTTTTATGATTGATATGGGTAATTATGATTTTCTCTTCCATTTAAGTCAATAAGAAAGATCAGGATTAATCATAGTCAATCATAAAAATCAGCGTTCCATAAAGCCATGCAGGAACAACGCTATAACGTATTTAACCAGATTCATAAAGGCTTACGGGGGATGCTCTATAACACGGCCACCCGTTTACAGCAAACCGATTTTGCTCAATCGACAGCCAGCACAATCGTTGATCAACTGGAGCAGGTGCTCGTTTTTTTTGACGAACATGCTGAAAACGAAGATCAGTTTATTCTGCCGCACATCCGCAAGCATAATGCACAATTGATCGATGAACTGGAAAAAGATCACGAAATCGACCATCATCTGACTCAGACGCTGTTTGACTACATTCAGGAATGGCGTACGGCCACATTAGCTGCACAGCGCGAAACGGTTGGTCAGCGTATCTGCTTCGCCTTCAGTGAGTTCATTGCGTTCAATCTTTACCACATGAATAAAGAAGAGAACGTGCTGATGGGTTTGCTCTGGGAGCATTATACCGACGCTGAAATTCACCAGATGGAACTCGAGATTATCCAGTCTATTCCGCCCCAGACGCTAATGGTCGAAAGCCGCTGGATGATGCGCTCTATTAACAATCAGGAAGTAATTGGCTGGTTATCAGGAGTACGGCAGGGAGCTCCGGCGGAGGTGTTTAACGCCTTCCTGCAAATGGCCAACGATGAACTGCCATCCGATCGGTTGGCTACCGTACGAGCTGCGCTGGCCTGATTGATCGCTAGCGAACAGGTCGTTACTCACGAGTTCCGTAACGCGGCTGGAACGCCAGCCCGGTGGAACGCCAGCCCGGTGGAAAGCCGCGTTACGGATTACTCACACAACGAAATCCCAGATTATTACTGCCGCTACTAACTTCACCCTTTCCCCGACTACCGGCTTTGTAACGAATGCAGTACTGATCGCTGCACAGGAACGAACCGCCCCGTTGCACCCGCTTAACGGCACCCGGCTCATCGGGATCATAACTGTCGGTAGGTCCCTGTGGGTTATCTTTAGTTAATTGTCGGTAATAATCAGGTCGGTATAAATCCTGACACCATTCCCAGACGTTGCCCTCCATGTCGTATAAACCGTATGCATTCGCCGGGAACGACTTAACAGGAGCGGCTCCAGCAAAACCATCTTCGGTTGTGTTCCGCTGTGGAAAATCACCTTGATAAATATTCGCTACCCATTTTCCAGCGGGTTTTAAGCTACTTCCCCAATAGTACGGTTGGTCTTCTTTACCCCCACGCGCGGCAAATTCCCATTCAGCTTCGGTGGGTAGTCGCTTACCGGTCCATTTTGCGTAGGCCACTGCATCGTCGTAGCTGACATGAATAACGGGTTCAGCCTCATGGCCCTTAAGCGTGCTTTGCGGCCCCTTTGGATGACGCCAGCTGGCTCCTTTTACGTATTGCCACCACTGTAACGGATTGTCCAGCGATACTTTCTGCGCGGGCGGAGTAAAAACTGCCGATCCTGGTACTAACTGAGCCGCAGGTACACCTGGATAATCAGCTGGATTTAAGGGCCGTTCGGCTATTGTAACATAACCTGTTGCTTCGACAAATCTGGCGAACTGGGCATTCGTTACTTCGTGTTCGTCCATCCAGAAACCGGCCACCTTAACTGAGTGAATAGGCTGTGCATCCGGGAATTCATCATTCCCCATCTGAAATGTTCCTCCTGGTATCCAGGCCATTTCGTCGTGATTGCCCGCTGCTACTGCCGTTACCGAAGCTGCCTGCCGAATTGCACCTCCACGGGAAGGCATTCCTTTAGCAACACAATGTGCTCCACTATCGGGCGTAGTTTCCTGATTGGATGCGGTTTCTTCCTGCGGTTTCGACCTGCAATTCCACAGGCTAACGCTTAGAGTACTACCAATCAGCAGCACTAATAAATATCGACTTTTCATAAACAGGCCAAATTGACTGTCAGAAGGAAACAAAGTTAGCTCCCGAAAGCCGAATCCTAAATTTTACCCTCGTCAATCATATTAATTCCTCAAGAATCGCTTGTACCATTCGTCTTTTCGCTGTTAAATCAGAGGAGGTTTTTGTACTATACTGTTATATTTAAACTAAAGCTATAGATTATTTTGTTATCTAATTGACAATACTTGAATTGTGATTAATTGATTATGAACTAATTGTTAGTAGTATGCAAACATCAAACATTTTAAAACATGAAAATAAAGCTAAAGCGACATGGATCAGTATTTGCACTTTTTTGCGTTTAGTCGTTTTGGTTTTTATTGGTAAAAATGGAATTGTCTTCGAAGGATTGATCCGCGCGGCAACTCCATTTGGTAGTAACTTGGCTCAACGAATCCGCTAAAAGTTGACACCATTAACGTATATCATTCGACAAAACAGCTCTGCGGAGCTTTACATAATTAACACCATGACTTCACTCGAACAACATATTATTGAGCTTCAGCAACAGATTGACCAATTATCTGTGCATATATCTACGCTGAGAAATTTGGCTGCGTCAGGACAAGCAAACTCGGACAAGCCACTGGTAGATAAACCCCTTCAGCGGTCTGCGAAACAATCATCTACCGTAGGAATCAATCGATTTCGGCAATTGCAGGAGGTGTAAACACAGAGCAAATGGAGAAAAAACATAGTCCATGGAGTTGTAATAACCTCAGTTTACTCTGTTCTTTCTCCGTTCGCTCTGTGTTTATAAGCCTACGCCAACTCCATCGCTCGCTGTTTTTTGGCGTTGCGCTGGTGGTAAAATAGCCGGTAGATAATCGGGAAGATTAACAACGTTAGTACGGTGGCCGTAATGAGTCCGCCGATGACCACAATGGCCAACGGTTTCTGTGTCTCGGAACCAATGCCAGTTGAAATAGCAGCCGGTAAGAGGCCAATAGCGGCCATGAGCGCGGTCATTACTACCGGTCGGATACGTGATTCAACGCCTTTGCGGATGGCCTCATCGAGCGGCATTTTGGCCAGTCGGTTGTTGTTAAATACTGTAATCAGGATAACGCCGTTCTGCACACAGATTCCAAACAGGGCAATGAAGCCTACGCCCGCTGAAATACCGAAATTCATGCCCGTTATGTGGAGGGCCAAAATCCCGCCAATCAGCGCAAACGGCACGTTGAGCAGCACTAGGCCAGCGTCTTTGGCGTTGCCAAAAGTAATGAACAGGATAACAAAAATGGCTGCAATACTAAGCGGGACAACCTGTCCAAGCCGACCCGTGGCCCGTACCTGATTTTCAAATTCGCCAACCCATTCGACCGAATACCCTTTGGCGGGGCTAAATTTTTCGCGGACACGTTGCTGCGCTTCAGCGATGGTGCTGCCCAAATCGCGGCCGCGCACCGAAAACTTGACGCCGATGAAGCGCTTATTAAGGTCGCGATAAATGAACGCGGGACCAGTAACCTGCTTAATGGTGGCAATCTCCTTGAGTGGAATTTTACCCCCACTTAGTGTCGGCACCATCAGCCGCATAATGTCGTCTTCGCTTTTACGGTATTCGGGCAGAAATCGAACTCGGATATCGAATTTGCGCTCACCTTCGTAGAGGATGGACGCGGTTTTACCACCAATTGCCATTTCGATAACGGCTTGAGCATCAGCTGTCGATACGCCATAGAGCGCCATTTTATGATCGTGGAACAGAACGCTGACTTCGGGTTGGCCGACGTTTCGGATAATGCCCAGGTCTTTAATGCCCTCAACATTCCGAACGGCGTCCATCGCCTGATTAGCGTATTTTTCCAGTTCGTACACGTCCGGCCCGAAAATCTTGATACCATTACTGGCCTTATAACCCGCTACAGCTTCGGCTACGTTGTCGATAATGGGCTGCGAGTAGTTATACAGAATCCCGGCGTAATTTTTCAGTTTCGCGTCCATTTCGTCGGTCAACTGCTCGGTGCTGATCTTGCGCGCCCAATCTTCTTTTGGTTTTAGGTCAACCTGGAACTGGCAGAAATAGAAACCATTGGGGTCTGTACCGTCGTTGGAGCGGCCCACCTGCGAGAGCACCTGTTTGACCTCGGGAAAGGTTTGCAAATCTTGCCGGATGGTTTTGGCCATGTCGACGCTTTCGGGCAGCGACATACTCATGGGCAGTTCTGCTGTCACCCATAATGCACCTTCGTTGAGTTGCGGCAGAAACTCAGTACCAAGAAGCGATGCCGAGAAAAATGTAGCGCCCATGAAGCAAATGGAAGCGACCAGACTAATCCTACGATTCCGGTAACACCAGCCAAAACCCGCCATAACCACACGGTTGAAGAAATTAACGATAGGGTTGTTTTTCTCCCGCACGTTTTTCTTCAGCAGCATCGAACACAGCACCGGTACTAGCGTGAGCGTGAATAATAAGGCTCCCAGCAAGGCAAATCCCAATGTCCAGGCCAGGGGCGAAAACATCTTGCCTTCCACCTTCTGGAACGAGAAAATGGGGAGCAGGGCCGTAATAATAATGAGCTTGGAGAAAAAGACTGCCTTACCCAGATCACCACCGGTTTTCTTGATCAGTCCCAGTTTAGCCATTCGGTTAAATTTGGGCATACCGACCCGGTGAGAGAGATGATCGAGCGTCACAAATATCCCTTCGACCATTACGACCGCACCGTCGATGATAATACCGAAATCAACCGCGCCCATCGACAATAAGTTAGCCGACATGCCCCTTAATTTCAGGCACATAAAGGCAAACAGCAATGCCAGCGGAATGATGATAGAAACGATAACCGTAGTGCGCCAGTCGGCCATGAACAGAAACACAATGACCGTTACCAGAATAATCCCCTCGGTAAGGTTATGCAGAACCGTGCGCGTACAGAACTCGATGAGATTGTCTCGGTCGTAAAAGGTAACCATCTTTACGTCAGATGGTAGTACCCGCGTGTTCAATTCCTCGATTTTGTCTTTGACGCGGGCCAGCACCTCGCTTGGATTTTCGCTCTTCCGCATCACAATGATGCCTTCAACTACGTCATCATTTTTACCTAATCCGACCTGACCGACGCGGGGTAAATTCGATTCAGCTACTTCAGCGACGTTTTTAACCAGTACGGGATTGCCGCCAGTTTCTTCAATCAGAATATTTTCGATATCCTGAATGGACGTCAGTAGCCCGACACCACGCACGACATACGCCTGTCCATTTCGTTCGATTACATCGCCCCCAACGTTGATGTTGCTGCGCGTTACGGCTTGGTAGACTTCCAGTGGGGTGATGTCGTATTTGGCGAGTTGGGTGGGGTTAACCCGCAGTTCGTAGATTTTATCCCGCCCACCGAATGCGACAATATCAGCAACACCCGGCACCGCGCGTAACTGACGGTCAACGACCCAGTTTTGCAGGGTCAGGAGTTCGCGGCTGTCGCGATCGGGGCTTTCGAGGGTATAGCGGAAAATTTCACCCGTCGGGCCGTAAGGTGGTTGAATTTCTGGCTCAACGCCATCGGGCAAGGATACGTTACGCAGCAGATTATTAACCTGCTGACGGGCAAAAAAATCATCGACATCATCGTCAAAAATGATTTTCATAACCGATAGACCAAACATCGTGGTGGACCGGACGTTCGTTTTCCGTTGGACGGAATTCATGGCTACTTCGATAGGGACAGTTACGAATCGCTCCACTTCTTCGGCAGAGCGTCCGTTCCATTCCGTCACGACAATGATCTGTGTGTTAGTTACGTCGGGGAAGGCTTCGAGGGGTGTATTTAGGTAACTGAACACACCCGCAACGACTAACCCCGCCGTCATGAAAAAGACAAAAAAGGGGTTCTTCAGCGAAAACCCGACAATTGAACGAATGAGGTTGTTCATGGGCAGAGGGGAAAGGGCACAGGGGCGGAACAGAGGATAGTTGTGCTTCACTCTCTGCCCTTACCCCCACGCCCGCTGCTTAATTATTCAAGGCGTTATACACCAGCAGTTGATTCTTGGAAATGACTTTTTCGCCCGGTTTGATACCGTGTCGCACGTAGGCAATATCGCCTAGTGATTTGAGCACATCGACCTCACGGGTTTCAATGTCAGATCGATTCTTGAAGACCATAACGTAGTGTTTGGAGCGGTCGAAAATGACCGAACCGGCGGGTACCGTTGCCATCTGACCACCGTCTTCGTAACGTAGCGTTACCGTTGCATGCATTTCCGGTCGGAGCTTCATTCCTTTGTTATTCAGGCGAATACGGACCGTCATAGCTTTGGTATTAGGGTCGAGTACTGTGTAAATTTTGTCGACTTTACCCGCGAACAGCTCGTCGGGATAGCTCAGCGTCTGAATGGTGGCATTCATACCCATACGCACCCGGCCAATATCACTTTCGTTGACGTTGGCCAGTACCCATACTTCGTTGATCTGGCCGATGGTAAATAAATTATCGGCGTTATCGGAGCGAAGCTGCATATCACGGTTGACGTTCTTCTCGATCACATATCCATCAATCGGCGCTTTGACAGTGTACATCGACGCTTGGCCGATACCGTAAATTCGCGATACTTCCTTTACGCGGGTGGCTTCGGCCTGCGCTTTTTCGACTTCTTTCTGAGCCGCCACCACTTCACGTTGCGAGGTCAGCTTTGTTTCAAATAAATCCTGAGCTACCCGCAAGTTTTTCTCGGCTAGGAGCAAATCCGACCGGGCCTGGATGCTCTGCCGTTCCAGATCAGCCACTTCGCCCGACCTAATGGACGCTAGTGTTTGCCCCCGGCGCACATAATCGCCCAATTCGGCTTTAACGTCCTCAACGTTTCCACCCACGAGTGGAAACACTTTAATGACACGATTTTCATCGGCCACGACTTTGCCAACCAGTGTTAATTCGCTCCGGACGGGCTGCACGGCTACGCTGTCGAGCCGGATGCGGTGCATCATCGTATCCGACAACATGAAGGCTTTTTCTTCTTCAGGTGCTGGCTTGGGGCCGCAGCTACTGAGGAAAACTAAGCTACTCAGTAAGCAAAAAACAGGGACTTTCATAATATGTATCAGCGACCGAGATGATCTGCCGAGTAATAAGTAAGTTATTGGTATTGTGTTAGGTAACTCCCTATGAGACTGGACTAAAAGGCTGCACTACTAAAACAAATCCGTGCCAGTCAGGTAGTTAAGTTCTTCGTAAGCGCCAATGCGATCGGCTTTCAGGCGGTTAAGCTGACGAATGCTGTCGTTGTAGGATTCAATCAGGTCGACAAACTCGATCAGAGTAAGATTACCCTTTTGAAAGCTGATGATAACCCCCCGGTTCAGTTCTTCAAACTGTTGCGTAAATGTCTGCTCAACCGACTGCACGCGCCGGTCGACTTCTCTGACTTTCTGGAGAGAGGTGGCTACTTCGTTAGCTATCTGCACGGCTTTCTGTCGCTGTAACTGGCTCTGATAATTGATCTGGCTACGGGCCGCCCGAATCGCTCCCTGATTGCGGTTAAATACCGGGATGTCAGTTGACACCGACAGACCTACATAATTCTGAATATAGCTTCCGGCCTGATCATAGGTACCACCCACGCGCACATCGGGTTTGGCTAGTGCCCGTTGGAGGTTGTAATTCAGTTCGGCCTGCTTGGTTAACGATTCCGCGGCTTTCAGATCGGGTCGGTTATGCAGGGCCATTTGCTGAAGCGAGTCTTCGGTTTGAGTCGGCAGATGGTAGCGTGGCAGATTTTCGTTTACTACCACAGGATTAATCGGCTGATCGACCGATAGGAGTGTGCGCAAGGCCCGCTGATCATCGGCTAATTGAAACAGAATTTCAGTGCGGTCGTTGTCGAGCTGAAATAGTAAGGCTTTTAGTCGGAGCAGCTCGCGAAGTGATATATTATTTCGCTCATACTGTTTCTCGTAAGCCGATACAATTGTCTGAATGATAGTTCGTTGCTGATCGAATCGGGCTAACGTTTGTTGCTGAAAATGAATCGAATAGAACCGGCTGCGCAGATCAAAACGCAAACCGCGCAGCAAGTCCAATAACTCAAACTGCGTCAGTTGAACCGCTTCTGAGGCTAGGGCGATGCGTTTGTTTCGCTTACCTGCGGTGTAGAGTAACTGCTGCACCGAAACGATTTTCTGCCCTTGGCTTCCCACATCCAGCACACGCCGGGCCTCGCTGTTGTAAGCGCTTAATTCCAGGGTTACGGATGGGTTGTCGAACAGACTGGCCTGAAGAATCTGTGCCTGACTAGCGTCGATTCGGAACCGTTCAGCTAGTAGCAACAGGTTATTTTTAACAAATAGGCTATCGGCTTGTCGACGTGTTAACCGAAGTGAATCCTGTGGAGGTGATGCTGCCTGGGTGGGCGTGAAGTGGATAAGTACTAAAAAAGCAAAGAACAGAACTAATGAAATCCGCATACGTGTATTAAGTGGACGTCAAAGTTCTTCTGTGTAGGTTAGATAAGGCTTAAAGCGGGATTAGATCGGATTTAGAAAAAAATTAGAATAATATTAGAAGACGCCGACAGGACTTATAGATGAGGCAGTGAAACGGTAAATGTACTGCTCTTACCCGGTTCACTGTCAACGGATAACGTGCCCTGGTGGAGTTCAATTAGTCGTGCGCAGATGGATAGTCCGATCCCAAAACCCTGAAAACTCAGGGCGTTAGTGGCGCGGTAAAATGGTTCGAAAATATGCGCGCGATCAGCCTCGGAAATGCCGATACCCGTATCATGGACCGCAATCCGGCAATAGTGATGGTCGGTACTGATGCGGACCTGCGCGGTGTGATTGGCCGAATATTTACAGGCGTTATCGAACAGGTTCAGCATAACCTGTTTCAGCAAATCTTCGTTACCTTCCACTAACGTTTCGGTTTCGGTTTCGGGTAAGTTTTCATAGTCGATGGCGATGCGGTAAGATGGGTTGGCACTCAGCAATTCGTCTTTAGCCAGAAATACCACATCATCAGTGCGGACAGGCCGGAAAGGAACCTGACTGCTCGTTTCCAGCGTGCGGGCCAGAAAAAGCAGGCTGTTGGTTAACCCAATAAGCCGGTCAGTGTCTGAGAGTAGATTCGTCAGAATCGATTCGTGTTCCGGTACAGTCAGCGGTCGGCGTAGGCCAAGCTGAATTTCCGATTTGAGCGCAGCCAACGGGGTTCTGAGTTCGTGGGAAGCATGAGAAACGAAGCTACGTTGCTGCTCAAACGCTTGTTGCAGACGGTGTAGTACATCGTTGAAATTCATGGCCAGACGGGCGATTTCGTCCTGGCGGTTACCCTCGTCAAGGCGCTGCTGGAGATTGCGTGCCGTTATGGTTGACACCTGCTGATTAATCTGACTAATCGGCCGCAGCGACTGCCCAGCGAAAAAAATTCCCAGCCCAACAGTGATACTCAGCCCCACCAGCAACCCCCAGCCCAGCGTCAATTGTAGGTTTTCCAGTTTGCTCTTCCCAAACTTATCATAAGCCGAAGACAGGATAACCAGGTCCTGACCATTCTGCTGATAGAGTAGCCCGACCAGTTCATTATCGCCACTAAAGGTTTCAATTTCCTTCTGCTGCCGGACTTCATCCAGCAACGAAGCCTTGTAATGAATGACCTGGTCATCGACGCTCGCGTAAATCAGGCGGTTACGGGCGTCGAAAATGAGTACTTTCTCATCAATCAGCGCCGTCAGCGTGTTGCGGTCGATTATTTTGAGCATATCCCGGTCCACTTCCTTGACCTCAATCAGAAACCGGACCGTAGTACGACCTTTATTTTTAAGCCGCTCGTAGAATTCTTCCCGCCGATACGTCGCCGATACGACGTAAATAACGACCGAAAAAAGAATCAGAATCGACGCAACGATGGACGAGAATTGAAGGGCGATGCGGTTACGAATGGTCATTACTCTTCCTTTAAAACATAGCCCATGCCAGGCCGGGTATGAATCAGCTTGGGCTCAAAATCGCGATCTATTTTTTTGCGTAAGTAATTGATATACACTTCGACAACGTTCGTGCCTGGATCAAAATTAAGATTCCAGACGGTTTCGGCAATATCCATTTTCGACATAACGCGGCCCCGATTACGCATCATGTACTCTAATAAAGCAAATTCGCGGGCGGTCAATTCAATGGGTACGTCACCACGTCGAACATCTTTGGTCGCGGGTGTAATGGTCAAATCAGCTACCTGCCATACCTCATCAGCGGCTTGCTCGGTCTGCCGATTAGACCTTCGAAAACAGGTAGCTACCCGCGCAATCAATTCCCTGAAATCGAATGGCTTGACCAGGTAGTCGTCGGCACCGAGCGATAAACCCTCCACTTTATCTTCAATTTCTCCCAGTGCCGTTAGCATGATAATCGGTAGGAGGGGGCGATCCGCCCGCACCGAGCGACATACTTCAAACCCACTCAAACCCGGCAGGTTAATATCCAAAATCAACAGATCGACGCCAGGTTGCAGTGCCATCTGTCGCCCGTTAAGCCCTTCATAAACGACCTCCGTTGCGTAGCCTTCGTCCTGAAGCCCCCGGCTGATATTCTGAGCAATGCGTCGGTCGTCTTCAATAATTAGGATTTTCTTCATAGTAAAATTTTCTTTGACAGGATTACTATGATTTACTGGCCCCGAAAGAATCCTGTTAACCCAGTAAATCCTGTCGAAAAAACTTATTCAACTTCGGGTAATTTAGTGTCAGCGTGGGTAATGCAAAATTGGTGGATACCGGCCGTTTCCTGATAGCTGATTGCTAGTCCGTAACTGTCGCAGATTTGTTTGATAATGGACAGTCCTAAACCTACCGATTCTGGGCCGGTGCCTTCTTTTTTGAACCGCTCAAACAGCCGTTCGGGTTCCGAGATTAACGAACTGCCGGTATTTCGCAGACATAACTGGTTATTTGCCGTGGTCAGTTGAATGTAGCCACCAGGCTGGTTGTGGCGAATGGCGTTATTAACCAGGTTATTCGCCAGACTCTCGGCCAAAGCTGCCGGAAGCCGCACCTCAAACGAATTAGCTGTTTGCGTCTGCATAACTAATTGCTTGAACGACAGTACTTCCTCCATGTCGCCCAGTTTTTCGGTTAGCAAACTGGCCAGGTCAACAACCTGACTGTCGTTAAATTGGCGATTCTCGATTTTTGCCAAGAGCAGTAAACCCTGATTCAGCCGCGAGATGCGCCGGGAAGCTTGGTAAATAGTCTCGATCCAGTGCGTTTGAGTTTCGGTAAGCTGTTCGGTTTGAATCAGTTGCTCAACTTTGGCATTAATCAGCGCCAGGGGGGTCTGCATCTCGTGAGAAGCATTTTCGGTAAACTCTTTGAGACTGCGATAATCCTGCTGCATCTTGTCGGCCATTTTCTGCAACACGTCGTTTAACTCACGAAACTCGGTTATTTCGGGTTTGTCCAGCATGAGCGACGTACCACTGCTTAAGTCGAAGCGCTTAATACGCGACAGCGTGGCATAAAACGGATACCAGAGCCTACCCGACAGTTTACCCTGAAACCAGAACATGCCTACCAGCAACAGCCCCAGAAAAAGGGTCATTGTAACCGTGATGGCCTCGATTAGCCGGAATGTCTGAATCAGCGACTTCCGAATTTCGACTCGATGAATAATACCGTGGATTGGTTCGTAGAACGTCAATTGCCGGAACGGTAGTAACTCATTATCGTATCGGTTGCGGATGAGCGTATCGGTAAATATTTCCGCCGTACGAGATCGGCCGCCGACAGCCACAACCTCTATCTTATTTTCAACGAAATAAGGTATATCCGACCAGGAATTATGCGCCCGCACGTAGGCCTGAAAATCGCGTTTTTCTACCCGCAGCCGGTTTTCCACCTCATCGTAAATCAGCAACCGGGTAATCTGGTACAATGCCAACGCTGTCAACAGGTAAATGCCCAGCGAAAACGCCAGGTAGATGCGGTTGGTTTTGGCGAGCAGTTTCAAGGCTTACTGAATTTATAGCCGATGCCATAAATGGACTGGACGTAATCGGCAGATCCTTTTTCGATCAATTTACGGCGCAGGTTTTTAATGTGCGAATACACCATGTCGAACGAATCGGCCGAGTCGATGTTGTCGCCCCAGAGGTGCTCGGCGATAGACGCTTTGGTTAGCGCCACATCGACATTGGACAGAAAATAAAGTAGCAGGTCGTATTCTTTTCGGGAGAGCGGGGTCGGTTGCCCAGCCACAAACACCTTGCGTGTGTGCGGCACAACCACGATTTCCTCAAACCGGATTTCGTTATGCCCGCCAAACTGTCGACGGCGCAGCAACGATTTTACACGAGCATTTAACTCAGACAGATGAAACGGTTTGGTCAGATAATCGTCGGAGCCGATTTCAAGACCTTTGAGCTTATCTTCCAGTGCGTTGCGGGCCGAAATGATAATGACGCCCGTGGTCGCGATGAGCCGTTTCAGCATCTCGATAATCTGAAAACCGTTGCCGTCGGGCAGGGTTAGATCAACGATAACGCAGTCATAAGAGTAGAGGTGAATTTTCTCTTCGGCCTCGCGGAAAGTAGCCGCCGTTTCGCAGACATACCCATCCTTCACCATGTAATCGGTAATGCTTTCAGCTAAGCCCTGTTCATCTTCAACTACCAGTACTTTCATCGCGTTGTCTACTCATTGGAGTCGCTAAAGTACGGGGCAATGTTGGAAAGATTTTGGAAGGGAAAGTCGGAAGACTGGCAACAGGTGATAAAAAGAAAGCCAGACGACGGTAAAGTCACCTGGCTTTTGGTTCGCTTAGTAGAACGATTATTTTGAAAAAAGCAGGTGCCTTTCGCAGCATCCTCGTCTATCAGCGACTCACACATACATAACTCCCTAGTCCAAGCGATTGTTTAGCATAGAAGAAAAATTTCAAAAATTTTTTCTTCTATGCAGCCCATTTACAGGTAGATACGCACGATCAATTATTACCTTCGCCTGCTTTCTTATCGTCATTACTGATCCGTTTTTTCTGGCGTTGGCCACCGCTCATTTTCCCAAATTCATATTTCAGGTTGATGCGCCAGCCCCGGCGATACATCGCCACATCCTGCGTCTGCACAAAATTTGGTCCGACAAAATCATTGCGCCACTTAATGGTTTCACTGAAGGGATTGTCGTAGCCAAACCCGATGGTACCTTTTTTCTTCAGCACTTCTTTTTGCAGCACCACATTGTAGAAGCCGAAACCACCGTATTTGCCTTGTAGGTTTACCCGGTCGGAATTATAAAATCCGAAGAATTGCGCCCGGAAACCCTTGCCCAGATCGACCGTCGAATTCAGGTTAATTCGGTACATCCAGTCGGCGTTACGAGTTTTTAGCTCGGTGCTTTCCAGTACGTTATAAAAAACATTAAGTGAGCCATTCACCGACCATTGTTTCGTCAATTTTGTATTGGCACTCAGGTTAACGCCATAGGCCGAATTCTGCGCTACATTCTGAAAAATCTGCTTCAAAACGCCCTGATCGTCTACCGTATTGATGCCTTCGATGGCGTTGTTGGTCTGGCGCAGAAAGAACGACGCGTTGATGCTGGTTTGTTTGATGGATATACTATAATTGGCTTCGACAGAATGCGTCAACTCGGGCTGTAGATACGGGTTCCCGCCGTATAAATTCTTCGAATCGGACTGATTAACATAGGGGTTAAGATAATAGAATTGAGGCCGTTGGATGCGTTGTGAATAACTCAGGCGGATTTTCTGGTCTTTAGGCAAACTCCGCGACAGGCTGACATTTGGAATAAAGTTGCCGTAGGTGTTTGAGAATGGCGACGTTCCGTTCAGAAAATTAGCCTGGATGGCCGTATGCTCGTAGCGGGCTCCGAGGTTGATACCCCATTTTTGTTTGGGCGAACGGCTATATACGATGTAAGCCGCGGTTACCTGCTGAGCGTAATCGAATACATTGGCCTGAGCCGGAATGTCCGTAAACGTAGTCGAACCGTCAGCGGCATTGGCTATACGATAGTCGCTCAGGATCTGCCGAAAGATCGTTTTGGTACCCATTTCGAGGGTACTGATGCTATCCAGCGGATTTGTGAAATCGAGCTGAATAGTCCCCTCTTTGTTGTTGCTGATGTTGTAACTCTTTTCGCGGTAGTAAATCGAATTCTCCCGATTTAGTAAATTAGACCAGTAATCGCTGTCTTCACCTTCGAACGAGTACAGCATCAGGAAGGTGAGTTCCTTTTTAGGCTTCTTAAACAGTCGTGTATAATCCAGATTGACCGTGGCCCCGGCCCAGTCGTATGTGCGGCTCATGTCCCGGTGGAAATACTGCTTAGACACGCCCTGGCTGCGTTCGTCAAAATTGATATCGAACCCGTTGGTATTGGCCCCGTTATAATAGTTTAGCCCGGCACCAAGCCGGTTAAGTGAGTCGATGTCCCAATCGACATTCAGCGTAGCGTAAGCGTTTTTTCCGCTGCCCACTATCCACTGAGTCTGATTCTGATTAGTAACAATGTCTTCAGCCGTAAACGACCGGATAAGCTGCATGTATCGTTTGTTTCTCCAGTCATTGAAGCCGCCGTTGGCCGAGATTCCAATGCTTTTCATGCGGTGGTTAATAGTGGCGTTCTGCCAGTTTTGCCACTGACTGAAGTTGGGGCTGACGGAGCCGCTGGTGCCCTGTAATGTGTTCTTTTTTGTGATGATATTAATAATGCCTGCTGTGCCTTCTGCGTCATATTTAGCTGACGGCGAAGTGATTACTTCTACCTGTTTAATAATGTCGGCCGGAATCTGTTTCAGCGCGTCCGAAATGCTGCGGGCTACAATACTGGACGGTTTATTATTGACCAACACCTTAATATTAGAACTGCCCCGAAGCTGTACATTACCCTCAATGTCGACGGCTATGGACGGAATTTTTTTCAGTACATCGGTAGCATCACCCCCCTTAATACTAATGTCTTTCTCGGCATTGTAGACCATCCGATCAGATTTTTCTTCGAAGAGGGCTTTCTGTTCTGTTACCGTTACCTCGGCTAACTGCTGAGCGGTCTGGGCGAGTTTGATGACGCCAACCTCTACGTCCTGTCCGGCTGCAACCGTGACCTTACTGACCGTTTTTGGCGTATAACCCACAAAAGAAATCTGAAGGCTATAATCGCCCGCAGCCACTTTTGAAAAGACAAATTTTCCTTTGGCGTCTGCGGTAACACCTTCCACGATTTTACCTTCTTTCAGGAGGGCCACGGTAGCAAATTCAACGGGTTTGCTAGCGGTTGAATCAAGCAACAAACCGGAGATTTGGGTATGTTGAGCCAATAAAAACCCGGTACTCAGCGCGAACGTGAGTAGCGTAAGTAGTAAAGATTTCATAGGGTCGGACGTATTTGTTGTGCTTTGTAAAAGAGGAGATTAAATCTGCATTAACGACACAACTTACCGAGTAACGTTGCACGGCACTGCCTAAATGACATTGATTTCTGAGCCGAACCTATTCTTAAGTGGCTGCATAAATTCTGCTATTACTGTCCATTGAGGGACATCTGCTGTCCATTTACGGACATATTTAACTTATTAATTAATAGGGAATTGCCCTTTTCGGCTGATTTAAACCTGTTTGAGAAGTTGGCCGCAGATTTGTACGATAAAATGTAAACTAATCCCTGAATGGTATGCGTCGCACGTATTTAGGCGAATTCGAAGAAGTGGTTTTGCTGATGGTCGCCATTCTGGACGGGGAAGGTTATGGCGTTACGGTCAGTCAGGCCATTGAAGAACACACCGGCCGCATCGTGACCTTTGGTACGGTTCATAACACGCTCATTCGCCTGGAAGAAAAAGGCTTCGTTAAGTCGGAGCTAGGTGGAGCTACTACCGAACGCGGTGGCCGACGAAAGCGCCTGTTTCGGATTACGGCGTTGGGTAATCGGGCGCTTCAGGAGATCCAACAGCTTCGGCAGGAACTCTGGCAACTACTACCGCCTAATACCCTTCGACTCGGTGGCGTATGAAATCCAACTCTACCCCGCCCCGCTTTGCCCACTGGCTCTTAACCCGGCTGCACCCCAACGATACGCTGGAAGAGGTCGAGGGGGATTTAGACGAACTATATAAGTACTGGACTGGGCGAGTGGGCCGAAAACAGGCTACGCTACGATATTTGCTCAACGTTGTGTCAGTATTACCGCCGTTTGTGCGGAGACGGAAACGAAACCAGGAGTATTATCAATCACCTTCAAGTCTGCATCCGGTTATGGTACTCAATTATGTTAAAACCGCCTGGCGGAATCTTACCAAAAACAAGTTATACGCAACGCTCAATATTGTCGGTTTATCCATCGGCCTAACCTGCTTTGCCTTTATCGCGCTCTGGATACAGGATGAGTGGAGCTACGACCGCTTCAATGAGAAAGCCGACCGGATTTACCGGGTGGGTGGCCGAATTTTCAGCGATGCCGAAACCTTCGAACATGCCGTTTCGGCAGTTCCGCTGGGACCTGCTCTCAAAAATGATTATCCCGAGGTAGAGCAGTTTGCCCGACTCGACATAAACGACGCGGTTGTGAAACGCGCAAATCGGATGTTTGTCGAAGATGGTATTCTGCTTACCGACCCGTCATTTTTCGATGTCTTCAGCTACAAGTTGACCGTCGGCGATCCAAAAACGGCGCTTAGAGATCCGTATAGCATCGTTCTGACGGAAAGCATGGCGAAAAAGTATTTTGGCAATGCGAATCCTATCGGGCAGAGTTTAGTCATTATGCTGCATGATTCTACCGGGAAAGGGGCGCCTTACACCGTTACGGGTCTCATGCCTGATGCCCCCAGAAATGCTCATTTTACATTTAACTTTCTGGTTTCTTTTGAAACGCTTATCGCTCATAACCGAGCCGAATTGACATCGGACGATGCCTGGGGTGACAATAGTTATTACACCTATATTTTACTCAAAAAAGGAGTAAATTCTAAGGAGTTTGAAGCGAAGCTCCCTCAATTTTATGATCGGCACGTTATGCCAATCAGCCACCGATATGGCGCAACAAAACGGGCTGCCGAGTATCTGCTCATGCCGCTTACAGATATTCACCTGAAATCGAATGTGCGGTACGAAATCAGCCCGCCGGGTAACCTGACTAACCTGTATATTTTTGGTACTGCTGGCTTATTTATTTTACTACTCGCTGGTATCAACTACATGAATCTGGCTACGGCCCGCTCTGTAAAACGGGCCAAAGAAGTTGGTGTAAAAAAGGTAATGGGCGTTTCGAAAGGGCAGTTAGTGAGTCAATATCTGCTCGAATCAATGCTACTAGCGGTTATTTCACTGGGCGTAGCGCTGACGTTCTGCTATTTGTTTCAAGCCGCTTTTCATCAACACACCGATAAACTAATCTCTGTTTTTAAGGCACCGGTTTTGCTCGGTTTCATGCTGAGTATTTCACTTGTAGTCGGCTTCTTATCCGGTGTATATCCGGCTTTTTTTATCGCTTCCTATCAACCCGTTGCCGTTTTAAAAGGCTCGTTCGCTACGTCTGGAAAAGGCGTCTGGCTCCGTAAATCATTAGTCATTCTCCAGTTCAGTATCACGATTGTGCTGCTGGTGGGCATTCTGGTCATCCATTCGCAACTGACATTCATCCAAACCAAAGACTTAGGCTACAATAAGGATGCGCTTCTCAATGTGAAAATTAACGGAGATATAGACGTGCAGCGGAAAATCGAGCCGTTCAAAAATGACCTGTTGAAAAGCCCATACATTAAAAATATGACGACCAGCAATAGCATTTTGGTGGGCGGCATGGGCAACAACGGCATGGAAACGGTCGACAATCGGGGCAAAAAAATACAGACCAGTATATTCCGCCTGATGATTGATCACGATTACGTAGCTACGTTGGGCATGAAGATCGTCGCAGGGCGGAATTTCTCGAAAGAATTTCCTGCCGATAGTCGGACGGATTCAACCCAGAACTTCATTGTCAACGAAGCGGCTGTCAAGGCGTTTGGCTGGAAAAATCCGGAGAATGCTATCGGGAAACCGTTTGCGATGGGTGGACGGCATGGTAAGGTGGTAGGCGTTGTGAATGACTTCAATTTCAACTCATTACAGCACAGAGTTGAGCCGTTAGTCATGGTGCTTCGAGGCTTTGGTTTTTCGAGAATCATTCTGAACATCGATAGCCAGAAGCGGCATGAAGTTATTGCTTCCTTGGAATCGCAGTGGAAAAAACATTTTCCGACATCTTATCTGGAATATGACTTTGTCGATAAAAAGCTCGGCGAGCAGTATCAGGCAGAAGCACGCTTTTCTAAAATTTTCCTGTACTTCTCCCTTATCTCGGTTCTAATCGCCTGTTTGGGGCTTTACGGTCTCACTACGTTCGCCACTGAGCAACGGACTAAAGAAATCGGTATTCGGAAAGTGTTAGGCGCATCGATTGTTAGTGTTACCACGCTGATCACCAAAGACTTTGTCAAATTGGTCCTGATCGCCTGCCTGATTGCCTTTCCCGTCGCTTATTTCGCCATGAACCGCTGGTTACAGGACTTTGCCTATAAAATCGACATTGGATGGTGGGTGTTTATCCTGGCTGGTCTGCTGGCGGTCGGGATTGCCCTGCTGACGGTCAGCTTCCAGGGTATTAGGGCTGCGTTAGTAAACCCGGTGAAGTCCCTACGAAGTGAATAGGATAGAGGTAAGGGGCAAGGGGTTGAGGCAGAGGGTGAAACTATCGCAACCCCCACCCCCTTACCCAATGCCCCAACCCCTCGGCCCTTACCCCCATGCCCTATGCAACACACCCCGCCCCGTTTTGCTCATTGGCTCTTAACTCAACTTCACCCTGAGGACACGCTGGAGGAAGTTGAAGGCGACCTGGACGAGCTATACGTATATTGGTACCGTAAGGCTGGGAAAACGCAGGCTTCAGTGCGTTATCTGCTGAATGTATTATCGGTGCTGCCGCCATTCGTGCGGAGACGGAAGTCTAGCAAACAACAAGATTATCGAACCATCTCTAGCCTGCATCCTGCTATGCTACGCAATTATTTAAAAATCGCTTTTCGGAACCTGCTTCACTACAAGCTGAACAGTTCGTTGAATCTGGCCGGACTAGCTATCGGGCTGGCCAGTAGCCTACTCATTATCCTGCACGTCAGGGAAGAACTTCGGTACGACAAAGGGTTCTCCAAAGTTGACCGGATTTTCCGACTCAATTCCGAAAACATCGGCGAAACCACTCGCCGATGGGCTGCTACGTCGCCTGTTCTGGCCGTGGAAATGCAGAATCAGATTCCGGGTATTAAGCAGATTGCCCGTTTTCAGCGACCTCCTTCGGGGCAGGTCCTGAGTTATACCGACGCCAATACGAGGAACGTCAAACGGTTTGAAGAGAAAAAAGGATACTTTGCCGACTCTACAGTCGTCGATGTCTTTGATATTACGTTCGTCAAAGGCGATCCAAATACTGCACTGACCCGACCAAACACCGTTGTATTAACTGAAGCGACGGCACAACGGTATTTCGGTGATCAGGAGCCAATCGGAAAACTGATTCAGGACGATCAGACGAAACGGCAATTAAGCGTCAGCGGAGTGGTTAAAGAATTTCCATTTCCAACCCACCTCCAGTTCGATTACCTGATTTCTATGGCGACGCTGTACCAGCTTATGGATAAACAGATGCTGGAAAAACGCGGCTGGTCGGGATTTTACAACTATGTTTTGCTGGATAGCCCAGCCACGCGCCAATCGATTGAAGCGGCCCTTCCTGAATTTACCGTTCGATACTACGACCCATCTGGCGATCACCGGAAAGAAGTGCTGGCTGAAAACAGATTACATCTTCAGCCCATCACGGACATTCACCTGCACTCCCGGCTGGAGAAAGAAATGAGTCCGAATAGCGACATTACGTACGTTTACATTTTCCTGGCTGCGGCTTTGTTCATTCTGCTGGTAGCCTCCGTCAATTTCATTAACATGGCCACCGCACAGGCCTTCAATCGCATGAAAGAAGTGGGGGTTCGCAAGGCGTTGGGCGCCCGTAAGGTTGAGCTAATAAATCAGTTTCTCGGTGAATCGTTCCTGCTTACACTAGCAGCTACTGTATTAGCATTAGGGCTGTTTTGGGGGGCTATTCCATTATATAACAATTTGGCAGCCAGAAATTTACAGTTTAGCGCGGTGTTTACGCCCATGAACCTGGTCGTTATGTTGCTGTTGATGGGCACGATCAGTTTTCTGGCTGGTGTTTACCCCGCCTGGTTTATCGCCAATTTCGATCCGGTCCAGTCACTAAAAGGGAAGAAGCTCTCGGTTTCGTCCGTCACGTTTGTTCGGAAAAGCCTGATTGTGTTTCAGTTTGTGGTATCAGTCTTTATGATTTTTAGTACACTGGTTGTTTACCGGCAAATGCAGTTTTTTCAGACTAAAAACCTGGGTTTCAGGCAGGATCAACTGGTAGCGGTGAAGCTGTATAATCAGGAAATGGGCGAAAAAGCGCGAACGATTCAGAACGAGTGGCTAAAAAATCCGGCTATTACCGATATAGCCATGATTTCTACGCTTCCCGGTGATCGGTTTAGTGTGGAAGATGTGATTCCACTGAATGCGCCCGATAATGCTATGTCCATCCGGCATTTGTGGGGCGACGAAAACGTGTTACGAACCCTACAGACGCAACTAAAAGAAGGACGCAATTTTGTGAAGCAGGCTGTCGACGCTCGCCCCATTTTTATTGTGAACGAAGCCGCCGTTAAAGCTCTGAAACTGGCCAACCCGATTGGTAAACGGCTCATTGTCCGGGGCGATACAGGGCAGGTAGTTGGCGTGGTTAAGGACTTTAATTTTGCCTCTCTTCACTCAGGCATCGACCCGCTGATTGTCATCCAGAATCCGCGCGAAACGGCCCAGTTTCTGCTGAAAATAAAGGGGGATAACATTCCTCAAACCCTGGAGTCAGCTAGGGGGACACTTGCACAGATTGCCCCATCGAGCTTGTTCATTTACACCTTTTTGAACGAAAAACTGGCGCTTCTTTACGAGTCTGAGCAACGGATGAGCAACGTACTGAAAGTGTTTGCTGTGCTTGGTATCCTGATTTCCTGCCTGGGTTTATTCGGTCTGTCGGCCTACGCAGCTCAGCTACGTACCAAGGAGATCGGCATTGGTAAAGTGCTGGGTGCCAATATTTCCGGTATCGTGCTTCTGCTTTCCCGAGAGTTCCTGCGACTGGTATTCCTGGCTGTCGTACTGGCCTCTCCGCTGGCCTGGTGGGTGATGAATCGGTGGTTGCAGAATTTCGCGTATCAGGTGGATATAACGTGGTGGATTTTCGCGCTAACCGGCATCGTAGCGGTTTTGGTAGCTGTATTGACCGTCAGTTTTCAGAGTATCAAAGCCGCGTTGATGAATCCGGTTCGCTCGCTACGCTCGGAATAAGAGAGGGAGAAAGGGGTAAGAGCATGGGTAACATCACGTTTAACTCTTTATCCTTAGCCTCACCCCCTTACCTATAAACCCTTAGCCCATCACCTCATGCAACACACCCCACCCCGTTTTGCCCATTGGTTGCTGACGAAACTGCATCCTGAGGAGACCCTGGAAGAAGTCGAGGGCGATCTGGACGAGCTGTATACATATTGGTACCATCGAGCAGGCCGGACGCAGGCCACGTTGCGGTATGTGTTGAATGTGGTGTCGGTGCTGCCGCCCTTTGTACAGAAACGGAGACGAAAACGAGAATACGATTATAAACCTTCAACCCTTATCCCTGCCATGTTTCGTAGTTACAGTAAAATTGCCTGGCGAACGATTCGCAAAAACAAGGTTTCAACGCTGATTAATGTAGCGGGACTTACTCTCGGGCTGATCTGCGGTCTGTTGATTACGGCCTTTGTCTTGGATGAATTGGCCTACGATCGGTTCCACCAAAACGCCGACCGGATTGTCTTATTCCAGCAATTCGAGAATTCGTCCAGCAGCGGTGGAAAGTTCGCTACTGACCTAAAAAGTCGGTTTGCCTCGGTAGCCGACGCCGTACGATTGACGCGGATAAAACCGCTCGTCACGCATGAGCAAACCGCTTTTTATGAACCCAATTTCTGGTTTGCTGATAGCAGTGTTTTTCGGGTGTTTACCCTACCGCTGGTGAGTGGTAACCCGCAAACCGCGCTTACTGAACAATATGGCGTGGTTCTTTCCGAAACGATGGCCCGTAAATATTTCGGTAAAACCAATCCGTTAGGGAAGCGGCTGCAACTCAATAATAAAGCCACGCTGCACGTAACTGGCGTGTTTCGTAATCTGCCTGCTCAATCGCACCAGAAAATTGATTTCCTGGCTCCTTATGCCAATGCTAATGAATTGGTTGGTTACGATGTAACGACCAACTACTGGGGCGGTGGCGAAACATGGACCTATCTGTTGCTGGCTCCCGGTGCTGTTGCCGCTGACCTCAGCGCGCAGTTACCGGCTTACATAAAACAATTAGGAGATCCGAATTCAGCCGTCTGGAAACCAGCCTTGGTTGCATTAACCGACATTTATTTACGAACCAATTTAGTCGCAACCAACCGGCTGACCTATGTATACGTCTTTACCCTCGTCGCTCTATTAATCTTAGGGCTGGCTGTATTTAATTACGTAAATCTGTCCACCGCACGGGCGACAAAACGAGCCAAAGAAGTAGGTATTCGGAAGGCACTCGGTTCTTCATTTGGGCAATTATGGAGGCAGTTTCTGAGCGAAACAATTGGTTTGCTTGTCGTAGCTGTACTAATAGCCGTGCTATTAGCTGACTGGTTAATGCCAGCGTTTAATCAGTTAGCCGATAAGCAGTTAACACTATCGATGCTGTTTACGCCAGCACATTTGGCCGTACTAATTTTATGCTTAGGCGGGGTAACGTTGCTGGCGGGTGGCTATCCTGCCTTTGTGTTGTCATCATTCAGGCCCGTTGCTATTCTAAAGGGCAACCGTACTTCGGCCAGCGGTCGTTCGTGGTTACGTCAGACGCTTGTTGTCGGTCAGTTTGCCGTATCTGTTAGTATGATTGTGGCGACGCTGGTCGTGTACAGCCAGCTAGAATACGTGCGAACTAAAGATGTTGGCTACCAACGCGAGCAGATACTTACGCTGGATTTAGGCGATGCGTCCAACGAAGCTAAAGCATTATTCAGGCAGCAACTAACGGCTCTGCCAGGGGTGGAAGCGGCTACCCGAGCGGGTGGTTTACCAGGAACCGGCTGGGTAATGGGAGCCAAATTAGTCAGCGAATACGTACCGAAAGGGGCGCAGTCTGCCAGTATTAATCGCTTGACCGTAGATGGCGATTACCTGAAAACATTCAGGATTAAGTTGATCGAAGGACGTAATCTTAACCCCGATCGACCAGCTGATAAAGGTGCTTTCTTAATCAACCGGGCGGCCATGCAGTACTTCGGCTGGAAAAATAGTATGGGTAAACGCACTGGTTATTACACCTATGCCTATGATCCGGCAAAGCCGGGTGCGTACCGGGAAGTGCCGCAAGTGGGCGATGTGGTGGGCGTGGTCGAGGATTACAACTACGCCAATCTGAAACAAACGGTTGCCCCTCTGCTTATCTCACTCAATGATGGCTGGGAGGGTCAATTGGCCGTGCGTTTGCGCCGAGGTAACCTTCCAGCCACTATCCGACAGATTCAACAGGTATGGCAGGGGCAGTTTCCCGGTAAGCCGTTCGCCTACGCGTTTCTGGACGATACGTTTAACCGCACGTATCAGGCGGAAGCGCGCACCGGGCAGGTGTTCGGTTTGTTTGCGATGATCGCCGTGCTGATTTCGTGCCTGGGTCTGTTTGGGCTGGCTACGTTCACGGCGGAGCAGCGCACGAAGGAAATTGGCGTACGCAAAGTGATGGGGGCTAGTGTAGCCAGTATTGTCACCCTGCTTAATCAGGATTTTCTCAAGCTGGTCTTAATCGCTATCGGTATTGCCAGCCCATTAGCTTATTATGCTATGAGTCAGTGGCTACAGGATTTTGCCTACAAAATTGACATCAGTTGGTGGATCTTCGCGCTGGCCGGTCTGATTGCCATTAGTATTGCGCTACTGACGGTGAGTTTTCAAAGTATTAGGGCGGCTTTAGTAAATCCCATCAGATCATTACGTAGCGAATAAGGCCGTTCTCCGTATCCCATGCCCATGAAACCTCGACCCGTCGAACCACCCCGTTTTGCCCATTGGCTCTTAACCCGGTTGCATCCAGAAGAAACTTTAGAGGAAGTTGAAGGGGATTTGGATGAGCTTTATACATATTGGTACCATCGAGCTGGGCGAACGCAGGCCACTCTACGCTACTTGCTAAATGTGATGTCGGTGATGCCGCCGTTTGTACGCCGTCGTCAACGTAATAAAGCTTATCCTAAACCCTCAATCTTTCAACCCGCTATGCTACAGAATTATTTCAAAATTGCGGTACGGACTCTGCAGAGGCATCGGTTATACAGCTTGCTTAATATCGGGGGGCTTGCCCTTGGTATGGCTTGTTGTTTATTGATCGCGTTGTACGTATACGATGAATTTAGTTATGATCGGTTCAATCCAAAGTACAACCGGATCTATCGAGTAGTTGAAAAACAGAAGCAGGCGAATGGCATTTTTGATGTGGCGGTCACGCCCGGCCCGTTAGCCGAAGCGCTCAAAAAGGATTTTCCGGAAGTGGAGCAAGTTACTCGGATTGGTCGATGGTCCGGATTACTCACGCAAGGGAGTCGTGCGATAGAGCCGGAGCAACTCCTAATTGTTGATCCCTCCTTTTTTAATCTGTTTGGCTTAACATTCCTTAATGGTGATTCAAAAACTGCGTTCCAGGGGCCAGATGAGGTGATTTTTTCCGAAGCTACTGCCGAGCGGTTTTATGGTAAAGATTGGGCCCGTAAAAATGTGTTAGGCCAACTGATTCGATTCAATAACCAGCAGACGCTGAAACTTGTCGGTGTCGTTCAAAACACGCCCACCCGCTCGCATCTTCAGTTTGAGGTATTACTGCCCTTCAAATGGCTTGAAAAAAACGACGAGTGGAGCATGAAATGGAACAGTAATAATTTCCATACCTACCTTCAACTCCGCCCTGAATTCGCCAGCACGTCAACTGCAACCAGCCAGTTTGCGGCTAAAATCAGAAGTAGCCTAAAACGATATACTAAAGATAACGACACGCAATTGCTGCTACAGCCGCTATCGGACATTTATTTGTACTCAACGTTTTCATTCGAGACCGACTGGGGTAAACGGAGTGATATATCGTACGTCCGCATTTTCATTGCCGTTGGATTTATCGTTTTACTAATTGCCGTCATCAATTTCATAAACCTCGCTACGGCGCGGGCTTCCGGACGAGCTAAAGAAGTAGGCATACGGAAAACAGTTGGTGCTCAGAGGATTAGTTTAATTGGCCAATTCCTGAGCGAAGCCTTGCTAATGACAGTAATAGCTATAGGACTAGCTTTACTCCTGGCTCAGTTCTTATTGCCACTATTTAATGACCTCTCAGGAAAGACCCTACAGATTCCGTATCGGCTTCCTTTATTCTGGCTGATACTGATCGCATTGACGGGCCTGGTTAGTTTGATGACGGGCCTTTATCCAGCATTCGTTCTATCCTCATTCCGGCCGGTTACCGTGCTAAAGGGGCTGTTCAATATTGGAAAAGGCCGCAATTTTCGGCAGACACTGGTAATCGGACAATTTGCTTTGTCAATCAGTATGGGTATCAGCACGATCGTCATTTACAGACAATTGACCTATATGCAAACGGCCAACTTAGGTTTCGACAAAGAGCATTTGCTGTATGTCCGACTGAAAGGAGATTTACGGGCTAAAGCTTGGCAGTTCAAACGACAGGTGGAGCAGCTGCCGGGTGTCTCGAAAGTATCGGTGGCGACAAGTAATCTGGTCGACATTACTAATTCGGGAGATATCGAATGGGAAGGGCAGACGGCTAACGATAAATTCCTGATTACAAACATGAATGTTGATCAGGACTTTGTGTTAACAACAGGCATGAAACTACTGTCTGGACGAAATTTTTCAGCGCAGATTCTATCCGATACATCCAGTAAATTGAGCGCATATCTGATTAATGAAACGGCTGCCCGGCGCATGGGCTGGACACCAGCAACGGCGCTAGGTAAGCGACTTAAACACTGGGGGCAGACCGGTCAGGTGATTGGCGTCATGAAGGATTTTCATTTTCGCCCGCTTCGTGTAGCCATTGAGCCATTCATTTTCCGCTATCAGCCAACGGCTTTTTATTTTGACTTGCTCGTCAAAACAGAACCCGGCGCCGTATCACCTGCCTTATCGAAAATAGCGGCAGTCTATAAAAAATTTGACCCTGCTAATCCATTTGCATTTGGTTTCGTGAACCAGGATTTAGATACTCAGTACAAGGCCGAACACCGGGTAGGCCGTATTATCCTCTATTTTTCAGTTCTGGCTATACTGATTGCCTGCCTGGGACTGTTCGGATTGGCTGCCTTCACGGCTGAGCAACGTACGAAAGAAATTGGCGTACGAAAAGTGATGGGCGCAACGGTAGCGCATATAGTTTCTCTGTTGTCGAAAGACGTTCTAAAACTGGTTCTAATCGCTATCTTCCTTGCCTCACCGATTGCCTGGTATATTATGAATCGGTGGTTAGCTGATTTTGCTTATAAGGTTACCATCGAGTGGTGGATGTTTGCAGTAGCGGGCGCGTTCGCCATTACTATTGCCCTACTTACGGTTAGTTTTCAAAGCATCAAAGCTGCGTTAGTGAATCCGGTTCGCTCGCTACGCTCGGAATAGCAGAGGGGTAAGGGGTTGGGGCAGAGGGTAAAACGCAGTTCTAACGCTTTACCCTCTGCCCCAACCCCTTACCCCTCTGCTATTCCCCTCTACCTCAATTCGTTGCGGTTAATTTCAGGACAATGCCCGGTCCGTAATACAGCAGATAATACGTATCGGCCTGGGTCGTGCTTGGGTGAATATCGACGGGCGTAATAGCCGGAGTAAATAGCGTCGCGCCAGCATCGTTACCGTTGGCGACACGACCCGGCGTTGAGAAGCCAAATTCTGTCACTAAGGGTTTGCCGCCGGGGCTAAGCGCAATGTCGGTTAGGCCCGAAAACCCGGTTCTATACACTGTTGGTGTAACGGGAGCCGTGCCCGTGCCGCTCACCTGATATATATTTGCCTTGCCAACCGGAAAGGGAAAACCAATTAAGCTAGTCACGTAAAAGTTGGTACCATCATACACAATACCGCTCGGTACCGCATCGATCGTTGGTGGACCTGATGGCGCGCTGGGATAAGTTGGATTCGGGATATCCGGGAAAACAGCGTATACACTTAATGCACCCGTGTTCTGGTTCCGGCGGATAATCGCATTGGCGCCCGCATCTGTAATGAACAAATCACCATTTGGTCCGAACGTAAGGTTATATGGATTGGAGTCGTCTGGGTCCGGCGCATTGGGGCGGGCATTCCGAACGAAAGTGCCGATATCGATTCCCGTTAGTGAACTGGCTGCAATTGGGGCACTTGTACCCGGCACAAAACTGGAAACATCAACAATGTATAGTTTCTCGTCTACCCCGTGCAGAATGTATAATTTTCCGTCCCGGTAGGTTAAATGGTTGAGTCCTTCGGGGGAGTTCTCCGGGCTGATGGCAGACCGAAACCCAGTAATGGCAGCAAACGTTTGTCCGGCTGGTGTGATAACGGAAACCTGACCATTATTAACCGTTCCGCTACCCGCTTCTGTAATCCATACATTTCCTTTTGGATCATCGGTTAGTCCAATCGGAGCTCGAAGACCGGCAGCCAAGGGCGGGCCCGGTGCTGCCGTCAGCGTTACCGGATTCGGAACCCGGTGGTCCTGGCAACTAACCACCCAGAAGAGGGAAAGGCTGCTAGATAGCAGGAGCAGCCATGAAGAAATGCTTGAACGTGTAAAGGTCATCATGAGTAGTGAACTAAGTTTTAATAGGGATTTAATGACAAGTTAATGACTTTCTGAAAGGATTAACAAAAGCAATTTATTTAATGGATCACACCTCGCTGGGGCTTATACCGAACTCGTCGCGGAAGGCTTTGGAAAAATACGTGTGGCTGCTGAAACCGACTTGATATGCAACTTCCGACGGTACACCAGCACGCTTTTGCAGCAATTCTTTCGCCCGGAATAAGCGGGTTTGTCGGAGTAGGTCACTGGGTGATTTGTCCAGTAGCGCCTGAATCTTTCGGTGTAACTGACTACGGCTCATAGCTACGGCATCGGCCAGTTTTTCTACGCTGAAATCCTCGTTGCCCAGGTGCTGTTCGATGGAACACATCACTTTCTGGAGGAACCGGTCATCCGCGCTTTCTATGGTTATCTCACTCGGTTTTAAGATAATCTGTCCAGCAAACTTCTTCCGGAGCAATCGTCGTTGGGTAATTAGATTAGCCATGCGGGTCAGCAGTTCCGGCGCATCGAAGGGTTTGGTCAGGTAATCATCCGCGCCGGTTTTAAGTCCTTCGAGTTTAGGCTGCTGCCCCGCTTTAGCCGTCAGCAGAATCACCGGAATATGGCTGGTACGTTCGTCTTTCTTGAGCTTCTCGGTAAACTGCAAACCGGTTAGTCCCGGCATCATGACGTCGCTGACAATAATATCTGGAATAGCCGCCGTAGCCGATTGCCACCCCTCAGTGCCCGAATCGGCGGTCAGTACCCGATACTGTTCATTGAGGCAATCGGCGATAAACCGGCGGAGATCTGCATTGTCTTCGACAACCAAAGCAACGGGCAATTCGGTCAAGGTCGTATCCGCAGAGGTCGTATCGTTTGGCGTCTCTACATCGGCCAGGTCAAAGCCGGAGAATAGTGGGCTATCGCCTATCGGATGGTCTGGTGTCATTTCCTCCGCCCGAAACGAAGCCCGGTCGATGGGGAGACTGATTTTAAAACGGCTGCCCCGGCCGGGTTCGCTGCTGACGCTGATTTGCCCCCGGTATAAATCTACCAATTCCTTCACCAGCGCCAGCCCAAGGCCGCTCCCGATGCTTTCGACCGCTTCGACTCGGTAAAAGCGGTCGAAAATCTGGTCCAGCTCCTTACGCGCAATACCCGGCCCTGAATCGTCAATCGACAATCGAAAGCGGTTGTTGTCTATCTCCGCTCTGATCGCGACCGCACCGCCCTCTGGTGTGTATTTGAAGGCATTACTGAGCAGATTGGTTATAATCTTTTCCAGTTTATCCCGGTCGAAATAACCGAGAACGGTCGTTTCAGGATAATAAACATGGTAGTGAATCCGCTTGAGTTCGGCCAGTGAATCGAACGAGCCAGTAATGACCCTGACCAGTTGCAGCACATCACCACGCGTCACCCGTAATTGCATAGCTCCATTATCGAGTTTAGACAGATCTAGCAATTGGTTGATCAGGTCCAGCAGCCGGTCGGTGTTCCGGCGCATCGTTTTCAGATGACGTGTCAGTCGATTGGGTAACCCGGTTCCACCGGAACCTATCTCCGTTTCTAATTGGTTAAGCGGCCCCTGAATCAGCGTTAAGGGTGTTCGGAACTCGTGTGAGATATTAGCAAAAAAGCGGGATTTAATGGCGTCAATTTCGCGAATGCGTTCGGCTTCGGCCCGGGCGGTTTCACTTAGGCGAATCTTGTAGGCCAGCCCAAGTAAGTAAATAAGCATCTGCCCAAGCTGGGCCACCGGCCAGGGAACAAAGCCAGGGTTAATCAGCCCTTGTTCCCATAAATACCCCATCACTGAAAACACAAAAAGCCATAGCGCGCCCGCTACATAGAATCGGGCCAGTACGCTGTTGAAAAAGGCAATCCGAACGAGCAGCCCCACCAGAAAGACCAGCAATACACCGATGGCCCACGGAAACAAAATGGGTTGCCGATAGATATTCATCAGGATCAGCTCAAGCACAACAACGGCTCCCCACAGGCGAATCAGCCACGATAGATACTGATCGATGCGGGCCGAAAAAAGTGACAGGTTAATAAAGGCACGCCCAAACAACAGAAAAAACAGGATGCCACCCGTAGTGAGCAGGTGAAAGCAGTAAAAAACGAGCTGGGGATGTTCAGGAATAAAATAGTTAATGAACGGTATACTGGGATCAATAATGAGGTAATGAAACGAGAGCAACAGCAAGTATATGCCGAAATACAGATAGGCTTTTTCGCGAACAAAAATCAGGAAGAAGAAGGAAAATAAACTCAGCACAACCGCAACGGAACCCAGCGCAAATTCGGTCTGGGTAATTATGTTGGCAGGTATGCCTACGACCGGGTCGCGGAGTTCGGGGGTTGACCAAACGCCCTCGTAGAAATCGTTCCGCAACCGAATCAGCAGCGTTTGTCGGTTGTTTGCCGCTAACGTAAGGCTCACAGCCGTTAAACCAGCTACTTCTTGAACCGACTTTTGGGACTGTGGTGTAAACAGTCCTCCTAACCCAACCCGCCTAACTCGCCCAACGGTATCAACGGAATACACGTCCATGTATTCCCACTGGGCATAATACACGGACAGCGCCGTTAGAGGCTTCATCTGCAACCACCAGTTCTGAATGGGCGTTGATGCTACCACCGGAATCCGAAGCCAGTAATTGACTTTTTTCTGGTAAGTCCCCCGGTATGTTGCAAGTGGCCGGAACTGTTGATTGAAACCGCCGATTGCCAGTTGTTCAGCCGTGATCACGTTTGAGGAATCCACTAACAGGGAGGCACAAGCTGTTAGGTTATGGATTTGCCGGTTAGAGTCAACCAAACAAACCGGATTTTCCTTCCCCTGCGCCAGTACGATGCAGGGGAAGAACCAGCCAGCGAGCAGGAGTTGAAGCAGCCTGTTCATGCAGGAAAGCGGTTAGGGTTTATACCACGACGCGTACATGACCTGAAACGGAATCGGACTTTTATTAGGGGCATCCGGTTCGTTGCTTACTTCAATATTACAATTATGAAACGAGATTATTTTCCAGCTATCTAACTTATTTTCAACTAGTAATGTGATAACCGCCATGGGATCGGCTGGAACAGGTTTGCCGTGTTCGTAGGTGGCTCCCAGCAGGTGAACCAGCGCCAGATCAGGTCGGACGAACCGGACTTTATCGATTTTCAGCGTTAGGTCTGTATTGCGATAAATCGTATTGAAAATCTGCTGGTGCGACCGGGCGTTGGCTTCCGGCGTAATCCCCGACAGATAAATCCCATTGACGACAACGTAATCGTGTATCTTATCGAAGACAGAGGAAAATAGTTGGGCATTTTTGGTATTCCAGCCGGTTTGCATGGTCGTGATCATGTCCCGGAACGGCTGCTGATCGGAAGCCTGATTGCGCTGAGTCTGAGCGTTAGTTGGGGTTGTTGTGAAAGTGGTCATAAGACTAAGGAGGATTAGGGTTATGTTTTTCATGAAATGATTAAAGGGGAAAGAGGTAGCCGACCGACACCATGAAATTTTGGGGATTCACTTTGGCGTTGTTCTCATTGCTGGAGAACAGATAAGTATAACGAGCCTCCAACTGAACCGCACCGGGACCAGCCTTCAGCGCCACCCCTGACCCGCCTGACGCGCCGTACGACAGCCGTCCGGTACCGGTTAGGTCGATCTTTCCCGAGTCGGACTGACCAGCATCAAGCAGCGAGGCAGTTCCACTCATGGTATAGGCTAGAACAGGACCAGCGTTAATGAAGATTCGCAGATTTGGCTGACCAAACGAGGCTTTGAACAGAATTGGGAGTTCCAGCAGGTTATATTTAAGCTGCACATAATCAGCTCCTGACGTCATGCGAATCCCGTATTGACTGAACAGAAGTTCTGGCTGGACGGAAAAAGTTGGTCCACCGATATTAAGGACAGTACCGGCATGAAAACCCGTTACCCGAGCTGGTTGTAAATCCCTGGGAACCGCCGAGAAATCGAGTCCACTAATCAAACTTGAATTGACACCAAGCCGTAAGCCTAACCGCACTCGACTGGCATTCATCGCAACTGGATTTACTGGGCGGCTGGTGGCCGTTGGTTGCGTACGAACTACTTGTGCGGGTTTGGTTAAAGTCGGTTGAACCGTCATCATTGCTGGTGTTGTGGGTGTCGACTGACTACGAGAATAATTAGTTGCCGATGACGTTTTTCGGGTAACCGATTTTGGCGTGGCTGGTCGGTTTTGCGCGTGTAGACTGGCCGTTGCGTTTGCCAGAACGATCGTCATGCTGATGAATAAAGTGAACTGTTTTTTCATGGAATAAGGAATAGTTGTGTCCAATCTGGACGATTAAAGGATGGGACAAAGGTGCGGGGAACGACCAGGCAATCGTTAGCGATTTCGTCGCACAGACTATCACAGACGTCGCGTAAAGCAAATTTACCTCACAGCAGCGGCTGACCGTTCCCAGCCCCTCTCCTGAAAAACAGGAGAGGGGTGAAGACCCGGTTATGGCTTGTTAGTTTAAGATGGATGGCAGGCGCCGAGAGTTGGGGAGCCAGTTGTAGCCCCTCCCCTTATTTCAAGGGGAGGGGAAGGGGGGTGGGGTATAATGTACAGCGGTTACTCTGGGTTTTCGGCCTGCCGTAAGCGAGGACTTTTGATTTCCTTCTTTCCGAGCTTGTAGGAAAAAGTAAATCGGATGTTCTGGTTCTGAAGCCGGTACGTCTGTAGTTGGTAAAAATCCTGCGTTGTAGTTTCTTCCCGGATAAAAGTGTAGCGAGTTAAAGGCGTATCCATCCGCAGGCTCAGGTTGAACCGGTCGTTCGTCGATTTTTTGCTGAATGTCAGGCTATAATATTTCCAGCCGGAGCGATAACCCTGCAACCGAATGTTATTAGCGTCGAAGAAACCGTAGAAGTCGATGCTGTAACCTTTAGGTAGTTTGTGGCTGTAGTTCAGCACTAACTCTCGCATGAGCCCACTATTGACTTGTTGCAAAGCTGGACTTTCCAGCCGAACGCACTGCGTAGTTAACGTAGTGCCTAAACTAACATTTGGGTTTGGTTTCCAGGTTAGAGCCAAGGATAAACCCAGCCTAGCATTCTTGCCAATATTTTGCCAGGTGGTTTCAACCACACCGTCCGGTCGTACTGTTCGGATGGATTCGATGCTATTCTGGTTGTGGTTGTAAAACAAGGTAATATCAGTGAACAGCCGGGTGCCGTTCCGGGCATAATTGAGTTGATACCGACGGGTGAGTTCGGGGCGGAGGTAGGGATTACCAAACTGAATATTGAGCGAATCGCTGTTGTTGATAGTTGGATTCAGAAGTGCAAAATAAGGGCGGACCAGCTTTACTGAATAACTCAGTTTCAGCGTGCTTTTCTGAGCTAAATTTCGGCTGATCAGCAGATTGGGTACCAGATTATTAAAGGAAGGGATTTGGAGTATGCTCTGTTTAAAGGTGGCACCCAGGTCGGTTCGTTCGTATCGAATACCAGTCATGAATTGCCACTTTTTTAGCTGAACGCTGAGATTTGTATACAGGGCATAAATCGTGCTTTGGTAGGAAAAGAAATTCGACCGGACCGGGTCGACACTGAAGGCTTGATTATCAAAATTATAAATGTCGAACTTACTGTCGCTGTCGAGTTTTTTCTGGGTAAGTTTTCCGCCCGTTTCCCATTTCAGAGCATTCCGGAACGACTGTGTATAATCGACCTGGATAATCAGATCCTGGTTATGGGTTTTGCTGTCGAAGACTTCTTTGTAAGGACGCTGGTCAATGTCAATTTGGTTCAGGTCATACCGATTACTGCCGCTGAAGAGAAAGTAAGTACCTAATGCCGAAAACTCTTTTCGCTTATCTTTTGACGTGCCCGTATAACCAGCGGTAAATACGTTTCCGTCATTAACAATTGGCGTGTCTGTCTGCCGCGAGAATGAGGGGTTTAATACGCCGTTTTCTGAATAAAAATTATCTGATATGGTCGTTGTCTGAAAAGGTACCCAACGGCGTCGGTAGCCAAGGTTAATCGTATTCAGTGAATCGAGACTATACAGCACGTTGGCTCCACCGAAGAAATAGCTACCAGTTTGCCGCGATTCAGCCTGTTGCACGATTTGGAAATCAGTTGTTTTTCGGTCGAGTACCGAGCCATTGCGATTCCAGTAGGTCTGGTAATACCCGTCCAGTTTCACCAGCCATTTCCCGAATTTGCTCTGCATATCACCCATCAGGAGCTCGCTTCGGTTACCCAGCACGGCACTGATTTTACCGTTCGTAATAGTATCCCGAATTCTTCGGGTCGTGATGTTCACTACCCCATCAGTGCCTTCCGCATCGTAGCGGGCTGATGGATGGGTGATCACCTCAACTTTAACAATGCTTTCGCCGGGAATGGCTTTCAGCGCATCCGCTACCGATGATGCATAAATGTCCGACGGTTTGCCATCGATAAATACGCGAATATTCGAACTACCCCGCATTGATAGTCCTCCGTTCGCATCGACCGATAGCATGGGTACCTTTCGCAACACATCCGATGCGTCGCTCCCGGCAATGATGGGTAGGCTTTCTACATTGAAAATGATTCCATCGGCTCGCTGCTCAATTAGGGGTTTCTGCCCCCTGACCGTTACGGCTTGCAGGTTTCGTACGTCCTGACGAATTGTTACAGTGCCTAATTCCATCACCGGCTTTTCAGCACTCACTGACCAGACTGAGGTTCGACCTGCGCGGTATCCTACAGCGCTGAACGTGAGCAAGTAAGCACCAAACGAAAGATTGCTTATTGCAAAGTGACCCAGGCTATCAGTAAGGGTTCCATCAATTAGTTTGCCTTGCTGAAAAGTCGAAATTGTGGCAAATGGAATAGGTTTACCCGTCAGGGAGTCAGCTAATATACCATGTACTGACCCTGGATGCTCAGCGAGTTGCGTTTGAGCTTCGGCCACGCCAAAACTGGCCAGCATAAGCAGGATAATAATGTATTTCATGGCTGATGGAGGGCAATAGTGTATCGACCCACGCCAATGGCGTGAGTAGCTAACACGTCAGTACGTTGCAGATTTTATTGACTTACAGGGTAGTTCGGAATGTTTTTGCCGAGGTAGATGTTCCGCTCAGCTTTGTACATATTACCTACGTCCTTGAGCGTCAGAATGCCGCTGCCGCCCCGGTTTTCCAACTTCTGACGCTTTTCGGTGGCTAGCAGTTGATCATCGTTAAACAGGTATTCGTCGATGTAATATTCATTGAGACCCGGTTCCTTGATGGTGATGTGTATATGAGCGGGCTCAGTACGACCGGGGTAGGGCGCGGGCCGGAGGGTAACGAACTTGTACTCGCCTTTCTCGTTGGTGCGCATCCAGCCGCGGATGGAGCCATGCCGTTTCTCCCACCCTTTAGCGTCGGCTTTGGGGGTGTAGTGGCCAGTTTGGTCGGTGTGGTACACATACAGGATAACACCCGGTGCTGGTGTTTTGCCATCCGCTTTGTATACGATGCCGTTGATTCCCAGCGGTTTTTCGCCTTCCCAGGTAGCGTCGGGTAACTTTGCGAGCATATCCAGCTTCTCGAACGGAACCGGACTTTCGTAAATCGCTTCACAGCCTTCGCAGGGACCGCCGACTTTCTGCGATTGGCCAGGTTTGTTCAGCGTAACGACTAGTTGAATAATGAGCAGAATGAGCCAGTGCGTTTTCATAATAGGTCGATTATAAAGGGTTCATGACTAAATGGTAATGTGCAGGCAAAGCAACGTTGGCCAAATAATATCACAAAAAATAGTCGACCAACGGCCGGAAAAATAGACGAGCCGTCGGCCCCGTTCCATTCCTCTACTTTTTGGGTCGTTGGTCGATATAATTTTCAGGGTATTCTGCTTTTGTGTTCATTTACATCGAGTTACAACTAATTTTCACCGTGGATTTCCTGGACCGATCAATTAAGATACCGCTTTCTAACCGGACCATTCCGGTCAAATATGCGCTGGTGCATACGGCCTACTGGGTGCTGATTACTGGCTTTTTTCTGTACGAGAAACGCTATCTTATTTACAAAGCTGGTTTGCCATATTTTGCCGCCTGCGTAATCGTACGAATCGTGCTGCTGATCGGGATTGCCTATCTCAATCTGCATTACCTGCTGCCCCGTTATCTACTAACCGGACGTTACTGGCGCTATTTCTCGTTAGTGCTCTTGTCCATCCTGGGCTACCTGCTGGTACAGGCATTTTACGATTACATTATCTACGGGTTCGTAATTGCCCCCACGCGAAACCTGCACTGGATCGAAACGCTGTCGTACAATTTCTTCAGTACGTTATGGTATCTGGGTCTTATGGTGCCGCTAAAGCTGAGCATCGACTGGTACGCGCAACAGCGCACACTGCAAAAGATAGCTGTCGAAAAATTACAGGCCGAAGTGAATTTCCTACGCTCGCAGGTAAACCCGCATTTTCTGTTCAACATCCTGAATAATCTCTATGCCCTAACGCTCAAAAAATCTGATCTGGCTCCGGACATGGTGCTCAAGTTGTCAGAAATGATGGAATACATGCTTTATGACAGTGATGACGTTCGGGTACCGCTTGAGAAGGAAATCGGCTATTTGCAGAACTATATCGAACTGGAACGTCTCCGTTGTGGCGATCACTCGGACATCGCGCTGACAATTAATGGTAACCCGAATGGACAGGAAATTGCCCCGTTGCTCCTGTTGCCGCTGGTCGAAAATGCCTTTAAGCACGGCGTAGGCAAACAGGTTGAGAAATCGTGGTTACACGGCACCCTAACCTTGAATTCAACGAGTGTGCAGATGACGGTGGAGAACAACAAACCGCCGGTTCGATTGAACGGGCAGAAAGGTGGTATTGGTCTGGTTAATCTACGCAAACGACTGGAACTGCTTTACCCTGGTCGCTATACGTTGCAAACGGAAGATCGGCTGGATACCTACAAAGCGGCTCTGCAAATCTCGCTGGTTGAGTAAGAGTTTTCGCACAATCAAACCCGAAGCGCCATGAATAGACTGTGGTATTGGTTATTGGGTTCGGTTCTGACGGGCTGGGCCATTAATGCCGAACTAACGAATCAATTCACCGATGAGCTACCGATAACCCGGAGTTCCGAATACCGATGGACCAAAGCACTGGAGGAAGGGCCCTGGAAAAAGAGCTATAATTTTCAGCTGTTCAGTCACCACGACACGGTATGGGTCTTTCATACCGACGGCAACTGGTTTTCAGCGGATGGTAAATTCTGGCGAAAGTCGGCTTTGCCAAACGCCATTGACAACCTGGCCTTTCTGGATTATATCCAATTCAACGGGGCCATTTGGGGGCTTGGCCATTTTGAAGGAAACATTGAAACCTACACGCTGAAAAATCATATCTACCAGACGCAGGATTTGAAGCGCTGGACAACTGTATCTAAACAGAGCAATTTGCCGCTGCGGTATTTTTATCATCCGTTTGTGTTTCAGGATAAACTCTGGATCATCGGTGGCGAAAACGGCGACACCCAATTTGCCGACATCTGGAATTCGGCGGACGGTATTTACTGGCAGAAAGTTAAAGATAAACTTCCATTTGGTAAACGGAGCAACAGCCAGGTAGTGACTCTGGAGAATCGATTATACCTACTTAACAACGACGTCTGGTCGTCGGATGATGGCCTGAACTGGCAGCAGGAGACGCCGGAAATTATCAAAGGAGTATCGATTTTTGGTTATGCTGCCGTTGTGCTGGACGGTCAAATCTGGTTATTGGGCTGCAATCGGAACGGGCAGTTCAGTAGTAAGGTTCTGGTTAGTTCGGACGGACGGCGCTGGCGGGAACACGATGCGCCCTGGTCACCACGTGGTGGCATTGCGGCCTGTGTGCATCGCGGAAAAATCTACATGACGGGTGGAAAATATGGTGGGCAGGACCTCAGCCATCCGCAGTTTGTTTACAGCAATGATGTTTGGGTGCTAGAAAGAAAATAAATAAACCATAGGCCAATGAAACTGCTGAAAACCAGTTGCTTGATCCTGTTAGTCATTTGCCACCTTCAGGCGACTCGAACTTCACCCGAACCGGCAATTTTTGTGGCCAGCACACCCTGCGACATGATTCCACGAACGATGCTGGCCATTCCTGCCAACGCAGATTGTGAGTTCATTAAATGGAATCTGGCGTTAAAACGCGACCCTCGCAATCAGTCGCTAACTACCTATAAACTTCAATACACCTATGGAATGACACAGCCTAATACGACGGGTTTTCGAGCTGGAGGAACTAGCGGAGAAAAAGAAGGTAGATGGCTGATTATAAGCGATTCGTTAAAACATAAAGATACTTACCGTTTAGCGTCGGATACCCCTGAAACTACGCTCTCCTTTGTCAGGCTGGACAGCAATTTACTCCACTTGCTGGACCCAAGAGGCAAGCTGATGATTGGTCATGAAGGCTGGAGTTATATGCTGAATCGGAAGAATGACCGGTGATAGAAGGCTGATTTTATGGCAATTATGAGCTTTAACAAAACGCGATTCTACGAACTATTACTATGAAATTCTTACTGATCTTTGGCTTTCTAGGCTGCATTTGCCCGGCGTATGCGCAGGAAGCCCGGCAGACGAATGTTCCGATAAAAACCACCTCCCGCACGCCCGTTGCCAATGGGCCGTCGGTGGTGGGTGTTTTCGGCGGGCGGTTTCCCTGCTCTGAAATTGCCAAAGACTGGATGATAGCCGTTAGCCCCGAATGCTGGAAGGTTAAGTGGCGACTGACCCTTTACCAGGACTCGACTACCCATCAGCCAACGACTTATCATCTGTTAGGCACTTTAAATCGATCGGTGGCCCGTGATGGAAAATGGACCATCGTACGAGGGATAAAGACGGACCCGGAAGCGGTTATCTATCAGTTAGATTCTGATAAACCAGAGGTTTCGATTTATCTGCTGAAAGGGGATGATAACGTGTTGTTTATTCTCGACCAGCAACGGAATTATCGGGTTGGTAACGAGAATTTAAGTTATACGCTGAACCGGGTGGTGAACTAAGCGACTTACCAATAACGGAACGCAAGCCAGGCATGCTAAAATGTGTAGTTATCGACGATGAATTTCTCGCCCGCGACGTGCTGGGCGATTATCTCGGCCGACTGGATTTTGTGGAATTGACAGGTCAGTTTGGAAATTCTCACGAAGCACTGCGGTTTCTGGAAAGCCAAATAGTAGATGTATTGTTTCTGGATATTGAAATGCCGGGACTGAATGGCATCGACTTTCTGAAATCACTTGCGCAGCCACCTATTACCGTATTTACGACCGCTTACCGCGACTATGCCTTTGAGGGGTTTGAGCTAGGCGTCATCGACTTTCTACTAAAACCGATTGCTTACCCCCGTTTTCTACAGGCCATCGAAAAAATTCGCGATTTTCTAGCCCTGAAAGAGCAAAATACACGGCTTGAGAACGGCCCTGTCGAGACGAATTCTGAGCCCCTCCAGGCTGGATCGATCTTTGTAAAGAGCGGTGTTCAGCGCATTAAGCTGGCTTTTGACGATGTGACCCACATTCAGGGACTAAAAGATTACGCCATTATTTATACCACCACGGGCAAAATTGTAATTAAAGGCTCCATCAAAGCCATGCACGACATTTTTCCCGAAAACCGGTTTATTCGCGTTCATAAATCGTTCATTGTCGCTCTGTCACGCATTACCCGAATTGAACGCAACAGACTGATAATGAACAGTCATCAGATTCCGGTTGGGCGTAACTACAAAGACGCAGTGGAGAAAGCACTGTTTGACCATTGATAACGAAAATAGCCTCTTCCCAAAGCTCCGGTCAATGTTAGTAGTGTATTATTAGTAGTATAATAACGTGAATTCGGGCTTAGGCCCAGACTAGTTTAACAAATACACAAGGCCTGGTGTCATAGAAATGATAAGCTACCAAGCCTACGAGGGTCAGGTTAGATATCCCTGGGTCCTTAATAGGTCTCGTACAGGTAGGTGGTTTTGCTGGCTAATCTCGCATTGGCTGGATAGCTCGTTTCGCGTTGACTGATTAAGCCCTGCTGAGTATAGGAAAGGTGTTGATGATCAAAAATCACGTTGTTGGCACTAAACACCGCCGGCATAGCTGCATTCTCCCACTGACCATACCACAGATTTGGTTTGTCATCGTATTGGTAGGTCGTCTGGCTGGTGCTACCATCGGGTAAGGTGATTGTCACCTGGCCCACATTACCTTGTTGATAGGTATACTGGTAGTGGTAGGTTTGTAGGAGATAGGCCCCAAACTGGGTAAGTGTCTCTTGGATGGGTAGATGATGGCTGTCATACCGGTAAGTGTGCTGTTGTTGGGCCGTGTAGAGAGGAATCGAGTTGCTGAAGCCGGAAGAATCCTTGCTTAAAACCATATCACCCTGCTCATCATAAGTAAACACTCGTTTGGTCAGTGTCATCCCTTGCTGGGATTCAATCATAATGAGTCGATTTCGCTCATCGTAGCGATAGGATGCGATTTGGTTCAGATTGCTAACCTGATAGATGAGGGTTTGGGTTTGTGTCCTAATCAGGCGATTATCAGGGCTATAGAAGTAAAGGGAGGTGGTCAGGCTGGTAGCTGATGAGTCAATACGCTTTAGTAGTCTGAACTGGTTGGCGGGGGCGCTAACCGGGGCTTGCTGATCACAGGCCAGCAGGGTCACCAGCAACAGCAGGCTGCTAAGCCAGGGCCCAAGTTCGTGTAGCTTAATCATATTCATAGAATCTTTTAAGCTAGATAGGACCAACTGCGAAAAGGTAAGTGGGCAATCGGTAAATGGGAACAAGTTCGCTCGACGCTTATTTGATGATATCGGACTATTCGCCTGACCTACTTACTTTTCTTCAGCCAAAAGTTTTAGCCCCGACTCTTTCTCTAAGAAGTAGTGGCGATACGTACCCATGCCCGAAAAATAACCGTTTAGCCAAAAATCTTCCTCTGAACAAGCACTTAAAGTGGCGCTAGCCAACCCTCCATAACTGCTGATAATGCGACGAAAGTAATACGTTTGACCAGGTTTGAGCGGGATATAGATCGTTCTGTTCTTGAAGATTTTGAGTCCTAAACTATCTAGCGTCGTCTCTACCAGGGTACATCGATTGATTTTAATAGGGTCACTGGGATTGGATACCGTCGACAGCTCCATAGCAGGGTCACAATAAAAATACAGTTTGGTTGTGGCTTTTTTCTGGCCAAAAGCAGTGCTTATCAGCAAAAGGTTGAGCAGGATTAGGGATAAAGTTTTCATATAGTTGAGTTCTATAATCTGTTACAAGTTACTTAATAACTAAGATTATTTTAATACCGTACTAGCTTCAGCAATTCGGATGTATTCCTGAGCATCCATAGGTAGCAGTAAGCGTTGGTTCGCCAATGCCTCAACCGAACGACGAACCGCTCGCACATATCCTTCATGGGTTTGGTAACGTTCGGCCAGCGACAAGCGTGGATCATGAGCGACTAATCGCTCGGCTTTTGTTTGCCGGAACGGTATGTTTTGCCCAGCTCCCTCACAGCCTTCATTCGCCCCGAAACCCTCCCGACGTAAAGCCCAGCCCGTTGTCGTCGCGGTGGGAGCGGCAACAGACGGTAAGCGAATACCCGCCAGTTCATTTCCATCCTGGTCAACTTTAGAGACAGCGTTTATGTACACGGGGCGCCCATCAATGTTGGGTGGAAACAGTGACAGAATACCCTGACCGGCAGAAGGGCCAAAGTCAAGTTGATAACGGGTTGTGATTAAGCCAGTATACGTCACGTCAGGAATAGTTGGCCAGCCAAGGTCGGCCTGTGGGACAATACCCGTTTGGGCACCCGCTTGGGGAATGGCCATAGCTGCTGTACCGGCTGAGCGCCGGGGCACAGCACTCCTGGGCGGATCGGTTCCTTTGGTAACCCAATCGTCCAGCGCGATAAATAGCGCACGTAGTACGGGGGCCGCATCGGTCGGATTCTGAAACTGCTGACAAAAACCGCGCGAGCTGGCATTGCCCGTACCATGCTGAGCGCCCGACACCAGAAAAAAACGAACATTCTCGGGATCGGGCAGATCATTACCTCTCAGATCCGTGTGCAGCAAAGAAGCCGCTTTTACCCAGTATTCATTGGCCGAATTGATCTCGAAAACCTTAGGACAGGTATGACTACTCGAACACGCGGCTATTCGTCCAGCGGTTTTACCCGAAAGCGGGTCCGTCAAAACGGGATAAGCAAATGGAAATAAGGCTTCGGGATACAAATGATTCTGTCGGTTGCGTTCGGTGCGGGACGGTTGAGCGAAGCGAACATTCAAGCCAATGCCGCTACTACCACCCAGCCAGTTTTCAATACCGTCCAGGACACGTCTCCCTTGCTCGTCAGCGTTGAAACCCAGTGTCTGAAAGTCATTCAGGTAACGGGCCGGTTGGGAAACTGCAAAGGAAAACGTGTAGCGAATGTCGTTGGCCAGGGGATTAGGATGACCAACATCATCGGCGGTTGCATAGCGTAAAAACGAAATATAATCGCGCGTGGCCGCAAAGCCTATACCCGCCACCATCGGATCACGGGCGGTGTAGGTAAACTCATAAATGGCGCTTTGTCGAAAGGGCGTTCCGGCGGGCAGCAGCCGAATGGTTCGCTCATCGACATATTCCCAGTCATCCGAGGAAACAAGCTGAGGAGTATCCTGTAAGTGTTCGCGCAGGGTGAGTCTGGCCTGGCTCTTATTTAAGGAAGCTGCCGGGTAAGCCAGGCTATACCGGGTCGAGGTCGCATTGTCATAGGAAATGTATTCATACGAGGGACCAGTGATGCTTGAGCCATCCCCATTTTTGGCGATCGGTACGCTTATGGTCAACCCATTGTTAGTCGCACTCGCCGATGGGTCCCAGCCGTTCCAGACGAGGGTGTAGCCTAGCTTCATTAAGAAAGCCTCACCAGCATCAGCGGCTGTAGTTGGATCGTTACCGCCAGAGCTATTATTTAATCCACCGAATAACTTCCCGCCCCGGTTATTGACTTCCAAAAACAGCTTATGATTTCCTTTGGCCAGATCAATGGGCTTGAGAATGTAAATATCCATGCTGTACTCAACCATACCTCTGGCGTTGCGGGGCGCCAGCTGAATGTCGGTTATGGCAGCTACCTGGGGACTGTTCGGGTCAAGCTCGCCGTAAGCTTTGCCCATCAGTTTTTCGTAGGCTCCCACGCTTGCGAACACTTTTCCCTCAAACGTAGGTGATTGTCGGCTGGTAATCTCAATCCGGATAAGGCGGGCCTGGGCCGTTAGCATGCCTAGAAAGAAAAGAGCAGTGGTTATACAAAGGCTAACTTTTATCCGGTTCATAGGAAGAAAAGGTTTAGGTTGATTTGATAAGTCACGTCGATGCCTACTCCAGGGGGCCAACAAGCTATAAGCTGACTATACGTTCGCTCAAAGCGATGGCAATTTAGTAAAGTCAATTAACCAACCCGACGAATAAATTGGCTTATTAGTTAATCGCTTCCTTTGGGCTATCCTCCTCCAGCGATTAGTTGAAAGCCTACGTGCAGTTGCATCGCTTGTAGCAGCCTGACGCAGTTAAGCTAAGGACTAAATCCGCTTTTCTCAAAAAGCGGATTTAGTTTGCCGTCCCATTAGGATGGGAAATGCACCTCAGTAGCCTCTTCGGCAACATTCCATAAACGGGCGGCTACAGATTCATCCAGGGCATTATCGGCATAGGGAAATTTGACTGGGTAGCCCCGGTAGCCGCCGTCTTCATGTGGACTGTAGAAATCTCCGCCCTGCACTCCAGGCATGGTGGCAGCATACAAACTGGGTAAGGCGCCCTGCCTGGGTTCCATTAAGACGCCCACGCGCTGGACGGCCGCATCGTAGTCCTGCCGGCTCATGTGTCTGGAGAGTTCGGTGCTGTTGGCTCCGGGCTGGGCGGCTAGGGATAATATCTCATCACCTGTTTGCTTAAACCGGCGATCCAGTTCCCTAGAAAACAGCACGTCAGCCAGCTTACTCTGACTGTATTCCCGCACGGCATCGTACGACTGTTGAGAGCGGAGGTTCTCAAAATCGATTTGCCCACGCAGGTAAGCCATACTACTCACCGTTACCACCCGGGCATTAGAAGTATCCTTTAGCAAGGGATACAAATAGCCCGTCAGAGCGAAATGACCGAGAAAGTTCACGCCGAATTGCAGCTCGAAGCCCTCCTCCGTTTTCAGCTCGGGCGTGTACATTACCCCCGCATTATTGATCAGTACGTTCAGACGTGTATGGGTTTGGTTGAAGTACTCGGCAAACTCCTTGACCGCCCTTAGGCTGGATAGATCCAACAAAATGGTTTTAACGCTTCCTGTTCCGCTCTGACGCCGGATCATTTCGGCGGCTTTATCGGCTTTTTGATTATCGCGGCAGGCGAGTACTACATGGGCTCCCGCTTTGTAAAGGGCTAGTGCCGTCTCATAACCGATGCCCGTATTGCCACCCGTTACGATAATGATTTTGCCTGTCTGAGCAGGCATGTCGCTTGTTGTCCACATAATTGAGTGATGTTTATGAGGACAAAGTTCCGATCAAAGACGCGGGAAACGCCTATGAAAACCAACGTAAAAAGTACAAAAATCAATCACCCCGAAAAGCCTTTGGCGTACGATTAACCCGCTTTTTAAAGAACGATGAAAAATGATTAGGCTCTTCAAAGCCCAGACTCCAGGCAATTTCGTTGATGGTCCAGGTAGTGGTTTTAAGCAGTATTTTGGCTTCCTCTACGATTCGTTCACTAATGAGCTGGATGGTTGTCTGGCCAGTCTGCTCTTTCAGAGCCTTGTTAAGGTGATTGACGTGAATGTTCAACTGCTCAGCAAAACCCGAAGGGCTAGTAAGCTGAATTACCTGATTGGACAAATCGATGGGAAACTGCCGTTCCAGTAATTCAAGAAAGATGGCCGTAATGCGTTCGGCCGCATTGGAAGCCGAAGCGATCGAGGCTTTAACAGGATGCCGTTTCTGAGCCCCATGGATCACTTCCATCAGCAAATTGCGAATCAGATCGTATTTATAGGCATACTTCCCAAGTAGTTCTTCCTCCAGGCGAGCGAACAGATGCTTAAAAAAAGAGGCATCGGTTTCGGACAGCATCAACACACCTAATTCAGTGTGCTGAAAAATGGGGAAGCTTTTCAGATCGCCTATCTGGCTTAGGAAGGCTTCAGTAAAAATGCAGATGTAGCCGGTTTGTTCTTCGGTAAGCCGCTCCCAGAGGTAGGGAATCATTGGATTGGTGAAAACCAGGCTTGTTCCTTCGATAGTAAACGTTTTGTCGGCGTAGAGTATACGGTTTTTGCCGGTGATCAAACTTATTTTAATAAAGTTTCGCCGGCTGTAATTGGCTTGTTTATGGGCGGGCGACAATACGTCTTCAATCCGAAATATGTTGAAATGGCCGACCTCCCCAGTCAGTGGCTGAAGGGGTTGCTCAATCCGTTTGTAAAAACTATCAATCGTCGTAAAATCGGTCATGGGTAAATCTACAAAAAACAAATGATAACCTAGTGTTAAAGCGCTTAATAATACGACTCGTTTTTTTATCAAACTGGGCTCTTAACTTTGCAGATCGTTTTGCGCTTCCAGACCGTACCGAAGGGCGTGTTGACAATGTTTGTGATCAAGTACATAATAATCCTAAAGTTCTCCATCCGTGAAGCTTCCCATTTACTCCTTTCTTACTGCACTGATTCTGAGTCTACAAAGTTTATTTGCACAGCCCGATAATCCGGCGATTCGTAAGCGCGAGTTTATTTATGAACAGGCACCGTTTCCGGAATGCCATGCGTCTACAATAGCCGAAACGCCACAGGGTCTGGTGACGGCTTGGTTCGGTGGTACGCACGAGCGTCATCCGGATGTCGGCATCTGGGTGAGTCAGCAGACAAAAACCGGCTGGACTGCGCCCGTTGAAGTGGCTACGGGTGTACAACCCGACGGCAAGCGGCTACCCTGCTGGAATCCGGTTTTGTTTCAGCGTCCTAACGGTGAGCTGCTACTATTCTATAAAGTGGGCCCTAGCCCGTCGACTTGGTGGGGACTGCTAAAACGGTCGAAAGACGGTGGGAAAACTTGGTCGGAAGCAGAGCGCCTGCCGGATGGTATTTTAGGCCCCATCAAAAACAAGCCGGTGCTATTGCCATCAGGTGTGTTGTTGTGCCCAACCAGTTCGGAGGATCATAACTGGCGAGTGCATTTTGAGCAAACGAGCGACTGGGGAAAAACCTGGCAGAAAACCGCGCCTATCAATGAGGGCGTTACCGACGGAGCCATTCAACCGAGTATTTTGTTTCATCCAAACGGCCAGTTACAGGCGCTTTGCCGAAGCCAGAAAGCTGGTTTTGTGCTGGAAACCTGGTCGAAAGACGGCGGCAAAACATGGTCTGCTTTACAGAAAACCTCATTACCAAATCCTAACTCCGGAACCGATGCTGTAACCCTAAAAGATGGTCGGCAGGTGATGGTTTATAATCCAACCTCGCCCGTGAACGGCAAGAGCGGACCGCGCACACCCCTTGACGTAGCTATTTCGGACGATGGTAAAACCTGGAAAACACTGGCTGTGCTTGAAAACGAACCGGGCGAATACTCCTATCCGGCGGTGATTCAAGCGGCTGATGGACTGGTGCATATTACCTACACCTGGAAACGCCAGCGCGTCCGCCATGTAATAGTTGACCCAAATAAAAAGTCGTAGGGAGTAGTACTTGAGAATTATCTTTTTGTCATCCCGACGTAGGAGGGATCTTCGGGTGAGGCTTACTTTCTAGCTACCAAAGATCCCTCCTACGTCGGGATGACAAAAAATATGCATGAAGATTCCTTGAGTAGGTTTAGAAATTCCGTTGATCTAGGCCACCGCACTAGCCAGCGTTTTCTCGACGCCCGCTGTTAGTAAGGCATTCAGATTTTCGGCTACGGCTTCAGAAAAGCCGGGTAGTGCAGTTAGATCGGTTTGCCAAAGTTTTACATCAGAGAGAACGCTTTTGACAAAGGCCTGCACGGTAGCCGGGGTATTTTTCTTGACCGTTTTCCAGTCGCCGTAGAAATAACCAGCCTTATCGTCGCGGATGGGGTAGGTGAGAGTGCCGCCATTTGCCACAGCAATTTCACCGAAGAACTGCCCTTTTTCCTCTTTCACAGCTTTCATGAACAGGAGATAAGCTGCAAAGCCGAGGGCCATGTACTTTGGCACCACGTTAAACTGCTCGTAGTACCGTTGTAAGGTAGCCATGTTGCGGGCCTGCATTTTCGCCGTTTCCTGGAGCGAAATATTCAGTAGTAAGTGATCGAGATGAGGGTTGCGGAAGCGGTCGAGCACGTCATGGGCGAACTGTTCAACAGCGGCTTTGTCCATACCCGGAATACCGTAATCTGGCACCGTCGGTACAATCTCGGTAAGCATCAACGACTCAACGAACTTACTCATAATCGGATGTTGCATCTCGTCAGCCACGGTTTCCAGTCCTAGTAAATAACCCATTGGCATAGTCAGCGTGTGGGTGCCGTTCAGGACGCGAAGCTTACGCTCTTTGTAGAAGTTAATATCTTCATCGATAATGACTTGTGATGGTGAGGCAGCCGCAAATGTCAGCGTTTGCCGAACGCGGTCGTCGCCCTCGATGGCCCAGAGGTGGTACGGCTCGGTCATGGTGAGGAGGTCATCCTCGTAACCTACTTCTTGCTGAATGGCCTGCTTAGCTTCGTCGGTAGGGCGCGTCACAATCCGGTCAACCAGCGAGTTGCAAAACCGGACGTGGAATTTGAGCCATTTAGTAAAGAGTTTCCCTAGCTCGTTGAACTGAGCCAGCTTCTCGACAGCGTCGCGCAGAATCAGGCCGTTATCGGTAACGAGTTCGGTTGGGATAACTACTAGTCCTTTTGCTTTCGATCCGCCGACGCTGCGGAATCGTTCGTATAAAAACGCAGTCAGTTTGGCCGGAAACGACTGGGGTGGCTGCTGAAAAATGCTTTCTTCCACATAATTCAACCCCACCTCGGTCGTATTGGAAATAATGATTTGCAGTTTCGGATTCCGGGCCAGCATTAAAATCTCCCGCCATTGTGTCTGGGCTGCCAACACCCGGCTGATGGCTGATACAACTGTTGTTTCGGAAACGTCCTGTCCCTGCTGAACCCCCCGAACGGCTACAGTATAGAGATTATCCTGTTTTGAAAATTCGTCCGTCTGACTATCCGTCGATTTAACGACCACGATAGACCCACCAAATTGACCCTGAGCATTGGCCTTCTGTACCAGATAATCAGGAAGTCCTCGCAGCAGAACACCCGTGCCAAATTGCAGGATTTTTTCAGGGAATACTGTCTCGGGATGTGTCGAACGATTTAAGGTACTCATGGTCGATTGAATGGTAGTTGGATCAGTCGTCATTAGGTGTCTTATGCTTGAGAGTTAGGTCAAAAATGAACACGCACGCGGGTTTGTTCATAATTTGGCAATATTACGAACAACGTCGCTAACCGTAGTGTCTATTTTATCAAACGACCTATTTCTCATCTTTCAGCATTTCTACTACCAGCGTCAGTTCATCGACAGTAGCCTCTGGATCACCCGAATAGCCGATAGTTCGGTACCGAACCCGCCCCTTCGGATCGATTACCACTTTCGTCGGGATACCCTGCACTTTATACGCTTTCGAGACCCGCTGCTGAGCGTCGAGGGGAACGACGAACGGGTACGGATTCTTATTCATGAAGTTGTGCACCCGCTGGAGGGGGCCTCCCTCGCGCGTATTGACGAACAGAAATCGAACATTTGGGTCGTTCTGGAACCGCGTTTGCGCCTGTTGCATAGCTGGAAACGACGCCACGCAGGGTCCGCACCAGGTAGCCCAGAAATCCAGCACGACCACCTTTCCCCGAAGCGCCGACGAGGAAATAGTCCGACCCTGCAAATCCGTTAGCGAAAAGGCCGGGGCAGGCTCATTAATCATCACTTGCCGGAGTTCGTCGCGCTGGTCAGCCCGAATATCCGATTCAAGCCCGGCCAGATACGCATCGGCTTTGGACTGATTCTGGCCAGGTTGTTTAGCATACCAGTCGCGCAGAGCAGTTTTCAGGCGGGGTGTAGCTTTGCCAACCTGTACGACTGCTTCGGCCATGGGTTGTGCATCGGTGCCGTGATTAGTCTGGAGGGCACACAGATAATAGCGCTCGTTGGTGCGCGGATCGCTGTTTTCAGCTTCTTCGGGCGTCATAATGGCCTGATAAACTGGGTACGCTTCGGCGTATTTGCCCTGCTGTTCCAGCGTGTGGGCATACGTATTCATCAGTTGTCGTTGCCGAACCTGCTTTTCTGTTTCCCAATTCCCTGCTACGCCCGTAGGTTTCGGTTGCGTTTTCAGTACGTCCATCGCTCGTTTTGCCAGCTGCTCGGCTTCGGGTACCGACCGCCGTTCATCGGCCAGTTGAAACGCCATTGTATTGAGCATTAGCACGTCCGTTTGGGCAGGCGTAAGCTGCTCTACGAACGTTACCAGCCCCTTAATGTCGTTATTTTTAAAGTAGCCATCAGTGATCAGAACTGTCAGTGCGGGCGTATATGTAGAATTCGGGAATTCCTTAAGAAAAGCCTCATAAGCTGCCTTCTTACGTGTCCAGTCTTTTTCGTTGCGGATGGCCATCGACCGATCTTTCTGCACCATTGAACCAGTTGGTTCTAGTGTTTTCATGCGTTCGCGCAAAGCCATCGACTTTGGAAAATCGCCCATACTTTCATAGAGTCGTGCGGCTGCGGTCAGCTCGGTAACCGTTGATTCTGGTCGAGATACCAGGTATGAGTCAATGTCAGCTTTGGCCTTCGGTCCGTAGCCAGGTTTTCGCTGTTTAATCTGCGCGGCAATCAGATCTGCCCAGTACTGTGGACGTAGGTCTGGGTTTATCGCAAGCTCGTGCTGATAGAGAGTAACAATCCAATTTGGATCAGGGCGCGTGCCGGTTTCATTCAGGAAATGGGTACGTGTGAACACCGAAGCCTGACCGGCAATTACATGCGGTAGAATGTGTCCACTATTATCCCAAATAGGAATAACGTATAACTGCCCTTTATTCAGGTCTACTCGTTGCGGTTGTTTGCTGTTTCGGAAATACAGCATCATGCCCACAATATCTTTTTTGGGAAGGTATAATTGCCCCACATAATCGGAGCCTTGCCGCACTAGCGTAACCGTTGTAGGGTGACTAAGGTGCATGATCGCAGGTGAGCCATAGCGGACAAACCGACCTTCCAGCGCGCTATCCTGCGCTAACGGAGTACCCTGAGGTGTATACGTAAACGACACGGGCTGACCTAGTTGCGGTCGCTCCGGCGTGAAGCAGAACTGAGCAGTGGCGGGTAGAATCGAAATCGCCAGAAATAGTAGAAGTAAAGGGAGCTTAGTTGCCATACTGGTAAGACTTATTCAATACATTCAATGCGATCCGGAAACACATAAACCAATTTATATAAAGTGCTTAAGCTGAGAATAGTATCCCATTGAGCCGAAATAAATTGGTGAAACTCACGCATTTTCAAATTACCAATCTTAAAATGTATGATTCTGGGTGGGGCGAGGTCAATAAAATGCGGTCTGAATGATCACGATCTTTCGTTATGATGGTAAGTTCATGTTTTCATGTATAGTCCCACACATCAGTATCGGGTGCTGCTGGATCAAAATCTCGTTGAAAAAGATGTTCATCCGTTCGCCAGAGTGAGAAATAATATGGCAGGTTTGTATCAACCAGATATTTTGCCATTAAATGTTAGGCGGCTAATGGATAAACTATGTGTTTGTGGTCCGTCATGGCCAACGCGAATTGCAAACAGGCATCTAAATCCTCATTAGTCAGATCAGGATATTGATGCAGAATTTCTTCTCGGCTTTCTCCTGCAAATAAGAACTCTAGTACTGTTTTCACCGTGATAGCGAGCCCTCGAACCGTTGGCTTACCATTGCAGAGCCGCTCATCAACGGTTATTCGATTCGCGATGTATGTCATTGTAAAAAAGATTAACTGAATTAGAAATTTATTATCCTACAACCACTAACTCTTCTTTCTTCACTGGTTTCGATACGACTAGTAGGCCCACGAATGTAAATAATCCGTTAAGCAGCAGTCGCTCAAACCCGAACTGATAACCGCCAAACCAGGCGGCTGAGTTTTCGTTGACAATGTACGTAAACACCGGCGACGCCAAGCAAATAATCGGCACTAGCTTATCCCGAACCGGGCGGTTACTGAAAATACCAAAGGCATACAATCCCAGTAAAGGTCCGTAGGTATAACCGGCAATATCAAAAACCGCCGTGATCACTTCCTTACTGTTTAACTGCCTGAACACGATGATAACCACGTAAAACAAGAGCGAAAATCCGATGTGTACCACATGCTTAATGCGGGCTCGCTCAGTTTCCGGCCGCCGTTCAATATTCATAAAGTCGACGCAGAACGAGGTTGTTAAGGCCGTTAAGGCCGAGTCGGCGCTGGCGTATGTAGCGGCTGTAATACCCAGCAGGAAGGTAATGCCCACCACTAGACCAAGATGATTGAGCGCCAGCATCGGGTACAGATCGTCGGTGCGTTCGGGGATAGCGATGCCTTCGCGCTGGGCAAACTGGTAAAGTAGCACGCCAAGGCTCAGAAACAATAGGTTAACTACCACGAGCGTACAGGTAAACCAGAACATATTTTTCTGCGCTTCGCCGATGTTCTTGCAGGTCAGGTTTTTCTGCATCAGGTCCTGATCCAGCCCCGTCATCACGATAGCGATAAAGGCCCCCGAAATAAATTGCTTGAAAAAATTCTTGGGGTCATTGGCGTCCCAGAAGAAAATCTGGGACATCGAATTGTCTTTAACCGTCTGAACCAGGCTGCCGAACGATAAGTTGAGTTCTTTTCCAATCAGGATAATCGTCAGCACGACGGCCGTAATCAGAAACACGGTCTGGAGCGTATCGGTCACGATAATGGTTTTAACGCCCCCTTTAAAGGTGTAAATCCAGATTAATCCGATGGTAATCAGCACCGATACTTCGAATGGAACACCCAGGGGGGTAAATAGCGCGATTTGCAACACTCCGGCGGCTACGTACAGCCGGACCGCCGAGCCCACCGTGCGGGAGAGCAGAAAGAAGCCTGCGCCGGTTTTGTAAGACCAGAAACCAAAACGCTTTTCGAGATAGCCGTAAATCGAAATCAGGTTAAGTCGATAGTAGAGTGGCATCAGCACTGAGCCAATCACAAAGTAGCCGATAATGTAGCCCAGCACCACCTGAAAGTATGAAAAACCAATCTTCCCGACCGCGCCCGGTACCGAAATAAACGTAACGCCCGACAGCGACGTACCAATCATTCCGAAGGCTACTAACCACCAGGGAGACTGACGATTAGCTGTAAAAAAAGCATTGGTGTCGGCCCCACGGGCGGTGTAGAACGAGACGGCAATAAGCATCCCGAAATAAACAAGCAAAATGACTAAAGCAACGGTGGTATTCATAGCAAACTAGGCAACTCTTCAGGCCAAATAATCCCCGAAAGATACTATAAAATAACCTATCACATGATATAACTGGTTCTGCTGAGAGTAGCCTTATTAGCAAAATACCCGTTAGCCTGGAAGCAGATTATCTGCTTCCAGGCTAACGGGTATTCGTATTAACTGTTACCAGATGGCCAGTTTATCGACGAGGTGGGTTGCCGCTTGTGCTGCTTTTGGGTGCTCCCTGAGTCGAGGTACTTGACGAAGTCGAAGTGCCAGTTGTTGTTGGGGTGCTTGTGCTACCCGTAGTTCCGCTGCTTACCGAACCCGTAGACGCGCCAGTCGAAGCCGTTGTGCTCTTGGTTTCTGTGGTGGTGCCCATCGTAGTAGTAGCCGGGGTACTCTGCGTGCTGGTGTTTGTGCTGCTGTTCGAAGTATTGGTCGAATTTGTCGTTTGGGCGTTGGCTTTAATGGTCAGAAGTGCGACGAGTAACGCGCTGGTTGTCAGTACTTTTTTCATAAGTGTATTGGATCTATTGATTGAAAAATTGTTGGTAATTCTGAATGTAAGGCAAGTGATTCCCCGGCCGCAAGACTTGCCTATTGTCTGCGGTTATCCAAAGAGGATAAAGGATAATAGTTGGTGGCTTATTTTACGGTAAAGTGCCCGTTGCCAATCTGGAACCCTTCGGCATACAACTCGACGGTGTAAGTACCAGGTTTGTACAGCGTTTCGCGCCGGAATAAGAGGTTTACTTCCTGGTCATTGTTTTCAAAGGGTACTGTCTGACGAAGACTATACCCGATTTCCTGCCCCTCAAAGGAGGTGACCCCGCCCACACCACTGTCACTAACAACAGCACCGGTAACATCCAGGATGCGCAGGTAAATTTCTTTGTCCGTTTGCTGCGCCAACGAATTGGCCAGCAGGGTAAATCTGATTTTAAGCTGATCGATACGCCCTGCCTTGTATATCCCGCCCCGCCGTTCTTTTCCGGCAGCGGTTAAAGCGAGTATCTGCACATCCACGGCTTTCAAGGCCGAGGCCAGATTCACTTTGTTCTTCAGATCTGCGTTCTGAAGAGAGTAATCCGTCAGCGTCTTGGCTAAAGCCGCTTTTTCGTTCTTTAACCCCTCATTCTCAGTTAGTATAGTCTGCTTTTCCTGCTCAAGAGCGCGGGCCTGACTACGCAACGAACCATTTTCGGCCCGGAGATTCTGTACATCAATCTCATTCTGGGCAAGAAAATTTTTATAATCCCTGATCTTAAGGTTGTAGCGTTGAATTGAAAACGACAGGTCTGATCCTAATCGCTTCTTGTCGTTCTCAAGCTGACCTTTAATCCGTTCCAATTCGGTGAGGCTTCCACCAAGCCGGCGAACCTCGATAATCTTCTGGTCGAGTACTTTTGAGATTGAATCGAGCTTCGATTGAGTGGACGCGAATTGCTCAACCTTAGCCGTCAGCAGTTTCTGTACTTCAACCGTTTCATTACGGGAGTCAATGAACAGGTACGTGAGCAGCGCTGCGATCCCCAATACGGATCCTATAATCTGGTTTATCGCACCTTGTCTACTCGAAGTTACCTCAACATTCATTGGCCTGTACTGAAAAGGAACACTGCAAAACAACAACCGCAACCTTAATCCAGACTTAATCTGACCTTAAATTTACCTTAAGATTTAGCCATACTGGGTAAGGTCAGGATAAAGGTCGTTCCTTCAGCAGTAGAACGCACCGAAATGTCGCCCTGATGAAGCTGCGTAATCTGAGCCACGACCGCTAGTCCAACGCCGTGACCCTGAGTGGATTGAGCCGTTGCATTACTACGGAAGAACGGTTGAAAAATATAAGGCAGATCGGCGGCCAATATGGTCGGACCTTCGTTAAAAAAAGCGATTGTTATCTGCCCGTTAGTGGTCGTAAAGTCAATTTGGGCCGTTTTGGTTGGAGAAAACTTACAGGCGTTATCTAGTAAGTTCATCAGCATTACGCGGAGGGCGGGCCGGTTTCCCTGGGTTAGCAAAGGTTCTTCTTCGCCCGGAAAGTCGATGAACTGGAGCTGAACCTGACAGTCTGGATGCCATTTCTGATACTGGGTTTTGATCTCCCAAAGTAGTTCATCCATGCGTACCGGCTCATGAGGCAGGTTACCGGCCTGAACGGAGGCACTAGCTAATTCCAGCAGCGTATTGGTTAAGTGTGTCAGGGTTCTGACATCTTCCCGTAAGGACTGGAGGGTACGTTCGTAAACGTCCGGACTGCGTTGCTGAATAAGCGCGACATCAATCTGCGAATTGATCTTCGTCAGCGGGTTTTTCAATTCGTGCGACACGTTAGCGATAAACATTTTCTGGGTAGTCATCGCCTGTTCAATCCGGTCAAGCAGGTGATTAAAGGTGGCCACCAGTTCCCCAATTTCATCGGTGCGGTTAGCGTGTTCGACGCGCTTCTCCACATTTGCCGGGTAGATGCTGTTCACCTGCTGGATAATGCCTGACATGGGAGCCAGCGCCCGACTGGCGAAGAACCAGCCAGCTATGCCCAGCACCAGAATGGCCGCCAGAATCATAATTAACAGTATCTTTTTGAGATCATCCAGCGCGTCGGCTCCCGATTGGTCAATCCCACTGACGATAATCCAGTTGCCATTTTCTGCCTTCGTTAAATGAATGGCAATAAGCTGGTACTCGTTCTGGCGCAGGTATTTGGTTTGGGTTCCTTCGATGAGTGCAGGAAGTATCTGTTTATGGAGTTGATTATTCGCTGGATTGGTGGAGAACAGAAACTGGTTTGTTTTTTTATTATAAACCGAAATGTTTTCGTTGAGGAGTGGGTTTTTCACGGCCGCTTCAATGAGTCGTACCGCGGTGGTGTCCTGCTGCGGTATATCAAAGAGTAACGTAGTCGCAGTAATGGCCCGGTCCTGTAAGCGATTATAAAAGCGTTTCTCAAGATACAGACGGCTAAAAAAATAGACACCGAGCGAGAAAACCAGTAGGATAAGTGTAACCAGTAGGACGAATTGGGCGGTGAGTCGAGTGCGAATGTTAATCATTACGACGCTACCTTAATGACATATCCCATGCCGATCTGCGTATGAAGAACCTTCGGCTCAAAGTTCCGGTCTATTTTTTTACGAAGGAAATTGATATAAACCTCAATCACATTCGTACCCGTATCGAACGTCACATCCCACAGCTTTTCAGCTAACTCAACCTTTGAAATCACCCGCCCCTGGTGGCGCAGAAAGTACTCTAATAGCTGAAATTCCTTGGCGGTTAACAAAATTTCCTGACCGCCCCTGGTCACTTGTTTGGTATCCGGATTTAGCTCCAGATCAGCAATTTTAAGCAGGTTAGTACTCGGAACAATCGTGCCCTGACGACGAGTAAGCGCCCTAACCCGGGCCATCAATTCTCTGAACTCAAACGGCTTGGCCAAGTAATCATCCGCACCGGCATCGAGTCCCACAATCTTATCGTCGATGGTACCTAAAGCCGTTAACATCAATATGGGCGTAACGACCTGAGCTTCCCGTAGTTTCCGGCAGAGGTCCAGCCCATTCATGCCCGGTAAAATAATGTCGGATATAATGAGCGCATACGCCGACCGTGTAGCTAATTCAAGCCCAAATGTACCATCATAGGCGATATCAACTTCCCATTGATGTTCCTCCAGCCCCTGCTTGATGCTTTGTATGGTTTTGACCTCATCTTCAATGATCAGAATTTTCATGCGCTTAGCTTCCTTGGACTCAAATCTATTAAAAAAGCGTCCAGGGAGTTTAATACTTTTATCTAAAAGACAACGAACTGGATTGGGTAAGGTATTTCACTGTACCATGCGGTTGATAAAATCATACAAACCGCCGAAAAAATCATACATAGAACCACAGCGAAAAACGCCATTCTTTGTGGAGGCTAAAACTACATACCGGCACTCAGGAATAGTACCTGCCTGGTGAACCCAAAAACAGGTTTTAGTCGTCCAAAAAAGATGAAGATTTACCCCAATGCCTTGGCAACGATCAATACGTTGTTGACGCTCAGATTAGCCTGCTGGATTCTGTTTGTTCTGTGCTTCAGTTCATGCTCGAAGGACGTATTCATGTTCACCTCTTTTCATGAACCCGCCAACGAAGGACTACGATTGCTGTACAGTTACGACGGCTACAAATGGACAGATTTAAATCGCACATTCCTGAAACCCGAAATAGGTAATCAGAAAGTTATGCGCGACCCATCGATAGCCCAAGGCAAAGATGGTACGTTCCATCTGGTATGGACGAGCAGCTGGAAAGACGACAAAGGATTTGGGTATGCCAGCTCCCGAGATCTGATTCACTGGTCACGAGAAAAATTTATTCCCGTTATGGAGCACGAACCGACAACGGTAAACGTGTGGGCACCCGAACTATTTTACGACGACGAAGCCGATCAGTTTGTCATCATTTGGGCGTCAACGATTCCGAACCGATTTGAGCGGGGTGTAGAAGAAGAAAAGAATAACCATCGGATGTATTATACCACGACAAAAGACTTCAAAACGTTTGCCTCCACCAAACTCTTCCTCGACCCGAAATTCAGTGTCATCGACGCCGTGATAGTGAAGCGAAAACCAGCTGATTACGTACTGGTACTGAAAGACAACACCCGCCCCGAACGTAACATCAAAGTTGCGTTCGGTACAACTGCGACAGGGCCTTACACCAACGTATCAGCACCATTCACGAAGAAATTCACTGAAGGGCCATCCGTAGCCAAAGTGGGCAATGACTGGCTGATTTATTTCGATTCATATCAGGACAAATCCTATGATGCCGTCCGCACCCGCGATTTCAAAACATTCACCGATATAAAATCAGAAATCTCGGTTCCCGAAGGCCATAAACATGGTACGATTTTCAGGGTAAAAAAGCAGCTTTTGAAGGGATTGTTAAAGTAGGATTTACTTTTTGTCATTCCGACGAAGGAGGAATCTTAAAGTTTCGTTACTCACACGTTTGGATGCTTTAAGATTCCTCCTTCGTCGGAATGACAAAAACTGTTGAAGCATAATAGTTAAATGAAATACAGTCTTTTCATACTATCTATCCTTATCTCCGGCCATTTCGCTCTGGCGCAGCAGACAGAAAAATACTACCTGTCAGGGATGGGAAATGATCACACCGTAAACTGGCAATTTTACTGCACCGCCGGGCAAAATTCAGGCAAATGGACAACTATTCCAGTGCCTTCAAACTGGGAATTGCAGGGCTTTGGTAAATATAATTACGGCTTCGCAAAGGATAGCGCGAAAGGGAAGGAACAAGGCTCGTATAAATACGAATTTCGGGCACCAGCGTCCTGGAAAGACAAGCATATAAATCTTGTTTTTGAGGGCGTTATGACCGATGCTGATGTGAAAATCAACGGTAAATCGGCGGGGCCAAAGCACCAGGGTGCGTACTACGCGTTCAAATACAACGTAACGAATTTACTAAATTATGGTACGTCTAATTTGCTCGAAGCCACCGTCTCCAAACACTCGGTCAATGCGTCTGTAAACGAGGCTGAACGCAAGGGTGATTTCTGGATTTTTGGCGGTATTTTCCGACCTGTTTATCTGGAAATACTTCCTGCCGAACACATCGCAAACGTAGCGATTGACGCCAAAGCGGATGGTACGTTCACAGCGCAACTTCAATTAACTACAAGCGGTAAAGCTAGCGACGTAACGGCGCAGATTTTCACTACGTCCGGCCAGAAAGTTGGAACGCCGTTCACTGCCAAAATTAGAACAGAAACTAGTGTTACGTTGACGAAAACGATTCGGAATCCGCTGCTTTGGACGTCTGAAACACCGAATCGTTATAAAGTCGAATTTCAGCTACGTCAGGCGGGGAAAGTGGTGCATAACGTAACGAAATACGTTGGTTTCCGAACGGTTGAAATTAAACAACGTGATGGTATTTATGTCAACGGCACGAAGATCAAGCTTAAAGGTGTGAACCGTCATTCGTTCTGGCCGACATCAGGTCGGACGTTGAGCAAAAAGATTAGCGTTCTGGATGTCAATCTGATGAAAGACATGAACATGAACGCCGTGCGGATGTCGCATTACCCGCCCGACGATCATTTTCTGGACGTTTGTGATTCGCTCGGATTATTCGTTTTTGATGAACTGGCGGGCTGGCACGGCCATTACGACACGCCAACGGGCACTAAACTTCTCCACGAACTCATCACGCACGACGTCAATCATCCGTCGGTCATCATGTGGATCAACGGCAACGAAGGCGGCCATAATCGGGAACTGGACGCGTTGTTTGCCGAAGAAGATATTCAGAAACGACACGTACTACATGCGTGGGAAAATTTCAACGGATTCGATACGCAGCATTACCGCGAATACAACTATGGAGTTGGCAATTACAACCTCGGTCATTCCATTACGTTGCCCACTGAATTTCTGCACGGTATGTACGATGGCGGTCACGGAGCCGGTCTGGATGATTACTGGGAAGCCATGTGGCACGAACCATTAGCTGCTGGCGGTTTTTTGTGGGATTTTGCCGATCAGGGCGTAGTACGTACCGACCGAAACGGTGGCAAAGGACCACTCGATACCGATGGTAATCGCGGGGCGGATGGAATCGTAGGGCCGTATCGTGAGAAGGAGGGAAGTTTCTTCACAATCAAAGAAGTCTGGTCGCCGATCAAGGTTGAACGTAGAGAAATCACGACAACGTTCGACGGTACGTTTCCCATTGAAAACCGCTATCATTTCACCAATACGTCGCAATGCTCTTTTACTGGAAAACTGGTGAAAGTGGCTGGGCCTTATGACATAGCGAAACCTGTTCAAAAGACCTTTACCGTTACGTCGCCCAATGTAAAACCGCTGGAAAAAGGAGTATTGAAAGCCAATCTTCCCGACGACTGGAAGAATTACGATTTCCTATACATCACCGCAACTGATCCGTCCAAACGCGAACTATTTACGTGGAGTTTCGCCATTTCGTTACCGAACAACGTAGTGTCATCGCTGGTAAAAACGGAAGGTGAAGGCAACGTAGCGTTCACTGAAACAGATTCGTTGTATAACGTAACGGCCAACGGCATTCAACTGTCAATCAGTAAACGGAACGGTGCGCTACGTCAGGTTGCGAACAGCAAAGGAAAAGTTCAACTGACCAACGGCCCGATTTTGCAGGAAGCCATTAATAACTTCCAAAACTTCACACAACGTACCGACAGCAAAAACCTAATCATCGAATCGGCCTTTGACCAAAAAACGAGCTACAATACGTTGCAATGGACCATTTATCCGTCGGGATGGGTGAAGATGCGGGTGCGATATTTCCCGAATAACTATTTTACTTTTCTGAACGGCGTCAATTTCTCGTTTCCCAAAGCCGATATGAAAGCCGTTACGTGGATGGGAAAAGGGCCGTACCGTGTCTGGAAAAACCGTCTCAAAGGCAATGCGTTGGGCGTCTGGAATAAGGCCTACAACAACACCGAAACCGGCGAACAGCCATTGGTGTATCCCGAATTTAAAGGCTATCACGCCAATATGTACTGGTGTCGTTTTGAAGCATCTGGCAATCCATTCACGGTAGCAACAGAGAACGAAGACGTATTTTTTCGACTCTTTACGCCCGCCTGGAAAACCGATCAATGGCACAATTACGAACCCATTTTCCCATCGGGCGATATTTCGTTTATGCAGGGAATCAGTAGCATCGGTACCAAAACCCAACGTAACGAAACCACCGGTCCGATGGGGCAGAAATACGCGTTTTACGACTACGAAAAAGAACCCGCCCGCGCTATCGAAATGACCTTGTACTTTGATTTTTCGGGAAGGTAAAATAGTGCGTTGTGATGTCAGGTTCTAAATTCTGACACCAAGGAAGATGGGCCGTTTTTGTCATTCTGAGGCACGAAGAATCTTAATGTATCCTGATTCGAGAGTTAATAAGCATTAAGATTCTTCGTGCCTCAGAATGACAAAACTGATATTGGTAAAATCTTATGAAAGTAATTTTCATCATTCTGTACGTCTTACCCTCACTTCTTTTGGCGCAACAAGCCGAAATCTGGGTGGCGCCAGATGGTTCGGATGCAAACGCAGGGACGAAAGAGAAACCACTGGCGAGTCTGCAACTGGCGTTACGTAAGGTACGTGAACTGCGTCGATTGAATGACTCTAACGTAGCAAACGGAGCGCACATTTACCTACGTAGCGGCTTATATGCGTTAAGCGAACCCCTGTTTATCCGCCCGGAAGATTCTGGTACGTCTGCCAGTCCAACTTTTATTGAAGCAGCTCCGAATGAGAAACCGATTTTAAATGGTGGTGTACCTGTCACAGGTTGGCAGAAGTTGAAAGGCAACGTAGCAGGTTTGCCCAAAGAAGCAGTGAGGAAAGTCTGGGTAGCCGATGCCCCAAAAGTGGGCGGGCGGCTGCTGGAATTTCGCCAGTTGTGGGTGAACGGCGAGAAAGCGATACGTGCCAAAGACACACCTTACCCGTTAATGAATCGGATTTTATCGTGGAACAAACAGGAACAAACCTGCTGGATTCCGGCGCCGAAATTCGGTGATTTATCGAAAGCGGAAGGATTGGAAATGCTTATTCATCAGTGGTGGGCGATTGCCAATCTACGTATCAAACGCATTGATGTACAGGGCGATAGCGCGAAACTCTGGTTTCATCAGCCCGAAAGCCGCATTCAATCGGAGCATCCGTGGCCCGCACCCTGGCTTTCGAAAGAAACGGGTAATTCAGCCTTTTACCTCACTAATGCGATTCAGTTTCTGAACCAACCCGGCGAATGGTTTCTGGATTCCAAAGCCGAAAAAATCTATTACATCCCGCGCCCGAACGAAAATCTCACAACCGCGCAGGTTATCGCGCCTTCGCTCGAAACGCTGGTACGTATCGCCGGAACGATTGATCATCCCGTTACGAACGTAACGTTCAAAGGAATTTCATTTCAGCATACAGGCTGGCTACGTCCGTCGCAGCAGGGGCACGTACCACATCAGGCGGGGTTGTATATGTTCGATGCCTACAAACTGAAAATTCCCGGAACACCCGATAAAAAATCGCTGGAAAACCAGGCTTGGATAGGGCGTCCGGCTGCGGCTGTGGAGGTAAATTTTGCGCAACACACTATGTTCGAAAACTGCCGATTTGAGCATTTGGCCGCTACGGGCCTGGATTATCATAAAGGTGTTCAGGACAATTTCATTCGTGGAAATTTATTCAAAGACATTGGCGGAACGGGCATTCTGGCGGGCGTTTTCGCCGACGAAGCGACAGAAATACACCTTCCTTACAACCCTACTGACGACCGCGAGGTTTGCACCAATCTAACCATCACCAATAATCTGATTACGGCCGTAACGAACGAAGATTGGGGAGCTGTAGGTATCGGCGCGGGTTACGTTCGAAACATATCCATTGAGCACAACGACATCAGTGAAGTTGGTTACAGCGGCATTAGTATGGGCTGGGGCTGGACACGTACTATCAACGCCATGCGCAACAACCGGGTGGTGGCAAACAAAATCCATCATTACGCCAAGCATATGTACGATGCGGCTGCTATCTACACACTATCAGCACAGCCGGGTTCGACAATCGCCGAAAACTACATCGACAGCGTCTACAAAGCACCGTACGCTCATCTGCCCGCTCACTGGTTTTATCTCTACACCGACGAAGGTTCGTCGTATTTCACGATAAAAGACAACTGGACGCCATCCGAAAAATACCTGCAAAACGCCAACGGTCCGAACAACGTCTGGGAACGTAACGGCCCTAACGTACCAGATAGCATTCGGACTAAAGCGGGGCTGCAACCAACGTATCGACAACTGTTACGGGAGCAGGTGCCAGCCGACCCACAATGGCGTATTAATAAAGAAAATCCAGTCATCCTGGAGTTGACGATTTCTGAAGGGCAATCTATTGATATTGAGCAGGTACGAAAAGTAATGATACGTAATAAAGTACGCCCGGAAGCGCTGTATCAGTGGAAAAATCACTACGTCATTTTCGATAAAGTACAGGATGTTTTTGTGTTGGGAGAGCGACTTAAATCAGCGTTTCCAACCGCCAAAGTCAAGACGTATTACGATCTTTTTTACGAATTCAACCGGAGCCATTGCGATACGGGGCCAGTCGCGGGCGAGTGGGGACACACCATTTTAACGGCCAATCTAGTCGCTGATACGTCGCTTCAGAACGAATATTTAACGTATCACGCTACGCAGTTTGAGAAATGGCCGGAGGTGTCAAAAGGGTTTTGTAACGCGCAATTTCAGCAACTGCTTTTATACCGAAATGGTCGGCAATTGATGTTGGTAATCAGCGTTCCGAAAGGCGAAAGTTTAGACAAACTCAACCCAAAAACCACCGAAAATAATCCGCGCGTTGACGAATGGAATGCACTCATGAAGAAGTATCAGGAAGGTATTTCGGGCACAAAACCGGGCGAGGTTTGGGTGGAGTTGAAGGGAGTTAAGTAATTTTTTGTCATGCTGAGGAACGAAGCATCTTAAGACTTATCAGCCTGAGAGTCAGGAAGCCTTAAGATGCTTCGTTCCTCAGCATGACAAAATTAAGCATAGACAAAACATGTTACGATTAGGCATTTTAGGATTAGGTGAAGGACGTAGTACGATGTCAGCGGCATTGTCGAGCCCGAATTATGAATTGGTTAAAGTCTGTGATCAGAAACTGGAATTGTGTCAGCAGCGCGAAAAAGAGTTTGATTTTCACAGCCATACGACAAATTACCAGGAACTGCTCGACGATCCGACGATTGACGTCATTGCGATTTATACGCCCGATCACCTCCACGCTGAGCACACCAAACAGGCTATGCTCCACGGCAAACATGTGGTCTGCACCAAGCCATTTATTGATGATTTATCGAAAGCGAAAGAGTTGATTGAGGTTAGCGAAAAAACGGGCAAAAAAGTATTCGTTGGACAAAGTTCCCGCTTCTTCGAACCAATGAAAAAGCAACGTAGCGATTTTGAAGCTGGCCTCATCGGCGAACTCATCACCATCGAAGGCTACTATCACGCTGATCATCGCTGGTTTCTGGCCAAAGGCTGGTCGCTGGAAAATGCGTTCAAATGGCTTTATGGCGGACTAAGCCATCCAGTTGATTTCATTCGTTGGTATTTGCCGAACATTGAGGAAGTAATGGGCTACGGTATGCTCAGTTCAAACGGCCGGAAAGGTGGGCTGAAAAATGCCGATACGATGCACTTCATTTTCAAAGCTACCGACGGACGTATCGCTCGTGTAAGTGGTGCATACACTGGCCCCGTGCAGCCCGTTGTCCGCGATTCCGAAATGAGCTGTATTCTGCGTGGTACCGAAGGCTGTTCGCAAGCTGATTATATGGATTTGCGCTACGCTATCACGACCAATACGGGCGAAGAAATCGTACAAACCTGGGAGCACAAACTAAAGCACTATTTCCGATTTGAAGGCAAAAGCCACCACGCAGGCGAATACCAGAATTACCTCGACTATTTCGCTACGTGTCTCGAAACGGGTCAAACCGCTTACCCTGACATTCGCGAAGGCATCGGTACCGTAGCACTACTTCAGGCAATGGATAAATCGCTGCTAACCGGACAACCCGTAAAAGTGCAGGACGTATTGAGCGAGCATGGCCTATGAACAACATCACCGACCGACTAACCCCGCTTGACTACGCTATCGTTATCGCTTATCTGATTATTCTGGCGATCATTGGCTACCGGGCCAGTCGACCGAAAAAAGGGCAGACTGATGAGACGCTGTTTCTGGCTAATAAGTCGCTGGGGTGGGCGAGTATTGGGTTCAATATGTGGGGCACTAATGTTGGGCCGTCGATGCTGCTGGCGTTTGCCAGTATTGGTTATAGCACAGGAATTGTTGCCATCAATTTCGACTGGTACGCGTTTGTATTTTTGTTTTTGCTGGCGATTGTGTTTGCGCCGAAATACCTGGCTGCCAACGTGATGACCATGCCCGAATTTATGGGCAAACGCTACGGTGAATCGACACAAACCATTCTGGCGTGGTACGCGCTGATCAAAATTCTGATTTCGTGGCTATCGCTGGGGTTGTTTGCGGGTGGGTTTCTAGTACGTCAGATTCTGGGCATTCCGATGTGGCAGTCGGTGATTGTGCTGGTGCTGTTTGCTGGATTGTTCGCGTATACGGGCGGCCTGAAAGCGATTGCCCGCGTCAATGTGTTTCAGATGCTTTTGCTCATTGGCGTATCATTGACGCTTACGATTATCGGTGTCAATAAAGTCGGCGGATTGACAGCTGTTTTTCAGAAAGCGCCAACCGATTACTGGAGCCTGATTCATCCGGCTAGTGACACAAAATATCCGTGGACAGCTATTTTGCTGGGCTATCCGGTGGCCGCTATTGCGTTCTTCTGCACCGATCAGGCGATGGTTCAGTCTGTGTTAGGAGCCAGAAATTTAGAACAAGGGCAATTGGGTGTCAACTTTATCGGCTGGCTCAAAATCCTGTCGTTGCCACTTTTTATTTTACCGGGAATTCTGTGTTTTATCCTCTTTCCGAACCTCAAAAATCCCGACGAAGCATACATGACGATGGTTACCAATCTGTTTCCGCCGGGTATGAACGGATTGGTTATCGTGGTGCTAATTGCGGTACTCGTCGGCACGATTGGGTCGTCGTTGAATTCGCTTAGTACGGTGTTCACGATGGATGTGTACGCGCAGAAAATCAACCCGAAAGCCAGTAATCAGGATTTGATACGTGTCGGAAGAATGACAGTTCTGGCAGGTTGCGTGTTTGCCGTTGGGATGGCGCTGGCAATTGACAGCATTAAAGGGCTAAATCTGTTCGATGTATTTCAGTCGGTGTTAGGGTTTATTGCTCCGCCCTTGTCCGTCGTTTTTCTGCTGACCGTCTTTTGGAAGCGAACGACACGTAACGCTGTCAATTCTGTTTTGTCAATTGGTTCAGTGTTCAGTTTGGGCGTTGGTATTCTGTATTTATGGGTCTTCCCGGCCGATCAATACAGCTTCTGGCCGCACTACCTGCTCCTGTCATTCTCTATTTTTGCTACGTTATTTCTGAGCGCCATTCTGATCTCGCTGCTCGACAGAAATCCCACAGTTTACGTATCCGACAAAACGGAACGTAGCACGATTGTCAAACCTACGCAAACCGTCTGGATTGCCTGGGTTTCGCTGGCGATTGTGATGGTGATTTTATACGTAGTGTTTTACTAATCAATTGTAGCCTGGACGTCCACGTCCGGGGGTGAATGTCAGTTTTAAGAACACACCCGGACGTGGACGTCCAGGCTACAAACACTAATGAAACATTGTCTCTTATCACTCGCCCTCCTTTTTTACATACCACTTCTGGCACAATCACCGCCTAGGCAAGCCCTTACGCTCTGGTATAAGCAGCCAGCCAATCAGTGGGTTGAAGCGTTACCAATTGGCAACGGCCGAATAGGGGGAATGGTGTTTGGTAGTGTTGAAACCGACCATATTCAGTTCAACGAAGAAACCCTCTGGACGGGTGGACCGCGTGACTATCAGCGCGAAGGAGCCGCTCAATACCTACCTCAGATTCGCCAGTTACTAGCTGATGGGAAACAAGCTGAAGCCGAAAAACTGGCGCAGGAAAAATTCATGGGCCGCCAGAGCAATGAGGATGATTACGCGCAGAAGAAGTCGACGTGGTTTGCTGGAATTCGTAATCTGACCAATGGAAAAGTGAATCCGACTTCCGCTACGTTCGATGATCATGCCTGGAAAACCATGACGATGCCGACGTCCGATGGCTGGGAAAAGGCCGGCCTGGAAGGGCTGGACGGAGCCATTTGGTTTCGTACTACGTTCGATTTGCCCCCGGCCTGGGCAGGAAGGAACGTAGTGCTCGACATGGGCCGTATTCGTGATCAGGATTTTACGTACCTGAACGGCGAACTGGTTGGTTCCGATGAAGGAATTGCCAAAAACCGACATTATAAAATTCCGGCGGCAAAACTGCACGTTGGCAAAAATCAACTCGCTATTCAAGTGATTAACCTGTTCGACAAGGGCGGTTTTATCGGTGTCAAAACCGCTCAGCCGACGTTTGTCGTGTACCCCGAAGGTAGTAAACCGACAGAGGGCATACCACTCAGCCAGCCGTTTAAATACTGGATTCAGAATGACAGTCCACCCCCATCTCCACGCTATCAGGCCGACTATCAACCCTTTGGCGATCTTTGGCTGAATTTTAAAGGGCAGAGCAACGTAACAAATTACCGCAGGGAACTGGATCTGACAACGGCTCTCTCTCGTGTTACGTACGCAGCCAATGGGGTGAACTTCACACGTGAGTATTTGGTAAGCGCGCCCGATCAGGTGATGGCCATTCATCTGACCGCCAGCCAGCCGGGGAAAATCAGTTTTGACGCTACGTTAGATAGCCCACACAGGGCTTTTTCGGTACGTAGAATTGATAATCAGACGATTGCTCTGGCGGTTCAAGTACGTAACGGGGCGTTGCGCGGAGAGAGTCTACTACGTATTCAAACCCAAAAAGGCCAGGTCAGTGTTTCGGGTAATAAACTCGTCGTTTCGGGAGCGAACGAAGCCACCTTATACGTAACGGCTGGGACCAATTTCAAAAACTACAAAAACGTATCGGGCGATCCAGCCATGATGAACCATCAGCCAATGCAGGCGCTACGTTCCAAAACGTTTGAGGCTGTTAAAGCGGCACACGTGCGAGACTACCAATCGTATTTCAATACGTTATCGCTGGATTTAGGTCACTCACCAAACGAGCAATTGCCCACTGACGAACGACTGAATCGTTTCGAGCAGACATCGGACCCCGCACTGGCGGCTCTTTACCTGCAATACGGTCGTTACCTGTTGATTTCGAGTTCGCGACCCGGGAATCAACCGGCCAATTTGCAGGGAATCTGGAACGATTTGCTCACACCGCCCTGGGGTAGTAAATACACCACGAATATCAACTTGGAGATGAACTACTGGCCTGCCGAAATGCTCAACCTGTCGGCCTGCCACGAGCCGCTATTTAAAGCGATTGAGGAAATGGTTGAATCGGGACGTGAAACAGCGAAGGCGCATTATAACGCACGCGGCTGGGTGCTTCATCACAACACCGACCTCTGGCGTGGTACGGCCCCGATCAATGCATCGAATCACGGGATTTGGGTGACGGGCGGTGCCTGGGTATCACGGCATTTGTGGGAGCATTATCGTTATTCTCAAGACCGGGAATTTTTGCAGAAGCGCGCTTATCCGGTTATGAAAGAAGCGGCTCAGTTTTTCGTGGATTTTCTAGTGAAAGATCCGAAAACGGGCTGGCTCATCAGTACGCCATCCAACTCGCCTGAACACGGCGGTCTGGTGGCTGGGCCAACGATGGATCATCAAATCATTCGCGATTTATTTAAGAATTGCATAGCCGCCAGCGAAGTCCTGAACACCGATGCTACGTTCCGCGATACGTTAAAAACGATGTACAGCCAGATTGCACCAAACCAGATTGGCAAACACGGCCAGCTGCAGGAATGGATGCAGGATGTCGATGATCCCAACGACCATCACCGCCACGTATCACACCTCTGGGGTGTTCACCCCGGCACTGACATCACGTGGGACGAAACACCTGATCTGATGAAAGCTGCCCGACAGTCGCTGCTGGAGCGGGGTGATGAAGGAACAGGCTGGAGTCTGGCCTGGAAAATCAATTTCTGGGCGCGGTTTCGGGATGGAAATCATGCTTTTAACATGCTCAAGCTGCTGTTTCGACCAGCTATTTCGCCGGAGGGCGTAACGGGTGGAGGTTCCTACCCCAACCTGTTCGACGCACATCCGCCCTTCCAGATTGACGGCAACTTTGGTGGGTCCAGCGGTATTGCCGAAATGATTCTGCAAAGTCAGGGGAAGCGGGATGCCGCCCAAACGCTTGATTTGCTTCCGGCGCTACCATCTGAAATCCCAACGGGGTATATCAACGGCATCTGTGCGCAGGGCGGTTTTGTGCTGAACATCCGCTGGCAAAATGGACGACTGAGCGGTGTCGATGTTACGTCAAAAGCGGGGCAGCCCTGTGTGCTACGTTACGGTGATAAACAGGTGCGGTTGGCAACTGAAAAAGGGAAAACGTATAAGTTGGATGGGGATTTGAAGGTTTTATAGTTTCCTGCATACGTGCTTTTTTGTCATGCTGAGGAACGAAGCATCTTAAGGTGTCCAAACCTAAGAATTAGGACACCTTAAGATGCTTCGTTCCTCAGCATGACAAAGGCACTCATTTTGGGACTAACATTGAATTTTAACGGCTTATATTCTTCTATATAGACCAACAAAAATCAACCCTGCCTACATTGGTAGAAACTACACAAGGTAAGCAGGGTGAAAGCAATCTATTAACTCTTACTCTGTTCTATTTCAAGGGGTCAAACGCACCGCCCCAGGTGTTATTCTGAATTAATTTGGGGTTGTTGTCGATGGCGCTTTGCGGGATTGGGAAGTAGTAGTACTCGGGTTTCCAGCTGATTACATACTTCGTGTCCAGTGGCTTGAATACCAGCGTGAAATAATCCGTATACGCCAGATCTAGATTCACATTGTCTCGGTTCGTAGCGAAATCCGCAGGAACGCCCGTCGTTTTCAGGTTAATCGTTACGCCCGTCCGACGAGTGCCATTTAGTGTTTTTTCGATCAGTTTCCAGCGACGTAAATCCCAGAAACGTTTGCCTTCAAAAGCAAATTCAATCTGCCGTTCGTAGAGAATCGCGTCGAACATTTCAGCGCGGGTCATGTTGGCTTTCAATCCATACAGGCCATCGGTTCCGGCTTCGATACCTGCCCGTTTGCGGATTGCTTTCAGTTGCGTGTAAGCTTCATCCAGTTTGTTGATTCCCGTCGCGCTTTCGGCCAGGTTCAGCAAGACTTCCGCAAACCGAATTTCGATCCAGTCGGTGCCTGAATATTGTGCATCACCAATGGCCATGGTTGGGTTGATAGCTTTGCGTGTATAAAATCCGGTGCCTGACGCTTTGGGTTCTACCGTTTTGCCACCAACGTAATACGTCCAGACTTTATTGGCGGTATTGCCATTCAGCGGCCAGGTTACGCCATTGTACGCAATCGTTTTGTCGAAGCGGGGGTCACGATTTTTGTAAAACAACTGTTCTTTGTAAACGTATTTCGTTGATTCCCCAACTTTCTTTCCGTCCAGCATCGGGAAGGCTTTCACCATCTCCCAGGACGGCTGGTTCGAACCGCCAGCGGTGCCGGCATACGAAGGCCGGGTCGCGTTATCATATCCATTGTTTTTCCGAGTCTGATCGCCCGTCGCGGTGTTGTAGCCGGTAATCAGCACTGCTTCGGGGTTATTTACCTCCTGGAACCAGAGTTGATCGAACGACGCGTGCAGCCCGTAGCCGTTGGTCGTCAGCAAATCATACGCCTGTTTATTGGCGTCATACGAAGTCTGCCACTTTGCTACGTCATCGGTTGGGTTAAACTGCGGACTAGCAGCCGTCAGTAAAACACGCCCTTTAAAAGCAGCGGCTGATCCTTTCGTAATACGTCCCCAATCGCTCGCTGACGCCCAGCGACCCGGTACCGATGCAATGGTTGAGTCCAGATCTTTCACAATCTGGGTGAACGTTTCGGCGGTCGTATTTCGGGGTAAAAAGGCCGCGTCACGCGCTTCTACACCGACGGCAGCTTGTGGCGTCAGCACGAGCGGAACACCGCCATACAGACGTACCAGATCGAAATAACGCCACGCCCGGAAAAACTGCGCCTGTGACCGGAGTTTATTTTTTGTAAACTGAGGCAGCGTACCATTTTTTACATCGCTCAGGAACATGTTGATAACCCGAATCTTACCGTAATTATTAGTCGGGTCGAGCTTGGTGCCAAAATCGCCGATCTCATTCACCAGCAACGAGCCTTCCAGAAGTTTACTCTCGCCGTATGACTCATCCGTCAGGGTGGTTATACTTGGCGTATTAGGGCCTAGCGTTGGTATACCGGCTGGCAAATTCTGGTCGTAGATGTAATCGAGATTCATCTGCGTAAGCGTCGAATCTTTGAAGATCAGATCGCCACTCGTTGAATTCAAATCGGTCTTGTCGAGCACTTTCATGCAGCCAGTCAGAGCGAGCGGTGCACAAAAGGCGAGCAGGAATTTATGAGCTAATTTCATGAGTATCAGTCGGATTTTACAGGCCAAGATTTAAACCGAGCGAGAAGGAACGTAGCACTGGATACGCATCGTAGGCACCCGAATACGCTTTGTAATCGTATGGATTGTACAGATTGAGCGGGTTGGTCGCCACGAGATACACCCGAACATTGCTCAGCCGCAGCTTACTGGCAATTGAAGTTGGCAGACCATACGAGATGTTAACGTTACGTACCGCCACCTGTGTCGAGCTGCGAAACCAGAAATCGGACGTAGGTTGGTAGGTGTCTTTGTAATACGGACTTGGATACGTAGCGTTTGGATTCTCTGGCGTCCAGTGATCGGCCCAGAAAAGAGGTCGGTTGGCTGTCGATGTACCCTGATTACGGGCCGTTGATTCTACGATGTCCTGACCACCAAACGAGCCGCTGATCACAGCCGCCACCGACAGATTTCTATAGGACGTACTGAAATTGAAACCGAATCCGTAGTGATTGTTGGCTTTTTTGGTCAGGAACTGCATGTCGGCGTCGGTGATTTTGCCATCGGGGGCGGTATACTGGCCAGAGGCATCTTTCGGTCCGCGAACATCTTCGTAATAAAGCATACCGGGCTTGGGCGCGGCTCCGAAAAGCGTGTAGCCCGGATGCGTGGCCAGATACGCTTCTACGTCCTGCTGTGTGCGGAACATCCCCGCGTATTTGTATCCCTGCACACCCATATCCGACGATTTCCCGATTGGGTCTTCGTAGGTGCCAATTTTGCCTTTATCGACGTCAATTTTGATCTGCTTATTATCGCTCCAGCTCAGGAATGCATTTACTTTATACAACCAGTCGTTGTTGATTTTGTCGGTCCAGCCCAGCGAAATCTCCGTTCCGAATCCATCAACAGTGGCGTAATTTTCGGAAGGTAAGTTTGCGCCAACGATCAGCGGAACCGACGAAGTTAAGGCAGTCAGCATGTTGTACCGATGGTCGTAAAACCAATCCATGGTGAACGACAGACGGTTTTTCAGGAATTGCGCATCCAAACCGATGTTATACTTCGTGTTGTCATCCCACCGAGCCTGACGATTCGCCATCGCATTGTTCGGCGACACAATCAGCGGGCGATCTGCATTTCCGCCAAACACGGCACCTTTACCCGTCTGGATGGAATAGCTGGTCAGCCAGTTATACGGTTTGGTCGCATCGCCACCCAAAAAGCCCAGCGAACCACGCAGTTTCAGGAAATCAATTCCGCGAACATTGTTGCGGAAGAATGGCTCTTCGGAAATAACCCAGCCCGCAGAGAACGACGGGAAAAGGCCCCAGCGATATTCGGGCGCAAACTTGGTCGAGGCATCGTAGCGGATGGCCGTTTCGAACAGGTATTTATTCGCGTAGCTATAATTGATACGTCCGGCATATGACAGGAAGCCCACTTCCGACTCCGTTTCCGAGGTCGTCTGCGTTCCGATCGCGTACCGCATATTATCCAGTCCACCAATGATAACGCCCTCAGCCATAGCCGCTACGTTGTCGGCGTGCGTTTCCGACTGCTCGAAGAAGGCGATGGCTGACAATTGGTGTTTGCCAAACTGGCGGTCGTAATTCAGATAACCGTTCAACTGATACGTATCGATGTACCCAGGATTGACCCGCACCCGATCCCCATTATTCAACGTAACGGGTTTGAGTACGTCTCCGCCGTAGATGTGCTTGTGGTCGCCGAGCATCGAGAAGCTGTACACATTGTATTTGGTTCCGTATTGCTTGCCGAAGCTGTTATCAAACGTCCGGCTGTATAATACTCTCGCTTTCAGCCCTTTCACGCCCGGAATCTCGTAATCAATATTGGCCGTAACATTCAGCCCGGTGCTACGTGTTTGTGTGTAATTGTCAGAGTTTTGTACTTCAAAAAAGTGGAAAGCATCAACCGTATTCGTGTTGCTGTTATTCGACAAGAGAACGGGCAATCCATTAATATACGGCGGGTTGAACTGGGGCGTGTAGAGCAGACTTTTCATGTCGTTGTCTGCGTTTTCTCCGCCCTGTTTCAGGTAATACATGCGTTTGTTGCCGATATAACTGCTTACCGAAAGAGCTGCTTTCAAACCTTTGGTCACCTGCATGTCGGCGCTGGCCCGGAATGTCCACTTATCGAAATTGATGTTGTCGAAGTTGGCGTTCTGGCCATTATAGGAAACACCAGCGAAATATGTAGCCTTTTCATTGCCACCACTTACGTTCAGCGCATGGCGTTGCACCGTCGAAGGTTTCCAGGCAGTACGTAACCAGTCGGTGTTGTTGTTCTGAAAATAAGCCAGTTCGTCGGGAGAATAAATAAGCGGGTCGGTGGCCGTTTTTCCCGATGCGTAGTTCAGATCATTCAGATACGTTGCCTGTTGTACGCCATTCATCATTTTGGGTAACGTAGCACTGGAGATACCCGTTGAACCGCTATAACTAAACTTAGGCGCACCCGCTTTTCCTCGCTTGGTCGTAATGACGACTACGCCCTGATTGGAACGGGCTCCGTAAATAGCCGCAGCGGCATCTTTCAATACTGAAATGGCTTCTACTTCCGATACGTCGAGCGTGTTGAAATCATCCTCCGTACGTATCACATTATCAATGACATACAGCGGACGTAGCGTTCCGCCATCCTTCGATAAGATGATTGGGTTACGTACCGTAATCTGCGCATTATCACCCGGACGGCTGGTGCCTCCCGAAACACCAACACCAGGCAATTGACCCGTCAGAACTGCCGACAAATTGTTGACAGGCAAATCCTGAACAGATTTCATATCAACAGTTGCAACGGCCCCGGTCAGGCTTACTTTTTTCTGCGTACCGTAACCGACTACTACCACTTCGCCCAGCGCAGCTGCATCTTCTTCCAATTGAACCGTCAGTGTGGTCTTGCCGCTCACCGGAACTTCCTGCGTTTTGAAGCCGATATAGCTGAAAATCAGAGTTTCATTTCCGGTAGGAAGGTTCAGTCGAAACACACCTTTTATGTCCGAAACAGTTCCGGTTTTGGTGCCTTTTATCAATACGTTCACCCCCGGCAGCGGCTCGCCTTTGGCATCTTTTACCGTTCCGGTAATGTTCTCCAGCGGTGCCCCTTTCGGCGAAAACTTAACTGTAGACATACTCTTTATTTCTGCGAAACACACTTCGTCCGTGAGTCCGCCCAGAATCAGCGCGCAAACCACTTTTAGCGTAACCGCTACGTGTTTTTGATTTTGAATGCGTAAAGCCAGGGTCATGGTATGTTCAATTAAAAGGTAAGGCCGAAAAGGTCAATGGTCCAGAATTAGTCAGATAAGTGCTACGTTATTTAGATTTTTCGCGGGCGATACGTTCTTCCCATTCTTTGCTGGCCTTTTTCATATCGATGCCAGCCGCCGAGAGGTAGTTATTGATACGTCCTTTATACTTGCCAAACATGGCGTGCTTTTCCTTCGACGTGCCTTCATCCATGGCACGCTCACGAGCTTCGGTCAGCCAGGCTAAAATCTGCGTTTTTTGCGCATCCGTCAGGTCAGGCAGCATGGCCTGATAACCTTTGAATGTGATGGGCACTACGCCATACGTCATTCCATCTTTTACCTGCTCAATTTGCTGCGGACTTAATGCCCGACCCAGACCAGTTAGGAATTCATTGTGAAGGGCCGTCAGCTTCGTTTGGGCTTCTGCTTCAATAGCTTCTTTTCCGGTTTTATCAGTCAGGCTGGCTATGGCCGATTTCCGGCTTTCATGAATGTTATTCAGGTTCCGGTATTGCTGCGCGATTAGTTGCTGAACCTGACCGGTTGTTGCGGCATCGGTAATCCCGAGCGTCGCAACAATCTTGGCCGCCCGTTCATTGACAACCCGCGTATACGTAGCGTCCTTATCATCGTTGGACGGCTCCTGGCCGAACGAAAACCCCATTCCGATAAGAACCAGAAGGAGGCTAAACAGGTAATTTTTCAGCGTACGATTCATTGATAGAATAAGGTTGAAACCACGTTTTTGACAAACAGGTAAACGGACGGTGGGGTGTGGACAAATTATGTTAAGAAGCTTCAGTCAATGTCGGTCAAAAGCAGACGAAACCGAGATTAAACAATACTTTTCTATAACATCATACAAAAATATGGTACATTTTGGGGCAACAACTGCATTTTTTTGTCAATTTATTATAGGAAATTAGCATGGCGAGAATATGAATAATCAATGATATTTCGTTTAGATTTGTAGACCGAAGCGTATTTCAGGTGAATCCCTGCTATGAAGCCACTATTTCGAAGAGTAACCGCTAACCTAGAAACATCCTATACGGCACGGCATGACATCCTGCCGCATTTCAAGAACATCTGGCATTACCACCCCGAGCTTGAGTTGCACTATATTATCAAGGGAGAGGGGGTTCGGTTTATCGGTGATAAGATCAGCAATTTCTCACCCGGTGAAATCGTGTTAGTCGGCGAAAATTTGCCCCATACATGGCGTAGTTCGGACGAGTATTTTAAGAATGATCCCAACCTGAATATCGAAATCATTGTCCTTCATTTTCTGCCCAGTTGTTTAGGCGATCATTTGCTGAAACTGCCCGAAGCGTATCTGTTACCGAGGCTATTTGAAAAAGCCAAAAGTGGCATGGTGATTACTGGCAAGGCAAATGAAAAACTGGCCGAATTAATGCCTCGGGCTATCGAGGCAACTAACCTCGATAAAATTCTTATTCTGCTTTCCATTCTAAAGACGCTGGCCGAAACCAATGAATACGAATCCATTGTGAATGGGCAGGCCGCTTTTTACCAGTCAAACGAATCGGATACACTACGTTTAAATAAGGTTTGTAACTACACGCTTACGAATTATAAACAGGATATTACCTTGGAAGATATTTCGGCAATTAGTAATCTGAGTGTTACGTCATTTTGCCGCTATTTTAAATTAATGACCAACAAAACGTATTACGATTTCCTGATCGAGATACGTATTAGTCACGCCTGCCGCGCGCTGATTGAAGATAAGATACCGACTGAAGTGATTTGTTTCGAGTGTGGTTTTAACAACGTATCGAATTTCTACCGCCACTTCAAGAAAGTGACAAACCTCACGCCCTTGGAATACAAACGGCAATATTTGAAGAAAGGGAGAGTAATAGCGTAATAGATTGCGCTATAGCCAGCTGATGCCAATCCTGATATACTTAAGCAATCCTACTTTTAGCGTAAAATCATGCAAATGCAGTATTGTTGAAGGGGTCATGTGATTCTACCTTTGTTCAGGAACTGCCAACTAATCGGCTCATGAAAGTAGTACGTAGTATCGGGGTAATCAGTTTTTTATTATTGAATTTGTACGCCGTTCAGGCTCAGGGAATTCGCGCGGCTGGCAATGAAACGTCGACAGTTCGCAAAAAAGGGGCCGTTACGCCTGCCAATTATACGGGTCGCCAGCTCATCGTAGGGAGTGGAGGAGGATTTACGGGCTTCTCAACAGCATACTACTTATTTGAGAACGGGAAACTCTTTGGCCGACGGAGTCGCGATACGACATTTACGTTTATTGCCCAGCAAACAGCCACTAACACCAAAAAAGCCTTTACTACGCTCGACGAAAAATGTAAAATAAAAATTACCAAATTCGATTACCCCGGTAATACGTATAAGTTCGTAAGCTGGAAAAAAGGAAAGTTGGTATATAAAGTTGCCTGGGGAGAAAGTGGCAAAACGGCGCCCGCTAATTACCCCAAGTTTTACGACTCGTTCATGGCCATGATTCCGGCTTCGCTTCGTCTGAAATAGTTTTTTGTCATTCGGCACCGGCCGGCCGGCTCAGAATGACAAAAAACGCAGTGCTTTTTCACCGCTACGGCGGACCGTTCTTTCACTCATTCGCTCTTTGTTATGAAACCACAGCTACTCCTACTAACAATCCTTTTGAGTGCCTCTGCTACGTTGGCTCAACAGACTGAGTCTGGATTTGCTCAGAAACAAAAAACAGGGGCTGCTTCATTCGATTTGGCGCAGCGTCTTGGCGCTACGGTGATATCGCCACCCTCGAGTAAAGTTGGAACGCGGACATTGCTGGGAGTGAACCAAAACGAGCCGTCCCTGAAGCCAATGCGCCTGCGGGTCATACGTGATGCAAAGACCAATTTGCCCATATTTATTGAACGTAAAGTAATCCCGAAACCGGTTATAAGCCGAGGAGCGCGGATGTCGGCTGCGGCAGCTGCGTCGGCCACCTATCAGTTTATGGGGCAAATACGTAGCGTGTTGAAAATCAATAATCCCGAAGCGCAATTCATAGTCAGACAATCCGAAACCGACGATCTCGGTCAAATGCACATTCGCCTGACGCAGACCCACCGAGGGATACCTGTACTCGGCGCTGAACTCGTGGCGCACCTCACCGACGGCAACGTAACAACCATCAATGGGCGCTATCAATTGGTGCCGGACGCGCTGGCTACAACCCCAAAACTGAACCTAACCGAAGCCTCGGAACAGGCGCTTAGCGATGTGCGGAAAACCGCTACCGTCCGATCGTTTGGGGATAATATTCTGAAATTGAAATCGTCGGAAGGCGAACTATGTGTGTTTCTGGCTGACAATGGCGAGGCTAAACTGGCGTATCAACTGACGGTACGTCCGAACATGCTCGAACGCTGGGAGTATGTTGTCGACGCCCAGACTGGCGAAGTTCTTGATAAATATAATCACACCTGTTCGTTTGCAGGACCCATCAGAACAACCGGTCGCGACCTCAACGGCACTACGCGCACGTTTCAGACGTATCAGCACACGAACGGCACCTACTACATGATTGATGCGTCGCGGGCGATGTTCAAGGCGTCGTCTAAAATGCCGGATAATCCCCTGGGTGCACTCTGGACGGTCGATGCAAAAAATACGTTCGGCGATAAACAGGAAATCTACCAGATTACATCTACTAACAACACCAACTGGAACGCTACGGCAATTTCGGCACATTACAACGCGGGAATCGCTTATGAATATTACCTCAATACGTTCAAACGGAACGCGCTCAACGGCAATGGTGAAACCATTGTGTCGATTGTAAACATGCCGGACGACGATGGGAAAACCATGGACAACGCCTATTGGAACGGGAAAGTAATGGCGTATGGCAACGGCAAACTGCTTAAACCACTGGCGGGTGCCTTGGACGTAGCTGGCCACGAAATGACCCACGGCGTGATTCAGAACACGGCCAATTTGCAGTACAAAAACCAATCGGGGGCCATTAACGAATCAATGGCCGATGTTTTTGGGGCTATGATCGACCGCGACGACTGGCGGCTCGGGGAAGATGTAGCCACGGCTCAGGTGTTGCCGTCGGGAGCGCTACGCGACCTCTCAAATCCTAATCAGGGTGGGAAAGCCAGAGATCCAAATGGGTATCAACCGGCTACGATGTCGCAATTTGAAACTACTACAGATGATAACGGAGGAGTACATATCAACAGCGGCATTCCCAACTTTGCTTTCTACAAATTCGCTACGGCGGTCGGGAAAGACAAAGCTGAGCGGGTGTATTACCAGGCGCTGACCAAATACCTGGTTCGTACGTCGCAGTTTTTGGATTTGCGGCTGGCCGTCATCAAAGCCGCCGGTGATCTTTACGGCACCAATGGAGCCGAAGTAACCGCTGCCAAAAGTGCCTTCGATGCGGTCGGCATAACGGAAGGCACTCAAACAACCCCTGGTAAACAACCTGACGTGCCAGTTGCTTCCGGTCAGGATTTGCTGCTGCTGGCCGATGCCAGTACGTCAAAATTGTATTCAACCGTCGTTGGGGTTACGCCCGCCAAGTTTGACCTGAAATCGGCCCTGGGTATGAAACACCGCCCGAGCGTGACCGACGATGGTAAAGTGGCTTATTACGTTACGACTGATAAACGTATCCGGGCGGTGAACCTGACCGGTACGGCCTCTGAAACGATTATCTCTAACGAGACTGTCTGGAGCAACGTAGCGATATCAAAGGACGGTACAAAACTGGCTGCCCTAACTGATAATCAGGATGCATCGATTTATGTCTATAGCTACGCCAAACAGAAATGGACGCAGTTCAAACTCTATAATCCGACCTACACGGAAGGAGTCGGAACGGGCGATGTTAAGTACGCCGATTCGTTCGAGTGGGATTTTACGGGCGAAAACGTTGTCTTTGATGCGTATAATGCCCTCCAAAATACCTCCGGCGATGCCATAGATTACTGGGATGTAGGCTTTATCAATGTCTGGAATAACAAAACGGGCGATTTTGCTAAAGGTAATATCGAAAAACTGTTTTCCGGTCTGGAAGAGGGGGAGAGCATTGGTAACCCGTCATTTTCGAAAAATTCCCCTGATGTCATTGCCTTTGACTACGTCAACGAAAACGACGGTAGCTATTATGTGGTAGCTACCGACATTAGTACGGGTGGACTGGAAGGCGTTTATGAGAATAATACGCTGGGTTTTCCGAGTTATTCTAGGCTAGATAACCAGTTGGTATTCAGTACAAAATCGGGTACAAAAGAAAATGTGTCTGGCATAAAACTGGGAGCCGATAAAATCTCACCTTCAGGATCAGTATCGTTGCTGTATGAAAGCGCAAAATGGCCTGTCTGGTATACCCAATCCAACCGGGTTATCCCCACAAAAACGGCGCAGACCATTACATTCGATGCTATTTCTGACCGCTATGTTAACCAGGGTGATCTGACATTAAAGGCAACCTGTTCCTCTAATTTGGCAGTTAGCTTTCAGGTAAAAAATGGGCCTGCTACGTTGAGTGGTAGTACACTGAAGTTTACGGGAGTTGGCGCCGTGACCATTCGGGCGTTTCAGAGCGGTAATGATCAGTTTTCAGCAGCCACGGATGTAGAACGGACGTTTAGTGTACTAGCCGTTTTAGGAACCGAACCGGCCTGGGCCGATGCGCTGTCGGTGTACCCGAACCCGGTGGGTAATACGCTTACCATTGATCTACCGACTACCGAACGCATCGAGCAACTTTCAATTCGCTCATTAACAGGGGCTACATTGCTACAACCAGCTATTCGCGCACGCCAGCAGTCCGTTACGTTTGATGTTGGCCAATTACCGAAAGGGTTGTATATCCTGCAAGTGCAAACGCCCAACGGAGCCGCCAACCGGAAAATTGTGAAAGAGTAGGTTATAGGCGTGCGCTTATGGGCGATAACTGATCAGATTTAGCAACCTGCTTGCCATCAGATAGTACGATAAATCCTTTTCCTTTTCCGTACTTTTTTCCGGTTTTGTCGTACAAAATGGTCAGGGTTTTTCCATGGTATAGTACGTTATCCAGGCAAAACCAATTCCATTGATTCTCGGGAATAAGTGGATGGATTTCCAGTACGTTATCAGCGCGGGGTTTTAAGCCAATCAGGTCGTTGATAATTAAATCCGCAAAACCGGAATGATTATAGAATTTGCTTCTTGGGTTATCACCTTTTAGCCACTCGCCCGTTTTTTCATCCTGATATTCACCCAGATAAATCTTCCCGTTCATGGTGTGCGACCGGGCGTATTTTAGCAGTTCATTGTAAAAAACGGATTTTGTCATACGGCCTTGATTTTTATAATCGGTCAATAAATTAGCCAACCCTTTCAGCGTTTGGGTGGTGGCAAATGGCCAGACAGCGCCGTCCCATTCGCAGCTGTGCCCGGATCCGTGCGTGCGGAATTGTGGGTGGCGACGCTCGGCAGTGGTAATGCCCCAGCGCGCGTCGAAACCGGTAGTGTCGGTCAATTGATTCCATTGCTGCGCATACTGCGGGGAATCATCGGGCAGGTTGAAATACCAGGGAATAAATCCAATAGCTTCGCGAACGTTGGCGAAGGCACCGTTTGGGTGTTTGACTTCAAAAAATTGGTCGTCTTTGTTCCACAAACTGTCTAACGTTAGCTTCTTCAATTCAGTCGCTTGTTGCTGATATCGGTGCTGAAGCGTATCGTTTCCGACCAAAGTTGCCATTGCAGCTAATGCTTTGGCGTTGCCGTACATATAGCTATTGATGGTAGGACGCCGGTTTTTCTCTTTCCGCGAACCACTAATCGATTCTTCCATCGCATCCTTCACGTCAAACTGCCAGAATAGGCCCGAAGGTAACTGCTTCTCCTGCTGCCACTTGCGATAATCTGCATCCAAAGCGGGTAGATTTTTCTGAATAAACGACTTATCCAGATTGACGAGGTAGCGATTATACACCGCATCGTCGACCCAACTGCTGAATCCGTGAAACCGCTGAACCGTATGCTTCGGATCGACGTAGAGCCAGAACGAAACGTAATCGGCCATATACGTTTGATCATGCAGCCAGCGACCTTCGTAAATGTGATGTCCTAAGGCGCTGCTGACCGCATTGTACTTGCCGGCATGGTTCACATTCGTGATGAATTCCGTGAAAATAAATCCCTCAGGCGTTTGTTTCAGGTGCTTCCGAAACGCCCACCAGCGGTAGTAATACATTTTGTTCAACAACGTATCAGGACAATCGAACAAAGGGATGTTTTTCGCCAGCCACTCCGCCGACTGGTCGTTTGGTACGTAGTTCTTTACGGTTTCTTCGTCAATGGAGTTGAAGTAGTTAACATAGCTTTTCAACTTATCAGTTGACAGAACTTTAGCCGTCTGGGCAAAGCAAACAGAGGCTTGTAAAAGGCTAATGGTGAGTATAAAGAGAAAAAAAGATCGGGAGTTCATTGGCAAAACGACTTCAAAGAAAACAGCATCAGCTTCACAAATTTACTTTCTAAATTTGCTCACATGCTCTACTATTTTCTCTCTTAATTATACCATTTTAGCCTTGCTACGTTCCATCTTTGATTCTCTGTCTGTCTGCTTCTGGATTAGTCTATTGTTCGTCAATGCTCTATCTATCAGTAGCATACGTAGCGTCTTTGCTCAGTCAGCAGCTATTGATCAATATAACGTAGTATGGACGAGCCAAAGCAAAAATTCAGCAGAATCGATGCCTTGTGGAGGGGGCGATATTGGCCTGAACGTTTGGGTTGAAAAGGGAAATTTGCTGATTTATGTATCACGAAGTGGTACGTTCGACCATAATAATACGGTACTAAAGTTGGGACGCGTTCGGTTAAAACTGTCTCCCAATCCGTTCGAGGAAAGTGCTACGTTCCGGCAGGAATTGGTGCTTAATAAAGGTCATATTGAGATCAAGGGTACTAAGTCAGGACTTTCGGCGCAGATTACGGTTTGGGTCGATGTGTTCAAGCCGGTTGTGCATGTCGACGTATCGAGTGATAAAGCGTTACGTGCCGAAGCGGCTTTTGAAAGCTGGCGCTACGTTGACCGCGTGACAAAAGGTAAAGAAAACAACGCGAATTTCTATAAGTGGGCCGCTCCGAGCGAAGTCAAAACGCTGAAAGATGATATTCAATTCAGTGGCGATGATGTAGTTTTTTACCATCGAAATGGGTCGGAACGTAGCGCTTTCGACGTAACGGTGCAGCAGCAGGGACTGGATAGTGTTAAATCTCAACTTTTTAATCCGATATCCGATCTAACATTTGGAGGAAGTTTGTCGGGCAGCAACATGAAACCGGCCGGAACGTATCAGGGCCGTTATGTAGATACTGATTTCCAGGGCTGGAAATTGGTCAGCACGAAAGCTGCCCGAACCCATACGCTTCGTGTTCAGTTGCATACGGCAAAAACGGCGCAGTTGGCAGATTGGCAACGAGGGCTGGAAAATATACAGAAAGAAACCATCAACGTAGCAAAAACGGCGCAACAGAAAACGCAAACCTGGTGGCATGACTTCTGGGCGAAAAGCTTTATTAACGTTACGTCTCCGATAAATTCTCCCGAATGGCAGATGGCCCGAAACTACCAGTTGTTTCGATATATGCTTGGCTGCAATGCTTTCGGTAAATACCCGACCAAGTTCAACGGCGGCCTGTTTACGTATGATCCTTCCCTGACGGATTCCACAATGACCTACACACCCGACTTCCGCAACTGGGGTGGGGGTATTCATACGGCTCAGAATCAGCGATTAGTGTACTGGCCGATGCTGAAAAGTGGCGATTGGACTATGATGAAACCGCAGTTTGATTTTTACCTGAATATTCTCAAAAATGCGGAGTTGAGAACGGCGGTTTACTGGCAGCACAAGGGAGCTAGTTTCACGGAACAGATCGAAAATTTTGGCTTGCCAAATTATGCCGAATATGGTACCAAACGTCCGGCTGGTTATGACAAGGGTATGGAATACAACGCCTGGCTGGAGTATGAATGGGATACGGTGCTGGAGTTTTGCCTGATGATGCTGGAAACCGAACGCTACGCAGGGCAGGATATTTCTCGCTACGTTCCATTTGTGGAAAGTTGTCTGACATTCTTTGATGAACATTATCAGTACCTGGCTAAAAAGCGAGGCAGCAAGGCGCTGGACGGCGATAAAAAACTGATTCTGTATCCGGGCTCAGCCGTTGAAACGTACAAAATGGCCTATAACTCAACGTCAACCATTTCGGCGCTACGTACCGTACTGATACGTCTGCTGGAATTGCCCGATACGTACCTGACAACCGAAAAACGGGAAGCCTGGAAAGCCATGTTGAGCCGGATTCCACCGATTAGTTTTCGGTCGTTTGACGGCCATCCGACCATTGCCCCTGCCAAACTCTGGGAACGGATCAATAACGTAGAAACGCCCCAGCTTTATCCGGTTTTTCCGTGGGGAATTTACGGCCTCGGCAAAACCGGATTAGATACGGCCATCAATACGTATCGCTTCGATACTGATGCGTTAAAATTTCGTAGTCATGTGGGCTGGAAACAGGATAATATTTTTGCGGCTCGACTTGGACTGACTGAGGAAGCGGCTCGCCTTACGTTACTGAAGCTGGGGGACTCCGGTCGTCGGTTTCCGGCTTTCTGGGGGCCGGGTTATGACTGGACGCCTGATCACAATTGGGGCGGATCAGGGATGATTGGTTTACAGGAAATGCTGCTGCAAGCCGACGGCCGGACAATTTACCTCTTCCCAGCCTGGCCTAAAACCTGGGATGTACACGTTAAACTTCACGCGCCTTACAACACTACGGTCGAAGCTGTACTGAAAAACGGCAAACTCGAATCGCTGATCGTAACTCCCGAATCCCGGCGGAGTGACATTGTAATTATGCTGAAATAGCGTTTTGTTTTTGCCTGATTAATTCCGTTGGACTCAATCCAAATTGCTTTTTGAATGCGGCTGAAAAATGCGAGAAGGTTTCAAAGCCTAACTCGAGATAGATTTCGGAAGGTTTTTGATGTTTTTTGTGGAGCAGAAAATAGGCTTCCTGTAATCGTTTTTGAACCAGCCAGCGACTCGGTGTCTCGTTGAAAATAGCTCTAAAATCCCGTTTAAAAGCCGATAAACTGCGTCCCGTCAAATAAGCAAATTGGTCTACACTAACATTGAATCTATAATTGCGGAGCATAAATTCTTCAATATTTATTTTCTCCGGTTTCCCGAAATCAAACAGGATTCCAGCTAGTTCGGGCTGGCGTTGCAATAGAATAATTAATAACTCCTCCTGCTTAACATCCGCGAAGGCATTATCAATTTCGCCATGATGGTAGATGAGCTTTAATGAACGAATAAAATCAGGGATTAGCTTATTCTTTTTGAGCCTTAAAAAGGAATTCTGCGGCTTAAAGTCTACTGCGTCGGCCTGGTGTTTATCCTGGAATTTTTTGAGAATATCTTCTTCAAGACAGAGACGGATAAACTCGGTTTCCTCAAATACGCACAGACGCATAAACTCAGCTTTATTATTAGCTTTTTCCCGAACGTATTTGATCAAATGATTTTTACGAAACAATGCGTAGTCGCCTTGCCTTAAAATATGGCTTTTACTTCCATCATAGCACTGGAAACCCCCTTTTACGATATAAACAAAGACATGATCGGGAATAAATTGCTCTAGAAAATTCTCAGATTCCATACATTATAATGAAATGAACTTCTCAATGACTACTCTCGTCATCATTTCTTCTTATCTAGAATCTCGTACTTAATTATACTATCCAGAGATGCCAAAGTAGTTTCTTCCTGCGTAGCAATTGGTGTCCAGCCTAAAATCTTCTTTGCTTTTTCAGTGCTTACGTTTCGGTTTATATCCAGTAAAGCAGCACCATGTTTGGCCTGCTCATTAAACAAAGCGGCTACCCGAAGCACCCAATTGGGTATTATACGGGTAGAGACATTTTGAGCGACATCAGGTCGTTTTTCCTTTAACAGTCTGGCAATTTCGGGAAAAGAAATCTGACCATCTGCTGATGCAATAAAGCGTTGTCCAGTTGCTTTAGGGGTTTCCATGGCCCGGATATGTAAATCTGCTACGTCACGAACATCAACGATATTCAGCGGAATCCTGGGAATCGCTTTCATGGAGCCGTCCAGTAAATGCTCCAGAATTCCGAAGCTTTCTGAAACGTGAGTGCCTAAAGATGGCCCCAAAATAGCTACTGGATTAATGGTCGTAAACTCTAACGAACCACCCTCCCGTTCAATGAAATCCCAGGCGGCACGCTCGGCCAGTAGTTTTGACTTTTCGTAAATTGATAGATCTTTTTCGGCTGGGTCTGTCCAGTTTTCTTCCGTCGTTACGCTGTTAGAATTTTTATTGCTAAAGCCAACGGCTCCAAAGTTGGATGTCATCACCACCCGTTTTACACCTGCGTCCCGTGCGGCTTTCAACACGCGAATAATGCCTTCCAATGCCGGACGAATGGCTTCATTTTCGTCTTTCGGGATAGACAGAAATACGGGCGATGCAACACTTAACACATAGGTGCAACCTTTCATTGCTTCGGCCCAGTTTTTATCCTCCGTCAGTGAGGTTTCGATAAACGAAAGTTTATCAAATGACGTAATACCGCCTATTTGCAGCGATTCAATAATTTCGGCTTTCTTAGCGAGCGAACGAAGGGTTGTTCGTACCCGGTAACCTTTTCGCAGAAGCTGAAGAATAATATGCGTTCCCAGGAAGCCGGAGCCTCCGGTTACCAGAACTGTGACTGAACCTTCCATCTGTCTATAGTAAATTTTGTTGACACAAAGTTCAACTATTAGCTGACCGAGAGGTTATCCTGAAAAGTCCAGATTTATTGTCGTGAAAAGTCCAGATTTACTGGTGATAGGCAGATTAAATTGCAGCTTGTGCGGGAGTTAATGCAAGAAGCTAACCTACCGAACTAACGGAATCCAGACGGTCATTTCCGAATGCCCCCGGTTGCTCCAGGCGTAATACGGAATCAGCCGAACCGATGTTGACGTAGGCGTATTATCTGATACCTCGCGGTAGAGTTGATTCGTCCACGCCGTGGTGTCGATACGTTGCGCATCGCCTTCCAGCACCATTAGTTCGCTATTTTCGATGGATACGAGTTTGGGTTTGAGGTTGTTTTTCGGTGATAGCCCCAACGTAGTGAGTTTTTCCTTCGTGTTATCAACCGACTCCAGGCAGTAAACAACGGGGCCACGTTTTACCGCCACCTGATTACGTACTTCCTCAACTAACGGATTGGCTTCGATCAGTTTGACCGGCATCGGCAGGTTGATTTCGACTTTATCTCCTGCTTTCCAGGTCCGGTTCAGTTCAGCGTACTCACCCGACTGAATTTTTGCGGACGTAGCTACTCCGTTTACTTTAATTGTAGCACTCTGACACCAGCCCGGTATGCGCACAAATACCGAAAACGGTTTGTTAGGCACTTGCGTCATGCTAATAGTTACAGCGCCATCCCACGGATACGCAGTTTCCTGTGTCAGTCGGATTGGCGAGCCATCTTTCAACGTGGTAGTCAGTTGATTAGCACCGAACAGGTTCAGCCATAAGCCTTTATCGGATACGCTATACGCATAGTTACTAACTTCGGCCAGGGTACGTACCGTGTTCGGTGGGCAGCAGTTCGACAGGCGGATGTAGGGCTGGCGGCCACCCATCCAACGCATGTGATACGGATAATCGTCCGATGCGCTTAACGGATTGGTATAGAAAAACTTATTCCCATCCAGACTGATTCCTGACAGAATGCTGTTGTACAAGGCCAGCTCCATAACATCCGCATATTTGGCCTTGCCCGTGATTTGCAGCATGCGGTAGTTCCAGAGCAGATTGCCGATGTTGGCGCAGGTTTCGTTATGGGCAGAAAGGGTTGGCAGCTGATATGCCTTGCCATACGCCTGATGAATTTTCTGCACGGAATCAGGTTTGTACGAAGTTCCTTCCGGCGATACGCCATCATAAAGTGCCCCACAACCGCCCGTTACGTACATTTTGCGATTGATTACATCGTCCCACATCAAATCCAACGTAGCGAGCAACGTACTATCACCCGTTTCAGCAAATATGTCCGCAGCGCCCGCGAACAGATAATTGGCCCGAACCGCGTGTCCGATTACTTTGGTCATTTTACGGAAAGGAACCCGGTCAGAATTGTCGTCGGTACCGTCGGTCTGCCCGCGGATGTCAATTAGCTTTTGTGCTAAAGCCAGATAACTAGGCTCCCGCGTGGTACGGTACATCTCGACAATGCCCATATAATGCGAGGGACAAATGGCGTTACGTGCCTGCTCGGGGCTGGCATTGTTGTAAAAACCAATCAGAAAATTACTCGCTTTTTTCGCAATATCCAGCAACGAAGTCTTGCCCGTAGCGCGGTAATGTACGCAGGCAGCCGTCATCAGGTGCCCGAAATTGTAAGCCTCGAAGCTGAGCTTATCATCAAACATTTTCTTCTCACCCGTCTTTTTCTGCTGGATAATGGCTTTCGTATAAATGTAACCGTCGGGCATTTGCGCCTTACCGATAACGGCAATGGCATCATCCATCAGCGCGTCCAGTTTTTTGTCGTGCGTGAGGGCATACATACCCGCCAGCGACTCCAGCGTTTTGTAGAAATCACCGTCATGAAACGAAGGCCCTTTGAAGTTTCCAGAGGCTAGTCCAGCGGCAATTTTAAAATTCTCAAAGGAATGACTGACTTTCTCGTTGGTATATGTATCCCAAAGGTGAGGAACCATCGAATCCCGGCATACCTTGAATCGATCAGCCCAGAAACCCGTTGTCCACGTAACGTCGCTCATATTGACGCTCTGCAACCGAACGAACTTACTCTGCGACGTATTGACCAAGCCCTTTTGCTGGGCGTTAGTGCTCAGCCAACTGAAACAAAAGCCAGCCAGAATTAAATAAATTGACTTATAGGAGATCGTTGGGTTTGTCAGTCGATAAAGCATAGCAATTAGAAAATAATCTGCGGAACATTCAAAATTAATAGGAATAAACCGCTATATAATATGCTATTTTCACAACCCATTGTAGGATATTAGCTTACTACGTTCCCGGTTCAGGAATTGTGTGATGTAGGCCATTACTCCGAGTAATGGCCTACATCACACAATTCCTGAACCAGGTATCAACTCGCCTGAAAAATAGACTTCAGATACGTAGTGTTGGCACCGAAATTCTTCTTGACGTTACGTGGGTCGGCCGCATCACGGGAGCGTTCGACGACCAGCCAACCTCTCCAGCCCATGTCATCCAGCGTTTGCTTTACTTTTTTCAGATCAAGTCGGGTGTTGTTCTCAAGCCAAACGCCATCTTCGTCGGTGCAATGAATCTGGCAAATTCGCTTTTTGCCTAGAATCCGTAACTCGTCGTGGAGGTCACGTCCGGCTTTGAGCGGGTTGGAGAAATTGAAGTAAATTTGGATATTTTTCGAGCCAACTTCATCCAATAGTTTCACTTCACCCGCAGCGTCTAAGGACGTTTCGATACCGACCACTACGTCTGCTTTCTTCGCCATTTTGCCCACAACTTTTAATCGCTCAACAATGGCCGGTCGCAGTTCGGGATTTTTCACCAGGTCGCCCTGCGTGCCCAGCGGCAGAAACGCTACGTTGACATTCATCGCTTTCATCGTATCGAAGCAATCCTGAATCATGCGCTGATACGTTGGTCGGCTCGCAAACGACTGCGCGTAGAAACCTGACATGGCCAGCGAACAGATTTCCAGGTTGAGTTCCTTCGCTTTGTCCAAAAACTGCTGCCGTATTTCGGGATTGGCCAGTTGATTATCAAACGTATCACGCTGACCCAGACCGCCCATATCTACCTCAAGACCATCGGCGCCAATTTCTTTGGTGAGTTGAAACGCGCCCAATTTCTGACGCTTCAAAATCATCAAATCGACCACTGCAATTTTATACGTTTGCTTATCAGTAGAGTTAGCAAAGGCCCATGCATCAGGCAAAAACAAGCTGGCTGACAGCAACGAACTGGACGTAATGAATTGTCGGCGAGAGAGTTTCATACGTAGTTGAGTTATATGATATGCTTTTTTGTTTTTGTCATGCTGACGAAGGAAGCATCTTAAGGTTTCCTAGCTTATGGGTGATGATACGTTAAGATGCTTCCTGCGTCAGCATGACAAAAGGCTTATTTTAAGCTTGTGCCTGAAAGTTTAAATTGGTCCGACGTAGCAGAAGCAGAGGGATCTTCTTGTAATAGAGATTTCTTCCGCCAGCCGCTGTATAAAAGGTTTTGATCGAGTTTCGGTTTTTGGAAAAACAGGCTTGCTACGTACCCAACGCCAATAACGACCAGATGGCTGTATACACCCAGCATCAGTTTATGGTGCGTGAAATTGTAAGCGCCGAGGTCTAAGAGCAGTCGCTTATCGTCTCCGTAACCAATTTTCGTAGACGTCAGAAAGGCGTAGGCTGTGAACAGGATGCAGGTCATAATGGCAATATTCACACCCTGCGAATTAGCCCGCGCACTGAAAATGCCCAATAGGAAAATTCCGACAATCCCCCCTGAAAAAATGGCGTACAACGTAAACACAATTCCCAAAACGCCCTCATTACCAGCTTGTAAGTAAATAGCCCCAATCCCAATGGCGATGAGGCCGGAGATAACAACAATCGTTTTACTTACCGTCAGATATTCCTTATCAGTACGTGCCGGGCGGAATTTTTTGTAGAAATCTTCCAGGCCAACAGCCGCTAGCGAATTCAGGTCGGCGCTGAGGCTGCATATAGCCGCCGAAATCATGGCCGCCAGAATGAACCCAACGACGCCCGTCGGGAATTTCGTCATGATGAAGTACGGAAAAACCGCATCCGGACGCAGATTTTCGGGTAAGGGATTCTGCTTGTAATAAACAAACAGTGCGGTTCCGATAAACATAAACAACGCCCAAACGGGCACTGTTAGTGAGATGCCCAGAATCGACGCTTTGATCGCAGCTTTGTCAGTTTTGGCAGTCAGGTAGCGCTGCACAACGGTCTGGTCGGTACCGTATTTCTGGATGGCGTAGAACATGCCGTTAATGACCATCACGACAAACGTAAGTTTCGTAAAGTCCAGATCGTAAGGCCCAAAACCGGTACGTCCATTCTCCAAAGCTGTGTGAATGACTTCGGAGAAACCACCGTTGACTGAAAAAAGAATAACCGTTACGCAGAGAATGCCACTGGCAAACAGCATAAATCCCTGAAAGACATCCAGCCAGATAACCGCTTCGATTCCCCCGAGCAAATTGACCGTAATGATAATCAGCCCGACAACGACAATGATGTAGAACGTATCGGCACCGGTCATGTTTGTCAGCGCCACCGACAGCAGAAAGAAGACCGTCCCCATGGATGAAAATTGCCTGAGTACGAACGCGATGGAGCTGTAATAGCGGGCAAAGGAGCCAAAGCGTTTCTCGAAATATTCGTACGTACTGAGGCCAATGACTTTGCGGTACAGCGGCACTATAAACCAGATGGTACCCAGCAAAACTATAGGTACCATAAGCCCCTGCACCAGCAACAGCCAGTTCGAGGAATACCCTTCGCTTGGATAACCCAGGAACGTAACACTGCTGATGAGCGTGGCCAGCAGCGACATACCGATGGCCCAGGCAGGTACCCGGCCTCTGGCGGCAAAATACGTTTCGGTGGTACGTTGATTTTTAGCGTATCGCAACCCGAAATACAGGTTGATAATCAGCACCGCGACGATTATGAGGTAATCGATGACGCTCAGGGTTGGTATCGACATTCAGGTCAGGAATAAAATGATAGCCTAATGACTACTAAATGGCCAAAAGTCCGGTGGCCAGCGATAGCTTCCAGGCTTTACGGTAATATGCAACTTGTTGTTGCGGGAATCGGTTGAACGTCCCACTTTTTCAAGGGTACTACTTCGGACTACACCGGGTGCGAGTTCCTGAACCGGCGTGAGTCGCGTAACACCGATTTCGCGCAGAATAGCCGATGCTGTTGAGCCGCCTTCAATAATCAATTCATCTACCGGAATCTGGTCAAGCACCTGTTTCACCGCTTTTGCCATTTCGCTACGTAGCTGAACCGCCGATCCACTTATACTCGATTCTATCGCCATAATCACCTGATCATGTCGCTGAAAGCAGGTAATAACCTCGGTTACCCAGTTGGTTAATTTATCCGCGTCCTGGCCATCGGGTTTTGACATGTAACAGACACAGTTTTCGGTGATTGCTGCCTTTTTTACCAACTCAACACTGTGTCCGAAGGCACTTCCGCTCACGTAAAGCTTGCGGGTACCCAAAACGTTCTCTTGCCTCTCGGTGCGTTCAGAAACGTAGCGCGTTCCAAGAATAGCCCCGAAAAACCCCGCCCCACCGCAGGGTAACGTTTGCTCATCGATATGGCTGGTCCAGGCCATCAGATCACCCTGTGTACCAGCCTCTCCGATGCTAATCCCCGGCTGAAGCGACGTAGCCGTAGGTGGCTGTACGCTTATCGATACGTCGTTCACCGACAGCCGTTTCAGTACGTTCGATTCGGTTATTGGAAACTCCGGATCTTTTGAAAAATGGGTCTGATGAATGAGTTCGCCCTGAACGTAGTAATGACCATCGATCAACATTCTACCTAATGCCGGATTCGCTGGAACAACCAACGCTTTTTCTAAATTCAGTACGTCCATCTGCGCTTTCGTTTCTGCAATGACGTGCCCACGTAGCACCGAATCGATCTTTTTGAAAATCAATTGCGGCTTCATGGTATATAACGTAGCACTTACGTTAGCCATTTCCTGCACCGCTTCCGGCTCAGAAACAGACCGCGTGTCGGTGGCAATGACGAGCAAATCTGCCGTAGAGTTTGGATTGACCGACATAGCCAGTTCGACCGTCAGGCCATAGGTTAACCCAATACCCGCCAGTTCCGCTGCTCCCGTAAAATCATCCGCAATGACGGCTATCATTCAGACATTACTTTATTCTTTGCCAACCGAACTGCTGATTCAATCGCCAGAATCATGGCGTCGGGGCTGGCCACGCCTTTTCCAGCAATTTCAAAAGCGGTTCCGTGATCGACTGAGGTACGTATGATTGGTAAACCCATTGTGATGTTGACGCCCTTCACACTGTCCATCTGCTTTTTCTCCGCGTTCCATTTGAAACCCGTCAGTTTAAACGGAATGTGACCCTGATCGTGGTACATCGCAACGACGCCACCATAATAACCCGTAGCCGCTTTGGAAAACAACGTATCAGCGGGAACCGGGCCTTCTACGTCGAAACCCCGTCGTTTAGCTTCGATAACGGCGGGCGCAATTTCTTCATCGTCTTCCGTACCAAAAAGTCCGGAATCGCCTGCGTGTGGATTCAGGCCCGCTACGCCAATTTTCAGGTTGGTTTCTCCCAACGAAATCAGACCGTTATGCAGCAATTCAATTACCTCAAGGATACGTTCTTTCTTCACCAGATCGCAAGCTTGCCGAAGCGATACGTGTGTCGATACGTGAATCACTTTTAGCTGATCCTCAACCAGTAGCATGCCGTATTTTTTTGTATCGGTGTAGTGCGCGTAGATTTCTGTATGACCGGCAAAATGATGCCCCGCTTCGTTGATGGATTTTTTGTTGATCGGGCCCGTTACGGTGGCGTCAATCTCATCGGCCAGTGCTAAATCAATGACTTTTTTTATGGATGCAAACGCGGCTTCTCCCGCCATCGCCGAGATTTCGCCAAATTGCAAATCGTTCAGTGCTACGTTATCAAGATCGTATACGTCAATTGTACCTAACTGGAACGTAGCGTCCTGGATGGAATGGATTGGATGGATTACTACGTTCAGATTCAATCGTTTTGATATATCTGCAAACACACCCGCATCGCCTACCAGAACTGGATTGCAAATGTCGTACACGGCTGGATTCAAAAGCGCTTTCACGGCTATTTCGGGACCAATACTGGCCGGATCGCCCATCGTTATGCCAATAATTGGTTTTTCTTCGTTGTTCATTTTCAGGTAGTATTCCGTTTTGCGGGTCTAATTACTGGGCTTGTCTGTACTTTCAGATTTAAATTTTAAACGAGCGACTTTGCCATGCTGACGCAGCCGGGCCGCCGGAGCGGAAGCATCGAAGCTGTTTAAACTTTCAAAAACAGGTCAGAAATGAGCGTTTTTGTCATTCTGACGAAGGAAGAATCTTAACGATTCCTATCCTTCTAGTAAAGAGTCATTAAGATTCTTCCTTCGTCAGAATAACAAAAAGTTCTTCTAAACAAAAGTTTAAACAGGCTCATCTTAAACTATACTCAATAGCTTGTCTGGCCACTTTAAGATGCTTCCGCTCCGGCGGCCCGGCTGCGTCAGCATAGCAAAAGCAACCCGTAAACTATACATGTCAAATCTGAATTTCTTCCTTCGCCAGCAACTCAGCGAGGTCGGTTTTTAACTTAGTTTCTTCCTGTTCAGATTGCGGTTGTAGTGGGGGCATCATGGTTGTTCCGCAGAGATTATATTCCTGCATCAGCACTTTCAGCGCCCATAATGATTCGCCCAACGTCCGGCCCGACTGGTATAAATGGCCGAATACATCAGACTGATTCTGGCAGGAAAACGCTTTCTCTTTGTCACCGGCCCGAACCGCTTTCAGCATGTCGCGATAGATGGCCGGAAACAGGTTCCCGGTGCTGGGTACGAGGCCATCGCTACCGGCCAGCATGGCATGGGCCGATCGGGCTGCCCAACCCATAAAGTGGCTGAAATCAGGCCGTTTTGCCCAAAGTGCTACTGATTCCGTCAGCCGATCCATACTACGTTCCGAATCTTTAACACCAACGATATTTGGGTGGTAACTTAACTCGTCGATGATCGGAATCGGAATCGACATGCGGGTGGTGGCGAAGATGTTGTAGATAATCATCGGGCCGTTTAGCTGATCGGCTAACTGCTCGAAGTACCGCTTCATCTGACTTTCTGACAGAACGTAGTAACAGGGTAGAGTAGCCGCTACCGCATCGACACCCGCATCGAAACAGTAGTTGGCAAACTCGACCGATTCTTCCAGACAATTCGCTGAGATACCCGCATACAAAACTGTGCCGTCTGTTTTTAGCCGCGCAGCTTCTTTCACGAAAGCCTTTTTTACCGATATGGGTAGAGACGTCGCTTCGCCTGTTGTGCCCAGCACAAACGGCATGGCTTCATTAGCCTGGAGATTTGACATCATCTTCTCAACGGCTGCTACGTCCAATCGATAGGCTTCGGTTAGTGGCGTAACCAGCGGAACCACAACACCCTGGTATTTCTTTTTCATAATCATAGCCTAATAAGCGGCTGAATAAATAGCGATAGCATCCTCACGGGTAATATCCCGCGGATTATTTTTCAATAAACGAGTGATTTTCAGGGCATCGTCGGCCATTTGCGGAATGGCATCCTGCGGAATACCTACGTCGCGCAAGCGTTCTGGAATGCCGCATTCCCGAATCAATTCCTTAATTTTCTGAACTCCGTTGGCGGCTGTTTCAGCACAACCCTGTTCCCGTTCGCAACCCAGTGCCGTAGCTACCTGCGCATATCGGCAGACAGCCGCCGGTATGTTAAATTCCATCACATACGGCAGCAGCAATGCATTGGAAAGTCCGTGCGCCAGATGAAACATACTCCCCAATGGGTACGACAGCGCGTGAACCCCCGCCGTATTCACAGGCCCAAGACAAAACCCACCCAGTAAACTCCCCATTGCTACCTGCGAACGAGCTTCTTCGTCGGTTCCGTTACGGACAGCCTGCACAATGTTACTGGCAATCAGGCGCATACCTTCATACGCGTACATGTCGATGAAAGGCTGGGCAAATTTGTTGGTGTAGGCCTCCAGGCAATGCGTCAGTGCGTCGATGCCGGTAGCGGCTGTAATCGATGGCGGAACGCTCATTGTCAGCAACGGATCGACGTACACGATATCAGGCACCAGAAACGGACTGATAATTCCTTTCTTCTGATTATCAGCATCATCGACCAAAATGGCGTTCGGCGAAGCCTCGCTGCCCGTCCCTGACGTAGCCGGTACGCAGATGAGTTTTTTACTACGTCCACTCAGGTTGCCGATACCGAGCATATCAGTAAGTGTCTGGTCGTTTTCGAGTTGCGCGGCTACCAGTTTTGCTACGTCGAGGACGCTACCGCCACCAATGCCCAGCACTACGTCGGGGTTGAACGACGTGGCGGATTTCATCAACGTAGTGAAATCGGCAAACGATGGTTCCTGCACGATGCTGGTATCAGTTTGAACCTGTATCCCATTGGTTTCCAACGTATCAACCAGATTTTTCAGCGTAGCCAGCAACGGACTGATCGTGACCAGCAGCACGCGTTTAGGCGATAACCGAATCACCTCATCGGCTAAGTTTCTGAGAGAACCTTTACCGAAGACCAGCTTGCCAGGGAATTGTATGGTTAAATGTTGCGTCATTTGTTCAATTTTCTGACTTAGCTTTTTTGTCATTCCGACGAAGGAGGAATCTTAAACTTTCCTGACGATCAGGTAAGGATACTTTAAGATTCCTCCTTCGTCGGAATGACAAAAGAAACGATCGTTAATCCTTCGTAATCTCTTTGGCAATCGGTGCGGAGTAGCCATCCAATGCAGGCCAGACACCGTTTTCAATTGGTTTTAATTTCAATTTCTTGGGATCGACCACAGCGTGTTTGATCTTCTGCCGACGCCATGTATAAATCACGTGAATCAGCCCGTCACTTGTTTGAATTACAGATGGATATGAATACTGGCTGATGGGCGAATCTTCCAGGATCATGGCTGCAAACCAGTTCTTTCCATCGTTCGATATAGCCATGTTTAATGGAGTACGAGGCCCTTTCGCCAAATCGCCGGGCGGCAATACATGGTTATACACCAACACTTGTCGACCATCTTTCAGCGTGACTGCATCGGTTCCGGAGTTGTTGTTCGGCAAAGAAGATTTAGTCAATGTTGACCAGGTTTCACCGTTATCGGTCGACCAGGATTCTTCGATAGCGCGGTCTTTGCTACGTGCCAGAATCTGGAGTTTGCCATTGCCATACGACAGAATACTGGGCTGGATGGCGTTCAGCGTTTTTCCATCGTTGATCGGACCGATTTTGCGCCACGTTTTGCCATAATCAGCCGTTGTTTCGAAATGCAGTTTCCAGCCATCGCCCTCCGTGCTGGACGGGCAAACCAGATTTCCATTGGCGAGCAAAACCGGTTTGTTTTTGACCGGGCCGATGTAACCCTCAGGTAGTTTTTTTGCCGTCGACCACGTACGCCCGCCATCCGACGAAGTTTTCAATAATCCCCACCACTTCGACGGACTTGGGCCAACTTTGTAGAAAAGCATCAAATCACCTTTCGGTATTTGATACAGAACCGGGTTCCAGCAGGCGTAGCGCAACGTATCGTTAATGATGCCATTTGCTACGTTCTGCGGAGCCAGCCATTTCCCCTTCTCCTGCCGACTGATCCAGATACATACGTCGGGATTTCGCTCTTTAGTGCCTCCAAACCAGGCTGATATTAAACCAGTTGGCGTCTCAGCGATAGTAGCAGCATGACTTTCCGGGAAAGGCGGATTTTCAACCACAAACTCCTCCGCCACCAGCCCCGATTGCCATTTGGCTACCTGAGCGAACGTAGCACTGGAAAACGCCAGTGTGATGAGTAGGGTTATATATATATACTTCTGATTCATCTCATTATCAGTTGTTTTTGTCATGCTGAGGCACGAAGCATCTTGAAATTTCCTTACCCATCAGTCGTGAAGCCTTAAGATGCTTCCTTCGTCAGCATGACAAAATTCACTCCACCCTATTTAGTAATGCGTTCGTTTTGAAAGACTTAATTACATAGACTGCTTCAGATTCCAGTTCACCGCCTTTGGGTAGATCGTAACTCTGGTCAGTAGGCGTATCGGCATCCGGGAAGCGTCGCACCCCACCCGTTCGGAAAACAACCCGGCGGAAGGAAGCCACCGGCGCAAAAAACAACCGGTTCCCTTTTAACTGGCCGTTGACGAACGTAGTGAACATTCGTTTATCACGGTCCAATTCGATACGTACGTCGTATTGTTTCCCCGCTTCGTATTTCTGAATGTTCGAATCGCGGTAACCTACTTTGGCCTTAAACGTACTGTCGGAATCGAACATCAGACGTACCGCTGCGTTGCCTTTCGCGTCCTGAAATTCAATGTGTAACGTACCTTTATTGGCTTGTTGCGGTGACACTGTGAATTCGACGACAACTTTCTTGGTATCAGGAATTACGCGCTCGGCTTTGGCGTAATCAAACGGATCTTTGTCACGTAGCACCAGCGCTTTTGCTCCGTCTACCGATTCAATTTTGGCCGACGCGTAGATTGGGCTATAGATATTCCAGAGTTTCAATTCCTCACCCGCAGGTAACGTAGCAAAGGTTTCGTTGGGGTGCGAAGTCACTACGTCGGTGATGGGAACCGGAATTTTGGAAACCCAGATATCTTCCTTATTCATGCTGTAAGTCACCCACAAATTACCGTCGGGGGGAGTGCCGTTACCTTCTTCGACACCGCGAACGTACTGCGGCCCGTACGACTTGTAAGCGCCCCCGTAACGCATGGAGGTAATCTCGCCGTTGACCAACAGTAAATTGGTGTAATTCAGCCCGTCTTTGCTGGTTGATAAAGCCAGTGGCCACCGGAATTCCGACGGATTATAGACCGTAACGTACTGCCCATCCGACAGTTTCTGACCCCAGATTTTGGCGTTGCTATTCACAAATCCCTGCGCGCGAAGCGGGTTATAAAGCCAGGTTTTGCCCTCGTCTTTGCTGATTGTCGTCAAGGCGTTTTTCCAGAGGCCAACGACCCGATTATCAGGCAAATGGTAATAACTGAATGCCTTGACTTCTTTTTTGAGCGAAATCAGTGGGTCATTGCGGTCGGCTTCTTCGACCCACTGCTGCATCATCAGCGTGTTGCCCAAAAGTTCGTTGCAAGCATCCACAAAACCCTTATCTTTCGATGATGTGTAGAATGGGTAAGTTGACTTGATTTTGTCCCAGGACGTATTGTTTCGGATGAAGTAGATCGGCCCAAATTTGCCATCAGGATAGACTTCGCGAACGACCCGACCGATGCCGTTTCCGTCGTTCGGATCGTCTTTTGGCCCCATCACAATTCCATAAAATCCGAGCGTCAGCAGCCGACCATTTTTCGCTACGTAGAAACCCATTCGCTGGTGCATCACTGCATACAAATCTTTGGCAACCTCTGGCCGACCTTCTTTTTTCCAGCCATTCGGTATTTTATAAGGCGGAAAAACAACCGTCGGCTTCGACCAAGTTTGACCATCTTTTGAAGTGAGAAGTAGCGTTTGGCCTGGGGGTACGTGCTCGCCTATCGGATTGCTCAGAAATTGAACGTAGTACGTATTGTTCCAGAAGGTTAACATGGGCGCGTGATTGTACGTCCAGTTCAAGCCACCCGCTAACTCAAGATGTTCCCGATTTGCTCTGAAAACCTGAATGTTATGCACCCCCACCACTGGGCTCAACTGTCCATGATGATAATCGACATTCGACAACGTAGTACCGACGTAACGAACGGTATCCTGAGCGTGGAGTTGGGGTAACAGTAAACTTATAAGGACAAGGATTTGTGATACTCTTTTTGTCATTCTGAGGCACGAAGAATCTTGCGGCTCCCTTACGCACGAGTTAGGGTGCTTTACGATTCTTCGTACCTCAGAATGACAAAAAAATAGTTTTCGAATCTTCTTCATAGCCCTTTACTTTTTTTGACCCAAATCACTTCCGCGCCTTCTCCCTGCTTTTTCAGGCTAATTACACTACCGCTTTTCACTACTTCGTTGGATTTAGTGATCTGTCCTGTTTTCGGGTTTACGTAATATAAATTGAACGTACCGGCTGCCTTTATCAAATCAAGTTGAGTTGCATTTGACGATTCGTTATAAAGAATATATCCCTTTTTTTCGTCGCCCAATGCCCATTGATTTGTAATTGTTTGTGGTAATTCCAGCGGGTGCATTTGTGCAGCATCGGCCAGAAATTGCGGGTCGGTCAACGGTGGTACATTTGGCATGGAGCCTCCGGCCATCAAAACCGCCCAACCCATCGAATCATAGCTATCGGCGGCATACGTAACGGCTTTCTCCGGGAACTTCTGCCGATATTCTTTTACCGCCCGATAAACCTGCTCGAATGAACTTTTCTTTGGGGGAGTCAAACGGGCGTGCTGGCGCGGAGCCAGATTCTGACCACCGGCGGGCGCATACATAGTGCCGTTGGCCTGATAATGCCAGTACCGGATATCGATTAGATTGACGACAGAAGCTCGTTTGGCATCGGCCAGAATTGCGTCCTGAACATCCTTCGTTGTGCTGAGGCCGACGATTACTTTTTTGCCGGTTTCCTTTTCCCATTCGCTGATCGTATCAATCCAGAACTGCACAAAATGCAGTGGGCCAGTAAATTCTGCGCCAATCAGTTGAATGACTCCTGAATTGCTCGTGAAATTTTCCAGGCATTTACGAATGTAAGCCCGGTGCAGCGCCCGACGAACTGGATGCGATACGTCGTAAAATTGCTCGGCCATGAAAATACGTTTGTCGCCCGCGTACGGTACAGGTTCGGGAAAGCCTGTATTGTTGATGTTGTTGGCGGGGCGCCAGGGGAAATCGGCGTAATGTGCTCCAGCTTCGATAATGTTGTGCTGGAAATAATTTTCGTGAACCAGCGCCAGTCCTTTCTGGTCGGCGAGGTCGGCAAACTGTTTCAGCCGATTCCAGTACCAATGATTGTATTTGGTTAAATCATATTTGCTCAGGCCGTCCCAGGCGGTTTCTTTGCCACTGCGAGCAAACGGCAACTCATAAAACGGTGGCCAAACCTCGCCATCCATCCGACGAATTCGCTCGTGATCATCCCGCCGACGATCGTACCAGAGACCGTAATTGTGATCAATGGCCAGTACGTTATCCGCCTTCAGCGAATCGGTCATAGACTCCAGATTGTCGGTCAATCCCCGGCCCGACATCCCCGGCACAAAGCGAGTGATGTGTGGTTTCGCACCAGCTAGCCCGTAAGGCCGCGCGTTGCCATTCCACCAGTTTATTTCCTGTCGTTGACCGGTCAGCAACGTACCACCGCGAACCAGCTTCCCCTGCTGAATCTGCATCGGTTCGGCCTTTTTGACAAGCTGCTCTTTGGGAAGCCCGATACCATCAATTGACTTCGCTGTCGACGTAGCAGGTGTGGGCTGACGTTGCGGTGCGGCCGTGATAAAATCGTATAATGTCGGCGCTGGATGAACGGCTTCTTTCGTAAGCGCGGCCGCTACGTCGATTTTCGGACTGCTCGATGCTTCTGAATCAACGGGTAGCAGAATAGTTCGGGACGTAACACACTCTCCCAGACGATCTTTCAATTGGGCGTAGTACAAACTACGTGGCTGCACATGCTCGTTCGAGCGATCCCAGTAGCCATCCCCCGAAAACTGCGCCCACGTACCGAACGCCCAGTTCTGCGCCGTGGGAGGCTGGTAACAATCGACCCGGGAAGCGGTGCATTGCCAGAACACGCTGTTGGCCGCATTCCAGCCCGCGCCCTGCTCATCCTGCCCACGGTTGGCGAAACGTAGTGCGTTACCATCCACATTCACTACGTCGAACAAAACTCCTGATGCCCAACTGTCGATACTGCCACTGAAACTGAACGGGAGATGCGATTCACACTGTACAAACGCATTTGGCCCTGCACTGCAAAAACCGACTGCAAAATCGTGAATGCCTGATTCTGAATAAAGTCGTTGACAAAGAGCCTGTTGGCCTTTGACAAAGAACGTATTACGTCGTTCTCCACCAATTTCAGAAATCGGCTCCAGCGACTGACAGTCTTCTATGGTAATGCGTTTGGCTGTTTCCTGAACAAGCACAGCTGAGCCCGCAAAGTGCCGAAACACAACCTGTCGCACCCAGGCGTCTTGTATATTTTCGAGAACGATGGCCATCCAGCGATGGTCTTCGTCCTTCGGATTGGTACTGTCAAATGTTGAGGCAAGTTGGAGATTTTCAATTCCCGTGTGTGTGATACGTCCCGGCCATGTGTAGCGGGCAATTGTTCCGCCACCATAAGCCGAATCCAGGGCAGTTGTCAGGGGCGCATCCAGCGTAATTTCAGTGCCATTGATGGCGGTGATTTGTCGATCCCAGTACAGGTCACGCTGTCCCGGCTTCCAGCCGAGTGCCGAAATTCCCCCGCCGAACGTATCGGTTCCCAGTTTCTGAATCCACTCTTTAGTCGATGGCCGACGTATTTGTACGAAATCGCCAACCTTAAAATTCGCTACGTTGGTAATTCGAATTTTGGTCGCATTGACCGGAACGTAACGGTCAGAAACGGCAACCGAAGCGGCTATTTGGCGGTCGGCCTTGCCAGCAATTGTTATCAGATTTTCGCGGCTGAAACCTGTTCCGAGTAGTGTAGTTGTGCCCATCCCGCTACCACGTAGCACTACGCCCGAAACTAAAATATTAAGGCTACCAGCTACTTCATGAACACCTTTTTCCAGCAGAACCGCACCACGAAAACCGTCTTTATTCATCGGCAGCGACGCTACGTAATCGATAGCCGCCTGAATCCGGCGCGTAGCATCTCCTTTACGTACCGGTACAACAACCTGAATCGCTACGTTCGGAATGGCCTGTTCACCAGCCAGATAGCCACAATACGAAAAGTCAGGAATGCGGTTTCCCAATTCATCGGGTGTGTATACCATATGCCCATCGTTCCCAATCGCTACCGGTTTAAGTGGAGCGGGTTTCTTTCCCTGCGCACGTACTTCACCCAATCGCCCAAAAGCGAACAGAAGTGAAACAAGAGCGGCAAAGAAGTTGAGCTTGAGCACGGTTTAGGAGGATCTAAGCTTTACTACTGAGCGTTTTTTTGTCATTCTGAGGAACGAAGAATCGTAACGTTTCCCTACTTGAGCGTTTGAATACTTTAAGATTCTTCGTTCCTCAGAATGACAAAAAAACAGAATGACAAAAAATACTACGTTCTGGGCTGCACCTGGGCGACTGAAACAACACTATTCAAATAATCCTCGATGTTGGTATAACCATCCTTGTTCTTATCCTGGCTGGCGTCCGATGCATCTTTCGGATTCAGACCATTCTTGGTTTCCCAGGCATCGGGCATGCCATCTTTATCCGAATCGACGTAGGGCGTGCCTTTGTACTCAGGATACCCACCCACCTGAATCGGGTCGGTAATGATGCCGTTTTTATACGAATCGATGGGTAAACGGCGGTGTTTGAACTGCGTTTCCGGCAATTTAACGCCTTCCTTGTAAGTAATCTTTCCCGTACGTACCTGTTCCACTACTCGTGCATCGACCGGATCACGTTTGGGCAACGTAGCACCCGCATTTTCCAATACGAAATCATGCGCCTGTTTGGCCGATACGATAGTGAGTTTAGGCATGGGCAGCGGCTCGTTCCATTTAATATTGGCCGTATATTCTCCCGCACTCGCTAGCTCTTCGACCTGCACACCGCCGTCCCAGTTGTCTTTCGTAACCTTTTCGTTGCCCTCAACGATGTTACCCGTTACGTAGGCCCGCCCGTACACCCGATAAGGCAGTTTGCTACGGCCTGATTCGGGTTTTAAAAGACGGTAGGCGAGGGGCGAATTTTTGGGTGTTTCGGGGCCGGGCTTGTAGTAGTTATTGATAATATTGTACATAGCCGTATAATCGCCCCCATCCACTGACCGGTGTACCCAGTTGAAGATGACGTTGTTGGTAAAATTGAAAATACCGTTCCAACCAATCGATGGATTTCGGCCAGCATTATCGGCCCAGAGGTTGCGCATGAATGTGCAATTTTCGCCACCGAGCGTACTGCCGAATGCGTGGTTCCACGTATCGAGTGCTTCAGAGAAAATCGAATTCTGAATCGTGATATTGACCGTTGGCAGCTTTTCTTCTATAGTTTTCCCCGTGCTGTCATTATACATATGGCGGTACATCGACATGTTTTCGTCGAGTCCCCAGCTTGCTGATACGTGGTCGATCATGATGTTGCCGATTGGATTTCCCCCAATCGAATCATCACGACGCCCGACGCCCGTTTCGCCCCGCCGGAACCGCATAAACCGAACCAGTACGTCGTGCGTGTTGATCCAGACCGATTCACCTGCTATGCAAACACCATCGCCTGGTGCCGTCTGCCCAGCGATTGTAATATAAGGAGCCCTGATAATCAGTGGGCTTTTTAGTTTAATAATACCCGCTACGTTGAACACGACGGTACGGGCGCCCCCTTGTTCACAGGCCTCCCGCAACGTACCGGGGCCGCTATCCGCCAGGCTGGTGACGACAATGACTTTGCCACCACGGCCACCAAACGTATACGCACCACCGCCTTCCGCACCCGGAAACGCCGGAATACTGGCCTGCGGTAAATCGACCGGGCGGGCCGCCCAGGGGATATAAGGTCGCCCTTCCTTTGCTTCTTTGGCAATGATCGGCTTCGCCTTTTCCCAGGCAATGTCCGACTGCCGCCATGCTTCTTTCAGCAAATCATCACTTTCCTTCTGAACCTCGGCCGGAATAGTCGGATACTGCGCCAAAGCGCTCGTCTGTTTACCTACTAAAAGGACGGAAAGCACGATGGGAGCAATTAATTTTTTCATTGTCAAAAATTTCTGTTGAGAGAAATGATAGTAAGGTTGCGATTCGGGTTGTATTACAAGCTCAAAATAAGCCTATAAAATGCGGCAATATCTATATCATTTTTTCGGCAATGTATAGGATATTATCATTCACCCTTAAAGGGGAAATAAACATGCTAAAAAAGTCCACTAAATAAATCGTATGCACACTGATCTGTTTTACTCTCTATTTAAAGTGCAAAACTTTCCAATAGTTGTACCATGATAATATTGTATAATTTTTAGAAAAAATGATGGAGTTTAAGGTTTATTCAATTGGCTAAGTTTGTCAATCACTTTTAATTACCAAAAAGCCTCAACTTCTCAGGGAGTCAAGTGCCAGCTTCTGTATTCTATTTTAGTCAGAGATATATGTTTCTGACTGTCAGTCTGGTAAACTAAACTATTTCTTCGTTAAACTCCTCAACAGTATGCGTATGAAACACATTTGTACCTGGATTTTTAGCCTTCTCTGGCTGGCCCAGGTAGGTTTCCCGACTGTAGCTTCCTCGCAAACGGTGGCCAGTCTCCAACAACGACCGGACATAGGCGCAGTGAAACTATCTACTACGTCGCTTCTTGCGGCTACGTCCCAATTACAAACTGCTGACCGGTCGATTCGCGGAACCGTTAAAGACGAGAATGGACAGGGGCTGCCGGGTGTAAGCGTCGTTATCAAAAATACGAGTCAGGGAACGACAACGGACCAGAATGGTACGTATCAGTTGACTATTCCGGAAACGGCCACTACGTTGGTATTCAGCTTCGTGGGCTACCTTTCGCAGGAGGTAGCTGTTGGAAATCAATCGGACGTGAACGTAACGCTGGCCGTCGATAGCAAGCAATTGAATGAAGTGGTCGTCGTGGGTTATGGTACGCAGCGTAAGCGCGATTTGACGGGTTCGGTTGTGTCAATCAAGGGTGACGAAACGGCCAAATTGCCCGTAACATCGCCTGTAGAAGCCCTTCAGGGGAAAATTCCGGGCGCCGACATCACACGTAACAGTGGGTATGCGGGCGCCAATGCGTCCATCCGGATTCGCGGGAACCGCTCCATTGCCAACCCCAGCAGCTCCAACAACGTATTATATATTGTCGATGGCGTACAGGGCGTCAATGCGAATGATATTAATCCGAACGACATTGCTTCTATAGACGTATTGAAAGATGCCTCTTCGACCGCGATTTACGGTTCGCGGGGAGCCAATGGCGTTATCATCATTACCACCAAACGCGGCAGCAGTGGCAAGGCCAAGCTGAGCTACAACGGTTACGCCGGTATCTCGGAAGTAGCGGGTTATGGACAGTTTATGACTGGTCCTGAATACATTGCGTTCCGGCGCGAAGCTTACCGGGCATCGGGCACCTGGAGTAGTCCGGCTGACGATTCGAAAATATTTAACCCGCTTCAACTGGATGCGATTCAGAAACAGCAGTTTCCGGACTGGCCAAAGCTATTGCTGAAACCTGGATTTCAGCAGGATCATCAATTGGGTATTACCGCTGGTACTGATAAAACCAAAATCTATTTCTCGATTGGCTATTATAACGAAAAGGGAATTCTCAAACTGGACGAATACAAACGGTATTCGGCACGTATCAACGTTGATCAGACCATCAATAACTGGGTTACGGCCGGGATTCAGGCCCAACTGGCTTATATCGACAACGATGTTCGTCGGGATCCTTTCAACCGAGCGTCGAACATTCCACCGCTGGGAACGCCTTATGACGAAAACGGTAATTTTATCCCGTTTCCGCTCGGTGGAACCGTCGTCAATCCGCTGGCCGATGAACAGCCAAGCGCTTATAAACGGAACAACAAAATCAATCGCGGTACGCTCTCGACCTACCTCGAACTGCGCCCTTTTGAAGGATTTACGCTACGTTCAACGTTAGGAGCGATCTTCTCAACCAATGAATTGGGGAGTTATTACGGTCGAAACACCATCGATGGGGCAGGTACCAAATCGCAGGCATCGATTACCAGCAACCAGAGCCGCAACCTGAGCTGGGAAAACGTATTGACCTACAAGCGCGCCATTCAGGATCATTCCTTTACGATTACGGGCGTTACCAGTTACCTGACGTTTACCAATACGTCGAGTTTCGCGGGCGGCAACAACCAGTTGATTCCGGCGCAGTATTTTTATAACCTTGCTGCAGCCAATCAGAATCCGTTTTACGGAAGTACATACAGCCAGAACAAACTGATTTCGTTTACGGGCCGCGTAAATTATAGCTTCAAGGATAAATATTTGCTGACGGTGACGGGACGTAGCGACGGCTCGTCGAAACTCGGCGAAGGGCATAAATGGGCTTTCTTTCCTTCGGTAGGGCTGGGCTGGCGTATCAGCGACGAAGCATTTATGCAGCAGCAGAAATTTGTGTCTGATCTGAAATTACGCGCCAGTTATGGGGTATCGGGTAACGACGTAATAAACCCCTACGCTACGCAAAACTCACTCGCTACGGTTTCCTTTGCCTACAACGATGCCAACGCGGCCAACGCTTACCTGATTAACCAAACCATTGGAAATCAGGATTTGAAGTGGGAGCTGACCACCACAGCCGACATTGGTCTGGACGTAGGACTGCTCGACAACCGCATCACAGCCAATGTCGACTATTACGACGCTCGTACCAACGATCTTATTTTCCCGTATACGTTGCCGCTGCTCACGGGCGTAACAACCGTGAACCGCAACATTGGCAAAACGCGCAACCGGGGAATTGAAATCGGAATCACTACGCAGACGATGCGTCGGAAAGATTTTAGCTGGTCGACCAATTTGACGTTTGCCCGTAACCAGGAACGTATCGTTTCACTGCCACAGGGCAACGTAATAGCCGACGATTATCGAAATTCGCTTATCGAAGGAGAGCCATCTCAGATTTATTATGACTACAAAAAGTTGGGTATCTGGCAGTTGGGCGAAGAATCGGAAGCGACCAAATACGGCGCGATTCCGGGCGACATCAAAATTGCTGACCTGAACAACGACGGTAAAATCAGTGGTTTAGACCGTACGATTATCGGCTCACGCGTGCCCTCGTGGACGGGTGGTTTGGGCAACGACATTCGGTTCAAAGGCTTCGATCTGAACGTATTGTTTATCGCTCGCGTGGGGCAGTGGATTAGCTCTGATTATTATGCAAAATACAATCGTAACGGGGGCAACAACGGCGCCAGCATCGATTACTGGACGCCCGAAAATCCGACCAACGATTACCCCCGCCCCAACGCAACCCGCAGCTCTACCTACATAACGACGCTGACCGAGCGGCAGGCTTCGTACGCCAAACTCCGGAACGTAACGCTCGGCTACACGTTCCCGAAAACGCTGACGAATCGATTCAAAGTTGACAATCTTCGGCTATACGTATCGGGCCGGAACCTCGCCTGGTTCTCGAATCTGAAAGATTTCGATCCTGAAAACGAAGGCGTTATCGATCAGCCGTTGACGAAACTATACGTATTTGGCTTAAACCTGGGCTTTTAAAGAGCGAAAGAATGAAAGAGTGAAAGAGCGCTCGTGCTGGAAATTCACTCTTTCACTCGCTCTTTTGCTCATTCACTCTTTCGCTCTTTATTAAATGAAAACATACTTAAAATACATTCCTCTCTTCGCCCTCGCTGCTACGTTGCTGTCCTGCACCGAAGATTTGCAGGAATACAATCCGGCGGGGTCAACTGCGCAAAGCCTGTTTACGACACCCGAGGGTATCGAAGCTGGTGTTAATGGAATTTACACGTACAACCGGTATTTCTATGGGAAAGAAGAAGGGCACGCCCTCATGGAGATGGGCATCGACATCTGGACCAACGCGGCCAATAACAACATTTCTGGGGCGAATGGTATCTTCCCTCAATTGTCGCTCACAACGTATCAGGGATTGACGACCGACAACGTTTGGGTGAAAAGCCGGATGTGGCAGCAGTGCTACGCAGCCGTCAACTTGGCTAATAACGTACTGAACTATCTGCCCACGGCGGGCGTAAACGCAGTCAGGCAAAAGGAGCTGGAAGGTGAAGCCCGCTTTTTACGTGCCTGGTATTACTATATGCTGGTAGAGAGTTTCGGACCAGTACCGCTTCGGCTGGTTCCGACCGAAAGCATCGAAACGACGGCAACTCGTGCGACGGTCGATGCGGTTTACGACCAAATTCTTCAGGACCTTCAATTTGCCGTTACGGCCATCCCGACGACAACTACGGAGTATGGACGTATCACACGCCCGGCAGCCGAAGCATTTCTGGCGAAGGTGTACCTGACGCGGGGCAAAAATCAGGAAGCGAGTAACTACGCCAAGAAGGTCATTACAGCATACAACTATAAGCTGTTGCCCACCTACGCCAACCTCTGGACGTTTACGAATCAGCAAAATACCGAAGTGCTCTGGGCGGTCAATTACTCGACCAATCTGGCGTTCAATGCGGGGAGCAACATCAGCCACACGCTGTATTTGATGGAGTACAATACGCAACCGGGTATGAAACGCGACGTAGCAAATGGTTTTCCAAACGTGCGCTACATGCCGACGAAGTTTCTGCTAAACCTGTTCGATGAAACCAACGATTCACGCTACAACGCTACGTTCAAATCGGCCTGGAGGGCGAACGAAACCGATGCCACGAAACGTCCGGCGGGAATAAACGTAGGCGATACGGCTATTCTGGCGACGAAATACCCAGTAACAACCGCGTTCCGGCAGTCGAAAAAGTACAAGATTTACGACATAAATGATGTGTACAAAGCCGACGGTACGCCCAACGACCGGTTTCACTACGTATCGCTCCAGAAGTTCGACGACCCGACGCGGGCAACCGATGCTACCATCGAAAGTGCGCGCGATGCGTATATCATGCGATTAGGCGAAGTGTACCTGCTGGCGGCTGAAGCTCAGTTGAATCTGGGTAAAAAAGACTCGGCGGCTTACTACGTTAACGAAATCCGGACGCGGGCGGCTGTTCCCGGCAAACAGGCGAATATGCGCGTAGCAGCCGCTGACGTAACACTCGACTTTATTCTGGACGAACGCGCTCGTGAATTAGCAGGTGAACAGGTACGTTGGTTCGATTTGAAACGGACGAATAAACTGGTTGAACGGGTGAAAAAATACAATCCGGATGCCGCTCCGAACATCCAGCCTTTTCACGTAGTACGTCCCATCCCCCAAAGTGAGGTTGATGCCGTAACTAATAAAGGTGAGTTCGCGCAGAATGCGGGTTATTAGCCAGCAAACATTGTACAATTTTCAGAGAAAATGCTGGAGGTTAGGGTAGGGGCAATCGCGTAAGTTTGTACCTATTCTGACCTCCTAATCTTTTGACAGCCACCATGAATCGCCTGTCTTATTGCTTTCCGCTTTTAGTCACGCTAATTCTTCACGCCGTTCTGCCGGTCATGGCGCAATCCACTTCGAAAAAAAGTGAACGCGTCATCATTACGATCCCGGCAACCAGCCATGCGCGAGTGACGTATGGGGTTGAAAAGCTTAAGCAGGCCCTACAGGAAGCAGGATATTCTGTTATAGTTAATCCGCAAAACCCTAAAAAAACGAATGATTATCAAATCTATGTTAGCCTGAGTTCGGGGAAGGATTTGAAAAAAGAGGGGTTTTCGATCCGGAAAGACGGGCAACAGCCGATGTTGCTTAATGGCAATGATCCGTCGGGCGTTCTTTATGGCTGTTTAGAGTTAGCCGAGCAGGTGAAAAATACGGGAAAACTTCCCCAAACAATCAACCTGACCGACAGCCCCGAAATGGTGCTACGTGGTACGTGTATCGGTGTGCAAAAACCGACGTATTTGCTCGGTCGTGATGTCTATGAGTACCCCTATACGCCCGAAACGTTTCCGTGGCTTTACGACAAAGCGTTGTGGATCAGGTATCTGGATATGATGGTTGAGAACCGATTCAATTCATTATATCTGTGGAATGGCCACCCGTTTGCGTCGCTGGTTCGGTTGAAAGAGTATCCATATGCAGTGGAAGTCGACGATGCTACGTTCAAAAAGAACGAAGAAATGTTTCGGTTTCTGACAGAAGAAGCGGATAAACGCGGCATCTGGGTGATCCAGATGTTCTACAATATTATCGTCTCGAAACCCTTTGCCGAACATCACAAAATCAAAACACAGGATCGGAATCGACCAATCGTTCCGCTCATCGCCGATTATACCCGGAAGTCGATTGCAGCTTTTGTCCAGAAATACCCCAATGTTGGTTTACTGATTGCACTAGGTGAGGCAATGGAAGGCGTTGGGCAGGATGATGTAGACTGGTTTACCCAAACTATCATTCCGGGCGTGAAAGATGGTCTGAAAGCGCTTGGAAAAACGTCGGAACCACCAATTGTGCTACGTGCTCACGATACCGATGCGCCCCGCGTGATGAAAGCCGCACTGCCATTGTATAAAAATCTGTATACCGAAGCCAAATTCAATGGCGAAGCATTGACGACTTATGAGCCACGCGGCAAATGGGCCGAATTACACCGGACGCTGAGTAATATCGGTACGGTACAAATTGAAAACGTGCATATTCTGGCGAATCTGGAGCCCTTTCGTTATGGTTCTGCTGATTTCATTCAGAAGTCTGTGCAGGCCATGCACAATGTGTACGGCGCTAATGGATTACATCTTTATCCGCAGGCATCATACTGGGATTGGCCCTATACTGCTGATAAAACAAGTCCGCGTTTGCTCCAGCTAGACCGCGACTGGATCTGGTATAAAAACTGGGCACGCTACGCCTGGAAAGCAAATCGTAACCGGGCCGATGAACTAACGTATTGGGGTACGCAACTGGCCCATAAATATGGCTTTTCGGTAGAAAAAGGCAAAGACGTATTGGAAGCCTACGAACAGGCTGGCGAGATTGAACCCAAATTGCTACGTCGCTACGGCATCACCGACGGCAACCGGCAAACACTGACGCTGGGGATGCTTATGACGCAACTCATCAATCCGTTCCGCTATGGTCTGTTAACACTCCTGTATGAGTCGGAAGCACCGGAAGGTGAGATGATTGTCGACTACGCCGAAAAGGATTGGGACAGGCAACGTCACACTGGCGAAACGCCCACTCGCGTGGCCGATGAAGTGATAGAACACGGTAAAAAAGCCGTTGCAGCTATTGATAAAGCGACTAGTTCGGTTACGAAAGAAAAGGCGGAGTTCGAACGGCTAAAAAACGATGTCTATTGTCAGAACGAACTGGCCAATTTCTACGCTCAGAAAGCCCGAGCTGCCGTTGCGGTGCTACGTTATAAATATTCCAACGACGTTCGTGATCTGGAAAAAGCGGTACCTCTGCTCGAAAGCAGCGTGAAACATTTTACGGAATTGACGAATCTGACGCGCGATACGTATCTATACGCCAACAGTATGCAGACAAAACAGCGCAAAATTCCGATGCGTGGGATTGACGGTACGTTCAAAACCTGGGAGGAAATGCTGCCTGTGTATCAAAAAGAACTGAGCCGCTTCAAACACGTAATCGATTCGCTGAAAATGACCAGCAACAGCAACGGCGGACCGACCGCAGCCAAGCAACTCGTTACGTTAAAACCTGTCACTGTTTCGTTGCAAAGTCCTCAAGTTGATACGTATACGCTCGAAAAAGGTCAGTCTGTATTTGCCGATACGTCGGTTACCATTCGTGACGTAACACCGGAACTGAATCAACTAAAAGGGCTAAAATTATCGAAAGCCAAACAGCAATCGGAACGTACCAGCCTGATATTTTCGACCTCGCAGCCAGTAAAACTTTTGGTCGGATTTTTTAATGAGAAGAACCCGAAATACCTACCCGCTCCTGAACTCGAAACCGACGCCAGTGCCAACGATTATGGTCAGTCGGAAATCAAAATTTCGAATGCTATCCTGGTTGATGGATTACCGCCCGTCAATGTTCATACGTATTCATTCAAACCCGGTCGGCATACGCTAAACCTAGGCAAAGGAGCTTGCCTGCTACTCGGCTTTATGGATGGTAATCAGGATATCCCTATTTTCGATGCGGCCGGGGTCGCGCACGACCTGGCAGGTAACAAAAAGAACATCGACTGGCTATTTGAGTAAAAATTAAATACAAATACTACGTATTAATGTTAACCAAAAAGCGCATTTAGTTCGGACGGCTGAAGCGGTTAAACAAGATACGTTTTGAGATATTACACTCTTGGCAGACGCTCATCGCACCTGCCTTATAATCCTGTTTTATACTGTTTTAAAGAAAACTAATAAGCGAAAATCGGTGTTGAATAAATAGGAGATTACACCACATTCCAGACTATTTAGTGGTATCTCTCCGGTATGAGTAAGGCCGTCGTTAGCTGGCTATTAGTGTCCATCTTCGGGATAACAAAACCGTGGCGGAGACTATAAAAGGAAAACACTTTTACCGTAAATTTGCTAAGTAAATACGATTTTCTCCCATGCAACCTTTTGAAGAAAACGACTGGTCGACTGATGTTGACGTACTGGATGATGTTGTTGAAACCGACGTACATAACCTGGTTGTCTTCAATGACGATATCAACACATTCGACCACGTCATTGATACGCTGATTGACGTCTGTGGCCACACGCCCGAACAGGCCGAACAGTGTACGCTCCTGATTCACTATAAAGGCAAATGCTCGGTCAAGAACGGCTCCTGGGACGAACTCGTGCCCATGCGTAACGAAATCTGCCGCCGGGGCATATCGGCTGAAGTGCTTAATTAAAGAGCGAAAGACCCAAAGAGTGCATGAGCGAAAGTTGTCGCGTCAGCCACTCTTTCGCCCTTTCGCTCCGCACCGGCGGCCCAGTTTCACTTTTTAATTTATCACCCTCTTGGAATATCCATCCAAACTGATAGAAGACGCGGTAAACGAAGTGTCGAAACTGCCGGGGATCGGAAAAAAAACCGCCCTTCGGCTTGTGTTGCACCTGCTCAAACGCGACGAAGAACAAACCGAACTGCTAGCCCAGAGTCTGACGGCCATGCGCACGAAGGTAAAATATTGCCGTAAGTGCCACAACCTGTCGGATCACGACCTATGTACAATCTGTGCCAGCCACAAACGCGATCAGGCGATCATTTGCGTCGTTGAAGATACGCGCGATGTTCTGGCTATTGAGAACACGGCCCAGTATAAAGGATTGTATCATGTGCTGGGAGGTATTATCTCGCCTGTAGAAGGCATTGGTCCCAGCGATCTGCAAATCGATTCGCTTATGACCCGGTTGCGTGGCCCGGAAGGTGAGCAGGTTCGCGAGATTATTCTGGCTATTAGCCCAACAATGGAAGGCGATACAACGGCTTTTTATCTTCAAAAGAAACTGAAGCCATTTAACCTCAAAATTTCAACCATCGCCCGGGGCGTTCCAATCGGGGGCGACCTCGAATATGCTGATGAAGTAACGCTTGGCCGGAGTATCCTGAGTCGGATTGTCTACGAGTAATCCGTCACTGGTAAAGCACTTTTTGCAGCAGGAGCCAAAAAACTCGTTTCTTTGCGTTTATGACCTTATGTCAGTTGAACATTCGCCCGTCTGATGGGTTTTGTTCTAAGACCGCTGCGGTTATAAACGCATTTTTTTGTCCAAAAACCAACATTCGCATGAATCGCTCCGAGTTTTTGAAACTGGCCTTTGGTGCTTCGGCCAGTCTGGTCGCTTTTCGTTCCTTCGGCTTCTCGCCCTCGCAGGCTGAAGGACCGTTTAAGCTGGCTCCGCTGCCCTATGACTTTGCTGCGCTCGAACCGCACATTGATAAAATGACGATGGAAATCCACCACGATAAACACCACAAAGCGTATGTAGATAACCTCAACAAAGCTGTGGCGGGTACCGATATGGCTAAGATGGACATCGAAGCCCTGGTGAAAAGTGTGAGCAGCAGCACCCCGGCAGCCGTGCGCAACAATGCTGGTGGACACTGGAACCATACATTCTTCTGGAATATTCTTGGACCTAACGCGGGTGGTGCGCCTAAAGGTGCCTTAGCCGATGCGATCAACAAGAAATTCGGTTCGTTCGATAATTTCAAAACTGAGTGGGCGAAAGCAGCTACCGGTCGTTTTGGCTCGGGTTGGGTATGGCTGATCAAAAATGGCAACGATGTCGAAATCACCTCAACACCGAACCAGGATAATCCGCTGATGGGTGTAGCCGAGAAAAAAGGTACACCAATCATGGGGCTCGATGTGTGGGAACACGCCTATTACCTGAAATACCAGAACCGTCGCCCCGAATATGTTACCGCCGTCTGGAACGTGTTCGACTGGAATAAAATCGGGAAGAACTTTTCGTAGACTCTCGCTTAAGTTGTAGGGTTGTAAAGTTATAGAGTCATAAAGTTGTAGAGTTCTGGGATGCGCCAGCCAGCTATACAACTCTATGACTCTATAACTTTATAACTGTTTTACGACTCTATAACTTTATAACTATCAATGCTTTTGTATTTTTGTCAAAATAGTTTTAGTCTATGTTAACAGAAGAATTGTACAACGAAATCCCGTCGCTGGATTTGGCGGATTTTACGTCGGGCGATCCCGAACGCAAAGCCCGCTTTGTGCAGGATTTGGGCCGGGCGTTTAATCAGATTGGTTTTGTGGCGATCAAGAACCACGGCTTGACCGACGAACTAACCAAAAAATTATACGATTCAGCCCAGGCTTTCTTTTCGGCTCCCGACGCGGTTAAACAGAAATATGAACATCCCGAACTGAATGGTCAGCGTGGTTATATTGGTAAGGGTAAGGAAACCGCAAAAGGGTTTAAAGTCGCTGATTTAAAGGAGTTTTACCATATCGGTCAACCCGAACCAGTGGGCGATATGCCTGCCAACGTGTTACCCGAAGAATTTCCAGAGTTTAGTGATGCAACGGTAACAGCCTACCAGACGCTCGAAAATACGGGTAAGCAACTCTTACGGGCTATTGCGCTTTACCTGGAACTCCCCGAAAATTATTTTGATGACAAAGTTGAGCATGGCGACAGCATTCTGCGGGCGTTGCACTATTTCCCTCTAGACCCTAATACTACCCCCGATGGAGCGGTTCGGGCGGCTGCGCACGGCGACATTAACTTAATTACGTTGCTAATGGGTGCGTCGGCTGATGGGCTGGAAGTACTTCGACGCGACGGTAAATGGATTGGTATCACGGCCCTGCCTGACCAGGTCGTCGTGAACGTGGGCGATATGCTGGACCGGCTGACGAACCACAAACTGAAGTCAACCATCCATCAGGTCGTTAATCCACCCCGCGAGAAAATGAATCAGTCGCGCTACTCGATTCCGTTTTTCATGCACCCCCGTGGTGATATGGATTTGACCAGCCTGGAAAGCTGTATCGATACCCAGCACCCCAAAATTTATGTGGATATGACCGCGGGCGAATTTCTTGACGAACGCCTTATTGAGCTAGGCCTGAAAAAACAAAAACAGTGAACAGCGATCAGTCAGCAGCAACAGTTGTGACCTCAACAAGGCTGGCTGTTTATTGATCACGGCCTGTTATCCCTAAAATCTGTTAACCGATTACTGTTGACTGCTCACTGACCCCATGCTCCCTTACCTGTCAACCGTTAAACCTGTCCGCCGGATTCGGTACATCATCTTTCTGAAAGATGTGCTGATTCTGGCTCTGACGACGTTTGGCGGTCCTCAGGTGCATCTGGCGATGTTCTACGAGCGGTTGGTGCAGAAACGACGGTATCTGACGGAAGATGAATTGCTTGAATTGAACGCGCTGGGTCAGGTGTTGCCGGGGCCAACGTCCACCCAGACCATTACCGCGCTGGGTTTTAAAATCGGCGGTCCAAATCTGGCTTACATCACGTTGTTGATTTGGGTATTGCCGGGCGTTTGCATAATGACGGCGGCTGGAATGGCGGTTTATTACCTCGAAAAACAGCACCTATCGTTGCAGTTTACTCGATTCATTCAACCAATGGCTGTTGGCTTTCTGATTGTTGCAGGCTATCGTATTGGTCGGAAGGTAATCAAAGACAAAGTAAGTCTGGCGCTGGCATTAACGGCTACCGTAGCGGCTTATATGTTCCGGTCGCCGTTTATGACCCCCGTCGTGATTTTGGTGGGTGGACTGACCACGGCCCTAACCTATCAGAAACAGGAACGAATGCCTAAAAAGCCCCTGCGTGTGCAGTGGGCTAATTTTTTTCTGTGGATGGGCGTATTCATTGGCGCGGCTACACTAGGTGCTTTTACCCAATCGCTGCCAGTGCGGTTGTTTGAAAACTTCTACCGGAACGGAAGTCTGGTCTTCGGTGGGGGGCAGGTTCTGACGCCGATGCTTTATAATGAATTTGTCGCGTTTAAGCACTACCTGACGCGCGAGGAATTTCTGTCGGGGTTGGGTTTAGTACAGGCTGTTCCTGGTCCGGTGTTTTCGTTTGCTTCCTACATTGGTGCGCTTTCTATGCGTAATGCTGGACCTCATGGCCAATTCTGGGGTAGTTTCGTATCAACAGCTGGTATTTTCCTGCCCGGCACATTTCTAATCTTCTTCGTTTACCGCTTCTGGGAGCAACTGAAACGTTACCGAGTCGTGCGGGCGTCGCTGGGTGGGGTAAATGCTGCCAGCACCGGTCTGACGGCAGCCGCAGCCCTGGCACTTTTCCAACCGATGGCACCTCATTGGTCATCGGTAGTTGTTGTAATTGCCACCATCGTTTCACTCCTCTACACGCGTATGCCGCCCTACGCGCTGATTCTGGTTGGATTACTGGCTGGGGTAGTATTGTAACCATAAAACTGGTTTAACATTCCGTTGCACTGAGTGCCAGACCGGCCTCGGAGGTTTCCTTATATTTAGTCGACATATCGCGTCCGGTGGCTTTCATGACCTTAACGACTGAATCGAGCGAAATTTTCTGCATGGATGCTGCCCCCGAGGTAGCCAACAGATAAGCATTGTAGGCTTTTACGGCACCCATGGCGTTGCGTTCAATGCAGGGAATCTGGACGTAACCGCCGATGGGGTCACAGGTCATGCCGAGGTGGTGTTCGATGGCAATTTCGGCTGCGGCTTCGATGGGGCCAATGTCGGCCTTGTCCTGCGCGCAGCGCGTCAGAAAAGCAGCTCCCATAGCCGAAGCCGTACCAATTTCACCCATGCAGCCCATCTCCGCTCCCGAGATACTGGCGTTATGTTTAACCAGAAATCCAATGACCGCAGCCGACAGCATACCTGCCCGCATAATGGCCCGGTCGTAATGAAAGTGATTTTTTGCCAGGTAGGTTAGCCCTGGAATGACACCAGAAGCCCCCGACGTAGGAGCCGTTACGACAATTCCGCCAGCCGCGTTCTCCTCCGATGCGGCCAAACAATACGCATTTAGGAAAATCAGAAAACTATCGGAGGACTGGCTCATGCCCTTAGCCTGCTGAAATAATACTGGCGCTTTTCGTTTCAGTTTAATGGAACCAGGCAACGTGCCTTTGTGACGAAGACCACGCCGAACCGCTTTATGCATAAAGTCCAGAATCTGGTCGATGCGCGCATTTACTTCCGAACGACTACGGGCCGTTAAGGTCATCTCGTTCGCTAACAGCAATTCATCCAGTGAAAGACTGTGCGACGCCAGTTGGGCTTTCAGTTCGGCCATATTACTGTACGGATAGGGTACCGATGGCTTATCTGCCACAACGTCTGGTTCACCTTTTCGAATAATGAATCCACCGCCAATGGAATAATATTCTTCTTCAGCCAGCGTCTCATCACCCGCCGTCAGCTTCAGCACCATTGTATTGGCGTATGGTGAATCGTACCGTTTGCGCTCAAAATGAATGTGTTGCGGCCCAACACTGATTGATTTCTCGCCAACTGGTACGGGGTAAAGCATGGCCGGATCACGTAGCAGGTTTAGTAACGCATCCGGGTCGGTCGTTTCGGGTTGCCAGCCCATCAGGCCCGCTACGATGGCTCGGTCAGTGCCGTGACCTTTACCAGTGGCGCTTAGCGAACCGTAGAGGTGAATATAAATCGCATCCGCACGTTCCTGAACCTCAGTCGGGAGGGAGGCTAGTCGTTGCCGAAAATCGAAAGCCGCTTTCATTGGGCCGATGGTATGCGAACTCGATGGACCCGGCCCCACTTTAAACAGGTCGAAGATGGACGTAGTGATCATGTTGATGAAGTGATTTTTAGTTTGAGGGTTAACCCTCAAACTAAAGGATTTACCGATCCAACCCCTGAATCTGGGTCAGATACTCAGTTGGTAGCAAGATACGCTGAACAACGGAACGCAACCCAAACTTATTCAGCAATTTATACATGCCAATCGAATGAGTTAGCAAGGGCTTTTGGGGTAAATCTAATAACTGACGAACTTGTTCAGGAACCAGAACCGCCTGTGACTGACGGAGCAGATCATAACGCCAGGAACCCAACTGTTCGCGATAACGCTGAAACAGTTTATCGGTAAATTCGCTGTGCACCAGATCACGGTTAAGGTGGGCTTGCCGGTCAATACGCCAGTCGGCATAGGTCAGGGGAAGATTTGGAACGTGCATGCCCGTGCCAACTTCCCGAAACGTAGCGAAGACTTCATCGCATTCGGCAGGAGTTAACGAACGGTGGAGCCTTTCGTAAGCCCTGATGGAATAATCGATCAGCATGTAAAGTACGTCACGATAAGCCCAGTCAGGAATTTGGTAGCCCCGTTTTTGCTCGACGCCCTCGTGGATGGAAGCCATGCGCGCTACAGTCTGCCGGGCTTTTTCTTCCGAAGCAAACACGATTTCCTGCGCGTAGCGAACCGTCGAAAACAGACGGGAAATGGGATCGGCGGGGAGCTTACCCGTAAAGAATAGCCAGTCTACAGCGCGGTTGAGGGCAAATTCGGCGGCCGACCCCGCGAAAACCAGCAATATCACATCAGCGTCGCCCCAGATTCGGCGAACAATGGATGAGTTAGCAATCATTAGTTAACAGCTAACAGTGAGCAGCTAGCAGTACTTAATGAACAAGCAATAATTAGTAGATAGTTCGGTGGTAGCAGCGGCCAACATTACTACTTAACTGATGACCATTCACTATCAGATGGCCAGCACAACGAATTCGACGCGCCGGTTCTTTCGTTTGTTTTCTTCGGAGTCGTTGGGAGCGGCTGGTCGCGAATCGCCGTAGCCGTTGTAACGTAAGCGTTTTTCGGTAATGCCGTGGCGAACCAGATAATTGGTAATAATGCGGGCTCGTTGTTCGGAAAGCGTTTGATTTAGTCGCCTGTCACCAACATTATCGGTATGCCCCGCAATTTCGATAACCAATTTAGGAGTAGTATTCAGCGTTTTTACGAGCTTGTCCAACTGCGGATATGACTCCGATCTCAGTACATAACTACTCTGATCGAAATAAACGTTGTCGAGCCGAAACGCCTGATTTACTTGCAGATTCCGGAATATAGTATCGGCTTTGGCTGGTTCTAGTTTTTTCGTAGGATCTACTTTTTCCATCCGAACCGTGTATTCGTAGTCGGCGCAGGTATCGCATGACACTACCATGATTTCTTCCGTTTCGTAGTATCCAGGCGCGTTCGTTATAACGTTCAACGTGTCGGTACGGGTCAGGATAAACGAAAAAGGTTTGTCTGGCTGGCCAGCGCCGGTAAATTTCTTTTTGGCCTGCATGGCCCGAACCGAAAAGTCGGCAGTAATCGCGTCGGATGTTTTATCATCGACTGCTTTCAGGACAAATACGGTTTTTTGCGTTCGGGCAGTTAACTGAATCTGGGCAAACAAGTGCGGTAGCAGGACCAGGTTTAGGAGAAATACGACAAGAACAAGACGCATTTGGGTACGATTTATGTGCTTCAATAACCGTCCCCACAAAATGAATGCCGAGATTCTACCGCCTACACACTTGCCTGCAAAATACCGGCTAAATCGGCTGGCGAGTAATTAACACTTTTGAGCGTTTTATGATCGGCATCGCGGTAAACCAGATACTTACCGTCCGACTCAATGAAATGGCAGGGAACGCCTTTGGCCTGATAAGCGGCTACGGTTTCTTCGGCTTCAGCCACCGTTAAACAGGCTTTGCTCATATTGGATCGCTGCACTTCATCAAACAGGGTCTTGAACTGATCCCCTAATCCGAATTCCAGCACCGCGCCCGACAGGACGTACTGTAAGTCACAGAGTGCATCGGCCACGGCTACCAGATCGCCGTCAGCAATGGCCTCGCGTAATTCGTCCAGTTCTTCGGCAAGCAGAGACACCCGTAACTGACTACGAGCTGCGGATGGAATCTGAGGGGTTTCTAAAACAGGCGCGTGAAAGGTACGGTGGAATTCCGCTACCTGGTTAAGCGAATCAGGTTGTTGCATAAGTCAATGAGTGAATTAGCAAATGAGTGATTGAGCGAATTAACCAGCTTGGCTTTCTATTCGCTCAATCACCGCACCGGCGGCCCGGTCATTCATAATTAGTTTTCTTCTTCGCTTGTAAACGAGTAGAGCGTGGTATCCAGCGAAAGAGTATTTGCCTTGAAGTTACGAATGAAATTTTCGATGACTTCGTCCGTGATTTCTTCCACATGCAGGCAAACGTCCAGCGCAATGCCGTAGTCGGACTCCAGATCGACTTCTACATGCTCCTGAACCTTAACCGTCTCCGTTTCTTCGATTTCCTCGATGATTTCGGTTAGCGCCGTTTCGGCTTCCTCTTCCAGGTCGGGCGCAATTTTATAATCGGGCTCACGGTCTTCGGGGGGAACATACTCCGGATACGTTTTGCGCACCTGGTCAACGGCCATTTCGTAAACCAGGCTGCTGTGATGCAACCGGAGAGTATAGACCAGCGTATCAAAGATAACTTCCTGATTCTGATACTGCCCCGGAAACTGAATATGCACACATTCGCCGGATTCGAGTACGTCCAGATCATCATCTTCAACATAGATAAATGATTTGCCTTCCTGCCGACACTCTTCTTTTAATCCGTTGATTTCTTCGGGGTCATACCCGTCGTTTCTGTATTTTGCCATACGACAAAAGTAATGGATAATGGACAGACAATGAACAACGGATAATGGACAATGACTAATAGGCTTAGGGACAGCGTATTAATCATTGGTTGTTATTCATTATCCATTGTTTAACAACTGCTTCGGCCAGATCGATGGCGGTTTCAACTGGCGTTAACTCCACATGATCGAGTGTGTCGTTGGGTTGATGAATGCGGGGCATTCGTCCGTTGGCATCAAGGGCGCATAGCGCTAAAACGGGAATCCGGTTGCGTACAAACCAGACACTATCAAAATCAGCCGTGTGCCAGCGCCCAACCTGTGCCCGGGCCCTAAAGGCATCGGTCTGGAGCAATTGTCGGGCTAATTTGGTGGGTTCATTGTTGTACTGGATAGCTTCCAGAGTTCCCGTTTGCTCTACTACCGTCAGCATACCGGCGCCAAGCGTGTCGAAGTTGATTACCATAGTCTGCGCCCGATTCCATTCTCTTTTGTGCGCTTTGACGTAATAATACGCTCCAACCATGCCCGCTTCTTCGGCGCTCGTCAGCACAACTTCGATTTCCAGATTAGGTAACTTGGCTTGCCGAAGACGATCGGCCGAAGCCAGCGCGGCAGCTACGCCGGTGGCATTGTCGCTGGCTCCATTCGTATAGCCTTTAAGCCAATAACCGGCGGTGCCTGTAATAGCCTGCACCAGAAAATACGCCATCAGTCCGTAACGCAAATACATGATGTAGGGAAGACCAATACCCAAAGCTTCCAGCGTAGCGACGACAACGGCTACTGCCATCAGCACCAACGAAATAATAAGCGAAGTTCGAAACGAAGCTTGCTGTTTAGGGCCATAGAGCAGCGACACGGGAGCCGTATCGTAGTGAGCCATGAGAATCAGTTTCATCGGTTTGCCACTGCCACGAGATGGCCAGCGACCGATGACGTTCTGCGCCGTATGCTGCGGAGGAAACTTAGTGATGAACGAATACTGCCAGTTAAAATAGCGCCAACCCATCACTACGAAATAAACCACCAGCCCTACAGCTACTCCTGTAACTGGCACCAATGCTAACCCAGCCAGGAGCCCACCAATCAGCCAGTAAATAGGGGTAACGTATGTACGTGGCGTCTGAAACGGCTCCGTATGAATTTGTGCATCCATACGACTCAGGAAATCCTGAAGCACTCGAATCGCTTTGGTTTCGTTACTCGTAGCGGCTCCACGGTGTGGCAAGGCACTGAGTTCGGCCACAATGCGCTGAGCCAGCGTTTTCACATCTGTAATCATGGCGGATTCAACCGTTTAAAGAGTTAGGCTTTTGTATAAATTTGCATTATGGCTATCATCCGCAAATCCAGTAATCCAGACGACATACCGGCTTATGACAAAGAGTACTGGTGGGCCAAAACACCACAGGAACGGCTGGCGGCTGCGCTAAAGCTCATCCGGCGAGCTAAAGCCATCTATTATGCTAATCCCACAAATCCACCCCTAGGAAATGGAGGACAAGTACTTAAATCTAATAAGCCTATTCAACGAAGAGGGCGTTGACTATGTCGTCCTGGATGGGCATGCTGTAATTGCACACGGCTATTTACGCACTACAGGTGATATTGACATCTTTGTGCGGCCAAGTTCCGAAAATGCCGACCGGCTGTTGCGGGCTTTGTACCGGTACGGCTATACAAACGGAGAATTTGAACATAGTGATTTTACTACAGTACCAAACTACTTGTCGTTCAGTCGGTATGATGAGTGGATTGATTTAATGACGTTCACCTTAGGTGTTACGTTTGACGAATGTTATCAAGATAGAGTGGTGCTGGTAATTGAGAACGTGCCGACAAACGTAATTAGCCTTCCTGATTTAATTCGTAATAAGCGTGCCCTTGGGCGACCGCAGGATTTGCGTGATATAGAGAATCTGCCGACGCCTGAATCGCCCAGCGGCCCTATGTGACTCGTCGGATTTAGGGCTGCTGAGCGGTTCCAGTTCTTACTTCACAAACAACAACTCCCGATACTTAATCAGCGGCCAGTCCTCGTCATCTACGATCTCTTCGAGTTTATCGACTTCGTAGCGGATGATCTCAAAATGGTCTTTGACCTCGGTAGCATATAGTTTCGCGCGTTCAGTAGTGTCAGCTACATTATTGGCTTTTTTTCTAGACTCAATCATTGCTTCGACACCTTTCTTGATGACCAGCACGCGGGTTGAAATTTCGCGTAGGATGTCCTTAATCGGGTCGGCTTCAGCGGCCATACCCAACTCCACCAGATTTCGGGCTGTTTCGGCTAATTTGTTTTGATACTTCAGCGCCGTAGAAACAACGTGATTCATAGCCAGGTCGCCCATTACACGCGCTTCAATCTGCACATTTTTGATGTACTTCTCCAATTCGATTTCGTAGCGGGACTCTACTTCGGCGTGGTTCATGACGCCTGTTCGTTCGAACAAGGCCAGCGCTTCCGGCTGCACATAAACGCCCAGCGCTTCCGGTGATGACTTAATGTTCGATAAGCCCCGGCGGTCAGCTTCGGCGACCCAGTCCTCAGAGTAACCGTTACCCTCAAAGAGTATCCGTTTGCTGTTAGCGTAGTATTCTTTTAGAATATCGACAATGGCCAGTTCTTTCTTTTCACCCTTCGCCAACCGGGCGTCAAGGTCGGTTTTGAACTGATTCAGTTGGTCGGCCACAATTGTATTCAGCACGGTCATAGTCGAGGCTGAGTTGGCCGAACTACCCACGGCCCGAAACTCGAATTTGTTGCCCGTAAAGGCAAACGGCGACGTACGGTTGCGGTCGGTGTTGTCGCGCATCAGGCTCGGAATACGGTTTAGCCCCAATTTGTAATACACGTTATCACCTTTGTTAACCGTCACTTCTGATTTGGTTTCCAGATCGTTAAGGGCGCGGGTGAGCGTTTCGCCCAGAAAAATCGATACAATAGCGGGCGGTGCTTCATTAGCACCTAATCGGTGTTCGTTACCTGCCGAAGCAATGCTGGCCCGCAGCAAATCGGCATTGTCGTGAACGGCTTTCACCACGTTAACCAGGAAGGTGAGGAACCGCAAGCTTTCTTTCGGACGCGTACTGGGAGCCAATAGGTTAACGCCCGTATTGGTGCCCATCGACCAGTTATTATGCTTACCACTGCCGTTGATGCCAGCAAACGGTTTTTCGTGGAAAAGAACTTTCAGGTTATGCTTCTCCGCAATTTTCTCCATCAAATCCATCAGTAATGCGTTATGATCGATGGCCAGATTAACCTCCTCGAAAGTTGGCGCTACTTCAAACTGGCCGGGCGCTACTTCGTTATGCCGCGTCCGGACGGGCATTCCTAATTTCATCGACTCGAACTCGAAATCGACCATAAACGCGTTAACGCGGGGTGGGATAGAGCCAAAATAATGGTCATCCAACTGTTGCCCACGGGCGGGCGCGTGTCCGAAGACCGTTCGGCCTGTCAGCACCAGATCGGGCCGGGCGTAGAATAACGCCCGGTCGACCACAAAATATTCCTGTTCCGGACCAAGCGTTGGGGTTACCTTCGTGACGTTCCGGTCGAAAAACTGACAGACAGCCGTAGCCGCTTTATCAAGCGCATTAAGGGATTTGAGCAGGGGGGTTTTATAATCCAGCGCTTCACCGGTATAGGAAATAAATACCGATGGAATGCAGAGTGTCTTGCCGCCTGCACCATTATCCATCAGAAATGCCGGTGACGAGGGGTCCCAGCCTGTGTAGCCGCGAGCCTCAAAGGTATTGCGTAAGCCTCCATTTGGGAACGACGATGCATCCGGCTCCTGCTGCACCAAAGCGCTTCCTTTAAATTTTTCGATGGCTTTTCCATCAGATCCAACATCGAAAAAGGCGTCGTGCTTTTCGGCAGTTTCGCCTGTTAGGGGTTGAAACCAGTGCGTGTAGTGGGTAGCACCTTTCGATGTGGCCCAGGACTTCATTGCGCTGGCTACTTCGTCGGCGATGGTCCGGTCAATCTGCCCATTGGTCTGTATGGCCTCGGTTACTTTCAGGTAGGCTTCTGGCGAAAGCAGTGACCGCATTACCTCATTATTAAACGTATAACTGCCAAAAAAATCACCGACGCGCTCGGTTGGTGCGATAACCGGCATGGCCTGGCGGCTCTGCGCAATTTCAAGGGCTTTGAACCGGAAATTAGACATTGATCAGGGAAAAGATTTTAGGTTGAAAAATTAATCAAACATAAGAAAAAAAGGAGGACACGTTTTCAGGAGCGCTTCCAGGCGTCCTGACTGTCCGAAAAGACGGGCAAGAATACCTTGAACGTTGATCCTTTGCCGGGCTGGCTGCTCGCATCAATGGCGCCACCGTGGCTTTCGGATACCCGCTGGCAGATAGCTAGTCCAATGCCTGTACCACTGTACTGCGACAGGGTGTGTAATCGCTGAAAGGGCTGGAAGATTCGGTCTTTATATTTCTCGTTGAATCCGAGCCCATTATCGACGATGCTAAGAAGCCAGAACGGGTTGGGTTGTGTCCGAAGATGATCCGGTAGTTCATCGGGTTTGGCCAGACGAGCGCTGACGGAAACCACTGGTGACTGAGTGGGTTGAATAAATTTCAGCGCGTTCGCGATCAGATTCTGAACGAGTTGCCGAAGCCGGGATGCGCTCCCTAAGACTGTGGGAAGTTGGCCGATGGCAACGGTTGCGCCTTTCTCCGTAATAGCAATCTCCAGATCACTGACAACATCCTCAGCTACATTGTTTAAATCAACGGGTATGAACGGATCACGTTGGGTGGTTATCTGTGAATACGTAAGTAAATCTTTTACCAGCAATTGCATCCGATGCGCCGACTTCTGAATGCGCTGGGTCATGTCGCGCTCGCCTTCCGACAGATTATCCTGAAACTGGCTCTGAAGCACATCCGTGAACGCCTGTATCTTCCGGAGTGGTTCCTGGAGGTCGTGGCTGGCGATATGGGCGAACTGCCGGAGACTTTCGTTACTTTGCCGCAATTCATTGTTGCTGCGCTGAAGCTCCTCGGTCTGCCGCTCCAGTTCCTGCCGATACTGCTGACTTTCAGTAATGTCGGTTACCGTCCCGATGAAGCGGTGAGCAATACCGTTCTCATTAAAAAAAGCCCGGCCATTCGCCCGAAGGCAACGCAGCTGCCCATCCTCAAGTCCAACTGTGCGGTATACGATAGCATACTGGCCAGTGCTACCCGGCCTTAAGGCTTCCTGAACGACTCGGTCGGTTTCGTCTCTATCTTCAGGATGCAGCCCCTCCAGGAATAATTCATACGTAACGGGGGTGGTGGGCGATAAGCCAAATAACTCCTTGCAACGGTCAGACCAGATCAGCTCGCGGGTGATTGGATTGAAATCCCAAAAGCCGATTTGGGCTGTCTCAAGCACAAGTTGAAGCCGCTCGGAGTCTTCTAAAAATGATGCAGACGTTGAGTGTGATTGGTTCACGTTTGATAAATGACGGTGGATGAGTTACGGTTAAGGTAAACTACTTATGCGAAAAAAGTTATCTAAGTAAGCTATTTGTCAGGATGGTAAATAAATCGTGAAAATGGCTCCCTGTCCTGGGCTGCTTTGGGCCGTAATCGTACCGCCGTGGTTATCAACAACTTTACGGGCAATGGCCAGCCCAATGCCCGTTCCTTCATATTGATTTCGGCTATGTAACCGCTGAAAGGCACCGAAGATGCGTTCTGCCTGCGATGCGTCGAAACCAATGCCATTATCAATTATCTTAATGAGATAACCAGATCGAAAATTGGCTGGTAATGTGGCCGATTGGGTATTGCCCGATACTTGTTGGCAGGTGATCTGGATTCTGGGGGATTCGTATGAGTCGTTGGTATTCGTTTTGGCAAACTTTAGCGCATTGCTAAGCAAATTCTGAAACAACTGGCGTAATTGTAACGCATCGCCCTGAATCGTAGGTAATTGGCCTATGGTAATTATAGCTCCCTTATCCTGCACGACGGTTTCAAGATCCATCAGCACATCGGCTGCAATCACGTTAAGGTTTATGGCGTGAAAAGGGGGCGCCTGGCTGGTGAGCCGTGATAGAGACAACAAATCATGAATCAGTGATGACATACGCTGAGCCGCCGAATCCATCCGATCGATGAAGGAGTGCCCCTGTTCATCCAGTGCAGATGCGTATTGCGTTTTGAGAATACTGCCGAACTGCTGAATCTTACGCAGAGGTTCCTGCAGATCATGACTGGCAATGTAGGCAAACGATTGCAGGCTCTCGTTCGAGCGGGCCAGCGCGCTGTTTTGTTGCTCTAACTGGCGTTGCGCATCTTTTAGCTTCGTGATAAATTCGAGGACTGCCAGTACATTTTTACCCTGCCTGACGAGTGTTGCATTAGCCCACAGCTTTACCCCATTCAGTTCGGTATAGCGCTCAAATTGCTGCGAAAGTCCCGTTTGCCAAACGGCAATCAACCGCTCGAATAAATCGTTAAGATTAGGCTGTGGTTTGACATACAAGGTAAGAAGCGTACTAGTAAGCAACTCGTCGGTCGATTTGCCCGTGATAGCGGCTGCGGACGGATTTGCTAATCGATACTGAAAATCAACAATTTCACCTTGTTCTGTTTGAATAGGCTCAAACAGTAGAATGGCCGAGGGAGAATTATCAATAACGGATTGTAGCAGATCAGCCTGTTGCTCACTATGTTCCTGCGCCTGCTTAAGGCCGGTAATGTTCAGAAACGACAGCACGATCAGCTCTCCCTGCCGAACCCCCTGGACTTCATACCAAAGGTCGTATCCGTCGCGGTTGTAGTGATTCTGGTAGCGGAGTGGCTGACCAGTTTCGGCTAATTCTTTGTATTTGATCCAGATTCCCGTTTGCTCGATACCGGCAAACTTCTCACGCATGGTATGCCCAACAACGTCATCAGCTTTGAGCCCTAGCAACCGCTCGGCCATCTGATTGATTAACTCATAGCGTAGGTCAATTACCTCGGCGGTAACAGAGTCGCGGACGATGGAATATAAGCCAATGGCAGTTAATGCATTATCGGTAACGAATTTGAGTCGTTCGGCTTGCCGCTGATTATCCAGTTCAGCCTGTTTTTGGGCTGTAATGTCCTGCATAGTTGCCAGCACACCATCGCCGAAAGGTGCCGCTGTAACAGCAAACCAGCGCTGAACGCTGTTAATGGCATAAGGCAGTTCATACCGCACGGGTTGACCAGTACTCAGTGCCTGGTTACAATAATCGAAAGCGACGGATTGATAAGCAGGTTGAAATAATTCGGACAACCGGCGTCCAATCACATCCGTTGGCTGGCGATTTATAATCTGACTACCTGCCTGATTGGTGAACTTAATGTGAAAATCAGTCAACTGTCCGGCTCCATCCCGAACCGCTTCCAGGTGCATGATTAATATGGCTGTCTGATCAATCAAACGCTGGAAATAATCAGAGGAAGCTAACGGGTCGAATACGTTCATAGTAGCACTAACAACCTACAACGAAAGTACGAACGATTCGGTTGTGCGCTACTTTTATCTATGAACAAACCTTACATCAGCGCAGCGTACCATATCCAGAGAATATAAACCGGCTGAAATAGAAGTCGTGACCAGACATACCAGGGTTTGGCGGGCAGTCCACCCGGCGGGGGCAGGTTATTGACCGCTACATTAATATTAGCCGGAAAAATAGCGATCAGGAGAAGAATCAGTCCCCAGGCCGCCCAGAAGCGGGTTTCTGGAATGAGTAACCCAAGTCCGAGAACAATTTCCGCAATTCCCGACAGGAATACCAGCAGCCCTGGATTCGGTAGGAATGCCGGAATCATATACATCAATTGTTCTGGTTTACGCAAATGCGACAGGCCAATCAGCGTAAACATAACCGTTGTGGCCAGCAATGCATCGTGATGTAAATCAAGAAGGTAAGAATTTTGGGTAAGCCAGCCTATTCCGTAGAGCAGGGCACCAATCGATAATAAACCCAGGAAGAAAGCCATTGTGTTTGTCGTTTAGTTGATGAGACAAAGTTCCGGCCCGCTTCTGCGCTTTCCACTAACATTTGTTAGGAATTCACCCCGCTTGCTTTACACTTCCCGCCGAATGCGACTTAGACTCTCCGGTTCAATGCCAAGATAAGACGCTAAGTGCCGCACCGAAATCGTCTGTACCAGCGCCGGATGCTGTTCCATCAGTTGACTATATCGCTGTTTAGCAGTGCTGGTTAGAAACTGAACTTCGCGGCTGGTTTTTCGCAGAAAAGCCTGTTCGGCAATGATGCGGCCAATGCGCTCGGCCTTGTGCGATTCATCATATAATTGTAGCAGATTCGTGCGACTAAACCGTAAAGCCTGTACGTCGGTAAGCGCCTGTATGGCGAAGGCGGTTGGTTGTTCGGTCAGGAAAGAAGAATAGGCCGATACAAAGTTGTGGCTGAACACGAAATCAATTGAAACGTCTTTGCCATTATCATTCAGAAAGAGCCGTACCATACCGTCGGCAATGTAATAAATGTATCGCTCAACCTGACCTTCCTGAATCAGAAAGTCATTTTTTGCGTAGGAAACCGCTTCGACAATTGGAGTAAACCGAAGCCATTCCTCATCGGATAACGGAGTGAATTCGTTAAATCGCTGGTGGAGTCGGTCGAGGGTAGTCATCTGTTTTTAAACGCAAAAGCGGTCGTCAGGGTTAAGCCCGACGACCGCTTTTGACTGATTGGTCAGTTCTGTTTTATTCTCCCGCCATTGGATCGGCTAAGCCGTCGGGATCGCCCGTAACGGTTCCATGGGTGGGAAATTTATTCCCCCGGATTAATAACAATCCCGCCACATGGGGAGCCGCCATCGACGTACCACTTAGCGTGGCGTATTTACCGTCTTTATACGTTGAGTTAATACGGACACCATAAGCACAGACATCGACACTGCTGCCAAAGTTTGAAAACGACGCAAACTGATTTTTGCTATCCATGGCCGAAACCGTAAAGACGTTGGAGTGATTCACGTGTGCGGGGGAGTAGCTATCGCTATTCTTAGTGTCGTTACCGGCGGCAATAGCAAACAAAATACCCGCGTCAGCGGCTAATAGAATCGCCCGGTCGAGGGTTGTCGAAGTCCCTTCACCGCCCAAACTCATATTGACCACATCGCCTGCCTTACCATTCTGCTTAACATAGTTAACCGCCTGAATAATACCTGACAGTCGCCCTTCGCCTTCATCGTCCAGCACTCGTAAAGAAACCAGCGTGGCTCCCGAGGCAACGCCCGTTACGCCGATGTTGTTGTTTTTGGCACCGATAATACCGGCAATGTGCGTTCCGTGTCCATTCTCGTCATCGGCTGAGGTATTTCCACTTACAAACGACTTGCTGCGGCTAGCATCTACGTTCAAATCAGGATGATCGAGGTCGATGCCGGTGTCGATAATCCAGACGGTTTTGCCGGTTTGTAAATCGCCCCGACCGTAGCCCGTCTGTTTAATATTCCAGGATAAAGTACTGGTTGTGGCTACGTCAACGCAACTACACATAGACATAATCCGGTCCGGCTCAACAAGCAGTACAGACGGGTCCTGCCGTAGTTTTTGGGACTCAGTTTCGGACATATGTGCCAGAAAACTGGTTTGCTCGCCCGTAGTTAGCACCTGAGTCTGCGTATCGGCAATCTGATAACCACTGAGTAATTGTTCGGTCAGCGCTTCCGTAGCAGCAACGCGGGCACCAGGGGCCGACGGGAGCGTTTGAGTTGGCTGATAGGTAACGATATAAGAACCGGCAATGGCAACACCATTCGTAGCAGAAGCTTTGACTAGACAATCAGCGGCTGGTTGAACATCGCGATCGGTATGACAGCCGAGCAGCCCAAAAACAACCAGGGCGACGTTTGTTGACGTCGCGAACGGGAAAAAACGTCGCATAAATACGTACGAAATCAAGAGATAGAAAAAGGAGAATCGTACACTGTTATGCCATACGCAACCGGAGGAATTTGCTTTTGATTAGCTATACGTTAATAACGTATTAGTCGTTGCGTCCGTTGCTTTTGATAACAGTTTTTTGGGGTTGTAGCAAAATAAATTTTACCCGTCCCGCGGCCGGAAAACGGGTTTCCGCAATTGGTTGGCCGAAGTGCTGATAGAAGGCAGCCACCTGTGCGGTTGTTAACAGATCGGGATATACGTTGATGCCTGCGAAGTTATTTTTCCGTAAGAAATTGCCCAGAAACTGCCAGTCATTATCCGTGAAGGAGTAACCGGGTTGAAGTAGCCGGGGCCAGCCGTCGCGCAGAAGCGGTTGAATCTGAGCTGGGTGCAGCCGTCCGAAATATTGCCCAACCCCACTTTTGTCGTAAAAGCGTCGGAAGGTAAACACCGCGTTCTGTTGGTCATAATAAGGGCAAAGTCCCTCCTGCGATCCAACGTTATTGGCGCCAACGGTGCAAAACGGAAAGTCGAGTACAGCCGCACCGGGTTGCTGACGGATTGTAGCGCAGTACTGTAACAGACTCTCGGAGGCCACATTAACCGGAACAGTTAACCGAAGTCGATAACTGGTTGATAATTCTAGTCCCATTAACCCAAAAGTTAGTAAAATCGCTATCTGACTCATTAACTGCTTCGGCCAACGAATGGGCAACGCCAACAGGCAAAGCAAGACCGGATAAACAAGGCTAGCTCGGCCACCATGGCGGTTAAAACTAAACCAGGGGAATAATTTAAGCGTAGGCAGTAAAATTGGGTGATAAAGCAGACATAACACCAGCATCAACACGGCGGGTAACCAGAGCGCTACCCGGCGCCGAATTTGCCAGAGGCCAACGCCCGCTAACAGCGTCAGGTACAAGCCCGGACTAGTCTGGCCGTAGCTCTCAAACGTATCGTGCAGCCAGCGCTGATAGGAAACCGAATAGCTATCAAGCCCCGGCAGATGTGGCAAAATCAGTCGGGCCGGGTGCGACCAGGCGCGGAGTTCCGGCACGGCGCTAAAATCGAACTCCCAGGCCGTAAAGGCAATCTGGAGCGTTAAGGGTAAATACAGATATAGACTGACGATCAGCAACACAGCCCAAAGCAATACGCTGTTCCGTTGCCGATTGAACTGTCCCTGTATATACGTTCCTGCTAAGGTTAACCAATGGCTGATAATGGATTGTCGATTTGCCGGAAAACGCCAGTAGAGAATTACCGCTATAACGGGCAGCGTCAGTGTCGTGAAGGTAAGGGCAAACCCAGCTACATAAGCCAGTTCCTGACTCAGAATCTGAACATGTAGCCACATCCAGAACAGGACATAAGCCAGCGAGACAGATTTTTCAACCACTACATCGTAAAGCAGCCGATACGTAGCTACGATGCATAGAGTTGTCCAGTGCGCCACGCAAACATTCATGTGAATAGGAAATTTCCACAGCGCGTAGAAATTAAAAACCGATACAATCAGGCCGACTAGAAACGATTTAACTGTTCCAAAGCGGGGCTGAAGAAGTAGGAACGCCCCGATGGCCGTCAATACCAAACTGAATACATAATAAAACTGAAGATAAGGACCAGCCCCATCAAAAAGTCGATAGCAGAGCGCGTACCAATAATCCCGTTCGAACCCCCAATCCAGAAAAACCTGATTGGTGCCGTATGGATAAAAGGTTTGGGTATTAACCAGATTAAGATGTGGAAAAGGGTTGAAGATCAGGTTTTTATTAAAAAAATAACCGACGTATTCATATTGGTCAGTGTCGTTGCCATCGGAGAGCGGATGTCGAAAATCACCCACAACCCAACTGGTGAGCAACGTCGTCAGTAATCCCAGCAGAATGGCCCAGAACCAGGTCGACCGATTGGCGGAAGTAGTCATGGGACGATTGGCGTGTGAAGGAGTAAAGCGGTTAACCAGATTCATTTGGGTGTCCGTAGGTTCATTGACGGACGGATAGGCAAAAGTCCTGGTAAACGGCTATTTTTGCAAGAAAACTAGTAACGCGGCTGGAAGGCCGCATTCTGATTCAGCGCAGCGGCTTTCCGGCCGCGCTACCATTATGGCCGAATACAATCATAACCGGATTGAAAAATACTGGCAACAGTTTTGGGAAGATCACCAAACCTATAAGCCTGATGAACAAACTAGTAAGCCGAAGTACTATGTGCTCGATATGTTTCCGTATCCGTCGGGGGCGGGTTTGCATGTAGGGCACCCGCTGGGGTACATCGCTTCGGATATTGTGGCCCGTTACAAGCGACTGAAAGGCTTTAACGTGTTGCATCCGATGGGTTTCGATTCGTTTGGGCTACCCGCCGAGCAGTACGCCATTCAGACGGGGCAGCATCCGGCCATAACAACCGCGCAGAACCGGGAACGGTACATGGAGCAATTGAAAAATATTGGCTTCAGCTTCGACTGGACGCGTGAAGTACGCACCTCCGACCCGGCCTATTATAAGTGGACGCAATGGATTTTTATGGAACTGTTTCGGTCGTGGTATAACCGGGACACAAACCGGGCCGAACCCATTGAAACGCTGCTGAATAAATTCGCTACCAACGGCACAACCGACGTTAACGCGGTTTGCGACGAGGACGCGCCGACATTTACGGCCGCCGAATGGAACGCCATGTCAGCGCGGGAATCCTACGAAATTACGCTCAAATATCGCCTGACGTACCTGGCCGACGCCGTCGTAAACTGGTGCCCGGCCTTGGGTACGGTGCTGGCCAACGATGAAGTGAAAGATGGCGTATCGGAGCGGGGTGGCTATCCTGTCGAGCAGAAATTGATGCGCCAGTGGATGATGCGCATCACCGCCTACGCAGACCGATTGCTAACTGGTTTGGATACAATCGACTGGACCGAATCCCTAAAAGAACAACAACGGAACTGGATTGGGAAGAGCGTTGGTGCCAGCGTAAAATTTCCGTTAGCAACGGATGAAAAACGATTCATCGAGGTTTTTACTACCCGCGTCGATACCATCTATGGTGTTACGTTTATGGTGCTGGCACCGGAACATGAGTTAGTAGCTGAACTAACTACGCCTGAGCAGCAAACTGCCGTTGACGCCTACGTAAGCGCGGCTAAAATGCGCTCAGAACGCGACCGCATGGCTGATACAAAAGCCGTTTCGGGCGTGTTTACGGGTAGTTACTGCGTTAATCCAGTTAGTGGTGAAAAGGTGCCTATCTTTCTGGCTGATTACGTGCTGGCGGGTTATGGGACCGGCGCGGTAATGGCCGTTCCGTCGGGTGACCAGCGCGATTGGAATTTTGCTAAGCACTTCGGCTTACCCATTGTTCCGATTCTGGACGCGCAACGCGACATTGATCAACAAGCCGATAATACCAAAGAAGGTCATTACATTAACTCGGGTATCATTGATGGTATGACCTACCAGCAAGCCACGCCCGCCTTGATTTCGTGGTTGGAGGATGGCGGTTTAGGGAGCGGTAAAATCAACTACCGGATGCGCGACGCGGTGTTTAGCCGGCAACGCTATTGGGGCGAACCGGTGCCGGTTTACTTCAAAGATGGTTTGCCATACCTGATTGACGAAAGCGATTTGCCGCTGGAATTACCTGCTATTGATAAATACCTGCCTACGGAAACCGGCGAACCGCCATTGGGCCGGGCGGAAGGCTGGAAATATAAGGCAGAGTACGATTATGAACTTTCTACCATGCCCGGCTGGGCAGGTTCGTCGTGGTACTGGTACCGTTACATGGATCCAAATAATGATAACGAATTTGCCAGCAAAGAAGCCATTAACTACTGGCAGAACGTTGACCTGTACATCGGTGGCACCGAACACGCGACCGGCCACCTGCTATACAGCCGTTTCTGGAATAAGTTCATGAAAGACCGGGGCTATGTTCCTGAAGAAGAGCCGTTCAAAAAGCTCATTAACCAGGGTATGATTCAGGGACGAAGCAATTTTGTGTATCGGGTGAAAGGAACAGGCATTGAAGGAACTGCGCCAGTTTTTGTCTCACTGAATCAAATTAATGGTCAAGAGGTAACGCCTTTGCACGTTGACGTGAATATTGTTGAAAACGATGTGCTGGATGTCGAATCTTTCAAATTATCCCGGCCGGATTTGATCGAAAACGCTGCATTTATTACTGAGCCGGATGGGCGTTATGTGGTTGGTGCGGAAGTTGAAAAAATGTCGAAGTCGAAGTTCAACGTCGTTAATCCCGATATGATCGTGGAGAAATACGGCGCGGACGTACTACGGCTTTACGAAATGTTCCTTGGGCCATTGGAACAGTCCAAACCCTGGAATACCAACGGCATCGATGGAGTGTACCGCTTCATTCGCAAGTTCTGGCGGTTGTTTTATAAAGATAACACGGCCGGGGCATCGGATGCTGGTTCAAGCACCTGGATTGTTACTGATGAAACGCCGACACCAGCCGAGTTGAAAATTCTGCATAAGACGATTCAGAAGGCGGAGAGCGATATTGAAGCGTACTCATTCAATACGTCCGTGAGCGCGTTTATGGTATGTGTCAACGAGTTAAGTACGCTGAATTGCCACAAGCGGGCGGTATTGCAGGATTTGGTCTTGATCCTGTCGCCGTATGCCCCTCACATTACCGAAGAATTGTGGGCGGCTTTAGGCAACGAAGCGGGTACAATCTCGAAAGCGCAGTTTCCGACCTTCAACCCGGCTTATCTGGTTGAAGATGCCTTTGAGTATCCGATTCAGATCAATGGCAAAGTCCGCACAACGATCAGTTTCGCCATCGACCGGGCCGCCAACGAAATCGAGCGGGAAGTGCTGGCCGACGAAATCGTACAAAAATGGCTGGACGGCAAGACACCAAAGAAGGTTGTTGTGGTGCCAAAACGAATTGTGAATGTAGTGATTTAAAAAGAAGGGCCGTTTCTCGAAACGGCCCTTCTTTTTATAGGGAGCTTAAAGTAGGCTAAGGAGCTGTTGGCTGAGCAAACAACGTATTGATGCTGATTGCAAACTCGGCCAGGACAGGCGCTGCTGAGCAAATATCATCGTCTAAGCAAATCGTTACCTGCTTGCGAGAGGTGTACACATACACGACCTCCTGCTCGGGTAAAATATTCCAGACGACCTGGACGCCCGCTTTAAAGTATTCGCCGATTTTTTCTTCAATACGGTAAGCCTGGTCGGTTTCCGATAAAACTTCTATGACGAAAGCTGGAATTACATCCTCGCCCTGCCGACCCTTTTCTACCTGTTCATTTGTAAAATAAGCAATATCTGGTCGGCGCATTTGTGATGCTGAAAGCATGACGTCGGGTTCGGCCATAAGTGTACCTCGTACATGATAGCCTTTCTCGTAAAATAGCTTACTTAGAATATTATAAATGAAATACTGCTTTTTCTTCATGCCAGAAGATTGAATGATTTCCCCATTACTCCATTCGTATTTGAACCCATCAGTAGGTTCCCAATCCATAAAGGCTTCGAGTGTTTGAGGAAGTATCTGGCTCGCAACTTGTACCATAGCGTTTGTCGTTTGAGCGAATATAAGACCGAACTGATCGAAAAGGGTCACATAGGCAGGTTGTTGTCTTCGACAGAATTTACAGAATTGACATGATTTGTTTAAAAAGAATCCTGTTAATGTAGTAAATCCTGTCGAAAAAGAACTCACAGTCGCTACTAAACCCTAGCAGTTGCAACCTGTTGAACTGCTAGGGTATCCCGTACCTGCGCAGCCAAAGTGACTGAATACTTACGAGCCTCGTGGTCGAAAATAGGAGCGGAGATAATTAGCTCGTCAGCACCAGTTAACGCGATGAAATCTCCCAATTTTTGCTGCACGGTTTCTGGTGAACCTACGGCGGCATGTTTGAATGTTGGCTCGATACCCGCTAACTCGTAATCTGGCCAGAGGGCTGCCAGATCATCGACCGGCTGTTGCATCTGGCGACCTTTACCACGACGGATGTAAAGAAACTGCTGCTGTACCGAAGTGAATAGCCGCTGGGCTTCCCGGTCCGTATCGGCAGCAACAACGTTTGTAGCTACCATCACATACGGTTTAGCCAATTGCGCCGACGGTCTGAATTGTGTCCGATAGACATACAGGGCATTCAACAAATCTTTGGGGGCAAAATGAGACGCAAACGCATAGGGGAGACCCAGGATTGCCGCCAACTGTGCTCCGAACAGACTTGATCCCAAAATCCAGATTGGAATGTTCAGGCCATTACCCGGCACCGCCTGAATGAACTGATTGGAATCATCGGGCTGGAAATAATGCTGTAACTCAATTACATCCTGGGGAAATGTATCGGGGCCGGTGGCATCCCGACGCAGTGCCCGCGACGTAGCCTGGTCGGCACCGGGCGCCCGTCCTAGTCCAAGGTCGATGCGACCCGGATAAAGTGACTCCAGCGTTCCGAATTGCTCTGCAATAACCAGCGGAGAATGGTTTGGCAACATAATCCCACCCGAACCAACGCGAATAGTTTTCGTACCGCCAGCCACAAAACCAATAACGACCGATGTAGCGGCACTGGCAACGCCCGGCATATTATGGTGTTCGGCTAGCCAATATCTGTTAAAACCCAATTGTTCAGCGTGTTGAGCCAGATCCAATGTATTTTGAAAAGCCTGACGGGCTGAACTGCCCGCCGTAATCGGCGCGAGATCGAGAATTGAAAAGGGAATCATAAACCTGTAGTGTTTCCATTAATCAACAAAACGGCCTGTTTGATCGGTTCCGACTTAAAAAGCTCAAGCTAAGGTTTCCTTTTGACTGTAAACGGGGCTTTATATAGGTTAATAATATGCCTCCATAATAGGCTTCTATCCCTATGATCTCAGTATGATCAGAAGACGGTTAAACCCTCATATGCCACTAAGTAGTTTACGGAAATTACTATCTGTTGTTATACTCATAAAGACCTGCTTCCTTCTTAAGGAAATACCCTAGCTATAAGCTACTTAGGGGTAATTATTAAGGAAATAGTCTATGTGCGCCGTAGTAATTAAAGTTTATTAATAATGAGTATTTGTACTCTGTTAAAATAGCCATATATTGCGAATAAAGCCGTTAACCAGATTTTAATATAATTATCTTAAATACAATTATTTATAGCCTTTGTGATGCATATAGATAGTTGTTATTGACCTTTACCTATATTGTATAGTACTTAACTGGAATAAATAGGTCTGAATTCTGATTTATCTTAATAAATTAAAAATTTCTTTAATCAATTATTAATAACTGACAGTAGAATTCAGCTTCTCTTAGGTTTTAGCAGCGTTAGCTATAATTACTTATCTATCTTTCTACCTAAACAGCCGGATTACCGGTAACACTGTGCACAAACATCTATCAATCCTAAGGAGGCAAGTCAGGATTCCCAAAACTCCTGTTGCGCTACTTCTACTTTCGCTGCCCCCTGTTGCATTTACCAGCGCAGCGAATGCGATGGATCACGGTTTAGGCAATAAACCTACTTCTGTTGCCATCGCCGACCGACCACTATCGGGCCGGGTGACAGACGAGAAAAATGAAGCATTACCTGGCGTTAGTGTAATCCTGAAAGGTACCCAGCGTGGTACAGTAACCGACGCCAATGGAAATTATCAATTAGACGTTCCTGAAACCGGCGCGACGCTGGTCTTCTCGTTTGTGGGGTACATCAGTCAGGAGGTGGCCATAGGGAATCAGCGGACTATTAACATCAATCTGAAGGATGATGCCAGAATGATGGATGAAGTAGTGGTTATTGGGTACGGTACAGCCCGGAAATCAGATCTGACCGGTGCGGTAAGCACTATTAAAACTGAGCAACTCATGGAGCGGCCTGCTCCTTCGTTGAACCAGGCGCTTTCGGGGCGGATGCCGGGTGTACAGGTAAACACTAACTCTGGCCGACCAGGGGGCCGAACTACCGTCCGGGTTCGGGGATTTAGTTCGATTAACTCGTCCAACAACCCGCTTTATGTGGTTGATGGCGTTATGATGCCACAGGGTAACCAGGCTCAGTTTAGCTCTGCTATTGACTATATTAACCCCAATGATATCGTTTCGGTTGAAGTGCTGAAAGATGCTTCATCGACCGCTATTTACGGGGCCAGAGGAGCCAATGGGGTTATTCTGGTAACGACCAAAAAAGGCAAAGCCGGTGAAGGAACGGTTACATATAACACGGATTTCAGCGTAAACACGATTGGCCCCAACCGGCCACAGGTGCTGAACGCCCGGGAGTATTTAGCTACCGAAGACCTCGCTTATAAAAACATTGCCAAGTACGATCCAGCAGGCTGGGCGTCAGGTAAATACACGTATCTGGATCCCATTGCCCGGAGAAAAACTTACAGCGCCAAATACCCAGGCGTTTTTGATGCGAACCTGAATCCTCTATATGATACCGATTGGTTTAAAGAGACAACGCAGAATAAACTCTCGCAGAACCATCAGTTAGGATTTAGTGGTGGTAGTGAGCGCACCCAATATTCCTTATCCCTGGGCTACCGCGATGACCAGGGGCTTATCAAAACCTCATACATGAAGCGGTATTCCGGCCGCTTTACCATTGATGATCAGGTTAAGAAGTGGCTTAAAATTGGTGGTACGCTGAGCTATAACAATCAGAGCGAAAACCTGGTCGACATTAACGATGCGGTTCCCCGTCAAATTGTTGAAGACTTTCCGTTCCTGCCAGTTCAATACGCCGATGGTACGTATGCCAGCAACCGCGATTATCCAAACGCAGAAGGTACATTCAGTTCAATGCACCGCTTAATGGATCGGCGCTACATTCTGAATACGCAAACCACAATCGGTAGCCTCTATACAAACCTTAACCTGGCGAAAGGCCTGGAAATGCGGACGGTTTTAGGCGTTAATATTTTGACGCAGGAAAACAATGAGTCACAAACCCGGACGCTAAACCCAGGCAGCTTAGGTAACGCAGCAGGTCGGAACCGTAAGGAAAGTTTCTGGTCGCTGGAGAATTACCTGACCTACAACAAACAGATTGGTACGGCGCACAACTTTACGGGGCTGTTGGGTATTTCCTGGCAGGAAACGAATTTCTTCCGGATCAGCGCTACGGTCAACAGCTTTGCTACTGACTACTTCGGTTTCAATAACTTAGGAGCTGGTTCGGTCAATCCGCAGGTACAGTCTGAAGCCTCCCGATTCGCCTTTAACTCGTATTTCGGACGGATTAACTATAGTCTGCATGACAAGTACTTGCTAACGCTGACAGGTCGGGCGGATGGCTCGTCTAAATTTGGGGCTAATCACAAATTCGCGTTTTTCCCATCCGCAGCGTTGGCTTGGCGGGCTTCGGAAGAGCCGTTCCTGAAAGGAAATCCGATTATCAATAACCTGAAAGTGCGTACTAGTTATGGCCTGACCGGTAACTCTGAAATTCCGCCGTATACATCGCTGGCTCTGCTTAGCTCAACGTATTCAGCCGTTTACAATGATACGCGCTTTGGTGGGACGGGTATCGACCGCTTGGCTAACCCAGATTTGCGCTGGGAAAAAACGGCCCAGACCGACGTTGGTTTAGAGGTCAGTCTGTTCAAAGGGCGGGTAAATCTGGAAGCTGATTACTATTACCGGTTAACAACCGACATGCTGTTGGATGCGCCGGTTCCACGTACGAGCGGCTATGCGACTATCCGTCGTAACGTAGGTTCGATGCAGAACCAGGGCTTTGAATTTGGACTAAACACGGTGAACATTGACCGGGGTGGTTTCTCCTGGAATACGACGTTCAACATTTCGCTGAACCGCAACAAAGTGCTTTCTCTGGCGACACCATCGGATATTTTCAACGTAGGTGGCCCTAACTTCACCAACCCGACGAACGTAATCCGCGTTGGCGAGTCAGTAGGTGCATTCTGGGGCTTAACCCGACTGGGTGTGTGGAGTGAAGCTGAGCGCGAAGAAGCGTCCAAATTCACCAGCTACCGGAATAACCTAACGATTCTGCCCGGTGATATCAAGTATCTGGATGTGAACGGAGATAAGGCGATTACAGATGCCGACCGGACCATTATCGGGAATGGCAGCCCGAAAGGGTGGGGGGCATTGACGAACAGCTTCCGGTTCAAAAACTTCGACGCGACGCTGGAACTCCAGTTCATGTATGGCAACGACGTGATGATGATGAACCTGCACTCCAGCGAAGACCGTCAGGCCATCGCCAACAGCTACAAGTCAGTACTAGGCGCCTGGACCCCTCAGAATCAAAACTCAGCGATTGCTGAAATTCGGGAAACCCGGGCTGGTTATGTAACGAACGTAGATAGCCACTGGATTAAAAATGGCTCATTTCTGCGCGGCCGTAACCTCCTGCTGGGTTATACCTTTCCAGCCCAAATTACGAACCGGTTGAAACTAAGCCGGCTACGCGTATATGGTACAGTGCAAAACTTCTTCCTACTGGTAGAAGACCCAATTGTCGGCGATCCGGAAGTAACGCCTACAAATCAGGGCGATACCAACAGCGCCTTTACCCAGGGGATGATCTGGCATAATTACCCGAAACCAACTACCTATCTGGCGGGCTTACAGATCAGTTTCTAAACATTATTCTACAACTCGAACGACTTTACAATGCGATATACGTTAATAAAAACCATAACCAGGACGCTACTGTGTGGAACCGTTTTGCTCGGGCCAGTTGGCTGTTCTGATTTTCTGGAAGAGAAGGCTCCTTCGAACCTGACCAGCAGTAACTTTTACACGATTCCCGATCATGCCGAAGCGGGCCTGGCTTCTGTTTATGCCAGCCTGCGGTTCATCGGTGATGCGGCCGGTATTTTCTCGACCAACTGGCAGTTACTGGAAGCCATGACGGGAACATCCACCACGGAGACTGCTCAGAATTCGGATTTGAACAACCTGTACAGTATGTCTCACGACGGGAATACGATTCACGTCGTCAATTACTGGAATGGCTTATACCGGGTTATTGCCAATGCCAATCTGGTGCTTGACCGGGTGCCGGGTATTCCCCTAATGGATGCCGCCCAGCGTACTAAAATTCTGGGTGAAACGCGCTTCCTGCGGGCATGGGCCTATTTTACCGCTGTTCGGCTTTGGGGCGATGTTCCGCTGATTACTAAACCACAAGCGGACGCAACGGCCGCGGACTTTCTGCCAGCCCGTACGAATCAAGAAGAGGTATATAAGCTGATCGTTGAGGATCTCATGGCTGCTGAAGCGGCTGGACTAGCATGGATGGACGTGAGCGGACGGGTAAACCTGGCCGCTGTGAAAACGCAGTTGGCTAAGGTCTACCTAACGATGGCTGGCTTTCCATTAGCTAAGGGGGCACCGTATTACAAACTGGCTGCTGATAAGGCGTTGGAAGTGATTACCTATGCCAACGCCAATCCCTCGACCATCAACCTGTTTACGACCTATGAAGATGTTCACCGGGAAAGTACTAAAAACCGGGTAGAGCACCTGTTCATGCTTCAGTATAATTCGGTTGTGGCTGCTAATCCAATGGATAATTTTTACGGCAACTTCAAGCCAATTAATTACAACGGGCCTACGGGAACTGGCAGTTCGGTTCCAACGCCTACTTTCTACAAATCGTACGAAGCAGGCGATCTGCGGGCGAAAGATCAGGATGGATATTTTTATACAACCTACTTCACCAACGGTACTGGAGCACGATTTGAATTGGGAGCGCCTTATGTGTTCAAACACTTCAACCGTACGGCCAACGGAACATCTGGCGTTACGGGCACACGTCTGAACAACCTGAATGTGCCCCAGATCCGCTATGCCGAAACGCTGATGATCTACGCTGAAGCTCAGAACGAGGTTGGTGGCCCAATACCAGCCGCTTACGATGCCCTGAAGCGCATTCGGGACCGGGCTAAGCTGACTACGCCTGATCTGGGTACCTTTACACAAGCTACGTTCCGGGAGGCTGTCTGGCGTGAGCGCTGGCACGAACTGTGCTACGAACAATTGACCTGGTTTGATATGGTTCGGCTACGGAAGGTATATAACGAAACGACAAACGGTTTTGATAATTTCGTTGGTCATGTTAACCTAAGCACGAACAAAGCACTGGAACAAAAACACCTGTTGCTGCCAATTCCACGGCCAGAACTGCTGAATAATCCGAAACTGGGTAGTCAGAATCCGGGTTACCCACAATAACCGGCCTGATTGCTGTTTTTGCTTCCCCAATGGCGCTGTCAGGTCATTGGGGATTTTTTTGTCCTGGCTAGTCTCAGAGCTGTTTTAGTTATTTAGACGGTTGCTCAAAACTTGCCGGAGTTAGATTCATTACTGAAACTTCTGATATCAGGCAGACTTCCTGGTATTAATAAACCCTGGTCAACAAGTACGGGTCGTTGCTGACTCCGGGAACTATACTGCCAGTAGGTAAAATAAAGCGAACCGGGAGTAGCTACTGCCAGCTTTTCAAGAACGCGAAATTCTTTAATATTCAATGTGCCTAGTTGAGGCACCAAATTGATGTCATATAAGCCGCCGAGGGTGTGAGCAATGGCATGGCCCCGATGATACGCATCATCACCTCCCTTTGGATGGCCAGCCATTCTAGTTTTATCTCTTGCATCAACAGGCTGCCCATCACTAATCGCCCAAGCTGCAATCAAACGCTCATTTTTAATATCGAACAGATAAGCACTGTTGTTGACCGAAGTCTGTACAACGTCAGATTTTGGCGTTAGACGGTAGTAATCACTAAGCCACCGATCTGTGAGATAAGGCACCACCTGTTTAGAAAAGGATAGCCTGGGAGCCGATGGGGCGACTGAGGGCATCAAACTGTAAAGATTTGAATATTTATACATGGTTAAGTAAAGAGTTAGACTTGTAGTTAGCAATCAAAATATATTCTTTGTCGAAATTTTTTCTCTGTTGGTAACAGCAGTGAATATTCTGTGGTATTTAAATGGAATCTTGCTAAACGGAGAAACGCCCGAATCAGTACTTTACCAGTAGAATGACTATAGATTAAATAAAAAAGCCGGGTGCAGTACACCCGGCTTTTAAGCATTCATTGTATTTAATGAAAAAACTAATCCTAGAAGTGTTGGTTAACCACCTGGGTGTTATTGTTACCAATCTGGGTGTATTTGAAGGTTACCCCTACATTACCACCCTCCTGTACCAACGTCAGACGGTTGTTGTAACCCTGCTGCGAACCGTACGAACCTGGGTCACCGGCTAGATTCAGCACTTGGTTGTTGTTACCATTCTGGGTGATGTTAACCATGTTATTGTTACCCACTTGCAGGAACCGGGCGAAGTTACCCGAACCGTTCTGGACAATAGTCGCCACGTTGTCGTTGGACGAAGTAGCCACCCCTTGCAGCCCCTGCTGAACAAAGGCTACGTTGTTCGACCCCGAGATCTGGCTGATCGATGCGATGTTACCAAACGCACCTTGACCGTCAGCGTTCGAACCGGCGAATTGCAGAATCGTGGCCGCGTTACCCGTGCCTGTTGAGGTCTGGTTGATGGTAGCTGAAGCCCGCTGCGAGTTCGAGGTCTGAATGATCAGGGCCTGGTGCGCGTTGCCATTTTGCTGCGTCACCGTGGCCGTGTTAAAACGACCGTTTTGGAATATGTTAGCGTTGTGGTTATCGCCCGAGGTTTGGGTGATAGTGCCTACGTTATCATTAGACACCGTACCGGCCAAAGCTACTGGCGTACCGTTGAGTCCCACTAGTCCAAAAGCTCCACCCGCTGCATCGGTAAACGTAGCGCCCAGACCACCTTGCTGTACTTTAGCCCGTCCGCCTGTGCCGGCTGTCTGGGTGATGGTCGCCGTATTGCGGTTGGTCTGCAAAATGTCACCTGCATTTGTAACGCCCTGACTAATCAGCGCAATACCATTGGTTACGTTCGTAGACTGAGTAAGGGTAGCGTTGTTATCCCGACCATTGCTCTCACCGCCACCACCAAGTATTGCTGTTGAGTTCTGGTTGATTGTTCCTAAAACGTTCTTACCACTCTGGTTGATGGAGGCAATATCGCCACTCGAGTATGAACCGGTTCCAGTACCCTGGTTGATGACAGCGTTTCCATTAGCTACCCCAGTGGTCTGAAGGATCGTCGCCTGTGACCGGTCTGAAGCACCGTTAAAGCCTTGGAAAATCTGAGCTGAGCTGAAGGTTACACCGCTAGCACCATTCTGGGTGATGGTGGCTGTACTTTGGTTATCCGAACCCGTAGCACCGAAACCTTGGAAAATAACGCCTACCTGGTTAGTAGCTGCCTGGGTGATAACGGCCTTTGAGCCAATGGCTTCACCATTGACTGTACCCTGGAAGATAGCCGCATTAGCTCCCACTGCTGACTGGGTAATACGAGCATCTACCCCATCAGCCCGGCCCGCGCCTGCGCCAGCAAAGAAAGCTCCTTGGTTGATTTGAGCAGTTACATTGCTGGCTGTCTGAGTGATAACCGCCGTGCTACCCACCGTTTCTGGAAGAGCTGGGCCCGTACTCACATCCGCAGCCGCGGCTTTGCCCTGCTGGATCTGAGCTACTGCATTGTTAACAGGGGTGACAGCTGCACCCGGTCCTGAGAAACCCTGATAGACATAAGCTGAGTTACTAACCGAGTTGTTCGACTGGTTAGACGTAGCTGTGTTACCATTGCCGTTCTGGTAGGTCTCAGCTTTGTTCCGGCGCGAGTTGTTGTTCTCGTTGATGATGGCAGTGTTAGCAGCCCCGATTTGAGAAATACCGGCAAAGTTACCGTCTTCACCCGGTGCACCGATGGTCGCCGAGGTCGACGTTGCGCCACCGCTCAAGCCGTTAATACCGCCATTCTGGTTAATAGTGGCACTGTTGTTAGGACCACCGGTCTGACCGATACCGGCCCGGTTACCCTGAGAACCATCGTTTTGATTGATGACCAGGTTGTTAGCCCCAGTGTTAGAAGGCGTACCCTGGAAGGTGATAGCGTAGTTGCCGTAGTTGGTGCGGTTAGGATCGACTGCGCTTTGGACCTGGCTAATTGTGCCAGTCTGGTTAGCCCCGAACTGGTTGTGCTGAGCAAACTGCTGCTGACCTACCTGCTGGACGACCTGGGCGTACGAAGCTGCAACAAATGCCAGCAATGCTGTACTGGTAAGAACAAGTTTTTTCATTTAAATTATGGTATATGGTTATAGTCTAAAACCGGCGGCAAGGTAGCGCTATATTGTTAAACTATAACGCCTATTTACTACCGTTAAATAATATGAAGAAATGTTGATAGCTAACTAATTATGCCTATCAACGAATAGTTAGCAGGTAAGATACAAACAGAGCTAATCGGAAGTGTTTCTAAAAAAAACTCCCGCTGCCAATTGGTAGCGGGAGTCGATTACTTTACTTTTTCGATGTTGTCTTTTTCGTAGCCGCCGTTTTCTTTGCAGCAGCGGCTTTTGCAGGTGCTTTGGCCGTAGTCGTCTTCGATGCCGCCTTTTTTGCAGGTGCTTTTTCCGAACCGTCAGACCGGTTCTGAGCTGGATCGTCACCAGCTAATTTCAAGCAGTCGTCCAGGGTCAGTGTAGTGGGATCAACCTCTTTTGGAATGCGAACGTTTCGTTTGCCTACTGCTAGATAAGGACCATATTGGCCATTGACGACTTTTATTTCGGGTCGTTCAGGAAACTCCTTAATGTATTTGTTGGCTTCCTGCTGACGCTTAGCATCAATCAGTTCAATGGCGCGGGCGAGCGTCAGACCTGCCAGCGATTCATTGCGGGGAATTGAAATGTATTTATCCTCAAACTTGACGTAAGGACCAAACCGGCCTTTGCCCGTCGTAACTGGCTTCCCATCGTACTCACCCAAAGATTCGCTCACCGACTCGGCTCGTTTCTGCTGAATAAGCTGAATAGCTCGGTCAGCATCAATTGTATACGGATCATCTTCCCGGGTGAGCGAGATATACTTGTCGTCATGCTTCACGTACGGGCCAAATTTCCCGATGCCGATTATCATGGACTTATCCTCGAAGAAACCAACTTCTCGAGGAAGTGAAAATAAATCCAGTGCTTCCTGTAAGGTAATCGTTTCGATTAGCTGACCCTCGCGGAGGTTAGCATACTGAGGCTTCTCGGTTTCGGTAGTCTCACCGATCTGGGCAAAGGCACCATACCGACCCAGTCTTGCCGATACTTTTTTGCCAGTACGTGGGTCGATACCTAACTCACGCGCACCCGTCTTGAACGTTACTACCGATGAACCTTGAATGTCTTCGATGTTTTTATGAAAATCACCGTAGAATTCCCCGAGCATAGTCTGCCAGTTCATCCGGCCGTCGGCAATCTCATCAAACTCCTTCTCAACCGATGCCGTAAACTTATAGTCTACAATGTCGGGAAAGTATTCAACCAGAAAGTCGTTAACGACAATTCCTGTATTAGTTGGGAATAACTTGGCTTTCTCGGAGCCGAAGGTTTCTTTGCCGCTGGTTTCCTGAATCTGGTTCTGCTGGAGCGTGTACTCAGTATACTTACGTTCCTGACCGGGCTTGTCCTGTTTAATCACATACCCGCGGTTAATAATCGTTGAAATCGTTGGTGCGTACGTCGACGGGCGACCGATCCCCATTTCTTCGAGTTTCTTCACTAGCGAAGCTTCGGCGTAGCGTGGTTGCGGCCGGGTGAATTTCTCGGTGGCTTTCATCTGACCGAGATTCAGAATTTGTCCGATGGTCAGCGGAGGTAGCATACCTTTAGCATCGTCGTCGCCGTCCTCGTCGTCTTTCGATTCAAGATAAACGCGCAGAAAACCATCGAACTTAATTACTTCGCCCTGCGCAACAAGCTCAGATGGGAAGCTGTTATTAGTCGTTTGTGCAACGGGCTTAACTTCTCTTGTTTGTTTTGGTGCTTCGTAATCATCACCAAAAACGTCGAAACTAACCTCCTGCACGGCCGCTCCATTTGCAAAACGAATCCCAATCGTTACCGTGGTGCGTTCGAGTTGGGCATCGGCCATTTGGGAAGCAATAGCACGTTTCCAGATTAATTCATACAGGCGTTTCTGATCACGGTCGGCACCGGCGTTGCGGTCGTTGAAATTTGTTGGACGGATGGCTTCGTGCGCTTCCTGTGCCGATTCATTCTTCGTCTTAAACTGCCGCGTCTGCACGTATTTCTGCCCAAATTCGGTTTCAATTTCCGTTTTGGCCTTATCGATGGCTTCCTGTGAGAGGTTGGTCGAGTCGGTACGCATATACGAAATCTTACCGGCTTCGTATAGGTTTTGAGCTAACCGCATAGTGCGGTCGACTGAATAGCTCAGCTTACGCGAAGCTTCCTGTTGCAATGTAGAAGTCGTAAACGGGGGCGCGGGTGATTTTTTGGCTGGGCGCGTTTCCAGATTTTTAATAGTAAACGTCGCACCAATGCAGGCTTGCAAAAAGGCGCGGGCCTCACCCGAGGTAGCAAAATTCTTCGGCAGTTCGGCGTTCAGAACCTTATTGCCATCGACAATAAACTGCGCCGTAACTTTAAACGACGACTTGGCTGAGTGTTTATCAATCTCGCGCTCACGTTCAACTACGAGTCGCAGCGCTACCGACTGCACCCGACCAGCCGAAAGCCCCGTGCTGCCACCCTTAATCTTGCGCCAGAGCACCGGCGACAATTCGTAGCCAACCAGTCGATCAAGCACCCGCCGGGCCTGCTGTGCATTTACCAGGTCGACATCGATAGTACGGGGCGACTTGATAGCGTTCAGAATGGCGTTCTTCGTGATTTCCCGAAACACAATGCGCTTTGTGTTGTCGCGCAAGCCCAAGGCTTCCTTCAAATGCCACGATATAGCTTCGCCCTCGCGGTCATCATCCGTGGCTAACCAGACTTCTTCAGCTGACTTCGCCAGCGACTTTAGCTCGCTGACCAATTTCTTTTTATCGGGCGATACTTCGTACGAGGGCTGAAAACCATTGGTCACATCAACAGCCAGGCCATCCTTAGGTAGATCCCGTACGTGACCAAAACTGGACTTTACCAGAAAATCTTTTCCCAGGTAGCCTTCAATGGTTTTCGCCTTTGCCGGCGACTCCACAATGACTAAGTTTTTCGACATAACGATGTTGTAGTTGATACTTCTCCGCTCACTTTAGCTGCGAAGCGCCGGTGTGGACAGCCACCGTGGCCCGGCCAAATATAGGCGCAAAATCACTGACTTATCAAAATAGACAAGCTACTGCCAGTGAAACAAAAGTGGGGGAGTACCGGACCAAAAGGCCGGAATAGTTATGTAAGCATAACGATATATTACCCGTCATCGTTCGCTAAAAACGTGCGAAATCCTTATTAATGAGTAGATATAGCACTTTTTTAGCCAATTTTAAGGGGTGTAAAATATTTGTGGAAATTTTAATACGTCTGCATCTTATTCGCATGAATAATTTTTTGATTGTCGCCTTGCTTCTGACGGTTACAGCCTGCCAGTCGAGGCAGGAAGCGCCGTTAACGCAGGATGTAGCCCCTCGCCAAATGGCCGCGCTGAAAGCACCTTCGCCGGAGCAGGATGAAGGTGGAACAGATGAGGAAGCGGTGCCTGAAGTATCACCGCCAGCACCTACCCAGCCTTCAGTTGTGGGTAACCGGAAATTGATCCGAAATGCCCAGCTGCGTTTTCGGGTGACTGATTTTAAATCATCCGGGCAGAACATTGAGCGGATGGTCCAGCAGGCAAGTGGTCAGATTGCCAATTCAAATGAAACGAAAAACGGCAGTTCTATCGAAAACACACTGGTAATCCGGGTACCTGCTGCGCGCTTTGATGCGCTACTGACAACGCTGCTCAAGGAATCCATTTATACGGACACTAAGATCATTTCGGTGGATGATGTTACACGCCAGTATGTGGATACAGAAGCTCGAATTCGCAGTAAAAAAGCTGTTGAGGAAACCTATCTGAACCTGCTGAAACAGGCCCGTAATGTGGAAGACGTACTTAAGGTAGAAGAGCAACTGGCAGTAATTCGGGAAGAGCGCGAGGTGCAGGAGGCTGAGTTACGCCAGCTTAAAGATCAGGTGGCATTAAGTACAATTAACCTGACTTATTATCAGCAAACCGAAATGGCGCTGAACCCAGAAGAGCCTTTTTACGCGCAAATCTGGCATAATCTGGCCGATGGTTTTGCGTTGATCGGGAGCGTGTTCGTAGGTCTGTTTTATTTCTTACCATTAGGGCTGGTAATTGGTGGGATTGTCTGGCTATTCATGCGCTGGCGTCGCAATCGAAAAAGCCGGACGTAGCAATTTTCAAGAGATTTATCAACTGGGGTCTATAATCTCTCCCGTATCAATTGCCAATAATAGATTTCGGCAGCTTTTAAAGACCTTACGAAACAACTTAGCCATAAGTGTAACAAGCGAGATAACGATAGGGAGGCCATAAAGCTGTCATAGCCTCTAATTAGTTGGACAGATTTTCTGAAAAGGTTATCTCGTAAGTGAGACTTGGATTATAAATAACCTTTCTTGGCCTCGTCGATATCTGTCTCTGTCAGTAACCCCATCTGCCCCAGTGTAGTCAACGTCTCAACCGTATGTTCTCGCTGCTCTTCATCAGCCGGACTGGCTTGTCCGTCCCCATATACAGCTTGATCGACAGCATCCCGCAGCTGGGCTACATTATTCAGTGCAAAGACTTCGTGGAACTGGCTGGCCTGAGTGGTCAATTCTTCTGGGGTGAGCGGAGTTATATGCTTGCGTTTTGCCATTGGAATAAATATCGTTGTTCCCCTTTTAACCAGAAATGACCATTTAGGTTAAAAATTCTCCTTGTAAGTATTGATATCAACCATTTATTCAAATGCAAATCAGGGTAATGTGAAATTGATGAGCTCAAACGGCTGGTTAAGCACTTAATCGAAAAGAAATAAACCTGCATATAGTTAAGAAACAGAAAGCCGACTCCAGTAGAGCCGGCTTTCTGTTTCTTCAAAAGTTTATCAATAGTCAATCGTCTTGGTAAATACTGCCTACGATGCCTTACACAGACCGCATTGCACGCCCTAGAAATAAAGCTGTAATACTTGATTAACCACTTTAAAAGTAAGAATCCGGTTCAGGTTATAAGACTGACCGCCTACTTCGAGAAACTCGTAGCCAAAACTCCAGGCATGACTTTGGTTATGAAGTTTGGTATCCACAAATCGGTATACTTCGATTTGCTGAATTTGATTTTTGGTAATCAAGCTCTTAAGCTGATTAGCTGTTCGTTCACCAGGCATTATAAATAAAAGAAAGAGTTATGATTTCGATTAAGCTGGATAGGATAATGCCAGTTGGAAGGCGTCAACTATATAGTAGGAACTCAACGCTGATTTAAAGCGGCCTTCCTGATTTTGCTTAATGAGGATACGGTCCTCCGGGCCTAGCTCAGCCCTGATATGCTTAAACTACTTGAAGAAAAACTTTAACTGTAATTATTTCGCAACTATACACTCCGCCCCCTCTAGAACCGTAAATTGGCTAAAAATCCTATAAAAAATCGGCCGGATACAATAAAAAAACTGACAATGTTACATATGTGATAGTCCCTGATAATTACTTGGCGTAAGTTTACCCGCGATATATACTCGATTTGCGAAATCGTAAACCGGATGTTAAAACAATTCACTCAAATAACCAATTACGCTATGGGAAAGAACTACATTGTAACCCACACTAGCATCTCGAGGCTAGTATCCAATGGCAAATTAGTTAGTCAGTTTATGGGTCAGGGTTTTGCTCGTCCTGGCCTGGGACTACTGGGCTTAGCGTTTTGGATCACGCTGATACTTCAACCTGTACTAACTAATGCCCAGTGTTCAGGTACGATTACGTTAAGTACTCAGGCGCAGGTCAATAACTTCCCTACAAGGGGATGTACGGCTATTACTGGAAACTTAATCATATCGGGTTCCAATATCAATAACCTGACTGGACTCAGTAGTTTGACCAGTGTAAGTAATAATGTACGAATTATAGATAATACTGTTTTAACCAATCTGAATGGGCTCAACAATCTAACCAAGGTAGGAGGAGAAAATGGAGGAGACTTACGCATTAATAATAATCCTCAACTCATCAGTGTGGCTGGTTTGAGTGGGCTAACCCGTATAGGGTTCGATTTACAAGTTACAGACAATACTGTTTTACCTAATCTGGATGGGCTTAATAACCTGACCAGTATAGGAGGAGATTTACGAATTCAGAATAATCCTAAACTCATCAGTGTGGCTGGCTTAAGCGGGTTGACCAGTGTAAGTTTTAACGCACAAATTTCTGGTAATGATGTTTTATCCAATCTAACAGGACTTAACAACCTAACCAGTATAGGAGGAGATTTGCTGATTCAAGCTAATCCCCAACTCAGTAGTGTAGCTGGCTTGAGTGGGCTAAGAAGTATAAGTTTCGATTTACGGATAACAAATAATGCGATCTTAACCAGCCTGACAGGATTTAGTAGCCTAACCAGTATAGGAGGGGACTTACGCATTAACAACAATCCTCAACTCAGCGTGTGTGCCATTGAACCCATCTGCCAACTATTGGCTAACCCACCTGCGAATGTCGCTATTTCAGGTAATGCTACTGGCTGTAGTTCAGTGGCCGATATTCAGGCTGATTGTGCTCCTCTCTCTATTACCCAGCCACCCGCCAGCTCATCGCTGGTCTGCGTAGGTACGAACGTCTCGATCTCGGTTGGCGTCTCGGGTAACGCTCGTACTTATCAGTGGTATAAGGATGAGGTTTCTTTAGGATCGGCTCAACAGTTATATACCCTTAATCTAGCCAATGTGCAAACTACAGATGCAGGCACCTATCGGGTGGTAGTTTCCAACTCAGTCGCTAGCCTCACCTCAACGGCCTTTTCTTTAACGGTCAACCCTTACCCCACTGCCTCTCTGGCTGCCGATGGCCAACTAACCTGTGCTCAAACCAGCGTTAAACTCACCGCCACCGGCGGAATAGTCGGAGCCACTTACCAGTTCAGCGGTAGTGCCCAGTCCAGCGGACCATCCAGTGCTACGGCCAGTGTTTCACAAGACGGGCCATATAGCGTAACGGTGACCAACCCCGGCGGCTGTTCAGGTACGGCTACTACCACGGTGCAAAGCAACACAACGGCACCCAACGCTACCCTTAGCAATAACGGCCCACTAACCGTTAACAACTCCACTGTGACCCTAACCGCCACTGGAGGGGCTACCTATGCGTTTTCAAGCGGTGCCGCTCAGCAAGGCGGAGGTAACACGGCCACAGTGACGACGCCGGGTACCTATCAGGTAACAGTGACCAGCTCCAGTAACGGCTGCTCAGCAACGGCCTCAACTGTGGTAACTGGAGCTGTTAGCGCCAGCAGTTGTCGGAATGGCACCGGCCTCATTACCGTTGTAGCCAGCGGCAATCCGGTTAAGTACGAATGGTACCGTAACAGCATCAACTCGGCCCGCTTAACCGAAAATCCGGCACAGGTACGGGGAACGAGTACGGCTAGTTTAACCTTGATCAACCAGCAGGTAACGGCAGATTACTATGTGCGGGTGACCGACGCCAACGGTTCAGCGGTGGTCTATGGGCCGTTTAGAATGACGGTTAATCTGGGTTGTAACATTTATGCCCGAGTAGGAGCTAACGAGGTGGAACTACGGATTAGTTTATTGGGTAACCCAGTGCAAGGAGAGCAGTTGCAGGCTACTATCAGTGGAGCCGAGGGGAAAACGCTTAATGTGCAATTACTCGACTTGAGCGGCAAGCCCATTCGCCAGCAGCAGTGGCAACAGGCGGAAGCCGAACAGTCGATAGACTGGCAGTTAGGTAGCCAATCCAGTGGAGTGTATCTTTTGCAGGCCACATCTTCTGACCAGCGGCAGAGTGTTAAAGTAGTAAAACAGTAACGACAACTTGCATCAATAGCAAAGCCCGGCTGCCACTGACAGTCGGGCTTTATTTTACCCCAACAAACTTCGATAAATCCTGGTAAATGATGTTGTGTCGCCAGAACAGTTGCAGGGCCATGCCTACGTGTTTTTTGCCAGCGATAACCGTCAGTGTATGTCTGATCCCCAACCGTTCTAATTGCTGATTAAATTTCCGGCTGCTTTTAATAATACTCGGATACGTTTCTTCGCCAGTGTATAGGAGTATGGGCGGGCAGTTGGCGTCAACGTGATACAGGGCCGATACCATCCGCCAGATAGCCGGCTTTTCTCCGAACGGAATCAGGTAGCGCTCGTCGCCGGGATATTCCATTCTAGTTAAATAATCGAACATATCCAGGCCAGCTGGATCGTCGAGAATGGCTCCTTTAATCGGGTTCTGAGACAGGCCAAGCTGCGTAAAATAATGACTGTCTACTGCGAGCAGGGCCGCTAATCCAGCACCCGCCGAATGTCCCATCACAAAAATTTGGTTAGGATCGCCCCCGTATTCGGCAATATGCTGAGTAGTCCAGCGTAAAGCTTGGGCACAGTCAACAACCATATCTGGTACTTCTACCGCTGGAGCGAGTCGGTAGTTAACCAGCACGGCAACAACCCCCAGATTAGCTAATCGCCGACCAACGAAAGCATATATATTTTTACTGCCACTATCCCAACTACCGCCGTGAATGAAAACCACTACCGGAGTTGACTTCGAACTTAACGAACGGGGTACATATACGTCAAGTCGATGCCGTTCCGACGCCGAATCGGAATTTGTATAGGAAATATCTTTGATGCGTTTGCTCCCATTGGCCACAGCATACTCATTGGCTACAAATAGCAAAGCTATAAGTAAGATCACTGTTAGCGGAACAAGCCAGATTAACCGGACTAAAAGCATGATATAGAAGCTGTTAAAAACCCTGCTTGGCAATACTTACTCATTCAGTGTGTAGTGGCTACAGGGTGATAAAAGTTGCTGGAAAGAAGCTGCCAAATATATACATTTCAACATAAAGCCTTTTTCTTTACCTTTCGACCATCTCAACCCGATTGCTACTCCTGTGTCTCAAACGCCAGACCCGAAGCCCATACTCTCGCCTGAGCAAGAAGATAAATTGCGCGAATTGACCACCCAGAGCTGGAATCTCGAACTGGTCATTTCCGGAGCTGCCTTGTTTGCCATCCTGCAACTGCCCGACCTGCTCAATGAAGCATTCGATTATCTGCGTTACAACTTGATGAGCCAGACGGAAGGCCTACAGACGTTGTTTCCAACCTTAGCTTACAGCATGATGAAGGCCACCTGTTATGTGCTGTTTCTAGCCTTCCTCACTAATTTCGTCATGCGAGCTTTCTGGGTGGGTCTGGTGGGTTTGCTGGCGGTTTATCCGACAGGAATCCACTACGACCGCATTCCGTTTACGACCAAATATGCTCAGCAGCGGATGACCGAAGAATTAGGATCGCTGGAGGGCTATATTTTACGACTGGACCGGCGTTGTAATATCGTATTTGCGGTGGCCTTTCTGTTTGTGTTTCTCCTGATTATGGTGGCCTTTGCCTACCTATCCATCCTGGTGATATATACCATGCTGAGGCCCATTATTCCAGCCCAACACTTGCAGAGCATCAAAATGGTGGCTTACGCGCTCCTTGCTGGCTATGTGCTGGCTAGTATCCTGTTGAGCTTGCCTAAGATCAGAAACCATCCAAGGGGAATCAAGCTCCATTACCAGTTTACCTCCATAAGTAAATTGATGTTTTGGGGCCTCTATAAACCATTTAGTTTTATTCTTAATACGTTTTATAGCCATCTTCCTTATCTGCGGATACTCCGCACAATGGGGATAATGATGGGTATTTTCTTTGTATTAATTATTATCGAGTTCTGGGCGGACTTCTCGCGGTTAAATCGGCGAGTAATCACGTTGAATGAACGGCATTTATATTCAACGCGTGTTGATAGCCTCTTTATCAACCCTAGCGCGTATGATAATCAACGGGCTGATGGAGAGTACATTGACGCAGCTTCTATTCAGGCTGATGTCATTCGGGAACCCTATGTTCGATTATTTGTAGCGTACCCTAAATCCCTGGATAAACTGCTGATTAAAGCTGCACCGATGCCTGTCTGGAACGATACGTTGTCAAGAAATGAACGGCGCCGTCGATTAGCAAGCTGGAGTAGCCAGCAGACGAATCGGTTTATACGACTGGCTGTGAACGACTCGTTGTATCGGAATCCGGATTTTCTGTTTACGCAACGTGGTGCCCATGAACAGCGAGGTTGGCAAACGGTTCTGTTGCCGGGTAATTTGAGAATCGGTAAGAACACGCTCAAAGTGAGTATGCAAACGAGCGCTTCGGCTAAGGAAGAAGAGATTATGACGATCCCATTCTGGTATATACCCGAAAACTAAATCCCTTAATCAAGTGGTACATGGGTAAACGTCGTACCGTATTTGTTTTGTCAGGCCTGCTTTTTCAGTCATTGACTGGAGTGCTGGCGCAGTCTGCGGATTCACTAATCACAGATTTACGATTTATCGACGAAACGATAAGGAAACAGAGTTGCCTAAATCCCAAAATCATTTCCAATCGGGCGATGAATCTGGCTCTTTCGGATAGAATCGGGTACAGTTTGACCGATTACAAAAGCCTCTCGTTTTATAAAAATTATATTACGTTCAACGCTAGGGATGGCGTTTTCTCGCTGAACCACAACCTCTTCCATGCAGCCGGTCTTGATGAACCAGTCCGAACGTTTTACGTAGTAGGTGTGCGAGCCAATGTGACTAACGCACTGTCGACCGCTTTCACCGACAAAACGGGTACTAAACAAATAGGAGCAACGCTTAAGAAAACCTGGATTGCCAAGCCTAAAACCCGCTTAACCGACTGCGTTGAAAAAACGATAATGGATGCCAAACGGGCATCAGATCTGGCCTTACTAATTGAGGAAATTAAGCGTAAAGAAGCCAATTTTCTCCAGTCCTTAACGGCTCTCAGGCAGGAAAATCTGACGGACTCGGCATTTGCACAGGTTAAAGAAAAGATCAGTCAGGATTTCTACACCAATCTGACGGATGAGTTTTCGAGACGGTTTGCGGCTGACCAATATCAGGAATTAGTAGCCACCAGACGTTACAAAACAATTACTACGCATTGGACTAATCTTAGTGTTTATCTGCCAATTATCCTGCAACGCTTTACGGTTAGTAGTTCGCTGTCAATTCCCACAGAGACGAAAAAAGCGTACCCCTTTGAAGTAACGCTGGGTCATACCCGTTTCTGGGAATCAAGGCGGTTAGGGCGATTCTTTCTGAGCCTGGAAGCTACGGCATTCCTGAATAATTCAGTTCAAAGTTTCTTGCTGACTGATATGAGTTATAATGACTATAAAAGTGCTGGTGGGATTGATACGCTTTTGCTAAGCAGTCGAAAAATCAACTCGCTCTATCTGGGTTCTTATCAATCTTTTCTGACGCCTATGGCCCGGCTCAATGGTGTGTATTATCCACCCGAATCCCACATTGGTATTAGTGCTACGATTGAACAAAATGTAGGTACTTATAAGGCATTGAACTGCGTAGTAGGTATTCCAATCGTGCTGATAAATAAACAGGGTGCCCCGTCTGCAAATTTCGAATTTCAGGTACGCTATTTTGATTGTACGCACGTCCTATTTCCCAATCGTACCCTTAGCGACAATCTATCCGTGAGCCTTGCCGTAGGCATTCCGTTCAGCAAAATTATTTATTAGTCTGAGCTATCAGCTAACGACTTAGGATTTGGGAGGTTTTTAAACGTTGTCCTTTTAGCCACAAATTGGTGCGTTTTGGTCATTTCAATAAGTGAGAGATGACCAAAACCACACCCAAACTAAACATTAAGCAGCCTCACTATTACTATTTACATCCTGATCGACTAGTATTGACCACTTACGTTTATACATTCCCGTTATGTATGACCGAAGAGCGGTTAAGATGCAGGCTGATTGGCCACTTGAAGCCGAATCTGTGCCTGTCGATTTAACTGATCTAAGCGTTGTGTATGGTCAACTAGCTTTTTATATCCTTCTGGGTGAGCAGCTTGACCCTGATAGGTTGTGTTCGTTATGTCTGCCAGAAGTGCTTCAAGTTCGCGCTCAAATAAGCTAATTAACTCCTGCAATTCTCGTATCGGACATTGACCGATACCTGTCGAATGGTCGATCAAAAATGGCATTTCGAGGTAGTAGTTGTTTACTAAATTGGTTAGTTGCGTATAATTTTGAAGAAGTAATGTAACGGATGCCATCCAGCTCGTTAGCACTGTTTTGAAAAGCAAATCCTGATTTGACGACACTTCTTTTTTAGGTGTAGGTAATTTCATCTCCATCTGACTTAAGAATGATTCTAAACTAAGCTCCCGTAACTATCTGAGGAATGATTTGTCAAATCTATAGCTGACATATTCAATTAATAATGAGATCGGTCACAAATGGCGAGTGTAAAAATGATTTTTATCATGAAGAAATATGTTTATTGTCATGATTTTGCACCGGTATGATTGACTTGGAAGCGTATAGATAATGCCCTGCCTCATCGCACTTTTATCTAATCAGCTTACTATGTGCGTGTTATTAGCTTACTTTTAACTTAGTAAAAAATACTTAATGGGTCCAAGATAGTTATGGACTATTGTTACGGGAGATATGGTGTGAGTAACATTTCATAAGTTGCCCAAAACAATGACCGATCATGAAATCTGATCCAAAAAAGTCAACCATTCGATTCTTGGGAGAGGGTGGAGAGATGGCACGCTTAATCCAGCAATTTGACTGGGCAAATTCTCAGATTGGTCCCATAAACCAATGGCCTGGTAGCCTGAACACGATCCTGGGCCTTATGATGCATTCGAAGTTGCCCATGTTTTTGTGGTGGGGTGAAGATCGGCTTCAATTCTATAATGATGCCATTCTTCCCTGTCTAACCAGTCAGGACAAACATCCTGCTGCCCTTGGCCAGCCTGGTGATGTTTGCTGGGGTGACCAATGGCCTATGCTGTCGTTGCACGTTACTCAAGTGATGGCTCAGGGTAAAGTCAATACAATCGATCCTGAGTTGAGGTTAATCTTTCCTGGTTGCAAAATTGAAAATGAGTACTGGACCGCTGACTATAATTCGGTCTATAATGAAGCCGGACAGGCGGTTGGCGTACTGGCTATCTGTCAGGTAATTGCTTCCGCATCCGGACGGTTTCCGAATAACCTAAACTGGGGCAAGCTAGCAGCTGGCCCCCCCCAGGTTGGCGTCTGGGAAATGGATCTTATTACCAGACAGATACAGCTGGATGCCCGATCGAAAGAACTCTACGGCATTGATAGTGATCAGGTAGTTACCCATGAGCAGATTCTTTCGCTTATTCATCCGGACGATTTAGCGCGCTTAACCCGAATAACCCAATGGAGCTTAACGGCTCACTCAGGCGAACCATTAGAATTTACATATCGTGTTATTGGCGCCAATGACGGACAATTGCGTTGGCTACACGCTAAAAGCAAAACTTTTTTTAACGACCTGGGCGAGCTTACTAGTCTCAAAGGCACGATTAGGCAGGTGAGCTGGGAACTGGAGGCTAATTCGCAACTGGAGAAAATCGAGCAGAGGTTTCAAAGCCTGCTGGATGGCGCTCCGGTGGCCGTTTTTGTCATGCGTGGTCCCAAATTTGTCACTGAACTGATTAACCAGCAGATGTGCATTTTTTGTGGTCGCACCCAAGAGCAGATGCTGGGCAAACCCGTGTTTGATGTGTTGGTCGAATTAGCCGGACAGGGTTTTGACGAATTACTCCTGGGCGTTCTGCAAACGGGTGTTCCGTACGTAGGAAACGAATTACCTATTACATTGCAACGGTATGGAGCGCTACAAACGCTTTATATTAATATAAGCTTTGTGCCCTTGCGGGAAGTAGATGACCTCATCACAGGTATTACGGCGGTAGTTATGGAAGTAACGGAACAGGTAGCTGCCCGTCATCGGGTAGAAGCCAGTGCCGCTTATCTTCAACGACTTTTCCAGCTCACGACCACGGCAATTGGTATTGTTAGGGGACCGAAATTTGTGGTTGAACTGGCAAATCCGATTATATGTGCTTTGTGGGGACGAACCGAAGATCAACTCCTGGGCATTCCTCTCTTTGAGGCAATGCCTGAAGTGCAGGGACAGGGTTTTGAAGAACTCTTAGCCGACGTACTCCAAACCAGGAAGCCCTTTATAGGTAATGAACTGCCGGTCACCCTATATCGGAATGAGAAACTGGAAACAATTTATGTTGAGTTCACTTATGAACCCTTTCCCGACGTGAATGGGCAGGTAGATCGGATTATTATTACCGCTATAGATGCCACTAAACGGGTACAGATACGTCAGCAGGTTGAGCAGCTGTTGATTCAGGAGCGTGAGTTAAATCAGCTAAAGTCGAATTTTGTGAGCATGGCTTCTCACGAATTTCGTACGCCAATGGCTACTATTCTCTCCTCAGCCTCGCTGATCAGTGACTACGATAGTGCCAGCGACGGCGATAACCGGCTACGGCACGTCCAGCGCATCCAGTCGGCTGTTCATCGATTAACTCGTATACTCGATGATTTCCTGGTAATAACTCAATTAGAACAGAAAAAACGCGCTGACAAAGTGCAAAACTTGGTATTGAGCCACTTTTGTAACGAAGTGATAGAGGTTATGGAAGACTTTATCAAGCCTGGCCAACATATACATTGTCAGCACCAGAACGAAACTCAAACGATTACAATCGATGGTGATATGGTAAAAAATATACTTATAAACCTCCTCTCTAATGCCAGTAAATATTCACCAGAAGGGGCCGATATTTTGCTAACGACAGCCGTTCATAGCAATCAATTGGTACTATCCGTCAAAGACTGGGGAATCGGTATTCCTGAGCTTGATCAGGATAAATTATTCACCAACTTCTTCCGGGCTCGCAATGCCAGACACCTGCCCGGAACAGGCCTGGGACTTTATATCGTGAAACGATCGGTCGATTTATTGGGTGGTACAATTGCTTTTGAGAGTCGATTAAAATCGGGAACTACGTTCACGATTCAGTTACCGCTTACTCCGCAGGCCGCATGAAAACCATATTAGTCATTGACGATACGCTGGAAATGCGGGAGAACATCACCGAAATTCTCAAACTCGCTCAGTATTCAGTTGTCATAGCCTGTAACGGCAAACAGGGCGTTGAACTGGCCCGGCAGTTACGACCAGACCTGATTCTGTGCGACATTATGATGCCAGACCTGGATGGCTACGGGGTGTTGCATATTTTGAGTAAGGACGCGGCTACGGCTTGTATTCCGTTTATTTTCCTGTCGGCGAAGGCAGAAATGACGGATTTTCGGCAAGGTATGGATTTAGGAGCCGACGATTACCTGATTAAACCCTTTGAAAACGTGGTCCTGCTCAATGCCGTTGCTTTGCGGCTCGGTAAAGGAAAAAATGAACCACAACTTAAGGGCCTCGATTCATTACTGCAAATCATTACTGATGGCTCCGCAGCCATTCAGCGGTTAGGAGAAACCTATCCAACCCGTTACCTTAAAAAGAAACAGACCCTCTTTCAGGCGGGCAGTTCTCCAACCGATTTATATTTTATTAAGCGGGGGCAGGTGAAACTATTTGTCAGCGACCAGGCTGGCAATAGCTATATCACTCGCCTGATTGGTGCGGGCGATTTTGCTGGTTATCTGGCTCTGTTAAGAGGAAGCGTTTATTACGAATCGGCTGAATTGTTAACCGATGCAGAGGTATGCAATATACCCAAAGATGATTTTCTTAACCTACTCCATAATAGCCAGGAAGTAGCTAATCAGTTTATTCAGCTACTGACGAGTACTGTAACTGAGGGTCAGGAGCGACTGCTCAAACTGGCTTATCAGTCAGTACGCAAACGAGTCGCCGAAGCCTTGCTTTTATTTCAGCGTAAATTCTACGGACTGCCAACCAGTTTGCCTGACGGGCCTACCCCTGTCAGTTCAGCACCTATGAATTTGTCGCGGGAAAACTGGTCGCAATTGGTCGGTGCTTCCACCGAAACAGTGATTCGAACCTTGAGTGATTTTCGTACGGAGGGCCTAATTGATATTACTGGCAGCCAGATCACAATGCTTGATATTCATAAACTGATGAATATGAAAAATTAGGAAACAAGTCCAGTAAGAGGTTGTTCCTGATTATCAATTATTGGTCAAACAAAACAGGTTGTCCATCAGCCCGAGCGATGGACAACCTGTTTTGTTTAACAGCAGCGCACGACTTGAACTGTCAGATGGCTTACTAAGTTAGGAGACAGTTCCGCCGTTCCATACTGCATCGCCGGGAGCGATAAGGGCCAGTTTGCCATCGCGGTCCTCGGCCATCAAAATCATGCCCTGCGACTCCAGTCCCATCATTTTACGGGGAGCCAGATTGGCCAGGAACGTTACCTGTTTGCCAATGACCTCTTCCGGAGTAAAGTGTTTGGCAATCCCACTCAGAATCTGCCGGCCACCCATGCCGTCGTCTACTTTCAATTTCAGTAACTTATCGCTTTTCGGAACCCGCTCGGCTTCGGTAATGGTACCGACGCGGATGTCCATTTTGGCAAAGTCGTCGTATGTGATTTCGCTCCGAAGTTCGGGAACGGTTTTGGTCTCTAACTCATTCATGCGTTTGGCATTCAGTAATTTTTGAATCTGCTTATTAATCTCGTCGTCTTCAATTTTGGCAAACAACAAATCGGCTGGTCCGGCTGGCGCTTTTCCCAGTTCGTGACCCGCAACTAATAAATCCGCCCGGCCCGCGTTGGTCCAATTAAATTCATCCGTAATGGCCAGTTGAGCGCGTAACTTTTCGGCCGTAAACGGCAAAAATGGTTCGCAAACGATGCTGAGGTTGGCCGTGATTTGCAGGGCTATATTCAGGATAGTATGCGTTCGTTGTGGGTCTGTTTTAATGACCTTCCAGGGTTCGGTTTCGGCTAAGTACTTGTTTCCTAACCGGGCCAGGTCCATTAAGTGACCTAGTGCTTCCCGAAAACGGTAATTAGTGATGGCCTGTCCAATGCGGTCGGGAAACTGCGCTAGTTGATCCAGTACCTCCTTGTCATAATCGGTTAATGGGCTCGCAGTTGGTACCAGCCCATCAGCCATTTTATGGGTTAACACAACCGCGCGGTTTACGAAATTGCCCAGAATACCAACCAGTTCGGAGTTGTTGCGAGCCTGAAAATCCTTCCACGTAAATTCAGAATCTTTAGTTTCGGGAGCGTTGGCCGCGAGTACATATCGCAGCACATCCTGCTTGCCGGGCAGTTCCTCTAAGTACTCATGCAGCCAGACGGCCCAGTTGCGCGAAGTACTGATTTTATCTCCTTCGAGGTTCATAAACTCGTTGGCGGGCACGTTGTCGGCCAGAATGTATGAACCATCGGCCATCAGCATCGCGGGGAAAATGATGCAGTGGAAAACGATGTTATCCTTGCCAATAAAATGCACCAACTTCGTGTGTTCGTCGCGCCAGTAAAGCTCCCAGTCACGGCCTTGTTCAGCGGCCCATTCTTTGGTCATGGAGATGTAGCCGATAGGGGCATCGAACCAGACATACAGCACTTTACCCTCCGCATCGGGTAAGGGCACTTTAATCCCCCAATCGAGGTCGCGGGTCATGGCGCGCGGCCGTAAGCCTTCTTTTAGCCACGACTGACACTGGCCAAATACGTTCGTTTTCCACTCGGTGTGGCTATTAACGTACTCCTCAATGTTGGGTTGCATCCGGTCGAGGGGCAGGAACCAGTTTTTGGTAGAGCGCAGCACCGGTTTCGAGCCGGAGAGCATTGAGTGTGGTTCGATCAGTTCGGTGGGGCTGAGAGCCGTACCGCAGCGTTCGCACTGGTCGCCATACGCGTTAGGGTTACCACAAACCGGGCAGGTTCCAACAATATAACGGTCGGCCAGAAACTGTCCGGCGACTTCGTCGTAATACTGTTCCGTTACTTCCTCATCGAAATCACCTTTTTCGTAGATTTTTAGAAAAATCTCCTGCGAGGTTTCGTGGTGAATCTGATTTGACGTGCGCGAATAAATATCGAAAGAAATACCAAAGTCGTTGAACGCCTGTTTGATCTGGACGTAGTATTTATCAACGACTTCCTTAGGGGTAATCCCTTCTTTTTTTGCTTTAATAGTAATTGGCACGCCATGCTCATCAGTGCCGCTGATAAAAGCGACATCTTTACCGGTCGAGCGGAGGTAGCGTACGTAGATATCGGCGGGTAGATAGCATCCGGCAATGTGGCCGATGTGAATTGGCCCATTAGCATAAATCAGAGCCGCCGTAACGGTATAGCGTTGGGGATTTTCCAGCATTAGTGAGTCGTTAGTCAGCAGTCGCTAGTCGCTAGTCAATAGCTGATACCGGAGGTACTGACGACTCTTGACTAACGACTAACGACTCATTTTGGCAAAATTAGCAATTCGGTCCTGAAGGTTGTAACGTTTGTGTGAATACAGCACAAATCATCCGTTAAGTTCATTCTCAGTCCCCTTTCGAAAAGCCGCATCGTTTTTATAGCATATGCCGCTTCTTGAACTGCAACGGGTTTTCGCCGGTAACGCGCCGGAAAACCTTGTTGAAATACGATAAACTCTCAAACCCGCTGGCAAAGCAGGCTTCGGTAACATTACAGTCCTGGAGCAGTAGTTTTTGTGCCTGATTGACTCGGTACTGATTCAGAAACTGGGTAAACGTCAACCGTGTCATTCGTTTGAAGTAATGGCAAAAAGCGGCCGGCGTTAGATTGGCCAGATTAGCGATTTCGGGAATATCGAGTTTACGACCGTAATTCGCTTCGATGAACTGATAAACCTGTCTTAGTCGTTGTTGCTCTTTCAGGTTATAGGCGTTGGTAACGGGTTTACCATGCAGCGGGATGACCTCTTCGCTCGTTGCCATCCGCTGGAAAATTGTGAGCAGCGCCATGATCCGCTCGAAGGGTGGGAGTGTGGGTAGCCGTTCGAGCTGCTTACCAACGACTTGTTTGGTCTGGCCGTGGAATGAAACACCGGTACGAGCCTGCTCGAACAGCCGAGTAATGTCGGAGAACTCCGGTGCCTGCCAGAAGCCATCGCCCAGAAAATGTTCGCTTAACTGCACGACTACTTTTTGATGATCAGTTTTGACGCCATAATCAAAATTCAGGTGCGGAATATTCGGCCCAATAAAGACTAAATCACTGCCTTCATAACGCGAAATATGGTCGCCCACGTGCCGTGTTCCACTGGCGCCGGTGATGTAGACGATTTCGTATTCGGGATGGTAATGCCACAAAAACACATCGTTCAGTCGGGGTGTCAACAGAATATGGAACGAACTGTCGGCGTCCGGACTGATTTCCTCAAAAGCCAGCTTCATTTTGCATAAAAATGTTGTAATGAACTCGAAATTATAAAGTTGAGAGCAATATAGTGCAAAAAATGAACAGCATTGTTGTAGAATCAGGTATGGTCAGGAAGCTAATTTTGTCTAACAAAAACTTCTAAACATCCTACTGCTCATGGAAACGATGCAACCCACAATGGCACCGGCTACGATGGCCCCTGATAATGCCCATAAAAATATTCCGGGTAATCCGTCAACGGCTACCAGCAGCAAAATCAAACTGAACGATCGCTCCAATAATAAACCGTTGCGCGTATTGTCGGAAGAAGACTGGCAATTCTGGAAAGAGAACGGGTATATCGTAATAAAACAGGCTGTGCCGAAAGAGCAAGCCCACCGACTCGCCGATTTCCTGTGGGAATTTGAAGAGAAAAACCCCGCTGATCCAACCACCTGGTACGCAGCGCCACGCGCCGAAATGCGCATGAAAGAGCTGACGAACAGCGGCATGGTGGAACTGTATAACCACCAGTATGAGTGGGACAATCGACAGTATCCTCGTATTTACGATGCCTTCGTTGACATCTGGGGAACCGAAAAACTCTGGGTAACTATCGACCGGGCTAACCTGAACTTTCCTGTTCGGCCGGGCCATGAATTCAAGGGTTTCATTCACTGGGATTATGATCCTGAAACTCGCCCACAGAACGTGCAGGGCGTGCTGGCGCTGGCCGATCAGACTGACGAGAATATGGGTGGTTTTCAGTGCATACCCGAACTTTACCGTACCTACGATACCTGGAAACTAACTCAGCCCGATGATCGTGACCATTTCAAACCCGACACCACCGGTTTCGACTTCGTCAAAGTAAAAATGGAAGCGGGTGATTTGCTGATTTTCAACAGCACACAACCACATGGCATTCGCCCAAACCTGTCGAAAGACAAAGTGCGGATAGCGCAGTATATCTCAATGATGCCCGCTGAGGAAGATAACGAAGCTTTGCGGCAGTGGCGCATCCAATCCTGGCGGGACCGGCAGGCTCCCGAAGGGTACGCGTTTCCGGGCGACCCGCGCAATTGGGAAAAGGAGCGTTACCAAACAGCTGAACTATCGTCATTAGGGAGGAAGTTACTGGGACTGGACCGCTGGGAGTAATTAATCTCTAACAGGGAAAAATGGGTTATCTTTGAGGCTGTTATCCGCCGAAAAAGATAACCCATTATGCTTTCCACCCGGCACCTGGTCTTTATCGAAGTGGCTCGTCTGTTGAGCTTTACCAAGGCTAGCCAAACGCTATTTCTCAGTCAGTCGGCTATCAGCAAGCATATTAAAGCGCTGGAATATTTTTACAAAACTGGGTTATTCGAGCGGCATGGAACCAGCATCAGTCTGACGAAAACAGGGCAGATGTTATATAGTAAGCTACTGGAAGCGAACCAGTTGCAGGAAGATCTGCATCAGGAACTTCACCAGATTAACGAAAATTTTCTGCCGCCCACCAAACTGCTCATCGGAGCCAGTACCACCATTAGCTTATACGTATTGCCACCAGTGCTGTCAGCGTATTTGCGTCGGTATCCTAATCTTCAGATTAGTATGTTGAACCGTAATTCGAACAACATTCAGAACGCGCTGCTAGCTCATGAAATCGACGTGGGAATTGTTGAAGCCATGAGCCGGGTCAACACGCTAACCTATACGCCGTTCCTGACTGACGATGTGCTAGCGGTCTGTTCGGCCAAGAGTCCGCTGCGGGGGCGCACGCTGACTGTTGCTGATTTACCGACTATTCCACTGGCTTTACGGGAAAATGGTTCTGGCACACTGGCTGTTATTGAGGACGAGCTCAACAAGAAAGGACTTGGACTGTCGTCGCTGCGAATTCTGATTCGGTTGGGCGGCACCGAAGCGCTGAAAAACTTCGTGCTGGCCGATACCTGCCTGGCTTTCCTACCTCGCCGAGCCATTCTCAAGGAGTTAGCTGCTGGCGAACTGGTCGAAGTACCAGTACAAGACCTACCCCTTCAGCGGACGTTTTACTTCATTCAGCGGATGGGTACGGAGAATAACCGACTCGTTAGCAATTTTATCCAGTTTACGCAGCGGCATTATGCGTGATAAGTAGTCAATAGTCTAATAGTTGTTAGTGACGAAATTATGTTACGACCATTAGCACCCTACCCCAGCTCCTCCCTACGGGGGAGGGGTTAGGGTAGAGCCTACCGCCTACCCCGCCCGGCGTTTCTCGTCTTCAGCGCCACCCGTGCGTCGGCGCGTGGGCGCTACTTTATCATTGCCAAACCGGTACGAGAAGGATAAGGTAACCACTCGCGAATCCTGCCGCTGGTAGAACCGCTCAATGTAATTATCGTAGGCAGACACGGCATGAACCGTCCGCGTAAAGAATATATCAGCCATGTTCAGGCGAAGGTTTGCTTTCCGTTCCCAAAGGCTTTTCTGCACGCCAAACGTAACCTGACCGTTGGGCTGCACACGTAGGAAACCGTACTGCTCACCCGATTGGAGACTGCCATTCAACTCCGCCGACCAGCCATTTCCAAACGTAAATGTGTGATTACTGCTTAGGTTAAACGCCGGGCGACCTTTATTAAGCGCTGTACCAGCCAGGTTTCCCACGAAATGACTGTAATAAAACACGGCATTGTTGTATATCTGCCACCATTTAGCGGGCTGCACCGGTGCGGTAATGGTCAGTGCAAAATAGTCCTGTCGGTCGAGGTTGACACTGGTTGAGATAACCGTCGAATCGGTTTCGGGTTGCACGACGCCAATAATGGGCAGGTTAGTCCGGCTATAGCTTAAGCTAGTTGTAAAGGTGCCTTTGAAGGTGTGCGTCAGTTCGAGATTATAGCTGGTTTCGGGGCGCAGGTTTGGATTACCAGACCCGGCCGTGGTAGGGTCGATGATGGTGCGGAACGGGTTCAACTGGCTGTAGGAGGGGCGGTTAATTCGGCGGCTTAGCGTCAGGTTCAGCTCATGCGATTTACTCAGCGTCCGTTTGACGGCGAAGCTGGGGAACAATTGCGCGTATTGTCGCCGAAAGCTACTGTCGCCCACCGACTGCCGTCCGATGGCTAGCGTTTGTTCAGCCCGTAATCCAAGTTGTACGGTCGTTTTGGCCCTGGTTCGGTTCCAGTTCAGATAGGCTGCGGTGATGGTTTCTTCGTACCGGAAACGATTGGTTCGGTTAGGGTCAATGGTAGTGAGCGAACCTTCGGTTAAGCGGAACACCACGTCGTTATCCGACGATACCCGGCTGGCTTTCATTCCCATTTCGAGCCGGCTCTGCCGGGCTAGCGGCCGGACATAATCTGCTTTGGCCGATAAAATGCTCAGGTCGCCCTGTTGATCGCCGGTGAGCAGCGTACTTGCCCGACCCGTCAGTTGATATTCCGTGCTGAGTTCCTGTAGACGATGGGTGCGGTAACGGGCATAATCAACGTCGGCGGTCAGTTCGGGACTGTTACTAGAATCCGAAAAACTGTGCTTGAAATTCAGGTTAACCGACCCATTGGGCGATTCGAAATTGCGGAGGTTGCGGGCATTATAAACATCTGTCGGCTTTCCGCTAGCATCGAACAGGCTAGTCTGATTTAGCCCAATTTGATTTGGCACGCGGCTTTGCTGTCCACTGACCACGGCGCCTAGTACAGTTCGTTTGGAGAGCGTATAATCAAATCCCGCTCGTGCCGAATTAGATACGTTACCAATGCGTACCTGGTTAATCTGATCACTGGTACCTGTTAACACCTGTTGCCGAGTCGGACTTAGAGAGAAAAAATCCCGGTGAATGTCCAGTTTGGCAATGCCATCACGGTTGGCGTAAGTGTATGACCCGAACAGGTTAAGTCCTTTCCGACGGTGATTAAGAGTGATTCCCGTCGTGTATTTGTCGTACTGGCTGCGGCCATAACTGGCCTGAATCGTTCCGTTCGTACCCAATCGCTGATCCTTTTTGAGGTTAATCGCGATGATTCCGGCGGTGCCCTGAGCGTCGTATTTGGCGGGTGGATTCGTGATCAATTCAATGCTTTTCAATTGGTCGGCGGGGAGAGCGCGCAAGTAATCGGCTAGCTCGGTACCGGTCATGGGTTGGCGCTTTCCGTCGATAAGGACTAGTACGTTCTGCCGTCCACGCAGGGCTAAATTATCGTTGTTATCGACCGTAACCCCCGGCGAACGGGCCAGTATATCAAGCGACGTATTCCCAGCGGCTAATGCACTACCTTCCACATTCACAACGGTTCGGTCGCCCTGTCGCTCGTATAATGGTTTCTGCGCTATCACTTTGACCTCGCTCAAAGTTGTTTGCTGGCTTGGCTGAAGCACGAGCGTTGGCAGGCGCTGCCCCTCGGTCGAAATGGTAATTTCTTCCGTTCGGTCGCGGGCAAAACCAACCTGCGACGCGGCCACGTAATAACGGCCAGCCGGTGGAAGCGTTAACTGAAACATACCTTTATCGTCCGTGAATTCAGCTTTTACCACCACCGAATCAGCCGCCCGGTGGAGTGACACGGTCGCAAATTCGATGGGCTGCCCGGTAGCACTCCGAACGGTTCCCTGTAAGTAAGGAACCGTCTGAGCGCGTACGTCAACCATGCCTAAAATAACGGCAGCTATCAACACAATAGTAAAGTGGTGTGGATGGATAATTGATTGTGGATAGTTGGATTTCATAAAGCAAAATAGAATGAGGTAGCTGCGTTATCTGGAAACAAACCTATGATATATCATTTAATTAAAGACGGGCTTTTGACATGAATTGAGCAAAGTTGTGGTTGAACGCGCAAATTCAGGGATGAATGGTTAGATTACCGCTGGATTTACTTACCTGACCCCTATGCTAAACAATGTAATCTTTTATGTACTGGATAAAACCATCAAACGCTACCGTCAATTTGCACAGAGTACTATCGATCAGGCGGGCATCGACATCACCATCGATCAATGGCTGGTACTAACCGTCATTCAGGAATCACCCGCGCTGGGTCAATTGGAAATTGCGGAACGAGTATTTAAGGATCAGGCATCTGTGGCCCGGATTATTGACTTATTAGTCAAAAAAGAACTGCTGTTGCAGGTCACCAGTCAGCAGGATCGCCGACGGGTTAATCGGTCACTGACGCCGAGAGGTCATCAGTTACTTAAGGCTGTTGCGCCAATTATTGCCCAGAACCGGGCGACTGCTCTTCAGGGGCTGTCAGATTCCACCATTGAAGAGCTTCGGCAAACATTGGAGGAGATTTCTTCGAATTGTCAGGCAATGGCGGAATGATTTTCTTTTGACAGGATGAACAGGATTGGGTAATAGTCAATAATCCTGTTCATCCTGTCAGTCCTGTCAAAAACAATTAATACCCTTCATTCTGCACCAGATAACCTGGTATGTTCGACGCACCGTCAACGGCTGTCTGGGGAATCGGGAAAATACGCTTACGGACATTGCTATCGCTTTTTTCAGTCCATGTGCCTTCGTACTTGCCGAAGCGAATCATATCCGTACGGCGGAGCATCTCCCAGTAAAATTCGAAACCTCGTTCACGGAACAGCAAATCCAGGCTCATGCTTGTGAGCGCGGGCGGTGGCGTGGTGAGAGTACGAGCTGCCCGAACGGTATTTACGTCAGTGAGGGCGCTGGCGGCATCATTGCTTTTGCGCAATTTGGCCTCTGCCCGCATTAGATAAACGTCGGCCAGACGAACAATTACGATGTCGGCGTCTCCCAGGTTTCGGCCACTGGATGACTTCTTGCTGAACTCGTATTTTTCGACCCGGTAGCCCGTATTATAGTCGCTGCCCGCCACCGTAAAGTTGATTTGTTCCGTGAAATTGACCGCTAATGTTGGCCGGTTACGCGTTACGTAAGACAGTTTACCCACTTTAAACTTGCCATCAGGGCATTTCACAAACGCGCCATTCACCCGAAGCAGCCCGTATTGTTGACCCCGCAAAATGCCACGATTTATATTAAAATCCGCTTCGGCTACGCATGAGTCGCCGGGATTCGAATAAATCGACAAATTCTGCTTATAAAAACGGGGATCGACGGACGGATCCTGCGAACCATACGCACTAACCCAGGTTCGGTAATAATCTGGGGTAATAGCCGGACCGTCGGTCCCATTGGCTGCCGGATACGCCGGAATAGGAAACTGATCGCCCGAAATTGAGAAATAAGCCAGCCGGTTGTTGCCATTCAGTTCGGCCCGCTGATCGACCGCAAAAATCAGTTCTTTGTTGTCGTGGTTTGTCTGGTTGAAAAGCGAGAAATAATCCCGCGACAACTGGTATTGACCGGAGCTGATAATCTTATCACAATACTCGACCACCTTGTCCATATCGGCCGACTGAAACGTGAACTGCGCAGCATAGCGATCTCGGTAAACGGCTGCGTTGAGGTACAAACGCGCCAGCAGGCCCCAGGCTGCCCCCTTACTTAACCGGCCCGGTCCAACGGTTGGCAGCAAATCAGGCTCAACAGCCAATAATTCTTTCAGGATGTAATTGTAAGCGGCTTCTCCACGCACAACCGCTGACGTCCCCTGTGGGTCTTCTTTCACAAACACAATACCAAACAGATCGAGCATCACCATCGAGTAATAGGCACGCATCCCCCGCGCTTCGGCTAGGTACACCTTCGCACTGGGGTCTTTGAGTGTCGGCAACGTATTGATGGCCGAAACTGCACGCGATAGGCTCTGTACCAGATAATTCCAGGTGCTAAGCACATTCGGGTCCGTGCTGGTGGTGGTGTGCTGATGCAGCGCCAAATAGATGCCATTATCGCCCCAGTCGGTGCCGCCACGGTACGGCAGAATAGCCTCGTCGGTCGAGATTTCCTGAAGCGCAAAGTAATTGGTATGCAGAAAAATGTTCGGCAGCTGCGCGTAAACGGGGGCCAGGTTGCCATCCGCTAACTGCTTATCGGACAGGCCCGATACGGACGCTTCGTCCAGTACGTTTTCGTCGAGCTTCGTACAACTATAGGTACTGGCTAAAGTGGCCAGGGCTAGTAGAGAAAGGATTATTTTTTTCATGTCTGTTGGCGTTAGAAAGTGAGGTTGAGGCCAAAAATGACTGATCGAGCTTTGGGATAGCTGAGGTAGTCGATCCCGTATGATGAAATGCCGTTGATCGTCCGATCGTTGTTAACCTCCGGATCGTACCCGTTGTAGTTGGTAATCACGAACAGATTCTGACCCGTTACGGATAGCCGAATTGCGTTGATCCACCGGTTCATCCCGATCAGTTTCGGGCTTAGGCTATACCCCAACGCCAGGTTATTGAGCCGGAAGAAAGCACCATCTTTCAGGAAGCGGGTCGATACGGGGGCCGAGTTATTGATCGATTCGTTCGGGTATTGGATGGCCTCAGCCGTCGTGTTCAATCCTTTCGACAGCCGTAGCTTATAGAAGTTGGAGTTAGCCGTGTTGTCATAGAGCTTGTTGCCCGCTACGCCGTTGAAGTTAATGGCCAAGTCGAAGCCTTTAAAAGCTAGGCTCGTATTGATGTTGTATTGCTTAGTTGGTAGCGCGCTACCAGCGGCAATCCGGTCTTTATCCGTAACGATGCCGTCGCCGTCTGTGTCGCGGTACGTACTGATGCCCTTGTCGTCGAAGCCGGTAAACTCTTTCAGAAAGAACGTACCGATGGGCTGATCGTTGATGTACCCGTTCACCGTAGCTGATGTCAACCCCGACCCTTGCGCCGACCCGGACGTAATAACTGAGTAAGGCGAGTTCCGAACGACGTTTTTGATGAACGTAACGTTACCGCCAATATCGAACCGGAAGCCGCTCTGGCTGGTATACCGGTAGTTTAAGTCAAGCTCAACCCCCTGGTTCTCAATGCGCATATTCGGTACGTTGGTCCAGTAGGTGCTGGCGGGCTGGATGGGATCGGCCGGGATAACTTCCAGCAGAATCTTGTTCGACACCTTGTTGAAATAATCCACCGATCCCGACAGCGCCCCTCGAAATAAGGCAAAATCCAGTCCGAAATCCGCCTGAGTCGATACCTCCCACTGAATGTCGGGGTTGGCCAGCCGCGTGTAGGAAATCCCGGCAGGATAGCTCGTCGTGTTATCGAGGGGATAACTTGTTGTGCCCGACACCTGTGCCGTATAAAGCGCCTGGGTAATTTTGGCCGGAATTTCCTGATTACCGGTCTGTCCCCAGCCTGCCCGTAGTTTCAGATCACTGAACGGCCCCGATTTTAGGAAGGCTTCGTCGGACAAACGCCAGCCCGCCGAGATAGACGGGAAGATACCGTATTTGTTGTTCGAGCCAAACTTCGACGAACCATCGGCCCGCACCGTAGCTGTCAGCAGGTATTTATCGTTGAACTGGTAGTTAACCCGACCGAAAAACGATTGAAGCTCGTTTTCGATGGCCGAGCCGGTTGGGCGGTTATTAGCCAGTGACAAATCCTGACCAAGCCCCGGATTGTAAATGGGTTCGACCGGGGTAATGGGGAATTTGTTGATACTCCAGTCGCGGGTCTGGATCGAGAATTTCTGGTACGAATGCCCCAGCAACGCAGTCAGGTTATGGCTGGCTTTTGTCCAGGTATACGTAAAATAGTTCTCAATCAGCGTATTTCGGTTTGTTTTGTATGTGCTGGCAAGCCGTCCGTCCTGCTGAGGCACCGCGTTGGCCAGCGACTGGACATCGCGTACTGAACTGGAATTATCAACGCCCAGGTTAAGCTTATAAACTAAGTTAGGTAGGATTTTGAACGAAGGCGAGATGCTGCCCACGACCCGGTTAATGGTCGTTATATCTTTTTCCAGCGCGAGCGTTGTCAGTGGATTCGTGGTGCCCTGATACTGGGCCGGATTTCCATTCGCATCGTAAGCCGGGTAGGTCGGGTTAGCCGAAATGGCGCTACCTACGATGGATACCGCTCCGCCACCTACATCACCTCCAGGCCGCTGATTGGCCGTTTGCGAAGCCGTCAGGTTCACGTCAACGGTAAGCCGATCTTCCAGAAACCGTTGCGAAACGTTAATCCGCCCGGTATACCGCTTGAGCGAGCTATTTTTCAGAATCCCCTGCTGGTCCTGAACCCCGAACGAACCGTAATACGTCAGCTTCTCAGCCCCACCACTAAAGGACAGGTTGTGATTCTGGGTGTATGCCGTCCGGCTGATTTCTTTCTGCCAGTCGGTCGAAGCGCCTTTATCGTCCAGAACACCACCTAATGCCTTTACCTGGCTCCGGTACTCATCCGCACCAAATACAGCCAGCGGTCGGGCCATTTTCGAAATGCCCAGATTAGACGAGAGCGTAAATGTAGCACTGCCGGCTTTTCCTTTTTTGGTCGTGATCAGGACCACGCCATTAGCACCCCGGGCTCCGTAAATGGCTGTCGCCGAGGCATCTTTCAGGACGTCGACGGACTCAATATCCTGCGGATTCAGAAAGGTTAGTGGGTTGGTGGCCCCGCCCGTGGCGGAGTTGTCGAGCGGAATCCCGTCGAGTACAAACAGAGGTGTACTGCCTGTACGCACCCCGCCCGGTCCGCGGATAGTGATACTCTGCGAGCTGCCCGGCTCACCGCTGGCCGACGTTACGTTCACGCCCGCGACTTTGCCCTGAATCAGTTGTTCCGGCGAGTTAATGATCCCCCGGTTAAACTCCCCGCTTTTAATCGACTTAACCGACCCGGTCATATCCCGTTTGGTCGTGCTGCCGTAACCAATAACCACGACCTGATTCAGATCAGAGGCTGACGCTTTTAGCGATACGTTGATGGTGGTTTGAGCACCAACGACAATTTCCTGCGAGACAAACCCGATAAACCCGAACACCAGCGTCGCGTTGGCGTTGGGCACAACGATGCGGTAATTACCGTTAGCGTCGGTGGTTGTACCGCGCGAACTTCCTTTCAGAACTACACTACAACCGGCCAGCGCTTCGTTCGTGGTGGCATCGGTAACGCGGCCGCTGACGGTCTGCTCCACTGGTGGTTTTTCACTACGGACAGCTGGTATTTTGTCGGTGGCTGCAACCGGGCTTAACCCACTTACAATTAATAAAGTAACAGCCAGAAACCCAGTCAGTAAAGTACGCTGACCCGCAACTGGCGGGGGAGAGGGGTAAAAAGAGGTCATACGATTGGTAGTTAGTAAAAGTTGGCAAAATGCTTTTAGTCGTATCAAATTTCAATTGAAGAGGTAATTGTTAAAGAAAAGTTAAAATTAGCTAGTAAAATGATAAGAATAAATATGATAAAGAGACGAAATAATGCTTTGTCATAATTCCATACTAGTCAGCGGGTGACATTGAAAACTTTAACGGGTGTTTAACGATGAGCGTCCAGTATGGTGGTTATTTTATTAACCGAAAAAAATCTGGTGTACTATGAAAACTATAGGTATTTTTCTCCTACTCGGTTTAACCCTGAGCGGCTGTGTAGCAATCCAGTCGAATACAAAATCCGACGCTGTGCCACCCAGCTTTCATCGGGTGCTGGTAGTGGCAAAAATGCGTAAGGCACAGGCTAATTATATGCAGCAGTTTGCCCGGCAGTTCCCGGCAGGTTACGAAGTATGCACGCTGCTTATCAGTCCACTTTCGTTCGATAATCCGGACGAGGTTATTCGTAAACAGGTCGCTGATTGCCAGAGTGATGTAATTCTGATGGTCGAATTGAATCGGCCCGGACACGCCAGTCGATATTCCAGTTACCCGTTTGAGTATAATGTCGAGATGCAATCTGCTGCGACAAGGCAACCGTTCTGGAAAGCCATTATCTCGTCCAATCCATCTTATGGTGAAGAAGTGCCGCCCCGCCCGATTATTAAGCGGTTATTGGAAGATCATATCATTGAAGGGAAACTGCCTTCACAAACTTATTCGTATCAGGCATCTAACTAATGTTATAAATGGAAAATGTATATTGTCCATTATAACATGATTTTCTGTGGCGTCAGGTTTTTTGCGTGGTTGTCGGTTATTAGTAACCGACAACCACGCAAAAAACCTGACGCCACGCACATAGCTTAGCGCAAAACCCTTAAACCATGCATAAACGAACCTTTATCAAGTTATCGTCAACCTTAATGGCCGCACCCCTATTTTCTCCACTGCTTAGCCTGGCTGCCGACAAAAAATTGAAAAATTGGGCAGGCAATTACGAATACAGTACTGATCGGTTATACCCCGCCAAATCCGTTGATCAGGCGCGGGAATTAGTTAAAAAATATAGCAAGCTAAAAGTATTAGGTACACGGCATTGCTTCAACGGTATTGCTGATAGCAAGGATAATTTCCTGTCGTTATTGCCAATGGATCAGGTCATTGCACTGGATGCAAAAGCCAAATCCGTGACTGTCGATGCCAATATGAAGTATGGCCAATTAGCGCCGTACCTGGATAAGCATGGTTTTGCGTTGCATAATCTGGCTTCGTTGCCGCACATTTCCATCGCCGGGGCCTGCGCAACCGCTACCCACGGCTCGGGCGTGAAGAACGGTAACCTGGCCACGGCGGTTTCGGGGTTGGAAATCGTGACGGCGAAAGGTGATATCGTTACCCTGTCGCGGGCGAAAGACGGTGACAAATTCCGGGCGGCTGTCGTGAATCTGGGCGGGCTGGGCGTCATAACTAAAGTGACACTCGATATTCAGCCAACCTTCCAAATGCGGCAGGACGTGTATCAAAACCTGCCGATGGCGCAGTTGAAAGATCATTTCACAGCTATTGAGTCGAGCGGATACAGCGTTAGCCTATTCACCGACTGGCAGAAGGGTCGCGTTAATGAAGTCTGGATCAAACGGCGCATTGAAAAGGGCGTCAAACTGGAGGCTAAACCGGAATTTTACGGAGCTAAACTCGCTACCAAAAATCTGCACCCTATTGCCGAGCTTTCCGCCGAAAACTGCACGGAGCAAATGGGTGTACCGGGGCCGTGGTACGAACGGCTGCCCCACTTCCGCATGGGATTCACGCCCAGCAGTGGTAAGGAGTTACAATCCGAATATTTTGTTCCGATGAAACATGCAGTAGAGGCCATTCTTGCTGTTGAGCGGTTGAACGCTCAGGTAAGTCCGCACCTGCTAATCTCTGAATTGCGCACCATCGATGGGGATAATCTGTGGATGAGTCCCTGTTATAAGCAGCCGAGTCTGGCGATTCACTTTACATGGAAGCCCGATTGGCCTTCGGTTAGAAAAGTATTGCCGCTGATTGAGAAGGAATTGACCCCATTTGGTGTACGACCGCACTGGGGCAAACTATTCACGATTGCTCCTTCGCAACTAAAATCTCGCTACGAAAAACTGCCTGATTTTCAGAAAATGCTGAAAGAATACGATCCGCAAGGCAAATTCCGCAATGCGTTTTTAGATACAAACGTGTACGCCAGTTGAGTATAATTCGATTTGTTTATGACGCTTTAGTCAAAGAGGTAGTAAACAAAATCTTTAAGACGTCCTATTTAAGGGCGTCTTTTTTTTGTACTATACCAAGGGTACAAGTCAAGTCAATATTAATTGATGTCCATACAATAAATATCTATTTATCAGGAAATTTCACATAATAGAAGAAAAATTGCACAATTCTATTCTTTTCCCTTAGCGGTTCAATTCAATCAGTAGATAATGAAATAAATAAAAATTGCACAATTTTTTAGATAAGAACAGTCCTTACTGCCAACTATTATATTGATATCGACATCAGCAACTTTTACAGATCTTCCAAAAGACAAGTGCTGAGTAATTCTACTAATACAACCTAGCTGCATTAATCATGAAAACGATTTACCATATTATTTTAACGGTTATAATTGCACTTTTTTGCGTTACTTCCGTACACGCAGCTTATCCGGGAGCTATCTGGCAGAAGGGTTATGTACTACTCTGGAACCAGACAGCATTAGAAGGAGAGTTGACTTATAACTGGTCGGCCGAAATGGTATCCTTCCGGCAGGAAGATGGTCGAATCAGTACCTTTTCCGCCAATCAAGTTTCCCGTTTTGGCTGGTTTGACTATTCACAGCATAAGCACCGGTCTTTTCTTTCTATCACGCAGCCGGTTAACAAAGACCGAGAAGGTCAGGTCTTTTTTGAAGTGTGTATGGATGGACAATTGCCGGTGGTGCGCCGATTACGAAAATCACGCGGATTATTGAAACGGGCATTCTCCCACCCGACCTATTCGGCTGACCGTCCGGTTATGGCGCAGAATACTGATCTTTTTGATTACTACGTCTTTGATGATGGGCAGTTATTAGCACTAGATCGATTTCATGTAGAGATTTATGAGCCGTTGATGAAATCGTATGACCAGGAAATAAGGCGTTACGTAACGACACATAACATCAATGATCGATCTACCTCCGGTCAACTGGTCATCATCGACCATTATAACTGGCTTGCGAAGCAAAACGCCAGAACGGCCTCTGCTAAGGGACTTACCGGTGTGCAGGAATAAGCCCTGTTACCCTAGCTAAAAATTGCTTAATGGCAGCGTGAGCCTGTATCTTTGGCAGCCATTAATGGCCTTATCCATTGCTACAAATGCCCAACGTTTTTCAATCTGATCCTGCTCCCATCACGCGCCATTTGCGGGCGATGTATGGGTCGCGGCTGTTAGTTGCCGCCGTTAATCACCTGAATGTATTTGCCGAATTAAGCGCCGGACCGCTTTCTCTGTCGGAAATAAGTAACCGGCTTAATCTGGGCGAGCGTCCGGCGATGGTGCTCTTTCCGGCGCTTTGTGCTATGGAGCTGCTTCAGTACGACAGCGAAGGATGTTTGATGGTCAGCGAGTTAGGGAGATATTTAATCCAAAGCCAAACGCCTAATCTGATCGGTTATACCAGTTTGGAAAAGGATGATCTAGGCGTTCTGGAGATGGCCGTGCGTTTGAAAAACGACGGACCACTGGAAACACCACAGGGGATTTCGTTCGTGAAAGAAGGGGAAGAACCATCACCGATGGATGACCCGGAACTGGCCCGCAAATTCACGCTGGGACTGGCCGGACGCGCCCGTCTGCTTTCGCCCATTGTGGCAGCTAATCTTTCAAAACGGGAAGGGCATCTGCTGGATGTGGCCGGTGGTACGGGCTTTTATACCTACGAATGGCTGCTGGCTAATCCAAAATCAACGGCCACGTTGTTTGACCGGCCGGAAGTACTTTCTGTTGCCGCTGAGTTGTTAGAAGAATTTACGCAGAACGGCCGAGCGGGGGTAGAGAGTGTTAAAGAGCGGGTAACGTTTCAACCGGGCGACATGCTGTCGGATGCATTACCCAAAACGGATATTTTGCTGGCTGCCAGCCTGTTCCACGACTGGCCAACGCAAACCTGCCAGCTGTTGGCTCACCGCTTTGCTGCAGCTTTGAACCCCGATGGTGAACTATGGGTTCACGATGCCTTTCTAGCCGATACACTGGATGGGCCGTTGGCCGTGACCGATTATTCTGCCCAACTATTCTGGGGCACGAAAGGCCGCTGCTACAGCCGGGCCGAATACCGTAACTGGTTCACCGAAGCAGGCCTGGAAAATACAGCTGACAATCTGCCGACCCAATTGGATTACGGCTTAATCTGGGCGCGTAAGCCTGCCTGACGCCCCCCCGCGTTACAACAATTTACAGTCTGCAACGTTTGGCTGATTTGATGTGTACTGATAATCGAACGGCAGGAAAATTGGAGCCTTCCGGTAATGTACTTAACTGAAAATTATGGGAAAATCTGGACAAGTATGGTCACGGAGAAAGTTTATCACCAATGTAACCGGAGTTGGGGCTGTAATTATGGCGAGCCCACTATTGTCATGGGGGCTCGATGATGTCGATCCACGAGTAGCGGCCATTGTCGCTAAAACCATCGGAATCGATACGCATAATCACATTGATGTGCCGATCAACCCAGCTGAATTACCAGGCCCAAAAGTTGACCTGTCTGGTGAACTGAAGAAGTCAGGTTTGTCGACCATCTGTATGACATTCGCGGTAGACTATCAACGGCTTGTTAACCCTGGTGATGGCTATAACCGGTTTATAACGGGGTTGGATGCTATGGATAAGATGCTGGAAAGCAATGGTATAAAACGTTCTATGAATTTCGCCGACATCCAGAAGACACATGACCAACATACCCCAACGGTTATTCAATCGGTCGAGGGCGGCCACTTTCTGGAAGGAAAAATAGAACGGCTCGAAGAGGCCTATAAGCGCGGTTTGCGGCAACTTGGTCTACTCCATGATAATGATGCCGCTGTACCGTTGGGCGATGTTTACACAAAAACCGCGCAATTTGGTGGTCTGACTTCATTTGGCGCGGACGTCATCAAAGAATGTAATCGGCAGGGTATTCTCGTCGACCTGACCCATGCCAGCAATGAGACAATGAACGCAGCGTTCAAAGTAGCGACCCGGCCGGTAGTTGTGTCACATACGGGACTGGATACCCAGTTGGGACTAAATCCGGTTATGGCCAAAATGATGCGTCCAAGGCTCATCAGTAAGGAACAGGCTAAAATCGTTGCTGATAATAAGGGTATCATTGGGGTATGGACGCACCTGGCCGACACCCCCCTGGAATACGCTCAGAATATCATAGCCTTGGTTGATGTTGTTGGTGTTGACCATGTTTGCATTGGTACTGATACCAAGTTAACCCCGTCTTACCGATCCCCAAATGCTGTCGCTGGCCCTAGACCGGATAACAGTAGTGGGGGTAATCGTCAGGATGGTCCCCCAAATGGGAATAATGGTCAAAATGGACCTGGTGGACCTGGCGGTGGGCAAAATCGCCCTAGAGTGGGCGAGCGAACCAACGAAGCCTGGCAAGAACAGAACGTCGGATTCTACTATGCCGTCGTTGATGCAATGTTGAAGACTGGCTTCAGCGAGGCAGAAATCGGTAAAATCGGCGGTGGAAACTTTTGCCGCGTATTCGATACTGCTACTAAAGGGCATTAGCTTTGAGCCTGTTTAACTTTTTACGGCAGGTTTTATAATTGCTTTTGTCATTCTGACGAAGGAAGAATATTAAGGTTTCTCCAATTACAAGTGAGAAAAACGTAAGATTCTTCCTTCGTCAGAATGACAAAGCGTTCATTCAAATAAAAGTTAATACAGCTTCATTTTGTAATGTGTATGTCTAATCCGCAAAAGGACAAGTATAGTATATACTGCGCACCAGACATCTACATTACTAATTTCCTGCGCCTGGAATTACATTTAGTAAACTCCGGCCTTTGGTAGCAATGGCTTCATTAACCTGATTTTTGATCACATTTTTGATGATCTCGCTCCGGTCGCGCTCCCCACGTACAAGGGCTTTGGCGAATTCGAGGGCCTGCTCGGTGGTGATTTTGCCGGGCATGGGTGGTTCGTTGGGATCCACAATAGCGTCGACGATTACTGGTCCATCATGGGCCAGCGCTTGTTTAATGATTGATTCGGCGTTCTTCGGATCGTCGATCGTGAAACCAGTAGCGCCACAAGCGCGGGCATATGCTGCAAAATCAATCGATTGTAAATCAACGTCGAACTCCGGATTGCCTTCCATTACAATTTGCTCCCATTTAATCTGACCAAGGGAGTTGTTATGGAAAATAAACACCTTAACCGGCAGCTTGTATTTAACGGCAGTGGCCATTTCGCCCATTAACATGGTGAATCCTCCATCGCCAACCAGCGCCACTACCTGCTGACCTGGATGCGCAATGGATGCGGCAATGGCATACGGAAAACCAGAAGCCATCGTTGCAAGCAAACCGGAAGTAGAAAACTTCATGTTACCGCGCAATTGCATATGTCGGGCAGCCCAGGTCGTGTTGTTGCCACAATCGCAGGTTACAATCGCGTTATCGTTGAGAAGTGGACTTAATACGTGTGGAACTACCTGCGGTTTCATCGGAATGACATCCTGCGTACCGCGTTCGGTGAGCAGTTCGCGCCAATGTTTCATGCGCTCCTGCGATTTTTTCAGAAAACTTTGGTCGTCTTTCTGGTGAATCAAAGGCAGAAGCGCCTTCAAAACCGCTTTGCTGTCGCCCATTAACCCCACTTGGACGGGTGTTCGCAATCCGATGTGTGTCGGGTCAATATCGATCTGAACCGTGCGGGCCTGACCTGGTTCGGGGTAGAACTCAAGGTAAGGAAACCGCGTGCCGATCATAATCAGCGTATCGCAATCCTGCATGGCGTCCTGCGAGGGAGCCGTTCCTAATAGACCTAATCCGCCCGTGGTGTGCGGGTCGTCGTCGTCAACTACGGTCTTGCCTAATAGTGCCTTTATAATCGGTCCACCGACGGCATCTGATAACGCCAGCACTTCTTCCCGGGCGTTTAGACAGCCCCGCCCCGCAAAAATGGCTACCTTTTTACCCGCGTTGATAAGGTCGGCAGCTCGCTGTAACTGCTGGGGATCAGGCAAAATATTCTGACTAACCTGTGTGACGCTGCTATGATGCGGAACGTCAATGACCGAACGCTTATCATCACTTGCAGTCCAGTCCTGATAATCCTTGGGGAATGAGATGTGCGTTACGGTACGCTGCCCTAAAGCCGTCCGAATGGCCTGATCGACCACGTTCTCTACGTGATCAGGACCCATAACCCGCTCATTGTAAGCTGCTACATCGGCAAATACTTTAACCAGGTCAACATCCTGCTGAAAAAATGTGCCACTCACGTCGTGCGCCGTATGTCCAGTAATGGCCAGTACCGGTTGCGAATCGTATTTGGCATCGTATAGGCCGTTTAGCAGGTGAATGCCCCCACAGCCTGACGTAGCCATGCACACCCCAAGTTTACCGGTAAATTTAGCGTAGCCGCATGCCATAAAGGCAGCCGCTTCCTCGTGCCGCACCTGAATCAATTTAATTTGATCCTGATGCGTACGCAAGGACTCATATAGGCCATTAATACCATCGCCGGGCAGGCTGAATATAGTATCTACTCCCCATTCCACCAATCGTTCGACCAAGAGGTCGGCTCCAGTCTTTGCCATAAGTATGCGTTAGAAACACGAATTTTTAGATAGGTTGTGCTTCGTGAGCATTGGATTGGTACCCACGAATGCATTGTCTGGTTAACTCCTGATCTGTAACCCGTGTTTGTACATCAACCGGATGGTGAGGGTAAGGAAAGCCGCGCCAGCGTAATCTATTTAATCATTTCCAACAGCATTTCGGGCTCGTTGGTCGTGATAAAATCGACGTGATGCTCTAATAGATAGGTTAATGTGGGCCGGTCGTTCACCGTCCAGACATTCACCGTCAGATGTTGCTGTTGCGCTTCGGCAATCCAGGCTTCGTTCTTTTTAATAATATTATAATGGTAATCCAGGCCGTACAGATGATCGGCGGCCAGTTGAGCCGGGGTCTTGTCGCCGGTTAGATAAGCCACCTTCGCATCTGGATCCAGGGCTTTCACTTTTTTGCAGACATCGTAGTCGAAAGCAATATAATCGACCCAGGCCTGTGCCTTTAGATCATGAACCATCTTAAGTACTCGTTCAGTTAAGGCCATCGACCGTTCTTTACCCATGGTTGACGTTTTGATTTCCAGAATCAGCCGAGTCTTCGTTTGTTTCATGCCTTCCCGCAGATAAGCCTCTAAGGTTGGAAGCGATTCACCATTACTCAGTTTTACGTTTGCCAGCTCAGCTGACGGCGTTTTTTCGATAGCTAGGCCCTGAATAACCGGGTCGTGGTTAACGAACAATACCGAATCCTGCGACATGTGCACGTCGAATTCGCTGCCCATACAACCCAGAGCCACGGCATTTTTGAGTGATGTCAGTGAGTTCTCGCTCGTTGCCGACTGTTTCCAGGCGCCACGGTGCGCAATTACCAGATTCCGGATAAACTGATCTTTAACAACTCGGAAGGTGTCACGTTGCACGCCAGAGTTACCCTTCCCTTCAATGATCACATCATACCAAGGCTCATTGGATTTAGCCGCTTGTGATTTGATGGTGAGTTGACCTGATTTATCCAGATTAAATGAAGAAGCTGTTGATCCTTTTACTGTAAAACCGGCTACAGAGCCACTTGTGCGTAAAGTGCCAATAGTGGTTTTCGTAGGAGAGTAGGTATAGTTTGATAAGGAAAGCATGGATTGTGCCATAGTCTGGCCGATGCTGAAACAGGCAATAACCACCAGGCAAGCGGGAAAAGCGATCGTTGTTTTCATATAAAGTGAAATTCAGTCAATATGCTGTTGCGAAATACTGAATACAAGAGGAGAATTGCTATTTATCATTTTGTGAACAATCGTATTGGCGAAAATACTGATTAAAAACACTTAAGTAGATTTACGGATCAGGGGAAAACGTTTACTAGCGAGTAATAAAAAATATTTAATCTATTATGTTGATGGGATTTTGAGAAAAAATGCCTTAATTTTAAAGTCCGTTACGCCGGTAATGCCATGCCGTAGCCGGATTACCCGATGATTTTTTTGTATTAATCACCTCGTAAACCGACAACGTCGAATGACTTTGTTCTCTCAACAAACTTACTGGCGGGCACTAGGCCTGTCTTTGTTTCTTCTGTGGCCTGTTTTTGGTAAATCATCCGTTGACCCTACTGCTGATCAAATTCTGGGACGCTGGTTGTTTCCGGCTAAAGGTTCCAGCGTGGAGGTTTATCGCTCCGGCGAGCATTACTTCGCGCGGATCGCGGATGTGAGTTCTACCGGGCAGCAGAAATTTGGCTTGGTGAAAAATCAGATTTTGATGCGCGATTTGACATTCGACGGTACGGGCTGGTCGGGTGGCGAGTTAATTCATCCACAGTCGGGCCTCCATTTCGGGATTGAACTTAAACTGACCGATTCTCAAACGATGACTGCCCGTGTCTTTAAAGGTGTTCGCTGGGTGCACAAAGAGTTTACGCTAACTCGACAAACGACTTTATAGTTCCTCTTTTTTATAGTTATTATCAGGCTTCATCTGGGCAATCGGATGAAGCCTGACGGCTTTATAGGTGGGTCAAATGGCCCACTGGCTTGATAAATGGTCATTAATACGGAGACTTTTTGGTCAAATAGTTGTTTTACTAATGATGAGCCGATAGATTGGCTGTTAAATCGAAACCACAAACCTGACTATTGACGATGATTTGGTTAATTATGATTGTCATCTTCGGCGCCAGTGCCTTCGTGAGCTGGCGATTACGAAGTAAATTCAATGAATATTCACAGATTGGCCTGAGCAACGGCATGAGTGGTGCCGAGGTGGCCCAAACGATGCTGAATGAAAACGGCATCTACGATGTCCGTGTGATGTCGGTGGAGGGTATGCTCACGGACCATTATAATCCGCAGGAAAAAACAGTTAACCTCAGTGCCGACGTGTATTATGGTCGAAGCATTTCTGCTGCCGCCGTTGCTGCTCACGAATGCGGACATGCTGTTCAGCATAAAGTAGCGTACGCGCCTTTACAGTTTCGGTCGGCGATGGTACCCGTGCTGACGATTTCGTCGCAATACATGCAGTGGGTCTTGCTGGCAGGTGTTCTGCTGCTGAGAACAACGCCCATTCCGCTAGCGATTGGCGTGGCCATGTTCGCGTTAACTACGTTGTTTAGCTTCATCACGTTGCCCGTTGAGTTCGATGCCAGCCGCCGTGCACTAGCCTGGATTCAGACCAGAGGTATTGTCAATCAACGGGAATACGGATTTGCTAAAGACGCTCTCTGGTGGGCTGCTATGACCTACGTCGTTGCTGCACTTGGCTCATTGGCTACGCTGCTTTACTACGCGAGCCTGCTGATGGGTGGTCGCCGGAGCGATTAAGTAGGGTGGAAACCTACTCGCGTTACAAACAAAAACGGGCCAATGGATTTCCATTGGCCCGTTTTTGTTATTCAGGTTTACAAATTAAATGACTAGCCTCACCATTCCTTGGAAGGCTTCATAACCAGATTGTACCATTTTGGGCGTTGGGGCCGAGCGGTCAATGAGCGTGCCCGCAACGGCGACGGCTAGCGCAATGACGAGCGCGGGCCAGAAACCAACAATGGTAAAGCTGTCCATAAACTTGTCAATCAGTTTCAGCAGAACGGCTGTAACGATAATCCGGACGAGACCTGTCAGCAGAAAAAAGGTGACCAGATTAAGTGGGAAGCGAATAAGCCAGCCCACAAAAAAATTGAGTAATCCAAGTAGAAGCGCAATCAACAGCGCTGTTCCGAAGTTTTTGACGTCCACCTGGGGCATAATGTACGCTAAGCCGAAAATGACAGCCGCATCGAGCAATAAATGTAAGATTAGGTTCATGAAATGGTAGAATTGATCTTCTTGAACAACTGTTTTAGGGCTTTATGGTTTAGGTATAATAGGACTATAAACCACTCTGCTGGCCATGCATCGTCTCTGGATTTTATTTTTTGCTTCGCTGCTGGCCTGTGGTAAGGGCTCCTCTCAGCAGCAAACAACCCAATTGCCCTCAACTGATTCTACAAAAGCCTATCGTTTTAGAGAAGCCAGCCGCGACGGTATTGGCAAGTTCTACCAGGGACGCGAAATTGCTCAGGTAATGGGTCATCTTGGCGCGTCGTGGCTCGACCGGCCGGAGCGGGAGCGCGAAGAACGAACCGACTTACTACTGGATGCGTTGGCGCTCAAACCAACTGATGTTGTAGCTGATATTGGCGCAGGAACCGGTTTTTTTACGTTTCTGATGGCGCCGAAAGTACCTAACGGAAAAATCCTAGCCGTGGATATTCAGCCAGAGATGATTCAGTATCTGAGTGAAGGTAAAGCGAAACATAAGGCTCAGAATGTACAGCCAATACTTGGCACAGAATCAGATCCAAAACTCCCGGCTGGCAGTATTGATCTAGCTATTCTGATCGATGCGTATCACGAATTTTCTTATCCGCGCGAAATGATAGCTCACATTGCGGCAGCGCTGAAACCGGGTGGTCGTGTGGCGCTGGTTGAATACCGCGCCGAAGATCCAACTGTGTCGATTAAGGAACTGCACAAACTCAGCGTAGCGCAAGCCACCAAAGAAATGAAACAGGCTGGGCTAAAACTGCTTAAAAGCGACGAGCGACTGCCGCAGCAACACATTATGTTTTTCGGAAAGTAATGACAGCTTTTTTAAACCTCAACTGCGTTCTCCCGCTGAGCTAGTTTGCTTTTCCGGAATCCATATGAGAAATAAATTGCCAGCCCAATCACCAGCCAGATACCAAAAATCTGCCAGTTGCTGGCCCCTAATTCGGTCATTAAATAGAGGTTGGTTAATACACCGATAACAGGCAGCAGCGAGAAATTATGCCGAAATCCCTGTATGGCTAATACGGCCCATACACCCCAGAATACGATCAGAAGCGGTTTGCTTTTCAGCGTTTCAACCAAGCCGTGCTGCGTTAGCACATAAGCCAGTGCAATTACTAGTAAACCGCCGATAATGTACTTACCATTGATGTAGGGCACTTTAAATTTCGATTGCGCCGTCAGCCCCTTAGCATCCAGGTACAGAATGCCCGCGCAGACGAGGATAAAAGCGAAAAATGTACCGACGCTGGTAAGGTCCACGAAGAATTTCAAATCCATAAATAACGACGGAACGGCTACCAGAAAACCCGTCACAATGGTCGCAAACGAAGGTGTCTTATAGGTAGGATGAATGCGCGAAAAGCGTTTCCATAGTAGTCCGTCGCGGCTCATGGTCATCCAGATGCGTGGTTGCCCAAGCTGATAAACCAGCAACGCACTAGTAATTGCCACTACTGCACTTACTGAGATAACGCCCGCCACAAAATCGAGGTTTACTTTCTGAAACACGTACGCCAACGGATCGCTCACACCCAGCTCTTTATAGTTAACCATGCCGGTCAGGACGAGCGTAATCAGGACATATAATGTAGTGCAGATTCCCAGGCAGTAGAGCATGGCACGGGGTAAATCACGTTGCGGATTTTTGCACTCTTCGGCGGTGGTTGAAATCGAGTCGAACCCGATAAACGCAAAAAACACGGATGCAACGCCACTCAGAACGCCCGCTATACCATTCGGCGCAAACGGCGACCAGTTAGCCGGTTTTACATAAAAAGCGCCTACTGCGATAACCAGACCTATTACGGCTAATTTGAGCACGACCAGAATGTTACTGGCCGTACGCGATTCCTTAATGCCAATGTATACCAATGCCGTAATCAACACGGTAATGGCGCCAGCGGGTAAGTTGGCAATCACTTTTAGGCTTCCCAGCATCGGCGCATTAGTGTATGCATCCGCCAGCGTTTGTTCGGGCCCTGAGAGCGTTTCTCCCGCTTGCAGTTTCGCAAAAGCCGCAGCTGCCGATCCATAATCGGTGGCGAAGTATTTGGGGAAGTTAACACCAAAACCACTGAGCATAGACGTGAAATACTCCGACCAGGAAATGGCTACGACCATGTTACTGACGGCATATTCAAGAATAAGCGCCCAGCCAATGACCCAGGCAAAAATCTCCCCAAACGCAACATACGCATACGTATAGGCGCTCCCACTTACTGGTACTGTACTGGCAAACTGGGCATAGCTGAGCGCTGTAAAAACGCAGGCAATAGCCGTAAACACAAACAGCAGCGAAACTGCCGGGCCACCATTATAGCTGGCCAAGCCAATGGTACTGAAAATACCAGCGCCAATAATAGCGGCAATGCCGAACGAGGTCAGGTCGCGGACGCCCAGGGTTTTAACTAACTTACTGGACTCGCCTTCAGAGGCATCACTGAGAATTTGCGTTACGGTCTTTTTGCGAAAGAGGGACATAGGCCGATGAAGAAAACAGGATCTATTGGCGTTAAACCGTTAAAAATAGAAATTCTTTCCGGTTTTTTGTGAGGATAAGTTTTCTTCGACAGGATTTACAGGATTCACAAGAATAACTGTCTGTACTATAAATCTTGTAAATCCTGTCGAAGAAAAACGCTATGTTAGTTTGCCTCCGACAATCGTTTCTTATTCAGTAGCCCATTACCTATGTCGATTCAGATTAAGCAGCTTACCAAATTATATAACCAGCAGCGAGCAGTCGACCAGATTTCGCTGACGGTGCAACCGGGCGAAATCGTCGGTTTCTTGGGTCCCAATGGCGCAGGGAAATCCACGACAATGAAGATTGCCACCGGCTACCTGCCACCAACTGACGGTACTGTGGAAGTAGCCGGATTTGATGTACGGACGCAACCTATGGAGGTACGCAGGAGCGTAGGTTATCTACCGGAACATAATCCGCTTTACTTAGACTTATACGTTAAAGAATACCTGCGATTTGCCGGTTCGCTGCATGGCTTACGTAGTTCGGACCTTAACCGACGTATAGCTGACATAATCGAACGGGTTGGATTAGGGCTTGAACAGCACAAACGCATCGGACAGCTTTCTAAAGGCTATCGGCAGCGCGTTGGACTGGCACAGGCGCTGCTACATAACCCGCCCGTTCTGATTCTGGACGAACCAACTACGGGCCTCGATCCAAACCAGTTAGCGGAAATCCGGCAGGTTATCCGAGATGCCGGTCGTGATAAAACAGTGCTGTTCTCTACGCACATCATGCAGGAAGTGGAAGCCGTCTGCGACCGGGTAGTGATTATCAACCGAGGACAAATTGTAGCCGATGGGTCGCTGAGTGAACTACGCAGTAGCTCAGCGGGGGAGGGTGTGGTTGTTGTGGCCGAGTTTGAAAGTGAGCTAACGGACCCCACTATACTTTCATCCGTACCCGGTGTAGAGCGGCTGGAACCGCTAGGGCAGGGGCAATATCGCATCACTGCTGGCCCTCACTCGGACTTGCGGGCTGCCATTTTTCGCCTAGCCGCCGATCAGCAGTTAACGCTGGTTGGCCTACGGCAACAGGAAAACTCGCTGGAGGGAATTTTTAAAGAGTTGACCAAGTGATTGATATTAAATGAATAATGGTCAATGTATAATGAGCAAATTTGCTCATTATACATTGACCATTATCACATTATCAGTAGACATTATACAAACTACCGCGCTTGCGCCATCAGCGGGTATTGGTCGAAGATGGAGCGGACGATGCCTTTAAAATAATTGTTCTTGAAATTCTGGTTGCGCATCATCTTGGATGCATACCCTTTCCAGATAACCTGATACGACTCGGCGTCGATTAGCGAAATCATCAGGGTGCCTTCGTCGAGGTTATAGTCGATACGCTTATAGGTTGCGTCGTCATCTTCGCGTACCACCCAATCCTTAATAACTGGCTGCTGATAGCCCCGAAACCGCAGGTCGGAACGGAAGATATTGTAGGAAATTAGCAGGTTGGGGTTCCGATTACTGACCCGGTAGCCCCGTGCTTCCATTTGGTGACGAATGGCATCCTGAATGTCGGAACATAATAGTGTGGAATCAACAAACTCGCACTCCAGAAAATTAAATGATTCGTAATTTTTGAAATGACCTTCGTAGCTGTAATCATGCTCCACAAACAGACGGCTGGGCGAGCAGCCTGCCATAGCTACGACGGCGAGCGCAAACAAGATACCGATGCACTTTTTCATACTCAGGTTCGTAAATGTTTTCGATGAATCTATAAATTGGGATAATTGGATAATACTAACTCTGGGTCGAACTCAAATATAACCTAATTGTTTGGTAAACAATAGCCATGCTGTAAATAGTTACTATTTATTTAGGCCCCGGTAAAACTCCAGTCCCCGGCGCATTTCGGCGTTCGTTACCACCACATCGAAGGCACAACTACCCGGTCCCTCCAGCAACGCCATCCGAATCTGACTCCCCCTATTTTTCTTGTCCTGCAAGGTTAGTGCCAGAATAGGATCGGTGTCGTCATCTGTTAGTCGTGCATTTCCATATACGGCAAATACGTATTCTTCGATTTGGGTCAGCAACGATTGGTCGATCATTTTTTTCTGGTAAGCAATAAATGCTTCGGCAACCATCCCTACCGCAATGGCTTCGCCGTGTAATAACCGCTTACGAGACTGGTTCAGAAAATAGGTTTCGACGGCATGGCCCAGCGTGTGTCCAAAATTCAAAATCTTACGTAAGCCTTTTTCGGTTGGGTCCTGTTCTACAACGCGCTGCTTCACCCCAACCGAGTGAGCCACCAGCGTTGGCCAATCCTGTTCATCAAGGTCGCGCCGACGAATTTCATCCCACATTGTAGCGTCGGCAATCAGACAGTGTTTAACCACTTCTGCAAAACCTGACCGCAGTTCCCGCTCGGGTAGCGTCGACAGAAAAGCCGGATCGATTAAGACGGCGTCGGGTTGCTGAAACACACCAATGTGATTTTTTAATCCCCGAAAGTCAATCCCAAGCTTGCCACCGACGCTGGCATCTACCTGAGCCAGCAGCGTGGTAGGCAGTTGGGCAAAGGCAATCCCTCGTTTGTAGGTAGCCGCGCAGAAACCACCCATGTCGCCGATAACGCCCCCGCCCAGGTTGAGCACCAGCGCATGTCGATCGAAATTTGCCCTTGTCAGGGCGTCCCAAATCAGCTCGCAGGTAGCAATGTGTTTCTGTTCCTCGCCCGACTTAATACGGATAAGAATATGCTTTGGCAGAATGGCTTTCAGGTCAGGATAACAGAACCGGGACGTGTGATTATCGGCAATGACGGCAATGGCCGAAAAATCATTAGACGACAGGAAAGCGGGGAGGCTTTCAAGAATAGGAGCGATGGCTACAGTTGACATGCCGTAAAAGTACAGCCTATTTGGGCGGGCAAAAAATAGAGACCACGAAGATTTTTTAGGATGTCCTGTCGATCAGGAAATGACCAACTTAAATTAAGCTAATTAGCTACTCTGCTATCCGGGCTCCTGGTGAGCGAGGCCATTTCGGCAACAGATCTCGACCCCCTTTTGAGGAGTTTATAGCCAGCCAATGCTTTTTAGGATGTATAGTCTACTTAGAAGAATCATGCTCAACAAACTCTCTTTTCTAGCCTTACTGATGTGGCCGATCGGTTTAGACCTATGGGCGCAGGGACTTAATACGTTGTCGTCACAGGAAAAAAAAGATGGCTGGAAACTCCTCTTCAATGGTCATGATGTATCGGGCTGGCACACCTATGGTGCAAAAGATGTAGGTCTGGCTTGGGTAATTGATCAGGGTGCGCTCAAATTAAATGTGTCTAACCGGATTGGTCATAAAGCTCAGAATGGGGGAGATTTAGTAACGGATGCTCTGTTTACGGGTGATTTTGAATTCAAAGCGGAATGGAAAATAAGTCAGTTTGCTAATAGTGGTATCTTTTTCTTCATCCAGGAAGATCCGCAGTACAAAAATATCTCCAGTACAGGTCTGGAGCTTCAGGTGCTTGATAATGCGATTTACGAAGGAGCTGCTGAAAATAAGCACCGCGCTGGCGACTTCTTTAGTGTTGCTAGTGCGCAGTTGCCTGAAATTCACCCAGTTGGTGAGTGGAACAAAATCCGTTTAATTTTCAAGAAGAATAAATTGACAGTATATATGAATGGCTCCAGCATTCAGGAATACGATGTAACCAGCCCTGACTGGAAGGGTCGAATTGCTGCAAGTAAACTCAAAGATAGCCCGCTTAGCAAAGGTCGTTACGCTGGTCATATCGGCTTGCAGGACTGGGGCAGCGAAGTATGGTTCCGAAATATCAAGATTCGACAGTTCTGATTATTGTACTATTTATAGGGTTGATAGACTAATTTAATTATAAATGTATACGTATTTATGATTAAATAAACTTGATCGTATTTTTTTAGAAAAGAAGTGACCGGTAACATGCTGCATTCGTCTTAATAAGTAAAAAAAAAGGGTGGCTTAGGTTGAATTAATAGTACTGTTTTCAGCTAATAGCCCCTCACTGGTTTTGCTTACTTGGGTTATGTTATTCGTCTTCTGGCTTTATTTAGGATTTCTTGGTTTTGTTGGACTTACCGTGTTCTATCTGGCTGCGTTTGCGGTAGCCGGGCGATTTGGCGGGGCTGATGATGTCAACTTAGGAACCAATCCGGCTGTTTTCCGGAAAATTGGGGTTTTGATACCAGCTTACAAAGAAGATGCCGTTATTCTGGAGTCAGTAAAAGTTAATTTATCGCAACAATATCCCGCCGACCGTTTTGACTTAATCGTCATCGCGGATTCCTTCCAGCCCCAAACCTTAGCGCAATTGGCTGAACTTCCCGTTATCGTGCTGGAAGTTTCATTTGCGGTGTCGACGGTAGCCAAAGCAATTAACGAAGCGTTATCCAGGTTACCAGAGGATAAGTATGATATACTCGTTGTTTCGGATGCTGATAACCACATGGCACCAGATTTTCTGAGCCGGATCAACAGGGCTTTTGAACAGGGTTGGCAAGCCGTGCAGGGGCATCGGGTTGCTAAAAATATGCACACGAGCGTAGCAGTTCTGGATGCTATCAGTGAAGAAATCAACAACCACATTTTCCGAAAAGGCAGCCGGGCGCTGGGATTATCATCATCTGTGATCGGTTCCGGCATGGCTTTTGAACCGGTATTAATGAAAACGGCTATGGCTAACCTACAAACAATGGGTGGTTATGACAAAGAACTGGAAATGAACGTGGTATTAAGCGGTCGTAAAATAGCCTACCTGGAAGACGCATTTATTTACGACGAAAAAGTAGCGAATTCTGCCGTATTCGAAAATCAGCGTACGCGCTGGATTGCGGCCCAATGGCAGTTTCTGAAAATTTACTTTCGGAAGGGATTAACAGAATTGCGTAGTGGACGACTGTCTAGCGGCTTCAAAGTTGTTCAGGCTCTGATTCTCCCGAAAGTACTATTACTGGGGTTATTATCGGTCTGCACGCTTGTAGGATTCTTTAGCAGTCAGCCAGTAGCCTGGGCTCTGCCGCTCGGTCTGCTATTAGTGCTGGGAACTAGCTTACTCATTTCCGTTCCTGGATATTTGTGGAAACGGGTATCTGTCAAGGAGTTATTATTGATTCCAGTGCTGATGCTCAGTTTTGCCCGAGCCATGTTGAATATGCGGAAAGCATTTAAAAACTTTTTGCATACCCCACACTCAGGTGAACCTGATGGAGCAACTTCCTGAGTAACATTGGGCGTTCAAGTGTGACATGCTTCCAAAAAAAAAGTCAAAAGTTATAGGAAGTGAGTAAACAGAATGCCTACAGCCAAAAACATTAAAGTTTACATAGATATTTAATAAGTAACAGTAGTTTTAAATTTTTTATCGAAAGTTAACTTTATAGATAGAAAATAATTATATAAACTACTAAGGTTAGTTAGGCAAATTTTTTAAGGATGGATGTCTCATTTTCCAAACAACCAATGGTAAATAAGTACTCGGTTATTTTTTTTCTCCTGATTGGTTTAGTTGTTACAACAATCAGCTATGGTCAGAATAGATCCGCCCGTGGACTGGTCTCGTTCGGTCCATCGGCGGGGCTGGCTGACGATACACTGTATCTTGATGTAAACCAGGATATCGCTGTTCAATTGCTGCCGTTTGAGGACGTGCTCAAAATAGCGGTAGCTCACTCACCCCTGATCAAATACCAGGCTGAGGTAGCCAACTCGTTGAACTCATCCTATTCTATTGCCAAAACGCAGATTCTACAAAATGTTTCCGGATATGGTAACTACTCGGGTGGTAATCAGGCAATTGTGTCTTCGGGAGGAACTACACTGAACGGACGGGATGCCATAGGTCAGATTGCTAACGGATATCGGGTTGGGGTCGATGTTAGGATTACACTATACGATCTGTTCGGTCGGAAGCACCAGATTAAACAAGCTTATTCGAACTATCGGGCGGCTGTTATCCAGAAAGATGTTACGGAACTGCAACTTAAGCGCGAACTGGTTACGGTTTATCAGGATATGATTACCACGCAGCAGGTGCTGAAAATCCGATTGATTGACGAGCAGGCATCGTTGGCCGCTTACCGGATTGCCGAGTCCGAGATTCAAAAAGGTAAAATAAACGCCGAAATGCTGGCCGGAGCAACCAGTCGGTACGTAGAAACTAAATCGATAACGGAACAGGTTAAGGGCGAATTTTTAAAGAATGTACACCAGTTTGAAGCATTGGTGGGCGTACCGATTCAACGGCTGAAACGTAACTAAAATGAATACGATAACGGTTGAGGTTTTCCTGCGTTTGTTGAAACAGAATATTATCTGGTTCATTCTGCTTCCGTGCATAACGGCAGGCATGGCCTACTACGCAACGCGGAACGAGAAGAAAGACTATAAATCGCAGGCCACGGTATATACGGGTCTGGTTTCTCGCTATTCGCTGTTGTCGGATCAGAAAGGTAATGTGGCCGATCGATCGACCGATGCGTTTGATAACCTGCTGACAACACTTCATTCAAAAGAAACGCTGGTAGAAGTAAGTCTCAGTTTGTTAACGGATCACCTGATGCTGCGGCAACCCGATAGCCTGGTGTTAGGAGAAGCTGGGTTTACGAAACTTCGGGCGGCTATTCCAATTGACTGGCAGGCTATGCTGATGACCGATCGGGACCCGATTCACCTGCGCATGACGCTCGACAGTCTGGCAAAATCGCCAGTAGCAAACCCAATTAAAACCCTGTTATTGGCTTCCGATTCGTATTATTCCTACAACCTGATCAATGAAAAATTAAAATCGACGGCTCGCAAAAGTACGAATGATGTGCTGCTGCTGGAATATGAGTCGGATGATCCGGCGGTCGCTCAGCGCACTATCCACTATGCTATTGATGTATTAAACAAACGGTATTCGAATTTTAAAGCGTCGGAAACTAATTCGGTGGTTGGCTATTATGAAGCTAAGCTTCAGAAAGCGAAAGAAAAGCTCGATCAGGCTGATGGAGCCCTTCGTGCATTTAACGTCAAACACAAAGTACTGGATTTCGATGAAGAATCAAGAGGAGTTGCCGCTTCGCGGGAAGCATTAACCAACGAATATAATCAGGAGTTGATGCGCCGAAATGCGGCTAAAGCGTCTCTTGATGCTCTTGATCGTCGCCGGGGTCAGCAGGGGAATATTTATAAGGCTAATAGTGAGCTAGCCGAAAAGCAGAAGAAACTGACGCAGGCTGAAAGTCAGTTAGCTAATGCACGGGCTTATAATCAGCCTGCCAGCGCAATTGCCCGCCTGCAGACGGCCGTTAACAAGGCTTCAGAAGAACTAAAAACGAGTGCACAGAAATATGACGGCATTGCCAATACCGACGATGCCGTGCCATCCCAGGCAGTAGCGACTGATCGGCTGGCTAAGTCGCTGGAATACGAAGAGTCGGTTGCAAAACTGGAACTGTACGAAAAGCGACTGAACGAATACCAGGCTAAAACCAGCGAATTTACTCCGCTTGGCTCCCAGCTTCGGCAACTGAACCGGGATCTGAGTCTGGCTGAAAAGGAATACCTCGATTTACTGCAACAGGTTGAGCAATCTCAGACCCGTCAGCAAGATATCGCCGTTGGAGGAAGTATGGAAGTTTTAGATGGGCCTAACCTCCCACTGCTTCCACAGGGGTCAAAACGGATGCAACTAGTGGGTATCGGTTTTGGGGTTGGACTTTTTCTCGCGGTGCTGCTGATGGTGATAAGTTTCTGGCTCGATAAGCGGATTCACTCGCCGGAACAAGCTGAAACTATGGTTGGTATGCCTATTACGGCGTTGTTCCCTACCGTAAAAAAACCACATCTGTACACCAAGGTGACGCGGGCGAGCCGAAGCATGTTCGAGCAATTGTTTAACGCCATTAACATCGAAATTGCGCAGGTAGTGAATCGGCCTTACCCGCCGGTAATAACGTTATTTAGTATTCGGACCAAGCAGGGCAAAACCTGGGTGGCTGATGGACTAACGGCCTTATATGCACAGGCCGATCAACAGGTGGCGGTTTGTTATCCGCGGACTACGGGTAAAGAGATGAAAGAGTACAAAGGGAATGTTACGTATTTCCCATATACCATCCGGCCCGATTTCATGAACGTGACCAGCTTGACTTACCTGCTCGATCATACAGATGATTTCGAGGTATCGCAATTTGACCGGGTCATTCTGGAACTACCGGCGCTAATTAACCACCAGATTCCAGTTTACCTGCTGAAGGAGAGCGCTTTATCGATGCTGGTTATCGATGCTAACAGTGCCTGGGCAAGAGCGGAGAAACAACTATTAAGTTTATACATACGCGTAACGGCCCAGCCTATACTAACGGTATTGAACCGTGTAGGCGGAGATTATGTCGATGCGCCGGGCAAAACCGACAGCCGTCAGGCAACGGAACGGCCAGCTTACTCGATGCAGGCGAGCCGGAATGAACGGTAAACCTGCGGAAGTTGAATAGGCGGTCCTGATGGACTCATTGATAAGGAACCCATCAGAGCCAAAAACACTCAAGTTATGTATGTTGCTCATGACAACGAATCTGACGAGAGCTTCCTCACTCCGCAGTTCGTGCATCAGCTTTTTGAACAAGCTGCGCTTATCCACCCGCAGCAGGTGGCAGTTAATTTTGGCAGCCAACGGCTTACCTATAAGCAGTTGGACGATCGGGCTAATCAGCTTAGTCAGGCTATTCTATACGCCGATGCCGGGTCTGACCTGATTGGCGTTAGCACAACCCGCGGTATTGAGATGGTGGTGAGTGTGCTGGCTATCCTAAAATCGGGTAAAGCCTATTTGCCGCTTGATCCGTCCTATCCTGAACAGCGGCTACAGCAAATCTGCACAGACGCCGGTCTGAAGACTTGTCTAACTTCGTCGTTGGCTACGAATACGTTTGAGCAATTAGGCCTTCATGTAGTTGCTTCCGATAAATCATACACATACCCGCAGCAGGCCGTAACCCACCAGACCACTACCGCCTACGTACTTTATACCTCCGGTTCGACGGGCCAGCCTAAAGGTGTTAGCATGGGCCACGGACCGCTGCTGAATCTTTTGAACTGGCAGGCTAAAAATTCAGTGGCGGGTCCTGGCACGCGCACGTTGCAACTGGCTCCCCTGAGTTTCGATGTTTCGTTTCAGGAGATTATGGCCACGTTCGGTACTGGCGGTACACTGATGCTAGTCGAAGAAACCTTGCGACTAGATCCAAACGGGCTACTGACGTTTATCGATGAGCAAGCTATTAATCGGCTGTTTTTGCCGTTTGTCGGGCTTCAGTTTTTGGCAGAGGCCGCTGTAGTAAGCAACCAGTTTCCCGCTGGTTTGCAGGAGATTATGACGGCAGGTGAGCAACTGAAGATCACCCCTCAGATTACGCAGTTTTTTTTAGGATTGCAGGGCTGCGTTTTATATAATCAATACGGGCCAACGGAGTGCCATGTTGTCACGCAGCTTAAACTGGAAGGCGATCCGACGAAGTGGCCGCCCTTACCAACCATCGGCCAGCCGATAAACAATGTCGACGTATTGATTGTCGATGAAAATTTGACTGAATTACCACAGGGCGATGTTGGCGAAATTTTACTCGGCGGTGATTGCGTAGCGGAAGGATACCTGCATCGTCCGGAACTGACGGCCGAGAAATTTATCGAGTTAACCCTGCCGGAGCGGGGTATCATGCGCTTTTATCGTACCGGAGATTTAGGTCGATATCTGGCGGATGGCACGATCGAGTTTTTAGGTCGTTGCGATGATCAGGTGAAAATTCGTGGACACCGGGTTGAACTCGGTGAAGTTGAAGTTGTACTTAACCAAACGGATGGAGTTAAGCAGGCTGTGGTTGTCGCTCGCCCCGGTGTTGATGGGCAACAGCAATTGGTCGCTTACCTGATTTCAGCTACCGGGCAGACGGATACAGTAGCTGTTCGGGAAGCAGTAGAAGAGCGTTTGCCCGAGTATATGATGCCGTCGGCTTTCGTCTGGATGGCTGACTTCCCGAAAACCAGCAGCGGCAAAGTTGACAAAAAGCAGCTGCCAGCGCCTGAGCGCAAACGGCCCGCATTGGCTGCACTGTATCGTAAACCGAGAACAGAACGGGAGCAAACCATTGCCACCGTTTTGGAGCAGGTTCTGCAACTGGATAAAGTAGGATTGGACGACAACTTTTTCGAATTAGGTGGCAACTCACTGCTGGCGCAGAAAACAGTTGTCACGCTGAAACAGCATCAACTGACGTTACCTATTACTAAACTCTATCAATATCCAACGCCGGCTGGTATAGTACAGTATTTTCAGAACCAGAAAGGTAGCCAAGCGAATCAATCTACAATTAAAGCCGCTGAAAGCCAGCAAACAAAAGCTATTAAGCAGAATTCAAATGCTGGCATCGCCGTAATTGGTATGGCTGGTCGTTTTCCGGGCGCTAACTCGGTGGACGAACTGTGGGAGTTATTAAAAGCTGGAAAAGAGACGGTTCGGTTTTTCGCAGATAACGAGTTAGATGCTACTATTCCCGACCGAACTCGCAACAATCCGCTCTATGTGAAAGCGCGGGGGATTATTGATAATGCCGATCAGTTTGATGCGCAGTTTTTTGGTTTGCCGCCAACGGTGGCGCAACTGATGGACCCGCAGCAACGCATCTTCCTGGAAATTGCCTGGGAAACGCTGGAACAAACCGGTTATCTGCCACAGCACTACAACGGCCGGGTAGGGGTATTTGCCGGTTGTGGGAACAATACGTATTACCTTAATAACATACCAGGGCATCACGACCTAATCGAGCAGGTAGGCGCTTTTCAGGTAATGACGCTCAACGAGAAGGATTACATCGCTTCCCGAACGGCGTATCAATTAAATCTGAAAGGACCAGCCGTTAGCGTATACTCGGCTTGTTCAACTTCATTACTGGCGATTACTCAGGCTGTACAAAGCATTCGCAACGGTCAGTGCGATGTAGCGTTGGCGGGTGGTGCCAGCCTAACGACCCCCATCAACAGTGGTCATCTGTATCAAGAAGGGGCCATGCTAAGTCGGGATGGGCATTGCCGGTCTTTCGATGCTGACGCACAGGGTACTGTGTTTAGTGATGGAGCGGGTGTAGTACTACTAAAAGATGCCGAAGCCGCCCGGCGCGATGGTGATACGATTTACGCCATTATCAAAGGCGTTGGCGTTAATAACGATGGCAGTGGAAAAGGCAGTTTTACGGCCCCCAGCGCTGAAGGTCAGGCCGGAGCCATCAGTATGGCTATTGCCGATGCTCAAATTGACCCGGCTACCATTAGCTATGTGGAGGCCCACGGAACGGCAACTCCACTAGGCGATCCGATCGAAATAGACGGTTTAACAATGGCTTTTGGCGAGCAGTCGGACAAGCAGTTTTGCGCTATCGGCTCCATTAAAAGCAATCTGGGCCACTTAACCCAGGCCGCTGGTGTGGCGGGCCTGATTAAAACGGCGCTGTCACTGTATCATAAGCAAATCCCACCATCCATCAATTTCTCAGCGCCGAATCCGGCTATCGATTTTGCCAACAGCCCATTCTTCGTTAACACGAAGCTTGCTGACTGGCAGATAGATAATTCTACTACTCACCGGTCGAATTCACGTCGGGCTGGTATCAGTTCGTTTGGCGTAGGTGGCACTAACGTGCATGTGGTGTTGGAAGAAAATGCGGAGTCCGCAGCCGAACCGTTAAGCTGGCGTCGACCGATGCAGTTGCTTACCTGGTCGGCTAAATCGGCCGTAAGTCGGGAAGCGTATGCGGGACGTCTGGCCGATGCATTTGGGCAAAAAGCGGCTAATCTGGCTGATGCAGCATATACACTGCAAACTACGCGGGCGGATTTTCCTCACCGTCGGTTTGTGGTAGTGGCCACGCCCACCGAAGCCGCTAGTCAGTTACTGGCCACTACGATTCCAACGAATCAGATCAGTCAGGTAACTACGCGGCCTGAAGAAGTGGTATTTATGTTTCCGGGACAGGGCGCGCAGTTTCTGAACATGGGCCAGGCGTTATATGAAAACGAAACAGTTTTTCAGCACGCCATCGACGAATGCGCTGAACTACTGAAAACGTATCTGGAAAAAGATATTCGGGAGGTAATATACCCTGATGCTGCCGACGCAGAAGCTGAGCAGCGGCTGCGTAATACACGCTACACCCAACCGGCACTGTTTGTTACTGAATACGCACTGGCACGCTTATGGATGAGCTGGGGTATTGAGCCTACTATTTTCTGTGGTCATAGCATTGGCGAGTTTGTAGCAGCTCATCTGGCAGGTGTATTCTCGCTGGCCGATGCGCTGAAGCTGGTCGCTACCCGTGGACGTCTGGTGAGTGAATTGCCGCGCGGAAGTATGTTATCGGTACGGCGGGGGGCTGACGTGCTAGGCCCTATGTTGCCGCCAACGCTCTCGCTGGCTGCCATTAACAGTAAGAATCTGTGCGTAGTAGCTGGCCCGGATGAATACATTGCGGATTTTGCCCGGCTGCTGGACGAACAGGAAATTCCTAATCGACCACTGCTGACCAGCCACGCCTTTCATTCAGCAATGATGGACCCGATTGTTGACGTGTTTGCCGAAACCGTGTCGGGTGTGTCTTTAAATCGGCCGCAGAGGCCTATCGTCTCGACGGTGAGCGGAACGTGGATGACTGATGCAGAAGCTACTGATCCGAACTATTGGGCTCGACATCTGCGTGCGACCGTTCGTTTTGCCGATGCGCTCGATACCCTACTGGCCCTAACCAGTCCGCTTCTGCTGGAGGTGGGGCCAGGACAGACAGCCGCTACGCTGGCCCGCCAACAGACTACGAATAAAGCCATTCCAATTCTGGCTGGACTGGCTAATCAGACCGATTGGCCAACAGTTTGTCAGGCCATGTTGGCGACGTTGGGCCAACTGTATCTGAATGGCCTCGAACTCAACTGGCAGGCGTTTTACGCGGGTCAGAACCGGAATAGAATTAAATTACCAACCTATGCATTTAACCGAAAACGCTGCTGGATTGATCCGATAGCGAAATCGGACCAGCAAAACCCTGTGGTTTCTGCTAATCAGCAGCCTCAATCCAGTCAGGAGCCAACAGGAACGATTACACCTAATAACCTCCCCATAACATCATTAAGAAAACCTGGTATGAGAAAAGCCTCCTTGCTTCGCAAAATCAACCAGCTCCTCGAAGATGCGTCCGGTATTGAAATGGACGGCGTAGCATCCGACATGAGTTTTCTGGAAATTGGCCTCGACTCATTGCTGCTGACCCAGGTAGCGCTGACACTAAAAAAAGAATTCAGCCTACCCATTACGTTCCGGCAACTGACGAGTGAATACACCTCGCCAGATCTGCTGGCCGATTATCTGGACAGTACGCTACCGATGACCGAAATGCCCGTGGTTAACCAAGTCGATCACGGAGTTCCCGCGCCCGTTATGCCCAACCCGCAGTCACAGGCGCCCGTTTACCCACCTGTGGGTGCGCCATCCGCAATGAATGGATTTGCTGTTAATTCTGGCGTAGCGGTTTCTCCCAACGATACAGCGCTCGGATTGCTGGCTCAGCAGTTGCAGTTGATGGCGAAGCAAATTGCGCTGATGCAGGGAGGGAGTCCGGCTATTCCCACACCTGCTCCAGCACCGGTGGTTGTTCCCAACCATTCAGCAAATGGTCACACTGTCGCTCCCTCAACGACGCCCGCTGTCAAACCGTCAGCTGGTGACGATTTGACAGCAGAAGAGAAAATTGAACTAAAAAAACCATTTGGAGCTACTGCTCGCATTGAACGGCAGGCGTCGGTATTGACTGATAAGCAACAGACGTTTATTCAGCGATTAACGCAGCGCTATAATCAGAAAACGGGTGCCAGCAAAGCTTACGCGCAACAGCATCGGTCGCACATGGCCGATCCGCGCGTAGTGTCAGGTTTCCGACCGCTTACGAAAGAGATTGTTTACCCCTTAGTGGTTAACCGCTCGAAAGGTAGCCGGGTGTGGGACATCGACGGGAACGAATACATCGACGCGCTGAATGGCTTCGGTTCCAATATGTTTGGTTACCAGCCCGACTGGATTAAAGACGTACTACACGCCCAAATCGAAGCTGGCTATGAGGTAGGGCCGCAACATGAACTGGCGGGCGAAGTAAGCAAGCTTATCTGCGAACTGACCGGCATGGAGCGGGCGGCCCTGTGCAACACAGGTTCCGAAGCTGTGCTGGGTACTTTGCGCATGGCCCGTACCGTAACAGGTCGGTCGCTAGTAGTAGCATTCACCGGTTCCTATCATGGTATTAATGATGAAGTGTTAGTTCGTGGCACCAAAAAACTGAAGTCGTTTCCAGCTGCTTCGGGTGTTATGCCTGAGTCAGTGCAGAATATGCTCATTCTGGATTATGGTACCGACGAAAGTCTACGGATTATCCGTGAGCGCGCCCACGAACTGGCCGCTGTTCTGGTCGAACCAGTACAAAGCCGTCGCCCAGAATTTGTGCCCGTTGAGTTTCTGAAAGAAGTGCGGGCCATTACCGCCGAATCGGGAACCGCGCTGATTTTCGATGAAGTGATCACGGGCTTCCGGATGCATCCCGGCGGAGCGCAGGCCCTGTTTGGTATTCAGGCCGACTTAGCGTCGTATGGTAAAGTGGTTGGTGCTGGGTTACCCATTGGCGTGATGGCGGGCAAACGAGCCTTTATGGATGCGCTCGACGGCGGTTTTTGGCAATTTGGCGACAAATCAGTTCCCGAAGTTGGGGTAACCTATTTCGCTGGTACGTTTGTGCGGCATCCGATGGCGTTAGCCGCTGCCAAGGCAACCTTGCAATACATGAAAGAAACTGGTCCGGAGCTACAACAGGCCTTGACCCGCAAAACCCGGCGGCTGGCTGATGCGCTGAATGCCGTGCTAAGCTATCGGCAACTGCCTCTGTTTGTCGCTCAATTTGGTTCGCTCTGGAAAGTAAAGTTTAACGAAGAAATCCCATACGGTGAGTTGCTGTTTACGTTACTGCGGGAAAAGGGTATCCACATCTGGGACGGTTTCCCCTGTTTCTTAACCGAAGCACACACTGATGAAGAAATTGACACCATCGTTCAGCGATTCATTGAAAGTATCGATGAACTGACGGAAGCCGGTTTTTTCAAATCTGTCGCTGTTAAATCGCCTAAAAAAGATGGCGTAGTATTTGCCGGTGATACACCACCTGCTCCAGGTGCCCGGTTGGGCCGGGATCAGGATGGTAATCCAGCCTGGTTTATCCCTAATCCAGACGTACCCGGTAAATACCTACAAATTCAAAACGATTGAAACGGATGATGGAAAGTACGACAAACGTAAATCTAATTGCTGTTGATTTTGATCCGTTTGCTGGACCTGCTATTGTCCGTTTGGCACCTTCCACGGAGCCCCAGCGCGAAATATGGACAACCTGCCAGTTCGGCGACGACGCCAATCGATCTTTTAACGAATCTGTTTCCCTTCGGCTCCACGGGCCGCTGAACCACTTAGCGCTGGAGCAGGCCTGGCAGGCATTGACCCGCCGGCATGAAGCGCTGCACGCAGCTTTCAGCGCGGACGGAAAGCAGATTTGCATTTTCGATGAATTACCTGTTGCCCTTCAGTATGACGATTACTCTACTAAAAATGTCGAAGAACGCGAACAGGCTGTAGCTGAGTACGTTAAGCACGATGCGTTTTTTCTGTTCGACTTGCTGAATGGTCCGCTGGTTAAGGCTGGATTGATTAAACTAGCTGACAATGAGCATCATTTTACCCTAACTGGGCATCATATCGTATGTGATGGCTGGTCGCTGGGTATTCTGTTGCAGGAGCTAAGTGTCTTTTATTCGGCTTACGCGCAGCACATAACTCTCAATTTACCACCCGCGCCTTTATACAGCGAATATGCTCTTGAGCAACGTCGCTTTGCGGAGACTGCCGCGTACCAGCAAGTTGAACGGTTCTGGGTCGATCAGTACCGGGAGTCGGTGCCTGTATTGGACTTGCCGACCGATTTTATCCGCCCAACGCTGCGTACCTATAAAATCAATCGGAAGGATTACCCCCTTTCATCGGCCACCGCGACTGCTGTGAAGCAGATGGGTTTGAAAGCTGGATGCAGTTTTGTTACGACTTTACTGACGGCTTTCGAGGTGTTTCTGTACCGATTAACCGGCCAGAACGACATTGTAGTCGGTTTGCCAACGGCCGGTCAGTCGGCTACGGATAACCCCGGTCTGATAGGACATTGCGTTAATTTGCTGCCACTGCGCAGCTTCCCAAAAGGGACTCAGAATTTCGTTCAGTTTCTGAAACAACGGAAAGAAGCCGTTTTAGATGCCTATGATAACCAGCAGTTAACTTTCAATAGCCTGCTTAAAAAGCTGACTATTGCCCGCGATGCATCGCGCGTTCCGTTAGTGCCGGTGATTTTCAATGTGGACATGGGGCTGGATAACGGTGTCAATTTTTTCGATCTTACCTACCAGCTTATCAGCAACCCCCGGCAGTACGGAGCTGTTGATCTGTTTGTGAACATCAGCGACGCATCTACCGGCGATTCGTCGTTGATATTTGAGTGGTCGTATAACACGCAACTCTTCCGCGACGACACCATCGACCGGATGATGGCCGAGTTTGAGCGGTTACTCGATACGATTGTTGCTACTCCATCGGTAGAGCTCGACCAGATTCCACTGACGGACTTGCGCGAACAGCGTAAAAAATTAACAGCCTGGAATAACACAGCAGCCGATTATCCCCGAAATACCCCATTGCATGAGCTATTGGCTCAGACGGCGGCAAAGTTTCCGGATAAAACAGCGCTGGTTGTAGCTCAGAAAACGCTGACCTATCGGCAGCTAACCGAAGCTGCTAATCAGGCAGCACACGTCCTTCGACGCAGTGGTATAGGCACTGGCGATGTGGTCGGCGTTATGCTGGATCGCTCACCGGATTTATTGATTGCGCTGCTAGCCGTTCTTAAAGCTGGAGCGGCTTACCTGCCCATCGACCCAGATTATCCGCAGGACCGGATTGCGTTCATGCTGGCTGATTCGTCGGCTCGAATGGTATTAACGTCACGCAAATACCAGCATATTCAGAACGCGCAGGCTAATTCAGCCACTGTTACCTTAATGGAGACGGTGCTAACAGAGTCGGCTTCTTACCCAACCGAAGCTCCAGCCGTACGTGTTTCGAGTGATGACCTGGCCTATATACTGTACACATCCGGTTCGACGGGGCAGCCTAAGGGCGTGATGATCGAGCATCATAATCTTGTTAATCTGTTGTACAGTATGATTGCCTGGCCTGGTATCACGGCGGACGATGTGCTGCTGGGCGTGACCACGGTTTCGTTCGATATCGCCGGATTGGAACTGTATCTGCCGATTTTGGTGGGAGCCACGTTGGTACTCGCTGATTCTGAAACCACTAAGGATGGCCGACTGTTGTTACAGGCCGTTTCGGAGCCAACGCGGACGGGGCAGGCTATCTCAATCATTCAGGCCACGCCAGTCACGTATAAAATGATGTTGGCCTCAGGCTGGGAAGAACGGCTACCGTTGAAGATTCTTTGCTGCGGTGAACCAATGTCGAAAGATCTGGCGCAGAAGCTGATAGCCCGTTGCGATACGCTTTGGAATATGTATGGCCCGACGGAAACCACGATTTATTCGACGGGTAAGCAAATTCTGGCCAGCGATGAAGTGATTACTATTGGTCGGCCGATTCAGAACACACAGGTCTATATTCTGGACGAACACTTGAATCCGCTGCCGGAGGGTATTGTGGGTGAAATCTACTTAGCAGGCGACGGTGTAGCGCGAGGCTACCTGAACCGTCCTGAACTAAATAGTGCCAAGTTCGTACCCAATCCATTCAGTGCATCGGCCTCGAAAACCATGTACCGAACGGGTGATCTGGGTAAGTTTTTGGCCAACGGCGAAATCCACTGCCTGGGCCGGATCGACCACCAGGTAAAAATTCGGGGGTACCGAGTTGAACTAGGAGAAATTGAACACGCGCTGGTAACGCAGACCGATATACGTGAAGTTGTAGTGATTGCTCGCGAAGACCGACCCGGCGATCAGCGGCTGGTGGCTTATCTGGTACCGAGTACTCCACTAACGGAAAAGTCTTTCCTGAATCAGGTACCCATTTGGCGGAAAAATCTGCTGGAAGTGTTGCCAACGTACATGGTTCCGGCGGATTTTGTGCAGTTAGTCCAACTACCCGTTACACCCAACGGTAAAATTGACCGGAATGCACTGCCCAAACCCACAGCTGGCTCAACCAAAGGTGACGGCAATGGAGCCGAACCAGTTTCAGCGATGGAAAAACTCATCTGCGGCATTTGGTCGGACGTGCTGGACATCGAGAAAATTAGCATAATGGATGATTTTTTTGAGTTGGGAGGGCACTCCATGATTGCCGTGCAGGTGATGAGCCGACTCGAAAAAGAAACAGGTCGACGCCTGCCCTTATCGACCCTGTTAACTTATCCAACGGTTCAGAAACTGGCTCAATTGCTAGAGAATGATAAGCACGCAACGCCCTGGAAATCACTGGTGCCGATTAAGCCAGAAGGGTCTAAAATGCCAATCTATATCATTCATGGTATTGGGTTGAATTTGCTGAATTTCAGTAGCTTAGTGTCGTACATGGATCCCGAGCAGCCGATTTATGGGTTGCAGGCGCTGGGACTGGATGGTACGGACGAACCGCTGGATAACATGGAAGCGATTGCTGCCTTTTATGTCTCTGAAGTCGTAGCTCAGAATCCGACTGGCCCTTACGCGATTGCTGGTTATTCATTTGGGGGCTATGTAGCGCTCGAAATGGCCCGACTACTTAAGGCCGCTGGAAAGGAAGTAAAACTGCTGGCCATGTTCGATACCAATGCCCAGGAATCGACAGTTCGCTACTCACTGCCGGTTCGGGTCGGCCAAAAGGTATTCCGGCAGGGGCCAAAACTGGTATGGATTATCCAATCGCTGATTAAGCATCCCGGCATGACGCTGGACTACCAATGGCAGTTTGTAAAACACTTGCTTAGGCGGGCAGGTCTAATGAGTGAGCTACCCGCTAGTCCGGAGACCCAGAATGGGGTATCAGCGCACCTGCAACGCATTATGGATAAGCACGAAATGGCCTACGAGAACTACGTAATGAAGCCCTACGACGGCATCGTAGATCTGTTCAAAGCAAAAATTCGGGTCTACTTCGTGGATGATAACAAGTACTTGGGCTGGAAAAAGTACGCCAAAGGAGTGCGAGTGCACAACGTTCCTGGCGACCACAAAATGATGCTCTTACCGCCTAACGACAAGGCGTTTGCCCGCGCGCTGCAGCAGGCGTTGGATAACTGCTAGGGGGACTGTTGAGTTTCTCCTAGCAAGAGGTTGGCTAATTAATGGCTGAAATTTGTTGAAATTTTTTAGCAATAGTCAGCCGCATCTTAGGAGGAAAGGCATCAAAGGTTTTAATAAACTCAGTCTGTGTCATTGTTTTGCCAGTCTAGATGTTGCAAATTTTACAACCATAACACGACAAAGTTCTGGAGAAATCTCCTTGTAAACTATTAGATAACTGGTGAGCGGACTTATTAAATGTTACTTCTCCAACCGCACCAATCGTGCCTGCTGCGAATTGAAAATCATGCCCCTCACCTCAGGATATCGCTCCTGAATGACCTCCTGCGCATCGGTTAACCACTGCCGACTATCTTGATTCGGAGCGACTGCACCCAAACGAGTAATTAGAATTGGTTTCTGGCGAATGCTGTACGTAATGTGTACCCGAATGGTGCTATGAACCTGCTGAAACAGAGCCGCGAAGGAGTGCCTCTGTCCATCTTCTGTAACGGCTGGATCATTCATGATTTCCAGACCAATCCAATCAATATAGTCAGCTCCTGGATATTGAGTAACAATCGTAGAGGGTAAGGAAGGGCACCATAGCCAGGTGATGTTATTAACCTGCTGTTCCCGGCAGAAACGCACCAGATATTGCCAGGTCTGGCGGTAAAGGACCAGCATTGATTCGCGTTGGGTACCCCAGGGCCGGGTAATATCATCAAATTGAGGGGCAAAACAGAGCAGTATTGGTTCCTGATGACGTTTCAGTTCACGGGTGAAAGCTACTAAATCTGAATCGCGCTGCCCCGACCGAATCTGTTGTAGAAACGTCCTTAGCTCCGTTTCCGAACGCGGACGGTGATTCTCCGTTCCGGCAAAGGACGGTTCCAGATAAAGCAGAGGTAATTGTCGGGACAGTACGGACCAATTAGGTGAAGCTATATGACTGTCGCCATTTAACAGCACAGACCAACTCAGGTGTTGTGGCAGAATTACCTGATCCGGGAAAAGTGCGGATTGCTTAACAACGGAATCTGAGGATTGCAGACCGTAATAAAAAGGCTGCGTGTTTGCGAAGCGAACCTCATTCGGCAGTCCGGTGGAGTGTTTTTGGCGAGTATAAGTTACCAGTCCGGTGGTTAGTACCAATAGGCCGATGAATAGGGGAATGGCCGAGACTCGTAGCCAGCTATAAAGGCCATAGCGAATATGCCAGAGGGTTACGCGCATCGGTCGGACAACGTGCCCCTGATAGGAAAGATTCTCGACCCATTTCTTAATACCAGCCAGGGCTTTTTCCTGCCCAATTAGTACATTTAGTAGCAGAATGAACACGTTTAACAGACCGAAGACAATCATCAACTGGGAATAAATATTACTGACTGCAAATCGGCCATAATGGTAAATACTGTAGCCTATCGCGGAGAAACTGGCTAGTATCATTAACAGATTAGGCAGGCAGAGCAGAAAATTATTCCGGGGTTTATCGTCTTTAGGCGTGGGCAGATACGGCACCTCTACCCGGAAAATAGTGTAAATGAATCCCAGTACATAAACCCACCACGTACCGCTGCTCAGAATACCGCCGAGCAGATGAAAACCTGCTTCGTGCCTTTCGATTAGCCAGCGCTGTGCAAACTGCCGTATCAGAAAGGCGGTTACCAGTAGCGGTAAATAAGCTGTTCCAAACATCAGCAAATCCAGCCGTAAGGGCAATCGCATGGTAATCAGTGATAGAATAGGTATCAGTAAATCAATGAGTTGTATTACACCCAAAAGATAATAAAATGGCATCGTGAGGTAATGGGCGCGTTGCCGCCAGGTTAGTCCGCCAAAAATTCGGGGCAGGGTAGTAACCAGTAACTCAAATGTTCCCCGCGACCATTTCAATTGCTGTTTGTAATAAGCTGACAGCGTGGCCGGTACCAGACCGTAGGAGAGGGGCAGGGGTACATATACCGACGTCCAACCTTTGGCATGGAGTTGCATGGCGGTATGCATATCTTCCGATAATCCAGCCGCGTGCCCACCAATGGAATCGAGGGCGGCCCGGCGGAAGGTGCAATTAGCGCCAATAGCCTGGGCGGTCCCGTAAGTACCCATGCAGGTCATCATCGGGCCGTAGAACGTGTAGGTTTGCTCGGCAGCCGCATAAGCCACCACACTTTCTTTTCGATTGTAATAGCCCTGTACGCACTGCACAAAGCCAATTGTTGGGTCATTGAAATAGGGCAATACCTGGTCTAGAAAATCAGGTACCGGTACATGATCGGGGTCCAGAATCAGGCAAATATCGCCGGTTGCCTGCTGGAGCGCATTATTTATGTTGCCCGCTTTGGCGTCTTTTTTATCGCTGCGGGTAACGTGCCGGACGCCCATCTGCTCACACATCTGACGCAGGTATGGATCGTTGGCTTCATCACATAAATAGGTTGTGTGCGGATACCGAATAGCTTGAATGGCCCGCAAACTATTCAGTACCATTTCGTACGGCTCGCCGGGGCAGAAGGTGGTCATTACATCGACCGTCCAGCCAGTGCGATCACTTGGTATGATGGGTAATGGCTGCTTTGGCGGAACAACATTCCAGTAATGATACCATTCGTGAAGGAGTCGCAGTAACTTAAAGGTAACCGAAATGGTGAGCATGGCAAATAGCCATGAGTAACCCCGGTTAGCGGGCTGAAAGTATACAGCCAGAAAAAAAACCATAAATAGCAGTCCGACCAGAATCAGGATGCGGATGGAGCGGCTATCGGTTTTTCGGAAGCTAAAATTATATCGTTCGTTCGGCGATGGCTGCGTAAACGTTGGCCAGTTCATAATGGAGTAGCAAAAGCATGATCATAAAACGTTGTCAGTAGGTTGTCGGATAAAGCTTATGCAGTTGTAGGTAAGGAGCCGAATCGGTCATTTTGGTTAACCAAAGCGATATTCTTTCGCTGTTTTGGGTGACTGACTCGGCCAGCTAAAGTCTATTATATAAGAGCCGCTTAACGTTGTAGGCGTCTTTTATTTTGACTGGCTTACTTCCAGACGGTCAAACTACAGCAGCTTTAAATTTTTGCATGACCTATCCATGCGTAACATACTGACCTTATCCATTCTTCTGGCTGGCTGGTTAATCACTGGCTGTCAGGATATGGCGTCATCGGGGAAAACCAGCTCGTCAGAAAACAAACCCACCGCAATTCAGCATACTGGCCAAGCCTATGTTCTGCTGCGACATGGAAAGCCTTATTTTATTCAGGGTGGGGGTGGCAAAAGCCATTTTGAGCGGTTACAGGCGTGTGGGGGAAACTCCATCCGGATTTGGGATGACATTGATGCTGAGCAGATTCTGGACCAAGCGCAAAAGTTAGGATTGACAGTACTCTTTGGTTTATGGGTTGAGCGGGAAACCGATGGTTTCGATTACCACGATCAGGAAGCGGTTGACCGGCAGTACGAACGAATTCGGAAAACGGTACTGAAATTTAAGAATCATCCGGCGGTGCTAATGTGGTGCGTTGGCAACGAATGGGCGCAGGATGCCAACAGTTTCGGGGTGTTTGATGAAGTAAACCGACTAGCGGCACTAGTGCATGAACTTGACCCTGACCATCCAACCACTACGGCCATTTCGCCCGACAGTGGGCGTGCAATCTGGCTTGTTCGAGAGCGCTGTCCTGAGATTGATGTGTTATCGGTAAATGCTTATGGCATTATTCCGCAGTTGCCTCAACTGCTGGAAGAAGGCGGCTGGACTAAGCCATATTTGATTTCAGAATTTGGGGCCAAAGGTTATTGGGAAGAAGAGTTAACACCCTGGCGTATTCCGATTGAACCCAGCAGTACGCAAAAGATTGCCTTTGTTCGCGATACATATCGAAAATACATCGGCGCCCGATTCCCAAATTGCCTGGGTTCATACCTGTTTTACTGGGGAGCCAAGCAGGAGGAAACCGAAACCTGGTTTAGTTTATTCGACGAAAAAGGACGGGAAACGCCATTAGTAGGGCTAATGGAAGAACTCTGGACCGGGCATTCTTCGGGGAATCGGGCACCGGTAATCGGGCAGCTCCGAATCGATGACAAAGTCATTAACAGCCTATCATTACCTGTGTCGGCAACAACGCACCGGGCTCAGATTCAGGCCTATGACCCTGACATCGATTCGCTATCATACCGTTGGGAGATCAAACCTTCAGCGCAGCATACCGCCGATTACATCGGCACAACTGTTCCGCCCATCGCTGGCTTGGTCCGGTCGGCTAATGCCGCAACGACTGAATTCATCCTACCTCAGAAACCTGGTATCTACCGCCTGTTCGTGTTTGTCTACGATACACATCAGCATGTTGCTACCGCTAATCTGGCGTTCCGTGTGACGCCAAGCGTGGTTCAGTAAAAGCACAATAAAGGAGGGCTTACAGGGATAGTTTCGCTTTAGTAATCAGCCGTTTGCCAAACTATCTTCTCCGTTAACTTAAGACGTTTTATGCCACGATTCCGGCGAAGATTCTTTATTCCGCAACTGGTACAAATCTTTTTGTAATCGCACAATTTGTCGGCGACAAAAGGTTACTTGATCTGTTGGCGCGTGCGAATCCCGTAGATAATCCATTAATTCAAGCCACTGTTGTAATTGCTGCTCCGTCAGCGTTAAGATAGTCGCATTAAGGGGCATCGTTTTATTATTGCTTACCGAGCGTTCCATGATGATTGATTGAGTAAAAGGGAATAACCCAAATAAATATTGGATTTTACCTATTACTCTAAACTCATTTCGGGCTGAAATGCTTTTTAAGACCAGAAAATTTAATTATCCGGTCTCATTTCGGTAAAAACACACTAAATGTAGCGCCTTGGCCAGGCTGGCTGCTGGCCGTGATGCCTCCGCCATGATTAACGACCACTTTCTCGCAGATGGCCAGGCCAATGCCCGTACCCGCAAACTCACTCTTACCGTGCAGCCGTTGAAAGATTTGGAAGATGCGATCCAGGTATTTCTCGTCGAAACCGATACCGTTGTCAGATATGTCGATGCGGTAGTAGGTCGGCGCTGTACGATTCGGTTTAACCCGAGGTGGAAGTTCCGAAGATTGTATTAAGTGACAGGAAACCGTAACTATCGGCGAAACTGGCAAACCATCGGGGCCTGTCTGGTGGAATTTAATCGCGTTGGATAGCAAGTTTTGAAAGAGCTGCCGCAGTTGTGATCGGTCACCTGTTATAGTGGGTAAGGGGTCTATGCGCAACTCGGCGCCAGTTTCATGGATTATCACCTCCAAATCCACTAGCACGGCATCGACCAATTCTGTTAACGAAATTGCGGCCGTAAATTCCTGCCGGGTAGAAATACGAGAGAAACTTAGTAAGTCCCGAATAAGCGTAGACATCCGGCTGGCTGCCATTTGCATACGAAGTAAATGATCGGCACCCTCGCCTAACTGACTGGCATACTGATTATTAAGTATATCGCCGAACGACTGAATTTTTCGCAAAGGCTCCTGCAAATCATGCGAAGCTATGTAAGCAAACTGTTGAAGGTTGGTATTAGAACGCTGCAAATCGTGAATCGATAGTTCGAGTTCGGCTGTGCGCTGTTGTACCTGTTTATCTAATTCTGCTGACAACTGACGGTAGCGGGCTTCACTGGCTGCTAGTGTTTGCCCTACGCGAACCTGTTCTGTAACCTCCGTACATACCTCCAGTACGCCCGTAATAATATCGCCTTCGTAATAAGGGGTAAGCAGAATGTTGAAGTAGCCAGTGATGACCTCACCCTCTCGTTTCAATGGTATTTCTACGGCCCATCCCTGGTCAGGTACGCCCGTTCGATAAACTTGCTGACAACGATTTATGAATGCCTGGCCATTAAGTTCCGGTATGGCTTCCAGCAAGGGTTTACCTAATACGTCCGCACTCCGCTGGATGAGTTCCAGCATTGTCTGGTTAATCAGTTCGATCGTCAATTCATCGCCTTTCACTAGCATCATGGCCACTGGTGCCTGTTGAACCAGATTTCGTAATTGGTTTTCGACCGTTCGACGTGACTGATCCAGATTGATCTGCGCCCGTACCTTGGTTAGCAGTTCCTGGCTCGAAAAAGGTTTAACCAGATAATCATCAGCGCCCGCTTCAAGCCCATCAATACGAGCTTCCTGGCCCGCCCGGGCCGACAGAAATATTAGTGGAATGTGAGCCGTTGCCGGATTCTCTTTTACTCGACGCAGCAGCTCCTTACCGTCCATTACGGGCATCATGATGTCACTCAGAATTAGTCGGGGCTGGTAGCTGGCTAACTGCTGAATAGCATCGGCGCCGTTAAGGGCTGTGTGTACTGTAAAATAGGGTGTTAGTAAACGGGCAAGATAAGCCCGCATGTCGGCATTGTCGTCGACAACCAGAATGCTCGTTCCCTGATCGAACTCAAGGGAATCTGGTAATGACTTATTGGCAGGAACAGCACGATGCTCATCCAGCATCGTGCTGGCTTCCTTAATAAAAGAATTAGCTAGTCCACTTATGGTATTCGAATGGCCATCTTCGATAACCTGGCCTGCGGATAAGTGTGCTTTACCCAGTGGTAAACGCACCGTAAACGTGCTGCCTTCACCTTCTACACTCGATACAGTGATAGTGCCACCATGTAGCCGTACTAATTCGTGAACCAGCGATAATCCAATTCCACTGCCCTCGTATGTGCGCCCACCTGCATTTTCTACCCGGTGAAATCGCTCGAACATGTGCGGTAACTCCTGTTCGGGAATGCCAACGCCCGTATCTGAAACGCGCAAAACAGCATCTTTACCATCTGAGTCTAATTCAACCTGAATGCGACCTTGAAGGGTGTATTTGAAGGCGTTCGACAGAAGATTGAGTACGATTTTCTCCCACAACTCCGTATCAGCATACACTTGCGATGGCATCGGTCGGCAATCAACCGTGAACTCCAACCCCGCCCGTTCGATTAGGGATCGGAAGCTACTAGTCAGGTCGACTGTTAACCCCACCAGATCGACTGGACGATAGCTGGCCTTAACCCGACCTGCTTCAATTCGACTGAAATCGAGTAGGTTATTAACCAGTTTAAGTAAGCGCAGCGCATTCCGATGCGTGGCCTGTACGGGCTCTTTATAAGTTGATGCCTGAAGGTTTGTATCCTGCAACAACTCCTCCAGCGGCCCGAGCATCAGCGTTAGCGGGGTTCGGAATTCGTGACTGATGTTGCTGAAAAATGCCGTTTTGGCTCGGTCGATAGCGGCCAGTGCTTCGGCCCGGTTCTGCTCCTCCTGATAGGCGTAAACGTTCGAGAAAGCGGTATTGATCGTATTGATCAGCAGGGCGTAAAAGTTAAGATAATCCTGGTCGAGTGCTCGGTGTGGACTAACGCCCGCCAGCAGGAAACCTATTGGCTGCTCCCGAGCCGAGAGCATAATGGGCAGTCGTACAGCCGTATGGGGTGATTCAGGGTATGGGCCGCCAGCAATCGCACCTACCCGTTGCGCCAGGTTTTCGATAGCCTGTGTCTGGGTTAACTCCGTCAGCCACTCTGTATGAGCGATATCTAACTCCATCAGTTCCGCAGATAGCGGCTGATCGGCTGATAATCCGGCGGTGCTGACCAACTGGGCTCGTTTACCTTCGTCCTGAATTTCGTAAAACAGCAGAAACGGCAGATCAAGGGCAAAATCGGGCTGGGCACGGGTTAAGCTGGTATAAATGTCCTGATTGCTTTTTGCTTCACCTGTCAGCGCGGCCACATCACGTAGCACCTGCGTTCGGCGAGCGCTCAGCATCTTATCAGTCGATTCAGTAATAGGGTGGAAAATGCCACCCACTTCGCCTGATTCGTCCCGGATTGGTGCAAACGAAAAGGTCATAAAAGCCTCTTCCAGATAACCGTACCGGTCCAGGAACATACGCTGATCTTTAATGTAGGTTCCCTCGCCCTGCTGCCCACGAGTAAAAGCGTCGCCTACGACGGGTAGAGCCGTTTCCCAGCAAATGCGGAAATTCTGGCCCATCGACTCCGGATGTTTCGCTCCACAGATGGGCCGGTAACTGTCGTTGTAAATCTGAATTGTTTCGGGTCCCCAGGCAATCAGAATGGGAAAGGTCGAGGAGAGGCAAAGGCTAACGGAGGTTCGTAGGCTTTGAGGCCAGCTGGAGACGGGGCCAAGTGGGGTCGTTGACCAATCCATGGAGCGGATCAGTCGTCCCATTTCGCCCCCACCTGCTAAAAACTGCTCCGATACTTCCGATTCAATCATAATTTGGTAAACAGAAATCTGGTATTCTGAGTAAAGCTTAATTATTTGATGAACAACCGACGCAGCATCATTACGCAGGCCATAAACAGCATGATATTGACAAATAAGCCAAAATAATGGCTCGTCGGATCATCGACATACGTAGTGATTACGTAACTGATTGCCATTAGGCAGGCTACCCAAAAAACTACCTGAATCCATTTAGGAATTGTCATTCGTTTGGATGGTTAACTGTTTGCGTCAGGATAATGGCTGTGGAGGTGGCGTGCCGGCAGGCCGTGATTTATCCTGGGGCAAAGGTACGAACTCAACGTTGTCGTTGGGTGGTAGCGGAATCCGACCTGCCTGCCAGTCGGCTTTGGCCTGCTCGATCCGCTCGGGCCGCGATGACACAAAGTTCCACCAGATAAATCGTTCGCCTAGTGGTTCTCCACCTAACAACATCAGCGTACAGGTTTCCTTAGCTACCAGCACCGGATCGAGGCCAGCCGAAAAAACGAGTAACTGACCTGCGCTATACGTCCGGCCAGCCACTTCCACAACCCCCTTCGCTACATAAGCACCGCGTTCTGAATAGCCCTGTGGCAATCCAAAACGAGCGCCCGGCTGTAATACTACATGTACGTAAAATAGGGGGGAGAGGGTTTTAACCTGATTCGTTAAGCCAAAGGCATTGCCAGCAATAAGCCGCATCCAGACGCCCGTATCGGTGAAAATGGGAAGTTCTTCCGACGCATAATTGTCGAAAGTTGGCGACTTCTCTTCGTCGGACTGAGGGAGCGCTACCCAGGTCTGAATCATTTCCAGCGATCCGCCCGTTAGCGTTGCCGGATCTTCAAACCGCTCGGAATGAGCGATTCCGCTACCGGCTGTCATCCAGTTAACTTCGCCCGGCCGGATAATCTGCTGCACACCCAGACTATCTCGGTGGGTTACTTGTCCATCGAAGAGATAACTGACCGTCGATAGGCCGATGTGTGGATGGGGTAGCACGTCCATCTCCGGAACCTGAGCGGGTGTAAAGCTCACCGGACCGGCATGATCCATAAAAATAAATGGGCCCAGCATCCTTCGTAGCCGGTAAGGAAGGATGCGTCGGACAGTAAACCCATTGCCCAGTGACGCCGGTCGGGCGTCGATGACTATATCTAACATAACCAGTCGTTAATAGACTGCCTAAAGATAGGGTCTGAGCACTACTGGTTAACCGATCAATAAACTATTTCAGGAGCTTTTTCATTAAATGGTGTCTCGTGTCGTTGGGTTTAAGAACCCGACGACACGAGACACCAACTTATCGTAACCCTTATGTCCAGTAAAGAATGGGCGCATTGGGAAAGCGTTTACGCCATTCGGTATAGAAAAAAGTGCGTAGTTCATTCATGTTTTCAGGCCGGTAAACGTATTTCACTCCGCCAAACTTGTTGCGTTTCTGCGCTCGACCCGCTTCCTCCATTTCCAGACTAGTGTTTGGATACCAGGTTTGTAAAACGTCTTTGCTGCCCGGTGTAAAGCGGTGCGTAATGAATTCAACTGTAAGATCGCAATCGAAATCAAGCGTAGCCGCCAGCCGGTCAAACAGGTCAGTGTATTGCTCCCGCCAGTCATCAACGGGCATAATTGGAGCCAGCACGACACCTACCGGATATGCACCCCCGCCCTGATCAACAGGGAGAGCCAATTTACGCAAGGCCTGTAGCCGGGCGTCGAGTGAAGCGGTTCCACCTTCCAGCCGCCGAGTAACAAGCTCCGTATTCAGGCTTACGCGGGCGCGGGTCCGACCGTTATGGGGTAAGTTGAGTAGCGAATCAACCTGATTGTATTTTGTCACAAACCTTAACTGAGCATCTGGTCGATTTCCAAAATAGCGAATGCATTCGGCCAGGCTACCTGTCAGGTGTTCGATGCCAATAACGTCAGTATAGCAACTCACCTCAAAGGTGGTCAGCTTTCCTGGCTGTTCATACGTTGTGGTGTTTGCCAGCAGTTGGGGCAGGTTAGCAAAGACGCGCGTAACGGGCGGCCCTTGCAAACTACCTGCCAGATAGCAGTACTGGCAATGGGCTGGGCATCCTTCGGCCAGATTCATCTGCCAGTCAGCCGATGGGGGAGTGGGTTGCAGACGAAAAGCACTCGGGGGAGCTTTAACTACAGCTAGCGTGTTTTTAGCATTACGATACGTTTCCCGTTCATTGTCTCCGCGAAGGCCGGTTAGTCGGTTACTTTTGAGAACCTCAACCGGCAGATTCAGGTTGCCGACGCGTTCGTAGATTTGCTGGCCAAAAGGTTCCTCAAGCGCATCGGGCGTAAACAGCACTCGTTTAGGTAACCATAATCGACTGGTAGGACGGACGGGCGTTTCTACAGGAAAAGAAGATGGTGCAATCACAAGTTGAGCAGACATAAGCGGCTGGGAGATTCCAGTTTAAGACGTTGAACTGAGTACTAGTTGCCTACTTAAAGAACAAAACAAACCACTGTATAATTCTAAAAAATGCCTTTGTTTTTGTCTATAAGTTATTGTAAATCAATAAGATAAAGTATTTATTTAAAATAAAAAAGGCTCTGACCTTTGCCAGAGCCTTTTTTTATATGTCCATGCTAATTAACTATCTTTCCCGATTAACTAACCAGAAAGTTAATGGCCTGTTTTAGCGTCCGTTCATTATGGTTTTCCGGGTCAGAGTACGAGCGTTCGCCTACATCAATTGTCAATTCTTTACCAATCAATTGCTTGGTGTCGAGCTCTTTGCCCTCCTTAACAGGTAGCCCAACCTGCTCAAACAAACTGATAATGGCGGGCATACCTGCCGATGACTGATAGAATCGATGGGAGATGTATCCTTCGTCATTTTCGAAGCGAACGGCAAAGAAAGGGATTCCTTTATACTCACTCGTGCCTTCCTCAATATCGGTAACGGTTACCTGCTGCCGACCATCGGCCAGAAGCGTTTTATCCTGTCCTTTTTCTACTGCGATTTTCATAGCGTTGTGTTTTATTTGTATTATAAACGGACATGTAATTTATTTGTTCAAAAGAAAATCACTGGATAATTCCAGATCAATAGCTACTTTATTTTAGTTTTGTATTTTATTTGTATTATGTAAAGTTAGCTCTACTGAAATAACAGACTGAGTATTACGGCTAATTTGTACTGAAAGCTTCATGGAGCAGGCTGAATATCGAAAGATCATTCACATCGATATGGATGCTTTTTATGCATCTGTCGAACAGCGGGATAACCACCAGCTTCGCGGTAAGCCTGTTGCGGTTGGCGGCTCACGACAGCGGGGTGTAGTAGCCGCAGCCAGCTATGAAGCCCGTCAATTTGGCGTCCGGTCAGCCATGGCTTCGTCCATTGCCATCCGTAAGTGCCCGGAGTTGATTTTCGTTAAGCCCCGTTTTGATGTTTACAAAGCGGTGTCGGCTCATATACGAGCCATATTTGAGCAGTTTACCCAACTAATCGAACCGCTTTCGCTGGACGAAGCCTACCTGGACGTGACCCAGGCACTGGATAACCAAACGACGGCTACTCAGATTGCCCAGGCCATTAAAGAGCAGATCAAACGGGAAACGGAGTTAACGGCCTCGGCTGGGGTGTCGTATAACAAATTTCTGGCTAAGCTGGCGTCGGACTATCGCAAACCCGACGGACTATTTGTCATCAAACCGCATCAGGGATTAGCTTTTGTCGAAAGTCTGAAAGTGGGGCAATTTCATGGCATTGGTCGGGTAACGGCGGAGAAAATGAATCAGCTCGGCATTTTTACGGGGCTTGACCTACGCGGGCAGAGCGAAGCTTTTCTAACCCGCCATTTTGGGAAAGTCGGGCATCACTACTATTCGATTGCCCGGGCGATTGATGAGCGGCCCGTGACGCCGAATCGAGTCCGGAAATCGGTTGGTTCAGAAACTACGTTTGAAGAAGATTTACAGGAGTATCCAATCATGGCGGAAGCATTAACCCCTTTGGTTGAGAGTGTGTGGCGATACTGCGAGCGGACGGGCGTGCTGGGAAGAACCGTTACCCTCAAGGTTAAATACGCTGATTTTAACCAGATTACCCGAAGTCGAAGTTTAGTGAATTGGGTAACCGAAAAAGGCGTCCTGAATCGAATTGCGTTGGAGTTGCTGGAGTCGGTGTTTCCGCTTTCGCAGGGTGTCCGGCTGTTGGGCGTTTCGTTATCAAGTCTTCAGGAGAAAGAAACCGGCGTTAGTAGTAACGGGCAGTTAAAGCTTGATTTGTAGAAGCTTACGACTTCGTTACGTCCAGTGGGCGGGCCAGTTTTGAAAGCGCTGCTTCTTCTGGTGCAGGCATAGCCATGGGTTGCATGTAAGGATGTTTAATATCGGGTACGGCTTGTTGTATTGAAGCATGAATTCGGACAATGGCTGCATTAATCATATCTGTCGTTAGATCTGCCTGAAAAACGACGGTCTGCACCAAGGTGATTTCATCCGGTCCTAAGTAAATCGTAGCGATACGGACAACTTTCCGGACCGCTGGATCGGCTTCGGTCAACGATACTATTTGACGAGACGTTTCCGAATCGACGCCTTCACCCATAAGCAGACTCTTACTCTCGCGGGCCAATACCGCAGCGACTGCCACTAATAGTAAACCAATCAGGATCGACGCCAGCCCATCCAGATAAGGGTTTTGTAATGTATGCCCCAGAAATACGCCCAGAAAGGCAATAATTAAACCCAGTACATCAGAAGTATCTTCAAATAAAATTGTGAACGTGGCCGAGTCTTTACTATCCTTTACAGCTGCCCAGAACGACTGATCCCCCCGTTTTTCATTGAAAGCCCGCATGGCCGTTATGAGTGAGTAACCGTCTAACAGAAAGGCGATGCCCAGCACAACGTAATTCCAGAAAGGGTTTTTGATTAATTCCGGATGCTGCATGTGCGTTATACCCTCGTAGAGCGAGACGCCCCCACCTACGGCAAAAATGAGCAGCGCAACAACGTAAGACCAGAAGTATTGCTCCCGGCCGTATCCAAACGGACGTTTCTCATCCGGCGGACGCTTGCTTCGAGTAACGCCCAGCAACAGAAGCAGCTCGTTCAGCGTGTCGACTAGTGAGTGAATCCCCTCCGAAAGCATCGCTGAGCTACCCGAGAAGCCAGCTACTATAAACTTGGTGGTTGCAATGCCCAGATTAGCGGCCAGCGCCGTGTAAAGTGGTGTATTGGAAGATGCCATGAGGATAGAAACTGTCGTTAGCTACGGTTGTTCAGGCGCAGTAAAGATGAGCTTTTAGGAAAATACCATGTAGAGCTACCAAGCGAATAAAGCCTGTTAGTTTTCCCTATAAACAAAAACTGCCAGGGCAAGTGCCCTGGCGGTTTAACCTTTCCAAATCAAATTAAAAAACTGATTGTGACCCGATTGCTAACGGCTTAGAAATGCTGATTAACTACCTGGGTGTTGTTGTTGCCAATCTGAGTATAGCGATAGGTTACCCCTACGTTACCACCCTCCTGCACCAGCGTTAGGCGGTTGTTGTAGCCCTGCTGAGAACCGTACGAGCCCGGATCACCGGCCAGATTCAGTACTTGGTTGTTGTTGCCGTTCTGGGTGATGTTAACCATGTTGTTGTTACCCACCTGCAGGAACCGGGCGAAGTTGCCCGAACCGTTCTGAGTGATGGTCGCCACGTTGTCGTTGGACGAAGTAGCCACCCCTTGCAGCCCCTGCTGAACGAAGGCCACGTTGCTCGAGCCCGCCACCTGGTTGATGGTGGCCGTGTTGCCATAAGGACCTACCCCATCAGCATTGGAGCCGGCGAATTGCAGGATGGTAGCCGCGTTACCCGTACCGGTCGAAGTCTGGTTGATGGTAGCGCTAGCCCGCTGGGAGTTAGACGTTTGGATGATTAGGGCTGCATGGGCGTTGCCATTTTGCTGGCTGACGGTAGCAGTGTTGAAGCGACCGTTCTGGAAGATGTTAGCGTTGTGGTTATCGCCCGAGGTCTGGGTCACACTAGCCGTGTTGTCATTAGCGATGGTACCTATCAGTGTCACCGGCGTACCATTCAGGCCGGTCACGCCAAAGCCAATACCAGCGGCATCGAAGAAGCTACCCACTCCACCCTGCTGGATCTTTGCTTTCAGGCCACTGCCCGCTACTTGGCTGATAGTAGCTGCGTTACGGTTGGTTTGCAGGATAAACCCTGGGCTAGTGATGCCTTGGTTGATTACCGCCACACCGGTAGCAGTTGGGTTGATGAGGAAGAAAGAATTATTAGGCACAAGTGTTACGCCCGCATTCCCTACCACGCCCGATCCTTGGGTGATGGTCGCATTGTTGTCCCGACCGTTACTCTCACCAGTTCCACCTGAGGGAGTACCACTCTGATTAATGCTCGCTATGACACCCTGCCCGCTCTGGGTGATGGCCGCTTTATCACCGCTTGAGTAGGAACCACCGACATTATATGTACTTATAGCCTGAGAAATTTGGGCGTTAGCATTGGAAACACTACCCGTTTGGGTAATAGATGCCTGATTCTGGTCAGTAGCACCATTTTGACTCTGCTGAATGTAAGCATTACTGCCCGCCACGCCACTCGCTCCGTTCTGCAGGATGGTAGCCGTACTGCCCTGATCCGAACCCGTTGGTCCATAGCCCTGGGAAATCAGAGCTACCTGATTCGTAGCCGTCTGGGTGATGACCGCTTTGCTGCTAATGGCTTCGCCCCCATCAGAACCCTGCTCAATCCGAGCCGTAGTCAGAGTAGCCGATTGAGTGATACGGGCGTCTACGCCATCCGCCCGGCCAGGATTAACCCCACCAATAAGACTGGTACTGGCCTGAGTAATTGAAGCTATAACATTACTGGCCGTTTGAGTAATCATAGCTGTACTTCCTACTGCTTCGGCTATAGCCGGACCTGGGCTCACGTCCCCCGCAGCGGGTTTACCTTGGCTGATCGTGGCACTAGCGTTGTTGACGGCCGTACCAATGACGTTTTGGCCCGTGAAGCCCTGCATGATGAAGGCTGTATTACTAACCGAGTTATTGGACTGGTTGGTGGTGGCCGTGTTATTGTTCCCGTTCTGGTAGGTTTCGGCTTTGTTCCGGCGGGAGTTGTTATTCTCGTTGATGACCGCCGTATTTTGCGCCCCGATCTGCGAAATACCGGCAAAGTTACCGTCTTCGCCTGGTGCCCCAATCGTGGCCGATGTCGAGGTAGCCCCACCACTCAAGCCATTAATACCCCCGTTCTGGTTGATGGTCGCACTGTTATTCGGACCACCGCTCTGGCCGATACCGGCCCGGTTGCCCTGGGAACCATCGTTCTGGCGGATTATTAGGGTATTAGCCCCGGTGTTATTGGGCGTACCCTGGAAGGTGATGGCGTAGTTGCCGTAGTTGGTGCGGTTGGGATCACCCGCACTCTGGACCTGCTGGATGGTGCCGGTCTGATTAGCGCCGAACTGGTTGTGCTGGGCAAACTGCTGCTGACCCACCTGCTGGACAACTTGAGCGTAAGTGGCGGAAGCCAGTGCGACGAAAGCTGCACCGGTATAGATGAGTTTTTTCATGTGAAAGTTATTGATTGTGAATGAAATAGGCCTGGCGCTAAGGTAAATTATTAATTTGGATGTATATTGACTGTTTACTACCGTTAAATAAAGTCAGTAGATTACCTCTGGTAAAGTCAGGCTGATGCTATTAAGCGGTATAAAAACTACTTACGAATTGTCAGCCTTAGCCGATATCAGGCTGTAACCAGTAAAGGCTTCCCAATTCTTTTTTGTCAGTTTAGCCTAAGGAAATACCAGTTTAGGCAGACGATTATTTCAGGAGCCAAAGTCAGTTATCAATTTTGAACCGTAAGCAACAGCAAATGAATAGGCTAAATCTGGAGCATGGGGCTACGAGTAATCAATCTGCCTTCGATAGAGGTTACTAAAGAATTATACATTGCGATCATAGGTTAGCAGAGAAAAATTCCCGGTGCAGATTGTGCCGGGAATTTTTTAGTTTAGGCCTATGACTTTACAACCCGCTAACTCAACGATAATTATTGGGGCTGGTCCGGCCGGGCTGGGGATGGCCGGGCAACTGGCGCACCGTGGGCTGCCATTTACGGTATTGGAAGCCAGCGAATACATCGGTTTCAGTTGGCGGAACCATTACGACCGGCTTCACTTGCACACCGTTAAGGAGCACTCGGCACTGCCGCATTTGCCCTACCCGGCCGATCAGCCGACTTATGTACCGCGTTTACAAGTCGTTGAGTATCTGGAACGGTATGCCGAACACTTTACTATCCAGCCCCTTTTCAACCAGAAAGTTGTTCGTATCCGGCGCAATCCGTCACCAAACCACCCCGACGAAACCTGGCAGGTACAGACTCAAACGGATTTGTTTATGGCTGAACGCGTTGTGGTCGCAACGGGGTATAACCGCGTTCCGAACAAACCAGAAATACCTGGTCAGCGGGCCTTCCGAGGGATTGTCTGGCATAGCCATGAGTATCGAAACGGAGCGCCGTTCCGCGATGAGAATGTTTTGGTTGTGGGTATGGGGAACACCGGCGCAGAACTGGCGCTCGACCTACTGGAAAACGGAGCCAGACCGTTTATTTCGGTGCGAGGACCGGTTAACATTATTAAACGGGAAGTATTTGGGCGTCCTGCTCAACCTACTGCTATTAAGCTAAGTAAACTGCCGAACTGGTTATACGACATCATTGCTGGACTGTCGCAGAAGCTGAGTGTTGGCGATGTATCGGCTTACGGATTAGGTAAACCCATGTATCCCCCTTCGTACGATACCCGTCGGGGTAAAACGCCCGTCATCGACATAGGTACGCTGGATCAGATTAAGGCTGGAAATATCATTGTGTTACCTGGAATCCGGCAAATCAATGCTAAAACCGTTACGTTCACCGACGGACGGGAGCTTCCTTTTGAGGCTATCATACTGGCAACGGGTTATCGACCGGGTTTGGCTGATATCCTGAGTGATGAGTTATCGGCTAAAGTTCTGAACAGCAGAGGTTACCCCCATCGTCTCTGGTTTGATGAACCAGCCTTGCAGGGTTTGTATTGTCTAGGCTTTTCGATTCCGATAACCGGTGTCCTTTATCACCTCAATCTCGATTCAGAAAAGATTGCCAACCGTATTGCCGCAAACAATTCTATCCCGACATAGTTATATTTATGTAATCAGGGTGATTACAAGTATCATTCAACGTTATTAACACTACGATCATGAACGAGACAACCATCAAAGGCGGCTGGAACGAATTGAAAGGTAAAATTAAACAAGCTTACGGCGACCTTACCGACGACGATCTGACCTATGAAGAAGGCCAGGAAGATGAAATGTGGGGTAAAATCCAGCAAAAGACCGGTAAAACGAAGGACGAAATTAATAAAGCAGTTGCTGATTTATAGTACCAGGTTTCCTGTTGATTCATAACCTGGATTTCTGAACAGGGCAAAAAACCGGAGCAACTAGCCCCGGTTTTTTTGTGCCCTTACAACTCGGTTAACGCCTGTAATTATTATAGACCTTACCTTTCTCATCGATAAATATGAATGTCCAATAATCATTTTATGATTAATTTGCATAGGATACTAGTAACCAATGCTCGATTCTGATACCCCTTCTACGGGCGACAATGCCGCTCTCGTCGAACGATTAACGTTAGCTTTACAGGCTGCCGAAGTAGGTACCTGGGATTATAATCTGGAAACTGGCTTTGCTGAATGGTCGCCGATTTGTAAGCAATTATTCGGACTGGCGCCGGATGCGCCAGTTAACGCATCTATCTTACTAGATCAGGTTCACCCCGAAGATCGGGAGTGGGTCAATCTGGCAAATCGGAAGGCACTCAGTCCGGATACGACTGGTGAGCATAATATTACGTTTCGAATTCGGAGTGATAACGGGCAGCACCGCTGGCTACAGGCAAAAGGCAGAATTTACCGAAATGAAATCGGGCAATTAATACGCTTTGCCGGTATCGTAATGGACGTTACGGCCAGCATCGAAACCCGTCAGCAACTCCAGACCAGCCAGGCATTATTTCGTAGCCTAATCGAAGAAGCTCCCGTAGCGACCTGTTTGTTTGTGGGTCGCAGCCTAACCATTGAGGTTGCTAACGATCTGATGATCAACTTCTGGGGGAAGGATCGGTCAGTATTGGGTAGGCCGCTCCGGGAAGCTGTTCCAGAACTGGTGGGACAACCGTTTCTGCAAATTCTCGACGACATATTCTCTTCCGGGCAGCTCTATGAAGCCGAAGATGCGCCCGCTGAATTACCGGTGAATGGTGTACCGGGAACCTATTATTTTGACTTTACCTACAAACCACTCCTAAACACACAGGGAGACGTTTACGCTGTTCTGGAAATGGCGGTGGATGTTACGGAGCGTGTGTTGGCTCAGCAGAAAATAGAAGCTGTTCAGCAGCAGGTCCTGGCCGCCTTTGAACAGGCACCCGTTGCCATTGCAATCATCAACGAAGCAAATCTTACCTTCCAGATGGCTAACCCTTTTTACGCCGAACTAGTCGGACGTAAGGTCGAAGATCTGGTTGGTAAACCGTTACTGGAAGCGATGCCTGAACTGACAGGCCAGGGATTCGATCAATTGCTGAAAAAAGTAATCGCTACAGATGTTGCATACGTTGCCAAAGAGGTTGCCGTTGATCTGGTTCGGCAGGACCGGTTAGAAACGATTTATGTTGACCTGACCTATCAGCCCCGAAAAGAGGCTGGCAGTAAGCGGGTATCAGGCGTGCTGGTTGTGGCTACGGATGTAACCCAACAAGTGCTCAGTCGAAAAGAAATAGAAGCCAGCGAAGTTCGCTTACGCTCAGTTATTGCGTCAGCACCCGCTGCTATGGGGCTATTTGTTGGGCGGGAGCTTATCATAGAACTGCCGAACCAGGCTTTCATCGACATTGTCGGTAAAGGACCGGATATTGCCGGCAAGCCGCTCCAGGAGGTAATGCCCGAACTGGCTAACCAGCCGTTTCTGCAAATTTTGGATGAGGTTTTTACGTCTGGAAAAAAATTCCAGAGTTTCGACACGCAGGCCGACATTGTGCAGCATGGGATAATGACCCATAATTACTACAACATTACGTTTACGCCACTTTTCGATACACAGGGTCAGGTATATGCCATTCTCGATATCTCTATCGATGTAACCGATGCCATTAAGGCCCGCCAAAAGGTTGAAGAAGCGGAAAGTACGCTGCGAGGGGCCATCGAACTAGCCCAACTAGGAACCTGGGAAGCGGATGTAGTAACGCGTAAGATTACCTATTCGGATCGGCTAAAGGCCTGGTTTGGGTTTACGGTTGATGAATTAGAACCTGAGGCCGTGTACGTCCCAATACATGATGCCGACCGGGCGCGGGTAAGAGCAGCTATGTTGGCTGCTCTGTTACCGGGTACGGATGGAATTTTTGATGAAGAATATAGATTGGTTGATCAGCTTACCGGCGTCGAACGCATTATTCATTCGCAGGGTAAAACTTATTTTGATGCGCAGGGCCAACCGCTGAAAATTAGTGGTACGGCTCAGGACGTTACGGCGCAACGGCAGCTTCAACTGGCACTAGAACAGCAGGTACGTGAGCGTACGCAGGAACTGGCGCAGGCGAACTATAATCTGCAAAGCATTATGGACAGTGCGCCCATTGCCATCATGTTTTTTTCGCCAATCTGGCAGGGCGATCAGATAACTGATTTCTTATGGGTTAATCTTAACAAAACAGCAGAGATGCTTAACGGTCGCTCAGCCGACCAAATTCTTGGCGAAACGATGTCGGCCTTTATGCCACTTTCCAAAGATATGGCGCTGTTCGATCGTTACGTTGAGGTTATCAGAACGGGCGTTGCGTTTCACGTTGAGCAGGAGTATCAGGTATACAGCAACCGGGTTTGGTTTGATATTACGGCGGTACGACGGGAAGGAGGACTAACCCTTACGGCGCTGGATATCTCCGAACGCAAACAGGCTGAGTTGAAAGTAGAAACCTCCATTCTGGAACTGCAACGAAGCAATGCCAACCTGGAACAGTTTGCCTACGTGGCTTCGCATGATTTGCAGGAACCTTTACGGAAAATTCAATCCTTTGGTGATATACTCAAGACGCAATATACCGATCAGCTTGGCGAGGGTGTCGCACATCTGGAACGTATGCAATTGGCTGCCAGTCGCATGTCGACCCTAATTAAGGACTTACTGACGTTCTCGCGGATCTCGACGCGCCAGGAAACTCTGTCGTCGGTAGCGCTGGAGCAGATTGTCAGGACTATTCTAAATGATCTGGAACTGATCGTTCAGGAAACGGGAGCGGTGGTTGAATTAGCAACTTTGCCAACGGTACAGGGCGATCGGTCACAGCTGGAGCAACTATTTCAGAACTTGCTGAACAACGCTTTTAAGTTTCGCCGGGTAGGGGTAACGCCAATCATTCGTATTAGCAGCCGAGATATCGCAGAGACTGACTTGCCGCCGTCCGTAAAGCCGGTTCGGTCAACTCCATTTTACCATCAGATTGATGTAGCCGATAACGGCATTGGTTTCGACGAAAAATACCTGAACCGTATTTTTCAGGTTTTCCAGCGACTGCATGGTCGGAACGAGTTTGCCGGGACGGGTATTGGTTTGGCGATTTGTGAGAAGGTAGTAACGAATCATGGCGGGGCGATTACCGCTACCAGCCAACCTGGGCAGGGGGCTACTTTCAGTGTATACTTACCGGCGTAAGCTGGTCCGAACCGACCGAATTGAGGATGAGGAATTTAGTTTACGGATAGAAAGATTCCTTTTTCCAGCCGAAGTCCATACACATAGAGCATTGCCCATTTCTTGCAGGAATATGGGCCACGGATTGTCAGGAAGTCCATGTAGCAATTCATATCTACTTTACTTCATATTCAACTAAGTAACAAAGTTCGGCTAAGGAGTGATATAATGAAAAAAAACACACACTTTTTTTTTCTGATTTTTCGTCGTTTTTGACATGAACTGGTCAGTTAATGACATGAATAGGTTAATTTGATAAACGTAGCTCACGGGCTTTTCAGGTTCTGAAGAAGCCTGTATGCGCACTGCTAAGTTGAAGAAATATACATGGATCAGTGAGCTAATGCCACAATCGAGGTAAGTAAATCAGCCGATTAGTGAGTGAAATTCCAACTTATAGAGGGGATAATAGTACCAAGAACCGACAGTTGGTAACTTTTAGTAGTAGTGTTTGTACGCTGAAAATAGATAGAATAAGGGTTCTTACGGGCGTAAACATTATAGATTGATACCGACCAGTTGCTATAATGTCGTTGTGTCGATGACCGTCGGCCGTCCTTAGTAAAGGACACATCCAGACGGTGGTAATCGGGGATTCGGTCGGCGTTGCGCTGAGAGTAATCTAATACTTTGGTCCCATTCAGTCGGTACGTACCATCTGGGTAGGTCGTCGGACGACCGCTGGTATAGACAAAGTTAGTGCCGAACGTCCAGCCCCGGCTCCACTTCCACTGGGTCGCGATAGTCAGGTTATGGGGCCGATCGAACGTAGACGGATACCAGTTCCCGCCGTTAATTTGCAGATTTGGGTAAGTGCTGGGTACCCGCGCCAGCGTCCGCGAATAGGTGTATGCGACCAGACCAGTCAATATGCCACGCGTTTTCTGAATGCTTACCTCAACCCCATACGCCTTACCCTGCGCTTGTAACAGATCAGCATCCAATGTTGGATTGAGTAGGAGGGTAGCCCCATTGCGGTATTCGACCAGATTTTCCAGCGTTTTATGATAAACTTCAACGGAAGTTTCGTACTGGTTATCCCGGAAATTATGAAAATAGCCAACCGCGATCTGATCGGCAACCTGGGGTGGTATCAGCGCGTCGCTCACTTTCCAGAAATCGACCGGCGAAATAGCTGTTGTATTGGAAATGAGGTGCATATACTGACGCGTACGATTGTAGCTAACTTTCAGCGAACTGTTGCGCGTCAGATTAGCCCGTACGGTGGCTCGGGGTTCCCATCCGCCATATTGTGCCAGCTTTTGCCCAATACTGTAGCGGAGCGTGTCCCTGATGCTTTCGCGGGTGCGGGGCTGACCTTCAGCATATTGGTAAGCTAATCCAGGCCCTACGTTCGTAAACTGGGCATACCGAATACCGACCTGGACCGAGACTACCCGCGTGGGCGTCCACTCTTCCGAAAGATAACCTGCCCATTCGCGGGCCTGTTCGGTAGGTAATGTCAGCGGGATTATGTTGGAATTGTTGCCAGTGGGCGTGATGGAGCCCAACAACAATTGATAACCCGTTAGCGAGCCGCCAAATTCTAGCCGATGGGCGGGTGTCGGGCGGTCTGTCGGTACGGTCCAGAGCCAGTCAAGTCGGGCGTCGCGCTGGCGGATTGTCGAGCGATACCGGTAGGTGTTAGCCTGAGTTAATCCATCCAGAAAAAAACGATAATCACTTTGGGTTGCCGTCAGATTAAACGATAGCCGTGGTGTTATCCGTTGGCTCCAGCGGGCCGTCAGCAGAGTCGATTGTGTTGTGTAAAGAGTATCCTGCGGAAATTTGAACGTGTCAAAGCTCCGATAAACTGTGGCCGATAACTGACTGTTTTCGTGCAGACGATAAGTCAGCCGACCGTTAAGGTCATAAAAGGAAGCCCGGTCTTTATTGGTTGGCTCAGGAAATACTCCCAGTAAGAAGGACGGATAAGCAATACGCCCACCCGCCAGAAACGTCAGTTTTTTATTTTTAGTAATGGGACCCTGCGCTAATAATCGACTTGTTATCAGGCCGATGCCGCCGTTTACACTAATCCGGTCAGTTTCTCCTGATTTTGTATTCATTAGCAGCAATGATGATAATCGTCCACCATAAGCCGCCGGAATACCACCTTTATAGAGCGTGACATCCTGAATCGCATCGGCGTTTAGATTACTAAGCAGTCCCAGCAAATGGCTTGTGTTGAACAGGGGAGCTCCGTCCAGTAACACCAGATTCTGATCCGTACGACCACCGCGCACGTTGAACCCACCCGCACCCTCGCCCACCGTGCTGACACCCGGTTGCAGGGTTAAGGCTTTGAGAATATCGACCTCGCCAAAGACGACCGGGATATTTCGTAGGTTTTTCATATCCAGTCGCACTACACTCATCTGGGCTGTCGAAACGTTGGCATCCGGTGCCCGGCCTGTTACCGATACTTCGGCTAACTGGCGTGTGTCGGGATTGAGCGTGACTTGTATCCGGACTGTAGCCCGACCGATTTCTATAAAACGGGTCCGGGCAAAATAACCCACTGCGGAGAAGGTTAGATTATACGGGCCTGGGAGCACCTGTAAACTAAAAGCGCCTGTGCTGTCGGTGGTTAAACCTACTCCCTGGCTCTTGTCATAGATCGATACATTCGCCAGCGGTTTATTCGTTGCGCCATCTGTTACCTGTCCGTAGATACGAAAACGGATCTGGGCCTGAAGACTCGAGGCCGAAATCAGCATACTACCGATTACTACAATATGGACAAAGGACCAGTGCATAAGCGAATGTAAGTCAAGCTATTTACTACGTCATAGGAAGCAATCAATTCGATTATTTCCCATAGGTAAGCCAATTCACAGGGGGAGCGGGTTCTGCCTGCTCACGCGCCAACCCGGGAACAGTCGGAATGGCGCTGCCAAATAGGATTGGGCCAAAGCGCGTAACAAACTTTCCATAATCCAGGCTATCGGTTTGTATAATAATGCGTTGACGGCTAACGGCCGAGGCTCCAAAATAACCTAACGCTAGTTTCGTGGTATCGGCTTCGGCTCGCACATTTCCCTCAATACTAGCGGGCTGAGGGTCGAAGATGGTGCCGCTGCGTGAGACCTGCTGATCATATAGCGTCCAGTACTGATAAGCCGCCTGCGAGAGTGAATACTGCCGTACTTCTATATATTGGGTACCCAGGGCAACCAGGGGGGAAGTAAGCACCAATCGTCCCGCAATGCGATTGCCATTAATCAACTGATCGCTCAGAACATTGGTAAGTGGTCCATAAAAAGGAGCGTAGCTTCCATCGCCTGCACCACGCCCACCCGTATAGAATCCCTTCGGATCACTGCCGTACCAGACTGGTATATAACTCATCGCCTGCCATCGGTAGAAGTTGCCCGGAGCAGATGGGTCCTGAGTATTAATACGTATTAAAAAGGTATTGAAATCCAGGGTGTTATGATCTGACTCGTGGTATTCTGCATAAAGCCGCTCGATGGGCGGTACCGGAGCTAGTTCTTCCGATCGGGAAACGTAGCGGCTGCCGTCGGGCAGGGTAACGCGCAATGTGTAGGCCCGCCCCGGCACACCCTGTAGCCGGGCATCACGCATCCAATAAAAAGCCGGGCTCAGCGGGTCCTGCTCCAGTCTGGCCCGATTTCCCAGATTATCTTCTATAGTGGCCACGGCACCATTAATTGCCAGCTCATCGGGAATCAGTAACGACCGACTTAAATTGCCTGAGTACGTCAACTTAATAATATACGGCGGGGCCTCGTCGGTAATAAATCCGTCTACGACTAACCGGCGCTCCGTCTGGCGAATGGGTAAGTCTACGGGATCGACGCAGCCCCATAGCATGACCAATGCCAGGTACCAGCTACCGCAGCGTCGTAGCTGATTGGTTACTAGTCGTATGGCTGCATACATAAGACAAATTGGTTAAGTCAAATAGCTATTGCGTATCCCTTGATTTACGGCAATAATTCCCACCAGTCAGTACAGCCAACAGCACGAACTATTCCCATGCTGGTTAACTGAGCTTCGTAGCCCCAGCCCAAGTAAGCTCGTTCGGGTTTGGCTCCGTCGGGAGCGCTGAAAACAGCCAACAACTGGTTTCCCTGACCAGGATAATCCGTTACGTATTGCCAATGGTCGGCAACGGGATCGTACTGCCATAAATCGCGTAAACCCTGTCCATCAGGCGTAATCCCAATGCCAAAATAACCTTTGCGGGCTAAGGCAAAGCCTACACCCCGGCCACGACCCGGACCCGGAAAATTGGCCTTCCGAGTCCATTTATCTAATGTAGGGTCATAAGCCCAGAGTCGTACAGGCTGGCCGGGGCGTTGGTTAACCACATAACCAATATTACGAATGGAGAATGTTGCCAGTGTACCGGGCGGTTCAGGTAGGGGAGCCCGTACTGTCTGCGTAAATACAGCGTGAATGCTACGCATAGCGGGGGATCCATTTTGGGTCAGGAAATAGGCTTCGTCCGTTGTCGTAAAAAAAGCGACTTCGCCATCCTCACCACCATAGGGTGGATTGAGGGGACTGCCGCCAGCGGGCATAATAACGCCCATATCGCGGTAATAAAAATATTTACTAGCCGCTCTTTCTTCAGTAATGTAGCCCAGTCCACTAAACTGATAGCGATCTACGCCTAGGAAAAATATATTATAGGCTATTACGCCGTGACGGGGTGATATAAAATAATTGACCGGATAGACCGGCCAACTGTCGGTCGCGCGGTTATAGAGCTTTACGTCCATGCGATTCTGCTGAGGACCAGGGTAACGAATAAATTGTACTTGGTTACCCACGTAAGCACCAGTGTTCGGATTACCACAACCGTTGAGCGGATTAGACCCGCAAACGCCATCCACAGCTATAGGATAAGCGGTATAATCACCACCACTGAACGATGGGTGAGCCAGCCGCGTCCAGTGGGGCGATGTCGGAGGCTGATGAACGTAGGTGCGGAGGGCCGTCAGCGAATCCTGATCTGCGAAGCGAAACGCCAGCCGAAACTGATATGTCTGCCCGGTTATCAAACCGCTTAACTGTAGAGTTGTCAGGGTAAAATCAGCTAATTCTTTCGTTTGGCCGGGCGTGATCGTGACATTACCATTAGCCGAACTGGCGGTGAGGTGCCAGCCTGACGCACTAAGCCGAATACTTTTCACAATGACCTCCGCCGACGTAGCATCTTTTGCTTGTACACTCACCAGCGAGGCCTGCGAAGAGGTTAGGGGATCAGGTATCTGAATAGGCGCAATAACCTCGGCCGTGCGACAGGTTATCATAAACACCGCTAAAGCCAGGTACTGTAAGCAAGAGCGAAGCGGAGTGAACCTATTCATTGTCAGTACGCAACCTTGGTCGATGGTGTGAAGTAACGGTTGACTATTCGCAGACGCGATTTTTCACAATGTTTCTGAAAGATAGGCGGGTAGATTTAAATACTCATAACCAAACGAAACTTTTATTTATCAAAATAGTTGTATTATTTCTTTTTATCTGCCAATTTTGGCACACTTGCTGCTCACAGAGTAGCATCCGATATTGCTTTTTTCAATTCAGGTTGTATTCAAACTGGAAAGGCTGGCCGCATTACGACCAGCCTTTTTTTTGTGATGAGGTATTGAGGGATTCTGCCATACTACCGCCCGCAAATACCTTTATAGTCGCAGAATTGGCAGGTTTCGATGTGATCAGTTTTTCTGAACGGTTCGTCGGGGTTGAGAATTCGTTGAATTAACTCGCGTAATAATTCTTCCGAGTCGTGAATGTATTGCGCCGGGTTATCCTGATCATCGAAGCGGACGGGGTTTGTTTTGAATCCACCGTTGACATCCCGGAACGAATAAAATCCAGCTTCAACCGGTAAGCCCGCGGCCGGAAAAATATCCCGTTTCGCTTTATCGCGAGGTAAACCGCCTAGTTCACTAATATTTTTAAGGGCCAGATATCGGTAAAGCCAAAGCTGCCGCATTTTATCTTCTAAGCCATCATTCAGCAGTTTTTCGCCAAGATTGTTAGGCGTTTTATCCGGCAACTTAACCTTGCCGGTTTTGTAGTCGACAATCCGAATCTGACTGCCATATTGCTCAATCCGGTCAACCTTTCCGGCAATCCGCACCCGAATCGGTTCGCGGTCGGTGAGCGGAACCATCAGGAATGTTTCCAGCGTCTGCTCGGTGCCAATTACCGTAAGGCCGGTCAGTTTGCTTTGCTGCCGTTGGAAATCGAGCATCAGTTTCTGCGCCAGTTCATAAAGCAGCAGATTCATCCCTGATTCGATAACGCGTCCTTTCATTGACCGGGCAAATTCTTCATCAAGCAGGTCCCGGATAATGGTCTCGTCGATAGGTAATCCCTTGAGTCGGTAGTCTTTATCCAAGCGTTCTAGCACCATGTGTAGCCAGCTCCCGAACTCCTGCACGCCCATTTTTTCCTCAATATCTTCTTCCTCGCCTATAGATACAATCCGGCTGAAATAGAACCGCATAGAGCAACTTACAAACTGATTCAGGTAGGAAGGATAAAGCCCTCTCGTCGTCAGCAAGTCGATGATCTTATCCCGAATTGGAGCGGTTTTCGGTACGTTCAGGTCGGCCACATTAGCAACAGTGCTAGTGCCAGAACGACCAAAACGAACGGTTGGGTGGCTAATGCGAATAAGCCCGTTTGATTGTGGCACCAACTCGTGTTCCAACTGCCTGATAAACCGACTGGGCTCCCCTTTACTATTTCCGTAGGCATCAGTCGAGGTGGTATGCAACAGCACAATATCACTGGCTCGTTGGAGAAGTCGGTAAAAGTGGTACGCCATAACCGCTTCCTGTTCACGATACGTTGGTAGGTTCAACTCAGCGGCAATGTCGAAGGGAATCAGCGAGTTAAGTTTCCTCGCCTGGGGCAGTACACCTTCGTTAACCGACAGAATAATAACCCGTTCAAAATCCAGCGCCCGCGTTTCAAGCATACCCATTACCTGCAACTGACTTTTCCCTTCACTCGTAAACGGAATGCTGGTTTGCCGGATGAGTTCATATAGAAACTGCCGGAAACTCCGCACGGTAACAGCGGCTGCATGGGGCAGAGGGGAAAGGGCAGAGGGGGAAGGGCGGCTGTTCGGACTAGATAAACTTAAGCTATCTTCTCTTTCCCCTCTGCCCTCTGGCTCACGCCCCACGCTCCCTCCCTGCCGCTCCAGCGTCGCTTCGAGTTGTTTGAGCAGTGTGAAAAACAGGTATAGGTATTCAATTTCAATAGCGTCCTGACTGCTACGGTACACCTCGCGAAGAAGATCGATGAGATCATAAAAAGTGCGGATGGCCCGCATTGGCTCTTCATTCGGCCAGCGCGCGAACAGTACGCGAATTAACTGATCATCCTGAGCTAACTCGACCAGTTCCTCCTCCGTCAGATAAACGCGCTGATTTCTGACAATCTCTTTCGCCATCCACTGGAACAACGGTTCCGGTGGCCAAACGTCCCCATTTTCTGATACGCCACCCGGCCACATTAACCCCCGGATGCGCTCGTACTGCTTCACAAACGGATGGTTAAGTACCTTTACAACATGCCGATGGTGAAATTTTGGAATGCGTAAATCCCGACCGTCTTTTGCCCGAAACTCGTGTACCGTCCGCTGCATCTCGAACAACGTATCGATCAGCGTAAACAACAACGACGATTTCAACGAGAGACCCATCGTTACGTTCAGATTCGTAACACTTTCATCAAGAGCATACAACACTGGTACCAGCAGCGTTTCGTCGGCAAGGACGATAGCGGTTTTTTTAGTCGCTAGTCGCGAGTTGGCAGTTGCTAATGATTGATTACTATCGACTAATAACTGTTGATTATTAACTGTTGACTGATCACTGTATTGCCACTCCTGATAAATTTTTCCGGCCACTTTAGCCTGCATGCTGGCGTTGGGCACACCAACAACACGAATATTTTTGGGCGTTCCAATAAGATTGTTACCCAGTTGAGCTAAATCCTGTCGATTCTGTTTAGAGAAAAACCAGCCATTGTCGCGGTAACGGCGCAGAAACTCGCCCGCTTCCTGGCCCCAGTCGCGGAGATAATATTGGTCGACATCCCAGATGAGTTCAGCTTTTTGCGCATCGACCAGCACTCGGATAATGTGTTCTTCCGCGCGGCTAAGGGCGTTGAAGCCGACAAAATAAATCCGCTCATAGGCCAGATTATCCCGAATCTCCGACTCGACGTTCTGCGCCAGTAGCCGATACGCCATGCCCCGATACGCGAGGCCCTGTTCGGTCAGACGCTGATGGAGGGCGTTGTAAGCAAGTTGCAGGTTCTCGAAAAGCTTAAAGTAACGTGTCGTACCCGGTGTTTCGACAATAGGTTTGGCGGAGGCAGGTCGGTCTACTTCCCAGCGTTCCAGTGCTTTAGCCGCCGATAGATAGCTAAATAGTTCGTGCGGGCTAATTAGATACTGATCGATTCGGTCGAAGTCGGCCAGCAACACCGATGCCCAACCAATAAATTGCTCAAACTCGACCTGCGGGTCAATCTCTTTGAAAACGTCGTATAACTCGAAAAGCAGGCTGACTGAATCAATCAGTTGAACGCCAGCAGCCTGCGTAATAAAATCATCGACTGCCAGGGTATGTGGAGCCAGAAACGGGCGCTCGGAAAGGGCGGCCAGTTCGTCCAGAAAGACGGATACGGCCCGGCGTGTAGGCAGAATCACCCAAACGTCGCGTAGGCTAGGACCATGGGCGTCGAAAATACGCTGGGCAGTTTGCTGGAGAAAAGTCAACAGTCGTTAGTAATTTGTCGTTAGCCAAAATTAGCACATCCTTGGCATACTATCGACCTGACTGAAAAATCGCATCAATGATTAATGCATTCGATCGCTTCGTACCTCCAGATTAGCCATAATGTCAGCTTCGACGGCTAAAAACTCTCTCCAGCGCTCCCGTACGTGCTCGGCGGGCAGGTAGGTTTCGGCCAGATCGATGAAGTTCCGGTAATGGCCAGCTTCGGAAATCATCAGCTCGCGGTAAAATTTCCGCAGACTTTCGTCGGCGATGTGTTCGGAGAGAAGTTTAAAACGTTCGCAGCTGCGGGCTTCGATCAGAGCGTTAATGAGCAGGTTATCCATTAACTGCTCCTTCTGATCGCCGATGGGTCGACGCAGACGCGAGCGTAGTTGATTGACGTATTCATCTTTCCGCTGGCGACCGAGGGGAATGTTACGCTTGCGGAGTTCTTTCAAAACCCGCTGAAAATGCCCCCATTCTTCAGCTACGACGGGCGTCAGCGTTTCTACCAACTCCTCTTTATCGGAGTACTGAACAATAAGTGAAATACAGGACGACGCGGCTTTTTGCTCGCAATAAGCATGATCGATCAGAATTTCGCCGATGTTCATTTCAGCAATATTCACCCAGCGTGGATCAGTGGGGAGTTCGAGGCCGAGAGTCGTTAATGTCATGAGTTGATTGGGTCGATAGTCGTCGGTTAATAGTGGCAAAGGTAACGACTTCGGGCGATTGGCTGCTTTATAACCTCTGGTCCATATTTTGTGTTAATGGGCTATAGAAGACACTGCATGAACGTATTTGCCCGTATTTGTTTCCTGGTTTTCGCTCTAGAAATATTAATTGGTTGCAATTCTCAGTCCGCCGATAAGAAAGTTAGCACGGTGATTGATATTAATCCGGCAAAGTTACCCACCCCCCGTCCTGGCGAAGCCGTAGCCACGGTTGCGGGCGGGTGTTTTTGGGCCGTGCAGGAAGAAATGAAGTCGCTGAAAGGCGTTCGGGTAGCCATGTCTGGTTATGCAGGCGGTGATCTGGAGTATCCAACGTATGAACAGGTAAGCACTGATCAGACGGGCCATGCGGAAAGTGTGCAGGTGTATTACGATCCCAAGGTGATTTCCTACGAAGTGTTGTTGGATGCGTTTTTTGCTGGTCACGATGCTACGCAGTTAAACCGGCAGGGCCCCGATATCGGAAAACATTACCGTTCCGTAATTTTCTACCGAACACCCAGCGAGAAATCTCGCATCGAAGCCGCTATCGGTCGCGAGAATGCATCGGGCCACCATAAAGCGCCGGTCGTAACGCAGGTTGTATCTTTCACGGTCTTCTATCCGGCCGAAGTGTACCATCAGGATTATTACCAGCATAATTCCTATAATTTGTACATTCACCTGGTTTCGGAACCGAAAGTCGAGAAATTTAAGGAGGAGATGGAAGAGAGGCTGAAATAGGTCTGGTTTACTTGTTCCAGCAAACATTCGGCCTTTCCTAGAACGTTTTGTCAAGTCCCGTAACCGTTCGGCTTAAATGGATATTGTGGGATTGGCCCGAACCTTGTAACATTGTTCAGTCTTTCACCAAAAGACATATAACCTATGCCAGAACCTGATAAATCGCTCGGACGTAAAATCCTGAGTTTCTTTGTCAAAGAGGAAGAGCCCGGTGTTGCAACCGGAACGGCTCCTACGCCAGCGTCGGGAACGCCCCGCCCAGCTACCAACGCTGCTCCAGCTACTCCGTCGGTGTCACAACCAACAACGGCAACCACTTCGGGAACGGTGGATTCCAAGTTTGCAGAACACTTCGCTAATGTGCTGGCGCAGAATAATCCACCTGGTCCTGATTACTTCGAATTTCGCGAAACGTTACGGAGTCTAGGTAATCTAGGCTTACCGGAAGACAAGCAGTTTCAGGCCGCTTGGGCGAGTTTTAAAGCGCTTGGCGGCCCCGGCGATATAGCGACGCTGACCAATACAGCCAATGGCTACATTGCGGCCTTGAACAAAGATCGCGATGCATTTGGCAAAAGCGTGGAAACGGCCCTAACTGAGCGGGTAGGCGGTTTGCAAAACGAACAGAAACGGCTGCAAGCCGAAAACGAAGCATTAGCCAAGCAGTTGGTCGAGATACAGAAACAGATTGACGCCAACGCGAACCGCCTGACGGCCATCGGTGGCGATATTACGGAGCAAAGTGGTAAAATCACGCAGAATAAACAGAATTACGAAACCACCTTTGCGCACTTTACCGACCAAATTAAAGGCGACATCGCCAAAATGACACAGTATTTGAAATAAGTTATATGGTTGTAGAATCGTAAAGTTGGCTGAAGCGCTTTAAACTTTACAAACTCTTAACCCTACAACCATATAACCCTACAACTTTACAACTTTCTAAAAATGGCAACTCCTGATTTTTCTCAACTTGGTGGTGGTTCAGAACCCGAAAAGAAATCGTTCTGGAGCCGTCCCGAAGGTATTTTTGGTATGATCGTCCTGGCTGGCATCGCTGGCTTTGGCCTGATCCACCTCAATGACATCCTTGAATTCTTGATTCGGGCCACGTCCAACATACTCGAGCTGGGCCTGTTACTGGGGGCACTGGGCGTACTGATTTTCCTTATCACAAGTAAAGATGTTCGCACGGCGGTGTTCTTTTTGTTCAAATCGTTGATGCGGAGCATTACTGGTACAGTAATTCAACTGAATCCCATCGCGATTATGAAAATCTATGTGCAGGATTTGCGGGATAAGCGCGAAAAAATGCAGGGTCAGATCAATACCCTGGCTGGCCAGTTGGTGAAGTTGAACAAGAAAATCAACGAGAACAACGAAACAATTAAGCAGAAATTTGCTGAAGCAAACAAAGCTAATTCGATGAGTGATAAGCCCGGTATGCGCGAAACAGCTCAATTAGCCACCATTGAGGGCGCAGGGTTGCAGGAAATGAACGAAAAATTGCTGCCGCTCCAGCGCAATATGAAACAGGTGCTGGCTTTCATGGAAAAAGTGAATCAGAGCGCTGAGTACATTATTAAAGAAACTGATATAAAGGTTCGCTTGAAAGAGACAGAATATCAGATTGTTAAGGAAAGCTCCAGTGCCCTTAAAACGGCTGTCAGTATATTTAAAGGCGATCCCGACAAGCGGTTTTATTTTGATCAGTCGATGGAATATATTCAGGACGATATGAGTCAGAAACTGGGTGAGATGAAGCGGGCTATGGACCTGTCGATGGACTTTATCAATGGCGTAGACATCCAGAATGGTATTCTATCCGATAAAGGCGAAGCCCTGCTTGATGCCTACAACAAAGGTGAGTTCAAAATGGTCCAGCTAGACGCACCAGCTCAACCTGTTAACCTCGGCCCAACCCCTCAGAAAGACGCGGGCTACCGGAATTTGCTCGACTAAAAAAGTTGTAGAGTTATAAAGTCATATAGTTGTAAAGTTGTGCAAAGACTAACTCTTCAACTATAAAACGCTGTAACTCTACAACTTTACAACACTACAACTCTATAACTTTAAAACTCCTAAAAGATGCAACGTTTAACTGTAGCCGGTCGGCTGCTCATTACGGCTCTGATTCTGGCCGCCATTTTCTTCGCATTCCGCTACTTCGGTGGAGCTAATGCCCTGCGTAAACTTCAGCCGAAAGACAAAGAGTACTCGGAATCACAAACGATGCCGCGTGCGGATGACAAAACAGCAGAGGCTGAAGTTGAAGAATCGAGTGCGTCGGACGATAAAGGCTCATCGAGCGAAGCTACGGGTAGCCTTCCCCAAAAAGCCTTTACCTACACCGCGCCCGAACCCCAGAATGGTGTCTTAAAAGGTGTTGTTGAAATGGGCGCAAGTGGGTTTAACTCATTTATTGTCCGGATCGACGATCAGAAACGCTGGAAGCTCGAAAAGGCTGAGTTCGGTAATAGCTTGGTGCTGGAAAATATGGCGACAGACAACGATATCCGGACGGGGTTGAAAGCGTATATTGGTAAAATGCTTGATTTTGGCGTAGGTGGGCGCAATATTCAGTTTGTGGTCAGTTCGGGTGCGGTAAAAGCCGAAGGAACACAGAAGATTATTAAAGTCCTGAAATCGCTGAACTACGTGGTTAATACCGTCACGCCGGAGCAGGAAGGTTCATTAGCGTTGCGGGCGGTGCTTCCCGCTGAATTCGAGGATAACTCGTTTGTAACGGATATTGGATCAGGTAATACGAAGATTTCGTGGCGAGAAGGCGGCTCAACAAAGGCGCTGGAAACGTACGGAGCTAAGTACTTCCAGGAAGGTACCAGCGATGAAACTGTGGCGAATGAAGTGAAATCGAAAGCTAAACAGGTGCCATCCGACCACCGCAAAACCTGCTTTATTATCGGTGGAGTTCCATTTGAACTGGCCAAAAGCGTTCGGAAAGGAAAGGAGCGCTATACAGTTCTCGACGTTCCTTCGGCCTATAAACTCGATAACGCCAAGTCGAAAGCTGGTCTGAATATTTACAAAGCCATTGCTGACGCAACCGGCTGTAATCAGTTCGTCTTCGACTGGGACGCTAACTTCACAATAGGTTATCTGTTGACGCTTAAATAATGAGCAAAAGCGATAAAGAGTGAAAGAGCGAAGCTATCCAGTAAATTTTTCGCTCTTTCACTCTTTATCGCTTTCGCTCTTTCCTCTCCATGACCCTCCGCGACCTGTTTGTGGCCATGTCGGGCCAGCCTGCTTTGTTATTTGTGCTCCTGATGGCGGTGCCTACGGGAGCTTTTTTAGTGAATTTATGGTCTGGTTCCACGGCGGAGGAAATCTGGAAGTGGCGCTATATATATGCTGGCCTGGTGTACCTGGCCTGTATTCCGGGGATTTTTGCGTTTACGTTGAACGTCTATCTGTTCCTATTTGAGCGGCAAAGTATCTGGGATATGAACCTGGCTTTACAAGTGTTGCCGATTCTGACGATGGTAGGTACGCTGATGCTGATCCGACGAAAAATACCGTTTAACTATATTCCCGGATTTGGCAAATTGTCGGGTTTTCTGACGCTGATAACGGCCGTAATGGGCATTCTCTGGTTCATCGACCGCACTCACATCTACGCCATCACCTATATTCCATTTATGTACGTAGCCATTGGCTTCGTCGTTCTTCTTCTCCTGATCCGCTTCGCCTGGAGCCGTATTTTCTGAGGTAAGTTTCTGTCAGTCAACTCGTCCCTTTTCGGAGTCAGCGGCATTATCCGTATGCGTACGTTTACGCGCAAACGTTTCTTTTCCAAAACGATAGGTGAACGCCAGCCCAACCCGGCGTGTATCGCTAACGTTGGTATGAAACGAGTCGGCCTGTTTCAGACTGACCGTTCGGTCGCCTGATTTCCAGGAATGAAAAATATCTTCGAAGGTAAGTCGGAGGCTCGCTTTATCCTGTAAAATCTTTGCCTGAATAGCACCCGCCATCCGGTAGCGCGGGTTGGTAATCGTTTGCCCGGCTAGATCTTTAGTGACAAAATAACCGCTTAGCTCACCACTCCAGATCTTGTTGAAATTAAATTGGTTAACTAGATTCATTCGGGCGTGGTATATACCTGGAGTCAGTGCTACGGAATAAGCCGTGCCGCTAAGCGCCATACGAGCAGCCGTTACGTTAGCATTAATACGCAACCATTTCGTAGGCGACAAGGATAGGTTACCGACCAGCGCTAAAATATACCCACTAGCAACATTATTGGGGCGAAAAATAAAAATATCGTCAATAGCCTCAGTTAACTGAAAAATGACGTCCGTGAACCGGCCATATTGTACCCCTATCCCTACGTATTGTTTGTGCTGATATTTTAGCTCATATTGATAATTATATTGGGGTTTTAAATAAGGGTTTCCCGTCGTAAATGAATATTGATCCCGGTAAGCCAGAAATGGGTTAAGCAGCTGGTAGTTTGGCCGGTTTATTCGCCGGGCAATACTGGCCGTTATCGTATTGGCCCCACTGCTATCCAGCTTGTAACTGACAAAAATTGTTGGAAACAGACTTGTATAATTTCGACTAAACGACGTTTCTGTCACTTCCAAATTACCTAATTGGTGCCCGCTCACCTGCGTATTTTCCAATCGGAAGCCACCTTGTGCAGCCAGTCGTTTCCATTCTTTCCGAAAATTCACGTAGGCGGCCTGAATACGTTCTTGATAAATAAAATGATTAGATTTCCCATAATCAGGAATTTGGCGAGTACCCGCCAATTCGAAATATTGCGAATTGTTGTCATTGGTTACTACACTCGATTTAAAACCGGTTTCCAACTTCGTCTTGTTTTTAAGCGGGTGAACATAATCCGCTTTAGCTGAATAAATCATAATCGTTGAGGGCAAATTATACAAAAACTGACGGCTGTTAAGGAGCATCCCGTCAGGAAGATTCACCTTGTTTTTCAGCAATTGGTTTCCCTGCGAAGTATAATTGACGTAATTCAAATCGGCGATTAGTTCGCGATCCGAATTCCCGAATTTATGCTGAAAATTGAAATTAGCACTCGTATTTTTCCATTGAAAATCGCCATCTGTATGACCAGTTCCAACGGAGTCTAGGACTGAATGGTTGCTAAAACTATTGCTGACGTAATCGAGCCACTCCCGCCGGGGGCGATTCTGGAGGTTCACGATAAATCCATAAATCGTATTGGGCGAAGCGGCATAATCCATGCCCAATCGGGCCATCAAACCATGACTCGAATATTGATAATGATTTTGCAATTGTACCGACGACAGCAGCACTGAATTAGCATCATAAAATTTCCGTTCTGAAAAATCGTCCGCGTAATTACCGTCTTTGTTGTAGCCAAAACTTCCGAATAGATTCAGCTTTTTGTGATTATAATTTAGGTTAACGACATCGTTGCTTCGATTTGTTACGCCCTGATTATAACTCATCGTAACATTCCCTGTAAAGCCCTGTATGGTTGTCCGTTTCAATCGAATATTGATGATTGAACTACCCGCTGCGTCGTATTTGGCGGGAGGATTAGTCATTAATTCCAGTTTATCCAGCGAGCCGCCGGGTAACGATTTTAGATAAGCTGCTAAATCCTGCCCCGACATATACGTGGGCCGACCGTCGATCAGGACCAGCACCCCCGATTTACCATTCAAACTGATGTCACCGTCATTGCTTACGGTAACGCCGGGTGTTTTTTCAAGCACTTCCAGCGTATTGCTACCTGCACTACCGATCATGGCCTCGACGTTCACAATTGTTTTATCAATATCCTGCTCAATGAGCGGCTTTTTAGCTATGACTTTTACTTCATTCAGTGTCGTTTTAGCTGGTATCAGGATAAAAACAGGCAACGATACAGCCATTTGCTGGTCATTTATTGTTATGGTCCCGCTTCGATACTCGTTGTTACCAACGCTCGTTATATACAGACGATACGCATCGCTAGCTAGGTCTTTAAAGGTGAACTTCCCATCACTATTGGCCATGTCTCCGCGCACCAATGTCGAATCGGTGGCTCGTAGCAACCGGACCGTAGCACCGGGTAAGGGTTCATTTCGGATGTCTTTTACCTGGCCAGAAATGCTTCCAGTCGGTACCTGAGCGAAACTGGGAAGGATGGCAAATAGGCAGAGGATGTAATTGAAAATCGGTCGCATGGCGCGTGCTGTTTAAGCGTCTGATTAATAAGTGCTTCGCAAATATTGACGCTCAGAGCAGGCGCTTAAACTAATCGTGTCGTACCAGGTAATTTGCCTGACAGATTCGTGATTTTCGGGGTCAAATAGATTGGTAATCATTTATTAGGTTTTTGTCAGTCATTTTTAGCTGTTCGTCCTGTAAGTTTAGCCGCCTAGATTTGACTGCTCAGTTTTGTGAGTTCCAATCAATATCGCACTCGTGAAAAACCAACAGAACACCCTCTCAAATAGCCTGACTGGGCCAACGAAGCATATTCTCATTTGCCTGCTTGCCGCCATTCCGATATATCTTGTCATAGCTACCTATACAAAAACGGTGACGGCTAGTGACGATGAAGAAGCAGCGTTGTTAGCAACAATTGTTTGTCTTGGTGGTATTTATAGTGGTCGATACTTGTCTCAGTTATGGGCATCGCCCAATAAACAGGCGCCCGATTGGTTATTGGGCATCTTGGCCGTGATTATAATAGGCTGCGCATTTCCGTGTGCCTTGTTTGCGTCAAGTTTGCGAAGTCATCCCGGATTGATGTATGCGCTCTTTCTGGCATTACCTTTTTTTATTCTTTGCGTAGCCACCGGAATGCTTATCAAGGTAGTCAGAACCCAAATCAATAGGCAATTGCAGGATGCCAAAGCGACGGCTGAGCAAAGCCAGAGTGAATTGCATTTGTTACAATCGCAATTAAGCCCTCATTTTTTGTTCAATACGCTGAATAACTTGTACGGAATTTCAATTTCCCAACCCGATAAAACACCAACACTTTTACTAAAACTCTCCGATTTGTTGCGGTACTCCGTGTATGATGCGAAAGAACTGTTTGTACCGTTAAAAGACGAATTAGCTTATATTAATAATTACATTGAATTTGAGAAAATACGCATTGGTAATAAGCTTGTTTTATCCACGTCGATAGAAAATATAACCAATGCGGATATCAAAATAGCACCGATGCTATTAATTGTCTTTATAGAAAATGCTTTTAAACACGCTAAAAATACGACCGGCCAACATATAGAGATTGATATTGCATTGAAACTTTGGGGTAATTCAATTCTGTTTTCTGTAAAGAATTCATATAACGCTGCCAACGATAATAATAACGTGCTGGAAAAGAGTAGCGGCTTTGGGCTTGCCAACGTGCGGAAACGGCTCAAGTTACTTTATACTAACGTTTATGATCTGGCTATTCAGGATGAAAATGGGATGTATACTGTAGCGTTACAACTTCGAATAAAATAGTATGAGAAAAGTGACCTGTTTGATTGTGGATGATGAGCCGATTGCCCGTGAGATTATAGAAACCTATTGTCGTCATTTGCCCCTATTGACCGTGATTGCTTCCTGCGACAATGCGTTGGATGCAAAAACAGAATTACAAAAACAGTCTATTGATATTATTTTCCTGGATATCAATATGCCCGTTCTGAGTGGGATTGCGTTCCTGAAAACGCTTAAAAATGGTCCGCAAGTAATTTTCACAACGGCCTATAAAGAATATGCCATAGATGCGTTTGATTTAGCCGCCTGCGATTATTTATTAAAACCTTTTTCGTTAGAACGTTTTATTGTCGCAGTAGATAAAGCCTTAGAGCGATTACAGCTTAATTCATTACCGATTCCGACTAATGAATCAAATGAGCCGAAAATTGAGGACTACATTTTTATAAAAGCAGACGGTAAAATTTATAAAATACAGTACGATGATTTATTATTTAGCGAGGCCAACGGAAATTATACTAAAATCAATACTACAACTGGGGCCCTGATGCCAGGCATGACTTTTTCAAGTTTTGTTGACTTACTGCCTAAGACACTCTTTCTGCGCGTACACCGCTCATTTATCATTAACAAATCAAAAATTACCCATATCGAGGGCAATCGAGTCTTTATTGGCAAACACGAAATTCCCATTGGAAGTAATTACCGAGGAGATTTTCTAAAAGAATTAGGACTTTAGTATATTAATCAGACCGCGCTTTGTTGAGCAACTTGATTGAGCCATCCCGCTCGGTCAAAAGTTCAGCTAGACATAGCAAAAATGGCTCCAATTTCGTTATCTTACAGGTTTTAGGAAGGACCAGTTAGTAGGGTAATCAACTTACTGATTTGGCACGTAAAAACTGTTAATGAGCTGCGCAACGCCGGTTAACCGTATTACGTATTAGATAACAGGGCCGATAGGATGAGAAGTACCTTTACCGCATTCAGATCGATGATAGGAAATAAAATTGGCTGGTTAACAGGCCTTTTGCTGCTGATTCAATTTACGAGTTTTGGGCAAACAACACGCAAGTATCTGGTATTGCTGCGTGACAAGGCCAATTCGCCTTATAGCATTAGTCGGCCTGATCAGTTTTTGTCGCAGCGGGCTATTCTGCGCCGGCAGAAACAAAATATCGCCGTGCTGGAGCGCGACCTACCGGTCAATCCAACTTACATAACGCAGTTACAACAGGCAGGGGCAAAAGTCTGGTTTCCATCTCGTTGGTTCAATGCTGTACTGATCGAAGCGACCGACGCTACTATCGCAGCCGTCCAAAAATTGCCATTTGTGCAAGGGCTGGAGTTTGGGCGATCCTTGGCAAATGCCCGCCTGAGTGCTGAGGATGGGGTGAAAGCACCCAAAACGGTTGACTCGTACAGCAAGTTCGGTGAGGTTCAACCTCTGAATTACGGAACCTCACAGGGGCAGGTAACGCAGTTGGGGGCCGATGTGATGCACCAGCAGGGTTACCACGGCGAAAATATCCTGATTGGCGTACTGGACGCGGGTTTCCTGAATGCAGATAAAGTGGGGTTTCTGAAACCGGTGTTCGATGAAAAACGGGTGCTGGCGACCTACGATTTTGTTAAGAAAGAGAAGAGTGTGTATGAAGACGATTCGCATGGGCTCTCATGCCTGTCGGCTATAGCCGCCACGGCGGATGGGCAATTGTACGGAACTGCCTATAAAGCCTCGTTTATCCTGCTTCGCACCGAAGATGCCGCTAGCGAAAGCCGTATTGAAGAAGCTAATTGGTTATTTGGTGCCGAATATGCTGATAGTGCCGGAGTGGATGTTATCAGTTCGTCGCTGGGCTATACTGAGTTCGACGATGCCTCAACAAGTTATACCTATCAGCAAATGGATGGGAAAACGGCGCTCTGCTCGCGGGCGGCTCAAATTGCTGCTGAAACGGGAATGGTGGTGGTAGTGGCTGCCGGTAACGAAGGCAGCGATTCCTGGCATTACCTCTCGGCCCCGTCCGATGCAGCCTCGGTGCTGGCTATTGGAGCTGTTACACAAACCGGCCAGCGGGCTATATTCAGTTCCTTTGGTCCGTCTGCTGATGGTCGCGTAAAACCAGATTTAGCCGCCCGGGGGCAGGGCACAATTGTCGGAACGCCGGGGGGATCGATTGTAGCGGGCAACGGTACTTCATTTGCCACGCCACTGGTTGCTGGTCTGGCGGCAGGATTCTGGCAGGCACACCCGAATCTGACAGCGGCTCAGGTTCTGGAAAGTTTGCGTCGGTCGGGAAGTCAGTATGGGACACCCGATGATCAACTAGGATACGGCATCCCGAATTTTGAGCGGGCGGGTGTGATCGCTGAAGCGCTCAATAATCTATTAGTATACCCCAATCCCTTTAGTGAGACGACTTCGCTGGGTATTCAGTGGGGAGAAATTGGCGTCAACGTACTGCTTAACGCTACGTTGACTAACATGGCCGGACGAGTGGTCTGGCAAGGGCAATACACCTCGTCGGGGCTAGCGGCATTTAAGTTGCCAAATATTGGTCTGTCGGCTGGTGTCTACGTAATGACACTCGTTGCCGGCGATAAAAAGCGAACCGTGAAAGTGGTAAAACAGTAAGGCGGACTTCCAGTCCGCCTTACATTAATCACCTATATCAGTACTATCTGTTTTCTTCTTATTTCCTTTCTTTACATAATACTCATTAGCGGAGGGCATCGGTTGAGGCTCGCTCAATCGCTGAATCTTATAGTTCCGATCCGCCAGACTAGCAGACGGGGTGTGATCTACTGTAATTCCACCCACAGGTTGCGCAAGCGGCATCTGAGTTTTATAGTTCGCTAGTTGAGCATCTCCAGGACTCGGCGCCTTTACGGTTACTCCTTCCTTTTTCTCCCAACGACGGGCAGCCGCGGCCATGTTTGGGTGCTTGTAATTCTGAGTTGAATACATCGGATTATTCAGCGGCTTTTTCTGATTATCCTGCGAATAAGCTTGCTCTGTTATGGCCAGTAAGGCCACTCCACAAAGCAAAAAGGTTATCGTTTTCATAGTAGCTTTAATGGTTTTGTTGTAAGACAAATCTAAGCGATTGTCAGATTAAAAAACAATTAAAATACCTACTATGTTTATAGTTATTAGGAAATTTTACCTGCCATTCGGAGAATATCGTTAAAACGACTATCATTAAATATTGATTTCAGCGTAAACCACTGAATATTCTTAATTTCGTCAGAATTGCCAAATGCTTCTTTTGGGTCGGCTTCAAGCAAAAATCGAATGTCGTAATGTAAGTGTTCAGCTACTTCGCCCCGAGCTGGAATAGGATGGACGTCCACATCGAAAATGAGAGGAGTTGTGCCTGGTTCGGCAACTAACCGAAGCGATGTCAGACCGGTTTCTTCCTGAGCTTCACGCAGAGCAACAGCCACTACATCTGGATCGCCATCAGCATGGCCACCAGGCTGAAGCCAGCGGTCGAGTTTGCGATGGTGAATCAGTAGAAATTGCTGCCGATCCGGACTGACAATCCAGGCTGAGCCCGTAATATGCCCAATTTTTAGTGATCGCTCGAAGCAATTGGATTGCTCCTCCACGAAGGCTATAGTAGCCTGGGTCATAGCCAATTCGGTAGGATCAATGGGTTTATACTGGTGCAGTAAAGCAAGCAGTGGCTGACGATGCATAAGTTGTTTTTTCTGAGTAAAAGCCGCAATTTGGCCCTGTTTTTTCAAAACTCTATCAACTAATGCGTAAACTCGTACTGAGTGGCCTTACGTACTGCCTGGCAGTTCAACTGGCCACCGCCCAAATCAAGCTTGCTTCTCCCAGCCCCGGTGCCACGGTCATGCAAACAGTCGGCACGACCGATCTGACTGTTAATTACTCTCGACCAAGCCTGAAAGGCCGTCAACCCTTTACCGATGCGTTTGTCCCCCTGGGAAAAGTGTGGCGGACAGGTGCCAATACACCGACATTATTTACGACCACTACGGATGTTATGGTAAACGGCAAAACGCTTCCTGCCGGATCGTACGCTGTTTTAACGATTCCCCAGGAAGGCAACGCAACGCTGATTTTCAGTAAGAATAAGACAAGCACCGAAGCTACATATAAACAGGAGGAAGATGCCCTGCGAGTGAACATTACGCCAACAGAATTGGCTCACAAAGCTGAAACGTTTACTATTGGGTTTAGTGATCTAACCGATAGCACGGCTAAAATGAACTTCATGTGGGCTAACATAAAAGCTTCCGCCGATCTGCGGGTTGACGTCAACGCTAATTCAGCGGCCAACGTTGACAAGGCTGTTGCCGAAAAACCGAGCGATCCCGCCGTTTTGCAAGCAGCCGCCAATTATAACCTCTCGAAAGGACGTAACCTTGATCAGGCTTTGGGCTGGATTGATAAGTCGATAGCCGCACAAGAGAACTACCGGAATCTTTACGTAAAAGCGCAGATTCTCGCCAAGATGGGTAAATATGCCGATGCGTTGCCGCTAGCGCAGAAAGCGTTAACTATGGGGCAATCATCCAACGATGGTGCGTTCCCATTCTTCAAGGAGGGCATCGAAAAAAGTATCGCTGAATACACCGCTAAAGCGCCCGCTATGCCCGCTGCCAAAAGCGTAAAAGGCAAGAAAAAAGCGTAAGTAAAAAATAGAACGCAGATTTTTATGATTAATATGATTCGTTATGATTTTTATTAGTGACTATCATAATCATAACGAATCATATTAATCATAAAAATCTGCGTTCCATATTAACTGTAATACAAACCTATTCCTAATGTACACTGCGACCCTCAACGACCAGCCTGTTACCATCGACTTCACGCCCAACGGCCCGACGCTTAATGGAGAGACGTTCAACTGGGATGTGGTGAAATTATCGGAGCGGACGTTTCATATTTTGCACCAGAATCGTTCCTATACAGCCGAAGTGATCGAACTGAACGCGGCTGAAAAGAGTGTCAGCCTGAAAATTAACGGGCGCATCCATCAGGTTCAGTTGAAAGACCGGTTCGATCTGTTGCTTGAAAAAATGGGCATGAGTAGTGCAGACAGTGCAAAGGTAAACGATCTGAAAGCACCTATGCCGGGTCTGATTGTAGGCATTAGCGTTGAGCCGGGAGATTCCGTTTCTAAAGGCGATAGCCTGTTGATTCTGGAAGCCATGAAAATGGAGAACGTACTTAAAGCGGCTGGTAATGGCACTATCAAAACTATCCGCGTTGCAAAAGGTGACCGGGTAGAAAAAGGGCAGGTACTGGTAGAATTTACCTGATTACGGGTTTAGTAAGCAAGATGCCTTACTGCCATGAAGCAACCTTATTCCCGACGCCATTTTCTGAAACAATCGGCCTTAACCGCTGGAGCTTTACCACTCTTTTCGACCGATCTGCTGGCGCAATCTCGCGCTGCTGATGAAGGGCTGCCGCCCATTCACATTTTCTCTAAGCATTTACAGTTCCTGGACTATGCCGATATGGCCGATGCTGCGGCTAATATGGGTTTTAAAGGCGTTGAATTGACCGTTCGGCCGGAGGGGCACGTATTGCCCGAACGAGTTGAAAATGACTTGCCGAAAGCAGTTGATGCGCTTAAAAAAGTTGGTTTTAGCCCCGATTTGATGACGACTACCGTTGGCGATGCTTCGGAACCCATAAGTATACGCGTGCTGACAACAGCAGCTAGATTAGGCTTTGGCCAATACCGAACAAAGTGGTATCCATACCCTGAAAAACAGACTATTCCGGATGCCATTAAGCAGTTTCAACAGCAACTACGAGGATTGGGTGAGCTAAACAAATCGCTTCACCTGACGGGCTGTTATCAGAATCATGCTGGCTTATGGGCGGGGGCGTCAATCTGGGAACTCTGGCAGATGCTGCAAACAGCTAACCCGCAGTTTATGGGTGTTCAATACGACATCCGGCACGCGATGGTCGAGGGAGGTATGTCGTGGTCTAATGGCCTGAAACTTATTCATCCGCACATTAAAAGCCTGACAATGAAAGATTTTGTATGGGCAAAAAAAGACGGTAAATGGGCCGTACAGGACGTGCCATTTGGGGAGGGCATGGTTGATTTCACGACTTACTTTCGATTGTTGAAACAATATCAGGTAAAGGTCCCCATAACGCTGCACGTAGAATATCCTCTGGGCGGTGCCGATCAGGGCGCTAAAAAATTAACCATCTCGAAGAATCAGGTATTTGAAGCGCTAAAACGAGATCTTAACCGGTTGAAAGAGTTGTGGTTAGCTGCTTAATAGACGAGCTTGTCGGCGGTAGTTTCACCCTTCTTGTACGTCGGTCTTTCCTCCTTCCTCCCTTTTTCCCTATCTTTGCGGGCAAAATTCCCCTGCATGGCATCGCAAACAAAGTATAAACGTATCCTGCTCAAACTGAGTGGGGAGGCATTGGCTGGGCCTAGTGGTTACAATATTGACCCAATTGTTCTGGAGCAATACAGCCGCGAAATCAAACAAGTTGTCGATTTAGGTGTTCAGGTCGCTATCGTTATCGGTGGGGGCAATATTTTCCGGGGGGTCTCGGGCGAACGCTCCGGTATCGACCGCGTACAGGGTGATTACATGGGGATGCTGGCTACAGTCATCAACGCCATGGCAATTCAGAGTTCGCTCGAAAAACACGGCATGTATACCCGCGTTATGTCGGCTATTAAGATGGAACAGGTTTGCGAACCGTATGTACGTCGGCGGGCCGTGCGTCACCTCGAGAAAAAGCGGGTCGTTATCTTCGGCGCCGGTACTGGTAATCCTTATTTCACGACTGATTCGACGGCTGCGCTGCGGGCAATTGAAGTGGAAGCTGATGTAGTGCTCAAAGGAACCAAAGTGGATGGTGTTTACACCGCCGATCCGATGAAAGACAAAACGGCCACCCGGTATACGACGATTACCTTCGAGGACGTTTACGAAAAGAAACTCAGCGTCATGGACTTGACAGCGTTTACGCTTTGCCAGGAAAACAATCTGCCGATCATTGTATTTAATATGAATGAAACCGGTAGTTTGCTGAGGCTTGTGCAGGGCGATGATAATGTGGGGACACTGATTACATCCAGTCTGCCGGAATCTGAATAAAAGAATTAGATAGTTTTATTGTTATAGCGTTATGACGTTTGTCAATCGCGGTTTAACAACGCTATAACTGATCCGGCGTACAACTTTACAACTTATCCTAAAAAATGGAAGAAATCGAGCTATTTCTCGACGATGCAAAAGATACGATGGAAAAGGCCCTAAAGCATTTGGCCATCGAACTTACTAAAATCCGCGCCGGAAAAGCGAATGCTGGCATGCTCGACGGTATTCAGGTCGAATATTATGGAATGCTGTCCCCCTTGAATCAGGTCGCTTCCATCAATACGCCTGACGCCCGGACTATCACGATTAAGCCCTTCGAGAAAAAACTAATCGGGGAGGTAGAGAAATCGATCCGCAATTCGAATCTTGGGCTTAATCCGAACAATGATGGTGAAATGATTCGGTTGAGCATTCCGCCACTTACCGAAGAACGTCGTCGGGACCTGGTGAAGAAAGTAAAGCAGGAAGTCGAAACGGCGAAAGTCAACGTTCGTAATATCCGCAAAGACACTAACGACGACATCCGTAAACTAGTTAAAGAAGGCGTTTCTGAAGATGCCGTGAAAGTAGGTGAGGAACGCGTTCAGAAACTGACTGATGCCTTCATTGCCCGCGTAGATGACGTATTTGTCGCCAAAGAAAAAGATATCTTATCGGTGTAAACCAATAATTATTCCCCTGGTGATGCCAGGTTCTTGAACCTGGCATCACTTGAAAGCATCACAAAAAATTATACTAACAGTCAGCTATAACAGGCTGACTGTTTTCTTTTCGGCGCTGGTAGTGGGAGGGAGCCATGCCCGTATATTTCCGGAAGGCAATCGAAAAATGCTGGGTGTGCTCATAACCCAGTATATCGGCCACTTCGTCAACCGATAGCGCACAGTTCCTCAGTAATCGCCCTGCGTGCTCCATCCGCAACTTCCGAACGTAATTGAACACGGTTGTTCCAAACAATTGCTTAAAGCCTTTCTTCACTTTAAACTCATTCAGTGAGCATATCCGGCTTAGTTGAGTCAGGTTTAAATCGGTTAGGAAATTCGTATCCAGGTAGGCTTTAAGGTTCCATAGCTTGTCTGCCTCGTCGGGGCGGATGTCGTCATTCGTAGCCACGGGCGTATTGAACTGTTCCAATTCCAGCGCCAGCAGTTCCAGTACGCGGGATTGTACAAACAGATTGCGCATTGGTCCATGGGCTTTACAAGTCCGTATATCGTCAATGAGATGAAGCATTCGGGGCGTAATCGGCTGCGGTTCCCGAATAGCAGAAAACGGGCGCTGGTGGTACAAATTGCTCTGTATACGTTCACTCCACCGATCGGTTTGACCAAGTACCGATGCAAAAAAATCTTTCTCCAGACTGATGTGCAGCATCGCAATCGACTGATTCGCGTTGCATAGAGTCTTATTTCCTTGTTCGGGTGTGTAAATCAGGTTATGTTTTTTAGGCCGCATGTCGAGTGAATGGGACAGAGCCTGAAAGTTGGAATAGATATTCCCATCTGTTACAAAATTGATGTGAATCGTATCAGATTCGGTCGAATCATGGAGTTCAAATGCATTCACTGTATCCCACCGCACATCCATAATGTGCATATACGGTAAGGCAACATTCTTAAACCGGAGCGAACCAATGGCCGGGTGATAACAGCGCGTGAACGCGTCTACAGGAGTACAACCGGTCGACGGTACGATCAGGTGCGGATGAGGTAATGCTGTACTGAGAAGTTCCGATGCGTTCAAACGGTGTGTCATGGGGGCGGCCTTTTTACGAGATGGCTACCAAAAATGTTGCACTTACAGCACGAAATGAATAAATATCCGTATGAATTGGCATGACTCTTACATCAGTTGTGGATTTAAGGGGATGGTCTGTTAAACTATCAGATTATCAGGTATCTATAATCCGTTTTGCGTAAGTTTTTATCCGTTTTGCGTAGGTCTGTCGCCTATTATCGGCAGACTTTTGTCCCGAAACTAATGAACAGGTAGCCGCGCTACTTTCTCTCAAACAGTAACAACTACTAAGGACACATGCTACGCAAAATTGCCAAATGGACAGGTATCGTAATCGGCTCACTGATAGCCCTGCTGCTAATCGGATACTTTTTTATCGCCAATAACATCAGCCGACGAATTGATAAACAATACACGTTTGCGGACCAAAATCTGACGATACCGACAGATAGTGCTACGTTAAATCGGGGGAAGCACCTGGCTGTTATTAAAGGCTGCATCGAATGCCACGGTGCTGATTTAAGTGGTAAAACGATGATTGACGATGCTGGATTAGGTCGACTGTCGGCCCGGAATCTGACGAAAGGCAAAGGTGGCCTTTCAGCCGATTATAGCACGACTGATTGGGTCAGGGCGCTGCGCCACGGAGTTGACAAGTCGGGACACCCGCTGCTTTTCATGCCATCGCACGAAACGACTCTGCTCTCCGAGGATGACATGGCCGCTATTATTGCTTACTGCCAAAGTGTGCCTTCAGTCAATCATACGTTGCCACCGCATAGAATTGGCCCGATCGTAAATGTCATGGCATACCTCGATAAAATGCCGCTGTTCCCCGTTGAGAAAATCGATCACAAACGGTCTATAGTGGCCAAAATCGATACATCAGGTGGAATTGCGCAGGGTAAATACCTGGCGGTTTCGTGCAGTGGCTGTCACCAGCCTACATTCAAGGGCGGTGAGTCGCCCGCACCTGGTATGCTGCCTCCACCGGATCTTACTACTACGGGGCACGTCGGTAAATGGACGCAAGCCCAGTTCATTAACACGCTTCGTACGGGTAAAACGCCTAGCGGGCATCAGCTCAAAAACGATGAAATGCCCTGGAAAATGACTGCCCAGTATAGTAATAAAGAACTGGCTTCGCTCTATAAATATTTCCGCTCACTCAAATAAGCGCAAAACATAAGTCGGTTGTTTGCAACTTTCGAATCGGTGGTTTACCGGACGGTGCATGAAACCCAATTGATAATGCACTATTGGTATTTCAAATAGGCTTTCATCCAGTTCATCCATCTAGGCCTTCGGGTTTGTCCGTGTACGACCGACTTTTGTCAAAAACCAAAAACACTACATGAAAACACTCACTCTATTCGCCATGCTCCTGGCTGCCATAACGACAGCCTTTGGACAGATTGCCAACGATAATACGTTCAATGTTCAGATCGACGGCAAGGATTATAAAACACAACCCCGCCGAATTCGCATTGGCAATTTCTGGTGGGTTACGGCCAATAGTATCAAACCCGATCAGTCGATACGAATCTGGTTAGGCAATTACGCCAACAAAGACATCATCGAAACCGGCACTTACCTGATTGTAGATGCCGATAATCCAGACACGAAAGAAAACTGGAAGAAGGCGCAGGAAGCTGGTAATTATAAAGGTATTGCCGTGGTTAAATACGTTGAAGAAACTCGCGAACCCCGTATGGAATATCACGTCGGTAAATCGCTGAATAACAACGAAACTATCTCGGTGAAAATGGGGACCGACGGCTTTCTGGAAGCCAGCTTTGCCTGCTCGCTGGCTGGCTCTTACTGGAAGGAGAAAGGAACCGCGACCGTGTTCGGTGGAGTAGGGCGGCTAATGTCGAAAATGGAAGATAAGGTTGTTACGAAAACAACCGGTTACGATTCTGACATCGACCCGGAAGGAAACGGCTATAAAAAACAGTCGAAAACGGATACCATCGTACTGTCGAACGGCCAGTTTAAGCTAAAGATGAAGTAATCTCACCCAATTAACTTTCCATATACGAATCGTTGTTCAGGTACTCCAGCTTGTTATTCCAGACCATCGCGATTTGGGTAGCTCGTTGGCGTACCTGTTCGGCGGTTTCACCGGTAAAATTCTCGGCTAACGTTTCAGAAAACAACTGAAGCCAGCGCTGGAAGTGATCGATGGTTAACGTATGCTTTTGATTAACAATAAGATGTGGGCGGAACGGATGACCGTCGTAAGCATTGTTTCCCAGGATAATCGACTCCCAGAACGCATACATTTTGGGCAGGTGTTTGCCCCAATCTACCTGCGCGACATCCGTAAACACCGGCCCAATTAGCGGATCGACCTGCACTTTCTCATAAAACGAATCAACCATAAACCGGACGGCTTCTGGCGAATCCAGGGTTCTTTTACTCATAACAGCACTTTACAGGAAAACCCCAAATCAGGCTGAAAACGTTTCCCCATATCGATCCGCATTAAAGCCTAACAGCACAATTTTGCCATTTACTTCGATCAGCGGCCGGCGAATAACCGACGGTTTATCCAGCATCAGCGTTACAGCCCCGGCCGCATCGGTCGGCTTTTCTGCATCTGGTAGTTTTCTCCAGGTCTGGCCCGCCCGGTTAACCAGTTCCTCCCAGGGCTTTTGCGTGAGCCAATTCTCGATTGTTTTCTGATCGATCCCCTGCTTTTTGTAATCGTGAAACTGATACTCTACACCGTGATTAGCCAGCCAGACGCGGGCTTTTTTCACAGTATCGCAGTTTGGAATGGCGTAAAGGGTATACATATTACTGGGTTATTTTGGGACGAAAGTAGCGGTTAAATCAACGCGATATCATGCAGGTTTCGGACTTAGCTGCGTATTTTTGTGGCTATGAAAAAATCAGATATTCATTTTTCGGTTGAGTTAGATAATCAACAGGTTCCCGATAAAATTTACTGGGATGCTACCGATAACCCCAACGAAGGTCTAAGCGACACGCGCGCTATTGCCATTGCTCTCTGGGATCATTATCATAACAGTACCCTCAAAATCGACCTCTGGACTAAGGATATGGAAGTGGTTGATATGAAGCGTTTTCTGATCGAAATCATGAGTGGTATTGCCGATACTGCCATTAATGCCACTGGTGATGAACGCATGGCGGCCGACATCGAAAGCACCTGCCGCGTACTGAGCAAACGACTGGACGAAGAAATCAAAGCGGGTCAAAAACAGCAGTAAATCATACCACAAGCCAGTATTGGCCGTTAATTTGCTACTGCTTCTACAAGCGTTGCTATTCAGCTTTTTATGAAACATATTTTTCTGCTTCTCTTCGTAGCGCTTACTGCTTTCAGACCAGTAAACGTATCGAACACGGCTCCACCAACCGGTATTCAGTTTCGGACGACTCCGCTGGATAAGGTATTTCAGGAGGCTCGTCGGACTAACAAACCGGTTTTTGTTGAGATTTTTTCGCCAACCTGCCACGTTTGTCAGAGTTTTATGCCGACGCTGGCCGATGGACGGGTCGGGAAATTTTATAACGATAAGTTTATCAGTACCAAGTTAGACGTTGGCCTGCCCACGACGCAGGCATTTCTCCAGAGTCGTCGGTTATTTGTGCCTTCGCTGCCGCTATTTCTGTATTTCGACCCACAGCAGAACCTGATTCACTTCGCTATGAGTAATAACTCGACGGATGAAGTGATTCGCCACGGTACCAATGCGCTGAATCCGCAGGCTCGCAGTCAGTCCATGAAATCGCGGTATCAGCAGGGGGAACGGTCGGCTAACTTCCTGATTGACTATGCCATGTATGCCCGTGTAACGAAAGATACAGTTGCGAATCTGGCTGCTATGAACGAATACGCTAAGCAGCAGTCACCCGCTACTTATGCAAACCAGACGAATTGGCTGGCTTTGCAAAAACTGGTTCTGGATTACGAGAACCCAATGTTTCAGTATATGTTGGGCCATCTGGACACCTATCGGAAGGCCTATGGCGCGGAGCCAACCTTTCAGGTAGCCGAAAATATCCTGATGTCCTCACTTTTTAGCAGCCGGGGGGCTCAGTTTCCGTCTGCGAAGATTTTAGAGATTCGTCAGGGTCTGGCCAAAATTGGTATTGATCCTAAAGTGGCTGCTAATCGAACACTCCTGCCCGAGGTGAACGCGTATTTTCGTGCCCGTCAGACTGCCAAAGCCGTTGAGCGAATGGATAATCAGGTAGCTTCCAATCAACTGACGGTTCCTGAATACATTTATATTTCACGATTATTCAACCGCAATAGCCCCGATCCCAGCGACGTGCCAACGGTTGTGAAGTGGGTCAACAAAGGGTTAGCGTTGAAACCTGCTCCTAAAGAGCAATCGGATTTATACACTGAATTAGCTGCCGCTTACAAGCGCGGTGGGAAACCCGACGAAGCACAGAAGGCATTACAGAAGAGGTAAGAATCTGGATAAGGGATTAACTGTGATTTTTAGACTGACTTTTCTTCGGCAGCTAAATCATGGTTAATCCACTAATCCGATTAAAATTCTGATAATTCAGACTTTAACCGGCCGAGTAAACGGAGGTTGGAGCAGCAAGTGGAAGGAGTTTTCGTCGCCCAGAGAAACGGCCCGGCGGAGGTCGTTTTCAGCCTGAGGTAATTGCCGAAGCTGAATTCGGGCCAACGCACGCCAGCGGTAAGCATCTGGCTTTTCATCACGAAAATGCCAGACTGCTTTGTCAAATTCCCGGAAAGCAGTTGAGTAGTCTGCGGTATAATAATAAGCGATGCCGCGATCTAAATATGAGTCAGCCAGCGTATTATCCCGACTAATGGCCTGGGTTAGATCGTAAATGGCAGAGTAGTAATTTTCCTGAACCAGATGGCATTTGCCTCGATAAGCGTAAGCCAGTGCCGATTTGGGGTATTGCCGTACAGCGTCGTCAAAATATTGGAAAGCTTCGTCAAACTGCCGGTTCTTTACGAAATCAATGCCTTTGCGGAACCGCTTTCGATCTTTGTCGGCCAATGTATCATGGTCTACCAGGAAGTAGCGGATGGTTATATATAGCCCAAAAAGCAGGCTTAATAGCATTACTTCCATAACTCAGTCTGGTTTTTCAAACTCTCTGCGAAGTTACGACTTTTGCCCAAGCATGGGCAAACTATTCGCTCAGTTTAATGCCGCCTGTACGGCCTTAGGTAAACTCTTCCGTACGAGTTCGTACGAGTGATCAATCCATTCCTGAAGGTCGGAATTGCGCACTCGTCCGTCAATCGTAACCGTATTCCAATGCGTCTTATTCATGTGATAACCCGGTGCAACGGCTGTATGTTCTTCCCGCAGTTGAACCGCCCGTTCAGGATCACATTTAAGGTTAATGGTAAGGGGTTGACTTTCTGTGGATAGTAAGGCAAACATTTTACCACCAACTTTAAACACCAGCGCATCGCCCCCAAATGGAAACGATTCGGTAGCGCTGGGCTTGGCAATGCAATAATCACGGACCGTTTCTACATTCATCGGGTGCAGTGTCGAACAGTATAAACGATTATCGCAAACAAAAACAACACAATAGAAATCCGGTTGATGCCGTGCATCATCCGCAGGTTTACGCTGGTAGGGTGGCTCGGATCAGGCTTCCGAAAAACTCGGAAGAAATAAGCGAAAACAGGCCCTATTTTAAAATAATCAATGAATCGGTTCACAGGAATTAATGTATAATGGACCGCACTGGCGGCTCCGAATGAAAAATGACTAATGCGGCTACTCTACTTGAAAACAAAAGTAGATAGAGAAACATTGCTCAGAAACCGCTTTATTCATTCACAAGACTCGGTTCAATCCAGCGATTGTCTTCACGAATTAACTCAATCAATTCATCAACAGCCCGGTCAGCGGACACCGATTTTTTGATAACCTGCTGACCCCGATAAAGCGCAATCTTGTCGCGACCAATACCTACATACCCGTAATCAGCATCGGCCATTTCACCCGGCCCGTTCACGATGCAGCCCATAATCCCGATCTTAACGCCCTTCAGATGGTCTGTACGCTGACGGATATGGGCAGTTGTCTCCTGCAAATCGAATAGCGTCCGCCCGCACGATGGGCAGGAAATGTATTCGGTTTTAGTAATACGTGTCCGAGCCGCCTGTAAGATGCCGAATGCGAGGCTGTTGAGCGACTTTAACTGGTCGGCAGATTGCGGTGAAAGCATAATCCCATCACCCAGGCCGTCAATCAATAATCCACCTACATCTGTAGCTGCATATAACGGAATTTCCTCTTCTGGTTCAGAAACATAATTACGCTCTATAACTACCGGAACCGAAATGCCCTGATTTATCAGTTCAACAAACAACCGGCGTAGCTCGGCCATCGCGTGCGTATTCTCCGTATAGATAAGCAGCACTACATTATGGTCGTTACGTAGCGTATTTAAAAACTCACCTGACCAATCGGTTAAGGATAACCGAATAAAATTCAAACGAGTGTGTAAGGAAATGGAGGTTGAACGCGCGGCCAAATATTCATTCGTCGTTAACAGTGGATATGTGTTAATTTGGTCGGATAAGCTTTGCCAGATGGTATAATCCAGAATCTGCTTTAGGCCGTTAGGCAGCATGAACTGAGCTGGTTGAGCGCCAGTATAGATGTAGTCAGCGCCGAGGTCGTTCATACGCCACTTGTCGGGTTCAGGCAAGTAAAAATGACCGATGGGTTTCAGGTCCTCATGCTCCTGGACTGCTACCTGGCTAAAATCAGAGATTACCCGCGGCACATTCTGGCCCCCCAAATTGGCTACTTCGTGCGTTATACGGCGCGTATACTGGAATGGGTTGATCGGATAATTCGTGATCGCTGGAACGGGAGTGCTGGTAGTAGGCCGGTTCGAATAACGGTCGATTAGGGCTTGCGCAACGGGGGCTTCCCGTTCAGGTTCTTCGGTGAGCGATACACGGACGGTATCGCCAATGCCATCTTCTAATAATGTACCGATACCTAACGCCGATTTAATGCGTCCGTCTTCAGCTTCGCCTGCTTCAGTTACCCCTAAATGAAGCGGATACGGTTGTAAACCTTCCTCATCCAGTCGCTGCACCAGCAACCGATAAGCCTGTACCATTACTTGCGGATTGCTCGACTTCATCGACAGGACGATATTGTAATACTTTTCGTCCTCGCAGATGCGCAGAAATTCCAGCGCCGATTCCACCATCCCGACCGGTGTATCGCCGTAGCGACTTAGAATCCGGTCAGATAGTGAACCGTGATTCGTACCAATGCGCATGGCCGTACCGTATTCTTTACAGATCCGTACTAGCGGCAAAAATTTGGCCCGTATCCGTTCCAATTCGGCTTCATAAGCGGCATCCGTATAATCGATAAACTCGAAGCGTTTGCGGTCGGCGTAGTTGCCGGGATTAATCCGGACTTTTTCGACAATCCGGGCGGCTAATTCAGCGGCATTGGGCGTGAAGTGAATATCAGCGACGAGTGGTGTTGTATAGCCCCGAGCCCGCAATTCTTTGCGAATATTCTCCAGGTTCTGGGCTTCCTTCACGCTCGGTGCCGTGATGCGCACATATTCGCAACCGGCCTCAATCATCCGAATAGACTGCTCCACGGAGCCTATAGTATCCATCGTATCCACCGTCGTCATCGACTGCACGCGGATGGGGTAATCGGAGCCCATTGGTACCTCGCCTACGGTAACCGTAATAGTTTTCCGGCGAATATATTCTGTTAGAGATGACGTATAAAGAACCGATGGAGACAGACTTGTGATCGGTAATGAAGGAGTAAGCAGCGAATCAAGCATACAGGTTGCGGCAGCGCCGTTTGACCAGACAAAGGTACGGAAAAAGCGGCTATCCGGTTTCAGACTGGTTAACTGGAAAACGTCAGTGCTTTCGTAAATGTTCGTTTAGTAACTATGAATAAACAATTTAGGTGAATGTTGATAATGAGTCCATTAGAATATTTTAATCTAACAAAATAATGGCTAGCCGGTTAAATTACTTGGATGCAGCCTAATGAAAATAAAATCTAAGTCAGCATCGAGAATCATTCATACAGCCTATCAATTAACTCAATATTGTTATGAAAACCAAGTTACTAAGCGCAATAGCGCTCGCACTTTTCCTCACTGTAGGAGCATACGCACAGGACAGTACTGCTATTAGTAGTAAAGAGACACGTAAACAGGAAAAAGCTGAACGTAAAGCCCGACTGAAAGAAGATATGAAAGAGGTGGGCCAAAGTACAAGTACAGCTGCCTCCGAAGCCGGTCAGGGTGTTAAGCGGAAAGCTAAAGTAGCCGGAGCAGCTATTGATACTACGGCCAATAAAGTCGGACGAAGCGTAAATAAAGGATTAGACAAAGCCGAAAACGCAATTGTAACCGAAGGCGATAAACTTAAAGCCAAACGGGATTCGTCTCGCGCAGCTAAAGCCCGTCGGGATTCGCTGTAATCAGTTTGAATACAGAGGGCACTGAGGAAAACAGAGGTTTACAGAGATTATTAACTTAAGCTCAGTTACTCTCCGTTTTCCTCAGTGCCCTCTGTGTTTTTATACCTTTATTCCAGCTTGGCGCCCACTTTCTCGTACTTACCCCGCCAGTGTTTCCAACGCTTGTGCGACCAGAGCCAATCAGACGGATGATTTCGAATAGTCTCTTCAAGTAAATCCCGGTATCGCTCCAGAATTGCCCCTTGAGGTAAGTGATCATAGGGTGGTTCGCAAATCGATGTAAACGTTATTTCATAGTAGCCTCGCTTAAGCCGGCTCAGATCAACATAGAAAACCGGTAGTTTACGGCTGCGGGCTAATCGCTCGGTGCCGGGATAAAATGGCGTGTCGCGATGAAGAAAGTTCGTCCAGTAGGCCTGTTCCGGCACGTCGGGAACCTGGTCAGCAACGAGGGCTATAATCCGGGGTGAATCTTTCTGAGCAGCCATCCGACGGGGAAGCGTATTCATCGGTACTGGTACAGCTCCAAAACTAGCCCGTACAGTTCGCATCATCTTCTCAAAAAACGGACTATTCAGCGGTTTATATACGCTGTCAGCCGCCATACCATGCAGTACCGAACCCGACGGAATCCATTCCCAATTGCAGAGGTGCGACGCCATACCAATAACTGTCTTACCCGCCTGTAACTGTTTTTTGACAAGTTCGGGATTGGTAAATTGAACGCGCCGACGTAGCTCGTCAGGTGATAGCGCCGGCATTTTTATCGTCTCAACAATTAGGTCGGTCAGGTTGCGGTAAAAGCCATTAGCAATTCGCTGAATCTCGGCTGGTGATTTTTCGGGGAACGACAGCCGTAGGTTTTCCAGTATCACCAGACGCCGGTAACGTACCACATAACGCAACACGATATATAGAAAATCGGACAGGCCGTAGAGGAAACCGAGGGGTAAGTAGGACAGTAAACGGAAGAAAATCATTCAGCAGTGAGCAATCGGATACGGAACAAACCAGGAGTTGGCCCAGGGGATTCCCGGAAAATTAAAAAAGTTATACTTTGCAGTTGGAGGTATTGATTTTTTGATTTACTTGTGAACGAATACAATTTTTAGTTATTGGAAAAGTACCAGTTGACGCCAATGTTAGCTGAGGCTCATTCGTCCGAATTACTCATTGAATTACACTATCTGCCCTGCATCGATTATGTCTCGGGTCTAATGCAGTTCGGAGCGGTTCGGTTGGAAACTCAGGAAACATATCAGAAACAAAGTTACCGAAATCGGTGCTATGTTCTAACAGCTAATAAAGTGGATTCGCTTACAGTACCAGTGCAACGGGGAACGCATCACCTGCCAATCCGCGACCTGCGCATAGATACGGATCAGTCCTGGCAACTTCATCACTGGCGATGTATACAGTCAGCCTACGGGAAGGCTCCGTTTTTTGAATATTACGCGCCCGAACTGGAATCAGTGTATCAGAAAAGCTGGGCGTTTTTAGTAGACTTGAACTACGAACTGCTGACAATTTGTCTGAAACTACTAACCTGGAAAGGTACAGTCAACCTGACAGATTGTTACCAAACTGAACCGCCGGTCGGCTTATTTGACGCGCGATCAAGGGTAAATCGGCGGAATGGTCTGGAAACGTATATATTTCACCAACCGGTGGCCTATCCACAGAATTTTGGCCAAGAATTTGTACCAAATCTTAGTATAATAGACCTGTTGTTCTGCCAGGGACCGGCTGCTTCAGCCGTGTTGAAAGTGGGCCTTCGGGAGTGAACAAATACCTAAAACTCTCTGTTAAGCCAGTAAGTACGCTTAGCTTACCTTAGGAGACCCCAAAGCGAATGGAAGCAAAATTCTCAAACCGCGTTAAGGAAGTTATCTCGCTGAGCCGGGAAGAAGCCTTACGCTTAGGCCACGACTACATCGGCACGGAGCACCTGTTGCTGGGTATGATTCGTGAGGGCGAGGGTGTAGCGGTCGGGTTGCTGAAAAAACTCGGCATCTCGCTCGACGAACTTCGGGTCACCATTGAACAGGCAACGAAAGGAACGGCTACCAACAATGTGAAAAATCTGGCCAACATCCCGCTGACTCGTCAGTCGGAAAAAACGCTGAAAATCACGTATCTGGAGGCAAAGATTTTCAAGAGCCCACTCATTGGCACCGAGCACCTTCTGCTGTCGATTCTGCGCGATGAAGACAATGTCGCCACGCAGATTCTGAATAAGTTTAATGTTAATTACGAAGTCATTAAGGAAATGCTGGAATATCAATCTTCGGGAAGCCGTCCGGTGATGGGCCCTGAAACCGATGATGACGACAACGACCGCGGCATGTTTGGCGGCAGCAGTTCCAGCTCCGGTAAGGACCCGAAAGGCTCGGAAAAGTCGCGCACCCCTGTGCTCGATAATTTCGGCCGCGACCTGACCAAACTGGCTGAAGTTGGCAAACTCGACCCCATCGTTGGGCGTGAAAAAGAAATCGAACGTGTGGCCCAGATTCTGAGCCGCCGGAAGAAAAATAACCCAATTCTGATTGGTGAGCCGGGCGTTGGTAAAACGGCTATTGCAGAAGGACTTGCCCTGCGTATTGTGCAGAAGAAAGTTTCTCGGGTGTTGTTCGGTAAACGCGTCGTTACCCTCGATCTGGCTTCGCTTGTAGCGGGTACCAAATATCGTGGTCAGTTCGAAGAGCGGATGAAAGCCGTTATGAACGAACTGGAAAAATCGCCTGAGGTTATCCTGTTCATTGACGAGTTGCATACTATAGTTGGTGCAGGTGGTGCGTCGGGTTCGCTCGATGCGTCGAATATGTTCAAACCAGCATTAGCGCGGGGCGACATTCAATGTATTGGTGCTACCACGCTTGACGAATACCGTCAATATATTGAGAAAGATGGCGCTCTGGCCCGTCGTTTCCAGATGGTAATGGTAGACGCTACGTCTATCGACGAAACCATCGAAATCCTAAATAACATTAAGGATAAGTACGAAGATCACCATCACGTTAACTACACCAAAGAAGCCATCGAGGCTGCGGTGAAATTGTCGGAGCGGTACATCTCGGACCGTTTCCTGCCTGATAAAGCCATCGACGTACTGGACGAAGTTGGTGCTCGTGTACACATATCGAATATCACCGTTCCCGAAGATATTCTGAAGCTTGAAGAGCAGATTGAGAATATCAAGAAAGAGAAAAATCAGGTTGTTAAGAGTCAGAAATACGAAGAAGCGGCCCAACTCCGTGATAAGGAAAAACGCCTGATCGACCAGCTTGAGCGGGCGAAACAAGCCTGGGAAGAAGATACCAAAAAACGGCGTTACACGGTTACCGACGAAAATGTAGCCGAAGTAGTTGCTATGATGACGGGTATTCCAGTCACGAGTGTATCGAACGACGAAGGCAAGAAACTTGTCAACATGGGCGATGAGCTGAAAGGTCGCGTGATCGGTCAGCAGTCAGCTATCGATAAACTGGTTAAAGCGATTCAGCGGACCCGCGTTGGCCTGAAAGATCCGAAAAAACCGATCGGTTCGTTTATCTTCCTTGGTCCTACAGGGGTTGGTAAAACGGAATTGGCCAAAGTATTGGCTACCTATCTTTTCGACAAAGACGATGCGCTGGTACGGATCGATATGTCGGAGTACATGGAGAAATTCAGCGTTAGCCGACTGGTCGGCGCTCCTCCGGGATACGTAGGTTATGAAGAAGGTGGTCAGTTAACCGAGAAAATTCGCCGGAAGCCTTACAGCGTAGTGCTGTTGGATGAGATCGAAAAAGCGCACCCAGATGTGTTTAACATCCTGCTGCAAGTGCTCGACGATGGTATCCTGACAGATGGACTAGGTCGTCGGGTTGATTTCCGCAACACGATCATCATCATGACCTCTAATATTGGGGTGCGTGATCTGAAAGATTTCGGCGCTGGAATTGGTTTCGCCACCAAACGTACGGCTGAAAGTCAGGATGATCTGATGAAGAGCACGATTCAGAGCGCCCTACGGAAAGCATTCTCGCCGGAGTTCCTGAACCGTCTGGACGATGTGATTGTATTTAACTCGCTGCAACGCGAAGACATTCACAAAATCATTGATCTTATGCTCGGCAAATTGCTGAGTCGCGTGACGAACCTGGGGTATAAAGTCGAACTGAGCGGGAAGGCCAAAGACTTCCTGTCGGAGAAAGGCTATGACCAGCAGTACGGGGCTCGCCCATTAAGTCGCGCTATCCAGCGTTACCTTGAAGATCCCGTTGCGGAAGAAATCCTCAAAGGCGAACTGAAAGAAGGAGACGTAATCATGGCCGACTATAGTGGCGAAGGTGAAAACCTGAGTATCACAGTAAAGAAGCCTGAAGCGGTAGTTGAGTAACACTTCAATAGCTTAATATTAGAAAAGCCTCCCAACTTCTACAGCTGGGAGGCTTTTCTAATATAAGGCGGACAAGATGTCTGCTTACACATTCTTCTGTTTAACCTGCTCGATCAAATACTCACTGGTGCGCATGGAAGCGGCCAGAATTGTCCAGGTTACGTTTTTGTCGCCCTGCGATACAAAGGGAGCTGCATCGACTACAAATAGATTTTTTACATCGTGTGCCTGCTGGTATTTATTAAGGGCTGATTTACGAGGGTCGTTACCCATCCGTACCGTGCCAACTTCATGGATAATCCGACCGGGAGCTGCCAAACCATAGCCGTGAGCCGTATCCTTATCAGGTTTCGAACCAAGTGGAATGCCCCCCATCGCATGAATGATTTCCTCGAACGTATCCTGCATGTGTTTCGCTTGTTTCACCTCATAGTCGGACCATTTATAGTGAAACCGTAATACTGGAATCCCGTATTTATCGACCACATTTGGATCAATCTCGCAGTAATTGCTTTCCAAAGGCACCGGTTCGCCCCGCCCTGACATACTAACGTAGGCACCATAGAACCGGCGATAATCGTCTTTCAGACCAGCGCCGTAACCACCACCCACTTTCTTTTTGCCATCGCGGCCGGGAATCATGCCATTGAGCGACTCGATGCCGCTGCCGAACCCATAGCTGGGTATACCCAGGCCACCGCCGTATTCGATGTGATAGCCGCGCGGGAAATCCAGTTTTTTGTTATCGAGCCACCAAGGCGTAAAGACGTGCATACCACCAACGCCATCTTCGTTATAACGTTTACGATCCATTAGCGCCGGTACGAAACCGGAGCGACTGGCCCCCGTCGAATCATTCAGGTATTTACCAACTACACCACTGCTATTGGCCAGTCCGTTTGGAAAACGAGCCGATTTGGAATTAAGCAGAATCCGGGCCGATTCGCAGGTACTTGCGCCAATCATAACGGCTTTGGCCCGCACCGTTATTTCCTGCAACGTTGCTTTATCGACGTAACTTACACCCGTGGCCAGCCCCGTTGCGGGATCGGTCGTTACTTCGCGGGCCATGGCACCATTGATCAGCGTTACGTTGCCGGTCTTCACTGCTGGAATGCACAGCACCGACGAAGCTGAGAAATCGGCATACGCCTGACAGCCGCGATTACACTGACGACAATAGAAACATTGTCCACGTTCTTTATTAATCGGTTTTGTCAAGATACTCAACCGTGATGGAATAACTGGAATCCCGATACTACGCGCTCCTTTTCGGATCATGAGTTCGTGCAGCCGGGGCTTAGGAGGAGGCAGAAAAATGCCGTCAGGTTCGTTTGGAATATTCTCGATTGACCCAAAAACACCAATAAGCCGGTCTACTCGATCATAAAATGGCTTCATATCATCGTACGTAATTGGCCAGTCGTCACCTACCCCTGACAGTGAACCGCGCCGGAAATCGTCGGGCCCAAAGCGCATTGAAATGCGACCCCAGTGGTTAGTTCTACCTCCAAGCATCCGCGACCGAAACCAGTCAAACTCGGTACCCGGCTTGGCCGAATAGGGTTCGCCTTCAATTTCCCAGCCACCCCAGGCCGCGTCGAAATCACCGCCCGAACGAGCGGCAGTGCTGGCACCCCGTCGGGGCGATTCCCAGGGCCATTTTAACTGCGTAATGTATTTAGGATCAGCTGGGTCATAATAGCCACCCGCTTCGAGAAGAACGACTTTGGCACCTGCTTTAGCGAGCATATAGGCGGCCATACCGCCCCCAGCGCCGGAACCGACAATGGCAACGTCGTAGACAGTAGCGGGTTTTTTAATTTGAGGAATATCCATTGCGGAATAGAGTGGGGTTGAATAGATTTGCGTTGATACGGTTAAAAGGAAAATAGGAATTGAGTTTACTCTTATAAGAAGGCCACACAGCTCGCCCTAAAAAAAATCCCCGACCAGAAATGGTCGGGGATCTGCAATATATAGAAGCAGGTTTATCTACGCTACAACAGCTCGTCGGTGAATGATCGCTTCCCGATCGGGGCTAGTCGAAATAAAGTTAATTGGTAATCCTAACGAGTCTTCCAGAAAATACACGTAGGTAGCTAATTCGGCAGGTACATCCTCAAACGAGCGAATGTCGGTTAAATCAGCCTGCCAGCCTTTAAACGATTTATAGATGGGCGTTACCGCCGTATCGCACAAATCATAAGGCATCTGTTCAGTGGTTGTGCCGTCCGGGAGTTGATAGTGCGTGCAGACCTTGATTTCGTCGAAAATGTTAAGCACATCGACCTTCATCATCACTAATTGCGTTACTCCGTTAATCATGATGGCGTATTTCAAAGCTGGTAAATCCAGCCAGCCGCAACGCCGAGGCCGACCTGTAGTCGCGCCAAATTCGCGGCCTTCCTTCCGAATGCGTTCGCCGGTTTCGTCGTGTAACTCGGTTGGAAAGGGACCGCTACCAACGCGGGTGCAATAGGCTTTGAAAATACCAAACACTTCCCCGATCTGCCGGGGCGCGATACCCAATCCTGTGCAGGCCCCAGCAGTCATGGTATTTGATGAGGTTACGAACGGATACGACCCGAAATCAATATCCAGCAGTGAGCCTTGGGCTCCCTCGGCCAGAACTTTCTTCCCATCACTAAGCGCTTCATTAACAGCGTATTCGCTGTCAGTAAGCTGGAACTGCTTCATAAACTCTACCGCTGCGAAGAACTCTTCCTCGGCTTGCGGCAGTACTGACGCATGATCGAAATTGTTCTGATCCAGAATAACCTTATGAATGGCAACTAATTTGCCATACTTCTTACTAAAATCGGGAGACAGGATATCACCAACCCGCAGTCCTTGCCGGGCTACTTTATCCTGGTAGGTAGGGCCAATGCCGCGTAGTGTAGACCCAATTTTCGACTCACCTTTGGCCTGTTCGTAAGCCGCATCCAGCAACCGGTGCGTCGGAATAATGATTGACGCTTTTTTCGAAATCTGTAACGTTTGCGTCAGCGCGAGGTTGTATTTAGCTAACCCATCAATCTCCTTTTTGAACACAATCGGGTCCAGTACGACGCCGTTGCCGATGATATTAAGGCTGTCATTTCGAAAAACTCCGGACGGAATCTGGTGTAATACATGCTTAAATCCATTGAATTCAAGCGTGTGGCCAGCGTTGGGGCCACCCTGAAATCGGGCTACTACCTGGTACTGTGGAGCCAGCACATCCACAATTTTACCTTTTCCTTCGTCGCCCCACTGGAGGCCCAATAAAACGTCTACCATTTACTTATTGATTATATAAGGACTTGCTTAAAACAGCATTTAAGTCCATTCATTGACTTTATTTCGAAGGTATACAGAGTGGATTAAGCCTCCACAAACTAGGTTGATTACTAACAAATAGCCAACCGAATTCGGTTGGCTATTTGTTAGCAGTTCACTCTTCAACCGGCACCTGCACGCCCTGCTGATCTTTCTGAGTTACCTGACGGTTTTCGCAGAATTCGCGGTTGCAGGAACCGTAGAAAATCAGTGAGTGGTGCATGACGTTGAACTTTAGCATGTCGCCTACCATGTTCTGAATATTCTGAACGCGGGGGTCGCAGAACTCCATCACCTTGTGACAATCGGTACAGATTAAGTGATCGTGTTGGCGATATCCATACGACTTTTCGTACTGCGCCAGGTTACGGCCAAACTGATGTTTGGTCACTAAATCGCAATCAACCAGAACGTCCAGAGTATTATAAACGGTCGCCCGGCTAACGCGGTACTTTTTGTTTTTCATGGAGATATACAACTCATCCACGTCGAAGTGATCCTGGCGATTGTAAATTTCTTCCAATATGGCAAACCGCTCGGGTGTTTTTCGCAAGCCTTTCCGTTCGAGGTAGGCGGTGAAAATCATCCGGGCGGAATCTAAATTCGTTTGGGTCGGCGCTGGCATATCCGGTTCCAATTATGTTTTGAGTGCAAATGTAGAAGTTTATGGTTTACAGTATTCGGTTTATGGTTGGCTGACGCGTCAGTAATGAGTTGCGTCAGCTAACCATAAACCGAATAAGTAATTCCACAAATACTGAAAGCTTAATACTAGGAGTCAAATCGTACCACTTCAAAGACTCCCTGAACGCGTTCAAGTTTGCGCATGAGCGTTTCCAGGTGAGCCGTGTCGTGAACATAGAGTCGGATGTTTCCTTCAAAAATTCCGTCTTTGGAGTCGATGGCTACGGAACGCATGTTGATGTGCAGTTCATTACTGATCACCCGGGTCACATCGTTGATTAAACCCACACGGTCAGTTCCGGTTATCCGTAACCCAGCTAGAAAAGCCAGTTCCTTTTGTGAGGTCCACTTCGCTTTGATAATCCGGTTACCGTGGTTCGACATCAGCTCGACGGCGTTGGGGCAGGTAACCCGGTGTATTTTGATCCCATCGTTAATTGTCACAAAACCAAAGACATCATCGCCTGAAATTGGATTACAGCACTTGGCGAGGGTATAATCGATCTTGTCCATGTCCTCACCGATAAGAAGCATATCCGCGTCGGCCCGCTCGCCATGAATCTTTTTGAGTTCCTTGACAAACGCTTTGGCATCGGGCAGGGCATCGGTATTTAACTTATTAGCCCGGTTCTCTTTCGCTTCTTTGTCCGCCTTGAACTTCTTCAGTTCCTGAACGTCAATGTGGCCTTTTCCAACGCGGTAAAAGAAATCATCGGTTGTCTTGGAGCCGAAATAAGCGCGCAGTTGGTTAACGATCTCGTTGGTCATTTCCAGCCGCAGGACTCGAAGCTTCTTTATGACCAAATCGCGACCGTCGGTAATGTAGCGCTTATTGTCTTCCTTGATTAAATCCTTGATCTTGGTCTTGGCCTTCGAGGTGGCGACAAATCGTAACCAGTCTTCACTGGGTTTCTGGCGATTTGAGGTAATGACTTCAATCTGATCGCCGTTCTGCAACACATAACTCAGCGGCACGAGGGTGTTATTGACCTTAGCGGCCATGCAACGGGCACCAATCTGGGTATGTATATCGAAGGCAAAATCAAGGGCTGTGGCGCCCCGCTGCAGCACTTTCAGATCACCTTTGGGCGTAAAGACAAAGACTTCTTCGCTATAAAGATTACTTCGGAAATCATCAACAAACTCAATAGCCGCGTTCTTGTCACCACTGCTCGCCGATTCAATCATATCACGTACCTGACTAATCCAGGCCTCAATACCTGCGCCGGTTGGTGTATCATTGCCTTTGTATTTCCAGTGAGCCGCGTAGCCTTTTTCCGCAATTTCGTTCATGCGCTCCGAGCGAATCTGCACCTCTACCCATTGCCCGGATTTACTCATTACGGTCGTATGTAACGACTCATAACCATTAGCGCGTGGTGTACTGATCCAGTCTTTAAGCCGGTCAGGATTGGGCGTATAGTGGTCCGTTACAATGGAATAAGCCCGCCAGCAAGCTGCTTTTTCTTCCTCAGGTGGTATGTTTAGAATGATCCGGACGGCAAATAGATCAAAAATTTCCTCGAACGGCTTTTTCGACTTACTAAGCTTGTTCCAGATCGAATAAATTGATTTAGGCCGCCCTTTAATGATATACTTAATCCCTGTTTCGATCAGATCTTGTTCAATAGGTTCGATAAACCGGCCAATAAAGCGGTCGCGGGCGAGTTTCGTTTCGCGGAGTTTCTGGGCAATATCTTTATAAGCCTCTGGTTCGACATGTTTTAAATACAAGTCTTCCAGCTCCGACTTAATGGCATACAGACCAAGCCGGTGCGCCAATGGAGCATAGATGTAAATCGTTTCGGAAGCAATTTTTAACTGCTTATCACGGGGCATCGACTCCAATGTCCGCATATTGTGCAGCCGGTCAGCGAGCTTAATCAGAATCACCCGCACATCGTCCGACAACGTCAACAGCATTTTACGGAAATTCTCGGCCTGCTGCGAACTTCCGTATTCAAAATAGCCCGAAATTTTGGTCAGCCCGTCGATAATCCGCGCCACTTTGGGTCCAAACGCCCGGTCAATGTCTTCAATCGTGGTTTCGGTATCTTCCACCACATCGTGCAGGAGCGCAGCCACAATACTTGTTGGCCCGAGTCCAATCTCTTCAACGGCGATTTGAGCAACCGCCAGCGGATGATAGATGTATGGTTCTCCCGACCGCCTACGCATATTTTTATGCGCTTCGGCCGAGGTATTAAATGCTTTTTTGATCAGTTTGGCATCGTCGCCTTTCAGCAGAGGTTTGGCGGCCCGCAGGAGTCGGCGGTAGCGTTTCAGGATTTCCTGACGCTCCAGTTCCAGATCAATTACGGGGCCGACCGAATCAGGACGACGTTCGATTGCATTCATCATATGGTGGCCTTATTACAGGTAATTGCCTATCGGTTGTACTCGTTCTACAAGTTAACAAATTAATAATCGAAATCTTACCCGCCTTTCCAGAAAAAATAAAAGCTTCGGCATAAATTCTTGGTCAGTAAAAAAATAATCGTACCTTTGCAGCCGCAAATGGGAGTTATAAGGTCGACAGAATAGCCCAAAACTATACCGTTGACAAACCTTACAACTTACCAACGTTAGTCTACCTGCGGGCGTGGCGAAATTGGTAGACGTGCCAGACTTAGGATCTGGTGCCGCAAGGCATGGGGGTTCGAGTCCCTCCGCCCGTACGAAGTTTAAAAGAGTGAAAGAATGAAAGAGTGAAAGAGCGAAAAGCTTACGCGAGTTTTTTCACTCTTTTGCTCTTTCACTCTTTCGCTCTTTATTCGTTTAAACCGATACAAACGTGGATATTACCCTTGAAAAAGCGAATGATACCAATGCTTCGCTGAAAATCACCCTCACGCCAGCCGACTATAAACCTGAAGTTGATAAAAAACTGAAAGACTACGGTCGTAAAGTACAGCTTAAAGGTTTCCGTCCAGGACATGTACCGGCTTCGCTGGTGCAGAAAATGTACGGTAAAAGCATTCTGGTCGACGAAATCAACTCGATGTTGAGCAAAACTGTCAGCCAATATATACGCGATAATAAATTACAGGTAGTTGGTGATCCGGTCCCTGATCGGCAGCAGGCCGAAACGATCGACTGGGATAACCAGACCGATTTTGCGTTCAGCTATACGTTGGGTCTGGCATCGGAATTTGATATTGACTTTGCCGACCTGCCAAGTGTAACTCAATACGAAATTCAGGCGGGTGATGCCGAAATCAATAGTACCATTGCTGAGCTTCAACAGCGTTTTCATGGGCATAGCCACGGAGAGGAAGTTGCTGATACCGACACCGTTTACGGCGAATTGAAGCAGATAGCAGCCCCGGAAGGAACCGATGCGTTCACAACAAAAACGGCGTTCCCGATGGATAAAATGGCCGAAGATGCTAAAGGGCAGTTTGTCGGTAAGAAAAAAGGTGACGTGATCACGTTCAATTTGGAGCAAGCGTTTCCAGATGAAAAAGCACGGGCTACGGCTACGGGGGCGCCCAAAGAAGAAGCTGGTAACCTAACCGGCGAGTTTACGTTCGAAGTTGACGATATTACCCGCCACGAACCGGCTGAACTGAATCAGGAGTTCTTTGATAAAGTGCTGGGCGTTGGTGCAGCTCAGGATGAAGAACAGTTCCGTGCGAAAGTCGCTGAGATTATCCGAAGCAATTATGGTCGCGAATCGGCACAGTTGCTGCGGTTCGATATTGAAAAAATGCTGCTCGACAACACGCCAATTCTGCTTCCCGACGAGTTCCTGAAAAACTGGCTGCTGGAGGTAAATGAAGGTAAACAGACGCCTGAGCAGATTGAAGAGCAGTACGACGATTTTACGAAATCAGTTAAACTGCAATTGATTAAGAATAAAATTGCCGAGAAAGCTGACATCAAAGTTGATTTCGAGGAAGTACTGGAAACGACCCGTGCTATGGTTCGTGAGCAGTTTGGCTTTGCAGGGGGAGAAGATGAGGAGATGAACAAAACTATCGACCGCATCGCCCGGAATTATCTGGTTGATGAAAAGAACAACGGTCAGAACTACACCAGTACGTTCAACCGGGTGTTCGATGATAAAATCATCGACTATATTAAAACACAACTGACCACCGTAACACAGGATGTGACGGTTGATGAGTTCAAAGCATTAGCTGAGAGTCGCTAATCAGTTTACAGCCTATAAATCAAAACGGCCCGGTCGATGACCGGGCCGTTTTGATTTATATACTATTGGAATCTGTTAATTAATGATGCGGAATAGGCGGTTCCAGCGGATTGTATGCCATAAATCAGCCGGAACCGGATCAAGAGACATCCAGACGAAAACGGCTTTGCCAACAATGTGATCTTCGGGTACAAAGCCCCAATAACGGGAGTCCTCCGAATTGTGCCGGTTGTCGCCCATCATGAAGTAATAATTCTGCTTGAAGGTATATGAAGTAATTGCCTGACCATTAATAGAAACGTTAGTCGGCGTTACAATTACGTTCTCATTATCTTCATAGCGTTGAATAACAGGCCCGTATAATGCGATGGTTTCTTTATTAATGGGAATCGTCATGCCTTGCTTTGGTATGGTTAATGGTCCAAAATTATCCTGATTCCACGCGAAAGCTGAACCGCCATAAATACCCGGTGCTGCCTGACCTGGAACTTCGGTCATTGGTTCAATTCCCTTAACCCAGTCAAAATCCTTGAATTTTGCGATCACGTCTTTCGTTGTGTTAACCCGATAACCGACCAGTATCGGCGCTTTGGTCGAATCATCGTAACGCTCCAGCGGTTGCCAGTTAATGAACGGCCCCTCCGCCGATTTATAATCATTGACAATATCAAATCTTCGGAAAAATCGATCGTCCAGTACTTCGGTGGTTTTGACGAAATAAGTCGTTTGGGCACGCGCTGGCGTTGGCATCACTTTGTCGTTGACGTACACCTGCTCCTGACGGATTTCCAGTTTATCGCCCGGAATGCCGATGCAGCGTTTGATAAAGTTCGTTCGTAAATCGACCGGTCGGTCGGGCTCGCCGGGTTTAATGGGCGGATAATTAAAAACTACTACATCACCATTCTTGACGTGGGTAAAACCAGGTAAACGGAAGCTTGGCAATTGAATAGCTGTGCTGTAAGAAGGAATCTCTGTACCCCAGATTTTTTGATGCGTCAGCGGCACTTGCAGGGGAGTTTTTGGGGTACGGATACCATAATGCAGCTTACTTACAAACAGATAATCGCCCACCATCAGATTACTTTCCATTGAGGGTGTAGGAATGGCGAAGGCTTCAAACGTGAGAAACCGAATGAGTGTGGCGGCTACAACCGCAAAAAGTAAAGAATCAAGCCACTCCTTTAAGGCCGACTTTTTCTTCTTTGGCTGACCTACCGAATCTTCTTTCTTGGTTCTAAGCATAACTTGACAGCGTGAAAAGGTTAACTCGGTTGCAGCGTAGAGGCTCCCTACACGACCGAGTTGTAAGATAAATGCCCGCCGGGTAGACGAGCATTTATTTTACACCGATGGCGCTATGATTGGCTGAACGTATCTGTAACGGAAAAGCAAAGGGCAAAGCAAACCGATTTACTGATACTGTTTACGGAACGGTTCGAAGAAATTTCGCAAGTCTTCGGCTAACAATTCTGGTTCTTCGAGCGCTGCAAAATGACCACCACGAGGCATTTGGGTCCAGCGCTGGATGTTGAAAAAGCGTTCGGCAAATTCCTTTGGAGCCGGAATCATATCTTTCGGAAAAATGGCCACGCCGGTCGGTACTTCACTGTGGTCAGTTGTTGTTTGGGCTGGGTGATGCTGACTCTCGAAATACAGCCGGTCCGCTGAATTAATAGTACCCGTTGCCCAGTAAATCATCGCGTTTGTGAGCAGTTCATCTTTCGTAAAACGACGCTCAATATCACCGTCAGAATCACTCCAGGATCGGAATTTCTCGATAAGCCAGGCTAGCAACCCAACGGGCGAATCCTGTAAGCCGTACGCCAGCGTCTGCGGTTTAGTGGCCTGGATCATAGCGTAGGCACCTTCCTGCATCTGCCAGGCCTTACCCGCCCGGAGGTATTCCTGTTCTGCTTGAGACAGGTCGTTAGGCTGAATCGTAAACAGGTGATGATACGGCACGTCCGTCAGGTGAATACCCAGTACCGAATCCGAGTGATTAAACGCCAGTTGTTCGGTAATGCTGCTGCCCCAGTCGCCACCGTGGGCCACAAACCGGTTAAATCCCAGTGTATGGGTCATTAAGTGCGTAAACACATCCGCAATACGGCCGGAGTTAAAACCCGGCTCTTTCGGGCGATCTGAAAAGCCGAATCCTGGAATGGAAGGCACAACAACCGTAAACGAATCCTCCGCCCGACCACCGTAACGTTCCGGATCGGTCAGCATGGGAATCAGTTTATACATACGAAAGAACGAATCAGGCCAGCCGTGCGTCAGCAGAATAGGAATCGGATTTTCGCCTTTACCCGTCTCATAAATGAAGTGAATATTTAATCCGTCAATCTCCGTCTGGAAGTGCTTGAACTGATTAAGTGCAGCTTCCTGCTCCCGCCAGTCGAACTGAGTTTGCCAATAAGCGGCTAGTTCTTTCACATACTCCAGATTTGTACCGTAATCCCAGCCAGCGCCGTCAACTTCGTCTGGCCAGCGCGTACGCTTGAGCCGATTTTGCAGATCATCCAGTATGGGTTGGGGAATATCAATGGTGAAAGGTTTCATAACGCTGTAGGAGTAAGTTTGAAGCCAGGCCAAAATGCAGAGTCAGAGTACAGCTATCTGCGCGGCATCGCTTTGATCTATAACCCGTTAAGCGTCTGTAGGTTAGTTGAGATGGGTGTATTTTCTCAATTTTCTGCATAGTTAGATGCTCGTCCAACGTCAACTGACCCAGCTTTGTGGTTTATTTCCAAACCCTAAATCGCTTAATGGCAATGCTAATCGACTGAACATTGTTACGATTGCCTCCGCGATGACCTATGATAAGACCAATCTTACCTTTTCCGGCTGATGCCAGCTGTTTGTTAAAAAGAATTCTTCCGTTAACGCTGACTTTCAGATTTTTACCGAATCGTTCAACGTGGAGTAGTTGGTTGTTTTCGCTCGCAATGACCCCGCCCAGATTGAAACGTTCTTTATCATCGGCTTCAACGTACAACACATCGGGTGACGAATAGGCGGCCTGATATTGCTTCGGATTCTTGTTGCCAGTAGCCTGGGCATCCCAAAAAATTCCGGCGTAGGCATCACCACCCCAGATTCCGATCTGAGTTTCGGCCGCAAAATCGCCTAAATCATCTTTTGAGGTAATGAAATAATCCTGCGCGCTTTGTCCTTTGGTAACCATTCCAGAGAACTCAAATTCATGATTGCCAAATTTGAAATAGCTGATGTTACTGTCGTGGAAATCAAGCTTTTCAAATCGATTACTAGCAAAGTCCTCGTCAATCTCGAGTGTCAACGATCGCTTTTTAAGTTCGATTTCCTTTTGAACTATAGCTTTAACTACCTCATTCTTCACTTTTTGAGCCGCTTCCAGTTTTCGCTTTTTCTGTAACGCAGCCACATTTTCTGGTTTGTTTGCCCACTGAACGAATAGGAAACCCAGTATTAAAAAGGAAATAAACACGATGGCTAAAATTTTCATGTCCTGCTTGCTAGTAGTTAGAAAAGGCAAATTATTAACAGCTCAATTGCACTCGATTTTCAAACAGGCTATAACAGAGCGTGGAATCCCTTTTAGTTTTTCACAGGTATAATCCCCTTCCGACAAGGCAATTCTTTTCCATTTTCCGTTAACTGATTTCAACACCTGACCCGCTCCCTGGCTGCTTTCCTGTTTATTTTCGGTAAGCAGGTTCAAGCTAACCTCGACATAATCGCCACAGAAGCCCCCTCCAGCCACTTCGGCCTTTGTATTACTGACAACTTTGCCGGATTCAAGTTCGGCTATGTATTCAGTTACCCCAATTTTAACCAGGAGATAGACGTCGCCTACGGAATGCGCGTCGGGCTGGTTTACTTCCCGGACGAGGTGAGTGATCAACGAAGATTCTTTCGGCGTTTGCGCCAGAGATGAGTGAACTACCAGTATCAGCATTAATACTGAGAGCAAAGTTGAACGAATAACAGAATCACTAAATTTCATTTGATCTCTTACGTTTCTGTGATCTATATCATGCGTGTGTTGATGAGGTAAATCTATCGTTTACTAGAAGTAGCAAAACCAGAAATTCGAGTTCGGCGAGTTTGGCTTTATAAGTGGAGAATGCAACAGATCCTTAACAGTTCATAATTTCGCAGAAAACAATTGTTCCTTATGCCCAACTATTTGCTGCTGTCTGTTACGCTACTGTTTGCGGTCCCGTCATTCGGTCAGTCAAGGCCAAAATCATCCTCAGTTTCTATATTGAGTGTTAACCTGCTTAAGCAGATCGAACAAATTGCCCGCACAGCACAGGGACGGGTTGGCGTTGCGGCAACACTTCTGGAAACCGGCGTGTCGGTGGACCTGCTTGGTAATGACCGGTTTCCTATGCAAAGCGTTTATAAATTCCCAATTGCTATGGCGGTGCTGCATCAGGTCGATCAGGGTAAACTAAAACTTGAGCAACTGGTGCGGATTGAAAAAGCAGAGTATATATCAGAACGGCAACATAGTCCGATACGGGATAAATACCCGAATGGCACTGAAGTAAGTGTGCAGGAGTTATTGCGCTTAGCGGTGTCGGAAAGTGATGGTTCGGCTAGCGATGTGCTATTGCGAATTGTTGGTGGTGCACCGGTGGTAATGCAGTACCTGCGAAGCTTGAACATTACTGGCATAACCGTACTCAGTACCGAAAAGGAAATTGGTAGTGATAACGCAGTGCAATATCGCAACTGGGCACAACCTAAGCAGGCTGTACAACTGCTGCGCGTTTTTCAGGAAGGGCGTGGCCTGTCAACTGCCAGCTGGGCGCTATTAATGCAGTTAATGACCGAAACCGAAACTGGTCTGCACCGATTAAAAGGACTTTTACCGTTGGGAGCAGTAGTGGCTCACAAAACCGGAACATCCTGGACTATAGACGGGCTGACAGCCGCCACAAACGATATCGGCTTGATTACCTTACCCAACGGTCAGCATATTGCTATCGCCGTGTTTGTATCAGATGCTAAGACCGATCAGACTATACGCGAAGGAGTAATTGCTAAAATCGCAAAAGCCGTCTGGGATTACTGGTATTGATTTTTTTCGACAGGATTAACATGATGGCCAGGATTATTTATGAGCAGACAAATCCTGTCAATCTTGTAAATCCTGTCAGAAAAAGATTTTGTAACTTGCTGGAAGCGAAAATCAAACAACCAACCATGAAAAAGCAATTCGTTTTTACCTTCTTCTTATCGATCGTAACGGTGGGCCTAATCAAGGCCCAAATGTCGCCAACAGTAGGCCCTGAAAAAGGCACACTAATGATTGTCGGTGGGGGAGCAATGGGTACCGATCTCTGGACGCGTTTTGTTGAACTGGCGGGTGGTCCCGCTGCGGCCGACATCGTAATCATTCCAACGGCGGGCGAAGATTCGTCGGCCAACAAGGCACCGCGCGAAAAAGAAAAACTGATGAGTCTAGGTGTGAAAAATATTACCATTCTGCACACGCGTGATCCCAAAGAAGCCAATCAGGAGTCTTTTGTCGCCCCTTTACGCAAAGCGACAGGTATCTGGTTTGTGGGCGGACGTCACTGGCGACTAGCTGACTCGTATCTTAACACCTTGGCTCAGAAAGAATTTAATGCGGTATTAAATCGGGGTGGAGTAATAGGGGGCACATCAGCGGGCGCTACTATAATGGGCTCGTTTATGGTACGGGGTGATACCAAAGGTAACTCAATCATGATCGGCGACCACACGCAAGGACTGGATTTTATGCACAATGTAACGATCGATCAGCACGTTATGCGTCGGAATCGTCAATTTGATCTGATCGATGTTATTAAATCCCGCCCAGAATTGCTGGGCATCGGTATTGATGAAAGTACGGCTGTTGTGGTCCAGAAAAATACGTTTGAAGTAATCGGTAACTCGTACGTAGGAATCTACGAAGCTAATCAGATTGCCAACAGCGCGAAATACCCGTCGGGCCAGAATAGCTCAGGGGGACCATTCTATTATCTGGGCAAAGGCCAGAAGTTTGATTTACAGGCACGAAAGCCAATTAATCAGCAGACCATGCGAACTAACGAGCCAGCCAAATAAAATAGTAGGGCGGGTTTATACCCGCCCTACTATTTTACACCAATACCGCTTTCAGCAACTGTTCCAGAATCAAACGCCCGTCAGTGTTACCCAGCACGGAGTCAGCCGCCCGTTCAGGGTGGGGCATCATACCGAACACATTTTTAGTCTTATTACTTACCCCCGCAATATTCTCCAGGCTGCCGTTTACATTGGATTCTTCCGTAACGGCTCCTGTTTCATCGCAATAGCGGAATAAAATCTGATCATTGTCGTTCAGCGACTTAAGTGTGTCGACGTCGGCGAAGTAACGACCATCGCCGTGGGCAACGGGAATTTTATAGGCAGCCTTATCCAGTCCGGCGGTCAGCAACGCATCTTTCGATTCGGGCTTCAGGTAAATATTTTTGCAAACGTATTTCTGGCTGCTGTTCTGGAGAAGTACACCCGGCACTAGCCGCGCTTCAGCCAAAATTTGAAAACCATTGCAAATACCCATCAGGTAACCGCCCCGGTCGGCGTGGGCAATCACTTCGTTCATAATTGGCGAGAACCGGGCTACGGCACCCGTGCGGAGGTAATCGCCGTAGGAAAATCCACCAGGCAGAATGATAAAATCAGATCCCTGTAGATCATGATCTTTGTGCCAGAGCTTAACGACCTGCTGGTCCATTAGTTCCAGCGCATCGACGGCATCCTGATCGCAGTTGGAGCCGGGAAAAACAACAACACCGAATTTCATACGTGTGATGAGCGAACGCGTGAATCGGAATGCCAGAGTAGGGCAGGAGGATGAACGCACTTACTGCGACGACTATTTACCGCAGGCGATCCGGTCGTTCGCTCGCTGACAAAGATAACAGGTCGGCCGCTCTTTATACGATTCATACCGACTCTTCTACAGCCAAAACAGTCGATTTTGCAACTGAATCGCTCTTGAATTGAGTCTCCTAGCCTCATTTGCTTCCTTTGTGCTATTCGCTGCTGAACAGTGCATCACCATTACTACACTTAAACGGCTGGTTTTATACGGTTCCGTTAACCCTTATCTTACTCATGAACAATAGAATTCTCGGTATCGCAGCCCTGATTGGCGCGCCGTTTCTTTGCATTAACACCTACATCCACGTCCAGGATATGGGAGGTGGGAAAATGGTATATAATACAACCTCACTTAGTGGCTTTTTTGATCTTCTCTATATTTCAGGTTGGCTCTGTAGTATAATTGGACTACAACGCCTTGGAGCAGCAGGTTACGATAGGTTCGGCCGGATTATCATTCCGGTCAGTCTAATAACTTTAGGGCTGGCCGACTGCTGGAACGTGTATGAAATGATACTGCCGAATCACAATACTATACTTTACCGCATTCTGGATGCGTTCTGGCCTATTAGCAATGTGGTAATGCTGGGTGTTGGAATTGCCGTTGTCCGGGCGAAGCAGCTATCCGGCTGGCGTCGATTCGCGCCCCTTGCCTGCGGTTTATGGTTGCCGGTTACGGCCTTGACAGGAGTTATACCTATGCCGGGGAATATGGGTCTCCACGTCTCGAACCTCTACTCCGCCATTACCTGGGCGCTGCTAGCACTAGTTATCCTAACGTCGAGAGAGTCAGAACGTCGTTTACAAACTCAGACTGTACTGATAAACTAAATAATAAGCGAGTAAATTCTTAGTTACCCAATCGACACGATAATCGGTTGAACATAAACGAAGTACAAACGGAAGTCGGTTGGTTTCCATCTGACTTTTCCTAGGAGAGCGGTCTTACCTAACCAATAGCGTACAGTAAAGACGATAACCCATATTGTTTATGTTAACGTTTCGAATGCTTTCTTGTACGATTGGAACATTATATACCACAAATCAGGAACGTTTCGACTGATTTAGTAGACTTCATTTATTTCTTTTGTCCAGTAATTCGGATTATGGTAAATAAATGATGATGATCGACTCAATTTTGACATAAACTTTTCGCTGGGAAAGGACTTTTGAATCGATCTCCGCTGCGCATGAAACTGGCTAACGATTACCGCATCCGGATTATTGGCACCCTAACCATTGCCGCGCTTCGCCTGGGGCTGATGAGCGTTGCGATTGTGAAGGAGCATGTGCCCTGGTGGGTGATTTTTGAAACCATAGTAATCTTTTCGGCTGTCCTCTGGGAGTCGAGCCGGGCCGTAGTTTTCTATTTCCACCGGCGCTATCCCCTGGGTTACCTGTCGGGCTGGCGATTCCTGTTGGAAGCGATGTATGTGCTGGCTGCCGATACGGTGGTGTATGCGCTGCATGCGCTGATGTACATGCTGCTGAGCTACGAGGAAAACCGCCCGATGGTATTTCTGGCGCAGTATGGGCTGATTTACACGTTTTTATACGGCAGCCTGATCGCTGCTTTCTACGAATTTATTCTGTATATGAATGCCTGGCAGAAAGCAAATCGAGAGGCTGAGCAACTCAAAAAAGTGAATCTGATGGTGCAGCTCGATTCGCTGAAAAATCAGGTAAAGCCACATTTTCTGTTCAATAGCCTTAACACCTTAACGGCGCTGGTCGAGAAGGATCAGCAGCAAGCGGTGAAGTTTATTGCCGAATTGTCGAAAGTGTACCGGTATTTGCTTCAAAGCAATGAAAAAGAACTTATTTCGCTCGATAGCGAACTGCAGTTTACCCAGGCCTATTTTTTCCTGCTGCAAACCCGATTCGGCGCAGGCTTATCCATGACGGTGGACGTGTGTGACCGCTATACCAACTGCCTGATTCCCCCGCTGACACTGCAACTGCTCATTGAAAATGCAGTAAAACACAACCAGGTTTCGGTTCGTAAGCCTTTACAGATTCAAATTTACGTGGACGACGACCGCTGGCTGGTTGTACAGAACACTATCCAGGTGAAACGAATTGCGGTGGCTACAAACGGCATGGGGCTTACCAACATTACCACCAAATACAAACTACTGGCCCAGGACGACGTAATTATTCTGAACGAACCAGATTATTTCACCGTCAAAGTCCCCTTAATCCACCCTTCCTCTTCCCGTGTATGAACTTATTTATTATTGAAGATGAAATTCTGGCCGCCGAACGAATCAAGAAATTAATTCTCCAGGCAGCGCCTGATGCTCAGATTGTTGGCATGGCTGATAGCGTCGAAGAAAGTATACAGTTTCTGCGTAGCCAACCCATGCCCGACCTGATTCTAATGGATATTGAGCTTTGCGATGGGCAGAGTTTTGAAATATTTCAGGAAGTTGACATTACCTGTCCGGTAATTTTCACCACGGCTTACGACGAATATGCCTTACAAGCGTTCAAAGCGCACCGCATCGACTATTTGCTGAAGCCGATTCAGCAGGATGAGCTAAGCAACAGCATTGCTAAGTTCCGACAGCTTCAGCAAAGTCGAAAGATAAGCCAGACATTAAATGTCGATGAGTTAATTGAAGAACTTCGGTCGTCGTCGACACCAGCTACGTTACCCCACCGCGAACATTTTCTGGTGCGACAAGGGCAACGGCTGGTATCAGTTAGCTTGGACGACATTGCTTACTTCCGGCGTGATGATCGGACAACGATGCTCTGTATGTACGACGGGCGGTGTTATCCATTGGATTACACGCTGGCTGAAGTAGAGCAGCAGATTGAGTCACCGCAGTTTTTTCGAGCGAATCCACAGTTTCTGGTTGCTCGCCGGGCAATTGGTAACTTGTCGGTACAGACAGATGGCAAAATAGCGGTTACCTTAAAACCCTCCGAAACGGATCGCTTACTTGTGAACCGTGATGTAGTTCCAGCGTTCCGTAAGTGGCTAGGCCGATAATTAGGGTTGCACCGATTCTTTAACCGGAATAACTGCGCCCGAAGGTGTACTGACTTTGCCCTGCTCAAACGTCAAATCAAGTCGACCGAGGTAGATGCCCGCGAAGCCCACCTGATTAATCCAGACGGGTTGACCATCTAAGTTGTTAACCGCAACTGGCGCTTCTAGGAAGGTGTGCGTATGGCCACCAATAATCAGGTCGATGTTGCGGGTTTTGGCCGCCAGCACGTTGTCGGAAACTTTGGGTTCGTTGTTGTACTTAAAGCCCAGGTGCGACAGGCAGATAACATAGTCGCATTTCTGCTCATTGCGCAGTTTAGCGGCTACATCATTACTAATCTCGACCGGGTCCAGGTACTTGGTTTCTTTATAAGCATCCTTTGGGATCAACCCCTGGGGCTCAATGCCCACTCCGAAAACACCAATCCGAATGCCATCTTTATCGAACACCGTGTAGGGCTTGGTTTTACCATCCATCACCGTATTTTTGAAATCGTAGTTGGCAATCAGCATTGGAAAACTGGCCTTTCCGAATTGGGTAACCATGTTATCGATGCCACCATCAAAATCATGATTGCCGAGGGTTCCTGCATCGTAACCCAGCTTATTCATCGCTAGAATTTCGGGCTCGCCCTTATAGAGGTTAAAATAGGGCGTTCCCTGAAAAATATCGCCTGCATCGAACAGCAACACATTCGCCTGTTCCTGCCGGATTTTCCGGATAAGCGTGGCCCGTCGGGCTACCCCGCCCATCCCCGCATTACGCCCCTCATTCAACGGGAACGGGTCGAGCCGACTATGCACATCATTAGTGTGCAGAATCGTCAGCGAAGTCGCTTTACGACGAGCGGTGGCTAACACATCTGGAGCTACCGAGCCAATAACGGCGGTGGTGCCGAGTACTTTCAGAAACTGTCGTCTAGTCGATGCTGATGCGTCCATCAGAAGTTGGGTTTATGGGGCCAGTTTTGCCCCGTTGCCGAAAATAATCGAGCAGGGCATCTCGCATGAGGTAATTGATGTCTTCGCGCTTAACAACGTTTTTCAGAAAACCAGCGTCATCTCCACCATTGGCAACGTAATCACTCATGACCACCGTATAGGTTTCGGCTGGTTGGAGGGTGCGGCCGTTTGTAAACGTAACGTCGTGTACCTGCTTATCATGAATTTTAGCCCGCAACCCGCCTACAACCAGTCCATGACCGCCAGCAAAATGATTCAACAATTGTTGCAGCGTTGTACCCGTCAGCGTCAATACCAGTAACCGATTATCAAACGGCATGACTTCAAAAATCGATCCGACAGTAATATTCCCACTGGGTAGATTATTCCGAATACCACCGAAATTTAAGTGGGAACAGTCAATCGGTTTACCATACTTTTGGATAGACTGCTGGAGAAGAGCGTCGGTTAGTAAATCATTCAGGGGTGCATCCGGTGTTCCTTTTTCGATAGGGCCGGTAGAGGTAGCCAGCACCTGATTCATAGTCTGTTCGAGACGCTGGCGGTAAGGAGCCAGAAAATTAGTGACACTACTATCTGGTCGGGCTGTCAACGAATCAACGCCGATGCGATTGGCCGTTCTCTGGGTAAGGTGATAACCGCCAGGATTACAGGCCGAAAGCCCCGCGAAGGTTAAGAGGACAAATAGGTATTTTTTCATTTAGCTTAAATTTCTCGGCCCGGCAAGGCAATCATTGTTCGTTCGGGGCGATAGCTTACTTTGCGTATGCGTCCGAAACCACCGAGGCCGATTTGCAAATTGATCAGCCCCCCGGAAAAGGGTTTCATCGCCAGTACCGGGCTATAGGATAACTTTGTTCGTATGAACCAGAAACTGGCATCCGATAGGTCGGCTTTGCGGGTATTATCGCCTAGTTTGATATCAAACACAACGCCAGCCGTAGGAGCATGATCTAGTAGTGAGAAACCTTTGTATCGTACGTCGGCACGGTCGTGTGGCACCAAATTTAAGAGCCGATAACCGACGTACGGAACCAGTCTAGTCCGCTGCCCGTCGTTGATGATACGGCCCAAGCCTGCTTCAAACAACATCGTTCGCACCGACATGCCCATATCCCAATCCTGATTTGAGTGGGAGAAATCGGATCGTAATGTATTGTTATAGAGCGTTGTGTGGAGTAGTAGCATCGTTCGGCGGAGGGCAATATCGGCCCCGAATGCCAATCCGGCTGATGGGTTTAAAGTTTGCGTAAGTTGACCTGAGGACAACGCGCCACTACCACCCGCAAATAGACCATAACCAATTTTCGATGTTTGATAAACAGGTACCAGATCTGGAACGGCATAAAGTCGCTGTATGACTGTCTTCTGCCATCGCTGTAAGGCTGGTAAATCATCGCCCCCGCCGGTTTCGGCCCTAAATCGATTAACTTCAGCGCCCAGCTCAGCATTCGTCAGGTATTCGAGTTGTTTGGCCTGCTGCTTAAAATGACGACTGGCATCAAGGGCGATGAGTTTTTCCTTCATCTGGCGGGTGTGCACTTCAACCAAATCAAACAGAATCTGATTGTAGGCCAGCGTCTTTTCGTTCCGGGCTGTTTCAGATACCCACGACAGGTTTCGGAACATTAAACAAAAGGACTCAATGGCGGGTGGACTCCAGAGTGAGGTTGGCCGAACTTCATAACCGATCTGATAATAAAATTCAGAACCACCCAAACCGGGTTGTATGGGCGAGTGAAAATCAGACAGTTGTAATCGACGAGTGGCGCTCCAGTGCAGCGTATCGATTGTAGCCTGCGCCCGACAGAGCAGCGGCAACAATAACAGCACAGGTAGCAGTCGATTCATAGCAGGAAGTGTAAGTAGGAATATGGGGTAAAATTAGAAATAAGTGCTTTATAACAAATCACTTAACTTGATTTCAAAACCGGGTAATACATCTTCTCCCGATAATACATCAGAAAAAGACTTCACGTCTGGATCTCTGTCAGGTCGGTAGATGGTGGTTTGTCCTATAAAGGGATCGATAACCCAGCCTAACCGAACACCATTGCGCAGGTACTTGCCCATTTTCTTTGGTAATGTATACTGCTCGTCCGAGTCGCTCATTAATTTAATCATAAAATCGGGGCAGATTCTTGCGAATTTATCTTGTTCCTTTTTTGATAGTGTATCCCAGCGTTCATGACTGATCCAGGATACATCCGGTGCCCGAACCGACGAGTCAGGCAGCGTGAAGCCCGCGCTTGAATCAGCTACCAAGCCCATTTTAGTTTTACGATTCCATACGCCAATCTCTATAATCAGGTCAGCGTTTCTTAATCCAGTTTTTGTATTGGTGGGCATTTCAAAAATAATTTGGCCGTCTTCCTCGCGTTCTATTCGAAGCGAAGGGTTTGCCTGACAGAAGTCGTAGAATTCATCATCGGTCAGACGATCATCCCGGCGGGTCGTGGGGTTCAGCGGAAACATCATAGCAAAGCGTCGTTGCTGGTATCAATACTAACAAATTTACGCAAAAAAGCGCGGCTTCGTTGCCGAAGCCGCGCCCTTATCTGAACTGGAATTCCAGTTCAGATAATAGACTAATTAGTACCGGTACATTTCTGATTTGAACGGACCTTCTACCGAAACGCCGATGTATTCTGCTTGTTCCTGCTCCAGCGGCTCGAGTTTCGCGCCAACGTGGGCCAGATGCAGGGCCGCCACTTTCTCATCGAGTTTTTTCGGCAATACGTATACTTTATTGTCGTATTTATCCGAGTTAGCCCACAGTTCTAACTGAGCCAGCGTCTGGTTCGAGAACGAGCAAGACATTACAAAGCTAGGATGGCCCATAGCACAGCCCAGGTTAACCAGACGACCCTCGGCCAGAACGATAATCTCTTTGCCATCGATTTCGTACATGTCTACCTGAGGTTTGATCTGGCTCTTCGAGTGACCATAGTTCTCGTTCAACCACGCCATATCGATTTCGTTGTCGAAGTGGCCGATGTTACAAACGACCGCTTTGTCGCGCATAGCCTGGAAGTGACGACCTTTAATAATCCGGACGTTACCGGTAGCTGTTACGAAAATCTGAGCGCGGGGGACTGCTTCGTCCATCGTCACCACTTCGTAGCCATCCATAGCGGCCTGAAGTGCACAGATTGGGTCGATTTCTGTTACTAGTACGCGGCAACCAGCGCCCCGCAGTGACTCTGCCGATCCTTTACCTACGTCGCCGTAACCGGCTACAACGGCAACTTTACCAGCCAGCATCAAATCGGTAGCCCGGCGAATGGCGTCAACCAGCGACTCGCGGCAGCCGTATTTATTGTCGAATTTCGACTTCGTTACCGAATCATTAACGTTAATGGCGGGTAAGTGCAACGTGCCGTTTTTCATTCGCTCATACAGGCGGTGAACCCCGGTCGTAGTTTCTTCCGACAGACCTTTAATGCCTTGGATCAGTTCAGGATATACGTCGAAAACCATGTTGGTCAGGTCGCCACCATCATCAAGAATCATATTGAGTGGCTGACGGTTTTCGCCGAAGAACAGAGTTTGCTCAATGCACCAGTTAAATTCTTCTTCAGTCATACCTTTCCAGGCATAAACCGGAATACCGGCGGCTGCAATAGCTGCGGCTGCATGGTCCTGGGTCGAGAAAATATTACAAGATGACCAGGTAACATCAGCACCCAGTTCGACCAGCGTTTCGATCAGCACGGCGGTTTGAATCGTCATGTGCAGGCAACCGGCAATACGAGAACCTGCCAGTGGTTTCGACGGACCATATTCGGCACGGAGAGCCATAAGACCGGGCATTTCAGCCTCGGCAAGTTTGATTTCCTTGCGGCCCCACTCGGCCAGCGCGATGTCCTTAACTTTGTAGGGGACGTAGGTTGATGTTTGCATTTCAGTTAACAGTTAATAGTCAGCAGCTAACCGTGGATTTGCGATGCCAACTACAGGTGATTTCTTAGGAAAGTGCAAAAGTAAAGCTTAGTCTCCAGAAAGACTAACCATTCGGGTATTTCGTGGAATAGATGAAGGATAAGAAGGTTGATTTGATCGGAAAATCAGCTATTTAACTACAGCAACTGCTTCAATTTCAACCAACACATCGGCATCGTACAATCCCTGAACACCGACATACGTACTGCCGGGTGGGTTCGATCCTGTAAAATACTGGCTCCTCACTTCCCGGACGATGCCAATTTTTTCGGCATCTGTATTGACGACGTAGGTCGTGGTTTTAATTACATCGGAAAACGTAGCGCTAACAGCTTCAAGTGCTGTTTTAAGATTTTCCATTACCTGCCGGGTCTGCGCGCGAAAATCACCTTTGTGCATGATTTCGCCCTTGGAGTTAGCTGATACCTGCCCTGAAATATAGGCGATTCGAGCCCCCTGTGTCAGAACAATCTGCGTGAAGTTTTTGGAAACGGGCAGGTTAGGTGGGTTAATGTAACGGAGTTGTTGGGCTGATAATTGATAAGCGCCGAACAGCAAAAAGAAGAGAAGAAGTAATGGGCGAATAGGAATCATGATAAAGAAATTTGATGGTTGAAATTCTAAATACATAGGTGAAGAATGAGAAATAGACGGTTTCGCTAAAATAATAGATAATTCTCTTGACACGATTACAAAGTTTTTCTAATTATGTAAGAGCTTACGTAAATACTTACCTAAATGGATTTTATGGCTGAAATGGCCGAGTTGGCGCTTGCCAGCCGACTTAGGCGTTTAAGTGATCTTTACTGGCAGGGCGTGACGGCAACTTACCGGCAGTCAGGACTAGATTTTGATGTGCGGTGGGCGACTGTCTTTGTGCTAATTGCCCGACAGGGGCCAGTAGCCGTCATGGAAATCGCTGATCGATTGGGGATTACGCATCCAGCCGTGATTCAGGTCGTTAATGAACTCGAAAAACACGAGCTGGTTGTTTCGGCTAAATCGGAGAAGGATGGTCGTAAGCGATTATTGTCGCTGAGTGAAAGCGGACAAGCTATGCTGCCCAAACTCCAGCCCATTTGGGATGCCTTTATCGCTGTTAATCGGGAAATGCTGGGTCAGCAGGAGCACAATCTGTTGCAATCATTGCTGGAAATGGAAACCCAACTCACTGAACGAGCTTTCTTCGACCGTGTTCAGAATCAGCTAAAACGCCAACATACAACCGCTACACAAATTATGAACGACGACATCGCCATTATTCCTTACTCACCAGAATACCAGCCCGATTTCAAACGGCTGAATATTGAATGGATTTCGCGCTATTTTACAATAGAATCACACGATCTGGAGCAACTGGATGATCCGGAAACGTACATTTTGCCTAATGATGGACAGATTTTTTTCGCCCGTCAAGGCGATCAGATCCTTGGCTGTGTCGCGATGGTGAATACCGGATCGCCGGACCGGGGAGAGACAGGTTTTGAACTAGCTAAAATGGCTGTCTCACCTGAGGCTCAAGGAAAAGGTATTGGCAAAAAACTGTGTCTGGCAGCTGTCGAATATGCCCGTCAGCTAGGCGTTAAGACGATCTGGCTGGAGTCGAACCGAGTGCTGACGCCTGCCTTAACGATGTACGCCAGTGTCGGCTTTCGAGAGGTTCCAAGTGTACCAACGCCCTACGCTCGTGCCGATATTCGTATGGAAATGGAGTTGGAATAGACTTGGCAGGTTCAGGCTATTTCAGGTAAGGTCCTAACACCTTCGCCCACCGTTGATAACCAGCTGTTAGCATATGCAGACTATCAGACTTAAACAATTCCGGAACCGGCTGACCGTTAGTCCCCAGCATAACCGGTCGAATATCGACAAACTGTGCGTTCTTCTGTTTAGCCAGAAAATCCTTGATAAGCTGATTGGCGGTGTCGACTTCGGGAAAGTATTTCCGACGTGAGGGACTGGGTTTGATGGAAATAAATACGAAAGGAACATCCGGTAATTTCTGACGAACACGCTCAAAGACAGCCTTTAAGCGTTCGAAGGTTTGCTGACCTGTTTGCCCAGCAGCAATGTCATTTTCGCCCGCGTAGAGCACAACCTGTTTAGGACTATAGCGCACAATAACCCGGTCTACGTAACGTAATACATCGCTCAATTGCGAACCTCCGAAACCACGTTGCAGAATGGTTTTATCCGGAAAATAATCCTTCAGATTCTCCCACAGCCGAATGGACGAACTTCCCGTAAAAACGATCGGATGCTGGGGTGGGGGCGAAGTGCTATCCATTTTCTCAAACGCCCGGATTTCATTCTCGAAAGCGGGTTCCTGCGTTTGAGCTATCGTTTGAAGAGGTATGAGGAGAAAAAGGAGGTATCGGAATACGTGAGGGTTCATTTGACTATTGCTCCGCGAGTGATTCTGTATAGTTGTAAGTAACGGTCAAAGCTACAAGAAATAAACAGTACAGAATTACTTACGCATTAACAGGCATCTATCAAATTGTTTTACTACTCCAAAGCAGCAAAGGGGAGATGAGCACTCCTTCAACCATATCCTTGCTGCAATCAAAAAATAAGGAACAGCAAACTTAGTGTATTCACCTTAACACTTAAACATCTGCGCACTAGAAGATAGTAACTCAATAGATGTTAGCCAGCTTGGCGGCTTTTATCCTACATTTTGAATTGCAAGGTGCTAAACAGGGTCGTTAATAATCCCCGTTTTACGAGTATCGCCAAGCTAATAAATTTTACCATTTCGGATGAGAATTGGAGAAAGGATGACTCCTTCGGTTAGGTCAACATTGTAATCGTAAAATTTGGCAAACGGAAAATCAATGTATTCGCCTGAATATTTGAACATTTGTGCTCCCGACTGAAGCGTATTATTAGGTCGTTCACCAGGGCATAAAGATGCGGGTAGAATCATAATTGGTAAGATACAATCGACATCTTCTTTGCGCTTGTTTATCCACTGTGTTTCGGTACTACTTAGAGCCTTTTTCAGAGGTTCTACCAGCGATACAGGAAGACCAACTGAAGGCATTATCTTGGTGACTTTTCCTTTAGCAGTGACGCTGAACTTCACTGATGTAAGGATGAATGCACAGAGCGAATCAGTAACCCCTGCCGGTACGATCTGAATAAATTGCCGATGAATATATTGAGAAGGGCTTAATTGTGGGTCTTTGAATTGTAAGGAGAGTTGTTTCGTTTGTGCTGTAGCTATCAAGGACATTCCTCCTGATAGAACAATGAATAGTAAGAACTTCATAGTACTTAATTGGTTAGGGGTCTTCCATACCAGCAGATATGGAAGACCGTGGATTTTCTTTATTAACAGCCCGTCCCTTTCGATTTCACCCGGTAACTTAAAGCAATACTTAAAGCATCACCCAGAGACATGCCATAGTGATCAATGCTGTACTGATTTAGGGTCTGATCAACTACGCTCTGCCCAAATTTTTGTACAAATATGGCTTGAAGAGAAGCAATGGCTAGAGCTTTAGCGTCCCTCTTATTATTATCCCCTAAATTAGGGTAAAGCTCAGTCAACATATCTGCCGTAGGGTCAACCATACTTTGAAACATAGACTTATGTTGGCGCTGATTAAAGTCTGTATAAGTGGTTATCCCTCCTGGAAATGCATTTAATAGGCCATGTATTAATTCATGGATTATAATAGCCGCTATATACTCTTTTGATGCTGACTGCAGATCATCATTGATTTTGATTAAATCCGAATCTGATAATCCCTCTGGCTCACCTTTTGCCCCAAATGCACCTTCGGTTGAAGTAGGTAAGGTAGTTGATATTTGGAAAGTTATATTACTAGTAGCTCCTGGAACACCGTATAAGCCATAAACCTGCCTGCCAAGCCAGCTTTTTAATTTATCAAGGTTCATGCTTTGAGCTACTGTACCTATACACCCGTATAGCCCATTCAGCCTTATATCGCTTGAAAAAAATGTATACACATCAGGCTTTGTCCCATACTGCTGCACATAATTGCCGATAGCATAGGTCAGGTTAGGATAATCACGAATTACCTGTGTCTCCTCTTCATTGAAATAAATTGGTCCTCCTAATCGATGCCGCATATCCCAAAGCCAAAGATCCGTCGGCCCTAAATCAATGGGTTGCCCTTCATCGATAGGAACTGGGCCTTCACTTGGCCCCCCGCCCCCGGGTGAATAACTACCACCCGGAAATAACCACCCAGCCTGATTCGGATTGTTAGGATTAGAGAAAGGAGGACCTACAGGATTGCTGTTAGAACAATCAACTTCTGTAATGTCTGTTAGTACGTAAATGTTTTGGTTATTGTCGACAAAATTCATAGGGATATTTAGCAGATTAGCTAAATCCTGGAGTGGATTTCCACTACTGCCACCAACCTGATTAGGGCCATTGTTTTGGTAAATGGCCTGGTAACAGGTTTGACTTCTTCTAGCACCTTTATCTGAACCAGGAGTATGCACGTTTTTCAAAAAGCCTTTGCTGTACTCCATGCTTAGCAAAAACTCGCTTTCATCTTCACTGTAAATAAGGATAGCTCCTTCAAACGAATCCATTTTAATTGTTGAATTCGCTTTACGATTCCCCTTATTAGGAATAATGACCATAACGCAGGACTTATAACCGCCCTGGTCATCTTTTGCGATAATCATCTTCTTGGTAATTGTAAAATCACCTGGGTTACTGGATAGCTTGGAGATTTCACTATTCTTTTTGTCGCCTAAAGCATCTTGAGGGATAATGACAGGGTTTCGGTAATTGTAAAAAAGGGGGACTATTACGACGGGAGTGCCATTACTTAGTTGAGTGGCTTGGGCTCGATCCCAGTAAGCCATTCGATTTTTCGAAGAATTAGCAGCGCGTGCGCCTTTGAAAGCTTTCTGATTGTACCAATCTTTGGCTTCATGAATGGTGATAGGAGCCTGACGAGTTGTCGGATCAACCAGACTATCAATCTCGGTTTTGCAAGACCATTGAATGGTCAAAATGATCAATGTTAACCCTAGAGTACGTTTCATGATGATGTTGAGTGTTTGAAGTGGACATGAGAAATTCGATTAAAGTTATATAACTAAAATATTTAATAAAGTGTACTTAAAAATAAATGAAAGTAGATTTTATTGGTATATAAATGAATTATCACTAGTCTTATTGATAGGAATTATGAAATCTAGAGGTGTATTACGAAGCCGTATTTAAACCAGCTGACTACAATTAATCCCGGGGATAATTTTGACGTTCAGCTACGAAAGGAAAACGGATAAAGCCTATTGACCGATAGTGAAGAAGGGGGATCTGATAGGAGTGGGGTGGCTCTGCTCAGGAGTTTAATTAAGCAATCCAGAATCTGAAGGTATCGATAAGCGACCAGGTTTGGCCAGCTTTCTCGAGCATAATCAAATCGCCCCGTCCGCACGTACCACCACAGATAAAACTGCCAAAAAATAGTGCTTTTGTCTTGGTAGAATTATAAGTGATCTTCGACATACCAAAGATGTAATAAGGTCGGGAATAGAGGTCTAATTTGGGATTGATAGAACGCTTTTTGAGTTGCGAGAGTAACTGTATCGGATAGGATACGGTAAATTTTGAGGGCAATAAAAACTCCTGTTCCGTGGGTGGTAACTGTTTAACCCTTTCAAATAACTGAGCCCAGGCTGGGTCCTTTGCTTTACGACATCGAACGGTATCTTTCAAGTATCGACAGCGGTCTCCCATGTTAGCAAGAACCCACGCCCAGGTCGTTTGAGGATGGATATCGCCTGGGCGCATTGTGGTTGAGTCCGTAACGACTATTGTTTCGTTCGAGGGGGCATTTTTGTAAAATTCAAAGCGATTCAGATACGCTGAATAGACTCGGTAATCCTCATTGGTTAGAGCAGTTGACAGGGTTGACGAGTCAGCTGGCTTGCAGGCGCTTAAACCGAGTATCAGGCTTATTAAAATTCTGCTAAAGCTTCGCATAATCTGTTGGCAGGAGAAGATTAGTAGCCAATAGATTCAGAAAAGCAGATTTTCCACAAACGTCTTAATCAAATAAACGGTACGACCGACTCCAGACTCATACCCCGTGAGCCTTTAACTAGTACATGCGTGTCCGTCATTGGATTATCCATGATCCAGTTATGGAGTGAGAATTTGTCGGGAAAGTAATAGGCTTTAGGTAAATAACCGAGAGCGTAGTGCATGTCTTTGCCCGCCAGAATAACCAGGTCAAACTTACTGTCAGCGATGAGTTTACCTAAAACACGGTGCTCAGTTTCGCTTTCGGTACCAAGCTCGTACATATCGCCCAGGATAACCGCCCGGCGTTTGGCAGGCATAGCGGCAAATTGCCGGATCGCAGCGGCCATTGAACTTGGGTTGGCGTTGTAAGCGTCCAGCAACACCGTATTGGTGCCTTTCGTGATTACCTGCGAACGGTTATTTGTAGGATTATAGTCGGCAATGGCTTGGTTTGCCGCTTCAGGCGACACGCCGAAATACTCACCAATAGCTAGGGCCGCCAGCATATTCTCGAAGTTGTAGCGGCCCGGTAAATGCGTCGTTATCTCACGTCCGGCAGCATCGCGATACATAACAACCGGCGACTCCTGAAATAGCTCAATCGGGCTGCCGGTCGGGTCTTCGGCGGGATAAAAAATGGCTTCGGCAAAAGTGGTTTCGGAGCGGATTGTCTTGAGCCGTTCCCGGTACATGGCTGTTAGGACAGTGTCGCGGGAGTTAATAAAAACCGTTCGGCCGTTGCTGGCTAAGTAATCATACAACTCGCCTTTGCCTTTCCGAACGCCCTCGATACCACCAAAACCTTCCAGATGTGCTTTGCCGACGTTCGTAATCAGGCCGTGCGTGGGTTGCGCAATGGAACAGAGTAGCGCTATTTCCTGCTGGTGATTGGCCCCCATCTCCACAACCGCCATGTCGTACTGCTCGTTAATTGCCAGCAATGTCAGCGGTACACCAATGTGATTATTTAGATTACCAACTGTGGCATACGTTTGGAAATTCTTCGACAATACGGCTGCAATCAGCTCTTTGGTCGTTGTCTTACCGTTGGAACCTGTTAAGGCAATGACGGGAAACGTAAATGTCTGGCGATGATGACGGGCTAGATCCTGCAAAGCCGTAAGGGCGTCGGAGACGAGCAGGCAACGGTCTGGGTGCTGGTTGGCAACTATTGGATCATCGACCAGAGCATAGCGGGCACCCGAAGCAAGTGCCTGCTCGGCAAACTGATTACCGTTGAAACTAGCTCCTTTAAGGGCTACAAACAGACAGTCGGGCGTAATTCGACGCGTATCGGTTGAAACACCGGTGCATTCCAGAAATTTATCGTAGAGATGTTCCGTAGAAATCATCAGATTTTGACGGGTTTCGTCGTTGATGTTGAAACACAGAGTTAACAAAGTTTTATACGGAGATAACAGAGAATATCTCCCTTCCTTAATTGCAATTCTTTGTGCTCTCAGTGTCGTTCTCCATTAGCTCTGTGTTTAAACAGTGCCCAAAATTAGAATGAAAAACCTGTTTGCACTTTTCTTTTTAGTAATTCCCTTATTCAGCCGAGCGCAATCGGGTGGAAAAATCGCGTTTCAGTATGATCAGCGACCTACCGTCAGCGTTAACGGCCGGACGTTACTCAATCCCTGGGCGGGTGGTCTGAATGCGGCTCAGTATTCAACAATCCGTTTAAATAACGACAGTCGCGACGACCTGCTGGTTTTCGACCGAAGTACGAATAGGATCAGCACGTTCGTTGCCATTGATAATCCATCCGGAAGTGGTATTGCCTGGCAACATGCCCCCGAATATGAAGCTTACTTTCCGGTAGTCTACAATTGGGTGCTGCTGGTCGATTATGATGGCGATGGTCGAAAAGATATTTTTACGGCGGGGTCTGCTAGCGTACGGGTGTTTCATAATGAATTACAAAACGGGCAGCTTAGCTTTAAATCGGTTGCTGATCCACTCATTACCGAAGGATTTAGCGGTCGAATTCCCCTTTATGTAGCTCCCTCGGATTTGCCAGTCATTACGGATTACGACGACGACGGCGACACTGATATCATAACGTTCGGATCGGACGGTAACCTGATTGCTTACCAGCAGAACATGAGTGTTGAGCGGACGGGGGCTAAAGGGCTGGATTTTAAACGCAGTACTAGTATCTGCTGGGGCCATTTTCAGAAAGAATTTTGCAACGATTTTGTGTTTGGCATCCAGTGCGACGCTTCTGGACGAATTGGTACTGACCTGCCCGATCCAGCCCGGGCTCGACCTATGCATACGGGAAATACGCTCACGGTGGTGGATACGGACGGCGATGGCCACAAAGACCTGCTGTTTGGCTTTGTTACCTGCGAAAACATTGCCCGGTTGAAAAATACAGGTCCTAACAGCGATAAGGCCAATTTTGTCAGTTATGATAGTTTGTTTCCAGCTAAAAATCCCATTCTGTTTCCGGCTTTTCCAGCTACGTTCTGGGAAGATGTGGACGGCGATGGGCAAAAAGACTTACTGGCCACGCCCAACGTGAGCGCGAACGACAATTTTGCCTATGATTTTCAGGCGTCGAACTGGTTTTACAAAAATATTGGTACGACGCAGAAGCCTGATTTCCAGTTAATCCAAAAGGATTTTTTGCAGAGCGATATGCTGGACTTAGGTGAGCGGGCAGCCCCAGCCTTAGCTGATCTGGATGGTGACGGTGATATCGATATGGTGGTCGGTTATGCGGGGGTTGGCATTGGCTCAGCTTACCGTGCCGGGCTTTGGCAGTTTGAAAACAAGGGAACCGTGCAAAACCCAGCCTTTGTACTCGCATCTACGGATTATCTCGGCATAAACAAGTCGCTGGCGTCGACAAACCAGGTTCCCTCGTTCGTCGATGTCGATAATAACGGCAGCGTCGATCTGGTTTTGACCAGTATAGCAGCACAGGCAGTTGATATTCGGGTGGTGTTTAATACGGCGGCCAAAGGGGCGGCTGTGCAGTATGATTTTACGAAAGCGGTTCGCTGGCCCGTTCCTGATCTGATGGGCTCATATGATCTGCTAACGGTAACCGACGTTGATAAAGATGGTAAACCGGATATCCTGATTGGCCGATACGGATTCGGTACTATACTCTATTACCGCAACGCTGGAACCGCTACCAGCCCAGTCTGGCAATTGCAGAACCAAACGTTCGGCGGCATTACCACCGACGATTATGTCTATGCCAGAGCACGTTCGATGGTGGTATCTGACCTGAACGGCGATGGAAAGAATGAGCTAATTGCGGCTGCGGATAATGGTACGGTTAAGGTGTACCAATTTCCGGATCCCGTCAATCAGGCGTTTACGCTTATCGATTCGTTAAAATCTATAGGCGTTCCTGGCGCGGGCCTGATTGCAGCAGCTGCCGACCTCGACGGCGACGGCCTCCCTGATTTGATGGTAGGTAATCGGGCGGGTGGTTTGCGTTATCTGAAAAATACGTCGCAGCGAGTTATTACGGGTGTTTCGGAAGAGCCAATCGGTCCATGGGCCTTTCCGAATCCGACGGACCGATACCTGACGATTCGCCCTCCACACGCTGGTCGGGTTGACTTGCTTTCGCTATCAGGCCAGAGTTTAATCCCGGTTCAGGAGGTTACGGCTAATACCGAGACGGTAATTGATCTGGGAAGCCTAGCGGACGGCACGTATTTATTGCGACTTCAGGCCGACGCCCGTCCGGTGCAGATTCAGAAAGTGGTTATCTGGAAATAAGAGCAAACACTTTTAGGTGATAGTCGTTAGTCAATAATCGGTAGTGGCTTATCCCTTAAACTACTATCGACTTTTGACTAACGACTATTAACGACTATGGAAAATACCAACAACCCCGACCAACAACGAGTCGACGAAAATACCGGTGGACCCTTAGAAGGCATGTCGCCCCAGAACACGAACATGCCCGAGAATAATCAGGAACAAGATGCCGTCGTATACGCTGGCTTGGGCGTTAATAACCAACCCGACATCATGAATCCGGGTGATGAAGAGGCTTCTGATACGCTGCTGTACACCGACACGGCTACGGCCCGTCATGCTACTGATGGCGTCTCAAACGATGAGGAATTTGACGAGTTTCCGAATGATCTGGCAAACAGCGATCTGTCGGACGATGATATAGACGAGCAGATTACTGAACTAGCCGAGGAAGAGGACGAAGGTAACGAGCGCTATTAGTTGACAACTACTTAGTCATTGGTCATTAGCCAGTTAGCTGATAACCAATGACTAACTGTTTAATTTAGAGGATTATAGTTAGTCCAGCCGCACCCAAATAGTACCTGATAACGTATCCCACGGCTGAAGCACAACCAACCCGTCGCCATTGTTAAACGCATCGACGCCAGCCGTCTGTGGCTCAATGGCGATGCTATCGCGCCGGGGCGGGGTATAACAGACCAGATGATTTAACTTACCCTCACCGGTCTGTTGTCCGATTACCAGCCGAACACCCGACGACGAGGTCAATACCGTTTCGGCAAAGGGTTCGCCAATAGCTGGAATCCCTGTAGGTTCAATGGCAAATGGGGCATCTAACTCACAATCGTGCAGGTTGATTATTCCGGCGTTCTCAAGCGGCATACGCCCGTTAGGAATCATATGCTTATCGAGTGAAATTGGTGTGCGGGCGGGCAGTGATAAAGACATTTGACCGATCGGCTCTGCCATATCATCGTTATCTTCCGTAAACATAAAATACGGATGCCAGCCAAAAGCCGCTGGACAAGGCGAAATGCCCGTATTTAAAGCTTCATAGCTGATGCGCAAAGCACACATTTTGTCGGCAGCTGGGTTGCTCCCCTCGGGCAGCAGATTTGCCTGCGTCAACTGATACGTAACGGTTAGGGCAAATGGAAACGGATAACCGGGGGTATCGCCTGCATGTTCATATCGCAGTACCAATTGGGCATATGTTGAGGTAACATCCTGACTAACTACTGAAAATTCCTGGCCATGAACAAAACCATGCAACGCATTGTCGCGGTGGACTTCATTCATTTTCAGGGCAAAATCTTCGCCGTTAAACCGATAAATCCCATGCCGAACCCGGCTTGGAAATGGGAAGAGCAGCGCACTGGCGTAACTTTCATCGGATAGCAGTTCCTGCGGAGATTTTGGCGCTTTCAGAAGGGCAAACAAATGGTGCCCTTTCCGCAACACCAGCCGACGCAGAATAGCCCCGAATTCGGGGATAACAGTAATGAATTCGCCCGTTTCGGTATGTTCAAGGATGTATTCAGTAAGGGGAGTGGCTCCGGTAGGTAATGGACCAAATGGTTGCGTAGTAATCTTAAACGGCATAATTCTCAATAGGCACAGTTTACCTTAGTAAGCCATACTACCCGGCTATTGTTTATTAGAAGATAATTAATTTGGCCAACGAATTAGGATAATCACTACTTTCTTCTCCTGATTTTCAGGAGAGGGGTTTGGGGGTGAGATTATCACATTTCACCTTCGACGCCCAGCCCAAATAAAGCAAAATCGTAGCGTACAGGATCCACTGGATCGAATTGACGCAGTGCTTCGGTAAGTTCCAGCGCTGCTTTCCAGTCAGTTTGGGGCCGATTTAATAAACCCAACTCCCGCGATACCCGATTAACATGTACGTCAATCGGCATTACCAATTGATCGGGGCGTAACCGTGTCCAGAGACCAAAGTCAACACCCCGGTCGTCGTGGCGCACCATCCACCGCAGAAACATCAGCAGCCGCTTGCAGGACGAGTTTCGAGCGGGCGTAGCAATGTGTTTGCGTGTGCGCTCAGGAAAGAAATCGGTTAGGCCACAAAAACGATCATGGAACGTAATGAGCGCCGATTCGACGGTAGGCGAAGCTGGATTACCTCCTAAAAAAGCATCTTCCAGCGAGTCGTTTTTCTGATAATACTGGTGGAAAAAATGCAGGAAATAGAGTGCGTCGGTAGCGTCGAAGGTGCGGTGTTTAAACGCCATAAACCGTTTAAGATCATTTTCCTGGTGGTTTCGGACAAAGTCGTAGGGCGCTCCGTCCATCAGGTCGACCAGCTCGCGGGCTTTTTTCAGAATCACTGGTCGTTGGCCCCAGGCTAATACAGCCGCCCAAAAGCCCATGATCTCAATGTCCTGCTTCCGGCTGAACAGGTGTGGAATGCTAATAGGATCACGCTCAATAAAGGAAGGCCGATTGTACTGATCGGCCTTCGTATCTAAAAAATCCTGTAAGGAAATAGCATTTATTCGTGTGAATTCATTCGGCATCGTCATTTGCTTACTCCTCCGCTAACAACCCAGGCCATGGCGCGGGAAATGCCCGAAAATAAGGCCAGTAAAGAAGACATAACAAAGGTGAAAACGGCAATAAATGGATAAGCCAGCGTAAACATTATGCTGAATGTTACGTAGCCTGGTGACGCTTTCATTTGCTTGTCACGCTCGCGGTGTCGACGGGCAATCCGCTCTTCTTTCGTTTCTTTTTCCATAACTGGGTTTCTTACCGGACAATATAACTGACCTCTGCTCGGAAACGCCGGTCCTGGGGCGAAAGTTTCGAAAAAGCCTGCGTCGATAATTTTACCAGAATTTTGTCATTAACCCCCGTGTTAGGTAACCGGCCAATGACCTTAACCCAAAGGCTTTGGTTATTAAATTCATTCCGCACCTGTACCAGCGTTCCAATAGGAGCAGTCCGATGCAAAGCAAGGTATTTCCCTGACCCGTCGGCTCCTTCGATCATTTCAGCCACGCCACTAGCCGAAACCCGTCGTCCTGCCGTTGGCATAGGCGCATCATTGCCCGGTCGCGGCAATTCTATTTCTACTTCAGCCGATTTACCATCGGCCGATTTAGCGTCGCCAGATTTAGTATCAGTGGGCCGCTCAGTTGAGGCTGTGATTCCATCCGACTCATTGCGGGGCGGCTCCGTCCGGCGTGGAGGTTTCGACTCCGAAGGGGTTGTTGACCGCGGCTCAGCGATTCGAGGTTCGGATGTATGCGGTTTGGTATGCCTGTTGGACGTGTCGACTGATTTGGCTGGTGTGTTAGGCGTAGGATTCGATGGCGTGCGAGCCTGATAGGCTTTTTCCGATACAATGAGTGCCTGACCAATCAGGACGTTATTACCCGAAAGATTATTCCATTTGCGCAGGTCGGCCTGTAATACGCCGTAGCGATTAGCTAAGCTAAACAACGTTTCGCCAGCAGCCACGACGTGAATACCCGCCTGAGCTGGGTCGTCTGTTTTGGCAGGCTCTTTCTCTTGCTTTTTGTCTGTACTGGCAGCCACCGGTTTATCCGGAGAAGTAGCTTTTTCGGTAGCTTTGGCTTCACGTTTTTCGGCTTTCTCCTGTTTTCGAATCGCCTTATCCACGGCTTTCTCTTCCTTTTTACTTAGAGCGCCATCTGGAATCGGGATTCGTACTAATTGGTCGTACTTTACCGCTTCCTTCATATCGGGATTAGCAGCCTTAATGTCTGCCACCGAACGACCATAACGTCGGGCAATGGCGTAGAGCGTCTGACCTTCATCAACCCGATGCAGAATATAGCGTTTGCCGTCTTTTTTCTCAATCCCAACCGAATCGACTACCGAAGTCCGACCAAATCTGGCCGGCGCAGCCTGAGTAATGGGTACGTACGAAAAAACACACAATACAAGTAATACGGAACAAAAAGCAACAGTTTTCATGGATAATAATCAGCCGGAGTCGGTCCCAACGTGTCGTCATATAAACGGCTCAACCCGTAAAAATAGCACAAAATAAGACTGTTTTTACGGGGAACGGTTTTTAGACTGAATTCTCGTTACTTTGTCCCCCTCAAATAACCTGCCAAATCCAGTGCTTATCCTTGGTATTATCCCTGCCCGTTACGCATCGACCCGATTTCCCGCCAAAGCTTTGGTTGATATCGGGGGTAAAAGTATGATTCAACGGGTAGTGGAGCAGGCTCAGCAGGCTACCTCGTTGAGCCGGGTAGTAGTGGCTACCGACGACGAACGAATTCAATCGCACGTACGGGCCTTCGGAGGAGAGGCTGTCATGACGTCGGTGCATCACCAGAGCGGCACCGATCGTTGCCAGGAAGCCGTACAGCAACTCGGATTGAACGCTGATTATATCGTTAATATTCAGGGCGATGAGCCGTTTGTACAACCCCGGCAAATCGATTTGCTAACCTCCGTGCTGGATGGGATAACGGAGCTGGCCACCCTGGTGAAACCGATTACCGATGTCGATACGCTTCTCAATCCGAACTCGCCGAAAGTAGTTCTGAACACCAGCAGTGAGGCCATGTATTTTAGCCGCCACCCAATTCCATACTTACGGGGGCAACAGCCAGAAACCTGGCTACACCATCATCAATATTACAAACACATTGGTCTGTACGCTTACCGGGCCAACATCCTGGCGCAAATCACGCAACTTCCACCTTCCTCACTTGAACGAGCCGAAAGCCTGGAGCAACTCCGCTGGCTGGAAAACGGCTATCGAATCCGGGCCGTCGTCACCGACCTGGAAAGCCACGGCATTGACACGCCCGAAGATTTACAACGAATTGCGGGAAGCCGGCCGGCTTTGTAATTGTTTAACGTCGTTCTATAAACAAATAACTTACTCCAGTCCCGCCCGAATTTCCTCTAGAAACGCTTTCAATTTCTGAAGCTTAGCAATATACCGCGCATTTTCTTTTCGATTCGCTTCCTGTTTAGCCAGAAACTCCCGAGCACCAGGCAGCGTAAATTTCTGCCTGTTAATCAAATCCAGAATTTCAGTTAAGTGCGCAATGTCGGCTTGGGTATATACGCGGTCACCGGAGCGGTTTTTACGCGGTTGCAGGGTTGGAAACTCCTTTTCGTAATAGCGTAATTTCGACGTATTGATCTGGAACATCTCCGCTACTTCTTTAATGCCGTAATACAGTTTCCCCGCGTCTTCCATCTGACAAATTCTATTAACCTGCAAGTTTTGTCTAATTTTGCAAAAAAAGTTGACTGTCTTACGACTATCAACTATCGACTAAAATTATGACTTCCCACGAAATCCGTCGGCATTTTCTCGATTTCTTTCAATCTAAAGGTCACCTGATTGTTTCCTCCGCTCCGCTGGTCGCCAAAAACGACCCGACGCTGATGTTCAACAACTCGGGTATGGCGCAGTTTAAGGATTTTTTCCTCGGCAACGGTACGCCCCCGTCGAAGCGAGTGGCCGATACGCAGAAATGTCTGCGTGTGTCGGGTAAGCACAACGATCTTGAGGATGTTGGCTTCGATACCTATCACCATACCATGTTCGAGATGCTCGGTAACTGGTCGTTCGGTGATTATTTTAAGGCCGAAGCCATTACCTGGGCGTGGGAACTATTAACAGAGGTGTATGGCCTACCGAAAGACCGGCTGTATGTGTCGGTGTTTCAGGGTGATGCGAAAGACAACGTGCCTTTCGATCAGGAAGCATTCGACCTCTGGAAACCTATCGTAGGCGAAGACCGCATTATTTACGGTAATAAAAAAGATAACTTCTGGGAAATGGGCGATACTGGTCCCTGCGGTCCCTGCTCGGAAATTCACGTCGACCTGCGCTCGCCGGAAGAAGTGGCCGAAAAACCTGGTAAAGAACTCGTAAATGCCGATCATCCACAGGTTGTCGAAATCTGGAACCTGGTCTTTATGCAGTTCAACCGCAAGGCCGATGGTTCGCTGGAGCCGCTGCCAGCTCGTCACGTTGATACGGGGATGGGCTTCGAGCGGTTGTGCATGGCCATTCAGGGTAAAAAATCGAACTACGATACCGATGTGTTTTCGGGAACGATTGCCGTCATAGAAGAACTGTCGGGCAAAAAATACGAGGCTGGAACGGGCATGACCGATGTGGCAATGCGCGTTATTGCTGATCACATTCGGGCAGTGTCGTTCGCGATTGCTGATGGCCTGGTGCCGTCGAACGCCAAAGCCGGTTATGTGATTCGGCGGATTCTACGCCGGGCCATCCGATACGGTTATTCGTATCTGAACCTAACCGAGCCGTTCATGACCAAACTCGTGCCGACGCTGGCTATGCAGTTTGCTGACGTCTTTCCCGAATTGAACGCCCAGCGCGATTTTGTAGCTACAGTTATTCGGGAAGAAGAAATTGCGTTTCTGCGGACACTGGGAACTGGATTGGGTCGACTTGATCAGATTATCAGTGATCTGGCCGAAAAAGGGTCTAAAGAAATTCTAGGCGAAACCGTTTTCGAGCTGAACGATACCTTTGGTTTTCCTGCCGATTTAACGGCCCTGATCGCTCGTGAAAAAGGCCTTTCGATTGACGAAGCTGGTTTTCAGAAAGCGCTTCAGGAACAGAAAGCCCGGTCGCGGAAGGATGCGCAGTCCTCGGCGGGCGATTGGATTGAGTTAACCGAACTGGACAATAAAGTAGAATTTGTTGGCTACGATCAGCCGGAAGCCTACGCGCAGATTGTGAAGTACCGAAAAATCCAGAATAAGCAGGGAACTCAGGTACAAGTAGTGCTCGATAAAACACCGTTTTATGCTGAATCAGGAGGTCAGATTGGCGATACTGGTACACTTGAATTGTTTGCAAATTCTGATCAGATTGGCAATCTAACAGTGTTAGATACGAAGAAAGAAAACGACCTCGTCATTCACATTGTACAGGACGTTACTGGCATCGATGATCTGCTGGCCGAAGCCGAAACGGTATACGCCGTTATTAACACCGCCCGTCGTGGTTTGATTGCCAGCAATCACTCGGCTACGCATCTGCTCCACTCGGCCCTGCGCGAGGTGCTGGGATCGCACGTGGCGCAGAAAGGCTCGTATGTTGGACCGGATGCCCTGCGGTTCGATTTCTCGCACTTTAGCAAAGTGACCGATGAGCAACTGGCTGAAGTCGAGCGGATTGTAAACGAGAAAATTCGTGAAGATATTCCGCTGGACGAGAAGCGAAACGTGCCTATCGAGCAGGCTAAAGCACTTGGTGCAACGGCTCTGTTCGGTGAAAAATACGGCGATTTTGTACGCGTAATAACCTTTGATCCGACTTATTCAGTCGAGCTTTGTGGCGGTACGCACGTATACCGGACAGGCCACATCGGTCTATTTAAATTCACTGGTGAGGGGTCGGTTTCGACGGGTGTTCGGCGGGTTGAGGCTAAAACAGCATTGGGTGCCGAAATGCTGGTGAATGAGCAAATGGCCGTTGTCAGCGAATTGAAAGAGTTGCTGAAAGCACCTAAAGACGTGGTTAAGGCAGTTCAGGCGCTGCTTGACGAGCGGACGGCCTTGCAGAAACAGGTCGAAGCGTTGCAGCATGAGAAAGTGCAGCAATTGAAGAATCAGCTTTTAGATAAGATAGAAGCTATAAATGGCCATTCAAGACTGGTCGAGCGCGTTGACGTCCCCTCAGCAGATGCGCTCAAGCAACTAGCTTATGATCTGAAAGCGAAAGTCGATAACCTGGCGGTAGTGCTCGGGGCTGACATCAACGGAAAGCCCCAACTCGCCGTGATGCTGCCTGATTCGCTGATTCAGGGCCGGAATCTCAACGCCGGTCAGGTTGTAAAAGAGCTGGCCAAAAACATCAAAGGCGGTGGTGGTGGTCAGCCGTTCTTTGCCACAGCAGGTGGTTCTGATTCATCGGGGCTGGATGCTGCGCTGGCACAGGGGAAAGCGTTATTAGGAGAATAAGATAAGATCACGTCAAGTAACTTCCCGAAAGCGTTAAACTTTCGGGAAGATTTATTTTACCCCATCGATATATGCTACAGCTATTACGTAACCCTATACCGTGCTGCCATTGTTGCACAAAGCGGGTATGAAGATTAGTGCAACTGTCAGAAGAGTAGGATTAAAGAAAAATTAAAAATTTGCCGCTGATAATATTAGACTAAATATAAATAGCCTATATATTTGCCTAAAATTAAACATCCTGACAAACACTATACTTAATGGTTTCTCGAAATTTACTTTCTCAGTTTGCTGCTGCAATATCACTGACAGCGGCCTTGACCGCCTGTAACAACCCAGAAGAAAATCCAATTACTGTTACGCCTAAGCTTCGGCAAAGCGTTGATTATAACAAGCTGACCGACACTACGACTTACGCTAACTTTTTCGTAGACGACAAAGGCGCGAAAACTGTTGACCTGACGACGGGAAGCGCCCGTTTAGGTATATTTCGGGCTATTAATACGTACAACGGAACAGCTGCCAGCTCTGGCGCTACATTAGATGCTGCGACGCTCAAGAACATGTTTGCGAACACGGGCAACCCATTCTCGGGTACGGCTAATGCGAGTCTTAACGCATCTGGTGTGCAGCTCCGTAACGTAACGGCTTCATCACTGTCGGCTACCGATGCTGAAAAAGAACGGACTACTATTGAAGCCGGATTCACGCCAATGGCTACCATCAGCAAATCTGCGTCGGCTTCTGCTTCGGAAGGTAAAGCTGGTAAGCTAGGTACATACCTGGTCGATGAGAAAGGCATCGAGTGGGCGCAAATCATTCAGAAATCTCTAATCGGTGCTTTTCAAGTCGATTATATCGGAAACGTATTGCTGAGCGACAAAAATCTGGCGCTGGATAACCAGAAAGTGGTAAGCGGTAAAAACTACACGCAACTTGAGCAGAACTGGGATGAGATTTTCGGTATCCTGACGGCCAATCCGGTGTACGGTGGCAAAGCTACAGCAACTTCTTCGGGTGAAAGCTTCATTGGTTCGTATCTCTGGGAATACAATAAAGACGATTTTCCGAAAATTCATAAAGCGCTGCTGACAGGTCGGGCCGCCATCGTTAACAACGACAAGGCACTGCTGAAAACGCAGGCTACCTTCATCCGGTCGGCGATGGAAAAAGCGATCGCGAATGCGGCTTTGGGTTATCTGGGTAAATGGAAAACGGCGGGTACCAATACGGCTGCTGCGGCCCACGCTATGGGTGAAGGACTTGGCTTTGTTTATAGCCTTCGTTACGCCAAAATGAATAATGTTGATGCTGCCTTCTCGGATGGTCTGCTTAACAACTTGGTGTATTCGGCTCCGAACGGTTTCTGGGGCCTGACCAATGCCAAAATTGATGCGGCAGCAACCGCCATCAAAACGAAATTTAATATTCAATAAATCGGCCATTATCTTTTCAACATACCCAACAGAGCGGTGCATAACGGACCGCTCTGTATTCTTTTTTATGACCATGAACCAATTCAGGTGGAAACAAATCGGGTTTTTCTGCGCATTTGTTGGTGCATTATGGGCTTGTAGTGGAGGAGGGAACTCGGTTACGCCAACTCCCACGCCCACTAATCCGACCACGCCAACCACCCCAACCGATCAGGCTGCTTCTGATCGGAAAGCAATGCTGACCAATATTGCCGATAATATTATTGTGCCCAGCTACGCTAACTTCAAGACCAAGTTCGACGCGATGCTGGCTAAGGCGGATGCGTTTGGTGCTAAGCCCGATAAAACAACACTTACCGAGTTTCGGCAGGCCTGGGTCGATGCCTACGTTGAGTGGCAGAAAGTAGAACTTTTTGACGTAGGACCTGCTGAGCAATATACACTCCGTAATTTCTTCAACATTTATCCGACCGACGTAGCCGGTGTTGAATCCTACATAGCGGCTGGTTCGGGTATGTTCGACGTACCGGCATCTTATCCAAAACAGGGCTTCCCGACCTTGGATTATTTGATCAATGGTCTCGGAACGACCGATGATGCTATTCTGGCGAAGTACACGACGGCTGCCGATGCGGCTAAACGAATCGCGTATATCAAGCGCCTGACGACCCAGATGAATTCAGTATTCACGACCGTCAATACGGCCTGGACGACCGGCGGTTACCGCGATACGTTCATCAACTGTACGGCCCTCAACGCAGGTTGTTCTACCTCCAAACTGGTCAACGGATACGTGCTCAATTACGAACGCTACATTCGTTCGGGCAAATTTGGCATACCGTCGGGAGCTATGACTAATGGCACCGTAGCACCGGATAAAGTGGAAGGGTATTACAAGAAAGATATTTCGCTGGCGCTCGCCAAAGCTGCTCATCAGGCTTCCGTTGACTTGTTCAACGGTAAAAATGTTAAAACGGGTCAGGAAGGATCTGGTCTAAAAACATACCTGAACTCGCTGGGTGCTAAAGACACCAGCACCGGAACAGCGTTGACCGAGACCATCAGCAAGCAGTTCGATGCCATAACGCAGCAACTGAACACGCTGAAACCCAATCTGTACGAGGAGGTTAAAGGCAACAACACGGCGATGGTGCAAACCTATACGCAGATGCAGAAAATCATTCGAATGCTCAAAGTGGATATGACCACCGCAATGAGCATTACCATTACGTACACGGATAACGATGGGGACTAACAGTCAATAGTCGTTATGCCGGCTTACTTTCACAAGACTACTTCATCAGCTCCGCTGGCGGTTTTCCGATTGCTATTCGGCCTGATGTTGCTGGGCAGTACCGTTCGTTTCTGGAGCAAAGGCTGGATTGAGGAACTGTATATTAAGCCGCACTATTTCTTTCCGTTTTATGGCTTTGAATTTGTCAAACCGCTAGGTCAATACACATATGTACTGTTTGCGATTTGCGGGTTATCGGCGCTGCTGGTGGCAGTTGGGCTTTTCTACCGGCTGGCTACGCTGAGTCTGTTTATGAGCTTTACGTACATCGAACTAATTGATAAAAGCACCTACCTGAATCACTATTATTTCACCAGCCTGGTTTGCCTGCTGCTGATTTTTTTGCCCGCCCACGCTTATTTTGCCGTCGATGCATACCGTCGACGAGACTTAATAGCGGACCAGATTCCAGCCTGGTGCCTCGATTCCCTTAGATTGCTCGTTGCGTTGCTCTACGTGTTTGCCGGTCTGGCAAAACTTAACAGTGACTGGTTCCTGAACGCCCTGCCCTTGCGCATCTGGTTGCCGGCTCACAATGATTTACCTGTGGTGGGGCCTCTGTTCAATTACCGTTGGGTGGCTTATGTCTTTAGCTGGTTTGGCTGTTTGTACGATTTAAGCATTCCGTTTCTGCTGTCATACCGACCGACGCGCCCCTGGGCTTACCTAACCGTTGTGGTTTTCCACGGACTAACGGCATTACTGTTTCCGATCGGGATGTTTCCGTACATCATGATCGTGACGGCGCTAATTTTCTTCCCGGCTCAGTTTCATCTGGCCATCATTCGGCAACTGAGTAGCTGGCTATCGATTTCATCTAGGTTTCTGTCTCCACATCGGACGTATCAATACCGATCACCAACAGCCATGTTGATAATCAGCTTTTTAGGGATTTTCTTCGTCGCTCAGCTACTGATTCCATTTCGATATTTGCTGTATCCTGGCGAATTGTTCTGGACTGAGCAGGGCTATCGGTTTTCGTGGCGGGTGATGCTGATGGAGAAGGCGGGTTACGCGCAGTTTACGGTTAAAGACAATGCCGGGCATCGAACCATTGTCAATAATAACAATTTTCTGACGCCTTTGCAGGAAAAAATGATGTCGACGCAGCCGGATATGATGCTGCAATACGCTCATTTTCTGCGTGATTATTATGCGCAACGGGGTTTTCAGACGCCACAAGTATACGTGGATTCCTACGTAGCGCTGAATGGACGCATGGGCAAACCACTCATCAATCCAACTACGAATCTGGCGAACGAACTGGATTCGTTCCGTCATAAAGCATGGATTACTTCTCTCAATGACAACATTTACGGTTTCTAATAAACCCCAGCCCAACCGGGCATCGGCCGGGCTGGGGTTTTTATTGATTCTTTCTCTCATCTCCCAAACTGCATTTGCCCAATACGATCTTTCGGGCGTGGTGCGGTCCCGGCCGGATAGCGTAGTAGTAAAGAGTGGTACGATCTATCTGAATAATGGCCGACGTAGCGCTGCGGTCGATAGTCTGGGGCGGTTTACCTTTACTAATTTACCCAACGGCGCTTATGTTCTCCACATCACCTGTCCTGATTTTAAAGCTTCGAAACAGTCGGTTACCATTAGTGGGCGCAATCAGGACGTTTCAATTTGGCTGGTTAGCCGACTGGAAACCCTATCGGAGGTGACCGTTACTGATAAGCAGTCCGACTTTGGTATGACCCGAATGCGGGGAGTAGAAAGCATGGGCATTTACGAGGGCAAGAAATCGGAAGTAATCATTCCTGAGCAACTAGTGGCTAACTTATCGACCAACAACGCCCGGCAGATTTATGCGCGGGTAGCGGGATTGAACATCTGGGAAAACGAAGGTGCGGGGCTACAACTGAGTATCGGCGGACGTGGTCTCGACCCCAATAGAAGCTCGAATTTCAACGTCCGCCAAAATGGGTACGACATCAGCGCCGATGCCCTGGGTTATCCCGAGAGTTATTATACCCCGCCCACCGAAGCAGTTGGCCGGATTCAGATTGTGCGGGGAGCGGCTTCGCTACAATACGGAACGCAGTTTGGAGGGTTGCTTAATTTCGTAATAAAAAAGCCGGTTACAGATCGAAAACTGGAGGTGATCGCTCGCCAAACGCTTGGCTCGTTTGGGTTTTATAATGCCTTTACTAGCGCCAGCGGCACCGTCGGGAAGTTGAGTTATTACACCTATTTTCAATACAAAAAAGGCGGTGGTTGGCGTCCGAATTCAAACTTCACGAACTACACGGCCTTTGCCGATATTGACTATCAGCTATCGGAGCAAACAACGATTGGGATTGACCTAACACAGATGAGCTACCTGGCGCAGCAGCCGGGCGGCCTGACCGACGATATGTTCCGCGAAAATCCGCGCCAGAGCAACCGCGAACGAAATTGGTTCAAAGTAAACTGGACCATGCCCGCGCTTCACTTTGATCATAGATTCAATGTAAACAATGAATTCAATCTGAGGCTATTTGGACTGTACGCCTATCGGTATTCACTTGGTTTTCGGCCTAATCGCGTTGCCAGCGTCGATGATAACAGTGAGCGCGACCTGATTAAGGGTGATTTTCAGAACTGGGGTACTGAAGCGCGGTATTTGAAGCGATATTCGGTGGCTAAACGACAAGCGATTCTGCTGGTAGGTGGTCGTTATTATCATGGCTACAATCACAGCATTCAGGGGTTGGGCAGCACAGATAAAGGAGCTGATTTTAACTTTATTGACAACGATCAGGCCATCGCATCCGATTATCAATTCCCGAACCGAAACGTAGCCCTGTTTGCTGAGAACATTTTCTATGTCGGCGAAAAACTGTCAGTTACCCCCGGACTTCGGTACGAATATATTCATACAACGGCCGATGGTTTTTATGGGACTATCACGCGCGATCTGGCAGGAAATATCCTCAGTTCGGTACGTACCAACGAACATCGGACTAACAGTCGTCAGTTTATCCTGGGCGGCCTCGGAATAAGTTACAAACCAACAGCACAACTAGACATATACGGTAATCTCTCGCAGAATTATCGTTCTATTACCTTCAGTGATATGCGGATTGCGAACCCATCAATGGTTATCGACCCGAATTTGCAGGACGAAAAAGGGTATTCGCTGGATTTAGGCGTTCGCAGTACGCAAACCACGTTGTATAGTTTCGATATCAGTGGGTTTTATCTTAACTATAACAATCGCATTGGCGAGGTGCAGTTCTACGATCAGAATGACCGCGTATTGCGTCGGCGTGGGAATATTGGGCAGGCTATCATTATGGGACTGGAAACGTATGCCGAAGGCGATTTTATTCGCCTGGCTAATCCGCAAAATCCGAGCCTGAGTGGTGTCGTATTTGCCAATGTAGCGCTGATTCATTCGCGCTATAATGCCAGCGAAGTAGCCGGTGTAGTTGGTAATTTGGTTGAGTTTGTCCCGAATGTGAACCTGAAAAGCGGACTGCGGCTAGGTTATAAAAACCTCAAAGCTTCGTTCCAATACACGTACCTCTCCGATCAGTTTTCGGATGCCACCAATGCTCGCGACGGGGGCGTTTCGGCGGTAATTGGACTGATTCCTGCTTATACGATAATGGATGCCAGTTTGTCATACCAGTTCAGCCGCTTTCGACTGGAAGGCAGTCTAAATAACTTGGCGAATCGGGCTTATTTCACGCGCCGGGCTACGGGTTATCCCGGTCCGGGCATTCTTCCTTCCGATGGACGCAGCGTTTACGTGACAGTGCAGGTGAAGTTATAGGTAGCGCGTCTCCCAAATCGGGAAGGCTTCGTCAGCGCCAAACTTCGACCGGTCGGCGGGTAACTCTATAAAGGCATCAACTGCCGTGAGATTGGCAAAGTCAGCCGAACCGGAACCCGGCAGTGGGTGCGCTACCAACCGCCCGTCGGGTTTGGATGTGAGCTGGACGGGTAGGAAATACGTGATGGCGGGCTTAAACGTAACTGGCTCCGCCAATTGCGCAAATCGAGGGGCTAAAGGCGGCAAACCCAGCGACGCTCGTAGATAAGGAATGACGTAGCGGTAAGCGCACAATACTGTCGAGACAGGGTTGCCGGGTAATGCAAAGACCGCCTTTTGTGGAGCCGTACCAAACCAAAGTGGCTTACCCGGTCGCTGCTCAATCTTGTGAAACTGCTTCTGTACACCTAACTGAGTCAGCACGCTAGGCACAAAATCAGCTTTCCCTGCTGATACGCCCCCGCTCAAAATCAGGACATCATTCTCAGAAAGTAATGTGGCTAATCGATCAGCCAGAATTGTCTCATCATCAACAATATGGTGCAGCGATGCATCAATACCTAAGACCATCAGCGCGGCCCGCAACATGTATGTATTCGACCGCCGAATCTGATAGGGCAGGGGTGTATCGTAAATATCAACCAATTCGTCGCCTGTTGAGATGAGTGCTACACGGGGCAGTTTTGTAACGGTTAACGTAGCGTGGCCAACCGACGCGGCAACTGCCAACTCCGACGGGCCCAGCCGCGTACCAATGGATAACAGTTCTTCACCCGCCTTCCGGTCGGTAGCGCGGGGATGAATGTGCTGGCCATTTTGAATGGGGCCGAAGAGATCGTCGCTAATAGTCACGGTTGCTTGGCCGTCGCTGAGGCTGGTATCCTCATAACGGATCACCGTATCGACACCAATCGGCACCATAGCGCCGGTCATCACTTCCAGACAGGTACCAGCTTCGCTCAGCGTTTGCTGCGGCTTTCCGGCGAACTGAATACCGACCACGCGAAACTGGCGTAGCCCAGCCTTATAATCGGCAAAGCGAATGGCAATGCCGTCCATGGCTACCCGGTCGAAAGGAGGGAAATCACGATCGGCGCGGACCACTTCGCGCAGCACGCGACCCGTAGCGTCGGTTAACGATATAGTTTCGGTTGGCAGGCTCAGCTGGTGCTGCTGGGTAATGGCAAAGGCGTCGGCAACGGAAAACACGGGAAAGAATGATGAATTATGAATGAAGAATGATGAATTTTGATCTCAAGTTCGCAATCTACAGTTATCATTCATAATTTATCATTAGGAAGTGGGTACTTTTTCGCATCTCAACGCTGAGGGTAATCCGGCAATGGTCGACGTAGGGGCAAAGACCGTTACGCGACGGACCGCTCGTGCGCAAAGCATCGTAGCACTCGGGGCCGATATTATGCAGCATCTGACCGGACCGGACATCATAACTAAAAAAGGGCCGGTTTTCCAGACGGCGATTATTGCCGGGACGATGGCCGCCAAACGTACCGATGATCTGATTCCGCTTTGTCACTCACTGGGTCTGGATAATTGCCAGGTTACCATTACGACTGCCGGTACGGACGCCGTTATAGATTGCTTGGTTTCGACCGAGGGTAAAACGGGCGTTGAAATGGAAGCGTTAGTTGGGGCGTCGGTGGCGGCTCTAACTATTTATGATATGTGTAAAGCGTTCTCGCACGATATCGTAATAAAGGAGACGAAGTTGATGGAAAAAACAGGTGGTAAACGCGATTTCAAACGTGAGTAAACTGGCGGGCCTGATTCTGACGGGTGGCCGTAGTACCCGCATGGGCGAGGATAAATCCCGATTAGATTACCATGGAAAACCCCAGCGCGAACACCTGAGTGAACTCCTGCGACCGTATTGCAGCGCCGTGTTCTGGTCGGTCAATGCGCAGCAGGATAGGGACTTAACGACCTCACATCAACTCCGCATTCTCGATGCATTTGATATGACCAGCCCGCTTAATGGGATTTTGTCAGCATTCAAATACGACCCGCAGTCTGCCTGGTTTGTTGTGGCCTGCGACATGCCGTTACTGACTGTTCGATCGCTTGATGCTTTGGTCAAAGGTCGTAATCCGACGAAAATGGCGACGGTGTTTTATGATTCAGATGGTCAATTGCCCGAACCGCTGCTGGGTATTTATGAACCGGCTTTCTGGCCTGTGTTACAACAGGCTGCTAAAGAGGGTGAATACTCTCCTCGCGCGATTTTGCAACATACTGACATTCAGTTACTTAAAATGCATGATACTCGCGAATTAACGAATGTTAATGACCCTATAGCCCGAGCGAAGTTGAGATAAGCAGGGTTTCTTTTCGACAGGATTTACACTGTTTTAAATGGGATAAATGGAATGCAATCCTGCTCATCCGAACGTTGGCTTGGCTGTAAGTCCTGTCGAAAAGAAGTAGTCTTATATATTTCATGAAAATTCTATTAGTTGAAGATGAAGAGCGGTTAGCCTCATTCATCCGAAAAGGTATGTCGGCGGAAGGTTATGAGGTCGATATCGCTTACGATGGACGCATTGGCTTATCGCTCTTTCGTAGCGATGCGTATGATATTATTATTCTGGATGTTAATCTTCCACACATGAGCGGCATTGAGTTATGCCGGATCATTCGGTCGGAAAATGAAACGGTGTCCGTGTTGATGTTAACCGCACTGGATAGCCTGGCCGATAAGTCGGATGGTTTCAATGCCGGGGCGGACGATTATCTGGCCAAACCGTTTGAGTTTCAGGAATTAGTGTTGCGGGTTAAAGCGTTGACGCGTCGAAACGCGCCTAAACAGAAGCACCTGCTCCAACTGGCTGATTTAGAATTAAATCTGGATACCCAAACCGTAACGCGGGCCGGTAAACGCATTGACCTGACCACACGGGAATATGCGCTTATGGAATATCTGATGGTTAATAAAGGAAAAATTATTTCGCGGGTAGATATCAGCGAACGCGTCTGGAGCCTGAACTTTGATAGTAATACAAATGTTATTGATGTGTATATCAGCTACTTACGAAAAAAAATTGATAAGGGCTTCTCAACTAAATTACTGCATACCATCGTTGGAATGGGATACGTTCTTCGCGAGGGTTAAGGAAGTTATGTTATTGCTGACCCTTGTTACCCCACCCCCACCCCTCTCTACGGGGGAGGGGTGGGGTAGAACCTATCGACTAATCAACCACCTTCATGCTCATTCGAAATCGCCTGACGATCATTTTTACCTTGCTGGCTATGGCCATTCAGGTCACGCTGTCGCTGTTGGTGTGGTATTTTTATTCGTTGTACCGGCAGGAAGAATTTTATAGTCGGTTGGAGGGCAAAGCGCGTGTGGCTGGTCGGGTGCTGATTTCACGGCGGCACTTGCACGATGACTTTTTTAAGAACATGGTGCGTACGGACCTGCTTACTATTGTGGAAGAGCAAATTAGTATTTTTGATAATCAGCGCAATCTGGTATTCACCAACCGGACTTTAAAAGAAGCGGATTATTATAAAGAAAAGATTCCTCGACTTGCCACTAATTCAGTACTTGAATTTAAAAGTGGGCATCTTGAGTCCATCATTATGCCGTATCGCGATCGTGATCAGCTATTTTACATTTTCGCTTCCGGCTACGACCGGATTGGTTTTGCCAAACTGGGTACATTACAGCAGATTCTGTTATTAGCCAATCTGTTAGGCTTTGCGCTGACAGTATTAGCGGGCTGGTATTTCTCCGGACGGGTATTGAAACCCATTTCCCGAATTGTGGATGAAGTGGAGCAGATTACGGCTACGCATCTGGACAGGCGTGTGAATGAAGGAAACCGACGCGACGAAATTGCGCAACTCGCCATGACATTTAATCAGATGCTTTTTCGGTTAGAAGATGCGTTTGTTTCCCAACGAAGCTTTGTTTCCCACGCTTCGCATGAGCTACGCACCCCACTTACGAACACCCTGGGCACGCTCGAAACGTCGCTACGGTATGACCAAAACCCAGCCGACTGGCGCGAGAGCATGGAAGTAGCCGTAGAAGAACTGAAGAAAGTAATTGTCCTCACGAATGGATTGCTTCGGTTAGCTAAAGTGACTGATGGAACCGTTTCTTTAAGCCCTGTTCAGGTGGACGATTGCCTGTTAACAGCCATTGGGCAGGTGCAAACGAAGTATCCGAGCCGGAACTTACCCCTTCAATTTAGGACGGATGATGAGCAATCACTCACGGTAAAAGGTAATGCCATGTTGCTAACAACGGCATTTTTGAACGTACTTGATAATGCCTGTAAATATTCAGCCGAAGCCGTTTCCGTGCAGTTACAATCAAGAGCTGAGCAAATAACCGTAACTGTAACCGATCAGGGTCGAGGCATTGCCGAAGCAGATACGGCTCATATACTTGATCCACTTTACCGGGGAAAAAACGTGGAAGGTGTACCGGGTTATGGCATCGGGTTGGCCGTCACGCAGAAAATTATTGACCTGCACCAGGGGGGGATTCAAATCCACTCCAACATTAATCAGGGTACCGCCGTTACAATTAGTTTGCCTGGTCAGACATAAATTTTAGCTCGGTTTTTAATCTCGTTTTAAGACTTATGTGTCTTTTAGACGTCAGATAAAACCAATTTTAATTGCCAACCGAATTTTGCCTATACTATAGCTCTAGCGATAGATTATTCTGTCAAAACGTATACTGCAATCGTTCCCAGTACCGATTAATGGCTAGCACTAACGTGTATTTTGGTATTATAGAATAAAAAATAGTACTATTTAGATATTGTTATTATTTTTAAAAGATAAGCCATCTCTTCTGTAGAATTGCTAAATTCAGCCATTTCGATAGATTTTACTCACGATAAGCGAAAAAGTTCCACAATCGGCTGCATTCGGGTTTTAAACTTTTCTAATATTTTCTAATTTCCTTTTCACATCGTTTTAATTTCTTAATGCTTGCTTTGTGTCGAAGCGATACAGAAACAAGCTATGCAACGCCGGAATTTCCCCTCGATTTTGCTTTATGGCTTTGGACTGGCACTGGCTCTTTCGCTGGTGTTCAACGGCTTTCTGCTGTATGAACAAGGCCGTCCGCGTGGGATATATAATTATGAATTAAGTAATGCTGATTATCCGCTGGATCATGCGGTGTTTCAGGAACAACTTTCGGAATGCCAGCGCGCCAATCAACAGAAAGACAGTTTGATACGACAATTGGAGCAGTCACCCAACGCCCCGCCGGGACAAACGCTTGCTGGTCAGCGTCCGGCCCCCAACTAATTTTCCCCAAATTCATAAATCAGGCTGGCATGGATTATTCCAGCCGCTAATCAAAGAAATCGGGACCCACCGTTAAACATTTCAAAACAGTTGCGTGCAAAAAATTAAGAGTCTTATGAAGAAAAACCTCGTGCTCACGCTCATGAGCTTATGTGCTTTAGTAGGTTATACAAGCTGTTCACATAAAGAAGAAGAAAAGGAAGAAGAAGCTGAATTTCAGGTTACCAGCCCATTAAAGACTGACACGACGATCACCAATCAGTATGTGTGTCAGATTCACTCCATTCAGCACATCGAATTAAGAGCACTGGAGAAAGGCTATCTACAGAAGATTTTTGTGGACGAAGGGCAGCACGTTCGGCAAGGACAGGTCATGTTCCAGATTCTGCCTATTCAATACCAGGCTGAGCTACAAAAAGCGGAGGCTGAAGCCAATTTTGTCAACGTCGAATATCGAAACACGAAAGCACTGGCCGACAGTAATATCGTTTCGAAAAACGAATTAGCCCTTGCGAAAGCTAAGCTTGATAAGGCAAAAGCCGAAGTGTCCTTAGCGAAAGTGCACCTGGGATTCACTGAGGTAAGAGCGCCGTTTGATGGCATCATGGATCATTTTCAGGTGCGGTTGGGTAGCCTTGTCGATGAGGGCGATTTGCTGACCACGCTTTCTGATAACAGCAAAATGTGGGTCTATTTCAATGTGCCGGAAGCGGAGTACCTGAACTACAAAACCCACGCCCAGCAGGAAAACCTGAACCATGTAAACCTGCTCATGGCGAACAATCAGGTATTCGGTCATCCTGGCGTCGTGCAAACCATCGAGGCTGATTTCAATAACGAGACTGGTAACATCGCATTCCGGGCCACCTTCCCTAACCCTAACGGACTGTTGCGGCATGGTGAAACCGGTAATATTCAGATGACTCTGCCGCTCAGAAACGCCCTGATTATCCCACAGAAAGCCACATTCGAAGTGCTGGAGAAAAAATATGTCTACGTGATCGATAAAGACAACAAGGTTCGCTCACGGGAAATCTCAATAGGCGCTGAGTTGCCCCACATTTTTGTAGTTAAAGGTGGTCTGAACCCAACCGATAAGATCCTTCTGGAAGGCCTACGACAGGTACGGGAGAACGAAAAAATACACAGCAAGTTTGTGCAGCCTAATTATGTTATCTCGCATTTAAGTCTGTACGCCGAGTAATCAACCAGTCTAAAAATCCAGAAGCTATGTTTAGTAAATTCATACGCAGACCTGTATTTGCTATCGTGATATCCATCATGATAGTATTTATCGGTGTACTGGCTATCAAGCAATTACCTATTTCTCAATTCCCTGATATTGCCCCCACAACCGTAAATATATTTATCGCGTATCCTGGCTCCAGTGCCGACGTTCTGGTGAAATCCACGCTGATTACCCTGGAACAGGCTATCAACGGGGTGCAGGACATGCGCTATATCGCGACCGATGCGACCAGCGCGGGGGAGGCTACCCTTCGGATTATTTTTGAACCCGGTACGGACCCCAACGACGCCGTTATCAGGGTAAAGACCAGGGTGGACCAGGTAATGCCGCTCTTGCCTGAACTGGTTCAGCGGGAAGGGGTTATTATCACACCTATCCAGCCCTCCATGCTGATGTACGTCAACCTTTACTCGAAGGAGAAAAGCATTGACGAAAAATTCCTGTTCAACTACGCTACCGTTAAGATGATCCCTGAAATTCAGCGGACCAGAGGGGTAGCGCGGGCCCAGATATTGGGTAGCCGGCGCTACGCGATGCGCGTTTGGTTGAACCCTGAGCGTATGCGGGCCTATAAAATCTCTACGGACGATGTTATGAAGGCCATTGGGGAGCAAAGTATTATTGGTCGTCCGGGCCGGATTGGTCAAAGCTCCGGTATAGCTGCTCAGTCGCTGGAATACGTACTTACCTACAAAGGCCGGTATAACAAGCCGGAAGAGTATGAGGGAATCATTATTCGGGCCAACCCAGAAGGTGAAAGCATCCACTTACGGGATATCGCCAAAGTGGAGTTAGGTAGTGAATTCTTCGATATCTATTCCAACCTGGATGGTCATGCGTCGGCCGCTATTGTGTTACGGCAAAACTACGGAAGTAATGCCAGTGTGGTTATTGAGGAAGTAAAAAAGAAGCTTGAGGTAATGAAAACCTCCTTTCCTCCGGGAATGGATTACAAAATCAGCTATGACGTGTCGAACTTCCTGGATGCCTCAATTGAGCAGGTAATTGACACGTTGCGGGATGCCTTCTTACTGGTGGCGCTGGTCGTGTTTATCTTCCTGGGTGATTGGCGGTCTACGCTCATACCGATCCTCGCGGTTCCGGTATCCTTGGTCGGGGCCTTCTTTGTGATACAGGCGTTTGGACTTTCCATCAACCTGATTACTCTCTTTGCGTTGGTACTGGCTATCGGTATTGTAGTGGATGACGCGATTGTAGTGGTAGAGGCCGTGCACGCCAAGATGGAGGAACATCCTCATCTGACTCCCTTTGGCGCGGTTAGGCAAGTACTAGGTGAGATTAGTGGGGCCATTATCGCTATTACCCTCGTGATGGTATCGGTATTCCTGCCGATCTCCTTTATGTCGGGTCCGGTCGGTACGTTCTATCGTCAGTTCTCGATTACAATGGCCAGTTCCATTGTGATTTCGGCCTTGATCGCTCTGACGCTTACACCTGTATTGTGCGCCATGTTGTTGAAAAATCATCATGGACATGCCAAGAAGAAAAGCCTGATGACCAAGGCTCTTGACCGTTTCAACCGGGGATTTGATAACATGACCGGACGGTACGTAGGCTTGTTACGATTAATCGTCAATCGCAGAGTTGTTACATGGGTCGTATTATTGGCGTTCGGTCTGGGCATATTCTACGTGAACCAGATTCTGCCAGCCGGCTTTATTCCGAACGAAGACCAGAGTACAATTTACGCCATTATCCAGACGCCCCCGGGCTCCACATTGGAAAAAACCAACGAGGTTTCCCGGCGGCTTCAGCGGATTTGCGAAGAAGTGCCGGGCATCGAATCGGTATCGTCGCTGGCTGGTTACGAGATTATGACCGAAGGGCGGGGGTCTAACGCGGGTACGTGTCTGATCAACCTGAAATCGTGGCATGATCGTGATAAGAACGTAAAGGAAATCATGGAAGAGCTGGAGGTCAAATCGAAAAACCTGGGTGCGACCGTCGAATTCTTCGAGCCACCGGCCATCCCTGGTTTCGGTACGTCAGGCGGTTTTTCGATGCGTTTATTGGATAAAAACACCGATACCGACTACGCTGAGTTCGATAAAATTCAAAAGACGTTCATGGATAATCTAGCTAAACGGAAAGAGCTGACCGGCTTGTTCTCCTTCTTTGCCGCTAACTATCCGCAGTACGAACTGGAAATCGACAATAACCTGGCCATGCAAAAAGGCGTGTCTATCGGAAAAGCGATGGATAACCTGAACATCATGATCGGTAGTACCTACGAACAAGGGTTTATTAAGTACAACCAGTTCTTCAAAGTGTACGTGCAGTCCGATCCGAGTTTCAGACGGCTGCCTTCCGATCTGCTAAATCTTTTCGTTAAAAACGATGCGGGCGAAATGGTACCTTACTCAGCCTTCATGAAGTTGAAAAAAGGCCAGGGTCCGAACGAGATTACCCGGTTCAACCTGTACAACTCGGCTGCTATTCAGGGACTTCCAGCGAAAGGTTTCACCACAGCTGAAGCTATCGCTGCTATTCGGGAAGTTTCCGCCAAGACGCTGCCTAAAGGGTATGATATCGCGTTCGAAGGTCTTTCGTATGACGAATCGATCCGGGGTAATGAAACCTTGTATGTCTTCCTGATCGTAGTTGCCTTCGTTTACCTGGTTCTGGCCGCCCAATACGAAAGCTTCATCATTCCGCTGGCCGTATTATTCTCCCTGCCGGTTGGGATATTCGGTTCGTTCCTGATGCTGAAGCTGATGGGGCTGGAGAACAACATCTACGCCCAGATCGGACTTATCATGCTGGTTGGTCTGTTAGGTAAAAACGCCGTATTGATTGTGGAGTTTGCCGTTCAGAAGCGACAGCAGGGCGAAACGATCCTGAATGCCGCCATCGAAGGAGCCAGGGTTCGTTTCCGCCCGATCCTGATGACCTCGTTTGCTTTCGTTGCTGGTTTGATACCGTTGATCAGTGCTACGGGAGCTGGTGCAATCGGTAACCGAACCATTGGTTCCTCGGCCATGGGTGGTATGCTTTTCGGAACCGTTTTCGGGGTTATCATCATCCCTGGATTATACTACATCTTTGGCAGCTTGGCCGATGGTCGGAAAATGATCAAAGATGAAGAAGGTGATCCGCTAAGCGAAAACCTGGTTCATTCAGTAGATACATTCCCACAACTTGAAGAAAGTGAAGTCAATGAGCAATAAGAGAATAGCAAATTGGTCAGGGATATTGATGCTCGCCCTCCTCAATGCCGCTTGTAATGTGCCGCGTCTGATTACCAAAACGGAAAATAAGGCCGTTCCTGTGAGTTATAATAATAACTCGCAGGACTCGACCAACACGGGTAAGACGGCCTGGCGGGAGTTTTTTTCTGACCCCAACCTGGCCGCCCTGATTGATTCGGCTTTATATAATAATCAGGAGTTAAATATTACGTTACAGGAAATTCAGATTTCCAATAACGAAGTGTTAGCCCGATCAGGGGCCTATCGGCCCTTTGTGAGTCTGGGTGGTGGTGCCGGTGCCGACAAAGTATCTCGCTATACTAGCCAGGGAGCCGCTGATGAGGTATCGGAGATTAAGCCGGGTGTACCAACGCCAACTATTTTACCGAACTTTTACTTTGGGGCTACGGCCAGTTGGGAGGTGGATATCTGGCGCAAACTGCGTAACTCCAAAAAAGCGGCTGTTTCCAGTTATCTGGCTTCGATAGAAGGGAAGAATTTTCAGGTTACGAATCTGGTTGCTGAAATCGCCAGCTCGTATTTTGAGCTGATGGCCTATGATAATCAGCTGGATATAATCCAGCGGAACATTGTCATCCTGAATAATGCGCTAGGAATTACCCGGCAGGAAAAGGAAGCCGCTAAGGTAACCGAACTGGCCGTACGCCGATTCGAAGCTGAGGTAGCCAAAACGCAGAGCCTTCAGTACGAAATTCAGCAGAAGATTGTTGAAACGGAAAACCACCTCAATTTCCTGGTAGGCCGGTTCCCACGACCCATTCAGCGGAGTTCCCAGGGCTTTAATGACCTGGCACCTACCCGAGTTTACGCGGGTATCCCACAACAATTGTTAGCCAACCGGCCGGATATTAAACAGGCAGAGTGGAATCTGGAGGCTGCCAAGCTATCTGTCAGTGTGGCGAGAGCAAACTTTTATCCCTCGTTAACACTTAGAGGGTTCCTGGGGGTTATGGCCTACAATCCGTTGTATCTGGTTTACACACCGGAAGCCTTAGTGGCTTCGCTATTGGGAGATTTCGTCGGACCGGTGATTAATAAGAATGAAATCACGGCCACCTATAGAAGTGCCAATGCAAAGCAGATACAAGCCGTTTATAATTACGAAAAAACGGTGCTGAATGCTTACGTCGAGGTGGCAAACCAGCTGTCCAATATTAATAACCTGGAACAAAAATATAATACGAAAAATAACCAGGTGCAGGCGTTAACGCAGTCGACCAATATATCGCTCAAGTTATTTACTTCAGCCCGAGCCGATTATATGGAAGTTCTGCTAACCCAGCGTGATGTTCTGGAAGCCAGAATGGAACTGATCGAAACCAAAATGCAACAAATGAGTGCCCAGATCAATGCGTACCGGGCGCTCGGTGGCGGCTGGAGATAAGAACAGAATAAGTTTATAAAGCAATGGCCAGATAATCGTGAAAGATTATCTGGCCATTGTCGTTTGTAGGGGCTTATCCTCCGGGTGGTTCAAGTGGCGTCAGATGCTTTCATCTGAAAGCTGCGAGGACGGTTTTAAGAACCCCCATCATAAAAAATTACACAAAGCCCCAATAACCTACCCTAAGCGAACAACTTCAGAAAGGTAATAATAAACGGCGCGGCTAGTAAAAGCCCGTCGAAACGGTCCAGAAAACCGCCGTGGCCGGGAATGCTGCTGCCAGAGTCTTTAATGGCAATGCTTCGCTTAAACAGCGATTCAACTAAGTCGCCGTAAGTGCCGGTCACTACAATAATGGCTCCGACGCAATACCACTGCCAGGGCTTCAATTCGGGAGCCCAGAAGGTTAGGCCAAGGGCCACAATGGCCGCTGCAACAGCCCCACCAACGCTGCCTTCCCACGACTTCTTGGGTGATACCCGCTCGAAAAGCTTCCGGCGGCCGAATTTCGTTCCGGCGAAATAAGCGCCGATATCGCTGGCCCAGAGCAGTAACAAGCAGCCCGTAATGATAGCCGGATGGTATTTGCCACCCTGCAAGGCCAAAATAATCAACAGGGCAAAGGGCATAGCCACATAGATAATGCCCAGGAAGGTGAAGCCGATATTGGTAAACGGCTTCATATCACGCTTTTTATACAACTTGATGAGGAAAATCATCGATGAGGCCGGGCAAATCAGGAAGTAGTGCCCCATGCTAATCTGGTCGGTTTCAATGAAGTAGGCCAGCACACAAATCATGCAACCGACGAGTGTACCGTAGGCCGTCAGTGGTTCAAACCCATCGAGACCAAGCAAGCGGTAAAATTCGCGTTGCGTTAGGGCGCTGACTACGCAGAACAGCAGCGCAAATGTCCATGCCTGGTACCAAATCATGAACAGAATAAACGGAACCCCGATCACAGCCGCAATGACGCGCTGCTGGAGGTTGGTCAAACTAGCTAAACGTTGCTTCATTCTCTAAGATCACTTTTGCCAGAATGGCATCTTTGGCTCGTACATGAACCTCACTTTTTCCCCAACCAATGGTTGGATAGCTGCTACTTTGATTGTTTATAACTACCGCCGGGATATCATGTTCGAGCAATAGCGCTTTCGCCAGCTCGGCCCGGTGAGGCAGGGGCGTTGAGTAAACGGATTCCCAGTTGTCTGTCATTGAGTATACTTATAAACTACGAACCTCTTTCTGGTTCAATTGTCTGAAATAATATAATAACCCTGTCGTAACAATCAGCGAGGCCAGAGCGCCAGTCAGCGGAACGGAATCTGTACTTTCTACATCCAGAGACGTTATTTTCTGCTGGTATAAATAGACCATAAACACAGTAAACCCGTTGTTAACGAAGTGAGCTAGGATCGCGACCCAGATATTGCCTGACCACACATATAGGTAACCGAAAAGCGCACCTAGCAGCATTCGGGGGAAAAACCCTAAGAACTGCACGTGAATAGCGCTAAACAAAGCCGCTGCCACCCAGATACCTACGTGCGTATTGCTCGTCCAGCGAATAAAGTTACGTTGCAGGATACCCCGAAACAGTACTTCTTCGCCGATTGCTGGAATTATAGCAATGACAAGCACAGCAATCAAAAGTTGACCGGTTGTTCTAAATGTCGTTAGGTATTTGGTAAGCCCTGCCAGTTTTTTCTCCTGATCGCGCATCCACTGTTCAATGGGAGTCAGTGTTTCGGGGAGGTGTAGATTCTGATTCCATTCGATAATCAGCCCGTCGAATACCATAAAGGAGATGACAATCAGCCCCACCAGACTTAAACCCGCAACCGCCGAAATTGGCCGGGGATTGAATTGTTCCCAGTTACGTCGTTCGATAAAATACCAATAAACCAGCGCAGGCAGCAGAAAAGTGCCCACGTGATTAATGGCCTGGAGCATCATTAGCTCGAACCAATTGTCAGGCCGGGCTGTCGGATTAATGGCCAGGTCTTTCAGATAGGCCTGAGTTTGTGCCATGTCCAACCCTTTGCTGAGCGCCAGTATACCAAACAGAAGATAGGTACTCACAATACCGCCGATAAGTACGAAACCGACGAGCATAATTAACCCGCCAAGGGTAGGTGGACGAGAAGGGGAAGCGTTTGGGGAGTGAGCCGGCTGCATAGTTGCGGTAAATATACGGATGTACACATAATAAAGGGCGATTAGTAAGCGTACGGATAGGAAAACGAAATTCGTCTCCCCACTTGGGTACGGAACCAAATCGGGAAGTAAATCGTAAGTTTGCTATTATCACTAACCGCTTTGCGGTCGTAACTTTTTGCCTGCGTGGTCACGATTGGTACTATACAACTTCCAGATTTCCCCTTGCTGCTGGCGCCTATGGAAGACGTCAGCGATCCGCCGTTTCGGGCGGTTTGTAAAGCGAATGGCGCTGATCTGATGTACACCGAATTTATTTCGTCGGAGGGGCTGATTCGGGATGCTGCTAAGAGCGTTCAGAAACTGGATATCTTTGAGTATGAGCGCCCAATTGGCATCCAGCTTTTTGGGTCGGATGTGGAAACAATGGGTGAATGCGCCCGCATTGCCACTCGCGCCAACCCTGATCTAATCGATATTAACTATGGCTGTCCGGTTAAAAACGTGGCTTGCCGGGGTGCCGGGGCTGCCTTATTGCAGGATATTCCGAAGATGGTCCGTATGACGGAAGCTGTGGTAAAGTCCACCGACCTGCCCGTGACTGTAAAAACCCGGCTTGGCTGGGACGATCACACTAAAAACATTGGCGAAGTAGCCGAGCGTTTGCAGGATATTGGCATCAAAGCGCTGACAGTGCACGGTCGGACACGGGTGCAGATGTATAAAGGCGATGCCGACTGGACGTTAATCGGGAAGATTAAAGAGAATCCCCGTATTCAAATTCCAATCTTCGGAAATGGCGATATTGACTCGCCCGAAAAAGCGCTGGAATATAAAAATCGCTATGGCGTGGACGGTGTCATGATTGGTCGGGCGAGCATCGGTTATCCCTGGGTCTTCAACGAAATCAAGCATTTTGTCCGGACCGGCCAGCACTTACCGGCGCCAACCATAGCCGACCGCGTTGAGGTTTGCCGGCAGCACCTCGATTTTTCTATCCGCTGGAAAGGTGAAATCGTTGGCTTATTCGAGATGCGTCGCCACTACGCCAACTATTTCAAGGGCCTGCCCGATTTCAAACCTTACCGCATGCGGCTTGTCACGACTGATTCTTACGAAGGCGTTAAGGAGGTTTTAGACGAGATCACGGAAAATTACGGGGTTGAAGTAATTGCGTAGGGTAAAGGGGTAAGGGTATATAACTGATTGACCCCATGCCCTTACCCCTTTACCCAATGCTACTAATCCCGTCGAAGCTGTTGCAATCCCCACGCGATACCGACTACTAATAAGCAACCGATAAGATTCAGCCAGAGGAAAGCGGTCAGATTCAGATACCAGCTGACAATGACCAGTACTTCAGAGATAATGGCTGCCCAGAAAGTGGCCCATCCGCCGATGAATTTGACGTAGAAGGCGACCACAAATACCCCCAGAATAACCCCGTAGAACAGCGAACCCAGAATGTTGACGGCCTCGATCATGCTGCCTAACTGGTTGGCAAACTGAGCTACGATAATACAGAAAATACCCCAGCCCACCGTCGTCCAACGCGTTACCGACACATAATGCGCATCGTCGGCTTCTCCCCGAATCAGCCGTTTGTAAACATCGACAACTGTTGTGGAAGCCAGCGAATTATAGGCAGCAGCAATGGAACCCATCGAAGCACTGAAGATTACCGCGATCAGTAAGCCAATTAATCCGTGAGGTAGATAATCCAGTACGAACCGCAGAAACACGTAGTTGACATCGTTCGTATCGGCGGACGGGTTATTCTTCTGAATCAGCTTGGTGACGTCGGTTTTGACGGATTTCAGCGCTTCGTCGGTTTCGCGGAGCAGCGTGCTGGCTGCTTCCTGCCCGGCTTCGTTATTGGTTTTGAGGGCCGCCTGCATATCCACCACAGCCCGCTGCCGTTGCGTCGTCAGATTCTGGTGTTTGATCTCGGCAAGCTGGTATTCGCGAGCGTATTGACTTTGCTTTAGCTTATCTGTTTCCTGCCGATTAAAAAACGTTGGTGACGGATTGAACTGATAAAAGACGAATACCAGCACTCCCACCAGCAAAATAAGAAACTGCATCGGTACTTTCAGCAGGCCATTCATAAGCAACCCTAACCGGCTCTGACCAATGGACTCGCCGGTCAGGTAGCGCCCCACCTGTGACTGGTCGGTGCCGAAATAAGACAGTTGCAGAAAGAACCCGCCAATCAATCCCGACCAAAGATTATACCGGCTGTCCGGGTCAAATTTGAGGTCGATTAAGTTCATCCGACCGGCTTTGCCCGCTACGTGCAGCGCATCGACGAAACCCACGCCCTCCGGCAATAACCTAACCGTGAGATAACCCGCCAGTGCCATCGCTAAAGTTACAATGGCCATTTGCTGCAAATGGGTGTACGAGATAGCTTTCGTGCCACCCGTAACGGTATAAGCCAGCACAATGCCGCCCATAACCAGATTAGTCCAGTAGATATTCCAGCCTAGAATCGTGGACAGAATAATGGACGGAGCATAAATCGACAAGCCCGTCGATAGGCCACGCTGGAGCAGAAACAAGCCCGCTGTGAGTGTACGAACGCGAGAATCAAAGCGACCTTCGAGGTATTCGTAAGCCGTAAAAATCTTCAGTTTATGAAAAATCGGTACAAATGTCACCGACAATACGACCATCGCCAGGGGCAGGCCAAAATAAAATTGCACGAACCGCATTCCGTCGGAAAAACCCTGTCCCGGTGCCGATAAAAATGTGACGGCACTAGCCTGAGTAGCCATTACCGACAGGCCGACGTGGTACCAGGGTAATGAATGTCCCGCCAGTAGGTAATCGTCCATACTTCGGCTGCCGTGGCTACGTACGACGCCATAGACAATAATACCTAACAGTGTTAGAATTAATACGCTCCAGTCCAGGATACTCATGATAACCAGCGCATTAATCCATAAAATAGCAGAATTTCAGCGACCAGGCAACCCAGGACGATAGCGTAGAGTTGATTCCAGGAACGGGCAAACGGTGGTAAATCGGTAGGATTTTCGGACATGCAAATGGTAGTTGTCTGACTATAACGGCGAAATTAGCGGAAATTGATGTACGCCATCCGTTAATCTACCGAAACCCCTTATTTCCCAATAAGCAGGTTGTAGCTGAGGTACGGCAAAAAGCGTACCTGTTTACCATTCGTCCAGAGTCGTTGCTGCCAGTACACCAAGTTGTACACGCCCAGATCAAAAGCATGGCGCTGGCGGTTAAGGCGGAGAGCTAGTGAGAAACTCATTCGCTCGTAGTTATTGTCGTAATAATAATAGCGAAATGGCCCCACCTTAACCTTATTGTCGCTGAGTAACGTCAGGTTGCTGCCCAATTTCATGGCCACGCCCAGGGTTAATGACGACTGATTTGGGATTGGTGTATTGATGGTTACGGGCATGGTTGAGCCAGGGAAGTATTGGTACGTTCGTTGCTTGCCCCGATCCGTTAATTCATAGCCCAGTGTAACATTTCGATCGCTATTTCCAATTGACAGCAAGCCCTGGAAAGTCCAGACACCCTGCTGGTAATCAGTATTGAAAGTATAAGGCTGATACGCTACGTTCAGGCCCAATCGTACCAACTGACTGATGGGAAGGCTGACTTTGGAAAATAGTTGCGAGCTGTATTGGCTGTACGCATACAAGGCGTAATAATCGTCGAGCAAAGCGCCCAGGTAGGGTAGAGGGGTAATGAAACTGGCTCCAACGCTCCAGTTTCGGGTAATACCATAACCGAACTCATTAAAGAGAAACCAGGTGTTTCGGTAGTAAAATCGGCCTTTTTCGGGCGTGTAGGCCGTTTGTCGAGTTAGCAGCCAGGGGGAAAACCGGTTTGAAAACGCCCGGATTGTATCGACAGGGGTTTCCATCGTCACAGTATCGGTGCGGACAAGCAGTTCCGGCTCGAAATAGGTGAGTTGTCCGTTACGCTTACGAACGGTAATCATAGTGCTGTCACGCCTGATAAACCGTCCTTCCACCTGCGATCCATCCCGAAAAATAAAGACCGAGTACGGTGCCGTCGGACGGTTCGGCAACTCCGATGACGTAGCCAGAATGCGGGTAATTTGATCAGCTTCTATGTAGGTCATGCTGCCACCGCGTTTTCTGACTGCGATAAGCGAACTATCCTGTCGAAGAATACGGCCGTGCACCACTGATCCGTCGCGAAGCAGCAGGTATGACTGTTTACGCTGAATATCTTGTGGGGTAATGTGGGTGATTTGCGCCCAGGCAATAGATGAACTTAGCCAGAATAAGGTTAGAAGAATTGCTTTCATGGTTGAGGGGAATAGAAGTTTGCAAAGAAACATTTGACGTGTTTATTGGCAAACGGTAACGCATTCTTTTTCGTGTGCAATTCAGACCCCTAAATACCTATAAAGGTTGGAAAAGGCTACACGTTTTCCCTCTATTATTAATGGCTAATCAATTTTTATTCGGAGACCAGCGGCACGAAATGCTTCTGATTCAGGGGGAGATTTTGAGCAGTCCATTCTACGTCCTGCACAAAAGCAAAGGCACGAACGGGGCAGTCGGCAACGCGGCAGTAATGACAGCAGGCTTTTTCGCAGGGATCGGCATGCACAAAGATTTCAACTTCGGACGAAAAGCCTTCTTTAAGAGTATCCTCAAAATGATGCACTTCATCATGCACCTGGGCCAGATCCCAATAATAAGGCAACGTTAAATGACAGTCGATGTGTAGGTCGGCCCCGTATTTCTGGACCCTCAAGTTATGCACATCAATCCAGTTGCGGTCTTTGTGGACACTCAGTAAATCGACAACCCGATGAATAGTAGGAATGTCGGCTTCGTCCATGAGCCGGGCCACCGACTGGCGGGCAATGGTAAATCCGTTATAAATAATCACCAGCGCAATGCCAACCGAGAGCGCGCTATCGATCCAGCGCTGGCCTGTAAGTGCTACCAATCCAACGCCAATCATAACCACCACGCTACTAAACGTATCGGTAAGTAAATGTTTACCATCGGCGGTAAGCGCAGCCGAATCGGTTTGTTGACCGGAGCGAATGAGCCGCCAGCCCACGAAGGCATTGGCCGCAGCCGTTACCCCCACCAGCACTATCCCCCAGTCGAGATGGCTCAGCGGATTCGGCTCGAAAATGCTTAAAATAGCCTGCCAGATAATCACCAGACCTGCCGACAGAATCATAGCGCCTTCGAATCCTGACGACAGGAATTCGATTTTACCGTGACCATACGGGTGGTTAAGGTCAGCGGGCTGCCCGGCTAAATAAATGCTATAAAATGCAAAACCACTGGCAATTACATTCACGATCGATTCGACCGCGTCGGACAGAATGGCGGTTGAATAGGTCAGAAAATAAGCTGTGAATTTGACAAGTAGCAGGACAATACTCAGTCCCAGCGAGATGCCCATCCAGCGGTATTTCGTTTGTTGACTGGCACTCATGTAAGCCTGGGAAATAACGGTAGAAGGCGCAAAGATAGCGATTCAGGCCTTACTTCTGTGGTGTCGGTTTTGAGTAGTCCGTCGTCACGGAAACCGACACCACGAAGGATTAGCCTAATTACGGAGTCATGTACTCCCAGGTTAACGTAGTATAATGAAAGCCTGCCCCTGCGGCCGGGCTCCAACTTCCATTCAACTTTCCTGTTGAGGTTGATTTGACGTCCAGCCGTGTCCAGGTGTAAGCTCCTCGTTCATAGTCGAATGTTTCCCCATCATCGTCATACAAGGCCCAATTCGCAGCTATCTTCCCATAATAACGGACCGTTAATGGTAATTTCTCCTGCTTGCCGGGCGTATGTAACATCGGTGGAATCATGGGAATAATGCCCCCTTCTTTCACGAATAAAGGTGTTTTGGCAACGGATGTAATCTGGATTATCTCGGCTTCGCCCACCAGTTTTCCCGAGTAAAAGTCATACCATTTGCCAGGAGGCAGCACCACACTGCGCGTTGTTTCACCCGCGAACATGGGTGCTACCAGTAAAAAATCGCCGACCATAAACTGGTCGTTCAGGTCTTTTTGTGTCGCCATTGCGTAGGGATTATCCGTCGAATTAAACCGGCCTTCGGTTGCTTTTGCATCAAACGAGAAGCCATCGACCAGATTCATAGCCCGGATGGGAGGCTTGCCCTCAAAATGATACTGCGCGAAGGTTGTATACAAATATGGGAGTAACTGCATCCGTAGCAACATGACATCTTTTACTTCCTGTGCCACATCCGCAAACGACCAGGGCTTGGTACCGTCGGCCCAGGCGTTTATCATGGCCATTGGCGAAAAACAAACGGATTGCATCCGGCGTAGCCATTCTTCCGACGTTTTTGACGAACGCGCTTCGGGTGTCCATAATACCCCAATGAAACTGCTGGTACAGAGGGCCGTTATAAAATCGCGGTGATTATAATAATCGTTGTAAAGCACATAAGGGAGGGCCGTGGCACCGGCATTCGAGCCCCGAACCAGCCCGTAAGTTCGCTGATTTCGCTGCCGAAACCAGGTATCGGTCATTTTCTGAAATTGCAGTCCATAAATCTGCCGCATCTGCTCCGCACTTAGGCCCGACGGAAACGTGGCTACATCTGGCCAGAGCCAATGGTCATAACCGTCTACCTCATCCACTTTATAGCCCGAAACCCCGATCGAGAGGTGCTGTTTCGAAAAGAGATCTTTATATAAGTCCCGAGCCTGAGGCATCTGAAAATCAGGCACGCGCCCAACCCAAACCATGTGCGAACCGGTGTAGGGAAGAACGGCTTTGAAAATGGGCGAGTGCGACGAAACATAGGGATTGATCCACAGATTGGCCCGAATGTTTTTCTGCAACAGCTTGTCAAGAAACCGCTGGGGCTGCGGAAATCGGGTGCTATCCCAGACAAAGCTGTTCGGGTAAGAATATGACTGCCAGCCGGGTTCCAGGCCCACAAAACTTAGTGGATAACCTTTAGTTTCGAAATCAGTAACCTCCTGCAAAATCTGTTCGTCGGAGAACACCGTTGGCATACGATGGGTAAAGCCAAGTCCCCACTTAGGGGGTAACGGGCCGCCACCACAATACAGGTTGTAACGTTGCACGACTTCCATCGGCGAGGTGCCGGCAAATACAAAAACCTCGGTTCCGGCGGCTGGTACAATCACTTCGACCGCATCGGAATAGGACTGTGCACTCCAATCGCGTTGAGTATTCCGATTTTTTTCAGGGGGCATGTCCTTGCTGTCGGTCCGAACAGCCGTACCCGCATATACCGTAATGTACCGAGCTGAATTGATCAGGACGCCGTAGCCCCGGCTGGAAACGTAGAATGGAACCGGCGCGTGTGTACGTCCGTTGTCGATGCCATTGTAATGATCGACGTGCAGCGTTTTAATGGTCCCCCGCTGTTGCACGGCTTTGAAATTCAACCCCAGGCCAAAGAGCTGCTCACCCCTGGTTAACGGAAAACGCAAGTAGGTTTTCCCATCGGTTTGCTCATGAACGCTTTCGGCCAACGCATCAGGAAACGGACTTTCGCCTAACTTTTTTAAGCCATCTGTGCGGGGAGTGATCCCGGCAATGGCCAACGGAGTGATTTTGTCGGATGTGCCTACGACCGCTTTCCAGACGCCCGGTGCCACTAAGCTCCATTGAAAACCTGTCGGCTGTGCCAGTGCCGACGATATCCCAAAAAGGACTAGGCTGACAAAAGCGGTAATTTTATGAAAACGTCGGTGCATGTCGGCAACTTAACGGTTCTAGACGGGCGTGGGAATTTATTTGATTGCCTTTGCATTCAGCCAGTTATCCCGGAAAGGCTGCATGCCGGGGGCAAGTGAAAGACCTGCTTTTTCATACAACTGAACCGCTAATGCCGGATTTTCGGCTAGTGTAATCGACGTCGTTTTGGCTTCGCCCCGGTGCGTGTAGGCAACCTGGACTACGTCGCCGGGTTTGTGCTGCGCCAGCAGGCTACGGAGGGCGTCGGATTTGGTAACAGCCTGTCCGTCAATCATCGTGATTATATCATCAATATCTAGTCCGGCTTTATATATAGGCGTATCACGAATGGTATTGCTGGTAATAACCAGCCCTTTATCGGTTTCGTTATGCCGTACCGCGCCCATCCAGGCTTTGCCTTCCTGCGCCTTTTTGAGCGTCATACCGGCTTTGGCCAGCAGCGTCGTAAAGTCGATAGCTTCATGGCCGTAGATGTATTTGCTGAAAAACGTACGCGCAAAATCAGCTGTAGTGAGCTGAGCTAGCACCGTTTGCAAGCCATCGACCGTATAAGGTTGCTCCGGCTTACCGAATCGCTTCCAGACAGCCTGCATGTATGCGTCTAGCGACAGGTTGCGCTGCCGCAGTTCGAGGTCCAGCGCCAGGGCCACTGCAGCTCCGTAGAAGTAATACGACGTGAACATATTGCCGTAATTGGTCCGGTCGATGGAGACGCCCGCATCCACGAAAACGGCGTGGCAACTAGCATCGATCGGCGAATAGTATGTACCACCCGGCGTTAACAGTTTGCTGGAAATGATGCTGGTCAGGGTGTTGGTGTAGTTCTCAACGGGGGTAAAGCCAGCCCGAACCAGCAGGAGTTCGCCATAGTACTGCGTAAACCCTTCGGCAAACCAGAGTTCGTAGCTCATGTTGCTTTTCTCGAAGTTGAACGGTTCCAGCGTTTTGGGCCGGATGCGCTCGACGTTCCAGCAGTGGAAAAACTCATGGGCGAAGACGCCGGGCACGCGTTCAGAACTTGTAAAAGCCATCGGAATGGCAATCATGGTTGAGTTGCGGTGTTCCATGCCATCACCCCGAACATACGGATTCAGATTAGCCAGGAACGTGTAACTGCCGTAATCGTAAGTTGGAAATTCACCGTAAACTGCCCCGGCCTGATCGACAACCCGAGCGATTTTCTTCGCGAAATTGTCGGCTGTGGAGTCGGCAACGTCGGCTTCCAGCGCTACCCGGAACGTAATGGGCTTACCGTCGGTATTTGTCCGCTTCCACTCTTTTACATTCAGTTTCCCAATTTTCGTGGGCGAATCCATAAAATATTGCAAACCGGGAGCGGTGAAAGTCAGGCGGTCCGCCGTCGATACTAACTGTGTAGCGACGACGCCCATATTTTCGCTCGGCAGGTTAAATTTTACCTCGATAGGCCGCTGATCGAATCCCTTGACCCACATAAACGTAGCAGGCATGTTGAGATGAATGCTCTGCGGATCGATGCCCATGTAGGTGCCATCAGGATAATTACCGTACAGCGTATACGTGAGTTTAACCGTGCCCTTATGCGTCGGTACCGTGTACACATCGCCATCCGTCCGGTTAACGGTTAGCGGCTGATTCTGTCCATCTGTAGCTTGAACATTATAGACGTTTTTGCCAAACTCGTGGGTGGCGTATCGTCCCGGCGACGACCGGCTCATCCGGAATACGGCAGGTTGAGCTGGCAGTTGCGATACTGTCAGGCTAATCTGCGCTTCGTGGTGAATGGCATTCGGAAATGATACGTCATACCGAATCGTCTGCGCGTGGGCCGAATGGATAAGGAGAATGGAGAAGAAAAAGAGGTAAGGGATTTTCATGAATTAACTCGATCTTGTTTCTAACGACAGGATTAACAGGATGTACAGGATTATCACTACGGTCAAAATCTTGTATATCCTGTTAAAAAATATTACCGCGCAGCCTGAGTAGCTGACGCTTTGCGAGGCAGTTTCTGGTCGCGCATGGCCGCGTTGTACACGAAGCTGGCAACAACGGTAGCCGCCTGTTTCAGATCATCCGGTTGCAGGTGATCGTAGGTGTCCATGTTCGTGTGGTGCGTCCGCGTGCTGTACTCGATTGGGTCCTGAATGAACTGGAAGCCTGGCAGACCAACCCGGTCGAAGGAGAGGTGATCGGTACCGCCAGTGTTGCGCGGGGTTATCGTCGTGGCTCCCAGGTCGTTAAATGGCTTTAACCATTGCGAAAAAGTAGGCCCTACAGCTTCATTGCCCTGCAAATAAACACCCCGGATTTTGCCGGTTCCGTTATCGACATTGAAATAAGCGGCTATGTTGTCCCCTTCAGCGTTTAGCTTAGTCGTCCCCTTATCGACGAAGTGATTAGCCACATAATTTTTCGAACCGTGTAAGCCTTGTTCTTCACCACTCCAGAGCGCAATCCGAATGGTACGGCGGGGTTTGATGCCAATCGTGTTGAGAATTCGAACGGCTTCCATCATCACCGAACTACCGGCGGCATTATCGGTGGCGCCCGTAGCCGCGTGCCAGGAGTCGAAGTGAGCGCCTAGCATTACGACTTCGTCTTTAAGTTTGGGGTCGGTGCCGGGAATTTCGGCCAGCACATTATAGCCTTTGGTATCTTCCGAATAAAACTTTGTTTTTACGTCCAGTTCTAACTTAACCGGCACAGCCGCTTTCATAAGCCGGCAAAGTGTTAGGTAATCTTCAACCGAAATGGAGAGGTCGGCCAGGTCGTCGGGAATGGCGCCAATGGCTGCATTGGCGTAATCACCACTGACGAACAAAGTACCATCTACGCTATTTTGCGTGGTGCTAAGCATGCCTAGAGCCCCTTCCTGCTTGGCCAGTTTCCGCATTTTCTGATTGAAAGCATTCTGCGTACGCATCGCCAGCATCCGGCTCCGGAAGCTAGTGTCAGCACCCCCCCGTGGGCTCGGTGGGGCTTCACTGGCCATTTTTGCCAGTTCTTCGTCAGTAAAACGTGTGGCGTCGGCCTTAAAGGTTGGCGGAATTTTGTAGTTCTGTTCTAATAGGATAACCTTGTTTTTAAGTTTACTGCGGTAGCTTTCCAGTGCCGTTGTGTCATTAGAACTGATGTAGAGGATATCAGCAGCTTGTAGCTTATTAGTGCTACCGCTCCAGGCGCGGGGTACAGCAATGATTGTTTTGTAGTAGGGCGCTGTCATGGCTAAATAACAATGCTCTACGCCCCAGCCTTTGCCCCATTCGCCCCAGGGTTCCAGCCGGGCGTTTTGCAGGCCCCAGCCCGCCAGTTTCGTTTTCGCCCAGTTTGCCGCCTTCATAAAACCGGGACCTTGCAGACGCGGACCGTTGACATCGGTTAAGTAAAAGGCCGTTTCCATCACCTGCGAGTGCTGAAGTCCTTCCTCGCGGATTTTCTGGGTAGTGGCCATGTCCAGCTTTTCGTCCTGACCGTACGTTAGGAGTGTACTGCCGAGGAGCAGGCTGGTTAACAGTAGTTTGTTGTGCATGAGGTTAGTCAGATTGAGTAGGAACCCGAAGATAGTCAAAAGGTGATAACTTGCGGCTTTTTGAACAAACATGGACACAACCAAAAACCCCTGGCAGACGCTCAATTCGACGATACAATATGAAAATCCCTGGCTGGCACTTCGGCATGAAGAAGTAATCACCCCCGCTGGAACGCCCGGTATTTACGGCGTCGTTAGTTTTAAAAATAAAGCTGTAGGCGTTATTCCTATTGATGCTGAGGGAAACACCTATCTCGTTGGGCAATACCGCTATACGCTGAATGAATATTCCTGGGAAATCCCAGAAGGGGGTTCGCCGGTCGGTACGGACCCGCTTGAGTCGGCCAAACGGGAGCTGAAGGAGGAAACGGGCTTGGAAGCGAAAAAATGGACTCAACTAGGGCGTATTCACACGTCTAACTCCGCCACCGACGAAGAGGGGTTTCTGTACATTGCTGAGGACTTGACGCAGGGTGAACACGCGCCCGAAGACACTGAAGAATTACACGTCTGGAGACTCCCGCTGGCCGAAGCCGTCGAACTGGTGATGACCAGCCGCATTACCGACGCCATCAGCATGAGTGGCCTGTTGATGGTAGCCCGGCTGCGGGGAATATAATAACAGTGGCTGTTGCAAAAGTCCAAAGGGGATTATGTTGGCTCAATATATGACACCTTGGCAACGCGGGTTTAGAGCTGCACACAGAGCGAATTAAAAGCCAGGCAACTTTCCATTGTCTGGCTTTCTTTTTGGCTTACTGTAAAATGCTAAATATTCATTTTGTACTATAAATGCAGTGTACTAATTACTGAGATATTGAAATAAGTCAATTTAGATCTTTTGCCATTGACAAGCTTTTCAACCCCCGCATTATTGAAATAGTTGACCTTCGAGGTCGGACCATCTATATTTCGTATTTTTAACGACTGCTAATTTAAGTATGCTCACCCGATAAAGGGTTTGATTACTGCTAAATAATCATGGCTCGCTGCTATGAGATCAGTGATGAGGAACCATATCCTATGACTGCCATAGGTAATTAGGTGCCTTTATATCTTTAGTATACGATTTAAATAGAAAAATAATCCAAAGTTTTAAAGCTAATCTTAGCACCCATGAGGACAATAAAAGGTAGAGATATACGTCGTCAATTGATAGCTGACTTAATAGGTAAAGATTCACATAGGGGTGTTACGTTAACCTATACTTGGCTTGCTAATCAATTCGGGCATTTTTCTCTTGGTTTTATTCCTACTTCAATAATTTATGCTATTTTAAATAAATGCCATCCTGGCTCGTGTTCTGCGATTTGTACGGCTACGCTTATTGCTGCATTTTGGCTTTTATTTGAGCTTTATAATTTTTTAGGTCCACTGCTCTTTACCAGCCGTTCTCGATCCAAGCTATTTTTTGTAAAAGGCGCTAAATATATATTTTCACCTGACTGGTCTAATATTGCTTTTGATACATTTACGGATGTGTGTTTTTTCGCTTTTGGCGCTTTTTTCGCTAGTATATTTTTAGATTTTTCCTGGTGCGCTATCTATGTATTAATTGCTTTATTTATTATACTGATTTATCCGTCTCGCTATTGGTTTCTAACTAAAATGTATTTGCAGGCAGCGCAATACCCGTTTCAGCTAAGATTGTGTCAATGGAATTGTATTATTTCAGCTAAGGCTAAGGAAACTGTAAACCTTTTTTTAGACAGCGAATGTAGAAAGCATTTGTTTGTTTTTGGGGGAATGCGAAGCGGAAAAACCGCGCTTAGCGTGGGCATAGCTACTGAATTATCTATTAAGCATGAGCCTGTTCTATATACAACAGCCATGAAATTGTACACGATGTTTTTTCAGTCGCACGCGAAAATGCAGGCAGACAATAAAGCATTGTGGACTTGGCGAAATGCTTCATTATTGGTAATAGATGATATAAATCCAGGCGATCCCGTTGAACACGATTTGGTTACGCCAGGTCAATTTTTACATATGCTGGATACTAATACGACCGCAAATTGTGAAAATAGAAAAACCATTCGGGATAAAAATGTAATTTGGGTTATGGGTGACGAAGAACAGCGAATTTTTGAAGACTGGAAAAAAATATTGGTAGGTATTGGCGTTGATGAAAAGGATATTCATGTGATAAATCTTCACTTTAGAAATTGACAACTAATACCTATAGACTAAGGCAAAATATGATTCTCAAAGGCGAAGGTAATTAGATGAGTAAGGCTCTTTACATCAAATCGTTTATATAGCGGCAATATTCGTTTCTCAATGGCTGATTGGGATACGTTAAACTGGTACGCAATTTCTTTAAAAGTATAGCCCTTTGCAATAAGCGCTAACGCTTCTTTTTCTTTTCTGGAGATTGCATAATGATGAAATAAATGTTTATTTAATTCTTCCTCAAACTCTACTTTATCAGGCCCATAAGCCGCGTAACGCATCACTTTACCTAGGTTTATACTACGATTTATTTGATTTCGACCGATGATCTCTGTTACCACGCCATTTTCTGAGGAAAAAACGCCCACTTTAACTATAAGCGGAATTAATTCGCCGTTTTTATGAATCTTTTTTAGTTCAATTGTAAAGCTATATTTTTCAAGATCTTCAGATTTAGTCAATATAAATTTTAGCGCTTTATCATTCAGCTCGTAGGAAAAAGGAATATATTCTGGGGATGTGATACTTACTATAGTAAGCATATTTATTTCATGATCACTGTATCCCAATAGTTCTTGCCAGCCATCAGCATAAATCATTCGATTTTGTTTGAACGAATAGATGTAAATAGCTTCTTCGGGAAACCTCTGGAATATTTGTTTGAAATTTACGGCTACTTCACTGTTTAAATCAGCTGGTATAGCTGTAATCATAGACTTTGAGAATTCTCCAAAAGACGGCATGGTGAGAAAGGCGATTGTAATATTCTGTAAAAAAGTACTTTAACCTGTGGATTTTCGCAGTTGACAACGGTTTTAGCTCATTATACCTTTGCTAGTAACAAATAGGTCTATTTTTAAAGGTACGAGCAATTATAAATGAATCAAATATATGTAAACCTTAAAAAAAGATTTGTATGTATTATTTTATGAATAGTTTACTAAGTATTAATTTGTACTCTGTTGCTTGTTGATCCGTGAAAAAGGAAGAATCGTGATAGAAGTGTCTTGCTTCAAACGGGTTAATTAGAATGCCAAAACTACATATCCATTAAGATTACTATAAAGTGATTATAAAAAGGCCCATCAACAGCATTAGTTTTGTTTTCGTTTCTATTCACACCCTTTAAAAGATTGAACCCCTTGTTTACTTAGTAAACAAGGGGTTTTTTGATTACTAATGAGTTGAGTCTGCGGAACAAAAGTAGCAGAATGTAATCTATGCCATGAGTCTTATAACGATTACTCAGCCTTTCGTACAAAAAGCTGAGTAATCGTTATAAGACTCATGGCGAGCGCCAATTATCTGCCGGAGTTCAGTTAAACTCACCCGCCAAACCTCTGTATTGGGGAAACGAGCCAGATTGGTGAACAGCAACTGGGCATATTCACTGCTGAGAATGAGCGCATTCTCATATCCGTACTGTGCATAGTTCCTAGTTGATGGTAGGTTCTTGAATTAAATCAATTACAACAGTTATAAAATTGTATGGTTATAGGGTTGTAACGTTTTCTAAAGACAATGTTTGTAGACTTGCCGCTGATAACTTTACGACTTTATAACCGCTCAGGCGGCCCTGCATACAACTTTATAACTTTTTAGCCAGTGTTTTTACCCATTATTTTAGGCTTTTTACTTGGCGTTGCCCTTTGCCTGACGTTCGGAACGGTGTTTTTTGCCCTGATTCAGAACAGTGTCGATAACGGATTTCGTTCAGGATTTAAGATGGTATTAGGCGTTATCGCCGGGGATATCATCTTTGTCATTGCCGCTCTAATCGGTACTTCCTTTATTCCAAGAGTACAGGGCTTTGAGAACATTATGGCTGCAGTCGGCGTGTTCTTTCTGGTGGCGCTGGGACTGGTAAATATCTTCAAAGGAACGCCCCGGCTGGCCTATCCCAAAACGAGTTTTGGCAACTTTGTTTATTACTTTACCACTGGCTTTTTCCTCAATGCCCTCAATCCCGTCAACTTTGTGGCCTGGGTCGCCATCGTCGCTTATATCCGCTCACACCTACACTATTCCGATGCTCAGCAATACGGTTTTATGACGGCGGCTCTGGTCGGTATTTTTGTGACAGAAAACTTACTGGCGTATTATGCCAACCGACTTAAGCGGCTCTTTACTCCCCGCGTTGTGCTGATTTTCAACCGCGTAACTGGTGTTGTTTTTCTGATCGGAGCCGCCAATATTGCCTATAACCGCCTGCTGGAACCGCTCTCGAAAGCGATGAACTGGTAAGTATAAATGGATATTATTTCTAGGTTGATTTACCCCTAAATCCCCTGAAGGGGACTTCGTCTGCGAGTGAGCAAAGTCCCCTTCAGGGGATTTAGGGGGTTAAATTCAACATTATATTCCCTGTCCGCCGGATACTTCAATCCGTTGCGCGTTAATCCAGCGGGCTTCCTCGGTGCATAGGAAAGCGACAACTCCGCCGATATCGTCGGGCAGACCCACCCGGCCCAGCGCTGTGATTTCAGCAATATGTTTGTTTACTTCTGAATTGTCCCGCACGACCCCACCACCGAAATCAGTTTCGATAGCACCTGGTGCTACCACGTTAACCGCTATGCCACGGGAACCAAGTTCTTTAGCTAAATAGCGGGTTAATACTTCGATAGCCCCTTTCATGGATGCGTACGCCGAATAACCAGGTGTGCTGAAACGAGCCAGTCCCGTCGACAGATTAATGATTCGGCCTCCGTCGTTGATGAGTGGTAATGCTTTCTGGGTGAGGAAATAGACGCCTTTGAAATGGATGTTCATCAACTGATCAAAAGCGTCTTCGCTCGTTTGATCAAAGGGAGCGTAGACGCCAATACCCGCGTTATTGATCAGGAAATCGAAATGGTCGGTGTTAAATGTGTCTTTGAGAATAGTGGTTAGCTGCCCAAAAAAGGCGTCGAAACTTTTTACATCACCCGTATTAAGCTGTAATGCGGCTGCTTTCTGTCCTGTCTGCTCAATTTCGGCTACTACGGCTTGGGCTTCGCCCTGTTTGCTGTTGTAAGTCAGAATGACATTGATGCCTTTTTTAGCCAGGCTCAGGGCCATATTTTTACCCAGTCCACGGCTGCCACCGGTAACCAGAGCTATTTTTTGATTATTCACCATCGTTTGTTCTAGTTGATTTTGATGGTGACAAAGGTAAGGGAGACAGTAAGACGGCCGTTTGCAAACATCAATCTGAAATTTGCAAAATTCAAATCCGCAGACTTAAGCGCGGAAGCTCACTGGTGCCAGCGAAGTTTGCTTCTTGAAAAAGTTGGAAAAATGCGCGACCTCCTCAAAGCCCAGGCTGTAGGCAATCTCCGAGATATTCCAGTCGGTTTGCTTCAGCAGGATTTTGGCCTCCTGAACAATCCGGCTGCTGATCAGGGCAGTGGTGGTTTTGCCTGTATTTTCTTTTAGTACTTTGTTCAAATGGTTAACATGCACCGACAGTCGGTCGGCGTAGTCCTTAGCTGTGCGCAGCACCAGTTTTTGCTGGGGTGATTCAATCGGAAATTGCCGTTCGAGCAGTTCGATGAACAGCGACGAAACCCGTGCTGAAGCCGAATGGGTTGGGTATAAAGACGTGGCGGGTTGTAATTTCTGGCCGTAATGAATCAGTTCCAGAACATAATTACGCAGCAAATCGTACTTGTAGGCGTAGTCTGACGACAGTTCTTTGTACATCTTCTGAAATATATACCGAAGGTCAACTACTTCTTCGTCAGTTAGTTGGAAGATGGGATAACCACCTGGGCGGAAAATGGGCAGATCATCCAAAACAACGCCACTTTTGCTGTGTACCAGAAAATCATCAGTAAAAATGCAGAAGTAGCCCGACTGATTTTCGTCTAGTGGCAAGTAATGGTAGGGAATTTTAGGTGTAGCAAACAGGAGCGCATTCTTCTCAATCTGGATAACCTTATCAGCGTATTCGGCTCGGTTACGGCCGTTGATAAAGCTGATTTTATAATAAGACCGCCGGTTATAGGGCATCACGTGTTTTTTCCTGTACAGAGAAATGGTGTCTTCCAGTTTGAACACGTTAAAATGACCAATCTCTTTATTGATGCCTTCCGGAATCAGCCCAACGGTTTCCTTATAAAATGCTTCCAGCGTGGTCGTTTCCATAACCCAAATTGATTTGCAAAAATCAAATGTAGGCAAAATAATAGAACGCTGATTATTATGATTAACTAAGATCTCTAATTGATACCATTTTGAAAATCTTAATTAATCATAATAATCAGCCCGGGCCGCCGGTGCGGTTCTATCAACATCTCAAGAAACCTTTGCTTTTTCATTAAGAAACTGCTGCCACTCCTGGATCAATCCCTTCTTCAGCACGCGCGGGAATTTGTGTTGACCGCCCAGCTTACCTCTTGATTCCAGCCAATCGTAGAAAGTTTTGGCGGGAAGTACCGTCACGAAAACGTCTTTCAGCGCGTGTCTGCGTTCAACGGCATAATCATCGTTGAGGTGTTTGAGTTTGGTGTCGAGCCGGTCGCGGAAATCGACCACGTCCACCACATCATCGGTGCCGATGTACCAGTGATGCGCGAACAAGGTGTCGTGCGAAATACCTGCTACGGTGAATTCCCGAATGGAAATGCCTAGCTCATCAGAAACCATCTCGATGGCTTTGTTCATGTTATCGACCGAGAGGTGTTCACCGCACAGGCTGAGGAAGTGTTTAGTCCGGCCTGTAATGACGATCTCGGCGTTGGCTTTGCTGACAAACCGGATGGTATCGCCGATGAGATACCGCCAGGCGCCAGAATTGGTCGACAGCAACAGCGCGTATTCCCGGCCTTCTTCCACCTCATCGATCATCAGCGTTTGGGGATTCTCGACTAGTTCGCCATCGGATGAGAAGTTTTGCTCGTTGAAGGGGATAAACTCGAAGAACATCCCGTTGTTGAGCACCAACTGCATGCCTTCGGCATTGGGGTGTGTCTGGTAAGCAATGAAACCTTCGGAGGCCAGATACGTTTCTATGTAGGTGATCGGGTGGGCGAGAAGCTTCTCAAAACCAGCGCGGTACGGCTCGAACGACACCCCGCCGTGACCGAATACCATTAGGTTAGGCCAGACGTCGTGAATGGTTTTGACGTTGTAGCGGGCGATTATCTTCTCCATCAGGAGCTGAATCCAGGCCGGGACGCCCACCACGTAGCCGATGTCCCAGTTGCCCGCCTGTTCGGTGATTTCGTCCAGCTTCAGTGCCCAGTCGCGTTCCTGCGCAATATCCCGTCCAGGTTTATAAAACCGCTGAAACCAGTACGGAATCTGGCTGGCTGTAATGCCACTTAAATCACCCTCGTAATGACCTTCGCGGGCGTTCAGTTTCGTGCTGCCACCCAGCATGAGGAACCCTTTTTCGTAGAGCGTGGACGGTAAATTCTGGTATCTGCCAAGTGTCAGAATCTGCCGGATGCTTGTGCGCTGGATGGCCTTCGACATCGCCTTGGTAACCGGAATGTATTTGGTGGCGGCTTCCGATGTACCCGAACTGAGGGCAAAATATTTTACCCGACCCGGCCAGGCTATATTTTTTTCGCCCGCCAGCGTCCGCTTCCACCAGCCATCGAACATCTTATTATAGTCGTGGATGGGGACGTACTGCTTGAATTTTTCGTAAAACTCGCGGTTCGTGCCGAACTCAACCGACCGCAGCAGCTCGTCGAACTTATAAGTCGTCCCGAACTGCGTAAACTGCGCTTTCTGGATGAGCTTACGAAACGCTTTGCGCTGTTGTCGAGCGGCATTGAACGGCCGCAGCCGAACGGCGTTCGTCAATCGAATGCCGGTTTTGAGTAAACTGCCTAAGAGAGCCATATTCAGTTATCAGTGAACAGCCAACAGTGAACAGTATATGAAGTGCATTTTATTGATAACTGTTTACTGTTGGCCGTTCATTGTCAAAGTTTCCAGTTTTTCAACGTTTCGACCATGTTGTAGGCGGTCAGGTCGTAATGACAGGGGACCACGGAGGTGTAATTGTTGGCCAGCGCGTACTCGTCGGTGTCTTCGGCGTGGGTGTCGAAGTTAACGAAATCGCCCGCTAGCCAGAAATACCGGCGACCGTGCGGGTCACGCCGTTCGTCGAACACTTCCTGCCATTTGGCGTTGGCCTGCCGACAGATGCGAATGCCTTTTAGCGGTTCGGCCGCCCGCGCGGGGAAGTTGACGTTCAGGGCCGTACCGCGCTGGATTCCCTGTTCCAATACCTGTCGGGCAATGGTCAGAATATGCTCGTGCGTATGCGAAAAATCGGGTTGGCGGGTGAAGTCGCCGAGTGAAAAGCCGATGGCCGGAATTCCTTCGATGGCCGCTTCGATAGCCGCCGACATAGTGCCCGAATACAGGATGCTAATGGACGAATTGCTGCCGTGATTAATGCCGCTCACGACCAAGTCCGGAGCGCGATCTTTCAAGACATGGTGTTTGGCCAACTTTACGCAGTCGGCGGGGGTACCGGAGCATTCATAAGCGGGGATGTCGCCGTAGATATCGGACGGATAAAGGCGAATGGGGTTGGCAATGGTAATGGCGTGGCCCATTCCCGACTGCGGGCTGTTGGGCGCGACGACCACTACCGAACCCAGTTGTTTCATCAATTCAACGAGCGTCCGGATACCGTGGGCAGTAATGCCGTCGTCGTTTGTTACTAAAATAAGTGGTTTCTGATCGGACATAATCGAAAAGTCGTTAGTCTACAGTCGATAACCTCGAGTCATGATCGACTGTAGACTAACGACTGTCAACTTTCACCTGCAATACTACGCAAATACAGCTAGCTGAGTTCTTCTTTTCGACAAGATTAACAGCCGGGCCGACGCTTCGGATGGACATGATTAAACACACAGCTAAAAATCCTGTCAATCTTGTAAATCCTGTTGAAAAGAAGACCTATCTAAACTTCTCTTTAGAAGCGCTTTTTGTCATTCCGACAAAGGAGGAATCTCAATATTTCCTGACTTAGAGGTAAGGATAACCTAAGATTCCTCGCAGGCTCGGAATGACAAAAAGCGCTCACTACCACTTTATTTCAGCAAGTTCAGACGAATTCAGGGTCAAATTAGATATTGTTGATAGGCTTGCATGTGAAACTGAGCCAAGTCGTCGATTAGGTGTTGTGGGGATAGTACTTTCACACCCGGCCCCAGCCGAGCCAGTTCGTAGACAAGCTCTTTGTTGATGATAATCGATAGCTTCACCCGAAATTCGGCGTCTGTGTCGATCAGTACGTCGTCTTCCTGAAACGGGTAAAATGGCTGCGCGCGAAAATGCAGCCCCTGTTGTCGGGTGAACGACAAAATGACGGCCTCGGGGGGCGAATCGTAAGCGGCAACACCTAACGACTGATGGAAATAAATATCGGCATCAAAGGCGGGTGCGTCGTAGGACTCGTTGGTTACCTGGATTGAACCGTCGACGATGCGATCCAGGCCAAACACACGAACGGCCTCATAATCAAGCTGCCAGCCGACGACGTACCAGCGGTTGCGATGCTCCTTGATAAGATAAGGAAATAGCCGGTGGGGTTTCGTGACCTCCGTATCAAACCGCTGGTGGGCGAACTGAACGACGCTTTGCGTATGGATTGCCTGTAGAAAAACTTCGACCCACTCGCTGCCTTTCACAAACGGAACCGACTCAAACAGAATATATTGCCCGAAATCGTCGGCTCGACTGGTACGAAACCGAACGGCTTTGTCAATCTTATCGACCGTTCCCCGCAAATCGGCAAACAAATGCAGGTGCTGAAACTGGTTAAGCGTAGCGACGGCCGCGTGTAGAGTGTTCATGTCTTTATCCGTTAACGTCACGGATGCCGCCAGGTCGAACGGACGAGTATAATAATAACCTTTCGGTTTACGACTGTAGGCTATCGGGGCTTCGTGGGTTTCTTTCAGGTAAATAATATCCTGCTTAATCGTAGATTGGGCTACATCGCAGAGATGGGCAAGTTCTTCAGACGTAGCAGGACGACCTCCCCAGCGATTCAGACGGCTATTGATGGCGTGCAAACGCTCTTCGCGATTCTTGACAACGGGCATGGTGAAACGGTGTGGAAATTTTTACAAAAAAAGCGATTCGTTCGCTTGCGTATATATAGGCTGTACGGTAACCAATCTACTTTTGAGTCGTCCATGAAATATTATAAAAATAAAGAGTAGAAATAAATATAATTTTTCATTCACCTATTAGTGTCCACGCCTATTCATAGTCATGCAATTTAGACTTACGCTACGCCCAACTGCCCGGCAGACGCTGGTTCCTTTTAACTACGCCTACCGACTCAGCGCGTTCATTTACGCTGTGCTGGCGGATGCCGATGCGCAATATGCCGAGTTCCTGCATTCGCAGGGCTATGAGTATTCGAGTACGCGCCGGTTCAAGCTCTTTACGTTTTCGGATCTGATTATGCCCAACGCCCGCGTAGATGCCAAAGCGGGTGGCTTATGGGTGAACTCGCCCTACATCGAGTGGATTGTCAGTTTCTACGTCGACAAGGCGGCCCAGCATTTTATAATCGGTCTGTTTCAGGACCAGCGCTGCGTGATTACCACACCCAAACACCGAGCGGAGTTTGTTATTGAGCGCGTCGAAGCCGTACCGGTCGAGATTACCTCCGACACCGTTCAATTGCGAACACTGTCGCCAGTGGTGATTGCGGAGAAATCGGAACGCCGAACCGGACGACGAGGCATGGACCAATACCTGCATCCTGCTGATATACAATTTGGCCCCTTACTAATCTCGAACCTCCTGGCAAAATGGGGTAGCGTACACAACGCCGTTCCCGCTGGTGCACCGCCCGACGAGGAATTTGACGCATCATCGCTAACGTATCAGCTGCTACCCAACAGAGAGCGGAATGCCGCTCAACCAAGATCAAGATTGCTGACGATTAAGGAAGATTCCAGTGCGCAAACGCAGGTTCGCGGCTATTACGGTTTTACGTTCGAGTTAAGCGGCCCAAAAGAACTACTAGAGCTGGCCGTGCTGGCCGGAGTAGGAAGGTATAACGCGGAAGGATTTGGCTGCGTAGGGGTAATTACTGCTTAAGAACGACCTTGACTTCCAGCTTTTTCAGAGTAGCGATGAGCGGTTCATTTTTTGCCTTCACTGCCTCTTCAGCCGTAGCGTATTTGCCTAATTTAATTGGTTTTTCTACAATAGTTTTTTCAGCAGTTGCCATGACTTACGTAAGGTTATTGACCAATATTAACGTTTTTGAACGAAATCAGAAAGCCTTCATAAGCTTTATTTCGCTGAAAAGGCTCAATGATGTCCTGTGTAAATCCCCAGACGTTGAAACGTGTATTGGCTTCCTCTAGTTCGCGGGCGATGGCAATTTGGTATAAACGTGTTCTAGAAACACTGCTACCGGAGAACCCTACAATTGAATCTGGATAATCATTCAAAAACACAGTGATGCATTGAAATACAGTGGCTAATATTTTTTCCATATCGCCATTATCACTTACTGTAGTGTCATCCAATGAGCCATCGGGAAGTAGGTTAGCTAGTGTAAGCGAGTAAATATTCGGTAAATCTGTAGTAGCGAACAGAATAACTTTAGGAATTATCCGCTTGCCAACGCTATCAAACTCAAACCGAAGCGCTTCATTAAGAACAGTAAAATCGTAAAAAGGGTGGGTCATAAATCAACTCAGGTAATGAAGGAAGTCAATCTTTCTTATACAATTACGGAACGCGTCAGTCCCATAATAGAAGGATTTAGGGTGATATTTCAATTCCAATCAGGTACGATTATGGAGACAACTGATTATCTTTGCCATCAACTGATAGGTTTGATTGTCTGCATAACTCAGCTCATGTTGGGGGTTGCCAGTATTGGCACGGGGGCAAAGAGATTTATCAGTTTTTGCTCAAAAAAAGAACGGAACAGCCTGCAAGCTGCTCCGTCTTTGGTAAAGCGTTTCTTACTTCTTCTTAACGAAGAAATGGAATACCTTACCTTTTCGGAGGTAGATTTTCTTGCCCTTGCTCGCGAGGTAACGGTGAAAACCTTCTCCTTCTTCGGGCTGTTTTTTACCCATAGCTCAAAAATGGTTTATAGTGGAACAAACCGTGATTCACGGCCCACGACCGCCTTAAAGCCTGACTGTTGGCGCAGTCAGGCTTATTCTTTTAATTCCCGCTACTCGGTACGATTAGTTAGGACGCTACTCCTGATAGTCAATTTCAATGCCATTGAGCGAGATATTGGCACAAAGCAAGGTGATTTTGCCGACTCTACCAAGCCTCCAATCGAATTTATTTAGATAGATTCCTTAACGCCAAGGCTACACCAGAGAGTCACGGGTAGTTTTTCTATTATATTTACTGCTACAAGATGTTACACCAGAAAGTCACGGCTTTTCTTCTATCATGCATGATCTATTGATTACTCCAACTGGCGATCCTTTTGCAGACGTAGGCGGCTACGTCATCGAAACGCTTTGGGGTGACCCTAAGCTCAAAGATAAAGACATTTTAGGTTTAATCGAGTATGTGGCTAATATCTACATCAGCCAATGGAATGCTAATCTTCACGCCTTTTTCCTCAACTCGAAAATCACCCAGCCTGCTTTCGATAGTAAGCGTAAGTTGGAGGAAACGCTGGCTTATTACAGAAGCATACTGGATGAAACGGCACCGTATCAGGTTGGTTATTGTCGTATTTCTGGAAGGAAAACGAACTTGTTTGCTGCCGGGCGTGACAACCATATCCTCTCAGGTTCAAGTACATTTATCAATTTCCACCACGGATTTGAGAGCGGATTGTACTTGTCGAAAGAGGTAATTATTCGATTCTTTTTTGTACCGCTGGGCGTCATGCAATTGGGCGATAAAATTGGGCTTATTAGTAGCAACAATAATGTTGTCGCAAAATACTATGTGCAACAATTGATAAACGGACCAGATGGACACCTGACGGCACTTGGTCGTGGTTTAGCTAGTGGTGTCGCGCGTTCAGATTACGGAATTGTCGCTAATGCTCTTTTTGCTTTCGCTGACTCGTGTATTAAGAATAGAAAAACCGCAGTGTACGCCAACCTAGCTGATAATGTGGTTGAAATACGTGACACCTATCTCAACCTATACCACTTCACCAATTTTGGAGCAAAACCAGAAGTAGTGATTTACCAACTACCAGCTACTGTATTTGGCTTCTATGCAGAATGTCATACTCCGAACTATGCTTCGGCTTGGCGAAAATTTGTATCAGCCCATTATCGTAATTCGAAATATCGGGATGCAAAGTATAATCAGGATTCTGATACGTGGGTGTCAACCAAAGAAGAGTTGGCCTACGATTCGTACAGTACATGGCGGAATGTCATCTTAGAACGATTGCTCAATGGCGAAAGCTTAATCTATTACTTCAAAGAGTGGATTCGTCGGAATAAGTTTCCTTTCCAGATTATAGAGAACTACCTTTTTTACGTAAAAAATATGGATAAACGGACCCTACAAAAAATCAAAGATGTCGCGGGCTTCATAGTCAGCCGCGATGAGGATAGTATCAAAAAAGCCATTCTCAGACTTAATCGGTCTAAGTATGTGCAGGAAGTTCGGCAGTATCTGCTAAAACTGATTGATGATAATTACAAAGCCAATCCAACAACGCCATTGATCCGGCTTGATGACGTGGAATATCTATTTCCTGAAACGGTTAGCTGGCGAGAAATTAGGGACTTATTACTGATCGCGATTTACGAGAAACTTCATGATAACCACATGATGGTCCCAACTGAAATAGAAGAACAAGAAGAAGTAGAAACCTCAGAAAACGAATAACTATGAACCTGAAAACCCAAGGCTTTGTCCTGCTGGACGTTGACGTTGTTGCACTAAACAACGCTGGAAAAAGTAGCAGTAGTAATTTCGAAAATGCCGTAGCTACGAAGAAAATCTACAAAAATGGTCGTGCTTACACCTACGTATCAGGTCAGGCTTGGCGGTATTGGTGGCGTGAAGCGTTACAACGTAATGTAGGCTGGTCACTGTCGCCAATTACACGGGATAACAAAATTGCCTTTACCGAAGCCAATCCTTTCTTATATGCCGATGACGATGTTTTCGGATACATGAAGGCCGTCAAGGAGGAAGTAATTGACGAGAAAGGGAAAGCTAAAAAAGTTGATGCTACAGTAACGCGTGTTTCGCCACTGAAAAATTCGGCTATTGTATCGGTTGGTTCAGCGCGAACAGTTGAAAACTGGTCAAGTATGGCTCGTCAGGATGGAGACTCAGTTCCTTATAGCAAAGAAGAATACAGCGCTATCATGAAAGGAATGTTTTCACTTGATTTGGCCCAGCTTGGTACGTTTGCTAGCTACAACAAAACAGGGTTTAAGAATATTACCCAAAAGCTACGAACCGAAGCACTGGGTCAGGGGGCGGTAGAAATTGATGATCCTTACGTTAAAGACGGCAAAGGCAATCCGCAAAAACTGGTTCAGCTAGACAAAACGATTCGTCTGCAACGGGCAAAAGATACTATTCTGGCGCTAAAAACGATATCGGGCGGAGCCATGCAGACGAACAACATGGGTGACGTAACGCCGAAGTTCATTGTGCTGGCGACAACGAATAGTGGTAATCACCCTTTCTCACACATTGTTACAAGCGAAGGCGTAAACAACGACAGAGTCGTCTTGAATCTGGAAGGGTTGAAAGAAGTCCTGAAAGATTACAAAGAACAGTTTATTGGGACCGTTTTCATTGGTAAACGAAGCGGTTTTTTGAATGAGTACGACAATGAACTAAAAGAATTGCTCACACTTGGCGAAATCTATCCGACTGTTCAGCTTGGAACAATCAATGAAACGATTGATGCCTATTGCGCCCAACTCGAAAACCAGTTACCCTGATGCAAGTTCATGTTGTGGACATAAGCAGTTGGACCGCCAGTTTTCGATATCCTAATCTTATCAGTGGCGTTCAACCAACGCTGGAAGTACCGCCTGTTAGTACGGTGTTGGGGTTAATTAACGCAGCCGCAGGACAACACCTGAACCATCGGACGCTTGAAATTGGCTATTATTTTCAATTTGAGGCAAAAGCTTTCGACCTGGAAACGATCTATCAGATTGATAGTAACAATGGTAGAGCAACAAACAACGCTAAGTCAAATATTATTCGGCGCGAGTTTTTGTATAACGCACGACTGAAAATATATCTGACAGATAAAACGCTGGCTGATTTTTTCCGACAACCGTATTATTCCTTAGTACTTGGGCGGATGAACGATTTAGCGACTGTCGAACGAATCACAACTGTTGACTTGCCCGAAGTTGCCTATTCATCGCGCATAGCTGGCCAGGTCGTTCCATTTAAGGAGAATAATCTGGCTGGTCAGATTCAGGCACTACCCAAGTACTTTACAGATACGTTTCCCCGGCAGAATATAGGTACCGAACCGTATTCTATTGTTAGCTATCTAACCCCGGTGAAGGGTAATCTGCCCGCCATCCATGACGAAAAAGTAGGAAAACAAGGAGTTGACATTTATCTACACCAATTGGATTTCTCAGACAATGACTAAGCCATATGATGAAATTCTAGCTAAATCAGAACCTCGACTCACCTTACAAGAACATGTTGACGATTGCTTGCTGATTTGGAAATTACTACAAACCAATTTTCCGCAAATCAGCAAGCTGCAACTCTCGTACGATTTTTGGCGAGTGCTACGTCTGGCTATCGTTTGCCATGACTTAGGAAAAGGTCATGTTGATTTTCAGAAAGTGCTACGTGGTGAATCAAATCAATGGCGGAAACAGCGACATGAATTGTTTTCTTTACCATTCATTGAGGGATTGGAAGAAGATAAGCGGATCAAGGAGCTAATTCGGTTAGTTGTGGCTGGGCATCACAAAGATTACGAACAGCTGTGGTTACGGTATATCTGTGATTTCTACCAGTCCGACGAAGATGTGTTTGGGTTGCCCGGTGCTAATGGCCGCCTTGATTACGAAGATGAATTTCGCCGAAACGTCCACGATAAACTTCTCATTCAGTTAGCCGCTGACGAATATGGAGTTAAGCTTGGTAAATTTTCGGTCCAACATCCTGAGCGAGTCATTTTGTCTTACAAAGGACAAATCAATAAACTGAATACGTCAAATCCGTCGTATTTTGATTTGCTGCTCTTGTTTGGCGGATTAAAGCATTGCGATCATTTAGGCTCTGCCAGAGTTCAGGAGCTATTGCATATTTCCGAAGAGCAGTTTGAGTTTTTAAATCATAAACGGTTTGGGCTTCAGACGCAGGGAAAGGATTTCTACGATCATCAACTTGCCTGCGAGAATATTACTGGAAATCTAATACTTACTTCGCCAACAGGTTCAGGGAAAACAGAAAGTGCTATTATCTGGCTGCGTCAACAGATGAAGCATTTTGGTCAGGGGCGAGTCTTTTACATTCTGCCGTTCACCGCTTCCATCAATGCGATGTATGAGCGATTGGGTAAAGAAATGGGCCAGCCATATGTCGGGATGTTACACGGAAAACTCAGTGACTATCTGTACGACTATTTCGATGATTTTCAATATTCGCTCGGTCAGAAAAAGGAGAAAATTGACGAATTGAAAGACAAGTTCAAAACGTTGGTTACGCCCGTTAAAGTAGTGACACCGTTCCAACTTTTGAAACACTTATTTGGGCTGAAAGGCTTCGAACAAGGATTGTTTGAGATGGTGGGTAGCTATTTCATCTTCGACGAAATTCACGCTTATAGTCCTGATGTTTTTGCGCAGATAAAAGTGCTACTCCAATACGCTGTGAAGCATCTGCATGTGAAAGTCATGGTTATGACCGCAACTATGCCGACGTTCCTGAAGAGAGAATTAGAAGAAGCCATTGGCGAATTCACGGAGATAAAGGCATCAGATAGTTTATACAGCCAATTTGTCCGCCATAGACTCCAACTACAGGACGGACTATTAACAAATAATCTTGATCTGATTCGTCAAGCCTTAAAGGCTAATAAAAAGGTCTTAGTCGTTTGTAATACCGTCAAAAATGCACAGCTAGTTTTCAATGAACTAAGTGGAGAGGTTGAAAATGCGGTTCTGTTACATAGCGCTTTCAATGGAAAAGATCGTACTAGTCATGAATTAGAACTAAAGCGCGGAGAAGAAGATGGATCGATAAGATTGTTAGTTGGTACACAAGCGATTGAGGTGAGTTTAGATATTGATTACGATATCATTTTTACCGAACCTGCTCCTATTGATGCCCTGATTCAGCGGTTTGGACGAGTAAATCGAAAACGAGGAAAAGGCCAAAGTCCAGTTGTAGTTTTTCGAGAATCCAACCCAACAGATCATTACATCTATCCTGCTGAAATCGTAGAGTTAACGATCCAAGCTTTTGACGAAATCATTGCTAAAAATGATGGTATCATAGCCGAGGGGCAACTACAGCATTATATCGACTCTGTTTATCCAGACTGGCAGCCTAAGCAAAAAGAACTGTTTGATCTGATTTATGATAGATTATCAATTTCGTCAGAAAAGCTTGTCCCTATGTATCGCTCGAAGTTGGGAGAAGAAGATTTCTATAAGCAATTTGATGGGATTAAGGTATTGCCAGTTATTCTTCAGGAAGCTTATGTCGAGCGATTAAGCCAGTTTGATTTTATCGGTGCAGAAAGTCTTAAAGTACAGATTCGTAAGAACAAGTTCGCTCAGTTAATACGAGAAAATGACCAAAATCTTCAAGCAAAGGTTTATAGCATTGAAAAGAAAGACGGTTCACTTCTTGAAATAAAGTACTTCATATTAACCAAGAAGTATGGTTCTGAACTTGGTCTTATCTATGATCAGCAAGAAGAATGGACTGATACATCCGGCTTTGATTTTGACTCATGACAATTACCGGCACCTATATCAAATACTATAAAGTCTGCCATCGGAAAACTTGGCTGTTTCATCACAAGATTGAGATGGAGCATACGTCGGAATTGGTAGCCGAAGGGTCGTTCATTGGTGAAAAGTCATATCCTCAACGTGCGGAGCGATACCGCGAAATTCTGCTGGATGGCTCCCGAATCGACTTCTACGACCCAATGGACAAAGTTGTGCATGAGATCAAGAAGTCCGACAAGTTGGAACATTCGCACGTCGCGCAGGTGCAGTTTTACCTGTATCTGCTTCGGCGCAATGGGGTAGCGGGAGCCACCGGCCTAATCGAGTACCCGAAACTGCGTCAGACGCAAACTGTCCGGCTGGAGGAGGAAGATGTTCCGATGGTCGAAGCCTGGGTGCGTGACATCGAACGTATAGTGACCTCCGAACAGTGCCCTGATCGGATTGCCAAAAGTAAATGTCGGTCGTGTAGTTATTTTGATTTTTGTTATTCAGAAGAGGAGTAAGTTTTATGAAATACCCACGTCAATTATCGGCAGGTGCCAACAACGCTGTGATTGCCCTATCAGACACGGAAGTTGCTAAGTTGTTTACGGGCGACACGCGTTCGGATATTGGGTCAGAAGCTGAAAAAATGAAGATGGCCAACTCCATCAATGATCTGGTTGCAAAATTTATTCGACTCGATTACAATGAAGAGCTACAAGTCGAAATGCTCGTTATGGAGCGAATTCGCCCTATCGACTACCGGGCTTACGAAATAGAACGACGGGAATTATGGTATGACGTATTTGCGGATGAACTGACTCAACTGCATCAGGCTGGATTCGTGCATCGGGATTTGAAGCGCCCGTCAGATCTTGATGGATTAGCCTTTGATAATATACTTCTTACCGAACAGGGCTTACGGCTAATCGACGTTGGGATTTCGGCATTACGAACGCAGGTTGGTGACCGTATTTTTGAAAAATACCTGGAAGTCGAACAAGACGAATTAAATCAATTCCGGGCGTATTTCTTGAATCGATAAGGACGAAAAGCAATGAAACAACCGAAATACCTGTTCAACCCTGGCCGAATGAGTCGTCAGGATAATACCCTGAAGTTTACGCCCGTCGATGAGGAAGGTAACGAAGGGCAACCCCGTTTCTTACCTATCGAGCAAGTTGCCGATTTATACGTATTTGGGAGTTTAGATGCCAACAGTGCCCTGTATAATTTCCTGGGCCAGAACGGGATTTCGGTACATTTCTTCAACTATTACGAGCATTACACCGGCTCGTTTATGCCGCGCGAGTACCTGCTGGCGGGCAAGATGCAAGTCGATCAGACGCGAGCTTACCTCTCACCCAAAAAACGGATTGTGGTGGCGCAACGGTTTGTGGAAGGGGCAGCGGCTAATATTCTCCGCGTGCTGAAATACCAGAATAACCGCGCCCGTGACGTGGCCACTGCTATCGCCGTTATCGAACAACTGCTGACATCCGTTCCCGGAACGATCGACGTACCGGCGCTGATGGGTATTGAAGGCAACATTCGCCAAACCTACTACACCACCTTCGATACTATCGTCGGCGAAACGTTCTGCATGGACGGTCGCAGCAAACGGCCGCCCCAAAATGAGCTGAACGCCTTAATCTCATTCGGGAACATGCTGTGTTACACGGCCTGCCTGAGCACGATTTACCATACGCAACTGAACCCAACCATTAGCTTCCTACACGAACCGGGTGCCCGTCGGTATTCGCTGGCGTTAGACATTGCTGAAATCTTCAAGCCCATTCTGGTCGACCGGCTGATCTTCCGAATGATCAACAAACGACAGTTGCAGCCATCGGATTTTCGGTCGGAGATAGGCGGTTGCGTGATGAAAGAAGCCGCTCGTAAGCGGTTTGTGCAAGGATTCGACGAGCTGATGAAAGAAACTATCAAACACCGGTCGTTGGGTCGTAGCGTCAGTTACCGGCATTTAATCAAGCTGGAATGCTACAAACTACAAAAGCACCTGCTGGGCATTGAAGAATATAAACCGTTTAAAGCGTGGTGGTAAGATCAAAGAGCGAATATGTACGTAATTTTAGTTTATGACATGAGTCAGAAGCGCGTTGGCAAGATGCTGAAGCTTTGCCGACGGTACCTGAACTGGATTCAGAATTCGGTCTTTGAGGGAGAAATGACGGAGGTGCAACTAAAAGAGTTGCTTTACGAAGCAGATCGCATTATGAAGGACGACGAAGACAGCCTGATCCTGTTCAAAAACCGCGATCAGAAATGGCTGGAGAAGCAAGTAGTTGGCCTGGAACGCCAGTCGACGGATGATTTTCTATAGTGCCCCTGGTCGTCAATCGACCTTTTATCGTTCATTGACTTGTGGACTTACCGAACTTCAGCTATCGCTTTGGATACTTACAAGATTGATTATCAGCGAGTCGTCAATCGGCCAGGGTTTTCGTACTATTACCGATTGACGACTTTTGCCTTACTTTTTATAACCATAAAACCTCATTAGGGCTTCGCAAAGCCCTTTTTTTAGCCGTAAATTCACGGCTTTTAATCGTACCTAATTGGAATTGAAATCTGAGACTGATTTGACCTCTCCAGCGTATGAGATTTCTTTTAATCGTACCTAATTGGAATTGAAATCTATCGGAGGATTATTCGTTGCATAGGTTGAATATTCTTTTAATCGTACCTAATTGGAATTGAAATGTTCTTGTTCTTGGAGCTTGGATCGAACTGCTTTCCCTTTTAATCGTACCTAATTGGAATTGAAATTTCAATATCCGGGGATTTTTTCCTTTAGGGCTAAGCTTTTAATCGTACCTAATTGGAATTGAAATTCCTTATAGTCTTGGTGCATATTGGCTCTCTTAGCCCTTTTAATCGTACCTAATTGGAATTGAAATAAACCTTAAGGATATGGATATGATTGAATTTTATTACTTTTAATCGTACCTAATTGGAATTGAAATGACCACCATCGCCAGCGACAGCCCCAACCGTTACGCTTTTAATCGTACCTAATTGGAATTGAAATCTAAATCCTTCACATACCCGTTATCGACAAGTCCCCTTTTAATCGTACCTAATTGGAATTGAAATATGTAATCTGCTACGAAGGAATCGACGGACTGGACTTTTAATCGTACCTAATTGGAATTGAAATTAATCCGTCAATCGACAGTCAACGGAAAGCCGCGACTCTTTTAATCGTACCTAATTGGAATTGAAATTACGCCAGCGGGTAAGGCTGCTTTTGAGAATGACCCTTTTAATCGTACCTAATTGGAATTGAAATAAAGAGCCAAAAGATACTTTGTCTTAAAAAAGACCCGCTTTTAATCGTACCTAATTGGAATTGAAATGTGTACCAAATGCTGCCGAAACGGAAGGACTTAGGTCTTTTAATCGTACCTAATTGGAATTGAAATGGTGTGGTGGGGCCATTTGGCAAGGACCTTGAAATTCTTTTAATCGTACCTAATTGGAATTGAAATGGTGCCGACCGGGAGAAGAAGGGGGAAGGGGGTTACTTTTAATCGTACCTAATTGGAATTGAAATTGAATGAGGTTGTCTGCCATGTCGCTCACGCGTTAAACTTTTAATCGTACCTAATTGGAATTGAAATACGAAAAGCAAACTGCCAATCTGTCTACGTCTGAAACTTTTAATCGTACCTAATTGGAATTGAAATAAACCTCGGACTGGTTAGTACCCGTTCAAAAGTTGCTTTTAATCGTACCTAATTGGAATTGAAATGCAGGCGAGGCAGTGAATAAAAATAACAGGCAAACCCTTTTAATCGTACCTAATTGGAATTGAAATTTCGTGACACGCTTGAAAAGTCCAGACTTTCCATGAAGCTTTTAATCGTACCTAATTGGAATTGAAATCTTTGGTCTTTAATCCTGACAGTAAGACGTTGGCACTTTTAATCGTACCTAATTGGAATTGAAATCCTGCTTGGGCTTTTCGGGTAGCCACGGTCTTCGTCTTTTAATCGTACCTAATTGGAATTGAAATGTAAAATTATCCGGGACAAAACCTACGATAAAGGCTTTTAATCGTACCTAATTGGAATTGAAATCCCGTACATCGTCCGTTACATCAACACCATTTCGATCTTTTAATCGTACCTAATTGGAATTGAAATGTAAAATTATCCGGGACAAAACCTACGATAAAGGCCTTTTAATCGTACCTAATTGGAATTGAAATTCGTTCAGTCCGTGACCAAACAGCCAGACCTGAGCGGCTTTTAATCGTACCTAATTGGAATTGAAATCTGGGACGGGTGTAACTGACAGTGTCTGCTCTGTTCCTTTTAATCGTACCTAATTGGAATTGAAATTTGGGGTACTGTGGCGGCATGATAAAATCGCCAGCACTTTTAATCGTACCTAATTGGAATTGAAATTGCCTTCTTTTAGCGCATAGGGCTTGCCATTTACGACTTTTAATCGTACCTAATTGGAATTGAAATACCGACGGGATGCTCAACGTAATGGAATCAGGGATGGCTTTTAATCGTACCTAATTGGAATTGAAATGAAGATATTGACAGTATCCTACTTAGACTGGGTTCGCTTTTAATCGTACCTAATTGGAATTGAAATTTTAATGATTCGTTCGACAACACCTCTGGCCGATTGCCTTTTAATCGTACCTAATTGGAATTGAAATCTCGATTGCCCGACGATTGGGATGAGGGCTACGATACTTTTAATCGTACCTAATTGGAATTGAAATGGGTTGCCACAAGGTATATGATAAGCACCCGGTGACGCTTTTAATCGTACCTAATTGGAATTGAAATCTAAGGAATAGCATTGTGGGAGAGTTTGCCATGATCTTTTAATCGTACCTAATTGGAATTGAAATATCCCAAACGGAACTGACTTTTAACTAAAAAACTATACTTTTAATCGTACCTAATTGGAATTGAAATGCGTCAGGCAATGAGCTTATACCAAAAACTCCTCGCCTTTTAATCGTACCTAATTGGAATTGAAATTTACGCCATCGGCGTAGAGATTGGTCGCCACTATACTTTTAATCGTACCTAATTGGAATTGAAATCCATTTATGGCACCGGAACAAGCAACCAGCCGCTAGGCTTTTAATCGTACCTAATTGGAATTGAAATGCGCGTATGTCAAAGACAAATATGACCGCCTACTTCTTTTAATCGTACCTAATTGGAATTGAAATATGGGTTATCATCAATGGGCGAGTTGACCAGTATGCCCTTTTAATCGTACCTAATTGGAATTGAAATTTCGGATTGCTATCAACAAATATGCGGCTACGCTCACTTTTAATCGTACCTAATTGGAATTGAAATGTTAAAACGGCAACTGAATCGATACGTGCAACCATTCTTTTAATCGTACCTAATTGGAATTGAAATACATCCGAGATGTCCACAACCCACCCCACGTTGATATCTTTTAATCGTACCTAATTGGAATTGAAATTTACGCCATCGGCGTAGAGATTGGTCGCCACTATATCCTTTTAATCGTACCTAATTGGAATTGAAATACGGTTACGGTTAGCGTTGTGTCGGTGACGGTTTTGCCGCTTTTAATCGTACCTAATTGGAATTGAAATCGCAACCCATTGATGGCGGATTGGTTCGTACACGTTCTTTTAATCGTACCTAATTGGAATTGAAATACCAGGTGTAAGGCCCCAGGATTTGGGTGGTTTGGCTTTTAATCGTACCTAATTGGAATTGAAATTGGTGCAGCAGTCCCTTTTTGACTAACCGCTCGAACCTTTTAATCGTACCTAACTGGAATTGAAATGCATTCAGTATCTGGAGAATAGTAAGTTAAAGATTCTTTTAATCGTACCTAATTGGAATTGAAATCCGTTTGCCCTCGACGTAACGGCGGTGTGTGGGCTCTTTTAATCGTACCTAATTGGAATTGAAATTTTATTGCTAACCTCTGGACTCAATTTGTCCAACCCCTTTTAATCGTACCTAATTGGAATTGAAATAGCAGTTTCGGGGCCTCCCTCTATCGACCTACGAGCCTTTTAATCGTACCTAATTGGAATTGAAATGGGCTTTCTAGCGTTCTACCTTAATTAACCCTACTCTTTTAATCGTACCTAATTGGAATTGAAATGCGCTAGGGGGGTAGGTTAAACTAGTTGCAAGGGGTCTTTTAATCGTACCTAATTGGAATTGAAATTCGCAGGGCTTCCCCTTTGGGTTCAGGCGTCCAGCTCTTTTAATCGTACCTAATTGGAATTGAAATAGGCTATTACCCATTATAATTCTGATGGTAGCAGTGGCTTTTAATCGTACCTAATTGGAATTGAAATAATCATCGCTACTCACCCCACCTACGCCCCAACGGGTCTTTTAATCGTACCTAATTGGAATTGAAATTTGTCGTATCATATTTTTTAGCGGCATTTTCAAGCGCTTTTAATCGTACCTAATTGGAATTGAAATTATGAACAATATACAGCGTGTCTCCTCCATTGATCCGCTTTTAATCGTACCTAATTGGAATTGAAATGTATCATCACGAGGCTGATGTAGATCATCTTGCTCACTTTTAATCGTACCTAATTGGAATTGAAATATTACAGAGAACTGCTTATTATTGTACTGTTCCATACTTTTAATCGTACCTAATTGGAATTGAAATCTATAACCTTCGCCGTATCGGAGGGCAGGAGGGTTACTTTTAATCGTACCTAATTGGAATTGAAATCCTTTAGGATTGGGTATGCCTAATTGAAATCCATGTCTTTTAATCGTACCTAATTGGAATTGAAATTTTCCTTCCATCTGGCATAGGCTTTTACCCCTTTCAGCTTTTAATCGTACCTAATTGGAATTGAAATAGAGTCCTAGGTATTGGCGCACTTTGCAGGTATTCCCTTTTAATCGTACCTAATTGGAATTGAAATAAGGTCATAACCTGTGAAGTAGGCACCCGTCAGGTTCTTTTAATCGTACCTAATTGGAATTGAAATATACCTTAATGATGCGTGAATACTTCGAATTGAAACTTTTAATCGTACCTAATTGGAATTGAAATAATTGAAGACAATGCCCTGTCCGGTTGAGGATTTAGCTTTTAATCGTACCTAATTGGAATTGAAATCCATCCGGCCAAGCCAATGCCAGAAGGGTTCGGGCTTTTAATCGTACCTAATTGGAATTGAAATCTGTTCTGGTATCGCCTGAAGATTACGCGTCAATGCTTTTAATCGTACCTAATTGGAATTGAAATGAAGAAATGATCGATGACATTCCTTACCTACTTGGCTTTTAATCGTACCTAATTGGAATTGAAATTTGCTGATCGAGCGGGCAAAGAGCATATTTTGGGCACTTTTAATCGTACCTAATTGGAATTGAAATCGAAGCAAACTAATTGCTTCTTCTTGGTAGGGTCGACTTTTAATCGTACCTAATTGGAATTGAAATATGGACTGGAGAGGTTCGCGTTACCCAGCGAAGTGTCTTTTAATCGTACCTAATTGGAATTGAAATGGTGGTTTCAGTTCGGGCAATCAACAAGGCCCTAGTCTTTTAATCGTACCTAATTGGAATTGAAATGTTCCTTTACGCTTAATGGGTACTGTTAGTGTATCCTTTTAATCGTACCTAATTGGAATTGAAATGGAAGCGGTAGAGGCAGTAACCACGTTCATTGGCGTCTTTTAATCGTACCTAATTGGAATTGAAATTGCGGATTGAGCGTGTTGCCAATGTGATTGGAGACAGCTTTTAATCGTACCTAATTGGAATTGAAATACGAACGGTAAAAACGGCTTTGTCAGTTAGGTCTTTAACTTTTAATCGTACCTAATTGGAATTGAAATTTGAGCAGGCGTATGAAGAGGTGGAGCGCACCCACCTTTTAATCGTACCTAATTGGAATTGAAATATGTATACCAAGCCTGTGTTGCGCCGGTTGACTGCCCTTTTAATCGTACCTAATTGGAATTGAAATACAGAATGGTCGAAGCCAATCTTTAACTTGCTATTCTTTTAATCGTACCTAATTGGAATTGAAATCAACAAGCGTTCAGTCCATGCCCTTACTGGCGTTAGCTTTTAATCGTACCTAATTGGAATTGAAATGCTTGACAATATGATTAGTCAGGCGGTCGCCAATGACTTTTAATCGTACCTAATTGGAATTGAAATTAAATCTTCCCCGTTCCCAACCAGAGCAGGCATGACTTTTAATCGTACCTAATTGGAATTGAAATATTCAAGGCGGGTACTTTCCCAGGGCGTCTGGGATTCTTTTAATCGTACCTAATTGGAATTGAAATTGGGCTCCATTTGTGCCAATGCTTTAGGGCACAAAGTCTTTTAATCGTACCTAATTGGAATTGAAATATGCGGGCTACCTCTGCTACTGCGTGGATATTCAGCTTTTAATCGTACCTAATTGGAATTGAAATAATGCTGGGTCATAAACGCATTAGCACCACGGAGTCTTTTAATCGTACCTAATTGGAATTGAAATACCCTTAGTTCAGAAAAACGGCAAACGGCTGAAAGCTTTTAATCGTACCTAATTGGAATTGAAATTCGAACTGCCCGTATTAGTCACCATCGCGGGTTGACCTTTTAATCGTACCTAATTGGAATTGAAATGCCCGAGGAAAAGGTGTAATAAAACGAAGTCAGGTACTTTTAATCGTACCTAATTGGAATTGAAATATGTGTTGCCCAATCGCAACTACACCCAGGGGCTGTACTTTTAATCGTACCTAATTGGAATTGAAATTACCAAATCCAGAATCTGGAGCAGTGGCAGCAGATGCTTTTAATCGTACCTAATTGGAATTGAAATGTGGAGGTGAAAACAGAAAAGGCAGCCGCGCAACCCACTTTTAATCGTACCTAATTGGAATTGAAATATATACGAGGCCGCTTATCATCCCGTTTGTCCACATCTTTTAATCGTACCTAATTGGAATTGAAATATTTAGGGGTCAGCGAAAGTCAGATTGATATGAAGACTTTTAATCGTACCTAATTGGAATTGAAATGTCAAACCAATGCACAAAAGCTCGTCTATTTAAAAGCTTTTAATCGTACCTAATTGGAATTGAAATGAAACGTCCGCGCAGCCTCCGCTTAATGAAAGTGGTCTTTTAATCGTACCTAATTGGAATTGAAATGTGAGCCTGTAGAGTTCACTGACTATCAGGCCTGCGCTTTTAATCGTACCTAATTGGAATTGAAATCAGCGCTGGTGGTGAATGCGGGCTTTTCTCTTACCTCTTTTAATCGTACCTAATTGGAATTGAAATTAGTGGTACATCGGCAGGTGACGAAAGGATTTCATCCTTTTAATCGTACCTAATTGGAATTGAAATCCAATTCAGGGAAATGGCTTACGTCAGCATCGATGACTTTTAATCGTACCTAATTGGAATTGAAATTTGTCGATACCACTGCACCCCGAACGGTCAGCAGCTACTTTTAATCGTACCTAATTGGAATTGAAATTTGCTAACCTGCAAACGCTCGACACCGCCAGCCGGCTTTTAATCGTACCTAATTGGAATTGAAATACCAGTTAACTGTCTCCAATCACATTGGCAACACGCTCTTTTAATCGTACCTAATTGGAATTGAAATTTAACGAGTGTAGTGTAAAACTCAGGACTGATGTGCTTTTAATCGTACCTAATTGGAATTGAAATGTACACCGAATACAGCCAGAACGAAACGCATATACCTTTTAATCGTACCTAATTGGAATTGAAATATCAACATCTTGTATTTGCCGTGCAATTGCAGAATCTTTTAATCGTACCTAATTGGAATTGAAATTCATATACTTTGCGTTTGTCGAACTCGCTAAACTGGCTTTTAATCGTACCTAATTGGAATTGAAATTTCCCAACCAGAGCAGGCATGAAGGTTCGGGAATAGCTTTTAATCGTACCTAATTGGAATTGAAATGCACACGTACCACCTCCGGCGCGATGTAAACGGCCGACTTTTAATCGTACCTAATTGGAATTGAAATTCTCGTACAGCTGCTCATCTAGGTACAGATTACGACCTTTTAATCGTACCTAATTGGAATTGAAATATTCATGAATAGTTAACGTTCCTTCAATTCGAAACCCTTTTAATCGTACCTAATTGGAATTGAAATTAAGGAGACTGGAAGGCCCGGTGGTGGCCCCTTGGGCTTTTAATCGTACCTAATTGGAATTGAAATGGCTGGAACTCGTTGTAATTCTTCACCGATAGGCCACTTTTAATCGTACCTAATTGGAATTGAAATTAGTTGGCTTGCCGGTAGTGCCGTCAATATCATCGACTTTTAATCGTACCTAATTGGAATTGAAATTGATACCTCCCCCTACACCAGCGGTTTTTAAATAGCCTTTTAATCGTACCTAATTGGAATTGAAATTAGGTACCACCCAGCGCAATTAGGGGTAGCGTTTGGCTTTTAATCGTACCTAATTGGAATTGAAATAAGCACACGCCACGGGCTATTGTCCTGCTTCTATTTCTTTTAATCGTACCTAATTGGAATTGAAATCCACCATCCCCCTCCTTTTACGACCGGCTCATGACCCTTTTAATCGTACCTAATTGGAATTGAAATTCGCGTTTTGATAAGCGAAGGTGCTGGTCGAGATGTTCTTTTAATCGTACCTAATTGGAATTGAAATCTGCACTAAATCGCACGAATACATATTTCTGCTTACCCTTTTAATCGTACCTAATTGGAATTGAAATGTTCAGACTGTCCTTCGTGGCAGTTGTGCTGGTTACCTTTTAATCGTACCTAATTGGAATTGAAATCCTGCTGTGACGTAGAAGTAGTGCATGGGCGCAATGCTTTTAATCGTACCTAATTGGAATTGAAATGTTCTTGTTGGCCCTCTACAGGCTGCTTATCAAAATCTTTTAATCGTACCTAATTGGAATTGAAATTGCATTCCAGTTAACCCAGATATTCGGGTCATGTGATCTTTTAATCGTACCTAATTGGAATTGAAATGTGTCATTCCCAAAATCATAAGCTATTAATACAGGAGCTTTTAATCGTACCTAATTGGAATTGAAATTTCAGACCATAGCCGTAGTTAATCAGGGTGAGCTTGCTTTTAATCGTACCTAATTGGAATTGAAATTTGTGAGTCATCTTACCGGCTATGATAACACACTGTCTTTTAATCGTACCTAATTGGAATTGAAATGTAAAAGCTTAACGGCTGGCTACTTTGGGCAATATGCCTTTTAATCGTACCTAATTGGAATTGAAATTTGCTGATTGCTGAGTATCCTCATAGAGCTATCAATCTTTTAATCGTACCTAATTGGAATTGAAATATGAAATGGCCGAAGGTGAATGGTCAACGCCCTACACTTTTAATCGTACCTAATTGGAATTGAAATGTGATAGTCAGGGTACTTTCACAGCAGACCCTGTGCACTTTTAATCGTACCTAATTGGAATTGAAATGCTTGTACTTCATTTTCAGTACCAAAAACCTTAGCACTTTTAATCGTACCTAATTGGAATTGAAATTTGCTGAGCAGCTTACGGAACAATTCGGAATCACTCCTTTTAATCGTACCTAATTGGAATTGAAATAAATTTCAAAGGTGGTTCAGGCTTGGCGGTGGGTGCCTTTTAATCGTACCTAATTGGAATTGAAATGCCCTTGAGTTAAATATGCACTTTTCCCACAGTATCCTTTTAATCGTACCTAATTGGAATTGAAATGATTTTTGATAACCCGGCCCTATTAAAAAGATGAACCTTTTAATCGTACCTAATTGGAATTGAAATCTGATGATATTCGGATTAACTGGAATCATAGCAACCTTTTAATCGTACCTAATTGGAATTGAAATATTGAGCGAAGTTAGCCCGGACTATGATTGAAAAATCTTTTAATCGTACCTAATTGGAATTGAAATAGCGTATGCCCGGATTTACCATGTTACAAACAATTTCTTTTAATCGTACCTAATTGGAATTGAAATCTTAAAACCGCTTTCCTGAGCTAATAGGATTTTACTTTTAATCGTACCTAATTGGAATTGAAATTTTGTGTTTTTTGGAGTTCCTGACTCATTTTGATAGGCTTTTAATCGTACCTAATTGGAATTGAAATGTGGTCATTCCTATTGATGCAGTAACGTTTACAGCCTTTTAATCGTACCTAATTGGAATTGAAATGTTAGTACCACCTCAGGAACAGCACTCATCTTAAATGCTTTTAATCGTACCTAATTGGAATTGAAATGTTGCCTTGTTGCATTCATCCTCGGTAACAATGCCCTTTTAATCGTACCTAATTGGAATTGAAATCTTGCTGTCTCGTCCCCTGTATTTGAGCCTGAGAGATCTTTTAATCGTACCTAATTGGAATTGAAATCTGATATAAAATGATTTGTTGCCCTATTGCATTGTTACTTTTAATCGTACCTAATTGGAATTGAAATTCAGAATCCGGACGGCTCTTTAATGACTCCGACGGCTTTTAATCGTACCTAATTGGAATTGAAATGGATTTGGGGCTGAGTCAGGAGGGTTTCTTGAGATCTTTTAATCGTACCTAATTGGAATTGAAATCTAGGGGGGGCGTATCATAGTACGGTAGTTATACCAACTTTTAATCGTACCTAATTGGAATTGAAATGTGGTGATGCTGGTGCGCGTGTGGGCTATGTAAAAGCTTTTAATCGTACCTAATTGGAATTGAAATTTTACAAACAGTTGGGTGTACGGTGCGTAGTAGTCTCTTTTAATCGTACCTAATTGGAATTGAAATGTGTTCGGCTATCTCTATTCTAATGACCTCCGATGAGCCTTTTAATCGTACCTAATTGGAATTGAAATGCGTGAGCAGTGGAGTTATGCGGATAAGCAGAATGACTTTTAATCGTACCTAATTGGAATTGAAATCCAGTAGCACCCCACCAGAAAGGGGGCAGCCTAATACTTTTAATCGTACCTAATTGGAATTGAAATACCATTGAGCAGGGCGTCATGCTTCAGCAGACGCTGCTTTTAATCGTACCTAATTGGAATTGAAATGCTTCAGTCAGCATCATATGCTCTTCCGGATTCTGCTTTTAATCGTACCTAATTGGAATTGAAATCTCATCCCACAGTTTACGGGCGGGACAGCGGCCCACTTTTAATCGTACCTAATTGGAATTGAAATTAGTACTGGCAAACGAGTAGGGCAGGTTCGCATTGGCTTTTAATCGTACCTAATTGGAATTGAAATTAAGCCGCCAGTAGCGCCCCCACGAGCGGACAACCACTTTTAATCGTACCTAATTGGAATTGAAATGGGTGTCGAAATAACCAACCAGTTGCAGGGCTACGCTTTTAATCGTACCTAATTGGAATTGAAATGCAAGCTTGAAGATGCCACGCCGACGCGCATTTACCCTTTTAATCGTACCTAATTGGAATTGAAATAAACAACTTTACCGGTATTGCCAGCCTGAAACGTACTTTTAATCGTACCTAATTGGAATTGAAATGTGGGGAATGGGGCTGTACCAGTAAACGTGCGGGTACTTTTAATCGTACCTAATTGGAATTGAAATTTGGTCAGCGGAACATGGATACCATAACCTCCGATGCTTTTAATCGTACCTAATTGGAATTGAAATTTACCCAGCCTAATACGGGCTGGGTCGGGTTTGATCTTTTAATCGTACCTAATTGGAATTGAAATCTCGTAGTCATCCCCATCTGCTGTACGCTTTAGTGCCTTTTAATCGTACCTAATTGGAATTGAAATGGGTGTCGAAATAACCAACCAGTTGCAGGGCTACGCCTTTTAATCGTACCTAATTGGAATTGAAATACGAGAGGCTGGCCAAAACACTGCCCAAGTAAGAGAACTTTTAATCGTACCTAATTGGAATTGAAATTCTCCACGCTGGAGGTGAAGGGGCTGACAGGGGTGTCTTTTAATCGTACCTAATTGGAATTGAAATTGCTTGGGCTGGGGCTGGTGGGGGTTCTGGTTTGGCTGCTTTTAATCGTACCTAATTGGAATTGAAATAAACGGAACCGGCGAGGTGCTTTATAAAGCGTTTTGCCTTTTAATCGTACCTAATTGGAATTGAAATGATTCGGTCCAAAGTTCTGCCAATCCCAGGCAACCCTTTTAATCGTACCTAATTGGAATTGAAATGTTCTATGGTTGATGGTACAGAATATTTTACCATCAGGCTTTTAATCGTACCTAATTGGAATTGAAATGTTACTATGTCCTCACTAAAGCCAACAGCAGCTAGACTTTTAATCGTACCTAATTGGAATTGAAATGGGACATTTTCCCAAACGACCCAGCGTGGCTGTTTTCTTTTAATCGTACCTAATTGGAATTGAAATTTGGAAGATGGGACTAATATCATCAATAACGCTTTCCCTTTTAATCGTACCTAATTGGAATTGAAATTGGTCAGCGGAAACCTGACACCTAAAGGATTTGCCTTTTAATCGTACCTAATTGGAATTGAAATACCAAAACCTCGATTACGGGCTGGCTCTGCGGATTCTTTTAATCGTACCTAATTGGAATTGAAATGTAGCCGGTCTGAAAAACTCTCTCCACAATGCGCACTCTTTTAATCGTACCTAATTGAAATTGAAATTAGTCCTCATCGAAGCTAATCAGCACGGCCGTCAGCCTTTTAATCGTACCTAATTGGAATTGAAATGGTTAATTGACCTTCGCCAGTGGGGGTAAATTAATCTTTTAATCGTACCTAATTGGAATTGAAATGGGTGGCTTTACCCGCAAAGACAGTCGAATTCTGATCTTTTAATCGTACCTAATTGGAATTGAAATTTAGCAACCTAGGGACTAACCACAGATAAAGCCATGCTTTTAATCGTACCTAATTGGAATTGAAATGGCCTAGTCTGGACGTAAGAAAACCTGCTCAACTGGCTTTTAATCGTACCTAATTGGAATTGAAATGGATAAGTGATGAGTCCTGTTTTGAAGGTCGGTTTCTTTTAATCGTACCTAATTGGAATTGAAATGCGGATTGGACATCAGATGCGGTAGTCGTCTCCAGTCTTTTAATCGTACCTAATTGGAATTGAAATGTGGTGGCTCGGAATCTAGTTTGCACTGGGTCGGTCTTTTAATCGTACCTAATTGGAATTGAAATGCTTAAATTAATGCCTGACCTTGCTGACTTTGATTTCTTTTAATCGTACCTAATTGGAATTGAAATTTGTTTGTCGGATTCGTTGAGCCTCCTCCGGACGATCTTTTAATCGTACCTAATTGGAATTGAAATTAGTAACGCTCCCACTTTATAACCTGGTCATAAGTCTTTTAATCGTACCTAATTGGAATTGTGCACTTTTTTGAAAAGTTGCCGCAAAGCGGATTCTGTTCTTAGTTATTTTTCCTAACAATCAGTTGGGCTTTGCATTTTTTGACAGGGGAAACTTGTGTGACAATGAGCTGGCAACGAGCGCGCGTGGTAATGCTGATAAGCTCCTGAAATTAGCCGTCAGCTAAGGTGGAGAAGCATCTTTGTCCAGCCGAATTAAGGAGCCGTTGCCCAACTTTACAAAACCTATCTTCCAGCCGCTGGTTTATTAAAACCAAACTTCTTTTTGTCGTTTATCTGTCGTTATGAAAGCAGCCGTATTTCACAAAGTTGGCGATATCCGCCTGGAAACCTTCGACGATCCCCGCATCGAGCAATCGCGGGACGCCATTATTCGGGTCACTTCTACGGCCATTTGCGGCTCTGACCTGCACATCTACGATGGATTTATTCCCCAGCTTGAGAACGAGGTTCTTGGGCACGAGTTCATGGGAATTGTGGAAGATGTAGGTACGGGCGTAACCAACCTGAAAAAAGGGGACCGGGTAGTTGTTCCATTCGCAATTGCCTGCGGTAAGTGCTATTTCTGCCAGCATAACCTGCAGATGCACTGCGAAAACTCGAATCCTGAGCATTACGGGCCCGATGGTGGACTGGCGACGGAAAAAGGCGGAGGGTTGTTTGGGTACACGGATTTATACGGTGGCTACAACGGCGGACAGGCCGAGTTCGTTCGGGTGCCCTATGCCGATTATGGCCTGCGGCACGTTCCCGAAACCCTTACCGACGAGCAGGTATTATTCTTAACCGATATTTTTCCGACGGGCTGGAGTGCCATTGAGTGGGGACAACTGAAAGGGGGCGAAACCGTTGCCATTTTCGGTTCAGGCCCTGTTGGCCTGATGGCGCAGAAAGCCGCCTGGATTCATGGCGCTGGCCGGGTTATCGCCATCGACCCGCTAAATTATCGGTTAGAACGGGCCAAGCGGGTCAACAACGTTGAAACGCTCAATCCTGATGAGGTTGATGTAGTGGAAGCTATCCGTCAGATGACGGCCGGACGTGGTGCTGATCTGTGCGTCGATGCAGTAGGTATGGAAGCCAATCGCAGTCTGCTCGAAAAAGCCAAGGCAGTCATTAACCTGGAAAAAGGTACTCCCAAAGTGCTGGAACTCTGTTTTCAGGCCGTGCGCCGGGGTGGTACCGTCTCCGTAGTGGGTGTGTACGGCAGTCCGTACGATAATTTCCCCATTCACCGGATGTTCGACAAAGGGGTTATCGTTCAGTTCGGGCAGTCGTTCGTCCACAAAAATATTGATCACCTGCTGGACCTTGTCGTTCAGGGAAAAGTGGTGCTGGATGATATTATTTCGCACTCGCTGCCCCTCTCCGAAATATCCCGCGCTTACGACATGTTTAAACACAAAGAAGACGACTGCACCAAAGTGGTGCTTAAACCTTAATTAGCAGTTGGGCGTTTCTACATTGAACCGAGTTGCCAGAGCAGCCCGGTTCAAATGTTAAATGTCCAGCTAAAAACGTTTATTAACTCAACTATGGAAAATCAACCTGGAAAAACTGCACTGATTACGGGGGCCACCAGCGGGATTGGTCGCGAACTCACGAATTTATTTGCCAAAGACGGCTATAATCTGGTACTAGTGGCCCGGTCGGGCGAGAGTCTGAATCAAATTGCCCGGGAGTACGAAGAGCAGTTCGGTATTCAAACCCTGACCATTGCGCAGGACCTGGCCGATCCGAACGGACCGGAAGCTATTTATCAGAAAACCCAGGAAGCGGGTATTACGGTAAACATACTGGTAAATGACGCAGGACTTGGTCAGTACGGTAAGTTTGCTACCGAGACGGACATCCAGAAAGAACGGGATATTGTGCAGGTCAATGCCGTGTCGCTGGTACACCTGACCAAGCTGTATCTGAAAGACATGGTAGCTCGCAACGAAGGCCGCATTCTAATGCTGGGGTCGGAAGTATCGGTCATTCCAAACCCGATGATGGCCGTTTATGGTGCCACCAAAGCCTTTATTAAATCTTTTGCTGAAGCGGTTCGTAACGAAATTAGTGATACAGCCGTGACCATTACGGTGCTGATGCCGGGCGCAACTAACACCGACTTCTTTACTAAAGCAGGAGCTGCTCACACAAAAGGTGCTGACCCTTCGAAAACCGCCGACCCTGCTGATGTGGCAAAAGAAGGTTACGAAGCGCTGATGGCCGGTAAAGATCACGTTGTGGCTGGCTGGATGAACAAAGCACGGGTCGCCGTGGCGCACGTTCTGCCTGACCCGCTGCTGGCAAAAGGTGTACGGAAAGATATGTCGCCCAAAGATGAGTCGGCAGATCAGGAGAAAAAAGATCAATTACTTCAGGTAGCCGTGGGTGTAGGGCTATTGGCGGGTGTGGTTGCCGGACTGTACCTGGCTTACCGCCGGAGCGATCCAACCGATCGGGCCTATTACCGGTACCGGGCGGATAATGCGATTAAGTCTGGTAAAAAGGCGGCTCAGGCAGCGAAGAAAAACGCAACATCAGTAGCCGGTTCGATAAAAAATACCTTAGGGAAGGCAAAAGATGCTGTAACATCCAGCGTCGAAGACGTGCTGGCCTAAGTGCTCAATAATACTCCGATTGATCAACAGGTTCTGGATTTGTTAATCCAGAACCTGTGTCGTTTATAGCCTATACCCTTAACTGATTAGATAAAGAACTGCTGTTTAGTAGTTTTTTTCATCGAACAGACTTTACAGAGTCATCTATGAAAAAACTACAAAGAATAGTAGCAGTCTTTCTGCTGGCTATAATTTACGCCCTGGCCGGGTCGGCGCAACCCCTTGCCGACAACGTGCATAACGTGCTTTTTCTGGGCAACAGCATTACTTATGCGGGCAGCTACATTACCGATATCGAAGCCTATTTCCTGACCCGGCACCCTAATGCACAGATCGAGTTTATTAACGCAGGCCTTCCCAGTGAGACGGTTTCGGGTCTTTCTGAACAGGGACATGCGGGTGGACGGTTTCCCCGTCCTGATCTGCATGAACGGCTGCAACGTGTACTGGATCAAACCCATCCCGATGTGGTTTTTGCCTGTTATGGCATGAACGACGGAATTTACCTGCCGCTGGATACTGCTCGGTTTGGGGCTTTTAAATCCGGTATTCAATGGTTACACGACCAGTTGGTTAAGACAGGTGCACGCATTATTCACCTGACGCCACTCATTTATGATGAATTACGAGGTCCCGACAAAGGCTATGCCAGCGTCCTGGATACCTATTCTGATTGGCTGTTAAGTCAGAAAGGGACCGCCGGATGGGAGGTCGCTGACCTGCATTATCCCATGAAAAAGTATCTGGATGCCCACCGCGCGGTAGATGTCCAATTTGCCGTCGATGGCTTCGCATTGGCTACTGATGGCGTTCATCCTGGCGACGTGGGCCACTGGATTATGGCTAAATCTATTTTGCTTTACCTGGGCGAAAAGGGTGTAGCGCCTTTCTCCAGCGTAAAAGCTGCGTTGTCGTCAGTTCCGAATGGGGACCAGATTTTGCAGTTAGTTAGTCAGCGGCAACTGTTGATGAAAGATGCCTGGCTTACGGCAACCGGCCACAAACGGCCCGAAATGAAAACGGGGTTGCCTTTAAAAGAGGCCCAACTGAAAGCCGAACAATTCGACAGGCAAATCCGGGCGCTGCTACAGTAAAAACGCAGATCCACTTTCTTTGTGAGTATGTTTATGCGTTGACATTCAGCGTACTTATTTGTCTGCAAATGACTAGTTCGTTAACCTAAAAATATCTGCAATGCGATCCTCAAGACGTAATTTTTTACAGGCGCTCGGTGTGGGCGCGGCCAGCTTTGGTATAACTCCTCCCGCCACCGCTGCTGACGGGCATCCCCGCAAAACACCGAAAGCGGCAGGTGATGAACAGGTTCTGTTTGTGGGCGACAATGTGGCTGTGGCCAATACAGAATACGGTAAAGTCAGAGGATTTATTCTGCGCGGTATTCACCAGTTTTTAGGTATACCTTACGGAGCCGACACCTCGGGTAAAAACCGGTTTATGCCGCCACAAAAACCCACGGCCTGGACCGATATTCGGCCTGCGCTCTGGTGGGGAAACTCAGCGCCCCAGATTATGGAAAAACGGTATGCCAATCCGTATGCCTCGTTTGTGGACCATTGGAATTACGACGATGTGTCGGAAGACTGCCTGAAACTGAACGTATGGACCCCAGCCCTGGACAGCCAGAAGCGCCCGGTGGTCGTTTGGTTGCACGGGGGTGGATTCGTTAATGGCAACGGGATTGAACAGGATGGCTACCACGGCGAAAACCTGTCCCGATTTGGTAATTTGGTGTTTTGCTCCCTTAATCACCGACTCGGTTCGTTAGGCTATACGGACCTGAAAGCCGCTGGTGGCCGGGACGCCGGACCGTTCGAAGCATCGGGGAATGTGGGAAATCTGGATATGGTGGCGGCTCTTGAGTGGGTAAAACATAACATCGCCAATTTTGGGGGCGATCCGGCCAACGTAACCATTATTGGCCAGTCGGGTGGGGGAGCAAAGGTTACTACCCTGATGAATATGCCATCGGCCAAAGGGTTATTTCATAAGGCGGTTGCCTTAAGTGGCAGTTCGCTGGCGGGTGTGAATAAAGAATACGCCGAAAAATTAGGGCTGAAAGTAATGGAAGAGGCTGGCCTGAAGCCCGGCGAAATCGACAAGCTCCAGCAGATTCCCTGGCGTCAGTACATTGACATTGCGAACCGGGCTGTCGATAAAATGGCCGACGAAGCGAAGCGGATGAACATTCAGCGAGGAGGCTACTCGCCTGTGGGTGACGGAACGTATATGAAAGAAGGGGCTTTCTTCACCGACCCGGCCCATTTCTCGGCTGATATTCCGCTGATGATTTGCTCGACCTTCCATGAGCAAAACCCCGACCGGACGGATGCTTCTCTGGAAAGTATTTCGCTGGCGGAAGTGAAAGAGAAGATTAAGCCCCGCTTCGGCGATAAATCAAGCGACATCGTGGAGGCTTACGCCCGGAATTTCCCGAAGGCGCGACCCATCGAAATTTGGGCGCTGATTGTGTCTAACCGAAAAAATGCCATTGCCGCTGCTGATGCAAAGTCATCTCAAAAAAAAGCACCCGTTTATGTAGCCTGGTTTGGCTGGCAGCCCCCGCTCTTCGACGGCCGGATGCGGGCGTTCCACTGCGACGATATTTGTTTTTGGTTTTATAACACCGACCTGATGCTCACCCACACGGGCGGAGGCAAACGCCCCAGAGCCTTATCGGAAAAGATGGCCGGGTCCTTTGTTAATTTTGTAAAGACTGGTAATCCAAATGGGGGCGGTTTACCTACCTGGAAACCATATACCAGCCAGAACGGCGAAACCATGGTGCTGGACGACGCGCCCGCCCTGGTCAATGACCCGGACCGCGAAGCCCGAAAATCGTTGGCGTAATGCATAGCAAATTGAAACGTTCTTCATGTTCATGAGCTATTTTGTCCTGCTTCCTTCCTCAGCAGGACAATTAAGTTGTTAACTAGTTAATCAAGCTCCTAACAAATCCAAAAATGAAAATCGGCAGTATTCGCTAACGGAATACTGCCGATTTTTGTAGGATGAAACAAGTAGCGTTTTGGTGGCTGGTTATATCAAGTTTGAGTGCTTCGGCGCAGGTACTACGTCATCGAGCCGTTAAACTAATGGGGAGTCGGTTCGATATTACCATTGTCGCCAACGATTCGGTAACGGCTGAGCAAAATATTGACACGGTGATTGCCGAAGTGACGCGCATTGAAAATCTGATATCGGACTGGAAACCGGATTCCCAAATTTCTCACGTAAATAAGGCCGCAGGAATCGCGCCAGTCCGGGTGGACCCCGAAGTGTTTGCGCTGACAGAGCGGGCGCTCCTGCTTTCCCAACGCACAAACGGCGCGTTCGATATTAGTTTTGCTGCCATGGATCGTATCTGGAAATTCGACGGGTCGATGACCGAAATGCCCAGTCCGGAGGCCGTGAAAAAGTCCGTAGCGAACGTTGGGTATCAGCACGTTGTGCTCGACCGGGCGCACTCAACCATTTTCCTGAAACGGAAAGGTATGAAAATTGGCTTTGGTGCCCTGGGCGAAGGATATGCGGCTGATCGCTGCCGGGACATGATGCTGAGACGGGGTATTACCGCCGGTATTGTCAATGGGTCAGGCGACATGAGCGCCTGGGGCAGCCAACCCGACGGCAGCAACTGGACCATTGGCCTAACCAACCCGCTGCATCGAGACACGATTTTTGCGGTTGTGCCGCTACGACAAAATGCTGTGGTGACGTCAGGTAGTTACGAAAAATTCGTTGTGTTTAATGGGAAACGTTATGCTCACATTATTAACCCCCGCACGGGCTACCCCGCCACGGGGGTATGCAGTGTCACCGTTTTCGGGCCCAGCACCGAACGAGCTAATGGCTTCAGTACATCCATGATGGTGCTGGGCAAAGAGGCCGGGCTAACCCTAATCAAGCAATATCCCGACTACCGTTATATTTTAATCACCGATGAGGGACAGATTTTTTCGTCACCTAGCCTGCGCCTGAAGCAGCGGCATTTATAGCCGTTATGACTGACCTTTCCTGGCTAATTGCGTGATGTACTCCTCGAGCGTCGTGGTGCCGCGCACAGGTGCATCCGGAAAGGCAGCGTGTTCCAGCGTCAAGGCCGTCATCGCGGCTATTGACTCCGCTGCTTTATCCGAAAAGCCCATGGATGTAAGGGTAGGTATCCACTGATCGCTTGGTGTTTCCACCGCTTCTACTGGCTTACCCAGGGCTGCCGCAAAAGCTGCTGCTACATCGGCCGATGAATAGGCTTTCGGGCCTTCTACATAATACAGACCGGTCTTTTCGATGGGCTCGGTTAGCAATAGAGCTGCTACCTGACCAATATCCTCCGGGGCAACCATCGGCAATTGGAACGTTGACGGGTAAAGCGTATGGACTTTGCCTTCCTGTTGGGCCGTTTGCAAAGACGCATCCCAGTTACTCATGTAATAAGCGGCCCGGATGATACGAGTGGGAATAGATAGCTTGGCGAGTTCCTGCTCCATCTCGTACAACACCCCTAAATCGCCGATCCGATCGCCGGATTGCGCCCCGTAAGTGGATTCAGCTACTATTTTTTCAATGCCCGAATCCTGTAAAGCCGCCAGAATCGACGCTAAGCTTTTCCGTTCTTCCTGGTCCGTGTCGGTCGAAGGGGCGGCCGGAGGATTCAGGAGAAAGAGCCGCTTCCCCTGACAAAAAATTTGCCGAAGTCCTTCTGTATCATGAACATCTGCCACGGCAACATTGGCCCCCTGACGTTGCCATTCCTCCGTTTTTTTAGCGTCATGCGTGATGACCGTTACCGACTCGCCCTGATTAAGTAGCGCCTGGGCTACAGCAGAACCGACATGACCGGTTGCGCCAAGAATGATATACATAACGTTATTGAGTTATTATTTTTATTGACCGGATTGGTTCAGCATGTGTTCTGTTTATTACTCAACCTGTCGTTATATTGTTTATGAGAAGTGAGTCAGCGCTTATCCTTTGATTCTATGCTGGATAAATTCAGAGCTAATTTTCCGTTATCGGCTGAAAAATGGGATGACTACGTCAGTCGCTTTACCCGCCTTCAGGTTCCGGCCCGAACGGTGCTGTTGCAGGAGGGCGACATCTCCCGAAAAGCCTACCTGATTGAAAAAGGCTGCCTGCGGGTCTGGTTCAACAATAATGGGCAGGACATGACCTTTCAGTTTTTCTTTGAAAACAACACGGTTTCGTCTATCGAGAGCTTTAGAAAAGGCACGCCCAGTCTGTTTTCCATCGAAACTATCGAACCTTGCACGCTGTGGTGGATTGACAAAACGGACATCGACAGCATACTGGAAGAAGCAGCTGAAATTAAGACTCTCCGACATCAAATCCTGGATGCTATGTTTGACCGTACACTGCATTACATGGAGCATTTTCTGTCCTTTATTCGGGATACACCCCAGGAGCGCTACCTGAATCTGCTGACCCATCGACCTCACATCGTTCAGCGCGTTCCACAGCATTATATCGCTTCGTATCTGGGCATCAGCAGCGTTCACCTAAGCCGGATAAAAGCCAAACTCGCGCGCGGACAATCATAGCCTGCCTAATTTGATAACAAATGTTATCGTCTGGCGATAGGGTGCCCATCTACTTTTGCCGGGTCATTCGTCACGTAATTTTATGGAACCGACAACCAAATGGGTCACCGGGGCGCTGGTGTTCGCGGGGATTATTTTTGCCCTGTCGCCTGGTCCCCAGCATTTTATAGCCAATCCCGATGGCTGGGAATTTCGCGAACAGGCCGTTTACCTGACGGGTGTATCGGCCATGTCGCTCATGGTACTCTCGATAGTCATTTCGGTGCGCCTTCCGTGGGTTAACCGTTGGATGCAGGGCCTGGATAAAGCCTATGTGGTACACAAATGGACCGGTATTTTCGCAACCCTGCTGCTTATGTTTCACTGGCTGGGGGAGTTAGGCCCCGAATGGCTCGTCGAGTGGGAGCTCATCCCTAATCCCGGCGACTTATCCGATGCGAGTAGTTATTCTGAATTAGAAATTGAGTTGTTTCAGAGTGGGGTAGCGCTGGCTCAGGTTGCCTTTTATGGGTCGATCATACTGGTTGTGATAGCCCTATTCAGGGAAATACCTTACCGATTTTTTCGCAAATCCCATAAAGTCTTTCCGGTATTATTTCTGATGGCCGCGTATCATGGTGCTACGGCCCAACTCAAAGAGCACTGGTTAGGTACCCCTGCCAGTTACCTGTTACTAATACTGATCGCGGTTGGCGTTTTAGCGGCTATAGTGAGTCTGACTGGTCGCATTGGTGCTTCGCGGAAAATCACGGCTACTATTAGCGAGATCATTCGTCATGAACACGGTATTCTCGATCTGAGACTAACAACTAACCATAAGCCTTTTCTCTACAAACCGGGTCAGTACGCTTTTTTACAGTTCGAGCATGATAAAGAGCCGCACCCTTTTTCGATTGCGTCGTCAGGAGAAAGCCCTACTAATCTGCGCTTTGCCATCAAATCGCTGGGCGATTTTACCCACGAATTGGCCAGCCAACTTCAGGTGGGGAAGTTGGTTCAGGTAGAGGGGCCTTATGGCGAGTTTCAGTTTGAGGCTCCGGGCCGCCGGCAAATCTGGATTGCGGGTGGCATCGGTATTACCCCCTTTATGGCTCGGCTGGAATACCTGGTTTATCGGGGAGGAAGTAACCAACTTATTGATTTCTGGTATTCGACGCGCAGTGACAAGTCCTCTGTTTTTCCGGGTTCGCTGGACGAGCTATGCCGGCAAAGCGGGGTAACGCTCTACCACCTGAACTCAACCCGGAAAGAATATTTAACGGCAGACATGATTTATCAGACTGTCGGGAGTTTCGACAACGTAAGTATCTGGTTTTGCGGACCACCGGCCTTTGCGCAGTGTCTCCTTAACGGATTATCGGCCTATGGTTTCGATAAACGATCTTTTCATTACGACAGCTTTAACATGCGGTAATGGATTGTTACTGAGGGGTGTCAGTTTTAAGAAACTGACACCCCTCAGTAACAATCCATTACTACCTGACCGTGCGATTGGTAGTAGCTAACACTTTTGCCAAGAGCTGTTTGACAGATATTTTCGAGCAAGTCGAGGACATCTTTTTGCATGGCGAGGGACCCACAGATCATCAGGACGCCATTCATAGCCAGCACGTTAGCGATGAAATCGGCGTCACGCGTAATCAGATCGCTGACGTATTGTTTCTGGCCTTCCCGTGAATAAGCGACATGAAGATTGGTGAGTTGCTGAGCCGCTTTTTGCGCGTCCAGAAAATCCTGATAGATAGAAAACGAAGCACTCTCCCGAAACCCACAGTACAAATGACAGGGTTTCTGCGACCTGTTCTGGCTGATCATACCCAGGAATGGAGCGATGCCGGTGCCATTAGCAATCATCACTACGGCTGGGGCTTTAGCTGGAAAATGAAAATGATCGTTGTGGACGATGCGACCCTGAATCGTTGCGCCGGGCGTTAAGCCGTGTAAAAAGCTCGAACCCAGTCCGGCCGGATAAAGCCGGACACTCAGTTGCAGTTCGGAGCCCAGCATGCCAATCGAATACAGTCGTTCACGATGATCGTTTGCCGGATAAATTACCAGCAAATCGCCCGAAGTAACGCGCTGTTGGCGTTCGGGGGTTAACCGAATAAGAAATGTTCCGTCGGGCTGAGCTGTCCGAGTGTTATGGGTGACAGTTAAGGTATCTAAGTGAAACGCCGGCGTCTTTAGCAAATCAGACGAAACCTCGATGGGTTGAGCCGCCTGCTGCGACCAGGCTTCGGCCCATAACCCGAAATCCTCCGGCGACTTATCGGCTACCGTATGAATATCGATCAGCGGACTCGCCCAAGACTGCCGGGAAAGTAGTTGAGCCACCTCAAAGGCATATTTGCAGAAGTCGGGGTAAGCGTGCGAACCGAAGCCCAGCACAGAGTATCGGACGGGTTGATTTTGCGGGTATGTTTCAACCAGCGTCGCAAACCGCTTGGCGTTCGTGGGTGGGTCGCCGAGCCCATACGTAGCGGTCATGGCAATCAGGTGTTCCGCCTTCGGAAAGACCGCATAGTTGTTGAATTCGGTCAGGTAAGATTTTTGACCAAGCTTGAGCAGTTGCTGGTGAATGATCTGGGCGAACCGAAACGTACCGCCATTTTCCGAGCCAACCAGGATGATAAACCGACTCTCATCTGCGGAGTACTTATTCTTGACGCGGTTACTCAGCCGCTTCCAGGTGATGGCAAACCCGGAATAAATGAAAAACAGAATATTGCCGGATGCGATTGCCAGGATAATCGCCCATAACGCGTTTGTCCGGCCCGTATGCAGATCCAAACTTAGGTTGGTTAACAGTAGAGCAGCCGGGTAGCGGACTTCGCCCAGCACATCGCCGGTAATCTGGTTAACCGTGATTTCGCGGTCATTAAGTTTGATCGTGTAGTATTCCTCGGGATCTTCTGAAAACGGAAATTCGATGCTTTCCACGTCCGAAAGGCGCGTATTCTTAAACACGGCAAAGTCCGCCAATGGACGTTGGGGACCTGAGCGAATCGCGTCGAGGTCAATTTTAGCAGTAGCCTTCTCGGTGTTGATCAACCCGAACCGGGCTAACGACAGGTAGGTTCCCGAAAGGGCAATGATAAAAATCGGAATCAGCGATAACCGACCCAGCACGACGTGGTAGTATTGAGCAAAATTGTCCCGGACAATGCGGGTAAAGAACCGCTTAATTCCCCGCTGGCGTTGGATAATCAGCATCGTGCCCGAAACAGTGATCAGCAGGAGCAGAAAGGCGGTTAAGCCAATGAAAAAGCGCCCCAGTTCGTGCAGAAACAGCGAGCGGTGCAGGTCGGTTACCCACTGAAAAAACTCGTTTTTTTCGCCGGGAGTGCCTAGACGTTTACCCGTTTCCGGATCGATATACGCCTTAACCGACTTTCCACTGGCATCGCTTCCGTCGATTTGCACGAAGCCGTTAGCATCAACGGTCAATTCAATTAGTTCCGAAAAGTTTTTCTTCAGAGCTGGCAGTGTTTCAGCCAGTGTAATCGTAGAAAAATTATCAACGCGATACGGTTGTGTCTTTTCGGCGACGGGTTGGAAAGCCAGAATGATCCCCGTTATCGCGGCCAATGTGAGCAATAAAAAAGAAGATACAGCCAGGGCTAAGTGGCTGTATCTCCACACGGAAATGGTCATGTTGAACCGCGATTAGTTAGGGCTGAAGCGTACGTAGCGGATGTAGCCCGTACCCTCGCTTCGGGCGGAAAGCCCTTCTGTCGTCAGTGGAATTTCCAGATCTTTTGCGTGATCTTCCTTATCCTCCACCGCACTTTCGAACCGGAGTTTATAGTCCTTGTTAAGCGTTGCGTTATCCAGATTAAGGACGATGACACTGCGGTCGCCACCAGCCACCGACGCACCCGAAATGGCGCTGATAGTCGGCGTTTTTTTGCCCAACGCTTTGTACCACGCCTTCACATCCGGGTACCATTTTTTATCGGAACCGAGTACATACAAGGTTTTCTCGTAGGCTCCTTTCCCGTTAATGAGCGACACCGCGACATACGCTTTTTCGCCCATGTAATTGGTCATCTGGATCATGCATTTGTACGCCGTGGTGCCGGATTGGGCAAAAGAAGCCAGTGGCCGGGCAAAGGGTATTGCTAATGCCAGTAGGCCAATCTTAACTAAAGAGGACATAAAACTTATTTCAGGAAAGTAACAGAGACGTTGTTTTTGGTGAGCGATTCGTTTTCGCTGGCCAGGTCAAAAGCGGTTTCTTTAAAGTCGGTGGCAATCTCTTTTTTAGCCCCGATCGACAGCAGGTATTTCAGCATGGCATCGTCTTTCGAGACCATAGCAGCCTTATGCAAGGCGGTAATCCCCTCCTTATTTTTGGCGTTTACATCAATGTGTAAGGGTTCCAGCCGTTTTACCAGCGCCAGGTTGTTTCGGGTGGCCGCCAGATGGTAGAGCGTGTTGCCGTTTTTCTGCGGAGCTGCTACGTTCAGCCCTTTATCCTGAAGAATTTTCAGTTTTGCCTCGAAGTCGTCCGTGGGCGCCCCGCCTTCCGAGCGTGGTCCACCGTTCGCGTTATACGATTGAATCCAATAAGCCGCCAGGTTATCGCCGGTCTTATCCGTGACGTTAACGTCAGCCCCTTTGCTCAGCAAATAATTCACTACCTCAGGCGAATTGCCTTTAACAGCCATTGCCAGCGCGGTTACGCCTTTCTGATTAGCCTGGTTAATGTTCTTTACTTTAGGCATTAACATTTCCAGCACGCTGAGGTCCCGGTTCGACGCGGCTGCGTTCATAAACACGGTATTGCCTTCGTCGTCTGCCTGATTCACATCAACGCCTTTGTCCAGAAAATACTGAATAAGTTCATTCTGCTTGGGTCTACGAACGATGGCGTGCAGGGCGTTCTCGCCGTTTTTCGCCACAACGGTCGGTTTCAGCTTCAGACTTTCCAGGTACTGAAAGACCTCCATCGGATTAGCACCCCGACGACCACCTTGGCTGGCCATAATAAAGGCATTATCCGTAGCAGGAACCCCCCGGCTCAGCAGGGCTTTCATTGTTTCAAGGTTGCCGCCCCGGGCCGCGTATGCAAAAGCATTATTCCCCGCAGCATCGGTGCTTTTCAAGTCCAGGCCTTTCGATACGAAATAGTCCGTCAGCTTCAGGTCTTTATCGTTTGCCACGGCCAGCAGCAGCGCGTTTGCTCCATCGTGATTCAAATCTTTTTTTAGATTGGCGCCATTGCGAAGGCATAATTCGTACACCTGCGTATTGGGTTGACCGCTACCCGCAGCAAAATTTAACGGCGTAGAACCGTGGCTGTCTACAGTCGTGGCTTTAGATCCTTTGGCGATCAGCGTTTCCATGATGTCGACATTGCCCCGGATGGCAGCCCAGTGCAGATAAATACGGCTATCGTGGGTGATTTTGCTTACATCATTACCGGGTTGGGTAAGGAGGTATTTGATGGATTCCGTAGGCGCCCCAGCGTTAATGGCCATGACAACAGGATCGAAACCATTCGGATTAAGTTGCGAGGGACTGGCCCCTTTCTCAACTTCCGCTTTAACCTGGGCTACGTCAGGTTTATTCTGCCAGAACGACTGTTCCAGCAGGACGTTTTTTTGTGCCTGAGCGGAGAAGGCAAAGAATGTGAAAATGGCAATCGCTAATTTTTTCATGCTGACGCTATACGGAAGGGGATGCATTAACTTTCTTGGTACCACGTATGTAGGTTCAGTAAAAACTGTACAGGTCGCAAAATTAATAAGATTCAGTCTAAATAAGTTAGGGAGGCCCTAATTCTATTTGTATAATTTATCGGCAACTAGTGCGGTGCCCAGGTCACCAATTTGCGCAATGGGGGCGAAGTTTGCTTGTTGATTACTAATAGTTAATTATTCGGTTAAACTGTATAAAAAATCTAAGTTTTTATAAATGAGAATTGGTACACATTCATTCAGACTTACTTTTGTAGTCGCTTATAATCAGTCTAAATAAATGAAGTACGTATACAACATTTCCTTATTCTATCTTTTATCGGTTCTCCTGGCCAGTGCCCCCGTTACAGCACAAACGCATGGGTCAATCAATGGTGTCGTTAAAACCAGTGATGGAAAACCCGCTGCTTTCGTTAATGTAAGCCTGAAAGAGGCCCGTAAAGGTACGGTTACCTCGGAAGATGGGATTTATCATTTGAAGAACATTATGCCGGGTTCGTATACGATACAGGTGACCTTTGTAGGTCTACAGACACAGGAAAAGGCCGTTACCGTGAAGGCAGGTCAAACCACGGCAACCGATTTTGCGCTGATCGAAAACGCTTCTCAATTGAGTGAAGTTGAGGTAACGGGGAATACACAGGCGGTTACGCTCGGTAAAGCGGGAATCGCCCCGCTGGATTTACCCCAAATGACGGGCGTAGTGAGTAGCGTGGTCATTGCTAATCAGCAGGCATCTCGTCTGGGCGATGTACTGAAAAACGTGAGTGGGGTCTCGCTCACCCAGCAACGGGGTGGGGTTGCCGAAACCTTCTCGGCCCGCGGCTATAGCATTGGCATTGCTGGAGCAGGAGGGAGCATCTTTAAAAATGGGGTGATCGCTAACACGATGGGTTTTCCGGAAGCCAGTACGCTGGAATCCATTGAGGTACTGAAAGGTAGTTCGGCGCTGCTGTACGGGAACGTGTCGGGCGGACTGATTATCAACATGGTAACTAAAAAGCCGAAGTTCAATTTCGGGGGCGAAGTTTCCATGCGGGTTGGTAGCTACGGGCTTTATAAACCCATAATCGACGTATACGGCCCTATCGCTAAAAACCTGGCGTTTCGGGTGGTAGGTACCTACGAAAAAGCCAACAGCTACCGGGATGTGGTGAAAACGGAGCGGGTTTATGTCAATCCGTCCTTATTATATAAGCTGGGCCAGAAAACCACCGTTCTGTTGCAGGGGGATTACCTGAAATCGAATATAACCCCTGATAACGGCGTTGGTTCGTTAAACCAAAATCAGGACGCTATTATTCCGGACGTGCCCCGGTCCCGATTTATCAATACCAACTGGGCATACAACAATGTTGAGCAGACATCGGGCTCGATCAATATCGATCATGCCTTTACCAACAACTGGAAATTAACGGTCATAGGGTCGGCACAAGGTACTAACGTAACCGCCTACGGAGCCGCCGTTCCGAACAATAATGTAGCCGCTACTGGTGACTGGACACGTACGCTGAGCCGGACGCTTACCAGCGAGGCCGATTACACCGGACAGGTTAACCTGAACGGTCGGTTCAACACTGGTTCGATTGGCCACCAGGTGCTGGTTGGAAGCGATATTGTGGGTATTGTCAGTGTAAGTAACTCGTTCTCGGTTAATTACGGAAGCGGAAAAACTGCTTACGACAAAATCAATATCCTGAATCCGAATCTGTACGAAACCCGCACGGATATTCCGGTCGCGACAGGAACCACCAAAACCACCTCGCCGTCGGTGCGGAATGGTGTTTACGTGCAGGACCTGATTAGCCTTTCTGATAAGGTTAAGGTACTGGCGGGTATCCGGTGGTCGCAGCAAAAGACCGTCCAGACAACGATCCTCAATTTGCTGACGCAGGCTGAAACCCGCGGAACGGCTGAAACGAAAACGGATGCTGCTTTCTCGCCCAAGGTGGCGCTGATGTACCAGCCCACTCGGAGTACCTCGATTTTTGGTAGTTATTCAAACAACTTTACCATCAATACCGGTGTCGATATTTATGGGCAAATCCTGAAACCGTCGATTGTCGATCAGTTTGAAGCAGGGGTTAAAAATGAGTTGTTTAACGGACGGATTACGGCGAACATCGGTGTTTATCACATCGTCAACAGCAATTTCGCTCAGATGGCGCCTTTTAAAGCAGATGGTACTCCGAACACGGATGCCAACGTGAAGGAGTTCACGGGGCAAACCACCAGCGACGGACTGGAAATTGATTTCACGGGTAACCTGTCGAAGAACCTTTACTTCATTACGGGTTACGGCTATAATTACATGCGGTATACCCAAGCCTCGCTCGTAAAAGGCTCGCCTATCCAAGGCGAACGCCTAACCAATAATCCGGCCCACACGGCTAATGCCACGATCTTCTACACATTCGATCTCCCCCAGATACGCGGGCTAAAAGTAGGGGCTTCGGCTTTCTATACCGGCAATCGGTTTGGAGGAAATAATAACACCTATGGGCAAACGCCGGAGTTCAGCCGCCTGATTCCCCTAACCGGTTTTACCACCATTGACCTCTCGGCCGGGTATACCCTCCGAAAAGTATCGCTCCTGGCTAAAGTCTCGAACATTACCAATGAACTGAATTATCTGATTCACGACCGGTACAGCATCATGCCGATTCCACCCCGGCAGTTTACAGCAACGCTGTCGTACCGGTTCTAGCCGATATATGCCAGCAGCTATCCTATACCGCGTTCGGCCCCAGTTTTAGGTAAAACTGGGGCCGAACGCGGTATAGGTTGTGAGGTTAATCACTTACTTCCGGGTATTTATTCCTTTACCAGAAATACGTAAGACTCAGGCGGGCAAAGAATGACGTACCGGGCGTGAAGTGAATTTCCTCAACGGGGGCGACTTCCCCTCTCAGGCGGCTCTCCGTGTCGAATTGGGTTTCTTTCCAGCGCGTGTTCAGCAGGTTCTGCACCGTTAATCCCAGAGTATAGTTACGCCGAGTGTAGTTAACCTGCATATCGGTGACAAAATACCCTTTGGCCACCACCGTATTATCTTCGTTGGCAGGGCGGTTTGCCATGTACCGGTACCGCAGCGAGCCGCTTAAACCGTGCTGGGTTTGCAACGACAGGCCACCCGTTGACGTAAACACTGGAGCCAGCGGCAAATAATTTTGACCAAGTTCTGCATCCAGCGACCGGGGATTGGCCGTGTTCAGGTCGAGGTCGGCAAACAGGGTTTTCGTCAGCTGATACCGTGCTGATAAATCCAGTCCCTGCCGACGGGAACGGCCGCTGGGTTCCACCACGCCTTCGTCGCCCACGTAAACGAACTCCTGCTGCAACCATAAGTACCAGGCAGCCGCGTTGATAAGCAGTCGAGGAAAGGGTTTGATAATCAGGCCTAAGTCGGAACCGTAAGCACCGGGCAAAATCTGCCGACCGTTCTGCGCCGTTACCACCCGCGCGTCGTTGGAATGAAAACCTTTGCCGGTATTCAGATACAGCTGAATCCGTGGATTGAAGGTATAATACAGGTTCAGTTTGGGGGATACGATGGCCTGCGATACGCGTTTTGTAGTGACAGGTACAGCGAGCAAATCCTCGTATTGTGAGCGGAAGTAATCAACCCGCACCCCGGCATTAACCGTGAATCGGCTGGATACCTGTACCAACTCATCCGCATACAGGGCCGCGTTGAGTTCATTCACGTTGCCATATTGAATTCGATCCAGGATGTCGACTCGGTTTTTCGTGTGCGATAATTCTGTTCCATTCGTTAGGTCCTGGCGATACTGAGCGCCGAGGGTCGTTGTCCAACTGGTTTTACCTAAGGTCGTTTGGGTGGAATAGCTTCCGTTGTAGCCAAACAGATTCCGCCGTTCTTTCTGTCGAATCTGATCGCCATTGACGCTGTCTTTGAGGAAAAACGTGAAGTTCGAATACAGCTCGAACTTGTAATTCGAGTAAAAAAACTGGTTTTTGATGGTGTGGTTACGCGGGGTAATCGTCACCAGTTGCGCATTTACGTTGGTGCGGCTGGTTTCCCCGCCTTCGGTCGGATCGATGGCCCCAAACCAGTCGATGGCCCCCGAATCAACGGCCCGGTCCGGAATCTGGCCGGAGTGATTCCACTTGCTCCAGAAGGTAGACCCCGTCAGCGTCAGGTTGGTGTTTTCACCGAGGTGACGGTGATATTTGCCCATGAGGTTGACCCGTTTGAAATGCTGCGGGTTATCGAAATACGAATCGCTGTAGGAATATTCGGAGGCCAGATAAGCCGACTGGTTCTTAGCCCGACCGGTTTGTCCCAGTAAATCCAGACCTGCCACGGCCCGGTAGGTATTAAACTGACCGGCTTCCAGCTTGACAAAGGAGCGGTCCAGCGTGGTTCGGGTGCGGAAATTGGCCCAGCCCGCCGTGGCCAGATTACCCTGGTCTGTAGTGTAAGGACCTTTCTTGAAATCGACGCCTTCAACCAGTTCGGGAATGACAAAATGCAGATCGGCGTACCCCTGCCCGTGGGCGTGCGACACCATATTAACTGGCATCCCATCGACCGACAGGCGAATATCGGTCCCGTGGTCCAGATCGAACCCGCGCAGAAATAACTGCTCCGCTTTACCGCCCCCGGCGTGTTGCCCAATAAATAGCCCCGGCACCAGTCGCAGAATCTCCTGTGAGTTGGTAATCGGGCGAAGTTTGATATCCAGACTGCTAATGAGTTGTTGCTCGTTGGGCTTCAGCGCCGATACCGTAACGGTGTTCAGGGTTACCGGCGCAATGGCAAGGCTCGTCTGAAGATAAGTTGTCCGGTCATCGACAATGGTAATTTCCTGAACGAACGGGGCGTAGCCTACGTGCGAAAATTCAACTTTGTAAGGCGCTGCTGCCAACCCATCGAAGCGGTAACGGCCTAACTCATCGGTTAGCGCAGCCTTGCCCACACCGACCAGTTGCACGGTTACCCCACGTAGTGGAACACGCGTGCTTCCGTCGATTACCGTACCCGTAAGGGTTCCCAGGTGGGCGTAGGCTATCTGAAACGTTAGTAAGCTAAGTATAAACGTATTAAGCAGACTTTTATAGCTCATTTGATGAAAATGTGAATGCTACAGTTCTTACCATTTTTTCTGTAAACTGAGATAGCCGCCCAGCGTATTGGGCAACAATTGCCCCTGATCGATGGCTAATGAAGCCGTCAGGCGGGTATTACTTAATCGGGGTAATGGCCGCTGGATGCTGGCCAGGGCCGAAAACTGCCCATATGGAGTCGGATAAGGCCGGGCGAATGTGCCGTAGTTCCGGCTGTACGAAAGCCGGAGTGTCCAGTCCAGTCCATTTTTAACTTGTCCGTTGGCCCCTAGGTACCCCATATTTACTCGATTATTAGGAAAATACTGGATGCGTCGATTAGCTGGCAGCACGTCGCCTTCCGGCATAATAAAGGGCGTTCCGATGGTGCGGCCGAGGTAAGACCAGCCTTCCCGGTACTGGCCATGATTAAAATAATTGTCGGCCCCCTGATAGGTGGACCCCGGCACATCGAATGTCGGCCCACTTTGATTCATCGTACTCAAAAATTCCACCACAATCCGGGTTAACCAGCCGGTAGGCGCTCCCGCCTTTCGGTGCCAGCTAAGCCCCGTTAAGCCATCCGGTGCGTTAATCCAGATAAGACCGGACAAATCGTCGTAAATATGCTGATGATAGAGTAGCCAGGTACCCGTGGGCGTATTCATTTCCACGCCCAGATCGATACTGCCTAAGCCGTTACCAAACCAGTAAGCGCCGTCGAAGCTTGAATAATCGGTATCCTGCCAGTAGGCAGGTCGCGTGCCCAGGACCACATGGGGATAATATTTGAATTGGGACGGGAGTTCCCCATCAACCGCTGTACCGGTACCCCTCAGGTAGTCAGCCTGTCCACCCCACTGCACCTCATGGTTAATGCCCGCGTGTACCTTGACTCGGCTGGCGGGCTGGCCGAACCGTATATAAAAATACTTCTGGTGCAGGTAAGCCCCCTGAATGTAGGGAACATTGAACCAGCCGTGAACATACCCCGTGTTAATCGCCACAAACCGCTTGAGTATCGGCAGCGGCACATAACCCAGTGTCGCCAGTTGAACTTTGGGAATAGGCATCGCATTCCCTGATCCATTGATAAATCCCGACGAAAGCGTGGAATCGCCCAGACCGGTTAACTGACGCCAGCGACCAACGGCCAGCTCAATCGACCCCCACCGCACTTTTCCGTATAGCTCGGGTAATATAACCCCAGACTGGGTTGCTGCATTACCGACAATCTGCGCTCCGGCGCTCCAGTCAAACCGGCGTTTCCGACCGTTATGAGTTGTGTCCTGCTGGCTATAAGGCCGCCAAAGCCCAGCCCGTACCGTGGCCGCAGGCGTTGTGAGCGGTACGGTACCATACTGATTTGTTCGAAGCCAGTAAGGCATCGCCTGAGCGGTCGCTGCCCAGCCGCCCACTTCCACCTGCGCCTGCCAACTGGCGGGCTTCGTCGTTTGGGCGAAGCTGGCATGGCTGCTAAAAACGCTTATAGTCAGCAGTATATATAAAGGACTAAGTAGCCGCGTTGGGGCAATAAAAGCAGGGTTGCAACAGGTCATTCCGGTCTCACATTTCGCACACAAACTGGCCTATCCAGGGCATTAGGAATACGGTAGCTGCCGGGTTTGATGCTCACGCCAGGTCAGGAACAGAGCCAGAATGGCCAGCAGAGCGAGCGCATACGGGGCATAACCGACAACCTGTTCGATTCCCTGGGTCAGCTTATTCTGCTGACCGGTAATCCGCTCGACAATCCAGGCAAGGGCCGCAATGCCCGCCAGCAAAGCCCCTAAGATACGCACGTATTGATAGACTGACATGCGACTCAGTAGAATTAACCAGGGAATGGTTAGGCCAATAATCAGGAGCTGCATGAGTTCAATCCCCAGGTTGAAGCCCAGAATACTCAGCGCCATGGGGCCTGCGTCCAGATGCAGATTGGCTAGTGTACTGGCAAAAGCCAGTCCATGCACCAGCCCAAAGCCAGCCGCTATCCAGGCTTCGCGCCCTGGGAATAGCGGACGCACCGCGTGTACTGCCGACACCAGAATGGATACGGCAATCAGCACTTCAACCGGTTGGCTGGGTAATCGCACCCAACCCAAAGCGCCGAGCAGCAACGTCAGCGAGTGTCCCAGCGTAAAGGCCGTTACAATCCAGAGCAGCCGGGTAAGGCTATACTGAACCCCGCCAAATTGAGTCCAACGACCACCAGCCACGAGCAGCGGTGCAGGCAATAGGAGTACCAACAGAAATAGCAGGTGATCAGTACCTTCGGCAATATGCTCAGTCCCCAGCTTAATCATGGCCTGAAAGCCCGACCAGACGCTGCCCGCTTCCAGATTAACTACCAGCGGAAGAATGCGATTATTGACGATGTCTAGCTGAATGATACCTACCTGAACGGGTTGCGCTTCGGCCAACTGCCCTCTGGCCCAGTCCTGCTGTACCGATACCAGAATTTTGTGGGTAACTACCTGGTGCAGTACCACATCATAATTGAACGTGAAATGCCGGACATCACGCCCGACTGGCGGTACCAGCCGAACCTGGGCAGTCAACTCACGGTACACCCCGTTAATTGGATTCTGGGTTTCCTGGACCGAAAGGTCGTTTATGAATACCGACCACTGACGACCGTCCGGCGTTTGGGGGCGAATGTGCTGCGTCAGATAATCCCTGAGTTGAGGACCTAATCGCGCTATCAAACCGGCTGACGAATCGTTGACGGCATGGCCATAAGCGGCTTGAAGTTCAACCAGTGGAATCTGAATCTCCGCGTCGATCCGGTCGGCATGAATAGTCATCAACACCACTGAATTGGGCATGGGGTGAGCCACGGACACTGTTGGTATGTCCACAATCACGAGACTAGTCATCAACACCACCAGCCATCTGGTCAGACAGTCGACTACGTTCATAAGGAGGTTATTTACCAGGCAAGCTGTAAACTAGCCCGGTAGTGTTATGGCGTTGGATACAATCGTAATGAATCTGGAATTCTAGCGAACATTTGTAAGGCTTCCTTCAGCCACCAGGCCTACCTGGTGACTGAAGGAATAACCTGGCGAAGTTACGACCCATCGTTATTTGGTACCACCATAATCCGTGGTATGATCACGCCAAACCGAGTGCGGGTGAGGAGTTCCCTGGATAATAACACCTCCCTGGTAGGAAAACTCAATCCAGACGTTGGGACCATCAATGCGGATGTAATCATTCTGGGCTGTTACGCCCGTAGTACCTGAGTAGGCAATGTACGTATCGGCTAGTTCAGCCGTGTATTTGGCCAGCACCGTGGCCGCTGTAGTGGCATCCAGATCGTTGACGTAGAGCTTGATGGCGTTCAATACCAGCGCCTGTTTGGTGGCATCCAGATTACCGACCCGCAGGCCCACTTTGGTAGCAGGAAACTTCCAGTCCTGGCCGGGGCCGAGTACTAAGTCGGAGTATGTACCGGAAAGTTTAGCCGTGGTTTGTTCGCTGGTGCTTAATCCCGTCAGCAATGCGGCAAAGGCCAGCCGTTCCTGTTCCATAGGCTGATAGGTTTGGTTCGTCGCCGTATTACTCACGACCGCCGTTGGCTCTACGCCCCGGAAAGCCGGTGTATACCCCGATCCGGCGGTTGCATTGAAGGTGTAGGGCTGAGTGTAGTGGTGTCCCGTAAACAGGATTTCCCAGAGGCCCGACGTGCTGGGTGTCCCCAATATCGACACGTAAAAATTGCCTGCTCCGTAGGTCGTACCACCGCCGGCGGAGTATAAATAATTGTCGGCCACCAGATTACCAAATAGCTCATCGTACCCTTCGTTGCGTACGTTCAGAGCTAGTACTGCCAGCATCATATCGCGGAAAGCACCTAACTGAGTAGCGCTGAGCGACGCCAGATTGACTCCATACCGGGCCGATAACCCCGCTGGCAGGTTCGACCATTTCTGGGCGTTGGCCAGGGTGTAGGTCAACTGCGCCGAAGTCTTTTTGGTGGCGTCGAGGGTAGCCAAGAAGGCGTTGGTCAGACAAACCACTTTAGCCAGACCGGTAGAACCGGAACAGGTTGTATTGGTACTGGTTGTCGTTGACAGGACCGCCGTAACGGTTAGCGAGTTCGCTATCGAAACCCCCGAACTCCCCCCGGGACCGGTTCCGCCACCGCCGGGCCCAGTAGTACCGGTACCACTGCCCGGCCCTGTCGTTCCACCGGTTCCCGTAGTGGGAACTACGCTATGATCCTGACAGGCTAGAAATGCTACCAATAGGCCGGCAAAAACCGGTATGATGGCATAAGAAAGTATTTTTTTCATAAATAGTTAATTAAGCGTTGGGATAAACTATCGTTGCTTACTTAACTAATACATAATGCGTTGTGCGCGTGTTGCACCACTCGTGCGGGTAGGGGTGAAGAGGCTGAATGTTGTGGTAAACAGGTATTTTCTTTTAGAAAATGGCTGTAGCAAATGCAGCTAAGCCGGAACGAAACTTACTGCATAAACAGGCTGAAAAATTCTTTTTCGTAGCTACTACCGACGGGAATTTCGGTTTTCCCAACCAGGAGCGTCTTCCCGCGAATTGCCCGAATCTTATCGACGGCGACAATGAACGAGCGGTGAACCCGAACAAAGTTTCCGGTTGGTAATTTATCCAGCATGGCTTTCAGCGTGAGTCGTAAGACCACCGGTTTTTCGTCCATAAAATGAATTTTTAAGTAATTGTCAAGCCCTTCGATGAAGAGAATATGGTCGACTGTAACCTTAACCAACCCATAATCCGCCCGAAAGAAGAGAGGAGCCGGAGCCTGTTCAACATCTTTAGGTGACTCGGTAACGGGTAGTCGTAACCCTTGCCAGCGCGTCTGGGCGCGCTGCACAGCCTTGCTGAACCGATCGAAGGTATAAGGTTTCAACAGATAATCAACCGCTTCGACTTCGTAGCTCTCCAGGGCAAATTCGCTGTAAGCCGTGGTAAAAATAACCAGGGTTTGCTGCGTGATGGATCTGAAAAAGGCTAGGCCGGATTCACGGGGCATATTAATATCCAGAAAAATCAGATCGACCGGACTAGCTGCTAAGTACAGTCGGGCTTCGACTGTTCGGGTAAAGGTTTTCACCAGATCGACGGTTTCGATGCGGCTACAAAAGGACTCGATAATATCCAGAGCCGGCTGTTCATCATCCAGCGCAATGGCTTTCATCATGACAAAGTAAGCAGTAAGGTAACGCGAAAATGCGTCGGTGTTTCGTCGATCGTTAACTGATGAGCATCCGGATAAAGAAGTCGCAGTCGCTCTCGAGCGTTTTGTAAGCCAACCCCCGTTGAGTCATCAAGCTGGATCATCTGGACCTTGTTATTGGCAGCGTACAGTTGTAAATTGGTATCATCAATACCTAACTGGATGACAATATTCGAGTCTTCTTCGGGACTCACGCCGTACTTAAACGCGTTTTCAATAAAGGAAAACAAAAGTAACGGCGCAATTGACAACCCGCTCACGGTGCCTTCCTGCTGATAGTCAACCTGAACGGCATCGCGCAGGCGGGCCTTTTGCAGATCGATGTAATTGGTCAGGTAATTTATTTCAGCAGACAGCGGGACTTTATCCCGGTGGGCATCGCGGATGATGTAACGCATGAACTCGGAGAGTTTAACAATCGTGTCGGCCGTGCGTTCATCGTTACGGATTGCCAGTGCATAAATGCTGTTGAGCGTATTAAACAGAAAGTGCGGCTGAATCTGTGCCTTCAACTGCTGCAACTCGGCCTGTAATTGATCGTTCTCGACCTGGCGGAGCCGGTTAGCCGTCTGCACCGAGATCGAAATCAGGGTGCTAACGCTGCCTAGCAGAAAAAGAATGGCTAACTTAACCGGAAGCAGCAAGGTAAAAGGCGGATGGTTGGGACGAATTATTGGCCTGTCTCCAGAGGGAGGACCCTGTGGCAGAGGTGATTCCTCCGGCCTGCGGGGTGGTTTTTCGAAAAAGGTAGGATCGTCAGGATGGGGACCGAAGGAGTCGCTATGAGGGCCCTTCAACATCATCTCTTCCACAAAGATTTGCCTGGCCCAAGCGATCGGGGTGTTCGTTTGAGGAGGTTTAAAGAAGACCCACTGCTCAATCCGATAGGGAAGAAATACGGCCCCTAAGAGGCAGCCAACCACAACGACCGCGTACCGCCCGTACCGCTTATACAGAAACCAGCGCGGCACAAATACCGTGTGGTTGAAATAAGAGAATAAGATCAGAAACAGATAGACTAGCCCATTCTGAACCAGATGCTCATGGGGCTTAAGTGGTTGCCAGCTTACATCGGTATACACAAAATAGAAAAGGGGCAGAGCCGCCAGGGCAATACCGATTAATAATTGTGTACTATAAGTTTTAAACCAGACCGCCATGTGAACTTTTTGACAGCATTAACATGATAAACAGGTTGAAAACAAACGCTATGGTCGCTGGAAACGATACAGATAAGGGGCTTTATTGGCGGCCCCGGTAAATTTCTTTTCCAGTCGTTCCAGCACGTTCAGGTCCAGCATTTTCTTCTGAAAATTGTTGCGGGCAAACGGCTTATCATAAATTGCTTCGTAGAGTTCCTGCACTTCTTTCATGGTAAAGGTTTCGGGCAGCAAATTAAAGGCAATTAGTTTCTGGTCGAGGTTCAGTCGTAACGTATCAAGCGCCTGCGAAACCATGTCGTTATGGTCCATAATCATGGTTGGCAACTGCTTAATCGGGCACCATTCGATCGCTTGATCAATATCGATTTTTCGGGGTACAACGTTACGCATATCGACCAGCGCGTAATACCCGATGGACACGAACCGACGGGTAATCCAGTCGAATTCCTTGCGGTTGAAGCGATTATCGCCTAACCGGTCCTCGTTCAGTTGAATGAGTCGTTCTAAAAATAACCGATTGGTGCGCGGAGCTTCGCCAAATACCCTGAACTGTTCGAGATAAATATCCTTAATGCCGGTTCGCTCTTCCAGAATCCGGCGGGCAGCCTGATCAATACTCTCATCCTGATAAATGAATCCACTAGGCAACGCCCAGAAGTCACCCCTGAAATTAAGCTTGGGAATCAACACATTGAGTTGGTTATCCTGATAACCAAAAATGACGCAGTCAATCGAAAGCTGCTGTATATAATCCTGTTCACTGGGTGAATGCATAATCCGTTGAGCTAGTAAATGGTAAATATAGGAAGTGGGTCATCTGGAGACGTTGTACTGCAAAGATATCTAGTAGGATAAAATTTATTGTCTATAATTTAGACAATAATACTTTTTATTTTCTACTTTTGTCTGGTAAGCGCAAAATAACCTGTACTACATGAAAGTAAACTCGTTAAAAATCAGAGCTATATCCTTCGGACTATGGCTGTCAATTCATGCTGTTTTTGCTCAAACGCCTAAGCTTAACATATTAGTCTTTAGCAAAACGGCGGCCTTTCGGCATCAGTCCATTGAAGCCGGCAAGAAAGCACTGGCGAAAATGGCGGGTGAGAAGAGCTTTGGGGTAAGTTTCACGGAGGACGCAACCCAGTTTAACGAAGCCAACCTGAAAAAATACAACACAGTTCTATTTCTGAATACGACGGGCGATATCCTGAATAACGAGCAGCAAAGCGCCTTTGAACGGTACGTTCAGGCGGGTGGGGGCTATGTTGGTATTCACGCAGCCACCGATACCGAGTACGAATGGCCCTGGTACGGTAAACTGGCGGGGGCCTATTTCCTGGATCACCCGATGCCCAATAATGTGCAGAAAGGAAAGTTTATTGTGGCGATGAAAAACCACTGGGCAACGAAAGGTATGCCCGACGAGTTTGAGCGCACCGACGAATTTTACAGCTTCAAGGATATTTCGCCCAAGATCAATGTCGTCCTGAAGATTGACGAAAAAACCTATCAGGGTGGCAAAAATGGAGATAATCACCCCATGAGCTGGTACCAGGAATTCGACGGTGGGCGCGCGTTTTACACGGCCATGGGCCATACCGACGAAACCTTCTCCGAGCCCTTGTTCCTGAACCACCTCTGGTCGGGTATTCAGTATACGTCGGGCGGGGATAACCCAAAGCCGCTGAATTTTGCGAAGGCGCGGCCGGAAGAAAACCGCTTTTCGAAAGTCGTATTAGAAGAAAAACTGGATGAACCGATGGAGTTAAGTGTATTGGGCGACGGACGGATTCTGTTTATTCAGCGTAAGGGTGAGGTTCGGCTGTACAATACTAAAAAAAAGGAGCTTAAGACCATCGCCAAGATTCCGGTCAGCACCAAATACGTCAGCAAGGAAGGGAAAGAGTCGATGGGAGAGGATGGGCTGTTAGGCCTGAACAAAGACCCGAATTTCGCGCAGAATCACTGGATTTACCTCTATTACTCCGTACCCGAGGCCTCGAAGAACGTACTGGCCCGCTTTGAGCTGAAGGGCGACGAGCTGGACATGGCCTCTAAAAAGGTATTACTCGACGTAGCGACCCAACGTGAAGAGTGCTGCCATACTGGCGGCTCGATTGCCTGGGATAAATCCGGTAACCTGTATCTGTCGACGGGCGACAACACTAATCCGCACGCGTCGAACGGGTTTAGCCCCAGCGATGAGCGGGAAGGACGCGGCCCGTGGGATGCTCAGAAATCGTCGGCGAATACAAATGACCTGCGCGGTAAGATTATCCGCATCCATCCCGAAGCGAATGGTACCTACACCATTCCTGACGGAAACCTGTTCCCGAAAGGCACTTCGCAGACTCGCCCGGAAATCTATACGATGGGCCACCGCAACCCCTTTCGGATTTCGGTCGATCAGAAAACGGGTTTTTTGTACTGGGGGGAAGTTGGTCCCGATGCCGCCAAACCCGATCCAAACCGGGGTCCGGCTGGTCATGATGAAGTCGGACAAGCGAAAAAAGCCGGTAACTTCGGTTGGCCGCATTTTGTGGGCGATAACAAAGCCTATAACAAATACGACTTTGCCGCCAGTAAGTCGGGTGAAAAGTGGGATGCGGCTGCACCGACCAATAACTCGCCCAACAATACCGGCCTGAATGTATTGCCCCCGGCGCAGAAGGCATTTATCTGGTATCCGTATGATGCGTCTCCCGAGTTTCCACTCGTTGGTGCCGGTGGCCGTAATGCGATGGCCGGGCCGGTATTTTACAGTGAAGACTTTAAGGGTGTTCCCCACGCGTTTCCGGCTTATTATAACGAGAAGCTGATTACCTACGATTGGATGCGCGGCTGGATTATGGCCGTCACGATGGATAAAGACGGTAATTATAGTTCGATGGAGCGGTTTATGCCGAGCTACAAATTCAGCAATCCGATGGATATGGAGTTTGCCGATAACGGTGATCTCTACATGCTGGAATACGGCTCGGGTTGGTTTACCGCCAACGACGACGCGCGACTAATTCGGATTGAATACAACGGGGGGAACCGGAAACCACAAGTACAGGCAGTAGCCAACAAAATGGGCGGTTCGGCACCCCTGGCGCTGAAACTTAGCTCAAAAGGCACTGAAGATGCCGACGGGGATGCGCTAACTTATTCCTGGAAGATTTCCTCGAAAAATGGCTTTAATAAAGTTATTACCACGCCCGATGCGGCCTTGACACTGGCTAAACCTGGTGTTTACAAAGCTATGCTGACCGTCAACGATGGCAAAGGCGGCACGGCGTCGCAGTCGATGGACGTTACAGTAGGTAACGAAGCTCCGGTACTGAGTCTGGACATGCCGGGCGCTAACAAGTCGTTCTACGTAGCTAATAAGCCGTTTGCCTATGATGTTAAGGTGAGCGATAAAGAAGATGGTACGCTGGGCAAAGGCATTGATCCTGAGCAAGTAGCGGTTAATATCGATTACCTGCCCGAAGGCTTTGACAAGATTGCGATTGCCCAGGGCCACCGCTCGGCTGATGCGAGTGCGCTGCTGGCAACGGGCAAAAAACTCATCGAAGGCAGCGACTGTAAGAGTTGCCATAGTATCGATAAAAAGTCGATCGGACCAGCTTACCGCGAGGTAGCCAAAAAATACAAAGGGGATAACTCAGCGCTGGAACGGTTGACCAAGAAAGTGATCGCCGGTGGGGCTGGCGTATGGGGTGAAACCCCAATGTCGGCGCATCCACAGCTCTCAGCGGCTGATGCCTCCGAGATGGTCAAGTACGTGCTGAGTCTGTCGAGTGATGCCGGTACGAACGCCCTGCCTGCGAAGGGAAGCTATACCGCCAAACTTCCGACGGGGGATAAGGGTAAGGGCGTGTATGTGGTTCGGGCTTCGTACGAAGATAAAGGGGCTAAAGGTCTGCCTTCGCTCCGGTCGGAACAGACGTTTGTGCTCCGGAATGCGACTGTGGATGCGCACGGCTTCGACACTTACGATAACGTCAATAAGATGGCCTACGGGGGTAATAACCTGGCTATTCCATCCAAGTCAGGTGCTTATATGGGCATTAAACAGGTTGACTTAGCCGGTGTTTCAGCTTTTCGGGTGATGGCCATTGCCCCTAAACCGCAACTTAATGCCGTTGGTGGTAAGATCGAATTGCACCTGGATAGTCCAACGGGTAAACTCATTGGCGAGTCTGCCATGCTGGAACCTACCGATAAAATGGATTTCAAGCCTAATCAACTAACGGTTCCGGTAAAGCTGCCTGCGCCCGCCGACAATAAACCGCACGATGTGTACCTGGTTTTTGTCAATCCGGCCAAAGCGTCCGGCAGCCTGATGGTGGTCATGGGCGTTGAAGCCGTTCTGAATTCCAGCGCCCAGTAAGGTAACTCTATGAAAGGGAATTACTTATTGGTCATTAGCTTGCCTACCAATAACCAATAAGTAACTCCTGACCTTTAACCGGTTCATTTATGAAGAAGTTAACCTTGCTGGCCTGGATGTGGCCAGCGTTCGTCCTGGCGCAGCCGTCGCCCCTGCAAAAGGGGTTTCAGACGCCACCCGATGCCGCTAAGCCCCGCGTGTGGTGGCACTGGATGAACGGCAACATTACCAAAGAGGGTATCACTAAAGACCTCGAGTGGATGAAGCGTGTGGGCATCGGTGGGTTTCAGAACTTCGATGCGAGCCTGATGACGCCGGCCGTGACGCCCAAAAAGCTGGTGTTCATGACGCCCGAATGGAAAGATGCGTTTAAGCACACGACCGATCTGGCCAAAAAACTCGGACTGGAAATGGCCATTGCAGGCTCGCCCGGCTGGAGCGTAACGGGTGGGCCGTGGGTTCCGGCCAGCGATGCCATGAAAAAATACGTCTGGACTGAAACGCGGGTAACAGGTGGGCAAGCCTATTCGAGGAAACTGCCCCAACCCGCCAACGTAGCCGGGAAATTTCAGAATGTACCCCTGCCTGCCGAGGGCGGACTCGGAGGAGGTCCAAGGGGCGAATCCCCAACCTATTATGCCGATGCTGCGGTTATCGCATACCGATTACCTGCGACTGAAAAGCCTATAAGCGCGCTTAATCCCAAAATCACGTCAAGCGGAGGTCAGTTTAGTCTCGCTGATCTGACGGATGGCGATCTGGCTAAAACGACATTTTTGCCGCCTATGGAAGTCGGGCAGGATATGTGGATTCAGTACGAGTTCGACAGCCCGCAGACGATTAAGGCGTTTACCATTGTCGGCGCACCCGCAGCGGGTGAGCTGGCCGAATTCCGGGGCCTGCCCGATAACCGGATGCTGAAAGTAAGCGACGATGGCGTGAATTTTCGGGATGTCGTCATCATCCGGGGGAGCACGGTTCCGCAAAGTACGATGGCTATCTTGCCGACTACGGCGAAGTATTTCCGATTTACGTTTAAGACCGAGAAGTCGGAAGGTAATCCCTTTGCGGCCATGATGGGCGGACGGGCCGAACCCGGTAAACCGCAGGGTGTACCCGTCGCCGAGCTGGTCTTGCATACGACGGACCGGGTAGATCTGTTTGAGCAGAAAGCAGGTTTCAGCGCCTGGAAAGAAAGTACGCACTCGCTGGTAAAGGCGAATGCCGATGCGATCCCTACAGCCGATGTGGTGGACCTGACGGCAAAAATGAGTGCGGATGGTACACTGAACTGGACACCCCCCGCCGGTAACTGGGTTGTACTGCGACTGGGCTACTCAATCACCGGACGGAACAACCATCCGGCCTCGCCCGAGGCAACGGGCCTGGAAGTAGATAAGCTCGATAAAATCGCCGTCCGGAAGTATATCGACACCTATCTGGACATGTATAAGGATGCCACCGGTGACCGATTAGGCGCTACGGGGCTGGAATACATGGTGCTGGATTCGTACGAAGCGGGGCATATGACCTGGACCAAAGCCATGCCCGAAGAATTTCAGAAGCGACGCGGTTACGACATGAAGCCCTGGATTCCGGTCTTAACTGGTCGAGTTATTCAAAGTGCGGAAGCCAGTGAGAAATTTCTGTGGGATTTTCGAAAGACCATCGGCGAGATGATTGTCGAAAACCATTACGACGTGATCGGCGATGCTCTGCACGCTCGCGGCATGAAACGCTATACCGAGTCGCACGAGAACGGTCGGATTTACCTGGCCGATGGGATGGACGTAAAGCGTAAGGCCGAAATCCCCATGTCAGCCATGTGGACGCCGGGTAGTCTGGCGGGTGGAATGGATGAAGAAGTTCGGAGCGAGGCCGATATTCGGGAGGCCGCGTCGGTGTCGCACATTTACGGACAAAACCTGGTGGCGGCCGAGTCGATGACCTCCATTCAAAATGCCTTTAGCTGGCATCCGGAAAAACTGAAACGTACGGCGGACCTGGAAATGGCGTCGGGCTTAAACCGTTTTGTTATTCATACGTCAGTCCACCAGCCGCTCGATGATAAAAAGCCTGGCTTTTCACTCGGACCATTCGGGCAGTACTTCACCCGCCAGGAAACCTGGGCTGAACAGGCAAAGGTGTGGATGGATTACCTGGGACGCAGTTGCTATCTGCTCCAGCAGGGCAAACCCGTCGTGGACATACTCTATTATTATGGAGAGAACAACAACATCACGCAGGTTTACGCCCAGAAACTCCCCGTCATCACTGGTTATGCGTTTGACTTTGCCAATTCGACGGTGTTGAAGGAAGCACTGCGAGTTGAGGATGGTAAGCTCACAACGCCCAGTGGTCAGCAGTATCGGATACTGGTACTCGATTCGACGGCGCGTACGATGACCTTGCCGGTGCTTAAAAAACTGGGTGAATTAGTTAAGGCGGGTATGCACGTAGTAGGAGCGAAGCCTGAACGTTCGCCTAGCCTTAGTGACAATGCTACGGAATTCACTTCTCTAGTTAATCAGATATGGAGTAACCCGAACGTATCGACCGGACCGGTTGAAGCAGCATTGACGAAGTTGAACGTGACAAAAGACGTTGACATATCGGGAGCTAAGTCTCCAATTCTATACGTGCACCGCCAAACGGCGAATGCTGATCTGTACTGGCTCGATAATCGTAGCGAGAATCCGAATGAAGCGACGATTAGCTTCCGGGTAACGGGCAAGGTACCGACGCTGTGGAACCCGGAAACCGGTAAATCCGAAACGGTATCCTACCAGATAAAAGATGGACGTACGACTATCCCGGTCAAATTCGAGTCGTGGGGCGCGTACTTCATTATCTTCCAGGATAAGGCAACGGTGGCGTCGTATACCAAACCTACTGTGAACGAATCATCTGTTGCTAATTTAAACAGCCCCTGGACCGTTCGCTTTCAGGAAGGCCGGGGAGCGCCTGCGCAGACAACGATGAACACGCTGACGTCGTTGACGGCGAATGCTGATCCTGGTGTCAAGTATTTTTCCGGTACGGCTGCTTACGAAAATACCGTCGAAATACCGACTCTGGCCAAAAACGCATCCTACGTGCTTGAGTTAGGCGATGTTAAAAATTTGGCCGACGTGATCGTCAACGGTAAAACCGTGGGTACGATCTGGAAAAAGCCTTATCGGATTGACATCACTGATGCCTTAAAAGCGGGTCGTAATACGGTACAGGTAGCTGTCACAAACCTTTGGGTTAACCGGTTAATCGGCGATGCTCAACCGGGAGTTACAAACAAGGTTACGTTCACGACCATGCCGTTCTACCGGCCTGATTCACCCTTGCTGCCTTCGGGTCTGTTAGGACCAGTTCGGATCCTGATGGAGACGCCTGCGACTGTTACGGCAGCCAAACGGTAAAAGAAAGTAAAGCAAGCGCCTTTTCTGTCATGCTGACGTAGGAAGCATCTTGATGTTTATTGCTTCAAGGTTAGATGCTTTAAGATGCTTCCTACGTCAGCATGACAAAGGGTAATTAGTTAGCTTTATATAAATCCCCAATCTAAGTAATCAAATTTCACAGTTAAATCAATTCAAATCATGAAAAAAGTAAGTATCCTGTTTGTCATGTTCTTTCTGGGCGTCGTTTTCAACGGCTTTTCCCAAACCACTCAACCGACCGACTTTTACGCCGGAAAATGGGAAATTAACATCATGGGTACGCCCAATGGCGATGCTAAAATGATCGCCGACCTGGTTAGGAAAGATGGCAAATTGACGGGGCAAATGACGAATGCCGCTGAACCAAATGGCGATAAAATTCCCATTACCGGCATCGTCGAAAACGGCGACAAAATAGCCATATCGTTCACCGCTCAGGGCTATGACCTTACCATGGATCTGTCAAAAGTGGATAACGACAACCTCAAAGGCTCCATGATGAACTTTGATACCACCGCCAAACGGGTGAAGCAGTAAAGGTCAAACGATCAATCGAATTAATACAGGTTCTATTCTCATCGAAGCCGTTTAACAGAACGTTAAACGGCTTTATTATTTCTGAAATTTAAGGTCTGAGGCTCGATTCATCCCGTATAAAGCCGCACTCATCGGGCTTTTTCCGGCAGTGAGAAACATTGATTTTCAGGCGTATAGCCGATGGCGCAACTTTGTATCATCAGATCGCCAATATGAATGCGATCAAAGGAGCTAAACAAACAATAATCAACTCAAGCCATGAAAAAAGTACTTATGCTGATGCTGGGTCTGGTAGCTGGAACCGCATCCTTCGCCAACACGACGACCCCTGCCGTTTCGGTTTCTCAAACGAGATTGGTGATGACTACCGATCAAAAACTCAGACTTTACGTTCAACCCGTTCAGACCAAGGGTGAACTTTCCATCCAGGATGCAGCCGGGCAAGCTGTTTATGTGTCTACCGTTGCGCTGCAGAACGGTCTTAGCCAGCAATTCGATGTCTCGGATTTGGGGACCGGTACGTATCAGCTGACGTTGAAAACAGGGGACCAAACCATTACAAAGACCTTTATAGTGCAAGCCAATCCCAATACGAGCTTCGTTGTGCAGGACCTGTAATCCTTAACCGATCACCTGCGCCTTAAACTCCGCAAACTGCTGCTGATTCACCCGTTTGTCCGTCGTTATTTCCAGGAGTTTGGCCGTAGGACCTGACTGAAAGAAATCGGGGAGGAGGGACGCTAAAGTTTCCAGCGAGTCAACAACCTGATAACTGATTTTCGCATCAGCAGCCGTGTTCCGGGCGGTACAGCCGTGGGGCGTTTCAAAATAGTGCTCCAATTCGGGCTGGCGGCTGGGACCATCGATCATCCGGAAAATATGCCCGCCGTCATTATTAAGTAAGACAATCCGCAGATTCGGGGGGACTGGTGCAGACCAGAGGGCATTCCGGTCGTAAAAGAAAGCCACGTCGCCGATGAGGACCGTCACCAGTTTATCGGTTGCCAGGGCCGCACCTACCGCCGTACTTAAACAGCCGTCGATGCCGCTAACCCCCCGGTTAGCCCATACCCTGATCTGCTGGGAGTCACGTACACCACAGTGGTTTGCATACCGCACCGGCATGCTGTTCGCCAGATGGAGGACACTTAGCTCGGGTAACTGCTCCAGCACAAGCTGAACCGCCGACCAATCGGTTAAGGGACTATCAGGCGCTGAAAGGGTTTTCGAAATTTGTCGCGCGGTCTGCCGATCCAACTGTTGCCACTGAGTCAGGAAACCACCCGAATCTGCATCCGCTTCGTCATCGCCCTGTAAGAAGCGTTGGTAATCGACGTCCGCGAATAGTTTTTGCAGGAAGGCCAGCGGTTCAGCAGGGATGAGTGTAGTTAAGCTTTGAAACGAATCCGGGATGCGGTCTACCGTCGGTTGAATATGCCAGTGGTTAGGACTCGGGTATTGCCGAAAGAACGTTTTCAGATTTCGGGTCAGAAACGAATTCCCCAGGGTTATTAGTAAATCGGGCCGGAGTTGGGCCGCAGTTTCGGCGGTCAGTTTTCCCAGAAAGGCGTCGGTATGGGTAATAAACCGGTCGTTAACGGGTAAATTACTCGTAATCTCCCCAACGATTGGAATCCCGAATTCCTCGCTCATCTGATTCAATACTTTTAGCAAAGCCGGATCGCGCGGTAACTGCCCCACGGCAATCAGCTTTCGGTCGTACTGGTCCCACTCGCTTAGTAGTCGGTGCCAGGTTTCGGGCGCTAGCGTAGGATGAGCCGACAGTACATCAATTTGTCGGACCGGTCCGTATTGAAACGATTCCCCAGCAGCTGGATAAAACGGCTCCCGCAGAGGTACATTAATATGAACAGGGCCAGCCGGTGCCAACTGGCTCAGGTTAATAGCTTCCAGCACCGATCGTTCAATGGCCCAGCGAGCATCTGGATGAGAATAATCAGCAGGGAGGTCATAACCGCGTTTTACGTGCGAACCAAAAATCCCCGGCTGATCGATGGTCTGGCCGTCCTGTTGATGAAGCCACTCGTGGGGACGGTCGGCGGTAAGCAGTAGGAGAGGAGTCTGTCCAAAAAACGCTTCGACCACGGCCGGAGCCAGGTTATACACCGCGCTCCCCGATGTACAGATTACCGCAACCGGTCGACCGCTCTGTTGCGCCATACCCAGGGCAACAAAACCCGCTGATCGTTCGTCGGCCATTACCCGGACCCGCAAGTTAGGATGACGGGCAACAGCCAGTGTTAACGGAGCGGAACGCGAACCAGGGGAAACAACAACATCGGTAATACCCTGCTGGTGCAGTAATTCAGCAAGGTTAATAATTGGCTGGAGCAGAGGCATCGGCAAGAATTCGCAACGAAGTAAATTAATATCGACGGCAAATTTAACCAATAACGGAGTAGATACAGGGTGTTCCGCAGTGTGAATAGGCCTTTCTTTATAGTAAAGTACTATTTTATTCATCGTAATATTGCAATAAGACGATGAAACGATCAGGTTGAAGTTCTCGATAATAGCAATGTCGTGGGTACGGTAGCGAATTCCTGGGTCGATTATCCCGGATTTTCGGTTACTTTGTTCGTAAAGTTGAGTTTTTCCGTTGTTGCCTCATAAACGAAGTATGGGTTAGCAACGTTATAGAATCACGAAACGCCTACCTTCATGAACCGTATTACATTCGAAAACGAAGACGAGGTCCGGGTAAAATCCTTCGCGGGCACCCTGATAATCAACGCGATTATCCTGGCTATCCTGTTGTTGGTTCACCTCTCGCAATCAGTTCCCAATCCGCCCCCCATTCAGTTCGTCGAAGTGAACTTCGGAACGGACGCGCGGGGTAGTGGTCGTATTCAGACCTACAACAAAGCCTCAGACTCCCCAAATCCGGAGGACGTGAAAGCGGCCGAAAAACGTCCGAATCCAAAAGTGAATACAACGCCCCGTGTGGAACGAACGCGCGCGACGCCATCACCCAAAGTAGAGGAAGCAAAGCCCGCCAAAACGGCGACGGAAAAGCCTATTATCACCAGTAAAGCCGAAAGCCCCGTGACCACCCCCGAACGGCCCGAGCCGAAGCGGGTAGAGTCGCCTAAGAATACAGCTCCGGCGGAGGCTCCACCAACTCCACCCAAAAAAGTAGAAACGGTTAATAACGATGCTCTTTTCAAGAAATCCTCAGGGGGAGGAGGTTCGAATGGTACGGTTGGTAAAGCATCCGGCGTTGGCGGTAATAATAATGGCGATGATGCCAGTGGCGTAGGGGATAAGGGTAATCCCAACGGGAAAATCGACGCGAAAAGTTTATATGGAACCCCTGGCGGGGCCGCTACGGGCGTGGCCTTCGATGTATCGGGCTGGTCGTTGGCCAGTCGCCCGTCAGTAAACGATGATTCCGATGAAACCGGGAAGATCGTTTTTCGAATTACGGTGAATGAGGATGGGGAAATTGTCAGGGTTCAGCAACAGACATCGACCGTTAGTCCGTCCGTGGCTGAAGTCTATCGCAAAGCCGTACAGCGACTACGGTTGCGGCCAAAAGGTGGCTCAACTCCACCGACTTCCTCAGGAACCATTACGTTCATTATTAAGGCTAAAGATTAATGCAATATTCGGAAGCGCTCGACTATCTCTATAGTCGGCTCCCCGTTTTTCATCGGATCGGTGCTAAAGCTATCAAGCCCGGTTTAGGTAATACATTGGCGTTGTGTGCTGCTCTGGGTAATCCGCACGAGCAGTTTCGGAGTATTCACGTGGGGGGAACGAATGGTAAAGGCAGCACCTCGCACATGCTGGCGGCTATCTATCAGTCGGCGGGTTACCGGGTAGGTCTGTATACTTCGCCCCACCTGAAATCCTTTACTGAGCGGATTCGGCTCAATGGGCAACCGATTCCCGAAGCGGACGTGGCCGTTTTCGTGACTGATCATCAATCGCTGATTGAAACCGTCGAACCCTCGTTTTTCGAGGTGACAGTGGCCATGGCGTTTGATTACTTCGCCCGGCAGTCTGTCGACCTGGCTATTATCGAAGTAGGCCTGGGGGGACGGCTCGATTCTACTAATGTCATTACGCCCTTAGCCTCAGTCATCACCAATATTGGTTACGACCATACTGATATTCTGGGAGACACCCTGCCCCAGATTGCCCGCGAAAAAGCTGGAATTATCAAAGCAGGCGTGCCCGTTATTATAGGGGAAACTCATCTTGAAACGGAAGCCGGGTTCCAGGAAGTAGCCGATAGCGTAGCGGCCCCCATTCTGTTTGCCGATGCGCATTATCAGGTGGAGGACGAAGGTACATCAAATGGCATCCGGCAGATTCAGGTGACCCATGAAGAGGGCTTTCCATCTACGTACGCCCTAGACCTGTTGGGCAGCTATCAATTGCTAAATGTTCCGGCCGTTTTAGCAACCACCTCCTTACTAAATCCGTTGTTGCCGGTTTCCGAGGAGGCCCTGCGTCAGGGACTGGCCCATGTGGTCTCCCTAACAGGGCTAAAAGGCCGTTTCCAAATCCTAAGCGAAGGTCCTCGGGTGATTGCTGATACCGCCCATAATCTGCCTGGTCTGACGGCCCTGTTCGAGATGATCCGGACTATTCCGCATGTAACATTGCGTATCGTACTGGCCCTGGTTGCCGATAAAGATCGAGCGAAAGTGCTGACGGCATTGCCCGTCGAAGCCGTCTATTATTTCTGTCAGGCTCATTCGCCCCGCGCCTTATCCAGTGAACTACTCCAGGCTGAAGCGGCCGAGGCTGGCCGGGTGGGAGCCGCTTTTTCTGATGTAAATGAAGCCCTCACAACTGCCCTCCATGAGTCAACATCCCAGGACTTAATCCTAATTACGGGTAGCAATTATCACCTTGCCGAATTAACTAATTTATAAATATTGTGACGCGTCGAAAACAACATCGCTTTCTGCACAACGCCGAAAGTTCAAACGTTATTGAAGTCGGTAAACCTTTATATAAAACGATTCGCGGCCGCTGGAGCAGCGACTATTTTGGGAACGAAAATCCGATTGTGCTGGAGTTAGCTTGTGGTAAAGGAGAGTACACGGTTGGGCTGGCGCAGGCATTTCCCGACCTGAATTTTATCGGCGTTGATATCAAGGGAGATCGCATTGCCCGCGGCTCTAAGTCCGCTCAGCGATTGGGGTTACAAAACGTAGCGTTCCTTCGGACGGACATTAATTTTTTGGCCGAGTTTTTGGCTGAGCAGGAGGTAAGTGAAATCTGGATCACATTTCCAGATCCGCAGCCCCGGCCCCGTCAGGAGAAGCACCGACTGACGCATCCCCGCTTTTTGGAGTTATATAAAACGTTGCTGGCCCCGGGCGGAACGTTACATTTAAAAACCGACAATCCAGAGTTATTTGCTTATAGCCTTGAGAAAGTTCAGGAGCAGCTCTTCGCTGGTTTACAATTTACAACTGACTTGTATAATTCATCATTGAACAATTTACACTTTGGAATTAAAACCAAATACGAACAATTGTTCTTCGACAAGGGATTTACAATTAACTATTTACAATGTAAAACGGCCGTGATTTAACTTAATCGCGGCCGTTTATTTATGTTAATTAATCTTGAAAATCAGCGATTTACTTTAATAATTTATATTTGTGAATCACTGATTAATTTACTTACTTAAATAGCTTCTCCATCAGATCTGCAACCCGGCTAGAGTAGCCATATTCGTTATCATACCAGCCAACAACTTTCGCCAGCGTACCGTTTGATGTCGTCAGTTTCGAATCGAAAATGCAGGAATGAGGATTACCAACAATATCAGCTGAAACGATTTCGTCCACGTTATATTCTAGATAACCTTTTAGGGTTGTTTCCGACGCTTCTTTCAGCGCGTTGTTAATCTCTTCAGCCGTTGCTGCCCGTTTTAGTATAACGGTAAGGTCGGTAAGCGATCCGTCTGGAGTAGGTACCCGCATGGCATTACCATCCAGTTTCCCTTTCAGTTGAGGAAGAACCAGACCCACTGCTTTAGCCGCGCCCGTAGAAGTCGGTACGATTGAGAGGGCTGCTGCCCGCGCGCGACGTAAATCGGAGTGGGGGGCATCCTGTAGATTCTGGTCGGCTGTGTAAGCGTGGATAGTCGTCATATATCCTTTTTCGATCCCGAAAACATCGTCCAGAACTTTAGCCATCGGAGCTAAGCAGTTGGTCGTGCAGGATGCATTGGAAACGATTGTTTCCTGCCCAGTGAGTGTGTCGTCGTTTACGCCAAGTACGACCGTCGGAATGTTTCCTTTAGCAGGTGCCGAGATAACCACTTTTTTAGCGCCAGCCTCTAGGTGTTGACCAGCACCAGCTTCATCGACAAATCGGCCGGTTGATTCCAGCACAACATCGATACTGAGATCTTTCCAGGGTAATTTTTTAGGATCTCGTTCGGCATAGGCATTAATGCGAATACCGTTTACTGTTAGACTTTCCTGGTCGGATGTTACACTACCGGGGAATTTCCCATGAACTGAATCATACTTAAGCAAGTGTGCTAAGGTCGCATTGTCCGTAAGGTCATTTATCGCGACTATTTCAATGTTTTCTTTTTCCAGCAGGCGTCTGAACGATAACCGTCCGATACGACCGAAGCCATTAATAGCAACGCGTATTTTTTCCATGTACAACAAATAGGTTTGTTTTTCAGGGGCAAATATACAAGAAATAAAACCTTATAAAGGGAAGCTAAATAAGTTACAATTTTAGTATTTAGTAAGAAAAGTATTTAGTAAATAAGCGAACTTTAGTGAATAATTAGCATATTAGCACACATTTACTAAATATTATTAGTATTTTACTATATTTTTTACTAATTTTGTTAATTATTTTAGTAGATATTGCGAAAAATACTAAAATAACAATTCTTAGTATGATTTGTTTTACTAATTATAAATAGTAGTTAATTAGTTAGGGTAGGAGGGCTTCTATTTAATTGATAATCCCTTTATTAATGATTTTGGTCTATTAGCAATAACTTTTAATATTCTCTAGTACTATGAGGAATTTAGTCAACAAATATAGTCTAACATAATCCCCAACCTCTAAGGATAGATAGTGCTTTCTACTTTTATCAGTATACTCGTATTCACAGTTTATTTGTTAAAATCTATTATTTTCGTTTAGCACCTGCCATTCGACCCTTTCCATAATTTATAAAATTGGTGATTATTCGCTCTGCCCCTGTATTCTCTATTCTCGCTACATTAATTCCATTTAGAGCTTAGTAATTAGTTCGCCAAGACAATAAACACTTTGCATACTTTACGCGCTCAATATGTTAGAAATTAATCACTTTTACAGTTTCAGAGACCCTTCACGACACAGCGAATCTCTGAGGCAATTTTTTTATACTTTCTAGAATCAACTCCTTGCTCATTTAAAGGGAAGAAACTGTTTTCTCCTTAATGATAAAAGCTGCGAAGCTACTCCAACGATTACGCGCCATGTTTCGCCAAACTATACAGTATTCTCTACACTTGGCCATATGTGTGACCAGCATTCCAGCTATAACAGCTAATTCTACTAGATGAGACCAGAGCTAAGAATTGAAAACTATTTTTAGATTCCCACCAATTTATCATTTCAGATTAACGATCTGGTATGTTCAGATTGGCAAACTTTTTGCAACCATATAACTACAGGTACTTATTACGCGACTTTACCTTACAAGGCGAACCATATTCTACTTTTAAATCATAACCTAAAATAAACTCGTATCGAGCCTAAAAATTATTTCTATCGCTTATATTTCAACTATACACCTATACCTATTACCTTTGAAGTAAGCTATTCACCCCGAATAGCTTGAATCTACTTTAACAAAATAAAATTCTGTTCAAAAAGTTAACTATGGTGATTATCAATAGATTAACTCATTGTATATGAATTTTTACTTTAACTAAATGGTTGATCAAATTGAAACACTGTGGGCCAACCGAGAACTGCTGGCCAAACCCGAATCCATTCAGATTATCCGGGACGTAATTCATCAATTAGATAGGGGAGAGCTTCGGGTGGCCACGCCACCGGCCGACGAGTCCGGTGACTGGTCAGTAAACGAGTGGGTCAAAAAAGCAATTCTTCTTTACTTCATCAGCCAGCAGATGAAATCGGAAGAGGTAGGTATTTTTAATTACCACGACAAGATTCCGCTCAAGACAAATTTTGCCGAAGCGAAAGTTAGGGTAGTCCCCCCAGCCGTTGCCCGTTATGGATCATATCAGGCACCGGGCGTTATCCTGATGCCATCCTATGTAAATATTGGCGCTTATGTAGATGAGCGTACAATGGTTGATACCTGGGCAACGGTTGGGAGCTGTGCCCAAATTGGCAAAGATGTTCACCTCAGCGGGGGAGTGGGTATAGGCGGTGTACTTGAGCCACCCCAAGCAGCACCAGTAATTGTTGAAGATGGTGCTTTTATTGGCTCCCGTTGTATTGTCGTTGAAGGGGCTCGCATTGGTAAACGGGCGGTGCTGGGGGCAGGAGTAACAATTACTGGCTCATCGAAAATTATTGACGTGACAAATGCTAAACCAGTAGAATATAAAGGCTATGTGCCTGCTAACTCAGTAGTTATTCCAGGGAGTTATGCTAAACAATTTCCCGCCGGAGAATTTCACGTTCCCTGCGCTATAATTATCGGACAGCGTAAAGCATCTACCGATTTGAAAACGTCTCTCAATGACGCGTTGCGTGATAACAATGTATCTGTTTAACCTAGTCAATCGGTTTACACTTAACAAAACAACAATTGTATAAGAGAAAATGGATTAACAGCTGTAATTTGTAATATATTTAACGTTGTAGGTTATGTGCTTAAATTAACAAAGTGCATAACCTTTTTTGTTTACAATCGATTTATACCGATAAATTATCAATTTACGCGTAACTTTGTTTATTGTTACAACTATATGTAAGTATTAGTGATATGAATATCAATGACAAAATTAAACAGATCCTGATTGATAAGAATCTGACCCCTTCTTATTTCGCTGATGAAATAGGAGTACAACGCTCCAGTATCTCTCACATTTTATCGGGCCGTAATCGTCCTAGCTTCGATATTATTCAGAAAATAATCCGTCGTTTCCCTGAGCTGGGCTATGAATGGATTATGGAAGAAGACAACCAATCAAACAGTCCAATGGCTTCTTCCGGTTCTACTTATCAAAATCGAGGTCCTGTCCGCTCATCAAACGACCGCTTTACCAATAGCTCAACACCTTCGTATACTACGCCTATGCCTGTCCGTAGTATACGGCATGAAATTCCCCCTGCTGGTCCAATGACAACTCCTGCACCTGTTCCATTAGAATCACCCGTTTTTGAGCAATCTTCTGCTATTGAGAAAAAAGTGGAACGGATTCTGATCTTTTATACGGATGGTTCTTTTCGGGAGTATACACCATCGGTTTAATCCGTTTAAGTCGGACATCCTGCTAATAGCTTTTGTGTTTATTCCTGACTTATTTTGATTTGGGGATATCCATTTTTACTGGCATGGAATTTACTAAACATGTAAGCAAAACCATTCTTATCGAAGCATCAGCTTCGGCAGTTTGGCGGGCGCTAATCGATCCCAGTCAGATACGATTATGGATGTTCGATACGCCCGTTGAGATTATCTCAGATTGGATAGTTGGAAGCCCGTTAATTTTTCGCCATCACTTAAACGGGCATCTGCATGAATTCAAAGGGGAGATTCTGGCATTAGAACCTGAATCGATTTTTCAGTATAGTTCCTGGACTGATATAATGCGCTTAGCGGATGAACCTGAAAACTATTCGATAATCACGTTTCGATTGACGGGGAAAAGTCATTACACAGAGCTAACGGTGACCCATAATAATTTAATCGCGATGGCGTCAATTGAACACGCTAATTTTTATTGGAACACGACGCTGCTACAATTCCAAAAACTAGTTGAAGCTTAACTTTTTTTTATACCTTCTCCTATTTCCATGCCCAATTTAGCTACATCGTCTTTCTAAAAAACCTCGTAAACGCTCAGAAACGGCCTTTTTATCTCAATAATTACCTAACTCTCTGTAAAGCAATACTTTAGTGTTCCACGTGGATAACTTGTTAATAAAGATGTGGATTAGTACTTATAATAAGATTATCAAGCTATTTCAGAGACCTACTATTTGTTGTATAATTTATATTATGTTAAGTAATATCTTCCTAAAGAAGGGATAACCGGTTGGCTATCCCTTCTCCTCTATCTTATTTAGCAGGCTCTACACAAACTACTTTCTTCTCTTCGTACTGCTTCAGGATGTTCTGCAGGTTCGTCAGGTTTTCGTTCAGGTCAGCCTCATCCTTAATCGATTTAGCTTTCGTGAAGTACGGTAATGCCTGTTTGAAAATACCACATACTTTCCCTTCAACCTCTTTACCTTTAGCCTGGTACTCTTTCATGTCCATAGCCGCCAGTTGCTTGTTCATTTCAGCGGCATCGTTATAATAGTATACGCCTAACTGATAGTTGGCATCGTAGTTATTTGGATCAACGGCAATGGCTTTATCCAGGTATACTTTCTCCTGAGTCTTCTGCTCTGCTTCCTTCTGCTTCAACTCCGTCAGTCGCTTTTCCGCATCAGCTGTTGCCGAAGCATTCCCTGCGGCTGCTTTAGCATCGGCGTCCAGTTGAGTAATCTTTTGCTTTTGCTCGGTAATGTTCTTCTGCACATCAGCCAGCTGACGTTTCAGATCCGCATTTTTGGGTTGCTTTTTAATGGCTGCGCTCAAACGAGTTACCTCCCCATTATAGGTTTCTAGCAGGCCTTTCGCATCCGCCAGTTGTTTACCACTGTTACCGCTCTTTTTGGTTTCCCCTTCGATTTTACGGATTTCGTCACTGTATTTGCGGGCGCCATTGTTATAGATGATCGACAGATTGACCAGGTTCGTAACATTGTTCGGGTCTTTCTCTACCATCTGTTTCATCCCCGTAATAGCTTCGTCCATCCGGTTCGACGAGATCATGATATTGATCTTCTCGTTGGCGAAATCCTTATTACCTGGGGCCATGGCAATCGCTTTGTCAAGCGTCGTCAGAGCTTTGTCGATTTCGTTATCTGTCCGGTATAAAGCCGCTAACGAACCGTAGATGGTTGCATCTTTACCCCCACTGGCGATGTATTTTTCCAACTGGGTTTTAGCAGTAGCGTTGTCCTTGATCTGCTGAGCTGCAATTGCTGTATACAGCGGTGCCAGGGTATCTTTCGGGTTAATGTCTCCGGCCATCGACATGGCTTTCATGGCATCACCGTAATTTTTACCCTGAAATTTAGCTACCCCCTGCTGCATGAACGCCGTTGCCATCAACTGTCCTTTCATGGCCTCTTCGGCTTCTTTGGCTAACTTACCCGGACCACCTTTTTTGTCTTTATCGAGTTCAATAACTTTTTTAAAGGCATCATAGGCTGTGGTTGCTGCGGCTGAGTCAACTTTAATATTTCCGGTTGCCGCAATGTTCTGGTAAAGTTTCGCACGATCCATCCAGGTGCTGGCCTTGGCTCCCGCTTTGGCATCCGTGATGTCCTTATCACTCTTTTCTTTTTCCTTCTTTAAAGCGTCAGCATCATTGGCTGCCGCTTGCTGTGCGTATGCTCCTGCGGACAGGCAACACGCGACCAGCATAACAAAAGCTTGTTTCATAGTGAAAACAGGGTTGTGTATTTTGTTTCTAACAACGAAAGTACGGAATCTAGCTGTATAAGCATGACCAGTATTAAAATGTTTGAGCCGCCTACCTGATTTTATCAATCAGATTAGGCGGCTCAAATAGTTATAAGCCGATGATAACCAGCTAACTACTCTTCAACAGCTGGTGTTGGCTCCAGGGCGCCCCCCTCCTCCTCTTCGTCCTGCTTAATTTTGGTTACCGACGAGATTTCATCTCCTTCACGCAGGCTGATCAACCGAACCCCCTGCGTATTACGACCGATGACACTGATGGCACTAACCGGGGTACGAATCGCAACACCTGATTTGTTAATGATCATCAGGTCGTCGCTATCGGACACGTCCAGCACAGCAACCAGGCGACCGACTTTCTCGGTTACTTTCAGCGTCCCGACGCCTTTGGCGCCCCGGTTAGTAATCCGGTATTCATCCAGTGCCGACCGTTTACCGTACCCATTTTGGGAAACAACCAGCAACTGGGTTTCCGGCGTGGCAATACAAACCATACCCACTACGTGATCGGTCGAGTCGTCCTCATCAAGGGAGATACCCCGCACACCGGCGGCTGTCCGGCCCATAGGTCGAACCCGGCTTTCGTGGAACCGGGCAGCTTTACCCGCACTCGATGCTAGTACAATGTCATTGTCGCCGTTGGTCATGCAAACACCGATCAGTTGATCATCGTCGTCGATGGTAATGGCAATAATACCGTTCTGACGAGGGCGGGAAAATGCTTCGAGCATCGTTTTCTTGATGGTGCCCTGCCGCGTACACATCACAATGTAATTATTGTTGATGTAGTCCTCGTTCTTCAGGTCGGTCACGTTAATTACCGCCCGTACTTTATCGTCCGACTCGATGTTAATGAAATTGGCCAGCGGCCGTCCCTTCGAGGTACGCGAGCCTTCGGGTAGTTCATACACCGGCAACCAGTATAGCCGTCCCTTCTGCGTAAAGACGAGTAAGGTATTATGCATGGTCGCCGTAAAGAGGTGTTCGGTAAAGTCTTCCTCTTTTGTCGCTGCCGCCAGCACCCCTACTCCGCCCCGCCCCTGCGACCGGTACTCAGTCGTAGGGGTCCGTTTGATGTAGCCTTCGTGCGAGATGGTAATGACCATATCCTCATCGGCGATTAGTGAGAGGTCGCTGATGTTACCATCGCCTAACGGGTTAATCTGCGTCCGACGGGCGTCACCGTAACGGGCGCGAATGTCGGTTAGCTCTTCCTTGATGACTTCCCGCTTACGCTCTTCGCTGGCCAGAATCGCCTTTAGGTCGGCAATTTCACGCATCAACTCGTCGTATTCAGCCTGGAGTTTATCCCGCTCCAGACCCGTCAGCCGCTGCAAACGCATGTCCAGAATCGCCTTCGCCTGCACATCGGTCAGACTGAAACGTTCCATCAGGCCGGTCCGGGCAATTTCCGGATCACGCGACGACCGGATCAGTTCGATCACAGCATCAATGTTGTCCAGCGCAATTAGTAACCCTTCCAGAATATGCGCCCGTTTCTCGGCTTCACGCAGTTCGTACTGAGTCCGACGGGTAATTACTTCGAAACGGTGTTCGACGTAATACCGCATCATATCCTTCAGATTAAGCAACATTGGTCGTCCCTTAACGAGGGCAACGTTGTTTATGCCGAAAGACGATTGCAGCGCCGTGTGTTTATACAGGTTATTCAGGACTACGTTTGGAATAGCGTCCTTCCGCAGGTCATACACCACCCGCAGGCCATCCCGGTCCGACTCATCTCGAAACGCAGCAATCCCTTCAATCTTTTTCTCGTTGATCAGGTCGGCCGTTTTTTCGAGCATAACGGCTTTGTTAACCATATACGGAACGTCCGTGACAATGATCTGGGTTTTGCCCTTATTCTCTTCGATGGTCGCGTTGGCCCGCAATACCACCCGGCCCCGGCCCGTCTTGAACGCCGATTTCACCCCTTCCATGCCGTAGATGGTGGCACCAGTCGGAAAATCCGGCGCTTTGACGAACTGCATCAGTTCCTCAACGGTAATGTCATTATTGTCCAGGTAGGCCAGAATCCCGTCTACTACTTCGGTCAGGTTGTGGGGGGCCATGTTGGTAGCCATACCTACCGCAATCCCCGAAGAACCATTCAGGAGCAAATTCGGCAGCTTAGCCGGCATAACCGTCGGCTCCTGCAGCGAATCATCGAAATTCGGCTGAAAATCAACCGTTTCTTTATAAATATCGGTTAAAATCTCATCGGCTATTCGCTTCAGCCGCGCTTCGGTATAGCGCATGGCTGCCGGCGAGTCACCATCGATGGAGCCAAAGTTTCCCTGCCCGTCGACCAATGGGTAGCGCAGCGACCAGTCCTGGGCCATCCGCACCATGGTGTCGTATACCGATGCGTCGCCATGCGGGTGGTATTTCCCCAGCACTTCCCCCACGATACGGGCGGATTTCTTATGTGGCTTGTTATAGTTAACGCCCAGTTCCGCCATCCCAAAGAGCACCCGACGGTGTACGGGCTTCAGCCCATCACGTACATCGGGGAGTGCGCGGGAAATAATAACCGACATTGAATAGTCAATGTAGGCACCGCGCATTTCATCTTCAATATTAATCGGAATGATGTTACTGGGCGATTCGAGATCGGGGTTTTGATCCGCCATGAGTTAAAGGAGTTTCACAAAAAATTACTATTCCGGCTCGCCTGTTTGGCTGTCACCACTTCATAGACAAATATACAAAATTTTCAGGAGAAAACCGAAATAATCCCGTAAAGAAGCAGGCAAATGCACTGATTAAGGAATAATCTGTTTGTCTGGACCCCTTGAAATAAACAACCGAACCGTCGAATAGTATCTATTGGAAATACAATTCTATTACAAGTAAAACCTAAGGTATTCGTGCCACTGCCACGTGGTTAATTAGTGGTAACTAAGTGTAGTCGACGCACGCATCAGGACTTAATCCGGGGATCGAATACAAAGGGCTCCGTCCGCACTAACTGGATGTGGGAAAAATCCGGATGGGCTGGGTTGATCAGGTAATTCCACTCGGCGGGAACAATTGCTGAGGGCACCCGTAAGACAGCGGATCGGCCCGTCCGTAGCCACTCCCCTCCTATTTCCTGACAGATTCCATACTGCTGAAAGAGACTCCAGTCGGGCGGTAATTCATTGAGCGCTACCGTTTCGATAGCCAGCGCGTCGGGAAGTTCAATTACCATGACACGGAATAAGTCAGAAAGACCTTCTCCACTGCGGTGGACCACGTTTTCCAGGCAAGCCAGGGCCCGAGTTGCAGCAGTGTAGATCACAAATTGGCCCCGTTCATTCCAGCGGGCAGCTCCGCCGGAAGCAACCAACCGGTCAGCGTAAACGGCTTTTGTAATACAATAAACAAACATTCGTAAAGCGCCAATAAGCCAGTTTTTATTAGGCCAGATCACCGTATTCGATACGGATTAGCTCATCGATAATCAGGTCTATTCCTCCCGACGTGTGTAGGAGTTGAAAGGGAACCTGATTCCCTAATCCATAGGCTGGCTTGTCCATCCACCGCCGAAAGGCGTCGGCAGCCCCGAATACTGATTCGCCCATCTGGAAGAGGACCATAATCTTGAGCACTTTCTCGCTGTCCTGTGGATTCAGTTTCTTCTGTTCGCGCTCATAGCGTTGAAAGGTTTTCAGCGACGTATCGAATACCTCGGCCAGTTGCTCGCGTTTATAGCCTGTCAGATCAGCCATCTGAAAAAAATTAGTCGCCGGGACTCCCTTCAAAGCCGAGAAAACAAGGGCCGTGCGGTCTGGAATACGCATGAGTCGAATTAGGAATTTTGTCTGATAAACTCAGAATTTTGTCTAGCAGTTCCCACTTATTCGATTTATCAAACCTAACCGGGCATAAATCGTTGTATGTAGTAATTCACTATTAAAATACATACGTTATGAAAAAGGTAAGTTTAGCGCTGTTACTGGCCATTAGCACCTTGAGTTTCCAGGCCTGCAGCAGCAAGAAGACAGAAAGTACGGACAGCGTCGAAAATGCCGACAGCACCAATGAAGCCAAAGAAGATGCTGGTACTGGCCAGACCGAAGACACTAATGAATTTGCCGTAAAGGCGGCTAATGGTGGCATGCTGGAGGTCGAACTGGGCCGGATGGCGCAGGAAAAAGGCGTCAGTAAAGACGTAAAAGATTTCGGAGCGATGATGGTCAAAGATCACTCGAAAGCTAACGATGAACTGAAATCTATTGCGGCAACCCAAAACATTACTCTGCCAACAACACTGGGCGAAGATGAGCAGAAGCATGTTAATGATATGGCGAAACTGTCGGGCGCGGAGTTCGACAAGAAATACGTCAGCATGATGGTCGACGATCACAAGGAAGATATCGACTTGTTTAAGAAAGCGGCCGAAGACGACAAAACCAATCCGGCAGTAAAGGACTTTGCGACAAAAACGCTCCCTACGCTGCAAAAGCACATGGACGCCATTACGGCCATCGATAAAAAAATGAAGTAAACAGGACCCTAAGCAAGAGTGCCCTGATAGCGTTATCAGGGCACTCTTGTTTACAATTAGCTATGAAAACGCTCATAACAACAACCTGTCTTATGGCGGTCCTTGGTCTGTTGCACTCGGCTCACGCCCAGTCAACTACAGGTGGTAAAAGTGGGGGGTCCACGGCCTCTACCGGTACCGGTTACCTGACAGAAGGTAAACGTCCGGCAGCCAGTAGCGCCAGTAGTATGACTATTGCTGACGAAGGGGCCTCCCGCGCTTATATGTATGTGCCACCCACGTCAGCGACTAAAGCCAAGAATCGTGCTGCCTCACCATCTGGACCTGACCGGTCAAGCCGTCAGCCAACAACTGGCAAATCAGCGGATATGAGCCGAAAATCCGCCAGGAAACAACATTCGTAAACGTTTGTCTGTACCATTTATCCATAATCAAAACAGCGGTTAGATTGCTCAACCGCTGTTTTTTGTTAACTCACCGCAAACGAGGCAGGCTGCTGCGTATGAATAGCCTGACGATGTCCGTACTGATCAGTAAAGGTTACCTGGCACCGACCAGGGCTAGCCGGAATATTGGTAAACAGCCACGGACGATTGGTCCGGGCCAGAATCAGCAGACCATAGTCGTCGCCCAGCACCGTAAAATCGGGCCGGGGCTGGCTTTTGGCAAAAACGGCCAGTGGATAGTCGGTCATTAGTTGCGAGGCAAAAGCAGGTACATCATCAGCAACCAGGCCAATTTCGCTGATACCCTGAAAAAAGCCATCGGCATAGCCCGCATCCCGCCGTTCGATAAATTCAACCAGATTACCCGCCGGATCACGGAAGTAGCTGGCCCGGGCTTTCCAGTCCGGAAACTGAGCAATGCGACATCCCGGCGCGGCTGTATCGATATACGGCACATCGTACCAGAGACTATACTGTTCCAGTGAATACAGCGGTACATTAATCGCGAAGTGATAAGGCGCTACCAAGCGATCCGTTTGACCAAACACCAACTCACTCCAACCGAGTTGAAATGTGATGCTATCGGCGGTTTGTTTGATTATCGGCAAACACAACTGCTTTGTATAAAACTGCCGGATGGCCGATAAATTACTGGTTTCCAGTTCGAGACGAGTGATCTTCATGAGGTGAAAAGGGACGAGTTTGCTTTATTATCTATGCAAACATAAGCCCTCCCTCCTACCAGGCCATTCTTCAACTCCGCCAACTGTTAAATAGCCAGCGTGAACCGGTAAGAAGTCACGGTTAACTGGCAGCAATTGGCTAGGATTTATGCCAGGTTTGGGATGGCAACGGGAATCGACGTCCGTCGAAGGGAATCGGAACGGCGCCGTAGTATTTGGTCAGGTAATCCAGAATGGGCTTTTCCGTTTCGCCCAGATCCCACAATTTCTGCGTGCGTTGCATCCAGCGAATTCGCTCGATCCACTTATCCCGGTCGAAATGGCTTTGCAGAATCAGTTTACTCGAATGGCAGGCCGTGCATTGTCCTTTTACAATCGGCATAGTTTCGTCAATCACCAGACCCGATTCCGGGTCGCGTTTCAGACTGTCAGATTGAGTCGTTACTGGTTTCAGACTGATCGGCGTTGGTTGGGCATTCTGGATTGAAACGGGTTGCCGACCAGCCCAGGCACAGCATAACCAGATTACCAGACTACCCACCAAGCCGAGGTATTTCGTTTTTATAGCTGGATTATTCTTCATGGTCTCGTGTTAATTGTTGATCTTCCCTTCGTCCTCTTCCGCTTTGGCGACCCGGCTCCTTTTCAAACCACTTTAACCGCAATCCGGTGGCAGGCATTATTAATATAGCCTTCCGGATTCCACTGCGGCATCACCATCGGCTGCGAGACGCCCGCATCATCGGTCGCCCGCGCCCATACTTCGTAATAGCCTTGCACGGGTAGCTTGATTTCCGCCGTCCAGTGCTGCCAGGCCAGTCGGTTTTTGGGCGCTTGTAAATTAGCTTTCTGCCAGGTGGCCCCAAAGTCGGTCGATACATGCAGTTCCTTCACAGCTCGGTCACCGGCCCAGGCATGCCCACGCAAGGTCATCGGTTTACCCATCGGTTGTTCTAATCCCGTTTTCGGGAACGTAATGACCGACTTCACTGGCATGGATTCGATGATTTTAAATTCACTCTCTGGCGGGTCAACGCCAGGCACGACGGGATGAATCGGCACCCGGTAGCTTTTCCCCGTCATCTTGGCCCCATCGTGGACTTTATTGCGAACGACAATTGTGTGCAGCCATTTGCCGGATACGGATGCGGGCCAGCCGCCAACCACCAACCGCAACGGATAGCCGTGCACCAGCGGAATATCCTTACCGTTCATGGCCCAGGCCACCAGCGTTTCATCTTCGAGCGCTTTACGCATGGGCACGCCCCGGGAGATAACCGCCTGCTTGGGATCTCCGCTCAGGTGAAGGTCCTGCCCGTAATAACCGATATAAACAGCCGTGTCGGTCAGCCCTACATCGATCAGAATATCTTTCAGCCGGACACCCGTCCACTCGGCACAGCTAATGCCGCCTTCCGTCCACTGATTACCGGCGGTTTTCGGGAAGTAACCCGCCCGGCCATTCCCTCCACATTCAAGCACCAACTGGTATGTATATGGTTTGAATTTTTTCTTCAGATCGGCCAGTGTATAAGTCTTAGGTGCTTTAACCGACTCGCCGTTAATGGTCAGCTTCCAGTTGGCTACGTCGATCTTCTCGGGAATCAGTCCGTTATTGCGGATAAACATTTTATCGGCGGGCGTCACGGCATCGTCGAGCAGGTAAGCCGGGGTTTCCACGTTCCAGGGCTTATTGTTCAGCACCACCATGTTTTTGTCCTTATCCGCCAATGGGTCAGTGTCGAAAGCCAGAGGCAAATAATGGCGGGGCAATTGGTCGGCAAAAACGATATTCGTTCCCAGCAGGCTCGTCAGCGTGGCCAGCGAACCCGCCTTTAGGAACCCACGGCGATCGAACAAATCCGCAGGAGCAAGGTTATTTTTCATAGCGAAGCAAAGGTAATTGGCTACAGTATCCCGTCTAGTAGCCGGGGCAGCGAAGTAAGCATAAAAATTGTAACCAGCGAAACGGAGCGTCGTTTTTCTACACTGTAGAAGCCTACTAGATTGAGCTCCACTTATCCAAATTGGGATTTGCAGGACAGATTCTCTAGGTTTGCTCGATGAATGAACCCGCCTATCCACTCAATAATCTTAGGTTTTCCTTTGATAGTATCAGTTCTCAAAAGCATATTAGGAAAGTAATCGAGTATGCACCACTTGACAGTCAAAATCAATTCTTCAACCTGGCCTTAGTAGATGAAAATGAAGATGGGAGCTTCAGCGATATGATCGTCAGTAATAATAATGACATGACGAAGGTGCTAGCCACTGTTGTGCACACCTTGCAATTATTTTTCAAAGTATATCCAGAAGCACTGGTTACTTTTAAGGGTAGTACTACGTCAAGAACCCGATTATACCGTATAGCTATTAGCCGATCCTTAAAGGAAGCCGAATCTATTTTTGATATTTGGGGTTTTCAGGGTGCAGAGCTCGAACGGTTTATACCAGATACGCAGTACGACTCGTTCGTCATTGGCTTGAGACAACAAAAACAATAGTTATGGCAACGTCAGAAGAAATCAAAACCATTGCTCGTCGCAAACGCACAGAAACTACCCCCCGTTATCAGTCGGCTGACGAAGCTCTTCAGGCAAAGCACGACCAAATGGCCGAGTATTTATCAAAAGATAGCAAGCTAGACCAACTCGAAACGTTGCGAGCTGCGTTGAAAAAATAAATTCGGATATCTAGGCTAAGGCAATACTCATTTATAAGTCTTCTTTTTCTAATTCTTGAGCAAGTTTCTGAAGTAATGCTTGATGTTCTTTTGCTTCGAGCTTTGGATCAGGATGTTGAATATACTCAATTGCCGATAGATCATCACCTCTCCTGCGGTTTTATTGACTGGGAGATACCAAATTGTCCGTTAAATTCCCCTCAGGGGTTACGTCTAAAAGCCCGAACCAAGAAAATCGATTCCACCTTCCTGAAAGTCTGTCAAGCGTGTGTTCATAGAGCCGCTTACCTAGTGGACGATCAATAGAACGCCCTACATATATGACGGAGTGATGATCGTACAAGATGTATACTCCTTTCTGTTTATTAAAATCGACTGGCTTGGAAGCTACCTGTTGCTTTCCCAAAAGTCTGGGTTCACTTTTCCATAAAATTAGATCACGCTGCCAGTATATACCCAACGCCTTAATTATTGAATCAGGTTGCTCGATTTGCTGTACTAATATGGTTTCCGAATCAAGTACTTGCTCTTTGAAATTAGTATGTTCACGTAAACCAAAGGTTCCCTTTGCCACCCGTATGAATGGAGAATTATCACTTTCATGTTTAATTGATGCAGTAATTTGAGCGCTCACAGTTGCAGCTGGCGTTGCACCATCCGTGCGGTAGTACTCTCTAGCAAGTATTTGATCAGTAATATCTGAGTAATGCAAAGGCACGTCCGATTCATTCAAGACCTTAATAATTGCCTCTTTCCAAGATTTTTCCATATTATTATCTGTATCTACGCACAAACTGTAAGAATAACGTTAATCATTTACAAATACAAAAAGCCCCCACCGTCTCCGGCAGGGGCTTCCTATCTTGCATCAGGTCAATCAGAAAAATCTGACAAATCCGAGTTTTACTTCACTTCTTCATACGGAACATCCGAGACGTTGTCTCCGGCTGGTTGGCCTTGTCCCGGTCCGGCTCCGTCGGCCCCAGCGAAACCAGCACCGTCGGTTGGGTTAGCACCCGCACCACCGGTCGCGTTGTAGAGTTCCTGCGAGGCTGTAGCCCAGGCAGCATTTAAACCTTCCAGGGCGGTGTCGATGGCGGCTGCATCGCGCGAACCGTGGGCGGTACGCAGATTGGCCAGAGCGCCTTCGATTGCGGTTTTGTTGCCTTCCGACAGTTTATCACCGTACTCTTTCAGTTGCTTCTCGGTCTGGAAGATCATCGAGTCAGCTTGGTTAACTTTCTCAATTTTCTCACGTTCCGATTTATCGGCGGCTTCGTTCGCTTTGGCTTCTTCACGCATCCGGTTGATTTCGGTTTCGGTCAGACCGCTCGACGCTTCAATCCGGATTTTCTGTTCTTTGCCCGTACCTTTATCTTTCGCCGTTACGTGCAGGATACCGTTGGCGTCCACGTCGAAGGTCACTTCGATCTGGGGCACACCGCGCGGTGCTGGCGGAATGTCAGAGAGAATAAACCGGCCTAACTGACGGTTCTGAGCCGCCATCGGGCGCTCACCCTGCAACACGTTGATTTCTACGCTTGGCTGGTTGTCCGACGCGGTTGAGTAAACCTCCACTTTCTTGCTTGGAATCGTCGTATTGGCATCCACCATTTTAGTGAATACGCCACCCATCGTTTCGATACCCAGCGAGAGCGGAATTACGTCGAGCAGCAGCACGTCTTTAACTTCGCCGGTCAACACACCACCCTGAATTGCAGCACCAATCGCTACAGCCTCGTCAGGGTTAACGGCTTTTGACGGCTTTTTGCCGAATAGCTTTTCAACTTCTTCCTGTACTTTCGGAATCCGGGTCGAACCACCGACCAGAATGACTTCGTCGATCTGGCTGGCTGATAGTCCGGCATTTTTCAGGGCCCGGCGGCAGGGCTCGAGGCTCCGCTGAATCAGCGAATCAGCCAGTTGCTCGAATTTAGCGCGGCTCAGCGAGCGTACTAAGTGCTTTGGAATCCCGTTCACCGGCATGATGTACGGCAGGTTGATTTCCGTGGCGTTCGAACTCGATAGTTCCACTTTCGCTTTTTCGGCGGCTTCTTTCAGCCGTTGCAGCGCCATTGGGTCCTGACGCAGGTCAATGCCTTCGTCTTTCTTGAACTCATCAGCGAGCCAGTTGATGATCACCTGGTCGAAGTCATCACCACCCAGGTGCGTATCACCATCGGTTGATTTTACTTCAAACACGCCATCGCCGAGTTCCAGAATCGAAATATCGAACGTACCACCACCCAGGTCAAATACGGCGATTTTCTGATCGTGGTTGGTTTTATCCAGACCATAAGCCAAGGCGGCTGCGGTCGGCTCGTTGATGATCCGTTTTACGTCCAGACCGGCAATCTGACCAGCTTCTTTGGTCGCCTGCCGTTCAGCATCATTAAAGTAAGCTGGAACCGTAATAACGGCTTCAGTTACCGTTTGACCGAGGTAATCTTCGGCGGTCTGCTTCATTTTTTGCAGAATCAGGGCCGAAAGCTCCTGGGGCGTATATTGACGATCACCAATTTTTACCCGTGGGGTGCCATTAGGACCGTTTTCAACGTCGTAAGCGACGTTTTTGATTTCGTTCGATACTTCGCCATAGCGTTTTCCCATGAAGCGTTTGATCGAGGAAATCGTATTTTTCGGGTTGGTGATGGCCTGACGTTTGGCAGGAGCACCGACTTTGCGTTCGCCGTTGCCGTTGTCCATAAACGCGACCACCGACGGAGTCGTCCGGGCGCCTTCCGAATTGGGGATCACAACCGGTTCGTTACCTTCCATTACGGCTACGCACGAGTTCGTGGTGCCTAAGTCAATACCAATGATTTTTCCCATAACTGGATTTAGTTGCTTTATATAGTACTGTGTGTTTTCTCTGACAGACATCAGGTATCTATCAATAGAAATGCCAGCCAGTTCAACTTGTTCAAATTCCTGTCAGATTGGCAGAAAACAGTACCTACTGGGTCAGAATGTCCCATTTCTTCTATCGTCAATCGAAAACCGTGGCAGACCGTCAGCCGTAGTTTCTTAGTTCGTTCCCTGCGGAAATGGTAGAATGGTAGTAAGCTTTTAGCCAAATGCGCTTTTTCTACTACGCCGGATAATTAGCCATTGCTCTATTAGTCTGCTTCCTGAAAATGACGAGAAGAACCTTTATCTACGCCGGGACTACGGCACTCACTCTATTACCTGCTTTTACACCATTTGCCCGACAAGCTCATGGTGACCCCAGCAGTAAACCAGCCTGGCTGCTTACCTTGATTACCCTTAACGATGAACAGCTTTCGAAGCTGCGCGCAACACAGCTGGTCGATTCTGGCCAGGCATCTTATGGTGGTCTGAAGGATGGCGACGATATTCCGAACCCCCAATCGACGGCGGATTTTGTCCGGCGGAGTGCCTGTGCGCTGTCATGCCCCGAATCCCGGTTTTACCAATCGACCGATTTACTCGGTGCAACAGCGTTAGCGATCCGTTTTCTGCTCGCCGTGCAACATACGGATGGCACGATTGATTTACCCGCTACTAATTTCCATTCAACCCCCGATACGGGATTTATTGTCAAGCGGTTAACGACGGCTTACCGATTACTGAGCCAGTCGACAACGCCCGGTCAGGAACCGGTACTGGCCGACCTGAAAACGTTTCTGCAACGGGCGGGCGAAGCGCTGATCGTGGGCGGCATACACACCCCGAATCACCGCTGGGTTGTATCGGCGGCACTGACGACTTTACATAATCTCTGGCCCAATCCCCGGTATGTAGCCCGCATCGACCAATGGCTGGCCGAAAAGATCGACATGGACCAGGACGGTCAATACAATGAACGAAGTACGCTTATTTATTCCCCGCTGACGAATCGCCTGCTTATTACTATAGCCAGAGGGCTGAACCGACCGTATTTATTCGACTACGTCCGCAGGAATCTGGCGCTGGTTCCCTATTACGTGCATCCGAACGGAGAGGTGGTTACCGAAGCGTCTGGTCGGCAGGATAAAGCGACGATTGGCCGACTGGAAGGCTATTATTATGCGTATCGGTATATGGCTTTACAGGATCAAAATGGGGAATTGGCCGCCATGTGTCGGCTGATCGAGCAAACGGCTCTACCCTCCGCCGTTTACTACCTCGATTATTTACTGGTTGACCCTTCCCTCTGGAACGAGTTGCCCGCCAGTAAACCGCTGCCAACGAATTATGTAAAGGCGTATCCCGCATCGGGACTGGTCCGAATCCGTCGGGGGGCCTGGGATAGTACGTTACTGTCGGCAAATCCCGTCTGGCTTACGTTCCATAAGGGAGCTGCGGTATTGCAGGGCGTTCGGCTGGCGGCTTCGTTTTTTGGCAAAGGACAATTTCAAACCGAAAAGATTGAGCAGCAGGGCGATACCTGGGTCTTAACCCAATCATTGGACGGACCGTATTACCAGCCCTATCCGACCGATGCATTACCTGGCGATGGCGACTGGGAGAAAATGCCCCGCTCGAATCGAAAGCAGAGTGAGATTCAGTATCTCCGGACACAAGTAACAATTCGAGAAACGCCGAATGGTATAGAAGCCCAGATTCAGCTAACTGGTACTGAGGGTGTACCAGTCGCGCTGGAGCTTATATTTCGCCCCGGTGGCACATTCGCTGGCGTCTCGAAACACCCGAATCGACCCAATGCTTATTTACTTTCGGAATCAGGTTCCTATACCGTTCAAGAGCAGACCATCACGTTTGGACCGGGTAAACTGCTACACAAAAACGTGCAGTTACGGGGTTCCCTACCGGCAACCGATGCGCCGACCGTATACCTAACCGGATTCACACCATTTGATCATACGATTCGCTTTTCCTAGTCGATGAGGTACCCGATGCGTTAAATCGTCGGACGCGCCGGCTCAAGGCTACTCCAAAAGGCGAACTGGTAGCACCAGCTATTTATGAGCCGCTATCCGTTTCGGAGCAGGTCGAACTCCGTCGGTTACGTGGTATTGTTAACGCAGCTAATACAGCCCCACTCCTCCGCAAAGCAGTTAGATACAGATCGTCAAGGCTCGCTCCGATTTAAACACAACAAACCGAAATACGGCTACTTCGGTTAAAAAGCGGCAGCCGACCTTTGTGAAGTGCTTAAAAGCCGCGCAATAAGTTGAGCCTATGGGATAATCATTGCCTGCACATGAAAAAAGAGGAGCAAACTGTACACATCATCGAATCGATCTGCGAACTGCACCGGGTGTTAAACCTGCCTAAACCGCAGCATCCACTGGTGAGCATTATTCACCTCGATGAAGTAGCTGCATCGTTCGAGATGGTAAACGAAAAGGTCATATACCCCTTCTACCAGGTGTGTATGAAGAAAAACTACGCAGGCAAAGTCAGATACGGTCAGAACTACTACGATTTTGACGAGGGAATTCTGTCGTTCATCTCGCCCGGGCAGTTGCTTTCCACGGATACGATTGCCACCGAAGGCTGGGTACTGCTTATTCACCCCGATTTTCTGCATGGCTATTCGCTGAGTAAAACCATTAAGCAATATGGGTTTTTCTCCTACGAATTATCCGAAGGGCTGTTTGTTTCCGACAAAGAGCAGCAGTTGATTGAAACCATTCTGGCAAACATCGAAGGTGAATATCGCGCCAATATTGACGGACATAGTCAGGATATTATCGTTACGCAGATTGAGCTGTTGCTCCAGTACGCCAACCGATTTTATAACCGCCAGTTTTTTACCCGAAAAAAGGTTAACAATGATTTACTCTCTAAGCTGGAGACACGGCTAACGGCTTATTTCGACAGTGACCAACCCCTCAATGACGGCCTGCCAACAGTGGATTACATAGCTGGTCAACTGAATGTATCCCCGCATTATCTGAGTGACCTGCTCCGCAGCATGACAGGCCAGAATGCTCAGCAGCACATTCAGGCCAAGCTGATTGATAAGGCCAAAGAAATACTAAGTACAACCACCTTCTCCGTGGGCGAAGTCGCCTACCAACTTGGGTTTAAATATCCGCAATCCTTCAACAAACTCTTTAAGAGCAAAACCAAACTTTCTCCACGTCAATTCAGACAATCATTTAATTAACACGATGATAGACAGCAATCTAAAGACCACCTTCCTGCTAGGCGGTGATCTGGAAGTAGCGCGCATTGGTTACGGAGCCATGCGGATTACAGGGCCAGCCATTTGGGGTATGCCCGAAAACCCGCAAAACTCAATTGATGTGATTCGGCGAGCCGTCGAACTGGGTGCTAACTTTATTGATACAGCCGATCAGTACGGTCCGTTCACATCCGAACAACTCATTGCGGAAGCCCTTCACCCCTACCCGGACAAACTGGTAATTGGTACTAAAGGTGGCCTGGTTCGGTTTGGGCCCTGGGCTGATATCCACAACGACGCCAGTCCGCAACACCTGCACGAAGCTTTAAACGGGAGTCTCCAACGCCTGCAACTGGAACGGATTGATTTGTACCAGTTGCACCGCATCGATCCGAAAATACCGGCCGAAATCTCCTTTGAGTTTTTGAAAAAGGCGCAGCAGGATGGAAAAATCCGGCACATTGGCCTTTCCGAAGTGTCAGTAGACGACATCAAGAAAGCGCAGGAATTCTTTCCAGTAGTTTCCGTGCAGAACCGCTATAGCGTCTTTAACCGGGAATGGGAATCGGTGCTGGCGTATTGCCAGCAACAGAATATTGCGTTCATTCCCTGGTTTCCGATCGGCGGGGGCATGGAATCTCAGAAAGAGGAAGTTATTCAACGCATTGCTGATGAAAAAGGCGTAACCCTGCACCAGATCGCGTTAAGCTGGCTGTTGCATCGGGCCGACAATATCCTGCTCATTCCGGGTACTTCCAATCTCAAACACGTAGAGGAAAATATGGCTGTCGGGGAGATCAGCCTAACCGATAAGGACATGGAAGAACTAAACAGCATCGCTGGCTGATGAGATTTTAAAAATAAAGCCCTGATTATATTATTGATAATCAGGGCTTTATTTTTTACTATCTGGCGGTTATACTCCCGATTATAAGTTAATCAATTCGGCAGCGATACGGCTTTCGGCCGCTACAGATTTAGCAAAGGGTAAGTGGCCTTTAGGCGCCATCAGATATAACTGCCCTCCACTTAAAGAGGCTAATTGATTGAGCAATTGTAGCTTGGATATTAACTCATTCAACTGACTAGTCTTAAGAATCACTTCAAAGTAGGATTTTTGCTCAAATTGCTTCGCCGTTACATCTGGAATAAATGATTGACCATCCTGCCGACGACCATAGCCGCCCGGAGTTGGATACCCTTCGGTATTGGCCTTGATATCGACGAAACCGTGGGCCTTGGCCCAGGCTGCGGCCTGGGCAATGTATGCTTGTTTGCTCATTATCAGGATTAATTAAAGCTGACCATGCTTATCTGCGGATAAACTTAGCCGGGGTCATAGGGATACCATCGCGGATATCGATTAAAGACCAAATTGAGGAATCAAGTCGTGCCGTTTAGCCGCCTGCTCAGCCGTTAAATATAAGACCGTACGGGGCATATCCCGCACTAAGTAAGGCTTTTTACTTGCTTCAATCCGTTGGTGGGCAGCTTGCTGACGTTCTTTTGCCGTTAATTTTGACGTTTCTTTCATGCATTTGGGAGATTAACTGATACTAAATTTTGTGATGTGTACTACGTAGCGTCCAGCAGTCCGATATCATTTTTGAGTTTATCAAGGCAGGCCTTAAAGGCATTATCTATTCTGGATTAAGGCAGCCACAGCGCTCTGCGAACACCTACATAAGATGCTCAATTTTCGAGAAAGAACCCTGACAGATAACAAATTAATCGTCGTTATTGTAGGCGCAGATGCTGAACAAACCGCCGATAAAATAGGCCCCATCTTGGCTATGTGAGTGCTAATGATTGGAATAGATATTGGTGAACCTGAGCCATTTTGCCGGACTCAGATGCGGAGTAGAAGCGAGGAATTTGGTAAATTTCTGCTTAATCCAGTTGGCATCCAGGTAGTCAATCATGAGCAGGGCATTTGACCGCCGGTTAGCAAACACGCAACAAGGTAGTAAATAGTAAACGCGGTAACAACTGCTAAGATTATCTGTCGGAATGATATTTAGTGAAAAACGCAGAGAATGGCCCAATAGAAGCAACAACTTTAATAATCAATAGGATAGCTCATTTAATAAACGTAGATTTACGAAATTTTAATAAACAATAGAATGCAAGAAGGAACAGTTAAGTTTTTTAATGAACTCAAAGGTTTTGGGTTTATCAGTCCTCAAAATGGTCAACCTGATGTTTTTGTTCATGCGTCTGGTTTGATTGATCAGATTCGGGAAAATGACAAAGTGAAATTCAATGTGATTGAAGGCAAGAAGGGCGTAAATGCTGTTGATGTAGAAGTTATTTAATTCACTTGGTGATATTAATAAACTGAAAAAACAGGCCAAATGGCCTGTTTTTTCAGTTTAAGAGCTTGGTTAACTTGGATTCTTTACCAGTTTTTTGACCTGAACGGCACTAGCGCCTTTGGGCGTATTTTTAATTTCAAACGTAACCCGGTCGTTTTCTCCAACAGGGTCAATCAATTCGTTTTGATGGACGAAAACGCTTTCCTGGCTCTGGTGATCCCGGATAAAACCGTAGCCTTTGGCCGTATTGAACATCGTTATAGTACCCTGTCTGATTATCTCCTGTGGCGCTTCCGGCTCACGTCTGGCAACCCCAATCGCAATATCCTGCTGGTCAACAGGTTTATGGTTTCGAGGATTGGGTGGCGTAGTCGATAGATTTCCATTTTCATCAACATAGGCTAACATCTGATCCAGACTCTGCCCTTTATTAATGTTGGCTTTTCGATCTTCACGCTTTTCCTGTTTATCCTGTTTCTTTTTTTGTCTGGCCTTTTCTTTTTCTCGTTTACTGAACGTTCCGTTCGATGCTCCCATTCGCAATTAATTGATTTAGTGGTAAATAAATAGCCGTTGTTAACGGTAGCGCCGTTCGTGTGACTCAATACTGACTGACTATAATCAGCCCCTGTTTCCAATCTAAAAAATAGGAAGCGGGATGAGTGGAACGAAAATCGGTCGTTAGTACACCGTAGGGATACCCGTAATAATCGGTGGGTACAGACTAGGGAGAAGTTACCAGTTGAGCGCTTAAAGAATAACCGGAGAACAGGGCCGTTAGTTCTCGATCATAAAATGCCCGTTTTTTATCCACTTATTTAGTTATAACCCGTCGGGAATACTGCTCTGATAGTCGTTTGTAAAACAACCTTGGCTAACTATTAACTGGTTAAATTGATCGTCATTAATTACTACACGGCTTCGCAAGAGCTAATCTATTACATTGTTAATCAAACATTTACACTAGAATGATGCAAATAAACAGTAGAATTCGGGGGAAATAATTTCAATTTCGTATTATTTTTAATTTAAAATTGTAATAAATTTATCACTACTAAGTGATTGATTCATAGCTAAATCAATCCTACGTCTATATGTCGTGACGATGGACACGCCAACCGGTTGGCTCGCATAAACGGCAAAACGTCAACTTTTGCCAATCATGAAGCTTGCCTTCATGCTTTCATTTGCATTGAAAGCCATTACGCTGTCGCAGGCACAATCGCTTCCCCTGCCCGACGAATTAAGCCCCTTCAGGCCGACGCCAATTAGCTGCTCCTTAAACAGCAACAACTTCAGTTTCAGACCAGTCTGGATATGCACAGACGTGGAGGACGTATTTCGATTCAAACTGGTGAAGATGAAACAACGCGTTAGAGAAATCGTAAACGATTCGCCCGACCAATGGCAATTTACAGCCGAACGGCTGGCAACTGGCGATCTTACCGATTTATTACTTCAGTTGGAATCACTCGGTTTTGAAACCTATTCAGCTTAACGGTATGGAACAGTGGCATGATTTCTTTGTGGCTACGGCGGGGGCATCGGCCGCTTTGGTGGGTTTCATTTTCGTAGGCGTTTCCATCAGTCTGAAACAAATCCTTTCGTTTCCGAAGCTGCCCAGCAAAACCCTGGAAAGTTTATTGTTACCAGTAGTCGTTCTGCTAGTTTCCTGCTGTGGCCTGGTCCCTGACCAATCGCCCTGGGTTCTGGGGATGGAGCTACTGGTACTGGGCTTAGCCACCAGCGTTATAGCCCTCCGGTTGGGCTGGATTATGCTAGGCCTAACGCCTGCTCGTTACAAACACTCCTATCGAATTAGCCTCGCCCTTACGCAGTTAACAATTTTTCCTTACTGGTTAACCGGCAGTCTGGTAATCGCTACGGGTTGGGCGGGTATGTATTGGATAGTACCCGCCATTTTGCTTTCCTTTATCAAGACGGTTTACGACGCCTGGATATTAATCATTGAGATTAATCGCTGATTATTGGCGTCAGTAAATGAGAAAGGTAGACCGTGAAAAGTCTACCTTTCTCTCCTTTTGTATGACGGTTTTTGTATGACGGTTCGCCCACACCGGCGGAGCGGTTGCAATTCTCAAAACTGAGTCTAGAAACCTCGCCATGTCGGTTTCTAAAAACCGACATCACACAGATTAGCCCTAATTTATTTACCAAACAGGCCACCCAGCATACCGCCGAGACCACCACCACTACTCGAGCCACCTTGCTGACCTGCAATGCGCATCAGATCATTCATATCGAGTTTGCCGTCGGCCATGGCCGAACCTGCCATCCCCATCCAGTCGACGCCCTGCTGACCAGTAGCCGCGCCCAGAATTGAGTTACCGTCTACGCTGGTATCGTTTGGATCCGATGCTTTGTGCATCAGTTTACTCAAAACCATTGGTACCACCGCAGCCGCCACCGACATGGCCACCTGGGGCGAAATTCCTAATTTCTGCATCAAGTTTTGCTCCACGTGATCCTGAACACCCTGCGTAACCGGGTTCTGTTGCACATTACTACCATTGACGACCATTCCGAGCAAATTACCTAATCCGCCACCCTGCGCCTGCTGACCCAGGCCACCCAGGATGCTACTGGCTATCGTCTGCATGACACTATCGTTCTGGGCATTGGGAATAGCTGGATTATTGATCACTGCCTGGCCTGCATGCTGCTTAACCAGGTTCATTAAGGTTTCTAACATAACTTAGTGTTTTTAAGAGTTATGGGATCGAGTTTGTGATTCCCGCATTAAAATTAGATGGGTTTCGCCAGCCACTTCCGCGTTGAGCTGGTTATTTTAGCGAAAATCTACCTAGACGTCTATGACGAATGAAGAGCCTAAAAGTAGCGGTTCGATATCAGAAAGTAACGAAACTAACTCGTTTACTGAAAAAGTGACTCCGTTACTAACTGATTTACTATATCCCAGCGAATCCGACGAACCCGTTGACGTAGTCAACTGCTACCTTAACCAGGCCGAACCCCTGATTGTTAGTCAGATTAAAGACTGGTTGATGCTGCCGCCGTCGGTTTATGTGGAAGAGGTACCCGAAGCCGATTTCTGGGAACCGGTTATCACTGATCAGGATTGGTATGGCGATGATGAAAAAGCCCGTACGGCCAAATTCCAGCAACTTAAGCAGGCTATAGAGGAGACGTTAACGGTCCGGCAGGTATTCCGCGTGGGCGAGTCAGAGATTGATGTATATCTACTTGGTCGTCAGGCAGATGGCCAACGGACGGGCATTAAGACGAAGGTGGTGCAGACTTAAGTTATATTAAAAAGAAAAACCCGGCTCATCACCGGGTTTTCAATCATCTATTCTGTTTACTTCACTTGCTCCACAACGGCAGCAAACGCTTCCGGGTGGTTCATGGCCAGATCGGCCAGCACTTTGCGGTTCAGTTCAATACCTGATTTATTCAAAGCACCCATCAGGGCCGAATATGACAGGCCGTTAATCCGGGCACCCGCGTTGATCCGCTGAATCCACAGCGAACGGAAATCCCGTTTTTTGGCCCGACGGTCCCGATAGGAGTACCCTAAGCCTTTCTCGACGGCGTTTTTAGCAACCGTCCAAACATTTTTACGACGACCAAAGTATCCTTTGGCCAGTTTCATTACTTTCTTCCGACGTGCCCGCGAGGCAACGTGATTGACGGAACGTGGCATTTTGTGTTACTTGTTTTTTGACAACAGGCGACGGGTCAGTTATCAGTCATCAGCCAACAGAGATCAGTTTGTTGATATGCTGCTATTGCTGGCTGTTCACTGCTTCCTGTTCACTGTACTTTGGGCCTGGCATCGGGTGAAACATAAAACCAGGAACGGACTCGTTCCTTTTCGTATACGGCTCATTTTCAGCAGCCAGTATACATTTCATTCTAATCGATTAAACGTTCAGTAGGGCTTTGATCCGGCGTTCGTCGGCTGGGAAAACCAGCGTATCGTGAACCAGATTCCGCTTTTGTTTCGTCGTTTTTTTCGTCAGAATGTGACTGTGGAAGGCATGCTTCCGCTTGATTTTCCCCGTGCCGGTCAGCTTGAAGCGCTTTTTGGCGGCCGAGTTGGTTTTTACTTTTGGCATTGGATGAAACCCGCTTGGGTGGTAAAAAAGTAAACAGGCCGCAAAGGTACGAAAAATCAGGATATAACGTATGTCGTTCTGAGGATTTTGCAGGCAGATTCAGGGGTATGAGTCAATCAACACTTCTTTAATCCCCCAAGGGAGTAAGACAGGGCATTTTTATTCTTTTAGGGTATAGATGCGTGAGCCATTTTCATCACTGCTTACCTATGACCAAACGCTTTTTATTACTCATTACCTGCTTACTAAGTGCCGCGGGCCTGTCTAAAACCTTGGCGCAACCCAATCCTAATCGACCTGATTTGTGTCAGGGAGCTTACTTCTCCGAAGCTCAGGGAGCTGATTCACTACGTTCATTTGCCAGCACCTACCATGACCGCGAGGGTTGGGAAGCGCGGGCCTCGATCATTCGGCAGGGATTACGTGATGGCATGAATTTACCCGCAAAACCAGCCTTCGCTCCATTAGCCCCCATCCGCCACAGCCTACGGGAATTGAACGGTTATACCGTCGAAAATGTAGCCTTTGAGAGTCTGCCCGGCATTTTTGTAACCGGTAATCTCTACCGCCCGGCCCGTCCGACGGGTAAATCGGCGGGAATTCTTTGCTCGCACGGCCACATGGCCACGCTCGACGCCCGACTCAAGGAGTACACGCAGCAGCGGTGCGCGACCTTGGCTCGCATGGGCGCCGTGGTCTTTACCTATGATATGATCGGCTATGGCGACTCGAAACAGTGTGACCATAAGTTACCCGATGCGCTGAAGCTGCAAACTCTTAATGGTATGCGGGCGCTGGATTTTCTGACAAGTCTGCCCGACGTAGACACTACCCGCATTGGTATGACGGGTGAATCAGGCGGTGGCACGCAAACATTTCTATTAACAGCCCTCGACCCTCGGATTAAAGTATCAGTGCCGGTCGTGATGGTATCGGCGCATTTCTTTGGAGGCTGCACTTGCGAAAGTGGGATGCCGATTCACAAACGGCCGACTCACCAGACCAGCAACGTCGAAATTGCGGCCCTGGCGGCTCCCCGCCCCATGTTGCTGGTGTCGGATGGAAAAGACTGGACTAAAAATAATCCGGCAGTCGAGTTTCCGTACGTCCAGAACATATACGGCTATTATGGAGTGGGAGACCGTGTCGAAAACTTCCATCTGCCAGCGGAAGGGCACGATTACGGCCCCAGCAAGCGCCAGGCGGCTTACCGGTTCCTGGCAAAACACTTAGCGTTAAACCTTGATCAGGTCCTGAAAAACGGCCAAATCGACGAAACCCCCAATACCATACTCGATGCATCTGCCTTACAGGTCTTTACCGCTGAACATCCCCGGCCCAGCCAAGCCGTCATGGGCGACGACGCGGTGACAGCGCTCTTAAAGTAATCTTAACCCCGAAAAACCTCAACTCTCATGCATATAGTCAATATTAACCGCCGTGAATTTATGAAGGGCAGCACGGCCGCTCTCGCCCTCTCAACGTTTGGAGAACGGGGGCTGGACCTTATCTATCCGGCGAATCCGCTCCGCGTGGGGCTGATCGGAACCGGCTGGTACGGGAAGAGTGATCTATTCCGGCTTATTCAGGTGGCACCCGTCGAAGTCGTTGCCCTGTGCGATGTCGACAAGCACATGCTGGATTATGCAGCCAAGCTGGTGAGCCAGCGGCAGAAATCGCAGAAAGTGCCCAAACTCTACGGCGATTACAAGAAAATGCTGGCCGAAAACCAGATGGATATTGTGCTGATCGGTACGCCCGATCACTGGCACGCCCTCCAAATGATCGATGCGGTGAAAGCAGGGGCCCATGTATACGTCCAGAAACCCATTAGCGTCGATGTGATGGAAGGGGAAGCGATGGTAGCGGCCGCCCGGAAGTATAAGAAGGTCGTTCAGGTCGGTACACAGCGCAAAAGCACCCCGCACCTGATTGAGGCTAAAAAACGAATTGTCGATGCCGGATTACTCGGTAAAATATCGCACGTAGAGATGGCCTGTGACATACATATGCGGAACAATGGCAATCCACCCGTTCAGGCGGTTCCTGATTTTCTGGATTACAATATGTGGACCGGACCGGCTCCGCTCCGTCCTTACGATGGGTTACCCCATGTGCGCTGGTGGCGGACGTTTATGGAATATGGCAATGGCATTACGGGTGATATGTGCGTCCACATGTTCGACACCGTGCGCTGGATGCTGAAACTCGGCTGGCCGAAACGCATCAGCTCGCATGGCGGAATTTACGTTCAGAAAGAAGGTAAGTCGAATATTTCCGATACGCAATCGGCTTTATTTGAATACGATGAGCTAAACTGCGTGTGGCATCACAAAACCTGGGGAACGGCTAATAATCCCGATTACCCCTGGTCGTTCACGCTCTATGGCGAAAAAGGAACCTTATGGGGTAGTACGATGCAGTGCGACTTTATTCCAGAGGGGAAAGGCGGGGAAAAAATCCATCTGGATGTAGTCTATGAAAAAGAGAAATATCCGGAAGACGTAACCGAGCCTACCGAGCCCAAAATTGAGCTGAACGCGGCCCCGGCTACCCGCCTGCACATGCTCAACTTCCTCGATGCTATCGACAAAGGCAGCCGCCCGGTAGCCGACATCGAAGAAGGACACATTTCGACGGCAAGTTGTATTCTGGCGAATATGGCGATGAAAACCGGACGCCCGATGGTCTACGATCCGCAGAAACGGGAGGTTGTAGGCGACAAAGAGGCAACCGCCATGCTCAAACGCACCTACCGTGATCCGTGGGTGCACCCCGATCCGAATAAGGTATAATCCCTCTCTCAAAAGGAACCGCCCGAGCGGTTCCTTTTCTTTTTTTGGGGAAAGTCGGCAACTCGGCCCGCCGGAATCGGGTTACTAATGAATAAATCCCCAACCACCATGAACACAACCCCAATCAGAGCGATCATTACCGGCGCCACCGGCATGGTGGGCGAAGGCGTATTACACGAATGTCTTCGGCACCCGCAGGTAGAAGCCGTGTTAATCATCAACCGAAAACCGAGCGGGGTAACCCATCCTAAATTGAAAGAGGTCGTCCATTCCGATTTTTTCGATTTTTCAGCTATTGAAAGCCAGTTAAGCGGTTACAACGCCTGTTTTTTCTGTCTTGGTGTTTCGTCGGTTGGTATGAAGGAGGCCGAGTATTACAAAATGACCTACACCCTGACGATGCATGTGGCCACCACGCTGAGTAAACTCAATCCGGATATGACGTTCGATTATATTTCCGGAGCTGGCACCGACAGCAGCGAACAAGGGAACAGCATGTGGGCACGGATAAAGGGTAAAACCGAAAACGACCTGATGAAATTACCGTTCCGCCAGGTGTACGCTGTTCGACCGGGCTTTATCAAACCTATCGAAGGCATGTCCCACACGCATGGGTTCTACTGGTTTATTAGCTGGCTATTTCCCATTGGCCGAAAGCTTTATCCGAGCGGGTTCGTAACGTTGCAGGAACTGGCCGCAGCCATGATTCACACGGTTACAACAGGCTACGATAAGCGCGTGCTGGAAGGAACTGACATTATCAAACTGGCTCAGCATACGTCGGCAGTTTCAACCAGTTAAGAGTTGCCAGGTAACGCTGTTTCTATGGAAAATTACAGTATCATTTTATTTCTCCTGACTGTCATGATCGGCTTATCGGCCGTGGCAGATAAGATTCGTCTGCCCTATCCGATTCTGCTGGTGATGGCGGGGATTGCCGTCGGATTCATTCCAGGAATGCCCAAAATCGAACTTGACCCCGACATAGTTTTTCTGCTGTTTTTGCCGCCAATGCTTTATGAAGCCGCCTTTAACATCTCGCGTCAGGAGTTCAAGAAAAACTTTAGTACCATTTCTACACTGGCTATTGCGCTGGTGTTTCTGACCGCCGGGGGGATTGCGCTTATCGCTTATTTCCTTATTCCAGGCATGACCTGGTCACTGGCGTTCGTGCTGGGGTCCATTCTGGCGGCTACCGACGCCGTAGCGGCCACAAGCATTACAAAAGGACTTGGCTTATCGCGTAAAACCCTGACGATACTGGAAGGCGAAAGTCTGATTAATGATGCGTCCGGCCTGATTGCTTACCGCCTTTCGGTGGCCGCCGTTGGTGGCATTTCATTTGTGTTCTGGAAAGCGTGGCTCCAGTTTTGGCTCCTGATTGGGGGTGGTATTTTGGTCGGATTTGTACTCGGTAAACTACTGGGTTTCATTCTCAAACGGATTCCCAGAAATAATCTGGTCGCCATCAGTTTCACGATACTAATGCCCTTCGTTGCCTATTCGCTGGCGGAAGAAATACACGTATCGGGCGTTATCGCCGTCGTAACCCTGGGACTGGTCATTTCTCAGTTTGCGGGCAAACTTTTCCCCGACGGCACGAAAGCCCAATCCAAAGCCATCTGGGATATTATCGTGTTTATTCTGAACGGACTAGTATTCGTACTCATCGGCCTGGAGTTTCCGTATGTCCTTCAGAACATCGATAAACAGGAAATAATACCCCTGATTGGCTACAGTTTACTTATCTGCCTTGTGGCCCTTATTATCCGCATGGCGCGGGTATTTCTACAAAAAATCAATCTGGACCGTGCCTTTCAGAAAGCGCCGTCTCCTAAATGGGAAGACGCGCAACTGGATTGGAAGAACTGTTTGATTATTAGTTGGTCGGGGATGCGGGGAATCGTCTCGCTGGCAACAGCGTTGGCCCTGCCAGTCACCTTAACCGATAATCAGGCTTTCCCCCAGCGAAATACCATCATCTTCATCGCCGTGGTAACGGTATTGATTACACTCGTTGGCCAGGGATTAAGTTTACCCATGCTGGTGAAACGCCTTGGCGTAAGCCTGAACAAGCAGAAAGCCATTTTACAGTCGGGTACGCCTAATCAGATCAGTCAATAACTAACCTCAGTTACCTTATTGACTGATTATAAATAAATTACCCCGGCAACGGCTTCGGCAATCGGAAGCTATTACCAGGGTAATTCGTTTATCGGTACTTCAGTTATTAACTAGCATTTAGAACGTAACCTTCATTAATGATCCATCGCCCATGCTGGTGATATAGGCGGTGTGAGCATCCATCACTTTCAGATCGGTAGGCATATTCAGATTGGTCAGCAACACATCGCTGTCAGTGCCGCCCTTAGCCCGCAATAACCGGCCCGTTTTAGGCGTGAAACCGGTTGGTCCAAATACCGCAAATTCAAGCACCAGATACTTTCCATTGCCATCATTCTCGATATCAACCAGGCTGTTGAATGTCTGTTGGAACAGGGTAAGTTTACCTGACTGATCCATCTGATAAACCATAGCTTTTCCGGCTGGGAACGGGAAGCCTAGCAGCGTACTAATCGCGAACTGACGACCATCGTAGGTAATTCCCGTCGGAACCGACTCAACGACCGGTGGGCCCGGTGGCGGACCAGCCGGATTAGGGTTAGCCGTGCCCGGTACAGCCGTTACGATGCTCAACTCACCCGTTTTAGCCCGACGGACAATCGCATTGGCACCTGCGTCAGTAAAGTAAAGCGCTCCATCAGGTCCCAGCACCATATTATACAGGTGCGATTCACCAGTATCCTGAGCAAAGGTATAATCGCGAACAAACTGCTGTATATTTTCGGGCGTCAGGCTGGCAGCTGAAATCGGCGCATCGCCCGGTTTGAACGAAGCCACGTTGACTTTGTATAACCCTTTGGCATTTAATACATAAAGCAGCCCATCGGCAAATAGTAGATGGTCGGTAGCATCCAGCTCATTATCCGGGCGTTTGAACGAGTACAGACCCGTAATGACGGGATAAACCTTTCCATCCGGCGTCACCATCGACACCCGACCGTCATTGTTGCCGGTACCCTGCTCCGTAACGAAAACACGACCGCTCGGATCCGTGTCTACCCCGATAGGCGCTACTAAACCCGTTGCCAGGGTATTAACCGTGAGTTGTTGGGGCGAGGTGATGATGCGGTGATCCTGACAGCCCGTAGCGAACAGGGCAGCCGCTACCAGGCCTAGCCCCATTACCTTTTTGAACATAGTACTTGTTGTTTTTGGTAAAAAGAGAATGTAAAAACAGCGTCCATTGCTACTACTTGGCCCGATGCTTATCGGACAAAATCTGGCGTAGCGGAACGCTTGACAAAAGTATCATTTATAGTGCGTTGTTCAGGCTTAGAATTGAGTAACCGGTAGAAAAGCTATGCCTGCGGATTGTTCATAAACGCACAGTCGCGCAGAATGGGCCTTAAGTAGAAACCGGGCGGCCTCATCCTTATGGGTGTACCTAACGGCAACAGATCATCCAGGATCTACCAACACAAAATAACCTCAATGCTTAGCATGAAACGCATATCCTTATGTTTACTAGCCCTCCTGGGCACAGCCTCCATCAGTCAGGCGCAATCCTTCGGCAAACTTCTCCCCACAACGCCCGGCATCGTTTCATACACCCTGCGGGATGCTTTCTCCAAAGACGTTCCTGGAACTCTGGATAAAATTAAAGCCTGGGGCATTACCGATATCGAGTTTTCGAGTCTATTCGGAAAAACCGCGCCCGAACTGCGGGCGCTGCTCGATAGTCGGGGTTTGCATGCCAGCAGCTACGGTGTGAGCTACGAAGCCATTGATCAAAAACCTGATTCCATCTTGCAAAATGCTAAAACGTTGGGGGTTAAGTACATCCGGATAGGTTCAATCCCGCACAAAAGCGCAGCTACGCTGGAAATGATGCAGAAAGCGGCCGAAGTGTTTAACCGTTTCGGTAAACAGGCTCACGATAAAGGTTTTATGTTCTGTTACCATAACCACGGCTTCGAGTTTCAGCCTTACCAGAACGGCACACTGTTCGATTACCTGGTGCAGCAAACTAATCCCGAATACGTAGGCTACGAAATGGACGTTACCTGGACATTTTTGCCCGGTCAGGACCCGGCGGCTTTGCTGACGAAATACCCCAAACGGTTCCGGTTAATGCACCTGAAAGATGTTGGCAAGAGCGTTCCCCATAGCGATAAAGGCGGTATGCCTAATGAAGAATCGGTGGTGTTAGGCACCGGACAAATCGACTGGCCCGCCGTTCTGAAAGCCGCCCGTAAATCCTCTGTTGATCATTTCTACATTGAAGACGAAAGTAAAGCCGCTGAACAGCAGGTACCGCAAAGTCTGGCCTATCTGAAGGGGTTATAAGGTTAGTCAGTGCCAGTTTCGGTAACCGTTTTTAGGGTAGATTTAATCGGCGGGGCGCATGATTTCCCGCCGATTTTCGTTAGCTAGAACAGAAGCCTTTTCCTATCAGTAAGCGGATGGCTCATGCATACGCTATGAAAACTACCGTTACCTACAGTCTATGGGCAATATTTATTAGTCTGGCGATGCTGGCCTGCCAGACCAAAGACCCCGTTCCCACGGGCCAGTTGCGGCTTGCCTTCGACAACGTTGTGGGGGCATCTGACCTGAAACTGGGCACCGGTACATATAAGAACGCGGCTGGGGAATCGTTTGTCATCACGAAATTTAATTATTACGTCAGTAACATCCGGCTTCGCAGGTCAGACGGTACAGATTATGTAGTGCCGCAGTCAACAAGTTATTTTCTGGTTCAGGAAGACCTGCCCGCATCACAAACGATTGCCCTGACCAACGTACCGACGGGGGATTATACGGGTATTTCGTTTCTGATTGGCGTTGATAGCCTGCGTAGTTTAGCTGATATCAACGAGCGAACGGGCGTGCTTGACCCGGGTATAGCGACCCATGATCCGATGTACTGGGATTGGAACACGGGCTATATTTTCATGAAAATGGAAGGTACGTCGGCCTCCGCTCCAGCTGCTCAGAATAACCAGTTTTTTTACCATGTCGGCGGTTTTGGCGGTGGTTATAATGGTAAGAAAACGATTAATAACCTGCGCACGGTTACGCTGCCCTTCCGAAGTGACGTGGTTAGCGTGCAGACTAGCATTGCGCCGACTATTAACCTGACGACGGACGCATTGAAGGTATTTAATGGTCCGACTCAACTAAGTATTGGGCAGCATTCGGCAGTGATGTTTGAGGACTATTCGGCCAACATTGCGACTAATTATGCGCAAATGATCACCTACAACGGAATGCTGGCGAATTAATGGCGGGCCTTAACACGATACCGAAGAAAGTCGGACTGGCGGTCAGCGTCGGGCTATTTGCGCTGGCCGTTGCCTGCCAGACACAGAAAAGTACGGACCCAACGCCCGATCCAACGAAACCTTCGACAGGCGGGGGCATCACCTATCAGACAACACCCGTTACCCTGCGCCAACCGATTAACTTTCCAGCGATTGTTTATGATTTGACGAAAAATCCGCTAACCGTGGAGGGAGTGCTGTTGGGTAAAACCTTGTTTTACGATTCGCAACTCTCGCGCGACAGCACGATTAATTGCGGGTTTTGTCACCAGCAATTTGCCGGTTTTGGCCATTCGGATCACCCGCTGAGCCACGGTATTGACAATAAGTTCGGTACCCGAAACGTGCCCGGTTTGCAGAATCTGGCCTGGGATCGCGAATTTTTCTGGGATGGGGGTGTAACCAGCTTGGACGAGCTACCTATTTCTCCGATTCAGAATCCCGTCGAAATGGATCTAAAATTCTCCGACGCGTTGAGTCGGGTGCAAAAAAATCCGAGGTATCCTGCCCTGTTTAAAGCAGCGTTCGGCTCCGATACGGTTACGACAGCACGGTTTTTAAAGGCTATTTCACAGTTTTTGGTAACGCTCGTTTCCGCCGATTCGCGTTACGACAAGTATGCTCGGAAGGAAGCTGGCGGTGAATTAACCCCCGACGAGATGGCTGGCTTAACGTTGTTCCAGCAAAAATGCGCGACCTGCCACGCTACCGATTTATTTACGGACCGGAGTTATCGCAACAATGGCCTGCCCGTCAGCGGGATTAATGATCAGGGCCGCTACGTGATCACCCTAAACGAATCTGATCGGCTGAAGTTTAAAGTGCCGAGTCTGCGCAACGTAGAAAAAACGTTCCCGTACATGCACGATGGACGTTTTCAGAAGTTGGAGGACGTGCTGAACCATTATACCTCTGGCGTAACCGACAGCCCTACCCTCGACCCGGCGTTAAAAGCAGGAGGCAAACTAGGCATTGCATTAACAGACACCGAAAAGAAACAGGTTATCCTCTTCCTCAAAACCCTCACCGACGATACGTTTATAGCCAACCGGGCGTTCAGCGCTAATTAATCCGAGTTCTAGTGCGCGTGGCTTAACCGGTGCTGGCGGATGTTCAGCAGGTGGGTAATCACCAGACCAGCCGAAGCGATGTAGGCAACGTATTCAAAAAAGGGATTTACGTCTTCCAGCAGCAGGGCTATCGAAAACAGGCTCAGGAATCCCCATAGACTCTTTTTAATAAGGGGATGCACATAATGCCGGGTGGCAAAATAAACGGCAATGATGTTGACGCCAATAAAAACATAGTCCAGACTCAGGTAACCGATGCGGAGTTTTTCATTCTGAAACAGGGCCGTCGTCATCAGCAAAACGGGCGTAATCAGGCAATGAATAATGCACAGCACCGAACCGGCAATACCGATATAATCTGCTTTGCGGGATAGAAGATCTGTTTTCATGAGTAAGCGCAAAAGTACAATGCTTTCAGGAATCGCACTTCACCTTAACTCACTTTTTTGCAACAAAGTTGCGTATAACCCATAATTCGCGCTGTTGTCAATCCAGATGAAGTAGTGAGCCGGCGGAATCGTTGATCAATTCACCTTCGTCAGCATCGTGTATCCCATCAGCTTACCGCTCTTATTGTATGTTTCAGATTTTACATCAAAAATCTGATTGTCAGTGCGGTAGCTGACAACCTTCATGTTATTACGGATAGGAATGCCCATTACTCTGTTCTCATAATTCACATCCGACGTAATTTTGTAAGTATCGAACGTACCAGCGGAAGTTGTAATCGGCTGTTTGCTCTCAACCTGCCGATTTGCCATCGTCATACTCATGTTCGCCATAGTATTACCCCCATTAACCATTTCGACTTCCATCAGTCCATCACTCAGTTTCTGACCGACGCTGAGTTTTCCCGGATACACCAGCTTGTTGGCTTTCAGCTTCATTTCCATATCCTTCGGACCGCTGGACTGCATGCCCTGCAACATACCCGACATGTCGGCCACCAGCTCATCGCCCGAACACGTATACCGAATCGTATAAGGTGACCGCTGATTACCTCTCTCATCCTGAAACTGCGCCGAAATATCCATCACCGTCGATCCGCCCTCTTTATGAACATCCTTAACCTGATACGTGATTTTTCCGGTGGGCTTATCCTTCGCGTTGAAGGTACTCATCTCGAAATTCATTCCCGTTTTAAAGGTTATTCCCAAACAATCCTGAGCCTTGCCAGCTATGGATACACCAGCAGATATCAGTAAAGAAAAAAGCAGCGTTTTCATGAGACGACTATTTTAATGACTATTCAGCTCTAAAGTAGGTGTTAAGCCGGGCCAGTAATTAAATCCTTGAGGGAACGGCGATTTATATATGGTAAATAGTGTCTGGCTATCGCGACAACATACAAGTCTATATAAATTCTCACGCCCAGATCATACTCAGTACACCCAACAGCATAATGATTTTGCAGAGATTGCTGAGGTACCCAAAATCGCGTCGGGTATCGGCCTTAATGAGCCGGTAAATCAGCCACGCAATCGGGATAAGCAGAATCAGGAAGATACAATCCAGCCGGAAATTGTGAAGAGAAAGAGCAATTAGAAAAAGGCTGGTCAGAAACGCGCCGATCAGGACGTACAGGACATATTTGGTTCGGCGCAGACCCCAGATAATCGGCAATGTTCGGCAGCCGAAACGCGCGTCGCCCCGCACATCCTGCATGTCTTTAATGATTTCGCGAATGAGCGAGATACCGAACGAAAATAGGGCGTAAATAAGCAGCATGTCGGTATGCTGGCGGTAGTAAACAGCCAGCACAATCAACGACAGAGCGGTGAGGGTCGAAACAACGATGTTCCCCACGAGCGGTTGTCGCTTGAACTGCGCCGAATAGAACCAGAGAAGGGTTACCGACAGGACATCGACCAGAAACACCCATTTGCTTAGGTATAGCCCGATCAGACAGCCTAATACGTTCAATGCCTGGTGTACGCCCATGGCTATCCGGCGTTTCAGATAGCGACCGATAACGACTCGCTGGGGCTTATTTACCAGATCGATTTTAATATCGAAATAATCGTTGATGATGTAGCCAGCCGCGGCAATACACACCGTCGAAAGCGAAAGTAACCAGAGGGCCGGGTCGATTAGCAGCCGCAGCGTTGACGTTGTTGGCGACTCCAATCCGGGGCCGACTAAAAATAGGCGCGCCAAAAACTGCGTCAGCACCACAATCAGCAAATTCTGCACCCGAATGAGCCGCAGAAAGCCGAATGTGAAAGCAGAGAAAGGAACAGGCTGACGCGCCACCATAACCGTTTTTTTATCAAAAATAAGAAAAAAGGAGGAAGGAAGGAGCGGATTCTGCGGCTTCGGGATTCTTTTTGCTCCCGTTTGTTGTTGACAGACAAACTCGCTCGCTCATCCATGAAAATTGGCATTGTGTGTTACCCAACCTTCGGCGGCAGTGGTGTTGTTGCAACCGAACTGGGTAAGGCGTTGGCCAAAAACGGCCACCAGATTCACTTTATTACCTATCAGCAACCACCCCGGCTTGATTTTTTCAACGAAAACGTTTTTTACCACGAAGTAAATATACCGTCGTATCCGCTCTTCCAGTACGCCCCTTATGAGTCGGCATTGGCCAGTGAAATGGTCAACGTTGTTATGAACGAAAACGTTGATTTACTGCACGTTCACTACGCCATCCCTCATGCGTCAGCGGCTTATATGGCTAAAATGATCCTGCGGTCGCAGGGGCGTAATGTGCCAGTTGTGACAACGCTCCACGGAACCGATATTACGCTGGTGGGCAAAGATGCGTCCTACGAACCAGTCGTGACGTTTAGCATCAACGAATCGGACGGGGTAACGGCGGTTTCGGAAGATCTGCGGCAGGATACCTACCGGCACTTTAACGTGCACCGCGAGATTGAGGTGATTCCGAATTTCATCGACCTCGACCGGTTTAAACGCCAGCAGAAGGAGCATTTCAAAAAGGCCATCTGCCCGAACGGTGAAAAGCTCATTGTTCACACCTCTAATTTCCGGCGGGTTAAGCGTATTGATGACGCGGTCACGACCTTTTACCACGTTCAGCAGCAGACGCCCGCCAAGCTTCTGCTCGTGGGCGACGGTCCCGAACGCGCCCGCATCGAACGGCTCGTACGTGACCTGGGCATTTACGAGCAGGTACGGTTTCTGGGTAAGTTAGACGCCGTTGAGGAAGTTCTGTCGGTTGCTGATCTGTTCCTGATGCCCTCTGAAAACGAGAGTTTCGGCTTGGCGGCTCTTGAGGCAATGGCCTGCCAGGTGCCGGTTATTTCGTCTAACGCGGGTGGCCTGCCCGAACTGAACATACAGGGGGTAACGGGTTTTCTGAGTCCGGTTGGCGATGTGGCCGATATGGTCAAAAATGCCCTCTACGTGCTGAATGACGACCATTTACCTACTTTTAAAGAAAATGCGCTGGCTAGAGCGTCCGAATTTGAGTTATCCCGTATATTGCCACGCTACGAAGCCCATTACGAGCGTGTGTTAACAGTTAGCAATGAACAGCTCGCAGTAAACAGTTAAAGGTTATTGCTGTTATTCATGACAGCATCATCCTTACCGTTAACTGACGTTACCATCCACTGTTAACTGATGACTGTTTACTGCTAACTGCAAACACTGTGAATCCAAACATACCTCGAACCGATCGCAAACGAGTCGTCATTGTTGGAGCGGGCTTTGGCGGGCTGAAACTGGCGCGCAAACTCTCCCGCCGGGCCGAGTTTCAGGTCGTTCTGATCAATAAGCAGAATTACCACGAATTTCAGCCGCTCTATTATCAGGTAGCTACGGCGGGGCTGGAAGCCAATTCCATTCTGTTTCCGCTGCGGGCTGTGTTTGGTAATTGCAAGAATGTACACATCCGGGTAACGAACGTGACGGGCGTTCGCCCGGCTGATAAAGCGGTTGATACTGAACTGGGCCCAATCGAGTATGATTATCTGGTAATGGCCACCGGTGCCGACACGAATTTTTTCAACCAGCAAAACATCATCGAAAAAGCGTTGCCTATGAAATCGGTGGCAGAAGCCATTTCCCTGCGTAACCGGATGCTGCAAAACTTCGAGGATGCGCTGAGTGTCGAAACGGTTGATGAGCGCGAAGGATTAATGGATGTAGTGGTCGTTGGCGGGGGGCCGACAGGGGTTGAACTCTGCGGAACCCTGGCCGAGATGCGCAAAACCGTACTACCCAAGGATTATCCGGAGCTGGACTTTAAGATGATGGATATTTACCTCATCGAATCGGGTGGCGAATTATTAGGGCCGATGTCGGTGCAATCGCAGAAGCATTCCCTGGAATACTTGCTGAAACTGGGCGTGAACGTTCGGCTTAACACGCGCGTCAAGGACTTCGACGGCCGGATCGTAACCATGAACGACGGCACTACGCTTCGCACGAACAACCTTATCTGGGCGGCCGGCGTAAAAGCTAATCCGCTGGCAGGTTTGCCGCCGGAGGTAATTGGGCGCGGAGGGCGAGTATTGGTAAACCGTTACAACCAGGTACAGGGTTTTACGGACATCTTCGCCATCGGTGATGTGGCCCTGATGACCGAGGATAAATGGCCGAACGGTCACCCGCAGGTGGCACAGCCCGCTATTCAGCAGGGAGGCCACCTGGCCAAAAATATGATTCGATGGGTTCGCGGTGAACAACCCGAAGAATTTACCTACCGCGACCTAGGCACGATGGCAACTATTGGTCGGGGTTTAGCCGTGGTCGATTTGCCTTTTTTAAAATTTCAGGGATTTTTTGCGTGGTTGACGTGGTTATTTGTGCACCTGATGGCCATTGTTGGCGTAAAAAACCGGTTGTCTATTTTCCTTAACTGGATGTTTAACTACCTGACTTACAACAATTCGCTACGACTTATTATCCGACAGAAACTTCCCAAAGGCAACATGGCTGCCATGCAGGAAAAGCTGTCCGATCAGTTAGAGGTTAGTAAGACATAACTAAGATAGTAAACTAATTTTACTATCCAAAAAATGCCCACCAAATGCGTTTTACCCTTATTTTTGCGCTTGTTAATTGAGTACGATTTATGAAAGACACTACGGAAGCCTTACAGACGATGGCAGGGCACGGAAAAACCCGGCCGAAAAATAGTGGGACGAAACAGCTGTTTGATAATCCAATTCTGGAAGCTTTATCACGGACTCACATCATGGTACCTATCTCGATGTGGCTGATTTTATCGGCGTTTCTGGGCTGGTATGCGTTTACGTATACCGATATGAGTAATGGCACAATTGGCTTATTATTCATAGCTGGCTTGTTTTCGTTTACCTTGTTTGAATACATATTGCACCGCTACCTGTACCATCTAACACCCAGCACACCTCAGCGTGCCAAAATACAGTACACGTTCCACGGCGTTCACCACGAGTATCCGAAAGACAAAACCCGGCTGGCAATGCCTCCAGCTCTGGCTGTTTTCGTAGCGGCCTTCTTCTTCGGGCTGTTCTTTATGTTAATGGGCGAATCAGCTTATGCATTCTTCCCAGGCTTTCTGGTCGGGTATTCGGGCTATTTAGCCACGCACTTCATTGTGCACGCTTATCCTCCACCGAAGAACTTCTTTAAGGTATTGTGGATCAACCACAGCGTTCACCATTATAAAAATCCTGAAAGTAACTACGGCGTTTCGTCTCCCTTCTGGGATTATATTTTCGGATCGTTTCAGAAGTAATTCATTCTAAAAAGAAAACCCGCGACTGGTAGCTACCAGTCGCGGGTTTTCTTTTGCGGTATTTTATTCACCACTCGGACGTTTAATCCATTCCGTTAATGAAACGGGCGAGCCAAAATCAGGCGAGCCGTCGGCTTTCCAGCTAAAAGGTTGCATGCGCATAGAGCGCTGATCACCACACCCCTGCCCCGGTGCTGCGTTAGCATGGTAAACAAGCCAGTTCTGCGTACCATCGGGCGTCGAGAAAAAGCTGTTATGGCCAACGCCGTACGCGCCGTTTCCCCCGTTAGGGCCAAAGACGGGCGTTGCCGCTTTGGTCCAGGAAGCCGCATCCAGTAAGTTGGCGCTGGTATCGGCCGTCAGTTGCCCCAGAGCATAGAGATCTGTACCGCAGAAACTGGCGGAATAAATCAGAAATACTTTGTTATTATGCACTAGAAATTCTGGTCCCTCGTTCACACCAAATCCCTGCTTCTCCCAATCATATTGGGGCGATGACAGACGGATGCGCGTCGTAGAACCGACCGTATACGGATTCGTTAACTGACTGATGTAAATATGCTGCGAACCGCCTAAGTCTGTTTCCCAGCCCGACCAGGCCATGTACAGTTTCCCATTTAGTTGAAGAATTGTTCCGTCAATAGCCCATTTGTTGTCGGGTAAGGCTAACTGGCCTCTGTCTACCCAAGTTCCCTGCGTTGGGTCGGCCGAACTATTTTCGAGCACAAACATCCGATGCGTCGCGTCGACGCCATTGTTGTCGGCTGCGTAATAGATATACCATTTGCCATTTAGAAAGTAAAGCTCAGGAGCCCAGATATCGCGGGAATTCGGACCAGACGCAGGCGGTGTCCAGACGGTTACTGGCCGGGCCTGACTGAGTCGGCTTATGGCCTGAGTTTTGTAAATGCGCAGGTTATTACCCGTGGTGTGCATCACGTAATAAAACCCGTCTTTATAAGTCACCCACGGGTCAGGAGCGGCCGTCAACAGGGGATTCTGAAACTTACCGACGGAATCAACTCCGGTTGTCGGCGGATTAGGCGCGGGGGCGGGTTTTTCGGATGATTTACAACCGTATAAAGCAATAAGCAGGAGAAACAGCCAGTTTTTCATCGTTGATTGGGGTAAACACAGAGATAACGGAGGTAAACAGCGTGCACAGTGATTTTCTCTGTGATCTTTGTAAGCCTCCGTTACCTCTGTGTTTAGACAAAAATTAATAATTCGGGTTCTGCACCAGGTTTGGGTTCAGGTCACGGTCTAGCTGCGGGATGGGTAGGAGCTCGCTTTTGCCTTTCACGAACGTCGAGAAAGCCGCATCCCGGCTGGCTAACTGCGGCCCAAGATCACCCCAACGCGCCAGGTCATTCCAGCGGTGACCTTCGCCTGATAGTTCGGTTACCCGCTCGTGCTTCAACTGGGCCAGAAACTGATCCTGCGTCAGCCCCGGTTTAGCGACCGATAGTCTGGGCAGGCCCGCCCGTTGCCGCACCTGGTCGACGTAGGTATAGGCCTGGGTGGTTTTGCCGGTGGCGTTAAGAGCTTCGGCATACATCAACAGTACATCGGCGTACCGAATATAACGCCAGTTGTTAGGTGATCGGTAGCCTTCTTCATTCTTCCAGTGGTCGTTCTGAAACTTCCGGAACCATACGCGTTTGTTATCCCGACCGTAACGCTGGGTAAACGTCTGCCCATAGATGATTGTCGAGTCCGGTCCTTTCACGTTAGTTGAATCGAACAGAAACGACGCAGCCAGGCGGGGGTCGCGGGCACCCGTTGTGGTGGGCTCGTAAAATTCGCGCGTCGGCCAGCGCTGTGCCTCCCCATCCGACCAGCCAATACCGCTTGGTCCAAAAAACTGAGCGAGGGAGGTTCCGTAGTTCTGGTTCGGTGTTTCGGTATCGTCGTCGGTATATTCCGCCGTGTTGATCTGAAACTGCCACTCAAAAACCGACTCTTTGTTGTTTTCGGTCGTAATCAGGAAATTATCGCGGTAGTTGGGCATCAGTGCGTAGATACCTTTACCTTCCCCATCCGACAGCCATTGTAGCGGGGTAATGGCCTCAGTGTATTTACGCTGCTGCATCTGCGCCCGCGCCAGTAAGGCATAAGCGGCCCCCTTGGTTGCCCGCCCCAGGTCAGCCGTGCTATAGGTCGTTGGCAATACGGCCGCAGCTTCGGTCAGGTCTTTTTCAATCTGCGCCCACACCTGCGCTATCGTTGCTGAGGCCGGTTTATCACCCACGACGGACGTTTGCAGAATAAGCGGCACATTGCCCCACAGCGTCACCAAATGGTAATAATACATAGCTCGAAGGAACTTGGCTTCGCCCAGGTACCGGTTGCGCAGCGTGGCGTCCATCTGAATATTCGGTACATTGTCGATCACCTGATTGGCCCGGTTAATGCCAATGTAATTATCATTCCAGACTGAATAGGCGTTACCGTAATTATAATCCGTCACCAGAAACTGGTCCATATTGTTTACAATGTCGGTAGCCGGGCTCTGGCTGCGGCCTTCGTCGGACCGGATGATGTAGTAAAACGGCATCCAGCGCGATATGCCACCCCTATGCATAGTGCTGTACACCGCGTTGACACCCGCCAGCGCATCATCAGCAGTTTTCCAGAACGACTGCGCCGTCACCTGATTAGGGTTGACAATATCTAAGTTTCGGTCGCAGCCCGCCAGCGCCATTGTGGCAATGACCGCGAGTGAAATGAATCTATTTTTCATAATAAATTGCTCAGAAAGTTTTCACCTAAAAATCGCCAAGATTACTCTGCGTTAATCATCCATTTTAGGTTAACAGTAAGGATTAAATATCACAATTGATACCGACCGAGATAACGCGGGGAGAAGGCCAGTGCCCATTGTCTACCCCCCGTTCCTGAATATTAGCACCCGTTACATCGGGATCCAGTCCCTTGTATTTCGTTATCGTAAACAGGTTTTGGCCACTTACGTACACACGCGCATTACGGACTTTCAGCCGATTCAGGAAAGTTTTCGGCAGTGCATAACCAACTTCTACGTTCCGCATCCGCACGTAGGAAGCGTTTTCCAGCCAGCGGTCGGTGTAGGCGAAGTTGTTCGAGATAATCCCCTGATCGCCCGCTTCCAGCCCCAAGCGTGGATCGCTCGTATTTGTGTTCGTTGGCGACCACGGGCTGATGTCCCGCCGGAAGTTGGTCAGCTGATAGGTATCCAGGCTCCGCCGTACGTCGTTATAGACCGTATAGCCAAATACCCCCGTTAGCTGCACATTCAGCGTAAACGGGCCGTATGACGCGTTAGCCTGTGCGCCCGCCTGCAACTTGGGCCAGGGCGATGATACAAATTGGCGGTCGTCGTTCTGGGTAATCTGCCCGTCGCCGTTCGTATCGACGTATTTAATGTCGCCAGGTTTGGCATTCGGCTGAATCAGTTTCCCGTCAGCTCCTTTGTAGTTGTTGATTTCTTCCTGACTCTGGAAAATACCGGTCGTTTTCAGTACATACCACTGCCCCACCGGTAACCCCACCTGCGAACGCGTATTACCACTCTGGATGTAGTTGATATTCTGCCCCTGATTCCCGACATTTTCGACCCGGTTGTTAATGGTCGTGAAGTTGCCCGACACATCCCATTTAAGCGGGTGTTCGTTGTTGCGATAGGTTGCCGAAAATTCAACGCCCCGGTTTCGTATGGAGGCCGTGTTGACGTACGGATTACCCCGTAGATTACCCAGATAACCCGGCACTGCCAGGTTCAGGATGGCATCGTTCGACAAGGAGTTATACACATTAATTTCCGTCGTGATCCGGTTATTCAGAAAACTGGCCGACACGCCGTAGTTCTGCTGTATCCGCTCTTCCCAGCGCAGATCGGGATTAGCCAGTTGGGCCTGGTACGCACCGACATTCGCTGTCTGATCAACCCCGAAAATGGCTCTCGGATTGCTGTTAATAAAGGCGGTATACGGGAACGACCCCAGCGTCGGTACAACGATACCCAGCTTACCATACGACGCGTTTAGTTTCAGGTCGGAAATCCAGTCGACGTGAAAGAATTTCTCCTGACTAATGCGCCAGGCCGCGGCTACCGACGGAAAGAAACCCGTGCGCTGGTTAGCCCCAAACCGGGAATCCTGATCGACCCGACCCGTCAGCGTCAGCAGGTACTTATCGTTGTAGGCATAATTAATCCGGCCAATGTAACCCAGGATTCGGTAATCATCGGGCGTGCTACCCGCGGAGTTCGACGTTCCTGTTGCCGCGTTGATGGTCGTAAAATACTGCCCGCCCGCGAAGCCCAGATTCGTGCGCGAACCGGTGGTAATATCACGCCGGGCCGTTTGCTGACTGATACCCAGTACCCCATTTAACGAATGCTGACCAAATATTTTGTTAAAATTCAGCGTATGCTCGAATAGCAGACTTAAATACCGCGACCGATCTTCGCTGACGGACGTAAGCACTGGCGACGCACTGTACTGATACGTTCCCAGCAAGCGAAGCGCCTGCGTATAGTCGAAGCTAACCTCCAGCCCGGCATTGGCACGATACGTCAGCCAGTCAGCCAGTTTAATATCCAGATAGGCATTACCGACCAGCTTGGCGAAATTGCTTTTGTTGGACGCCAGATTCCGAACCGCAACTGGATTGTAGAAGTACGTCACCGCATCCGGATTCGTACCGATGCCATAGCCACCCGGATTACTCGCATTAACGTAGCGCGGGTCCTGTACTGGAATTACGGGCAGCATTCCAGCCATGTCATAAATGGGGTTACCCGCCGGAAAGTTCTGCACGTTGGAATTGGTCAGCAGTGCGTTTTCCCCAAAGGTAAACCTACCTAACTGGCTACGGGTGTTGATTCGTAAGCTGGCCCGGTCGAAACTACTACCGATTACGTAACCAGTATTGTTAAAATAACTACCCGAGATCAGGTACGTTCCGGTTTTAGTACCGCCCGACAGTGTCAGGTTATAATCCTGTAAACTACCCGTCCGAAGTACCTGATCCTGCCAATCGGTATTAATATTCGGATTAAAGGTCCCCGTTGCCACGCTGGCCGGGGGCGTCTGTCCGGCATTCTGGTACTGCGTCCGTTGCAGGGCAGCAAAACCAGCGGCATCAGTTAAATCCCATCGTTTGTAAACCTGCTGAACCCCATATTTACCGGAGAAGGAAACTTTTATCGGTCCCTCCTTTCCCTGTTTTGTCGTGATAATAACCACACCATTAGCCGCCCGCGATCCATAAATAGCCGCAGCGGAGGCATCTTTCAACACCTGAATCGATTCAATATCATCGTTATTGATGGTCGGATTAGCGTCGGCAATCATCCCGTCGATGACGTAAAGTGGGTCAGTATTGAGGAAGCTGGCGACTCCGCGAATCTGAATCGAAGCCTGCTGACCGGGTACGCCCGTATTCCGCACCGTTACCCCTGGCGACAGACCCTGAATAGATTCAGCCAGCGAGTTGGCGGTTACCTTACCGGCCTGCGTTGGGCTAATCACATCATTAGCGCCCGTTACGTCCCGCTTCCGAACGGTCTGATACCCAATAACAACCACTTCATTAAGGGTTCTGTCGTCCGGTACCAGCTTCATATTAACCACTGAACCGCTACCAATATTGACCACTTGCCGTACATAACCCACACTGGATACTGTTAAGGTGGTAGCTGCATCGCCCACATTCAGTACGAAATTGCCGCTGGCATCGGTCGTAGTACCGTTGTTTGTCCCTGTTTCCACAATATTGGCACCAGGCAAACCCTGATTATTTTCGTCGGTAACCTGCCCCGTTATACGCCTGACCTGTGGCACTTCCGCTGCTTCAACGGGGAGTTCAGTACGCTCGCTGGCCGTTGGTGTGGCTCCTTCTGCCAACTGGCCAGCACTTGCGTTTTTTAGTGCGGGCGACTGAATCGCAAACAACTTGTCGTTTACCCGGCTGTACCGTAATCCCTGCGAGTCGATCAGTTTTGTTAGAGCCTGTTCAAGCGAAAGGCCAGCCACATCAATGTCCGTTTGCCGGCCAGTTAGTACCTGTTCATCATACGCAAAATTGACATTAAATCGGCGTTCCAGTTCAGCGAGTGCCTTTTTAAGTGAACGACTTCGGTGAGTAGGTCCATCAGTTGTACGCTGCTGTAGTGCGGTTGTTTCAACCGCTGGGTGAGCGCGGGTCAATAACTGCGCAACGGAAGGTTGCGGCATGATATAGCCCCCAAACAATAGCATAGAAAGGGTTAAATACTGCTTTTTCATAAGTAGAGATATAGGTGTTGTCGCGTGTACATATATTGCTCGAAAACTAAGGGTTATGTCGTAAACTGATCCGGTTGCCACTACGCTGAACCGTGAGATCGAATGTGAGCGAAAGGGTTGTCAGCAGCGTTTCGACACTTTGATTAGATAGATTACCCGTAAATCGACGGTTCGCTAAATCATTGTCTTCGAAGACGATATCCAGTCCGTACGTATCATGCAGTTGCTGAGCAATGTCGCCTAATGACGTGTTGTCAAAGGCGAACTGGTGGTTAACCCAGGACGTATGCACCTGAATTTTCTCCTCCCGAACGGCCACTTTTTCGATGTTGGACTGGGCTGATGCAAACTGGCCGGGCTTCATCTCGATGACGCGGCCAGTGTGTTCATCGGGCTTAGAAAGTTGTACCCGGCCTTCCACGAGCATAACAGCCGTATTTCCCCGGCGGGTGTTGACGTTAAACTGTGTTCCCAGCACTGTAATGTCCAGACTCGGCGTATGGGTAATGAATTTTATACGACTAACCAGGCTTTGTTTTTTCGTTACCTTAAAAAACCCCTCCCCATCGAGCCACACTTCGCGGGGCACGTCAGCAGTCCATCGGTCTGTGTAGGTCAAAGTCGAATTCCCGTTCAGCAGCACAGTTGAGCCATCGGGGAGTGTAACGCTTCGGTTCTCGCCAAAAGCGGTATGGATGCTCTGTTGTCTGGGTAGAAGCCGATAGTAAACCACTCCCCCCGTAATCAGCAGTAAGCCCGTCAGCGACGCGGCTATTTGCCAGTAGAAATTCGGATATTTACGCCTAAACTGTTGCCATCCCGAAAGCGGACGCACATTGGCTACTGTGGACTGACGCTGATCAAAGGCGTTTTCCAATACATGCCAAATACGTTGTTGGCTAGCGTCGGCCAGATCATCATAATGAGCATTCAGATGAAGCAGCAGCGAAGCAGCCTCATCAATGACGGCTTGCTGCTCAGGGTGCTTGAGCATAAAGGTGTGCCAGAACGTCATGTTTTCCTCGTCGGGCTGGAAAACCCATCGCCGGAATGCATCATCAAGCACAAAATCGCGAAGTGTAAACTGCTGGTAGGGCTGTGCCATTCAGTGGTAATTGTCTGTTTACCACCAGAAGAAAGGTAATTGAAAAATTATCCCTCGGAAAGTGAAAAATTTTTACCAGGAAAATGATAGAACTGTCAACAGTTATTTGTCGATAGTTGCGGACCGTAACTATCGGCTGGCAACTATACTCAGCAACACCAGCAAATCGGCGGGCATTCGTTTTTGGAGGGCGGCAATGGCTTTGTAGATCACTTTGTAGGCCGACGTAGTTTCGATACCCATAATCCCGGCAATTTCTTCGTAGCTGAGATTGTCGAAAAATTTCAGAAAGAGAGCTTCTTTCTGCCGGGCGGGCAAGTGATTCAATTCGCGCAGAACAGCTTCGGATTGTTCCCGGCTGATTTGTGAATCGAGCCAGGTCGGTTCGTAATAAAACTCCACCTGAAAATCAATGTCGGCTTCACTTCCGTTGCGGAAGCGTTGCTGACCGTTCAGTTTGCGGACAATTTCGCGCCGAAGTGAGCGCATGAGGTAAAATTTAATGGAGTCGGTCTGGCCGAGCCGTTCGCGGGTTTCCAGAATGGTTAGGAATAAGTCCTGCAAGCAATCCTCTGTTAGCTGACGGTCCTGCGCAATTTTGTAACCATAATTGTAGAGCAGTCGAGCGTATTTTTCATACATAAAGGAATAGGCCGCTTTGCTGCCGTGCAGAAAATCATCCCAGATTTTTGCATCCGTTTCCTGTTGATAGTTGAGTGCATTAGTCACGATCCGTGAAAACAAAATGGTAGTTAAAGCTACGCATTTTTATAGGCAAGCCGGTCTACTATCTCAGAAATTGCTGCTGTTTCTTCCAGGAAAATTACCATTCTACAAAATCTGTCGCGACGCCGGTTCTACCTGCTACTTCAGTTTTTCATTGTTCAAATGCCGCGTCGCATCGCGTATATTTTTCTTATCCAGATTCTTCTGAAACGCTTCCGTTAGGTCAACCCCCGTTTGATTAGCGAGACAGATAAGCACCCATAACACATCAGCCATTTCATCGCCGAGATCTTTTGTCTTATCCGATTCTTTCTCTGACTGTTCACCGTACCGCCGGGCGATAATCCGGGCTACTTCGCCGACTTCTTCAGTCAGCATGGCCATATTGGTTAACTCGTTGAAATACCGAACGCCAACGGTTTTAATCCAATCGTCAACGGTGGTTTGGGCGTCTTTAATAGTCATAGTAGTCGATAGCTGTTCGTCAATAGTTGGCAGTCGTTCATACTAGTGCAGGCTAACGACTGCCAACTATTGACGAACGACTTATTTTTCCGGAACAAACGTCAGCGAGCTAAATTGGCTTTCATCAAAAGCTTCCAGGGCGAGCGTTTGCAATTGTTCCGACGTAACAGATTTAATATCGTTGAAAATGTCTGTTAAGGATTCTACCCGGTTAATATCGAGCAGACTTTTAGCCATCATCAGCATGAAGCTGTTGTTACTTTCTTCGGCCATGGCCAGTTGACCAATCAATTGTTCTTTAGTCTGATGCAGTTGCAGCGTCGTCAGCGGTTGTTCGCGCAGGCGCTTCATTTCCTTCATAATCAAGCTCTGCGCTTTCTCAACTTTTTTAGGATCGGTGCCGAAATAGATACCTAGAAAACCGGTGTCCAGGTAGGGCGTATAACTGGCATCGATCGAGTAAACCAGCCCATATTTCTCGCGCAGATTCAAATTCAGTCGCGAGTTCATGCCGGGTCCACCAAGCAGATTGATCAGCATAAAAAACGGCAACCGTCGTGCATCGGTCAGCCCATAAGCGGGTCGGCCGATAGCGCACTGAGCTTGTGTAATCGGACGCTCCACGCGTGTCTGGCGCGGTACATAGTCCGTGGGTTTCTCCCGCTGACGAGTTGAATGCTGTGCTGGCACGTCGCGAAAATACTTTTCAGCAACCTTCACAACCTGCTTAAACGGCAACTTACTAACCGACGCAAATACAATCCGGCTGGTGTCGTAGTTTTCGGCGATGAACCGCTGAAGATCTTCCCGCCGGAACGAGCCCACAGTTTCGGTCGTGCCTAAAATGTTACCTCCTAGTGCATGATTCGGAAAAACCAGTTCATCGAAATCATCCTGAATAGCGTCTTCTGGCGAGTCGTAATACATCGCCATTTCTTCCAGAATCACCCCGCGTTCGCGTTCGATCTGTTTTTCAGGAAAGACAGAGTGAAAAGTAATATCAGCGAGCAGCTCACTAGCTTTGTCGAAATGCACATCCAGCACCGAGGCATGAAAACACACTTTTTCTTTGGTGGTATACGCATTCAGTTCGCCACCGACGGTTTCGAGCCGGGTAATAATGTGGTAGGATTTTCGTTTCTCCGTACCTTTGAAGGCCATATGCTCCCAAAAATGGGCTAATCCCTGTTGATGTGGTTGTTCGTCGCGGCTACCGATGTCGAGCATAATGCCACAGTGAGCAATCTGCGTATGGGGTATCTGTTTATGCGCAATTCGAATGCCGTTAGGCAGAGTATATACTTCGTAATCTTCCATTCTTAACTTTTACGCAGTCGTAACGACGTATTAAGCGTACTAATGATAACCGCAACTAATCCGCCCCGGTTCCTGATTATCCAAACCGCCTTTATCGGCGATGTAATTCTGGCCACCGCCCTGATCGAACAGGTACACGACTCTTATCCTAATGCGGTCATAGACGTGTTGGTGCGTAAAGGTAACGAGGGATTACTGGCGAACCATCCGTTCCTGAACGAAGTCCTGATCTGGTATAAAAAGGGCACCAAATATCGGGATTTATGGCGGTTAGTAGGCACCGTTCGCAGCCGAAAATATGACGCGGTGCTCAACCTGCAACGTTATGGATCGATGGGTTTACTAACGGCCTTATCTAATGCCAAATTCACCATTGGCTTCGACAAAAATCCATTTGCACGCTTTTTTACGGAGCAAGTCGAACACCGATTCGAACCGGGTGTGCATGAAGTGAATCGAAACGCGGGGTTGTTTAGTATAGTATGCCAAAGGCTGTTAGGCTATGTGCCAAGTCCGTCCAGCCCCCTCCGGCCGAAACTATACCCTTCGGCATCCGATTTCGAAACGGTTAAACGCTATCAGGACCGGCCGTACGTATGCCTGGCGCCGATGTCGGTCTGGTTTACGAAGCAGTATCCGGCCGAACGTTGGGTTGAATTAATAAATGCGTTACCCGAAAATCTGACAGTGTATTTATTAGGAGCGCCGACGGATGAGCCAGCCTGCGAAGCGATCCGGCTTTCCTGTGAGCGGGACCAATACCATCCGGAAGAAAAAGTCGTAAATCTGGCTGGGAAATTGAGTTTGCTGCAATCAGCAGCTTTGCAGCAAGGCGCCGTGATGAACTATGTTAATGATTCGGCTCCACTGCATTTGTGCTCGGCCGTAAACGCGCCCACAACGGCCGTATTTTGCTCGACGGTACCTGAATTCGGCTTTGGCCCCCTGGCCGACGTGTCGTGCATCGTTCAAACGCCGGAACCGCTTGACTGTAAGCCCTGTAACTTGCACGGTCGAACAGCTTGTCCGCTGGGACATTTCCGGTGTGCGTGGGGGATTCAGGTGGAGGAACTTGCGCGAATAAACTTATAACGCCCCTTTATCGCGCAGGATTTGGTTATGATGCATAATTAACTCGGTCATAGCCCGATAAGCCTGCGCCTGCTCAAGCAACGATTGATGCATAGCTTCATCACGATCCTTTAGCGTAACTAAAACGCTTTCATGCTGGTCCAAACGCTCCTGATGTTGTTGCATTAGTCGAAGGACCGTCCATATTTGTTCGCGCTTTTCATCTATTTGCTCTTGTTTATAGTCAAGTTGGTCCTGATGACGATCAAGACGCTCATTAATCCGTTTAACCTCTGCTTCAAGCCGCTCAAACTGTTCACTATGCCGATCAATACTACGAAGGGTTTCGGCTATTAATTCTAAAATTCGTTCTTCGTTTTTCATACGGCAAACCTATCAAATATTTCACGAAAAATAAAGAATTGGTTACTTCAAAAATTCATTCCCACAAAACCTAATTCAACTTACTGGTTTATTCAGTAGCCGTTTCGCCTATTGGACTTTTTGCTCAGAAATGAAACATATCTATTGCTTTCTCACATGCTGGCTGCTGATACAGAGTGGCTTTGCACAAGTCAACTCCTTACCGGTTTACCAACCTACCACTCCTAAAGGCGACTGGATCATTACACCTGTTACCCAGAAAGCAGGCGTTTTTCAGGCGAACGGCGGCAAAGATCTGGTGCTGTCAAATGGGCTGTTAACCCGACGGTTTCGGGTAAGTCCGAATCTGGCGACGGTCGATTATCAAAACCGGTCAACCAATGAGCAATTTGTACGCTCGGTCCGGCCCGAAGCCAGGTTAGTACTAAATGGCAAATCGTTCAATATTGGTGGCTTGTATGGTCAGAAGGAACACGCTTACCTGCGCGAAGAATGGCTCGATAGTTTTACCGCAAATTCAGCTGATTTTCAATTTAAAAGCGTTACGGTTTCACCACTAAAACCCTACATTAACTGGAAGCCGCGCACCTGGACCATGAACCGCAATCAACCCACCGGTCAGGAGCTTATGCTGCTTTTCATAGCCAATCAGGCTGAATTACAAGGTGTAGAGGTGGCTGTTCACTACGCGATGTACGACGGGCTTCCGCTGTTGTGCAAATGGGTAACCGTGCAAAACAAAAGCGTGAAAACGCTTCATATAAATCAGGTTGTTAACGAGATACTGGCGACACCGGAGGAAGAATCGGCGGTGGTGGGCAAACCCGACCAGATGAAGAAACCGCAGCGTATTTACATCGAAAACAACTTTGCGTTCAACAACGCGATGCGGTATGACCTCTCCGACCAGGCTACGCACTGGAAAACCGACTCGCTCTATACGTCGCAGGTGAATTATAATTACGAAACACCCTGCCTGCTGGAAGTTTACCCGAACGCTGGCATTGGCATCGACCTGGAACCGGGCCAAACCTACACCTCCATCCGTACGAACGAACTGCTGCTGGACGGCTACGACCGCGAACGCAACAGCCTCGCCCGGCGGCAGTTTTACCGCACTGTAGCCCCCTGGACTACCCAGAATCCAATTTTCATGCACTTGGTCAGCACCGATTCAGAAACTGTGAAACGAACCATTGACCAGTGCGCCGAAACGGGTTACGAGATGGTAATTCTGAGTTTTGGTAGCGGTCTGAATATGGAAGATACGAGCGCAGCCAACATTCAGAAATTTAGAGACGTGGCTGATTATGCGCACGGCAAAGGAATTTTGCTGGGTGGCTACTCGCTATTTAGCAGCCGCCGGATCGATGATGAAAACGACGTAATCGACCCTAAAACCGGGTTGCCTGATAAGGGGGCTTTCTTTGGTCACGCACCCTGTCTGGCCAGCCGGTGGGGTATTAATTATCTGAACAGCCTGAAAAAATTCATTACGGAAACCGGGTTTGATATTCTCGAACACGACGGCCCCTACCCCGGCGACGTGTGCGCATCAACCAAGCATCCGGGTCATAAAGGGCTTGAGGATTCACAATGGGTACAGATGAATATGCAAAAAGGATTTTACCGCTTTCTAGCTGAGAAGGGCGTCTACATCAACGCGCCCGACTGGTATTTTCTGGATGGCTCCAACAAGATTGCGCTGGGTTACCGAGAGGTCAATTTTTCCCTTTCGCGCGAGCAACAGAAGCTCCTAAACCGGCAGAATATTTTCGACGGTACCTGGGAGAAAACACCTGCGATGGGCTGGGGCTTCGTACCGCTGACCAAATATCAGGGAGGTGGACCGGAGGCCGTACTGGAACCGCTTAGTGAACACCTAACCGACTACGAACAGTTGATGATGCAGTACTACGGAGCGGGAGTTCAGGCCTGTTACCGTGGTCCACGGCTGTATGACACGGAAACAACTAAACAAACTGTCAAGCGGGTAATCGACTGGTACAAGAAATACCGAGTCATTCTTAACTCAGACATTATCCACCTTCGCCGACCCGACGGTCGCGACTGGGATGGTTTTCTGCATGTTAATTCAGCCCTGCCCCAGAAAGGGATTGTCATGCTATTTAATCCATTGAAAACCAAAATCTCTCGAACTGTTAAATTGCCGCTATATTACACCGGCTTGCGCGACACCGCTCGCATCCGCCAAGGGGAAGGCCAATCGAAAACGTATCCATTAAGTCGAAGTTACGAAGTTGAGTTTCCCGTTGAGATCGAACCGGAGAGCTACGGCTGGTGGGTAATTGAGTAAGATTCATCACGTCAACTAACCAATTTAATCAAATGGCACTCAAGCATCTGAATATAGCCGTGCCCGACGTGGCACAGACCAAAGCTTTTTTTGAAACGTATTTTGGCTTCACCTGCCAGGAAGTCAAAGGTGATAACATCATTGCCATTCTGGAAGATAAGGACGGATTCATTCTGTCGGTCAGTAATTTCAAGAAAGACGAAATTCCCCAATACCCACCTGATTTCCATATTGGCTTTATGCAGGATACGCCCGATCAGGTTATGGACGTTTACCAGACCTTAAAAGCCGGTGGCGTTACCGTCGGTCCGGAACCCAAACGTTATGGTGGTCGCGGTACGATGTCGTTCTACGTAACGGCGCCGGGCAACGTGTTAGTTGAAGTATTATGTGAAATCTGATTAGTAGTCCTTTTCGGCCGTTCAGTCAACGGTGATCATCCTGCGTTGGAATGCTGACCAGAATTCGTAATTATGCGCTGTCCTTAACTAGTCCTTAACTAGCTCCTACTCATTTTTACTATTCTATGGCTCAGCTGGCCCAACTCCTGCACGACGTGGCTACGGCCCGGACCCGCTATACCGATGAAGTCGCCAAACTGACTGAGGAACAAGCCCAATGGAAACCCTCGCCCGACGTCTGGAACGCAGTTGACATAACAGAGCATTTATACTGGGCTGAACACGGTGGCATCTGGGGTATGTGGCGGGCATTACTAGCCCAACGGAATGGCAAACCGGTCTGGGAAGGCGAACTGATTCACAAAGGCTTGCCGATTGAAACCATTATCGAACGCACCTGGCAAGAGAAGGAGAAGGTGCCAGCTATTGCAGCCCCTCGTATGGGAGGCCCAATTGCGTTCTGGCTATCGGCGTTTGCCAGTCTGCAACAGCCTCTAAGCGATTTAGCCATTGCTTTTGCAGACGACGAACTGGAAACCGTTATTCACCCGCACATCCTTTCTGGCCCGTTAGATATTCGCCAACGCTTCGAATTTCTGCGCTTTCACATCGACCGCCACCGGGCTCAGGTGTTGGCGTTGGAAATTGTTTAAAGTATTTCGAGGATAACAGATGTAACCCTTTGCTTCTTAAGCGAGGTCCAAAGAGTGCTGCCCCTGTAATCCATTTACTATCATCACACTTCCTCCGTCTGCAACTGCTTTTCGTACAGTTCGCGATAAGCGCCGTTCAGGGCTAGTAGTTCGTCGTGGGAGCCTTGTTCAACGATTTCACCCTCATCAAGCATGATAATGTGGTCGGCCAGTTTCGCCGAGGAGACGCGGTGCGAAATAACCACCGACGTACGGTCGGCCATGATGCGCTGGAGATTATTCAGGATGATATTCTCTGTGTTGGTATCCACCGCCGACAGACAGTCGTCCAGAATCAGGATTTTTGGGTCGCGGGCGATCGCACGGGCAATGCTTAATCGCTGCTTCTGCCCACCCGACAGCGTAACGCCACGTTCCCCTACGCGCGTGTCGAACTGTTCAGGGAAATCGACGACGTTCTGATACAGGTCGGCATCGCGCAGGGCCTGCTCGACGCGCTCCTGCGGTAGGTCGGGTTTGCCGAAACGTACGTTGTTGCTGATGGTTTCCGAAAACAGGAATACGTCCTGCGGCACATAGCCCATCTGCTCTCGCAGTGAGGTTAAGTTATAATCCTTGATGGGAATGTCGTCGATCCGAATTTCCCCGGCCGATACGTCATACATCCGCGTCAATAGGTTAGCCAGCGTGCTCTTACCCGAACCCGTTGTGCCCAAAATCGCTACAGATTCGCCCGCCCGGACGTGCATCGAGAAATCCTTGATCGCGATAATACCAGAATCAGGATAGATAAACCGTACATTCTTAAATTCAATGGCGCCATTAATGGCATGGCGTACATTTTTCTGTGAAACAATGTCGGTTTTGATATTCAGAAATTCGTTGATGCGCTGTTGCGAGGCAGCCGCCCGTTGCGTCTGGCTTGTCGTCCAGCCAAGGGCCATTACCGGCCAGGTTAGCATGTTGACATACAGAATAAACTCGGTAATGTTGCCCGGCGTCAGACGGCCAGCCAGAATTTCCTGCCCCCCCACGTAAATGACCAGCACGTTACTCAAACCGACCAGAATAGCCACGATTGGAAAAAACAGCGAATCAACTCGTGTTAGACCAAGTGATTTAGCCCGGTATTCATCACTTTCAATCTCGAATTTAGCCGCCGAATTCGCTTCCTGCACGAATGCTTTCAACACCCGAATCCCCGAAAACGCTTCCTGCACATAAGTCGACAGCCGCGACAACGAACGCTGAATTTCTTCCGAACGCTGAATGATAATGTTGTTCACCAGGTAAATCGCCACCGACAGAATCGGCAGGGGTAACAGCACATACAGCGATAACCGGGCGTTAATACTGACCATATAGCTGATCACCAAAATAAACAGGACTATCAGGTTCAGGCCATACATGATGCTAGGGCCAACATACATCCGCACTTTGCTGACATCTTCCGAAATCCGCGCCATTAGATCACCGGTGTTGTGTTGCCGGTAGAAGCTAATTGGCAGGGTTTGATAGTGATCGTAAATTTCGTTTTTGAGGTCATACTCCACATGGCGCGACATTACAATAAGCGTTTGCCTCACCAGAAACAGGAAAAAGCCTTTCAGCAACGCCATGACCAACGTCAGCACGATGAACAGAAAAATACTGAATGCAAAGACATCGTACAACGACGATTGCAGGGGCGAACCATCGTAGAGGTAATAAACATCAAGAGTTTCGCGAACCAGATCGAGGGCATACCGCACGAGCTGCGCGGGAAAAATCCCGAACAGATTCGAAACGGCGGTAAAAATCGTCCCCCAAATCAGGTACCATTTATACTTAAGAAGGTATTTATTCAGGTAGGAAAGTGCTTTCACAAGTGGCCGTACAGCTTTTTGTTCGTAACCGCAGGGGCCGGGGAAAAGTTGCAGGAGGCCGAGGATGACTGCGGCTCCTACCATCATTACTGACAGACTACCGAGCTTGGCTTTGTACAGTCTGCCAGTAATGATTTCATAGTAATTTCTTTTATTGCTTTCGTAGCAGATCAATAATTAAGTCAAATTTCTGGTTAACTTGCTGAAATTCGCGTTTTACCTCATCTTGAAACTCGGCTTGTTGATTGGCAATCTGGTTAACTTTAATAGTCAGATTGGCTACCGCTTTTGCCGTTGTATCAGCTTTTTTAGCAGCTATATCAGCTTTCTGTTCGGCTCGGGTTGCTACTTCCAGCAACTGGCCTTGCCCTTCGACGAGCCGGTCAATCTTCTGTAAACCGTCGGCTACTAATGGTTCTAATTGGTCAAGTCTGCGGTTAGGTGTCATTAGCTAAATACTTAAAGTCCAGTATTGCTCTTCCTGTTCAGAATTGCAAAATTCGGTTTCGGGTTATGACGCAATACTAGCCAATAAGTAATCAGATTGACACTTAAAACTGAAAATGTGCTTCGTAGAACACGAAATCATTTCTTAACCAGTCCGCTGCCCGACAGCGCGGCTACTGCCAGAATCGCCATACCTAAAACGCCGGTTGCCAGCACAATGGCGGCCATTGCCCACCCTTTACCCCGGTAACGATCTTTATGCCGGTTAATCGTGGCCAAACTAGCCGTCCCTAACAACATAGCAGAAAGTGGCAGGATAATACTTACGACCCAGGCCATTTCGGCACCTGCCAGCAGAATTGGCCCGTAGGCCGCAACAGCTAATCCCAACGCTACCAGTGCCAGCCAGTGCGTTTTACGCGTGGTGCTATGCCGGTCAATGAGTTGCGTTTGCGGAGCCACGTGCGCTACGGGCTCTGACTTAAAAATCCGATTGAACCGTTGATTTTGATAACTGTCTGGATTCCGATGCAGGGTCAACTGATCGGCAGAAGCTTTTTTTAACGGAGGTAATTTGGGCGTTTCAGCGACCGTTGTTGCTTCAGTCGACGCCGGAGAAACCGTTTTCTCTACGGTGGTCAGCGACGGTGTTGAGGGCACGGTGTCGGTCGTCATAATCCGAACATCAGTTGTTGGCGTTGCCCGGTCGATGGTGTTTCGCTGGGGCTGAAAATACGCATAGCGGGCCGGGGCGCAGCTCGCCAGAAATGCGAGCATAGAAATAAAAAGCACAGGCAGATAACTGCCAGATCGCCAGTAAAGGAAGGACATGAAGAGAAGAGTACAGGTTACGTCATATACGGTTTGAGTTGGGAAAACTACGAAATAAGGCGTATTTTTGCAAGCAAATCGGCGGTATTCCGCCAACGCAGTTCTTTTCTTATTGGTAGCTTAATTTCTTTTCAGGCGGGATGCTCAACAGGCGACTACTTCGAATAAAGGTTATGCAGGCGTTGTATGCGCTTCGGCAGGCCGAATTTTCCAATCAACAACTGGCCCTCGACGGCATCGAAGAGCTCTTCCAGCCCGATCTTAATTCCATGGAGCCGCAGAACAAGCGGCAGTTGGAAGGCTACCGCAAATTAGCCGGTTTACTTTTTGAGGAAGCCGTTAAAACCGCCCAGCCTGCGCAGGACGACGATGCCCCAACCAAAGTGCTTAAGGCGGCTAACGATGGCTTTCTGTTTTACCAGATTCGTACGAAAAAAGATCGGCAGCACCTGGCTCAAATGATGATTCGGCAGGTTAACGGCATTTACGACGATTACCTACGCGTATTACTACTCCTGATCGAACTCGGTCATGCCGCCCGCGCCGATCGGGAACGTCAGTACCGTGATCCCGACGAAGAACCGTTTCCGTTCGAGTCAGACCTGAATGACAATGCAGTGGTTAAGGCTTTGGCGGCCCATCAGCCGCTGCAGACCGAAGTCACTCGCCACGGTGTATCCTGGACTGATGACCTGGGATTTGTGCGGAAAGCGGTGCGCGAAGTCTTAAAAACGGATGAGACGTACCGGGCTTATTGCAGCCAGCGGACCCATACGGCTGATGAAGATCAGGCATTGGCACAATACGTGCTACGGACATTGATATTCAAGCACGAAGTGATTCGCGATCATCTGGCCGAAATCGACCTGAGCTGGACGGAAAACAGCGAAGTGGTGCGGGGATTAGCGATCCGAACGCTTAAATCGGTGCAAAGTGCAACGGGTTTACAGCTCGAACCGCTAACGGACGACTGGGAAGAGGATGAGCTATTTTTGAATACATTATTCAATAAATCACTCGAAAACGACACCGACTACGAAGCACTGGTAAGCGATCAGCTTAAAAACTGGGACCTCGAGCGGGTGGCGATACTGGATAAGATTATCCTGAAACTGGCTGTTTGTGAGTTGCTCAACTTTCCAAACATTCCGGTGAAAGTAACGATTAATGAATATATCGAACTGGCAAAAGCCTATAGTACCCCGAAAAGCGGTAAATTTGTCAACGGTATTTTAGATAATTTATCCGAGAAGTTGCAGGCCTCGGGTCGTCTGCGGAAAAGCGGACGTGGACTGCTGGATAATAAATAACCGGGCTGCCGGTATCGTTATAGAGTTGTAAAGTTTTTACGGTTATAAAGTTAGCGCCATAGGTATCTTTTAACTCTGTAACACTACAACCCTACAACTTTAAAACTTTAAAAAAATGAGTAGAATTGGCCGTGATTTGACGTTTTTGGCGACCGGCATTGCCGTCGGTTCGCTGTTTGGTTTATTGTATGCGCCCGATAAAGGCAAGATTACCCGCGACCGCCTTTCGTTCCGTTTATCGAAGTATCGGGAACAGATTAATCAGTTAGTGACCGATTTAGTTAATTCATCGGAGCTGCCGGAAAATCTGTCGAAAAATGAAGGCCAGCGGGTTGTCAATGATGCTCGTGAGAAAGCCGAGCGCCTGCTGGAAGATGTCGACCGGCTGATGGCCCAGATCAAACAACAGAACACGTAATTTGCTCCAGGTTTCAGGTTCCAGGTTTTAACCTGGAACCTGAAACCTGGAACTATATAATACTATGCACATCAAAAAATGGCTACTAATCGCTGCTGTAGCCGGTATAAGTTTCGGTCAGATCAGTTGCGACAATCGGAAGCAGGGCGAAACGTCAAAGGAGACCGCTTCCGAAAAAATGCCTAAAATTACCTTCGATCAGAAAGGCATTTTTGACTTTGGCCAACTTACCGAGGGAGACACCGTCGAGCATGTATTTACGTTCACAAACACGGGGGAGTTTCCATTGATTATCAATAACGTTACGGCCTCGTGCGGTTGCACAACACCCGACTGGCCACATGATCCGGTAGCGCCGGGCGCTAAATCGTCGGTGCGGGTTCGCTTCAATAGTCGGGGGAAAAGTGGTGAACAAGCCAAAACTATCACCATCTTTGCCAATACCGAACCAGCCATGACCGATCTTCAATTTAAGGCTATGGTTAATCCGAAAACGGATTCAAAAAAGACGTCTTAATAATCCCAATTAACTCCATGCATTCCATTCTTTTACAGGCCGGAGCCGGTGGCAACACACCCGTGATATACAACGTGTTACTCTGGGTAGGTATCATCGGTATCTTTTACTTCTTCATGATTCGTCCGCAACAGAAGAAGCAGAAAGACCAGAAAAGCTTTGTCGATAACCTCAAAAAGGGCGATAACGTCGTCACTATCGGCGGATTACACGGCAAAATTGCGTCGGTGGAAGGCCCGATCGTCATTCTTGAAGTCGATCGGGGCATTAAAATGACGTTTGAGAAAACGTCCATTTCGCGCGAAGCGAGTGCTAAAATAGACGAAGCGGAGAAAAAATAACGCGTGAATGCTACCCAAAATGCCCAGCCGTTTCAACTGACCAGGGTAGTGCTCTGTTTGGGAGCCGCTACCCTGTTCTGGTTTATGAATGCGCTCAACAAAACCGGCTACACGCTCAACGTTGATTACCCGGTTCATTTTGTTTATAATGACTCAGCGTTCGTCCCAACTTCTCCTCTGCCCCGTACCGTACGGGTCAATGTATCGAGTGATGGCTGGGGATTGTTACGCCATTCGTGGTTGCCGTTCCGGATCAGTCCGGTCAATTACGTAGTTAAAGATCCGTTGCGAACCAATGCGATCAACACCTCCACGCTGGCAGCCGCGCTGACTGAGCATGTAAAAAAAATTCACGTTAACTACGTAGTTGCAGATACGTTGGCCATCAGTTTCGACCGGCGGCTGACCAAGGAAATTCAGTTGGTGGCCGATAGTACCCATATTAATCTGGCTCCTCGATACCTGATTTCAAGCGTTATCAACCTGACTCCTCGTACGGTAACGATAGAAGGGCCAGCTAAACTTGTCCGTGGGCTTCCGGATACGCTTCGGGTAAAGATTCCCCGCAAGCGAATTGCGGATAACTACGACGACGAGCTCCCCCTTAATCCATTGCGGCATCCGCTCCTGCACCCGAGTACAGACCGCGTAAAAGTCAGCTTTGAAGTTGGTGAGTTGCTCTCTCCACTCCCCGACACCATGAAATCGAAAAAGTGAAAGATCCCCTGCAAATTGGCGTAACTGGCGGCATTGGTTCAGGCAAAAGTATAGTCTGCCAGACTTTTCAGACTTTGGGGATTCCAATTTACGAGGCAGATAGTCGCGCCAAATGGCTGACCGAATATGACCCAATTCTGAAAGCAGCTATTATGGGGGTTTTGGGGCCGGATGCTTACAATTCGACCGGTCATTACAATCGGCCATGGGTAGCTTCGCAGGTTTTTGCCGATCCGCTCCTGCTGGCTCAGTTAAACGCCGTCATTCACCCCCGCGTCCTGACAGACACAGCCGAGTGGGTCAGTTCGCATAGCGATAAACCCTACGTTATTAAAGAAGCGGCTCTTATGCAGGCTGCGGGCCATGGCAACACATTGAATAAAGTTATTGTTGTACAGGCTCCAATGCTCCTACGTATCGAGCGAATTCATAAACGCGATCCACACCGCTCTCGCGCCGAAATTCAGCACATCATCGACCGGCAGGTAAGCGATGAAGAACGCTTACGCATGGCGGATTATGTAATCTTAAATGACGAAAGTCAGTTGCTGATTCCGCAAATTCTCAGACTACACGAAGAATTTTTACAGCTGGCAGCCGATTAGTTTGGTCAATCATGTAATTTGGGGTATTCTGCAAACTAATAGCCTGAATTATGAAGCGATATTTTACTCTCTTTGCCGCCTGTATTAGCAGTTTTCTGCTCGGCGCGTTCATCAACGACGATGACCTTCAAAAACCCCTGACGACGGATATTGTCAACGCTGCCGCTCGGGTATTTGGGCTGGACTTTACGCCCGTCGAGCGGGACTCGATGCTCGATAAATTAAACGAGGCCCGTAAAAATTACGAAGCTCTGCGAAAAATTGATTTACCGAACGACATTGCCCCGGCGCTGTACTTCAATCCACTTCCCGCCGGATTCGTCATGCCCACAGGCCCATCGGCGTTCAAAGCCTCACCTGTTGGGAAAGTAAGCCTACCAGCAAATCGCGACGAGTTAGCGTTTTACACCGTTTCCCAACTTGGCGAACTGATTCGAACAAAGCAGATCTCATCAGTTGACTTAACCCAGTTTTTTCTGAACCGGCTTAAAACCTATGGGACAACGTTGCACTGCGTTATTACTCTCACCGACGAACTGGCGCTGGCTCAGGCCAAACGTGCCGATGCTGAACTTAATGCGGGGAAATACCGGGGACCACTGCACGGTATCCCCTACGGTGCCAAAGACTTACTGGCAAAAAAAGGATATAAAACAACCTGGGGATCAGTACCTTATAAAGACCAGGCGATTGACTCCGATGCTACTGTAATCCGCAAACTCGAAGAAGCTGGGGCTATACTCTGCGCTAAAATGTCGGTGGGCGAATTAGCCATGGGCGATGTCTGGTTTGGTGGCAAAACGCGTAATCCCTGGAATACGGCCAACGGCTCCAGTGGCTCGTCGGCAGGGTCGGCTGCGAGCGTGTCGGCAGGATTGCTACCGTTTGCCATTGGCACTGAAACATTGGGCTCTATCGTTTCGCCCTCAACTGTCTGTGGTACCACAGGTCTGCGCCCAACGTTCGGTCGGGTAAGTCGCCATGGTGCAATGGCTTTGAGCTGGAGCATGGATAAAATTGGTCCTATTACTCGCTCCGTAGAAGATTGCGCGGCCGTTTTCAACGCCATTTACGGCCCCGATGGTGCCGACCCAACGGTTATAGCTGCTCCGTTCCGCTACGCAGCGTTTCCGTCATTGAAGGGTAAGCGAATTGGTTATGTCAAAAACGCCTTTGAAAGCAATTACGCGAATCGCGCTAACGACTCATTAACGCTGCAAACCCTTCGGAATCTGGGCGCCGAGTTGGTACCATTTGAATTACCGACGAGCGTACCCGCTAACCGAATTTCGTTTTTACTAGGCGTCGAAGCGGCAGCTGCGTTCGATGAACTAACTCGCTCCGGTCGCGACGATCAGATGGTCCGGCAACTTAAAAATGCCTGGCCTAACGAGTTTCGAGCATCACACTTTGTACCAGCCGTTGAATATGTGCAGGCTAACCGCGCCCGTACCAAACTAATTAATGAAATGGCGACCAAACTCAAAGCGGCCAAGATCGACGTATATGTAAGTCCTACGTACGCGGGTGGCAACCTGACGCTGACCAATCTGACCGGCCATCCGAGTGTGGTGCTGCCTAACGGATTTACGAAGCAAAACTTGCCCACCAGTATTACGTTCACGGGTCAACTACTAGAGGAAGGCACTGTACTCGCCATAGCTAAAGCGTATCAGGACGCCACTGACTGGCATAAAAAACACCCGCATTTGCCTTGACCAGCAGTCGTTTTCGGGGAGCAAGCGCGAGCCAAATGCTCAGTTTAACTCATTTTTAGTAAACCTTTTCTTTAATCTAGAAGTAACATAGAGTAAAGAAAAGTTAAAATTCATGTTAACTCGAAAACGTTATGAAACGATTATTGGTAATTGTCAGCCTACTAACCGTGGCCTTTGGCTGCTCCCCTAAAGTTGCTGTTGATAGCAACAGCCGGGCCGATTTTAGTAAGTATAAAACGTTCGCCTGGATGGACAGCGATGTAAAGGCTGGACAAAATCCAGTGTACTACAATCAGTTAGCGACGCAAAGCGTCGAGAACACGATGAGCGATGTACTGCAGCAGAAAGGATTAGCCCAAAATGAAGCCAACCCGGATTTATTAATTGGCTATCACTTTTTTGTCGAGAACAAAACCCGTACGGTAGCTAATCCCTCGACGCCTTTCTATGGTCCGTATATGGGCTGGGGCCGCTGGGGTTTTCGTGGCTGGGGTCCTACCTGGTGGGGCTATGGTGGTACGCAGTACACAGAGGAGCAATATAAAGCAGGTACGCTGGTAGTTGATATGGTCGACGCCCGCACACGCAAACTGGTGTGGCGGGGTGCGGTCGAAAATGCCGTTTCCAGCCCAACGCGAATTACAGCTCAGTTAACCAAAGAAGCCGAACGAATTGTAGAAAAATTCCCCGCACGTAATAGTTAACGGTATTCCGGCTAATGACATAAACCCCGCAGCATTTTACTAATGTTGCGGGGTTTATTATAATGTTTCTACCACAACTTATCCGGGTAAGCCCCTTCATCATGGAGTTGTTTCAGAGCCGCCTGAACGGTCGGTTTATCTTCCGGATACGTCACGCCAAACCAGGCCGACCGACTGCGGAACACTTTGCAGTGGCCGGTATCAGTTTCAATGAGATTCGTCATAACCGTCGGGATGTAAAATTCGGCTTTGGGTGAGTCAATATTAGCTTCGGCATAACTCTCGAATTGGTGCAGCACCAGCGGAAATACCGTTGGCTTAAATCCCCAGAAGTTCATCGACACGAGCGTGTCGGGTGTCAATGGGGTCAGGCCATCGGCTTCCTCATAAACAATTTTCCGCTGCCCGCCCCCATTTTGAGCTTCGTAGATTTTCGTCCGCTCAATAACCGAGAGTAGATTCCCATTTGCGCCTACCTGGCAGACACCCCGTGATACCGAGCCATTCTCCGACAAGGTGTTTTTGACCTCGTAACCAACCATTGCGTGCAGTTCATCGTCGGTATCGGTCTGGAGAAACTGGCTAATAAGCTGGAAGGCTTCGAGGCCGTAAAAATCATCGGCGTTAATGACCGCAAAAGGCGTATGTGTATGATTTTTAGCGCACAGCATCGCGTGGCCAGTTCCCCAGGGTTTAGTCCGGTGAACCTCCCCCAATTCAGCCGGAACGAAGGAAGTTAGTGCCTGGATGGCATAATCAACCTCAATTTTACCAGCTAGTTTCTGGCCAAAAACCTCCTCAAAATCGTCCCGAAGTTCTTCCCGGATAATAAAAACAACCTTACCAAATCCAGCCCGGATCGCGTCGAATAATGAATAGTCAATGATCGTCTCTCCGTGAGGACCGAACTGGTCGAGTTGTTTGACACCACCGTAGCGGCTGCCCATTCCGGCCGCCAGAATCAAAAGCGTAGGTTGCATTTCAGTTAGCAGTAAACAGTTATCAGCAATTAGTTGTGGCAACCATCATTCAGCAATTGGTACCTCTGGCTAGGTTGCCCGGCCAAAATTAGGGAAAAGGGTGCGCTGTACGACGTGGTGCAGATTACTATTCCTATTATTTTTTCCTGATTTCATTCAGTCAAACCCACTAAAAGAAAATTTTTTATAAACAATATACCATTTTAAAAAGTTGTCGTTATAATTGTACGCTAAACAATAGTTGCTTTAGCAATTAATCACTACGATGCCTTTTTACCATACACTCGGCCAGATTCCGCCCAAACGGCATACCCAGTTTGCCCGGCCAATTAGCAGCAATACAGCTTTGGAGGCCGTTGGGAACCATCCGTTTTATTACGAGCAGCTGTTTGGGACAATTGGGTTTGAGGGCATGTCGTCGCTGCTCTACCACACTCATCGTCCGACAATGGTCCGCGACGTGCTGGACAGTGTAGACATGACGCCTAAACTGGCCGTAGCGAAGAACATGCTTTCGCGGAAACTGCTTGGTTTCCAGATTGAACCGGCTGATGATTTTTTGGAAAGTCGGTTGCCCTTGTTAGTTAACAATGATCTGATAGTTGGCCTAGCCGCTCCTCGCCAATCGTTAACGGATTATTTCTATAAGAATGCGGACTCGGATGAGTTGCTATTTATCCATCGCGGTTCGGGACGATTGCGGACGCTATTGGGTACGATTCCATTTCAATACGGTGACTACCTGGTTATTCCGCGGGGCATGATCTACCAGATTGATTTCGACTCGCCCGATAACCGGTTGCTCTACGTCGAATCGCATTCACCCATTTATACACCAAAGCGCTACCGAAATCAGTTCGGGCAACTGCTCGAACATGCGCCTTTCTGCGAACGTGACATCATCCGACCGCAGGCACTGGAAACGCATGACGAAACCGGCGATTTTCTGCTGAAAATCAAGAAGCAGGGGGCCCTGCATTCGCTTGTTTTCGCGTCGCACCCGTTCGATGTAGTGGGATGGGATGGCTACAATTATCCGTACGGTTTCTCAATCTTCAATTTCGAGCCGATTACAGGTCGGGTACACCAACCGCCCCCGGTTCATCAGATGTTCCAGACGGATTCGTTCGTGGTGTGTTCATTTGTCCCGCGTCTATTCGACTATCATCCGCTAGCTATTCCGGCACCATATAATCACTCGAATATCGACTCCGACGAGGTTATCTATTATGTCGATGGCGATTTTATGAGTCGCAACGACATTGCGCCCGGCCACATTACGCTACATCCTGGTGGCATTCCCCACGGCCCGGCCCCCGGCGCGATGGAACGCAGCATTGGCAAGAAAGCGACTGAGGAGTACGCGGTTATGGTCGATACGTTTCGTCCATTGATGCTAACTGAACAGGCATTAAAAATTGACGATGGGAAGTATTATAAATCGTGGCTGGAATAATTTTTAAAATCCAAGCCGAGTGGCCGTGGAGTCGGGTTCCAAAACCCGACTCCACGGCCATAACTAACGAAGGTTTTATAAAGACACATACGAAAGCATCAGCAAACAATGGAAACACTCGAACTTTTAGAACCAAAAATTGACGACTTTCTGCCACTCAACGGCACCGATTATCTCGAATTGTACGTCGGTAATGCCCGACAGGCAGCTCATTATTTTCAAACCGCTTTTGGCTTTCAGCCCGTTGCGCACGCGGGATTAGCTACGGGCCTACGCGATCGTGAATCCTATGTGGTGCAACAAGGAAAAATTCGGCTCGTGCTGACTTCACCCCTGCACGGTGATTCGGAAATCGGGCGGCACATCGACCAGCATGGTGATGGCATTCGGGTTATCGCGCTATGGGTGGATGATGCTACTCGGTCGTTTACGGAGACAACTCGCCGGGGTGCTAAGGCGTATCTCGAACCGACTCGGGAGCAGGATGATCATGGCTATGTGGTTAAGTCGGGAATTCATGCTTACGGCGACACAATCCATATGTTTGTCGAGCGCAACGATTACCAGGGCGTATTTCTACCAGGTTATGAACCATGGCAGCCGGATTACCGACCGGAGGATGTCGGACTGAAATATGTCGATCACATGGTTGGTAATGTGGGTTGGCACGAAATGAACCAGTGGATGGCGTTCTACCATGATGTGATGGGTTTTCAGCAGCTCGTGTCGTTCGATGACAAGGACATTTCTACTGAATACACCGCCCTTATGAGCAAGGTCATGAGTAATGGTAATGGACGGGTGAAGTTTCCGATTAACGAACCGGCTGAGGGTAAAAAGAAATCACAGATCGAGGAATATCTGGATTTCTACGGCGGTCCGGGCGTTCAGCATTTAGCTGTAGCGACTGACAACATTGTCGATACGGTTATCGCATTGAGAAATCGGGGCGTTGAGTTTTTGAGCGTGCCCGATGCCTATTACAACGATCTGGCCGACCGCATCGGGCAAATCGACGAGGAAATCGTCAGTTTACGATCACTCGGTATTCTCGCCGACCGCGACGACGAGGGTTATCTGCTTCAGATTTTTACGAAGCCCATCTGCCCCCGCCCGACGCTATTTTTTGAGATCATTCAGCGCAAAGGGGCCCGCTCATTCGGAAAGGGTAATTTCAAAGCCCTATTCGAAGCCATCGAGCGCGAGCAAGAACTGCGGGGAACGCTTTAAGTAATTATGAATTATGAATGGGCTGACGCATAACCATTTATCGTTCATAATTCATCATTTATAATTCATTAACCATGCTCCAGTCCTATTCAAAATATACTTCCGACGACCAGGCCGTGTGGCGGTTGCTGTTCGAGCGGCAGATGGCGCAGTTACCTGGTAAGGCTAGTCAGGCCTACCTGGACGGAATTTCGACGACGGGTTTCCGGGCCGACCGAATACCTGATTTCGAGCGAGATCTGAATCCGCGTTTGCAACGGTTAACCGGCTGGCGGGTCTGTGGCGTTGACGGACTGATTCCGAATCGCGAATTTTTCGAGCTGATGGCCAACCGGAATTTTCCGGCTACAACCTGGCTGCGTCGGCGCGATCAGTTAGATTATCTGCCCGAACCGGATATGTTTCACGACACCTTCGGCCATGTACCCATGCTGTCTAACCAGGCTTTTTGCGACTTTCTGGCGGCATTGAGCCAAATTGCCTTACATCATATCGACAGTGAAGAAGCCATCGCCATGATTTCACGGCTTTATTGGTATACGGTTGAATTTGGCCTGATTCGGGAAGATAATGCACTGCGTATTTACGGCGGGGGTATCCTATCGTCGGTTGGCGAAACCACCTATAGCCTTTACAGCCCGGAGCCTAAACGGGTTCCGTACAATGTTGAGACCTTGCTGCATACACCTTACATTATCGATCATTTTCAGGAGCAGTATTTCGTCATCGAGTCGTACGAACAACTCTATCATTCGGTATCGCAAATCGAAGAACAACTTTTGGCAGTGAGCAATTAGCAGGCAACAGTGAACAGTGGGTAGCCCATCATAAATTAGTATCTTGCGGCCAATTGACCTCATAGTTTACTGATAACCGCTGGCCGTCTACTGTTTACTGCTGCGGTTCCCCGCCGGGGCTGTTAACTGCTCACTGAAAATGACTCACCCTTCCGATACACGTGCTTATTTTTTCAAGATTGATACGACCATCAAGAAAATCCGGAATGCTTTGCAAAAGCAATTCAATGATGCGGGCTTCGGCCTTACGGTGGATCAATGGGTCGTAATCGATCACCTGTATCGGAATCCGGGCATTAGTCAGAATACCATCTCGGACATGACGACCAAAGATGCCCCAACGGTAACGCGCATTATTGATCTGCTTTGCCAGAAAGGGTTAACCGAACGGCGCATGGCTGATACCGATCGCCGTAAGTTTTTGGTTTATCTGACCGAAGCGGGTGAGGCCAAATACCACGAAGTGCTGCCCGTTGTTTCGGCCATGCGACGCAAAGGCTGGGGCGACTTAAGCGATGACGATTATCAGCATTTCGTCCGGATTATGGATTCGATTTATAGTAATATTAGTGAATAGGTAACGCGGCCCTTCCGCGTTACTTTATGCACAGTTATGTACGGCATTTTCAGTTACGATATCGCGACACCTCGTGTGGGCTGGAAAAACGGCCACCACATTCTCGACCTGGAAGTAGTTGGGCTGTTGGGTCATTTTAATGACCTTGCCATTGATCCGTCCGTGTTCACCCGGCCCGTCCTGAACGATTTTATTGCGATGGGCAAAGCCGTTCATCAGGCTGTAGAACAGCGCATTACAGACCTTTTACAGGATGACGCTGTTGCTTTAGCAAGCGTACACGACCAGGTACTTATTCATGAGTCGCGAGTACAGATGCACTTGCCCGTACGGATTGGCGATTACACTGATTTTTATGCGGGGATTCATCATGCCGAGAACGTAGGGCGCATGTTCCGCCCAACCGCTGATCCGTTACTCCCAAACTATCGACAAATGCCTGTGGCTTATCATGGCCGGGCATCGTCCATTGTCGTCTCCGGAATGCCCGTCCGTCGGCCTAATGGACAGTTTATGCAGGCGGATCAGTTGCAGTTTGGCCCCTCACAGGCGCTGGATTTTGAATTAGAACTTGGGTTGATTATCGGCAAAGCCTCAAAGCAAGGCCAACCTATCCCCATTGATGAAGCCGAAGACTATATTTTCGGTGTGGTACTGTTTAACGACTGGTCAGCGCGGGATATTCAGCGATGGGAATATCAGCCATTAGGGCCGTTTCTAGGCAAAAATTTCGCGTCGAGTATGTCGGCCTGGGTTATGCCATTTCATCAGTTGGAGCCTTTCCGGATAACCGGTCCCGAACAAGTTCCTGCACCTCTCCCCTATCTGCAATCAGCAACACAAACCGCCAGCCATTTTGATCTTGATCTGAAAGTTTGGCTGCAACCCGCTGGAAGTGAAGCAATTTGTATTAGTCAATCTAACACACGGTATTTATACTGGAGTTTTGCTCAAATGATTGCGCATCACACTGTAGGCGGCTGCAACCTGAACGTAGGCGATGTACTGGCCACGGGTACTATCTCCGGTCCAGATCCCGGCAGTTATGGCTCACTACTTGAACTAAGCTCGAGCGGCCAGCGACCAGTGCATCTATTGCCCACGCAAACCCGAACATTTCTGGTCGATGGCGACACAATAACCTTTCGGGGAGCAGGGCGCAACCAACAAAGTCTGGTTGAATTGGGTGAGGTAACCGGTACTATTATCGCATGAGAACCATTAATCCGACTGACTTACAGCCCCAGGAATTTTACCGGTACATGATCGGTACGATTGGCCCGCGTCCGATTGCCTTTGCCAGTACAATAGATACTGCCGGACAGGTTAACCTTAGTCCGTTCAGCTTCTTCAACATCGCCGGATATAATCCGCCTACGCTGATTTTTATTCCGACCATTAACCGACACGGCCACAAAAAACATACGCTACTAAATCTGGAAGAGGTTAGTGAAGTCGTGATTAACGTGGTCAATTACGCGATGGTTGAGCAGATGTCGCTGGCCAGTGCCGAGTTCGAGCGGGGGGTTAACGAGTTTGAGAAAGCAGGGTTCACAGCAATACCATCCAGCCGGGTTCGTCCACCGAGAGTAGCCGAATCGCCTGCATCATTTGAGTGTCTGGTCAGGCAAATCATTCCAACTGGCAAACAATCTAACTCTCCGGCAACTGACTCTAACCGTGATATTTCTGATCACCCAGGAGCTGGTTATCTGGTTATCTGTGAAGTGGTTATGGCTCATTTTCAGGAGGCCATTTTCGATGAGAAGGGCATTGTGAACCCGCACCAGCTTGATCTCATTGGGCGTATGGGGGCCGACTGGTATTGCCGTGCTCACGGCGACGCTCTGTTTGAAGTAGCACGTCCTAAGGTCGGCATTGGTATCGACCAGATTCCTTTTCCCATTCGAAACAGCGCTATTTTATCGGGCAACGATTTAGGAAAATTAGGGAGTTTTCCGACGCTACCCACGACCAATGAGGTGGCCGCTTTCCGTGCTTCGGGCGTATTACAGCCGTTGTTCGATGAAGCCCAATATGGGTGTCAGTATTTACCGGATTTACTTCATTTGCGCGCCAAACAGCTACTGGCCCAAAATAACGTGCGTGAAGCCTGGCTTACCCTGTTACAGGTTTCATAGCCATCAACTCCGTGGTGTCGATTTATTCAAACCGCTCCGGCGGCACCACGACATACTACGAACTTGCTCCAAATCCCAGCAGATTCTGAACAAGCTTTATATTTACTGGTTTTGGTAACAAATAATCCACTCAACCTCGATGAATATAAATTCTGGCATCGTTGCAGCCTTGGTCAGCCTAGCACTGGCGCTCGGTTGCTCCTCTCATCAGGATAGCACTGAAAAAGCCGAAAAAATAAACGACGAAAAAATTGACAGGCAGGCCGTAGCTAAAAACAGTGATGCGAAAGATAAAGCCAAAGACGTTACGGAAGCTATGGTTCAATTGGCTAATACCAGCCAGACGGAATATGAGTTAAGTAAGGTAGCCGCTCAGAAAGCGGTTAATCTGGAAGTGAAGGTCTTCGCTCAACAAGCCATGAATGATCACCAGCAGGACGACCGGGACATCCAGTCACTGGCCAAACAGATGAAGATTATCTTACCCGGCAAGTTATCTGATGATAGTGGGCATCAACTCAGTAAATTAAACAACATGAGTGCTGGTAACGAATTTGATTCGCAGTACCTCGATTATATGAGCAGCGTTAACGACGATGCACTTAAGGCTGCCGATAACCTTCGGGATAACGGCCCTACCGATACCATTAAAGCGTTGGCCCGTAAGATTCTTGACGACGACACAAAGCATAAAGAACGGGCTAAAGAGTTAAAAAATGTATTAGATTAGTCGTCGGTCAACTAACGACTTCAATCTATGGCTGCTTCTGTTCCTGTCTATAAACTTCAGTCCTTTCCTCGACACGAGCCCAATGCCCTTTTTTACATGACTCGACTGGAAACGCTGGTACAGGAATTCAAAGGCATCGACCGGCCACACACGCATACGTTTTACCTGCTGATGTGGATCAATCAGGGAACGGGTACGCATACAATCGACTTTAAAACGTATCCGGTAGCAGCCCACCAATTGTATTTTCTCACCCCTGGTCAGGTTCACAGCTGGGTTTTATCGGCGGATGTGACTGGCTACAATCTTTTTTTCGACGCCAACTTTTTTCGGAGCCGATTTGGTAACCGACTGCATCAGTATCCTTTTTTTCATTCACACCAGCATCAGCCCTTGCTGGAGGTAACCGAGCAGCAGCCTTTGTTCAGCGATTTGTTGAGGTACGCGTATGGCGAGTACGAACGTCGCCAGATCAATCGCGCGGAGGTGTTTCTGTCCTACGTGCATATCCTGCTGGAAACTGCGAACCGACTTTATAATCAGCAGTTAATTGATCCGGAAACCCATCTGTACGACCGGATTCGCCAGTATGAAGAACTACTGGAAGAACAATTTCTGACCGTTCGGGAAGTCAGTTTATACGCTGATCAGTTGAATCTTTCGCCGAATTACCTCAATCATATCTGCAAAACAATTCTGGGTAAAACGGCTAGTCAGCTCCTGCAGGAACGGCTGATTATCGAAGCGCAGCGTCGGCTGGTTCACACGACAGAATCAGTTAAGGAAATTGGCTTTCAGGTCGGTTTCGATGACCCCTCCTATTTCGTGCGTTTTTTCAAAAAACATACGGGTCTGACACCGGCCGAATTTCGGGATACCTTAACGCCGAATCGTTGATTTGTACCATACCTTTCGTGGTTCGTCATTTTAGAGAAAGTATTGGTATTTTACCTTTGTAGTGTAAAAGCGGACAGAGCATTGCTGACCAATTCTACAGTTGGTACTTTGCTAGTCGTTTCCAGATTAATCCCTTAAAGCCATGTCAGCCGATAGTCGAGTTTACAGTATTTTATTCAATAAATGTCCCCGTTGTCATCAGGGCGACTTTTTCGTAACATCGAGTGCTTTCAGCCGCCATTTCGATCAGATGCATGATCACTGCCCGCATTGCCACGAAAATTTCACCCCTGAACCCGGTTTCTATTGGGCTTCTATGTTCGTTAGTTACGCCTTTTTCACCATCTGGAGCCTGCTTACTTTTTTCATTGTGGTAATTTGGCTGGGTGTTGATCTGGATTATTACCTGATGGGCTTACTGCCAAGCCTGGTTATCCTGACGCCTTACTTCTTCCGCGTAGCTCGCCGGACCTGGTTGACGCTCTTCATCCGGCCTGATGTCCATAAAATGCAGGCTCCGGTTGAGCGTTCATAAATACGGGCAATTTGCCAATTATAATCCAGAAACCGCCTATTGTTCAACTAAAGCTACCCGCTATAAACTGCTTATCAGCTAAGGGTTTCCGTCTGGTTACATTTGTTGCGTACTCAATCCAAATCCGCTTCAAACCTGTTTAACCATTTAACCATCAGACGCATATGGAAACCATTGAATTAGCCGATCTAAAAAGAAGACGCCGGGTAGCTGTCAAATCCATCGAATATTTTGAAGGAGTCGGTAACTACACCTTCGTCCATCTGAAAGGCGAACGTCCCGTTATGGTATCCAAAACACTCCTCCGTTTTGCCGAACAGTTACCCGATTTCATTCGGATCCATAAAAAGATGCTGGTTAATCCCGAGCATATTGTCGATCATCGTATCCAGCGTGGGAAACCCAAACTGGTGCGCTTATCCGGCGATCGATCTTTAACCATTTCGCGCCGGCGAGTTTCCGAAATCGATCAATATTTTACGGCTCTGTCGTACATTCAATAGTTATTGACTACTCAGGCTAGCTTACTGATATCTAAAGTTAAGCCCCCGGTTGACATGTCATGAACAGCGTCAACCGGGGGCTTAACTTTAGAATCTGTTCGAGTTGAACTAATCGTCGCATAGCGACTTAATGTTTGTAGTTAAAAACAACCTCCGCAGTAAACCACTACAAACATTTAGGTCGCTATGCGACGACTTGGACCACTTAAGCCGGTTCTAAAACGATTTATACTACTCGTAAACCACCGCGATCCGACTCGGGGTAGGCCAGTAACAGAATCAATCCTGTTAATAATATAGCAGGGAGCGCGGGTACGGGGCTATTAAACCAGCCAGCAGTTGGTATCCATACACGCTTAACCAGTAGCTGGTCGAAATACTGGCATAAGGAACCAAAATTAGTACGAGCCAACCTATAAAAAAGGTAGCATCACGGGTGCGGACGTTCAGTACCGCTTTTACAAAAAAATAAAGTGCCGCCAGGAGAGCGAGGGCGTCAATGCTCCAACATATCCAGAGAAAGGTCATTGTATTTGTATGTTTAGGATTTATTGATAAAGCTACGGTAGAATGTTCTTCGATATTAGTATTAATTCATAACCGGTATGTTCTGGTATATATACGGTTGTTTTTCCAGGTTGGTTTGCAAGAATCTTAGACTTTAAGTTCCTGTATTTCTTTAGCATACTTAATTAAAAATTGAGTACAATTACGCATATACCTGTAACCTATTTATACTCAAGCCGTCTCACCTTGTATAAAGTCAGGCAGATTCAGCGTTTAGATTAAACCTAACGGGATTCTTTGGGTCTGATACACAGCTTTTGACTTTAAGCAATCACTGCCATTTTTTTATGCGCGCTCCTACTATCTTCCTGCTTCTACTGGTTGGTTTAACCTCCGCATGTAGTTTCGGCTCATACCCGTCCAGTGGTCAACAATCGCCGGATGACACCTACCCCAACTCCGGTACCCAGCCATCGCCCCGTACGCAGTATCCTAATTCAAGCGGTCAACAGGCACCCCGCACGCAGTATCCTAATGCTGGAAGCCAGCGGCAACCCAACAACGGTTACCCCAGCTCGCGAAGTCGGCAACCGTCTAACGAGGGCTATCCGTCTTCCAGCAATCCCTACCCAAATTCTAGTGGTCGTCAAACCGGAAGTTTTCCTGATAACAACAACCAGCCAGTCAGTACCGGTCGTCCCGCCGATCCGAATGTGGTGGTCAACAGCATTCGCTTAACCAACGATTACACGATACTGAATCTGACCTTTACAGATCGGAGTAAACCGCAGTATGATCCCAAAACGGGACGCCAGACCAGTGCCAATACCGTTGCTTTTGACCCCACCGGGCGACTTGTAGCGGCTAACGGTGCCCGAACCTTTGCGTTCATAAAAGCCGATGGCATTCCTGTAAAGAGAGAACAGGTAAACCCAGTTACGGGCAAAAAAATCCTCCTAGGCCATGATACGTTTCCCGGTGAAAAAGTGACGTTTACCCTTTATTTCGAGCGGTTAGATAAGGGTCTGGAAGATTTTGATCTGTTCGAATGCAGCGACTATGACTTTATCGTTTGCTGGAATATCTACGGTTTGCACGCTAATAATCCGGCTGATCCCGTTGTGTATTCACCCCCGCCAGCTCCAACGAAAACACCCACCAAAAAGCCAGTTACTTTGCCCCAAACTTCGGGTGAAACGGGTGGCGAAATGGAGGCACCGAAGCCTAAACCAGCGTCGGCTCCTGAGCTTACTATTGTAACAGTGTCGGGTGTAGTAAGCGATTCCAAAAACAAACGGCCGGTTACGGCCACCATTGACTATCAGCTATCGGCCAGCAAACAGGCTATTGATTCGGTACAAAGCTTTGCCTCGACGGGTGCCTATCGAATGAGTTTGCAAAAAGGGCAAGTATATACTTATGTGGCGTCAGCAAAGGGCTACCAGTCGGCCAGCGGAGTACTAGATTTAAGTAAAGTAGCGGGTGGGCAAAAATTCACGCGCGACATTGCACTGACGCCTTTAGCCGTCGGCGATAAGGTAACGCTGAAGAATATTTATTTCGAGATGTCGAAGTCAGATCTGCTGTCGGCGTCCTACGCGGAATTAGATAAGCTGGTGACGATGATGGAAGATAACCCGAAAATGAGTATCCGACTGGAAGGCCATACGGATATTATTGGCGATCACGACAAAAACCTGCAACTCTCCCGCGACCGGGTCATTGCCTGCCAGCGTTATCTGGTGCAAAAAGGCATCGACATCGATCGTATTCAAACCATCGGCTACGGTGACACACGACCCATTCTCACCAAAGGCACCGACGAAGAACGCAAAGTAAACCGCCGGGTCGAGTTCGTAATTCTATCGATTTGATGGCCGAGGGGTAAGGGGTTTGGTACTTCCAATCCTATGCCCAAACCCCTTACCCCTCGGCCATTTCTACATAGGTAGAATATGAAAGAATTGGATATTACCATTCTTCGGGTTTAGCCACCTAACATCACTCACCACACCCCGGATAAATAGTAGTCGCTTTTTTCTAGGTATAGACATGACTTGGGAATTAGGCTTTGGAATTGTCAGAACAATCCCTTCTGATATCTCATTGGGATCGATCATCACGCATACAGTTCTGAACTTTAAATGGTTTCCCTGAACTATGGCCGACGCCCGATTTGAATCATTAAGCGCTACCGTTCCATTGTTCTTCACGGTAAAATAAAAGTAAGACCCATGATAATTCCGTTCTAGTTTGCACTTTTTCGTTGTTGAGTCATACTTGCATCTAGAGTTGAAATCTAGTTCCGATTTGGCGTTATCGATATGATAAGTCAGTCCCTTAATTAGCTGCACGGTTTGCTTGCCCAGATAGAAGCCATTTTGTTCATACTGCTTAACACCAAACGATGGATACCATTCCCGGTTGAACCGGCCCGGATTTATGTCGATGGAAGCCGTATTCAGCCTCAGGCTCTTTCCATCCTGCCCAATACTAGCTGCTCCTTTCGGGCTGATGGAATCAAGCTGTCCCGCTTTATTGAAATACAGGTAGATGTAGGAGGTTTGCACTGAATCTCTCCCACCCCCTATTGACGCACCCGAATTAAGATAATAGGCACCTTCTTTATCGGGGCTTATAGCAAGTGTCGTATCACCCTGGAAAAAGAAAAAATTAACCTGGCCAGAAATAACCAGCCAACCCGTATATCCATTACTCGATACCTTTAGGGGATATGTAGGTTGAGAAGATTGCGCTATGGCACCTTGACAAAATAGTGAAAGCAAACAAACAAGGAAATAAATGTGTCGCATATATCAGAGTAAGAGAAAGGAAATAGGTTAGTGAATTTTCTTATCCTTCGTCAGCAAAACAAAAATCACTGTGCTTAATACTCTGAGTTAATTATATTTTAATAGTTATTAATCAGCAAGTTACGACTTAATTGCAAGCAGATAATTAACAAATTCGTCGGCTGAAATGACAGTGTCTGGTTCCTAATATGTACCGGGTTAAGACATTGCTGAGCGGTGAACGTTCTGATTAGCGCAGTTTGTTCTACGATCGTAAGATACACTGAAAACGCCGACTCGGCTTTAACCCGCCCTGTGCCTTAAATTTCTGTATCTTTGCCGTTATTTTTTAACCGCACCAGCGATTCACAGGCCGTTTGGTGCCAATTATGCCAGTTGTGAAGTATCAGCAATACGAATCCCTCGATTACGCGAAGATCGCAGCCGAGGTCTTGACCTACTGGAATCAGAATCAGGTTTTTGAGCAATCCGTCGCTGTTCGCGAGGGAAAACCAACCTTCACGTTCTACGAAGGCCCACCGTCGGCCAACGGAACACCGGGTATTCACCACGTGATGGCCCGGACTATTAAGGACATTTTTTGCCGGTACAAAACCCTGCAAGGCTTTCAGGTCGAGCGTAAGGGCGGCTGGGATACGCACGGTCTGCCGATTGAGTTACAGGTCGAAAAAGAACTCGGCATTACCAAAGATCATATTGGCAAACCAGAGTCAGAAGGCGGTATCAGCGTTGAGGCATATAACCAAAAATGCCGTGAAACGGTCATGCGGTTTACCGATCAGTGGAACGACCTAACCCAGAAAATGGGCTACTGGGTCGACCTTGATAATCCGTACGTTACCTATAAAAACGAATATATAGAATCCGTATGGTGGCTGCTTAAGCAACTGTACGACAAAGATTTATTATATAAAGGATATACCATTCAACCGTATTCGCCTAAGGCTGGAACGGGCCTGAGTTCGCACGAGTTGAATATGCCGGGCACCTACAAGGATGTACGCGATACGACCATCGTGGCGCAGTTCAAGGTGAAACCCAGCGGGAAATCAGGCTTTCTGTTCTTTGATTCCTCCGATGCCGACATATATATCCTGGCCTGGACCACCACACCTTGGACGCTGCCAGCCAACTCAGCGCTAACCGTAGGTGCCAACATTGATTATGTGTTGGTAAAAACGTTCAACCCATATACGCATGAGTTAATTCACGTTGTATTGGCCAAAAATCTGGTTGGGCGCTGGTTCAACGAGAAAAGTCAGGTCGATTCTGTAAATAGTCCAGCTTTCGACGCTTATCTATCCACCGATAAGGTGATTCCCTGGGCGCTCGTTTCTGAATTCAAAGGTGAGCACCTGGAAGGCATCGAGTATGAGCAGTTAATGCCTTACGTGAAGCCCGACCGCCGTAGTGACGGAGCATCCGCGTTTAAAGTTATTCTGGGCGATTTCGTCACGACCGAAGATGGTACGGGTATCGTGCACACCTCGCCGACCTTCGGTGCCGACGACTTCCGGGTAGCGCAGGCGGCAGGTATTCCGCCTATTATGGTGAAGGACGAGACTGGGAAGGACGTCCCCATCGTGGACAAACACGGCCAGTTTGTAGCAGAAATCACTGATTTTGCTGGGCGGTATGTAAAGGAAGAATATTACTCCGATGAAGAACGCGACGATCCGGATTTCAAGCCGACTGATGTGCTGATTGCCATCAAGCTGAAAGAGGAAAACAAGGCGTTTCGGGTTGAAAAATACGAGCACCCTTACCCCCACTGCTGGCGTACGGACAAACCAATTCTGTATTACCCGCTCGATAGCTGGTTTATCCGCACGACGGCGAAGAAAGATCGGCTTGTTGAACTGAATAAAACCATTAACTGGCAACCCGAAAGCACGGGCACCGGTCGGTTCGGTAACTGGCTCGAAAACCTCGTCGACTGGAACCTTAGCCGCAGCCGTTTCTGGGGAACTCCCCTGCCGATCTGGCGTTCCGAAACCGGTGAGGAAGTTTGTATTGGCTCGGTTGAAGAATTGAAAGAGTATGTACAAAAGGCGCAGACCACAACGGTTTTGACAGCCGAGCAACGGACAAAAAACGAAGCTTATCTTCAGAAACTGGCCTCCGGCGACTATGATCTGCACCGGCCTTACGTTGATGAAGTTTATTTTGTTTCGACATCGGGCAAAGTCATGCAACGCGAATCTGACCTAATTGACGTTTGGTTCGATTCGGGCGCGATGCCGTACGCGCAGTGGCATTATCCGTTTGAAAACCAGGACGTTTTCCAAAAGGCGTTTCCGGCTGATTTCATTTCGGAGGGTGTCGATCAGACGCGAGGCTGGTTCTTTACGCTGCACGCTATTGCAGGTATGCTGTTCGATTCGGTTGCATTCAAGAATGTCGTATCAACGGGGTTGGTGCTGGATAAAAACGGCAACAAAATGTCGAAGCGACTGGGTAACGCGGTTAACCCGTTCGAGACATTGGAGAAATATGGCGCTGATGCGACACGCTGGTACATGATCACCAATGCCGAACCATGGGATAACCTCAAGTTTAACACGGACGGTATCGGTGAAGTACAACGTAAGTTATTTGGTACGCTGTCGAATACGTATAATTTCTTCGCGCTTTACGCCAATCTGGATAATTTCTCAGCCAGCGGACGCACTGTACCAGTAGCTGAACGATCTGAACTGGACCGCTGGATTCTATCAAAATTGCAATCGCTAATTCTGGAGGTTGAAGCGCAATTTGACGGGTATAATCCAACCAAAGCGGGTCGAGCGATTCAAGATTTTGTGAACGACCAGTTGTCAAACTGGTACGTACGGTTATCCCGCCGGCGTTTCTGGCAGGGGGAGATGACAACTGACAAACGGGCGGCTTATGAAACGCTGCACGAGTGCCTGACAACAGTAACCCAGTTAATGTCGCCTATCGCGCCATTCTACGCCGACTGGCTGTACCGCAACTTGACTGAAGGCCAGACGTCGGTTCACCTGACCGATTTCCCGGTAGTTGATAAAGCGCTGATTGATGCTGAGTTAGAGCAGTCAATGGAGTCAGCGCAGAACGTTTCATCGCTGGTTCACTCGCTTCGGAAAGGCCATAAATTGAAAGTTCGGCAGCCGCTGAGCCGGGTTTTGATTCCCGTATTGAGCGCAGATACTCGTCGGCAGATTGAACACGTAACGCCGATTATTATGTCGGAGGTTAACGTGAAAGCGGTTGAATTTGTGGATGATGCCAGCGGTATTCTGAAGAAGAAAGTAAAGCCCAACTTTAAGGCCTTAGGTCCGAAATTTGGCAAGCAGATGAAAGACGTCGCAGCTGTTATAACCGCTATAACTGATGAGCAGTTGCGTCAACTGGAAACGATGGACTCCCTACAGTTGGGAACGTACGACTTACGACTTTCGGATGTTGAAATCCAGACGGAAGATATTCCGGGTTGGCTGGTTGCCAGCGAAGGCGGCCTGACGGTAGCGCTCGACGTGAACGTGACGACCGAATTACGTCAGGAAGGCATTGCCCGCGATTTCGTTAACAGGATTCAGAATCTTCGTAAAGACCAGAAACTGGAAGTTACGGATAAGATCAAAATCCAGTTAGAACCAACAAACGATGTTCTCGTTGATGCCATTAAAGCTAATAAAGAGTATATCCAGCAGGAAGTGCAGGCCGTTTCACTCGATTTGGTCAAGGATCTAAACGGCAAAGCCGCCGAAATAGAGATGGATGAATTTCTCTTGAGAGTCGCCATAGAAGTTGCTTAATAGCCTTGGGGTATATGGCGTAGAAGCTAGCCTGTCAAGGAAATGGGTGTTTAGTCATGCTGACGCAGGAAGCATCTTAACGTTTCCTAATAAAGTTAGTGTGATACATTAAGTTGCTTCCTACGTCAGCATGACAAAGCAGTGCTTTATAAGTAGTGTAATAAATTAGTTTTAGTATTCAAATCTAATCCTTTGTTCGGTAAAAATGCCCCGATTCAAGCCATGAATCGGGGCATTTTCATTTAGGGAATTAAGTGATTTCATAATCTTAAAAATATATTTTCGTGATACTAAAAGTTAATTTCATTAGTTTGGCACGGTATTTCGTACTAGTTAAATTGAAGTTCGTGAGCATAACTTATATGTATACCGTATACGCTATAAGAAACACGAATTGTTAATGTTCTGCTTTATCCAACTATTTATTCATCTAATCTTTTACGACGTTGATTGACCATCTGCGTACTACCCTGCACACATTCGCCAATAACTACCAGGCTGTCATGCGCCACCTCCGCGAATGCAAACTCAATGATGAGCAACTAGGTTACATTGTTGGTTTAAGTCCCGATGCCATTCGGGGTCGGCGGAACAAACCCGACATCTGGAAATTGTCGGACATTGAGCGGTTAGCCTCTCACTTTTCGCTTCCCGTAACAGCCTGCGTTCAATTAAGTCAGGCGCTGGATGCATTACCCGCCTACCTGAAAACGCAATCATCACGAGAGAGACGCCACGCCGAACGGCTCCTGCTAATCAAGATGGCAAAATGGGAGCTTTACAACCGTACTGACTGGACAGTTCGCTACCTTCTTCAAATGCACCAGGCGCTGCTGTCAAGTGCCCGAGATTAAATAGCGATAAACAACTAGCTTACATATAGGAAGTTAGCGCTATCAAATCTATTTTTACTGTGCCTTATATCAGTCACAGTATGAAATACTGCTTCGCGGTTGTTTTTCTCTTTCTTTTCAAATTTTACTCGGTCGCTCAGACGCCCACAGTTATACGAGGGCCTTATTTACAAGTCGTTACCCCAACATCTGTAGTAGTGCGATGGCGCACCGATCAACCAACCACGGGTCGGGTATGGTTTGGCCTTCAAGCGAATCAACTGACAAATAGCCAGCAAGAAACGCAGCCTACGCAGGATCACATTGTGAAAATCAGTGGCTTACAACCCGCTACCCGTTATAGCTACGCGGTTGGCTACAGTGATACCCAATTGGCGTTTGGTGCGGATTACTATGTCAAAACGGCGCTACCCGCTGGTGATACTCGTCCGTTTCGATTCTGGATATTAGGCGATTTTGGGATCGGTTCTGAGAATCAATTTAATGTGTACAAGGCTTATCAAAGAGTAACGGCCAACCATCCGGCCGACCTTTGGTTATGGCTTGGTGATAATGCGTATTGCTGCGGACAAGAGGAAGAATATCAGAGACTTGTGTTTTCGGTCTATCCACCTTCGCTTCGTAACACCCCTATTTTTACAACACCCGGTAATCATGACTATGCTGATAGTCACACTAATTTTAACATCCCCTATTACAACCTGTTTTCCTTTCCGGAACAGGGTGAATCGGGCGGTGTTCCATCTGGGTCGAAGTCATATTTTTCAGCTAATTATGGCAACGTACATTTTGTTTCGCTGGATTCGCAGGCGCAATTCGACGGGCAATTCCGGCTTTACGATACGACCAGCACGCAGGTACAATGGCTTAAGCGCGATCTGACGGCTAACAAACTGCCGTGGACGGTTGTCATTTTTCACCATCCGCCTTACAGTAAAGGGGGGCATAATTCTGATTTAGAAGAACAACTTCGCTTGATCCGCGAGAATCTGACACCCATTCTGGAGCGTTATGGCGTGGATCTGGTAGTGAATGGACATAGCCATAGCTACGAGCGTTTTTACCGGCTTAAAAACCTGCGTGGAATGGCTAACACATTCAACAAGACTGTAAACGTAGCCGAAAACACGACGGCCAAGTATGATGGCTCACCGAATTCGTGCCCGATTCTGACAAAAGGAATTGGTACTGTGTATGTTGTAAACGGATCGGGCGGTGCGCTGGGTAGACACTCGCCCGACTGGCCGCACCCAGGTACCGTCTACGCTGACACTACTATTGGCGGGTCGATGGTTCTGGACGTTAACGATAACCGCCTGGATGCTCAATTGATCATGGCAGACGGCTCAATTCGGGATCGATTTACAATGATGAAGAACGTCAACAAGATGGCTTCATTAACGGCCGAATATGCCGATACGCTACAATTAACGGCTTCCTGGCCCGGTGATTATGCCTGGCAAACCGGGCAAACGACCCGCTCGATTCGCTATCCCGCTACCCGGTCGGGCACCTATACCGTTGGCGTCACCGACGCCCGCCAATGCCTGACTGATCAGTTCACGCTAACGATAGCCGCCCCGCCCCGCATTACGGCGAAAACATCGGTTTCGGTTTGTAGTGGCGGCAGTGTAGCCGTAACCGCTACGCCCGAAAATACGACGAAGGCGGCTGGTTGGCAATACGATGTACTGCTATCGGATGCGTCGGGTAATTTTGCGAACGAACGAGCCGTAGGTAGTGGTGCGTTAACTGCTTTGAAAGCTACATTACCAGCCAACCTGCCTACTGGCGCCGGTTATCGGTTACGAGTACGCCCACGCGGTATTTCGTACGCTGAATTAGTGCCCAGCGATGCTTTTGTAATAAAGCCAGCGCCAACGGCTACGCTGGCCGGTTCAGGCACGGTATTACAGGGAACTCCAGCGTCATTAACGCTCACGTTTACGGGTGATGGTCCCTGGCAGGGCACGTTGTCAGATGGTACACTATTTTCAACAGCCAGCAGTCCTTTTGCGCTGACTGTTCAGCCAGCCCAAACGACGACCTATACCGTTAAGACCCTAACAAACGTTTGTGGCAACGGGACAGCGACGGGACAGGCTATAATCACGGTTATGATCCCAACCGAAGCGGAAGCCTTTGCCGATGGCATTCTGCGTATTTACCCAAATCCAGCCCATGAGGTAATTCACGTTGAATTATCTGTTAATCAGAAAAAAGACGTACGTGTCCTGCTGCGCGATGTGCAGGGAAAATCGGTTTTTCAGAAGCAGTTTGGTCAGGTTTCCGCCGTCTCTGAATCGATTCCCATGCCTGCGCCTACTGGCGTTTATCTGTTAACCGTTCAAGCGGGCGATCAGACGCTGACGCGAAAAGTTATTCGGCAATAGATTACTTTCTGACAGGATTGACATGACTAGAATAAGCCAATAGAAATCATGTCAATCCTGTCGAAAAAATCATAAAATCTGCCCTAGGCCAAATAGAATCACAAATAGCAGTGTCGATAAGGCGAGTTGGCCAAGTCGGGCGTTCAGTTCGGAGGGATGGCGGTGCGTAGCAACAGCTCGCCCGTTCAGGAAAAACAGCGGAAAGGAAAGTACGTAGAGATAATTGACAGCGGTAGCATCGGTTAGAAACGAGTAAAGCACTGCACACGCCATACCGGTAATGAGTAATCCCCAATGGTAGCGAATAGCCAGTGTTCGACCAATCCGAGCTGGAATGGATCGTTTGCCGGTCATCGTATCAGTTTCAATATCCCGGATGTTATTGACATTCAGAACGCCCGTTGCAAACAGACCAACGCTTGTGGCAGGCAGCAGTAAAACAGGACTGAAGGAGTGGGTGTAAAGAAAATAAGTGCCTAACACGCCTATCCAGCCGAAGAAAATCAGGACAGCAATGTCGCCAAAACCTGCATAGCCATAAGGCCGTTTGCCGTTGGTATACCCAATCGCAGCGGCAATACTGAGCAGCCCCAGCATCAGGAAAATCCAGAATAGTTTCGGCCCTGCGCTATAGAAGGCCACCACCAGCAACCCAATACCGCTGAGAAGCGCCAGCACCGACGTTATAACAATGCCCCGTAGCATGGCCTCCCGCGTAATATCACCCGTAGCCACGGCCCGACGCGGTCCGACACGCAGTTCAGTATCTTTACCTGAAACTGCATCGCCATAATCATTGGCGAAGTTCGATAGGATTTGAAGAAAGACAGTAGTGAGTACTGCTAACAGGGCAATTGGCCAGTTAAAATGCCGGTCGGCCAAGGCCAGAAAACTACCCAGAATAATGCTGGCCAATGAAAGGGGCAATGTACGCGGACGAGCCGCTGCAATCCAACTCTTCATATTTTAAAGAGCGAAAGAGCGAAAGAGTGAAAGAGCAAAAACCTACCGGATGGCTTCGCTCTTTCGCTCTTTCACTCTTTCGCCATTAAATGCCAACGGCTTTCTTAAACTCTTCGTCTTCGGGTTTTACTTTCGATGCGAAGAAGTGTGTCAGTTCGCCTTTTTCATTGATGACGTATTTGCAGAAATTCCAGGTTGGCACTTTGTCATTCCAGCCATTCATATCTTTCGTTGTCAGCCACTTATAAAGCGGAGCCTGATCGTCGCCCAATACAGATACTTTCTCGAACATTGGGAACGTTACACCGTAATTCTTTTTGCAGAATTCAGCGATTTCTTCGCTGCTTCCAGGCTCCTGGCTCTTAAAGTTATTGGCCGGAAAACCCAGTACGACAACCTTATCGCCATGTTCTTTGTAGAACTTCTCCCAATCGGCATACTGAGGGGTAAAGCCGCATTTCGAAGCAACATTCATAACGACAACTTTTTTACCTTTAAAGCCACTCAGTGATACAGGCTTGCCATCCAGCGAGTTAACTGTAAAATCATAAAGGGTTTTCGTTGGCGCTGCCGCGTTAGCGGGTGCAGCAATGGCTTCATGTTTATCGGCGAAGATACCTTTAACAAGCGTTGAAAAGGACATAAAACTAGTAAGCGTGATAACGACCGCGGCTGCGATCAGGGTAACAACAACATTCTTTTTCATGGTTAGTCTGACGTTTTGAAGAGAACAAAGCAAAGGTATTTACTATGGCTGAAACTGAATGCGTTAACTTACATTTTTTCGGGGACGTCTATCCCCAATAAGCTCATGGCTTTCTGAATAGTTCCGCCAACAGCCTTCGATAAAACCAGCCGGATATGTAATTTAACCGGGTCCGTTTCTTTCAGAATCGACAATTTATCATAGAACTGATTGAACGTCTTCGCCAGCTCATAGGCATACTGCGCAATGTAGGAAGGGGCATAATCATCCCCCGCTTCTTTAACTCGTTGCGGATACTGACTCAGCAAGAAAACCAGTTGCCGTTCAATTTCATCAAGCTCAGTCGCTTTACTTTCCCCCTCCAGCGTGATTCCGCCATCAGCCGCTTTACGCAGCACCGACTTAATCCGGGCGTGTACGTATTGAATATAAGGCCCTGTATTACCGTGTAAATCAACTGATTCGGCCGGATTGAACTGCATCCGCTTCTGTGGATCTACTTTCAGCAGATAATATTTCAACGCACCAAGTCCCAGCATCTGGAACAGCGCCGTTTTTTCGGTTTCGCTGAATTCATCCAGTTTACCCTTAGCTGCTTCATCGGCGGCATTGGCTGCCGCTTCGGTCGTTTCCCGAATCAGATCGTCGGCATCCACAACCGTGCCCTCACGAGATTTCATCTTACCCGTCGGCAGATCGACCATGCCGTACGACAGGTGATACAAGCCGTTAGCATAAGGCCGCCCTAACCGACGCAGAATGGCAAACAGGACATTAAAATGATAATCCTGCTCATTACCAACCACCCAAATCTGACGATCGTTGTGAAAATCCTGAAATTTCAGGTCAGTGGTGCCGAGGTCCTGCGTCATGTAAACCGAAGTCCCGTCGGACCGAAGCACTAATTTCTGGTCTAGCCCTTCATCGGTTAAGTCGATCCAGACGGAGTTATCGTCTTTGCGATAGAAAACACCTTTTTGCAAACCTTCTTCAACTACTTCTTTTCCAAGCAGATACGTGTTCGATTCATAATAGGTTTTGTCGAAGCTAACACCAATGCTTTTATAGGTGGCATCGAAACCAGTATAAACCCAATCGTTCAGTTTACGCCAGAGTGCCACCGTGTCAGGGTCACCCTGTTCCCACAGCCGCAGCATTTGCTGCACTTCGAGCATTAGCGGGGCCTGCTTTTCGGCTTCTTCCTTAGGCGTTCCCTGCCCAACTAATTCTTCAATCTGCGCTTTATATGCTTTATCGAACAGAACGTAGTATTTCCCGATCAGGTGATCGCCTTTCATACCCGCCGACTCAGGAGTTTCGGCGTGGCCCGACGTATCGGTTCCGAACATCTTATACGCCAGCATGGACTTACAGATGTGAACGCCCCGGTCGTTAACGATACATGTTTTAACAACATCGTATCCGTTAGCCTTCAGAATCCGGCTGACAGAATCGCCCAGGAAATTATTTCGTAAGTGCCCCAGGTGCAGTGGTTTGTTGGTATTCGGCGACGAAAATTCTACCATAACCGATTGGTTACCAGTCGTCAGCGTGCCGAACGACGCATCGGTCGACAAATCGTTCAGGGTGCCAACCCAGGCGGTATCAGCGATGCTTACGTTCAGAAATCCCTGTACTACATTGAACGCACTAACGACGGGGCTATTTTCGACCAACCAGCCTCCAATGGCTTGCCCAATCTGTGCGGGCGCCTGTCGAAGCGCTTTAGTTAGCGGAAAGGTCACGAAGGTGTAAAGCCCTTCAAATTCTTTTTTGGTAGGTTGTAAGGCTACTTCGTCGATCGTTGTCTGAAAAAGTGCCTGAATTGCTTGTTGTATATCGGCTTTTAGCTGTTCCTGAATGTCCATTCGGTTGGATTGCATTGCAAATTGCAAAGGTAACGCCGTGGCCTACCGAATTACAAATTACAGTCTGTGAGGTGTAAAACAAGATTGTTTTCCGACTGGATTCACAGGATTGACATGATTTATTAGTGTAAAAGAATCATGTCAATCCTGTGAATCCAGTCGGAAAATCATAGCTTTAGTTTGCTGAGGCTATTTCAATCGGCAATGCTGGTTGCGTCTGTTGGAATAGCTCCTGATAAAGTGTAAATGCCCGGCCAGCGGCATCGACAACCTCATCTTCATGCCCGCATCCTTTTTCGGTAATGAAAGCGCCAAAGGCCTTCCAGTTCTGGCCCGTATCAGGTCCGTAACCCCGATAGAAACGGGCAGCTGGCAGCAGCGACACTAGGGCCGGACTTTGTTGCAGATAATGCCAGACGGTCTTGCCCCCAAGCATGGAACCCTCACCCACGTAAGCAGCGCCTAGTAATTGAATTGGCGTCCAGTTGGCAAACACATCTGTTAACGAGGGTAAATCAGTAGCGACCGAACCTAAATCGGCCATAAGCCAGGGTGTTTTTCGGCGCGCATCAGGCACATAGTCCTGAAAAAAATCGGGATGCTGATCAATAGCCTGCTCTAACGCCCGATGATAAGCCAGATGCGTTACTAACAGGTGATAATAGTTTTGCACCGACAGTGTACCAGTCCGCAATGGTTCGGTGTAAAGCAGGTGTTCGGTTTGTTCGTGCTGGGATCGGGTGTCTGTGCGTAGCCGTTCGAGGAGAGTCATTATGTTTTTGGTATGTTATCGACCAGCCAGAACTGACAGAGCGTCTGTAGGACTGAACCCGTCTGGCGGTAATTTCCCGGCTTTACTACGTAGGCATTAGTGCCTGCTTCGTAGGCATTTCGGATGTCGCTGGGGTTATCCGATGTGCTGAATGTAACAATGGGCAGCCAGCGTGTCCGATCAGAAGCCCGTAAGTTCCGGGTAATATCGCAACCGCTCATACCAACCAGGTTAAGGTCCAGCAGAAGCAATTTAGGCAGTGAGTTTATTTTGTCCTGATAACGCCCTTGTCCTATCAAGTACTCAAGCGCTTCGCTACCGCTGGACAATATTGTAAAACTGACCGGTAAACTCAATTTATTCATTAGACGGCTGAAGATATCGGCATCGTCCGCATTGTCTTCAACATAAACAATATCTACCATAGTTGTAGGCATTATCTTTTATTCACTCTGCCGGTGCCGGGTTTGGGAATGAAACAAAAAATGTAGCGCCACGGTTGGGTTCGCTGTGATACCAGATTTTCCCATGGTGCCGATTAATTATTCGTTTGACAATTGCCAGCCCAACTCCGGACCCTTTATAGGACCGAGCATTCTCTAATCGCTTAAACAAATCAAACATTCGAGCTGCTTCTTTCATATCAAACCCAATGCCATTATCGCTCACAGAATATACAATATCCTGTGCGGTTTGCTCACCCTGCACGTTGATATAGGCAACTTTAACGTTTTGGGTATATTTAGCGGCATTCGACATCAGATTCGTAAACAGTTGCAACATCATCGTTGTGTCTGCCTTTATTGGGGGCGTATCGCCAATATCGATGGTCAGCGACCGGTCTTTTTCCGTCACCATAATCTCCTCCCGAATCCCCTCCAACATTTGCCGCATGTTAATAGGCTGCTCATTAACCTCCGTCCGACCCATGCGGGAGTAATAGAGGATATGCCGAATGAGCGCCCGCATCCGGTCAGAGGAATCCATGATTTTCTGGAAAAGCGCTTTAGCATCGTCGTTGAATTCGTCGCCATGTTCTTCCAGCAGAATTTCCGAATAGCACCGAATTGATGACAGCGGTGTTCGTAAATCGTGCGACACCGTGTAACTAAACGCATCCAGTTCTTCATAAGCCGCCTGAAGTCGCTGGTTAAGGATTCGGATTTCATTAGCCTGCCGCGTAACGACCTGCAAAATGTCCTCGCGCAGTTTTACGACAGCCGCCACTTCGGTTTCACTCCAGGGATCGGATGTATTACGAACGAGCTGTGTCCAGGCCTGGAAACTCTTGCGGGGGCTTAATCGAACCTGACCATCTTCGCTAACCGTCATAGGCTTATCTGGATTCCCCGCCCATGTAACCTGCTGAATACGTTCGGATTTAAACCAGATCAGGTACTCATTCAATTCTTTTGATAAGACGATAGCCAGCATACCGGCACCTACATCCCGGTAAGCCTCGGCCGGTGGATACACCACCGGCAACTGGCTGGTTTCTACAAAGGTTTCTGTATCGGAAGTATGGAGCCAGTCGGCCAAGCTCCGAACAGCGGCTTCGTCGGGCGTTTTACCTAACCGGTGCTGTTGCCCATTAAAAAGCAGCACCGCTCCAGTTGCCGATGTTATGTCCAGCGCCGTAATTGAATGCTTAATCAAGGCCTTAGCGACGTCCTCATCGGCGATAAGCTGCTCATTAAGTTGCTGCCCGTACTGCCGACTGTTTTGTAATAGCGTCTGGTCTTCTTCATCGCGACGAAATTCCAGGGCTGCCGATAGCAATTGACTAACAAATTTAGCCGCCTGCCGAGCGGAATAATCCACAAAACGGGGTGAGTAATGATGGCACGACATCAGGCCCCAGAGTTCGCCCCGGTACATCAGCGAAATACTCATGGAGGACTGAACACCCATGTTTTTCAGGTACTCGATATGAATTGGCGATACAGCCCGCAGCGTCGAATGTGTCAGATCAAGAGGCTTACTATCGGGCCAGTCAGACTTCGACAGAATGCGGGCGGGCGTACTGCTTACATCGGCAATGAGCCGGACTAAATTGAGTTTATACAGTTCGCGGGCCTGCCGGGGGATATCGGAAGCTGGATAATGTAACCCCAGAAAAGGCTCCAGATATTCTTCCTTTTCTTCGGCAACCACATGACCGTGCCAGTCGTGAGCAAACCGGTACACCATAACCCGATCGAAACCGATGATATCCTTAACTCGCCGAGCCGTATTTTGCAGCAGTTCAGTCAGTTGCCGACTCGACTGAACTTCGGTTAATGCTTCTGTAATTAACCGCTGGTTCATTGTCTCCTGCGGTTTTTCGGCAACCGGCTCCCATTCCAGCAAAATCAGGCCTTCATGTTCATGACAAATCAGGTTCCAGCTACGCCCACTCAGTTGAACCCGGTATGGATTAATGCTTTCCCACGAATTGTTCCGGTGACCTACATTCAACAATTCAGTTACCGTAGCTGCTGGCAAATCGGTATTTGCCAACAGCGTGCCGAGTGGTTGACCCAGCAGGCTATTAACTGGCTGGCCAAACAGATCCGGACTGTTGGCACTCGCATGAACAATAATATATGTATCGGGCAGAATAGCAATCAGGTAACCATGTGATTGAATATGCCCCAGGATATGAATCGGCTCCCGTTCGCAATTAGTCAGGTCAACCAAATCAACGTTGAGATCAGTCATTCGTAACTGGTAGATTTACGTAGAGTGAAAAGGATCAGATCGAATGCGCAATTGCAGGCGAATAGGCATTCGTCAATTCCTGTTGCAAGATACGAAAAGCGATACTCTTCGCTGGCTCGAAGTCAAGAAAAGAAACTTGGTTAAATGAATGTAAAAAGCCAGGAGACTAAAAAAGGCCCTGCTTGAAGATGTGTTCGAGCGAAACGGGCTCGTTATGCAGGATAAAGACGTAGATTAAGGCCGCTAGAATTAGATAGCTGATAGCCAGCCATTTCTTCTTCTGGGCAAACTCAACTGGATGATGATAATAATCGTAAATCATGGAAGCTGACAGTCCCATAACCATCAGAAAGAACGAGAATACACCAAAATCTGTTCGGTACGTACTCACCGACGCCATGAACCGAGCGCCCGACACGATGTAAAGCAGCCAGGCGCCAAAACCGGCCCGGTAGAGATAAACGCTCAACCGTCGGTCGTTTTTGAGATCGAAGAGATCGTCAGTGAATTTTTCAGACATGATCGATTTTCGTTTGAGCAATCAGGCCGCCGACGCGTCGGACCACCGAACCGTTCATATAGTGAAATTACGAACTCTTTATTATAAACGCAAAAAAGACAATGCTTGATACACAACCCGTTGACACAGCTCCCGAATTTAATACGATGCAAGTTGAGCTCGTTCGTGTCGACGATGCTTTCCATTTTGAGGCATACGGAAAATCGGCCGTAGCCCAGCATATCGACGCAGCAACCGACATCGGTGGTCATAACGCTGGTGCTCGCCCAATGGAAATGCTGCTGATGGGTCTGGCCGGCTGCTCGGCTATCGATGTAATCCTGATTCTCACTAAGCAAAAACAGGTCATTGAGGATTTTCGGCTGAAAGTAGATGGTATGCGTGAGAAAGGGGCTACCCCTGCACCTTTCAAAAAAATTCACATTACGTATCTCCTCAAAGGCCAATTAGATTCCGACAAAGTGAAGCGGGCAATTGATTTGTCGATGGATAAATATTGCTCGGCCACAGCTCAGTTGCGGCCCTCAGCAGAGATTACGTACTCGTTTGAGGTTGAAAATTAAATACAGAGTAAACCGAGGTGGTCACAGAGGAACAGCGTTGTGGTAACTTACTACTCCGTTCGTCTGTGGCTACCTCGGTTTACTCTGTGTTGAATACAACAGGTCTTTTTTTGAGTAAACTGTTGACTAACGACTATCGACTGACGACTTTTGTCTATGCAACAGTATCACGATCTGCTTCGCCATATTCTGGCCAACGGCACGCGCAAAACTGACCGGACCGGCACCGGTACCATCAGCGTTTTTGGTTATCAGATGCGCTTCAATCTGGAAGAAGGTTTTCCCCTACTCACCACCAAAAAAGTACATACCAAGTCGATTATCCATGAACTGCTGTGGTTCATCAAGGGCGACACGAATATTAAGTACCTGAAAGATAACGGCGTTTCTATTTGGGATGAATGGGCCGATGAAAACGGCGATTTAGGTCCGGTATACGGCAAGCAGTGGCGAAGTTGGGCTGCGCCTGATGGTCAGGTTATCGACCAGTTGCAGATTGTATTGAATCAGCTTAAGAAATCACCGGATTCGCGCCGAATGATTATCTCCGCCTGGAATCCCGCCGATGTACCCAGTATGGCGCTTCCCCCTTGCCATCTGCTGATGCAGTTCTACGTGGCTGACGGTAAGCTCTCCTGCCAGCTTTACCAGCGCAGTGCCGATGTGTTTCTGGGCGTTCCCTTTAACATTGCGAGTTACGCTTTGCTAACAATGATGATTGCCCAGGAGTGTGGTTATGTTGCTCACGAATTCATCTGGACTGGTGGCGACACGCACCTGTATTTAAATCACCTGGAGCAGGTTGAAACACAATTGGCTCGCGAACCACGCCCGTTGCCTACTATGCGGCTAAACCCGGACGTTAAATCGGTTTTCGACTTCCGTTACGAAGATTTTACGCTTGAAAATTACAATCCCTATCCGGCTATCAAAGCACCGGTAGCCGTTTAAGCATGGAATTTTACGACCAGGTTTTTGACCAGATTACCAATGTCATTGATCAATGGGCAGATCAATCATTTGAACAATGTATATTTCGAAAACTTGATTTAACACGAACCGAGTTTATTGGTACAAACTTTATCAATTGCCGTTTTGAGAGTTGTAATTTAACGTCAGTTATCTTGAAAAATACGAAGTTATACGACGTTAGCTTTGTCAATTGTCAACTACCACATGTAGACTTCAGCGTTTGCAATCCATTTGGATTTCATGTTAATTTTCAGGAATGTGGCCTGGATTATACTGTCTTCCTAAACCGAAAATTAAAGAAAGCACGTTTTACGGACTGCTCGCTCAAAGAAGCCCACTTTCTAAAATGCGAACTGACGGGGACGGTATTTAAGCAGTGCAATCTGGAATTAGCTCGCTTTGAAGATAATGATTTAACAGGGGCAGATTTCTCCAGTTCCTACAATTTAGAATTGGATCCTGATTTGAATAAACTAAAGAAAGCCCGGTTCTCGCTACACAATTTACCTGGCCTGCTGGCGAAGTATAATCTTGTAATTAGTCAATAATCAATTAATAGAACCGCACCGGCGGACCGGCAGATTTTTATGATTGTTAAGATGAATTATGATTTACAATATTGATCGTAATTCATCTTAACAATCATAAAAATCTGCCGGTCCGCCGGTGCGGTTCCATAATTACAAATTCCCCTTCTTTAACTCCTTCACAGCGTGGTCGGCGGCTCGGGCTGTAATAGCCATGAACGTTAATGACGGATTCTGGGTGCTAGTCGAGGTCATGCAGGCGCCGTCGGTAACGAATACATTTTTACAGTTGTGAAACTGATTCCACTTGTTGAGCAGCGACGTTTTTGGGTCTTTTCCCATCCGAACACCGCCCATCTCGTGAATATCGATGCCGGGTGCCCGGTCGGGGATGTCGTGGGTTTGAATGTTTTTAAAGCCTGCTAACGTCAGCATTTCAGTCATCTGCTGGTGGAAATCCTGCACCATTTTTTCGTCGTTATCATCGTAGACTACCGAAATCTTTAGTTGTGGAATTCCCCAGGGGTCAACTAGACTGGAATCCAGTTTTACGTAATTAGTTTCTTTCGGAATCGTTTCGCCCATCATGTGCGACCCTACGCGCCAGTTGCCAAACTTAGGCTGCATCAAACCGGCTTTCAACGATTCACCCATGCCCGACGTGTCTACATTGGTCATGCGGGTAGAGCCAAAGCCTGCTGCATAACCGCGCAGGAAGTCGGTTTCCTGTTTGAATACGTTGCGAAAGCGAGGAATATAACTGCTGTTTGGGCGAATGCCTTCAGCGGTAGAGTCCTGAAAACCTTCGTGTTCGGCCGAGATAGTCGTGCGGAAATTGTGAAAGGCTACGTACTTGCCTAATAAGCCATTATCATTGCCCAGTCCATTCGGGAAACGGTGCGAAGTAGAATTTAACAGAATTAAATTCGAGTTTAGGCAAGCCGCGTTTACAAAAATAATCCGGGCGTAATAATCGGTCATCTGCTTAGTATGCGCGTCAATGATACGCACACCCGACGCCTTTCCTTTTGCCTCATCGTAGATAATCGAATGAACCACCGAGTCAGGCCGAAGCGTTAGTTTACCCGTTTTGGCAGCCCAGGGCAGTGTAGATGAATTGCTGCTGAAATAGCCACCGTAAGGGCATCCCCGCTGACATAATGAACGATTCTGGCACTGCCCACGTCCTTGCTGATAATGAATGGGTTGCGGCTTCGTTAAGTGCGCGCACCGACCAATAATAATAGGCCTTGCGCCTTTGTAATGCAGCGCCATTTGCTCAGTAAAGTGCTTCTCAACGCACGACTGCTCGTGTGGGGGCAGAAATTCACCGTCGGGTAATTGAGCCAATCCATCTTTGTTGCCCGATATTCCTGCAAAGCGTTCGACATGACTATACCAGGGCGCAATGTCGGCGTAACGAATTGGCCAGTCAACAGCGAAGCCATCGCGGGCGGGCCCGTCAAAATCATAGTCCGACCAGCGTTGTGTGCCCCGCGCCCACATCAGTGATTTACCCCCCACCTGATAGCCCCGAATCCAGTCGAAGGGTTTTTCCTGTACGTAGGGATGTTCGGCATCTTTCACAAAAAAATGAGCGGCATCCTCTTTAAATGCATAACACCGGCTAACGATGGGATTAGCATCACGCATTTCCTTAGGAATTTCGCCCAAATGCGCAAATTCCCAGGGCTGCATCATAGTGGTTGGGTAGTCGGTTATGTGTTTAACATCACGCCCACGTTCCAATACTAATGTGCGCAACCCTTTACCCGTCAACTCTTTAGCAGCCCAACCACCGCTGATGCCTGAGCCAATTACAATAGCATCAAACGTGCGGTCTTTTACAGAATCTATATTGAAAAAAGACATGGCGAATAATTTACAATTTGCTGTTTACAGAACGACCTCGCTCAATAAGGTTAACGACCACCGCCGACTGCCACCGCTTGGACGGGCACACAGCCGTGGTAAAAACCAGGTGCCATCGTGTATTTCTGCACGTTAACCATGTAATACTCCGAATTCATATAGCCCTGAATGGTCAGCCGCTTGATCATGTCGATAAAGGGCTTAGCTGCTGGATCAGTCGACGAACTTAACCGGTTCAGCACATCGGCGCGCTGGGTAGCATCGCAATCCGCAAATGACTTACTGTACGTTTGCTGTGCAATTGATTCGGTTAAATCGAGCCCTTGCTGCAATACGACGCTGGCCTGTGGCTCGTAGCAATCCTGAATCATCCGTAGCGCAAACTGGTGCACTTTCAGGGCTTTCGCGCCCGGCGTAGTCGTTTCGGGGATAATGGTATCCACGATAGTACCAAGTAGCGTTTCCTGATCCGGAGGAACAATTGATATGTGTCCTAGCGATTTAGGGGTCCAGCCCGATGCCCAGGCTGGCAGGCTCAGCAATCCACCAACGGTGAGGGCTAAGCTTTTTACGGCAGAACGTCGTTGCATAATTCAGAAGTAAACTGGCGAATACTAAAAAGGGAACCCGTTTGGATTCCCTACTTACTAGTTTGCTATTTTCTTAGCCCTGTCGATTTGCCAATTTCTGGTATTCCTGCTCAACCATGTTACGCTCGTTACTACCATAGTAGGCCGCGAAATAATGAGAGGCTAATCCGATGCCCCACCCAATAGTTGCGAAGAGTGGCCAGGGAAAGACCTCGTGACCTGACGAGCGTAGGAAATTGCTGGTTAAGGCCCAGATAAGCCAAAGACCAGCATTAACGATCAGGTACGTACGTAGGTGCATTTTAAAGGCTACACGAGCTTTGGCCTGTTTCCACAGATAAGGGTCGCGGTTAGGGTTGGATTGTGTCGGTTCCATAGGAAATTGAGTACGTGTTTAAGGTTAACTGATTGATCTGCTGCTGTGTAAAGATAACAGCCTGGTTTTTCGAACCTAGTTAAAATTCCGACCGACCGCTTAACTAACGGAGTAGACTACGCTTTTTAAAGGACCAATGCCCTAAAAAGCGTAAATTCAACATCCGGGCACATTCTACCCTACTTCTCCTGCTTTGTCGGGGGTGTATACGTGAGCCGCTGCCCATCTTTCAGTAACACCGCCTGTAGTTTTTCGTAAGGCAACCGTTGCGGAGAAGTCTTATCCTGAATAGACAGCACAGCAGCCGTTGCAGCCGACTGGCCTAGGATCATAAAGACCGGCTCCATCCGGATGGAGCCGTAAGCAATGTGCGACGCCGACATGGCCACTGGTACCAGAAGGTTGCGGCATTCGGCCTCTTTCGGCAGAATCGAACCGTAGGCAATTGAATAAGGCCGATCAGGGTGAACACCAATATCCCCTTCGTTCTGCACGAAGCCATCGGCTTTAACGTATCGCTGGGCATTATGCGCATCGAGCGAATACGAACCCATACCAATCGGCTGCGGCACCGTGGTTTTACCTAAAGCATCGGCTTCAGTCATGACAAATTCGCCTACCATGCGCCGGGCTTCCCGCACGTAAATCTGGTGCGGCCAGTTATTGTTATCAGTAAACTCATCTTTCGCCAGCCCCCATTTGCTCACGGCTTCGCGCACATCAGCCGGAACTCGGGGATCATTGCTCATGAAATACAATAATCCTTGCTGATACAATTGGTGGTCACGGATAATTTCCTTCCGCCGTTCGTAGCTGGCTTCAGGATAATCGTAGTTTTTACCGAGGTAATCGGAGCTAAATGGCCCGTGGTTATTGGTGTCGGTTTTGCGATTCGGAATAGCATCAAACTTATCGAAGGTTTCACGCCAACCGCTGTCGAACACCCGACCTAACAACTCGTAACGGGCGGGGTCGTAGCCTTCGGGTTTCGGGAAGGGCACCCGGTTATCGGGGTGATTACTCATGCATAACCGGAAGCAGTAAGCTTGAATTTTATGATCACCCGCACCTTTTTCACCGGGGCCACTGGAAGCAATTTCGGGCAGTAATCCGCTTTTTGGATCGCCGGGGGTTTTATAGGGGCTAATGTTCGTCTTAAAATGATGACCGTGCTGAAAGACGTTTGGCTCTACACCATTCCAGGTTTCTTTGTAGACGCTGTTGGCTTCCCGGCCCACGTGATACTTAACGCCCGCAGCCGCCATCAAATCACCTTCATAGGTTACGTCGATAAACATTTTGCCTTCGTACACCTGCCCGCTCAGCGTCCGAAACGACTGAATAGCACTGGCTTTTTTCGTCACGCCCTTCGCAGACCGGTCGAGCCATTCATCCCGATATACCGTAATGCCAGCCTCCTTGATAAAATCCTCAAAAACTTTTTCGGCTGCGTGGGGTTCAAAAATCCACATCGTGCGGTTAGTGCCGTCGATAGCGGGCGTACCCTGACCTTTGTTGCCATATTCATCCCGCTTCTGCCATTTCCAGGCTCCGTCCTGCTGGTAATGCTGATACAGCCGATGATAAAACTCCCGCGATAATCCGCCAATCACTTCTTTGTTACCTGTATCGGTAAAACCCAACCCACCCGATGATAATCCACCCAGGTGTTTATCAGGGCAAACGATCAGTACCGACAAGCCCATTTTTTTCACCTGCATCGCCGACGTTATGGCCGCCGACGTACCTCCGTAAATGATGACATCAGCTCGGCGAACAGGTGCCAGATGAGCAAGACTCGTTAAAGGAATAAGGATTAGCCAGAGTAGTAATTGGCTCAGGAAAATGTGAACTGGTTTAGGATGGCTCAGTGATTTACGCATAAAATGGTGCTTGTTTTTCAAATCTAAAAGGTTTCTAAGACCTTCCAGGTTAAGCTATCATCTCATTAAGGACAGGTAACCACAATACTTACTCTTGATTCAGAGCCAATCGGCACAGAAAAAATACTTTATCTGGAGAGACTCGGTCAACAAATCGTATGCTTTGCTGGTAGAGAAGACGAGATACCGAGTCGCTTTAAAATCTGACCGATCACTTAACTTGCGAAACAAAAGACGTTTTTATATGAGCAATTCCGAAATCATTGACCTACTCGAATTGACGGGTCGGTTGATGGAACTCCATGACCATGATGCTTTTAAAACCCGGACGTTTCAGTCGGCCGCGTTTAATCTCGATAAATCTACCGCTGACCTCGCCAATTTACCCGTCGATGAACTGACCAAATTGCCCGGCGTGGGCAAGTCCCTGGCTCAGAAAATCCGCGAAATTGCCGAAACAGGTCGCTTAACTGAACTGGATGATTTATTGGCCCAAACGCCCGCTGGCGTATTGGATATGTTCCGCATTAAGGGGTTGGGCGTCAAAAAAGTACGCACACTCTGGCATGAATTGGGCATCGATAATCTGAATGACTTACGACGGGCGGGCGAGGCCGGCGAAATTGCTAAAATCAAAGGATTCGGTGCCAGCACACAGGAGAAAATTCTGGCTGCGCTGGAGTTTATGCAGGAGCAGCAGGGCAAAGTCCGCATGGATAAAGCGGCCATGATGGCAAACTTGCTCCGCGACGAACTGGCCAAACAGTTTGACCGGGTCGAAATCAGCGGACAGGTGCGTAGGAGGTCGCAGGAAGTGGATACGGTACAACTACTCGTACAGACAGCTGACCCACTTTCGGCCATGCTCACGCTGACGAAGTTGCCGAATCTGGAGCAGAACGAGCAAGCGTCCTCGCCGTTCGTCTGGCGAGGTAAGCTAACCGGTTTCGATGTGCTGGTGGAATTACTGTTCTACCCGGCCGAGCAGATGAACCGGCAATTGTTTATCCATACTGCAGCCGAGCCGCATTTGCAGCAGGTCGGTTCGGATGGTGCCTCACTTTTACAAACTGCGTATTCAAGTGCCGTCTCCGAAGTAACAGATGTGTCAACAGAGGAGGTTGAGCAAGCCATTTACGCGCGGGCGGGTTTGCCCTATATCGTACCTGAAATGCGGGAAGACAACTTTGCTTTTCGCTGGGCCAGTCGCCACCGAAACGACGAACTCGTTACCTGGAATGATCTACGTGGTACGCTCCATAACCATAGTACCTGGTCGGATGGCAAGCAGTCGATCGCTAACATGGCCGCCTATTGTCGTGAACTAGGGTTAACCTATTTTGGCATTGCCGATCACTCGAAAACCGCCAGTTACGCTGGTGGATTGGATTCTGACCGCGTGCGACAACAGCAAATTGAAATCGACGGACTTAACGCTGGTTTTGGTACTGACTTCCGCATTTTCAAAGGCATCGAATCCGACATTCTGGGTGATGGATCGCTGGATTACGATGATGCGACGTTGGCCACCTTCGATTATGTAGTTGCTTCAGTGCACCAGACGCTGACCATGTCGCTCGAAAAAGCCACCACCCGGCTATTGCGTGCCATCGAGAACCCATACACAACTATTCTTGGTCACCCGACAGGCCGGTTGCTATTGGCTCGTGAAGGGTATCCCATCGATCACCGAGCCATTATCGACGCCTGCGCCGAACACAACGTCATCATCGAAATTAACGCCAGCCCCTACCGGCTCGACATCGACTGGCACTGGATTGACTACGCCATGCAGCAGGGCGTCATGCTCAGTATCAACCCCGACGCCCACGACCTGGCCGGACTCCTCGACATGCACTACGGCGTCGCCATCGGCCGCAAAGGTGGTCTGACTAAATCCATGACCTTCAACGCGCTGACGCTGGACGAAATGACCGAGTATTTAACGAAACGTCGGGAGAAGATTGGGAAATAGCATGACCCGTTTAGTATTTATCCTTAGTCTTTATTTGTGTCTAACATCAACGTCATTTGGGCAGCTTGCGGGGTATCGGGTTTTCTTTGGGCTTACCACGCGTAAACCTGAGCAGGTTGTATTGCGTCGGTGGCAACAAAACACTCAGACGCGCTACCTAACCCTTAATCCACAAACGCTCGAAACTTCGGTGGTGCCGCTCCTACCGGATGCCATTAAGGAAATGCCCTGGGCTACTGTGTTGCAGCAAATTAGCTATACGGCTTACGGACGCGCTTTGCGGACTGAGCAACTGCGAGATACTAATTTGCAGGACGCGGGTATCGAACGAGCCGACACGACTGAGCGGGGGTTTAGCCTAACCATCGACCTTTGCCCATCTACAAAACCGTTAACCCGATCTGTATTTGAGCAATTGATTCGGGCATTTGAGCCGAAAGAAAAGCCCATTCCGATAACCATCACCATAACAGGGCTTTGGATGGAAAAGCACCCGCAGGATCTGGAGTACTTAAAAAATCTGGTTAGTCGGGGAGAACTGACAATTACATGGGTAAATCATACCTATCATCATCGCTATAATCCTAACCTGCCCTTACAGGCCAACTTTTTGCTCGAAGCCAGTACGAACTTAAATGACGAGGTTTTGCTGAACGAGCAGGCCATGCTTCAACATGGCTTAACCCCTTCCATTTTTTTCCGTTTTCCGGGTTTAGTATCCGATAAAGCCGTTTTCGACCGAATCCTGGCTTTTGGGCTATTACCGATCGGCAGTGATGCATGGCTTGCTAAAAACCAACAACCCAAACAAGGCAGCCTGGTTTTGATTCATGCGAATGGCAATGAACCATTGGGAATTTTGGATTTTGTTAAGCTAATCCGACAGAAATCGGCAGCCATCGAAAATAAGACGTGGCTACTTTACGACTTGCCAACCGGTGTAGCGAAGGAGAAATAAATGGAATAAACAAATTGTGAAACGTTGCAACGACGCTACCAGCAGCAACGTATATTGGGCAGAATTGAATTAATTATGGATTAATAATAACCCATCATAGGTAAATCAGGTAACTTGCTTCTTTAAGTAAATAAGGCACTACAAGCCGGTTCGCTCCTTCTATCCAGTGTTCATTAACCCGATTGTATGCGCTTAGCTCTATTTCTGTTTTTGTTCTTCGGTTTCAGTAAAGTACAGGCGCAGCAACGGCCAAGTTCTCCCGAATCGAAATCAACTTTTTCGGCGACGGGTTACGTGAAGGATGCCAAAACCGGCAAACCGATTCAGGGCGTCAACATTGTTGTGCTGAATGTGTCGAAAGGTTATGTGACGGCCAAAGACGGTTTTTACGTCGTGCAGCTTCCCCCCGGCAACTATATTCTGCGGTTCTCTCACGTTGGCTACCGGACTAAACAGGACACGATTTCACTGCAAAAAACGCTCTTCCGGGAAGTCACAATGGAAGATGATTCTAAAGATCTGGAGGAAGTGACCGTAACAAGTGAGTCGCCGGACCGCAACGTCAAAAAAATTGAAATTGGTGTTTCGCAGCTAACCATCCGTAGTATCCGACGTATTCCGCCTTTGCTCGGCGAAGTCGACGTTATCCGTAGTTTGCTCTTGCTGCCGGGGGTCACGACTGTGGGCGAAGGGGCGCCAGGTTTCAACGTCCGGGGCGGCAGCACCGACCAGAACCTGATTCTGTTCGACGACGCACCGGTCTTTAATTCGAGTCACCTGATGGGCTTTTTCTCGGTATTTAACCCCGATGTGGTGCGCGACGTAACCCTGAACCGGGGCGGAGTGGCAGCTGCTTACGGCGGTCGGGCATCGTCAGTGCTGGATGTAAAAATCAAGGAGCCCGACGCCGAAAAATGGGGCGTTAATGGTGGAATTGGCCTTATCTCGAGCCGATTAGGTGTTGAGGGACCGATTATCAAGAATAAGCTATCGTTTCTGGCAGCCGCACGGGCGTCGTTTAATGATTTTCTGTTTAAACTGGCTCCCCCGAAACTAACCGGCACCAAAGCTAATTTTTATGACCTGACGAGTAAGCTTAAATACCAGCCCAACGAACAACATACCATTACCTTAACGGGCTACCTAAGCACCGACATCTTTAAATTGGCATCTGACTCGCTGTCGGGGCAGGAAATTAATGCCTCATCGACTGAATTTAATTACCAAACCTTAAACGGGGTGCTGCGCTGGAATTACTTCATGAGCAAGCAGCTTAACCTGGCTACGTCGGTAATTTTCAGTCGCTACCAGGCAAATCTATCCGCGCCGGATTCCGCCAACGCCTTCCGACTCGAATCGGGTGTCTGGCACCGGCAAATCCGCTCCGACCTAACCTACACGCCCAACGAAACCCACCAATGGCAGGTCGGCATCAGCGCCATCGATTATCTGGTTCAGCCCAACACCCGTACGCCGGGGCCATTATCTAATGTCCTACCAGTTGATATCGCTCGCGAACGCGCTTACGAACTAGCGGCCTACGTGCAGGACGAATGGAAACTGAATTCGAATGTTGCCCTGATTGCAGGACTGCGTTATTCGGCCCTTTTGAATCGTGGACCGGCCACCGTACGCACTTACCAGGAAAATGGCCCGCGTCAGGATGAGAATGTTACATCTACGCAAACGTACGGGGCTGGTAAAATTTATCATAGCACCGGTGGACTGGAACCCCGGCTGGCGGTCCGCTGGTCGGTGGGTGAAGGTAAATCCATTAAGGCGGGTTACAGTCGGCTTCGTCAGTATATTCAACAGGTAACCAATACTACAGCTGCTTTACCTACCTCGCGCTGGCACCTGAGTGATACCTATACTAAACCGGTCATTGCCGACCAGTGGTCGCTGGGGTATTTTCGTAACACGGCCGACAATGCGCTGGAGCTGTCGGGTGAAGTGTATTATAAAACCCTGACTAACGCCATCGATTATCGCGACGGGGCAGAACTCCAACTGGCGCAGGCTGTCGAAACTCAGATTGTACAGGGTAGTGGTCGAGCGTATGGCTTTGAAGGGTTGCTACGAAAAAACAAAGGCCGCTGGACCGGTTTCATGAGTTATACGTTCGCCCGCACGTTTCTGACGATGGATAGCCCTTACGCAGCCGAGCGCGTGAACAACGGCAACCCCTACCCGGCCAATTATGATAAACCGCACACATTGAACATTCTGGCGACACACCGACCAACGACCTGGTTTAGTATGTCGCTGAACTTTACGTATAGTACAGGTCGGCCAACTACCCAGCCGGCGGCCATAGCCCGCATTGGAGGAGTACAGGTGCCTATCTATCTCAACCGTAATCAGCAACGTGTTCCGGACTATCACCGGCTTGATTTTTCAATGACGTTTGAGCAGAATCCGGAGAAGAAAAAGCGCAATCAAAGCAGCTGGGTATTTGCCATTTACAACGTGTACGCCCATAAAAACGCGTATTCGATCTTTTATAAACTCAGCCCGGCATCAACAGCTGATGCCTATAAGCTGTCGATTTTCGGCACCATGTTCCCATCACTGACCTATAATTTCAAATTCTGATGAAGGGACGTTTTCAAACAAAGCGCGAAAGAGGAAAAGAGCGAAAGAGCGAAAAGCCTTCCGGATGGCATTGTCGCTCCATTCCGGCTTCCCAGTTCACTCTTTCACTCTTTCACTCTTTCGCTCTATCGTTCTGGCTCTTACTGGTCGCTTCCTGCGTAACGGAGTTTCAGCCCGACCGGGTCAGCATTCCGCCATCGTTGGTAGTTGAAGGTATAATTACCGATCAGCCAGGCCCTTATCAGGTCAAACTGACCCGCACCGCTGACTTTTCCTACACGAGCCTGAATTTACTTGAAACGGGTGCGACCGTAACGATTTCAGATGATCAGGGCCATCAGGAACTATTAAAAGAGCAGTCGCCCGGTGGTATTTACCTGACCAGTTCGATGCAAGGCGTGGCGGGTCGAACGTATAAGGTGACGATTAAAACCCGGACTGGCGAGCAGTATGAGTCAGCCCCCGAATTGCTCAAAGCGGGCCCACCCATCGACCGGCTATATTCTGAATATCGCTACGATCGATCCGAGTCGAATAACGGAAAAGCGAACGGCTGGGACGTGTATGTAGACACGAAAGACCCGGAAACAACCGGTGATTTTTACCGCTGGGAATGGACACACTACGAATTTACGGATGTTTGCCAAACGATAACGGTAAAAGGGCAGAATGCCGTGTCTGGCCTTCCATGCTGCACCAATTGCTGGGACATTACCCGCTGCTACATCAACTGTATTAATATTATCTCAGATGTGGCGATTAACGGCAACACCATCAGTCGGCAGTTTATTCAACGAATTCCCTACAATGCCAGCACCCGTTATTACCTGGAGGTGACGCAGCAACGGTTGAGCAAGAATCTATACGAGTTTTTTAAAACGACGCAGCAGCAAGTTATCAACACCGGTGGCTTGTTCGATGCAGCTCCCGGTAGCATTAGCGGTAATCTTCACTCGACAACGAATGCCGATACAAAGGTATATGGTTATTTCGGAGCGGTCGGTACGGCGGTTAGCCATATTCTGGTGGACCGCAGCAATGCCGTTGGCGCCCCTGTTCCCACCTCTGATCTTGTCATTCTTGACCCGCTAGCCCCTTGCGTCGTTTGCGCAAACAACCAATACCGCACGCCCATTAAGCCCCGGTGGTGGGACAACTAAATCAGAGGCTGATGGGAAAAGGAAGGAACAGATTCAGCATCGTCTGGGTCCTCGAATTACTGGTAGCCGGGCTGATGATTTCCTGCGTGACCGAATTTCAACCTGATTTGGTCAGCATTTCTTCAACGCTGGTAGTCGATGGGCAGATTACGGACCAGCCCGGCCCGTATACGATCCGCCTGACTCGTACTGCTGATTATTCGTATTCGAGCCTGAACCTTGCCGAAATGGGGGCTACCGTTACTATTTCAGATAATCGGGGAACTCAGGAAGTGCTGAAAGAACAATCACCGGGCGGCACCTACGTGACCAGCGCCAGCGGAATTCTGGGCATTGCCGGACGAAGTTATAAACTGACGATTCAGACTAAAGCGGGTAAGCGTTATGAGTCGACAGCCGAAGTGCTGCCAGCCGTACCACCCATTCAGAAACTGTATTACGAATCACGGTACATTCCTTCCACGGGCGGGTTGGCCGGGCAGCAAACCTGGGAAGTCTTTCTGGATACCCAGGACCCCGATACACTTGGAAACTATTATAAATGGAACTGGACGCATTATGAATTTACGGATGCCTGCCGGAAAACATATGTGCCTGTCCCGCCACCTGGTCATTACTCTGGCATTGGCTGCTGCTCAGATTGCTGGGATATTACCCGCTGCTATACTTGTATCAACGTCAGTTCTGATATAGACATCAATGGTAAAGCCATTAGTCGCCAACCGATTATGGAAGTACCATTTACTTCTTTGGGAAAGTACTACCTGGAAATTGAGCAACAGGGTATTAGTAAAGGCGCTTATCAGTTCTGGAAAAGTGTTCGGGGACTGGTCAACAATACGGGCGGCCTGTTCGACGCGGCTCCGGCCTCCATACAAGGTAATTTGCGCTGCATCAGCAACCCCGGCGAACCCATTTACGGTTACTTTGGGGCCAGCGGCCTTTCGGCAACCTATATCTTCGTCGACCGCAGTGCGGGTCAGGGAAGCCCTAAAGCCGATTTTCCGACGATAATACCCTATCCAACCAACCCGCCCTGTCTCGTGTGCGAAAACAGCTTGTACCGAACACCCATCAAACCCCGCTGGTGGTCGTTATAGCAAAGGGACATTAAGCCCCGCCTGTGGTCGAGTTGTTATCAAAATACTTCGCGGGCAATTTTCATGACGTTATCAGCCTTGCCCATGGTGTAAAAATGTAGCACCGGTGCTCCTGCTGCGATCAGTTCCCGGCACTGCTGAGTGCACCACTCCACGCCTACCTGCCGTGCCTGCTGGTCGTTTTCGCAGGCTTCAACAGCCCGTACCAGATCCTGGGGCATTTCCAGATGAAAGAGTTTGGGCAGAATCTGAAGCTGTTTGCGGGTACTCAGTGGTTTCAGACCGGGAATTATCGGTACGGTTATCCCTTCCTGCCGACAACGAGCGACAAAATTGAGGTACTTCTTGTTGTCGAAAAACATTTGCGTGACGATGTAATCCGCACCTTTATCGATTTTCTGTTTCAGGTAATGAAAATCAATGTCGTGGTCAAGCGCTTCAAAATGTTTTTCGGGATAAGCCGCTACGCCAATGCAGAAGTTACTGGATGCCAGTGGCGTATCTTCTTCATGCAGATAAATACCACGGTTCATATTCGCGACCTGCTCCACCAGTTCACTGGCGTAGGCATACCCGTTTTCTTTCGCCTTAAAAGTCGTAAATGGCTTAGCCGGGTCGCCCCGTAGCACCAGCGCATTGTCGATGCCGAGGTAATGTAGATCGATCAAAAAATCTTCGGTTTCTTCGCGGGTAAACCCTCCACAGAGAACATGCGGCACCGGATCGACGCCAAACCGGTGCATGATGGCCGCACAAATCCCCACCGTACCGGGTCGTTTACGAGTCACGATCTTCTGGATTGTTCCGTCGGGCAGGGGTCGTTCGATGTATTCTTCGCGATGGTAAGTAACATCGATGAAAGGCGGTTTAAAGTCCAGTAATGGCTCAATGTTGTCGAGCAGGTTTTTCAGATTATCACCTTTAATGGGTGGAATAACTTCAATGGAGAAAATCGGTTTGCCATTCGCGGCCTTAATATGATCGGTAATTTTAGTCATTTCATTGAAAACCGATTGCCGTTTTTTCTGACAGGATTACCCGGATAAAACAGGATGTAAACCCTTAATCAAATCCTGTTTTATCCGGGTTAATCCTGTCAGAAAAAAGCAATCAAGCAGGGAGTATTTGGGTAAATCTACCGCGAAAACACTAATAACCGCACGTAAATTCCGTTTGCCGAGCCACTACTCCAGGGCTGCACATCGAGCTGACGACTCAACTTATTCTTGGCTTTAACCTCGTGTAACTTAGGAATCCCCCACCCGACCAGCGCCCCAAAAGCAGCCCCGGCCAGCAAGTCGGTTGGGTAGTGTAGCCCACCTTCATAACGCAGGTATGCAGTGGCCGTAGCCAGGCCTAACGTGCTAACCCAAATGACAGGTTTCAATTTTGAGTAAGGGAAATAATGCCGAAATACTTCGCTGGCGAATACGGCCGTCGCAAATGCGTTGGCAGCATGACCCGAAAAAAATGATTGGCGAGCATCGCGGTCTAGTTTATCGTCCAGGGGCGCGTCGGGATTATAAGCGAATGGACGAGTTCGCTGGGTTACGTCTTTCACGGTTCCTTTGACGCCATTAGTCAGCAGCATGGTTTCCAGATACATAACTGCCACCGTTTTAATATCCTCCCGTATCGGTCTTGCGACCAGTGAGATTAAACCCGTTAAGCCAATCGTTCCGGCCAAGGTTAGCGTGCTTGTATGATCGGCTTTGGTAGACCAATTGTAAGTTGCCTTTCGATCGAAGATATTGATATCCTCCCGATTGAGGAGACTGATTTCAGCTTGCGTCAGAGGCTCAACCGTATGAGTAAGCGCTAATGACGCCCCCATTGAGGCTGCTCCAACGCCCAGCAGGGCTATTTCCCGGCCTGTCTTCAGTTGGTAGGGCGCAACAGCGTCCGCATACGTTTCCATGCGGGACGGATTCGTTACCTGGGCCACGCATACCCACGATTGTATGCTTAACCAGATGCCCAAAATGGCCGTCCGATAACTTACCTGAAGATGCTCTAGAGTAATCCCCTGCCCTATAAACCGATCAATCATATATGGATAAACGTTTAGCCCACTCTCACCACTTCCGGAGATTCGGCCAGATAGACCAGCCGGCCTTCTACTTCTGGAAAACCCATGTCCCGGTATAAGCTCGTGAAGTACTTCAGCGAGTCGACCGGCGATGAGGAGTTTGTCCCCTCGGCACTTGCCACCGATTCATACTGAACTAATACCACATGTCCATCCGGATAATGTACAACCCGGTGGGGAGCGCCATGCATCCGTTTCCGGCTCAGTATATTCCGGTCAGTGTCAATGCGTAAGGTTGGATTGAATAAATCCGTTAGGGCCGGATGGTACACAATCGCCAATAAGGCTTCCTTTAACCCAGCCCATTCGATCATACGCACCAAGCCCTCGCTGACAAGCCGACGGAGTGTTTTATCAATATCATCAGCCCCTTTAATCAGACTTAGAGCCGCACAGAGTTTACGATCCCGTTCGCGCGTTCGCTCAAACGTGGCTACATCAAACACGCGATCAGCCTGCCGTCTTAGTTGCAAATCCTGACTCCGGTGGCCGCTAATCACATCATCCAGCACGATCTCGTCAAGAGTTTCGTCCGCTTTCTGGCGCTCGGGCACGTCGGCGCATAAACTGATTTCGTACCTGAGCTTACCTTCCTCCCAGGTGCAACCGCATTGGCGAGCCACTTCGCTGTCGCGCAGAAAGGAATGAAGCCAGTAACTGACGTCTTTCCAGTTGTTCTGCTTCGAAAAATCTGATGCCTTACCAATCACATAGAGTCGATCCGTTGGACGGGTGAAAGCCACGTATAGCAAGTTCATATTCTCCAAAAACGTCCGCGTCAGTTCTTCTTCGTACTGAGCCGCTACTACGGCCGGAGCTTTTCGTAAGCTACTGGTTGTGTTTGACGGCGCCGACATAAGTCGGGTTAATTGGCCAGAACCGCTTTCATGAGCCAGTACATCGGTCCGAATGTCGGCCAGGTCGAGCCAGATGGTACTTTCCTGAATGGGTTCCACCCGCCAATTGGCAAACGGGATTATCACGACCGGAAACTCCAGTCCTTTCGATTTGTGAATCGTCTGAATATGAACTGCGTTCCGGCTGGCCCCTTCCACCGATACTTTCTGCTGAACACTATCCCAGTAAAGTAAAAAATCACTTAGGTGACCGCTACGCTTCTGATTAAAGGCTAGTACTTCGTCGAGAAACCGGAACAGAAACGGGTTATGTTCGGCCTGGTTAAAGAGTCCGAACTGAGCGGTTAGGCGCTCGGCCAGCTCGTATGGATTCAGTTGACCCAGCGAGTAAGGGTCGAGCGGATAACCTTCGCTGGTCAGGTAATCGTAAACGGCTGCAATTTCGCCTTCAGCGACAGCCCGGAGCTCTGTTGTCAGCGTATCGTCTGGAAAAATACCTCGCACCACCCGGTGAAACAGGTACAGCAATTCGTACTTCAGCAGCTTCTGATCAGGACGCTGAAGCAGTCGCATTAATGTAATAATCCACTTAACCGGCTCCGAAAACTCCAGCGACAGCGAATCAGCCGACACCAGCGGAATCTGTCTGGCGTTCAGTTCATTCGCCAGAATCTTTGCCTGCGCTTTTTTGCGACACAAAATAGCAATGTCACCGTATTGATAACCATCGGCAAGCGCCCGGCCTAAATGCTCAATTGTCGTTTCAAGCATTAGGGTCGTCAAATCCTTACCTACTTCCTCATCTTTGGCTACAAAGTCAATTTGCACATGGCCAGCCGATCGCGCTTTGTCTTGTGGAAGCTGATGAAATTCTTGCTTAACGTCAAAAACATCGGCCAGTTTCGGATGATCATGCTCAAAACGGCGAGCGGTAAATTCAAAGAAATTATTATTAAACCGAACGATAGGTTCTGCACTTCGCCAATTCGTTTTTAATAATTGGGAGTCCAGATGTCCATCAAGCATATCGATACGGTCAGCGGTCCAGGAGCCGGGGGCATGAGCGGCTTTTAGTCCGTTCAGGTCGCCCCGGTGGAGCGCCACAATCTGATCCATGTCCCCACCACGGAACCGGTAAATTGCCTGCTTACCATCGCCCACAGCCATATTAAAATGGTCAGCCCCAAGGGCGTTCTCGATAAGGGGGAGCAAATTCGCAAACTGAAGCCGCGAAGTATCCTGAAATTCGTCGATCAGGATGTGGTTGTATTTCGTACCAAGCCGCTCATACAGAAACGGTACTGGTTCCGACGCGACAATCGTGAGAATTTTTTTATTGAACTCGGAAATATGAACCCGGCCATCTTTCCGCAGCAACTCATCGAATTCTACGCGCATTTGCTTCAGTAAGGCCAGTTTCTGCAAATGCGGCAGCAGGCAGTCGAACAGCGTTACCTGCTGCCCTCGATCAGTCCGAATGGCGCTAATCTGGCTGATACAATCACCAAGATCAGCTGCCATACTATCAATTAGCGCCTGCACTGGCTTGGGCGTTTTCTTTCCATACCAGTCGCCATTATTCAGTGCATTACTAACGCGCGTCCCGGCTTCTTTGGCAAAATTTCCTTCGGCAATGGCTTTTAGATAACCGCCTACCCCGCTAGCCCCGTAACTGAAGTCGGTTTCATCTAAACCTGCATCCGCGATTAGTTTCCAGGCCCGCTTCCCCTGCCCCACAATGTCAGCTTCGACCTGCTGATTAAATGCCAGCAGCTGTTCTCGAATGGCGCGCAACGCTCCCGGCGACAGCTCCTGAGCCGCATTAACCGCTTCATAAAACTGATCGGAGGTTAAGTTGCGTCCAAACTCCCGAAGCAGTCCAGGCAGTTGATTCCAGCTATTTCCCTCGGCGGCCGTATGGGTGTAGTATTCGCTCAGGATGGTGGTGATTTCCTCCATTTCATCCGTGCCCGCCTTTTCAATGAGGTTGTCAATAGCCAGTTCGAGCACATCGTCGGTTTCCAGCTCGACTTCAAAGGAATATGGTAATCCTAGTTCATCAGTAAAGGCCGTGACGACGCGCTGCGTGAACGAATCAATGGTGGTAACGCTGAAATCGGCGTATCGGTGGAGAATTGTCTTAAACACCGATGCCGCTTTCTGACGCAGGCTGGATTTTGCAACCAAAAATGCATCTGTATCTGGCGTTACGCCATACAACTCTGCCACCAGTTCATCCAGCATGGGTGAATTCTCAGTGCCTGCAATATCAGCCAAACGCTTGAGAATACGGTCCTTCATCTCGTTAGCCGCAGCGTTGGTAAACGTCACCGCCAGAATATGCCGGAAATAATCGTCCCTTGAATCCGGTCGCAACGCCAGCTTCAGGTACTCCTTGGCGAGCGTGTAGGTTTTACCCGACCCAGCCGAAGAACTGTAGATTTTGAACATGATAGCCGTGAGCAAAGGGTAAAGGGCATAGGGAGATGTGTAAACACTCCGCCCTTTACTCTTTGCTCCTTTCTAAAAATTATACCGCATTCCCAGCCCTGAATTCAGGCTTAGGAAAAACGGGGCCTGAAGCAATTCAACGTATAAGCCCGTTTCCAGGAAGAACGAGTAAGGTTTGTTGGGTGGAAAAAATTCCAGCCCACCAACACCCGAAACGCCCAACGAAAGCGCATTTTCATACTCGCCCGCATACGCCAGCCGGTCGGCATAATACCGACGTGTGTTGATCTGTCCACCGAAACCATAATAGGCCCGAATGCTTTCGCTCTTGGTTAGTGCGGCATGAGTAATATAATGCCCCTGAATACTCAGGCCAACGCTTTTGTACTGCCCCGACCGGTAACTGCGGTGGTTGCCGTAGATCCCGCCGTAGGTGCCAATATTGAGGTCGAACGCGTGATTATTACCGAAATATTTGCGCACGTTCACGCCCGACGGTTCGCCAATTCGGAAGCCCACCGACCAGTTATTGTACTGAGCCAGCGATTGGTTAGCAGTTAATAGCCAGCCTAAACAAGCCAGCACAGTTACAAAAAGTGTTTTCTTCATAGAAAGAGACGATGAAATTAGTCTCACTTAGACTATGCTCTATAACCAACGTAACGACCATTCTGCTAGAATTATCTGCTCCGCCCCGTTGGAAAACCAAATTAAGGAGTCGATACCAGCTCAGGATGCGTAGCATCGTCACCCGTTCCGAGCGGTAATTCTGTCGCAACCGGCGCGTCGCTCATTGTCCGCAACACGTCCAGCAGTCGTTCGTTCTCGGGTCTGGTCCCTACAGAAATACGCAGGCAACCGTCGCATAGTTTAACTTTCGACCGATCTCGTACAATGACCTGCTGCTCAATTAGATGCTCAAAAACGGCTTTAGCATCATCAAATCGCACCAGCAGAAAATTAGCGTCAGATGGGTAAATGAATTGGACCGATGGCAAAGAACGCAGATTTTGCTGTAGAAACCCTCGTTCTGCCAGAATTTGCGTTACCATTTCGGACTTATTAGCCTCACGTTCCAGTGCCTCTAGCGCCAGCGTCTGCGTAGGAGCCGAGATGTTGTAAGGCGGCTTGATTTTGTTGAGCACCTGAATCAACTCTGCCGACGCGAAACACATCCCCAGCCGCAAAGCCGCCAATCCCCAGGCCTTGGAGAAGGTCTGCAACACAATCAGATTCGGGTAATTATCCAGTTCAGTCGTCCAGGAAGGCGCGTCTGCAAAATCAATATAGGCTTCATCGACAATGACCAGCGAATGGTCGGCGGCTTCGAGAATACGACGAATCGCATCAGCCTGAAGCAAATTTCCCGACGGATTATTCGGTGAGCATAACCAAATCAGCTTGGTATGCTCGGTAACTGCCCCCAGAACAGCCTCTACATCAACTTGAAAATCAGGCATTAATGGCACCTTAACAATCTCGACATCATTCACTGCTGCTGATACCTCATACATACCGTAGGTTGGCGGCATAATCAGGATGTTATCTTTTCCAGGTATGCAGGTAGCCCGCACGAGCAGGTCGATAGGCTCATCAGAGCCATTACCCAGAAATAGCTGCTCCACACGGACACCCTTAATCGGAGCTAACCGCTGCTTAATGGCCCACTGGTGCGGATCAGGGTAACGGTTGTAATCGCCTGTATCCGTTGTAGAACCGATTGGATTTTCGTTAGCATCCAGGAATACACCCACCTTGCCGGTATACTCATCACGAGCAGAAGAGTAAGGCGTCAGAGAGAGGATGTGCGGACGGAGAATAGATTGAAGATTAAACGATTGCATTACATTAATTTCTAATAAAATCGGGGATCAAATTCGATTAGCTCGATAGCCAATAATTGAACTTCGGTGAAAATTATACTTAAGAGCTGGTAGGTGTCGGTCGCCAGCGAAACGACTGATCGTCAATAGCTCGCATGGTGCAGAGCACACCGTTCAGATGGTCGTACTCGTGCTGAATCAACTCCGACAGGCTCCAGTCTGTTACACGCCAAGTATGCGGTTGCCAGTGTTCATCCCGGTACGTCATGGTCAGATTGCGGTGTCGCCGAACACGTACCAGCAGGTTCGGAAAACTCATACAGTCGTCCCAAAGTTCGTCAGTTTCCGGACTGAGAACGGTTAAGTCAGGATTAATAATAACCTGTGGCCTAGCACCGATATTTAGGTAAAAGAGCCGTTTCATAATACCAAGTTGCGGAGCGGCAATTCCCCGCCCAAACTGATATTTCGCCCGAATTTCCTCCATAACGTTATGTAAATCAGCCATCCAGTCCGATACCAGCGGCAACTCTGATTCCAGCACGGGTTCGCAGGTTTCGTAGAGTCGTGGGTCGCCCAGAAGCAGAAGGTCAGTGAGGTGTTTCATAAGCGAGCCTGTCCACGATTACGATTCCACAAGGCCCAAACCAAAATAACCAGCGCAAAGAGTATAAACCACAACTTTGATCGAAGCCATCCCCAAAAAAAATGAGATTGGGAAGGCTCAACGGATTGAGGAGGTTCAAAAACCAGCGCCTGGCTTGGTATGGGTTTGTTAAGAATTGGCTGATAGGTTATACTCGTTTTAAACTTCTTTCCGGGAGTCATAGCTCCTTCATCAAGTCGTAGTAGTAAAAATGATTGTTGGTCAACCCACAGAAACGCTACTTTATTTTTCCAGTAAATACCGGTAAGTCTATAACATGGCCGACCATCCTGTATGGCGTTGCCAATCAATTTTATATTTCTCAGTGAATCAATTCCCCATCCAGCACCCATTGGTTGGGCCAGTAGTAAACCCGGAATTTTTCGGGACGATGTAGCAGAAACTCCAGTAGCAATTGCCAACGCACTCGCCAAAGACTCTTCCTGACTGGTCGAATCATCAATGGTCCACCACCTGTATGTAGTATCTCCTTTTGTCCAGATTACCATTTCATCAGGAACGCCGGATGATAATCTATATTCTACTTTATAATGAAAGCGAAACTGGCCAGTCGTTCGATCATACGCGGTTTCGAAGTTACGTATCGTTCTGATTTGTGGGTTCTGCTGCCTAGGCTCGTAGAAATCCTGCGTTACACGACCAGAATCCTGATAGGTAGTTGCCTGGGCATAAACCTGTAACATCCGGTCAAAAATCTGCTGTCCGGTTCGCGTTTGGCTGTGTGCAGAGATGGTAATCAGAAAAGTAGCAAACCCGATTACAACACTGATCATAAAGGGCCGACTAGTTAGGTTAAGCTCGGCTTTATCAGGTTGAGGTTTCATATAAAAGACTTTCTAAACCACTTGTAGTCAATATAATGGGTAAAGCGAAAATGAACATTAATTCACAAAACGGAGGTTAACTGTATGACCTATAAGCCATTAATATCGACAAAGTCAGCTACATTATTTGTCAGAACTGGCTGGTTATAGAGCAGACCAGTCGCGGCTATAATAGAGTCAGCGAGTGAGCGTTTGCGCTGTTGTCGCAGACGGATAGCTTCGGTGATGATTTTCTCATCAAGTGGAAGCACAGAAACAGAGGCAAAGAAGGCTTCAAAGTCAGCTTTATCCTGTAATGAGAGCTGGTGAAAGCCAAGCACTTCTAGTTGAGTAATCAACGACACCTGTAAATTACGCTTATAGGCATCTAAATATGTAAGAAGGTTTTCGTACTTGGGCTGATTGGAATAAATAACTATGTTACTATCTAAAATCATTCTTCACGCCCATCTAAGACCCGGTCCCAACTGCGAATTTCGCGTTGCCATTCTGATGGATCGCCGAATGATAAAGCTCCTCCGCGTTCAGCAATACGCTTCAGAATAGCCACAGGTGACTCGTTGCTCTTTGGAGCAGGCATCATTCGTTTTATAACTCTACAGTTCAATTTAGGAAGCAACGAGAGTAATATTGCTTCATCTTCCGGGGTATCGATTTCAATCAGTATCTGACTCATAGCCGTATTCTTTTTCAGCAAGATAACACAATCAGACCAAATTCGTTTCGGCTAAGCTCGCCAGCCGCAGGCTTACAGCCCGCTTGTGAGCGTCGAGGGATTCGGCTTCGGCCATTGCTTCCACCACTGGCCCAACTTTTTGCAATCCTTCCGGTGTGATGTGCTGCACAGTGATTTTTTTCACAAAACTATCCAGCGAAACACCGCTGTAAGCCCGTGCAAAACCATTCGTAGGCAGCGTATGATTGGTGCCAGATGCGTAGTCGCCAGCGGATTCGGGTGTGTAATTACCCAGGAAAATAGAACCGGCATTTATAATTTGGTCTACTACCGACTCGGCGTTTTCGACGCTGAGTATCAGGTGTTCGGCGGCATACTGGTTAAGCAAATCAATTGCGTCAGCAGATGTTTCAACCAGAATCATTTTACTGTTTTCCAGCGCCTTAGCCGCCATATCCTGCCGAGGCAGTTTGCTTAGCTGCGTCGTCAGCGTCAAGTGAACACTATTGAGAAGCTTCTTGCTGGTCGATACGAGCAACACCTGGCTATCGGCCCCGTGTTCGGCCTGCGAGAGTAAATCAGCGGCTACGAAGGAGGGAACGGCCGAATCGTCGGCATAAACGGCTACTTCACTTGGTCCGGCTGGCATATCTATAGCAACACCTTCTTTCGCAACCAGCATTTTAGCCGCCGTAACGTACTGATTACCTGGACCGAAGATTTTGTACACCTGTGGCACCGATTCTGTCCCGTAGGCCATAGCGGCAATCGCCTGCGCTCCACCAATGCGGAATACTTTTGTGACACCAACCAGTTTAGCTGCAAAATAAATGGCTGGGTGATTGCTGGGGGTACAAAGCACAATTTCCCGACAACCCGCCAGTTGCGCCGGAATACCCAGCATCAGTACTGTACTGAAAAGCGGTGCCGTCCCTCCCGGAATATATAGACCAACTCTCTCAATGCCGACGCTCTTTCGCCAGCACGTTACACCGGGCATAGTCTCTATTTTCTCAATCGGCTGTTTTTGTCGCTCATGAAACAGCCGAATATTCTTATACGCCTGCCGTATAGCAACCTTCAGCTCATCGCTTAACTGTGCATCAGCCGCGTCGAGTTCAGTAGTCGAAACTTCGAGACCACTCGTCGCCAAATCGATCTTATCAAACTTTTTTGCCAGTTCGATTAACGCTGCATCGCCATTGGCACGTACCTGCACCAGAATCGGAGTCACCGCGGCCTCAATTTGTTGGGTCGATTGGACCGGTCGAGCGAGCAAAGCTGGCCATTCGGCGCGGGCGGGGAAAGGGAAAATTTGCATGATGGTGAATGATGAGTGATGAATGTATTCGGAAGCAAATCATTCATCACTCATCATTATTTAATAGATCATTTTTTCTATTGGGATAACCAGAATGCCCTCGGCACCGGCGGCCCGGATGGCTTCGATGTTTTCCCAGAACTCGTTTTCGTTGAGCACCGAATGTACAGAACTCCAGCCTTCAGTGGCTAAAGGTGTTACGGTTGGGCTTTTCATGCCTGGTAGTAAAGCGGTTATCTCATCAAGTGCGTGATTAGGGGCATTTAAAACAATATACTTATTGTTCTTGGCAGCCTGTACGGATTTGATACGAAACAGCAATTTATCAGCTAACACCTGTTTATCGGTACCAAGTTCGGAGCGGGCAATCAGGACGGCTTCAGACCGGAAAATGGTTTCCACTTCTTTCAGTCCGTTGCTTAGTAAGGTGCTGCCCGAGCTAACAATGTCGCAAACGGCTTCGGCCAGTCCGATACTTGGCGCAATCTCTACTGACCCGCTGATTTCGTGAATATTGGCCTTAACACCCTCACCGGCCAGGTAATTACCCAGTAGATTAGGGTATGAAGTAGCAATATTCTTTCCATCCAGACTCTGAACACCCGTCCAATCGGTGCCGCGCGGCACGGCGATGGACAATCTGCACTTCGAGAAACCCAGTTTATGAATCGTCTGCACGGGTCGCCCCATCTCGACCGCAACGTTCTCGCCGACAATACCTAAATCAGCTACGCCATCTTCTACGTAGCCAGGAATGTCATCATCACGTAGGAAGAGGAATTCAGCGGGGAAATTCGACGACACCGATTTGAGTTTGCCGGTGCCGTAATCGAAACGAATGCCGCACTCTTTAAATAGTTGATAGGAATCTTCGCTCAGTCGACCCGATTTTTGCAGGGCAATGCGTAATACAGTGGACACAATGGATATACGATGTACGAGCTACAGTGTACGAGTAATTTCACACAGTCTGTAACACGTTGATTATTAGATAGGGCTGATAGCCGTTAATTGGTTATCAACCTTCGGATTAATTAAGTTGGAGCAAAAGTAAGTGAAAATGAGCTGGACCGGCATGTTGTTGGCCTGACATATTGATAGGTCAATAGCATCGAAAACCAGCGCACGGGCTTAACAGCCGCTATGATAGCGACAATGTCGGAAGGGAGAATGCGTAGCCCGCTGGGAAATCATGGCGCAAAAGTAAGCAAATCTTTTCTTTCGACGACATTTATAAAAACTGATTCGAGTTAAGGTACAATCGGTTCGGTCATATCTGAATCACGCACCAGAACCACATATTGATAATAATCGGTCATGGGTCGTTGTGGATCATACTCGATTTTCTGCGGCATAAAGGGCGAGTACTTAATACGAATCGGCTTATGACGGGCAAACGACCCTTCCCGATCCAGTGCAAATAACGTCGTCGAATGCGGTCTGGTTACGGCTCGCATGGTTTCGATACCCTCCGAATGCATCAGCTCACTATCGTTATTAAATTTGTCCAGACGAGAATATGACTTACCTTTTTCCTGCCAGAAGGGAGGCAAAAAAGCCGTTGGCAGCATCATATAACTATCCAGATAACTACAGGTAATCGAAACAACCTTAATTCCCGATTCTTTCACCAAGCACGCAAACGGTTTGGCGCTTTTGATCGGAGCGCTTTGCAGTACATGGAAATAGCCCCAGAAGCCATACAATTTTTCGTTAGTCAAGCGCGGTAATACCGTTTTGAAATTGGTAAAAATGGTCGTCTCCCGACTCTTGATGGTTTTCAAGTAGCTTACGTTTGTCAGCAAATCATGCAATTCAGGGGCCGATGTGCCAAACGTTTTACGATAGTTGGATTCAGCCGCCTGCCAGTCAGTTAACCAGGTTAGAGCTATGTTGGCGGCTAAGCTATCGGGCCCTTTTTGGTCAAGTTTATTAATCAGCGAGTCGGCCAGCGGACGAACTGCTTTGCTCAGCTTCCGCCCGCTGATTAACTGCCGAAGATGTTCAGCTACTAGGGTTTTGTCGTGGATACGGTCGATGCCCACAAACTGAATACGCCGATTTCTGGGCAGGATTTGATTCAATGTCCTGATTTTCTGAATCTTACGCATATAATCTTTATTGGCCCACTGCGCATTTTGAGTTATCCAACTCCGAAAAACTTTCAGTAATGTGGCTTCGTCGCCCGTCTGCAAATACTGATTTAGATAATGTGCTTTTGTTGCATCGACCTCAGCGATGTAGTACCGAACAGCCTCTTTCTGATTCAAATGCGTAAGTAATTCAAAATCCAGTTCCTGCGGCTTCTGAATTCCGTGTACTTCTCCCAGCAAAAGGAGCTGATTTTGATAAAAAGCCGCATCGAATAGGCTAAAATTGCGGGTCTTACCCGGTACAATTTCCTCTCTGGGAACCGATCCATAACCCAAACTATCCGCCTGAGCGAATCCCGTGCCAATACCGACACGAATCAGTAACAGAGAACAGGCTACTACGTAAAAATAGCTAATAACTTTCCGGTTAACTTGAGTTATGGTTGATCGAGTGAGTTTGACAGCGGTAATCATGGCGATTGAGATTCAGTTTTGTTTCGGTTTGATGACACAAAACTGTCTCGCGGCACTCCCCCTTGCAACCGCCAGGGATAACCAGTACCAGTATGGGATAAAAGGGCGTTTCTGGGTTATTTAGGAAAAAATGGGATAGCTGGGAAGGTTATAAAAGAACGGTCATCCGCTCATCGAACGCATCTAAATAACTACGGGAAACCGGGATTTTGACCGTGCTTTCTTTAAGGGTTAACTGATACCCCCGCGCATTACCTTCGGTATGATTTACAGCTTTCAGGTTAACTAAAAAAGCCCGGTGGCAGCGAAAAAACTGTGAATACGACGCCAAATTATCGGCTATTTCTTTTAGTGTACTTCGCAGCACGGTTGTCTGTGACTGTGCCTTATTGAGCCAATGTACCTCCACATAGTTACCTACCGATTCGATGTAAAGCAGTTGATCAGGCTCCAAACTCAATCGCTCCTTACCATTTTCTGACGTAAGCAGAATAACTGATGGCGTAACAGTAGTTGGCGCATCCGCAGGATCGTATGGTTTCGGAGTCGGGATAACCATTGCGAGTTCAGATCGGTGCGCTAGCTGTTCATTGAGTGCCTGAGCGTGAGCAAGCGTGCGCTTGAGTCTGCGTTGCTCCACGATAAATACGCTTATAATGATCGGAAAAAAGCCAATGACGGTAACAGAAATATACATCTGCCAGAAAGGTGGATACGCATTATCCGTCAGAATGAGTAACAGCTGATTAACCAGACTGATGCAGAGTAGCACAAACAGCGTTTGGAGAACGTGTTTCCAGACCGTCCACCGATCTTCGTCATAAACCGTTGGCAGCAGCAGGGGAACAACCCAGTTCGCCAGTAACGTTGCTACAGCGCAGCCAGCCCCAAAAACGGCCAGCATCAGCACTCGGTAATTTTCGGGGGTATTCTTACCGGCAAACGAAGATCCACTAAACAGGTAAATAAAGAGAAACACGTAAAGACCGCTTTGTAGCGACTGCCATATCTGATTTTTAAAACGGAAATCTTCAGCGACTGGCCGATTCAGAAACGTACGTAACGATTGAAGCATATAAGCAAAAATAGCCATTCCATCGAACCTTCCGTATCTTTGTGTATGCTTTTAGAACAGAAACAACGAACACCAGCAACGCAACATATTCTCACAGCGACCAGCTCTCCGGCAGTCACTTCCACTACGGCTTTACCCGTTATGGAGGCCTTTTACACACTCCAGGGAGAGGGTGCTCATTCGGGTCGGGCGGCTTATTTCATCCGGCTCGGGGGCTGTGATGTCGGTTGTCACTGGTGCGATGTAAAAGAATCCTGGGATGCGGAAGCTCACCCCAAATTAACGCTCGACACCATTGTTGAGGGAGCCCTGCAACACCCCGGCCGGATGGCCGTTATTACTGGCGGAGAACCGCTCATGCACAACCTCACCGACCTGACCGCAGCACTCAAAACGGCTGGTTTTTGGACAAATATTGAAACATCGGGGGTGTGTCAGGCGGTTACGGGTTCGTGGGACTGGATTTGCTTTTCGCCCAAGAAGTTCAAAAAGCCAAACCCCGACATTTACGAGAAAGCTGACGAGTTAAAAGTTATCATTTATAACCAGTCAGACTTTGCATTTGCCGAGTCGTTTGTTCCTCATTTACGAACCGACTGTCGACTCTTTTTACAAACCGAGTGGAGTCGATCCAATGAAATGCTGCCTCGCATCGTTGATTACGTAAAGGCAAATCCGCAATGGCAAATTTCGTTGCAAACGCACAAATACATGGATATTCCATAAGGCAATTATCAGTTATTCGTAAACACTTATATGTTTTCGTACTGGTGGCTGCTTACTGTTTATTGATAACTGATAATTGTTTAGCCCAGGACAAAAAAGCCCAGGAGCTTTACGCGCAGTCGATCAGGCTGTTCGGTGAACGAAAAGCGGGTGAGGCCATTCCATTTATGGAACAGGCTATTAAGCAGGACCCTAATTTTGCGGATGCCCATCTGAAACTTGGGCAATTGTATGAGTTCTCGAAACGTTTCGATCCGGCTATTACTGCCTATCGAAACGCCGTTCGACTCCAACCCGACAATCCGGCTTCGGGTGCAGCTTATCAGTCATTGAGTAATATTTTGCTCCGTCTGGGCCGCTACGGTGAAGCGCTCCCTTATCTCGAAAAATTCCAGACGTTGTTTGCCCCACAATCCGCTCAGGCAAAGCGGATTACTAAACAAATTGAAACGGCTCGTTTTGGCATAGAAGCCATGCAACATCCGCAGGCTGTAGACCCCAAACCGCTGTCGTCGGTACTTCAAACCACGCCCTCGCAGTATTTCCCAGTTCTGACGGCCGATGAACAGACGCTGGTTTTTACCGCTCTCAAACCGGAAGGCGATGAGGATCTGATGACGGCTACGTTTAATGGCGAAACCTGGGCACCACCGGTTTCCCTTTCACCGAACATCAACACGCCCGACAATGAAGGCACGGCCAGTCTGTCGGCTGATGGACGCACCCTTGTGTTTACGGCTTGCCAGGGACGGAAGGGCTTTGGCAGTTGCGATTTATACGTTAGCCGCAAAACGGGTAATGATTGGTCGAACCCCGAAAATCTTGGCTCAACAATCAACACTCGTTACTACGAGTCGCAGCCCGCGCTGTCGGCTGATGGCCGTAGGCTTTACTTTATATCAGACCGGCCCGGTGGTAAAGGTCGTCGCGACATCTGGCGCAGCGATCTCGATACTGAGGGGAATTGGGCCGAACCTATTAACCTGGGTGAACCCGTTAACACGGCCGCCAATGAAGCATCACCATTCATTCATGCCAATGGCCAAAGCCTATTCTTTGCGTCGGAAGGTCACCCAGGGCTTGGTGGATATGATCTGTTTGTGGCAGATAATGGTTCGTCCGGCTGGTCGACACCAACGAACTTAGGGTATCCAATCAATACATCCGAAGATCAGGCATCGCTGTTTGTGGCAGCCAACGGCACACGGGCATATTATTCGTACGAAGAGCAAAAAGAAGGGGTTTCTCAGAAATCCAGACTTTACACGTTCGATCTGCCTGAATCGCTACGGGAACGGATACGACCAGTAAGTTTCCTGAAAGGCATTGTGGCCGATTCCAAAACGCAAAAACCACTAGCCGCAACCGTTGAACTGATTGATCTGAAAACGAACCAAGTTATTTCGCGGGTCCAGTCTGACGTCCAGACAGGTCAATACACGGCGGTGCTACCCAGCGGGGGTGAGTACGCGCTCTACGTCAGCGTGCCGGGTTATCTGTTCAAAAGCTTATCGTTCGATTTTACTCAGCGCACGAAAGGCGAAGGTATGTCGCTGAGTGTACCACTGGAATCGGTGACCACCGGCGCTTCCGCCAACGAAACGCTGAATAATCTTTTCTTTGAGTCCGGTCGCTATGACCTGGCGGATAAATCTCGCACGGAACTTGACCGGCTATCGGCGTTTTTAAAAACCAACGCGGCCGTTAAAGTGGAAATTTCGGGCCACACCGACGACAAAGGTGATGCAGCCGCTAACCTCGCTCTTTCACAGAAGCGGGCGCAGGCCGTAGTTGCTTATCTGACCAAAGCAGGTATTGAGCCAGGTCGTATTAAAGCCGTTGGATATGGAAAAACTCGTCCAGTCGTGCCCAACACCACCGACGAAAACCGGCGTCTGAACCGACGGATCGAATGGAGGGTGCTTTAGAGCAGAGGGCATGGAGACGGGGCATAGGATGAATAAAATACAACAACTTCCCCCTTATGCCCCGTCCCCATGCCCTCTGCTACTACACACTTTGCTTTCCTGCGGGATTTTTTTCAATTTTGTGTATGTTGTCAAAATACCCTCATCGTTAAGAGCGGAGGGTTTTTTGTTTGCGACCTGACAACACTGTCTTTAAAGCAATGACTGCTGAACACGTTAAGTGCTTAATTATAGGCTCCGGCCCGGCTGGCTACACAGCTGCGATTTATGCTTCAAGAGCCAATATGCAACCCGTTTTGTACCAAGGTTCCCAACCAGGCGGGCAGCTAACTATTACCAATGAAGTTGATAATTTTCCGGGTTATCCCGATGGCGTACAAGGCCCGCAGATGATGCAGGACCTTGAGAATCAGGCCCGTCGATTCGGAACAGACATTCGTTATGGCATGGTCACTAAAGTTGACTTTGCTGATCAGCCCGGCCATGACCAGCCTCACCGCATTACGGTGGACGATAAACATGAAATTACCGCTGATGCCGTTATTATTTCGACGGGCGCTTCTGCTAAATGGCTGGGCCTACCTTCCGAAATGCGTTTGAATGGTCACGGCGTGTCGGCCTGTGCAGTCTGCGACGGATTCTTCTTCCGGGGGCAGGATGTAGCTATCGTCGGTGCGGGTGATACGGCGGCTGAGGAAGCTAGTTATCTGGCTAACCTGTGCCGGAAAGTGTATATGCTGGTTCGGCGCGACGAAATGCGAGCGTCTAAATTCATGCAGAAACGCGTCCAGACGGCTCCGAACATTGAGATTCTGTATAATACCGAAACGGAAGAAGTACTGGGCGACGACGAAGTTTCAGGCGTTCGTGTAAAGAATAGTCTGACGGGTGAAGAAAGTATTTTAGACGTAACTGGTTTTTTTGTGGCCATTGGTCACAAACCTAATACTGATCTTTTCCGGGATTTCCTCGATCTGGATAACCATGGTTATATCCAGGTTGAAAAAGGAAGCACCCGAACTAATATACCCGGCGTATTTGCCTGTGGAGACGCTCAAGATAACGTTTATCGGCAAGCCATTACGGCGGCCGGAACTGGCTGTATGGCCGCGCTCGACGCCGAACGTTATCTGGTCACCCTGGAAATGCAGGGACAAGAAATTTAGTAATTAACTCAAAACTAGTCGTCAGTCGTTAGTTATTATTCGTCAGTTGTTACGCCCGAAATTTTATTTTCGCGCCAGCCACTAACGACTAATGACTAACGACTGACGACTCATCGACGATGAGAAAAACCGCTACGCAATGGCTACTGGCTATTGGGTGCTTGTGTTTAACATTGACGGCACAGGCGCAGGAGCGCGGGCGATTTAAAAATAACCTGCGTATTACGCCCAAAACGGAGGCAACTCCGAAGCCACCAGTTAGTGAACAGGCTCGCAAAGAAGAAGAATTATTTGAACAGGAAACCACTCAGTTACGCTTCAATACGCAGTTTGAGCCGAAAAAAGAACTAAACCCGGTTGTCAGCGAAGACACCAGCCATATAGATCAGGGCGAGACTAGTGTTGTTGAGGTAATCGATTCCGTACAAGTCGGGGATGAATGGGTGAGGATTGCCGACTATTATGCCCTCTGGGATTCCCGTACGATTGACCCTTATAACATTAATCCACTGGAGTTTAACGAAGCCATCGACATCAAGCTGTATGACCCGCCCGCCAATCGGTATTGGTCAGCCCCGCTGAACGAAGGCAAAATGACCTCCAATTTCGGGTATCGCTGGGGGCGCTGGCATACTGGCACCGACCTCGATCTGGAAACTGGCGATCCGGTGTATGCTGCCTTCGATGGGATTGTTCGCGTAGTGGGCTGGGACGGTAACGGATACGGGCGGTACGTATTAGTACGGCACTATAACGGTCTCGAAACCCTGTACGGCCACATGTCGAAGCAGACCGTAGAAACGGGTCAGCTTATCAAAGCGGGCGACCAGCTTGGATTAGGTGGCAATACTGGCCGCAGCTTTGGTGCTCACTTACACTTCGAAACTCGTTATGAAGGTAATCCTTTCAGCCCTCTAAATATTTTTTCGTTCCCAGAAAACACGATTAACTCCGACCATTTTCTGCTAACGGGCTCTGTGTGGGATTACCTGCGCGGTGGTCGTTCATCGGGCGAGTCCAGCTCTCGACCACGTTTCAAGCGGACAGTCTTACACCGGGTTCGGTCGGGCGAAACACTCAGTTCTATTGCTGATCGCTATGGTATGTCGGTATCGACTCTGAAACGCAAGAATCATATGTCAGGCTCACGGCTAAGGCCCGGCCAGAAGTTACGAGTCAATTAGAATCTGGTAAGTAGTTTATTCTTTAACCGCTTCCGCTAAGTTTTTGAAAAGACGGATGAAAATGGATAAAGTAATCCTGTATCGTTTAAAAACACGGAATAATTCTGAAATAGTTTAACGGCTGAAATTAATACCCGCCGTAAAATTTACGCAGGCCCCATTCGATTGCCATCAACGTAAGTACGACGAAGAACAGCCACCGCCAGTTAATTAATTCGTTCATCTCTTCTGTACTCGTCAGCCGGGCGGGGTGTGGCCGGGTAGTTAAGTTACGAACGAGATCGTCGGTGCGGTTTGCTGTGTAGAACTGCCCACCAGTTTGCTGAGATAGTTGCCGCAATAAACCGTGATCGGCAGTTGTATTAAGGGCTTCCAGTTGAAGATCGCGCACCACAAATTGGCCTGCTGACTGTTCCGCGCGGTTATTGACGGTTACACTTGCCTTAAACCGATAAGCTCCCTCCGGCAAGCGGCTAATCTCGAAGCGACTGTTGGTTGCCGTAGGGGTATAATTGAATGAGCGAGTCAGTCCTTTTTCGTCGCTGATTTCCAGCCGGACGGGTTTGTCGTATAGTCGCTCGTAAATGTCATTATACAGCTCGGTTTCGAAGATAACCTTTTCGCCTGCAACAAACTCATTTCGAATGGGATACACCCGAAGTTTACGCCGGTCTTCTTTCACCGAAATCAGCTGAATTACTTTCTGAATCAGCTCATCTACTACTTCCTGCTTGTCAGTCAGTGCAAATTCTTCGAGCCGCCACGACCATAAGCCCTCACCAGCCAGGACCGCCGTTTTACGCGGACTTGTCACGTTTAGTGCTAAAAGTGGTTTGGTTGTGCGCACATTACCCACCTGCTGCCATAGCACGACTTCGCTGCCGGGCTGCACCCGAAACTCACCATAGGGTACCGACATAGGCGGAAGCTTAGCCAGAATGTCAAGGCGGGCTGGATCGAGGTTTAACTGCTTGAATTCCTGATTAAAAAAGCCGGTTACCTTATCGCTCTGATTTGGTTGAGCGGCCACTTGCATAACAGAGTTAGACGTATTGAACGGTCCCAGTGCCGACTGGTTTCCCAGTACAAATAGAACCGGCGTATTTTTAGTTAAATACTTTTGAATCAGTGGATTACCAACACCTCCGTTATCCGGAATCTGGTGCAGGATGATCAAATCATACGTCTTGTCGGCGGGTGGCGTTGCTTCCGCAGCGGTTCCGGTCAACACCCGAACATCGACTTCGTAATTCTGATTTTTCTCTAGAATACCACGAAGTGCTTTCACATCAGGGTGAGGAGCCAACGCCAGCAAGAGCACTTTTTCTTTCCCGTCAATTACATCCAGATAGACATCCTGGCGGTTGTTGCGGGTGCTAAACTCGCCCGGCTGGGGCAACACTTCTACTACATAATGCTGTACGCCTTTCTGGGTAGCCGTAGTTTGAAACGTTACCTGATTAAAGGCCTCTGCCCTATTAGCGAAATTAACTGGCTGACGACCTAGCTCTTTACCATTTTGCCGCAGCACAACAGAGGCACTACGTCCCTGAAAACCATTGCTGACAATTTCGGCCTGCACCGGAAACTGATTACCCAAGTATGCAATCCGGTTAGCAATTACCCCTTTGAGTTGAATGTCTTTCTTCGGAATCGTATCACCTAATCCAATCGTCGAGACTGCGAAGGGGTACTGACCAAACGTCGGTGATACGCCCTGGTTAAAAATCCCATCCGATACCAGTACAACGTCAGTTAGATTACGGCCTTCGTAATCGGAGCGAATACCTGATAATAACCCAGATAAATCGGTCGTTCGGCGAGTAAACGGAATTTGTGTTAGGTCCGTCGTGGTCACTGTATCGCCGAACGTACGTACGGATACGTCCAACCCTTTGTCGGCCAGTTGCTTCCGAAGCGCTTCCAAAGCCTCTAATGATCGATTCAGCGCCGGACGGCCCGCGGCAACTACTGACTCTGAATTATCGACCGCCAGCACAACTTTCGGTTTTTCCGTCAGCGTGCGCAAACTGCGGATCAGTGGATTTAGGAGCAGAAAGCACAAAAAGCTAACCACTACAAACCGCAGGGCAGCCAGGGCATACGTTGTCCGCTTATCGAAACCACCAACAGTAGAGCCCCCCCCTGCCAGACCGGGTCGGGCTAAACGAGGCAGGGGCTGATACATGACATAGGCGTATACCGCTCCGACGAACAGGCAAACCAAAATCCACCAAGGCGAGGATTGGAAAATGAAATTCATTTATTGAATGATAAATTATAACCGGGTCGCCGGAGCATTTATGAGTTATGAATGGCTATGACATCATTCATAACTCATTATTAAGTAAGCATTCCTCCGTCCACTTGCAGTACCTGACCGGTAATGTAGCGGGAAAGGTCAGAGGCCAGGAAAACGGCGCAATCAGCCACTTCATCAGGCTGGCCACCCCGTTTCATCGGAATCTGCTGTTTCCAGTCTTCAAGGGCTTTCTCATTGATCTCGCCAGTCATTTCGGTTTCGATAAAACCCGGTGCGATGGCATTAGATCGAATATTCCGCGATCCTAATTCGAGTGCTACCGACTTGGTAAAGCCGATAATCCCTGCCTTAGATGCCGCGTAATTAGCCTGCCCCGCATTACCCCGAATGCCAACCACTGACGTCAGATTAATAATCGAACCAGCTTTAGCTTTCATCATCGGTTTAATGGCCGCTTTCGTTAAGTTAAAGACCGACTTTAAGTTAACGTTGATAACCGTGTCCCATTGTTCTTCTGACATCCGCATCAACAAACCATCTTTCGTAATACCAGCATTATTGATCAACACATCGAGTTTGCCAAAGTCAGCAACAACCTGACTAACAAGATCTTCGGCTGCTTTATGGTCCGACGCATCCGACCGATAACCTTTCACCTGGCCACCAAATGTCCGGAGTTCTTCTTCCAGCGCCTGCCCTTTTTCAACACTCGACAGATACGTGAACGCAACGGCTGCTCCTTCCTGCGCAAATTTCTGCGCCATAGCTCGCCCAATACCGCGCGACGCACCGGTAATTAACGCAACTTTTCCTTCTAATAAACCCATACTTTAAAATGAATTATAAATTATGACCGGGCCGCCGGAGCGATGATGAATTTTGTCCGTAACGATGTCCATTATCGCTCTGGACAAAATTCATTATCGCTCTGGACAAAATTCATCATCGCTCCGGCGGCCCGGTCATAATTTACCATTTATAATCTTTTGGTCAAAAATAGCGGTTTGCCAGTAAATGGCAAGGTTCGTGCCGGGTTTGGCTTTAGTATTTAAGCTGCGTTACTTTGCCTCAACTTTTCAAGCCCTGTGCCATGCACTATTATATCCTTTCGGCCCTGTTATGGTTAACGGCCTCGGCCACAATGGCCCAGAAAATTCATGCCCATAACGATTATGCCCAGCCGCATCCGTTTGTGGACGCTTATACGCAACACGCCGATTTTATCGAAGCTGATGTCTGGCTACAAAATGGAAAATTAGTCGTCTCACATGATAAGCCCCAGGCGGGTGCTCCTACGCTCGATTCGCTGTATCTGCGGCCAATTATTAAATTATTTGAGCAATATAAAGGCAAACCCAGCCAAGACCGTGATTATACGTTTGGGCTGGTTATCGACGTAAAAGATAGCCCGACTGAGGTGCTGCCTATATTGGTCGGACTTTTGCAGGAAAATATTACGGCTTTCAATCGGTCTGCAAATCCGAAAGCGGTGCAGGTTATTATCAGTGGTAACCGGCCTAAAATTCCAGCTTATTTCGATTATTCATTACTTCAGTTCGACGGGAGACCCAGCGAGGTATATGATCAGGAAACGCTTCAGCATGTGGCACTTATCAGTGATAACTTCCGGCTATATTCCCAATGGGATGGCACGGGTGAGCTTTCTGATGTTGACCGTGATAAGCTAAAACGGGTCATTAAGCGGGCTCACAGTGATAACAAGCCTATCCGGTTCTGGGCTATTCCCGATTCGCCTAATGGCTGGAAGCAACTCAAGAAATTAGGTGTCGACATAATTAATACCGACAAAGTAGCGGAGTGCGTGCAGGCGATGCGGTAGCTGTCCAGTCTGCGAAACATCTTTTCGGAATATATGGTAACCACGGTAGATACTATAAATTCAAATAGTAAACTTAAAATTTTCTCTTACTTAAGTGGATTCACTAAATGATGTTTATATTTACCGAACGTATCTACCGTAATCTCTGTAAACGATGAAATTAATCAAGAACGTTGGCTTCGTAGATCAGATTCTACGCGCCCTGCTAATTTTAGATTTTCTCATTTTTTGTGGACTGGACTTGGTATCTGATATGGTAGCCGGTTTCCTGCTGGTTATCTCGATGCTTCTGGCCGTTAGCTGTATTACGGGGTACTGCCCACTCTACAAATCACTCAATATTTCAACGCGACAGGAGGTTAACGCCTGAGCGCTTCTTATCCGCACAGACCGCCCCGCCCTGTTAAAGCGGGGCTTTTTTTGTACTTTTGATGATCCTGACTCATCCGGTGCACCCAGAAGTAGCTATGTCCGCAAAGAATTTCTATCAGACGTTATACCAGAATGACCAGCTTTTCCGCCTGGCTAACGAATCATGGACAATTACTACTGAGTTAACTGAAGAAGATATTTTAACGGAAACGCCCCCCGCTAACCACACTGATTTACTTAGCGAACTGGACGCATTAGCTAATCCAACGTTGCTGGTTACACCTGAAACTGTGCTGGTCGATACTATCATGCCCTTTCCAGAACCAGTGCTGGATACGCCGGAGCCAGTTATTCAGTCCATCGCTCCGGAACCATTACCCCAGCCGGTTCCCCGCCCGACAGTACCGTCGATTTTGCCACCGATTCAACTACAATCCCGAATGCCTCAGTTGAACCACAAGGTGCTACTCCTGGCCGACGAAGAACTGGACCCCAGCAATCTGATCTTTCTGGAGAAAATTCTGAAAGCGGTGAATCTGAATATCGATGGAGTCGATTTACTGAATCTCCACGGCGCCCGGGATATGGATTTTGCGGAGTTGCTCCGAGGCAAATACATTCATCATTTCATCACGTTCGGGGTGCCGTTTGAGCGAATTGGCCTCGACATCATGATGGACCGTTATTCGCCGGTTCGGTTTGAGGGCATTACGTTCCTGCTAGCCGATTCGCTGCCGACTATTGAGGCCGATCAGCAGCTAAAGAAACGACTTTGGACTGCTCTCCAGCGCATTTTTCTGCGTTAAGCAGGCTAATTGGCGAATAACCACTCCCAGATAGCGCCAACTGATTCGCCGATGCTCCATACTGAAAGGAGCAGAAAGATAAGCCCCATCCCACCAAATACATAAATCAGTAAGTATTCACCTTCAAGTTCTACTTGATTAGGCTGGGCCGGATCGTAATACAGCGTTACCTCCTCGCCCACCTGATAAGCTGGTGGGTTTCTGCCTTCCGAACTGTGGAATACCAATTCCCGTCCGTCCTGTATCTGATAGCGAATGGAAGGCGCCACCGGATACTCGCGGGGCTTTATCCGATGCATACTGATAACGATTCCTTTGGTTTTAATCCCGTGCTGTATCAATTGCTGACGACTCCAGTATACGTAGTAGGCAATGCCCAAAAGCGAAACACCTATCAGAAAAAAGAGAAATATAATCAGGTCGGCAGCAGGCAATTTCATACGTGCAGGATCAGGAACGACAGTGAGAAGTGAGCTACAAAACTGCCTCTATATGCCAGTAAGCACCAGGACTAATAAATAATTGGGGATTTTGAGTAAACAGGTAACAGATTTTTTGTAGCAGGCAACATCCTCCTAAAGTTCAGCCCCTATTTTTGTGAACATACGCCTGAATAATAACGATCCCGATGAACTCTTCTCCCCAACAACCAGCGCTCCGCCGGGCGATTGGTACATTACAGCTTTGGGCCATAGCCGTTGGCATGGTTATATCGGGCGAATATTTCGGTTGGAATTACGGTTGGGCCGTTGCTGGTACGGTCGGCTTTCTGATCGCAACCCTGCTGGTAACGGTGCTTTATCTTACCTTCATTTTTAGCTATACAGAACTGACTTCAGCCATTCCGGATGCCGGAGGGCCATTTGCCTATGCGGTTCGAGCATTTGGTCCAATCGGTGGATTTGTCGCTGGCTTCGCTACGCTGGTCGATTTTCTAATGGCTCCCCCGGCCATTGCAGCCGCTTTAGGCGCTTACGCACATTTTCTGAATCCGGATTTACCAGTGTTGGGCGTAGCCGTTGCAGCCTACGTCGTTTTTATCGGCATCAACCTGCTGGGTATTCAGGAGTCAGCTAACTTTTCGGTAATTGTTACCGTGCTTTCAGTGGTCGAGTTGCTCATTTTTATGGGCTTGGTCGTTCCGGCCTATAAAACCGAGAATGTACTGGCGCACAATGAGTCCTTTGGCTTTTCGGGTGTCTTTGCCGCCATCCCCTTTGCGATCTGGTTTTATCTAGCCATCGAAGGCGTAGCAATGGTAGCGGAAGAAGTCCGTGATCCGCAGAAAACCATCCCACGAGCGTATTTGCTGAGTATTGGAACGCTTGTATTGCTGGCACTCGGTACCATGCTTCTTTGCGCGGGCGTGGGCGACTGGCGGCAACTTAGTGATTTAGATCATCCGTTGCCCGAAACACTTGCGATGGCGTTGGGACGGCAAAATTACTGGTCTAAACTATTCGCGGGTCTGGGATTATTTGGGCTGATTGCCTCCTTTCATGCTACTATACTCGGCTATTCGCGGCAGTTGTTTGCGCTTGCTCGGGCGGGTTATCTTCCATCTTTTCTAGCCACCGTCAATCCGCGATTCCAGACGCCACACTGGTCATTGATTACGGGCGGTATTATCGGATTAACGGCTTTATTGTCAGGCACGACTGATGAAATTATTACCCTATCGGTTGTGGGTGCCATTGTTCTGTACGGTACCAGTCTGCTGAGTTTATTCCGGCTACGCAAAACTGAACCTCAGCTACCTCGCCCCTTTCGTACGCCGTTTTACCCCGTTTTCCCTTTAATTGCGCTAATTTTATCGACCATCTGCCTCCTTGCCATCGTCTATTTCAATCCTGGCATAAGCGCTCTGTTCGCGGGCCTTATGCTGCTATCGTGGCTCCTGTTTAGGTGGTTATCCCCCCGGTTTATCAGCTCCGAATCACCGCCGGTTTCCGACTAAGATTTGGTTAGTTAAAGCACTATTCCCGTATTTAGGGTCGTTTTCTACGTACCCCCATTCTATCTGACAGCCTTTGTGGCCGTTTTGTAATGACTTTGTTCAAACGACTTTTTTCGTTTTTCACCCCCGGCTCATCTACGGATGTACCAGTTAAAGGCTCCGTTGCCGAACTCACATCCGCGCCCGCTATCAATACATCAACTACTGATAAACAGCCTCTTAATTTCTTGCCATCAATTAGTCCTGACATACCGCTGGAACCGCTACCCCATTGGCTGGCCGACGAAGAATCGCTGCGTGACGAAGGGATTATGTTCGGCTTATCAGATGCTGACCCCAGCGAAAAAGTAGCGAGTATTCGGGCGTATTTCAGCCAACAGGGAGCAGCGTTGGAACATACGCGTGAACATCATACCGAAACAATCGGAGAAATAAACCTGCTGATTGAGCAGCGCGAAAGCCGCACAACGGAATTACGCCGACAAATGACCGACGTTCAAAATCGGCAGCCCTTACCCGATACTTTACCCCGGACAATCGCCAGCCTTTGTTTGTCAGCATTGATGTGCGTAGGGACGTTTTTCCTAGTTGACACTACGCTCCAGCCCGTCTTTTCAAATCGGTGGATCGCAGTGGGCGTGTTTCTGGCCGGAATGTTTACCCTAACGGGCGCATCTACTGGTCAGGAAACGCGGCTGACGGCCCGGCGGCTCCTCGAAACCATTAGCTTACCCTTAGCAGCTGCTAGTTTCATACTGGCGCAGGCCCTTCGTATCCAACCAGTTAGTCAGGCCGTCGCTTTATTTTGTTTTATCTTTTTCCTATTTCTACTCGGTGGCAGGCTTTTTCTGAATACGTTAACGACGCTAAGCCAGGATCTGAGGGCCCTTCGTACAAACCATCGGTTAAACCTTCTTAGAGACAGTCAGTTACCTGTATGGGAAAAGCAACTAAACGAACTTAGCCGCGAAATCGACGGATTCCGGACGCAGAAATGGCCAATCGTGACAGCGTTGACGCATACGGAAGCCAGATTAACCCAACTGAACGCTCAGCGCGATGGGTTTGTTACTCTATTTCTGAGTGAGTTCGAACTGGCGCGCAGTATCCGCGACCGACGTAAACTAATGATGCATTATGAATGATAAATTATACTCCCTTACTAGTCCAATTCAGTTTGAGATCCAGCGGGATTATTATTCATAATCGCACCGGCGACCCGGTTATCATTAGTTATGGAGCCAACCAACAACCCTGATTTTCAGCACGGCTACACGAGTGGCGTGGAGGGAGTCAATCGGGAAACATACGAAGGGTATCTATCCAGTCAGATCAACACCGACTGGCTAACCGAACGAATTCAGGAGAAGCGAACGAAACTCGCAAATCTCGACCAGCAGTTAATCGATGCTACGGATGCTAACCGGTTAGCATATGCAGACCTTCAAAACCATGTCCTTCAGGTAGAGCGACTTAACCGGCAGGTTAACTTGCGGGAAGCCGACCGTCAGGCGATTGAAACGGAACGCTACCAGTTACAGGAACGTCGGGCCAAAGCCTCTCCTGACTACTCATTGCTGGCGGGTATCCTGTTTTTATTAGCAGGGATTTCGTTCCTGGCGGGCGATCTGATTATCTCCCACGAAATTGTAGCCTACGCTCTTAACATTCGCAATACCAATGAAGCTTGGGCGTTTGCGGTCGGTCTGGCGATGGTATCCATCCTGCTGAAACCCGCTTATGACCGGCTTATCGAAAAACCGTATCAGGAAAATCCAGAGCAGAACGCCACTAAATACCAGCGATTTAAGATTGCACTTGCCGTGTTTTCAGTGCTGACGCTGGCCGTGCTCGGCTGGTTCCGTTACGAAGCATACCGTACCGATCAGTTGAAAGCTGCCATTAACAAATCGGTTAGACAGCTTCAACTGAATACCGACCCAACGGCAGCTACGCAACAACTTAGCCCATCGACGCTGAGCAAAATAGAAAAACAACTAAGCGAGTCAAGTGAGTTAAATCTGGCGCTGGTAAATAGCCCCTGGGCGTTGTTATCGTTTGTACTGAGCGGCATTTTGTTTGCCTTGGCGGGCGCGGTCTGCCTGGGGATTGCCTTGCCGGTGCTGTCGGCGTTCTGGTTCCGATGGCTACAGGCCGATATTAAACTTGGGAAACTGCGTCGTCGGTTGAAGCGCCTGGATAAGGAAATAGCTCCTCTTGAGGGGCAATTGGCCGAGCAGCGCACTCGCCAGCAGGTACTTCAGCATAACCTGGATTTATTACCTTCTCTTGATGAACTGAAATCAGAGCGGCAAGCCACCACGCGTGAGCTAAACGAATTACTGGCCGAGTTGAAGCTATCCCAAACTGATAGCCGCATCAGCAACTTCAATGACGGTTACGGCCGTGGCGAAGCCACCCGCGCAACTCTGAGCGATGACGAACAGCATGATTTGCTGAAAGAAATGGAATCGCTTCCGGCCGCGAGCCGCAATCGTACCAACGGAACCTCGCATGATAAAGGCCCTAACGGTAAACCTCAGGGATTGCGGCCGTATCAGACAGTGCGAAAATTCCTGTCAGACGAGCTTTGATGTTTTGTTCACAATAGATCCACCGTTTTTCTAACCGTTCTATAATCTTGCCTATTTGCTGGCGCCCTACCTTTAGTGCGTTCATTGAACATGCATTTTAGGTTAAGAAGAAAGAAAGAAACGTCGGTTCTGCTGGAACTGGCGTTTTTTGTTAGGCTCCTATCAAGGTTTATCAATACACCTATTTTGACTATAAATCACATTTTTTAGTGGCCTTGTTTATTATAAGTTTTTACCAGACTAGTTGCATTTTTACGTGTTGTTTTGACTAAGTACAACTTCGAATACAATTCATTATAATAAATTTGACTATCAGTTAATTAGTCATTAGGTTTAGGCACAACTCAACGGATAGCAATTTTTAGACACACCATTTTTTATACAATTTAGCTATATTCCATTAGATCTGTTTTATGGAAAATAAGCATATTATTTTGCACTCTGCTCCTCATAAGTATATCCTTATCAGAAAATCAATACCATTATAACTACCACGCCATGAAGGTTATCAGCCTCTATCAACCGTATGCCACATTGGTTATGCTAGGATTGAAAACGTTTGAAACCCGTGGCTGGGACACTCAGTACCGTGGGCAGATAGGCATTCATGCGGCTGCGATTATGCCAAACTGGTGCCGGAATTTGTGCATGCAGGACCCATTCCGGCGTCGGCTCAGAGCCCACCAACTACATGCGGATAATTTACCACTGGGTAAAATATTAGGTACAGTCAACCTGGTCAGCACCCAACGCAGCGAAGATTGGCTGGAAGAAAAGGGCGACGATATCGACAATTTCGATTATTGGTACGAAGAATATTTATACGGTGACTACTCTGATTCTCGCTTTGTCTGGAAACTTCAGAATCCAGTTCCCTTCCCTACACCGATTCAAGCCAGCGGATCACCAGGTTTCTGGCGCTATGAACAATATTAGATACCTGACCTAAAAAATTTCATGCGGCTTTAATCTCCCGACAATCAGCCAACTGGCTCGTTTGTCGGTCAGCTTTGTGAACTTTTCCGGAATGCGTTCGCCATTTCCTGCGTTTTTCCTAGTACCTTTATACCCCGTAACGCTTCAAAACAGGTTTTAGTCATGGCGGCTACGGGACCCAAATCCGCGAAATATATTTTTGTTACAGGCGGGGTAACTTCATCACTTGGCAAAGGCATCATTGCCTCTTCATTGGCCAAATTACTTCAATCCAGAGGGCTTACGGTAACGATTCAGAAATTCGATCCGTATATCAATATCGACCCTGGCACTCTCAATCCTTATGAACATGGCGAATGTTACGTCACCGACGACGGGGCCGAAACGGACCTTGATCTGGGCCACTATGAGCGATTTTTAAATCGGCCAACATCGCAGGCCAACAACATCACCACCGGGCGTATTTACAACAACGTAATCACCCGCGAACGACGGGGCGATTTTCTAGGTAAAACGGTGCAGGTTGTGCCCCACATTACCGACGAAATTAAGCGCAATATCCGGCTTTTAGGCGACACGGGCGAGTATGACATCGTCATTACCGAAATCGGTGGCTGCGTAGGCGACATTGAGTCGCTGCCGTTTGTCGAAGCGGTTCGGCAGCTTAAGTTCGAATTAGGCGAACACGATACGCTGGTTATTCACCTGACGCTGGTGCCTTATCTGCAATCGGCTGGCGAGCTGAAAACCAAGCCGACTCAGCACTCTGTTCGGATGCTACTCGAAAACGGGGTTCAACCCGATATTATCGTGTGCCGGACAGAGCACCCACTGCCGCAGGATATCCGACGAAAAATTGCGCTATTCTGTAACGTACAGGTCAGTTCAGTTATCGAAGCTATCGACGCCCAAACGATCTATGACGTACCCCTGCTGATGCAGAAAGAGCGACTCGACCAGCGAGCGCTCTACATGATGGATCTTTACAATGACAAGGATGCAGACCTGGATGCCTGGAAAAGTTTTCTGGCTCGCCTGAAAAATCCTGGCGATACCATTCGAATCGGTCTGGTTGGTAAGTACGTTGAGTTACACGACGCCTATAAGTCGATTGCCGAAGCCTTTATTCATGCTGGTGCTACCAACGAATGTAAGGTAGAACTAGAGTGGATTCAATCGGAAACGCTGGTTGACGAACATCATTGCGCTAATGTGCTGAGTCAACTCGATGGGGTGCTGGTAGCGCCCGGTTTTGGCGAGCGTGGTATCGACGGAAAAATTAATGCGGTACGTTACGTTCGTGAAAACGGCATTCCATTCTTAGGCATTTGCCTGGGTATGCAAATGGCCGTTATCGAGTACGCCCGAAACGTGATTGGTCTGGAAGACGCTCATTCGACCGAAATGGAACCACACACGTCGACGCCCGTTATTAGCATGATGGAAGACCAGAAAAGCATTACCAATAAAGGCGGTACGATGCGACTGGGAGCTTATAGTTGTAAACTCAAACGCGATTCGCTGGCTTATCAGATTTACGGCAAAACCCAGATCAGCGAGCGCCATCGGCACCGCTACGAATTCAACAACGACTATCTGGAACGTTTTGAGCAGGCTGGCTTACGGCCGACGGGAATTAATCCCGATACGGGACTGGTCGAGATTGTGGAGTTGACTAGCAAAAACCATCCGTGGTTTGTGGGCGTGCAGTTTCACCCTGAACTGAAAAGCACCGTCATGAACCCGCATCCGCTGTTCGTACAGTTTGTGAAGGCAGCCCTCGCCTTTGCCCAAAAGAAACGCGCCGAACCGCTGAATCCTACCACAGATGCATCCGCTTTACCGACCGTCCATGTAGAAACCGTCAGCGCGGTTGATTAACCGGCCGGATTGGCGTAATTTTGCTGGAAATTAGTTTGACGTTTGAAGTCTGAGGCTTGTTGATTCTGTGGTGATAAAGCACTGGCAGGGACAACGACCTCGAACTTCGAACGACAGACTTCAAACTATAGAAATGGATCGTAATCAAATTATTGGCATTTTGCTAATTCTGGCGATGCTTGTCGGCTACCAACTGCTGGTACCGAAACCCGCGCCTGAAAAGCAGCCAGCGCAAAAAACACAAACAACTCGCCCGAAGAGCGAATCGGCCGCAGCCGCAGCTATCAATAAAGCAGAACAACCGATCGACTCGGCAGCTATGAAAGCCCAGTTTGGCAACTTCGCTACTGTCGCTACTGGGGAAGCTCGTGATATTATCGTTGAGAATAAGGATATTAAAGTAACCTTTAGTACGCACGGCGGACGGGTTAAAGAAGTAATTCTTAAGAACTACAAAACGTACGACCAGAAGCCGCTGGTCCTGATTGACGAGCAAAGCAGTCAAACTCTGCTTGAGTTGCCAACTTCTCGGGGCAAAGTCGATTTGCATCAGCTGTATTATCAAACTACAACGCAAAGCGGTACGGTTAACGGGCAACCACAACAAATTACCTTCCGGGCCGAGATTGCACCGGGCCAGTCGGTCGAGCAGGTATATACTGTTCCGGCCGAAGGCTACGTACTCAATTATGACCTGAAACTGAATGGTTTGGGGAATACGGTCGGCAACGATAACATTCGGTTCTTCTGGGAAGACAAAATGCGGCAGTATGAAAATGATCTGGCGAACAATCGCCGGGCCGCCACCATCGATTACCTCACGGCTGATGAAAACTTCGATAAGCTGACCGAAGGTGAAAGTAATCAGGAAGCGACGCTGGAAGAGCCAGTACAGTGGTTTACTATTAAGCACAAATACTTCCTGTCGGGTTTTATTGCGCAGAACGCGCCCTTTCAGAAAGCTAACTTCAAAGCGCTGGTAGACCCGGCCGACAGCTCGGTGGTGAAGACGGCGATTGCTGACGTTGCCCTACCGATGGCTGATGTAAAAGCGGGTAAAGGTCAATACAAATTCTACTATGGCCCTAATGAATTTCAGTTACTGGGCAATGTCGCGCCGGAGTTCGACCAAAACGTTTACCTGGGCTATTCGATCCTGAAGCCGATCAACAAGTACTTCTTCGTGCCAGTCTTCAACTTCCTGGAGAAGTTCATCAACAATTATGGGCTGCTGATCATTGCGTTGGTGGTGTTCGTTAAACTCGTACTGACACCCCTAACCTACAAATCGTACGTCAGCATGGCTAAAATGCGGGTGCTTCAGCCAGAGTTGAATGAGATGAAGGAACGCGTTGGCGACGACATGGCCAAACAGCAGGCCGAGCAAATGAAGTTGTATCAGGAAGTGGGCGTTAGCCCGCTAAGCGGCTGTGTTCCAGTATTGGCCACCATGCCGATTCTGTTCTCTTTGTTCATGCTCTTCCCGAACCTGATCGAACTACGGCAGAAGTCATTCCTGTGGTCGCATGACCTGTCGACCTACGATGCGTTCATTACGTTCCCTACTCTACCGTTTATTGGCGGGCACCTGAGTTTGTTTACCGTACTGATGACGGCTTCGTCGATTGCTTACGCGTACTACAACAACCAGACGACACCAACCCAGCCAGGACCGGTGAACATGAAGGCGTTGAGCTATATATTCCCGCTGATGTTTATGTTTGTACTGAACTCTTATCCGGCCGGTCTGACGTTCTATTATTTTGTCTCCAACGTTGTGACGATTGCTCAACAGCAGTTAATCCGTCGGTTTGTTGATGAAGACAAGATCAAAGCAGTTCTGGACGAAAACCGCCGTAAAAACGCGGCTGGTGAGGGCAAAAAACCTGGTGGTTTCCAGGCGTTGTTACAGCGTCAGTTGGCAGCTGCCGAAGAAGCTCGCAAGCAGGCTGAAGAAGCACAGCGTAAAGCTAAATCGAAGAAAAGCTAATAATGTATAGTCATTAGTACTAAGAAAAATAGTAATCTTGATTGTGCTAATAACTGGTCAGAAACTACTGACTGACGAATTCCAAAAGCAACGCAAGGGCGTTGCTTTTGTGCGTTAACCCATAAGAGCCATGAGTCGAAAAATGTATTGGTATTGCTTGCTGGTTGTTGGTTTGTTCGGTTGGCAAACATCCCTGGCGCAGGTTCCCCCTGACGCGCTGAGACGCTATAAAGCGGCTGTTCAGTTAGTGCAGTCGGGATCATACGAAAAAGCCAGAACGGAGCTGAACGCCATTGTCCAGGGGCGGGGTCCGCTAGCGGCATATGCCAGTTATTACTATGCGCTGGCGGCATATCGACAAAAGCAGTTTGGCCAGTCACGTCTGATGCTCAAGCAGTTACTCGAACAATTTCCGGATTGGCGCAAAATAGACGATGCGAATTATCTGATGGCTGCCGTAGCCATGGAAATGAGTAATTACGAAGAAGGCGTGGGTGCGCTGCAACCGATTCGTGATGCTACAATTCGAACACAGGGTACTCGACTAGAACAGGCGTTTCTGGGACGTATTACTGAACTAGACCGGTTAAAGCAATTAAATAAAGCCTATCCGAACGATCGGGGGGTTGGGCTTGCACTGGTCGATTTAATTCAGCAAACCTCCAGCGATAAAGATGATCTGGAACTTTCGGACCGATTAACCAATCGTTTTGGGGTGTCGTTGCCTACCTCACGGCCAACCACAACCACGTCGACTTCGGCCACGCCAGTAGCTGGTAATCGCCCGGTAACGCCCATGCCAACGCCAACCCGGACATCACGTCCAAAGGGTTACTATAATATTGCGTTGCTATTTCCTTTCCGGCTCGATGAATTTGATGCAGAAAAGCGACTTCGGAACAACCAGTATGTTTATGACCTATATAATGGTATCAAACTGGCCAAAACGAAATTGCAGGAAGAAGGTATTACCGTTAACCTGTTTGCTTACGACGTAGAGAACGACGCGAATAAAACCTTAGAACTGGTCAATAGCCCAGCCTTTGCGCAAACTGACCTAATCATTGGCCCCTTTTATCTAGAGCCGAACCGGATTGCATCAGCGTATGCCAGTCAGAGTAATATTATCCTGCTGAACCCAATTGCCACTAACAGCGATTTAGTAGCTAATCAGCCAACGGCCTTTCTGGCACAGCCATCCATACAGCAACAGGCTCATAAGCTGGCTGATTTCGCCCATAATTTGCCCAACGGACGGCAGGCTGCTATTTATTTCGGAGCCTCTCGCAAAGATTCGTTATTAGCCATGGCATATCAGGCTGAGCTAAATGGTCTTAATTACCAAGTCGTTGATTTTCGTAAACTTAGCGGCTCAGCGCAAGCGATGGCCACCGCTATGCAACTGCCTGCTCCCCGGCCTGGAGCGCCAACCTCGTCAACGGCAACGGTCACGCTGAGCCACGTGTTCTTGGCCAGTAGTAATGAGGAAGATGGATCACGGCTGCTCGACGCGCTCAATCGCCGACACATTAATGGGCCACTGATTGCCACAGCTTCAGCCTTCGATCAATACAAAACGGGCTCCTCAACTCTTTCACGTAGAGAATTGTATTTGCTTTATCCCGACTTTGTCGATAACGCAAGAGAGCCTGTTCTGGCATTTGAGGAGCAATACCTGTCTAAACGCAACACGATTCCGTCGGTTTTTGCTAGTCAGGGTTACGATATGATGTTATTTTTTGGTCGTCAACTCGCTAAAAACGGCGCTTCATTTCGAAACAGATCTACATTACGCTCTGACACAGACGATTATCTGATGTCGGGATTCGATTACTCACAAAGCAATGATAACCAGATCGTTCCTATCGTTAAATTCGAAGAGGGGCGGTTTGTAAAAATTAATTAGTGAAAGAGTGTAAGCGTGTAAGAGTGAATAGCTGACGCAGTTTTTTCACTCTTACACTCCGCATCGGCGGTCCGATTTCACTCTTTCGCTCTTTCTATTATGACCACGAGCGAACAGTTATTCGAAAAAGCCAAAACCCTGATTCCAGGCGGAGTTAATTCGCCGGTACGTGCGTTCCGGGCGGTGGGAGGTAATCCCTTATTTATTAAATCGGCTAAAGGACCCTATCTCTACGATGAGGACGGCCGGCAATATATTGAACTCATCAACTCATGGGGGCCGATGATTCTGGGGCACGCATTTGAGCCGGTCGAAGCGGCTGTTCGCGATGCTATTCAGCACTCGTTTTCGTTCGGTGCCCCAACTCGGAAGGAGGTCGAAATGGCCGAATTAATCATCGACATGGTACCCTCAGTCGAGAAGGTACGTATGGTTAATTCGGGAACCGAAGCGACAATGGCCGCCATTCGAGTAGCTCGTGGCTTCACCGGTCGTGATAAGATTATCAAATTTGAAGGTTGTTATCATGGGCACGGCGACTCATTTTTGATTGCCGCGGGTAGCGGTGCCGTAACGATGGGCGTTCCGGATTCACCCGGCGTGACGAAAGCGACAGCTGCCGATACCTTAACTGCTCCTTACAATGATTTAGCTACAGTTGAAGTGCTGCTGGACAATAATCAGAACCAGGTGGCCGCCATTATCCTGGAACCCGTAGTCGGCAATATGGGCTGCGTATTACCCGAAGCCGGTTTTCTAGAAGGTATTCGTTCCTTGTGCGATAAACACGGTGTGGTCCTGATTTTCGATGAAGTGATGACGGGCTTTCGATTAGCTCGTGGTGGCGCCCAGGAACGTTTTAGCATCCAGCCCGACCTGACTACGATGGGAAAAATCATCGGTGGTGGCATGCCGGTTGGTGCCTATGGCGGTCGTCGGGACATTATGGATATGGTGTCCCCTGCCGGACCGGTTTATCAGGCGGGTACACTTTCAGGTAATCCCATTGCGATGTCGGCGGGACTAGCCATGTTGCGTTATCTGAACGAGCATCCGGAAGTCTACACCCGGCTAGAAGAAATCGGTCAGAAACTAACGGATGGATTTCGGGCGGGCTTACTGAAAGCAGGGTTGAACTATACACTCAACCATATCGGCTCGATGTTCACGCTGTTCATGACCGAGCGTCCCGTCACGAATTTTGCGCAAGCCAAATCCTGTGATTTACCACTCTTCGGACGGTATTTCCATGCTATGCTCCAGCGAGGTATTTATCTGGCGCCATCCCAGTTCGAAAGCTTATTCTTATCTGTCGCCCTAACCGACGACTTAGTCGACCAGATTATCCAGGCAAATGAGGAAAGCCTTCAAGAAATGATGAATTATGAATGATAAATGATTTTGTAGGAACTGGTTGCTCAACATTCATAATTCATCATTATAGCCGTGTTTTTCTCCGTCATCATCCCCGTCTATAACCGCCCCGACGAACTACGCGAACTGCTCGGTAGTCTGACCAGGCAGACGTATACAAACTTTGAGGTTCTTGTCATTGAGGACGGGTCGGTGACTAAAGCCGACGCAGTAGTTGATGATTTTGCCGGACGATTAAATATCCGTTATTTTTTTAAGGAAAACTCCGGACAGGGTTTTACCCGTAACTATGGCTTTGAGCGAGCCAGAGGGGCTTATTTCGTCATTTTCGATTCTGACGCGCTTGTGCCTCCGCATTACTTTGCGGTTGTTAATGAGCGGCTCGCTACCGACAAATTGGATGCTTACGGAGGTCCTGACGCGGCTCATCCCGATTTTACCGACGTGCAGAAAGCCATTAGTTATTCGATGACATCACCTTTTACGACGGGGGGCATTCGGGGGAGCAAGAAAAATCTTGGTGGCACATTCCACCCCCGCAGCTTCAATATGGGTCTGTCGCGGGCGGTTTGGGAGCGCACGGGTGGTTATAAGCTCAGTCGGATGGGTGAGGATATTGAATTTGCTATCCGCATCATCGAACTGGGCCTCCGAACCGGTTTGATTCCCGAAGCTTTCATTTACCACAAACGCCGGACGAACTTCGGGCAGTTTTTTCGACAACTTCGCTTTTTTGGTAGAGCCCGCATTAATATCTCGCGCTATTACCCAAACGAGTTAAAAATCGTACACGCATTTCCGGCTCTGTTTACGCTGTTTTTGTTTTCGATTCCTGTTTGGCTTCTGATTAGCCCAACGCTGTTTTACCTGGCGATCAGCGCCTTACTTCTATTTTCAATCTTGATTTTGATTGACGCTACCCGAAAGGAGAAGAGCCTAAAAATTGGCTTGCTTAGTGTAGAAGCTGCTTTTACACAGCTAACTGGCTACGGCATCGGTTTTCTGAGCGAAGGTTGGAAAAAACTGCGTGAACCAAAGGAATTTCGTGAAACCGGCGCTAGTATCGAATATCCATCCTGACGCGTAGTAATAAGCCTAGATCAACTAAATCAGGCACGTTTGCGTTATAAAATGAAGAACAATTAGAGCGATATAGACCCAATGGCCAAGCTTGCCAAACCACCCGGACAGCGATTAGTTAAACGCATGAGCACCCGCACTAAGGGCCTGATTCTGGCCCCGATCAGCCTGCTATTGATCAGTGCTGGGCTATGCGTATTCAGCGCTGCGGCTAACGTCTATTATGCAGGGGCACCATTCCGGCAATGGTTTTTATGGGGAATCTATAGCCTGATCCTGTTTAATGGCGGATTACTACTTTTTGGGCAGGTAGTTCGTTACCGAGCGCAGTTGGATTACCGTCGGTTTGTGCGTCGGGAGCTTAAGAAGCGGGACCGCGACTGGGCTCGCCAACTCCATAAACGAAAAGCCCAGCCGAGTAAGGGCGGGGCTTCCTGACAGATCACATTCGATCTGCTTAATTCGAAAAATAGAATACGCTTACGCTTCTTTTTTCTCAGTAAACGAAGCTTTGATAGCTTCAACGTCTACGTTCCGGATGATGGGTCTCCGCAGCAATTGCTTGATTGCGTTGGTTTTATTGTTGGCAATGGCCCGGTTCCGGCGGCCTTTGCGTTTTAATTCCGTTACTGCCATGACTGTATAAATAGAAATTTTTTGCGTTTCTTGAAAATCAGAGCGCAAAAGTAAGAAATTTTTCGGTCAAATGAGCCTAAACGATAGATTTTTTTGATAATCCATTCAGAATCAGGCGTTTCATAAAGGCTTTGATTTTCGATCTCCGCCTTAGTGAAAGACATGGTTAGATCGTATGCCCCAACCCTTCTTCGCTCTCCAGTTTTTCGGCGGTATCCTTAATAGCTTCTTCAACCGAGTGCGACTGCCGTAAATCAGAGGCCTTTTTAGTGATTTCGGCCATCGTCTCGTAGTGGCGCTGCAACACAGCCAACTCTTCTTCAGTCAGGTTTTCAACTGAAACGAGCCGATTGCTAGCTCCTTTGGTGGCCGCTATCAGTTCGTTGAGCTTAAGTTGGACAGATATAGAATCTTTATTCTGCGCTTTCTGAATCAGAAAAACCATCAGAAACGTAACGATAGTTGTTCCAGTGTTAATAACGAGTTGCCAGGTTTCCGAATAATGAAAAATAGGCCCGGTTACCGCCCAAATAATGACCGTCGCTAAAGCAATGATGAAAGCCGCCGAACTGCCCGTTGCTTTTGTGACTGCTGAGGCAAATTTTTCAAAGCGCCCTTTGGTGATCGGAGTTGAGTCAGATGGTTGCGTTTCCATAGGTAGTGTCTTGTGAGTATTCATTTATACGAACGTTGTAGCCATAAAAAGCCAGAACCAGCCGGTTTGTTTCAAAAAATTGGCCGGGTAAAGTAGCGTGGGTAGAAACCCGCATTTTTCGCATATAAAGCGCTTGTTTCTAACCGCGCTACTACTTTTTTAATATATTTTTAACCAAAGAACTTTCCTTTTAGAAGGCATATAAATCAGATTTATTACCTGGCAAATCAAGGGTAGATTTGCTTATTTTTCGGCACCTTTGCCTTACATTTTTTGTTCTAAAATCGTACTAAAACTCGTAAAAATGCCGAACTGGTTTCTTGGAAAAATCCGCTATCAGCAGCCCGTCGACGACACAAACGTTGGCACTCGCAATGAAGAATTTATTAAGCAAAAAACCGTTACGGAAGCTTATTTAGTCGATGCCGTCAGCTATACCGATGCCGAAGCCCGACTTTATCAGGAGATTGCCGCCAACACGCCGGAGTTTGAAATTACAGACATCTCGCGCATGAAACTGGCGGATGTGTTGCATAACGAAGAGGGCGGTGAAACCTGGTATAAAGTAAAGGCTATGTTTATCCTGGAGGACGAAAAAACGGGTAAACAGAAGAAAACGCCCAGCCTGATGCTGGTTAACGCCGAAACGCCGAAACAAGCCTACGAACGTGTCGAATTTAGCCTGAAAACTTCCCTTGATCCGTTTGAGATTACGGACGTTAACACGACAAAAATTCTGGATATATTTCCCTTCAACGAAGAAGAACAGCGAAACCTGCGTCCTCTCAACGAATTGGTTAGCCCTGAGCCGGAAACGGTTTGATACTTTCTTTAAGAAGGCCATTCATTTACAGAATGGCTTTTCTTTTTTATATTATTCCGGCCTTTGGTGCGAAAGATTTGCATTGAAAACTAGCGATGCGGATATTTGACCCCGATATGAAACGCACTCTGTTCCAATTGTTCAACCTGCTGATGGCCTGCGTCGTGCTTCTGAGTAGCACCGGCTTTGGCTTGGTTGAGCATTCGTGCCAGATGCGTGGCAAGAAAAAAACCGTTGTGGTTGCCTTCAGCGATGCGAAAACGCCACGTGGTTGCGCAGTTGATCAAATGGCCGCTCCAACTGATCAGCCGACCATTAAAAAGACGGTATGCTGCCAGGACGATCAACACTTCGAGAATGTTGACATTTCGTCGTCGTTGAGCCAGTTGATCGCCAAGTTTATCAAGAGCATCACTGAAACGGTTATAGCTGGTGTAACGGCTGTTCTGGCCTGGATCGCTGAATGGATTTTCGGTGGTCAATCAGCTTCCATTGCTCTTTTTTCGTCACCCCCTTCCCTTTCCGGGCGCGACATTCTGACGCTCGTCCAAACGCTTCTTATTTGATTTTCAGATTGATAAGACGTTCTCCCTGTTCCATTGAATCAGGGATTATACTATCTTTCTATTAATCAACGGAATCATGCGTTTATTCCTTTTATGGATTGCCCTGATGGTCGCCATACCATCGTGGGCACAATCCGATTCAACTGCGATACGGGGCAGCGTTGGCGAAGTTGTCAACGGCAACCGAAGTCCGCTAATCGGTGCAACCGTGCGCTGGCTAAATACCTCGTCAGGTACTGTTACCGATACCAACGGACAATTCCATTTACAAATACAATCGGCTACAAATCGGCTAGTAATCAGCTACGTCGGCTACCATTCGGATACACTTACGATTATTAATCCTACCTCCGAATTAACTATTACCCTGCGCTCGGAACGAACCTTACAGGAGATAACCGTATCGGGAATGCCAGGACAGGTGGATCGCATCAATCCCATTCAAACCGAACTGATTACGCAACGCACGTTAGCCAAAGCGGCCTGCTGTAATCTGTCGGAAAGTTTCGAGACCAACGCATCGGTTAGCGTGTCATACAGCGACGCCGTGACGGGTGCAAAGCAGATTCAGTTTCTCGGTTTGGGTGGTCAATATGTGCAGACCAACGTCGAGAATATTCCCACCGTCCGGGGCCTGGCAACTACGTTTGGGTTCAATTACATTCCCGGCACCTGGATTACGAGTATCGACGTAGGCAAAGGTGCGGGCTCTGTCGTGAACGGCTATGAGTCGATGAGCGGCCAGATGAACGTAGAATTACAAAAGCCGGACGATAAGCAGACACTTTTTATAAATGGCTACGCCAACAGTTTCGGGCGGCTGGAGGGTAATGTGAATTGGTCAAAGACACTTACCAAAAAATGGAGTATGGGTCTGCTGGGTCATGCCAGTACACTCCGGAACGAAATTGACCAAAATAATGATGGATTTCGTGACCTACCACTCTACAATCAGGTCAATATTATTAATCGGTACAAATATAGTAGCGATCGATTCATGGCCCAGTTTGGTATTAAAGCGTTGTACGAAGACCGCGATGGCGGGCAATTGTCTCGGTTTGGGGCTTCCCGTTACCAGTTTGGCAATACAACGAAACGGGTAGAATTCTTCTCTAAAACGGCAAAGTTATATCCTGATAAGCCTTATAAGGGACTCGGGCTAATCTTGAATGGAGTCCATCATGAGCAAGTCGCCAACTTCGGTTTCGCACCCTATAACGGTCGGCAGCAAACATTCTACGCCAATCTGATTTACCAGACTATTATCGGTACCACGGCTAACAGCGTTAAAACCGGCCTAAGCTATCTAGTAGACGATTACCGTGAACAATACCGGGCTATCAATACCGCCAGGACTGAGTCGGTGCCGGGGGCCTTTTTTGAGTATACCTATACTTATCCCGAAAAGCTGACGCTGGTGTTGGGTGGACGATTAGATTATCATAATCTGTTTGGCGCGCAATGGACCCCACGGGCTCACCTGAAATATAATCTTAGTCAGAATGTAACCCTACGAGCATCGGCAGGGCGCGGTTTTCGGGTGCCGAATCCGTTTGCTGAAAACTTTGGCTATCTGGTCAGTTCACGGGCAGTATTCATTAGTGAGCCTCTGCGACCAGAAGTTTCGTGGAATTATGGTCTTAGTCTGACCAACGATTTTCAGTTGCTGGGCAAAAAAGCCTCGCTCGTGTTGGACTATCACCGTACCGATTTTCAGAATCAACTCATCGTTGATATCGAACATCCGGGCGAATTATACTTCTATAATCTGGCTGGTTCGCGGTTAACGGGTCGGTCGTTTGCCAACAGTTTCCAGGCCGAATTAAACGTGCAGCCAGCCAGACGGTTCGAGGTCAAAGCGGCTTATCGGCTCTTTGACGTTCGGCAAAGCATGGGCGGTCCCTTTGGCGAAGAACGACTATTGCCTAAGATGATGGTCAGTCGCGACCGGGTGCTGCTTAATGCGGGTTATGCCCTACCGTATGACAAGTGGAAGTTCGACGCGACGCTGCAATGGAATGGCCCGCGCCGGATTCCTTACCTGCGCGAGGGGTATGTGCATACCAGTTACCAAAATATGCCGACCGATTCTGCACCGGGTTTTTATAACCTCAACGCACAAGTCAGTCGGGCGTTTCGGAGCGGCTGGGAGATTTATCTGGGTGGTGAAAACCTAACTGGTTTCCGGCAATTGAACCCCATTGTAGCAGCAAACGATCCCTTCGGCGCAAGCTTCGACGCGGGCTCGAAAGTCTGGGGACCCATTACGGGTAGAATGGTATATGTAGGGTTCCGTTTTAAACCGCAAATCTAGACTGACCATTATGACTCTCATTATCCGAAATATGGTGTGCGATCGGTGTAAACGGGTTGTACGCGAAGAGCTGGAAAAACTCGGTTTGGCCGTTAACCGGGTGGAACTCGGTGAAGTAGAAGTCGATGCCTTCCCTCCTACACTAACAATTCAGGATGTTCGGCAGACGTTGCAGGCGAATGGTTTTGATCTGGTCGACGACAAAAAACAATCGCTGGTCGAGCATATGAAAGTGCTGCTGATTAATGAAATCCAGCATCTAAAAGGTGAACGACTAGCTACTGAGAATTATTCGACGTTTCTGGAGCGGAAACTCGGTTATGAGTACTCGTACTTAAGCGGATTGTTTTCGGCTAGTGAAAGCCAAACCCTGGAAAAATACATTATCGCGCTGAAAATCGAAAAGGTAAAAGAGTGGCTTCGCTACGACGAACTGACCCTAAGCGAGATCGCCTGGCGGCTTAATTACAGTAGTGTACAACATCTTTCCAATCAGTTTCGGCAGGTAATGGGCCAGACGCCGGGCCAGTTTAGAAAAGCAGAACATGTAGATCGTCGCAGTCTTGATGCTATCTAACGGGCTCATTTATACTCTTTTAGGGTCTATATTCGCTAATGAAAAACTCTTTCTTTAACATTTCGTCCATACAGTCATCATGTCCATAAAAAAGTTGATTTACCTGTTCGTAAAGGCAATTGGCATTGATCTGTTGAACAAGAAGCAAACCGAAACGCTGCTGAAGCCTTATCAGATAGCCAGCAACCCAGCCACGCCGATTCCACTGCCGGGCGTACTGAATCAGGCCGATCTGACCACGCTACTCTTCGAGCCAACGGAGGCCAGTACAGATCCAGCTTATATCTGGCGCTATCAGGGCGATAGCCGAAAACAACGTCAATTGCCTTACGGAGCAATCTTAACGTATGGACAGGTTCTCTGCACCGATTTTGACAGTTATCACCTGGTAAAAAATTTTCTGCTACCACCAGGACGAGTCGTGCTTAAACATCCGCTGCTGATTGCCCCCTGGACGCATTATCTAGATGGTCTTTCCTTTGGCGGGTATTATGACTTCGTTATTCTGGTGGCCGCAAAATTGTGCCGGATTAAAGAAGCCCTACCCGCGCACGACTTTGCAGAAGCTGTCGTAGCGTATCCGCTCTTCAAAACGACCTACGAGCGGGAAATGCTGGAATTAATTGGTTTTCAATCCGAACATATACTTGACAGTCGAGTAGCAGACATAAAATTTGACGAATGTATTCTGGGAAATAGTGGTCACTGGTTTTTCCCAAATCCGGCGGACATTATGGCCTTGAAAAAACACGTAGAAAAACCGCTCAATATCCGCCGGACCGAGCATAATCGGATTTACATTAGCCGAGCGGGTCGGCGCCGGATTGTGAATGAAGAGGCCCTTATTGATCTGCTGAGACAATATGACTTCCTCATCATTGAAGACAAACCCCGATCCGTTGCTGAACAGATAACGATCTACAAAAATGCGTCCTTTATCATCGGGCCGCACGGAGCGTCATTTACGAATGTTATTTGGTGTGAGCCGGGTACTCATCTGGTCGAGTTATTTTCGGCCAGCATGGTTGTTGGTCATTTCTGGTACCTCTCGCAGTTAATGAACATGACCTATTCGGCTTATGCGCACGTGCTTAAAGTGGGGAATGCGCAGCATTATCTGGAAGACGACATTTTTGTGTCGATTGCCGATATTGAGAAAATGCTGAGTGAGTTGTTTCAGAATGCTTAGGTTGGCAAGGATTTGTAACATCCGCCCCAAATTATGTAAAAACCCTATCGGCTATGCGTAGTTATTTTGCTAGACCAACGGTGGTCAGCAAAATCACGAATGACTGTTATGGAAGCAACGCAACACAACCACACGCACCCCGACACCTGTTTTGACTGCGCCGAAGCCTGCGAACGCTGCGCAACCGCCTGCCTGGAAATGGGCGACAGCGATAGCAAAGGCCACGACATGACGGCCTGTATCAAACTCTGCCGCGACTGCGCCGATATATGCACACTTTGCGGTCGATTAGACGCTCGGGGTTCCGATTTTTCACGCGATTTCATGGTGCTATGCGCCGAAGTCTGCGATGCCTGCGCCGAGGAATGCGAAAAACACGCCAGCCACCACGCCCACTGCAAAGCCTGCGCTGAAGCCTGCCGTAAATGCGCCGATGAATGCCGGTCGATGTCGGCTAATGTATAAGGGATAAGTCCGAAAATTCATCCATAGTTTTCGGACTTATTCTGATCAATAGACCGCTTTCTGTTCATCAATATGCTCTACCCAATACTTCTTTTCTTACTGTCGCTCAACTGGTTAATTAACCCCTACCAGCCAGTTAGCGAGCAAGTTGGCAAGGGCTTTCAGCCATCGGTAACAACCACACCAGATGGCGTGGCGCATATTGTTTACGGACAGAATAACGTCATTTTTTATACCACTTCCCGAGATGGCGAAACGTTTAGTGAGCCAATGCGGATCGATAGTTTGCCCGGACTTCACCTGGGTGCATCCCGTGGTCCGCAGATTGCGGCTACTAATAGTTCAGTCGTCATTACGGCCGTTGATAAACCAGGTAATGTGTGGGCTTACACGCTTAACCGTAACACGAATCGTTGGCAGCCTCGGGTGCGGATTAACGACATACCCGAGGTCGCTAAGGAGGGGTTTGTCGCGTTAACAACAACTGATGGAAACACATACATGGCTGCCTGGCTTGACCTACGCAGCAATAATCGCAATAAGCTTGTTGGAGCCAGGTCGACGGATGATGGCAAAACGTGGACGGCCAATCAGGTATTATACCAATCGCCGGACGGTACCGTTTGCGAATGCTGTCAAATGTCAATAGTCAGCCAGGGGTCTCAGGTTGCGATTATGTTCCGAAACTTTCTGAATGGGTCGCGGGACATGTATGTACTGACATCTACAGATAATGGGCACACGTTCGGAAAACCCAAAAAGCTCGGGAAAGGCACCTGGAAACTTAATGCCTGCCCAATGGACGGGGGCGGTTTAGCCATGAATCCGACCGGCGCTATTTCTACTGTCTGGCGACGCCATGATACTCTGTTCACGGCGAAACAAGATCAGGCTGAAGTCAGGTTGGCAACAGGCAAAAATCCGAAAATTGTATCTACAGCAATTGGGGATTATATCGTGTTCCAGCAAGCTAACCAGATCATGGCGTTGTTACCCAGTCAATCGCAGCTGATGGCCCTTGGGGCGGGTGCTTATCCCAAGCTGATAGCCCTGCCAAAAGGCGTATTGTGTCTTTGGGAACAGAATGGTGATGTACAGGCACAGCTTATAAGGTAAAGTAAACAACCTGATGAACAGATTTTTAATCGGTAGCCTGTTGCTACTAACGTTTAATGCGTTAGGGCAGCACCAACACCACGAGGGCATGAAGATGCCTCCCAAAGACTCTTCGGCCACAAAGTCGAAGGCGATTCCCAGTAAGCCAATGGACCATTCGATGCCTGGCATGGATATGAGCCAGCACGACGACAAAAAGATGGGCGGCATGATGGGTGATATGGCGATGGTGAATTACGGTTTTACAATGGATACCACGATGGGCATGACCCACTCGCTCTCGCGTAACTTATCCATGAACCGCAACGGATCTGGTACGTCGTGGCACCCCGACAATACACCGATGTATGCCTACATGAGTCAACCGTCGGGGAGTAAATGGAGCTATATGTTGCACTACGCGGTTTATCTGCGTTACACTAGTCAGAACGTGAATAATGCCGACAAACGTGGGCACGCCCAGCAATTCGGCGCACCGAACTGGGTTATGGGAATGGCTCAGCGGAAAGTAGGCAAACGAGGATTGTTCCAGGTTCGGGCCATGCTTTCCCTCGATCCCCTGACAGTTGGGAATGGTGGCTATCCACTCTTATTTCAAACGGGCGAAACCTATCAGGGCCGCCCCCTAATCGATAAACAGCACCCGCACGATCTGATTTCAGAACTGTCGGTCAGTTACAGTCACTCCTTTAGCAAAGACATTGACCTGTATGGTTACGTGGGTTATCCCGGCGAACCAGCGCTAGGCCCACCCGCTTTCATGCACCGCATCTCATCGTTTGGTATTCCCGAAGCGCCGTTAGGCCACCATTGGCAGGATGCTTCACACATCATCTTTGGGGTAGCCACGGCAGGGTTCCGGTATAAATGGGCTAAATTAGAAGCGTCCACTTTCAAAGGCCGTGAACCCGACGAGAACCGATATAATTTCGATATCCCAAAATTTGACAGTTATTCATATCGACTTTCTATCAACCCTTCGCCAGCTTTGGCGCTGCAATTTTCGCAGGGGTTTCTACATAGCCCCGAAGCCGTTGAACCCGAAGAGAACGTAGTACGAACAACGGCATCGCTTTTGCATAGTAAAGGCTTAGGGCCGGGTCGTTACATTACTTCAGCCTTTGTTTGGGGGCAGAACCGACACCATAGTAATACAGCGAGTTCATATCTGGCTGAAAGCAGCTTACAGATGAACAAGGTAGCGTTTTATGGTCGTTATGAGAATGTTAGCAAATCGCTGGCTGAGTTAAATCTTAACAAAATAAACCTGTTAAATGGGTTAGATAATCCGGAGCGTTTGGTGATGATAAACAGCTTAACACTCGGTATGAATTACCGCCTAGCTCAAACCCATGGGACCGATTTGGTGATAGGGACTCAACTTACAGCCAGTATGCCTGACTACGATTTACGGGCAGTTTACGGAACATTGCCCATTTCAGGAGAGATTTATTTACGGCTATCGCCCAGTCTGATGACAATGCACAGCATGAAGAGTATGAATCATAGCCGGATGCGAAGAATGTAGCCAGAAATGGCACCAATACCATTAAATTTTCGTTAGCAAATCACTGTAAACCAACTAAACACCATGTTACGTAACCTGTTTCTGACCGCCCTGACTTCACTGCTGCTCCTGGGCCACTCATTTGCCAGCGCCCCAACCCGCGACGATAAGGAAAAGGAAGTTAAGATTAAAACGTCGGCCATCTGTGGCATGTGCAAGGCCCGCATTGAGCGGAATCTGGCCTTTGAAAAAGGGGTGAAAGAAGCCAGTCTGGATGTCAAAACGAAAATCGTAACGATTAAATATAATCCTGCCAAAACCGACGTCACTAAGCTGAAAGCCAACATCAGCAAGACCGGCTACGATGCCGACGAAGTGGTTGCCGATGAAGTGGGGTATAACAAATTACCTAGCTGCTGCAAGAAAGGCAGTGATATGGATCATCAATAAAACTCGCTTAACCAGCAATAAAATCGGCCCGAAATCAAAAGATTCCGGGCCGATTTGTTTTCAAAATGGTTCTGTAATCTGTTGATTTACTTTCTGCTAATCAGATGATTATAAAATACGAATTGGTTTTCTATCTTCATCCAGCGCCACAAACGTAAATGTGCCATGAATGGCCTGATGCCGCTCCATCGAATACATTTCCTCCACGTAAATTTCTACCGCAATCCGAATGCTGGTATTACCGACATACTCAACTCGGCCAACTAGCTCAATGATTGTTCCGGCCGGAATCGACTTGGTAAAATTGATCTTGTCGGATGAAACCGTCACCATGCGTTTCCGGGAGAAACGGGTAGCCGTAATAAAAGCCACTTCGTCCATTAACTGCATGGCCGTTCCGCCAAAAAGCGTATCGTAGTGGTTCGTTGTATTCGGAAAAACGGCTTTGAAAATCCGCGTTTCAGCCGCAGCTATCCGGGCAGCTATGTCCGGCATTTCGTTAATGACCATGCAATAATTTCGTTAAGGTTTGCTGATGCTCCCGCTGATTGTATTCGGTTCGGAGCGCCAGTAGACAGTCAGCGCACAGGCAACCCTGATAGAGCGAACTGACATACTGCTGCTGTGCTTCCGTTAGCCTAATCGACTGGCACTGACACAGGTTAATACTCCCCACCCGGCACTCAAACGAGCGTTGGCAACGGGGGCAGGCGTTGTGTTCGTGTTTGCCGATACAATCCGTACTCATCTGACAGGTAATTTATTTGTGTAAAGTTTACGTTAGCGTGCTGTCAGATGCTCACGTCTGACAGCACGCTAACGGGTGAACGGAATTTTATACTGACTCACTAACAAATTCCCGAGCCGTTTGCGCGGCTTTCACCATATTTTTTAGGGCTTCGGCCGTTTCGGGCCAACGACGAGTCTTCAAACCACAATCCTGATTTACCCACAGATTTCGGGCTGGTAAGACATCCGTTGCCTTCTGAATCAAGTCAACCATTTCCTGCACGGTCGGTACGCGGGGGCTATGAATGTCATAAACACCGGGGCCAATTTCGTTCGGATAATCGAAGCGCGCGAACGCTTCCAGCAGTTCCATCTGCGACCGGGAAGTTTCGATGGTAATCACATCTGCATCCAGATCAGCAATAGCGCTAATGATGTCATTAAACTCCGCGTAGCACATATGCGTGTGAATCTGCGTCGAATCCTGCACACCCGAAGCCGATACTCGAAACGCTCTAACCGCCCAACTCAGATACGTTTCCCAGTTTTTACGACGAAGGGGCAGCTCTTCGCGCAGCGTCGGTTCGTCAATTTGAATAACGCCAATACCAGCGGCTTCCAGGTCAATTACCTCGTCATGAATCGCCAGAGCAATTTGCAAGCACGTATCCCGACGTGGTTGGTCATCCCGTACAAATGACCATTGCAGAATCGTTACCGGACCGGTGAGCATTCACCGGCTTATTGGTTAACGACTGTGCAAACTGCGCCCAGCGAACCGTCATCGGTTCGGGTCGTTGCACGTCGCCATAGATAATTGGTGGTTTCACACAGCGGGAGCCGTAACTCTGCACCCAGCCATTCTCGCTGAAGACAAAGCCGTCGAGCAGTTCGCCGAAATATTCGACCACTTTTCCGGTTTCTATTCGAATAAACTCATCGTTCTGTTCAATCGTTTGCTCACCCTTTTTGAGCTTGGCTCGGCTAGTCCGTACGGCTTCCGTTTAGGGAAATGACCCGATGGTTGTCTTTGGAAACAGGGGTAATTGCAACTCCTTGTGCTGCACTTCCTGCCGTTTTTTGAACGAGTTTTGCCGTCGTTCATCCTGTTCGGTTAACTGATTTAGCCGGTCCTGTACAGCAATACGGTTAATAATCGGCGATTGTCGACGAGCCGCATGTGCCGCCTGGTTAGCGGCTAGAATCGTCTGTGCGGCTACGTTATCAGGTTCCTTGACGAGCGTTACCAGCGTGACTACTTCATCCAGTTTTTGCCGGGCAAACGCCAGCCACCGCTTAATTTCGGTCGTTAATCCCTGTTCGGTCGTTTCATTGGCCAAATCGCAAGGCACGTGCAGCAACGAACACGAAGGGGCAATCAGCACCCGCTCTTGCCCTATTGCATCAACCGTCCGCTGAATCATTTCCTGCGAACGCTCCAGATCATTTATCCAGATATTCCGCCCATCAACAACGCCTAACGACAGCATAGTTTTTTTCTGAGCAAAATCGGTTTCCAGAATATCGCCTAACTGATTCGGGCAGCGTACTAAATCCAAATGCAAAGCATCAACGGGCAGTTGCAACACTAGCTCCAGGATAGCGCCGTAACATTCAAAATAGGAAGCTAACAGCAGCTTAAGAGCAGGAAATTGGGTTCGTAATCGATGATAGACTTTTGCAAAAGCAGTCCGTTGGGCATCGGTCAGGTCTAGTGAAAGCGTTGGTTCATCCAATTGAATCCATATAGCGCCCTGACTTTGCAGCCGGGTCAGTATCTGCTCATAAACCGGCAATAACCGGTCCAGCAGGTCTAGTCTGTCAAATTCACTTCCTTTTTCTTTCCCTAACAATAGGTACGAAATAGGCCCTAACAAGACCGGTTTAGCGGTCGCGCCGAGCATTTGATCAGCCTCATCAAATTCGTTGAAAATTTTCTCCGACAATAGCGCAAACCATTGGTCGGCCGTAAACTCAGGAACGATGTAATGGTAATTTGTATCAAACCACTTGGTCATTTCCATTGCTTTCAGGTCCAGGCCATTTTGCTGATAACCACGCGCCATGGCGAAGTACAGTGCCAGCAGGTCGTCCGTTTGCTCGCGCAACGGGCCAAATCACTCCGGAATAGCGCCAACAGTCAGGGACATATCCAGTACCTGATCGTAGAATGAAAAATCGTTGCAGGGAACCAGCGTTATGCCCGCCTGCTGTTGCGTCAGCCAGTTGTCCTATCGAATGCGCCGACCGGTTTCCTGCAACTGCTGCGATGTGATTTTACCGGCCCAGAACTGTTCGCAGGCCCGTTTGAGTTCGCGGTGGCTACCGATTCGTGGATAGCCGAGATTGTGTGCGATCATGTGATTAAATTGATAAAATGGTTGATCGCGTTCGATGCCGAACTCCATACACTCACCACGTTATCAGGAAATTACCAACATGACACACCGCTCCCGGCTTCGGAGAGAAGGCAGGAAATAAGAGAAGTGGTCAATCTTAATAAAACCCAGTAGCGTGTGGGCGTAATCAGCAAGGCTAAGGGCAAGTCTCCTGGCTTGTGACGGTATCTGCCGTCCTTCTCATTCCGTTGGGCGGAACAATGGACATCGAGGGCAAACCCTTTTCTAAACGGTCACTGACAGTAGCAACGTCTGCTCGTGAATTTCACACGATTCCTTTTTCATTTCCTGAACCTCTCAGGAAAACTATTAGCCTGTTTGACGGAAAACAAAGAACGTTGCGACAAAGTAATCGGGTACGACCGCCAAAAACAAGATTTATGCGATAATAGTCCGCAACGCCCATGCAATTAACCGCTCAGTTAAATAGCTTTGCGGCCTGATTATCGACCGATGCGAACGAGGCTATTTTTATCCACTATTTGCCTGATATGGACCTTTTTACCCGCAGAAACCACTGCACAAACGAGTTCAAAAAGCCGCGAGAAATACAATTATCTGCTTTATCTTCCCAAAGATTATGCGGCTAAAAAAGCGAATTATCCGCTAGTTATTTATTTGCACGGTGGTTCGCAGAAAGGGCAGGATTTAGCTAAGCTTAAAATCTACGGTCTGCCATATCTAGTTGATAAAGGCCAGAATTTTGACTTTATTATTGCATCGCCCCAATGCCCTGACGGCAAATTCTGGTCGACCGACAACTGGTTTGAACCGCTTTATAATGAGCTGATTAATAAATACCGTATCGATCCAAAGCGCGTGTACCTTACCGGTATCAGCATGGGTGGCTACGGCACCTGGCAAACGGCCGTGGCCTATCCTGACAAATTTGCAGCCATTATGCCGCTTTGTGGTGGTTGCGACGATTCGACGCAGATTTGCCAGATTAAGAAATTGCCCGTCTGGACGTTTCATGGTATTGCCGACGATCTTATTTCCATTTCAGAAACGGATCGCCTAGTAAAGCGATTGGCGCAGTGTGGTAATCAGGTGAAGTTTACGCGCCTGGAAAACGTAGGACACAACATCCAGTATTTGTACGAAGACAGATCTCTTTATGATTGGCTACTGAAACAACATAAATAAGGCAGGCAACCGAAGCTACCTGCCTTCATCATAGGTTGGTAATAAAACCGTTTAAGTAGGTCAGTAAAAATACATTAGACTATTTTTTGTCCTGCTGACGAAGGAAGCAACTTAAAGCGGGAATTATTAAGATGCTTTCTTCCTCAGCAGGACAAAAAAATCCGATGTAGAGTACTCTAAACTATTTCTACTTGGGTACTTAATTTATTTAAACGCGTTTACTAACTGAGTAGCAGCCAGGGTTTGGGCTTCCTGCGATTTGGGCTCAACAGCATATGTGCCAAAGAACTCGTGCGTCACACCCGTGTATAGCTGATAGCGTACCGATACACCCTGCGACTGTAATTTATCGCGCAGTTGCATACCTTCCGTTTGCAGCGGATCAATTTCAGCAGCAATAATCGTCGTTGGGGGCAAACCGGTTAGATTAGCAACATCCGTCAGCGAAATCAGTGGGCTGTCACCATCGGCCATTGTCCGGAAATATTTGTCGACAAACCACATAACCAGCGGCCGGTTTAGGGGCATGGCGTTGGCATACTGGTTGTATGAAGGCGTGTTCAGGTCATTGTTGGCCACCGGATAAACCGACACGATGTGTAACGGTTGAGGCACACCCCGATCACGAGCTAACATAGCAGTGGTTATTGCCATATTGCCGCCCGCACTTTCACCCGCCAGGGCTATTTTACCGTTGCCATTAATCGCCGACATATTGTTGCGAACCCAAACGTAAGCCGCGTAAGAATCCTCGTGCGCCGTTGGGAACTTGAATTCAGGAGCTAGCCGGTAATTTACCGAGACAACAACCGAACCCGTGTTCTGCGCCAGTGCTACCGTTGAGGCTTCGTACACATCTGAATTAGCGATAACCCAGCCGCCCCCGTGGTAATACACAATGACTGGCATTGGCCCCGTCGCGTTTTTCGGCGTATAGACCGCAATCTCGATGGATGAACCATCAAACGTAGGAATCATCCGCTTGCTCAGGCTTACATTAGCCATCGGGGGAGCAATGCGATTCTTGTCCAGAAGCGAGTTAACGGCATCTTTCACTGATGGCTTCATGCGTGCTTCCTGGGGCGTCAGCTGGTATAATGGTATTGGGTTCAGGCGGCCCAATTCCTCAATAATAGCCTGCGACTGGTTTGTAATAGTAGGCGCATAAGCGGGTTTCGGATTGGTGGACTGGATAACCTGACCAGGCAGCGTAATACGGTGATCCTGACAGGCAGAAAGCACCAGACTAGCTGCTATAGCTAATGTTGCAGTAGGACGAAACCAGTTGGAAATGGGTGGAAATGATACACGTTTGTCAGGAAAATTTTTCATAATATGTCGAAAGCTTTGTTTGATTTGGCTAACTAGCCAGTTTGATAATGGTTTTAGTGCCTTTATTGAGAGAAAGAATACGGTTTCATTTTTGAGTAAATGGCCATTTAGCGACCGCTTACATACATTAGGCGTAAGTAGACGTGTAGATGATCATAGCCAAGTTTTTCTGTTTCTTGTTTACAGATTATGACTTACGAAAACACCCTTGCTTTCGCCCAGCAACTCGATCAGGCCGACCCGTTACGGTCCTTTCGCGACCACTTTCATATTCCGCAACGGGATGGAAAACCACTCGTTTATTTCTGTGGTAACTCTCTCGGCCTGCAACCAAAAAGGGCCGAAGAAGCGCTGAAACAGGAATTATTAACCTGGCAAAACCTAGGCGTTGAAGGCTGGTTTGATAAGACAGAAAGTGCTGAGCAGCCGTGGCTTGGCTATCATAATCTGTGCAAGGAAGCACTGGCTCATATTGTCGGTGCGGAGAAGTCGGAAGTTTGTCCGATGAATTCCCTAACGGTTAATATCCACCTACTTTTAGCTTCATTTTATCGTCCGACTGAGAAAAAATACAAGATTTTAACCATCAAAGGTGATTTCCCATCGGATCAGTACGCGCTCGAAACGCACGTAAAGCAGCACGGTCTGAATCCTGCGGACACAATCATTGAAGTAGCTCCACATGATGACGACAAATTGGTTCACACGACTGATATTCAGCACGCTATTGCCGAACAGGCTGATTCATTAGCTGTGATCTGGATGAGCGGATTGAATTATTATACGGGTCAGGTTTACAACATGGCAGCCATTGCCGAAACTGCTCAGCGACATTGCATTCCAGTTGGGTTCGATCTGGCCCACGCCATTGGGAACGTGCCGTTACGGCTCCACGATTGGGGTGTCGATTTCGCGACATGGTGCTCCTACAAATACCTTAATAGCGGTCCAGGCGCTGTTTCAGGCGTGTTTATCCACCAGAAACACCATGACCAGAACTTACCCCGGTTGGCGGGCTGGTGGGGTTATCGCGAAGACCGACGGTTTGAGATGACACCCGGTTTTTTGCCCGCGCCCGGTGCCGATGGCTGGCAGGTCAGTACGCCCAACATTTTGGCACTGGCACTGCATCGGGCTGCTCTGGTAATTACCGCCGAAGCGGGCATAGTAGCACTTCGGCAAAAAAGCGAACAACTGACAGGTTTTCTGGAATACGTACTAACACCATTTGATGAGATTCAGATTTTAACGCCCGATGATCCTAACCAGCGCGGTTGCCAGCTCTCGCTGCTGGTTCGCAGAAATGGGAAAGCTCTGTTCAATCACCTCACCGAGCAGGATATTATCGGCGACTGGCGCGAACCCGACTGTATTCGCCTGGCTCCCAGCCCTTTATATAACACGTTTGAAGAAGTCTGGCGCGTTGGGCAAGCGATAAAGAGTTTCTACACCGTGTAATATGACCGAATGAAGGCGCCAGGGCCATATTACACGGTGTCAGAATCGGGTTGGTTAAATTTAATATTCCGTTTTAGCCCTTCCAGTTTCGTACGTTTGACTGCCGACCGACGAAAGATTTCCCGGAACACATCTTCAGTAATCTCCTCCCAATCGGTTTTAGTGAAAGCTGCTAAATCAGGGTGCGGGTCGAAGGCGGAAGTTTGGTGCGGACGGGCAAAGCGGTTCCAGGGACAGACATCCTGGCAGATATCGCAGCCGAATACCCAGTTCTCAAATTTTCCACGAACGTCTTCCGGAATGGCTTCTTTCAGTTCGATGGTAAAGTACGAAATGCACTTACTACCATCTACCACATAAGGTGCCACAATGGCATCTGTTGGGCAGGCATCGAGACAACGGGTGCAGGTACCACAATAGTCGGTAATAGGCCCGTCGGGCTCCAGTTCGAGGTCGAGAATCAACTCACCGATAAAAAAGAACGAGCCGATTTCCCGATTAATCAAATTGGTATGCTTACCTACCCAACCCAGGCCCGACCGTTTGGCCCAGGCTTTATCCATTACGGGTGCCGAATCGACAAACGCCCTTCCACCGACCTCGCCGATTTCCTCGTGAATATAAGCCAGTAAGTCTTTCAACTTATCTTTAATAACAAAGTGATAATCAGCACCATATGCGTATTTTGACACTTTATAATCGTCTTCATTCTCTGGCAACCTCTGCTCGGGATAGTAGTTAAGCAGTACCGTGATAACTGACTTCGCATCATCGACCAACAGCCGTGGATCGAGCCGCTTATCGAAATGGTTAGCCATATAATTCATCTGGCCATGCATCCCATTCTTGAGCCAGGTTTCCAATCGGGGCGCTTCCTCTTCCAGAAAATCCGCCTTTGCCACGCCACAGAAATCGAAGCCCAGTTCTTTCGCTTTGGTTTTGATCAGTTGCGTATAGTGCTGGGCGGGCGAATGCATAAGGAATGGTAAATGATTTATAAAAAGGAAAGATCATCGCTGCTACTATAAACGTCCCTATTCTTTTTTTAAATCCTGTTCATCCTAAAAATCCTGCCACTATGCTGTGTACAATCATGACAATCTTATGAATCCGATTAATCCAAGTTCAGACAACTTGTCAGAAAATGCGGTTTTGGCCGCTCTTTTGCCCATCTTTGTATATGAATTTCTGGAAGAGAAATAGAAGCTCATCAATGGAAAATAAAGACACTTTAGACGATCAGGCGTCCGCACACACGCAACAACCTGACAACCTGACCGCTGCCGAAGAGGCTGAAGTAGTTAACGCTGAAGAATCACAGGACACCACCGAGCCAAATTCAGCCGAAGGTTTCGTAGCCGAAACGAACAAAATTGGCAGTGAATTGGCCGAACTCAAAGATAAATATCTCCGTTTATACGCTGATTTTGAGAATTTTCGTCGACGTACCGCCAAGGAAAAACTTGATCTGATTAGCAATGCTAACGAGGGTTTACTGCAAGCGCTGATTCCGGTTGTTGACGACTTCGAGCGGGCAATGCAGTCAATTGATAAAACCGACGATGTGGCCGCGGTGAAAGAAGGCGTTTCGCTGATTTACAACAAACTGTTTAAAACACTGGAAAGCAAAGGCTTAAAACCTATGACTTCGAAAGGCGAGCCATTCAACGCCGACCTTCACGAGTCTGTTACCCAGTTCCCAGCACCTAGCGACGACCTCAAAGGAAAAGTTATCGACGAAATCGAAAAAGGATACTATCTGAATGACAAAGTCATTCGGTTTGCAAAAGTTATAGTAGGAAGCTAATAGCGAAAGAGTGAATGAGTGAAAGAGCGAAGGTCTGTTAATGCTTCGCTCTTTCGCTCTTTCATTCTTTCGCTCTTTGAAGACATGGCAACGAAGCGCGATTATTACGAAATACTGGGCGTTGATAAGAACGTCTCACCGGAGGATTTGAAGAAAGCTTATCGGAAGATGGCGATCAAATATCACCCCGATAAAAACCCAAACGATCCCACCGCTGAGGAAAAGTTTAAGGAAGCCGCCGAAGCCTACGACGTACTGAACGACCCACAGAAAAAAGCGCGCTACGATCAATACGGCCATGCCGGAATGAGTGGAGCGGCTGGTGGCTACGGCGCTGGTGGGCCAACAATGGACGATATTTTCAGTCAGTTTGGCGACGTGTTTGGCGACGATTCTCCCTTTGGTAGCTTCTTCCGGGGTGCCAACGGTGGCGGTGGTGGCCGTCAGCGTGTCCGGCGCGGTTCTGATTTGCGTATCAAACTGAAGCTGAACTTGCAGGAAGTTGCCAACGGCGTTGAAAAGAAAATTAAGGTTAAGCGGCACGTTACCTGCACCACTTGCGGAGGTAACGGTTCTAAAAACGGGACGGCAGTACAAACCTGCTCGACCTGCCAGGGCACGGGCCAAACTCGCAAAGTAGTCAATACGATGCTGGGGCAAATGGTGTCGACCAGTACCTGCCCAACCTGTAATGGCGAAGGGAAACTGGTAACCGACCGTTGCGACACCTGCTTTGGCGAAGGGCGCGTGTTGCAGGAAGATGTTATTCCTATCAAAATTCCGGCTGGCGTGGCCGAAGGGATTCAACTATCAGTCGGCAGCAAGGGTAACGTACCGCCACGCGGGGGCGTTGCCGGTGATTTGCTGATCGTTATTGAAGAGGAAGAAGATGCCGACCTCAAGCGCGATGGTAATAATGTGGTATTCGATCTGTACGTGAACTTTGTTGACGCAGCCATCGGTATGAGTGTTGAAGTACCAACCATTGATGGTAAGGCGCGCATCACACTAGATCCTGGTACGCAAAGCGGTAAAATCCTGCGCTTAAAAGGTAAGGGTGTTAAAGAGTTAAACGGCTATGGTCGGGGCGACGAACTCGTTCATGTAAATGTCTGGACACCCAAGACATTGTCGGCGGAGGAGCGTTCGTTATTGGAAAAGTTACGTAACTCGCCGAACTTCCAGCCTAAGCCTAACAAGAATGAAAAAGGCTTCTTCGACAAAATGAAGGACTTCTTCCACGGTTGAGAACTAATGCTGAGCAGATTTTATTAAGACAGCAAACGGCTCGGATAGAAGGTTCTACTACGGGCCGTTTGCTGTCTTAATAAAATCTGCTCAGGCTTATCCGATAAATTTGTTCTGTTTCAGCGGTTACCCGAAACGCATGCGCAATGCGCCGACCGATCACCCAGGCGATTTCATCACCTGAAATCAACACAGCCGTTTGCTCCCGCTCGGCACGACTAAGTTTAAGATCATTCAATAAATCACTGACCAATTTATTACCGTTCAGACCAAGCGGTCGGAAGCGGTCGCCTTGCCGCCAGCGCCGGATGGTGAGCGGAAACGTTAGCCGATTCGCGTCCAGGCAGGCAATCACTGGGTCAGTAGGTGGACTAAAATCAGAAACTTTCTGTATCTGTTCGAACTGGAGAGTAAACTGATCGGCTACAGCCACCACGGCTTCTGGCCACTCCATTAGGGTAATCGTATAGTCAGCTGACTCGGTCAATGGCTCCAGTAGCAATCCTTGACGCTCATGAATAATCCGGTGCGTTGTCGACTGAAAAATCTGCCCGGTTTCCTGCGTTATCACTTGGAGTATTTGGTCAACCTGACCAGTTGAAAATCCGAACGGTTTCAGCCACTCCGTTAACCGAAAATGTACTTCTGATTGCGCCAGTAGTTTATCAGCAGGCATTAACACGCAATCGCCCTTTGTCTCAACTATCGATTCCCATGACCGGTCAAGTTCAGTTTGAACCAGCCTTTCGGCTGCTCGCAGACGTTCAACTGTTCGCGGCAACGTTTGCCATAAGCTTGAATTCAATTCAGTAAGCACTGGCACAACGTGATGACGAATTCGGTTACGAGCGTATTTGTCTTCTTTATTAGAGCTGTCTTCCCGAAACGATAATCCTCGCTCCTGCAAGTAGGCCGTCAGACGGTCGCGGGTGGCAAACAGCAAAGGGCGAACTAGTAACCCTGATTGGGTGCCATCCAAATTTGTACGGTGTTGCTTAACCAGAATACCGTGCAGCCCCGCCAGACCGGTACCGCGTGTCAGGTTAAGTAGTAGCGTCTCGAGCACATCGTTAAGATGATGAGCCGTTGCAATAGCGTTATAGCCGTAATCATGAAGCAGTTGAATAAACCAGTTATAGCGCAGATCGCGGGCAGCCATTTGAATAGAAATACCAAGTTCGGCAGCGACCGAAGCCGTATTGACGCGAACCATGTGAAACGGAACCCCGTATTCACGGGCTTTGTTCTGAACAAAACTAGCGTCGGTATCAGACTCAGCCCCGCGTAACCCAAAATTGACATGGGCCATCGCAAAGGGCTGATTGACGCGGTGAAAAAGTTCGGCCATCACCATTGAATCCAGCCCTCCGCTAATTGCTAACAGAATGCGATCAGCAGGTTTAAACAGGTGATTGTCGTTAATAAATCCTAAAAAGTCGTCTTCCAGCATACGGTGCCGGCCCGAAGCCGTAGTTTTGTATTCATGATTCGTCTGGTTACCTTATTTTTTGTGGCCCTTCTGGCTGGCGTTTTCGGCCTGTCTCATCCGGCTCTCGCTCAGGTCGGCACATCGCCCGCTGCCGAAAAAGTTGAGCTCCTGCCCGGTTCTGACAGTCTGGTCGGTTTAAATCAGCCGGGTCAGGTCGTTCGGAAAATATACAATAACGTTCGGTTCCGGCAAAAAGGTGTACTGATGTACTGCAATCTGGCTGTGCAGAACGTAACGACCAATATAATCGAAGCCTACGGCAACGTCCGGCTCATACAAGGCGACACGATCAGCGTTCGGGGCGACACGATGTACTATTATGGTAACACCCGTCAGGCCAACCTGCGCGGCCACGTAACCATGCGCGACCGCAAAATGACGCTGACGACTACCCAGCTCGATTACGATATGGTGTCGGGCATTGCCCATTATCCTACGCCCGGCCGCATTGTCGACAAAGAGAATATTTTGACCAGCCGCGAAGGTTATTACGATACCCGCACCAAGTTATTTACCTTCCGTCAGAACGTTCGGTTAGTTAACCCCAAAGGTACGCTCGTCGCCGATTCGTTGCTGTATAATTCGCTCACGCGTCTGGCTACCTTTCAGGGACCGACCCGAATTACGAATAAAGATGGCGTACTAACAGCCATTGCCGGTCAATATAATACGACCAGTGGCATTTCAAATTTTCAACGCAGGGCTACTGTCGAGACGCCTAAATACCGGTTAACGGGCGATTCGCTTTATTACGACAATGTCTCGGAACTGGGTGTAGCCAAGGGTAACGTCATTATGGTAGCGAAAGACCGCAAAGCCATCATTACCGGCGATCATGTGCGCTATAATGGGAAGATAGGAATTTCGCGCGTAACCGGGCACCCCGTTGCCAAAAACGTAGCCAACGAAACAACCAAAGACACGCTTTATTTACGGGCCGATACGCTGTTTTCTTTTGATAACAAAGAGACGAATACGCGCCGATTGTTGGGACAGAAAAACGTTTTTGTATATAAATCAGATCTCCAAAGCAAATGCGATTCGCTTATTTATGACACGGCGGATTCGACGCTTTATTTCTTTAAAAAACCAATTGTCTGGAGTCAGAATAGATATCAGATGGAAGCCGATTCGATGCGGGCGCTGCTGAAAAACAATCGGATTAACACACTGTTTTTGAAGAGCAAATCCTTTGTGATTTCGCTCGATACGCTGAAAAATTTTAATCAGATAAAAGGGCGGACTGTAACGGCTTATTTTAAAACCACGTTTGCCGAAGTGACTGTTTCTCCGACTAATTCTGCACAGGCGCAAGTAGGGACGCAACCGGCCGCAATTGCCTCTACGACAGGAAGTGTTTCAGCGATTGCAACGAAAACTATCCCGTCGCGCGTATTAGATAAAAAAGAAGCCATACCGACGTCAAAAACTGTAGTTCAGGAACAAACTCGAATCGACCGGGTAGTTGTAGAAGGCAACGGACAAAGTATTTATTATGCCGTTGACGATAAAAACAAAATGATTGGCCTGAATTATGTAGAGTGTAGTCGTATGAACATTGAGTTTGCGGATAGTAAAGTTGGACGAATTCGGTTTTATGGTCAGCCAGATGCGCGGTTAGTACCTCCCGGAGAAATAACCAGTGAGGATAAGGAACTCGATGGTTTCCGCTGGCGGGAAGTAGAAAAACCAACAAAAGGCCAGGTATTATGGCTCGAAACACCCCCGGCGGAGCAACCAGCAGCTAAAAAAAGTATTAAAAATCGAAGTCAGACTAAACCTTTAGCTAAAAAAGGTGTTCCAAGAGGCAGAAATTAGTTCTTTTAACAATTTTTTAGAGAAACCGCCGTTGACTTTGTCTTTTTCGATGAATAGGTTTGTGGTGAATACGAGTGCCCTTATAGTAGACTTACATGAAACAACTTATACTTATTGGTTTAGTGACGAGCTTTCTAACGGCCGTTATCCCGCTCCGGGCGCAAGTCGCCCCCCGGGATTCCGACGCCCGGAAGGGAAGCCGACTTGAAATGGGTCGTACGTCATCACCGCAGAAAACCACGGCACCCCGTCTGTCTTCGCAGCGGTTCTCCATTGTGCCAAAGCCAACCGCTACAGGTCTTGATCGTCCTCTGAATAAAAATACGGCTATTAATGAGCATTATCGCTCGTTACTGGTAGCTCAAACAACGGCGAAATCAGTGCTGGTCGCATCGCCCGGAAACGCACCGACGACTACGGCTGAAGCCCGCCAGGGAGCATCGCAGGAAAGTCAGGGAGAAAATCTGTTGTATTCGGGAGAAAAGCTTTGGGTATCGAATGCCTATCCAAACCCGGCTGATGAATTTGCTGAACTTGATTATCAGTTCAACGGTCCGGTAAGTGAAGCTAAGCTGGTGTTGTTGAGCGTTCTGGGAACGCCTGTCTCCAGCCACGATCTGGACCGTAATGAACGCAAAGTACGGATCGCTACCCGGGCGATGGACTCAGGGTATTACCTGTATCAGCTTTCAGTAGATGGCAAAAAAGTAGCCACGAAACGACTGCTCGTTCGCCATCAGTAGGCTATGCTTTGGGTTTGTTAAAAAATCGAAAACTCCTGTTAATCATACGCAGTTTCTGGCACTATACAGGCTACGTCGTCGTTAAAACGATGTAGCCTGTATTTTTTTCGTATCTTTGTACTCTATGCAACAACGTCCTATTGTAACTGTTCTGTTGGGAATTGGCATGATGATTTGGCTGAGCGCGTGCAGCCCATTCTCAAAACTACAGAAAAGCGGAACCGACGACGAAAAATATAAAGGCGCCCTTCAATACTACAAAAAAGGAGACTGGTATCGGGCAGGCTTACTTTTTGAAGAACTGATTCCCGTCCTGAAAGGTAGCACCGAATCAGAACTGGCTCAGTTCTACTATGCTTACACGCAATACCATCAGCAGCAATATCTGCTCAGCGCAACGCTCTTCAAGAAGTTTTACGAGACGTTTGCCCGCTCCGATTATGTTGAAGAAGCGATGTATATGTATGCATTTTCGCTCTACAAAGACACGCCTTCCTTTAACCTCGATCAGTCCAATACCTTAACGGCTACCTCAGCGCTTCAGGATTTCATCAATACGTATCCTGACAGTAAATATAAAGCTGACGCGACCAAAGAAATTCTGGATCTGCGGGGTAAGCTGGAGCGCAAAGCCTTCGAAAAAGCTAAGCTGTATTATAAAACCAGCGGTTTCAATATTGCTTCGTATAAATCGTCGGTTATCGCTATTAATAACTTTCAGAAAGAGTTCCCGGACTCGCAGTATAATGAAGAATTGGCGTTTCTGAGAGTAGATGCTGAATTCAGTCTAGCCCAAAACAGCCTGGAAACCAAGCAAAAAGAACGTTACCAGGAAGCGATGAAGTATCATCAGGAATTTATCGACAGATTTCCAAATAGTAAGTTCGTGAAGCAGTCTGAAAAGATGTACGAAACCAGCCAGCAGGAAATTGATCGTCTGACAAAACTGGAAGAGGAACGCGAAAAAGAAAAACAACGTCTTAAAGATGCTAATCGCCCCGCAAAGGTGACAGCAGCAAATTAAGTCAGTGAACAGTTAACTGAAATTATGGCCACAAATCAATCTATTATCACACGCGATAACGACAAAATCGCGGCACACACGGGCAACCTGTATGAATCGGTCGCTATCATTTCGAAGCGTGCCCGGCAGATTGCTACAAAAAATAAAGAAGAGCTGAGCAACAAACTGTCAGAGTTTGTTTCAGCTGTCGACAACCTTGAAGAGGTTTTTGAAAACCGTGAGCAGATCGAAATCTCGAAATTCTACGAGCGGATGCCGAAACCAACCTCTATTGCTACGGATGAGTTCATGGAAGGTAAAGTGTACTGGCGCTCTAACGAAGAGCCTCAGCCATAAACTCCTACTGAGCAGTTTATTTATAACCGCGCGGTAGAATTACTGCGCGGTTTTTTCGGTTTAGAGTATACGTTATACTATCTTTTCCTGTGACGGGTAAACGAATACTTCTCGGGGTAACGGGTAGCATTGCAGCCTACAAATCTGCGCTGTTAGTACGACTTCTCGTGAAAGCAGGTGCGGAAGTGCAGGTCATTATGACCGAATCAGCACAGGCATTTATTACACCTCTGACGCTGGCTACCTTATCGAAACGGCCCGTACTTTCCACGTTTGTTAATGGTAATCCTAATCATCCCGGTGACGGCAGTTGGAATAATCACGTTGAGTTAGGTCTCTGGGCCGATGCTTTGGTAATTGCTCCAGCTTCTGCCCATACACTAGCCCGTTGTGCTACCGGTCTCTGCAACGACCTCCTAACTGCCGTTTACCTCTCAGCTCGATGCCCGGTATTTTTCGCCCCAGCGATGGACGTTGACATGTACCACCATCCCAGCACGCTGGAGAATCTGCGTAAGCTAGAATCCTTCGGTAATCACATTATTCAGGCCGAGCACGGTGAACTGGCCAGCGGTTTAGTTGGCGAGGGACGTTTGGCCGAACCCGAAACTATTGCGAAGGTGCTGGAGACGTTTTTTTGGGGGGAGGGCAAAGGGCAGAGAGCCTGGGCTAAGGATAGCATTGAGCAAGAAATTGCAGGGGATACGGGGCATGGAGTACTTGAGGGAAAACGAGTGTTGATTACGGCGGGGCCGACTCAGGAACCAATTGATCCTGTGCGTTATATCAGTAATCATTCTACTGGTAAGATGGGTTACGCTATTGCTAAATCGTTCGCGCAGGCAGGTGCCAGTGTAACATTGGTTAGTGGTCCGACGGCACTGCCCCTCCCCGATTCGAGCATCGAACGAGTTAATGTTCGTTCGGCACAGGAAATGTTTGCAGCTGCTCAGGCAGTATTTCCGAGTGCGGATGTTGTTGTATTAAATGCGGCTGTTGCCGATTATACGCCAGCCCATCCAGCCGATCAGAAAATAAAAAAGAAAGAAGCGCAATTCTCGCTTGAGCTGGCTAAGACGGTGGACATAGCAGCTACTTTGGGAAGCCAGAAACGGCCCGACCAGTTGATGATGGGATTTGCTCTCGAAACAAATAATGAACGCGAGAATGCGGTGAAGAAACTTCACGCTAAGAATTTAGACTGGATTGTATTAAATTCACTGCGTGACGCGGGCGCCGGTTTCGGGCACGATACCAACAAGATTACCGTTATGGATAAGGAGGGGCAAATCCATGAATTTGGGCTTAAATCAAAAGACGAAGTGGCACAGGATTTGGTAGATTTAATTCAGGACAAGTTAACCAATAACTCGTCAGAATAACTTATTAACTCCTGATAATTAGTCATTTGTGCTCGATAAATTGTTATATGAAAGCGAAGGCACTTTGTTTTGTAGTAGTATTTAGTTGGCTAATCAGTTCGGTGCAGGCCCAAGAACTGAACTGTCAGATTACAATCAATTCGGATCAATTGTTTGCCCAGCAAAAAACCGATTTTTCGTATGTGAATCAGTTGAAAGGTATTATCACTGAGTTCATGAACAACCGGCGCTGGAGCAATGATCAGTTTGGTACAAGTGAGCGAATTAACTGTACCATCAGCATTAACCTGATTAAGTCACTGGCGCAGGGTGCCTTTGAAGCAACTGCTCAGATTGTTGCCACGAGGCCAGTTTACGGCTCGGCGTATGAAACCACTACGTTTAGTTATGTTGACCGCGCTTTCAACTTTGTTTACCTGCCAACAACGCCGGTATATTTCCGGGAAAACCAGTTTTCGGATGACCTAACTTCTCTACTAGCTTTTTATGCAAATGTCATCTTAGCTGTTGATTATGACTCATTTAGTAAGCAAGGAGGCAATCCATTCATACAGCGGGCTTACACGATTATGAATCTGGCTCAACAGGGTTCGCCTAACGGAGCCTGGCAAACCGGTGGTGATCGGCGGAATCGCTACTGGCTGATAGAGAACCTGCAAAACCAACAGCTAGCCCCGTTTCGCGATGGTATGTATACCTATCACCGGTTGGGCCTCGACCAGTTTGCAGCCAATCCGGTACAGGTTCGTAAACAGACCCTTGATCTGCTAAACACCATTCGCACAATTGGTTTACAACTGCCTAACTCAGTGTTAATCAATTCGTTCTTCGATGCCAAATCGCAGGAACTATTCAATATCCTATACGAAGGAACCGACGTTGAGCGCAAACGGGCTTTCGAATTACTTTCTTTTTTAGACCCCGCCAAAACTGAAGCCTATCGAAAACTGGTACAATGAATAGTTTTCAGCCAACAGTTAACAGTAAGCACAGTTATTAAGACCCTTACTGCTAACTGTTGGCCGATGACTGCTCACTGAAAATTGTTCACTGAAACTGATTATGCTGTCGCATTTACTTATAAAAAACTACGCCCTGATTGATCAGCTTGAGCTAGTGCCCGACCGCGAGCTCAACATCATTACAGGCGAAACCGGCGCGGGTAAATCCATTATGTTAGGAGCCATTGGCCTCCTGCTGGGTAACCGGGCCGACACACGCGTATTATATAATCCTGAAAAGAAGTGCGTTATTGAAGGAACGTTCGTGGTGTCGGGTTATGCCATCGAGCGGATTTTCGACGAAGAGGAATTGGATTATTCCAGCATGTGCATAGTACGTCGGGAAATTGGCGTAAGCGGTAAATCACGCGCTTTTGTCAATGATACGCCCGTAAATCTGGAAACCCTTCGCCGAGTCACCAGTCAGCTAATGGACATCCACTCGCAGCACGATTCGGTGCTGCTTGGCTCCAATGAATACCAACTGGAAATAGTTGACACGTACGCTCAGAACGATAATCTGTTACGTACTTATACCGTTGATTATCAATCATACCGTACGGCCAGAACACAATACGAACAATTACAAAGCGAAGCTGCAGCGTTGCGCAAAGAGTTTGATTACAACAACTTTTTATTCGAAGAACTAATCAAAGCGCAATTACAGGCGGATGAGCAGGATACGCTGGAGCAGGAATTAAACATCCTGGAAAATGCCGGGGAAATTAAGGAACGGCTCCAACTGGCGTATGAGTATCTGGATAACGCGGAACAATCTGTTATTGACTTTTTAAAGGGCACGGTTAGTAACCTATCATACATTAGTAAGTTATCGGATCAGTACGAACAGTTGCAGCAACGGGCTCAAAGCAGCCTGATCGAACTGCGCGATCTGGCCGACGAAATTAGCTCGGAACAGGACCGGGTCGATGTTGATGACAGTCGTGCTGAAACCATCCGTGAACGGCTAAATCTGATTTACCAACTTCAGACTAAGCACCAGGTTAGCGATGTGGCTGGTTTGATTGCTCTGCGAAATGAGCTAGAACAGAAAGTGAGCAAAGTGCTCAATATGGACGATGCATTAGCCGAAGCCAAACACCAGACCGAAGTGGCTCGCACGCAACTTCAACTTAGTGCCGAAGCGCTGTCGGCATCTCGTCAGGCGGTTCTTAAACCAATCGAAGCCGAAATTGGGAATCTGCTTCATGAATTGGGGATGCCTAATGCCTCGCTGAAAATTGTGGCTGAAACGGGCAAACCAACGCCGACGGGTGTTGATGTGATTGCGTTTCTGTTCAGCGCTAACAAGGGTATTAAACCGCAGCAGTTGAAAAATGTAGCGTCCGGCGGTGAGTTTTCCCGGTTGATGATGGCTATTAAGTACATTCTGGCCAACAAGCGGTCGCTACCGACCATTATTTTTGACGAAATCGATACAGGGGTATCGGGTGAAATTGCGATTAAGATGGGTAATATGATGCGTGATATGGCACATAGTCACCAGATTATCGCCATTACTCACCTTCACCAGATCGCAGGCCAGGGAACGGCGCACTATTTTGTGTACAAAGATCACTCATCGGACAAAACCGTTAGCCGCATAAAAAAACTAACGTTGGATGAACGGGTAGCCGAAATCGCCCAGATGATTGGAGGTAAAAATCCATCGGCCAGTGCGGTTAAAAATGCACGTGAAATCCTGAAACAACGCCCTGCTACCGTCGCAAAATAAGATTCGCTCCCTACTTTTGCGGGGTTTTATAGTTTATCACCATGTTATTTACGAAACGCATATTAACCGCAGTTGGGGTAGCCTTTATCAGCGGAGCTATCTGGGCATGTCATTCCCAAGAGGAAGCCGTCAAACAAGCTGAAGATGAAGTACTTGACATTCATGATGAGATCATGCCCAAAATGGATGATATTATGAAGGTTAAGAAACAGCTAACCCTGCGCATCACGTCGCTTGATAGCCTGAAGGCAACGGGTTCTGCAACCGCAACCCTTCGGACTGATGAAGAAAAGGAGCAGGCTACACGACTACGACGCGATCTGGTTGTTGCCGATAGCTTAATGTCGGACTGGATGACTCATTACAATGGAGACACGCTGGGTAAATTATCATCCGAAGATGCGCTGCGTTATCTGGCTGACCAAAAAGATCAAATTACCGATGTTAAGAAAAAATTCACGAATAGTATTGAGCAAGCCCGTCAGTTTTTGGAAAAACACTAGCCGTTTGCTAGCGATTTTAGTGCTAATGTGGGTGGTATGGGCCTGTAATACCTCAACCAGTGACAGCGATAAACTCCCCATCCTGGGAGATAAGGGTATACGAGTAAAGGTAGTTAACGGTAAAACTGTAACCGATTCAGCCTTTCATACCATTCCAGATTTCGCCTTTGTCGATCAATACGGCGATACGGTTACGGCCAAAACGATGGCCAACAAGATCTACGTAGCTGACTTCTTTTTTACGACATGCCCTACGATTTGCCCCAAAATGAAAGTGCAGCTGAAGCGAGTGTACGAGAAATTTAAGGGTAACCCGAATGTTATGTTGCTCTCGCACACCATCGATCCTGAACATGATTCGGTAGCCGTGCTGAACAAATTTGCCCAGGATCTTGGTGTAACGGGTAACCAATGGCTGTTTGTTACGGGCGATCGGGAGAAGATTTACGACATCGCGCAGGGCAGTTATATGGTCACAGCACAGGCAGACCCGTCAGCACCCGGTGGCTCAGTCCATAGCGGTGCTTTTATTCTGGTCGATAAAGATCGGCACATTCGCGGCATCTACGATGGCACTACTGAAGCGGGCGTCGATGAGCTAATGAAAGATATGAACCGGTTATTGGCTGAATATAAGTCATGAAGCAGTGGCTTAGTTTTTTTGCCATGCTGCTTGCCTGGGTTACTTTGCTATCCTGTCAAAGTGAAGAAGAGATAAAGCGGCAGAAGTATATTACGGAAGGTATTCTGGTTTATCAGAATAACTGCGCCAATTGCCACCAGCCCAAGGGAGAAGGATTAGGTACATTGTACCCTCCCCTGGCTAACTCTGATTTTTTTGCGGACAAGAACAGCGTAATCTGTCTGATTCGATACGGACAACAAGGCCGAATTACCGTTAATAACAAGGTATATAATCATCCTATGCCTCCACAGCCCCGACTAAGTGATTTGGAGATTGCGGAGGTTGTCACGTATATCTATAACGAATGGGGCAACGAAAAAAAGTTAACGGGAGTCACACAGGTTACGCCAATTCTGGAGAGATGTAAGCACTAGTCAATTGTCGTCAACTATTATTGACTAGTCTCCACATTAAACACGCCGGTTGGCTTTCGGATGGAATACTGGCTAAAATCCTGATTAGCATCCAGCCCGAGACCGTAAAGTTTTTCCCCCGTTTGCTGGCTTAACACCGTCACCCGTTTATCGGTATACACTTTTTTGGTTGCCGGGTTCCAGGTCAGTTCGGGGGTGAGCAGTTTCTCCTGCTTTTGTTTATTAATCACAACGACATTGCCAATGACGACGTACAAATTTTTGGTCTTATCGTAGCGGCCCGAATCAGATCGCAAGGTGGTTACTTCTTCACCCGCCGGGCCGTAGAAAACAATATTAACGGGCTTGGGGTATTTCCGGTCGTCGTTTATGTACCGCAGTTGCTTAGGAGTTGTCAACCGAACTTTAAGCATAGCCGCTTCACTATACAGCAGTTTCACATCATTGATTTCTTCAATCGGGCCACTGTATGGTTGTACTTTTTTAGTCGATTTCGGGCTTTCGCAGGCAGTTAACAGGAATATAAAAAGTGCAATGAACCAGGCCGCCGAGCGGAATAAATAATGGAAAGTCGCTTTTACTAATTCACTTGTCTTATTTCTCAATCTATAGCGTGCATTATGCATTACTCATTCCACTCGGTTCATTATCTATTAAAAATCAATCAATAACCTGCTTGCGGAACCACCAGTCATTGAGCGAGAAGCCCAGCGCAAACCGTACGTATTGTTCCCGAATCTGCGTACCAACCAGTGCCCCTCGCTGACCACCCGTGATAGATAGGCTTATGTGGTTAACCAGATAGGCACCCAGGGGTAACGATATGCCCACGCTACCATTGATGTCATTAATCTGCGTCCCACTTACCAAATACGGCAAGCGGTTGTATTGAAAGCCAGCCCGATAGGTAACCAGGTCCCAATACTTAGTTGACGTAACTTTAGGCGTGTATTCGACACCAGCGGCTACTGTCAGACCATCGGTTAAATTAGTAGGTTTGTTATCGGCTGCCCGAAACTGTCCCCATTTCTGTAAGCCAACATCCACGCCAATCACGAGGGTATTGTTCTTTTCTATACTAATACCACCGTGTATCTGTTGTGGTAAGGTTACCTGCCCGTTTGAATTTAGTTGCAGCGTGTCGGGCGCTGACAGAGCGGCTCCTGTTAGGGAAGTCTGCTGATAAATATCTGTTTGCTTGGCGCTGATCCGCATTTGTGGATCATACGTAGCGCCGAGATTAAGCGTCCAGTCATTATTGATTTTTGGGCGCCAGGCGCCACCAAATTTCCAGACAACATTGCTGTAATTCAGTCGGCTAAGGCGGGTTACGAGCAAGTCACCGCTACCAAGATACGCCCGGGCATCGGACGAGTGCGTAATGTTGCCGAATATAAAAGAGGCTTCTACACCTGCATAAATATTGTTGGTAATCCGAAATCCGTTGGAAAAGGTGGCCTTATTGAGTCCACCGCGTCCGGTGTAATTATAGATGGCCGAGTAAACTGTACCGGGAACAGTGGTAGTTTGTCGGGTGGTATAATCAACGTACGTGTAGGGCCTTAAGCTTAGGGCCATATTCCAGCGCGAGTTTGCCGGAAAAGCCAGGGCTAGATAACCCAGATTTGCACCTGAGTTCCGCTGACTCTGTAATCCTCCGCTAATATTCTGACTTAAGCCTTTCGACTGCCCAACAAGACCGACTTCAAAAACGGTGAAGCGTGTCCGGCGAGCCAGTAGTGCCGGGTTTTGCAGATTGAGGTAAAACGGACTGGCATTGCTTATGCCGACGCCCCCCATCCCCATATTAACCACGTTACCCTGGCTGTATAGTTCACCAATACCTAAGGCCGAATATGGCGAACTACCTAATCCCTGCGCCCCTACCATCGACGACGTGGCGGCAATCGCCAGGCAACTATACGGTAGTATCCGGCGTATGCGCTTGTAAATTCTCAACATTATAGCGTAAAATTCGATTCAATCCTATCAGCACCAAGTCGGGCACTGCAAATATCGGGGGTTTCAGACGACTTTCAAAGACAGGCCCGTCGCCCCCCGTTACCAGAACAACGATATCCGACCCTTTTCGACGGTACATCTCGATGATACCACTCAGTTCAAACAGCAAACCATTGAGCACTCCACTCTGCATAGCCTGCTTCGTATTAGTTGCTGTCAGAGCGGGCCAATCCATCAATTTGTCTATCTCGATCGGAAATTCTATCAGCGGCAGACGGGCCGTTTGTTCGTGCATAGCCCGAAATCGCATTCGTAATCCCGGCGAGATAAGCCCTCCTCGGAATGTAGCCGAACCGTCCACAAAATCGGCGGTCAGACAGGTACCTAAATCAAGTATCAGACAGTCCTGACTGGGGAATAGGGTTATCGCACCTACTGCACCCGCCACCCGGTCGGCACCCAGCGTATGGGGTGTATCGTAGGCTTTACGTATGGGCACCGCCGTTTGACTATCCAGCACCCAAATACTTTGGGCCAAATCTGCCAAAATACCTTGTATTTCGTCAGCTGGGCGGTTTGTAGATGACACCAGTATATGTTCTGGTCGGTTGTTTTCTACTTCCGCCAATAACAAATCCGGTGAGTTATACCGATTCGTACGGATCAGCGTCGGCCCATCGAACCAGGCCGTTTTTAACGTTGAATTACCCCAATCAATTACCAGATTCATAGATGTATTCGGAAGAGTCAACGTCGGTCTAGCACACAAAATTTGGCTAGTTTCAACGAATTAAGTTTTTTTAACGACTTCCATCGATACACATACGCTTTGTAAAAAGATTCTATTTTTGGCATTAGACTTGTTGTAACGTGGTTGGTCGGCACAAGCGGATTCCTACTAGCCATAGACTCACAATTTTAGCAACAGTTGGAAACATTTAACATAAAATAACGTTATCTTGACAAAACCGGATCAATCTGCTACTTTTGTTTCATCAATCAGGTCAGCAGGTAGTGCTTTTACCGGAGCAACAACCCTAGCAACGGCAGGCCTTCCGTTTTCCCAAGCGTTTCATACCTACTTCGTCTGGCCTCCCCAGACTTTTGTGGCTTGATCAGGCTAATCACCTCAGTTTATTTTTAACTAATTTTCACTAAGTAATTATTTGAATTTGATGGGATTATGCCGGTTTTAAATCGATAACCCTATCCTTCAACCTACACACAACCAGGGCTGTTCTGCCCACCAGAACGTTTCTTAGTTTTAAACATCCCCATTTTTATCTTATCCGCCCCGGCGGTTCATTACAAGGTTTATTGCTAACCTGACCTTTATGTTCAAGAAAGAAGACTTAGATGGGAAGCCTCTCGCGGAGCTTCACCCCATTGCCGAGCAATTTGGAATTCGCAACATTGCCAAGTTCACAAAAGGAAAACTTATTTACGAAATATTAACAAAACAGGCCGAGCAACCTGGTCAGGAAGAGGCTACCCCAGCCCCGTCGGAACAGGAAAATAATCGGCCCCGTCGGCGGGCGAAAGCGGTAGCACCGACTACTGCCGAAGTTGCTACGGAACAGCCTGTTCAGGCAGTAGATAATCCGCCGGTAGCTAAAGATAATGCGCGTACACGCCAGCGTGTTCAACGTGAGCGTACCGCCCGGTCGGCTGATGCATCGGACATACCGACGCCGACAGATATGCCAACTCCGTCGGAAGAAAGCCCGTCAGCAGCAGATACAAGCGCGGTTAACGAAACTAAGCCGGGGGACTTTCCATCTGATGCTCAGCCGCTTCAGTCAGCTGATCAGCCAGTCGGTGTTCCATCTGTCGAAACGCCGGAAGCCCAGACGCCACAGGCCACTACTCCTGAGTCATCGAACGGCCGTAGCCGCTTCGAAGCTAGTGGTGAGGCTACGCCAACCGAGCGTCCGAACAGACCATTTCGCCCGAGGGATAACGGTGAAGAATCCAATCGTCCAACCGGTGACGGATCATTCCGCTCCCGGGATCAGAATGGACGGACGGATATGAATCGGCCACGTACACCCCGGCCCGAAGGAAACCAGTCTGGTCCACGCGATATGCGCCCCCGTACAGATAATAACCGCGATGGCGGTGATGCAGGATTTCGGCAACGCGACCGTAACACTGGGCAATCGGGTCAGCGCGACAACATGGCCCGTCGTGATCAGCGGCCTCGTACGCAACGTGTTGTGACAGACGAATCAGCTTTAAATTACGGTGGCCAGCCTGATGAAGAATTTTTGACGCCAACAGTTGTATCAGAAGATACTGCGCCAGCCATGCAGGCATCGGAAGATACCCTGGTAGCAAGCCCTGATACGGCTATCGAAGCGCCCCACATTTCGGTTGATGCTCAGCCGCAATCCGAGCCGACTCAGCAACAACAGCAACCGCAATTACAACAACCCACGCGTGAGGCTCAGGAATACCAGAACCGCATTCGTCGGCAGTATAATCAACACATCCGGGAATTCGACGGTATCATTGATAATGAAGGCGTTCTGGAGATTATGCAAGATGGTGGCTACGGTTTTCTGCGCTCGGCCGACTATAATTACCTAGCCAGTCCTGATGATATTTATGTATCGCCTTCGCAGATTAAACTCTTTGGTCTAAAAACCGGCGATACGGTTCGTGGAGCCATCCGTCCACCGAAAGAAGGCGAAAAATACTTTGCTCTGTTACGCGTTTCGACCGTTAACGGTAAAACAACCGAGGAAATTCGCGACCGGATTCCGTTTGAATATCTAACTCCGCTTTTTCCCGAAGAGCAGCTTAAGCTCAGCAACCGCCCCGAAAACTATTCGTCACGCGTGCTGGATTTATTTGCCCCAATTGGTAAAGGCCAGCGTGGTATGATCGTCGCCCAGCCGAAAACGGGTAAAACGGTGCTGTTGAAAGAGATCGCCAATGCTATTACGAAAAACCATCCAGAGGTTTACTTGATCGTCCTGCTAATCGATGAACGGCCGGAAGAGGTAACCGATATGGCCCGTAGCGTTAACGCCGAAGTTATTTCGTCGACGTTTGATGAGCAGGCCGACCGGCACGTAAAAGTGTCGAGTATGGTGCTTGAGAAAGCCAAGCGGATGGTCGAATGCGGCCACGATGTGGTTATTCTGTTGGATTCCATTACACGATTAGCACGGGCTTATAACACGGTTGTGCCTTCGTCGGGTAAGATTCTGTCGGGTGGTGTGGATGCCAACGCTCTGCACCGGCCCAAGCGGTTCTTCGGGGCTGCCCGGAATGTAGAAAACGGCGGTTCGTTAACTATTATCGCCACGGCGCTGATCGATACAGGCTCGAAAATGGATGAGGTGATTTTTGAAGAATTCAAAGGCACCGGTAATATGGAACTTCAACTTGACCGCAAGCTGGCTAACAAGCGGGTTTACCCGGCTGTCGATGTGCTGGCGTCGGGTACGCGTCGGGAAGATTTGCTGCTGGATAAAGAAACGCTGCAACGCGTCTGGATTCTGCGTAAACACATGGCCGACATGAACTCGATGGAGACTATGGACTTCTTGCTTGATCGCATGAAAGGCACTCGTAATAACGAAGAGTTCCTAATCTCGATGAACCGGTAAAATCGTTTTTTAAACACAGAGGCCACAGAGCAATACACGGAGTACACAGATTTCTTTTCTCTGTTCTCTTTGTGTATTGCTCTGTGGCCTCTGTGTTTAATATGTCGTAACTTGCATAAAAGTCAGAATAAATATGAGAGATCTGATTCAATATGCCATTCCCGGCTTTATAATTTTACTAGCTGTCGAGGTGCTGGTGACAGCCAAACAGCAGAAAGATTATTACGATGTCAAAGACACGGCCAGTAGCCTGTCGATGGGCATCGGCAACGTCATTATCGGATTTGTCGGGAAAGTGATTGTCTTTGGTGCGTACTCGCTGGTTTATCAGTTTCGTCTATTTACGATCGATATGACGCAGTGGTGGACATGGGTACTCTTGTTTTTTGCCGACGATTTTAGCTATTACTGGTTCCACCGCATTAGCCACAGCAGCCGCTATTTCTGGGCGTCGCACGTGGTGCATCATTCATCCATGAAGTATAATCTGGGCACAGCTCTGCGCCAGACCTGGACGGGAAATATTAGTGGAGCGTTCATTTTCTGGATTTGGTTACCCCTGCTCGGTTTTTCGCCGATTGCGGTTATGACTATGCAATCGATTAGCCTGCTCTACCAGTTCTGGATTCATACTGAACTCATCAATAAATTTCCGGCACCAATTGAATTTATCTTCAATACGCCTTCGCATCATCGTGTCCACCACGGTTCTGATCTGGATTATCTGGATAAAAATCACGCGGGTATACTTATCATCTGGGACCGGCTTTTCGGTACGTTTGCCCTCGAACGGAATAGACCTACTTACGGCCTTATCAGCAACATAGACTCCCACAATCCGGTCCGTATTGCCTTTCACGAATGGGTTGCCATTGGACAGGATATTCGCCGGGCAAAGTCGCTTCGGGCAGCGCTGGGCTACATTTTCGGGCCTCCCGGCTGGAGCCACGATGGCTCACGAAAGACGACGAAGCAGCTACGAGAGGTAGCAGAGCAGGTATAAGTTCAGGTACGTCATTAAATCTCGTTTAAACCTACGCCCCTGGTTTAACTCTAACCGTTCGTTACCAGTTATTTATAGGCGCGAGTGGTTTGACAACAGTTAGGATTTGATTTCGTCAAACTGACTTAAGCTGTTACCTTAAATTCTAACTCGTTATGAAAACGTTCGTAAAAACGCTGCTTTTCTCCGCCCTATTTATGGGCATGGCTAATTATACGAATGCACAAGTTGTCGTGCGTGTTCGTCCGGCAATGCCACGGGTGGTTGTGGCACGGCCTGTAGCTCCTTCGCCCCGCCATGTATGGGTTGCTGAAGATTGGCGACCTGGCCGCCGGAATTATCGCTGGAGTGGTAATTACTGGGCTGCTCCTCCCCGCCCCCAGGCCATATGGGTACCAGGACACTGGGTAACCCGTCCACGTGGTTATATCTGGGCACCCGGTCATTGGCGATAAATAGCTAACTAAGAAGGGGTCAGGTTTTAAGCCTGATCCCTTCTTAGTTAAGAATGATGCGGCATTTCAACTTTTTTGGCCTCATGCCGGGCTAATTCTTTCCGCGCCCGTCGACTATGAATCAACTCATACGTAACGGGTAGAATCAGGAGCGATAATACTGTACAGGTCATCAGTCCGCCAATCATAACCGTAGCCAATGGCTTCTGCGTTTCCGAACCAATGCCCGTCGAAAGAGCCGCAGGCAGTAGCCCGAGTGAAGCCATTAGGGCCGTCATTACCACCGGCCGAACCCGCGTTAAAGCCCCCTCCCGAATGGCTTCGCTGATAGGTAGTTTGTTGTGCAGGTTTTCCTTAAATCGGTTAATGAGGATAACCCCATCCTGCACCGACACACCAAACAGGCAAATAAAGCCAACCCCCGCCGAAATGCTGAAGTTAATACCCGTTAACCAAAGGGCCAGCATACCGCCGATAAGCGCAAACGGTACGTTCAGGATAATTAAGGTGGCGTCGAGCGCACTGCCGAACGTGAACAGCAAAATCAGGAAAATGATCGTGATACTGATGGGCACCACAATAGCTAACTGTCGCTCGGCGCGGGTCTGGTTTTCAAACTCGCCTGCCCACCGCATCTGAAATCCTTCAGGCAATTTTACCTGCTCACCAACGCGCTTCTGCGCATCAGCAATAGTACTGCCTAAATCGCGATCACGAACCGAGAACTTAATGGCAATAAACCGGGCGTTGTTTTCGCGATACACGAATGCCGGTCCGGAGCGAGTGCCTATATCTGCCAACTCCTTCAACGGGATTTTACTACCCGAACGCGTTGGGACCAACAGATTTTCAATTAGTTCTGGCGAGTACCGGAATCGCTCGTCGTAACGCACCTTAATGTCAAAACGACGTTCTCCTTCGTAATACTGCGTTACGGTCTTTCCCCCGATGGCCGTTTCGATAACCGACTGCGCTACGTCCGTAGGTACGTTATATAAGGCCAGTTTTTGGGGATCGAGTTGAATCCGGAACTCCGGCTGGCCCAGGTTTCGGAAAACGCCCAGATCGCTCACGCCGGGAACGTTCTTCATCACGTTGAACACTTTCGTGGCTTCTTTATCCAGTATATTTAAGTCCTGACCGATGATTTTGATGGCCATCGAGCCTTTTACGCCCGACACGGCTTCTTCCACGTTATCGGAAATGGGCTGTGAGAAGTTGAAGGAAACGCCCTTAAAACGAGCCAGTTTCTGCTGCATCTGCGCGATAAGTTCGTCTTTTGTGATGTCTCGTTTCCATTCTTCCTTCGGGTACAAATCCACGAAAAACTCATTATTGAAGAAACCAGTCGGGTCGGTACCGTCGTTCGGCCGGCCCGTCTGCGAGATAACTCCGCGCACTTCCGGAAACTCCTCGAAAATAGCTCTGAACTTACGCGTATAGGCATAGCTTTCGTCCAGCGCTACCGAATACGGTAGGCTAGCCCGAACGTAAATCGAGCCTTCATTCAACTGGGGCAGGAACTCCGAGCCAATATGAAACAGGAACAGATAAACCGCGAATCCCAGCGATCCGAGCGCAATACCGATAATGGCGCGGGGCTGGCGGATAGCCCAGTTAAGCGCCGGTACATACGCCCGCTCTAACCCATTAACCACTGGATTGTGTCGTTCTTTTACATTTTTATTCAGCAGCAGGCTACACAACAGCGGGATCAGCGTTAGGCTGACGATAAGCGACCCTGTTAAGGCAAAACCAATCGTCCAGGCCAGCGGGCTAAACAGTTTACCCTCCACCTTCTGGAAGGTAAAAATGGGAAGCAGAGCCGTAATGATGATAATTTTCGAGGTAAAGATCGACTTACCTAATTCAGTTGCGTTCTGGGCAATCCAGCTCAGTTTCGAGCGTCGGTTGAATTTCATCATGCCCATCTGTTCAGCTCGGTGCGCCAGCATTACAAACAGCCCTTCGACCATTACCACCGCTCCATCGATAATAATCCCGAAGTCGAGCGCACCAATACTGAGCAGGTTAGCCGTCATTCCTTTAGCCCGCAGACAGATAAAGGCAAACAACAGTGCTAACGGAATCACAATAGCTACTGTAAGCGTAGTGCGCCAATCAGCCAGGAAAATCAGTAGGATAAGCGTTACCAGGAAAATGCCCGTCAGCACGTTTTCGCCAACTGTGTGCAGCGTGTAGTTATTGAGCGTAGTCCTGTCATAGAACGTCTTGATTTTGACGTCTTTGGGCAGGATATTGTTGTTCAACTCATCGATTTTGGCTTTCAGTGCGGGAATGACATCGTTCGGATTTTCGCCTTTGCGCATGACCACGATACACTCCACCACGTCGTCCTGTTTATCGCGACCAACAATACCAAGTCGGGGCTGGTAGGATTCGCGCACGTTAGCCACATCGCGCACTTTAATCGGAACGCCATTGACGTTATCGATGATAATGCCTGCTACGTCTTCGGGTTTGGTCAGCAAACCAATGCCCCGAACGACTAGCGACTGGTTACCCTGCTTGATGACGTCGCCCCCGACGTTGATATTACTGGATTTAATGGCATCGTCAACATCCAATGCCGTAAACCCATAGTTTGCCAGCAGGGTCGGGTTTAGACTTACTTCGATGGTTTTTACTTTACCGCCGAAGCTTACCACATCAGCAATACCCGGCACGCTCTTGATCTGCCGCTCAATAACCCAGTCCTGAATCGTTTTCAGCTCGGTTACGTCTTTGGTTTTGCTTTCCAGGGTAAAGCGATAAATCTCGCCCGTAGGTCCATAAGGCGGTTCGATTTCGGCCGACACCCCATCGGGCAGGTCAACATCGGCAATACGGTTGGCAACGTTAGTCTGGGCAGTGAAATTATCAACGCCATCCTCGAAAATCATGGTTACCACCGACAACCCAAACAGCGACACCGACCGCAGCGTGCTCTTGCGCGGCACCGAGTTCAGTTCGGTCTCAAGTGGAAGCGTTACAAACCGTTCGACCTCTTCAGCCGAACGACCCGGCCACTGCGTAATGACAATGACGTTGGTATTAGTCACGTCAGGAAACGTCTCAACGGGTGTATTCATGAAGGCGACAACGCCCCCAATAACAATCAGCCCAATCCCGAAAAAGACAGCAAATCGGTTGATCAGGGCAAACGTGATGATACTGCGAATGAATTTATTCATTTTATAAAGAGTGAAATCGGACCGCCGAAGCGGAGCGAAAGAATGAAAGAGCGAAATCGGGCCACTGGTACACTGGTACGGAGTGAAATGGGTAGTTGAGACGAAGTAAAGTGCATCAACTGCACCTTCGCTCTTTCACTCATTCGCTCCGCTTCGGCGGTCCGATTTCACCTTTACTCTCAGTCCGTTAAATCGTTGTATAACAGTAAGCTACCTTCCGTCACGACGGTATCGCCGGGTTTAAGATTCCCCCCTTCCACGAAGGCGTAACGAGTGGTGTTCTTCATCACTTTTACCTCTCGAACTTCGTACTTGTCTTTACCGGTTGCCACGATAACGTAGTAATGATCGCGGTCGAAAACGACGGCTTTCTGCGGAACCGACAACGACTCTCCGCCTGACGGATTTGTGCTAGGCAAGTGTACGTGAATAGTGGCGAACATATCGGGCTTTAACAAACCATCTTTGTTGGGTAATACAATCCGGACTTTCAGGACTCGCGCCTGTTCATCAAGCACGCTACTAACGTTACTGATTATCCCTTTGAAGATTTTATCCGGATAGGCTAGCACTTGAATATCAACTGGTTGTCCCTGTTTGATTTCGGGGATGTCCTGCTCATATACGTTAGCCAGTACCCAAATTTCCTGAAGGCTGGAGATGGTATAAAGCGGATTCTGATTGTCGGCCCGCAGGTCTTGTCCCGTATTGACGTTTTTCTCAACGATATAACCCGCAATTGGCGCTTTTACGGCGAAAAAAGGCTGACCGGTTCCGCTAGTACTCCCTCCGTATATGCGTAGAATATTGGATGATTTACTCAGTTCGTCCTGGGCTTTTTTGACATTGTTCTTAGCCGTCAGAAAATCTGTTTCGGAAGCGAAGCCAGCTTTATACTGCGCCGACACGTTTTTTAATTGCTGCTGAGCTACCTCCAAATCCGACTTATCAGATTGATAATCATTCGTATAAGTTGAGATATCACCTGAGCGAATCAGCGCCAAGTCCTGCCCTTTCTGCACATAAGCGCCTAATGAAACAGTCGTTTTTTGCACATTACCGCTCACCAGCGGAAAGACCCGCACGACATTATCCTGATCGAACGTAACGGTTCCATTTAGGGTAAGTTCATCCTCTGGATTCATCTGCCGGACCGAATCGGTTAGGTAGCTACTCGACGAATCAGCGCTCGACGTGGGTACTTTCTCCGCTTCTTCATTCTTATGGCCGCAGGCCGCCAGAGTCAGCCCGGTTGCCACGATATAAATTACTTTTTTCATGAATCAAAAGAATCGTGTATTAGTAGTGTAATTGAGGTATTGCTGCGTGTTGAACAGATTATTGAGCAGCGTAATGTTGTTGAGTTGCGCCTGCTGATAGGTCCGAATTTTATCCAGGTAATCCAGCAAACTAATCGTGCGGGCGTTGTAGGCTTTCGTCGCTTCGACCGAAATATTTTGGATACGGTCCAGATAACCCTCCGGTCGGGTGTTCAGTTGAGCGTAGTATGTATTCAGTTTGTCGTAGGCATTGAGTACGTCACTCTGCACTACTACCTGCTGATTTTCCAGCCCACTGGTCACACTTTTCAACGTTGTTTCCGCAGCCCGAATCGCTCCCTGATTACGGTTTCGTATCGGCAAATCCATTGATGCCTGAAAGCCCAGGAAGTTTACATACGCATTACCGTATTTCTCAAATAGCACACCCGTTGTTAAATCAGGAGTTCGCCGGGATTTTTCCAGAGCCAGGCTCCGCTGCGCATTCGTAATCTGTTCCTGCGATAGGCCAACATCAGGCCGATTGGTTTGCGCTGAGTCAAGTGCTGTAGCTATTGGTGGAATTGTATTTCGTAAAACGGGCAGTTCGGTGGGCAGGATAAACGTATTTGTGGGCTGGCGTAACAATACCCGCAACGTGGCCTGTTCATCGGCAATCTGCGTCTGGTAATTTGCGATATTAGCCTGCAAATCACGGATAGCCACCTCCAGTCGGGTTACTTCGTACGGGGCCACGCCCCCGGTCCGTAGTGAGATTCGATAGGATTCGAGCAAGCGTTGCTGCCGGGCTATTTCCTCATTAAACAGCCGCAATGCCTGTAAATCATAATACAGATTGGCGTAAGTAGTATAAAGCTGATAATGCAGTGTCCGCATAATATCGCGGAAAGCCAGCCGAGCCAGCGACCGATTACTTTCGGCTAGTGCCACTAATTTACTGCGTTTACCCGCCAGCAGAATCACCTGTTGCAGTTGTACGGCGTAATAGCCACTATTGAAAACACCCGCATCGATTTCAGCCTGCGACGGTCGGCCAAAAGGCAGCACTTTGTGGGTCTGCGGATTGTAGAGGTTTCCCTGAAACCACAGGTTCGGATTCGGTCGCAAACCGGCCTGAGTAATGGACGCATCTGCAATATCGACCTGATATCGCTGAGCCAGCAATTGGAAATTGTGTTCCAGGAACTGCTGTTCAAGCTGGGGTAGGCTTTGCCGGGTTGTATCGACAGCAGGGGAAGAAGGCGTCTGAGCAATTACAGGTGAAATTATACTTAACGCACCTGATAAAATAATGGCCCCACAAAGGAGCAATAATTGGGAACGGGACATATATTAACTGCGTAATAAATCTGAATCCGGTTGATCTGGGCCGCAAACAGCCTCTAAACGGTTAAGGTGTAGTTAAACTCTTATTAATTGTCGATTAAAAATCGTTAACTCGCTAAGAACCCCATTGTTCTGAAAGCGGTAGTATAAATACCTATATTTTTCATCACTTTTAAACGAGATTTAATCATAATTTAAACCCAGTTTAAAGTTGGGCCATCACCTTTGCAACCGAAAGGACCATTGGTTGTCAGTGACGTATGAAAATTTTACTGATTCAAAACGATCCGGATTACATCGCGCAACTCCATGAGCTTTTATCCGAACGTCAGAACACTCTTGAAATAGCCACGGATGGCCATATTGGATTTGCCATGGCGCTGCACGCCCGCTTCGATATAATTTTGCTGGACACCCGTCTACCTCGCGTGGATGGAATCACCTTGCTCCGGCAGCTACGCAAGGAAAATGATTCAACGCCCATTATCCTTACGTCAACGGTGGGTGACCCGGAGATGAAAACGCAAGGGCTCTATGCGGGCGCTGACGATTATGTGGTTAGACCTGGAAATTCCGATGAATTGATTGCTCGTATCTATGCCCTCCATCGTCGACGCACGGGCGGCTTTAATGGTCCTACCGTTCTTAGCGTCGATAACCTGGAACTAAATCTGGCCGAAAAAGCCGCCTATCGCGCCAGCAAACGCATCAGTCTGACCGCTCGCGAATTTCAGCTCCTTGCACTTCTAGTCGAAAATGCCGGACGGGTGGTTACTAAAGCGCAGATTCTGGAGAAAGTTTGGGACAGTCACACACCGAGTAATACCAACAAAGTAGAGGTATATATCAACTTCTTACGTAATAAAATCGACCGTGGTTTCGACTATAAACTGATTCATACGTCGATGGGCGTGGGTTATCTGCTCAAATCAGGTTTGTAAACACCTGGTTGGTTTTCCTGATTATAGCAGATATGCTACACTATGGAAAATCGCTGCGCTGGATTCTTCTCCTTTTTTGCCTTATTTCTGGATCGATTCAGGCGCAGCAGGATAACAACAACAATTACCTCGACTCGCTCAAAAACTGGAGTCTGCATTTTCAGTTTACCACCATTGCTCAGGGCCACACGCGCTTCTACGGCGCGGGTTATGACGGTCATAATACGCTTAGTCCGCAACCCGATACCGCCCTGTCGGTTACAACCACGCTCTTTCTGGGTCGTCGTTTATGGCGCGGGGCTGCCGTTTATCTTAATCCCGAATTAGCGGGTGGCCGGGGCGTTGGCCATCGCGATAGCCAGGCCCCTAACGACGAAGGACTGTACGTACCGGCCGTTGGAATTGCGGGGTTTCCGAACGGCGAAACGTTCCGAATAGGGAGTTCCCGACCCGCGCTGTACCTCGCTCGGTTTTACATTGAACAGATTATCCCGATTGGCCACAGTCGATCTAGCGAAGCCAATTCGGAGGCAAACCAAGTTGAAGAACCGATTCCTTCTTCGCGACTAGTGATTACAGCGGGCAAGATTTCGATTGCCGATATTTTCGACAACAACGCCTACGCTCACGATCCTCGTAGTCAGTTCCTTAACTGGTCGCTGATGAACATGGGCGCGTGGGATTATCCCGCTAATACTCGTGGCTACACCTGGAGTCTGGCGGCCGAGTACATCCGCCCTACCTACGCCATTCGACTTGCCGGTTCACTAATGCCGATTACGGCTAATGGCAATGTGTTAGACTGGAATATTGGTAAAGCGAATGCACTCACGCTCGAACTGGAACATAAATTCAGATTACTGCGCCGGGCGGGAACGGTACGTTTGTTGGCCTTCCGGAATGTAACAAAAGCACCAGCTTATACTGATGCAACTCGGTTACTTCAGCTTGGCGTCTACCCTACTGACCCGCCTTATATTTCTATTGGAACTACCTATAACGGTATTAAATATGGATTGGGGCTGAACGCCGAGCAACCACTGGGCGACATAGGCGGCCTTTTTGCGCGCGCCAGTTGGAACAACGGGCAAACCGCGACCTGGGCTTTTACCGAAATTGACCGTAGCTTTACGTTGGGTGCTTATATTGGCGGTACGCGCTGGCACCGCCCTAACGATGTGATCGGCGTGGCGGCAGCGAAAAACGGTATTTCAGCCGAACACAGGGCTTTCCTGAATGCAGGCGGCATAGGCTTTATTTTGGGCGATGGGCGGTTACCGAATTACAAGACTGAAAATATTCTGGAGTTATTTTATAAGGCCCGGCTTGCCCATACACTTTACCTGACGGCTGATTATCAGTTAGTGCAGCACCCAGGTTATAATAGCGACCGGGGCGCTGTCAATCTGTTTGCCATTCGGACCCATGTTGAGTTTTAAAAGAAGGAGTAACTCCCAGGCTTGTTTTCTGGTTACTAGGGCATTATGATTGCTGCCTGTCTGCTTGCCTTTTCCCTGATAACACCCCCTACCGATTCCCTACCGTCGGTCGATAGCACACGCCCGAATCTTGCACGCCTTACACCGGCCTTTAATCTCGACTTTCGGGATTCGTTTCTTGAAAAACAGCATGTTAACGTCTGGGGTATTAACGCGGGAATTGAGTTTGGTGTCAAACGTCACCAATTGACACTGGGTTATTATTGGATCAATTATGCCACTTACCTGCGCTTAATCGACTGGCGACGCGATGCCGCCCGGCGCATCAATCTCGATTACTACACTCGTACCGATATGTGGTTTTTGAGCCTGCTGTATTGGCTTAATATCACCAATAATAAACGGTGGATGGTCAGCATACCGGTTGAATTGGGCGGGGGGGTTGCCTATGCGCTACCACTTAACTTAAGGCAGGATGTCCAGGTTGATCGATCGCGCCAGGATTTTTTTGTACCCGCACAGGCAGGGGCCTATGCCCAGTGGAAAGCTACACGCTGGCTGGGTCTTAGTGCACAAGTGGGTTACCGCTTATCGATCTTTCAGACGGCCATCAATCAGAATTTTAACGGTAGTTATTATAGCGTTGGGGTATCTATTTTTCCGGCGCTGTTGACGGACGTTTGGCGATGGGTTAGAAAAGGAGACCGAATTTCGCCAATCCATCCACCCAAGCCCCGAAAGCGCTGACGGATATGAAGCCAACCTCATCCAAACTCACGCTACACCAGGTTGTCATGCTGGTGCTGTCGATTTACGTTGTTATAGCCCTGCTTATCCGGGAGTTAGTGCCCATTGATCAACAGGGTCGGCAAATTCTCGACCAGATCGACACGGGTATCTGCATTTACTTTCTGTACGATTTCTTTCTGCGGTTGTACCAAGCTCCAGATAAATGGGTCTTTCTGCGTTGGGGCTGGATTGACCTCCTTGCCAGCATTCCGGCGCTCGACTGGTTTCGGTTAGGTCAGTTAGTACGCGTGTTCCGCATTCTGCGAATGATCCGTTCGTTCCGTTCCATCCGAGACTTTCTGAACTACTTTTTTAGAGACCGAGCCAATGGCACACTAGCGGTTGTGCTACTCAGTTCGGTGCTCCTAATGATTTTCGGTGCAGTCGCCATTCTTTATGCCGAACGCGTGCCGGAAGCTAATATCAAAACTCCATCCGATGCGCTTTGGTGGGCGTTCGTAACCATCACTACCGTCGGCTATGGCGACCGGTTTCCTGTTACCGCCATCGGCCGACTTATTGCGGCTGTGCTAATGATAGCGGGCGTCGGTCTGTTCGGCACGTTCACCGGTTACGTCGCCAACTTTTTCGTAGAAGACGAGCAGGAGCAAACCGACAGCGACCTGCAAACCCTCATCAGCGAAGTGCGGCAATTACGACAGAAGATTGAGGAATTGGAGAAAAGGGGGATGTAGTACAGGACTTATAATGTATCAATTCCTTCTGAAAAGTTAACCTGTTTGCTCTCACATCTCATAAGCATACCCTTTTCACATATTAGGCTACATTTGCATGAAATTAGCCTTTTTATTATATTTGAATAACCCACTTATGAATGATGGAGAACGCGCTGAGTGCTTGACTCAACGCCGAACTTTAGTGATTTATTTAAAAGAGACTCAACAACAGATTATTGATTACCCGCCTAACGCAGATGATGAATATTACCGGTTTCTGATCAGAATATGATTACTAAAATCGATGATCTTCTAAGTACAGACAACAACTAAAACTATGAACACGACCATCGATACGCTTATTGAGCAATATAACATCGCTAAGACAGATACAGCAAAACAGTCTATCAAAAATCAAATTCACCTGCAATACTATAACACTTCAGCCACTGAGCGGGCAGCTATTCTTGAAATTATGAAGCCTTTTCTTGATGAAATTGAGCAGGAGATGGTACAAAAAGACCCTATAGCTCGGCAAACGCATGAAATGCTCACCCGACTAGAGGCCTTGAGAACAACAGTTGGGCATTGATTAAGAGTTGACTAAACAAAACTCCCGACCATGTCAACCATAGTCGGGAGCAGAAATTTGAAATCGAAAAATCGAAATAGTACTACGATCCGCACATTTCGCAACCTTCCGGATCGTCCAGCGAGCAGGTCATGGCGGCATACTGCTGTTCGAGGTCAGTGACCATTGGGACTGGTGCGGGTTGAGCGTTGGTCGCGTGCTCTTTAGCGTACTGCGCGTAGTCGAGTGGTTTTTCAATGGGCGCAGTTTCTGCCATTGCGGGTTCCAATTGTGGCTCGGCTTGTGGCTGCACTACGGTAAACTTCACAGCGTCGGTAGCGGCTTTCGTACGGAGGTAATACATACCCGTTTTCAGGCCTGCTTTCCAAGCGTAGAAGTGCATGGACGTCAGTTTACCGAAGTTCGAATCCTGAATGTGAATGTTCAGCGACTGCGACTGGCAGATGTACGCACCCCGGTCGGCGGCCATATCGATAATGTGTTTCTGCTTGATCTCCCAAACCGTTTTGTAGAGATCTTTAATATTCTGTGGAATGCCCGGAATTGCCTGAATCGAGCCGTTAGCCAGAATCAAGTTGTTTTTCATAGCATCGTTCCACAGACCCAGTTTCACCAGATCTCTAAGCAGGTGTTTGTTCACGACCACAAACTCACCTGACAGCACGCGACGGGTGTAAATATTGCTTGTGTACGGCTCAAAACACTCGTTGTTACCCAGAATCTGCGAGGTCGATGCGGTTGGCATCGGTGCCAATAGAAGCGAGTTTCGAACGCCGTGTTCCTTCACGTCTTTCCGCAGGCTTTCCCAATCCCAACGATTCGATTTAGGATTCACTCCCCACATGTCGAACTGGAAAACGCCCTGCGAAATTGGCGAACCTTTCCAGGTTTCGTACGGGCCGTATTGTTTGGCCTGCTCCATTGAAGAAGTCATCGCCCCAAAATAGATCGTCTCGAAAATGTCCTCGTTCAACCGGCGCGCTTCATCCGATTCAAACGGCATCCGCAGCAGAATAAACGCATCGGCTAACCCCTGTACGCCCAGACCGATCGGCCGGTGGCGCATGTTGCTACGACGAGCCTCTTCAACCGGATAGTAGTTGATATCGATGATTTTGTTCAGGTTGCGCGTAGCCGTTTTTGTCACCTCGAATAACTTCTGGTGATCAAACCGTAGGATACCGTCTGGGTCGCGTTTGATGAACTTCGGCAGCGCAATCGACGCCAGGTTACAAACCGCTACTTCGTCGGCCGCCGTGTACTCGATGATCTCGGTGCAGAGGTTCGACGACTTGATCGTACCCAGGTTTTTCTGGTTCGATTTTTTATTGGCGGCATCCTTATAGAGCATATAAGGCGTACCGGTTTCGGTCTGCGATTCCAGAATTTTGAACCACAGTTCCTGCGCTTTCACCGTCCGGCGGGCACGACCTTCGCGCTCGTAGCGGGTATAAAGCGCTTCAAACTCATCACCGTAGCAATCAGCCAGACCAGGGCACTCATGTGGGCAGAACAGCGACCAAACGTCGTTATCTTCCACTCGTTTCATGAACAGATCGGGCGTCCAGAGGGCGTAGAATAAATCGCGGGCACGGACTTCCTCTTTACCCGAGTTCTTTTTCAGATCCAGGAATTCGAAAACATCGGCGTGCCAAGGCTCCAGATAAATGGCAAACGAGCCTTTACGCTTACCACCTCCCTGGTCGACATAACGGGCTGTGTCGTTGAAAACGCGCAACATCGGCACAATCCCGTTCGACGTTCCATTGGTACCTTTAATATAGGTTCCCGTAGCCCGTACATTGTGGATGCTTAGGCCAATACCACCCGCCGACTGCGAAATTTTGGCCGTTTGCTTCAGCGTGTCGTAAATCCCGTCAATGGAATCATCCTTCATCGTCAGCAGAAAGCAGCTCGACATCTGCGGCTTAGGCGTTCCGGCGTTGAAAAGCGTCGGGGTTGCGTGGGTAAACCACTTTTCCGATAGCAGATTGTAGGTTTCGATAGCCGAATCGATATCCTCCATGTGAATACCAACGGCTACGCGCATCAGCATATGCTGTGGACGTTCAGCGATACGCCCATCGAGCTTTAATAGATACGACTTTTCGAGGGTTTTGTAGCCGAAATAATCATAGCCATAATCCCGGTCGTAAATGATGGTCGAGTCCAGCAGGGCCGCATGTTGGCGCACCACATCATAGACCTCTTTGGAGATCAAGGACGCATTTTCTCCAGTTTTCGGGTCTTCGTAGAGATAAAGTTTTTTGATCGTGCCTGAGAACGATTTGTTCGTCTCTTTGTGCAGGTTCGAGATGGCAATCCGGGCGGCCAGAATAGCATAATCCGGATGCTTGGTGGTCATCGAAGCAGCTGTCTCAGCGGCCAAGTTGTCGAGTTCGGTGGTTTTAACGCCGTCGTAGAGGCCATTAACGACCTTCATGGCAACTTCTACGGGCTGTACATAGGCAGGGTCTAAGCCATAGCACAATTTCTCGATCCGGGCAGTAATCTTATCGAACTTAACTGACTCCCGGCGACCATCGCGTTTGATAACGTACATACGTATTGGGCTAGTTATGTATGGAAAAAGGTAAAATGTGTTAGATAGAAGTTGGAGGTAGATTTAATAAATAGAAGAGTAACTGCTTGGCCCAACCGGACTGTATGACCGGGCCAGAACAAAATTGACTCCTAAAGTTCTGTTGAATAGACGGAAAATCAAACCCGAAGGTTCGGGGGTTTTACCGATTCATCGAAACATGCAATTCTATCAGATAGGTTACCAAATTGTTAAGTCGTCAGTCTTAATGACTTATCAATACCCCACTGCAGAAGTAGTCTAAGAAATTAAAAATGTAATTTTTATTAATTGGCTAACGGAGTAAATAAACCTGCGTTGATCCGTAAAGAAACGTACATGCTCTGAAAAGTAACAATAAACCTGCGCTAACGCAAACCTTTTATCGGTATTGTTAGTGAGTGGTAGTTATTCAACGTGCTCATTATCAACTCATAAAAGAAGACTCAAAAACACTTGCCAATCTATCTCAAAAGCTATACCTTTGCAGTCCTTTTCGGTCGGAAACCGAGAAGATGACCAGAAAAAGCATTAAATCATGAAAAAGGGCATTCACCCGGATTACCGTGACGTGGTATTCCACGATCTGTCGAGCGATTATAAATTCCTGACGCGCTCTACCGTTCAAACCAGAGACACCATCGAGTTCGAAGGCAAAACCTACCCACTCGTAAAAATTGAAGTTAGCTCGCAGTCGCACCCGTTCTATACGGGCAAAAACGTACTGCTCGATACGGCCGGTCGCGTGGATAAATTCCGCAAGCGTTACGGTACGAAGTAATTCTCCGATACGATTTAATTTAAAAAGCTCCCCCGTTATGGTAACTGTAACGGGGGAGCTTTTTGCTTACTACCTTACCTTTGTCGCATGACCTTTATTCAAACCGACACCTTTACAGTACGCGGTTACGAATGCGATGCTTTTGGGCGCATGAGCATTCCGGCGCTGATGAATCTGATGCAGGAATCGGCCAACCGAAATGCAATTGATTATGGCATCGGCATTGCAGATTTAGCCGAACAAGGTTTTGGCTGGATGCTCATGCGTTTTCGGCTCCATATCCATCAGTATCCCCGCTATGGTCAGTCGCTCCAATTAACGACCTATCCCACCGCCGTCGAGAAGTATTTTATCCACCGTGATTTTAAGGTGATGGCTGAAGATGGGACGTTGCTGGTCGATGCCGCTAGTACATGGCTCGTTTTTGGAATAGAAAAGCGGGCGATGGTTCCATTACCAGATTTCATTCGCCGATTAACACCCCCGACGATCCAGGAGCCACTTCCAAAACTCCCGCTTAAACCCGATTTCCAGACGGCTTCATTTGAGCCTGACCAGGAAACAAAGGTGGAGGTCGGTTGGTTAAACATCGATCAGAATCAACACGTTAACAACGTGGCTTATATAGGCTGGCTGCTCGAATCTATGCCTGACCAGACGCTGCAAACGCAGGAATTAGTGGAACTTGATATCGTTTACCGCACCGAAAGCCACTGGCATGATCAGTTACAGGCTCAGTTGGCGACCGAAACGCCTGAAACCTTTCGACACCGGATTATCCTTCAGGAATCGGGCAAAGACGTGCTGCTAGCGCGCAGTCAATGGCGAACAAGTTTATTAGGTATCTAAACCAATTACACCTATGTCTTTTCAAGCATACATCGACAACATCCGAGCTAAGACGGGTAAAGGACCGGATGATTTCAAGCAGTTGGCAGAAGAAAAAGGTCTACTAAAAGCCGGCACGAAAGCCGGAGCTATTGTGGCCTGGTTAAAAGAGGATTTTGATTTGGGCCACGGTCACTCAATGGCTATTTACAAGCTTTTCAAAGATTCCGGCTTGCTGTAGTATCAGGTAACGCGGGTGGCAACGGCCGACCGTCCGCACTATCTCACTCGTTTTGTAACACGCTGGCTCCACTTAGGCGCTGACGCACGACAGGGCCGCCCCGATAGCGAACTACGCTGGCTCCGCTGGCATCGACATCCAGCGTATTAGCGGCACTAACATTAGCTTTACTGGCTCCGCTGGCGTGAACGGTCATGTCATTAACCGGATACCCAAAGCCTTGCAGCAGCGACGCGCCCGATAACTCCGCAGCCAGCGCCGTTCCGCTACCGGTCAGGTGTAAGTTAGAAGCACCTGACAAATCAACTACCAACCGATTGGCCAGCCCTAAAAACTGGCTCTCCGACGCTCCTGACAGGGTTATATACAGATCGCTAAGATTCGAAAATCCGGTAATCGTCGAGCGGCTGGCACCTGAGAATTCAACACCCCGCAAGGTCGGCATGGTGATGACAAATGAAGTCTGATACTCCCGGCGACGTGAATTCCGGTATTGGGCATGAAGGATACCGTTTTGTACATATACATCCAGGTCATCCAGGTTTCGCCGGTCGCCTTCAACTGTCACGCCGAACGTTGCGCCCTGCTGTACGGTAATGATGAACGCGCTACCCATATCAATCCGGTCGAAGCTGTTTAGCGGATAGGTACGCTGACTACCTTGGTATGGGCCAACGTCTTCGCGCTGCCAGGAGCAACTTGTTAAGCCAATTAGTAAAGCTAGAAGAGAAATTGCTACCATTCGTGTGCGTGTCATAGCTGTATTTGTTTGTTAGAGCTGTGCCCATTGGGCCTTTCGCAACTATGACAGCTATGTTTCCCTTCTCCCCTATCCGTCGACGAAAATTTTTAGCCTTTCTTTATGAAACGGTCTTCCCTGTGCCCGTTTCTTCTGCCCGATTCTACAAATTTCCGTACCGCAGGCCGATCTGAAATCCGATCCAGCCCCAGTGACGGGCGTTACTGACAACATCAACCCGATCAGAGAGAAGCGGAATAGCTGGTTGTAGCAATGGTCGATCGGTGCCATCAGTACTGAAATACCAGTTGGCCGACGGTCCGAACGCCAGCGATAGATGGCGGCTAAGGCCGATTTCCACCAGCGTGCTTAGGCGTATCTGACTATTCCAACCATCGGAGAAGGGAGGACGCAGCGATAGCCCATTGAAATAAAATAAGTGGTGATACGTGCCTTCCAGCGCAAATAAGGTCGATCGGGACAGACTAAACGCGGTTCCTAAACCATAACCAACACTCAGCCGGGGGCTACCTTCGCGTTCAAAACTATTGCCCGCCGTAATAATATTATAAAATGAACGGACACCTGTCCGCAGCGTTATGTTGAGTAGGTTAACCTCGTTAGTCGCTACTTCAAACCGCTGATAACCTCCTTTTCTGACGACACTAATCAGGCCGATTGGGACGCTTTTCGATGAGTCGGCCACGTTGATCAGTCCAATCTGGCTCCCATTTTTAACGATTCGGGCGCGGTTAACAATCCCAGCAATCTGCCAGCCGTGCACATCCTTATTGGTATAATTGACTAAGCCTGCTAATTGAATACCCTTCACCGAACGGCTGGACACATTCACGAGACCTGCAATCTGAGCACCCTCCACCTCGTGGCTAGTGTAGTTTGTCAGGCCACCAATCTGCACGCCATTGACCGCCTGACCAGCGATATTAACCAACCCACTGACCTGGACGCCCTGTACTTGCTGACCGGTATAATTGAGTAATCCACCCACTTGAACGCCCGTTACCTGACCGCCAACTACGTTCGCCAGCCCCCCCGCCTGGAATCCGTGCACGTCCGTTCGCACAATATTCATTAACCCTCCCAGTTCAAACGCACGGACGCCGAAGGAATACCCAACCAGCATGTTTACCGAAAACCGGTTGCTGATGCGACCACTTAACCGATGGTTAGTACCCATAAACGGCAAAAACGATACTTGCCAGTCGCGGTAGAGCGTATCGCGGCTTAGGTTAATATCGTGAATGGTCTGCTGCGCCGATACAAAAAGCCGCGATACGCCCGCCAGACCACGTTCGGGAAGTGACGGTGCAGATCGTGACGCTGTGGTGTCATCGGCCATAACGGGTGGTTCGGCCGATACCACAGCCAGCGATCCAGTTGGCCGGATCGTATCTTCGGTTACCCGAACCGGCAGCGGCTGCACCAACGACAGGGGGAGTGACTGAGGGGTAAGTCGAATGCTGACCGAATGGGTTTGCCGAGAGCGAACGATAACGGTTTCTCCCAGATAGGATTGCTTCCGAACGTCCAGGCGCACCGCTGGGAGGTTAGTTGGCAGGCGAAGGCGATAATAGCCAAACGGATTGCTGACGGTAGAAGCTAGGGTCGTTTTCTCGAAAATACTGGCCTGCGCAATACGCTCACCGGTTTGTTCATCCAGAATATAGCCGTCGAGAAGAAAGTTTTTTGGCGTTGGATTGGGCGGATTACCGGGTAGCAGAATGACGTGGTTGCCCCGCGATTTGTAGATCACACGGTCGGCAAAGAGCCGATGTAACACGTCTCGAACAGGAACATTGGTGAGCCGAACGCTAACCACGGCTTTGGCGTCGATACGAGTCGGATTATACGAAAACTCAAAGCGACCAGCGCGGCTAATCTGGCGGAGCGCATTTTCGATAGTTTCATTCCGAATATCGACCGAGATAAGCCGGTCGAGCGGGGGTGCGGTTTGGGCCAGCAGTTGGCTCGCGCTGAAGAACCAAACCAGAACGAGAAATAAACGAATGGGAAACATCAGTAAGCGATTTTACTACAGGACAGCTATCTGGCCGGTTCCCCCTATTTACGGACATCCGATTCCGTCTAAAATTACAACCTGTCCTTCGTGATGTATTTGTAAACCAAGCGTTTCGGCCGTCACGGCCAGTACGGCGTCGAACGATGTTTTATCGAATCGGGTAGTTAATCGACAGTTGCCGAGTTTGGCGTTAGCCAGTCGGACGTCGGCATTGTAGAAACCATTAATGGCTTGCACGACATCGCGCAGAGGTTCATTCGTGAAAACCAGTTGCCCAGTTTTGTAGGCAAACGCATTAGGAGATAACTGCGGTACCCGCCGAATAGTATCAGCCGAGGCCTCAAACGTTGCCTGTTGATTTTTCGTTAATAGCACCGCTTTCTGGCCACTAGCAAACCGAACTTTCCCCGTTTGAACGGCCACCGACACGTTCGCATCATAGGCTCGAACGCTGAACGACGTACCCAGCACCTGCACGGCGGTCTTCCGGGCCTGAATCCGGAACGGGCGGCTTGCATCGGGGGTAACATCGAAAAACGCTTCACCAGTCAGCGTAACATCCCGACGCTCCTCATCGAACGAAGCTGGGTATTGTAGGGTTGAATGACGGTTGAGTAAAATTCGGGTTCCATCGGGTAAGGTTTTGCGGAGTTGCTGTTGATTTGTGGTGAGCACAACTAAATTCCTGGCTGGATGGTCATGCCCGAAAAACAGAAATCGGTAGCTTAACCAGCCCATACCGCCTACCAATACCAGCACCGCAGCAATTCGATACCATAACTGACTCCAGTCCGAGCGGATCACCGTCGGAGAACGCAACTCATCCCGCTGAACCGGCAATGGCTTAATGACTGGTTCCTGAATACCTGACCGCATTTTCTGCTGAACTACCCGCCAGGCAGCATCGGTATCAACAGCGGGCTGATCGGCAGGTCCGGCTAGTGTCGATGAGCTTGGTGGTGCAGCTGCTTTTAATCGGGCCGCTGCTTCCCAGATGCGCTCAAAACGGGCAAAATCTTCCTGGCTGGTTCCCGAGTCGTCTGGCTTCCGGTTAGCAAGCCATTGCCGCACCCGCACCGACTCGGCCGGACTGGTTTCGCCCGCCAGAAACTTACCTAGCAAGGCATCGTCTATCGGTTGTTGGTCGGCCATGGCTTAGCTATGAATAGCGAATAATATACAATGAGAAACGATCAGCAGAAAAAGCAAGTGTGTATCCATAAGGCATCCGATATTGTCCAATAGCCATTTTGCATTATTCATTATAACGAATGCAATGGGCAAATACTCACTTAATTCAGTCCGCAGGATACGTAGCGCCTTACCAATCTGATTCTCCACGGTCTTGATGGAAATACCCAGTTTATCGGCAATTTCGCCGTACCGCAGTTCGTCGAATCGACTCAGCGTAAATACCAGTCTGCACTGCTCGGGTAATTTTTGAATGGCCGTCTGCAATCGGCCGGCCAGTTCATCACCGAGTAGTGTCTGCACCGGTGATTCAGCAGTGGTCTCCCCGACGTACTGAACATGCTCCCGATATTCGTTGCGAACAGCGGTGTGTTTAATCCGGTTTAGGCACCGGTTATGCACCGCCCGGAACAGATACGACTTCAGCGAAACGGTAATTAACAGCCCTTCCCGCTTTTCCCAGAGCGCCAGAAACATAGCCTGCACTTCTTCTTCCGCTTCGTCAGGATCGGGCAATAACTGACGGGCATATCGACACAAGGGGGCATAATGCTCCTGAAACACGGTCTCGAAAGCGTGTTCGCTGCCCGCTCGGATCGCGTCAATAACGTTCTGCTCCGTTGGTGGCACTGATTTAATCGGATGGTTGATGGGAGACTGCAAAACTACCATTTCCGCCGGACATCTATTTAGTCAGTTCCAGGACAACTAGCGAGCGGTTTACCCCTACGGTGATTAGAAATTAATTTTGCTGTTACAGTTCCAGTTGCTTCGACTGAATTGGTTCGCCATAGAAAATAGTGGCCTGTCGGTTGAAATCCTCGGTTGAATCCGTCGTAAGAAATTGCCGACCACCATGTTTGCTGCACTGCGTTTCGATTTCAGGGTGACGTAAGAGGTAATCGGTCAGGCTATCCGCCACGATGTGGCCCTGGCTTAGAATTGTCGTATCAGTTGGGACATACTGCCGGATTTTGTCGATCAGGAGTGGGTAATGCGTGCACGCCAGCAGTAGTGTGTCGATAGTCGGCGACTGAGCCAGCAGCCGGTCAATATGCTGCCTGACAAAATAATCGGCGCCAGGACTAGCATATTCGCCATTTTCGACCAGCGGCACCCACATTGGGCAAGCTTCCTGAAACACTTGCAGGTCCGGAAAAAACTTCTCGATTTCAACCACATACGATTCAGACGTGACCGTTCCGCGCGTGGCCAGAATCCCAACTTGGCCGGTTTTCGAATAATTCCCAATTACCTCCGTCGTCGGCCGAATGACGCCTAGAACCCGGCGGTCAGGACCATCCAGTCCGGGCGCCAGCGTCGGTAAATCGAGCTGTTGAATATTACGAAGCGCCTTAGCCGAAGCCGTGTTGCAAGCCAGAATTACCAGACGACAGCCCCGGTCGAACAGATGCCGGACGCACTCAAGTGTGTAGTGATAAACCGTCTCAAAGGAGCGAGTGCCATAGGGAGTACGGGCATTATCACCTAAATACATGTAATCGTACTGCGGTAGTTTGCGAACAATTTCGCGCAAAATAGTTAGGCCACCGTAGCCCGAATCGAATACGCCAATAGGCTGATAATCTGTACTTGAAGTAGTCAACACGGCTGAGACAAAGCTCCATCTCACGGAATCAGAGCTATTTAGACCACAAAACTAGATTAAATTGATGCGATATACTGCCAGTAAGGCGGTAAGTGGGTTCTATTTATTGCAAATCTCATCTATCCTCCCTTATCTTTGTGCTGTTTTTGCAACGACGCATTGCCAGTCTGGTATCGTTCCTTGCAGCCTTATAGGCTAAGCGGCACATCAAGTGCCGTTTTTCATAAGAAAATTAATCCATTAAGTCGATAGACATTATACTTTGTGCAGGAACCATTAGCCTCCCCCACTGATTCGGCTACAACGCTTATGCAGCCAGAGCTAGACCTTAACGGACTAACCATTCGGATTCAGGGCGATAATGCCACCAAACAGGCCGAAGCCTTACGGGCCGCCTTTCCGACCGCAACCGTGCATACAAGCGGTTCGCAACCGATGCTCCGACGGCGAACCCGTACCGAAATCGCCATTTATGTATTCGCAGCGCTAGCGTTAATGGTTGTTGGGCATTTACTGTTTAGTTACTTCACGCTGGACCGGCTAACGCTTATGGCCAGTGCCATTAATGTAACCCCTGATATTTTCTATTTTATTGGTGCCGGTTTTGTGGCGCAGATGATCGATGGTGCACTGGGTATGGCTTATGGTGTCACGGCGACTACGTTTCTGACGAGCGTGGGAATCAGTCCGGTCTTCGCTACGGCCAGCGTGCATAGCTCAGAGATTTTCACGAGTGGTGTTTCGGGCTATATGCACCTCAAGTTTGGTAACGTCAACAGTCGATTGTTTAAAGTCGTCCTGATTCCAGGCGTTATTGGCGCGGCTCTGGGAGCATTTCTGATCGTCAAACTGGCTGACGTCGAGGCAGTTGCAAATTATTTAAGTCCAGCTATCTCGGTTTACACGGCCATTCTGGGCGTGCTGATTCTACAGAAGGCATTGGTCAAAAAAGTAAAGAAAAAGCCCGTTCGCCAGATTGGACTGCTGGCCTGGTTTGGTGGTTTCGTTGATGCCATCGGCGGTGGAGGCTGGGGACCGATTGTTAACTCGACACTAATTGCCGCAGGTCGGCATCCGCGTTATACGATCGGGTCGGTGAACCTGGCTGAGTTTTTCGTGTCATTTGCCTCATCGGTAGTATTCGCCTTGTACGCAGGACTAGATAACTACGGGATGGTTATTATCGGGCTGATTCTTGGAGGTATGATTGCAGCCCCTATTGCCGCCCGGATAGCGCAGAAGCTTCCCGTTAAAACCATGATGATTCTAGTCGGAATTGTCGTTATCCTCGTAAGTTTGCGGAAGATTATTAAGTTTTTTTAAAGCCTTTACCGCGTGAGATAACGTGGTGTCGGTTTCTTAAAACCGACACCACGTGTCAGTATAGAGTCGGTTTTTAAGAAACCGACACCACACACGGCCGACTATCGATTATGAAAAAACAAACCAAAGCCATTCGCATTCAGACCGCTAAGTCGCAGAATCGCGAACATTCTGTACCGCTGTATCTGACATCCAGTTTTGCCTTTGAAAGTGCCGAGCAAGGAAAAGCACTGTTCGACGAAACTGAAGAAGGAAATATCTATTCCCGCTTCTCCAATCCGAACGTAACGGAGTTTGTTCAGAAAGTTTGCATGCTGGAAAATGCCGAAGACGGCATTGCCACCGGTACAGGTATGGCGGCCGTGTTTGCCAGTATGGCCGGTTTGTTGAAATCAGGTGACCATTTAGTTGCCTGTCGGGCGCTGTTTGGGTCAGCCCACCAAATTATTACCCAGATTCTGAGCAAGTGGGGTATCACGCATACCTATGTAGATGCTACTGCAACTGAAGCAGAGTGGGAAGCGGCTATGCAGCCTAATACCAAAATGGTGTATCTGGAAACGCCTTCCAACCCCGGTCTGGAGCTGGTTGATCTGGAGATGCTAGTGCGTCTGAAACAGAAATACGGCTTTATTCTGAACGTCGACAACTGTTTTGCCACGCCGATTCTGCAAACGCCCATCGATATTGGCGCAGACTTATCGGTGCATTCCGCTACGAAATTCTTCGATGGTCAGGGCCGGGTACTGGGTGGTATCGTTGTCGGCCGGGCCGATCTGATTCAGCCGATTCGGTTCTTTGCGCGGCATACGGGTCCGTCGTTATCGCCGTTCAACGCGTGGGTGCTGTCGAAAAGTCTGGAAACACTGGATTTGCGGATGGAACGGCACTGCCGGAACGCATTGCAACTGGCCGAAGCTTTGGATGCTCATGCTGATGTAGAGCGGACACTATATCCATTACTGCCTTCACACCCGCAATATGACCTCGCCAAACGGCAGATGAGCGCGGGCGGAGCTATTATAACGATAGAACTGGAAGGCGGTTTTGAACGGGTGAAAGCCTTCTACGATGCCCTGACGATTCCAACTCTTTCTTCGAACCTCGGCGACTCACGCACGATCGTTACCAATCCAAACACGACCACTCATGCCAAACTGAAACCCGAAGAGAAAGCAGCTTTGGGTATCACGCCGGGCTTAATCCGGATTTCGGTGGGCCTGGAAGCCGTTGAGGATTTGATTGAGGACTTCACCCAAGCGGTAGAGAAATCGGCGGAGGTACTTAAAGAAAAAGTAGCCTGATAATGGCTCGATGCATAAGGAAACTAAACCCAATGAATTGACGTCATTAGAAAACAATGAAATTGTCGTGTAAATTCTGGACGCTGCCCGGCAGTCGGTCAAAACGGACATGGCAATTCAAGTTGCTAAAAGACGGGAATGATATGGCATTGGGTTCCTACGGCCTGTTTGGTTTTGTAGCAGCCTATTTCATTTTGGGTATAATAACTGCTTTCCTTATTAAAGCTTATGATTGCTGAACCAACTCACACACTCGAAAGCTTAACCGAACAACTAAGCGGTCTGAGCAACATTGAGGCACTACGGACACTGGCCGAATTATTCCCCGGTCAAGTTGTTTTCTCGACTAGTCTGGGTTACGAAGATCAGGTAATTACCGACCTGATTCTGACCAATGCCATTCCGATCCGGATTTTTACGCTTGATACGGGCCGTATGTTTTCAGAAACTTATTCGGTCTGGAAAAAGACAGTAGACCGCTACGGTGTCAATATCGAAACCTATTTTCCTAAGGCCGATGCAATTGAAAAGCTGATGACGACAAAAGGGCCATACAGCATGTACGAATCGGTAGAGAACCGGAAAGAGTGTTGTGGTATCCGAAAAGTTGAACCGCTCAACCGGGCGCTGAAAGGGAATAAAGTCTGGATTACTGGCATTCGGGCCGATCAATCGACTAACCGCCAGAGCATGACGCAATTGGAATGGGACGAGTCGCATGGCCTGTTCAAATTTCACCCAATTATCGACTGGACGTTCGAGCAAGTAAAAGAGTATATAAAGGATAACCACGTTCCGTATAACCCGCTCCACGATCGCGGTTTTGTCAGCATCGGTTGTCAACCCTGCACCCGGGCCATTCAACCCGGCGAAGACTTCCGTGCGGGTCGCTGGTGGTGGGAGGATAATTCAAAGAAAGAATGCGGACTCCATACGCACGAAGAAGCGTTTAAACCATAAATACAGGCGAATGAGTGAATGAGTGCATTTGTCGCGTCAGCCTTTCTTTCACTCATCCGCCCTTGCGCTCTTTAAAAAATGAAACTCGATTATTTAGATCAGCTCGAATCCGAAGCCATCCACATTATGCGGGAGGTAGCCGGTCAGTTTGAACGGCCCGCCCTGCTTTTTTCGGGTGGTAAGGATTCTATTACCCTAGTACATCTGGCCCTGAAAGCCTTCCGACCGGGTAAATTTCCGTTTCCTTTACTCCACGTCGACACGGGGCATAACTTCCAGGAAGCGCTTGATTTTCGGGATAACTTAGCCGAACGAATTGGCGAAAAACTCATCGTTCGATATGTTGAAGACACCATTCGCGAGAAGAAACTGAAAGAACCCACTGGGCGCAATGCTACGCGTAACGGCTTGCAAACCTTCACGTTACTCGATGCTATCGAAGAATTTGAGTTCGATGCCTGCATCGGCGGAGCGCGACGGGATGAAGAGAAAGCACGGGCTAAAGAGCGCGTCTTTTCAGTGCGCGACGAATTCGGTTCCTGGGATCCTAAACGTCAGCGTCCCGAACTCTGGAACCTCTACAATGGCCGTATTCACAAAGGAGAAAACGTGCGGGTGTTCCCTATCTCGAACTGGACTGAGCTTGACGTCTGGAATTACATCCGTCGTGAGAAAATTGAGCTTCCCAGCATTTACTTTGCCCATGAACGTGAACTACTCATCCGCGACGGTAAACTAATGGCAACCGCCGGGGGGGTTATCAAACCCGAAGCCGACGACCAGCTTGTAACGCGCCGGGTCCGATTCCGCACCGTCGGCGACATTTCCTGCACCGCTGCCTCTGAATCGCAGGCCGATACACTCGACGCCGTTATCGACGAAATTCAAGCCACACGCATCTCCGAACGGGGCGAAACCCGGATGGACGACCAGCTATCCGAAGCCGCCATGGAAGACCGGAAGAAAGGTGGCTATTTTTAAATGAATGATGAATTATGAATGATAAACGATTCTCAAGTAGTTATTCATAATTTATTATTCATCATTCATAATTGACTGATGGACCTTCTCAGATTTATAACTGCCGGGTCGGTTGACGACGGCAAAAGTACGCTCATTGGGCGGCTTCTTTACGATTCCAAATCCATTCTGGCCGACCAGCTCGAAGCTATCGAACGAGCCAGCAAAAGCCGCGACGATGGCGAAATTGACCTGGCTTTACTCACCGATGGTCTACGCTCTGAACGCGAACAGGGCATCACGATTGACGTAGCTTATCGGTATTTCCAGACGCCTAAGCGTAAGTTTATCATTGTTGATGCACCAGGGCATATTCAGTACACCCGCAACATGGTTACGGGTGCGTCGAACTGCCAGCTGGCCATTGTGCTGGTCGATGCACGGCACGGTGTGGCCGAGCAAACACGTCGGCATTCGCTGATTGCCTCGCTGCTGGGTATTCCACATATCGTGGTGGCAGTCAACAAGATGGACCTTGTGAATTACTCGCAGGATGTATTTTCGGATATTTGCATTCAGTATGCTGAGTTGGCCCAAAAGCTGAACGTTCACCAAGTAACGTACATTCCGATGAGTGCGCTCGACGGCGATAACGTGGTCGATAAATCAGCCGCTATGTCCTGGTACGAAGGCCCGACCCTGCTGGAACACCTGGAAACAGTAGCTATTAACGACGATGTAAGTGGGGAAACCGAGGATCATCATCCGGCTCGTTTCCCGGTTCAATATGTGATTCGTCCGCAAACGGCAGAACTGCATGATTACCGGGGTTATGCTGGTAAAATTACAAGCGGTCTGTTCCGCAAAGGTGATGCCATTACAGTGCTTCCTTCCGGCGAAACATCCACAATCGATGCGATTGAGATTGCGGAGAAGCACCTAAACGAAGCCGCCACGCCTATGTCGGTCGTACTACATTTGGCAACCGACGTCGACATTAGCCGGGGCGATCTGATTGTCCGTTCCGAACGCCAGCCCATCAGCAGTCAGAATGTTGAGGCAATGCTTTGCTGGATGGATTCCAAAGAGTTTAAGGTAGGCAATAAGTATCTGCTTCAGGTTGGTACGTTCCGTACGCGCTGTTCGGTGCGGGAGATTGCTTACCAACTGAACGTCAATACCTATGAAGAAATTGAGGGAGTCGAGAGCCTACGCTTGAACGATCTCGCCAAAGTGGTACTCCGCACAGCCCAACCCATCAGTTTCGACCCGTATGGTCAAAACCGGGCTACTGGTGGCGCTATTCTGATTGACGAAACCTCAAACGTAACGGTCGGTGCCCTGATGCTCGTGGCCGAAGTGTAGTCAGGAACTGCTTTTTTGTATATTTGCATAAATATACAATGCGTGTTCTACTCACAACTGTCATGAAGAAAATTACTGTTTTTTGTGGATCTAGTCCTGGTCATGATCCCATATTAATGGAATCAGCTTACCAGCTTGGTCAACAGTTGGCTGATAGAAGCATTACTCTTATTTATGGAGGAGCTAAAGTTGGCTTAATGGGAGCGGTGGCCGACGGAGCATTATCTAGAGAGGGGCAAGTGATTGGTGTGTTACCCGGATTTTTGCAAACCAAAGAAATCGCTCACACCGGCCTTACTGAATTAATTTGGGTCGAATCAATGCATCAACGGAAACTAAAGATGCATGAGTTATCCGACGGGGTCATCGCTTTACCAGGTGGTTACGGTACCCTTGAAGAATATTTTGAAATGTTAACCTGGGGGCAGCTCGGATTACATAAGAAACCAGTAGCACTATTAAATATTGGTGGTTTCTATGATGGCTTGTTGACGTTAGCCGATACGATGGTCGCCAGCGGATTACTTAAACCAGCAAATAGAGAGATGATGCTGGTAAGCGAAACCATTGATGATTTACTAAATCAGATGCTGACCTATGAACCTCCCCTTGTCGGCAAATGGATGGCTCAAGAGACGACGTAATTGAACGTTACTAATCAGGCCCGGCAGTTTGCCGGGCCTGATTGCTTTTACTTAATATATAACCACTTGTTGTATAACGCCTTCTGCGTATCTGTGCGATTCGGCAACGCTTCTAGCCGGTAGCTGACCAGCGGGTTCTGCGTTAGGGTAATCGGAATCTCGCGGAGAAAACCCGCTCGGTTGACAATCACACTGATTTTATCACCGACGCGTCGACCGCTAATGAGTCGCAGCAGATCGTCGCCAACACGGATGCTGTCGACGGCCAGAATTTCGTCGCCCACGTTCAGACCGTCGGTGTAGGCTGCCGAACCGCGCCGGACACTGCCTACCACCACTTTCCCGTTTTGAACCGTGGTACCCGCGCCCAGAAATCCGTCCTGCGTTTTGGCGGCTACGTTTGTCAGTTGAAGACCCACAGGTTCGAAGTAGGTGTTGAAATTAATCGGATTAGCACTATTAACGGCAATATTAAAAAAGTCGTCAAGTTTGCGCCCTGCCATCTGCTCGGCCGCCTGCCGAAACTCCTCATCCCGAAAACCACGCTTCTGTTTCTTGTAGTATTCGTTATATAGAAATCGTAACAGATCGTCCATGCTGCGTTCGCCGTTACTGCCCGCCAGAATAGCCAGATTTAGCAATGTACCTAGCACACTGCCCTTACTGTAATACGAGATAGTCGTATTAGCCGAGTTTTCGTTTGGCCGGTATTCCTTAATCCACGCGTCCCAGCTTGATTCGGATGCCGATTGGACCCGTGTACCCGGCTGATTTTCAATACGGGTTATGTCGCCAGCAATAATATTCAAGTACGTCTCCGGCGTATGATAACCAGCTCGACGCAGGATATAATCTTCATAGAACGACGTACAACCTTCTGATAACCAGAGCATGTGCGTATAATTCTCGTTCTCGTAGTCGAATGGGCCGAGCGCAATGGGACGAATCCGTTTTACATTCCAGAGGTGGAAGTATTCGTGGGCTACCAGTGTCAGGAATCCTTTGTAATTTGACTCAGTGGCATAGGCATTGCGATTGGTTTCGAGTGTGGTGGAGTTAAGGTGCTCCAGGCCACCCCCACCCTGCGGAATGTGATGAACTATAAACGTATAATCGGTGCAGGGATGCTCGCCCACAACGGTAGCCGCTGTTTCACAGACGCGCTTATAATCGGCCGCTAAGCGTTGTTCATTATACTCTACGTCGCCAAACATAGCCACCGTATGCGGCACGTTGGCGGCTGTAAAACTAAAGGTGCGCTGATTACCAATTTCAATCGGCGAATCGATTAATAGGTCGAAATCCGGCGCTTCGTAAGTAAACGCCCCCTGCCCACTAACTGGCTTCAGTGCCGTCGTTACTTTTTTCCAGTCTTTATAAGGTTGCACTATCACACGCAACGGCTGGCTCTTCAGGGCATCGTGGAACATAAACGTACCGGCGGGCGTAACATACCCATGGTCGATGTCCACAAAGCAAGTCCGTACTGTCAGATCATTCGCATATACACGGTAACGAATTGTCAGATTATCGTCGTTGCTGTATACACGCCAGGCGTTCTTGCGAATTTTCTCACTCGGTACCACTTTATCTCCCGCCGAGGCTGTGAACCCTTCGACGTTTTTGGCATACTCCCGAATTAGGTAAGAACCCGGCGTCCAGACTGGCATTTTAATGTCGACGTAGCCATTTTTTTTCGCGTTAGTAGCGGTGGCGGTATTTTTCAACTGCATTTCTACTTCGAAATAATGCGTCTGCGGTTCCGGCATCGACAGCACGTATGTTACGCTAGGCGCAGCGGCTAACGGAGTTTCATCATTGATAATCAGGGGTTGAGCAGAAGTAAGTTGATGCGTAAGTAGTGTCCAGCAAGTAAGTAAATAGAGGAGCCAGGCGTTTTTTTTCATACGGAAACCGAAATACCTTCGTTTTTTGTCCAGATTTGACATGAAATTTGCCAATAAATTGGCGAAGCTACAAAGCAAATTTGTTCGAAGCGCAACGTTTTACATTTCACGTCTATGGTTCCGGGTTTCCTGTTTTAGCATAAACCTGAAACTTAAAACGTTAAACTTGAAACATTAAGTAGTACGAAAGCAAGTTACCATGCCCCAAACCTATTCCCAACCGGGTCATTATCAGCCGTTCATTCGGCGGTTTATTTTCCTAACCTGTGGGTTACTAATGGCGCTGTCGGTTTCGGCACAGCGCACCCAGAGCTATGCTGAACCGGATTATCACTACCGAAACGGTCTCGAGTTATATGAGAAAAGTAATTACGCAGCCGCCCGCTATGAGTTCCGACAGTATCTCGAACCACGCCGGGGTAACGGTTCGCAAACGATGCTGAATACGGGCGATCAGAACGCAGTCGAAGCCGAATATTACATTGCCTTAACCAGTCTGTACATCGACGAGCCCGGTGCTGAGTTACTTGTCGACCGGTTTGTTAAAAACCATAGCCAGCACCCAAAAGCCGGGCAGCTATATGGTGATCTGGGTACGTACTACTATAATCGCCAGGATTACACCAAATCCATTGATTTTCTGGAAAAAGCCGTGGCGCAGGGCGGTAGCAGTTCTCAGCAAACGGCCTATAAATATCAGTTGGCGCTGTCTTATTACAACACGCAGGATTTACAGAAAGCATTACCACTTCTCAACGAAGTAAAACTAGACCCCAGTTCGTCCGACGCACCGGCGGCTTCCTATTATGCGGGTGTTATCAATTTTCGCAATCGCAACTTTAACGAAGCCGTTGCCGATTTCCGTCGTATTGAAACTAACCCGACCTATCAGAATCAGGTGCCGAACTGGATTGCCCAGGCCTATTATCGCCAACGTCGGTATGATGAATTGCTAACCTACACAGAGCCGCTGCTTCGGCGTAATACGGGTGCTGCTATGAGCGAGGTGGCTCTGTTTACGGCGGAAGTGTATTATCAGCAAAACCAGTTTGCAAAGGCGATTCCGTATTATAAGCAATACCTTACTGCCGCTGGCGCTAAGGCACCGGGCGCGGTTCGGTTCCGGTATGGGCAATCGCTGTTTCGGACAGGGGCTTATCCGGATGCTATAACCCAACTCAAATCACTGGCGGGCGGCAAAGATACTACGGCACAATACGCGGCTTATACGCTTGGTGTCAGCTATTTACAGACCCAGAACCCTACTTATGCTCTGAATGCATTCGATCAGGCTGGGCGATTATCGTTCAACCGATCAATTCAGGAGGAAGCGCGGTTTAACCACGCCAAGCTGCAACTGGACCAAAACAATGGAGCCGATGCGGTAAAAGAGTTGACGCAATTCCTGAAAGATTATCCCGACAGTAAGTTCGAGAACGAAGCCAATGAATTAGTTGGTGAAGCCTATTTTGCCTCGAACAACTACCCGGCGGCCATCGCTTACATTGAAGGCTTAAAACGCAGGACGCCGAAGATTAACGCCACTTATCAGCGCTTGACGTACAACCAGGGCGTAAGCGATTTCAATTCCGAACGATATCCGCAGGCCGTCGCCAATTTGGATAAATCTCTGCGTAATCCAGTCGATAACGAGCTTCAACAGGCGGCTCAGTTCTGGAAAGCGGAATCCTACTCAGCTGGTAAGCAATACGATACGGCTATTCCCATTTATGCCAGCGTCTCGAAAGGCAGTTCTGATTACGCAACGAAAAGCTTGTATGGCCTCGGTTATGCTTATTATAACAAGAAAGATTATACCCGCGCACTCCCCTACTTCCGCGATTTTGTAAGTCGTGGTGCTAACTCCGACGATCGCGCTCAGGTGCAGGACGCTACGCTACGGCTGGCCGATTCGTATTTTGCGACCAAGCAATACGATAACGCCATGCGCTTCTATGATCAGGCTATTGCGCAGAACGCACCCGACAAGGATTATGCTGCTTACCAGAAAGCCATGATTCTGAGCTACGTAGGCCGCGATGCCGAAGCGAAAGCACAGTTTGATCAGGTGCAGCGGCAGTATCCAAATTCGCGCTTCATCGACGAGTCGTTGTATCAAACCGCCAATGTCGACTTTGAGAAGGGTTCCTATCAGTTAGCCATTCGGGGGTTTTCTAAACTGATTCAGGATAAACCGAACAGTTCGCTGGTTCCAGCCGCCTTGCTGAAACGGGCTATTGCTTACGGAAACATCCAGCAATATGACCCCGCCGTGGCCGATTACAAGCGGATTCTGGATAATTACGGCGATTCGGAACAGGCACAAAGCGCTTTACTCGGTATTCAGAACACGCTCAATGATGCCGGTCGACCCGAAGAGTTTTCGCAGGTGCTGGGTCAGTACAAAAAGAGCAATCCGGGTAGTACAGATGTGGAGCGGGTTCAGTTCGAGAACGCCAAAAACATCTATTTCAACGAGAAATACCAGCAGGCTATCGAATCGTTACTGGCGTTTATGCAGGAATATCCGGCTAGTCCAAACACAGCTGAAGCCCGTTACTATGTGGCCGAATCGTACCGTCAGACGAACGATCCTGGTAATGCATTGCGCTACTACAACCAGATTATCGCTGATAATCGGTCCGATTTTGTGATTCGGGCAGCTACGCGAGCAGCTGATTTGGAAGCAAAACAGAAAAACTACCCTGCTGCTATTCGAGATTATCGACTCATTCTGACCAAAGCCAATAACAAAGCAGAGCAGGTTACCGCGCAGCTAGGGTTAATGGACACCTATTTTGCTTATCCCAAACCCGATTCAGCCGCCGTTTTGGCCCGTGAGATCGTAGCGGGCGGAAGCGCCGTTCCGGGTGCACAGAACCGGGCACAGCTCATGTTGGGGAAAGTTGCACTGGGTAAAGGTGACTTTAAAACGGCCCAAGCTGATTTTGAAAAGACGGTTGCATTAGCCAAAGATATTAACGGTGCTGAAGCGCAATACGGACTTGGCGACATTCTGTACCGGCAGAAAAAATACAAAGAATCGATCGCTTCGCTGCTGAAATTCAACGAGCAATTCGCCGAGTTTGAGTACTGGAAAGGCAAAGCGTTTCTGCTGGTGTCGGATAACAATGTAGCCCTCGACGAGATGGCGCAGGCCAAAGCCGTGCTAAATTCTATTATCGACAATTCAACCGATGTTCTGATAGTGGCTGAAGCCAAACAGAAACTAGAAAAACTTGAGTCTAAAAACTAATGACGAACTTCAGTAATGATGAATGAATTAGATTGTACCTAAATCATTCATCATTACTGAAATTCGTCGTACATCCACTATGATCGTACGCTCCTCCTTATTCCTTACCTTCCTACTCCTGTCAGCTCCGCTGTTTGCGCAACAACAGCCAAAGCGCCCTACCAGGGAAGGCGAAGTTGACAATCAGGAAATTACCGTCGAGAAGAGCCGCCGGATTGAACTCCCACCGGCGAATCGACTTTTCAATAAAATCCCATCGGTAAAGCCGTCGGCGGAACAGCGCAAACTTACGTATGAGTTTGAAGACCGTAAACTAACCGTTGGTGATCCCCGTATTACGCCGGGTGTCCTGGCTCCTGCCACCACCCAAGCGGACGAAACACCGGCTTATAACAACTATGTGAAGTTGGGAGCCGGAAACTATAATTCATTTTTCGGCGAAGGATTTGTTGGGCTTAACAACCTCTCGAATGTGTCACTGGAGGCTTCAGCACGACATTTGTCATCTGGAATTGGACCGGTTGATGGCAAAAATTCGGCTCAGAGCGATACGCGATTGCGCGTGACAGGGAAATACCTGACCGACGCTTTCAAGCTCCAGGCGGACCTGGGCTATGACCGGAATGCATACAACTTTTACGGCTACAGCCGGGAATATGCAGCTCAACCTACCTTTAACCCGGATCTGATTTTTCAACGGCTCAACACGGTGAATTTTAAAATTGGTATCGAAAACGCCAATTCTGAAAGTTCTATCGACTATTCGCTAAAGTCGGGGATTACCTCGCTGCATGATAATTACAGTGCCTCCGAAACCGACTGGGCGACTAACTTCAGCGGTTCGCTCGGTATTACCGACAACATTTTCGCGCTGGTAGCAGCCGACGCGTACGTTACTCAGCGCTCCGACGGACCGCTTGTCGATAACCGGAACCTGTTTCGGGTAAAGCCAACCTTTAAGTACGTTTCACCGCTTTTTACCATTACCGCCGGAGTTAATGCCGTTAATCAGACGGATAAGCGGCAAGGTATCAACGACACGCGGGCTTTTCCCGTCATTGACCTTGACCTGGCGCCGATTGGTAACGTGCACATTTTCGCAGGTGTCGACGGCGACATTAACCGGAATACGCTCCGTTCGTTACTAGGTGAAAACAAATGGCTCGGTCCACAGGTGCTGTTAGCGAACACGATTAAGTCGCTGGATATTTATGGCGGCTCGAAGGGGGCTTTGGGCGGTGGTTTTTCATATGAGGGCAAAGTTTCCTACGCCCGCTACCGCAACTTCGCCACGTTTAACAACAGCGTACCCGACACAACTAAATTCTTTGTTCTTTACGACGGTGGGGTTTCACAGGTGCTGACGGTTTCTGGCCAGCTGGCATATACACAAAAAGACAAGTTTCGTTCAACCCTGAAAGCTGACTTTTTTGGTTACAATCTAGAGCGCCTGGAGGAAGCCTGGGGACGCCCACAGGTGGCCGCGAGCTGGTCCAACTCATTTATCCTGAATAAAAAATTATTCATCACGGCTGATTTGTACTTTTATCAGGGCATCAAAAACAAAAACTTTGTTTCTGACCTAACCTACACGCTGAAACCGATCTACGACGCCAACCTGAAAATTGACTATTTTCTAGGCCAGCAGTTCTCAGCATTCATAGCGTTAAATAATATCGTCGGGCAGAATTACCAGCGTTATTTGTATTATCAGTCGCAAGGCCTTAACTTTCTCGGAGGAATCAGCTATTCGTTCTAATCGTTCCGCCCAGACACATCTTATGGCATCCGTAAATGACTATTTAAAAAAGCTGCTTTATCAGTACGATTGCGTAGTCGTACCTGAGCTAGGCGCTTTCCTGACACATTATCAGTCGGCAACTTTTACGGAAATCAATGGTCTATATCAACCACCCCGTAAGCGGGTTGCCTTCAACGAAGCACTTCGGCTGGATGATGGCATCCTGGCCAACTATATTATGTTGCATGAGCCCGTTACGCGCGAAGGCGCTCAACGGCATATTAGCCAATTCGTGGCTGAGTTACGCCAACAAGTAGAAAAATCGGGCCGGTTCGATATTGACGGCCTCGGGGCATTTACCCGCAATGACGAAGGTCGTTTGCAATTTGAGCCCAGTCTGCGACATAATTTCTTTGGCGAAGCGTATGGTATGAGTGCCGTGGCGGTCCAGTTGGTTAATAGGGCACTACAGCCAGAACCGGCTATCGAAGCGGTTCCGGTAACAGCACTTGGCCCCGCCCTGGGTCAGGATGAAGAAGTTAGCCTAACTCCTTTGCGTCCGTCGCGACCTTACTGGCGTGTAGCTGCGGCTGCATTGCTTATCGGCTCATTGGGAGCAGTCAGTTATTTTTCGGTGATCAAGCCGGGCGAGCCTCTACAAAGTAGTCTGGATCCTTCGCGGTTGTTTCATACATCGGCTTCGCTCGTTAAGCGTGCTGTAGCCATGAAAGAAACGCCCAAAGACGACGTATCGATCAGTCCGAAAGCAGCACCGGTGACTGTACCAGTTGCACCCGTTGCGGTAAAAAAAACGGAACCTGTACCAGTCAAACCAGTAATTGTTGAAACTAAGGCTCCAGCTACATCGGCCCCTACTCCTGCTGAGATTAAGGTAGCACCTGTTAACAAAGTTGTTACAGATCCTAAAGTTACAGTTGCTCCAGTAGTTAAACCCGTTCGCACCGGAACCCATTACATGGTCATTGCTGGCGTGTTTTTAAGCAAACAAAATGCGCTGCGCTTACGGCGTCAATTACGCAAAGCGGGTTATGCAGATGCTTATGTTATTCTTCCCCACAAGGATCAGAAAGAAGTGTATAAAGTTGCAGCTGTTGGATCTCCTATGCGCTCAGAAGCTGTAGCTAACTTAGATTCGATCAGTAAGTTAGCGGGCGCTGAAGCCTGGATTTTCGAATACTAAAACGCTGCTAGTAAATTAAAGTACAAGTTCCCGACAGACTGATATAAATTAATCCCTCCTTTCTTAACTTAAAGCATTACTCTAAATGCTTAAGCCAGAAAGGAGGGATTCTTCATGTTTATATATGCCATAAGTGCTTTTTACAAGAGGGCATTTATTTGGGTTTCTCCTCTGCTTTGGGCTTCAGGGCGCCACGGGCAATGGGCTCCGGCTTTGATTTAGGTGTAGTGTATCGCAGTAGGGTCGCCGTCGGGTAACTCGATTTCGGCGGCCGGGCAACGAGTAATTGATACGAACGCGTACCAACGATCAAATTATAGTAGACGATGTTTTCGCCGGAAGCCTGCGCCAGCCCCCAGTTTGCAACGGGCTCTTTCGCCAGTACGGTTTCGTCTTCCTCCGACAAGGCAGCAAAGGCGGTATCGGGCTCAAAATGCTTGTCAGTAATACCGCTGATTAACGACACGACCGCCGGAGGTGTGGTAGCTGGTTTATTTTGTGCAGTGACTAAATTACTCACTAACAACAAACTCATAATCAGATATTTCATAACGAACAAGCCAGCTACTAAAGGGTAGTTGACTTCCGGTTAAACTAGCTGACTGGCAAAATGTTAGCAGAGTAATACTTTATAACCACTTTGCGTAGAAATCGAGGATATCGGCACGCATAGTAGCTGTCTCCTGATGACCAACATCGTAAATCCTTAGTTGCCACGCTGTTGGCGCTCCATCCTGCTGATACTTTGCCTTTAGGTTTCGGTCAATTTTTTCTAGTCCGTCCAGAGGAGTCAACGCATCGAAACGCCCGGCAAGTCCAAAGTGAGGCCGTGGGGAAATCAGTTCATTAATTGAGGAAGTAGTAAAATGAGTCAATAAATCAGGCACGTAGTAGTAAATGCCGTGCAATCCTAAGCCTTTGGCTGCAATAAGTGCCTGATAATCCGTTAAGCAGCATAAATCCACGCACACTTTAATACGTTCATCCAGAGCCGCTAACCACCAGGCCATCGTGCTCCCCATCGACATACCCATTGTGCCAATGCGTTTCGCATCAACATCCGTGCGGGTTTCCAGGTAATCCAGCGCCCGCAGATTGTCATAGACCATCATGCCCCAGAGCACCTGCCCATGCCAAATCATTTCTTTGAACGTGTCCAGCTCCTTTCGAGCCTGCCGCTCGCCGAAGCACCAACTATCAATACAAAGCCCTGCGTAACCGGCCCGAGCCAATGCTAAAGCATAAGGGGGCTTCTGCATTTCGGGGCGGCCTCTAACAAACTCCTCCTTTCCTACTTCGTATTGTCCAAAATGTGAGTGATTAAACAGAACGATAGGTAATCGACCCGTTTTGCCTTTTGGCCGGGTAAAATAAGCCGGTACTAATTCCTGACCGTTAAGATCAAGGAGAAGTTTTTCAATGATGAGTTCGTCTGTTTCCTGCCTACTGATAAGTTTTGAAGAGATAGGTCGGTGACGGTCGGGAAGTTTTCCTAATAGCTGGTAGAGCTTTTGGCGCTGCTCCTGTTTGGATGTATCTGCCATAAGTTGTGGTCTATTTTGGTATACTACCGGCCGAGTCAAGAAGTTACCTGATGGCAAATCAGTCAAGTCCAAGTCATAAATCCAGAGCAGGAAAGGTAATATATGTATCCAGCAGATAGCGACCATTTTATCAATTAAGCAAGGGCAGCAACACCGTGAAATGACCGTCTTCGTCCTGAACAACGATGTCGGTCTGGGTCAGCATATTATACTTGGCGGCAATGTTAGCCAGGCCAATGCCATTGCTGATGGCGCGTACATTTTTGCGCTGGAGATTATTCCGCACCCGTAATTGTCCGGTTTCCGTGGTGTCGATCTGGATAAGCAGCGGCCGACTCACCTGAATGACGTTGTGCTTAACCGCGTTTTCGACCAGCAGTTGCAGCGTAAGCGGAGGCAACGAACTAGTCATATAATTCTCTGACACGCAAATCTGCACGTTAACGCCTTTTCCATGCCGCGTCTGGAGTAGGTGCGTATAGGATTCAATGAACTGTAGTTCCGTGCTTAGCAAAATCAGTTCCTGGTCGTTGGCTTTCAACAGATAGCGGTACATCTTCGACAGCTCATCGACAAACTGACTCGCCTGAACTGGCGACTCTTCAATAAGTGCCGATAACGCATTCAGGGAGTTAAACAAAAAGTGCGGATTGACCTGGCTCTTCAGCGAATCAAAGCGGGTTTGCCACTGGGTTTTAACGAGTTCTTCCTTTTCCTGGTACGTTTGTCGCCACTGCCGCAAGACGTACCATCCTTCGTAAATGCTGAAATAAACGGCCAGATAAAACAACTGGATGCCAAACGAGGTCACGTAATCGACTAATCCAAGCCACCAGCCTGGCCGAGATCCCAACAGGATATGCATGCCAAACCGAGTAAAAACGGCAGCATTAACCAGCAATGGCGCCAGCAGCAACAAGAACAATAATCGTTTTTTTGTACGTTCCAGACCCGGAAACTGACGTTGTACACGCAGGACAACCCAACGGTCTATTGTCCAGAAGAGATAACCCGCTGCTAAACCAACGCCCACCGACTGGACTATTGTTAGCGGAGAAGCCTCTAACCAGAATGTCAGCCGGAAAAAGAGATTCCCGAAGAGAAACAGGCCAATCGGACCAAGCCAGCGCAGACGCGTATCGTTGATGCGTATCATGGCTGACTTTCTCCAAAAATGATACCTGAATAAAGTAATGCAGCACGCCAACTGTTAAGTAGCGAATGAGCTAATTCAGTCCTAACAGAAATGGGGTGCATTAAGGCTTGTGTACGGTAGGCAACAAGGGCCATAAAGAGCTAGGCAACAAGGTATTACTATGGTAAATTAAGCAAAAGATTCTAGTAATCCAGTTATTCTGTTGATAAAGTTAATGAATTTGCTTTAAGCTATTATCATCTTTTTATTTAAGTCTATAAAGCATTTTAAAAAGCGCTAATGCCGAGCTAGGAGATTAATTTAAACCCGCTTACCGATTAACCGGTGTGGGTCGATAAAGCGAACCAAAATTCTGCACTATTCGCCCAAAAGGGGCCCGTCGCTCTTCGAAGGGATGATGCGACAAACGGGCTGCACAACCAACGTGCGTGAAATTCGGATTCAATAGGTTATCCCGGTGATGCGGAGAATTGAGCCATTGCTGTACCGCATAACGTGCATAACTGGCGTAAGTATATGGTCGGTAAAGTTGTTGGGTTTCCGAATCAATGTACTCGTAACGGAGGGTTTGTTGATTTCGGCGGGCACCAAACCAGTCAGGCGTATTGATAGTCTGGTATTGACCAATGTTCTCGCCCACCCGAACAAACTGACTCACCCGATTCTGAACGCGCTTAAATGCGGTTAAATCGGCTAAATTATAAAAGTCTTCATGTCCATAATAGTCGTGAAGAATCATCGACTGAGCGTGCGATTGGGCAGCCCGATATAGTCCGGAATTGTACAATAGAATGGGGACGCCAGCTTGCCGACGCGCTTCGTTTGTGGCGTAAAATAAGGCCATATCCAATAAAAGCGTATCTGGATTTTCCAATGATAGCAGTTGCTGACTTCGTTCCTGGATAAAAAAAGTATCATCACGCAGCAGATAACCCGCTGGCAGGCTATGTACACTGATTACCCATTGGCATACTTGAAACATTAACCACCAGTTCATTTCACGTTACCTGTTGTTTATTGAAAGCTCCGTAATGCATAAAAATAAAACTAGTAAGCCATTCCCCGCGTTTTGTTTTCAGAGGTGAGCACGGAATAGTTTGCTCTCGTAAACAACAGCCCTTAAATCGACACATAAGCCACATAAACTTACCAGATTATGGCAACAAGTAATGTAAAGAAGATTCACGATTTAGACCAGAGTATCTGGCTGGATTCCATCGACCGGAAAATTATGAACACCGGTGAGCTACAAAAGCTAATTGACGATGATGGAGTGCGAGGGCTTACCTCGAACCCGGCCATTTTCGAGAAAGCTATTAGCAGTAGTTCTGATTACGACGAGGATATCAAGAAACTTGCGCAGGCCGGGAAAAGCAACGAAGATATTTTCTACGGACTGGCCATAGCCGACATCCAACGGGCGGCTGACCTGTTTAAACCAGTTTACGAGGAAGAAGTCCGTGGGGCTGATGGTTATGTAAGTCTGGAAGTATCGCCACACCTGGCCCGCAATACGCAGGGCACTATCGATCAGGCTCGGGCTCTTTGGAAAGCCGTTGGACGGACCAACGTTATGATTAAAATTCCGGGAACGGCCGAAGGTTTACCCGCTATTCGCCAGTGCATCAGTGAAGGCATTAACATCAACGTTACACTGCTGTTCGGACTGAAGCGCTACCTGGAAGTAGTTGATGCCTATGTTTCGGGGCTGGAAGATCGGGCTAAAACTGGTCAGCCGATTGATTCGATTGCGTCTGTGGCCAGCTTCTTTCTCAGCCGCATCGACGTGCTGGTTGATCCCATGCTGGACGAAAAAGGATTAGGCGATCTAAAAGGTGAGGTGGCCATTGCGTCAGCTCGCAAAGCTTATGAAATCTACAAGCGCGAGTTCGGCAGTGATCGGTTTAAGAAATTGGAAGAAAAAGGCGCTAAACCACAGCGGTTGCTCTGGGCGAGCACGAGCAGTAAAAACCCAGCGTTCTCGGACGTAAAGTATGTAGAAGCGCTGATTGGCCCGAAAACGGTGAATACGGTGCCTATGGAGACGCTGGATGCCTACCGGGATCACGGCCAACCCGAATCTCGTCTGGAAACGGAATTAGATAACGCGACTCAAACGCTGGATCGGTTAGACCAAGCCAGCATTAATCTGGATGATATTAGCCAGCAATTGGAAGACGAGGGCATTGATAAGTTCAATAAACCTTACGACAAACTGCTGGAAGCCATTGATAAACAGAAAGAAAAAGCGCTGTCCGCAGCTTAAATGATTGTCTTCTGACAGGATTAACATGATTTTAGTGCTTATTTATGACTATTAATCCTGAAAATCATATTAACCCTGTCAGAAGACTTTATCACATAAGGAACCGAATTTATTGAATTAGGATTAAAATAAGTAATCATTTATCAATATTATTTCTAAAAAATAGGGAAGTTTGTAGCTTTATCTTGACTACACCATTCCCGTGTCTACCGATACTCAACACCAAATTGCGCTTACACTTGTCCCCGGCGTAGGCAGTATTCTCGTCCGACAACTAATTAGCTATTGCGGCTCGGCCACTGATGTATTCCGTTCGCCAATGTCCCGGCTTACCAAAATTCCCGGTATTGGCGACATAACGGCCCGCGCCATTCTCAAACCTGACGTACAGACTCAGGCGGAAAAAGTAGTTAACCGATTAGAAAAGCTAGGTGCTACAGCACTGTTTTATACCGATAAAGCATACCCAGCCCGGCTTAAAACCCTTTACGACGCGCCAGCTCTGTTGTATTTCTCAGGTGCTGGTAATCTAAATACATCCCGTACAATTGGACTAGTTGGTACACGGCAAGCTACGGATTATGGTCGGCGTATTACTCATGAGATTGTAGAGGCCGTAGCTCCATTTGGTGTTACAGTCATTAGTGGACTGGCTTACGGGATCGACATTGCGGCCCACCGCGCCAGCCTGACGCTTGGCGCACCAACCCTAGGCGTAATGGCCAGCGGCCTGGATATTATTTACCCGAATATACATCAGAAAACAGCGCAGGATATGCTTGTGATGGGCGGGTTACTCACCGAAAGCCCACCCGGTACAAAACCCGATGCGCACTTATTCCCAGCCCGGAATCGTATCATTGCGGGACTGAGTGATGCAGTAGTTGTGGTTGAGGCAGCGGCAAAAGGTGGAGCGCTCATTACAGCTGAATACGCTAATAATTACCACCGAGAAGTGTTTGCCGTACCTGGTCAACTTACGCAGGCGTTTTCAGCGGGATGTAACAAACTAATTCGGGAGAATAAAGCACAAATTTATACTAACCCCAAAGACCTGATCGAAACCCTAAATTGGGACCGGACTATGCCTGACGAAACAACAGCCTCCCAGCAGCGTCTAGCACCTTCATTACCCGTTGATATTACCGAAGAAGAAAGTCAGGTAGTTGCTCTGCTTCGTCAGGTGGCCGATCTGCACATTGACGAATTGAGCTGGCAATCGCAGATTCCGATGGGGCGGCTGGCATCGCTGCTGCTTAATCTGGAATTTCGGGGATTTGTTCGTTCGCTTCCGGGAAAGAAGTATGCGGTAGTGTATGTATAGGCATTTCGTCCTTTAATCCCACACCCGATAACCGGTAGCGTTTCATTTCTGTTAGCAGATATACCAGTTTTTGCACCGCTAAATCATAGGGGAACCCTTCAGGTCGAATGTTTGAGACGCAGTTTCTGGATTCGTCGGTCAGGCCGGGACGGGGTCGGTAGGTTAAGTAAGCACCAAGGCTATCCGGCGACGATAAGCCCGGTCGCTCACCTAGCAGGATAACAACAATTTCAGCCCCTAACCCATCCGCAATCTCATCACCAATAGCTACGCGCCCCTGTTCCACTATGCAAATTGGCGCCAGACACCAGCCAATTTTGGTCAATTCGTTAACTAGTTTCGTAACGACTGGTACCGCATGATGCATGATAGCAGTAGCCGATAATCCATCCGCAATAACAATACACAAGTCGGCTTTAGATTCTGGCTGGTTGTTTGCCGGTGCTTGCAGTTTTTCACGCGACGATTCGTCTAACCGTCGGCCTAAATCAGGGCGTAGAAGATAGGTTCGTCGGTCGGGAGCCTGGCTATGGAGCAATAAGGGATTAGGTATAATGGCCTGAAGCTGATCATTCAGCGCATGCGTAGGTAACTGCGCCTGTACAGCATCACGAGCGCGGGCATGGTCCAGTTGAAAATCAAGCAGCACGCGCGTTGGCAGGCTATGTCCCGAGCGCCCCTGTGCGATGCGGGCGGGCGTATTACGCTTAAGGAAGTCCCAGGGGTCCGCTTGATTCATGGCAGATAATAGCCTACTTTTTCGGCGCTGAAAACGAATATGGAAAATCGGTGGGTTGGGTGCTGCGCTGCCGGTTGGGCGTAGCCGACATGTCTACGTCGATCGTTGCGCCCTGGATTAACCCTTGATGACTCAGCCAATTTTTAGTATATGGTTTTCCGTTCAGGCGCAGGCTATTAATATACCGATTCTGCGCGCTATTTGCTGGCGCATTGATAACAATCTGTTTGCCGCTTTCCAGTTTTGCTGTTACTTTTTTGAACAGTGGCGCACCAACTACATATTGGTCGGTGCCGGGGCAAACTGGGTAAAATCCCATGGCTGTAAAGACATACCAGGCGGAAGTTTGACCATTATCTTCATCACCACAATAGCCATCTGGCGTTGGTAGGTATAATCGGTTCATTACCTCGCGGAGCCAATATTGTGCTTTCCAGGGTTCACCCGCATAATTGTATAGATAAATCATGTGCTGAATAGGTTGATTACCATGCGCATATTGCCCCATATCCGCAATTTGCATTTCCCGAATTTCGTGGATAACGGCTCGGTAATAGCTTTCATCGTAAATCGGCGGTTTGGTAAAGACTGAGTCCAGCTTGGACACAAATGCCTTCCGACCACCCATTAAGTCAATTAACCCCTGTACGTCGTGAAAAACTGACCAGGTATAATGCCAGCTATTCCCTTCCGTAAAGGCATCTCCCCACTTGAACGGGTTAAACGGCGACTGAAACGAACCATCCTTATTTTTACCCCGCATCAGTCCGCTTTGTGGATCAAATAAATTGCGATAATTCTGGCTCCGCTTGGCAAAGCGGTCAATTTCAGACTGTGGCCGTTTGAGAGCTTTCGCCAGCTGGTAGATAGTAAAATCATCGTAAGCGTATTCCAGCGTCCGAGCGGCATTCTCGTTGATTTTCACATCGTAAGGCACATATCCTAACTGGTTGTAATAACTAACACCCCGACGTCCAACAGCATCCATTGGCCCTTCCTGCTCCGAATTTTTCAGTACGGCTTCATAAAGCGTGTTAATATCGTAGCCACGGCCGCCCTTTAAATAAGCATCCGCAATAATCGACGCTGAATTGGAGCCAATCATCGTGTTACGTAGACCTGGACTCGCCCACTCAGGAAGCCAGCCGCCTTCTTTGTAAGCATTGGCTAACCCTTCCTGAATATGCGCGTTTAACGACGGATACATCAGATTCAGAAATGGAAACAGCGACCGGAACGTATCCCAGAAACCCGTATCAGTGAACATATACCCCGGCAAAACCTGACCATTATAGGGGCTATAATGAACCACTTTACCCGCCCCATCCAGTTCATAAAACTTGCGGGGAAAGAGCAGTGAGCGATATAAGCAGGAATAGAACGTTTGTTGCTGGGCCAGTGTACCACCCTCAACTTGAATCCGACTCAGTTCGTTATTCCAGGCTGTTTTTGCTTTCTGCTTCAATGCATCGAACGAATCGCGACCCAGTTCATTCAAGTTGCGCTCGGCCTGTTCCGGGCTGATGAACGAAGACGCCACGCGGGCGTGAATCAGCTCGCCTTTCTTCGTTTTAAACCCGACCACGGCCCCCGCATGAGGAGCCTGCATCGTTAATGAGTCTTTGACCAGCGTTTTACTGCGCCAAGTCTGGGTCAGCGTGAAAGGTTTGTCAAAATAAATGACGAAGTAATTTTTGAAGTTGGCGGGCACTCCTCCGCTGTTGCGAGTCGTATAGCCAATCACTTTCCGTTCTTCAGGAATAATCTTCACAAACGAGCCTTTATCGAAGGCGTCAATAACGACGAATGAACTGTCGGTTTGGGGGAACGTAAACCGAAACAGGGCGGCTCGTTCAGTTGGGACCAGTTCGGTTGTAACGTCGTGATCGGCCAGATAAACGCGGTAATAATGGGGGTTAACAATTTCGGCTTTGTGTGAAAACCAACTGGCGCGGGCGTCCTCATCGACCCGTAATTTACCCGTTACCGGCATGATCGAGAACTGGCCGTAATCGTTCATCCAGGGCGAAGGCTGGTGTGTCTGCTTAAAGCCTCGAATCTTATCGGCGGCATATGTATAGGCCCATCCATCACCCATTTTACCCGTTTGCGGCATCCAGAAATTCATCCCCCAGGGTAGGGCGATAGCCGGATACGTATTTCCATTCGATAAGCTCGGCTTTGAATCAGTGCCCATTAATGGGTTAACCAGTTCAGTCAAATCGGCAATACGCGTATTCGGTTGAGCCAAAAGTTGGGTGGACATCGCCACTAGAAAACACAGAGCCAGCGTGGTTTTTCGCATTAGGGTAGATGGAGAATCAATAAATCGAAGCAAAGTAACGAAAGAATATTTTCTGACAGGATTAACAGCCGGGAGGTTATGAAAATCGCGGAGGCCCGGCTGTTAATCCTGTCAGAAAGAAACCCCATCCAGTAATCGATGCCCCGCTCCGACGGGCAGTAATCGTCCCTGATCGTCTAGTAAACCCATCCTCAGCAACCACTGCTCAAATTCGGGTGCGGGCCGTAATTTCAGCACATCTCGCAGATAAAGGGCATCGTGAAAGCTGGTGCTTTGGTAATGGAGCATCACATCATCCGCACCAGGAATGCCCATAATAAACGTTACGCCCGCCGTACCGAGCAGGGTTAGCAACGTATCCATATCATCCTGGTCGGCTTCGGCGTGGTTCGTATAACAAATATCCACACCCATGGGCAAACCGAGCACTTTACCACAAAAATGATCTTCCAGGCCCGCCCGGATAATCTGCTTGCCGTTGTAGAGATATTCCGGACCAATAAACCCGACGACAGAGTTAACCAATAACGGTTCAAATTTCCGCGCCACCGCATACGCCCGCGCTTCGACGGTCTGCTGATCCAGGCCATGATGAGCATTAGCCGAAAGTGCACTCCCCTGCCCTGTCTCAAAGTACATGACGTTCTGGCCCAGCGTCCCACGATTTAGTGAACGTGTAGCCTCCAATCCTTCCTGCAGCAAAGCAAGATTGACGCCGAATGAGGTATTAACCGCTTCGGTACCGCCAATACTTTGAAACGCCAAATCCACCGGCGCACCCTGTTCGATAGCCAGCAGTGTAGTAGTTAAATGACTCAATACGCAGGACTGAGTTGGAATGGCAAACCGTTCGCGCACGGCATCAATCATGTCGAGTAGGCGCATGGTCGTTTGGACGTGGTCGGTGGCGGGGTTAATACCGATAACCGCGTCTCCGGAACCGTATAGCAACCCATCCATTAGGCTGGCTGCGATGCCGCGAATATCGTCGGTCGGGTGGTTTGGTTGCAAACGCGTCGATAGGTGTCTAGTCAGGCCAATTGTATTACGAAAGCAGGTAATTACTTCGCATTTGGCTGACACGGTTATCAAATCCTGATTCCGCATCAGTTTCGATACAGCCGCTACCATCTCGGGGGTTAACCCAGCTTGTAAGTTATTTAGAACTGCGGTAGTCGTAGTTTCTGCTAATAGAAAATCCCGCAACTCACCAACGGTTAAGGAACGAATCAGCGCAAACGCTTCAGCACAGTGATCATCCAAAATCAGTCGCGTTATTTCGTCCTGCTCATACGGGATCAGTGCCTCATTCAAAAAGGCTGTCAGCGGCAAATCGGCCAGAGCCATCTGAGCCGCTACCCGCTCCTCCGCTGAACGAGCCGTTACCCCTGCCAACTCATCACCAGACCGATATGGTGTAGCCCTGGCAAGCAACGTTTTGAGATCGTCGAACACGTAAGTTTGTTGGCGGATGGTATGGTGGTAACCCATAAACAGAAGAACGAACGATGTCAAAAATACAGTAACAACCGGAGTTGGGCAACTTTATAGGATACAGCGTTCGCTAGTTTAGCAAACAAGCTGGTTTCCAGGCAATAACAAAGTTTATTAAACTCTAAACTAACAGTAGTATGGGAAAGGGTGACAAAAAATCTCGCAAAGGCAAAATCTCGATGGGTTCATTCGGCATTACGCGCCCTGGTAAAAATAAGCCAGCTGCGCCAAAACCAGCAGATAAACCCGCAGCGTAAAGACTGAATACAAGTAAAACGGGCGTTTACAATCGTGTAAACGCCCGTTTTACTTTTCAGGACATCCCACCGTTTACCGGCTCTTCGCTTTAGTTGGCTTCGTAGCAGGCGCTGGTTTTACTGGTTCGGGAGCAGTTGGCACAACCGGTTCAGGCGATGATACGGGTTCCCGACGTGAGCTACGCCCCTCACGGAAGATAACGAACCCGATCAGGGCAATCAGCAGCACATTACAAACCAAGTCGATCATGTCACCAATTTTAACGAGCGGAGGATCGAACCGGAATTCAATTGTGTGTTTGCCCGCTGGAACGCGCAATGCCCGCAGTACATAATTGGCTCGTAGATGCGGGACTGGTTTGCCATCAATGATAGCTTGCCAGTCTTCCTGACCGCGATAATAAATTTCGGAGAAAACAACCAGTCCATCACGAGCAGCATTTGCCTGGTAAATCAGTTTATCAGGCCGGTAACTCGTCAGCTGAATTGTGCTGCCGGTATGATCCATTTTGGCAGGTAGATTCCCCAGTTCGGCTACGAATCGCTTGTCAACAACAGCCGAATCGCGCGGATTCAGCGTTTTCATCACTGCCATTTCTTCATCAGCATTGGCAACCTGCTGGATATTTCCTACAAACCAGGCGGCTCCCAACACCTCTGGGTTCTGCATCATAATCGGTCCCGCTGGCTGTTGCTGCGGGTTAGCCGGATCGGGCTGACCAGGACGAATCAAGTACTTAGCGTTCAACATGTTTAAGATGTTGAGCGTATTGGGCTGAAACGCGTAGTTGACCAGTTCGTTGTAGCGCCGAAGCCGGGTCGTGTTGTAACCGCCAAGTGAGCGGTGAAAATACGAGGCCCGATTGCTTTCCATAAACGACTCAGTTTGGTCGAAAACCCGGTAGCCAAGCGACTTATCCTGAAGGATTTGCTCATCGGCCGATGTGGGTTCAAAAACCTGACTGATTTGCGATTTCGGCACAAAATCACCGCTGTTCAGATAGCGTTTATCCACGCCGTACAAATCGAAGATGACAACGGCCAGCACGGCGGGATAGAAAATAATCGGCTTGATTTTATCCGTTATCAGCGCCCAGACGGCTCCAGCTACCAGTAAAATCAGGATGAGTGACCGGAAGGCATCGCCCCGCAACATGCTCTGCCGGTCGTGAATAAGCGCTGTCTGAAATTCTTTGGCTGCTTCACCAAAATAAGCTGTCAGACGGTTCATATCACCTGGTGCCTGAAAACCAAAGAAACTACTACCAGCCAGGGCCAGCACCAGCGCTACGCCAGCTGTTAGCCCCAGACTAATCAGCAACGGCTGCCGGAGTTGCGGCCACGTCAGTTTCTGATTGATGATCGTCTGTATGGCCAGCGCAGCACCGATGCCTATAAACAATTGTGCCAGACCCAGCGCCATGGTCATAGCTCTGAATTTATTCAGGTAAGGCAACGTGTCAAACAAAAGATAATTGACAGCAGCAAAGTTTTTCCCCCAGGCCAGCATTATCATTAGACCAGTCGCACTGAGCAACCACCATCGAACAGGTCCCCGAATGATGAACATACCCAGTACAAACAGGAACAACAGCGCTGCGCCCGCATATGCCGGTCCGCCGACAATCGGAGTTTCGCCCCAGTATGCGGGTGCGCCCAGTTCGACGAACTGTTTTGCCGATGCCGGGTCAATACCCCGACTGATCAGCATTTTATACAATTCAGAATCGGTACTTAACCCACCTCCCGATGCACCTCCGTAGAATCCCGGCACGAGCAAGGTCAGCGTTTCCGCTTTTCCGTAGCTATAGGTGAAGGCATAATCTTTATCCAGCCCTCCTTTCGACTCAGCTTCGGCTGCTTTTCCGTCTGGATTAGTCGTTTTAGCTGTCAGTTCTGAGGTGCCGCGGATGGTTTCTTTTGTATACTGATTCAGCACCAGCAGCCGTTTGCCAAAGCTACCAGCTGCCAACGCGCCAACCACACCCAGCGTTGCCAGTCCGATGGCCAGTTGCCGGGTTTTACCCACCCTAATGAGTGCAATGCCTTCAATCAGGACATACAACCCGATTGTCATGAACAGATAATACGTAATCTGGATGTGGTTAGCCCCAAACTCCATCGACATAAACAGGGCCGTCAGGGCCGCACCAGTCCATAATCGGCCACGCAGAATCAGGATAACTCCCCCCAGCATACCCGCCCCGAAACCCATAGCATAAAGCTTGGAAATATGGCCCGCTTCAAGGCTTACCATACCAAACGTGCCAAAGCCATAGGCAATGGCACCAAGCGCCGATAACCAGGGATTACAACCGAGAACTACGAGCAGTATATAGGCCCCCAGCATAACGGCAAATAACACCCCAACAATGCTGGGTACCAGACTCAAAACGCCCGTTACAGCTTTATAAACCAGAATATACGGATAGTTAAAATCAATCATGTAGCCCGGCATCCCGCTAAACAGCGCATCAGTCCATAGTGGTTTTTGACCGGTTTGCTGAGCTATTTCCCGAATTTCGCGGGCCGACGCCGTGGCGTTCTGCACGTCGACCATCGACAGCGTTTTGCCCGACATGACCGGTGATAGATATATAAAAGCCAGCAGGAGAAGTCCCAGCACCGCTATTAGGTGTGGTCGCAGTCTTTGAAAGAAAGATGGTTGATTCATAGATACGATAAGGTACTCAGCCCAAAGATACGGCTTTGTACTAAAACGGACAGAGCAGGTCGTTGATTATTAAGAAGGGGCTACTGAACAATAGCGATAAGGGCCGAATATCTCCAATTTATTCGATGCGTATTTTTATCATTTTAATACATAAACATGGCATTTTATTGCCTCAAATGCCTAAATCCAATTAACGAAATTAGTTCAACTTACCTACCGCTTAATCAATTTTGTATTTTACTTAGTTTAGTACTACAAATATTAGAAATTATATAATAACGGTAAGCCTCAATAGACCAACCAATTGAATAACTACCTATTTATCAATGTATTATGTAAATATACACTTTATTAACTAAAGTAATCTGTCATATATAAGCCTTTTTTAAAACAGCGTTTTTCACGCGTCAACCCACAGTTTTTTCGCTACAAATAGTAACCGAAGATTTCTAGAATAGTCTAAAAACTTGAAATCTAACCCATAAACTACTCATAAATAGTCAGTGACAATGAATGCAAAACACCACCTTCTTATCGTGGATGAAAATCCTTATGTGGTTGACATTCTTGCCCAGAATCTCGGAAAAGAATTTACAATTACAGTTGCAAATTCCGGGCAAGAGGCAGCTCGTTTGTTGATTCAGGGCAACCGCTTCGATTGTGTATTAACAGAATTGAATCTGCCTTTTTTTAGTGGGCTTGAGCTAACCAAACTGATTCGAATGAGCAAATTAATTGCTCACATGCCTGTAGTAATTCTGTCGGACGCTCCCGACAGCCATACTCGAATCGAATGTTTGGAACAGGGCGTCGACAGCTTTATTCTCAAACCATTCAACCCATTGGAAGTAAAAGCAAAGCTACACGCGCTATTACGACGGACCGCACCTTCTGCTGTTGAGGAAACACCAAAGAAGTTCGTTCCTGTGCCGGTTCCGACTACTAAAAAACCATTATGGCAGTCAAAATCGCGCATCTTATCTATGCTTTTTGGCACGTATTCGCTGGCGTAAGCCTAGTCAGTTTTGACTATACCGTGCCAGTCTAATTATCCATCGCTTATGTTAACGGATTTATTGTTAACATAAGCTTTATCCAACTAACAACTGTTTCGCCAGCTACTCATCGGATGTTGCTGGTTTCTTAGGTGTCGTTGCCGGTTTTACTACTGACAGCGACCCCTAGTTTTCTTACATCGTTACTTAACAAAGTAATAGATTTAGGTTTAAACAAACAAGTTGTTAGCATAAAAATATTTTAGGACACTTTAAATTTATAAGCACAAATGCCTGTAGCTAGTGTCTTATTACTGGTAGAAGATGAGCGAATTGCTAATCGGCTAACTGCCCTCCTCGGCGCTGTTTGCTCAATCATACGATTCGGATCAGATCAGGGACCAGATAAATGGTTATCAGCTAACCCTACAATAGACTTGATTATTACTGATAATACGATTGAACCTTCGTTGATTAAGGCTATCAGAAGTACGACAGATTACTGTCTGACTCCTATTCTGATTGCCTGCCGGTCAAAGGAAGCTCAATCCTTAAAACCCTCGTCTATGTCTGGCATAACCGATATACTTGTTATTAACGAAGATCCGTATAGTGTACACTCTAAAGTCGGGTATTATCTCAAGTTAAATGCCCGTGTTCAATCGTTACACCCGACCGATCGGCTATCAGTCATTGCCCAATTTAAGTTGCCCTGGTGGAAGCGACTGATCGATATGGCGGTTTCTTTTACCGTTCTTCTGCTTCTATCACCTCTGCTGGTAGTGGTTGCTATCCTAATTAAGCTGGATTCAAAGGGGCCGGTTTTCTATAAATCGAAGCGAGCTGGTGCGAATTACCGCGTATTTAACATGTATAAGTTTCGGACGATGACAGCGCGGGCCGACCAGCTAATTAGTGCTATGTCCTCTCATAACATTTACGCTACGGAGTCCGATAATAGCTCAGCTTCTCCAGAATATATGTGTAGCGATTGCCTGGCGCAGGGGTATATGTGCCAACGAGTATTAATCGATCATAATCGGACTATCTGTGAGAAAGCCTATTTACAGCAGGGCGAAAAATCGGCGAAGTTCATGAAGTTTCGGAATGATCCACGGATTACCCGTCTGGGTACTTTCCTGCGTAACAGCAGTATTGATGAACTGCCCCAATTGGTCAATATTCTGGTGGGTGATATGTCGCTGGTGGGAAATCGCCCACTCCCGCTTTACGAAGCGGAGAAACTGACCTCCAATGAATTTGCCAGACGTTTTTCCGGACCAGCCGGCCTGACGGGACTATGGCAGGTAAAGAAGCGGGCAAAAGGTCAGGGGCTGATGTCGGATCAGGAACGGGCTTTTCTCGATATTGAATACGCGAATACGTTTTCGTTTAAAACTGACGTCCACATCATGTGGCAGACCCTTTTCAGTTTATGGCAAAAAGAGAACGTATAGAACCTACACCGGTTCAGCGCGAAACGGGCAAGCCCGTGCTCGTGTCGATTATAACCATCAATTATAATCAGGCTGAGATAACGCGTCAGTTTTTGGAGTCGGCCGGGCAGTTAGCGTATCCGAACGTTGAAATTATCGTTGTCGATAATGCGTCTGCGGAACCGTTATCGTCGTATATAGATACGGCCCATTATCCAACGCTGCGCCTAATTCGGTCGGAGGTTAATTTGGGCTTTACCGGCGGTAATAACCTGGGCATGCAGGAAGCGAAAGGCGATTTCTTTTTCATCGTCAATAACGACACTGAATTGCCCCCTACCCTGCTAAATGAGTTGCTTAAGCCCTTTAACGAAAATCCGAAAATTGGGGTTACCTGCCCGAAAATCCGGCTTTACGATACACCAGAGGTAGTTCAATATGCGGGGTACAATCCGATGAATATGTATACGGGCACGGCTACGCCGGTTGGCTTATACCAGACCGACGGCGATCAGTATAACCAGCCTGGTTTTACCAATTTCGCGCACGGCTGTGCCATGATGGTTCGGCGGGCAGTGGTTGAACAGGTAGGCCGGTTTGCCGACCGTTTTTTTCTGTATTACGAAGAACTCGACTGGTCGCAACGGATTCGAAACGCGGGTTATCTGATTTATTATCAGCCGTCGGTATCAGTTCTCCATAAAGAATCAATGTCGGTTGGTCAGCACAGCACATTGAAAACGTACTACTTAACCCGCAATCGCATCCTGTTTATTCGTCGGCATAGTTCGGCGTTCCAGCGGTTGGTTTTTTACACGTTTTTCGCGAGTTGTGTCCTTCCCAAGCACGTTGTTTCGTATCTGATTTCGGGGCAGTTATCCCACGCAAAAGCCTTTCTGCGGGGAGCGCTGTGGAACCTTACCTCAACAAGCTTATCCACCGTATAGCCCATATTTTGAGCCACTGAAATGACTACCTTTTATTTACTTATTAGCTGGGCTTTTTTCGTACTGGTTTTCCTGGTTTTCTATACCTACCTGGGCTATGGCTTAGTAGCTTGGTTATTGGTTAAAATCAAGCGTGGAACTAGTGCGAAAACTCAGCCAGTTGGTCAATCGGAGTTTATACCGGCCGTGACAATGGTTGTACCGGCCTACAACGAGCGGGATTATCTGGCCGATAAACTACAGAATTGTCTGCGGCAGGATTATCCGACGGATAAGCTGCATCTGCTGTTCGTAGTTGAAGGATCGACAGATGGGTCGGCGGAGTATCTGGAAGAACGAAAACGGAATGTACCAAACTTAACCATACTTTCTGGCACTCAACGACTCGGCAAGGTAGCGGCCATGAATCGGGCTATGCAGCACGTGCAAACGCCGATCACGATTTTCACCGATGCGAACACGCACCTTAATACAGAAGCTGTCCGCCGAATAGCGAATCGCTTTGAAGCTGAGGAGGTGGGTGCTGTAACGGGTGAAAAGCGTATCCAAGTTCGAGGGGAGGAAGCAGCTGCGGGCAGTGGCGAAGGGCTTTACTGGAAATACGAATCGTTTTTGAAACGGCTAGATGCTCAGCTTCACACGATTGTTGGCGCGGCTGGTGAGTTATTTGCCGTTCGTACAGAACTTTACGAGCCCGTAGAAACCGATACCCTGCTGGACGATTTTATGATTTCGTTACGCATTGCCGGACGCGGTTACCGGGTCGATTATGCACCGGATGCCTACGCACTCGAACGGCCATCTCACTCGGTTGGCGAGGAAATGAAACGCAAAGTTCGAATTGCGACGGGCGGCTTTCAGGCCATCAAACGGCTGGCTTATCTGCTGAATGTGTTTCGGCACGGCTGGCTGAGTTTTCAATACGTTTCGCATCGGGTATTACGTTGGGCCGTCACGCCGTTTTGCCTGCCCTTGTTATTACTGCTGAACGTGATTATGCTAACACAACCCATTAGCATGAATGGCTCATTGTTGCCAACAACTTTCTGGGTATATTTACTCTTGGCTCAGATTTCGTTTTACCTGACCGCTTATCTGGGCTATACGCTGGAGAATCGGCAGACCCGTTGGAAGCTGACATTTGTGCCCTTCTATTTTGTGTTTATGAATTGGTGTGTACTGGCCGGATTTGCTCGTTTCTGTAACGGCAATCTGTCGGGTGTTTGGGAAAAGGCGAAACGTGCGGACTAAACGACCATGAATTTATTACAACGCGAACTACTGTTCGACGAGGACCCTTTTTCGATTTCCTACCTGCGCGAAAACCGGTGGCTTCAGATAACGCTGGTTATCCTGATGGCAGCGGCTGGGGGTTGGTTAATCGGCAAGTACGGTTCGATGGGTATTATTATGACCGTCGGCCTGCCGGTGGGATTGCTCGTCTTAATGGCCGTGTTTCGGGAGCCCAAAATTGGTCTGTTAATTTATATTCATATCAGCTTTCTGATTGGCTGGACCCGTTTCTTAACGGTCGAACTTCCGCTGGGCTTGGCGCTCGATGGGATGCTGATTCTGACGCTCCTGAGTGTGTTTCTGAACGGCAAACGGATGAACTGGAAACGGCTGCGCCATCCGATTGTATTCTTACTCGGCTTCTGGTTCCTGTACAATGTCGTTGAACTCCTTAATCCAGAAGCCCCTTACAAACCAGCCTGGTTTTTTCACGCCCGATTCTATTCGCTCAACTGGTCGTATATCGCCATTATTATGCTCGTCATGCCCGTGACACGGGAGGACATCAAACACTTAATTAAAGTCTGGGCTGTCTGGTCGTTTCTCGCTTGTTTATGGGCGTTTAAACAACAATATATTAACCTGGAAGATGCCGAAATCCGGTGGCTGGAGACGGGTGCCGCCAAAACGCACGTGCTGTTTGGCCAACTGCGGAGCTTTTCGTTTTACTCGGATGCCTCTCAATTCGGGGCCGAAATGGCTGGCTTGTCGTTGATTTGTGTAATCTGGATGTTCGCTGCCCGGCGGTTGTCTTATAAGATCGGTTATTTCGCGCTGGCGCTGATGTTCTTCTGGGGATACGCCGTATCAGGAACTCGTAGCGCGCTGTTTGTTCTACTGGGAGGTTATGTGGCTTATTTAGGACTAATGCGTAAACCGTGGCCCATTATCCGGGGGCTAGGGGTTTTACTTCCGCTCATGGCTATCTTATGGTTCACCAGCATCGGTGACTCGAATTACCAGATCTACCGCATTCGCACAGCTCTCCACCCGAGCGACGATCCATCCTTTTTACTTCGACTCGAAAACCAGGAAAAACTCCGTAACTATTTGAAAAACCTGCCGTTTGGCGCGGGTATCGGTACCGCTACGGATACGGGAAACCGGTTCTCGCCCAACCACTTTGCGGCTCAGGTCGCGCCCGACAGCTGGTACGTTCAGCTATGGCTCGAAACCGGAGTGGTTGGCTTAACGCTTTATCTCTTAATGCTGGCCGGAATTGTTGGGGTTGGGGTTTACAAGCTCTGGCAAATCAACGACCCGTGGCTGTTCAAAATCATGATTGCGCTACTGGCCGAATTTATTGGTATTGCGTGCATGAGTTACTCGAACCCAACGCTGGGGCAGTTCCCCACCAGTACCATTTTATACATCACCTCGATTCTGTTCATGACCAGCGAGCGTTGGGATACGCCAAAGCCCAAACCAGCGCTAACACCCACGCCCGCAAGTCGCTTTGTATTCAGACCGAACTAATCTAACTAACCCATGTATCTGTTCAATAACCCCGCCTGGCTCAATACGTTTCAGTTCGATTACGAGCGTTTCGAGGATATTCCTGACGCGGTTTTCGAGCGTGTTAACCAAAATCTGGATCGTGTACAGAGCAATAAGCCACTGGTCAGCATCCTAATTGCGGCCTATAATGAAGAAATCAATATTCTGCGGTGTGTGGCCAGTATTGCCAGCATGAAAACGCAGATTCCGTTCGAGATTATTGTCATCAACAATAACTCGACCGATAAAACCCAGCAAACCATTGACAAACTGCACGTTCGGTCGTTGTTTGAGGTGCAACAGGGATGCGGTCCGGCTCGGCAACTTGGGCAGGAAAAAGCGGCCGGAAAATACATTCTGCTGGCCGATGCCGATTGTTTTTATCCGGAATGCTGGGTCGATGAAATGATACAAGTGTTGGCAAAACCAGGCGTGGTCTGTGTGTATGGTCGGTATTCGTTTATTAGCGAAGCCGGCTATCCACGCTGGAAACTGACCGCCCTGGAGACCATGAAAGATATTATTGCCGAGTTCCGACATATCAAACGGCCCTATTTCAACGCGTATGGCTTAAGTATGGGTTATGTGAAAGAATACGGCCTGAAAGTTGGCATTATCATGACCCGATTCTGGGGCGATGATGGTAAACTTTGCCTGGATCTGATGCCCTACGGCAAAATCAAACAGGTTCGGTCGAACCGGGCCCGCGCCTGGACCGGTCCCCGCACGCTTCAGCGCAGTGGCAGTTTTGCTCAAGCCCTAAGCGAGCGGCTTCAAAAAGAAGTTACCCGTTTTTTCGCCAATTTCCACAGCCGTATACCAGCCGATCAGAACGATCCAAAATTTAGCAAAAAAGGGCAGATTTAGTCCTTTACCAAGAACCGTACGACAAGGCAACCCGTATATAAACAATTGGATAGAGCAGTCCATTTAATAAGCACTATCCCTGCTCAACTTAACTTGAGAGAACCCATCATGATTAATCAACTACGCGGCTAGCAGTCGTTCATGGAACATTTCGATAGTATCATCTGCGTGGGGCAAACCCCCTGGGAAGGCGATTTCCAGAAAGCAGTTGTGCAACTAATGACAGAATTGTCGGTACGCCACCGAGTTCTTTACGTCGATTACCAATACACACTCAAAGATTGGGCGCTAGGTTTGCTCAATAAGCGGAACGTACCCGTACGGCCGCTGATGCGGCTAACTAATCCCCTCGCCGAGAAAACCGTAGAAAACGGAAAGGAAGTTTATGTGTGGCATCCCCCGCTGATGTTGCCAATTAACTGGTTACCAGCCGCGTGGCACGACCGATTCATCAACTGGAATGTTGGTCGATTAGTTAAAGGGTTACGCCGGGTTATGCGCCAGTTAGGCATGAGCAAGCCACTGGTAATCAACGCTCTGAATCCTGTTTTTGGGCTACCCATGCTCGATCAGCTGAACGAATACGCTACGTTATATTACTGTTTCGATGAAATTACGGCAGGTAGCTGGATTAGCCGCCATGGGAGCCGGTACGAGCCCTTATATCTTAAGCGCGTTAATGCCGTTATAACGACTTCCGAAACCCTACGTCGATCGAAAGCGGAGTTGCAACCCAATGCGTTTTGCGTGAAAAACGGCGTCAATTTTGACCTGTTTCACCAGGCTCGCCAGTTTGTCAACGCACAGTCAGACGACAGGCCGATTATAGGCTATTTGGGCACCGCTGATAACCGGATCGATGTTGATCTAGTAGAATATTGCGTGCGAACCATGCCCGATGTGGTATTTCAATTTGTAGGCGAAATCAAAGAGCCCCGGCTAACACAACAGTTGGCCCATTATCCGAATGTTAAGTTTACTCCGCCCCACCAGCCCGCCCAGCTGCCCGGTTTGTTAGCCCAAATGAAGGCCGCGATGATTCCGTTCGTCTGCAACGCGCATACGTACACGATTTATCCCCTGAAAATCAATGAATATCTGGCGGCTGGTTTGCCCGTGGTGTCAACGCCGTTCTCGTTGCTGGGCGATTTTGATGGGGTAATTGAACTGGCCGATAATCCATCGGCATTTGCGGGCGCCCTTCGGCAGGCGCTGGAAGATACCAATCCGCAACGGCTTGACGACCGGATTGAAATGGCCCGGTCTAATTCATGGGCAAAACGGGCCGAAGAATTCGACCACGTTATTCAACAGTTGCAAGTGGGGTAGCTACTGGTTCGGCTACCCTAGCCACTTTAATCCACTGACCAGACTGCTCATCATACCGTTTTAGAACACGGGCCGGGTTACCACCAACAACCGTATAGGGGGGAACGTCACGAGTTACTACACTTCCCCCCGCGATTACAGCATGACGACCAACGGTAACGCCAGCCGTAATCGTCACATTAGCTCCAATCCAGCATTCATCTTCAATATAAATCGGCTGCATTGTAACAGGCTGATCACGAATGGGTAGATGAACGTCTTCATACGTGTGATTCAGACCAGATAAGACCACGTGCTGAGCCATAATAACCTGAGACCCAATCGTAACAGGTCCAATAATCACGTTGCTAATCCCAACTAAACTGTCAGCGCCGATCAAAACCGGCCCAACGCCGTTGTTGATGACGCTGAAATCATCGATAACGCTACGTTCGCCCAAGGCAAACGGATTAAACGGCAACACATCCAGCCGAACGCTGGACCGGATAATGGCCGAATGATGGCGCTGATGCACGAACGGATTCACAAACCAGCTCACCCACCGACGTGGCCGGGCCTGGTTTTTGGGGATTAGCAGTCGATGTACTAACTGCTTAAGCGCAGGACGCTGATCGAGGTAACTTTTTAGGGGCATCTTATGGGATTATTTCAGAGTTGAAGCCAGGATTCCGGAATTAAGTCGGCTGTATTCAGTTCGGGCTTATTGCAGAACCAGGTTTTGGGCGCAATTACCACTTTGTCGGGACTGGGATTTAGCCAGGCTCCCCACCAACTAAAGGTGCTGTTGGCGATGATGTGGTGTTTACACGAACTCATCAATTGCAGGTCGTCAATATCCGCATCAGGGCCGGAGTTAACCACGAAAACTGGGTCAGCATCCAGCAATAGATTCTCTTTCACCCAGTCGGGATCATCGCTGAAAACGAATAAACGAATGCCTGGAAAACGCGCTTTCAACAAGGCGACCGCTTCGCGATAATAATCGAGGCCGATAAAGCCAACTGTCTTACTGAAATCCGGATGACTAACTAAATCGCCCCGACGGATGTGCAGCGAAACCGGTATCTCAGTTTGGTCAATTACGTCTTTATAAGTATCAAAAAGAGGGCTTGTTTGCCGGGCAAAGGTGAGTTCAGACCGGATTTGATCAGCATGGTTAGCGAAGTAACGCTCTGATTGCCAGAAGCCATCCAACGTAATGAACTTCGCCTGTGGACTCAACACGCGCTCATCGAACTGAAACTGTTTTTCACTAACCAGCATAATGAGCGGCTTCAACGTACGACCGGGTAAGAACCGGGTTGCTTTCGCCACAAACCGATAAGGCGACGCATTCAGTACCGCATAATCTATGTTGAAATGATGCAGTTTAAACGAGCGTGGTGTATCGGTCGCGTAGGTATATTTATAATAACTCAGATCAAAGTAAAGCGGAGTTCCGGTACGCAGCGAAAGGCTCCGGCCCAGGGCATACTGAAACAATTGATTGCCCAGCCCGGCCGTAATTCGAGTGATAACCATAAGTGATGGAAGTAATAGCTTACGCCTGACTAATAGTATTTTTCCAGGTACGGCATAATATCGCCCTGCGTTTTGGCCAGCAGGATTTTTGCGCCTGACAAGGCCGGGAAAATGGTCGAGAATTCGTTGAAATCGTGTTCCATACCCCACTTGGGATTCGACAGGAGAATATTTATTCCGCCGAAATAACTAGCCAGCGCGCCCGTTCCGCCATGTGTCGAAATGAATCGATCGCAATTAGCGTACACCATTAGTTGCAGGTGATTGAAGTTATTGACGGTGTCGCGGTGCTGGGCATAAAGATCATCCATTAGGATAACTTCCGGATGAGCCTTCCGCAGCCAATCGTGTTCATGAAGATCGAGGATTTCGCTGTTATCCTCCGCAATCTGCGTCGGTTGCGGCCGGTTGTAAATGATCTGATATTTGTCTTTATAAGTCGAAACGATCTGATCTAACAGCTTTATATCCAGAAAATTAATGGGCGGCTGATCCCACTCGATATTGTATTTGTTAGCAATAACCAGAATGGGTTTATCGAACACAAACCGATCATTCCTGTAATGTGCTTTCAGGGGAACAGGCGCCCACTTAACTGATCCAAACGAGGAGCCATGCGTCATGCTGGGCACCTCGTAATAATCGTACCCCGCCTTCCATTCGCGGGTATCATATTGTTCGCTATGATTCTCGCTGAAGAAGTAAAATTCTTTTGTTCCGGCGCAGGAAATTGTTTGCTTTAGCGTGCCGTTCAGGTGATGCCAGTACGCAAAGGGCAGTACGTGCAGAATCTCGGATTGAAACTCACCGTGATAATGGACTATTTTGTACTTTTTCTTGATCAGAAAATCCTGTGCAGCAAACGGAATCTGAGCCACACGACAGAAATAATTATCCCGAACGAAGTACCGCAAATCAGGCCGGATTCCGGGATGTTTGATCGCGGCTACTACGTAAAGACCTTTCAGGATCAATCGCTGCATGGAGAGTCTATGGTTTTATGTTACCATTTATGACTCATAATGATCGAGCAGGCCACTATCCAACGTATAAAATTTAGGAATTTTACTCACTAAATGGTAAGCAAGTGCTGCTGGATACGTATCCGTAACCATAAATCCAGTAACCAGCCAATTACCAGTTCCACCGAGTTGATTGCTCTCTACATAATGCGTACCATCAAGAGAGGGAATTCGGGGCAAATCATCGTGGATACCTTTGGCAGTTGCCTTCAGCAGCGCTTCTTTTCGAGTCCAGAGCTGATAAAAAGCCAGCCGAGCTTCTGAACTGGTTTCAATTCTTTGCTGTTCGTCCGGGCTAAAACTGGGCATCAACACATCGTGAAATGGGAAATCAGGGCTAATTTTTTCAACGTCAATGCCAAGGTTAACCCGCCCCAGGGCAATTAAAACCCAACTACCTGAATGTGAAACATTAATGTGCCAGCCGGTATTTCCATCCAGTTCCGGTTTGTTATTAAGCCCGGCCAGAATCCGAATCCGATCGGGGTGCTGGTTCGTGTAGTAGCCTGCTAAAATCCGTAAAATCGCCCGCGTATACATAAATCGCTGCCGATCTTCGTCCCGATAATACCGTTCTGCCCTCGTCTGTTCGTCGGTATGAAGTAGCGAACGAAGGTGGTTCGCAAACCGCCGATGCTTCGGCAACTGGAATCGAAATACCGCTAAATCATCTGTAAATGAGCAGGTTGAACTATCAAGCCACGTAACATCCGGCAGCGAAGCACATCTGACAATAGCCGTTTCCATACTTATGTAGATTTACTTACTCATTTTAGTTAGTTAACACCCTGTAAATCTGATGCTAAATGGTTGATAATTAGTTAATTTAATCTCAAAAATGGTGACCATTATCCATTTTTTAAGTCTTAACGAGTAGTATGGTAGCAGCCTCTTATAAACTCCTCAGAACGACGAATCTACTGCTTATAAAACGGCCGGTAGTCTGTCTGCTCCTTACTTTTTTCACAACTGTATTATACCGGCCCGTTTTGGCTCAAATCTGCACAGCTCAGACCGGCGAATTACTCATTAATGAAACCTTTGGTACGGCTCGGGCAAACTCATCGCTGGCCGAAGGGCGTACCACTTATCAACTGGCATCGACCATTTGCCCCATTGATGGCGAATATTCACTGGCCGATACGGTATCTGGCTCTTGTTTTAATTTCACTTGGCATACGGTATTGGCCGATCATACGCCAAACGATACGCGAGGTAACATGATGGTCGTTAACGGTGCCTACGGCGCGAATGCTTTTTACCAACAGCCATTAACTACGCTTTGCGGTGGCGCTAATTACGAAATTTCGGTATGGGCCATTAACCTGCTTAAACCCGGTACCTGCACCTATCCGTTATCTCCCGACTTAACCATCAGCATTGAAACGGCCGATGGACGAGTTATTCAAACCACCCCTATTGGTACAATCCCACTAGCCACTACGCCAACCTGGGCTCGGTATGCTGCTGTGTTCACCGCACCCACCACCGACGAACCCGTTGTTGTTAAATTGATTGATAACCAGGGCGATGCAGGTTGCGGCAACGACCTGGCTATTGACGATATTCAGTTGAAGCAGTGCAGTGCGTGTACACCCGATGCGATTTACGTACCGGATGCTTTTACGCCTAATAACGACGGCATGAACGATGCCCTGCGAATTGTAACGAGCGAGTCGATTACGTTCGACATGAAAATCTATAACCGCTGGGGCAGCGTAATTTTTACCAGCAACCGGCTGGATCAGCAGTGGGACGGAACTTATAATGGCACTCCTTGTGCAGCGGATGCTTATACTTGGTCAATTACGTATCGGTCGGCGAAATCGGCTCGGCTGGGTAGTGATTACGTACAAACGGGCCGGGTGCTGCTCATTCGATGATTAATTGTTAGCAGGAAAACCACTGGGTTGGCTGGTGTAGAAAGAGAAGAAAATTGATTGGTCACGATGTAATTGGCTATCGAGATGATAATGCGAAATACCATACTCACCCTAACAGCAGGTTTCATGGCGCTGCTGTTGTTGGCTCAAATTCAAAAAGACAACGCGTTTGTATCAACAATAACGACCAGAACTACTGATGCGAACACGAAAATTCCGATCGAAGCCAAGCGCTGGTATCAGTTAAATAACGTTAGTAACGGTCTGGAAGGGCTTTTCGATGGGGTAACAGATGTAACGGTCCGTACTGGCTGGGAAAAGCTGGTAGTTAATTATGACGCCTATTATCCCCTGTTGGATGGTGAGCAGATGACCATCGAACGAATTCGGTTTTACGATGGAGAAGGCACGAACGAAGACGCTCCCTTTACACTTTCGATTATTACCAGCGACTGGAAACGAATACCAATTGCCAAATTTACAGGTGCTATCTATAACAATTGGGTCGGCCCAGATCCGGCTAATCTAGCCGAATTTTCGTTGAAGTCTCCTATTTCCGGAGCCCGGTATCTGGTCATCAATACCTCTGGTGCTTATCCGTCTGAGATGGAGCTTTATGGCAGTTACCAAGCAGGTAAAGACCCTACTCCTACACCCAGTCGCTCTACACCGTTTCGGCAAGCAATTGGCGTTAACGGGTTTGAGTGGAATATTGAAGAAGCGGCTGAAGCGTGGAAAGTTGATGAAACGCGTATTAAGCCGATTAAAGGTCTGGCGGGATTTCGGCATTACATTGATTGGGAAAAGCTGGAAAGCGAAAAAGGTCAGTACGCCTTTAATCCGACTGCTAGCGGAAGCTGGAATTACGACATCATGTACGAACGCTTGCAAACGGAAGGCATCGAGGTGCTGGCTTGTCTGAAAACCATTCCACAATGGATGCAGAATACGTATCCGGCTGATGAGCGGGATCATGAAAATACCCCGGCTCCTTACGGCAGCGATCTGCTGGACCCTAAATCGTACATCGACCAAGCGAAGGTCGGATTCCAGTTCGCGGCCCGGTACGGCAGTAATAAAAACGTTGATCCATCGCTCGTTAAGGTTAGCTCGACTACGACCTGGGCCGGAACGAACACCGTAAAAATTGGACTGGGCCTGATTCATTATATGGAGTGTGAAAACGAACGGGATAAGACCTGGAAAGGGCGCAAGGCGTACCAGACTGCCCGCGAGTACGCAGCCAATTTGTCGGCCTACTACGACGGCCATAAAAACACACTTGGACCGGGTGTTGGGGTCAAGAATGCTGACCCATCCATGATCGTAGCCATTGGGGGACTGGCCGCTTCCACCACCGATTATATGCGGGGCATGATCGACTGGTGTAAGGAATTTAGAGGTTATAAGGCTAACGGTCAGATTGATTTGTGTTGGGATGTTTTCAATCAACATCTATATGCCAATGACGTGCAGTCATCGCAGGGAGGAGGCAACAGCCGCGGGGCAGCGCCAGAAGTAGCGGGCATTGCCGAGCGAGCGGCTGATTTTCTGGCTGTCTCGCATCAATACGCCAACGATATGCCCGTCTGGATTACGGAAACTGGCTACGATGTTAATCAGGAAAGTCCGCTCAGAGCCATTCCAATTGGTAAGAAAAGTGTGCTGGAAACCCAGGCCGACTGGATTCTACGAACGGCGCTGCTGTTTAATCGGGTAGGCATTGACCGGGTTTATTTTTATCAACTCTACGACGATAATTTGCTTAGCCCTGTTCAGTTCTACTCGATGGGGCTGATTAACGAAAACCGAACCCGCAAACCGGCAGGCGACTACCTCATTCAGGCACGGAATCTAATCGGCGACTATCGCTATAAGGAAACGATCAGCAAAGATCCGTTAGTTGATCGTTACGAATTGAATGGCCGCTCGGCATATGCCCTAATGATACCCGATGAAAAAGGCCGTACTGGCACCTACAATTTAGCTGTAAATCAGGGCGATACCGTACTGTTATGCACGCCAATGGCAGGCCGCGATAGTATGGTGGCCGTCCCGCAGGTTAGTCGCAATGGCACACTTGCTGTCAGCGTAACGGAAACTCCCGTATTTGTGGTGCCTAAGTCGGGCATCAGCGACGCAGCGCTGAATGATTTGAGCAGCCTGACGGTTTATCCGAATCCGGCAAGTAATGTCGTTCAGGTTATGCTGGATAATGGTGCCACCGAAAATGTAGACATCACGGTTTACAGTGTGGCAGGTCGTCGGTTGAAGCAGTCCAGTTTTCAGAAATCAGGCCGGGTTTTGCGTGAGCAACTTGACTTAAGCACGCTGCCTTATGGTATGTATGTGCTGGACGTACGCCAGGGAAAAGCACGAGCTGTCCGGAAAGTCATCCGGGCACAGTAATTAGGCCACCAAGTAGATTAAACTCGAAACCCATCAAGAAACTAATTTTAGTAGCGTACCCACATGAGTAACACAAAAAGGGCGATGAACGGGGGCAAATGGATTACCCTCTCGACGGCAATTTCGACCCTGTTTCAATTTGTCCAGGTCGCTGTACTGGCTCGTCTACTGAACCCCGCCGACTTCGGCATCGTCAGTATCAGCAATTTGATCATTGCCTTTTTTGGTATTTTCTCCAATCTCGGGTTTTCCAATTCCATCATCTATAAACAGGAAAGTGACCGCACCGTTTTATCCACGCTTTACTACCTGAATTTGGCGGTTGGTTTCGTGATGTTCGTGGCTATTCACGTTAGCAAGCCGCTTATCATCTCGTTCTATCACGAACCCAAGCTGGCGGATGTGCTTAATCTGTCGTCGGGTTATTTTCTGATTGTGTATTTCGGCCAGCTCTACATGTTTTTGCTGGAGAAAGAACTGCGCTTCAAAGCCGTTGCCACGATTGACATTGTCGGTACAGTCATCGGCTCCGGCACCACTATTCTACTGGCGTTCAACGGTTACCACGAATTATCGCTGATTATCGGCTCACTGGTAACGCAAACCATCCGCACGATTTTACAGATCGCATTTGGCCTGCGGTATTTCTTTCCGGTGCTGGCTATTAACCTACGCGACATCAAAGAGCACCTTCGGTTTGGGATGTTTAACCTGGGCGACGGGCTAATTGGCTTCGTTCACTCCAACGCCGACAATATTTTCATTGGTGGCATGCTGGGGGTCAAACAGTTAGGGTATTATACAATTGCTTATCAGCTATGCATTTTTCCGATCAACAAGCTAAATCCGATCATATTGCAGGTGGCTTATCCGATTCTGGCCAAAATGAAAGAGAACGCGTCAGATCTGAAAAACTCGTACCTAAAAATTCTGGATTTCATCAGTTACTGCAATCTTCCTCTGCTGGCGGGGCTGTACATAACCGCCGATAGTGTGGTGCCGCTGGTGTACGGTCCCGGTTGGGAGCAAACCATCGAATTGATTCGGATTTTTGTTTTTGTGGGTATTTTTACCTGCCTGAGCCACCCGCTGTTTACGCTGGCCTTTACAAAAGGAAAACCGAATATCCTGTTCTACCTGAACTTAGGCACGCTCCTTATCAAAATACCGCTACTATACGTTCTTGGCACTTACTGGCAGGTTACCGGCATCGCCATGGCCTTCTTACTGGCTACGCTGCTCAATCTGATCGCCAACTTTTTCATCGTTCAGTACCTGGTCGGCGACTTTATGGATCGCTTTCTGAAAAACATCGCCAAACCAACAATTTTCTGCCTGATTATGGTGGCCGGAGTATACGCCTATAAACTGACCATTGGTAATTCGGGGCTAACCAATACGGTACTCGAAGTTGCTATCGGGGGGGCTATATATGGTATTCTGACGCTTGCCTACAAACTCTCATTCACTGAACTCAAAGCGTATCGACAGGCACTGCTTTAGTTAGCAAATTATGGATCTGAAGTTGCTGGCTTAGCTAATGGCTTTGGCATTTAGGGTAAACCGCTTATTTTGGCGGCTGATTTTCCTACCCTTTTTATTGCCTGACAAGCCTTATGTACAACGTTCGTTTAGCAATTTATAGCCTCGTTCTGATCCTTCTATGTCTTCAATCCTGCCAGCCTGTTCCAGGAGATTCCGTTGCACCCGGCACGTCTATCCCTGGAACAAGTGACATGCGCTTTCGGGTAAAATCGCTAACGCAGGACTTAACCGGAACCACAGCCAAACTGACTACTTTTCGGTATGATGCGCAGGGGCGCCTGAGCTCTTTGTTTGCTTATCGAACCCCTGATAGTACACAGGGCCCAGTTGAACGATGTACGTACCAGTACGATAGTCAGAACCGGCTTATCCAGCAACAACGCCAGGTACGCACCAATCTCTCATTAGCCAATGCCGCCGTTGTTTTATATACCCCATCTGTTAGTCAGCACCAGTTCAGTTATACGGCCAATGGTCAGGTTGCTCAAATCCGCTATTACGAAAATCCCTACTTTTTAACGTCTGGCCAGACGGTTGTTGAGCTATCTGTACTTAACTCTAGTAACGCTTTAACATTCGTTCTGGATGCTCGTTATGATACTAAGGGTCAGCTCATTGGTGCGCGTAAAGTGTTCTACAAACAGGGCCAGCAAAGCAGCAGCACCTACACCAGTGAGTACCGTTATACAGAGGCCAATCTGACGTATATGCGTACGATTAATATGTTTAATGGTGTGGAGTATGCACCTGATGAAAATAGTCTAACCTATGATGACCAGATAAATCCCTTTTACGGCGTGTACGTCATACCGCCTTATTTTGGTGGTATATCTGATTATTTCTTGAATCTGAACACACTGAGTCCCAATAACATCACGCAGGTTGGCGGAGTAAGTTATCGGTATGAGTACAACGAATCGAAACTTCCGACGGTGCGCTATACGATTTCCGATAATAAGGTGGTTGAGACTTTGCACTTCACTTATGAAGCGTATTAACCTTAGCCAACGATTTTTAGAATCGTCTGGTACAATACCTCGCTACCCAGAGCTAAATCGTCGTAGGAAGCGTACTCAAGTGGGTTATGGCTGATGCCATCTTTACACCGTACGAAAATCATCCCAAAATCGCAGGCTTCCGACATAACCAGCGCGTCGTGGAAAGGTCCACTAACCAGCTCTGGTGCGTCGAGCCCCAATTCGTTACAACTGGCCCGGATGGTATCTTTAATCCAGTCGGCGCAGTAACTTGATTTAATATCTGTATCGACTGTCAGTTCGGAAGTTAGACCGTGCTGTTGTGTAATGTCAGTGATGGCTTCCTTAAGTTGACGTTCGCAGGTATTCCTGCGTTCCATATCAATATCCCGAAACTCTATCGTCATATTGACGGCTTCCGGAATGATATTGCGTGAGCCCGGAAACACATTCATCACACCAACCGTACCAACGGTTGGCGCTGGCGTAAACTGCGACGCAATTTCATTAACCGCCACGACGACCTTAGCCGCTCCCAGCAGCGCATCCTGCCGTAAGGGCATCGGCACCGAACCCGCGTGACCAGCCATGCCTTTCAGATTCAGACTTAACAGCAGTGGCCCGGCAATACCACTGACGATGCCAATGGGCTTGGCTGATTTGTCCAGTACCGGTCCCTGCTCAATGTGTAATTCAAGGAAACAGCGAATGCTGCCGGGGACGTATTGATCTTCCTTGAATTTAGTGATGTCGCAGCCGAAGTCACGCAAAGCCTGTTCGCGCGTGATGCCATCTTTATCTTTCCGGGCCAATTCGCCTTCTTCCAGTTTGCCTAAAATCCCGCGCGAACCGAACAAGCCTTTGTTAAATCGCCAGCTTTCTTCGTCGGCAAAAGCAATGACATCAATACTGCATTCGGGTACGATATCCTGTTCGGCCATTGTGATTACGGCTTCGATAGCACACAATACGCCTGATATACCGTCGAACCGACCACCGTACGGTTGCGTATCCAGGTGAGAGCCAGTCATCAGTATGGGCGCATCTGGATTTTTACCCTGTAGTCGCCCGATGAGGTTACCAAAGCTGTCAATCCGAACGGTTAGGCCAGCGGCTTCCATCCAGCCTTTAGCATGCTCAAACATCTGTTTTTCCAGGGACGAATGGGCCGGTCGGCACATACCAGTTTCGCCAATTTTTCCGATCGAACTTGAAACGTCAAAGAAATGCTGTAGCCGGGTGGGGTTAATGTTCATTCAGAATAGGTCTTTTGCTGGTTAATCCATTGTACTTTTTTCTGACAGGATGAACAGAATTTTTCTATGATAATAATCCTGTTCATCTTGTCAGAAAGTAGTCTCTTCACGAGCCGCGGTAGGTGGAATATCCGAACGGATTGAGTAACAAGGGCACATGATAATGTTCGCCGGTAGTAACCTGAAACGTAATCTCAACGAACGGATAAAATGTGGGTGTTTCTAACTGATCGAAATAGGCACCGGTTTCAAAACGAAGTTTGTACATGCCGGTTGGCAGTACGGTACCTTTAGTCAGTAAGTCGGTAATGCGCCCGTCAGCATTTGTAATACCCCGGCCAATCTCAAGCCATTCCCGGTGTTGCTGATATATAATAACGCTGACGCCTTCGGCTGGTTTACCGCGGCTTGTATCCAGAATATGGGTCGTTATAGCGCTCATGTAGCTAGGAGTTTTTCCAATCGAATTTGGGTGATTTTGGCCTGTTCGCCAGCGGCAATCTTTATCTCGGTTTCCGGCGAGTTCGGCAGTCGGTTAGTTAATATAGCCAGCATTTCGGCCGCTGATTTCCCGGTGGCACAGACGATGAAGATATAACCAAATTTTTCCTCGTAAAGCTGATTACACTTAGCCAGGTTTTCAAGCACTTCCTGCGTAGCCGTCGAAACACCGGACTGTTCACCTGCGGCCCACGCCCGTGTGTTGGCAAATTTTTCACGCAACGAGTTAATATTGCCAATTTTCGGGTGGTGGGTGAACGCTTCCCGCCAGTCGCTTTCGTCCAGTGAGTTCCAGATGATTTCGGCCTGATTAAGCAACTGTTCTTTCCTATCCACTGGAAAAATTTCCACCATTTTCGTTACCCATGCCGACGATCCGCAACAGGTTATTAAGGCTGCTCGTCGTTCAGCAACGGGTAGCTGATTTAATTCGACCAGCGTCATTACACAGTTGTTGGGAAACGGTTCACGTTCTTGTAGTAAATGTACACCGCCGGTTCTTTGCCCATCGCCGTAAACCACTGCTGGCAATAAGGCGCCATCCAGATCGAATCCCCTTTTTTAATCGGATACCAAGCCTGATCGAGCATATATACGCCCTGCCCCTGCAAATAAATCAGGCCATGTTCCATAATGTGCGTTTCAACAAACGGCAGATGCCCACCTGGATCGTAGGTAAAGATATTAACCGCCATATCAAACGAGAGCGTGTCGGGCAGCAACACCTGCAACCGCAGCGCCGGATCACCAAGATAAGTAGGACCTTCCACGTCGGCAGCATCTCCGAAAATCACCGGCGGAACGTCAAAACCGTCCAGTTTCTCGTAGACTTTGTGAAAGGTTAACAATTGCGTTCCGGCTTCCGGTTGTTCAAACAGGTAGTCTCTACCAACAGGAATATAAACGAACTGGCCTGCTGATAACAGTTTAGCTTCACCACTTACGGTAGCCATACATTGCCCACTGATGACATAAAAGAACAATTGCGAAGCCTGCGTGCGTCCCGTAAGACTACCGTTATCGGCTAGGGTAACGAGCGTTTGACACAACCGGGCCCCCATTTGCTCGTTGATAATAACGTTAACGGTGCAATTATCCCATCCTGGCACACGACTGTTGATGTATCCGTCGGGGCTAATAAGGGCATGATTGCGCTTAACTACCGACCGGGTAAGGGCTGAAATTTCCATAATTTATCTTTATTGTACTTATGGAACGCAGATTATTATGATGACTATGATTCATCATAATCAGTGTAAATCATAGTCATCATAATAATCTGCGTTCTATTGACTATCAATCAAATTTCCCAAAAACCTATCGGCTACGTTCAACGCAGCCACTATATCGGTTAATTCTACGTCTTCCAGCGGATTATGGCTGATGCCTTTGAAGCACCGCACAAACAGCATAGTAATGGGCGCAATCTGTGAAATAGGTACACCGTCATGACCGGCTCCGCTTACTAGCTCAATTATCTCGTAACCAGCCTCGTGTATTGATTGCCGAAGCAGCGTGCTCAACGCTTGATCGCAGGCGACGGGATCAGTTTCCTGAATTAACTTCCACTCAACGTTAATCGGCCGCTGCTGACTGATTTTCATCAAACTATCATCTAAGACCTGATATGCTTCGCCCAACACCACTGGGTCATTACTTCGTACATCCAGACTGCAACTTACCTCGCCCGGAATAACGTTGCTGGCTGAATTTGCTACGGCTAGCTTTCCAACTGTGGCTACCAGATTCTGGCTATTATCTTTCCCTAATCGCTCGACTTCCAGCACAAACTCAGCAGCCGCACATAAGGCGTCCTGACGCATGGTCATCGGCACCGTTCCAGCATGACCCGCCATACCCCGGAACGTAATTTCTACCCGTTTCTGCCCGGCAATGCCAGTTACTACAGCCACTGGCACATGACGCTCGTACAATACTGGTCCCTGCTCAATGTGGATTTCAAAATAACCCAGCCAATCGTTCGGCGCAATAGCATCTCCTGCGATTTGAGCAGGACTGCCACCCATTTCCTCAATTACTTCACCCAAAGTTACGCCGATATTGTCCCGTTTAGAAAGCAAACTTTCATCAAACGAACCCGCAATAACCTTGCTCCCGAGATAGGTCGTATGAAACCGAACACCCTCTTCGTCGCTGAACGCAACCAATTCAATATGAAATGGTAATGGCTTACCGGTCTTAACAATCTGTTCAAGCAAATCCAGCCCCATTATCACGCCTAACGGCCCGTCGAACCTTCCAGCGTTTACGACCGTGTCCATATGTGAGGCAATGACGAACGTTTTCGCTCCAACGACCGGACTGACCAGCCGCCCCCGAACATTACCGATTGCATCAACCCGAGTTTGTAACCCAATAGTCTGCATCCACTGCTGAATCAGTCGGCTTCCTCGCTGAAATGCGGGTGAACCAAACGTGCGGGTAATACCATCGGCGTCATCGCTGATGGCCGCCAGTTGATTAATCTTGGTCAATACATTTTCCGCTCGTTGCATCTAGTTAACTATCACTTCACCAGCATTCAGTTCAATAAACTGCCCATCCGTAAAAACCTTTACACCGTTCACGTAAGTCTGCTGGACGACACCGTAGAGCTTTTCCTGCAAGTAAGGTGTCACTTTATGTTTATGATGAAGTAAATCCTCCGAAACGGTAAAAACTTCTTCAGGCTGCCAGACGACAAAATCGGCGTCGTAGCCTACGGCAATTTTTCCTTTCCGATGTGATAAGCCCGCCAGTTTAGCCGGATTTGCGCACAGCCATTTAGGTATATTTTCCAGCGAGCAGTTATGTTGCAGAGCGGCAGTCCAAAGCACGGGTAAGGCCAGTTGCAGCGAGGCAATACCACCCCAGGCTTTCATGAAATCTCCGCTTTGCAGTTGTTTCAAATCGGGTGGTGCAGGCGAGTGATCGGTCGCCACAAAATCAATGATACCTTCCTTCAGAGCATCCCACAATCGGTCATTGTTTTCTTGTTCCCGAATGGGCGGTGCACATTTAAACTGCGTTTGCCCATCAGGAATAGTTTCGGCGTTAAAGTACAGATAATGCTGCCCCGTCTCAACTGTCAGGGGCAGGCCCTTTTGCTTTGCTTCGGCAATGGGTTCGATGGAATCAGCCGACGATAAATGGACGATATGCGTTCGGCAATTATAGTCTTCACACAATCGAATCATCAGCGCGATGGCCTTATCCTCCCATTCCTTCGGCCTAGATTTCAGGTAATTCTGATACGAACGTACATCACCAGTTGCCAGTACCTCGTCAGTTGATAGCTCGCAGTGTACCAGAAGTGGTAAGCCATACCGAGCTAGAATGGGCATGGCCTTTCGCAAATCAGCTTCCGTCGCATTGGGAAATTCATCGATGCCGGAATGCGTCAGGAATGCTTTGAAGCCCAACACACCTTTGTTAATAAGCTTTTCAATTTCATCAGTATTACCGGGTACAAGTCCTCCCCAAAACCCGCAGTTTGTGTGCAGCTGATTTCGCGTAGCCGCCAGCTTTTGGTCGAAAGCAACAGCCGTCGTCGTTACTGGCGAAGAGTTCAGAGGCATGTCGACCAGTGTAGTCAGCCCCCCGGCAATGGCCGATCGCGTTGCTGTATCGAAGCCTTCCCAATTAGTGCGGCCGGGTTCGTTGATATGTACGTGCGGGTCAATTACGCCAGGCATCAGCACGCTATCCTGGATATCGGTGATGTCGCCCGGAAAGTCGGTTGAAAGCTCCGGAACCATATCAATAATTTTCCCGCCTTCTAGCAGAACGGCTCCTTTTTGTAGGCCAGCAGGCGTTAGTATCCGATTTCCTTTAATAGCCCATCTTACGCTCATACTCAACTCGTTTCACTTTATTTTCAGGACTGCTAAGCCGAAGTATTGGGTTTTAACAGATGTATTTCGTTTTTTGTCCTAACATCCTTTCCTACATCAGCAGGTCAATCTACCCAAAACGGGCGATATCACCATGAAGATTACGTTGAAAAAAAACGCCTACGGCAAAAATTCGGTCAATCTGTCGAAGATTATCCGGCACGCGGAATACCACGAATTCCGGCAGATTTCGGTTAATATTTCCCTCGAAGGCGACTTCGAAACAGCACATACGCTGGGGGATAACTCGCAAATACTACCGACTGATACCCAGAAAAATACCGTTTACGCCCTGGCTCAAGATCACTTCAATGATTCTATCGAAGAATTTGGCCTTTATTTAGCCAATCACTTCATAACAACAAATCAGCATATTTCGCAGGCTAAAATCGACATTACCGAACTTCCGTGGCATCGAATGGCTTTCGATGGAGAGCGTCATGCACACGCTTATGTAGGCGGCAGTTCTGAAGTACGAACCACTACCATTGTCCAGACAGCAGATGGCGTTACTGTGACTTCCGGGCTCAAAAATCTACTGATTCTGAAAACAACTGATTCCGGTTTTGAGGGCTATATTAAAGACCAATACACTACGCTCAAAGAGACGGCCGACCGAATTCTTGCCACTCAGTGTGAGGCCACCTGGACTTACATAACTCACGAGCTGGACTTTACAAACCTATTCGAGAGCATTCGCGAAACGCTGTTGAAAACCTTTGCTCATCATAAAAGCCTGTCTGTGCAACAAACCCTTTTGGCAATGGGAACTGCCGTCCTGGAAAAGCATGAAACCGTGAATGAAATTAGTCTGATTATGCCCAACAAACACCACATTCCGTTCAATTTAGAACCGTTTGGCATGGACAACAAAAACGAGATTTTCATCGCCACCGATGAGCCCTACGGCTATATTACGGGGACGGTAGCTCGTGACTAACTCGCCCTATTTGTGCCCAATCAAATGAGAAACGTTTATTAACAAAATCATTTTGCTATTTTTACGGCAGTTTTACCGAGCAACTTTAGAGTATGAAGTCAATTCAGGAAGCAAAACGCTACGTAGATAATGCCAGAGAGATTTTGCGGGATAAAGCGCGCAAAGAGGATGGTTATTATCAGGATACCAAATACGTAAAAATGGCAGGGCATACTGCTTATGCAGGTGTTCTGGTTGCTTTAGATGAGCTGTTGGGTAAAAAGGGGAAGGGTCGCAAAGATGTAGATTGGTATAAGCAGAATTTGGCAAAACTGGATAAAAAGATACTTACTACTTTTGTGGCCGCTTATGACACCTTACATCTATCCATGTCGTATGACGGTAATCCAAGCGCAGTAGTGGCTGCTGCCGGTCTTCAGGAAGCGGAGTCTATTATTAACTGGGTTGAACATCGTACTGCTACCTCCTAATCAGTCAATCTGCGTTCTTCACCTGAATAATTTCAGCTGCAATGCTGACAGCAATTTCTTCTGGCGTTTGGCTGTTAATCGGTAATCCAATCGGAGCATGAATACAGTTTAACTTTTCATCATTGACTCCCTCAGCGCGGTAGTCGGCAAATAGCTTACCAATCTTCATTTTGCTACCCAGTACGCCAATATATCGGAATTGTTTATCAAGTAAAGCCCTAATCGCCAGATCGTCTGTGCGATAGCCAAAGGTCATTATCACAATATACTGATGACGACCAGATGGGATTATTTCTGCTAACTCACCGTAATCACCAATCAGTAATTTTTCGTGGGCATGCGGATTCTGGAACATTGTGTGGAGGTTAGGGCGAGTGTCGAAAACGCGGATGTAAAAATCCATTCGGCTCATGAGTTGGGATAGTGCCAGCGCACAGTGCCCACCACCAATAATAAACAGTTCGTTTTTGTAGCCAAGTTTCTCTTGGTAAAGCCAATCCTGCGCCGACTGCATTACAAACCGAAAATCGGCTTTAGCTGGCTGGGTAGCCGTAAACTGAATACCCGACGGCGATAATTCCAGCAAACCAGCTTTGTTTCGTTCCAGACAGCTAGTAATAGCTTGAATAGCAGACACATCACTCGGCTTAACTTCGTAGAGTAAAATCGTCTGGTCACCGGAACAGATCATTCCACTCTGATTCTGGGCCGCGTTTTTGTCGTGGTATTGGGTTCGTATGGAGAGTTCAAATAGAGGGCTTCGCAGCTTTTCCTTTGCCATTTCTACAAACTTGTGTTCCATGATGCCTCCCCCGATGGAGCCCGCCATTTCCCCTACCGTATTGACCGCCATCAGGAATCCTTGCCGACCGGGGCTACTGCCGTGGCTTTCCAGCACATACAGTAGCATAACCGGCTGATGTTGTCGGAGACTCTTACGGATTAATTGCCAGGTGATCAGCGCCTTCTGTTTGTTCATTCGTTATGGAGGCTACCTGCGCTGACTTGTCATATAAAGCCATCAGGACTTTTTCGGGTGTCATCGGCGCATCAAACGGAATGGTAGCTACCGGATTAAACGCCAGTATTGCGTTACGCAGGGCAAAATAAGCGCCGATACCATACATCAGTGGTGGCTCACCAACGGCTTTCGACCGAAAAATGGCCAGATTATCTTGCTCAGTTTTTAAGGGTTCAATGGCGATTACTTTGGGCACGGAATAAATATCGGGCACTTTGTAGGTCGATAACGCATTAGACCGCAGCCGCCCTTCCTTATCAAAAACGACTTCCTCCATCGTCATCCAGCCGAGCCCCTGCACAATCCCTCCCTCAATCTGGCCGCGGTCGATGGCGGGGTTCATGCTAACCCCGAAATCATGTACGACCTTAACGGAATCTATCTCATACGTGCCGCGCAGACAATCAACCGTCACCTCCACAATGGCGGTACCGTAAACATGGTAAGCAAACGGATGACCTTTTTCTTTACTAGAATCAAAGTAGATTTCTGGGGTGGCATAATGCGCGTGTTCCGATAAGCTAACGCGTCGGGCATAGGTTGCCACCACGAGTCGCTTCCAGTCCCACTCAGTTAACTGTCCATCGACATACACCCATTCATCCGTTAGGCTAACGGACGCCACATCCACTTTGAGTTCGTCGGCGGCTACTTGATAGAGTCGATTAATTATTTCGATGCAAGCCAATTGCACGGCTTTTCCGTTTAGATCGGCGGTGGCGCTGGCGGCTGAAGGAGATGTATTAGCGATTCGGTAAGTACTGGTTGAATACAGTTTAACCCGCTCTGCCCTAATCGAAAACGTCTGAGCCGCTACCTGTAGCATTTTTGTATTTACTCCCTGCCCCATTTCAATGGCCCCAGTGCTTACTCCTACGCTCCCGTCAGTATAGACATGAACCAACGCCCGCGCCTGGTTCATGCGCGTGTTAGTAAATGAGATACCGAAGCAGATTGGCATTAAGGCTAACCCTCTTTTGTATAGCAGGTTAACAGTGTTAAACGAAAGTATTTGTTGACGTACTTTATCTATTTGATATACTTCTATTGCTTTATCCCAGCAGGCATGTGCTTCGCTTTGCGCTAGTTGCCCATACGGAAATTCGTCGCCTGCTTTGTTTAGGTTTTTCGACTGAATAACTGATGGATCAATGCCAAGATCGCTAGCTGCTTTGGCAATAGCCGCTTCAATAACGAACATACCCTGCGGACCACCAAAGCCCCGGAAAGCGGTGTTAGGCGGCAAATGCGTTCGGCAACTGTAGGCCGTAGCAGTTACGTTCGGAATAAAATAGCTATTGGTGCAATGAAATAAGGTTCGTTCCAGCACGGCGGGCGACAAATCGGCAGCCGCCCCGGCGTTCTGATAAAACGTGACCTCATAAGCGACGATTCTCAGGTTCTTGTCCAGACCTAGCTTAAAATCCGACGAATACGGATGGCGCTTGCCGGTCATGGCCATGTCTTCCATCCGATGCAGCGAATACTTAACTGGTTTTTGGAGTACATGAGCCGCCAGTGCACAAAGCGCAGCCCATAAATTGGCTTGATCTTCTTTCCCGCCAAACCCTCCACCTAACCGAGTCACATCGACCTCAATCTGGTGCATCGGCAATCCCGACGACCGTGCCACGGCTCTCTGTACGGCAGTTGGTCCTTGGGTAGATGAATATAACCGAATGCCGCCAGCCTCTTGCGGAATGGCGTAAGCGCCCTGCGTTTCAATGTACAAGTGCTCTTGCCCATTCGTATCAGCCCGCCCTTCCACTATATGGGCACACTGGTCCCAGACCGCATTGGTGTCGCCCAGCCGAAACGTTCGTGGTGGGACAATCAATTCGCCGTTGGCTTGTGCTTCGCGTGGGTCTGTGATAACCGGCAACGGTTCGATGGTAACCGATATTTTTTTAACAGCTAACCGCGCGGCATCTTCTGTTTCAGCGACCACAAAGGCAATGGGCATGCCGCAGTAATCGACGTGGTGTTCAGCCAATAGGGGCTCATCAGGAACGATACCGCCAATCTGATTCTCCCCCGTCACGTCTTTGCAAGTCATGATTTTTACCACGCCTGGTACGGCTTCGGCCGCTGCCAGGTCCAGGTTCTGAATGATTCCGTGGGCAATAGGCGATCCAAAGGCAGCACCAAACAGCGTTCCCTGAATCAGGGGAATATCGTCCAGATAAACCGATTCACCCCGTACGTGCGTCCTGGAATCTATATTTTTCATGATGTTATCAAAAGCTGGATAGGCCGCAGATCATTATGTTGATTATGATTTTTAATGATCTGTAGTCTATAGGACTAGCAACTGCTCGGCTTTCAAAGCCGGAAACAGTTTGATAAAGTGCGCTTTAATCAATTGACTGAGCAATAATCGCTTATAAGCTTCGGTACCACGGGCATCGCTAATAGGCGAGATTTCGGTTTGAGCTACAGCCGTAGCTTCGATAATCAGTTGCTCAGTTAGTCGATTACCCGTCAGAAACTCTTCCGTCTTCACTAGCCGTTTGGGAATCGGCGCGACGCCCCCCGCCGAGAGTTTTACATCTTTAATTATTTCATCCGATACGATTATCTGTATAGCCGAATTAACACTGGCAATGTCGAGGTGAGTGCGCTTACTCACCTTCTCGAAATTGAAACGGGTAGCCTCGTTATGCAGCGTAAACCGAATCTGTTCTAGAAATTCTTCGGGTTGTTTGTCGAGTGTCTTATAGCCTTTATACAAATTCCGAAGTGGTAATTCTCTTAACGAAGTCCCGTTACTAAACATCAGAGTAGCATCCAATGCCAGAAAAAAAATGGTGAAATCGCCGATGGGTGAGGCATTGATGAAGTTGCCGCCAATGGTCGCCATGTTGCGAATAGGCGTCGAGGAAACCAGCTTTGTATGATCGTTGAACTGCGGAAAATGCTGCTGCATCACCGGTGATTCAATCAAATCAGTTACCGTCGTTGAGGGGCCGATTATATACTGATCCCCCTCTTGCCATATACCCTTCAGCTGCGAATTGTCGAACAGAAATCGGATAGAAGCATCCTTGATTTCGTCGTGTTTTTGCACATATACATCGGTCCCCCCTCCTACCCGCTGCGCCAATGGATTGTCATTGGCTAGCTCACCGTTCAGGTTTAGCGATAAGACTTGCAAGCGCTCCTGAATCCCGGCAAAGTAATTAGGTAGCAAAGCCTGTTTAACGGCAAATGACGCCGGTGCCTCTTCCCCTCGACTCACTAGTTGGTCGGCAACCCGACCGGCCGCCCGTTCGATAGACTTATAGCCAGTGCAACGACATATATTACCATCTACAGCAGCGATGGCATTCTGGCGCGTCGGCTCTTTTTTGCTTAGACAAAATCCGGCCAGCGATACCACAAAACCGGGTGTGCAGAAACCGCACTGCGTCGCCGATTCGTCGGCCATTGCTTGCTGGACTGGATTTAGGATATCCATATTGACCCCTTCGACGGTCACGATGTGTTTTCCGTGAGCATTCCCCAGTGGCATCAGGCAGGACGCGGCCATTCGGTAGCGCAACTCGCCGGTTGATAGGTCGCCGACCAACACGGTGCAGGCACCGCAATCGCCTTCCCGACAGCCAATTTTGGTCCCCTTTAGGTGCTGATGATACCGCACAAAATCGAGCACCGGCGTACCGGGCGGCAGCGAAGTGTTGACTTCTTTATTATTGAGAATGAATTTGATCAATTCACATAATCATTAATTTTTTCGACAGGATTTACAGGATGAACTGGATTACCAATCTCAATAAACAATCTGTTCATCCTGTAAATCCTGTCGAAAACAGTTTACAAAATCTCTACCTGTTCCTCAGTTGGTTTCAGTTCTTTTTCCTGGCGGGGAATGAGCAGATTAAGCAGTAAAGCAGCCATTCCTCCCGCCGAAACACCTGATTCCAGAAACGTCTGAACTACCGATGGTAGTGTTTTGAGCCACTCCGCCTGGGATGGCACACCAATACCCACGCCCAGCGAAATAGCGGCAATCAACGCATCCCGTTGCGATAATCCACCAGCCATCATCAGTCTTAGGCCCGATATGGCCACCAGTCCAAAGAGCATAATGGCCAAAGCACCTAGGACGCAGGATGGCATCACCGTAATCCAGCGTCCGACTGGTGGAAAAACACCCAAACAAAGCAGTATCACGGCCATCAGCCAGCCAATTCGCCGGGCCGCCACACCAGTCATCTGAATAACACCGTTGTTTTGGGCGTAAGTCGCGCTGGGGAAGCCACCTATTACCGTCGAAAAAATGCAGGTCAGTCCGTCGGCTAGAATACCTCCGCGAATACGCGCCCAATGGTTAGTCCCATTTGTCGGCAGCCCTGATAGTTGTGATGTCGCCGTCATGTCACCCATAGCTTCGAGCACACAAACGAGATAGATAAATGCGAACGGAAACAGCAATTCCCACTTGAAAGCCAGCCCCCACAGGAAAAGCGCTGGTAGTGTCAATACGTCGCCATTACTCGGTGCCGGACTTTGGAGCCAGCCCATAAATCCGCAAATCGCATAGCCAGTGACGACACCAATGAACACGGCAGCCATCCGCGCCCAGGCTTTGCCAATAGACTGCGCAATGACCATAACGACCACTACGATCAATGCTACCAACCCACCACTCCAGGCCGGAGCGCCTTCGACCGGAAATCGGGCGATACTCCGCATTCCAGTCGGAATTAGCGATAGTCCAATAAGTAAGACCACAATTCCAGAAACCAGGGGGGTAAACACCCGTTTTAGTTTCGGCAGAAAAGGGGCTAGCACTAGTTGTACTGGCGTTGCCGCCAGCGACATACCCACCATAAGCGGCAGTCCGCCCGTCGTGCCGGCTTGAATTAGCGGAGCCAGAAATGCAAAACTGGTACCAGTGATACTTAACAATCCAGAACCCACAGCACCGAACCTCATCGTTTGCAGGAATGTTCCGAAGGCGGATGCTACCAACGCCATACTAACCAGATACGCCGTTTCGGTCTGGCTGAAATGCAGAATTCCCGACAGAATTAGCGCTGGTGTAATAGTCCCGACTACCATTGCGCCAACTTGTTGCAGGCTAACCAGGATCGCTGGAGCCAGAGGAACCTTATCCTCTAGTCCGTAAACGAGACGAGCAGGTGATGCGTTGACGGGGGTAGTCATAATTCATCATTCGATTAATGGTCGTTCAGGGGAAGGCCGCGCCGTTGAAACTCTTTCCAGTTCAGGTATTCGTCGCCTTTACGCTGCTCCACCATCGTGATGCAGTTATCGACAGGGCATACTAATTTACATAAATTACAGCCAACGCACTCCTCTTCCTTAATGGAGTAGGTATTATAGGGCTTGCCATATGTCAGGTTAATCGACTGGTGCGAGGTGTCTTCACAGGCGATGTAACACAGGCCGCAATGGATGCACTTGTCTTGGTTAATATTCGCAACAATGTGATAATTGATATCCAGGTCTTCCCAGTGCGTGATGGTCGGGACGGATTTGCCGATGAAGTCGTAAATGGTTTGGAAGCCTTTTTCGTCCATCCAGTTGTTCAGGCCGTCGCAGAGGTCGTCGATAATGCGGAAGCCATGTTTCATGACGGCAGTACACACCTGCACCGACGTAGCGCCCAATAGCATAAACTCGGCGGCATCTTTCCAGGTGCTTACCCCACCAATACCAGATATCGGCACGCGCGACGTGATTGGGTCTTGAGCAATGGTTGTCAGCATTTTCAGCGCAATAGGCTTCACTGCCGGGCCACAATACCCACCATACACGGACTTACCCGCCACATACGGATTGGGTACGTAGGTATCCAGATCGACGCCCGTAACCGATTGAATCGTGTTGATGAGCGACAGCGCATTGGTTCCACCTTCGACCGATGCCCGGCCCGTCGGCACGACTGAATGGACGTTGGGCGTCAGTTTAGTAATAACTGGAATGGTAGCTTTTTCCATCACCCACTCCACCACCATTTTGGCGATTTCGGGGTCTTGCCCGACAGCCGCACCCATGCCGCGTTCGGTCATACCGTGCGGACAGCCAAAGTTCAGTTCCAGGCCATGTGCGCCCGTATCTTCAACCTGAGCGATCAGTTCATGCCATTTGTCGCGGGTATTGTCGGCCATGAGCGAAACAACCATCGCCCGATCAGGAAATTCTCTAACGCATTCGGCAATTTCGCGTAGGTTAATATCCAGTGGCCGATCAGAGATGAGCTCGATATTGTTGAAACCCATCACTTTAGTACCATTGTAATCGACCGCCGAATACCGCGACGACACGTTTTTGACCTGGCTGCCTAGCGTTTTCCAGACAACTCCACCCCAACCCGCTTCGAAGGCCCGGAGAACGTTATACTTCTTATCCGTCGGTGGAGCGCTCGCCAGCCAGTACGGGTTCGGCGATTTGATACCGAGGAAATTTGTGCTTAAGTCTGCCACGTTAGTTAATGATAAATTATGAATGATAAATGATGAATGAGCTGACGCATTACTTGCCTAATCATCACTTATTGTTTTTCGCAGTAAGGATAATGCTACGGATCAGTTTCAGCAGTTCGTTGGCATCTTGATAAATGCTATCAAATTCGTTGACGGTTAAATAATCCGTTTCTTTTAATAGCTCAAGCCAATACATCGTTTCGTCGGTTTCCTTCTGAGCCACACCTAACTTATGAATAAAATCTGCCTTACTTTCTGCATTATTTCCTTCACGTACATTAGCCCCTATTGACGTCCCAGACCGAAGCATTTGCTTACTCAGAATAAATTCTTTCCTTTTGTCTTTCAGGTGTTGGTACAGACGAATAGACCGAACGGCAAATCGAAAACTCTTATCAAGAACAGCATTATCTTTCTTCATTCTACAAGCAAATTGAATTGTAAAATGCTTATGAATACAGAAAGGCCAGTCGGTCACACATTCATCATTTATCATTCATAATTCATCATTTTTTTCAATATCGCTCTCGCTCCGTCCTTACCCGCCTGCACGGCATCGACGACTTCTTTGCCGCCATTGACGCAATCACCACCAGCAAAAACACCCGGAATGGTTGTTTCGCAGTGTTCGTTGATGGCAATTTTGCCGTACCAGTGATTCAACTGACTACCGCTAACCAACGCTTCGTAAGGCATCTGCCCAGCAGCTTTAATCACCATATCGACGTTCAGGATAATCGTCTCCCCTGTTTCGACCGGCGACCGGCGACCACTGTTATCGGGTACGCCTAACTCCATTATGTTACAAACTAGTTGCTTCACCTGACCATTTTCGCCCCGTATTTCCTTCGGTGACGCCAGCCAGATAATAGTACAGCCGTCTAATTTAGCCAAATTCAACTCGACTTCGGTGCTGGGCATTTCAGCCTGCGTCCGGCGATACACGATAGTTACTTCCTTAGCACCTAAGCGTTTAGCCTGCGTAGCCGTATCAATAGCCGTCATACCGAGGCCGATTACCGCAACCCGATCACCAACGGGAACGGACGGATAGCCTTTCTCACGGATGTCGTAAATAAATTGGATGGCATCTTCAACACCTGTCAGCTGTTCGCCGGGAATAGCCAGTTGCCGAGCTAATCCAACGCCAATGCCGAGATAAACCGCGTCGTAAGCCGCCTGGAGTTCAGCCAGCGATAGATTTCGACCGAGTTCCTGATCATATTTAATATCAATACCACCCAATGACGTTACGAAGTTTACTTCGTCTTCGCAGAACTGGGGCGTCACTTTATAAGCTGCAATGCCGTAGGTCATTAACCCGCCACCTTTCTTTTCCTTCTCGTAAATCGTCACGTCAACGCCTTCCCGACTCAGTACGTGGGCGCAACTCAGCCCAGCCGGTCCCGCGCCCACTACGGCGACTCGTTTACCCGTCGATGGCTTGCGTTGAAATAGAGGCCATTTGGCCTCAATGGCTTTTTCAGTGGCATATCGCTGGAGTTTAGCAATCGGAATGGGCGGTTCATCGAGCAGATTGAACACACACGACCCTTCGCAGAGCTTCTCTACCGGGCAAACCTTCGAGCAACCACCACCCATAATGTTGGAATCAAAGATGGTGTACGCTGAACCCCGGACGTTATCCGTTGTGATCTGCTTGATAAACTTCGGTACGTTAATGCTCGTCGGGCAGCTTTTAGTGCACGGCGCATCGTAGCAAAACAGACAGCGATTCGCTTCCACCAGAGCCGCTTCCCGATTTTCGTAGGGCGGGTGAATGTCGCTGAAGTTGTGCTCGTACTGCTCAGCCGTAAGTCGGTTATTGATTATCGCCACGTCAACTAATGATGAATTATGAGTGATAAATTATGAATGACTAGCGACTCGTTAATCATTTATCATTCATAATTCATCATTGAATTACAGTTCAACTAATTCCTTGTAGGTTTCCGGACGACGGTCGCGGAAGAATTGCCAGACACTACGGACTTCGTCGATCATGTCGAGGTCAAATTCAGCGATCAGCAGTTCGTCCTTATCCTCCGAGGCAATAGCAAAAATCTGGCCGCGTGGGTCAACGAAATACGACGAGCCATAGAAGCGACCAAGATTCCAGGGTTTTTCTTCGCCAACGCGGTTAATACATCCCATGAAATACCCATTCGCTGCCGCGTGGGCTGGTTGCTCCAGTTTCCAAAGGTACTGTGACAATCCAGCCACTGTCGCTGACGGATTGTAGACGATTTCGGCACCATTTAGACCCAGGCACCGGGCACCGTCGGGGAAATGACGGTCGTAGCAGATATAAACGCCCACTTTGGCGTACATAGTTTGGAATACCGGATAGCCTAAATTACCTGGTTTAAAGAAAAACTTCTCCCAAAAACCGGACGTATGTGGAATATGATTCTTCCGGTATTTGCCTAGATAGGTTCCGTCAGCATCGATCACGGCAGCGGTGTTATAAAGCACCCCAGCCTGTTCTTTTTCGTAGACCGGCACGATCATCACCATCTTATATTTCTTGGCATATTCAGCCATCCGATCCGTCGTTGGACCAGGCACCGATTCCGCTGACGCGTACCAGGCGCTGTTCTGGCCAGGACAGAAATAGGGTGTACTGAAAATTTCCTGCAAACATAGAATCTGCACACCCTTTTCACCAGCTTCTTCGATAAGCGGGATGTGCTTCTGAATCATTGCTTCTTTTATTTCCTCAATGGTGCCTTCGCCTTCTGTCTTCGGCAGGCTCATCTGTATCAATCCCGATTTGATAATTCGTGGCATAGTTTGGTTTGGTTTTTAGCATGGGGCGCGGGGTAAGGGCAGAGAGTATATGTGGTGTCAGCCGGGCCGCCGGAGCGGTTCTCAAACCTGACATTTCGCGTCAGCAAACTGTGTCGGGTTTGAGAACCCGACATCACAAACCTCAAATCTTCCCGCTTACTTTGTTTCGTTTGATAAACCGGCCGTAGCCTTTGTCTACCAGGCATTTATTATCATCAATAGCTACCTTTCCCCGCAGCAAAACGGTTTTTACTTTGCCGGTTAACTCCCAACCTTCGTAACCCGAGTAATCGACGTTCATGTGGTGGGTTTTAGCCGAAAGCGTATGTTTTTCCTCGGGATCAAAAATTACAATATCGGCATCACTACCAATGCCAATCGTGCCTTTTTTGGGAAACATACCGAAGATTTTCGCCGGGTTCGTGCAGGCCACTTCGACGTATTTATTGAGTGTAATCTTGCCTTCACCGACTCCCTCGCTGTAAAGCAATTCCATACGATTTTCGATAGCAGGGTGTCCGTTCGGAATCTTAGAAAAATCGTCTTTGCCCATCAGTTTCTGCTCCCACATGAACGGGCAATGATCCGTCGCAACAACCTGCACTAATCCCTGGTTGATACCCGCCCAGAGTGCTTCCTGGTCTTTTTTCTCCCGCAACGGCGGACTCATTACCCACTTAGCTCCCTCGAAATCTTCCTGATAAAGCGAAGCATCTAGAATAAGGTACTGAATGCAGGTTTCAGCAAACACTTTCTGATTTCGCCGGGTCGCATTACGAACACCGTTTAAAGCGCCTTCACAAGTCATATGCACGATATAGCCAGGGCAACCGGTGTAATCAGCCAGGTCGGTAAAGCGACAACTGGCTTCGGCTTCGGTCACTTCGGGCTGCGAGAGATAATGGTAAAGCGGAGATAGTTTTCCTTCGGACCGGTGTTTAGCAATTAGGTAATCGATCATGTCGCCGTTGGTCGCGTGAACCGTCACCATGCCGCCCTGCTTTTTCACCTCCTGCATCAGACCGACCATTTGGCTGTCGTTAATCATCAACGCACCTTTGTAGGCCATAAAGGTTTTGAACGACGTAATCCCTTCGTTCTCAATCATGTCTTTAATTTCAGCCTTCGAATCTTCATTGAAATCCGTCACAGCCATATGGAAACTATAGTCGCCAACGGCGGTACCCTTGGCGCGGGCATTCCATTCGGCGAGGGCTTCTTTCAGAGAATGTCCTTGTTTTTGCAGCACGAAATCAATGACCGTCGTAGTGCCACCGAACAGGGCCGCACGGGTGCCGTTTTCGTGCGTATCGCTCGAAAACGTCCCCATAAATGGCATATCCAGGTGCACATGCGGATCGATGCCACCGGGAAAAACAAGTTTAGCTGATGCATCAATAACCGTATCTGCCTGAACGGCCAGGGTTTTTCCGATGGCTGAAATTGTCTCGCCTTCGATGAAAATATCAGCTACGTAATCGTCAGCCGCCGTAATGATCCGGCCGTTTTTTATTAATATAGACATAATTACACGGTAGTCTTTACGAAAGCCTTAGCACCTTCTACGGTCACAACTCGGCTCCGCATAATCGCCAGATACACACCTCCGCTTATCAGAAATCCGACAAACCAGGCGTAATTGTACAGGCTCACAATCCAGCTTGGAATAACGTCAACTGGCAGCACGTTTATTGTCGCAAGGAAGCCGGGAATGTTAGGTAGAATACCAGCGATTAAGGCAATGATAGCTGCGGAATTGAATCCGTTCGTAAACTGATAAATACCCGTTTCGCTATACAGATCAGCAACGCTCAGACGCTGTTTTCGGAGAAAAAAATAATCGGCAATCATAATGCCACCGACTGGACCGAGCAGACTGGAATAGCCCACTAACCAGGTGAAAATGAAGCCCGTCGGGTCGGCAATCAGTTTCCAGGGAAAAATCAAGATACCGATAACGCCCGTAATGTAGCCGCCTTTGCGAAAGTCTATTTTTGCAGGGGCCAGGTTAGCAAAATCGTTAGCCGGACTGACAATATTAGCCGCGATGTTGGTTGCCAGCGTCGAGATAGCGACAGCAATCATGGCGATACTGACCAGCAGTTTACTATCAAATTTCCCAGCCAGCACAATTGGGTCCCAGATGGTTGTGCCGTAGACAATCGTTGTGGCTGATGTGACGACCACACCGATAAACGAAAACAAGGTCATCGCTGGTGGCAGGCCGATAATTTGTCCACGAACCTGCGCTTGCTGGCTGGTGGCATAACGCGTGAAATCCGGAATGTTCAGCGACAGCGTGGCCCAGAACCCAACCATGCCGGTTAGGGCTGGAAAGAAAAAGGCGAAAAAAGCAGCTGAGGAAGTGAATTTAGCAGGTTGTTCCAGAATCGGTCCTAACCCATTACCGACTGAGATAGCCCAGAAAAGCAGTGCTAAAGCCGCAGCAGGGAGAAAGAACGCTTTGAAAACCAACAGTTTCCGAATACTATCGACGCCTAGATAAACTACGTACATGTTCAGCAGCCAGAACAGCAAGAAGCAAATAGCCGGGCCGGTCTGCAAGCCGAACGAAGCCGGAAATACCTGCGGCAACGTTTCCAACGAAGGTATCCATAACCGAAGCATCTGGTAAATGGAGAAACCGCCAATCCAGGTCTGAATGCCGAACCAACCGCAAGCGACTATAGCCCGCAGCATGGCCGGAATATTCGCCCCTTTTGTGCCGAAACTGGATCGTACCAGCACTGGAAATGGAATTCCATATTTGGCTCCGGCATGACCGTTCAGAACCATCGGAATAAGGACAATGGTATTACCCAGAAAGATCGTGAAAACAGCCTGCCACCAGTTCATGCCGCCCTGAATGAGCGAACTAGCCATCATATACGTTGGAATACACAGACTCATGCTGATCCACAGAGCCGCGTAGTTCCAAGTCGTCCATGTCCGGCCTGATGCGGGAATCGGCGCCAAATCTTCACTGTAAAGCGTCGACGATTCTTCAACAGCGGCTTCGGTTGGTTCATGCATGTAGTATATGGTTTTGAGGGCTGAGTAAACCTTAAATTTATCAACTCATTTTCAATGTATCAAATACCATTTTCTTAAACTTCGCTTCATCGGCTTCAACGCAGTGTTCCTTAACTAATTGCGCCTTGTTGTGAGCGTTTAATCCGGTCTTCGTTTCATTCCTTCGTGGGTTGCCACGAATCCCAGCGATTCATAAAATCGAATGGCGTCGGGTCGGCGCTTATCAGTCGTAAGCTGGAGTAAATGACAATTCTTTTCTTTAGCCCGATTAATGGCGTACTCAAATACTTTCGTGCCGATACCTTGCCCGCGATAGGTCGATTTTGTACGTACAGCTTCGATTTGCGCCCGCATTCCACCCTGATACGTCAAATACTGAATGAACGACAACTGAAATGTAGCTACTTTTTCGCCGTTCAACTCAACTACAATCAATTCCTGATTAGGATCAGCTTCGATTTTTTCAAACGCCTTGATGTAATCATCAGACAAAATTGTTGCATGACTTTCCCGTTGAGCACCGAGCGTATCATCTAAAAGCATTTGTACAATGTCAACTAAGTCTTCTTTCGTGGCTAATCTGAACGTCAGGTCATTATTTGTCATTCCGTTGTGGTGTCGGGTTTAAGAACCCGACATTTCGTGTCAGCACCAGTGTCAGGTTTAGGAACCTGACATCACTACGATGCTTATTAGCGCACGTATTCATCTGCAATGGTTAGCGCTTCGCTGATGATGGCCAGGCCCTCGTCAATCTGCTCTTTCGTAACGCAGAGCGGTGGGGCTACAAATACATAGCTCCACCGAACAAACGTATACATGCCTAACTCCTTGATTTTGGCAGCCACTTTACTCATTACCGCCATTTCCTCGGGTTTGGCGTTGAATGGCGCCATTGGTTCTTTTGTCTCCCGGTTTTTGACGATTTCAAAGCAGCCTAGCAATCCTCTCGTCCGGAAATCGCCAATGCTGGGATGCTTCTGTTTCATCAGTTCGGCCTGTTGCTCTACATATCTACCCATTTCGGCTGCATTCTCGATCAGGTTATCCGATTCGTAGATTTTGAGGTTTTCGAGGGCAGCTGCACAGCCAACCGGATGGGAATTGTAAGTCATACCGGTAGCCAGCACGGTATCGTTGAAGCGAGCGGCAATCTTATCCGTCACCATCAGGCAGCCGAAGGGAATGTAGCCGCTGGTAATGCCTTTCGCCATCGTAACCATGTCGGGAACAATGCCATGGTGTTCAAAGCCAAACCATTTCCCTGTCCGACCAAAGCCACTCATTACCTCATCGATAATCAGCAGGATTCCGTACTTATCGCAGATCTCCCGAACCGCCTTTAGATACCCATCCGGATACTGCAAACAACCCGACGTTCCCGACTCCCCTTCCAGCAAAAAGCCAGCAATGTTGCCCGGTCCTTCATAAGAAATAATCCGCTCCAGCTGCGCAATTGAATCGGTCAGCATACTCGCTTCGTCGTGATTCCAGCGATAGCGGTACGGAATGTCAACGTGCACAAAATTAGGGGCCTGCTGCGAATCATCAGGTAGTTTACGCGGGTCACCGCCGACGGATAGAGCACCATAGGTAGCACCATGATACGACTGGTAGCGACTTAGAATTTTATGCCGACCGGTGTACGAACGCGCCATTTTAATAGCAGCCTCGATGGACGTTGCTCCACAAAGCGTGAAATACGCTTTGTTCAGGTCGCCGGGGCAGATTTCAGCCATTTTCTTACCCAATTCGCCACGTATTTTCGTCACGCAATAAGGGGTTACGTAGCTCACTTCCTGCATTTGCCGGACCACCGCTTCCGTAATCCGCTGGTCACCATGACCAATGTTAACATTCATCAGTCCCGACGAAAAATCGATGTACCGTTTATCGTCGTAATCATATAGGTAAACGCCTTTGGCATATTTAACCGCAATCGGCGAGATCCCTTTTTGTTTGCTCCAGACAAACACGGTAGAATCAAAACTGTCCTGTAGGACTTCCTCGGTTTCGGAAAGCGTTGTTGTGTCAAGCATATCTTTTATAAGTTATAAAGTTATAGAGTTGTAAAGTTGAAGGGTTGTTATAGCATGCGTCAGCTAACTTTATGACTCTATAACCTTACAACTCTACAACTTTATAGTCCACTTAACTCATCCAGTTTATTCCCGCTTCGGGGTTCCACTTAGTGGTGGTTTTCTTTAGTTTCGTCCAGAATTCGATGGAGCTTTTGCCGGTTATGTCGCCTACTCCGAAACGGCTTTCGTTCCAGCCGCCGAAGGAAAACGGCTCACGCGGAACCGGCACTCCGACGTTTACGCCCACCATGCCCGCGCTGGCTTTGTCCATCACGTAGCGGGCCATGCCACCGTTCTGGGTAAAGACCGAAGCCGCGTTGCCGTATGGATTCGCGTTTTCAATCGCCAGCGCTTCATCGACGGTATTGGTGCGCATGATGCTGATGACCGGCCCGAAAATTTCTTCTTTAGCAATAGCCATGTCCGGCCGAACATAGTCGATGACGGTCGGACCAACGTACGTTCCTGCCTCTTTGCCTTCGACCTTAGGGCTTCGTCCATCAACCAGCACTTTAGCGCCCTGGCTTTCGGCTTCGGTGATATAGCGTTCAATCCGATCTTTCGACTCGCGGTTGATAACGGCCCCGAGATTTTTTCCCGGCACCACTTTTTGCGCTTCCTCACATAGCTTATCAATAATATGGTCGACTGGCCCGACCGCTACCATAGCCGAAGCCGCCATGCACCGCTGACCCGCACAACCCGCCATCGACGCCGTAATGTTCTGCGCCGTCATACCCGGAATGGCATCGGGCAACACGATCAGGTGATTTTTAGCTCCTCCCAAGGCCAAACAACGTTTAAAATTGCTGGTAGCGCGTTGGTATACGAGTTTTGCAATCTTAGTCGAGCCGACAAATGAAACCGCTTCAATACCCGGATGATCGCAAATCGCTTCGACTACCTCGCGTTCCCCGTGAACGATGTTGAACACACCCGCCGGCAGGCCCGCTTCCTGCAATAGTTCCGCCAGCCGACCCACACTTAGCGGCACTTTCTCTGACGGCTTAATAATCATGCAATTACCCAGCGCAATGGCGTTTGGGATCGTCCAGTTAGGCACCATGCTCGGAAAGTTGAACGGCACAATACTGGCCACAACGCCCAGCGGTACGTGTTCCGTCCGGCATTCGACACCTTTGCTCACTTCCAGAATTTCACCTGGAATCAGTTGGGGAAGCGCACAGGCAAACTCCGACAACTCCGCCCCTTTCTCGATTTCGGCAACGGCTTCGTCGTAGGTTTTGCCGTTTTCCTCCTGCACCAGCAGCGCCAGCTCCTTCAAATTCTTTTCCAGCAGCGCTTTATATCGAAAAAAGACCTGTACTCTTTCTTTAATAGTGGTCCGGCTCCAGACTGAAAAAGCGGCTTTAGCAGCTTGTACGGCGGTATCCAGATCAATAGATGCTGAAAGCGGCACCGTCGATAGATGCGTACCATCCACTGGCGAGATAACCTCTAACGTCCGATCAGTCGACGCATCGACAAACTGTCCATTTATATAATTCTGAATAGGACTGTATTTCATGGTTTTGTTGTACCCTTGCAATATTTTCAGTTAAGGAGAGTGCAAACTAAAAATAATTCAGACACAAGACAAATTTTAACAATATTTTTACCAGTCCAATTTTCTGACAGGATTTACAGGATGAACATGATTTCTTTCGTATTATCAATCATGTTCATCCTGTAAATCCTGTCGAAGAAACAAAGCCACGCAGATGGAAAAGACGCACAGTACGCTGGATGATCTGGATTTTTCAATTCTGTCCTGTCTACAAAAAGACGGGCGAATGTCATTTACGGAAATCGCCGAGCAGTTAAATGTCTCCGTCGGCACGGCCCGTACCCGGCTGAACCGATTGATTGACGATGGTATCATCAGCATTATAGGTCGGGTTGATGCCGATAAAGTCGGATTTCGGGCCTACGCTCATATAGCAGTATATGTCCGACCTGCCACCTTGAAAGAGCAGGTTGCTCAAACCATCTTATGCCTGCCCGAAGTGAGTTTTCTAGCAGGAACATCAGGGGATTACGACCTGGAAGTGGATGTGATGTGCCGAAATAATCAGCACCTGGTCGAGTTTGTCAACCACATCTCAACGATTGAGGGGATTTATCAGACTAAAACCACACTGTATTTCAAAGTCTATAAATACGCCCAACCGGATTTGAATTTACTAAAATAGCTGATTCTATCAATCAGTTACTAATGACCCGAAATGGACTTTTTTGCGGCTTCCGGTGTGTCCCGGCTGTCGCTGATCTGTAAGCCTTTCGTCGCCGGGAACCAGGATTCAACCAATGGATAAATATTGTATTTCTTCGCTTCCACTTCAAAAAGCGCCCGTAATTCGGCTAGCTTGGTCGGGTAATTGGGCGCAAAATCAATTTGCTCATTAAAGTCGGTCTCCATCCGATACAGTTCCCAAACATCGTCGGCAAATGCCCCACCCGGTTTATGATAAGCAGCCGCCTTCCAGCCGTCTTTGTATAGTGCCCGAGAGCCACCATTTTCAAAGTATTGCATTGTGTGCCGGGATTTGGCCGTCGCATCGTTCAATGAATAGGCGAAACTTATGCCTTCGATCGGTGCTTGTAGATAGCCATTAATAGACGCTGGTACTTTAGCACCGGTGATTTCCAGAATGGTAGGCCATATATCGATCAAATGCGTGTACTGCCGCCGGAGACGCCCTTGCTCCTTTTGCTGAATCAGTTTCGGATACGAAACAATCAGTGGGTTATGTGTACCGCCTTCAGCGTTGGCATCAGCTTTCCAGAGTTTAAATGGGGTGTTACTAGCCTGCGTCCACCCCAGCGGAATATCGCCATCTAACTTCTTTGTACCGATGGCATCGTAGTTTTTCAGCGCGGCTTTAATGCGCGCTTCGCCCTGTAAGTGCTCATCGGCGGGAGCCAGACCGGGGGTTTCCTGCGTAAATTTGGTCGCACCGTTATCACCAATAATGACGAAAACCAGCGTATTGTCTAACTGTCCAATCTGCTTAATAAAGTCGATAATCCGACCAATTTCATAATCCGTTTGAGACAGAAATCCGGCATGTGCTTCCATCGATCGGGCCATTAGTTTCTTCTCATCGGCCGAGAGCGTATTCCAGGCTTTAATGCGTTCGTTCCGGGGTGGTAACTTCAGATTTTCGGGGACAATACCAAGCTTCTTCTGGTTAATCAGCACTGTTTCCCGGTATTTGTCCCAACCCTCATCAAACACCCCTTTGTACTTATCGATCCAGGCCTTATCCACCTGCATAGGCGAGTGTGTGGCCCCCGGCGTTAAGTACAGGAAAAACGGCTTGGCAGAGTTAGCTGCCTTCTGATTACCAATATATTGAATTGCCCGGTCGGCCAGATAGGTATTCAGATGACGACCTAAAGCCGTGTCAATTGGAGCGCGGTTATTGCCCTCCCACAAAACCGGGTAGTATTGGTTGGTAGCCGATTCGTGAAAACCGTAGAAATAATCAAACCCTCGACCCGTCGGCCATCGGTTAAACGGTCCGGCGGGTGTTCGTTCAGCCACGGGCGTTAAGTGCCATTTGCCTACAGCAAATGTGTTATATCCGTTTTCGCGCAAAACTTCGGCAATGGTTGCTTTTTCAAACGGCATGTGACCGTCGTAGCCGGGTGCATCAAAGGCCGTTTCGGTGAAGTGGCCCATGTGCACCGAATGGTGGTTTCGACCGGTTAACAGCGCTGAACGTGAAGGAGCACATAGGCCCGTTGTATGAAAATTCGTGTATTTTAGCCCCTTATCGGCCAGTTTATCAAACGTTGGGGTCTGTGCTAATCCTCCAAACGTGCTGGCAGTACTAAAGCCAACATCATCGAGCATAATCAGTACAATATTAGGCGCACCTGCTGGTGCTTTAATCTGATAATCAGGTTGGTATTTCTGGGCCTCATCTTTTGCAACCCCAATCTTACCAGAAAATTTCGGGGCTGTTTTTCGCTCGGGACTGTACTGTGCCAGGCCAACTGTCGCCCAAATCAACAACGACGTACTTATTGCAATAACTCGATTCATAGGACGTAAAACATCAGCGCGAAAATATCTCTGTAGCTCATATCATCAGCAATATGTCTGCTACCCATCACCTAATTAATCCTAAAACTTACGAAATTCCGGCCTACAAACGAATTTAGGAGCGTAGTCTAGTTTCCTCTAGAGGGTACAAATGCAGGTATTGACAGGAAGCCGTCCGACTTACTTCCAGTACCAAGCATATAATATGGATAGAACGGGGGCGCCCGTGCGACGAAAAACAGACTAATCGTGTTGCCGGGCCGCCGGGAGCGGCCTGCTTTTATTCTGGCACTGACATCGTAGGAAGACAAAAACGCTCGGTGCCCTGCGCCGAGCGTTTACATAATCAGGTTTAATGAAAAAACTAAGCGTTAAAAATGCTGATTGACCACCTGGGTGTTGTTGTTGCCAATCTGAGTGTACTTGAAGATCACTCCCGTATTGCCCCCTTCCTGCACCAGCGTTAGGCGGTTGTTATAACCCTGCTGGGAGCTATACGAACCCGGATCACCCGCCAGGTTCAGGACCTGGTTGTTGTTACCCACCTGCAGGAACCGGGCGAAGTTGCCCGACCCGTTTTGAGTGATGGTTGCCACGTTGTCGTTCGATGAAGTAGCCACCCCTTGCAGCCCCTGCTGAACGAAGGCTACGTTGCTCGAACCAGCCACCTGGTTGATGGTGGCCGTGTTACCAAATGCATCTACTCCGTCGGCATTCGAGCCGGCGAATTGCAGGATCGTTGCTGCATTACCCGTACCGCCTGAGGTTTGGTTGATGGTAGCGCTAGCCCGCTGGGAGTTAGCTATCTGAATAATCAACGCCTGGTGAGCGTTGCCATTTTGCTGCGTCACCGTGGCCGAGTTGAAGCGACCGTTCTGGAAGATGTTGGCATTGTGATTGTCGCCCGAGGTCTGGGGGATGCTGGCTGAATTGTCGTTGGCGATGGTGCCCACTAGCGTAACTGGTGTACCGTTGAGCGCCGTCTCTAAGATATTTCCTGAAGCGATACATCACCCTGATCGAGCTTTACTGGCTTGATCTTAACGGGAAGGTAATTAAGGCTTGATCACTTTCAGACTCTTCTGTTGATCGGGCGTAGTGGCATGTAATAAATAGATTCCGCTAGTCTACAAGGAGGGCAAATGGTAGAGCTGACTACGAGCCGAAAATACTCATTATTCTCTCGTTGCGGATAAGCTAGTAACAATAGCTTACCGTTGGTGAACTGTAGCTTGCGGACTACTAACTTAATCAATAGCTTTGATTAGTACTCCCCCGTGTTCTTTGCATATCCCAAACTCGTACACAAATCCTTATTCCCTACCAGTATGCCAGACAATGATTTTCAACTCACTGTACCGACCCTCCAGTGGCATCAATGCGCACCTCCACGGCTACTTCCAGGCCTCACCCTGAATCTGCCTGGGATACCATTAGGTTTGTCGGTACGTCCCCTGACCAATCCTGTTGTTGCCAGCTCGGTTACCCAGCAGTTGTTTGGGCCATACAGCCCCTTATTCTTTTCCTCGCCGTCCAGTTCAGCGATTCAGCCACCACCGTCCTATCCTCCACCAAGTTTGTTTGCCAGTGACCCACCTAGCGCCATTGGTACTACCTTAACGGCAGTCATGGCGATGCCGCAGACCCAGCTTATGCTAGGTCAAGCGAGAACTACTGTGGCCAGAAAACTTGGTGTATCTGATAACGGGCTAACACTCATTATGATTGGACTGGGTCTGGCAGCTGGCGGAACGGCAATTTACCTCTATGAGACCGACCGGGTTTCATCGCTACCGGCAGTGACGATCCCCCTTGGTCCGATAAAGCTTCATGGAGAATATCCTAAATGGTTCGCCGTAAGCTGGGAAACCACCTGGTAAATCTTCAGATCAATCTGTAGCAACTGGTACAAGGAAGCTTTCTGAGCCGAACCTTGCAACGATGTACGCAGGCTGAATTATTCAGAATGACAAACAAAAGCCCGGTTGAAAGTTGACAACCGGGCTGTATTACCCTGAAACAATCTGGTAGTAGCCCCATGAGCTAGCCCAGGCACTGTAAATTCCCGTCTCGTCGGCAACGGGGTGCGCATTGTCAATGCTCGATTATAGGCAAACTGGACAGGCTGATCTGTTTCCCTCAGGCAGGGGAAGTGACTGGCGTACTGGATTTCTACATTGCTGATTCCTTAGCTAGTTTTTAAGGCTTTAGGGGATTGCTTTTGAAAGTAAATCAAGGTAAGCTTTTCACTTACATTATGACGACTGAATTCCTCATAGCCCAGCCGTTGATACAAATACATACTCTTCGTGCTTTTATGACCTGTAAACAATTCAAACCGGTCTACATCCGGATGAGAGTGCTCTGCTTGATGAATCAACTGCCTACCTAAGCCTTGATTCTGGTAAACCGGATCGACGATGAGCTTACTAATGAAGCAGGTCCGCTGGTGTTGATAAGCGCGTACCGATGCAATGATGCGGCCCTCTCTAACCAGCTTTAACACAATACCCTTTCGGAACTCATCTTCAACACTCTGCATCGATTGATGCAAAGGAGGAATATTATAATCATCATGTAAACGCGCTTCGCTTAGATAGACTTGCTTTTGGAGCGAAAGGATTTCGGCTGCATCACGTAGATGGGCAACTTCGATAGGCGTCATGTGAGCGGAGGTTAGAGAATAATTGTCAAGGTTGAGATGTAAGTAATGGTATCAGGTACGAACTAGAATAATTTGGGCAACTGAGTAGCCAATAGACTACACCAGGCGCCTTTTTAAAAAGATCAGTCGGAGACTCTTCAGTATTTAAGCATACTATGCTGGAAATTCATTTACGGTCAAGAGGCTGCTTCAAGGGTTGAAATCATCGGCAAGCTAGTCGGACTGATAAGACGACCCGCTCACTGACCAACCTGAACAGATCAATTGAACTATCTGATTAAAGAGACGTCCTTTACCGATTGACTTTAATGGTGTCAATGTCGGAGCCTTCGAAAGTGAGCTTTACAGTACGCTCGCCAATTGGGCTCGCCTTATGGGGTACATTTTTAGGGATTGTAAAAAGTTGTCCGGCTAAAAGGGTAATGGAGTGGCCATCCAGTTCAATCAAAAGTTCACCTTCCAGAACCAACATGGTTTCATCCGTATTGGGATGCCGATGCCAGAAATAAGGTCCCTGACAGAGGCTCAACTGGAGAACGTGGTCATTGACATAAGTTAAAGGCTTTGCCAGCTGGTGGGGTTGGATGGCAGTTATTACTTGGTTTATGTCGATTTTAACTAAGTCGTTCGGTTGATTCATGGTTTGCGAGTATAAATAGGCTTGTTATTAATTGGGCTTATCAGTATAAGCCTAGCTGTTGAGCAATCACTGTCCGTGTTACCTGGCCAGGCGTTACCGAATCGGCGGACGAAAAACAGAATGGCTAAGTGCGTGTCCTGGAAACTGAGTGGGGTCAACACTAGTCTTTATCGGGTTTAAAGGCTAGTATCAAGTAAGTTAGGGTTAGTAAAATGGTGAACGAATCTACACGTTCAAATATAGAAATATGAATGACCTTCGCTCTTTCTAATTTATTTATAGGTACATATGCTACTAGAACTAACTATTACTGAAGGGGTAGATTTTCCTGGGTGAGATAAGCGTAGGAAAGATTTATCAGAATGTGCATTTATAACCGAATCCAAGTCAGTTAATACCCCCAATCACCACTCTTCACTATAAAAGCGCTGCTATTGACCTTGAGTGAAACGCCAACGCTTCGCCGGCTAGTCTGACTAATCAAAGTAAGTTTCTGACGGTAAACGATCAGGGCGATGTGATCATGGCCAGCCTGAGTGGATCGGGTCGACTGGGCGTCAGTGAATCGCTTTGGGAGCGCAAAGGCTCCTTCTTACAGAGTGTACAGGGCGAAGCGATCATCATCGGCTCGAAAGTGGGCCAGTAAGCTGTTTATGGAGGATGGTATTCTGACCGAGAAGGTGAAGGTAGCCGTCAAGAACACGGCTGAATGGAGTGATAAAGTATTTGCTCCCAGTTATTCCCTCCGGCCGTTAGCGGAGGTAGCGCAGTACATCGATAAACATCAGCATCTGCCAGGTGTACCGTCGGTCGTTGAAGTAGTCCAGAAGGTTATCGATGTGGCTAAGATGGATGCTAAATTACTGGAGAAGGTCGGGGAGTTGACCTTGTACAGTATTCAGTTGGAGAAGACCAACCAACAGCAGAAAGAGGTCAATGAGAAGCAGCAGGCTGACATTGATGAGCTTAAGCGATTGGTCAAACAGCTTCTGGAAAAAAAATAAGGCACCTCAAAAAAGCCCAGTTATCAGCTGACAGCTGGGCTTCCTCTAGGTTGGTTTATTCAATTCAACCAGGCACAGTAGATTGCTGTCCTCACAGTACTTTCTCTTTCGATTCTCACTCCTCAGTCCATGAAAAAAACTATTCTCACCAGCGTAGCCCTGATGGCCTTCGCTGCGGCTAGCTACGCCCAGGTCGTCAACCAACAGGGTAATCAGCAGTTCGCCGAGCAAAATCAATTCGGCGCCAACCAGAACGGCACCATTAATCAAGTACAAGCGGCCAACAACCCCAACCGCACCAACTATGGCAACTACGCCATCACCTTTCAAGGCACAGCGGGCAGCACGGGCGCTAACACTTTGGTCATCAATCAGAACGACGGCTCCCAGGGCAACCGGGCCGGCATTGGTCAGGTGGGTGGTTCGGGTAACAATGCCACTATCAACCAAAACGGTGGCCCTGACGGCGTGAGTGGAGGAGCGAGTACGACACCAGCCACGATCGGGGCCGCAGGCCAGGATGGCAACTTTGCGGGCATCTCCCAGATTGGAGCGGCTAATGCAGCAGTCATTAATCAGAATAATAACTCTCGCCGGAATACCACCGAGACCTACCAGAACGGCAATAACAACACGGCCAATACCAGCCAGTCTAACAACGCCGTCGGCAACACGGCCTTTATTTACCAGGGCTTCGTTGGTCAGGGGCTGATCGGTACAGCTGTCAGCAATGCTCAGGCCCAGATCATTCAAGGTAAAACTGCCTTTGACGAGCGGATTTACGCCAACTCCACGGTGATCCCTGAAACGATAGGTAATACGGCCAGCATCACCCAGCTGGTCAACGAGGCCAGAGCGTCGATCAACCAAGGGGGTGGCTCAGTGGGCCGGGCAGTTAATTTGGACGCGCGCATCACCCAATTGGGCCGGGAAGAGAAATATTATTATGGTCAGGATCCCGTGGCGGTCATCCAGCAGGGGACTAACAGTGCCGAGGCCGTGAACAGCACGGCCAGCATCACCCAGAGCGGCCGGGGGCAGAATGGGGCAATCTACCAAGGGATTGGGGCCCAATATATCATATCGAGTTCAGCCTCAGCTCGGCAAAGTACGGCCAGCATTGTTCAGCAGGCGGCTTTTGACTTATCTGGCAATAATGCCTGGATTCATCAGGGTATTGCTAATGGAAAAGCCGAATCTGATCAGGCTAGCATCACCCAAACCGCTGAATCGGCGGGTAACGTCTGGGGGGAAATAAACCAGGGAGTCGGTAGCGGCTACTTAAACGGATCTTCAAAAAGAGATAAGGCCACCATCACTCAGAGCGGCAAACGTATTCACGCTTCGATCATACAAAATTCAGCTTTATCTGATGGGGAGGATAACACCGCCACCATCACTCAGGGAGCTGGCGTAGTGGGCGACGTTTACTACACGACCGGATCGGCCGCCATTTTTCAGGGTGATGGTTCCGACTTTGGCGGTTATGTCCTGCAAACCAATCGCAACGCGGCCACCATCAACCAAGTGACCGGAGCCGGGTTTAAAGCCAAAATTCGGCAGGGTGGCGTGGGTTCAGACTTCCTGGATGCCTCTCTGGCAACGTTCCGTCTTTACAGCCTGACCGGCACGCTGGTAGCGCTGACGGGTTCGGTAACGGGGCCGTTAAGTTCGGTGGCCAATGACAACACGGCCAGCATCACCCAGACCTCGGGTAACAACCACAATGCCAACATCTACCAGAATGGCCTCTTCAACTCGGCCACGGTTAACCAGTCGAACGGCGATGGCCATCAGGCTCTGATCATCCAGACCTCGAACTCTGAGCGGGCGATGGCCGCGATCAATCAGAGTTCGTCGGGTTCGGGCAACTTTGCTACCATCCTACAATTTACCGGTGCCAACGCCGACGGGGCAGGCCAGTATGGCAACATGGCGACCATCAACCAGATAGCGGGCTCCAACAACACGGTCTTTATTCAGCAGGGGGTGCAGGGAAGCAGCACTATTTCCAACGATAATCTGATCAATGTCACTCAGAACGGCTCCAATAACTTCGCCCGGTTTTTGCAGGTGGGCAACAACAACGTGTTAAACCTGACCCAGAACGGCTCTAACAACCAAGTCTTGAATCTGGCGGGTGATCCAAATTCGTACGCGTCGCAGCAGGGTAACAATAACCAGTTGACTCTGACTCAGAACGGCAGTAACCTCATTTTCCGCTACACCCAGATTGGCAACAATAATGTGCAGGTAGTTGAGCAAACGCCTTAGATCAATAAATGAGTTAGATTTTTCAGCATAACTTAAAAAACCGCCAGAGCAAGTACCCTGGCGGTTTTTTGTGTAGTTCAAAAGCGATCAGCTACACCTCAGCATGAAGTTAGCCGCTATATAACCAAGCTTAGTAGTCTGTTGCCGGGCCGCTTCCTGAAACTGCAGCAGCGTATACACCCGCTCTCTCCAGATAGCGTACGAATCCTTAGTCAAACAACTCAAGCAGAAGCTTGATGAATCGGTACAACTTTGCCGTCAGGTGCAGAACTAAACAGCAACAGCCATTCGTCAATGGTAGGCTCAATCCCCACTATTGACGAGCTGACGACGCATGATGAACAACCTATCTATAGTGGTTTTTAGTCTTAGAAAATCGGGCGATTCAAGAGCCGATAGGTTAAGTGGTCTCCCAAGCTATTGAGCGGTTCAACGTCTTCTTGCCATATCTACAAGAAGTACTTGTTGTGGATTATATAGGAAAATAACATCAATACGTATCATCCTATAACCACGACCAATTGCTACCATGATCCCTTCTCATAATGGCAACCACTTCGTTGGACCAGCACCCAAACTCAATCGCTTTACCGATGGTATGCTTAAAAATTATATCAAAAGCGCCTGGCGCAGTTTAAAGCGTCAGAAACTGGCTTCATTCATTAATCTGCTAGGGTTAATCGTCAGTGTGACCAGTTGTGTGCTGATTATGGTGTACGTTCAGCATGAGTTGAGTTACGACAATTACCACCTTAAGGCCGGCCGCATCTTCCGGTTAACAACCCAATTAACCGTGGATGGAAAAGAAGACCAGACGGCTTGGGCACCTAATTTTATTGGCCAACAGCTAAAGGCCAACTATCCCGAGGTCGAAGAGGTCATTCGACTGCAAGCCAATCCCGGCCACGTTTCCTTTAAGCTTGCCGCTCAGCCAACCCGTAAAGCGCCACGCGTACTTGGTCTGGATCAGGTTTATACCGTGTATGATCCAGCCTTTTTAACCGTCTTTACCTATCCCATGGTGACAGGTGATCCGAAAACGGCCTTAGCCCGTCCCGGATCGGTCGTCATTACGGAACAGGTAGCCCGGAGATTTTTTGGTAACGACTGGAACCAGGGCAAAGGGGTAGTTGGTCAATTGCTCCAGTCAGGGGGGAATAGCTATCAGATCACGGGTGTATTGCACGACATCCCATCTAATACCGATTTGCCGTTCCAAGTACTGCTTGCCCAAAAGGCTGAGAACTTAGAGAAGCAGGCCTGGTGCAGTAGTTACGTGTTAGTTAAACAGGCAGCTAGCGGAATCAATTTTCCCCAAAAACTGGCCCAGGTCGCCGAGCCCATTCAGGCTGATTTTGCCAAACGGGGTGGCCACATTGCCTTTGCCTTGGAAAATCTAAGGGATATTCACTTGAGGGAACCTAAACTCTTCGATACGCCCAAGGCCAATCGATCGTACTTACTGATCTTCTCCCTGGTCGCTGGGTTTCTATTGCTGATTGCCTCAATCAATTACATCAATCTTTCTCTGGCTCAATCCGTCGGGCGAAGCCGGGAGGTGGGCGTTCGCAAAGTGATCGGAGCCGCTCGCTTCCAGGTACTCATTCAATTTCTAGGCGAGTCCTTGCTGTTGACCGGCATAGCCATTGTGCTCTCGCTGCTACTAGTGATGCTACTGCTGCCCGTTTATAACGAGATAACGGATATGCACTTCTCAATTTCCTCCCTGCTGACTTGGCCGATGGCTGGCCTACTGGGCGCTATTTTTGTCATCGTGGGCGTGCTGGCCGGGAGCTATCCCGCCTTCTACCTGGCTTCTTTTGGCCCCGTAACGGCGCTAAAGGGCAAATTTCGGCTAGGTGTGAAATCTGCCCGAGTACAAATGGGCCAGTTGCTGGTCGTGGTTCAGTTTACCATTTCGATCACCATTATCATCGCTACGCTGGTCGTCTATAAGCAGCTACACTATCTACAACATAAGAGTTTGGGCTTCCACGGGGAACAGGTGCTGGTATTGGATATTCCCCAGGAAGCAGCTAACAGCGGAGCTATATCCTCACTAAAGAAAGCGCTTTCTGGCTTAGCGTATGTACGGAGTGTAGTCCTGATCGGTTCCCATTCCCTGCCTAGTCAGGAAATGAATCTGTCGGCATTCAATCTGGAGAAGGATGGCAAGATGATACCCCTGCCCCAACGCTCCATCGGCGTAGACGAAAACTACTTGCCCCTATTAGGTATTCCCCTAATTGCCGGAAGGAATTTTGTCGATGCCAGAATGAAGGGTGAAGAGACAGGTGCAGTAGTCCATGAAGTACTAGTCAACGAGGCATTAGTGACGAAGATGGGATGGAAAGGGGAAGCCGCCATTGGTAAAGGCATCAGTCAAGGACCCGCTGGAGCCGAAACGTGGCGCGGACGGGTGGTTGGGGTCGTCAAGAATTTTCATTTTCAGTCTCCCCAACAGCCGATCGAGCCGATGGTCCTGCAAAACAATGCCTGGCAAGGACCCGAAAAAGTGCTGGTGGGTTTATCCACTGGCGCGCTAGCTGATGGCCTTAATTTAGTTGAAGCCCAGTGGAAAAAGATCTTGCCGGATCATGCGTTTGAAGTTACATTTCTGGATACCACCTTTGCCCAGCAATACCGGCAGGAACAACGCCTGGTGACGATCTTTACCTATTTTAGCCTCTTAACGATTGTAGTAGCCTGTCTGGGCTTATTTGGCTTGTCCTCTTTTGCCACCGCTGGGCGAACCAAGGAAATAGGGGTTCGTAAAGTAATGGGTGCTCAGTCATATAGCCTAATTTATCTGCTATCGAGGCAATTTCTGATGTTAGTCGGTTTGTCCATTCTACTAGCGAGTCCACTGGCTTGGTTTGCGATGAAGCGTTGGTTACAGGAGTTTGCCTACCATATTTCGATTGGCGCTGGAGAATTTGTGCTGGCTGGCGGAGCCGCCTTTTTAATTGCCAGCTTAACCACGAGCTATCATGCCATACGGCTGGCTCGTACGAATCCAGTGCGGGCTTTGCGGTATGAATAGTGGTTTAGCCAGCCATGTAGACAAGGCTTAAGCAGATAAAGAACATTGGCTATAATCTCGTAATACGCTCCATTGATAGGCAGCCTAAATAGACTAGTCGACAATCCATAAATTAGTCGTTTACCCAGGTTAAAACGTAAGAAGACACGAAGCAAATCAGGGCCATTGATACGCCTATTAAGGGAATAGTAAACCAGTACTTTCCGGCTAACCAGACATAAAAGCCAATCGTAAGGATTGTGATAATGAAAAAGAAGGAGTCGGATTGAAGATGGTCAAAGTAGCGAAGTGCTAAATAGAAGTTAAGCAGCCCAATAAATAATAGCCCACTACTGTGGCTGGCATTAAAACCAATCCAGGCCTTCCACACGTTTATGGCTGGGCTCAGCATAGGTGAAGAGGCTTTCATCTGCTGAATCATCTGCTCATTTCTTGACGAAAACGCCGTTGTGAAAAAAGTAAGGTACAAGTGAATACTTCCTAATGTAGCGATGATCAACGAGCCCGTTATCCAAAGGTACTTTGAGAGCATGGTTTTTACTTTTTGGCCAAAAATAGGGTTTACCAACTCGTATTTTCCAGCTTGAGCGCCAGACTTAGTCGTTATTAGTCTCACCGTAATCCTCTTATTTGAGACGAAAGATACTTCATATATCTGCTTCTTAAACAATTATCTTATCGCTTTCATCGATACTCTATTTCCACCCATTATAGCTGCATTTTTATGTCTCTCACTAAATCGCTTCTATTGCTGCTACTCGTAGGCTTCCTCTTTAATGTCTGTAAAAAAGACGATCCAAGTCCTACTCAACTCCTTGCCAACCCCGATCTGGAGCAAACTCCTTCAAACCAAGACTGGACATTTGGCTATTATTATAATCTGATGGCCAATCCAAACAAGTATAAATCAACTTACACCACCGAAGCGGCTGCGTCAGGAAGCCATTCCCTTAAAATCCAGTGTGACACCGTTCGCAACGACACTACGTTTTGCTTTTATACGCAGAAAATAACTATGCCGACTATTCCCACGGGCGCTAAACTAACCCTAAAAGCCAAAATAAAAACCGCTAACCTACAATCGCTGGTGGTTATTTTACTCTAAAAACCTCCGTTTATATACAGATTGACTTGTTATTTCATATCTATGGTTCACCCCATTCGCACCCATTCCTCTTTTAATAGCCCCGTCACATATTCATCCATAATTTCTCCAGTAGCCATACTAAGGAAGGCTTTCCGTCTCATGCCTTCTAGTTTGTAGCCAAATTTTGCCTGCAGGTTAAACGAGGAGAGGTTCTGTTTAAAATACCCATTTTCAAGTCGTCTTAACTTTAACTGCTCAAAGGCAAATTCAATGCGTTTCCCAAACGCTTCGCTACCATAGCCCAGCCCCTGATACTTGACGTTCACCCAAATTCCCCCACCCGCTGTCCCCTGATGATAATTGATTTTATCCAGACTTACCCCGCCAATGATTTTTTTCGTTGCTTTCAGCTCAATGGCCAGATGATAAGCTACTCGCTGCTGTTCAATCGTTGAGAGTTTGTAACAATACTGAATCCAGTTCTGGGCATCAGCAGATGTATAGGGATGGGGCACAAAGGCTAACCATTTTGAGACCTCAAGGTTGTTAAGCCCTTCGACCAAGTCATCTATATCATTTAATTCCCACTCCCGTAATGCTAGTCGATTTGTTTCTAGTCTCATATACTCTTGTCTGCGTTAGCCGTTAATTGCTTTTTACATTTTGTATTATGCTGAAATAAGCCTTGATAGATTGTTAAAATATTCTCTTCAAAATGAGACGAAGATCGTTTCAAGCATCTGATCCACAAATTGGGGCGTTTCACGAATCAATAAATTAAGTCGATACATTAAGCAGCATGTCAGTTGAAATCGTGATTATCACACATCTCATTTAGTCATGAGTTGACGGGTTATATACTTACTATCAATGAATTTTATATCGCCCTCACTACTATGGTCTTATCTCTTGACAAGCTAGGGCAATACTCACGAGAAGCTGTATTGACGGGTCTACTAGTTGACTCAATAATCCGATTAGCCTGATTTATGCACTTGGTGTAAATTACTATATCATTATCTTTTATAAAATGCACAGGCAAAAATTAGGGTTTTTATAACTATCAGGATCAGAGGTATCCAATGCACCGGGAGCGCTATAATTGGTGTAATAACCTTGAATGGACTATTAAAGATACCGAAGACTTATACACTGGATGTTGATTTCAGATCCTGAATAAGCCATCACAGCCCCGTCTCATCAACTGGCCTTTCTCTATCATTACTTTCAATTAATCATACTATGCAAGATTGCTTAAACGCCGGGGGTGCTAGGTCCGGCTTTTTTCGCCCCCGGCTTCAAACTCGGCAACTCGCCCAGGCTTAAGCTGGAGAGCTCAATTGCCAAATTGCGCAGGATGGCCAGGGCACGGGTAGCATCTCGACGGGTGAACACGCGAGCACCGTGGAGTTTGCGACTCAAGTAGGCTTCAGGCGATTTATTGGTTGGCCACATCCGGCGGGCCAGTTCGGAGTGGTTCAGGGTCTTGTCGTGAAGTAGAAACTCCTTAATGTCCATCCTATCCTTTTGTTGTTCCTCAAAAGTAGCTGCAGAAGGATATTGTTTTATAGCTTACATACTATCCACTTAGTAAGCGGTATGCTTAGTAAGTAGTAAAAGGGCTGAATTAGGCCCAGTGATCAGCCCCGGCAAGTGTCGTGGCTGATCCATTTTTATAGGCCTTTGGAAGATAGCTTTCGGATTGTTTTAGAACGGGTAGACCCACCCAGCTCGGGGATAGCCTACCATCGCCCCGCTTCCCCAGGAAATCACTTCTCGAATGACTACCGGATCGCATAAGGTGGTACTAAATAGCATAATATCACTGAATTTACTCGTCTGACAGAGGATGCGGATTCGCCACTGATAATAGCTATTCAGGTTGAGACTACTCAGCGTGTAGCGGCTTGCTCGGATATTGGATATAGTGGTCCAGGGAGCAGTTGTAGCTGCTTTATTAGAACAACTGTCGTTGCTGGTGGCAGCTCGCCACTGAATCTCGAATTGCACGCTATCGGCTATCTTAGCCCATGCAAGAACGAGCCTTTCCGCTCCCAAAGCGATTCGGAGGTACCTTGCCGGGCCGAATTATTCAGGCTGGCCAGGATTACATCACCCCGATCGTTGACGGTCAGAAATTTATAATAACTAATCAAACTAGATGGTGATTGGCTGGTCAGGTTAGTGAACCGCAGGCATGACTGATTAGCCGAGCCCTAAGTAATTTCCAGCTTATTCTTAGGCGCTGAGTTGCCGATGCCCACACTCGAATTAGTACTACCTAAAATCACCGAGTTGTCCTTACTGACAGTCGAGTTAGTCCCGATGGCTACCGCATTATTAAGGTTGGTCGGGTTTAATGGTACTAAAGTAATGGCTTGGTCTAGTGTTTTAAACATATTACCAGTACAGGCTAGCGTAACCAGCATAGGCCGAATTTTCCACTCTATTATCAATACGCTTGCACCAACCTAATCAAAACTTCCCGTAATTCGTTATATTAAAATCTACTTGTCGATCGGTGGCTAGCTTCAGCAGCTTCCAGTGAAATTGTCGGGAGCGTAGTTTTTACTTGGTAGGGAGTGGACGGCTGGTTGAGGCCTAGACCATCTAGTCCAATAGACCTGTTAAGCCCCCACGCATTCGCTAATTCCAGGAAAGTACTAACCAGGAGGTGCAGACGCCCAAACGAACATGAGGAAAACGAAAAGTAGCCAGCCACAGCCTTTAATCGTTGGCATTGGGGCATCGGCTGGGGGTGTAGAAGCCCTAATGTCCTTTTTTGAGCAGGTGCCCCCAGACTCCGGCATGGCTTTTATCGTCATTCTGCACCTGTCGCCCAACTATGACAGTCAACTAGCCCAAATACTACAGACTGTCACCCCGATTCCCGTTACGCAGGTAGTCGACAAACAGCCCGTTTACCCAAATCAGGTGTACGTTATTTCCCCAAATCAGCACCTGCAAATGGTCGATGGCCATCTGGCCGTCTTTCCCAATCTGAGCGTGGAAGAACGACGGGCCCCCGTGGATATTTTCTTTCGTACCCTGGCCGAAACCCACGGCAATCAAGCGGTAGGGGTTATTTTATCGGGGTCAGGGGCCAATGGTTCCATGGGACTCAAGCGCATTAAAGAAAATGGCGGGGCTGTCTTTGTACAGAACCCCTACGAAGCTTCCTTCAATGAGATGCCCCGTAATGCTATCGCCACTGAGTTAGTAGACGACATCCTGCCCGTAGCTCAAATCCCAGCTCATCTGATAGCGTATGGGCAGAACTTAACCATCATTGACATCCCGGAAGAAGTTGTTCAACGCCCTCAGGATCAGCAGCAGGCTCTGCGCGAGGTGTTTACCCAGTTGCGGCTACGCACGGGTCACGACTTTTCCAATTATAAGCGGCCCACTCTGCTCCGTCGGCTGGAACGCCGGATCAGTGTACGCAATCTGCCCGATCTGCCCACCTATGCCACTTTTTTGCAGGAGCATCCCGAAGAGACTCAGGCCCTGCTAAAGGATCTGCTTATCTCAGTGACCAACTTTTTCCGGGACGGGTCCGTCTTTGTTGCTCTGGAGAAACTCGTCAAAACATCACTGATTTCTGACAAAAAAGCGGAGGATCCCTTGCGAATCTGGGTGGCGGGTTGCGCCACGGGGGAAGAAGCTTATTCGCTGGCCATGCTTTGTGTCGAACAGTTGCCTCCAGTTATTGATGCGCCTAAAATCCAGATTTTTGCCACCGACATCGATGAAGCAGCTGTGACCACAGCCCGAGAAGGGCTATATACCCTCAATGACATTGCCGATGTCTCCCCCGAACGTTTACGCCGGTTTTTTGTCCAGGAAGGTGAGCGTTACCGCATCAGTCGGGAGATCCGCGAGCTAGTTCTGTTTGCCCATCACAATGTGCTCAAAGACCCTCCCTTTTCCCGGCTGGATCTGGTAAGCTGCCGCAACCTGCTGATCTATTTTAACCCGACGGCTCAGGAGCGGGCGCTGGAAACGTTTCATTTTGCTCTGCGTCCTGGTGGGTATCTACAACTAGGTCTGTCAGAGACCGTAGACGGGGCTAATGATCTGTACGCAACCGTCAGTCGGGACCATCACCTCTACCAGAGCCGACCTGTTGCTTCGCGTCCCTATCCGGTACCTGAATCGGGTCCCCGGCTGGTTCCCGAAACAAAGCGACCAGCACCAGTCTTACCCGAAAGCACCAGTTCGACCAGTGGCCGTATCCAATGGGGCGATTTACATCAACAGTTACTGGAGCAGTATGCACCTCCATCATTGATCGTCAATGAGCAGTATGACATCCTGCACCTCTCGGCGCGGGCGGGACGGTACCTGCACATTACGGGCGGTGAACCCTCCAATAACCTGCTCAAACTGGTTCGGCCCGAACTTCGACTGGAATTACGAACTGCCTTCTATCAGGCCCTGCAACGGCAGGCTAATATCCAGTTACCGCCCCTTAAGCTGAGCCTGGATGGTCAGTTGGAAACAGTAGTTCTCCACGTCCGCCCCGTCCTGCAACCCGAAGATCCGGCTCGGGGCTATTTTCTGGTACTCTTTGAACCTACCTTTTCGACCGACTTTGCCGCCGAGAACATAGTGACCTCAGTTGAGCCGGTGGCCCGTCAACTGGAAGAAGAACTGATTCGGGTGAAAGCCCAGCTCGCATCTTCCAATGCCCATCACGAATTACAGGCCGAAGAGCTTAAGGCGTCTAATGAAGAGTTGCAGGCTATGAATGAAGAGTTACGGTCGGCCGCTGAGGAACTGGAAACCAGCAAGGAAGAATTGCAGTCGATCAACGAAGAGTTAACGACGGTTAACCAGGAACTGAAGATAAAAGTCGAGGAAATATCGCTCAGCAGTAATAATCTGAGAAACCTGATTAACTCTACCAAGATAGCCACCCTGTTTTTGGACCGGGGCTTCCGGGTTAACCTGTTTACGCCAGCCGCTGGGGAGATTTTCAATCTGATCCCTTCGGATTATGGGCGGCCCTTGACTGATATTACCCACCGCTTGCAGTATGATCACGTACTAGAGGATGCCGACCAGGTCCTCGATACACTTCGTCCCCTGGAACGAGAGGTATCGAGCTCAGATGGGCGCAGTTTTATTATGCATGTACTGCCCTACCGCACAACCGAAGATCACATCAATGGCGTGGTCGTCACCTTTGTCGACATCAGCCGACGCAAGTTGGCCGAGCAGAGCTTACGCCAGAGTGAGGAGCAGTTCCGCCAGTTTGTACTGGCCTCTTCCGACTCACTATATAAAATGAGTGCCGACTGGACGGTGATGTACCAGCTGGAAGGCAATCAGTTCTTAGCTGACACGACACGACCAATTCGCAGCTGGCTGGACCAGTATATCCCGGTGGAAGACCAGGTCAGCGTGCAGGCAACCATCCAACAGGCCATTGCCGCCAAAAAAGTCCTCGAGTTTGAGCATCGGGTGATCCAGCGGGATGGCAGTATTGGCTGGACTTATTCCAGGGCTAATCCGCTGCTGGATGCCCAGGGAGAGATTCTTGAATGGTTCGGAGCCGCTCAGGACATCAGCGAACGGAAAGCAAGTGAAGAAGCGCTGCGAGAATCGGACCGGCGAAAAGGGGAGTTTTTAGCGTTGCTGGCCCACGAACTACGAAATCCCATTGCGACCTTATCCAATGCGTTGATGCTGCTGGAGGCAACAGGCGGCACTGATGGGGAGCTACCCCTGGCATCAATTCAGCCTATGATGAGTCGGGAAGTGGTTCATTTAGTGCGACTGGTCGATGATCTGTTAGATATCAACCGGATCAATCAAGGTAAAATCGAATTTCGTCCACAACAGATTGATTTTAAGCAACTGGTGGGAGAAGCAGCGAGTGCTATACAGCCGCTGGTTGAACAGGCTCAGCAGCAGTTGATCACCCAACTGCCATCCGCCCCCCTTTATATCGATGGCGACGCGGATCGGCTGACGCAGGTACTTCGAAATCTGCTGGGTAATGCAGCCAAGTTCACCCCGATGGAGGGGCGCATCGATCTGACTCTGGAAGCAGTCGGTACGGAAGCCCGCCTACGGGTGGTGGATACGGGAATTGGGCTCACCGAATCCGATCTAACGCATATTTTCGAGCTATTTTCTCAAGTCGAGACGTCACGCAACCGCTCCCAAGGTGGTCTGGGGTTAGGCCTGTCACTTGCTAAGGAATTAGTCCGCTTACACGGTGGCCGTATAGAAGCCACCAGTGCGGGGCTGGGCATGGGAAGTGAGTTCACTGTATATCTACCTTTAGCCAGTAATCCTGCTCATTAACTTAATGGATACATCGACGAACCGCTCGACTACGGGTCAAATTCTGCTGGTTGATAATAACCGGGATGCGGCCATTATTATGGAACGCATGTTGCAACTTAAGGGCTACCCGGTGCATAGTTGCCACAGTGGCCAGGATGGCCTGGACACGGCTGAGCGGCTGCATCCCGCCGTGATTATCCTGGATCTGGCCATGCCCGGCCTGGATGGGTATGAAGTCTGTCAACGGCTGCGGGCTCAATCCTGGGGAGCTTCGATACGCCTGATTGCCCTGTCGGGGTATAGCAGTGAAGCCGATCAAGCTCTGAGCGCACAAATGGGTTTTGATGCTCACCTGGTTAAACCAGTAGACTGGCGTAGCTTAACTAAGCTCCTGGATGAACGGCTGGCTTGCTGCCAATCCAGTTTGACTTCTAAGCGGTAAAAGCAAGTGGGTCAGGATTTGTTTCCTATTAGGTAAGATTACTAACTAGTTATTCAACCGCCTGGAAGCCCTCCAACAACTGGGTACGGATAAGGTGGATCCTGGTTAGTTGCGATTCGTAGCAAGTCAGGATTGATCGGGAAAGCGAAATGAATCGTTCATCCCGTGGGTTTTGAGGATCTTCGGCCCGTTGACAAATTCTGCTTACTCCGCTGATAAGTAATTCTAAACGGATAATGCTCTGTTCGTAAGTATATAGCTGTTCCCGATACCAGTTGCTACTTTGTGAATCCAGCGTTGAGCGTACGCGAGGTGGCATGGCTAAAATAGCGTTCCATTCGCGTTCTAACTGTTCAAGAGCGGGAAGGAAATTCCATTAAACGCTTCCAGGGGTAAAGGAGTCGTTTTGTCTCCCTCCTCAATCAGATCAGCACTGAGTAAAGTGTCGCCAAGGGAAATTATGTAGTTGAGAAGCTCAAAGCTGGATTCGAGTTTGGGCACTATACAAGAAAATTGACGTACTTCTTGCTGCTTATTGATGGCGCTCAGACGAAGGGTTGTATACATTAGATAATTAGCCCACAGGTTAGTTTTCTGTACATAATGCGTACAACCTGGGTGTCTATCCAAAAGTTTAGCCGTTATATTAAGTATGTAACCTATACCATAAAAAGGCTTGTTTCGGAAGTCATTGACAACAACAACTTTTTATACAAGAAAAGACCGACATCATGAGGTCCTCCCAAAAAGCGTTCCGCTCAAAGATTGAGGATCGGACGTTCATTTGTTGGTTTTCCCTTCCCCTTTCCAACTTCATCTGGGGTTAAACCACCAAGTGAGCTGTGAGGTCGGAAGCTATTATATTCTTGCCTTCAGTGTTCAATTTTTTCCCGAGCATCGTCTAGCGATAAGAACCACCGGGCCGCCGGAGCGGTGAGCGTTCAAGCATTCATCGCGGAAACTACCGTTAAATGACTCTATAAACGCGTTATCCGTTGGCTTCCCTGGCCTTGAAAAGTCCAGCGTCACTTTGTTATCATAAGCCCATTTGTCCAGAAACTTTGAGATAAATTCACTGCCATTATCAACTTGAATACGTTCAGGAACGGTTAAATATAACGATTGTAGGCGATTCATTACAGCAACTACATCTTCTGATTTTAAAGACTGACCAACATGAATTGCTAAGCATTGACGACTATAATTATCCACTACAGTTAAGGACCGAATTTTGCGGCCGTCAAAGAGCTGATCGGCTACAAAATCCATACCGCTACGGCGGACCGTTCCAGCACTGATGGATACTGGAGAGTTGAGGGCGTTCCAAACGGTGGGCAGCCGCTCGGTTACGACGGGGACGCTTGCTTCTGAGATGCAATCCTTCTTCACAATACACCCTATACACCCTTTTGTGGTTGTCACGCCAGCCTTCCCGGCGCAATAGCACATAAATCCGCTGATAACCGTACCGAACCCTTACCTGGGCAATTTCTTTGATTCGTTTCCGGATCACGGACCGGGCCGCCGGAGCGGTCATCTCGACGACGAGACTTAAACTGCAAGGAGGATCGACGGAACTGAATAACAGCGCAGGCACGACGGGCTGAAACGCGCGGGGTGGCCCATGCCATAGTTGTCCATTAAACTTGAGGCCAGTTTTCTTCGTTGAACTGGCCCGCTCAGATTTCCATGGTCTATGCAAGCGTTGGCACATAAGTTTTATCATATTTCTGTTGGCGCTGTACTACTGAGCAGACCCGATGAATAAGCTTGTTCCGAACAGCGTTGAGCACCAGCATTTTATTCT